>Ga0163216_100003_pt1 | contig 1164503 bp, 1088 predicted proteins | sample SynspAceP_FD_167610 | JGI IMG/M metagenome (GOLD analysis project Ga0163216, IMG submission 167610) | Saline lake microbial communities from Ace Lake in Antarctica - Synechococcus sp. Ace-P (Illumina Assembly) | ecosystem: Environmental > Aquatic > Non-marine Saline and Alkaline > Saline ...
CCACCAAAACAAAAATAAACCACCTTTCGGTGGTTTTTTTGTGCCTGAAAACTTTTCAAAATTGCGAATTAATGCAAAAGATAAAGTTACTTACAATTACTGCATAAAGAATCTCGATCTAGATATAGTTGTAAATACCCAATATGGGGATCGTCGTCCCCATATTGGGGAGTTTATTGTTCGTGTCGTATGCCAGTTGCAACCATCACTGAAGTTGCATTCACAAACACTCAGCAACATGTATAAGGCAGCCCCCCATTCGAGTTTTAATTAAGACAACTTCCAACCCGGCCGGATGTAGTGACAGGTATATCCTGTTGGATAATGTTGCAGATAGTCCTGATGTTCAGGTTCGGCTTCCCAGAAATCTCCGACCGGTTCAACTTCGGTGACGACTTTGCCGGGCCATATTCCTGATTGATTGATATCTTCAATGGTCTGACGTGCAATCTCGGCTTGTTCGTCAGTGGTGTAATAAATCGCTGAACGATAACTCAAACCACGATCATTGCCTTGTTGATTAGGTGTGGTCGGATCATGAATCTGAAAGAAAAATTCCAGTAACTGGCGATAAGTGATCTGCTCAGGGTTAAAGATGATTTCAATACCTTCGGCATGCGTGCCATGATTAGGATAAGTCGCATTGGGGATATCACCGCCGGTATAGCCGACACGTGAAGAGATAACGCCGGGTAATTTACGAATCAAATCCTGCATTCCCCAGAAACAACCACCCGCCAATACAGCGCGTTCGGTATTTGTCTCGCTCATTTTGTTTCTCCCAATGCTTCTGAAAACAGTTTTTTAAATTCGCCGTAACCTTCAATATCAAGCTCATCTAACGGAATAAACCGCAGTGATGCTGAATTGATGCAATAACGCATACCACCGGCTTCTTCAGGACCATCGGGAAATACATGACCAAGATGACTGTCAGCATTAACAGAACGCACCTCAACACGCCGCATACCGAGACTATCATCAAACACTTCACTGACATTTTCGGTCTGTACCGGACGGGTGAAGCTTGGCCAACCACTGCCACTGTCAAATTTATCAACCGAAGCAAACAACGGCTCACCTGACACGACATCCACATAAAGACCGGCTTTATGATTATCCCAATAGGCATTTTCAAATGGCGGTTCGGTGCCACATTGTTGTGTAACGTAAAGTTGCTCCTGAGTCAGTTGCTCAAGTGCTTTAGAGGATTTTTTGTATGTTGTCATGACAATCAGACCTTTGATAAAAGATTAATCGCGTAATCTTTCTGGAATAAAAACTTCAATTCTCTACAAAGATAAAAATAGTGAAGTTCTAGTAATCAAATAATGACACGTCAATACAGAAGTCGTTCCAAAGGAAATCATAGGAGAGGGGAATAGCCACGAATCCTTTCTCATGCCCCTGCGTTGGGATGTTCAGACTTCTGGGGTTTTAACAATCAGCAGCCACTACCTCAATACGACCGACATCTTGATTATTCTTATCGGAATAGACATAAACAAGCTTTGCACCAGCCTGCAACACAGGCTGCATATCGGCATTACTACACAGACTGGCAAGCAGTTTTGGTTTGATATCATCAAGCAAAGAAGCCGGATTTACATCTCCGACAATCACATTAGTTAATGAATAAAAATAAGTCATCAAATCCCCGGGCCCAGCCACGGCTTTATTCAGCCGAGTTTGATCATCGATTTTAATTGGAGCCCGTGAATTAATTAATTGTTCGGCCTCAATGAAGCCTTCTTCAATAGAAAGCTCATCTAATGGTTGCTGTTGATCGGTCGCTAAAGAGGGTGTTGATGGAGCACTGATTAAATTTGATGCCAAAACAATAACGCTGATGAGCAACATCAATCCAATCGCTAAAAGTAACTTGTTATTCATTATGCTGCCTGATTTGATGCGGATTAAGAAAATAATGTTGGCTAGCTTACCGGTCAGCTCGGTAAAAACAAAATACTCTATTCTTTGACTCGGCTTAGGAGCATCCGATTTTGGCATGCAAGTGATGAACTCCTGGAACAAGACTAATTCCATTATCCTTTTTCAGCACCCGCGAAAGTTCATCTTGGGTGACAATTGTCACCACCAAGCACCCGCATTTGTTATCCTTGCCAACTAGATAAAAAAAGAGCGTAAGGATGCCGATACCTGATTTTCAAACTGTAATGTTGCCTGTGATTCAATGCCTGGAAAATGGTTCGGTCATTGATGCTAAAGCCATTCGTTCTCAGATTGCAGTTGATTTCAATCTCACCGACGAAGAAAGGCAGGAATTACTGCCTTCGGGCAAGCAGACGGTTATCAATAACCGCATCGGCTGGGCCATCACTTATATGAAGAAAGCGGGTCTGATTAAGTCTGCAGGCAAAGCGCAATATCAAATTACCGATCTGGGCAAAAATATTCTGGCAAGCCAGCCACAACGCATTGATGTGAAATTCCTCAAGCAATTTGAGTCGTTTAAAACCTTTCATCAATCCAAGCCCTCAGATAAACCTGAAGATAACGAACCCGCTAAACCATTGTTTGATGCAGAAACCCCCGACGATATTCTCAATCAAGCCTATCAGGTGCTGAATAAGAATCTGGCCGAAGAGCTGATAGAAAACATCAAATCCTTGACCCCAGCGGCTTTTGAATAACTGGTTATCGAACTCATGGTTGCGATGGGCTATGGCGGTGCACGCAACGATGCCACCCAGCAAACGCCACTGAGTAATGACAATGGTATTGATGGCATTATTAATGAAGATAAACTCGGCCTCGACACGATTTATCTACAAGCCAAAAAATGGGAAGACACCGTACATCGCCCAGAGATTGATAAGTTTATCGGGGCATTAACTCGTCAAGGTGCTCGCAAAGGTGTATTCATCACAACATCGGAGTTTTCCCAAGGTGCCAAAGAGGCTGCCCGGGGATTGAATATTTCTGTTGTACTGATTGATGGTAAAACTCTCGCCAAATTAATGATCGAATATGGCCTTGGCGTTAGTATTCAGGAAACCTATCACGTTAAAACCATGGATTCGGATTATTTTGACCGTTTTTAGAATATACAATGAATGCAAAAAGTTGGATTTAAAGTTCAATCTTCTTGAATTTCAAGTTCGCAGCTTAAACAATTCAAGGATGAAAGGATAATTAGGAATGGTTAATCTTACTCCCGAACAAATTGCGCGAAATAGAATTGATAGCAAGCTTGAACAAGCGGGTTGGGCTATTCAGAATTATCGTGAAATCAATCTTGGCGTCAGTTTAGGCGTTGCGGTTAGAGAGCATCCGACCGATACGGGACCAGCCGATTACTTGTTATATGTCAACCGTCAACCCGTAGGGGTAATCGAGGCAAAAAAGGATCAATCGATTCTGACGGCACATGAAGCTCAAACTGCCCGCTATGCAAACAGCAAACTCAAATTTAGCAAGCTAGAAAGCCCACTGGTATTTTTATTTGAAGCTACAGGATTAATGATTCATTTCACCGATCTGCGTGATCCAGCACCTAGAGCACGTGAGTTGTTTCATTTTTTCAAACCAGAAACCCTTCAGCAGTGGTATGAAAACAAGGAATCCACAAGATACAAACTGCTAAATAATATGCCGCCGTTGGTAAAGGCAACATTACGTGACTGCCAGGTGAGCGCAATAACAGGGCTTGAAAAGTCTTTAGCAGAAAATCGACCCCGTTCCTTAATCCATATGGCGACGGGGGCAGGTAAGACCTTTACCGCCATTAATGCCGTTTATCGATTATTGAACAATGCGGGCGCTAAACGCATTCTATTTTTGGTGGATACCAGAAACCTTGGTAAACAAGCACAACAAGAGTTTCATGCGTTTAAACCGCAAGGTAAAGAAACATTTTTTCATGAAAACCATATTGTTCAGCGCCTGACCAGCAACACCATCGATAGTGCAGCAGAGGTGTGCATCTGTACCATTCAGCGCATGTATTCAATTCTCAGTAACACCCCCATCGACGAAAGTGCTGAGGAAATGTCGCCATATGAATTTAAGCAGTTAGAAAAACAGCAAAAATTAGTGCAATACAACCCAAAGGTGCCAATCGAAACCTTTGATTTCATTATCATCGATGAATGTCACCGTTCCATTTATAACCTCTGGAAGCAGGTACTTGATTACTTCGATGCCTTCTTGATCGGTCTTACGGCAACCCCAGACAAGCGCACTTACGGCTTTTTCAGTGAAAACATCGTGGCGGAATACAGCTATGAAGATTCCGTTTTAGATGGGGTTAACGTTGGTTACGATGTGTATGAAATCGAAACAGATATAACCAACGCTGGTGGCAAAGTAGAAGCAAGAGAATGGGTCGATCATCGCGATAAACTCACTCGTAAAAAGCGTTGGGCACAAACAGAAGATGACAAGATTTACACAAATAAAGAATTAGACCGCTCAGTAGTAAACATTAGCCAAATCCGTCAAGTGATTAAGGCGATGAAAGAAGCCGTGGAAACCAAAATATTTCCTAACCGTGACGAAGTACCAAAAACACTTATTTTTGCCAAAACAGACAGCCATGCCGATGACATTATTCAAATGGTGCGAGAAGTTTATGGTGAAGGAAATGCCTTTTGCCAGAAGGTAACCTACAACGCCAAAGATCCAGATGCGGTGCTCAGTGATTTCCGTAACGAATTTAACCCCCGGATAGCCGTTACCGTCGATATGATTGCAACGGGAACCGATGTGAAACCTTTGGAAGTGTTGTTATTTATGCGTGATGTACGTTCTAAAGGTTATTACGAACAAATGAAAGGCCGTGGTGTGCGTAGCCTCAGTTTTGAAGAGTTACGCCGAATTAGTCAAAGCGCCACCAATGCAAAAGATCGTTTCATTTTGATTGATGCAGTAGGTGTAGAAAAATCTAACAAAACAGAAAGCCGACCTTTAGAACGAAAGCCAGGCTTGTCGATGAAAGACTTGCTGCAGGGTGTTGCAATGGGACATCGAGATGATGACACCATTCAAAGTTTGGCAAATCGCCTTACACGGCTAAATAAACAACTCGATAATAAAGACTTGCAACGTCTTGAGCAAGAATCAGGACAGACGGTTGAACAGCTTGCCAAGCAGTTACTAAACGCCATTGATCCGGATGTGATTACAAAAACAGCACTTGAAATAACCAAGGCAGCGGGTTTTACACGCAGTGAAGAATCATTAACTGAGCAAGAAGTTGAAGCCGCAAGAGTACAACTTGTCAGTAAAGCCTGCGAACCCTTTGATGATCCTAAATTGCGAGAAAAAATTGAATCTGCCCGACGTGAGCGAGAGCAGGTTATCGATCACGTTAATCTGGACAATCTTGTGGTGTCAGACTTCAGTCAGCAAGCAAAAGACAGTGCTGAAAAGTTGATCCAAACATTTGAAGCGTTTATTGCACAACATAAAACTGAAATCGCTGCCTTAAGCTTTTTCTATCAACAACCCTATCAGCGCCGGGCTTTGACCTTTGACATGATAGAAGAGCTGCATGAACGATTACAAAAACCGCCCATTCTGCTCACTACTGAAAAACTGTGGAGCGCATACAGCCGCATCAAGCCAAATCAAACGAAAGGGCAAAATCAAAAACGACAGCTCACCGATATCATTGCTCTGGTAAAATTCGCGGCCGGTTTAGATGATGAATTAAAACCTTTTGCCGAGCAGGTTGATGCCAAATTTAAACAATGGATCTTCCGACACAATGCCCAACGAAAAACATCATTTACCCAAGACCAAACAGAATGGTTGCGTCTGATTAAAGATCACATTGCTGCCAGTGCAGGCATTGGGCGTGATGACTTTGACTACAGTCCCTTTGCCGATAAAGGTGGTCTTCAGAAGGCCTGGGGCTTATTTGAGAGTGAACTAGATACGATTATGAATGAAATGAATCAGGAGCTGGTAGCGTGATTGAAAAGTTAGAGTCGTTACCAAAAGGCTGGGTAGAGCTGCCATTGGGTGAGGTCATTCATCCGCAAAAAGGGAAAAAACCATCTGATTTAGGAGAAAAGTCAGATCATAGGACAATTCCTTATATAAATATTAAAGCATTTGAAAAAGGCATTTTTACCGAATACGCACCAGAGCAAGACATGCCCTATTGTGAAGAAAAAGATATTTTGCTCGTTTGGGATGGTGCAAGAGCTGGTCTTGCAGGACGAGGAGTAAAAGGCTATGTAGGCTCAACGCTATCCCGCATAAATTCTGATCTAGTCAATTCCGATTATTTATTTCATTTCATGCATTCAATCTATGGAACTTTAAATACGCAGACAAAAGGTGTTGGTATTCCACACATTAATCCTAATGTGCTTAACAACATTCCATTTTATCTGCCTCCAGAGAATGAACAGTTCAGAATTGTAGAGAAACTTGAAGAGCTTTTATCTGAACTTGACGATGGAGTTTCTGAACTCAAAGCAGCCCAAATTAAGCTAAGTCAATACAGACAATCGCTATTGAAAAGTGCAGTGGAAGGTAGCCTTACGGCAGACTGGCGAGAAAAAAATAAAGTTCAAGAAACAGGCGAGCAACTTCTAGAACGGATCCTAAAAGAACGGCGTGAACACTGGGAAAAAGATAAGCTCTCCGAATTTGAAGCCAAAGGTAAAAGTCCACCCAACTACTGGCAAAAAAAATATCCTGAACCTGTTCAACCCGATAGCACTGACTTACCTGATTTACCGGAAGGATGGACATGGGCAACCCTATCTCAAATTGGATGGTTAGATAGAGGACGATCAAAGCACAGACCAAGAAATGCTAAACATTTGTATGGAGGGAGTTTTCCGTTTATTCAGACTGGTGATATCAGAGAATCAGATACTTACATAATGTCATCTGGACGGACATATAGTGATGCTGGCTTGGCTCAAAGTAGGCTTTGGCCAAAAGGGACAATGTGTATAACGATTGCTGCAAATATTGGGGAGACGGCTATATTGGGAATAGATGCATGTTTTCCGGATAGTGTGGTTGGCTTCATCCCCGCCTTACCCGAAATGCAGGTTGAGTTTGTTGAATTGGTCTTCAGAACTTTAAAACAAAAACTTGAAGAGGAAGCCCCTGCAACGGCTCAAAAGAACATAAATCTTGCTGTACTTTCAAAGGTAGTAATCCCTTTACCGCCATTATCTGAGCAAGACTTTATTGTTAAACAGCTTTCAACAGCTTTCACAGCCATTAACATTCAAGATCATGAAACTAAAAAGGGACTCGTTCGGGCAGAAGCACAACGTAAAAACATTCTCAAAGAAGCTTTTTCAGGTCAGTTGGTATTACAAAACCCAAAAGATGCTCCTGCTTCAGTATTACTTGAAAAAATTAAAGCAGATCGAGTAGAACTTGATAAGAAAACAAACCCCAAACGAACTAAGAAAACAACGTCTATAAAGGTCAATGCTATGGAAACCATAGAAGAAGTGCTCAAAAGCAGAACCGACTGGATGGATGCTCAGGAGGCTTTTAGAGAATGTGGTGTTACTGATGGTACCGATACAGACCGCATTGAAGAACTTTATGCCGAACTCCGGAAATTGGATAAAGATGGGCGCTTAGATGTTGAACGGCATGGAGATTATGACGTGCTTAAACTTAAAGTTGAGTAATTGCGATGCGTTTGGACAAGCTCAAAATTGGGACCGAAAGGCCTGGCGATAAACAACGTTTTAAGAACTTGAAAAATGTTGAAATAGACTTTGATGAGAATGAGTGGATCACAGTTGTTATTGGCTGGAATGGCACTGGTAAATCTAACGTACTTGAAGCATTAGCAACTTTATTTCGTGATCTGATTATGGAAAAGGATCAATGGGGTAACAAAGATAAACCAAGTTTTTCTTATCAGCTTCGCTATATCTGTCATGGAAAGAGTATCAATATTGATGCTGATCCTTACAGAGAAAAAGATGCTTATAAGATTTCTTATTTTAGCTTTCAAACTGATGCAGCAGAAGCGGAACAATCCCAATCAAAAGAGTTTGAAGAAACAAGTGTGACGAAACATCAACCTATAAAGTTGAGCGAGTTCAAAAAGAAAAAAGACGAATTTTTACCTAAATACATCTTTGGTTATTATTCCGGTCACAGTGACCGGATGTATGAAGTATTTCGACCTTATCTAGAGAAATATGACAGTGACTTAAGAAATGGTGATGATCCTGGCCTGAGACAGTTGTTCTATGCTCGCCCAGTTCATAGTCAATTTACACTGTTAGCCTTTATGCTGAATGATGATGTGTTTGTTCAAGAGTTTTTAGAAAATCATTTTGGCATTGATAAAGAAGTAGGTATTGATTCAATACTTTTTGTTTTAAGCCAACCATCCTGGAAATCTAAAGCATCAGATGGAGATCCACGCTTTTGGAATGCACGGGGGGTAGTTAAAGATTTTTTATCTAGACTATATGAGATTTCTCTGGCACCAATTCGTATAAAAAGACGGACACAAACGAGCTTGTGGAACAAAGCTACACTGGAATATTTATACCTTTATGTAAAAGATTTACCAACACTTAAAACATTGGTTGGAGATAAAGCTCCTCGGGAATTTTTTAGAGATCTGGAAAGCACTTATGTATCGGAATTGATTGATGAGGTTCGTATTCGAGTTAAACTCAAAAACAATGATGGTACGGTTATTTTTCGAGAATTAAGTGAAGGTGAGCAGCAGCTTTTAACAGTGTTGGGGTTGCTTCGCTTTACTTCTGAAGATGAGAGCTTGTTTTTACTAGATGAACCCGATACTCACCTTAACCCACAGTGGAGTGTTGATTACTTCAAATATTTAAAACTTTTTGTAAATTCAGGTAGAAGGGGCGATGAAGCATCTAGTCATATTGTGTTGAATACACACAATCCCCTGGCAATCGCAGAATTATCTCGAGAACAAGTCCAGATTCTTTATCGTGATTCTGAATATTCAACAATCTCTGCTCAATTACCTGAGCATGATCCAAGAGGAATGGGGTACTCAGGTATTGTAACTAGCGATATGTTTGGATTGGCATCTTCTTTAGATAAGCGCACTCAAAGACGACTAGAATTGTTTCGTGCTTTAGCTAGTAAAAAGGATAAGACTTCAATAGAAAATCTTCGTTATGCAGTAATACAAAAATGGCTTGAAGCAGATCGGTTTAAGCTCAATCAAAGAGATGATGATTACATGCGTTACTTAGAGGCGAGAAACGAAATATTAAAGAGAGAAGTGGATACAGATGATTATCAAGAGCTAGTTAAGTTTGCAATATCTATTGATGCTAAAGCTCGTAAACGAATAAGTGACGAAGCAATTAAAACGATGCTCGAGGAGGAGCAGAATTGAGGAATATCGATAACTTAATGCTTCAACTACCTGTTGGTTGGCCACAAAAAGCACACAATGCGACTCAGGTTGTAATCGGTGGTCAAAGAAATGCTGATGAACTAAGTAGTGTATGGAAAGAGTTAAAGTCCGAACTTTCTAGATTATCGAAGAAGTGTTGCTGGTACTGTGAGTCAGAAATTGTAAAAACTGACAATGCAGTAGATCACTTTAGACCTAAAGGAAAAGTAAAAGGGCTCAGGGAGGTGGCAGCAAATTCAAATGAGTTCGAAAATTTCTCGATACATCCGGTCCACAATGGATACAAGTGGTCCGCATTCAGGTATGAAAACTTTCGTTATTCTTGTGATTTGTGTAACGAATACAGAAAAGATCTAGACGGTACACATGGTGGTAAAACTAGTTATTTTCCTTTGTTTGATGAAAGCCAGCGAGCCAATAATTTATTAGACGAAGATAATGAAGAACCTTTATTACTTGATCCTTGTAATGTTCAAGACTGGGAGCTACTGTCATATGATATTCAAGGCAAACCTTTCTCAAGATTCGATACCGGCTCATTAGATGATTTAAAAGTTAGGTTTTCTATTTATGTATATCATCTCGATTACGAAGGAATAAACCAGGCTCGGGTAGCAAAATGGGTGAAGCTTCGTCCTCTCATCGAGAACACCAAGCGAAGTTATTTAAGGTACTTAAGGGGGGACCAAGGTACTAAAGCCCAATTTGAGCGCGATCTGAGAATTATTAGAAATCAGCTAAACCCTCAGGTGAATTGCTCATATTATGGGTTTCTGATTTATATGCTCAAACAAGATACAGAATTCCAAAATCATCCCTGGATGGGGACCTTGATTGGACTGGTCAAATAAAAACTTAAATAAAGTCATTAACATAGAATGAATGCAGCAACATTAATACAAAAAGTATGGAATTACTGTCACACACTTCGCGACGATGGTGTTGGCTATGGTGATTATTTAGAACAGCTGACTTATTTGCTGTTTTTGAAAATGGCTCATGAGTATTCTCAGCCACCTTATAAACGTGAAACCAAAGTGCCAAAAGAATATGCTTGGTCAACGCTTTTGAATAAGACGGGCGAGACATTAGAAGATCATTACCATAAAACGTTGAAAAATCTGGGTAGTGAAAATGGCATGTTGGGCGCTATCTTCTTTAAAGCAGAAAACAAAATTCCTGATCCAGCGAAACTCTCTCGCATCATCAAAATGATCAATGAAGAAAACTGGATAAGCCTTGATGCTGATGCCAAAGGCGATCTATATGAAGGGCTGCTTCAACGCAATGCCGAAGATACTAAAAGCGGTGCAGGGCAATATTTTACACCTAGACCATTAATCGACGCGATTGTGGCGTGTATTAAACCTGATCCAATGAAAACCATTGCGGATCCAGCCTGTGGAACAGGCGGATTTTTCCTGAGTGCAAATAAGTGGATTCTAGAAAACAACAAACTCAATAAAAAAGAAAAAGAATTCCTTCGGGATGAAACATTCCACGGTAATGAAATCGTTCCCTCAGCACGTCGCTTGTGTTTGATGAACCTTTTTTTGCACAACATTGGTAGCTTGGATGGTGAACCAGAAGTAGAACGCTCGGATGCATTATTGAATAAACCGTCAGAGCATTTTGATTATGTTTTGGCCAATCCACCGTTCGGTAAAAAAAGTAGCATTACGATTACCGACGCCGAAGGCGAGGCAGATAAAGACTCGTTAGTTTATGAACGCCAAGATTTTTGGGCGACAACCACCAATAAACAGCTAAATTTTCTGCAACACATTATTTCTATGTTAAAGGTCAACGGCAAAGCGGCTGTTGTATTGCCTGATAATGTATTGTTCGAAGGTGGGGTCGGTGAGCGGATTCGTCGTAAATGGCTGGAAACATGTAATGTGCATACCATCCTTCGTTTACCCACAGGTATCTTCTATGCCAATGGTGTAAAAGCTAATGTAGTGTTTTTTGATAGTGCACCACGTGATGGAAAAGTGCATACCAAAGGTGTTTGGTTTTACGATTTAAGAACCAATAAACACTTCACACTGAAACAACGTCCGCTAGCCCTGTCTGACTTGCATGAATTTATTGATCTTTACCATTCAAAGGAGCGTGAAGATACCGAGCGATTCAAATACTTTAGCTATGAGCAGCTAGTTGCCAGGGATAAAGTCAGCCTTGATATTTTTTGGCTAAAAGATGACAGTTTGGATGATTTGGATAACCTGCCTTCTCCGGCCATTCTTCAACAAGAAATCATTGATCATCTTGAAGCTGCTTTGATGGCATTCAAGGATGTAGCAGTTGGTTTGTCAGAAAAAAGTTAGCCAGTTTTACAAAGGACTGTAGTGATAAAAAAAGTTGAATTAAATAAGCTGGCGGCTATCGAATATCATGGTGCTGATGGCGTTACTCAACATTGCCTTGATGCGATAGTCAGGTTAATCCAGTTTGGCGATCGGATTGAAAAAGCTTGGTTATTGTCTGGGGAAGCAGATCAGTTGAATTGCCGCCATCATGCTTTCATCCTGAGTATTAATTATGGTGATTTAGTTGCTATAAAACCTGGCTTTTCATCTGGATATGGTGGTGAAGGGCCTGGAGGATTATCAAAAGCATTGCAGTTGCTGATGAGGCACAAAGCTGAAATTGAGGAGCATGAGATAAAAACAGAGGTGATGGAGAGACTAGTCTATGGTGCACTTATAAGTAGTGATATCGATTCCATTAAATCTTCTCGTCCAATTAGACCGCATAGGTTTCACGATTATATTTTTCACAATGTTGAACGGGCTACAAAGGTATACAGAGACAAGGATCTCAACTGCTTATTTCCACCAGTAGTACCTTTAGCTATTCTTGATACGAGAATTTTGGATCTTGCGCTAAATCTTGAAGAACATCCTGATGCCTCACTTCTTTCTGGTTACAGACGCTTGGAGGGACTTGTGAGAGATAAGCACCCTGAGTTGGCAGAGTTTAGTGCAGCAAAGTTATTTTCAAAAGCCTATCAAGGCGAAAATGCATTGCTAGAATGGCCAGAAGTGGATAAATCAGAAGCTGAGGGGCGGGCTTCTCTTTTTATTGGGGTATTTAAAAGCTATCGAAATAAAAGAGCTCACCATGAGCAAGAAAATAACTTAAAGAATGCCGTAAGAGAATTTCTGATGTTGAATGAATTATTTTTGCTTGAGTCAGGAACTAGAGTTCGTTCAGAAAATGCTTAAATTTGAAACAGATTCGGATGTGATCAAAAAAGGCCAAACAAATTGCTTTGTTTGGCCTTTTTATATTGATAGTAAACGAGTTGTTAGTGTGACTTCATACGCTCAATCGTTGTGGTCAATACACGTTTCATTTTATCGGTCGCTCCGCTAAACGCTTGTTTGATGGTCGCGGCATCATGGGTGACCACATTAGGTTGATGGCCTTCTATCCGGGCTTCAATCAGACAACGGATATCATCAGCACCGCCTCGGTTTTCACTGTTTTGATCACTTAAATGCACTTCGACGCGAGTGACGTGTTCATCGAATCGTTTGAGAGAATGTTGTAGTTCTTCACGAATTGAGTCGGTGAGCGTATCGTCGCCTGGAATATGACGATCGGTGTTAACCTGAATTTGCATGCAACCTCCATTGAGTGAAATAAAACGTTTGCCATTCTGAGACAATCACAATTATTAAACATTCCGCTGTCTCAACTGAAATGAGCAAATCACTATAAAGGCAATTTGTTTAACATCCTTTAACCCAAAGCAAGCCGAACTTTAGGTGAAGCTTGTTAGACTCAAGTATGAATTCTCTATGCTGTTTTAACATCAGCTGGGTCACATTTTTCAATTCAGGAGCAATGATATGCAGCATCCTTATCTGTACACCGCCGTTATTGGCATATTGGCCGTGGGGCTAAATGGTTGTGGTGATACCGCTAAAATCCCGCCACAATCTGATTTCGGACCGAACCCATTGTTAACCGCGCCTGCAAAAACCTTGATCCCGACATTGAATATTGCACCGGCGGTGGGGTGGCCTATCGACGGCAAACCGATTGCTGCAGAAGGGTTGGAAGTAAATCGTTTTGCAATGGATTTGGATCATCCGCGGTGGATTTATGTTTTGCCCAACGGTGATGTGCTGGTGGCTGAATCCAATGCGCCTGAGAGCGAGAAACCCGATCCGGGTATTAAAGACTGGATAAAAGGTTTGGTGATGAAAAAAGCAGGGGCTGCGGTGCCCAGTGCTGACCGCATTACATTATTACGCGATGAAGATGGTGATGGTGTTGCTGAGACGCGCCATGTCTTCCTGGAAGATCTGCATTCACCATTTGGCATGGAGCTGATTGGCAATGATTTTTATGTCGCCAATGCGGATGCGATCGTGCGGTTTTCCTATGAAGAAGGGCAGACTCAAATCACCGCCGAGCCAGAGCATGTGACGGATTTACCCGGTGGGCCGATCAATCATCACTGGACCAAGAATATTATTGCCAATGAAGAGGGCACACTGCTTTATGCCACGGTTGGCTCAAACAGTAATGTTGCTGAATACGGCATGGAGGTGGAAGAAAACCGTGCTGCAATTCTGGAAGTGAATCCTGAAACAGGTGAAAAGCGACTGTTTGCTTCAGGTTTACGTAATCCGAATGGTCTGGCCTGGCAGCCGGACAGTGGTGAGCTGTGGACCACAGTGAATGAGCGTGATGAAATCGGCAGTGATCTGGTCCCGGATTATATGACGTCAGTCAAAGACGGCGGGTTTTATGGTTGGCCTTATAGCTATTACGGTCAAATCGTCGATACACGCGTCGAGCCACCCAGACCGGATTTAGTTGAAAAAGCTATCAAGCCTGATTATGCCTTGGGCGCGCATACAGCTTCATTGGGGCTGGCTTTTTATCAGGCGGATTTGCTTGATGATAAATATCAAAACGGAGCATTTGTCGGGCAGCATGGTTCATGGAATCGCAAACCATTAAGTGGCTATAAAGTGATCTTTGTGCCGTTCAAGAATGGTGAACCTGACGGTATGCCGCAGGATATTCTGACCGGATTTGTGGATGGTTCTGGCGATGCCATGGGCCGTCCGGTAGGTGTTGTGGTGGATAATCAGGGCGGACTATTAGTCGCGGATGATGTCGGTAATACCATCTGGCGGGTGAGTCCGAAAGCGGATTAATACTGGCTCTGTTCCCACGCTCCGGCGTGGGAACGCCATCCTGTGTTGAAGCGGATTCCCACGGAGGACGGTGGGAAGCAGATCTGAGCCCCCGTTCCCATGCTCCTGCTGGGGAATGTAAATGGGGTTATCCAATGCAGTTTGATATCATGTTTTGGCTTTTATCATTGATAGTCACTACCTATGCCACATATTCTGCTCGACAAAACCCATCCTCCCATTATTCAGGCCGCCATCAATCTGGGTGATTGGCTACTCAGTCTGGAAAATCTTTCCGAAGAGGATAAATCCGCGATTAAAGCAGTGCAGGACGCACTGCAGAAATTGCCGGAAATCGATGATGATATCTTGGCTATGTATGGTTTCAGTTTTGAACGTGGCGATGCCGATGATGGATTAGTACGCGGCTGGGATATTTCATTGGAATATAACGTAAGTGATCCGGAGCAGCAGGGCGGATTAGAGATTTTCAGTTCGTATATTCCGCTTCCAGACACGACTGATCCAGTGGTGTTAGCTGAAAAGAAACAACGCGAAGTGTATTTCCACTGGCCGGTTGGCGATATCTGCAGTTTTATCAAAGCCGAACAGGCCCAGCAGTGGATTGATGATGTCAGTCAGCCATTGCAGTTTATTGAAGCCGGGGATCGGTTAAGGATTGAGATTGTGCATCAACACTTTTATGCAGAGCATGAATATCCGCTGATTTGAGCCGTTCCCAATCAACATATTGTTTCAGACAATAGTTATTCAGTTATGAAAAGCTGTCTGAGCCCGGGTTATTTACAGTTGGATTCACTTAATTTTTTATGGCTTAGCTGGCGTCATATAAGTATCGGGTTTTGAGTTACTTATCCAAGACAGGAAATCAATTCGCTTGAAAAGATTCAAACAACTGGGTTCGCGGTTGGTCCATTCCAAACATATGCTCTGGGGCGTGGCTTTCGCTTCTTTTATGGAATCACTGATCGTACCCATCCCACTGGAAACCATTCTGATTCCGCTGATGCAGGCCCGCCGGAATCGGCTTTGGGCCATCAGTGGCATGGCGTTACTGGGCTGTATCATCGGCGCGGCGTTGGGGTATCTGATTGGCTATTTTGTGTTTGGTCTGATCGGCGAGCAAATGATTGCGCTGTTGTCGACGCCAGAGCAGTTTGAAATTATCCGTCAGCAAATTCATTTACATGGTTTCTGGTATGTCTTAAGTGTAGGTATTACACCGATTCCATTTCAGATTGCCATGTTGGCCGCGGGCGTCACTGGCTATTCGTTTTTGCTTTATCTTATGGCGACCACCCTCTCTCGGGGATTACGTTATTTTGGTTTGGGTTTGTTGGTGTGCCTGTTTGGTAATCAAGCGCAAAGGTTGTTTGAAGAACACAAAATCGGTGCGTCAATTTTTATTATTGTATTGATGGTCCTGATCTGGAGCCTGCTGTTATTTAGCTAGAGTCTGAAAGATAAACAGACCCTAGTGAATTTTTCCTTGCCTGATAGGGAAGCGGTTCGTACACTTGATTAACTGTTTCAATTAATCAAGTGATTTATGACAATTCGCTCAAATTCTCATGGTGGTCGTCGTGCCGGTGCCGGCCGCAAAAAAGGTTCGGCGATCAAAGAGCCGACAACCGTGATGCGGGTTCCGCAAAGTCAAAAGCCGTTGATTGTCGACTTTCTGGCGGCCTATCGTCGCAGCGAATCCACGCCGTTAACAGACCAGCCAACAGTATTTGAACACCCAGTTATTGCGCCAGCCAAACGCAGCTGGCCCTTATTCAGTTCCAAAGTCGCGGCGGGGTTTCCCTCACCGGCCGATGAACATGTCGAAAAGCGACTGGATCCCAATGAGTTTCTGATCGATGACGAAGAGGCGACATTTTTTGTCACTATTCAGGGCTATTCGATGATAGACAGTGGTTTGCTGCCCGGTGACAAAGCGGTGGTGGATCGTGCTAAAAATGCCAGCGTTGGGGATATTGTACTGGCAGTGGTCGATGGCGAATTTACCATCAAATTGCTGGCAAAAACCAAACAGGGCGAGCCGCGATTATTGCCCTCCAATAGTTCGGGCGAATATCAGCCGATCGAAATCAGGGATGGTATGCAGTTTGAGATCTGGGGCGTGGTGACCGGTTCATTTCGACGGTTTAAATAATCATGTCACGCAGCATTGCGCTAATCGATGTCAATAATTTCTATGTGTCCTGCGAGCGGGTGTTTAATCCGCAGCTGGACGGTAAACCGGTGGTGGTGCTCAGTAATAATGATGGCTGTGCGGTAGCAAGAAGTAATGAAGCCAAAGCCCTGGGCGTGCCGATGGGCGCGCCGTGGTTCAAGTGCAAACAGCTGGTACAGCAGCATCAGATCATCGCTTTATCATCGAATTATGCGTTGTATGCCGATATGAGTAACCGGGTGATGCGGATTCTCAATCAGTTTTCGCCCGATCAGGAAGTGTATTCAATAGATGAATGTTTTCTGGATCTCACAGGTTTTCAACATCTGGATTTATTGCAGTATGGCCAGCAGATCCGTCACCGCGTAGGGCAATGGACCGGATTGCCCGTCAGTGTGGGCATCGGTGCCAGTAAAACCCTTGCCAAACTGGCGAATCATTGTGCCAAAAAACGCGCTGAGTTTGATGGCGTATGTGATTTTAATCAGCTGACGCCAGCCCAGCTCAATCGTTTGCTGGCAGAGCTGGATGTGGGTGAAGTGTGGGGCATAGGCCGAAAGCTGGCAGTGAAGCTGAAAGACAGTGGTATTCATAGCGTACTGGATTTAAAACAGGCCAATGCCGACACGCTACGTCGACAATACAGTGTGGTGATGGAAAAAACCGTTCGTGAACTCAACGGTATCAGCTGTCTGGAGCTGGAATATACCGCCAGTGCCAAAAAACAGATCCTCAGTTCTCGAAGTTTTGGTATTCCGGTCACTGATATCAACAGTCTGGCCGAATCCATCAGCCTGTATACCAGCCGGGCAGCGGTAAAGTTGCGTCGTCAATATTCGGTGGCGCGGATGATTCAGGTATCTATCCGCACCAGTCCTTATCGAGAAGGGGAGGCGTATTACGGCAACAGTATGGTGGTGGCGTTACCGATGGCATCGGATGACACCAGAGTATTAGTCAAACATGCACTGGCAGCACTGAAACAAATGTATCGTCCCGGTTTTAACTATGCCAAAGCCGGCATTATGCTGACAGAACTTCAGTCAAAAATTGGACAGCAGCAGGACTTGTTCGCCCCGAATCAGGATCCTAAATCCGGTAAGTTGATGACGGTAATGGATAATATTAATGCCTGTATGGGTAAAGACACCTTACAACTGGCTAACCAGGGATTTAAACAGCCCTGGAAAATGAAACAGGAAAGCAAAAGTCCAAGCTATACGACGAGATGGGTGGACCTGCTGTCGGTCAGCTAAGTAAAAGATTGTTAAAAACTTTTTCATTGAAAATGTAAAAAACTAAACACATGTGAATCACCAAAGGCGAGTATGCTGAAAGTATCGCGCCAGATATGTTTTGGCCGAACCCAGGGCTTGTTTACCTTTCATCTCCGCCTCTGTTGTGAGCTGAAAAAGCGTCAATCAAGGCACGAGGAGCGCCTTTTAGTTATTCTAAATAAGCGACAAGCAACGCAGAGTGGCGCTTTTTCAGTCACAACCCGTAGGGCTGGGACTATTTTTGCGGCCGACTGCGTTGTCAATCACTTATGTAGGAAGGCTACACGGCGTGCTTTCCGCCTTGTCGGACACAAAAATAGCCGCCAGCAGTGGCGGAGATGAAAGGTAAACAAGCCCTAGAGATAACTATTATGAACATTATTCGTCAAACCTCACTTATCGCGATCCTGGCAACCGTTGTCCTCGCAACATCAGCGTGCAGCAACATGTCGAGCCGCGAAAAAAGCACAGCGGCAGGCGCCGGTATTGGTGCCGTAAGTGGAGCTGTCCTAACAGGCGGAAGCGCTGTGGGTACTGTCGGTGGAGCCGCTGTTGGCGGAGTGATTGGCAGCCAGGTCGGTAAAGATTAATCGATCAATAAATAACAAGCGTCAAAGCAAAAGCCCTGTCATCACTGACAGGGCTTTTTTATGTCGGATGGTTTATAAAGACTGCAGGTTTATTTCACTTGCATAACGTTTTTAACAGACTTCACGCCAGCCACGCCTCGCGTAATGACGACAGCACGATTAATATCTTCCTGTGAGCTGACAAAGCCACTTAATTGCACCACGCCTTTAAAGGTTTCCACGTTTATCTCTGCCACTTTAAGCGTTTCTTCATTGAGGATAGCGGCTTTGACTTTAGCGGTAATGACACTGTCATCAATATATTCACCCGTACCGGATTGAGTGGAGGTGGAAGCACAGCCACTTAGGGTGAGTAGAGCTGTACCTCCCATCAGACCAGTAGTTAACATCGTGACAAACAACAAGCGTTTAGAAATGGATTGCATAATTTTTTTCCAGAAAAGTCGTTTAAAAACTGGTTTGGTAAATCAAAGTAGATGCCTAACGACATTAAGACTCGACTTTTCCAGAATATTGGGTGGACCCAGCATAATAAAAGTTATTTCTCCCACCTTGTTTAGCGAGATACATTGCGCTGTCAGCGCATTTCATCAACGTGGTGGCATCCATACCATCATCCGGGTAGATGCTGATACCAATACTGACAGATAAAGAAATTTCGTTGTCATTGACTGTTTGCGGTTTGGCAATTGCCGTGAGTATCTGTGTTGCGACGAGTATGGCGTCTTGAGGACGTTCTATTTCACCCAATAAAACAATAAACTCATCACCGCTACGACGACACACTGTGTCGGTACTGCGAATACAAGCAGTGATACGCTCGGCCACTGATGTTAACAAGAGATCTCCAGTCAAATGACCAAATGTGTCATTGGATTTTTTGAAATCATCCATATCCAAAAATAGCAGTCCGACACGTTTTTTATGTCGCCCAGCCATGCCAATGGACTGTGATAACCGTTCATTGAATAAGGCCAGATTGGGCAATCCAGTCAGATGGTCATACCATGCCATCAGGTGGATTTTTTCCATCATGGCGTCTGATTTGGCAACATCATGAAACACGATAACGGCACCGGTCACTTCTTTATCTCGATTATGAATAGGTGCTGCCGAGTCTTCTATGTCAATCTCAACGCCATCATGGTTGATTAAGATGCAACCAATGGCAAGACCCACCGTTTTGTTTTGCTGCATGGCGGTTTTAGCGGGATTTGGCGCTTTTTTCCGGGTTTCGCCATCAATGATATTAAATACTTCTAATAATGGTTTACCTATAGCTTGCAGGCGATCCCAGCCCGTCAAATGTTCTGCTTCCAGATTAAGATAAGTGACATTTCCGGCAAGATCGGTTGTCAGAACGGCATCACCGATAGAGTCCAAAGTAACCTGCGCACGTTCTTTTTCTTCGAATAAAGCGTTTTCAACTTTTTGTAACGCTAATTCCAGTGTTTTGCGTTGCGAAATATCCTCGATCATCAACAGACTTGCAAACGGATATTGACTGTCTTCCAGCATGGATACGTGCAGGCGAGTCCAGATCATGCTGCCATCAGCACGGATCATGCGAATATCTTCCTGTAATGGGGTACGGTTGAGAGCAGCTTTTTTCCAGCTGATATCCAACGAATAGACATCCTCCGCATAGATGCATTTACGCCAATCTGTATCGATTGTTTTATCGTCAACAAAACCTAAAATAAGATCATAAGCCTGATTCGAATATAAACGGCCACGATTTTCATCACACAGAACAATGCCTAATGGAAATTCATCGCATAGTTTTTTCAGTTTATCGTAATCAAATTGCTCACCTAGATCAGCTTGGTTTTTAGGCTGCTTTTGCCAAACTGAATTATTGTCTGTGTAACGGGTGCGTAAGGTTCGCATAATGAAATCAACCATGCCGCGAGATATCAGGAAAAACACACAAGCAAACATCATCAGCATGAATGTTTATCAATGATGAACCATATTCAACATTAAGTCTGGTAGTCATAATGGCTTGCCCCCCTATTATTTATTCTTAAAATAATATGAAACAAGCTTTTGCGTCTGTGCGTTTACGTACGGATGAAAATATTTATAAAGTTGTGTGCGATATCGTACAAACAAATAATGGGTATTTGTGCGTTAATAAGACCACTATGTTTATTTGTTACGAAAAATCGACACCTCATAACTTTGTGTGGATATGAATATTCAATAAACCAATAATTTTTTGAATAATTAAGATGTGGATTTTATGAGTTTAGAGCAAGACCCTTCTCAAAATCGTTTGTTGGCAGCATTGCCGGAAGAGGAGCGCGCGCGGGTATTTCCAGATTTAGAATTGGTTGATATGGCGCTGGGAGATACGCTTTATTCTCCTGATAAACAGATTAAACATGTGTATTTTCCGACCACCGCGATAGTGTCTTTATTGCATGTGATGGAAAGCGGTGCGTCAGCTGAAATTGCCGTAGTAGGCAACGAAGGGATTGTAGGTATCTCTCTCTTTATGGGAGGCGAAACCACCTCAAGCTGGGCTGTGGTCCAGAGTGCCGGATATGCCTATCGTTTAACCGGCCAACGTTTAAAAACCGAGTTTTTCCGAGCAAAAACATTACAACGTCTATTGTTGCGTTACACACAGGCACTGATGACGCAGATGGCGCAAACAGCGGTTTGCAATCGGCATCATACTGTCGATCAGCAATTATGCCGTTGGTTATTGTTAAGTCTGGATCGTTTACCTTCTAATGAACTGACCATGACCCAGGAACTCATCGCCAATATGCTGGGAGTGCGTCGCGAAGGGGTGACTGAGGCAGCAGGCCATTTACAGCGCGATGGTTTGATCAAATATGTTCGGGGCAAAATTACCGTGCTGGATCGCAGTGGCTTGGAAAAACGCGTCTGTGAATGTTACCGGGTTGTCAAAATTGAAACGGACAGGCTAATGAATGGTGAAGATATTCGGTAAATAAATCAGCACGTTTACTGTGTGTGGTGGCGGACAGACACGTTGCAGTAACAAACATATCCTGAGCTGATACGAGGATGAATAATTCACACCGACATTGATATTTTTCAATGGCGTCTGATCAGCAATAAATGGAGTTAGACATTGCCTAATCTTGATAGCGGATCAACTAATCAACTGATTGCTGGTTTACCCATACCCGAAAGAATGCGGCTGATCGACAAATGCGAGTCGGTAGAAATGATTTTTAATGAGACGCTGACCGAACCCGGTGAACCCCTGCAATATGCCTGGTTTCCAAATCAAAGTTTTATCTCGTTAACTGTGCCTGTGGACGGGCATTCCAATCTTGAGGTGGGGCTTATCGGCAATGAAGGTATGCTGGGCAATACCTTGTTGCTGGGTATTACTACGGCGCCATTGCATGCATTGGTTCAGGGATCAGGCAAAGCGCTGCGCATCTCGGTACCGAATCTGCAGCAGCAGATTAAAAAAAGTCCGGTACTCGAAGATACGTTAAAAAAATACTTGTATGTCACTTTGGTGCAGATATCACAAACCGCTGCCTGTACCCGGTTTCACGTTGTTGAAGCTCGACTGGCCCGCTGGCTGTTAATGACTCGCGACAGAGCGGAGTCCAATCAATTTCGTATAACTCAGGAGTTTCTTGCCTTTATGTTAGGCGTACGCCGAGTCGGCATTACCCAGGCAGCCACTGCGTTGCAACAGCGTCAATTAATCAGTTATCACCGTGGCAATATTACTATTCTGGATGCTGAGGGATTAGAAGCATCAGCTTGCAGCTGCTATCAAATTGATAAACAAACCTATAAGCGCATTATGCAATCAGCAGGCGAAAAAGCGGCTTGATCTCATGGTGGTGGGTACGCTAACGAACAGACGGATTCATAGTTTGTTTATATCGTACTTATTTGGGTAGCTGAGAGGGGAAACGTCATGAGCATAAGTACTATTCTGTTAATCATTCTGATATTGATATTGGTCGGAGCGATTCCCTCATGGCCACACAGCAGAAGCTGGGGGTATGGCCCAAGTGGTTTAATTGGCATCTTGGTGATCGTGCTATTGGTTTTATTGCTGACCGGTCGTATTTAAACTCGTTCTAATAGATTTAATTTAAAGCCCAGCTGAACCTCAGCTGGGCTTTTTTATGAAACGAAATCTATTCTGATATATTCACGCTGGGCAGAACATCAACCGGCAATTTGATAGTACTGATCAGTCCGGCTGCACAGAACAGCAGTCACAACAGAGCTGGTTATGAAAGGTAAACAAGCCCTAGACTGAAGCGACAAATTTAAGACAATGTTAACGTTGGCTTAATTTCGTTGAAGGATGATATGGTTTTTGTCGCGGATACAGACTGATGTATGTATTGATTGTAGAAGATGATGCATTAATGGGCGAGGGCATACAGACCGGCCTGACGGCATTGGGTATTCAGGCCGAGTGGGTGATGAATGCTGGCGGCGCAGAAACCGCTATGTCGACCGTCAGTTTTGATGCTGTGGTGTTGGATTTGGGGTTGCCGGATGAAGATGGCATGCAGTTACTGAGTCGTTGGCGTGAACGGGGTAATAGTTTACCTGTGTTGATTCTGACAGCACGTGATGCGGTGCCTGACCGGGTCAGTGGATTAGAGGCCGGCGCCGATGATTATATGAGCAAGCCATTTGATTTAACCGAACTTGTTGCCCGATTGCATTCATTAAGCCGTCGAGCTGCAGGACGGGCCACGCAGACAATCCAACATGGCAGTTTGCAGTTTGATCCATCAACCCTGCAAGTTACTCTGAATAACAAACCGCTAAATTTATCGCGCCGGGAAATCACCGTATTAGAAACCTTATTGCAGCAGCCGGGACGAGTAGTCACCGCGGCTCAGTTGCAAGATCGCCTTTATGGTTGGGCGGAAGGCATTGAAAGCAATGCTGTCGCGGTGCATATCCATAATTTACGTCGCAAACTGGGAGATGACTGGATCGAAACGGTTCGTGGTATGGGCTATCGACTGGGAGCAGTAAATGAGTCCGGCTAAAGCCAAAGATTATCTACGCTGGCAGCTGTTATGGCGCATTGGTATTGCAGTATTGCTAATGTGGCTGTTACTGGCGCCGTGGTTGCTGATGAGTGTGCAGAAGGAAATGCAGAACACATTGGATAATCGTCTTGCCGCTTCTGCCAAGATGCTGATGTCGTTAATGTCGCAATATGATTTGGATCCGCTAATAAAAGGAGGGCAGCCTAATCCTTTATTTGATCCAAACGAGAATCTTGATTTACCTCCGACCTTGGCCTGCAAGGTGGCTAACGTAGCGGGCGATATTATTGCCGTATCACACGATGCACCGGAAAACGTACTGACCACAACACAACAAGGCTACCAAAACCGTATACAGGACGGTGAACCGTGGCGGGTATTTAATTTATCTCAAGGCGGGTTAACGATTACGACTGCTGAGCGTCTGGAAACCCGGGATACTCTGATGCGATCGGTCGTTATTGCTGCCGGAGTGCCATTTTTTCTGAGTCTGGCTGGCACCTTGGCGGTAGTCTGGTTTGGCATCCTGCATGGCTTTAAGCCTTTGCATAGTCTTAGTGAGAGTATGGCCCGTCGAAATACCGAGGATTTGACATCATTGGTCTGGGAGCAACGCCCGGCGGAAGTGCGTCCATTAGTCGATGAAATAAACCGTTTATTACAGCGAATGCAGCAATCTTTACTGCGAGAACGTCGGTTTACCGGCGATGTGGCTCATGAGTTACGAACACCATTGGCCGGGATCAAAACCCAGTTACAGGTTGCTCGGCTTACAGACGGTGGCAAAGCCATGCACGCATTATTGCAGGCGGAAAAAGCGACGGACAGATTACAACGCACGCTGGATCAGTTGTTATTAATGGCCAGAGTCGAGGGCGATGGCCAATTAGCCGAAACGGCCCATTTGCCAGTGGCTGAAATTAATAATATGGCGTTAAGTGATGTGCAGCACCTTGCCAAACAACATCAAGTGACTTTGCGTTTTAATGATGACGTAGATGAAAACATTCAGGCATCCGCTATTTTACTCTCGGCTGCATTACGCAATTTGCTCGAAAATGCCATACGTCATGCGCCGGAAAATAGTGTGGTGACGCTCTCTGCCACCGAACAGCAAGGCCAATTACGCTGGACGGTGGAAGATGAGGGACCCGGTGTTTCGGAAAAATTACTTTCAGAGCTAACCCGGCGCTTTGTGCATGGACACCAAAATAATGGAAGCGGTTTGGGGTTGGCCATTGTGGATGCCATTGTCAGACGCTTTAAAGGTGAGTTACAGATTAAAAATGGTGCGACCAAGGGATTATCGGTCACCATTAGTATTCCATTGCAATCAGGCGTTAATACTGCTAACTAGGACCTGTTGTTCAGCAGATGATGGAGGAAAATTTATGCAAATTGGGGTGCTGAAAGAAATCAAAACTCAGGAACATCGTGTTGGGCTGACACCCGCTGGAGTTCGTGAGCTGTGTGCTGATGGCAATGAGGTTTGGGTAGAGCAGTCTGCTGGCGCTGCAATTGGGTTCAGCGATGCCGATTATCAGCAGGCCGGAGCCAATATTGCCGACAATGCGGCAGCTGTATTTGCCAATGCAACGCTGATGATTAAAGTCAAAGAACCTCAACCAAACGAAATAGAACAGCTAACCACGGAACACACGTTATTTACTTACCTGCATCTCGCACCGGATCGTTTACAAACAGAAGCTTTACAACACTCCGGTGCCACCTGTATTGCTTACGAGACAGTAACGGATAGCCACGGAGGCTTGCCGTTGTTAGCACCAATGAGTGAAGTGGCAGGACGCATGGCGATTCAGGCGGGCTCCCAGGCATTACTGATTCATGAGGGTGGATTAGGTATTTTGCCGGCGGGCGTTCCCGGTGTGGCCCCAGCCAATATTGTGATTATGGGCGGTGGTGTAGTGGGGATTAATGCGGCACGCATGGCAATGGGCATTGGCGCGGATGTCACCGTATTGGATAACTCCTTGGCTAAATTACAGCAACTGGATCTGCAATTTGGACCGCGGTTGAAAACTTTGTATTCCAATGCTGAGGCTATTGATCGCGTTGTACAACATGCGGATATGCTGATTGGTGCCGTGTTATTGCCAGGTGCTACAGCACCAAAACTTATTGAAAACCGTCATCTTGAGATGATGAAAACCGGCAGCGTACTGGTGGATGTATCGATTGATCAGGGGGGGTGTTTTGCTTCTTCACGGCCGACAAGCCATGATCAGCCAACCTATATTGAACAGGGCATCGTGCATTATTGCGTGGCTAATATGCCGGGCGCTGTTGCCCGAACTTCGACGCTGGCTCTTACCAATGCCACGCTACCGTATATTCGAAAACTGGCCCGTCAGGGAATTAAAGCCGCATTATCAGCCGACAGGCATTTGCTCAACGGTCTGAATATTTATCAGGGAAAAATTACGCATCAAGCCGTGGCGGAGGCTCAGGGTCAAGCCTATTCTGATCCGCTTTTGCTGGTGAATTCCGCCTGATCATCCCAGATACGTTGCCATACCCAATAAAGACCATCTATTGCATTGCGAGACATCGGTAATTGTTTTGGTGCTATGGCGATAACCTCATCGTTGTTTTGAATTCTGGCCAGTTGAAAACGGAAAAAATACGTTGGCTCCATACCCATCCGCAAATCTGTTGCCAAAATATGGTTTTCCAGCCTTTGCAGCTTAAAATTATTCTGAGTAAACCAGTCAATTCGTTCAAGATCAGATTGATTGGGCAGTAATTTTTTCAGTTCACTGCCACGGTCATATGGTTTGAATTCAAATTGTGCATCACCATCAAACACCGAACGAAATGCTTCGTAATAAACCACTTCGTCTATCACAACAATGCGCCATAACAAGGTATTTAAAGGCGCAGGGGTGACTTTAATATGCTGATATTCAATGTATTGTTCTGCTAATGCTTGATGGGTTTGCTCGGTTATCCAGTATTGGGCAGCTACGCTCCAGACCAGATAGGCTGAACTAAATATCAGGCCACCAATCATGATGCGTTGACTCAGCCGCTGTCTGGCCGCAATTAAAATCGCCAGGAATCCTGCAGCAAGTGGCAGGCTATATAACGGATCAATGATAAAGATACTGCCGATAGAGGCTGGAGACGGCATAAAGGGCCAGAACAGCTGAGTCCCGTAAACCGTCATTGCATCCAGTCCACTGTGTGTGATCCACACCAGACAAATCAACATAAACCATCGTCGAAAATCAAATACTGGCGCTAGCTTACACATCAACCAGGCAACGAGAGGGGCCAGCAGACTGTGCATCAGCCAGGAATGTGTCCAACTACGATGCAACGTCATGGTGTCCAAATCATTGGCATACTGGATGAAGACATCAAGGTCAGGCAAGATGCCGAACGCTGCACCATAAAGTATGGATGCCCTGGGGGCTTTGCGCCCTGCAACGCTGTAAGCCACTGCGCTGCCTAGTAACGCCTGCGTAATCGTGTCCATGAATGTGATGACTCCCTTGTTATGCCTGTTGAGCAGACCTGAGTAGCGTATTTTTGGTTCGTTTATCCGCTTTGAATTTATTCAGCAAAAAAAATCTGGGAAGATATCTTGCCTAAGTGGGAATTAGTCATGTAAATTGCAGGAAATAACTCCTGAAATTAATGGAAAACTTGCTATGAAACAGCCGATGCCAAGCCCAACGCCGGGACAGGCCGATTTACAAGCGATTATTCAGGCCTTGAACACAGGGCAAGTTGGCTTTGCCGAATCAGCATCTAAAAAATTACTTAAATCCTATCCGCGTTCCTTTCCGGTATTAAACCTGTATGGCAATGCTTTGGCCGCGCAGAACAAATTTAAAGACGCCGTTGCCATCTTTCGCAAAGCAACTGAGATTGATCCTAATGTACCCGAGATTTACTTCAATATGGGCATTTTGTTGACCAATCTTAACCGTGTTGATGAAGCAATTAATAGCTATAAAAAAGTGCTGCGGCTGAAACCTGAGCTGACAGATGCTTTGTACAATCTGGGATATGCGCTGCAATCGAAAAATCGTTTTGAAGAGGCAGGTAATTACTATCAGAAAGCGATTGAGCAACAACCGAACTTTTTGGAAGCTATTGCCAATCTTGGGGTGTGTTTACAGGAGCAGGGCAGGCTGGATGAAGCGGTAGCCATTTATCAGCGGGCTTTAACGATTTCACAGGATGCCAAACTGTATTTCAACCTGGGAACGGCACTTAAAAATCAGGGAAAACTGGCTGATGCCATCGCTACTTATAACAAGGCGTTGGAATTAAAACCGGATTATGCCGAGGTACATAGCAATATCGGTGAAGTGTTACGGGATCAGGGCCGTTATGATGAATCGGTAGCTGCCTATAAACAGGCACTGGAGTTAGACCCGTCATTGCCGTTAGCCAATTACAGTCTGGCGGTATATCTCTATGACAGTGGAGATTTGCAGCAGGCTTTGAATTACTTCCAACGATCCCAGTACGCCGATTGGCAGGAACGTTCGTTGTATTGCCTCTATAAAACTGAGCGCTTTGAGGATTTCAAACAAGGTTTGGACCAGCTTAAAAAAGCTCGTCATAGCTCACCGTTTTTAGCGACATTGGCAGGACATTACGCTGAGAATTTCGGCACCGTAAATGACTATAATTTCTGCAAAAATCCACTGGATCTGGTGTGCCATGTGCAGGTGCCGGAATTAAAAGGTGACAGTGAATTATTAAAACAACTGCTGGCGGATATTGAACAGGCTGATATAGAAGAGAAAAGTCAGGGACGTTTGCATCATGGTGTGCAGTCTGCAGGCAATCTGTTTAAACGATCTGAGGCGAGCTTTCAGCAAATCGCCAAACTGGTAGCACGTGCCATTGATGAGTATCGCGTAAATCTCAAAGGCGAAAGCGGTATTTTTGCCAAAGGATTTCCCAAACAAACGGTATTTGCCAGCTCCTGGTACGTTAAAATGAAAACCGGTGGGCATTTAACCTCACATATTCATGAAGAAGGTTGGGTAAGTGGCGCCTTATATCTCGCCATGCCAAAACACAAAACACATCCAGATGAAGGCAGTATTGAGCTCAGTACTCATGGGGATGATTATCCCAAACAACATGACAATTTCCCCAGCAAAACCATTGCGCCGGAAGTCGGGGATATTGTCATGTTTCCATCCTCGGTATTTCATCGCACCCTTCCGTTTAAATCGGATGAAGAGCGGATTTGTATTGCCTTTGATCTGAAGCCTGGCTGAGCCAAATTAGCGGGAAAATAGTTCGGTAGGCTTCTGTAAATTAATGGTTTAGAGGTTTTTGACCACTTCCAGCACCTCATCAATATGCTGTTTTACTTTGACATTTCGCCATTCGTTAATGAGTTTGCCATCGGTATCAATCAGAAACGTGCTGCGAACAATGCCCATGTATTCACGACCATAATTTTTCTTCAGCTGCATTACGCCAAATAAATTGCACACTGTTTCATCAGCATCGGATAGTAATTCAAAGGGGAACTGTTGCTTCTCCTTAAAGTTTTCATGTGCACGCACGCTGTCTCTGGAAATACCAAAAATCAGCGTATTATGAGCATTAAACGTCTCAATATGATCACGGAAATTCTGGCCTTCCAATGTGCATCCCGGTGTGTTGTCTTTGGGGTAAAAATAGATAAGCACATTCTTGCCGCGTAGGTCGGAAAGCCGGATGGTTTTATCGCCAGTGGAGGGCAATTCAAAATCCGGTACGGTTTGCTGCAAATTAACTGTGGTCATTAAACGTTCTCCGTTAGTGATTATTCTGCTGGCAGTACCTTAACCAAAGCACCCCGGTCTTGTCATCTACTGGCTGGCAAAGTACCATGCCAGTTTATTTTCGCGGAGTCTGATGAATATGTTCAGCGGCAGTATGGTAGCTCTGGTAACACCCATGCGGGCGGATGGCTCGTTAGACGGTGAAAGCCTGCGCAAGCTCGTCGATTTTCATATTCAGAATGGCACCAGTGCTATTGTCGCTGTTGGCACCACAGGTGAGTCCGCCACGTTAAGTATCGATGAACACACTGATGTGATTCGGCAGGTCGTAGAACAGGCTGCTGGACGTATTCCAGTCATTGCCGGAACCGGTGCCAACTCGACTGAAGAAGCGATTGAACTGTCGCATTATGCCAAACAGTTAGGTGTTCATGCCGTCCTGCTGGTGACACCTTATTATAATAGGCCAACGCAGGAAGGCCTGTACCTTCATTTCAAAGCGATTGCAGAAGCAGTCGATATTCCGCAGATCCTGTATAACGTTCCCAGTCGTACTGCCTGTGACTTATTGCCAGAAACCGTCGGGCGACTGGCTAAAATCGGTAATATTATTGGCATTAAAGAAGCAACCGGTGATGTCCGCAGAGTGAAATTAATTCAGGAACTGTGCGACGATAATTTTGAGCTTTATACTGGCGAAGATGCCAATACAGTAGATTTTATTCTGGCGGGGGGGCGCGGGGTTATTTCAGTAACGGCCAATGTGGCTCCTGCTTTGATGAGTCAAATGTGTGAATCTGCTTTGAATGGTGATGCTGAGAATGCTCGCGAAATTAACGATAAATTATCTTTGTTACATCAGCGGTTATTTTCTGAGTCTAATCCGATCCCTGTTAAATGGGCTCTCCATGAGATGGGAATGATTCCGGAAGGGATACGTTTACCAATGACAGTTTTGTCTGAACAATTTCATCAACCGGTTCGTGAGGCGCTGGTCACGGCCGGTGTTTTGAATCCATAAGTGAGTGAATGTAATTAAATGAACACTAATCGTTTTAAGTTGAAAGCCTGTGGTGTCTTGGTCGCAGTAAGCATTTCAGGTTGTGGATTGATGCCATCACTTGATGAAGTTGCTCCTGACAATACTCAAAAATACCGCAAGGCAGAAACCATGCCGCCTCTCGACATTCCACCTGATCTGAGTACTTCACGTATTAATGACCAGATTGTAGGTAATCAGCAAACTACGGCAACATATTCTGAGTATGAAGAGGCTGGCACTAACCCTTTGGCGGCCCGCTATAACATTACCCCAGAATCCAAACCGGCCTTATCAGGCGAAGGCGTTAATCGTCATTTAGTTGTGCCTGGTGACCGTGATGAAACATGGCAGCGTATTGAAGCTTTCTGGGCCGATATCGATATGAATATTCATCGTAAAGATCAGCGTATTGGTTTGATGGATACTCAGGCTGACGTTGATGGTTATGCTTATCGTGTTCGCATGGAGCGCGGGGATGTGAATCGTTCAGCCCGGGTCTATGTCAATGGAACAGACGATACCAATCGCAGCAACCAGAAAGATGAAGCAATGCTTCGGCAACTGGCTGACTATCTTGGTGGTTTATACCAGCAGGATAAAGCAAGTGCAGAAGCTTCTTTGCCAAGCTCTGCTGCACAGCAAACTGAAGCGCGGGTAATTTTGCTTGATGAAGCTGAAGGCCAACAGGCGTTATTGGTTGAGCAGGAATTCACCACCGTCTGGGATCGTGTAGGCCGGGTATTGGATAGCCGCGGATTTGCGGTGGAAGATCGTGACCGTTCACGTGGCACTTATTATGTGCGTTACCTGGATCCATTTAACGAAGCTGAGAGAGAAGAACCTGGTTTCTTTGGCCGTATGGCGTTCTGGAAAGATGACGATGAAGTGGCACCGGAAGAGTACTACTACATCAAACTGACTTCAGATGCTTCTGACACACGTATCACCGTACTGGATTCTGAACAGGTTCGTATCTCTACGGAAACGGCAAAACGATTAATGGGCCTGATTCAGGAACAATTGACTCAATAATGCGTTTTGCATCACTTGGCAGCGGTAGCCGGGGCAATGCAACACTGATTTCGCAGGGAAAAACCACAATTCTGGTGGATTGTGGTTTTTCTGCTCGTGAAACTGAAAAACGTCTGCAACGTTATGGTCTGACCTCATCAGACTTATCGGCTATTTTAGTGACACATGAACATGCCGATCATATCGGTGGCGTTCGAGTGTTATCACAGAAATTCAATATTCCGGTTTATGCGACTCCTGGTACGGCGGCCTGCTTACCCATAGATGTTATGCCGCATATCCACGAGTTTAGCTTTCATGAGGTATTCAATATTAATGATATTGAAGTCTCCCCGTTTCCGGTACCGCACGATGCGCGTGAACCCAGCCAGTTTGTATTTCATAACGGCGATTTTCGCTTGGGGTTATTAACCGATGTCGGGTTTATTACACCGTTGATTGAGTCTGCTCTAACCCTGTGTGATGGTCTGATGCTGGAAGCCAACCATGATATGGCAATGCTGGAGCAGGGCGAATACCCCGAATATTTGAAACAGCGTGTAGCAGGTCGTTTTGGACATTTAAATAACGTGCAATCTGCCGAATTACTTGCGAAAATTGACACCTCACAATTGCAGCATATTGTTGCCATGCATATCAGCGAAAAGAATAATTCGCCATCACTGGTGAGCCCTTTATTTGCTGATGCCCTGAACTGCACACCAGACTGGATTGGCATCGCTGAACAGGATGCCGGTTTTGACTGGCGCGAACTTAAAAAAGCCTAAGAGAAAACACCATGCAAAAATTACAGCAACTTTATGCCGGTAAAGCCAAAAGTGTCTTTGCCACCGAAGATCAGGATTATGTGGTACTCAGTTTTCGGGATGACACATCGGCATTTGATGGTGAGCGAATCGAACAGCTAAGCCGTAAAGGCGAGATTAATAACAAGTTCAATGCTTTTATCATGGAGCAGCTGAGTAACGCAGGTATTCCGACACATTTTGAAAAGCTGCTCAGCGCCAATGAAGCCCTGGTCAAGAACATGAGTATGATCCCGGTGGAATGTGTGGTGCGTAATGTGGCTTCAGGCAGTCTGGTTCGCCGTCTTGGTGTGGAAGATGGTATGGAGCTTAATCCGCCGGTATTCGAGTTTTTCCTGAAAAATGATGCGCTGCATGATCCGATGGTCAATGAATACCATATCGCTACCTTTGGCTGGGCGACGGATGAACAAGTGCAACGGATGAAAGCGCTGACTTTTGAAGTCAATCAGGTGCTGAAAAAACTGTTTGCTGATGCCGGTATGATTCTGGTGGATTACAAACTGGAATTTGGGGTGTTTAAAGGCGAAGTATACCTGGGTGATGAATTCAGTCCGGATGGCTGCCGTCTGTGGGATGCCGAAACCCGTAAGAAACTGGATAAAGATCGTTTCCGTCAGGGACTGGGTGGTGTTATCGAAGCCTATGAAGAAGTTGCTCAGCGGATTGGTGTGCCTTTGTAGTCTGCGATATCCGGGTTAATAACAAGTAATTAACCACAGAGTCACAGAGGGCACAGAGGTTTAAAAAAATATATCCGCAGATGGGCGCAGATTATTAGCGAAGTGAAATTGATTTAATATCGCCTCACAAATAATGAGGTTGGTGAATCCAAAAAAATTCCGTAGGTTGACGCCGAGCCTGCGAACCCCAACAGTTTATTAATCTCTGTGCCCTCTGTGTCTCTGTGGTTTTATTTTTTAATCTGCGTAATCTGCGGATAAAACCCGGCTGACATGAAATAGTCGTTGTTTCTGTTTAACCCGTCTTGCCACTACGCCAGCCAGCCGACATAATCCATTTTCGTTTATTCGCTGGAACAGGGAAGATTATGTCGCGCACTCTCACGAAATATCCGTTATTGCCGCAGCAGCCAATTGAATGGTTATTGGCATTACTTTTTTTGATATCCCCCTTTTACCTAGCATCCAGTCTCGGCGGCACCGGTTTTGATCTGCCATTCAATATCACGGTATGGGCAGCAGCGACGTTAGTTATTGCATATTCAGTCTGGTATTTCTGTGGACAGGATAAGCTGATTCTCCCCGCAAATTACAAAGGCTTACTGGCTTTGCCTGTCGGTATTCTGCTGGCTGCAGCACTTGCTGGTGTTCAGGATCCAATTACCTGGCTGTTTCGTATTGTTTATGTGATGGCAGGGGTGATTTTTCTTTTCGGGTTGTTTCAGTTTCGTCTTAAAAATACCGACAGAATTTTGCTGCTGATTGTTATGGCGACTTTGCTGCATAGTCTGGTTGGTGTTGTTCAGTTATTTCAGTTGCCCATTTTGCAGAATTGGATCCCACGCACCTCGACTGTGACTGCTACCGGAGTTTTTCAACAGGTCAATGTGATGGCCAGTTTCCTGACTACCGGCATATTGGTTTCAGTCTATCTTTGCTTAAGACCTATTGCCCATAAGCGATTTTATCTAAAAGCTTTTTTATTGATTACCATCAGTGTGGCTACTTATGTGATGGTGGCAACAGGCTCAAGAATAGGGCTGTTATCAGGCGTATTAGGCATATTAATGCTATTGATAGCGTATCGGAGTCAAGTCAGTAAAAATTGGAAAATCATTGTTACTGCTTTAGTGCTAATAATGGTGGCCAGTTGGTTAGCAAAAGAAGGCTTACACAAAACATTAGATAAATCGTACCAAATTGTAGAGGCCCAATATGCAGATCAACGGCTGAGTATTTACCGGATTTCGCTTGATGCCTTTTCTGAAGCGCCAATAAAAGGACATGGTATTGGTAGTTTTCGAGAGAAATGGGCTTTTGCTTCATCGGATTTTCACCAGAATCACCCGTATGCATTATTGCCAAGTTCGTTAGCACATTCACATAATGAGCTTTTACAATGGTCTATTGAAGGCGGATTACTTGCGCTGATGGCTATTCTCATTTCCATGTTAAGTGTGCTGTGGTTTGCCATTAAATATAGACACCAAAGGTTAGTTGCTTATCTTGCTTTGTTACTTCCAATCACTTTTCATACACAGGTCGAACATCCTTTTTACCTATCTTCATTTCACTGGTTTATATGGCTAACCTTGCTGTTTATATTGCTCAATCATTATTTAATGATTAAGAATAATTTGCTGAGCTTGACTGCAAACAAATCGCTTCGTGGGTTTACTATTGCTTTATTGGCTGTTTCATTGCCATTTTTATGGCAAAGCGCCAGTGCGCAGAAACAGTTATATCTGTATTTAACTCAAATTCAGCAGTCCCCTAAACTTAATCTAGCTTTAAGCAATATATATTACAAGTCTTATGCGCAGCGTGTTGTTATGCGTTCACATTTGCATGACGCAATTAGTAGAAACGATACTGAAAAACTAGCCAAAATTATTAAATGGTTTGAATCAGAGCTGCTCAAAAGTCCTGAACTGAAACTATTTGAGGATGTGATTAATGGCTATAACGCTTTAGAAATGTCAAAAGAACGATGCGAAGCCGTGAATATGAGCTTGCTTTATTATCCTGCAAATAAAGTATTGCAAGGTCTTCGAAATGATTGTCGAGTTATGAATTGACAAAAATTGTCACTTTGTGACTCATTAAGGTCTTATATTACTCAGTTTGATTTTGCAAAAAACTTAATAACTTGTTGAAAAATATAAGATAAAAAACATTGGCATGGACAGTGCTCTATGAATATTGAGCACAAAGCTTGTCGTCTATATTATGGAGATTAAAATTATGAAAAAAACACAACAAGGTTTTACCTTAATCGAATTGATGATCGTTATCGCGATTATCGGTATTTTGGCGGCAATAGCTTTGCCTGCATACCAACAATATACAGAACGTGCACGTTTTTCAGAGGTTGTATTAGCAACATCCCCACATAAAATTGCTTTTGAAGTTGCAGCTCAATCTGGTCGATTAAGTGCCTTAGCTGATGCTGATGATGGATCTAATGGTATCCCTGCAGCTGTTGGTGCATCAGGTTTTGTAAACAGTGTATCTATGACAAACGGTGTTATCACTGCGACAAGTCAAAATATTAACGCCGCTAACGATGATTACACTTTAACTCCAAATGGTATCGTTGCTCCAATCCAATGGACTGTTGGTGGAGATTGCTTAGCGTCTGGACTTTGCTAATTAAAAGTTATTAAGTGTATCAATAGCCCCGATTCTTCGGGGCTATTTTATATTTGAATGTAAGTATTTTCTCTAATGACAATCATTAAAAACAACATCTATCCAAGCTAAAATTCTTCTTAAGCTGCACTTCAAAAAATCCTTTTTGACAGCCGGCCCTAAATTGCATTCAATTGCCCCATAAATTCTTTATTGGGGAGTCCCGTGGAAAATCATTCGCAAAAAATTACCGTTGGTTGGAGAGAATGGCTGAGTTTGCCTGAGTTGGGCATTGGTCGAATCAAGGCCAAGGTGGATACGGGTGCCAGAACATCAGCGATCCATGCTTTTTCAGTTGAGCCGATACAGAAAAATGGTGAGCTTTGGGTACGTTTTGGGGTGCATCCCAATCAAAACGATACCGCAACGGAAATCTGGTGCGAAGCACGGGTTAAGGACGAGCGTAATGTCACAGACTCTGGCGGCCATACCGAAAAACGCTATGTGATTCAGACACCATTAAAAGTGGGGGAGCATATTTGGCCTATTGAAATCACCCTGACCAACCGCGATACCATGCTGTTTCGAATGTTACTGGGACGCACAGCCATGACGGCTGGTAATATAGTCGTTAATCCGGCATTGTCCTATCAAGCAAGCCCCTCATTTCACGACACAACCCAGGCGCCTAAAGACGAAGCGCTTGATGGAGAATCTGCATGAAAATAGCTATTTTGTCCCGCAATTCGAAGCTGTATTCTACTCGTCGATTAGTTGAGGCCGCTGAAGCACGCGGGCACGAAGTAGATGTGCTGGATGTCTTGCGTTGTTATATGAATATCACTTCAATGAAACCAGAAGTCCATTACAAAGGCGAAAACCTGAGCGGATATGATGCGGTGATTCCTCGCATTGGTGCTTCGGTGACCTTTTACGGCACGGCTGTACTGCGTCAGTTTGAGATGATGAATGTTTACCCGCTCAATGAGTCTGTCGCTATCAGTCGTTCGCGCGATAAACTTCGCGCTTTGCAGTTATTGTCACGCCGCGGCATTGGTCTGCCGGTCACGGGGTTTGCACATCGCCCGGATGATGTTGACGATTTAATCAAGATGGTTGGCGGTGCGCCGTTAGTCATTAAATTATTAGAAGGCACCCAAGGTATCGGTGTGGTACTTGCTGAGACTGCCGGAGCGGCTGAGAGTGTTATCGAAGCCTTTATGGGAATGAAAGCCAATATCCTGGTTCAGGAATTCATCAAAGAAGCCGGTGGTGCGGATATCCGTTGTTTTGTAGTGGGCGAGAAAGTCGTTGCTGCGATGAAACGCCAGGGTAAAGAGGGCGAGTTCCGCTCTAATCTGCATCGTGGTGGCAGTGCTAATTTAATTCGTATTACACCAGCAGAACGTGCCACAGCGGTGCGAGCCGCCAAAACCATGGGCCTGAATGTCTGCGGTGTCGATTTACTGCGCTCCAACCATGGTCCTGTGGTGATGGAAGTAAATTCCTCGCCTGGGCTGGAAGGTATAGAAACAGCGACCGGCAAGGATATTGCCAGTTTGATTATTGATTTTATTGAAAAAAACTCGGTTTCCGGAACTACTAAAACCAAAGGCCGCGGTTAATGGCCGAAGCGTTGATTATTGCCGGGCAACAAATCCTTCCCGGGCAAAACAAAGTGGTTGATGTACCGCTGCCAGATTTGTATATGCATACCTCTTTGAGCATGCCGGTTCAGGTAATGCGGGGCCGTCGTGAAGGGCCGGTTCTATTTGTATCCGGTGCGGTGCATGGCGATGAAATTGTTGGTGTGGAAATTATTCGTCGGCTGGTGCGAAGCAAACGTCTTAAAGGACTGAAAGGCACTTTGATCACTATTCCGGTGGTGAATGTTTATGGCTTTATCAATCAAACACGTTATTTGCCGGATCGCCGGGATTTAAATCGTTGTTTTCCAGGGTCTGAGGAAGGTTCATTAGCCGCACGTTTAGCCAACCTGTTTATGAGCGAAGTGGTAAATAAGTGCAGCCATGGTGTGGACTTGCATACTGCAGCCATCCATCGTGACAATCTGCCACAAATACGAGCTGCCTTGGACAATCCTGTTGTTGAGGAAATGGCCAGGGCGTTTAATGCGCCGGTTATTTTGAATTCAGGATTGATTGAAGGTTCATTACGCCATGCGTGCCAGCAGGTCAATGTGCCGGTTATCGTGTATGAAGCGGGTGAAGCTTTGCGTTTTAATGAACTGGCGATTCGTGCCGGTGTCAGAGGCGTGTTGGCGGTGATGCGCAAACTGGGTATGTTGACTGAGTCGCGTACCAAACAGACAAAACCAGTCGATCCGTTTGTCGCACGATCCAGCAGTTGGGTGAGAGCGCCGCAAAGCGGTATTTTCAGGATGCTGGTGCCCATGGGGGCACAAGTGACAAAAGGCGATATTCTGGGCATGGTTGCTGCACCCTATGGTGATGAGAAGTCCGAAACCAAAGTGGTCGCAATCTGCAGTGGCGTGATCATCGGCCGAACCAATATTCCTCTGGTGAATGAGGGCGAAGCCTTGTTTCATATTGCGCGATTTAACCGTCCTGATGAAGTTGCGGATAGTGTTGAAGCCTTCAATACAAACCTGCATCCATCAACAGATACCAGCGCCCCTGAAGAGCAGCCGATTATCTGAGTCTGCGATTCGCATCCTTAAGTAGTGATACTGTCATAATATTTTTGCAATTTATCGATAAAATAGTGACAATCCCGCGATTTAACTGAAGCCAAAGGGGGTCATACTGATGACACAAACCCATGCCAACCTTGATACAAAGTCACCTGACGTTGCTGCTGATGAATGGAGCGCGCAACATAGCAGCAAGCTTTATGGTGTACGTGATTGGGGTGCGGATTATTTTGATATTTCCGCCGATGGCAATGCGGTCGTCAGTTTGCAATTTGGTGAAAAGACTATTCATGTTCCGTTGATCGATATTGTTAACGGTATGAAAGAGCGTGGTCTGGATATGCCTGCAGTTTTACGCATTGAAAACCTGTTGGATTTGCGTATTACCCAATTAAACGAAGCCTTTGCCCGGGCTATCAAAACGGCAGGCTATAAAAATCATTATCGTGGTGTATTTCCGATCAAGGTGAATCAGCAATGTCACGTTATTGAGGAAATTGCCGATTACGGTCGCCGTTATCATCATGGTCTGGAAGCGGGCAGTAAGGCCGAGCTGATCATTGCCATTTCCCAGCTACGTGATCACGATAGTCTGATTATCTGCAATGGCTATAAAGACGAAGAGTTTATCGAATTAGGACTGTATGCCCGGCAAATGGGCATTAAATGCTTTTTTGTTCTGGAAACAGCCACAGAATTGACGACTATTCTGGAGCGCAGTAAGGCTCTAGGTATTGAACCCTTGATTGGCATGCGTATTCGCTTGGCGTCTACCGTGGAAGGCCACTGGAATGGCGATAGCGGGGATCGTTCGATATTTGGTTTATCTACCAGTGCACTGCTTGAAGTTATTGAGCAGCTAAAACAGGCAGATATGCTGCATTGCCTGCAATTACTGCATAGCCATTTAGGTTCGCAAATTCCCAATATTCGGAATATTCGTAGTGGGGTGATGGAAGCCTGTCGTTTCTATACCGGCCTGATCGAAGAAGGCGCACCGATGGGATATATGGATCTTGGCGGCGGTTTGGCCGTCGACTACGAAGGTGCACGTTCTAACAGTACGCATAGTATGAACTACGGCCTGGACGAGTATTGTTACAACATTATTGAAACGTTGCAGGAATGCCTGGACCCGCTGGATATCGAGCATCCAGTGGTTATTACCGAGTCTGGTCGGGCTTTGATCGCTTATTCTTCCATGCTGTTATTTAATGTGTTGGAAGTACGGGATCATAAACCCGGCGCGATTCCGGAGGTGGTTCCAGCTGACAGCCCTGATATGCTGGTAAACCTCTATGCCGTTTTAGGCAATGTAAAACTGCAGAACCTGCAGGAATGCTACAACGACGCCATTTATTATCGCGATGAATTACGCGAGTTATTCCATCACGGTCAGGCCACGTTACGTGAACGTGCTTTAGCCGAGAATGTGTCATTGGCCATTCTGGAAAAAATCTCGGAGCTACTGCCTCAGGCACGCCGGGTTTCTGCTGAGCTGGAAAGTTTGCCGGAGTTATTGTCAGATATTTATTACGGCAATTTCAGTCTGTTTCAATCATTGCCGGATATCTGGGCGATAGATCAGATCTTCCCCATCATGCCAATTCATCGTTTGAATGAAAGACCGACGCGTGCCGCAGTCATCGCCGATATGACGTGCGATTGTGATGGCAAAATTGATTCGTTTTCCTACGAAGAGGGTATTCGTAAAACGCTGCCACTGCATCCACTCAAAGAAGGAGAGGAATATTACCTGAGCGTATTTCTGGTAGGGGCTTATCAGGAAACTCTGGGGGATTTGCATAATCTGTTTGGCGATACCAATGTTGTCAGCGTGCATGTCAACGAAGATGGCAGTTTTGATTTTGTCCGTGAATTTCATGGTGACAGTATTGCCGACGTACTCAGTTACGTGGAATACGATCCAAAAGTGATGCAGGAGCAATTCCGTAAACTGGCTGAACAAGCCGTGCGGGATGGCAAAATATCCGTCCCAATGCGTCAACAAATGTTACGTGCCTTCAACGACAGTATGAATGGCTACACCTTTTTTGAAAGATAACTGCAGGTTTATAAGGATTCAGCAATGTCAAAAGTGATCATTATTGGCGCCGGTGGTGTGGGCGGCGTCGTTACCCATAAATGTGCACAGTTGCCGGAAGTGTTTTCCGAAATCATTCTGGCCAGTCGTAATGAAGCAAAATGCAAAGCCATTGCCGCCCAGCTTGATCGACCCATTCGTACCGCTCAGGTTGATGCCGATAATGTGCCCGAGCTGACCGCTTTACTGGAAAAGGAAAAACCGGATCTGGTGATTAACGTCGCGTTGCCTTATCAGGATTTGCATATCATGGACGCCTGTCTGGCAGCCGGCGTGGATTATCTGGATACCGCCAACTATGAACCACTGGATACCGCCAAATTTGAATACAGCTGGCAGTGGGCTTACCGTGAGAAATTTGAACAAGCTGGTCTGATGGCGTTGCTTGGTAGTGGTTTTGATCCCGGTGCGACGAATGTTTTCACAGCTTATCTAGCTAAGCATTATTTTGATGAAATTCATGAGCTGGATATTATTGATGTGAATGGTGGTGATCACGGTTATCCGTTTGCCACCAACTTCAATCCGGAAATCAATATCCGCGAAGTCACGGCAGAATGTCGTCATTGGCAAAATGGTGAGTTTGTCACTACTCCGGCAATGTCGAAAAAAGCCAGCTTTACCTGCCCGGAAGCGGTCGGTAATTACAATATTTACCGTATGTATCACGAAGAATTGGAATCATTGGTCGTTAACTTTCCGACCTTGAAACGCGCCCAGTTCTGGATGAGCTTTGGTGAAAGCTATCTGAAACATCTGGAAGTGCTGGGTAATGTCGGTATGACCGGTATTGAGCCAATTGACTATAACGGCCAGCAGATCGTGCCGATCCAGTTCCTCAAAGCGTTGTTACCTGACCCGTCAACTCTTGGCCCACGTACCAAAGGTAAAACCTGTATCGGTTGTGTGGTGAAAGGCGTGAAAGAGGGTAAACAGAAAACAGTTTACCTCTACCAGATTAAAGACCATCAGGATTGCTATGCGGAAGTGCAGTCGCAGGCGATTTCCTATACCACCGGTGTGCCAGCGATGATTGGTGCCAAAATGATGCTGGAAGGCAAATGGAAAAAAGCGGGCGTCTGGAATATCGAACAGTTTGATCCGGATCCGTTTATGGAAGATATGAACAAATACGGTCTGCCGTGGCAAGTGATTGAACTGGATGATTTCAATCTCGACGATTGATTAATTAACCACAGAGACACAGAGGGCACAGAGTTTTTTTATCCGCAGATTACGCAGATTTTCGCAGATTATTTTTTGTCGGGTTACGCTACGCTAACCCAACCTACGTTCCACTTAAAATTAGAAATCTGCGTCCATCTGCGTCCATCTGCGTAATCTGCGGATGATTTAATTTTACCTCTGTGATCTCCGTGTCTCTGTGGTTAATAAGTGTTAACAATATAAATTAACTATCATTTTCAGGTATTTGAAAATAATGCAATTTACTGATTTTACCAAGCTGGATTTATCCCGTCTGCCATCGCCGTGTTTCGTGGTGGATGAAGTTGCAGTTGAGCGTAATTTACGCATTTTGAATCATGTGAAAACTGCCAGTGGTGCCAAGGTATTGGCTGCTTTGAAAGCATTTTCAATGTGGTCTTTGGCCCCCTTAACTGCCAAATATCTGAGTGGCACTTGTGCCAGTGGCTTGCATGAAGCGCGGCTTGGTTTTGAAGAATACGGTGGCGAAGTCCATGTATTTGCCGCCGCATTCAGTCAGGCGGATATTGATGAACTGCTGACATTTGCACATCATATTGTGTTTAATTCGTGCGGTCAGTGGCTGCGGTTTCGCGAGCAGTGTATGGCGGCACAGAAACAACGCCCGGAATTGCATTTCGGTTTGCGTATTAACCCAGAGCATTCAGAAGGCGCCGTGCCGATTTATGATCCATGTGCACCGGGTTCGCGTTTAGGCATTCCGTTATCGCAATTGGATGAAAGTGCTTTAGAGGGTATTTCCGGACTGCATTTTCATACTTTGTGCGAGCAGGGCTTTGAACCTTTGCAACGCACTGTGGCTGCTGTAGAAGCCAAGTTTGGTCATTTACTACCGCAAATGCAGTGGGTGAATTTTGGCGGTGGTCATCATATTACCGCTGATGGTTACAACATTGATGGCTTAATTCAGCTGGTGCAGGATTTTAAACAACAGCATAAAGTCGAAGTTTATCTGGAGCCCGGTGAAGCGGTGGCTATCGGTACTGGTATTTTAAGTTGTGAAGTGCTGGATATTACCTGGAATAATCTGGATCAGGCCATTCTCGATACTTCAGCCACCTGCCATATGCCCGATACGTTGGAAATGCCTTATCGTCCTGATATTACTGGTGCAGGATTGCCAGATGGAAAAGCGCATACCTATCGTCTGGGAGGTCTGACCTGTCTGGCAGGTGATGTGATTGGTGATTACAGCTTTGATAAGCCTTTGGAAATCGGTCAACGCCTGGTATTTGAGGATATGGGGCATTACACCATGGTGAAAACGACGACCTTTAATGGCACCAAATTACCGTCATTGGCTATCTGGAATTCTGAAACAGATGCATTATGTGTGGTCAAAAATTTTGGTTACAGCGATTTTAAAGAGCGACTTTCATGACGACTGAATTAAACGAAGACTATCCGATTTTCCTGGGCTCTGAAATTGATCAGGCCGACCCAAAGCAGGCGATGTTCCATGTATTGCCAGTGCCATACGAAAAATCGGTTTCCTATGGTGGTGGCACGGCTAAAGGCCCATCCACCATCTTGAATGCCTCGTGGCAGCTGGAAAAGTGGGATGGCAAAAGTAACCCATGTGATTTGGGAATTCATACCTGCCCACCGGTAGATTGCAGCGTCAGTTCGCAACAGGTGATTGATAATATTGCCAATGCCACGGCTGAAATTATTCGTAACGGCGGTATCCCCGTAGTGTTAGGTGGCGAGCATACGGTGACCTATGGTGTTATCAAAGGTTTGAAAGATGCCGGTATCGATGATTTTGGCATTGTTCAGATCGATGCGCATGCCGATCTGCGTCATGCCTATGAGGGCGATATTCTCAGTCATGCTTCGGTCATGAAACGTGCTGTGGATATGGGCATTCCGTTATACCAACTCGGCATCCGTGCGTTTTGCGAAGAAGAAATGCAGATTCGTGAAGAGTTTGGCGTGTATTACCAGGATGCCGATGAACTGGTGCCGAATAATATCAACAGCATTACCTTGCCCGATGATTTCCCGCAGAAAGTATTTTTCACGGTGGATATTGATGGCATGGATCCCAGTGTGTTTCCGTCAACTGGAACTCCGGTGCCGGGCGGACTAGGTTGGTATCAGACATTAAATCTGTTTGAATCTGTTGCCAAACAACGTGAAATTATCGGCTTTGATGTAATGGAATTTGCGCCCATAGAAGGCTTTCATGCCTACGACTTCGCCGCGTCGATGCTGACCTATAAATTAATGGGGATCACTGCTCGTAGCCGCCAATGATTGCATTTAAAAAAATAACCACAGAGACACAGAGGGCACAGAAGTTTTTTTGAGTTATCCGCAGATTACGCAGATTTTCGCAGATGTTTTTGAGGCGTTATTTAAAGAGTGATTGTCCAGGCTGTCTGGGTGAAGCCTTGTAAAGACTTGTTATCTGTTGGGTTACGCTGCGCTAACCCGACCTACGGTCCTTTTTTAGAATAATCTGCGTCCATCTGCGTAATCTGCGGATGTATTTTCTTTTATCTCTGTGCCCTCTGTGCCTCTGTGGTGAATTAGCAGTTTTTGCTTTTCTTTGAAGCGTTTACACGTTAAAATTTGCGGTTTTTTTTACACTCGGGATCTGCGAAATGAGCCAAGCTACAATCACCTTGCTGCAAAACTACTACGATGCCTTCAACCGTCAGGATATGGATGCATTTCTGAATATGCTGACCGATGATGTAATTCATGACGTAAACCAAAGTGGTCGTGAAGTTGGTAAAGAAAAATTCTCTGCATTTATGGATCGCATGAATGCGCATTACAAAGAACAAATCGTTGATATCTCAATCACCACCAATGAATCGGGTGATCGTGCTGCAGTTGAATTCACCGTATTAGGTGAATACCTGAGTACAGATGAAGGTCTGCCAGAAGCGAACGGCCAGAAATACAACCTGCCAGCCGGTGCGTTTTTTGTTATCCGTGATGGCAAAGTCGCTCGTATCACCAACTACTACAACCTGGAAGACTGGGTTAAACAAGTCGTTGGTTAAACTCTAAGACAATCAGCCAGGCTTGAATGGCTTTTCCAGCCTGGCTTTTTTATACGCCTTTCCATTGCACGGATTGAGAGAACTATGCTGGAATTGAAACGTTTATCAGGCGAAGCCCTGAATCAATTTATCCCGGAACTGGCCAGGTTACGCATCCAGGTGTTTCGTGATTTTCCGTATCTGTATGATGGTGATCCGGATTACGAAGCACGATACCTGCAAACCTATATCGAAGCTCCGGACAGCGTTATTGTTTTAGCCTTTGATGGGGATAAGGTGGTGGGAGCATCGACCGGTATTCCGCTGAAATATGAAACCGATGAAGTCAAAGCGCCGTTTATCACAGCAGGCATAGAGGTGGACAGCGTCTTTTATTGTGGTGAGTCGATCTTGTTATCACAATATCGGGGAAAAGGTGCCGGTGTGGCATTCTTCGAACATCGCGAACAGCATGCCCGGGAATTGGGTGGTTATGAATACAGCTGTTTCTGTGGTGTGCAACGACCTGATGATCATCCGCGTTGTCCGGCAGGGTTCAGACCGCTGGATAATTTCTGGCGTAAGCGTGGCTACGAAAAACACCCGGAATTGCAGACTACTTTCAGCTGGAAAGAACTGGATGAAGACAATGAGTCACCCAAGCCAATGACTTTCTGGATGAAGAAACTCTAAGAGAAGTTATCCATCTATAACAATAGCTTGTCCGCAAGGTAGTGGAGTTGCTGTTACAAATAAGCTATCCGGCATTGAAATATGGCGAAACTGCCCAATCTTTGATGTCCCGTTAACGATTTCCTGAGTTTGGTGCCAATGAGCAAAGTTAGAGTCGCTGCAGCACAATATGATATTGGTTTTTTTAAGGACTGGTCGCAATTCACTGACAAACTGACGCAGTGGGTGGCCGAAGCCGTTGAAGAAAAGGCCAAACTGTTGGTGTTCCCCGAATATGGCAGCATGGAGCTTGCCTCTTTATTTGGTGAGGCGGTTTATACTGATCTCAGCAAACAATTGCATTCGATGCAGGATGTTTATGCAGACTGGCAGGATTTACATCACCAGTTAAGCAAACAATACGATGTGATGATGCTGGCCAGCACGTTTCCGGTTTTGCAGGAAGATGGTACGTTTCGCAATCGTGCCAATCTTTATGCCCCCGATGGCCTGATTGGCTTTCAGGATAAATTGATCATGACGCGCTTTGAAAATGAGCAATGGTTAATTCACCCCGGTAAGCAGATTAAAGTGCTGGAAACTGATGTGGGTCGTATTGGTATTAGTACTTGCTACGATATTGAGTTTCCGATGATCGCTTATCAGCAGGTTAAAGCGGGTGCTGATTTGATTCTGGCACCCAGCTGTACAGACACTCAGGCCGGTTTTCATCGGGTACGAATTGGCTGTCAGGCACGTGCATTGGAAAATCAATGCTACGTAGTGCAATCACCAACCTTCGGTGAAGCCCGCTGGTCTGAAGCTGTAGATGTTAATACCGGTCGCGCCAGCATTTATACTCCTGTCGATTATGGTTTTACCGACAACGGTATATTAATCGAAGGCGTGACAGATAAGCCTGGTTGGGTAAGCGCCGATCTGGATTTGTCTGAAATTGCCCGCGTTCGACAGGAAGGACAGGTATTTAATTACCGTGATTGGCCTTTACAACATACATTTACCGGGCCCGAGCAAAATCGCTAAACACTTCAAACACCGCTGTTATAGCGGTGTTTTTATTTATAACAGCCAATAGCCCTGCAAGCTGTGTGGATGCAGTGGTTTTAGGCAGGGTATAAAATACTCAATCGAAGATATTTAAAAAATTACAGGAGTCATGCATGACTAGCCCCGCGCAAATTGAGGAAATCGTCAAAAATTATCAGGATCCATCGACGCTGATAACACTGGGCGATACCCGCGCCACGGTCAAGGTATCGCAGGACGACAACCAGACACAGGTTGATGTGGTTTTAGGTTATCCGGTCAAAGGCTATGCTGCTGAACTGTCGCAAAATCTCAAACAATTAATTGAAGCTGATGGCGCAACCAATGTCAGCGTCAATATCACTAGCAAAATTGTTAAACATAAAGTACAGCAGGGCGTTCCGGCGCTCGAAAATGTCAAGAATATTATTGCTGTGGCCTCTGGCAAAGGTGGTGTGGGTAAATCCACCACTTCGGTCAATCTGGCACTGGCATTAGCCGCTGAAGGCGCCACAGTAGGGATTCTGGATGCGGATATCTATGGTCCAAGCCAGCCGCGTATGCTGGGCACCACCCAACGACCTGAATCAGCTGATGGAAAATCGATAGAACCAATTGAAAGCTATGGCATTCAAAGCATGTCGATTGGCTTTTTAATCGATGAAGAAGAGCCGATGATATGGCGTGGCCCGATGGTGACGCAGGCTTTACAGCAAATGCTGGGCGATACAAACTGGAAATCACTGGATTATCTGGTGATTGATTTACCACCAGGCACCGGTGATATTCAGTTGACGTTGTCACAGAAAGTACCGGTCAGTGGGGCAGTTATTGTGACTACACCACAGGATATTTCTTTGCTTGATGCCCGCAAGGCATTGAAAATGTTTGAGAAAGTGAAGGTTCCTGTGTTAGGTGTAGTGGAAAATATGAGCACGCATATTTGTAGCCAATGCGGACACGAAGAACATATTTTTGGCGCCGGTGGTGGACAATCAATGGCGGATCAATATGGCGTGAATATGCTGGGCAGTCTGCCTTTGGATATTCATATTCGTGAAGATGCGGATAATGGTCAGCCGACAGTGGTCAAAGATCCCGATGGGGATATTGCTTTAGCTTATCGTGTGATAGCGCGTCGTATTGCTGCTAATCTGGCCATGCAGGGTAAAAACTATTCGGCGGCTTTCCCGAATATAGTTATCAAGAACGACTAATCCAGTTATCATCAACATCTTTTGAGCAAATTGACGGACTATGAGCATAAAATCAGATAAATGGATCCGCCGTATGGCCGAACAGCACGATTTGATTTCGCCGTTTGAACCAGGCCAGGTTCGCGAACAGGAAGGACAGCGTATTATTTCTTATGGTACGTCCAGTTACGGCTACGATGTACGTTGTTCGACCGAATTTAAAATTTTTACCAATATCAATTCGGCTATTGTTGACCCGAAAAACTTTGATGCCAGCAGTTTTGTGGATATCAACTCGGATGTCTGCATCATTCCGCCAAATTCCTTTGCGCTGGCTCGCACCATCGAATCATTCAAAATTCCGCGTAATGTATTAACTATCTGTCTGGGCAAATCCACTTATGCCAGATGTGGGATTATTGTTAATGTGACACCTCTGGAACCGGAATGGGAAGGCCAGGTCACCCTTGAGTTTTCCAACACCACGCCATTGCCAGCTAAAATCTATGCTCATGAAGGTGTCGCGCAAATGTTGTTCTTCGAGTCAGATGAAGTCTGTGAGACCTCCTATGCTGATCGGGCTGGTAAATACCAGGGTCAGCAGGGCGTGACTTTACCGAAATCCTGAGTGGAATGATGTCAATGAGTTATATCAGCAGATTCATATTTCCGGGGCTGCTTTTATTACTCAGCGGTTGTGAAGATCGGCCACAACAATCCTATGAGTGGCAACATAGCGAGGGCAGTTATGCTGCTGCCTTTTCAGCTGATGGAACATATTTATTATCGGCAGACGTTGATGCTGCAGCCAGACTTTGGGATCTGCAATCTAATCAAGTCAAATACAGCTGGCAAAGCGAGCAGAAGGAAACTGTCCGCAGTACTTCAGTGGCCTTAGCTAAATCCAGCCCGGTAGCCGCTACCGTAGAAGTAGATACGGTCATGTTGTGGAATACAGTAAATGGTATGCCGGAAAACAGACTGACATTTCCTTTGCGGGTAAAAGCGCTCGATATCTCACCTGATGGCCAGTTTTTGCTATTAGCGCTGGCTGATAGTACGGCCGTGTATTTTGACATCGAAGCTAATCGGGTTCGTCATGTGTTTGAACATGATGGTGCCGCAGTAAATTCACCCGTCAAGCATCCCATTAACACGGTGGCTATCTCACCTGATGGCAAGACGGCTTTAACTGGTGGTGATGATCGTACGGCCAGATTATGGGATCTGCAGACTGGTGAACAATTACAAAACTGGTTACATGGTAATACCGTGAATCTGGTGAAATTTGACCCACAAAGTCGGTATGTATTCACTGCTGCTGATAATGATCATGCTTATATCTGGTCATTGACAGATGGCAGTCAACAATCGCAATTACGGAGCTCGGCCTGGCCGAAAAGTATGCCAGTACCGGATTTTCCGGTATTTACCACCACCACCACCGCTGTGAATTTTTCAGAGGATGGTCTGTTACTGGTCACTGGTCATGCAGCGGAACGCATTTGCGTCTGGCAATTACCTCAAGGTGATAAATTGCGTTGCTGGAAAGTTACCCGCCAAAATCCACTTAATCCGGGTATGGTCATACAGGCAGTGGCTTTTGATGCGAATTCCAGTGCGATTTTAAGCATTGCTGGCACTGGTGTCGCACAAAAATGGCAGTGGAGGTGATTTTTATGTACAAGCTGGTGTTTTTTGTTCCGGAAACCCATAAAGAAATAGTTAAAGAAGCCATTTTTAATGTGGGTGCCGGGCATTTTGACGGTTATGACTGCTGTAGCTGGGAAACACAGGGAATGGGTCAGTTTCGTCCATTAGCCGGCAGTCAGCCATTTATAGGTGAAACCGGTGAGATCGAACAAGTGAATGAATATCGGGTCGAAACAATCTGCTCGAACGACGCGATTAAATCTGTTGTCTCAGCGTTGAAACTTGCCCATCCATACGAAGAGCCTGCTTATCAGTACTGGCCAGTAAATCAAGAGGATTTTTAATTTAATGAACGCACCTGCGTCCCCCCAAACGATTCGTCTAGCGGATTACACTGTTCCATCCTACCTGGTAGACAACGTTGACCTGAATTTTGAGCTGGATGCTTCCACAACGCGTGTCATCAGCATCCTCAACATGCGACGTAATCCAAAAGGTCCCGGCGAAGACTGCGTGTTAAATGGCGAGCATCTTGAGTTGGTCAGTATCAAACTTGATGGTCGGATATTAACCGCTGCAGAATTTCAACGTTCCAATACGCAGCTGATTTTGCCGCAATTGCCAGAAAAATTTACGCTGGAAATTGTGACTGAGATCCATCCCGATCAAAATACCGCTTTGGAAGGTTTGTATCACTCAGGCGCGTTGGTTTGCACTCAATGTGAAGCAGAAGGCTTTCGCCGTATTACTTATTATCCGGACCGTCCTGATGTAATGGCAGTATTTACCGTTACCATCACTGCCGACAAACAGAAATGGCCGATTTTATTATCCAATGGGAATATGCAGGAGCAGGGCGATCTTGAAGACGGGCGTCATTGGGTACGCTGGCACGATCCTCATCCGAAACCCTGTTATCTGTTTGCCTTGGTTGCCGGTGACTTATACATGCAACAGGACAGCTTCACCACAGCGAGTGGTCGCGAAGTCACCTTGCAGATCTATGTAGATAAAGAAAATCAGGATAAATGTGATCATGCGTTGATGTCCTTAAAGCAATCCATGCATTGGGACGAAGAGACTTATGGTCGTGAATATGATTTAGATATCTTCATGATTGTTGCCGTCAATGACTTCAATATGGGCGCGATGGAAAACAAGGGACTGAATATCTTTAATGCCGCTTGTGTTCTGGCCAGCCCGAAAACCGCCACTGATAACGATTTTTATACCATTCAAAGCATTGTTGGGCACGAATATTTCCATAACTGGTCGGGTAATCGGGTGACCTGTCGTGACTGGTTCCAGCTTAGCCTGAAGGAAGGCTTTACAGTAATGCGCGATCAATCGTTTAGCGCGGATTTGAATTCTGCTGCCGTACAGCGCATTGATGATGTTGATCAGCTGCGTAGTCTGCAGTTTGCTGAAGATGCCGGTCCGATGGCGCATCCTATCAGACCAGATAGTTATATTGAGATCAGTAACTTTTATACCGTCACCATTTATGAGAAAGGTGCCGAAGTGGTGCGCATGATCAAAACCCTGGTGGGGGAAGAGGGCTTCCGTAAAGGCACTGATTTATATTTTGACCGACATGATGGTCAGGCGGTCACCACGGATGATTTTGTCAGTGCAATGGAAGACGCCAACCATATTGATTTAACGCAGTTTAAACGTTGGTATTCCCAGGCAGGCACCCCCGAAATTACGGCGTCTTATGACTATGACGAGACAAAAAAAGTGCTTAATCTGAGTCTGCGCCAATCCTGTCCTGCTACACCGGGTCAATCTGAAAAGCTTCCGTTATTAATTCCGGTGGCAATGGGATTATTGGATAAACAAGGTAATAGCCTGCCATTGCAATTGGCTGATGAATCAGAGCCTTATGCAGCTGATACCCGGGTATTGGAATTGCGAGAAACAGAACAGACATTCCAGTTTGTTGGGGTAAACCAGAAACCGATAGTGTCATTACTTCGCGGCTTTTCCGCACCAGCGAAATTAACCATAGAACGTAATAATGAAGAGCTGGCGTTCCTGATGGCGCATGAGAAAGACAGCTTTAACCGCTGGGATGCCGGACAAAGCCTGTTTATTCAAATCATGGTGTCCTTAATCAGTGACTACCAACACAATAAAACCTTAGCTCTGCCGGAAATTCTGTTGACGCAATGTGCGGCGGTATTAGAGGACCCTTCGGCAGATCCTGCTCTGGTTGCCCGAATGCTGACCTTGCCCTCAGAGAATTATCTGGCGGCGCAAATGCAAGTAGCCGATGTGGATGCAATTCATCAGGTGCGTAATTTTGTAAAACGCACTTTAGCGATGCAGCTTAAAGCACAATTTGATGCGTTATATCAGCAACACAATCTGCCAAACGTGCCATATCAGTTCAATTCTGAACATATGGGACGGCGTAGCCTGAAAAATGTGTGTCTGGGCTATCTGATGGCCACCGGTGATCCGATGCAGACGCAGCGTTGTCTGAAACAAATGAAACAAGCTGACAATATGACTGACACATTGTCAGGGTTACGTTTGATGGTCGAGCAACCCGGTAGCGAACGTGAACATGCTTTACGGGCGTTTTATGAGCAATGGCAGCATGACCGTCAGGTGGTTGATAAATGGCTGACGGTACAGGCTTTATCCAGTGTGCCTGATACCTTGATCCGAATTAAAGGCTTGATGAAACATCCGGCCTTCAGTATTAAAAACCCGAATAATGTTCGGGCGCTTATTGGGCAGTTCTGCCGTAATAATCCAGCGGCATTTCATGCAAATGATGGCAGTGGTTATCGTTTTCTGGCCGAACAGATTCTACTTCTGGATAAGATAAACCCACAGGTTGCCTCCAGACAATTAGGCGCATTTAATTCCTGGCGTCGTTATGATGCCAAACGCCAGCAAATGATGCGTGAGGTATTGCAAAACATTGCACAACAACCGGATCTCTCATCTGATGTCTATGAGATCGTTAATAAATATCTGGCGGATTAATGAAATTTGAATTACATCCTCAGCTAGCGGCTGACACTTTTGTGGTCGGAGATTTACCCCTTTGCCGGGTATTGTTAATGAATGATGCCCGTTTTCCCTGGGTGATTCTGGTGCCGCGACGCAAAGATATCAGCGAAATTTATGATTTGTCGATGCAGGATCAACAAATGCTTTGGCAGGAATCTGCATTGGTCGCTGAAAAGCTGATGAAACTGACTCAGGCGGACAAGATGAATCTGGCGGCGCTGGGCAATGTAGTGCCTCAATTGCATGTGCATCATGTGGCGCGTTTTAAAACTGATGCGGTGTGGCCAAAACCGATATGGGGACAGGGTTCTGCTGAGCCGTATAATGATTCAGAAAAACAACAAATGCTACGTAACTTGAGCGAGATGTTTAGAGGTTTTTTCGTTAGTGGTCAAACTCTTAACGTTTAGACTTAATGTTGATAGAGAAGAAGCGATGCGTTATTATCGAGGCGAAGCTTCAGCCGTAGTTGCACGAACTGATTCAGGACAATCATTGCAGTTTCCGGCATTGCATGTACGTCGTTTTATCACACAAAATGGCATTCATGGTCGCTTTAGAATCCGTTTCGATGACAATTACAAATTGCTCAGTATCGAACGCATATCTGATTGAGCGCCAATAAACTGATCAAAGCTACTTTTTTGGGCTGTAGATGAGGTAACTACCAGAGGCAATATCAGGCCAGCTTAGTTTGTCCGGGCTAATCCATAGCCACCAATATCCCAATCCCAATGGCAGCCATGAAAATATGCCGACAACAAATCTCAGAAATGCCTGCTGCCAGTTGATCCCGGTGTTATTTCCGCTGATCAGATAAACCCGCCAGGCGCGCATTCCCAACGTTTGTCCGCCATGAGTCCAGAACCAGCCATAAAATACAAAAGCCACGCCGACCAGATAAACAAAAAAGAATGGGTTATTGGCGCCGATAGCTTCACCGCCATTAAAAGCTACAGCCACCGCTGCGGCAACTAATAACACTGAGACCAACAACATGCTGTCATAAAGCATCACGGCAAGCAGCCTAAACAGGCCAGGTTTACGGTGGGTTGATATTTTTTCGGTCATGACAATAGCTCAATTTTATTGGGCGAATTCGGGTGTATAAAGTATCATTATCGCTTTAATTATCTGTGAATTGGGTTTCAAATGCTGCAATTGGTTGGCCGTCCGGCTTTCTCTGCTTTCCGAATTGAAAAATTGCTGCGGGCTATCCGCGCAGAAGTTGCCACGGTGAGCGCATTAAGAAGTGAATATCACTATTTCGCTGAACTGGAAGGTGACGGTCAACTTAACCAAACAGATCTCGCTACTTTAGGAGAAATGCTCGAAGCCAGTAATGGTAGCAGCAGCGCACAAAGTCACGAAGACCTTTTTCTCATTACGCCGCGTCCAGGCACCATTTCCCCCTGGTCCAGCAAAGCGACAGATATCGTCCATAACAGTGGTTTAACTGATATCGTCCGTGTTGAGCGCGGTATTGCATTTTATGTTGCCAGTGAGATTGCTTTAACCAGTGAGCAACGCATAGCAATTGCAGCGAAACTGCACGATCGTATGATCGAAAGCGTGTTTGATAATGAAGAAGACGCTGAACAATTGTTTATGCATACGTCGCCAAGACCGCTGTTATCTATTGATATTCTCAATGGTGGTCGGCAGGCTCTGGTTGATGCCAATCAAAATCTTGGTCTGGCACTGGCAGACGATGAAATCGATTACCTTTTTGATAATTTCACAGTACTCAATCGTAACCCGAACGATATTGAATTGATGATGTTTGCCCAGGCAAACTCTGAGCATTGCCGCCATAAAATTTTCAAGGCTGACTGGATCATTGATGGCAAAACTCAGGATCGCAGTTTATTTGACATGATTCGCTACACCCATGAGCAACATCCTGAAGGGGTAGTGAAAGCCTATAACGATAACTCTTCGGTTATTGAAGGACCACGCAGTCATCGCTTTCAGGTGGATATGAATGATAACCACTACTGCTATGAAGGCGAACAGCAACATATTTTGATGAAAGTGGAAACTCACAATCATCCAACCGCTATTTCGCCATTTCCTGGTGCAGCAACCGGTGCCGGCGGCGAGATTCGTGATGAAGGTGCGACTGGCCGTGGTTCCAAGCCTAAAGCAGGTCTAACGGGCTTTTCAGTATCAAACCTGCAAATTCCCGGTTTTGAACAACCGTGGGAAGTCGATTATGGCAAACCGGCCCGAATCGCTTCAGCCCTGCAAATCATGATTGATGGTCCATTAGGCGGTGCGGCGTTTAATAATGAATTTGGTCGACCCAATTTATGTGGCTACTTCCGTACTTACGAAGCGAAAGTGCCTTCAGATAATGGCTTTGAAGTCCGTGGATATCACAAACCGATCATGGTAGCCGGTGGTCTGGGCAGTATTCGTCCTCAGCATGTTGAAAAACATATCATGCAACCAGGCACCCAGCTGATTGCGCTTGGCGGCCCGGCGATGTTGATTGGTCTGGGCGGTGGTGCGGCTTCCTCAGTGGCTTCCGGTACCAGTGAGGAGGGGCTTGATTTTGCCTCAGTTCAACGCGGTAATCCGGAAATGGAACGCCGTTGCCAGGAAGTTATTGACCGATGTGTGGCGCTAAATGACAAAAATCCGATTGTTTCCATTCATGACGTGGGTGCCGGGGGTTTATCCAACGCGTTTCCTGAGTTGGTGGATGACAGTGGCCGTGGCGGTCGTTTCGAGCTTCGTGTCATTCCGAATGACGAGCCCGGTATGTCACCAATGGAAATCTGGTGTAACGAATCTCAGGAACGTTATGTTCTTGGGGTGAATCCGGAAGATGTTGAGTTATTCCAGGCCATTTGCGAGCGTGAACGTTGCCCTTGGGCAATAGTGGGTGAAACCACCGAAGATCAGCATTTATTACTGGGTGATGCTCAATTCGAAAACCACCCGATTGATATGCCTTTGTCATTATTATTAGGCAAGCCACCCAAAATGCTGCGAGATGTCAAACATCACAGCAAACCAAAACCGGAATTTGACCTCAACGGTATTACGGTTAATGAAGCCTTGGAAAGGGTATTAAAACTGCCGACGGTTGCCAGCAAGAATTTCCTGATTACCATCGGTGATCGCAGCATTACCGGACTGGTTGCCCGCGATCAAATGGTTGGCCCCTGGCAGGTTCCAGTCGCTGATTGTGCGGTGACACTGGCCGATCATCATGGTTTGCTGGGTGAAGCCATGTCGATGGGAGAACGTACGCCTTTAGCAGTGATTGACGCACCGGCCTCGGGTCGTATGGCGATTGGTGAAGCTATAACCAATATTGCCGCTGCCGATATCGATAAAATCAGTGATATCAAACTGTCAGCCAATTGGATGGCGGCCTGTGGGCACAGTGGTGAAGATGCGTTGTTATATGACACCGTGAAAGCCGTAGGTATGGAATTATGTCCACAATTGGGAATAGCCATTCCGGTGGGTAAAGATTCGCTATCAATGAAAACAGTCTGGGATGACAAGGGGGAAACCAAAGTGGTTACTTCGCCTTTATCATTAATCATTAGCGCCTTCGCGCCAGTGACTGATGCCAGTAAGACCCTGACGCCCCAGTTACGTACTGATCTGGGTGAAACCAGACTGATTTATCTGGATCTAGGTCATGGTCATAACCGCCTGGCGGCATCGGCTTTGGCTCAGGTATATAATCAGGTTGGCCATCGTGGTCCGGATGTTGATGATGCCCGCAATCTGAAAAACTTCTTTGCGGCAATGCAGCAACTGAAGCAGGACGAATTAGTGCTGGCCTATCATGACCGCAGTGATGGCGGACTTATTACCACCTTATGTGAAATGGCGTTTGCCGGTCATTGCGGTCTGAATATCAGCATCGATGGATTAGGTGATGCCTTGCCTGTGCTGTTTAACGAAGAGCTGGGCGCGGTCATACAGATTAAAGCTGAGCATCAGGATGCTGTTTTGGAACTATTACAGCAGTTTGATTTAAGCAAGCACAGTCATCTGATTGGTGATGTCACGACCGAGCAAACCATTCACATCAGCATCAATAATGCAGAAGTTGTAAATCAGCCACGTCATGTATTGCAAAAATTCTGGGCTGAAACCAGTTACCGCATGCAGGCCTTACGTGATAACCCGAATTGTGCCGAGCAGGAATATGCCGCGTTGGATGATCAGCAGGATCCCGGTTTACATGCCAAACTGAGTTTCGATTTAACTGAGCAAGTCGCCGCACCGTTTATTATCAGTGGTCATCGTCCCAAAATGGCTATTCTGCGTGAGCAAGGTGTCAATGGGCAGCTGGAAATGGCCGCGGCTTTTGATCATGCCGGCTTTACCGCTGTTGATATACACATGAGTGATATCGTGGAAGGTCGTGTTTCTTTGGCTGATTTTAAAGGTCTGGTCGCCTGCGGTGGTTTCTCTTACGGTGACGTATTGGGAGCTGGGCGGGGCTGGGCCAGCACGGTATTACACAATAACCGGGCTAGAGATGAATTCGCTGCCTTTTTTGCCCGTGAAGATACTTTCTCACTTGGCGTATGTAATGGCTGCCAGATGTTGTCACAACTAAAATCGCTGATTCCCGGTAGCGGACATTGGCCGCGTTTCAGTCGTAATCTGTCTGAACAGTTTGAAGCGCGTTTTTCATTGGTTGAAGTGACCGACTCTCCATCAATTTTATTACAGGGTATGGCGGGATCGTTGATGCCAATTGCTGTAGCACATGGTGAAGGACGTATTGATTTCACTGAAGGTGGCAGCATGAATGATGCTCTGGTGGCAATGCGTTTTGTTGATCATTATGGTCAGGCGACCGAGCGTTACCCATTTAATCCAAATGGTTCAGAAAATGGCCATACCGGGTTTACCACAATCGATGGTCGAGTGACGATTATGATGCCGCATCCTGAACGGGTAATTCGCAGTGTTCAGCACTCCTGGCACCCCGATGAGTGGGGCAAAGATGCTCCGTGGTTAAGGGTATTCCATAACGCAAGACGTTGGGTTGGTTAACATTAATACCTCTTTGAGTCATCAAAGGGGTATTTTTTTATCCTGAGTTTTAAAAAATGCCATTATGTTGCCTATGAGTAACTCAGTCATGAACCAGTTACACCTGAAAGGTCGTTTAGCGCATCTGCTGATGTTACTGATGATATTGTTGCCTGAAGGTATTCTGCTCGCAGCGACATCAGAGAAAATCAACCTTGAAAATTGGCAATATCGATGGGGCGATTCACCGTTTGTTGATGGACAACCCACGTGGATCATGCCGGATCAGAGCAACCATGGTGACTGGCAGACCATAAAACAGCCTGCGCATCCCCCTGGCCGTGAGGCACGTGAAAATATCTGGTACCGCACCACATTACCAGAAGCTAAGCTCATTGATCCTGTTGTCTTTATTTCCAGTATTGATTTAATTGCTGAGGTTTATCTCGACCAGCAACGTATTTATCAATTCGGTGAATTTGATGCGGATGGAAAAGGCGAATATGCCGGCTGGCCATGGCATATCATAGGTTTACCTGATGATTTTGCGGGCCGTACGCTTTATTTTCGCCTCTATTCCAACTATACCGATATTGGTTTATGGGGCGAAAAAAAGCTGCTGGAACGTTCCGACGCATTACTGAATATATTGAAAAATTCGTATATCGATTTAATCGTATCGGCGTTCTTTTTGTTTATTGCCCTGATTGCTTTTGCTTTTTGGGCTATGCGAGGCGATAACCGTGAGTTTATTTATCTCGGATTGTTTTCGCTGGCCAGTGCCGGAAATTTGTTAGGTGAAAGTCAGGCACTGCAATTACTGATTTATGTACCACTAGCCAAAACCTATTTAGCGGCTATATCGTATTTTTCTATCCCGATTTTTATCGCATTGATTTTGAATTACTGGCTTAGTGAGCGCGGCGGCAAACTCATGCTGCGAATAGCGCAAATGCATATGTTTTATGTCGCTATTTGCCTGTTGCTTTCATTATCTGGGGTTTGGCATCTGGCCTATTTCTATCCGATTTTTGATCTGCTATTTCTGATGACGCTAATGATCATGGTGTGGTTCTGCATACGCCATTTCACTATCATGAATACTGAGCAACGTATGGTGATGGGAGCGTTTGCTATCTATGCGATTTTTTTCATGATCGATATGGTTATCGCGCATGGGTTGGTGCCTTGGGTCAACTTCTCGTTAGCCTACGGAGGATTAATCTTTGCTTTGATTTTGGTGTTTATTTCATTAAACCAATATCGGCAGACCCAGCAGGCATTAAGTGAATTAAATGTGCAGTTGGAGAAAAGGGTGACAGAGCGTACGGCTTCTTTACAAAGTTATGTGGCGCTTGAACAGCAACGTGCCAATCAGCTGGCGCTGCTTAATGAGTTCAGTCTACGGTTGGGAAGCTTGATAAGCCGCCTGCAACGCAGTCAAAGTTTGCAGCAAGCCGGCGATATGCTTTGTCAGGAATTACACTACGTCTTTGCGCCAATACAGTTAAATGTGACTATGCTCAAAGAGTTTGCTGACCTATCAGCCAGTGCAGGGCTGAATGATCAATATCGGATAGAAGTTGAAGATTTGCAGTTGGGTCAACAAACGTTAATCAGTTTTGAATTACTGGATATTTCGTCTGAAACACCTGAAACACAGCAGACGATTGATCAGTTCATATCCAGAGCTGTAGATAGATTGAGTGTCACATTAAGTGGCATAAAACTCCGAGAAGATTTACATGTTATGTCATTTGAAGATGCGTTGACGGGATTGAAAAACCGTCGATTTCTCGATGATGCTTTGCAACGTGAACTGCATCTTGCTGAGCGACATCAGCAGGCCATTGCTTTATTGATTTGTGATATTGATAATTTCAAGCAGTTTAATGATCTGTATGGTCATCAAGCAGGTGATATGGCTTTGCGGACGGTAGCTACCCTGATGCTGGAACATTTTCGTGAGACGGATATTCCCTGCCGTTATGGTGGAGAAGAATTTGTTGTATTAATGCCATCTGCCACTCATCCGGATGCATTGGAACGAGCGAAAACGTTGCTGGAAAAAATTGCTGCCAAGACGATAATCTATCACGACAGGAATTTAGGCAGCTTAACGATTTCAATTGGTATCAGCAGCTGGGATGGTAAAGGCGAAATACCAGCTTTGTTGTTGCAGGACGCGGATAAAGCACTTTACCGTGCAAAACAGGCTGGGCGTAACCGGGTTGAGGTCGCATAGGTTTGTATTGATTTACGGGAAAAGTGAAAATTCAGGTAAAGATGGGCTTTGTCTGGGGATGAACTGAATTTAATCCGCTAAGATGCAGTCATAGATTTAGATAATGAACAGATTAAGGAGTGTCTATGAACCGTCTTTTAACAATGATAGTAGCTGCAATAATAACCATCGGTCTGGCAGGGTGTCAGCTCAATAAACAAAATGTTGGCACTGGTGTTGGTGGTGTGGCTGGGGGTGTTCTTGGTTCGAATGTCGGCGGTGGCTCTGGCCGAACTATTGCCATTATTGGCGGTACCTTATTGGGCGCGATGATTGGTGGACATATTGGTAGTGAAATGGATGAACTGGATAGACGCCGCACCTATGAAACATTTGAAAACACACCAACCGGCCGAACTAACTCCTGGAATAATCCGGATACCGGATCACAATACAGTGTCACCCCTACACGTACCTATGAAACAAATAACCGTCCTTGTCGTGAGTACGAAATGGATGCCTATATTGATGGACAACGTGAAGTGGTTACAGGCACAGCCTGTCGTAACGCAAACGGCGAATGGGTGAACCAGTAATCAGGTTTAAATTTTAACTTTAAAACCGGCGTCAGCCGGTTTTTTTGTTTCTGTAATAAGCATTAACCCGTTTCATTTTTACAGAAAGGCCCAATCTGCCAAAACCGTCTACATTGAAATTCATCTTCACATTGAGCAATTTGCTCAGAGTACATGCGAGATCGTTCAGCCACTTGTTTAGCAATATGTTGAACAAACGGCTTATTCTGAAAACTGCCCCGACGATAGCCGGTTTGGCCTTCATGATAAGCGAGATAAAGATGGGTTGGGTTATCCAGAGAAATATCCAGCATGCGCTGGGTACGTTGGTTGTACCAGCCAATAAAGTCCGTGGCATATTTCATGTGAGTGCGGCGGGCAAAGGGGCTTGCGCCATCCGCAAGATATTCCCGCCAAACCGGGTTTTGAGCCTGAGCATACCCATAAGCCGAAGAAGGCCTAAACCATGGAATAATGCCCAGTAACTTGCGTCTTGGTGGCCTGATAAGGCCCTGAAAACTGGATTCGGCCTGCATAAAGGCCATTTGCGAAGCTATAGGGGTCCCCCATTGTTCTTCGGACGCCTTTGCATACTCATACCAATGAGGTTGGTCACGAAAGATCTCACAGAGATCTTGTTGGTTGGCAAAACCTGAGGATGTTGATTCTGAGCAGCCAGCCGACAATAAAACCATCAGTAATAGAACAATTCCTACGAATAGCTTGTCAGCAGGTGCTTGCGTCATAATATGGGCTGGTTTCGGACGATTAGTCATAGTGATATGGCCAAAGTAGTCTTAACGAGATTAACCGAGTCAATACAATTAGATTGCCTGAATCATCGATTACTGCGAAGATTTTTACTAAATATTGTTTGCTGGCAAAGTCTTTATAAATGGAATTAAGTTTAAACATACAAACTCTCGCCGGTTTATTTATTAGTCTCGTAGTGCTGGCCGCTGTACCAAGTACCAGTGTGTTGTTAGTCTCATCCAGATCAGCGGTTTATGGCTTCACGCATGGGATAGCCGTGGCTGCCGGGGTTGTTCTGGCCGATATGCTGTTTATCAGTATCGCATTGTATGGCATGACTTTGCTGTTGCCATGGATAGGAAACTGGGAATTGTTTATCCGCCTGCTGGCTGCGGGCTATTTATTTTGGCTGGCGATATGGTTATGGCGACAAACTGAACAGCAAAAGCCCGATCTGGAAGTCAAACAGCCCGCTTTATTCAAGACCAGTTTTATGATGGGCGTTCTTGTGACACTGGCCGATCAAAAAGCGATTTTATTTTATATGGGGTTTTTTCCAGCATGGCTGGATTTAAGTCAGTTAAGCATATTAGACACTGGTTTTATTTTCCTGATAACGTTGCTGGCTGTAGGGGGAGTTAAATGTTTTTATGCCTATTTGGCGGCGACAGCGGGCCAGCTATTATTTTCTGAAAAGCTACACCAATTGAATAAATTGTCCGCAGTATTGTTATTGGCTCTTGGGACAATAGTGGCTTTTTCGTTATGGCAGTAAACATAGCAAAGGAAGGCTGCTCTGATATGTAAGTGACTAGGGCCTGTTGATCTTGCATCGCCACCAGTCTCAGTCTGCGTTGCTCGTCACTTATTTAGAATGACTAAAAGGCATTCCTTACGTCTTGATTGGTGGATTTTCAGACGGCAATGAAAGATCAACAGGCCCTAGTGTGGAGGCGACGAAAGATAAACAGGCGGGACTATTGTTCTTTCATTTGGTATAACAGACTAAACATGAACTGATGAGGGGGTATGATGGGCAGGATATTTTCAATAGGGTTAATCACCATCAGGTCTTTAATGTTCTATTCTCAAGAAAACATTTCCTTTTAATGAGGTTTGACTCAAAAAACCTCCTGCCAGGAGGTCGATATCTTGACTTACATATAATCAAAGCAATGTTGGTCGTCGGGCTTGCATACTATTTTGGTGCAGTCATTGCTATTGATCAAACTATCACGCCGGAAGGCATCGCCATTTTGTGGCCACCTAATGCGATATTACTCGCCGCATTTTTGATTTACCCCATACGTTATCTACCATCTGTGGCCATAGCGGGGATTGTTGCAGAACTGATAGCCTCTATTCCTTCTTTCCCGGTCTGGTCAGCCATTAGTTTTGCATTGATCAATATTTTTTCGGTATCACTGGCGGCATTCTTGATTCGACGAAAAAGTGGACAAGATTTCAATTTTGACCGGATAAAAAATGGCGCTTTGTTTTTATTTTTTGCGCCATTTTTATCGGCTTCTTTAGCTGGAATGCTAGGTGCTGGAATATATGTATTACTTGGCCGAACGGACACCAGTTATTTGACCTTATGGCAGATTTGGTGGTTTGGTGATGCACTGGCCATGCTGGTATTAACGCCTTTAATCGTTGTTTTATGGCGATGGATTCAGGCTGGGCTGCCGCACTGTAAACGCCATGTTCTATTGGAAGCGTTATTGATCTGGATGGCCGTTATTGTGATTGGTTATCAAAGCTTTAGCGTTGAATCCTATGAAAAAGCTTTTCTGTTTTTCACGCCTATCTGGTTGGTCATGCTTGGTGTAGTGGCCGCAATCAGACTGGGAGTAGTGGGGGCTTCAGCAACTGTTACATTGATAACGGTTTTTGCTGTTGAACATTTAATGCGCGGGAGTCATCCAATTATTGTGGATACACCTCAGAATGCTGTTTGGTTGACCCAGGAATATCTTGCCATTATTGCTGTTGTCTCGATTGGTTTAGCGTTGTTAATTGAGGAAATTTCCGAACAGCGGGATGTGCTTAAACAGCATGAAAATGCATTAAAAGCCCAAAATCAGTTTTTAGAGGACCGGGTCAACGAACGCACTATGGCCTTAAAAGAAGTAAACCAGGCGTTGCAAAACGCCAATGAGCAGCTGGCTAAAAGTGCAGCTACAGATGAATTAACAGGTATTGCCAACCGTCGGCATTTCCTAGGGGAAGTAGAGCGTGAGTTGCATCGTTTAAGGCTGGATGGAGAAACAGCCAGCGCCATAATGATTGATCTGGATCACTTCAAACAGGTTAATGATAATCTGGGGCATGAGGCTGGTGACATCGTGTTGCGTAATATTGCGGACCCAATCCGCAGTTCTATCAGACCCAGAGATTTATTTGGTCGTATGGGCGGTGAAGAATTCCTGGTATTTCTTTCCGGAGCAGGTCATGAAATGGCAAATACCGTGGCAGAACGCATACGAACTGAAATTGAATCTCTGCAGGTGATATATCGCGATCAAAAGATTACAGTGACTGCCAGCCTCGGTGTAGCCGAGTGGGATGGGCGTAGTCATCTGGATGAACTGTTTCATCAAGCTGAACAAGCGCTTTATCAAGCAAAAAATCGGGGACGAAACCAGTCGTTTACTTATGCGCAAGCTCAAAATGAATCAATAATACCGCCACAAGCCGAGAATAAAGGACATTTTGAACTGCCCTGATTCAACCATCCAGTTCGGGTAAACGGCTGGATCCCCAACTGCGATGAATGCGTTCAATAACCCGTTGCAACTCTTCAGTTTTAACCAAAGCAAACTGCCCCGGTTCGAGCGGGTCATAATGGAATATATACAGTCGTGAGGCAAATTCTTCAAAAGGTAATGAAGCCTCGCCGAAGCGTTCAGAATGCCCTGAAGTACTGACCTGAATATCATCTCCCCAATTCTGACCACTGTCATTATTGGGATTATAGAAATAAACCCGCATCACATTATCCGGGTCCAGAGTGACCCTTAAAATAGTGATGGCATGCCAGCCAACAAACCGCATAGCACTGTCTGTTACGGCAATCCCCGCAGGTTGGGGATGAATCATCGGCTGATTGTCATTGTAATAAGGATGATAACTGGCATAAAAATGTCGAAGGAAAACCTCCAGCTGCATCAATTTTCCTGAAGCCACATCGACATTAATACTGAAACCTCGTCCACACCACCAGCCATGAAATTCCGGATTAACCCAGCGATGTGGATCGCCTTCGCGATCAATACAGCAACGACCCATTTCGGCATAAATCCGATCCAGATGTGGAACCAAAATCAATGAGACTGGATCCAAATCCATCGGCAAATGACTGGCGACACCCGAAAGACTATCCTGCGAAGAGATTGCCTTGCCTTCGAAGTGCATAATAATTTCATCGTCACGCGCAGCCCATACGACCATCTGCAACAGATAATCTGGATCGTTATAGCCCCACATCGACATAGCCCGTGCAGACTGACAGGTCGGGTTATTGCCCTGACCAATACCTAATGGTTGTCCGAGTACACACAACACGCCTGCCAATAATCGATTGCTCGCCCCCGGTGAATCGCCAAATAAGGAATTCAACCGTTGTTCGGCAGTGGGAGCTAAAGGCAGTGATAATTGGCGCCATAAAGAGGGTGCCATAGCCGATTGATAAAGAATGCCACGCTCCAGCATCAATGCCAGACCATAAATACCCTGCGCAGTTTCAGGATGAATAGCCTTTGCGATTAAGGCTCGCACCAGATCACTGTAAGAAAGCAGGCAATCCCGACCTGTTGAAGATAAACCTAATGCCTCACTCAGCAAATAATCAGTCTCTTCCGATAAATGGCGAAGTAATACTGAATGATAGGGCGAAACCAGTCCGGTATCATGCATCGCGCGAGCAAACCCGCTGGCTTCGTATTGGAGTGCGACATTATCCATACTCTGCAAACGCTGCTGATAGATCTCAACGCCCGGATCTTCCCGGCAGGCCTGAGTAGGGCCAAACAAACTGCTGATCAACCGATCTGCGCCCTGACCACTGTTACCCATATCAATATCGGGATTTTGCCGGCAAATGGCGATTTGAGTGACCATGTTTTTGACGTGATCGACTTGAATAGGCCGCTGTTGCAGAATCCGCCAGATTTCATCAATCAACTGATCAATCACATGCTCGTAACCAATGCTTACTGCCAAGTGATGCAACAAGCCTCGACTGGTCTCAGCCAAACGTCCCTGTAACTCACGCTCAGCCTCATCGGCTACTGAAAATAAACGTTTGAGATTGACTGCAAGTACCTGGGTTAAGAAATGATGTGCCTGTTCTGATGAGATCTCCGGATGCACATAGTCTTGTTTAGCCACCGCCAAAAAGCGTAATTCGCTTAAGCTTTCAATAATGACGGTATTCACATCACTGCTCATCAGTGCGCTTGCACTTAATGCCGGTATCAGGATTTTCGGTTTGGCATAATCTGAATTATCAAAGGCTCCGGCCTGTTCAATACGCTCAATATACTGCGTAATAAGTTTGAAACCACCCTCTGCATGTAATACGCGTTTGACGGTATCAAACAAGCGTCCAGCCTTAGTGGGTTTACTGAAACTGGGCGCCTGTTGCAGTTGTTTAATGGCTTCTTCCAATCGTTCAATCAGCAAAGATTGATTCGGATCTGGATACTCAATGATATTGGATTCAATCAAACTGTTTTCCTAATTTTACTGCAAGGGTCTTCTATCCCTAATAGCCACTTCTGCGTTTGACTCAGAACAGAGGTAGCTATAAGAGATTAACAGACCCTAGGGTAATAGACTAAATATAGAAATCCAAAGATTCCTGTTCCTTCAGTAAATCACGCATTACAACCGGATCTTGACCAAAGAAGTATAACAAACCCCAGTGGGTACCGAAGGCCGTACGTTTGGTAACGGTTTCTTCCAGTGGTGCGTTTAACTCATGAAAATCGAAATAAGGATGGTCTTCGGTTTCCTGAGGAATTTCCAAACGACTGACCACACGACGACGAGGATAAACCCCGAAACATCCTGCGACGCCTTTTGCATCAACCACTTCTTTAGGGAAGAAACTGGAGATTTCTTCTTCAGTCGTTTTAGGGTCAAACGACAAAATCAGAGCATGGTAAGCGTTAAAGCCATAAGCCCGCTCTAATAGTTCGAAGACTTTAAAGCCTGGCGGGCGATAAGCAACCTCACCGAAGTACATTTCGCCATCACTGGTTACAAAGTATTCCGGATGCACAAAGCCAAACTCAATATCAAAGGTTTTAATCAGCTTTTCAATCTGTCTGGTGATTTCTGGTCGATATTGTTCCAGTTCCGGAGTGGCTGGTACAAATACTGAATAGCCTAAGGTGACGTATTCAGAAATATTCAGAAAACGTATTTTGCCATTATGAATCCAGGCTTCTACAGCAAACTCCCAGCCATCCAGATGTGATTCCATCAAAACCGGAAATTCTTCATCCGGGATCATATCTACTTCATCAGGGGTACGGATTACCCGATGGCCAAGACAGCCGGCTTTGTCAAAGGCTTTAAGGTGAATAGGGTCATTGGGATCACCATCGAGTTTGAGCAGGGTCTGATTGACCCGTTTCAGAAAACGCACCACATCTTCTTTATCATGAGCTTCTTCAAAAATACCAACTCTGATACCGCCCAATTGAGCGCGACGTTTCATCAAGGCTTTATCACGTAGCAATAGGGACTGGCCAAATAATCTGGGGTTGTTCATTAAGACCGAGTTAATTGCACCGGCCCATTCAACCGTTTCTTCAAATAAAGGAATCGCCACATCAACACCGGCCTCTTGTAGTGTTTGGGCTATTTCAAGAGAACGATCATTGAGTCGTTCAAAATTCCATTTGATATAGGGAATGTTATGTTCGGTGCAGTATTCTTCTGCCCAATCAGGTGCGACTACAACATATTGTCGGTCGAATGATTCGGCAGCTTCAACAGCGTTCAGACTCCATCCTAATAATGCGATATAACCTTTATCGGAGTTGAAGCTGTGTTTCGCTGATTCTGCCATAGATTACCACCTTTAAAATTTAATAAATAAAACAATAGCTTAAAGTTTTTTGAGTAATATTGATAATCGCCGCAAGTATTTCTAAGCTTATTGAAAGTCGTCATCGTCATGCAGGGTGCCATTGTCCATGGCAGATAAAACACGACTGTAAAGGGGGGCTGCTTTAGGGGTAATTGGTTTCATTTGCGGACATTTAATAACGAAATAGTGAAAATTATGAGTGTTTTGAATAAATGGCTTTATAACGTTGTGGATTAAATGCACAGGCCATGACCAAGGCAAGCATTCCGAGTCCAGCTAGGGCAATCCAGGCCATAGTAAAACTCTCCAGAGAATCACGAATCCAGCCTGCAACCCAGGGTGCAATAGCGGCAATCATTGAGCCGATACCTTGAACAAACCCGGCAAGTTTTCCGGCCAGCATAGAATTTGGATGATGATCCATGGTAACGATCAAAGCCATTGGAAATATTCCGCCAATTCCCAATCCGGCAATTGCGGACCAAAGCCATAAACTGATATCCGGTCTCAAAGCCATACCACCAAACCCGATGATTTGCAGGCTACATAAAATAAACAAAATCCGTCGTCTATCGATGTTTTTCGCTGACAGAGCAGGGAAAACCAATCCTGCCACCACTTCCATTGCGGTTAACAGGCCCAACATCAATCCGGCTTGTTTCGCAGTAAAACCTTGTTCAATGGCATACGGTGATAGCCAGGCCAGCACGCACACATAACAACTGGAACCCAGAGAAAAAAAGATCGCCAGATACCAGCTTCGGCGATTACGCCAAAGTCCGGATGTGGCAACATTTTTTTCGTCAGCAACATGGAAACGTCTGGCGTCAGGTTTATAAACCCACCAGGCTAACAGTGCCAGTAATGCCAGCAGACTCCAGCTGCCCAGTCCCATTTTCCAGCCATATTCAGCTTCAATAAAAGGGGAAAGCGAAGCCGATATTGCTGCGCCCAGCATAATGCCGGTGATATACAACCCCATCATTCTTGGATGTTGCGGTCCGTAAATATTCTTGATGACCATTGGCATCAATGCCTGAATCAGGGCGATCCCCAATCCAGCTAATAAGGCAGTGATGATCAAGTTACTGGCATCAAAGGCCCACAATCGTAATGCGGCAGACAATACAATCAGTATGATCGAAAAAAGAATAATCTGATTTACACCAAAACGGTGGGCGAGTCGGTAACCGGCCAGACAAAACAGGCCCATGGCAAAAACCGGTAACGTAGTAAGTAATGAAGCAAGTTTGAAGCTGAGCGTAATATCCTGCTGTATTGCTGGGAGCAGCGGACCAACAGAGGCAAGGATGGGGCGCAGATTTAATGCAACCAGCACAATTACAACAGCAAAAATAATTTTCTGCATAGCTGAAGAGTCATGTTCTCTGGCGGACATGCCATTCCTTTTTATGTCGTTTTTTATGGAAGAGGAGGAGTGGCAGTAAATAACAAAGCTTAGTTTCAGCCACACTCCATTTTGGCGGGCAAGTGAAAACTAAGCAAATACTCTGATGAGGTGAATAGGTATTCTCAAACTGGATTTAAGTTGAAGCAAAGGCGTTCTAACTGTTGTTAAAATTGAACCGTTTATGCAATCCAATGTATACATGAGCAGGATGCTGACATTTGTAGAACAATTGGAGACAGCAAATAACCGGCTGCCTCCATTAGCATCCTGTTCAGGAAAGCAATTTTTCGCGTTTGGGATCGTAAAAAGGCAATTTAACGACTTCCCCTGCTAATCGTTTCTGATGCCCATCCAGTTTACCTACTTCAAGACTCGCGCCGATTGTGGCGAAGTCGGGGGCAACCCGGATCATTGCAATCTGTTTGCCCATTAAAGGTGAATAGGTAGCGCTGGTAACCACGCCAACTGGAAAACGCCCGTTATAGACTTGATCGCCATGAGCTGCAGGTTCTCCACCCTGTAGAATGAATCCGACTAACTTATGTCGGCTTTCAGCTGTCTGGCGTGATAAGGCTTCACGACCAATAAAGTCTTCCTGTTTGGTTTTCAAGGGGACACTAAACCCGGTGCCAGCTTCAAAAGGGTTGATGCCATGGTCAAACTCGTGTTCGGCCATGCTTAAACCGGCTTCAATACGCAAAATGTCGAGAGCATCAAAGCCCATTGGAGTGATTTGGTAGGGTTGACCGGCATCCCAGACAGCATCCCAAACGGCTTCGCTATCATCTGGATGACACCAGACTTCATACCCCAATTCGCCGGTGTAACCGGTTCTTGAAATCATCAACGGAATGCCTGCCGGTCCCCCCAGACGGCCAATGGTAAAGTGAAACCATTTGAGGTTTTCAACACAAGTCTGACTATCCGAAGTCCAAATGATTTTATTTAGTAACTTGCGGCTTTCAGGGCCCTGAACGGCTAGATTGTCGAGTTGTTCACTGGAATTACGAATGCTGACGCGGAAACCTTTTTCCTGAGCTTTCTCTCGCATCCAGACGCCAGTGTATTCGGCACCGCAAAACCAGCGAAAAGCCTGTTCACCCATACGGAAAATAGTTCCATCATCCACCATACCGCCAGTTTCCAGGCAAATAGCCGAGTGAGCAATTTCACCTATCGCCATTCGGCTGACATTCTGGGTTAACACATATTGTAAAAAGGCCACAGCATCAGGACCGACGACTTCAAATTTGCGTAAAGCCGACAAGTCCAATATCGCCACATGTTCACGACAAGCGAGGTATTCAGCATTGGCTCCCCAGCCATCATATTCAGTTGCGACCCAATAGCCGGCATAGTCGATAAATTTTTTGGTTAATGCGGAAGTTCGGTTATGAAAACCGGAAGTTTTGGTCATGCGAGGTAACTCCTCAGAAGTGGTGCGATGGGCAATGGCGCGGGGGAAATACTGTTCTGTATCGTAAATCCGTACATGAATATCGGTGGGATGCCAGCCATTTGCTGGATCAATATCATCCGGACAGGCCGATGAAGCACAGACAAGATCACGATCAGCACGAAATAAAACATAATCACCGGCACGGGACCATGGTTCATCCATTGATACGGCACCGGATGCATCAATCGCGGTATTGAAAAATAAATTGATAGCAGGCCAGCCAGCCCGTGGTGCGATGCCATAGGGTGCCAGTACCCGGTTAAAATTTTCAGTGCAGCTGATGTGCCCGAAATAGCCGTTGTCTTCATAATATTTAGGGGTACAGGCCAGCAGAAAACTATCGTGTCTGCCTACGGTATCCTGAACGACCTCCACCATCGAAAGCAGATCCGTTCCAAGAAAGCGTGAGTGCAGACCAGGAACAGGATTACTCAAGCCCATCACTGTTCGGGTGGCGGTGGCATCCAGACCAAGCTCTATGCTTTGCTCTAAAGCCTGTTTATCAAACGCAATAAAGTCCGAACACTGTTTGCCTGATACATCAATTATCTGGATCCATTCGCCTTTTTTGACTTCATAAGTGCGTGCCGTGGCGCGGGGGATACGTAATTCCTGTTTCACTTCAGCTAACGGTGCAGGCAAGGAGACTTCAGATTGATTGACGGCGGTGACGGTAAGCTCAATTTCGGTTACTGGTGTCTGTTCTTCCACCGACATTGCCGGACCAGCCGCGACGATCACTATGGCCAGCTCATCTAATGCCGTTAATTTAGCGTGCTCTTGACCCGAAATCGTTAAAACCTGTTGAAGATGAGTCTCATCAAGTTGCCAGTTTTCAAGTTGGTTGCGAAGGGATTGTGCTGCTGATCCATTCTGTTGAAGCTGCTTTACGATGCCGACAGCTTCAACGGATGGACGGTTATCCAGTAACTCAGGCGTCAGTTTGCCTTGAGCATCCAACACAATCAGTTCACTGCTTTGAGTTTTATCCTGGCTGATTATTTCAAGTACATCCCCAACATGGAGAGATAATTTAATCGCCTGATGTCCAGCCAGTCTGTACTGGCGGATGGGCTTAGGTAAAGAAGACTCAAAATAATAATCTTCCAGCCATTGTTGTTGCTTCAGTTCTAACATGTATTCACCTTGTTTCCGGAAATCTCCGGGTTAAAAGCGTGCCTGTTTGGTGCAGGTTGCAAAAAATCCGCGTCATAAAAGTGCGTGATGTGGGTTATTTTTCTGACTTAATAGCCTTGATATTTCTATAACAATATTTACCTAAAGCAAATTTCGTTCAATTCTCCTGATGGCATACCCCATTGGTATTACACTGGGCTTAAATCCCATCAAGTGGCACAAAATCTGCTGTTCTTTAGGATTAAAGTTCATTGAACGATGACGCTTTTCTAGCCTAAGGACAATGAAGTCATGCTCAATATAAAACGAAAAAACTGGCCAGCAATACAAGATTGGTTCGGTCATAAATTGCAGTTTGTGTCGACTAAAACCAAAATGTTGCCAACATTGGATCTGAATGATCTGGCCTTTAAATTAGCCACTGCAGATGAAATTAGCGAAACACTCCCCAAAGTTCTCAAATCACTACAGGCATTGATGGAGCAACAATTTACTGAATACGTGCAGGCAGATTTGACGATTTTGTTCAGTAACCCAGTGACTTCGGAATCGTTTCTACATCATGCGATGGAGCCCGCACCCTCGCAAAAACTGATTCAGACGCTGCACCATCATTTCACTGTCAGAAAACCTATGGAAAGTAAGCTTATTACGCTTCAAATAGAGGGGAATACCTTAACGTTGATGCCGACACGCTTATTTGAGCATGATAATCAGACTGTCTGGTTCATCATGCTGTTCCGTAAGACCACGGCTGATGAAAAGAAACTCAAGTGGCATACCGCTAATATGGAGCAGACACTGGCCAAAGGTTTACACGCATGGTTTCAACGTGAAAGCAAAGTGAAACAGGCATTGGCTGCAGAACGAGCGATTTATGCCGCAGAATTACATGATTCTCTGGCACAGGTACTGGGATATCTGAAGCTGAAAAGCGCCAAGCTCGATAAGTTATGCCTGAAGGACGAATACGCTGAGCTAAAACCGATAACCGAAGATCTCGCAGCCTACACACAGTGTGCTTATCATCAGACCCGTGAACTGATCACTGCTTCACGGCTGACTATGCAAAGCGAAAGTCTGTCGCAAGGTGTGACCAATTCTGTTCGTGAGTTTGAACAGCAATCCGCCATTGTGTTTGAACTGGATAATCGGTTACCGATAAATGTGCTTCCAGCGAAGCAGTCGATTCAGATCCTTTACATTATTCGCGAGAGTCTCAGTAATATCGTGCGTCATTCTCATGCTACCCATGCGAGGATTGTGCTGCGATTAACCCATCCTAACGAACTGCAAATTCAGATTGAAGATAACGGTACAGGCATTGATTTCGAAGCGGCGCGTACCGATAGTTTTGGCTTGCAGATTATGCATGAGCGTGCTGAACGGGTTGGGGCCAGACTACATATTACAGCTCGGCCTGCCGGGGGGACATCTGTCAAGCTCACGCTGGATATTGGAGACAGACGATGAATCAGTTGCCGATATCCGTGGTAGTGGTTGATGATCATCCTTTATTTCGTCGCGGCGTGGTCGAGTTGTTGAATGACAGTGAAGAAATGACAGTGATCGCCGAGTATGATTCAGCGACTTCTTTGCTGAACAATTTAAGCGATACTTATCCGGACATTCTACTCCTGGATTTACAGATGCCTGACCAGTCCGGGCTGGAAGTGTTAAAACAGCTGCGCGTCCATGATGAACAACTCAAAATCATTATCATCACCGCCTGTAATGATCAGGAAATATTGCTCGAAGCACTACGGTTTGGTGCCAATGGTTTTCTGCAAAAAGATACGCCTCCGGATGAAATCCTGGCGCATCTGGTCTCTGTAGTGAAAGGCAATGTTGTCATTAATGCTGGCGCGATGACATCCCTGGCTTCTCACCTTCGTGAACATCAAACGGTGACTACCAGCCAATCAAGTACGGCTCTACCGCAGATGACTGAACGGGAACGTGAAACACTGTTTTATATTGCCAAGGGTCTAAACAATAAACTGATCGCCCGTGAGCTGGGAATTAGTGACGGCACGGTCAAAGTCTATGTCAAAAACCTGCTGCGAAAGCTGAATCTGCATTCACGACTTGAACTGGCTGCATGGGCGCACAATAAATCGTCTGCGTTGCTGGATAAGGAATGAGCAGATGACTTTACTTAAATGGCCGCCTAAAACCATGTCAGCTCAACCAACAGCCGCACAACTGAACCAACTATTAAATAGCCTTAGTGACGTGGTGATGATGCTGGATGATCAACATCAAGTGATGATGATTAATCAGTTCTGGTATGACATCACTGGTATCAGCCTGGAACAGACTCAAGGTCGATCATTTGCTGATTTTTTGCACCCGGAAGATATTCCAAACTGGACACAACTGCTACAGAACATGCGTTCAGATTCAAAAGAAGTGATCTGGTTTCGGTTAATCAGTGCCAGTGGCGAGCTGCGCTGGTGCGAAATGCGATTGCAGTCAGTAGAAAAACATTCACTCTATCCACTCTCAGCCACGCTGTGTGATATTACACCGCAGGTCAGGAATGAGCAGGTACGTCATGCCAGTTACCGGAGTCTGCAAAGTCTGGTCGATAGATTGCCAGCCATGCTTTATCGAGCACGAAACAATATCAGTTGGTCGATGGAGTATATCAGTGAGGGATGTGAACTGATTACCGGATACAGCGCCGAAAACATGTTGAATCAACCTCAGGTTTCGCTTGGTGCCATGATTCATGCTGATGATGCCGAGTTTGTGTGGGATCAGGTACAAATCGCACTGGAAAACCAGACTTCCTTTAATATCCAATATCGGTTAACCCAGTTGAATGGCAAGGAGATCCTGGTTCAGGACAAGGGCAGGGGCTTGTACTCAGAAAGCGGCATGATTCTGGGGGTGGAGGGCATTCTCCTTCAGGTATCTGAATAAAAAGTTGTCATCAGAAGTGCCAAAAGTAATGGGGTTAAACTGATACTACCTTTGATTACCCTTTTTGGGATACCCATTGAAGAGGATTTTTCATCATGGCATTGCAGGTTATTTTGATTCAGACGGCTGGCTTTTATACCCAGCATCATGATGACAAATAACATTGATGGAGAAACCTATGTCAACTCGAGTAGCAGTACTTGGCGCAGGACCAAGTGGCCTGGCCCAACTTAGAGCCTTTCAATCAGCCCAAGCCAAAGGGGCTGAAATTCCAGAGATTGTCTGCTTTGAAAAACAAAGCGATTGGGGCGGTTTGTGGAATTACACCTGGCGCACCGGGCTGGATGAAAATGGTGAACCGGTGCACGGCAGCATGTACCGCTATCTTTGGTCAAACGGGCCAAAGGAATGTCTGGAGTTTGCTGATTACACATTTGAAGAGCACTTCGGCAAACCGATAGCTTCTTATCCGCCACGCGAAGTGTTGTTTGATTACATCAAAGGTCGGGTGGAAAAGGCAGGGGTGCGGGATTATATTCGTTTTAATACCGCCGTTCGCAATGTGACCTATGACGATAACAGTCAACAATTTACTGTGACGGTGCAGGATCATAGTACCGATACGGTTTATGCCGAACAGTTTGATTATGTTGTCTGCGCCACCGGTCATTTTTCCACGCCAAAAGTACCTACATTTGAAGGCTTTGATAAGTTCGGCGGACGTATTCTGCATGCCCATGATTTCCGTGATGCGTTGGAATTCAAAGACAAGGATATTCTGCTGGTGGGCAGCAGTTATTCGGCTGAAGATATTGGTTCGCAATGTTACAAATACGGTGCCCGTAGTCTGATCAGTTGTTATCGAACGGCGCCGATGGGCTTTAAATGGCCGGAAAATTGGGAAGAAAAATCCAATCTGCTGCGGGTGGATACCGATACGGCCTATTTCCTGGATGGCAGTTCACGAAAAATTGATGCGATTATTCTCTGCACTGGCTATTTACATTACTTCCCGTTTCTCTCCGATGATTTACGTTTAAAGACCAACAATCGCCTGTGGCCGCTGAATCTTTATAAAGGTGTAGCCTGGGAAGATAATCCAAAGTTTTTCTATCTGGGCATGCAGGATCAGTGGTACTCATTCAATATGTTTGATGCTCAGGCCTGGTATGTGCGTGACATCATTATGGGTCGCATTGCATTACCTTCAAAACAAGATATGAAAGCACACAGCATGATGTGGCGTGAGAATGAACTGACGCTGGAAACCGCCGAAGAAATGTATACCTATCAGGGCGATTATATTCAGGAACTGATTGACGAGACAGATTACCCGTCATTTGATATTCCTGCGGTCAATCAGACCTTCCTCGAATGGAAAAATCACAAGAAGAAGAACATTATGACTTTCCGTGACCACTCTTATCGTTCTTTAATGACTGGCACCATGTCACCACCGCATCACACTCCCTGGTTAGAAGCGTTGGATGACTCACTGGAAGCCTATCTGACTGACAAAATTGAAGTGCCCGTGGCTAAAGAAGCATAACGACCTAAATCTATTTAATAATCAGGAAGAAAAAATGTCTGCATTAACTAAAATTGTTGATAAAACCGTTGCTCCGATAGAGACCGATCTTGATGGCTGGACCAAACTCGAAGGCAGTCCAACGATGAAAACCTGGATTGAATATACCAGTCCGGATGAATCCATGATTACAGGATGCTGGGAGGCCACACCGGGCCTGTATCATGCCGTTTATGCGGGATGGGAGTTTGTGCATCTGATCGAAGGAAATGTGGTGGTCACGCCGGATGATGGTGAACCGCAAAGTTTTGGACCCGGGGATGCCTTCATGCTGGAGAAAGGCTTTAGCGGAACATGGTTGATTAAAGATAAGGTGTATAAGCACTTTGCCATTAAGCTGAAGTAATACTGGCAAATTTAAAAAGGAGTGTGATGGCATGCATATTCATATTCCTTTTTAAGTGACTAATCACGGGGCAGGCAATGATTAAAACAATGTTTATGGCAAGCGAAAACCTCGGTGCTCAGCAACAGATAACAACCATTGAGTTGGTTGCAGGAAAGGGCATCAAAGGGGATCGCAATTTCGCCAAAGCTCAATGGCCGGGACAAAACATCACCTTCATTGAACAGGAAGAAATCAATGCGTTCAATCACCATTTCGCTCAACAGATTAGTTTGTCCGATACCCGGCGCAACGTAATCACCGAGGGTATTCGGCTGAACCATCTGGTCGGTCAGGTTTTCCGGATTGGTGATGTCAGTTTCAAAGGCGTAGAGCTCTGTGAACCCTGTAAGACATTAGGTGCCTTGTTGGAAAATGACACCCTAAGTAAAAAAGCTATTGTAAAAGCATTTACCCACAAAGCCGGTTTGCGAGCCGATGTGTTGTCAGATGGTCAAATCAGTGTAGGTATGCAGATTGAATCAGGCGTAATGCAGCCCTAAAGCTGCACCACTACTCATAAGCTTTATTTATTGGTATTAGCGTCCCGATATAACATATCCAATAATGCAAACATAGTCTGTTGGCTTTGTTTAAGTTGGTTGGCATTATCCATTAAAGCTGATTCTGGTTGCACAAACTCGGTTGCTGGTAACGGATGGTTTTCCAAAGCAAGAAAGGCTTCGACGGTGCCCGGCTCAGCTTCCAGATGAAACTGTAATGCCCAAATCCGATTGCCATAATAAAATCCCTGGCTGGGGGTCACTCTGCTACTGGCAAAAGAGCAGGTATTTTCCGGTAGCTCAAAACAATCCCCATGCCAGCTTAGCGGCAGAAAATCCTCCGGCATCCATGATGCTTGAGGATCAATTTTGCTAACGGGAAACCAACCGATTTCCTGCTGAGTATTGGCATACACCTTGGCCCCTAAAGCGGATGCAATCAGCTGACTGCCAAGACAAATACCCAATACGATCTTGTCTGCTTCAATCGCCTCTCGGATAAGCTGTTTTTCGCCAATAAGCCACGGGTAGTTGATTTCGTCATAAGTGCTCATCGGACCACCCATGATTAATAACCAGTCAAACTCATCAACTGAAGGTAGTGGATCATCAAGATCGAGTCGATTGGTTGTTAATTGAAAAGTTTTATCCACAAACCAATGCCGCATTGATCCAATCCATTCGCCCTCAGCGTGCTGAAAGATGGCTACTTTCTGCATTTCAACTCCCAAAATATTAAATGAATATCAGATAGCTGAATAAGGCTATCTGACAAAAGAAATGACTACGGTTCACCACGCTACGATCATTATGCTAACGATAACTAATACCACTCTAAAATCAAAGTGCCAAACTGATTTTGGCCAACCTTTATTATCAAAATTTCTGTAGAAATAAGTTCATAAAACTTTTAACAATATTCTTAATCGTTAAAAAGTATCTGTGCGTCAACCTAAGTAACTGAATTAAAAAATTAAATCTCCTGACGCCCCATTTTTGCTCACTTTGCGCACAGATCTGGTGCAAACTGGTTTACAGCAGTTGATTTATAGGGCTACTATCACTCCGGCAACCCAAAAGTAAATAGAGTTATAAATAAAAGTTTTGTCGAGGAACGGGTTGTTAATTTAATAAAAATCAACGGAGAGAACGTATGTCAAAATTAACTGCTTTATCAATTAGTATTGCTGTATTAGGTGGCATTTGGGCGTTTTTAGCATTAGGTCCATTAGCCGGTTTTGTTCTGGTTTGGGCAGGTTTTATTGCCTGGGCATGTTTCTTTCATACTGGCGCAGATATGCCAGCCTTACAAAAAACCATTGTCGGCATGAGTTATGGTGCGGTTATAGCGGGCATTGCCTTACTATTAGCCACCACTAATCCTCTGGGTTTGCCGGGTGTAGTGGGTACCGCTATTTATGTTGGTGTTACCGTGTTTTTCCTAGTTATTGTGGCTAGATTTGACTTGTTATCGGTGGTGCCAGCCAATGTATATGGTTATGCTGCAACAGCAGCATTTGGTTTGCAGACAGCCAATGCTGGAAGTGCGATCACTATGAATATGACTAATCCGGTTTTGATAGTCATTCTCTCCACTATCCTTGGCGCTGTATTTGGTTTGTTATCTGCCAAACTCGCTGGAGCCATCGAAAAGAAATCATAAATTAAGCCGCAATTGAGCGGTTTTTTTATACTAAAATCAGGGCCAGCATAATTGATGAATATTTCAATTATGCTGGCCCTTAACTTTGAGTATTTTTGTTTCCTGACCTTATTATAGATAAAAATCTGGATTTTTATGCGCTCAGCTATTTTTATATTGTTGATTTTAACAACTACCATTCTCGCTACGTTTCCGACTTTCTTTATCTGGGCCAATAGGGTTGAACCCAGTTTGCTTGGCTTGCCATTCGCCTTTTTATGGCAAATTGGCCTGGCATTATTAGGTGCTTTTTTTCTGGCTTGCTGGTATCTGGCTGAGAGTCGGAGCGGTGATTTGGATATTGAAGTTGAAGCGGAGGAATTGAAATGATTCCAATGCTGATGCTGGTCAGTTTTTTTGGCCTGATTTTATGGATAAACCGTCGTCAAATGGGTGTGGATACACTGAATGATTATGCGACGGCCAGTCATAGTATTGGTGTATTAGGTATTACCCTGGGGTTTCTTGCTACCTGGTATGTCGGTGCCGGTTATACGGTGTTTTCCGGTTTTGCAGTGAGTTTTGGCATGATTGGTATGTACATCATTCCCTACGGCATAGTGACCATGCTGGTGATGTATCTGGTGGCTGAAAAATCCTTTATCTGGGGCAAAAAATATAATATTCGCACCCAGTCTGAATTATTAGGGCTGCGCTATCGCAGCGATATGATTCGTGTATTAACCGGTTTTGCCGGTGTGGCGTTATCGGTACCATGGTTATTAATGGAGTGGTACACCATTGGCTATGTCTTTAACTATGCCACTGATGGGATTATCAGTCCGTTACTGGGCATGATTATCGGCATCTTTGTGGTGGTGTTTTATGTTGCACTGGGTGGTATGCGTTCAGTCATTACGGCCAATATTATTCAGGGCCTGTATATGCTTATCGCCGGTTCAGCCATTCTGTTGTGGGTTATCTACACCCAGCTTGGTGGTATTGAAGGTGCGATGCAGCGTATTCTGGAACAAAGCCCAGCAGCATTAACCTTTCCCGGACCCGGTTGGGATATGTCACCGAATTATTGGATGGCGATAGTGATCACCAGCGGTCTGGGTGGCTTTATGTGGCCGTGGGTTTATAACAAACTCTTCGCTGCCGACAGTATTCGCACCATCAAACAATCGGTGTTATTTGCTCCGACATTAGGGATTTTATCGTTTGGTTTACTGTTTCTGCTGGCGATGGCTTTGCATCCTTTACCGTTTGCCCAGCAAAATCCACAGGAAGCGATGTTCTGGATTCATAGTCAGGCCGGATCTTGGCCTTTGGGCTTTTTTGCCGTATTGGTAATGGCGGCGAGTCTGGGCACGGTCAGCAGTATTTTAAATGCCATGTCGACCGCTATTTCAGGGGATCTTGCTCAGGTTATCAATCGTAATATCAGTGAAAAAACGGCCTTGCAAATAGCGCGTTGGTCAGTGGTTTTTATGAGTATTGGAGCATTGATTGGCGCATATATCCGAGAAGGACAATTAGTGTTTCTGGCGTTGATGACTTATCAGGGCATGATTGTATTATCACCCGTAGTTTTACTTGGTTTATATTGGAAACGTGCCAATAAAATCGGTGCCGTCAGCGGATTCCTGGCGGGGATGGCAGTATCATTTGGCTTAACAATCTTTGAGCCAGAATTTATCATTACTTATGGTTGGACTCCCGGCGTCTATGGCTTTTTAACGACGCTGATTATCATGCTGATTGCCGGATTCTGTCGCCCGGTCGAATCACATGTGGAAAAACTGTGGCAGGATATTGCCATAGCAAAATCAACTGGTCGGAACAGTAAACTTAAACCCGTCAAATCGACATAATGTTTAAATGGATAATGCAGATCGAATTTTTATTTCGAAAAATGCTGATGATGTTATGCCTGATATTCCCGGGCATAATGCCATCCTTTGCGGTCGGTCAGGAAACCGCCGGTAATGTCGTGTTATTGCATGGTCTGGCCCGCACTGCAGGGTCGATGGACTCAATGCAGAAACAGCTTAGCAAAGCGGGCTATAACGTTTGCAATATCGATTATCCATCACGCAAACATCGTATCGAGACGTTGACCCGCGAGTTTGTGATTCCGGAAATACAACAATGTTTTATTAATCCTGGGAAAGCTATTCATTTTGTTACTCATTCATTGGGTGGCATTATTGTCAGGCAAATTGCAGTGGAATATGAGCAAATTTCTATCGGTCGGGTAGTCATGCTTTCGCCGCCTAATCAGGGCAGTGAAGTTGTGGATAAACTTGGCACCTGGGGCTTGTTTCAGTGGATTAACGGGCCGGCGGGCACACAACTTGGTACGGCGAAAGATTCATTACCCAATCAATTGGGGGCAGCAACTTTTGAGTTGGGTATTATCACTGGTAATCGATCGATTAATCTGATTTTATCGTCGCTGATTCCGGGGCCGGACGATGGCAAGGTCTCAATTCAAAACGCCAGATTAGACGGCATGCAGGATTTTCTGGTTGTTGAGCAGACGCATCCTTTCATTATGAGTAATGACAAGGTGCAATCTCAAACCCTGTATTTCCTGCAAACCGGTCGCTTTCAGCATTAAATATCAGTCATTCCGACATCCGGGCAAATATCCTGCTGTTTGCAGTCAAAAAACTGTTTGGCCTAATGAGTGTCCTTGTTATGGTGAACAACACTTTTTATAGGAGAAATAAATGCCACTCATTATTCGCTCAATCAAATATTTCATGATGCTTATGCTGATAACCAGCACTGCTGCAGTGTTCGCCGATGATAATCAAAAACATGATTATAAAACGCTGGTGCTGGATATTCTGATTACTGGGGATAGTTCAGTAACAGGCGATAAAGCCGAAAACGCAGAGAAGATTACCAAGTTCAGTGAGCATCTTCGGAATGAGTTAAACGATAAGACCCAATTTAATGTCATTAACGATGCTGATTCTCTGGCAAAAGTAAAAGCAGCAGATGAAAAGCAGGATCTGCATTATTGCAACGGTTGTGAAATTACCTTAGCGAAAGACTTGGGTGCAGAATTGGTGATTGTGCCAAATGTATTTCGAATGAGTCATTTGATTTCGACCTTACATGTCGAGTTTAAAGAAGTGGAAACCGGAAAATTAATCAAGCGTAAATCTTATGACTTTCGTGGCAATACCGATCAAGCCTGGGAGCGGGCAATTAAATATGCCATGCGTGATTTAAAAGATTGGGATAAAAATTAATCCATTTGATTCACCCACAAAAAACCCCGACATAAAGCCGGGGTTTTTATTATCAACAAAGTAATGTTTTTGTCCCTGCTCAAAACAGGGCTTGAACGTTACTTAATCTTATCGAACGCCGCATTTTCATGTCGGATTATTGAAATAATCAATCCGGCAATAATGGCGGCTGTGCCGATGGCAAATAACACCAGAGCAAAGGGATTATCTGCAAAGGTAAAATAAGCACCGACGTTTTCCCAGGTTGTAATTGAACTTCCCATTGTAATGCTCCTTTAGGTTTCAGAACTTGCTAATTTATTAGGCACGTCACTAGTCGTCCGATCCGTCATAGCAGGTACGCTACCTTCCGGATAAGGTTTGGCCAGCAGTTCAACTTCATCAATACCAATATCTTCACAAGCTTCAGGCACCCGTAGGCTGTTAGCTTTTTTCAGTAAAAATGACAAGCCGTATCCTGGAACAAAGCCCATCAGACCCATCACAGCAGCACCGATTAACTGGCCAACAAAGCTGATTTCAGGAAGACCTTCTGCATTAGGTGTTCCACCGGCAAACACGCCGACCAGAACGACCGCAACAACACCGGTGAAACCATGAACACTGACTGCGCCGACCGCATCATCAATACCGCGTTTTTCCAGAAACTTAGCAAATTGAACTGCCACGAGACCGGTAACAACCGCAATGATGAATGCTAAAGAAGGAGAGTAGATATCCAGACCAGCAGCTACAGAGATAATACCAACCAGACCACCTGACATGGTCCAGAATGGGTCGCGTGTAGCGATGTAACAACCAATGATGCCACCAGCAAAACCCATCAGCGTATTAAATGCAAAAGCTGAAAGGTTGGTAGGAGTGCCATAGATTGTAGTCCAACCTGTTTCACCACCATTAAAGATGATGCAACCACCGAGGAAACCGAAGAAACCAAAGATGATCATCATCAAACCAATCAATGTCATTGGCAAGCTGTGAGGAGAAATGATTTGTGGCACACCGTCAATGAACTTGCCTTTACGAGCACCCAGGTTCATCAAAACACCCAGAGTAAAGAAACCCGCTACAGCATGCACAACACCAGAAGCACCCACATCGTGATAACCGAATTCGGTTAACAACCAGCCATCTGGATGCCAGCCCCATGCACCTGCCATAATCCAGACAACACCGCCAAGGAAAATAGTCAGTATCAGAAACGCGCTGACCCTTATCCTTTCAATAACCGCCCCGGAAAGTATCGAACCGGTAGTGGCACCGAATAAGGCAAACGCTGCCCAGAAAATCCCGGTTCCCATATCCTGAACATCAGGACCCATGCTGGCAGCCCAAGGTAATGCTGCAGCAGCCTCAATGGGTACAAAACCATTTGGAAACGCGTTGTAAATCCACCAGCCAAACAGATAGAATGCTGGAATAATCAGCGCGATAGCAAGAATGTTCTTGATACCGGCTGCCAGTGCGTTTTTACTTCGTGAAGCTCCCATTTCATATGCAAGAAAGCCTGCATGTATCATCAACATAATGGCAGTACACCACCAGTAGAAGACTTCTACATTCATAGCCTGATGCATTTCAAACACAGCTTGCTGGGCATCCAATGCTGCCTGCAAGGATTCTAGTGTTGGCGAGTTTTCCATCTTACTATCCTCTTTTTAGTTAAAGTCATTTCCCATTCACCCCTTTTCGGTCAACGTTGTTATCCAGCAAAAAGCTGGTTTGAACGGCGCTGCTATCAACGATCTTCTCTGTTGATCGATCCTTGATAGCAACACCAGAACACTGGAGCCTGCGAGCTTCGCTCAGCAGATAAAGACATTTGTGTGCGGCGGCAACATAAGAAAGGCCGGCTTGCCGCACATTGGAAATACAGTTTCGTTTATCGTCGGTCAGACCTCTTTTGGGTGACCAGGTTAGATATAAGCCAAGGCTGTCAGGTGAACTGAGGCCGGGACGTTCCCCAATCAGAATCAATACCGCACGCGCATTGAGCGCTTCGCCGATATCATCCCCAATTGCGACACGGCCTTGTTTCACCAGGCTGATCGGTGCCAGCGTTAAGTCAGGCTTTTCATTCACAAGCATTGGCAGCAATACCGTGAGAAATGCCACGACATTTTGATGAATGGCCGTGGCGGACAAACCATCGGCAATCACCAGCGCTAAGTCATAAGGTGTATTGGAGTAATAAGGTTTTATATCAGCAAAACCAGCGTCATCTAACTGTCTGCCATAATCGGGACGTTGCAGATACGTTGTGCGATCGGTTGCCCGACTTTGTAAAACCAATGGCGCCGAAGCCGTAGTCAATGAAATATCTTGTTGAAGTTGGATCAGGTTTTGTTGCAGGGTCTCAACATCCAGTTCGGTATGAACGGCGTCACGCGCTTGTGCATGAGCTAATTGAAATTCAAGAGATTCGCGGGTTGGGGTACTGACACCAGCCCGGCCAAGACCAATACGCGCAGCGGTAAATTGTCTTAGTTGGCGCCAAGGGTTATGAGTCACCATGCTCTCGTCTGAGCGGTCATCATTAATAATAGACATGTCAGCACCTTCAACCATGATAATGCTTCACTGTTGAACTGCTTAGCGTTCCGGCAAAGGCGGGTGGTAAATGATTGCTTAGGCGGGCCTGCCCGGCATTGCTCATGATCTGCATCTTTTCCAGCCAGGTTTCAAATTCCGGTGCCGCACCCAAGCCCAACACTCGACGGGCATACAACGCATCGTGAAATGAGGTGGTCTGATAGTTGAGCATGATGTCGTCTGAGCCCGGAATCCCCATCACAAAAGAGCAACCTGCCGTGCCAAGTAAGGTCAGCAGGTTATCCATGTCATTCTGATCAGCTTCGGCATGGTTGGTGTAGCAGACGTCACAACCCATTGGCAGGCCCAGTAACTTACCGCAGAAGTGATCTTCCAGACCCGCGCGGATAATTTCCTTGCCATCAAACAGATATTCCGGACCAATAAAGCCGACCACGGTATTCACCAGTAACGGACTGAATTTACGAGCCACCGCATAGGCCCGTGTTTCACAAGTCTGTTGATCGAGGCCATGATGCGCATTGGCTGAAAGGGAGCTGCCTTGTCCGGTTTCAAAATACATCACGTTTTGACCCACCGTGCCACGGTTGAGTGACAGAGCGGCTTGTTGAGCTTCAGCTAATATCGACAGATTAAAGCCAAAGCTGCTGTTGGTCTTTTCGGTGCCGCCAATCGACTGAAACACTAAATCAACAGGCGCACCGTTTTCGATACATTCCAGTGTATTGGTGACATGGGTCAGTACACAGGACTGGGTCGGGATCTCGTATAAAGAGATAACTTCATCCATCAGCGACATCAGTCGGGTTGCCTGAGTGACGTTATCGGTCGCCGGGTTAATGCCAATAACCGCATCACCGGAACCGTAAAGCAGCCCATCCAGCATACTGGCGGCAATGCCATTAACATCATCCGTTGGATGGTTGGGTTGCAGTCTGGTGGATAAGCGTTTTGGCAGGCCGATAGTATTACGAAAAGCCGTCACCACATGGCATTTCTGGGCAACCAGAATCAAATCCTGATTACGCATGATTTTGCTGACCGCAGCGGCCATTTCCGGAGTAATGCCGGGGCTGACCTGTTTCAGTATTTCTGTATCGGCCTTATCAGTGAGTAACCAGTTACGAAAATCGCCCACTGTCAGATGTGAAATAGCTGAAAATGCCTCAGCATCATGCTCATCAATAATCAATCGCGTGATTTCATCTTCTTCATAGGGCACTAACGTGTCATTGAGAAACGTTTTTAATGGCACCTCAGCTAACAACATTTGAGCGACAGCCCGTTGTTCAGCTGACTCGGCAATAGCGCCCGCCAGACGGTCTCCGGAGCGGGCAGGGGTCGCCTTAGCCATCAAATCTGCCAAATCTGCAAATTGATAGGTTCTGCTTCCCAACTGATAACGATAGCTTTGACCCATAAATTGTTTTAAATCCAAGTGGATGGAATAAAAATTGCCTGACAATAAACAAAGTTTACAAATAATGAATGCGATATCTGTACCTAACGAATATCGAAAATCGGCAAAAAAATATTGGGTTTATATTCAGCTACTTACTTAGGCGGCAACGGCATTATTATTAAAACAGGTAAAGCAGATGACAAATGAACTGGAACAATTTGCACCTAAACAAAGCAAAGCTGTATCCAATTGGTGCGTTATGGAAGCCACAGATGCGGATGAGCAGGCACATAACCTGAAGAACTGGCAACAGCAATATGATCAGATCAGCCATGGACGTTTTTACGGCAGGATTGAAGAGGTGTTGTTTGAATCGATACATGCGTTTCGTGAGCACACCAGTCAAACCGTAAGGCAACAATGCAACGTCTGGCCAAATGCGATTTGGCTTGGCTTCTCAGCAGATGAAAAATCCTGCCGGATCAATGGTCATCATGTCAGTAGTGATCACGTGATGATTCGGCCTGGCGATACCCAATTTGAACTGGTCACCCCGGAACAATTTAATATCTATGGCATTGTGATTAATCAGAGCACATTAAATGCGGTTGCACGGATACATGGAATTGAACTGGATAACAGTCTGTTTTATTCACCTTTATTATTTAGGCAATTCGAAAAACTGAATTCGCTTCGGTATTTGTTAAATGATGTACTGAAGCCGGAACAGGGAAAATTAATCCGACATCATCAGGAAGATATATTAATGATGGCGGTGCTGGAAATTTTGCAACAAAACGATCAAGCTATTCATGAAAAACCCAGTTTCGTTAAACGGCGTGCTGTAGTTCAGAAGGTGACCAATTATATTGATGCACATACCGATAAACCACTGACTATCACCGATATGTGTGAGATGGCACATGTCAGTCGACGTACCTTGCAGTACTGTTTTGAAGATGTACTGGGAATCAGTCCACTTAAATGTATGCGAATTTCGCGGCTTAATGCGGTAAGAAGGATTTTCCTGGATGGGTTAAAGAAAGACGAAACCATTTCGATGATCGCCCAGCAATACGGTTTCTTTCATGCTGGTCAGTTTACCCATGACTACACCAGTCTGTTTGGCGAAAATCCGTCAGTAACAGCATTGCGTCATCAGCAATTACCACACATTAAGCTGGTTATTCACGGCTAATCATTAGGTTTGAGTTTGGCATAACTTTCGCTATGCATATCAACCGCCTCAACAGTTATCGTTATTGACGTCACTTTGAGATTTTCCAGAGATTGCAGGATCTCCGCTGTTAGAAGCTGTTTCTGTTGTGCTGTGCGGCCGCTATGCATGCGGATTGTCACATGAATGAAGTCCTGATACTTATCCGCCAGTTGAAAATAATCGTATGCCAGAGCACGCGTCTTGATATGTGATGCATCAAATAACCCTGAATCCAGCGTAGACTGATGCACAACATCAACCAGTCGGGATGGCGATAGACTTGATTCGAGTGTGCTGGAATATTCAATTATGCAATGCGGCAACGTTAATCCCTTATCTGAGAAGCAGATACATACACATCAAAATAGCTACAGCTGATAGCCCGAACGATATAAACAATAGGGTGCGATAGGTTGCGATCTGTTTGTTGGCCTGTTCAGCTGCGGTTTCAAATCCGGTAATAGCTTGCTGCATATTTTCGGCCAGCAGATGGATGGACTGGGCATTTTGTGTCGCTGCTCCCTGCAGTTCTTCAATCTGGTTGACCAGAACCGGATCAGCTTTAACGGTTTCAGGTTTTGCGGTAAAGGCTGGGATGGCATAAGCGGCTACTTGAGCTACATACGGTGCGACAGCCTTGATAATAGGTAAAAATTGTATAGCCATAAATCTACTCGTATGTCGGTAATTAACAAATAATTATCCACTAAATCAATAGAAAGATTAACACGATGCATGTCATTTAATTACGCTGTTTTGCCCTCATTTGTTAAGCTGTCCGACTTATCTTTATCTGTACAAAAACTTCATCTTCAATGAAGTAAAATCCATTATCAATGGGATATCGACTAATGACTTTTGTCTATTGAACTTCGGAGCAGGGTTTGCACTTAGCGAATCATGCCCAAACCCGCTTTTAACCATTCGATCTCATACAAGGAGACATCGTGAACAAAGCACTCATTTCTGTTCTCGGCACTGATCAACCTGGCATTATGGCCGCGGTTGCCACGGTCATTACTGATCACGGCGGTAATATTGAAAACCTGAGTCAAACACTGCTTCAGTCGGTTTTTGGTGCGTTACTGATGGTTTCAATGCCTAAGGACGCGCAATGTGAAGAACTAAATCAGGCGCTGCAGCAAGTTGGTCAGAAAATGCGTCTGTCGATTCACGTCGATCCTTGGGATGAACAGTTGACACCCTGGCAGCAAAATCCGCCGGAAGTGCAACCTTATATATTGACCGTCATCGGTCCGGATCGTCGCGGACTGGTGGCAGAAGTGTCTACCCATCTGGCAAAACATGGCGTGAATATCACCAATATTCAGGCGATTTTCAAAGGTGGCAAAAACCCCATGGATAATCTGATGGTATTTGAAGTGGATGTGCCGCGTGAAACCGTGATGCAGGATTTGCGTGATGCTTTGCAGGAAGTCGCACAACGCCTTGATATCAAAATCGACACTCAGCATCGCAAGATTTTCGAATCCGTGAGCAACATCAGTAACTAAGGAAACCCCTCATGCTCAATGAAAAAGACATTATTTCTACCTTGATGATGGTGCGGGAACAAAATCTGGATCTTCGTACCGTGACTGTTGGAATCAATCTGACGGATTGCGTCAGCGATGATCTGGAAACGTTCAAACGCAAAATTTACGACAAAATCACCCGGTACGCCGGTCAACTTGTGGCTTCCTGTAATCGTATTGAAAGACGTTATGGTATTGAAGTCGCCAATAAGCGTATTTCAATCAGTCCCATTGGCGTCGTCGGCGCACCTTTCAGCTCTGAACAACTCGTCGAAGTAGCCATAACGTTAGATAAAGCGGCGCATGAGCTGGGTGTCGACTTTATCGGCGGATTCACTGCCTTGGTGGAAAAAGGCATGAGTAAAGGTGACCAAGCCTTGATTGAAGCTATTCCTCAGGCGTTAACCCAAACTCAGCGAATCTGTTCATCGGTCAATGTTGCCAGCACTCGCGCCGGTATCAATATGGATGCGATCCTGCGTATGGGGCAGATCATCAAAGAAGCCGCCGAACTGACCGCAGACGATGATGGCCTGGCGGCAGCCAAGTTGGTGGTATTTGCCAATATTCCACAGGATGTGCCGTTTATGGCCGGTGCCTATTTAGGTATCGGTGAAGCGGATGCTGTCGTTAGCGTCGGTGTCAGTGGCCCGGGTGTGGTCAAGGCTGCGTTGGAAAAAGCGCTGGCTGAAGATGAGAATATGGATCTCAGTCGTGCCGCAGATGTAATCAAGCAAACTGCAGCCAGACTGACACGTGCCGGTGAACTGGTTGGTCGTGAAGTGGCGCAATTACTTAATCTGCCATTTGGTATTGTCGATCTGTCACTGGCACCGACACCGAATCGTAATGACAGTGTCGGTGAAATCTTTGAAGCCATTGGTTTACCTGCTTTCGGATCTCCGGGCAGTACGGCATTTCTGTCGATGCTCAATGATGCAGTGAAAAAAGGGGGGGCATTTGCCAGCTCGCATGTTGGTGGACTGAGTGGGGCGTTTATTCCGGTCTGTGAAGATTTAACCATTGCTGAATCGGCAGCTAATGGCACGTTGAATCTGGAAAAACTCGAAGCCATGACAGCTGTCTGTTCGGTGGGTCTGGATATGGTCGCCATCCCCGGCGATACCACAGCAGAAATGATTTCAGCCATCATTGCTGACGAAATGGCCATTGGTGTGATTAATAAGAAAACCACTGCGGCAAGGTTGATTCCTGCACCAGGCAAAAAAGCCGGTGATATTGTACGTTTCGGTGGTTTATTGGGTGAAGGGCCAGTGATGGCGGTCAATATGGGCAATCAGGAAAACCGCTTTGTCCGTTTAGGCGGACGGATTCCGGCTCCGATTCAAAGTCTGGTCAATTAATTGATTACCCCACACTAGCCAACTGGTGTGGGGTATCAACACCTCATTAGCTATCATGAAAAAACTGGTTCTACAGATTATTATCCGTCAATGGGATAAATCTCAGCTTTCAGAACAACATACTCAGGCACGAAAGGCATTACCGGATCGTTATCTCCTCAGCTCTTCAGCGCTTGCAATAGCTGAGGGACAAGTCTTGTTAGATCAGCAGGGTAATGATTTGTCTGGCAATCGTATTGGTTATCAGCTGACAGAAGATAATGCGTTTCTGATTGACCGTTTCCGTTTTGATTTGGATTGCCAAACGGTTGAATTTAAATCGACATTACAAGCTAATGAGCCACCAAAACTGCTTGCCACGCTAGATGATGACTGGATTCAGTGCCAATACGAATGGCGTTATCGGGTTGATGAAGGTGGTTTTATCTATTGGCGATATGAAAATATGATTTTAAACGCCTGTTTTGCTGAAACAGTGCATCCAACGGTTTTTACGTCGAGTGCTGTTAAGCAAATCTTTGATCATTTGCTGAGTTCATAGTTCTGCACGAAGCGGACGGAGGCTATCCATTTCAATTTTCATTCTAACCCTAAGCAAAAACTTGTGAAGTTTCTGACAAAAAAGTAATCTCAGAATGAAGGTACAATGAGTTTACAAATTATTTCCTCGGCTGACTAAGGTTCGTATATCTGGCAAAAGCGAAACCTCCCTAAATAAGGTGAGAAACCTCCCTTGTAATCACATGATAATATGCCTAATATGCACCGGCATTTTAAGCTGATAAAGATCGAATTCAAGTTATAATTTTTTGTCATTGAATTGATCCTGCCATTTTATTTCAGTTTTAAGTTACTGTTCTTTAAGGATGAAGTCAGCAAAAATTTATAACGTTTAATAATGGTGTGATTAAAAATACAAGGTATTAGCGTATTACTAATGAACACCTCAGTCGAAATAACTGTTCCTTTACTGCCATGACAAATCGTTTGGTCGATACTTCACCCGTGGCCATAGTGAAGTTTTCTCAGTTATCTGAAAACCTGATAAATATCCTCTATATCACTCCGGAAGTAGAAGATATTTTTGGTCAGACAGTTGTTGATGTATCAGAAAATTCGTTACTGCTATGGCAAAGAATTCCTGCAGATGACCAGGCTCGTATTCAGCAGAATATGACTGAATCTGCCCAGTCTTTGCAGCCTTTAAGTATGACTTGGCGCTATTTGCATCCTGATAAAGGTGAGCTGGCAATTTCCTGCCGAGCAATGCCTGAACATGATCCTCAATCAGGAATCGTCTGGCATGGTTATTTTCAGGACATTACCCAGTTAAAACGGACTGAAGAAGAGAATCAGGCACATCTGCATTTTCTTGAATGTCTGGATCAGGTTAATCGTGCCATACAAGGGGCAAATAATCTTGAACAGATGATGAGTGATGTGCTGGAGACTATTCGAAATTGTTTTGAATGCGATCGTGCATGGCTAATCTATCCTTGTGATCCCGAAAGTACTGTATGGAATGTTCCGACGGAACAAACCCATCCAGATTATCCTGGTGGCCATGCAGCTGGAGTCGATTATCCTATGTCACCGGTTTTGGCCGAAACCATGAAAGCCTATATGGCGTCAAAACAACCATTGACCATGATGCCCGATTTTGACAATCCCAAAACGCCAGAAAGACTCAAAAAATTCCAGATTCGGTCGCAAATGGGAACAGCCATTTACCCCAAAGTAGGCAAACCTTGGGTGTTTGGCTTACATCAATGTTCATATCAACGTGTTTGGACTAACGATGAAAAACGTTTATTCCTCGAAATTGGTTATCGGTTATCTGATGGCTTGACCAGTTTACTGATATCCCGTGAACAGGGTGAAAGTGACGAGCGCTTTCGACAGGCATTTGAATTTGCTGCGATTGGCATGGGCATCTTGTCATTAGACGGAAAATGGATACGTGCCAATCATTCAATCTATGAAATGTTTGGTTATTCTGAAGAAGAATTACGGCAAATGAACTATCAGGAAATGACGCATCCTGATGATCTGCTAAAGGGAAAAGAGAATGTTCTCAGACTCATCGCTGGTGAACTTCCGTTTATTCAATTTGAAAAACGTTATCGACATCACGATGGTCACTATTTCTGGGCCAGTCTGACAACCAGTATTGTCAGAGACAGACATAATCAGCCGCTCTACTTTGTGTCGCAAATTGAGAATATTGATCAACAAAAAAAGGCGCATCAAAGCATTGCATTACTCAACTTTGCCATTAACCAGGTAAAAGAGTGTATTTTTTTACTTGATAAGCAAGGACGGATCCGCTACGTCAATGATGAGACCTGTCATATGTTGGGCTACAGTCGTGAAGAACTATTGCAAATGACGGTTCACGATGTAGATCCAGATACGCCTGAAGAATACTGGCTTGAACATTGGAAATCACTCAAACAGGAACATTCTATCCGCCTGGAAACAAGGCATAAGAAAAAATCAGGAAAGATTGTACCTATAGAAGTGAATGCCAATTACTTCGACTATGAGGGTATCGAATATAACCTGGCCCTAACGCATGATATCGCTGAGAGAAAGGCGGTGGAAATGGCATTACTCGAGCAGGAAGAACGTTTTCGCCAGCTTGCTGAGAATATTGAAGAAGTCGTGTGGTTGTCCGATTTGGCGATGGGGCAAATTCTTTACATCAGTCCAGCCTATCAAACCATATGGGGACGGAGCTGCGAAAGCCTTTACCAGAAACCGTTATCCTGGTTGGAAAACATACATGTTGATGACATGGATTCTGTTTTAAAGGCGCTTGACCAAGGCAAGGTGAGTGGGGAATACGACATAGAGTTTCGTATTATTCGTCCGGATCACACCATCAAACATATTCATCAGCGGGCCTTTTCAATTGAAAATGAAGCTGGTGAAATTTACCGGATTGCGGGTACCGCTCAGGACATTACTGAACGCAAGGAACAGGAAGCCCATATAGAATATCTTGCCTACCATGATTCATTGACTGCTTTGCCTAACCGGTTACTGACCATGAATCGTCTTGAGCATGCCATTACGCATACAATCCGTAACGCCGAAGTGTTGGCCGTTCTGTTTCTGGATCTGGATCGTTTCAAAAACATCAATGACTCCCTGGGGCATCAAACCGGTGATTTATTGTTGCAACAGGTCAGTGCCCGTTTGTCACAGACATTACGCGAAGAAGATACCATCGGCCGTGTTGGTGGAGATGAATTCCTGATTTTACTGCCTGGCCTGGTCAGTCCTGATGATGCGGCACAGGTCGCTAGCAAGCTTATAAATATATTGTCACTACCTTTCAGGGTTTTGGGCCGTCAGCTGCACATCAATGCCAGTATAGGTATTAGCCTGTGTCCACGGGATGCTGATAATGCTGATTTATTAGTTAAATATGCTGATACTGCCTTGTATCTGGCCAAAGAGCATGGAAGGGGCGTTTTCCGTTTTTTCAGTCCGGAACTGGATGAAAAGGTTCATGCCCGAATGCAACTGGAAAATGACCTTCGTTTTGCATTAGATAGAAACCAGCTCTATCTGCATTATCAACCATTGATGGATCTGGCCTCGGGTGAATGCATCGGCACAGAAGCTTTATTAAGATGGTCACATCCTGAAATCGGCATCATCTCACCCGCAGATTTTATTCCGGTGGCAGAAGAAACCGAACTGATTTTACCAATAGGAGATTGGGTTTTACACACAGCCTGTACTCAGGCAAAAGCGTGGTTTGATGCCGGAAAAACCAACTTCAGGATGTCAGTCAACCTGTCACGCAGACAACTTGATTCGGTTGGTTTAGCCATTGATGTAAGACAAATCCTTAACGAAACCGGATGTCCGGCGCATTTGCTGGAATTGGAAGTCACTGAATCAAGCGCCATGCAAAATCCGGAACAGGCAATTGTCATATTAAATTCATTACATGAAATGGGAATTTGTCTCGCGCTGGATGATTATGGAACCGGTTACTCAAGTCTGGCGTATCTAAAACGTTTTCCGTTTGACCGTCTTAAAATTGATCGCTCATTTATTGATGGTATTCCTGATGATGCGGATGATATGAGTATCGTGCAGACAACGATCGTTCTGGCTCGACAGCTACGGCTTCATGTCATCGCTGAAGGGGTGGAAACCCAGGCCCAATGTGACTTTCTTAAGCAAAATGGGTGTGATGAAATTCAGGGCTTCCTGTATGCCAGGCCGATGTCCAGTGAAGACGTGGCAAAGCGTTTTGGATTAAATAATTCATAGAAAAGCAGTGGCGGGCGAAAGCCCGCCATAGAAAATTAACGTTCTCCATCTTCAAATTCAATCATGTGATCTTTGGCATAACCAGCCAACCAGATAAATAAAATGGCAATTATTACAGCTAATTAGGACTGCTTTATGGGTGCCTTACGGATTAAAAAAAACACCAACTGCTTTTGTCGGACGACCACATCAATTAATGGTTTCGAGATGTTTTATCCGTCTTCCAAGTAAATATTCGACCCTATTCCAGGGCACTGCCCAACTGACAATTAATACACCTTGGTGCGTTCACTATTAATTTAAATTTGTTTAGCTTGTCAGATGCCTGACAACGCGTAAGAATATGCCATGGATAAACCTTTTCTTGACTCATTTAGCGAATACGTAGATTTACTGCTCGATGCAATCTGTGCTGTGGATGAAGAAAGCCGCATCATCTTTATCAGTAATGGATCACATCGTGTCTTTGGTTATCCCCCCGAAGAAATGATTGGCAAGCGGATGCTGGATTTATTGCATCCAGAGGATCAGGACAAAACTCAACAAAGCATTTCTACCGTCATGCTGGATAAGCAATTGCATGATTTTGAAAACCGCTACATTCGCAATGATGGTCAAGTCGTGCATTTGCTCTGGTCCACCAGCTGGTCAGAGAAACACAAAATGCGTCTGGGTGTGGCCCGTGATATCACCCGCATTAAAGCCGCTGAGGCAATGCAACAATCGTTAATATCCATTTCGGATACCGCCCACAGAACCAATAGCATCAAGCCGCTTTGCCAGCAGGTTTTATATCATTTAAATATGCATTTGCCGGTTGCGACTTTTGGTATTGCATTAAAAGTGCCGGGCAATGAAACCTGGAATACATTGTTTGAAAGCGTTAGAGACTGTTTAAGCCCGCTGAAAGATGATCTGATGTTTCGAGTCGCCAGCCACAGTGATATTGCGCTTGAAACAATAGATGGCAAATTAATGCTGTTGCTCCCATTACAATTAAATGAGGCAGGTTTTGGACTCATGGCATTGGCATTAACTGAGCCGGATTATTCACTTAACGAAAATGATCAGGCTTTGCTGACCTTTACCGCTTCTCAAATTGGTACAGCAGTTGAGCGCCATCAAATGCTTGAGCGACTGCAATATCTTGCTTTGTACGATGCTTTGACGGGCTTGCCAAATCGCGAATTGTTTCAGGATCGGATACAACGTTCATTATTAAGAGCCAAGCGGGAACAAACACACTTTGCCTTGATGTATATGGATCTGGATAAATTCAAAGAAGCCAATGACACCTTTGGTCATGCTGCAGGGGATTTTTTACTTAAAGAGGCGGCGGGGCGGATCACCAGATGTGTTCGGGAAACCGATACGGTGGTGAGGTTCGGCGGTGATGAATTTGTTGTATTGCTTGATGCCGTCGAAAATCGAAATGCCGCTTTTGGCGTGGCCGAAAAAGTTCGGGTGGAACTAGCCAAACCTTATGAATGGCAAGGCAACGAAATAGAACTATCCGTCAGTATCGGCATCTCTGTTTTCCCTCAACAGGGTGAACAAATCACTCAACTTATCGCTGCTGCCGATGAAGCCATGTACAAAGCCAAAAAACGCGGTAAAAACTGTATTTGTTAAGTTGAATTAGCCCCGTTAAATTGAGCACTGAATTTTGTGCTGCCTTGTTCGAAAATTCCAGCCAGGTATCAGATCTGTTGGTCTTCGTACCTCAGCGCCAACCTACTATTTTGACAACATTAATTTGTTGCAAGTCATTGAGAAAAAGACTATTTTCATTCCAACGACTTGGAAGCAATGTGTTTTTTTACCAGAGGTGGGGGGAGTATCATGGCAGCAAAGTTCGAAATCTATGCAGATAAAGCGGGAGAGCATCGTTTCAGGCTCAAAGCCGGTAACGGTGAAATCATCTTAGGTAGCGAAGGCTACTCTTCAAAATCGGCCTGTAATAACGGCATCGAATCAGTCAAAAAAAATGCACCCGATGACAGCCGTTTTGAAAAGAAAGAATCCGCAGGTGGCAAATTCTCCTTCACTTTGAAAGCCGCCAATCATCAGGTTATTGGCACCAGTCAAAGTTATAAAACCGCTTCTGGTCGTGATAATGGCATTGAGTCAGTCAAGAAAAATGCGCCTGATGCCAAAGTGGATGATCAAACGCAGTAATAAACCAGGGCCTTAGGGCCCTTTTTTATTGGGCATTCACTATCTGGATTGTAACGCTCAGCTATGGGCGAGGCAGGCTGATTTAACCAATGATTTCCAACCAGCCAAGAACGGCAATTACGATCCCGGTAAATAAACCTAAACCACCCAGGATTAAATCGCTGTAAGGTTTGTCTTTTCTAGGGCTTGTTGATCTTTCATAGCCGCCTCTGTTGTGACTGAAAATGCACCAATCAAGGCGCGAGGAGTGTAGTTTAGTCGTTCTAAATAAACGACAAGCAACACTGAGTGGTGCATTTTCAGCCACAACCCGCAGGGCTGGGACTATTTTTCCGCCCCACGGCGTTGGAAATGACTTATGTAGAACAACTACATTGCATCATTTCCGCCTTGTTGGACGAAAAAATAGCCTCCAGCAGTGGTGGCTATGAAAGATCAACAAGCCCTAGACCAGGAGTCAATACCGATTCAGACGGAGCTTTTGGATTGTAATAAACCTTGATGTCACTATTAACGGCATGCTGATGAGCAAACTCAAGTGTGTCTGGATACATCAGGGTATAAAAGGTGGGTAAAGTGCCAGTGTAATGCAGGCCGTTGATTGCATATTGATAGGTTACATTCAGTTTTCCAGCCTGTTTCATTTCACCATCAATATTACGGGGACCCCATAGCAGAATGTCAGTTAATCGCCCATTAACGCTGGGCCAACGTTGGCTTGCTAACGCCTTTCTATAACTTGTCACACTATGTTTTAACAAGTAAATGCCAAATAGGGCTAAGGCTAATCCAGCCAACAAAGCTAGGTTCATTTTTATAAAGTCTCCAGGTGAGGTTTACCCAGGGTTTTTGTTAAAAAGATCGTAGGAAATGATAAAAAACAGAACGTTCACAATCATCATTAATAAAGCAATACCAACCGCATAAAATCTGAACTTCGGCCAGAACACTATTGTGTAAAAAACGGCCAGCAAAGGATAAAGCAAAAGCAAGTCCACTCTGAGATTACCTGATGCTTTACTTTCCCAATACCAATAAAGCAAGGTAACAATAGCAGCGAAAGTAACGCGCCATTTGATTGAGTTACTGCAGTCTGTATTCATCAGTTTTTATCTAACCCCATCCGCATTTAGTCGTTATGGTGTTTCTTTTTCTGAAGTACGTCGCTAAAAGCAGACGCTAAAATGCCAGTTGGCATGGCAATCATGCCAACGCCTGTCACAGCGGTCAGTGCGGCAAAGAATTTCCCCAATGCTGTTATTGGTGTGACATCACCGTAACCAACGGTTGTCAGCGTGGCAATGCTCCACCAAAGTGCTCTGGGAATACTGCCAAAAGCTTCTTCTTGAACATCACCCTCAACCAGATAAAGACAGGCACTGGAAAGCAGCAAAAGCACCATGGCAAAGGCCAGGCTTAAAAACAATTCATAGCGCCTGATTGAGACCGCTTCAATGATAGCCGTCATGGCGTGCGAATACCGCCCAAGTCTTGCGACTCTTAACAATCTCAACAGTCTGATCAGCCTCAACATAAAAGCATTACTTGAAGTAAACGTCAGTAAAAACGGAAGGATAGCGAGCAAATCAATAATGGACCAAAAGCTGAAAATGTATCGAATTCGGCCACGAAAACCACGATATTTCTCAATTTCCCCAACGGCATAAAGTCTGGCGAGATACTCAACCGTAAAGACCGAAACGATGAATAATTCAACAAACAGGAAAAATGACGGTGAGATTTCGTAAAGTGATTTTTCAGTCTCCAGAACAGCAAACAGAGACGAGAAGAGGATTAATGTGTAAATGAATTTGTTAACAGGGGAGAGTCCAGCATAAGGCCAGGCCTCAGGGGATAAATGCTTATACAGGTTCTTTCTGAAATCCATTTAAGTTAGCCATAAGTGATTAAGCCAAAACCATAGTAAGACTTACCAACCGGAAAGCCAAATGCAGATGATAGATTGCAACCAGGCAGGATGTTGTTTGATTGAAAATATCAGGATTTTTGTTCTCTGAATTTAAAAGATAATAGGGAAAGTGCCGGAACCTTGAACTGACCCCATTAAGCCTTAGTAATTACAGGCCGACAGTGTAATTGACATAGGCAGTCGCAGAGCCAGTGCTTTGAAAAGGCAATTGTTGGTAGTAAAAGTCTGCTGAAATTCTTTGGTTCGTGGCTGGGCTGAAATAGGCTCCAATGCTCGCCACAGGCCGTGTACGGTCAATACTGTCGTTAAAGTTCTCACTGGTGAGTCCACTTACACCGGTTGCAGTGAAGTCATCGACCGAGTGGGATAGGTCATGTTCAATACCTACGCTACCGGTGAGGTTGATTTTTTCGGTCAGTTTTTGATTCAGCTTAATCCCCACTAAAGCCACAGTTGAACGATCCTCAAGCTCTGCATAGGTTAAAGGTGATGAAATTGAAGCTTCTTCCGTATAGGCATCTTGTTTAATTCGGGTATAACGCAATGCGGCATATGGCCTGACTAAGGTTCTCGCTTGATTCACCAGAAAGCTGTAACTCAATTCACCAACGTAGCTTTGTGTATTGATGGACGTATCTCCTACACCGGCTTCTGAGGTATTCGTAATTTCGCGCGTGGTGGTTAAATTTTTATCCTGATAGGCATTGGCGATTTTAACTTGATACCCCAAGTGGTCAGCATTTTGGTTCCATACGATAAATATCCCCATCAGCGGATTCACATTTGAGATATCCACACTGGAGACGGTATCGGTATCAAGATTGTGGTTTAAAAAGCCCCCCAAGCGCAGGGTAGGTGTGGCTTTATAACCAGCAACTATGACCGCAGAAGTTTCGTGGGTACTAGGGTTATCAACATAGGTCTGCTGGCCACCAACCGAGACACAAAAACCTCTGGCATCAAACAGATCACAGTCGTAAGTATTCATGTTGGCAAAATTAGTGGCGATGAGTTGCTGAGAGAAGCCACCACGTAAGTCAGATGCTAAAGATTGAACAGAAGCCTGGGTATCAATAACGGATGGGCCTGCAAAAACCGGTGGACCTACGAATTCAAAGAGTAAATCCCAGGCATTTAAAATCGACTCATTTGCTACCAGGCTGAAGTTATAGCTGCCATAAGTACCTGTTGTGCCCGAAATATCGGCTATGGACGTGAACTCTTGTAAGACATTCACATATCTTCCTTCAGAGACTACTGAGGCATCGACACCGGAAACAAGTGTGGTTCCCGTATTACCGTATATATTAAGGGCCATACTGCCAGAGGAACGTGTGCCGTAAAGCTGACCATAATCCGTAGGGCTCTTAATAATGATGTTGTAACTTTCGGGTAAATTACCCACGATTTTTATCGGGTTAGAAAGTCGTGCACCCTGTAAATTATTAAAAACTTTTATCGAGGCATTAACGTTGTTGATGCTACCGAAAATACCGTTATAGTTGCCAAAATCACCCGTAATACGTCCGACATTGGTTAATGAGTTGATGGTGGCTGCATTAGTAATACCGTATCTTACCGAACTCGACATTTGGCCAAAGTTAATCACCTCAAGGTTGCCAGGCGAACTATTCCATAATCCCCATTGGTAATAGGTATCTATGGTTCCGTAATTGACTAGTCTAGCTGATGTGGAGGTGGCCAAAATCACCACAGATCGACCCTTGATACCAGAAAACGCATCGTTATAGACCGTAACACCTGAGGCAATCGTGACATCCGCCCCGGTATCCAGCGTCAGCCCTTTAATATTGTTGCCATTACAGCTGGCTGTCACTTCCAGAGTAGTGGTGACTGTCACGCCGTCATTGCACTGGGCAAAAGCAGGTAAGGTAAACAACACCAATAAGATGGAAATAATTAACTTCAACTCTGTTACTCCACTGAGCAAGCATTAATACTGCAAATTTTTGGTTGAGCAGCGGAAAGTAAAACTACGTTTTTTATTTAGCTTACTTAATCGCTTTAGAGTCGAGTTGATAAGTAACTTACTATTTCGATTGATTAAATTTATTTTGCTAAATGCCTTTGAATTTCATTCTTGAGCACTTCAATTAAGGCACTCAGACCAAGCCTTTAGGAATTTTTCACAGGTTATCACTTTTTAAATGACGTGGTTAAAATTGTTTATAAAGTATTACAAGTGCATCACAGAAATTATTGAGTTAGGGAGAGATTTTGTTTTTTATTATTGTATGAACTCAAAAAATAAAATTAAATTTTATATATAAAACTGAGGGTTAATGGCTATATTTATATTTTAATCTTATAAATAGAAATCAAAACAAATTCCTTTGACGAGATATCGGTTCATTTTTATGGTGACGGATAAAAGAGAAGTGAGCCTACAATCATTTATTTCTTATTCGAGTTTTGTTGTCTTTATCGTTCCCACTGTCTAGCTATGAATGCAAAATGAGCAGATTGACTGACCGTGATTCTCACTCTTTGAGAGGGTGCAAAATTGTTGGGCTTCGTGCCTCAGCGCCAACCTACCATAAATTCTCGTTCCCACGCTCCTGCGTGAGAACAGACTCAAGCTGTAAATCTTACTGATGGGCTTGTAAAAAGTTCATTTCCTGATGGGCCAGTGGTTGGTCTGGAATCTTAGCCGCACGCTCAGTAACCGCCTCACGTTGCATGTCTCCTCTGGCATTGTTCTTGCGTTTAGTCATGAGTAGACAGCTTCAACGCATAAATCATAAGTAAGGTTAGCGTTTAACTTAACAGGAGGCCAACAATGCAAAATTCATCCAATCAGAAATCCCTGCAGGGCAAAAAAATTGCGTTTCTCGTCACTGACGGCTTTGAACAAGTGGAACTAACGAAGCCCTGGGAGCAAATCAAGCTTGCAGGCGCTGAAACAGAGTTGATAGCGTTGGAAGAGGGCAAAGTCCAAGGATATAACCACCTCGACAAAGGCGATGCGTTTGCTGTGGATAAAGCCATCACTGATGTATCAGCCGACGATTATGATGGCTTGGTTTTGCCCGGCGGTGTGGCCAACCCGGACGCGCTTCGCACCGACAAAAATGTGGTCGAGTTTGTCCGTGCTTTTTTCACTGAACATAAGCCTGTAGCAGCCATCTGCCACGCTCCTTGGACACTAGTGGAAGCAGGCGTACTTAACGGGCGAAAACTCACATCCTGGCCAAGTCTGCGCACTGATATTCAGAATGCGGGTGGCAAATGGGTGGATCAGGAAGTAGTGGTAGATCAGGGACTGGTGACCAGCAGGAAGCCAGATGACCTTGACGCGTTCTGTAGCAAAGCCATTGAAGAATTCGCCGAAGGCAAACATCAACGCCAACGGGCTTGACAGGTTACAGAGCAATCAAAGGGGGCAGGCATAATAGATTTTTTATTGGGTAGAAGTGATCTGCTTTCAATTGTGTCTGTCCCCTTTAATCACAGACCCCATTGATCACAATATGGTATTTAATTCTTGTCTGAGCCCATTAATCCGTTTCCTGTGATTTAAAAAAACCGGCAATATTTGCTATGGTAGGGTCAGGTCTAACACATTCGCATTCTGCATTGACGACACGATTATGCACCAATGACGCTGCATGAATTGTCTCTCACGTTGTTGATTTATCAAATCCCGACAACGCTATTTTTCAAAACTGCCTGACTAAAACACATCATCGACAGGTTCACTGCAGAGCCTGAATACATCCGGTTCACTCTTAAGGGAAGCTGATTATGCATTCTTTGGCATTATTGCGGCCAATTCAAGCCATTTTATGGGGCGTGGCGCTCCTGTTATTAGGGAATGGACTCATCAACACGTTACTGACACTGCGTGGCGTCAGTGAGGGATTCTCCAGCGCCATTCTTGGCCTGATAATGTCGAGTTTTTTTGTCGGCTTTATTTGTGGGACATGGGTCAGTCCAATACTCATCAAACGCATGGGGCATATTCGTACCTTCGCTTTCTGTGCTTCGCTCTGTGCTTCCTCAGCACTGTTGCACATTATTTTTATTGATGCGTTTTCCTGGATGTTGTTGCGGTTTATCTATGGGCTTGCCTTTGTCACCTTAATGACGGTGATTGAGAGCTGGTTAAACAGTCAAGCTGCCCCACATGAACGTGGACGCATCTTTGCTTTTTACATGGTGGTCAATCTGGGGGCACTGGCGGTAGCACAACAAATGTTACGACTGGATAGTCCGGATAACTTCCTGTTATTTGCCCTGGTTTCCATTTTGATTTGCTCGGCATTATTGCCATTGGCAATGACACGGCGTGCGCAACCCACTATTTCCGATCATCCTAAAAGTAGCCTGAAAGCATTAATGCGTTTTGCACCTTTAGCCGTCGCAGCTTCGGCGCTCTCTGGTCTTGCGATGGGTGCCTTTTGGTCAATGACCCCCATCTATGCGGCTGAAATAGGCTTTGATACTGGCGGCATTGCGATGATTATGAGTGTGGCTATTTTGGGTGGGGCCGCCTTGCAAATACCGATTGGTCGTTTTTCAGATAAATATGATCGCCCCGGAGTGCTGACCGGAGTCTTAATCCTGGCGGCTATTATTGCAGCCATTATTCCCATGGCCCCAACGCAAACAATAATGTATGGACTCTATTTCCTTTGGGGTGGGCTGGCGTTTGCCATTTATCCACTAGCGGTTGCCATGCTGATTGATCAATTGCATCCGGATGAAATTGTCTCTGGTTCCTCCGATATGCTGGTATTGCATGGTATTGGCTGCGTGTTTGCTCCCATGCTGTCGGGTGGCATCATGACATTGGTTGGAGGATTTGGTCTGCAGATTTATATCGCCGTGGTGTTAGCCAGTTTAGCGGCATTTGCCCTGTATCGTCGCCGACATGTGATCGACCTGGTTTTTGGCAAGCCTGCCCATTTTGAACCCATGGTGCAAACCAGTGATCAGGCATTGAATATGATGTTTGATGATAAGCAACCGGACCTGTTTGATGCCCCGGATTTTTATGCAGAGGAAGAACGCCAACGTATTATTAAGATCTTTGAGAAAAATGCCGTTTGATAAGGGGGCTGGTGATCTTTCAATCGTTTCTGCCCCCATGTTTGGCTACCCACTTGATTGCAGACCGTCATATTCAAATTATTTCTGAACGATTTATTTTATTGGTGTCGAAACATTCAATGACAAATCAAACAGAGGAGATATTTTGTCGATTAAAAATAGGCTTTCATTGCTTTTTGGTGTGCTCACCATTTCACTCACGACGGCTTGTTCCAATGAGGGAGATCAAAACCTGGTAGCGCCATCCGAAAGCGGGGTCTTGAAAGTGGCTACGCGTAACGGTTCCATCACTTATTACTTAGATCGTCATGAAAATCCTACGGGACCTGAATACGCGTTGATAAAAGATTATGCAGCCGCCAGAGGCTGGACGGTAGAGTGGACAATGTACGACTCTACCTCAGCGGTGATTAAAGCACTCGAAAACACCTCAGCACATCTGGCTGCCGCGGGGTTAACCCATAATAAAACACGCAATGTGCAATTCGCCAAAGGACCTGCCCATACAGAAGTGATTGAACAATTGGTGTGTCATCGACAACACCGTCCATTGCCAGATTCATATGAAGAATTAAGCGATGTTGAAATTGTGGTCACTGAAGATTCAAGCTACGTAGAGACACTTAATGACATCAAAGCTGAGTATCCCGAGGTGCGTTTTCGTGAAGATGCGCGAACCAGTGAGCTTATTCTTACAGAGGTGGCAGATAACAACATTCAGTGCTCAGTGGCGGATGCCAATATCGTCAATATCATGCGCCGGCATTTTCCGTATCTGGAAATTGCCATGGATCTCACCGATGGGCGTAATCTCGGCTGGTATGCACCTAATGAATTCAAAGCCATTGCTGATGATGCCCATGAATGGATGAACAGTCACGAGGGTGATGAAGCGATTGGTCGCATGGAAAATCGCTATTACAGCTATATCAGTGAATTTGATTTTGTCGATTTGCGTGCACTTAATCGTAATATCGATAAGCGGCTAAAACGTTATATCGATGAATTTGAAACAGCAGAAGAAAACACCGGCATGCCGGCAGATCTGCTGGCCGCTCTTGCTTATCAGGAATCGAATTGGGACCCGGAAGCCGTGTCACCAACAGGCGTGCGAGGCATCATGATGCTCACCCGGGCAACAGCCAAAGAACTGGGCGTAGAAGATCGCACTGACGCGGAAGAAGCGATTGCGGGTGGCGCGCGTTACCTCGCTGATCGCCATAGTCGATTACCCGATTCGATACCCGAACCCGATCGGACTTATCTTGCGCTGGCCAGCTATAACATCGGTCGGGGACATTTATTAGATGCCCGTGAGCTGGCCCGTGAGTTGGGTAAAAACCCGGACTCTTGGTCAGACATGCGTGAGGTGCTGCCCCTTAAAGCAGACAAACGTTTTTATCCCAGCACCCGTTATGGTTATGCCCGTGGTTATGAGCCGATTCATTACGTACAACGAATCCGTAATTATCGAGACGTGATTAAGCCCATTTTTGATGACTGAGCATTTGAATTATCAGGTAGATGGGGTTGGGGTTGAAACCCATCAACGTCCTAATTCTTTTAAAGTTGGCTGACAGCTTGAATGAAAGCGCTAGATTTCTTTGATCAGCCTTGCTGGATTACCACCAATCACAACGTTGTCACCAAAACTTTTTGTCACTACAGCACCCGAAGCAACGACAACGTTATCACCTAAAGTCACGCCTGGATTGATCGTTGCGTGACCACCAATCCAGCAATTGCATCCTATTGTTATGGGTTTTCCATACTCTAAACCACTGTTTCTTCGAATCGGGTCTATTGGATGTGTAGCCGTATAAATCCCCACCTGAGGTCCTAAGAAACAATTATCACCAACTCTAACTTCAGCAACGTCTAGGATAACGCAGCCAAAGTTGGCATAAAAATTTTCGCCAACGTGTAAATTCACGCCGTAGTCGCAGTTGAAAAAAGACTCAATATGAATTGAATTCCCAGTGGTTCCAAATAACGCTTTTATTATTTCAATTCTTTTATCCGCATCACTCACGCTGGTTTGATTGAGTTTTTCAGTATGCAAGCGAGCCTCGAGGCGTAACTTAACCAGCTCATCGTCACTCGGGTCATATAGCTCGCCTGAGATCATTTTTTCTTTTTCTGTCATGTAATTAATGGTTTCTGACCTCTTTGATTTAACACCTTTAAAACATAGTTCAGAGTTGTATTCGATGTGTGATAGGGGGTGATCGCAATATTAAAATGCTCGAATCAAGTCTACTGGTCCACTGATAATACTGAGTTTCAATGGTGTTCACTAGAAATGAAGCTAAATGTTGCGTAATGCGACAAATTGTCGCATACTCTTCTTCAACATTTATTCATCATATTGATGAAACGAAAACATTGAATGAAAGGTAATAAATATGGCTACTAGCGTAAGACTGGATGATGAATTTGTTACTCAGGCGAGAGTTTATGCAGAAGCAGAAAGCCGTTCCTTACCTAAGCAAATAGAGTATTGGGCAAAAATTGGTCAAATCATGATCGACAACCCGGACTTGTCATATGAATTTGTCCGTGAATCTTTGCTAGCGACCGAAGAAGTCAAACAAGGATTAGTTAAACCTTATGTCAGAAGAACAAAACCAGATTGATGTTTATGAATCGCGACGATTTGAGAAATCTATTAAAAAGCTGACAGATGCACAGCTCAAAATCGTTGAAGATGAGATCGAAAATATTATTGAAAATCCTGAAATAGGGGAGAAGAAGAAAGGCGATTTAGCTTTTTTGAGAGTGCATAAATTTAAACTCGATGACCAACTCGCCCTTATTGGTTATTCCTGGATTGAGGAAAGGCTTGGGATATATCTGCTTCAGTTTGGTTCTCATGAAAACTTCTACAAAAAAATGAAAGGGCAGCGAAAAGTTGATCAGAAACTGATTAAATCTTAGTAAATAAATGCTGGTGAATTAGTATGTTCAAAAGAGATGTATTAATTAAACACATTCGCCCATTTTAGAGGGCAACGAAAGGTTGATCGGAAACTGATTAAATCTTAGTAAAAAATGCCGGTGAAAAAGTGTGTTCAAAAGGGACCAATTGAATTAATAAATTTGTCCTTTTTTCAAGTTGGCTGACCCTTTGATAAACCTTAGTAAAAATAACAGCTTAAAAAGTCAAACGTCTCTTTTTATTCCAGCTTTTACAGTATGCGAATCGAATTAATTGATCACATATTTTTTGAAGTACATACATATTTTGTAAAGCTCAAATCAGACCCTAATCTTCCACTTTGGTCTTGTGCCTTTTGATATTTTCCATGACCGTCAGGTTCAAGCTCAAATTTGCTACCATCTGAAAATTTCCACAATTGTGTCAATCCATCAACTTGGTAATCAGCATTAAGTTCCAGTTGATCGATGAATACAGAGCCCTTGCTATCATCCTGAATATTTACCGTTAATGAGAGCGCGCAGCGATTTTTATTATAGCTCCCGGTATCTGTATCACAATCCCATATTCTACTGGCCTCACCATACGAATCCCGACACTTGGGGAGGTCTATATCTAATATTTTTGATAAATTAAGCTGTTTTTCAGTAACAATTTTCTTTGATTTTTCAGAATCCACACCAAATATGAATCCAACTGTTCCGAACGCTACCATTGAAATAAGAACTAAACTTGAAATAAGTATGATTTTAATTTTGGGGTGCATTTCTTTCTCAATAAAAATCTATAAAAAATATCAATATTTGGGGTCAGAGTAAAAATAGCACAATATTTGGTGTCAGCAATATTTGAGGTCAGAATAAAAAATAGCATGAATTTGAACCCAAAAAGAAATTCAATTAGTTAAACTCTGTTTTAAATGATAACCAAAAATATCAAGGATGATATATGGCGCGTTTACCACGATTGTGTTTACCTGATATCCCTCAGCATATAATCCAGCGAGGCACAAACCGACAGGTTTGTTTTGCTGCACCTGATGATTTTGCGGCGTATGCACATTGGTTAGCAAAAGCTGCTAAGGACAATGATGTTGCGATTCATGCGTGGGTTTTCATGACGAATCATGTTCATCTTCTTGTTACACCTAAAAGTGATGGTGGAATATCGAAGATGATGCAGAATTTAGGCAGACACTATGTTCGGTATTTTAATCATACCTACAAACGAACTGGTACTTTATGGGAAGGGCGCTTCAAGTCATGTGTAATTGACAGCGAAAACTATCTGTTAATTTGCCAGCGTTATATTGAATTAAATCCTGTGAGAGCCGGCATGGTAGAAACGCCGGAACAATACGCCTGGTCGAGTTATCATGCGAATGGGCTTGGAAAGCCAGCAAAATTCTGGACACCGCATGGAGAGTATCTGAAATTGGGTCAAACGGATGGTGAGCGTATTAAAGCCTATCAAGCGCTATTTTCATCCCAAGTCGACCAGAATATCGTCAAAGATATCAGGGCATCTGTTCAAAAAGAGCTAGCTTTGGGAAATGACAAATTCAAACAGCAAATTGAAGCATTAACAGGGCGGCGTGTAGTTGCGATGAGGCGAGGTCCCAAAAACAAAAAAGTGTGAGTTTTTACTCTGACCCCAATTATCAGAGCTTTTTGCTGGGGTTTGTTTTGGATTGTTTGATTTTGTCCGCAAATCGATCCTCTCGCTCGGAAAGTCGAGAGGGAATATTCTCTGCCAAGCTATCAAGATTATCTTGGGCTGACCGCCTTTCCTCATTTAGATGCATTTCTCAATCCTTTGCTTGTCTAACGTGTGGTTTGGTGGCGGAGGCTTTATTCCGTCTCAACAAACGAAGCGAAAAGTGTGAATCAGTTTTAAGGCTTCATGGTGAAAGCTTAATTAACTGCTCAAATTTCTCTTTAATCTCACGGAGCACTGGTGAAAACCAAAGCTTTATTTGGGTATGCATTGCGAGTTTTTCTTGCCTAGCTTAAACGTTAATCCTGGGTAGTTTGCTACTTAAAATGCTTGTAAGTTAATTACCAATGGGGTTGAAACTCTCATAATACCGCTGAATTTCTTTTCGTATTTCTTGAACGGCTCCCTGAAGCTCAGTAATCCCCAAGCCATTCTTACTCATAATTGAAACTATATCGTTATGTATAAAACTTTTATTTTCGTCAAAGTTGCTCCAGCGTTTTCCTTTAGTAAGATCTTCTTGATATTGTTCTATGACTGTAATGTATGCTTCTAAAGTTGAGTTCAAGCGATCATCTAAAAGAGTTACTATCTTCTTTCTGATTATTTCTGGGATAAATGGATCTGACTTTAGCCTTTCAACCATTGCAATCATCTCAATATGTTTCTTTGGAAGTGGAACACCATGAAACCCTTTTTCCTTGCTTAAAATTGCATGCTTATTTTCAAGCGCATATTTATGAATTTTCTCAAGGACTTCATTCAAAGTGTCATCTTTTGACCAATGATTCTCGGATGAGAAGTCAAACTCCTCCCAAAGTTCATCAGATAATAATGCTAATCGTTCCATAACCTTTTTTTGGTATTCGGTATTAACTGAGTTTAACAACCCATTTTTAGCTTTAACAAAAGTAAGAACTGCAACAACCGAGGCAGTGATATAAAAAATTATTTGAAAAATTTTTACTGCGATATCCATGCAGAACTCTCTCTAAAAAATTTAATAGTATGTTAATGCTGTCTAAGGACTATTAATAGGCCAATATCCTGAAATAAATGAATTAAAAAAACCAGTTAAAACTCACTGTTCAAACTGCCTTTTCAACAAAACATACAAAGCCCCAGTCCCACCATCTTCAATTGTTGCACTGCAAAATGCCAGTACGGCATCACTTTGTCTGAGCCAGTGATTCAATTTACTTTTTAAAACCGGTTTGTTATCACGTGATCCCCAGCCTTTGCCGTGAATGATTCGTACGCAGCGGATTTTTTCTTGTTGGCATTGTTCGAGAAAATGGGAGAGGGTGGGTTCGGCTTTGGCGAGGGTGAGGCCGTGTAAGTCGAGTTCGGCTTCGAGATGTACTTTGCCGTTTTTGAGTTTAGCAAATTGACGGTTTTGAATGCCGTCGCCGCGGTATTCCAGATATTCTTCATTACCGACGGTTTCCGGGGCGAACAGGCTGGAAAACTCGCTGGTGTCATTTATGAATTCGGCTGCTGAGGGCTTTCTGACCGTTGGTGGCGGTGGTGGTTTTCGATGCACTAGGCGGTCGTGTTTGATCGGCTCGGCGTCGCTCATTTCCTTGCGAAACAAGGAAAACTCGTCGTCATCATTTTTATTTTTGCTATCTGCCATGGCCGATGTTGCCTGATTTCATGCCGTTTGATGTGGCCCATTGTGACAGATGATGCTTGTGTAAAAAATCATTTTTAGTTTAGGATGATTTCCACTTGTCGGGGTGCCCCTCTGAATTTTTAGAAAGGGCTGAGATGAAACCCGTTGAACCTGAAGAGGCTAGAACCTCCGTAGGAAACAAGCCGGAATACCGGTACGTTGATGTCTAACTGTAGCCGCCGTGTATCTCCATCACCTTGTTTGCGTAAGCGCAACGTCTTCATTTCCCCGACCTTTTTATTCTAATCAGGGGAAAGCACATGTCAGCAGCCAATCCAAAAGTCATTGATATTACGGGCCGTAGCGGCATTACCACCAAGCCGTTGCCGGGTTCTGAAAAAATCTACATTACCGGTAGCCGTGATGATCTGCGGGTGCCATTTCGTCAGATTTCACTGACTGATACCCCCAACCGCGATCCTAAATTGCCGGGTGTTCCGAATGAACCGATCATGGTTTATGACACGTCTGGCATTTTCACCGATCCGACCGAAACCATTGATCTGGAAAAAGGCTTAACGCCAATTCGCCAAAAGTGGATTGAAGAACGTGACGATACCGAAGTGTTGCCGAGCTTCAGCTCTAACTTTACCCGCGACCTGGATGATCAGGAATTTGATATTCCGTTGTTCACTAATCGCCGTCTGCCCCGTAAAGCCAAACCCGGTAAAAATGTCAGCCAGATGTATTACGCACGTCTGGGCATGATTACACCGGAAATGGAATATATTGCCATTCGTGAAAGCATGGGCCGTGCAGCGCTGCAAGCTAAAGGCGAGTTGCCAGCGGATAAACCGAATCACATCACGCCGGAATTTGTGCGTAAAGAAGTAGCGGAAGGCCGGGCGATTATCCCTGCTAATATCAACCATCCAGAAGCCGAACCGATGATTATCGGCCGTAACTTTCTGGTTAAAATTAATGCCAATATCGGTAACTCTGCCACCACATCCTCTATCGAAGAAGAAGTCGAAAAAATGGTGTGGAGCACCCGTTGGGGTGGTGACACCGTGATGGATTTATCGACAGGTAAACATATTCACCAAACCCGTGAATGGATCCTGCGTAATTCTCCCGTACCAATCGGCACCGTGCCGTTGTATCAGGCACTGGAAAAAGTAAATGGCATTGCCGAAAACCTGAGCTGGGAAGTGTTTCGTGACACTTTGATTGAACAAGCCGAGCAGGGCGTCAGTTACTTTACGATTCATGCCGGTATTCGTCTGGCACATATTCCGCTTACCGTTAATCGCACCACCGGCATTGTGTCGCGTGGCGGTTCGATTATGGCGGCCTGGTGTCTGGCGCATCATGAAGAAAGCTTTTTGTATACGCACTTTGAAGATATCTGCGAAATCATGAAAGCCTACGATGTGTCGTTTTCACTTGGGGATGGTTTGCGTCCGGGTTCACAAGCCGATGCCAACGATGAAGCCCAGTTTGCCGAACTGCGTACCTTGGGTGAATTAACGCATATTGCCTGGAAACATGATGTGCAGGTAATGATTGAAGGGCCGGGTCATGTGCCGATGCACAAGATCAAAGAAAACATGGATCTGCAATTGGAAGTTTGCCATGAAGCACCTTTCTATACTTTAGGGCCATTGGTCACTGATATTGCACCGGGTTATGACCACATTACCTCGGGCATTGGTGCGGCGATGATTGGTTGGTTTGGCACCGCGATGCTGTGTTATGTCACACCGAAAGAGCATCTGGGTTTGCCGAATAAAGATGATGTAAAAGTCGGCATTATTACCTACAAAATTGCAGCCCACGCCGCCGATTTGGCCAAAGGCCATCCGGGTGCTCATGAGCGTGATGATGCGATCTCCAAAGCGCGTTTTGAATTCCGTTGGGAAGATCAATTTAACCTGGGTCTGGACCCGGATACGGCACGGGCTTTCCATGATGAAACCTTGCCAAAACCCAGTGCCAAAGTGGCGCATTTCTGTTCCATGTGCGGCCCTAAATTCTGCTCGATGAAGATTTCACATGATGTGAAAGAAGCCTTCGCTGAGAAATCGGCCGAGTTCAGAGATGCTGGTAGCAAAATCTATCATCAGGTGTAACGCGCTGTTATGCAGCATTTCCTGATTATTGGCAGTGGTCTGATTGGACGCCTGACAGGCTGGCGTCTGATTCAGGCCGGTCATAAGGTGACGATTTTGTCAGCAGATAATAAAGCCGGTACCGACAGTGCCGGTTTTATTGCTGCGTCAATGATTGCGCCTTATACCGAAGCGGTGACGGCTGATCGGTCGATTCGGGATTTGGGCATTAAAAGTCAGGCGTTGTGGCATAAGTGGCTGACTGAGTTTGAGATGCCGATATTTAATCCTCAGACCGGTACTTTGGTGGTGGCACATGATGGCGATAAAGCGGAATTGGCCCGTTACCAAAGACGTGCAGAACATATCTTGGACGCGACTGATTATCAGCAAATTGACCGTCAGCAATTACAAAACTTATCACCTGAATTAGCCGACAAATTCAGTTCAGCATTATATTTTTCCGATGAAAGCTGTCTGGATAACCGGCAGTTTTATCAGCAGGTCGGGGAATTTTTGGCTGAACATGCCAACTGGCAAACCATTGAACCGATTGAATCACTGACAACGCAAACGCTTGAGCATTTATGTCAGCAAACTTTCGGACATTCAGTTGATAAATTTACTTCGGTGATTGATTGCCGAGGCAATGGCAGTAAAGCGGATATAACCGATTTGCGTGGAGTACGGGGTGAAGTGCTGCGTGTTTATGCACCGGAAGTGAATCTGCAACAGTGTGTACGGTTAATGCATCCGCGTTATCCGCTATATCTGGCGCCCAGACCGGATCATCAGTATGTGATTGGTGCGACGGTGATTGAATCGGAAGACAGATCGCCAGTCAGTGTACGCAGTGCGATGGAGTTGTTATCAGCGCTGTACAGCATTCATAAAGGTTTTGCCGAAGCCCGGGTATTGGAAATGCAGGCACATTGCCGACCGGCGTTACCCGATCATTTACCGACCATTCGTCAGCAGGAATGGGGTTTTCAACTGAATGGTTTTTATCGACATGGCTATTTGCTGGGGCCGGTGATGGTCGAACAATTACTCAATCAAATTTTGAATAAAACAGATTCGGGAGTGCGTTATGCAAGCTGAGTCGATTCGAGCTATTTCACTTATTTTGAATGAACAAAAGGTGGAAACCACAAACTCCAATTTGCTGTATTTTCTGGCGGAACACGACTGGACACAGGGGCGTTTTGTGGTAGTGATTAACGACAATATTATCGCCAAATCTGCACATTCAACTTTTCAATTATCAGCAGGCGATCGCATTGATGTGCTGTCGCCCATTAGTGGAGGCTGAGATGCAGGCATCTGACTGGACCGTTTATGGCCAAACCTTAAAAAGCCGATTGTTTATCGGCACGGCACTTTATCCTTCACCGCAGGTAATGTGCGATGCCATCAAAGCCTCAGGGGCACAAGTGATTACCGTTTCATTGCGGCGACAGAGTGCGAGTCAGGCCAACAGCGGCCAGCAATTCTGGAAGATGATTGAGGCGCTTGGCTGTCATTTATTACCTAATACCGCAGGCTGCTACAGTGCGGCGGAAGCGATTCAAACCGCGCACATGGCGCGTGAGTTATTTGAAACCGACTGGATCAAGCTGGAAGTGCTGGGCGACAGTTTTAATCTGCAACCCGATCCGTTTGCTTTGCTGGAAGCCACTAAAACTCTAATAGCTGATGGCTTTAAAGTGTTTCCATATTGCACCGATGATCTGGTGCTGTGTCAGAAACTGGCTGAAGCAGGCTGTGAAGTATTAATGCCTTGGGGCGCGCCGATTGGCACCGGGCAGGGATTACTCAATCCCTATGCCTTGAGAACATTAAGAGAACGACTGCCGGAAATTACTTTATTAGTCGATGCCGGTATCGGTAAACCGTCTGATGCAGTGCAAGCGATGGAGCTGGGCTATGACGGAATTCTATTAAATACGGCGGTTGCTGAAGCGCTTGAACCGGCGTTAATGGCTGAAGCGTTTAAACAATCTATCAATGCGGGCCGACTGGCATTTGAAGCGGGCATAATGCCAAAACGTGATTCTGCCAAACCCAGTACACCCACTCTTGATCAACCGATTTGGCAGCAACATGCTTGAGCAAAAAAACAAAACAGCGATCCTATTAATAGGCGGAGTAGATCCACAAGGTTGTGCTGGTCTGACCGCCGATATTCAAACCGTTAGCCATCATGGTTATCACCCGGTGCCATTGGTAACCTGTCTGACCGAGCAAACGCAGAATGGCATGCAGGCTTTTAACCCGTTAACGGTGGACAAGTTTCTCAAGCAATATGAAAACTGTATTGCTGACTTTGATATAGCGTCGATCAAAATTGGCCTGATTCCCAATCTGGAAATAGCCAGCGCCATTGAAAAGATTCTTACACTTCATGATGCCCCTGTGGTGATGGACCCAGTGATGGCGTCGACCAGTGGTGGCAAACAGGCAGCGCCAGACGTTATTGAATTTGTTAAGCAAAAACTATTACCCAAAATTACCTTGTTAACCCCCAATCTGCCGGAGATGCAGCAACTGACTGAAAATCCGGGCTGGTCTATAGAAAAGCAGGTGCGTCAGTTGATCGAAGGCGGTTTATCAGCCTGCCTGGTCAAAGGCGGACATGGTGATCAGGGATTTGTGTCAGATTATTTTGCTAATGCGTTTAGCCATTTTTATTGTTATCAACCACGGTTGAACAAAAACGTCCGTGGAACAGGATGTGTATTAGCCTCAAGTTTGGCGTGTTATCTGGCGCAGGGTGAAGATATACGTGATGCGGTGATTTTATCGCGTAGCTATATTAATAGAGGTATTCGTGAGTCACAACCATTGGGGCCTTATCAGGTGTTTTCGCATCAGCGTCAGCCATTTGAACTGCGTGATTTCCCCAGACTGAGTTATACCCCGGACTTAATTGGTAAGAGTTTCAGTTTTCCGGAATGCCCAGAGCGTTTGGGAATCTATCCGGTTGTCGATAGTGCCGATTGGGTCAATCGTTTATTAACCATTGGCATTAAGACTATCCAATTACGCCTAAAGCAAAGGGATAACATCTTTCTCAAGACAGAAATTGGCGGTGCCGTGGATATCGCTGAGCAACATAGCGATATTCAGTTTTTTGTCAATGATCATTGGCGGATTGCGATTGATCATGGTGCGTATGGGGTGCATCTGGGGCAGGAAGATTTGCATGATGCCGATTTGCTGGAAATCGAACAGGCCGGTTTAAGGTTAGGGATTTCAACGCATTCCTATTGGGAACTGGCGAGAGCTTTAGCGGTGAATCCCAGTTACATTGCTTTAGGGCCAATTTTTGAAACGGACAGTAAGGTGATGCCTTGGCAACCACAAGGGTTTGATCGATTAGCCGAGTGGATAAGGTTACTGGACGGTCATACGCCCCTGGTGGCGATTGGTGGAATTGATGTGCCACGCGCAACAGCACTGCATTCAACGGGTGTGGGTTCTGTGGCGATGATTTCGGCCATTACCAAAGCGAAGGATTATCAACAGGTGACACAAGAATTATTGTCTTTTTGGGCCTAGCGAATCAGCCGTATTTCTGAGCGTCGATTCTGGGCGCGACCGGTGGGTGTTTTATTATTAGCCACCGGTTTGGCGTCACGATAAGAGTGCGTTTCAATAATGCCTTCATCAACCTCAGCCTGTTCGATCAAAAAACTTTTCACCACATCAGCTCGTTTTGTTGATAGTTCGGTATTGAGTTCGCGACGACCAAAGCTGTCGGTGTGTGACTCGATAATGATGCGTTTGATGCTATCGTCTATTTTGAGATAGTCAGCCAATCGTTGCATTTGCCCTGAGGCTTTATTGTCGAGAATCGCTTTTTCAGATTCAAAATAGACATTGAAATATTGCAGGTCAGCGAAGCTGTCCGGATGCATCTGATCTGAACAGGTCTGAAATTCACGCATCGCTGGCACGAACTGGACGTTGGACAGAATAATACTGACCGGTTGGGTGTTGCCTTGCGTGGCGTATTGCAGTTGAACAAACTGACCCAATTGCAACGCGGACAGGGCTTTTCTGGCGGCATTGCCTTCAATAACAAACTGACGCTGTCCGTAGGTCACCGGCAAGGTCAGCAGTTTTTGACTGACGGGCTCGCTTTGCCACGGGGTATTGGTGATAACCAAATCGACAGTACTATGTGCAGCCGGGTGGTCTTGGGTCGTGATGGTTAATTTGATCGATTCACCATTATGTCGATGAAAACTGACATGACCATAATCGGTCACCTCATGGTGCAAGGCACAGGCCAGTGGAGATGCTTCAGTTTCCCATTTGGCTTGATGAACCGCCGATTTAAATACGGTGTTAGCCATAGCGGGTGAGACAAACAACAAAAGAAGTAAAAATTTCATCAGTATTGAATTACGCTGTGAACATTAAAGTCGGTTAACAGGGAACGGCCGTTCAGTTTAGTGATTTCCATTAGAAATGCACAGCCAACAACATGGCCACCCAGTAATTCGATTAATTCACAACTGGCTTTGGCTGTACCGCCGGTCGCCAGCACGTCATCAACGATTAGAATATGGTCATCTTTTGCCAGTGCATCGGCATGGATTTCCAGACCGGCTTCTCCATATTCCAATTGGTATTCGACCTTGTGTGTGTTGTACGGCAGTTTTCCAGGTTTGCGCAGTGGGATGAAACCGACCTCTAACATCGAAGCGGCGAGTGAGCCAAAAATAAAGCCTCTGGCTTCCATTCCGGCAACGGCGGTAATGTTTGAATTACGATAGGGTGCAATCAACAATTCAACGGCCTGCCGCAGTAAGACAGGGGATTGCATAAGTGGGGTGATGTCTTTAAATAAAACGCCAGGTTCGGGGAAATCTGCGATATCACGGATCTTGGTTTTAATTTCCTGCATCAGACGCCTTATTTATTTGAGAAGAGAGAGTCACCACCAGTATTATAACGGCAGGTTACTTAGGATCTTTTATCTTTTATCGCCAGCACTGCTGAAGGCGGGGTTTGCCAAACAAAGCAACCATATTAAAGATAAATTGATCCCGACAACAGTAATGCAATTTTCCAGAAATATTCAGGAGTACAACATTTCGTGATTAACAGATGGCAGAGAGTGCTGGTTTTTGTTCTGTTCAGTTTTTTGACCGGTTGTTTTGGTTTTGGCGGTGGGGATAAAGATCCTGAGGATATCCAGCCGCGCTTTTATATCGTTGATGTCGACCGTGGCAATGTGGCTGCGCAGTTTGCCCAGGATCGTGTTTTACGCATCAAACCCATCCGCATTGCGCCACATTACCGAACCGAAAATATTGTATTTCGCGTCGGTGAAAATGAATATCAGCCGCAGGCAGGGCATTTGTTACTCACTGATCCGCAGGTGATGTTTACTTCTCAATTGCAACGCTGGTTATCCAAAAGTGGTTTATTCAGCGATGTGATTACCGATGATTCGCAGCCAGCTGATTTAGTGCTGGAAGCCGCCGTGACTAAATTTTACGGTGATAATCGTGCTGCCCATGCGCCGCAGGCTGTACTGGAAATGCAATTCTTCATGAGTCCCGGCGATGCTGATCGCAGCAAAATGTTGTTCCAAACCGGTTTTCGAGTGGATGCATCAATCGATGAAACAACGCCACAAACCGTTGTAACTGGCTGGCAAAATGCGCTGGAAGAAATTCTCACGACTTTGGAGCAGGATTTCAGCGTTTATTTTGATAAAGCTGGTACACCCTAGCAGTATCTTATAATCGTGCAGGAAATCGCGCAGAGTGGTAGGATTACTGCTTTATTATTAATAGCGATTGTTTAGGTTTCATCAGCAGTAATTTTTGCTCGAAACTTCAACAGGCTATGCTTGTTTTTGTTCATTTTGGAAGAATATTAAATGTCTGAGATTGCTCTGGAACTGGACTCGATCAGTATCGAAGATGAAATGAAACAGTCCTACCTCGATTACGCCATGAGCGTTATCGTAGGCCGCGCCCTACCGGATGTCCGGGACGGTCTGAAACCTGTTCACCGCCGTGTTTTATATGCCATGCGTGAATTAGGTAATAGCTGGAACAGCCCATACAAAAAATCTGCCCGTATCGTCGGTGACGTTATCGGTAAATATCACCCACATGGTGATACGGCTGTATATGACACCATGGTGCGGATGGCACAGCCATTCTCAATGCGTTATATGCTGGTTGATGGACAGGGTAACTTTGGTTCGGTTGATGGTGATCCTCCTGCAGCAATGCGTTACACCGAAGTTCGTATGGCGAAAATCGCCCACGAAATGCTGGCCGATCTGGACAAGGAAACGGTCGATTTCACGCCTAACTATGATGAATCCGAATCAGAACCTTCCGTCCTGCCAACCAAATTCCCAGCGTTATTAGTTAACGGCTCATCCGGTATTGCCGTGGGTATGGCAACCAATATTCCACCGCATAATCTGACTGAAATTCTTAATGCCTGTATTGCGATTATTGACGAACCGGGTGTGACCACCCGTGAGTTAATGCAATATGTACCGGGCCCGGATTTTCCAACCGCCGGTATTATCAATGGTGCCAATGGCATTGCCGAAGCTTATGAAACTGGCCGTGGACGCGTTTACATGCGTGCCCGTGCTGAAATCGAAACCAATGAAGCGACTGGTCAGCAAAGCATTATCGTGCACGAGCTGCCATATCAGGTGAACAAAGCGCGTTTGCTGGAAAAAATCGCCGAACTGGTTAAAGATAAAAAAATCGAAGGTATTTCCGCGCTGCGTGATGAATCTGATAAAGATGGCATGCGTATGGTGGTGGTTATCAAACGGGGTGATGTTCCGGAAGTCATCCTGAATAACCTGTATCAGCAAACCCAGTTACAAACGGTGTTTGGTATCAATATGGTGGCGATCGTTGATGGTCAGCCGCGTACATTGGGCCTGAAACCGATCCTTGAAGCCTTTATCCGTCATCGCCGTGAGGTGGTGACCCGTCGTTCGATTTACGAACTGCGTAAAGCCCGTGACCGTGCGCATATTTTGGAAGGTCTGGCGACAGCCCTTGCCAATATTGATGAAGTTATTGAGCTGATTAAAGCGTCACCAAGCCCGTCCGAAGCCAGAGAAGCGTTATTGGCTCAAGGTTGGCGTAGCGAAATGATTCTGGAAATGCTGGGCGCCGCTGGTGCACAGGCTTCACGTCCGGAAGATTTGGCGGCTGAGTTCGGTCTGGTTGATGGTCAATATTATTTATCACCGGTTCAGGCACAAGCCATTCTGGATATGCGTCTGCACAGACTGACTGGTCTGGAACAGGACAAAATCCTGCAGGAATACCGTGAAGTTCTCGATGCAATCCGCGACTTGCTGGCTATTTTGAGTGACCCAGACAATCTGATGGCCGTTATTCGTGAAGAGTTAGTTGCCATTAATGAAGAATATGGTGATAACCGTCGTACCGAAATTCTGGATACCCATCTGGATCTGACATTGGAAGATCTGATCACTGAAGAAGAAATGGTGGTCACTTTATCGCATGCCGGTTATGCCAAAACACAACAGTTGGATACCTATCAGGCCCAACGTCGTGGCGGTAAAGGCAAAGCAGCGACCTCAATGAAAGATGAAGATTTTATTGAACATCTGTTTATTGCCAATACCCATGACACGTTATTGTGTTTCTCCAGTGCCGGTAAGGTTTACTGGAAGAAAGTCTATGAATTACCACAAGGCGGTCGTACGGCCCGTGGTAAACCGATTGTGAACCTGTTGCCACTGGAAGAAGGCGAACGGATTAATGCAGTATTGCCAATCCGTGAGTTTGAAGCCGATAAATTTATCTTTATGGCAACCGCCAGCGGTACGGTTAAGAAAACGCCCTTAGTTGATTATTCACGCCCACGTGCCAACGGCATTATTGCGGTGGATCTGAAAGACGATGACCGGCTGGTGGGTGTGGCATTAACTGGTGGTGAATCGGATGTCATGTTGTTCAGCAGCAACGGTAAAGTGATTCGTTTCCCTGAAACGGATGTGCGTTCAATGGGCCGTGTTTCACGCGGTGTCCGTGGTATGCGTTTATCTGATGGGGAGCACATTATTTCCTTGATTATTGCTCAGGCTGAAGGTGCCATTCTGACGGCGACTGAATTCGGTTACGGCAAACGTACCAACCTGGAAGAATACCGGGTTCAGGGTCGTGGTGGTCAGGGTATTATCTCGATTCAGACCTCTGCACGTAACGGCCAAGTGGTTGGGGCAGTCCAGGTCTGTGAAGAAGACCAGATCATGTTGATTACCAATGGCGGTACGCTGGTTCGTACCCCGGTTAAACATGTGTCATTAGTAGGACGGAATACACAAGGTGTTCGGCTGATTAATCTGAGTAATGATGAAAAACTGGTAGGTCTGGAACGTGTTATTGAAGACGAAGATGAAGATCTGGATATTGAAGACCTGCCACATACTGATGATTTAACGGAAGAATAAGCACTTTGAGAGCCTATAATTTTAGTGCCGGCCCAGCGATGCTGCCGGATGAAGTGATGCTGATTGCCCAGCAGGAAATGCTGGACTGGCATGGTACAGGCATGTCGGTGATGGAAATGAGTCATCGTGGCCCGGAATATACCTCTGTTGCAGAACAGGCAGAAGCGGATCTGCGTGAATTGATGGGTATTTCTGATGATTATGCGGTGCTGTTTTTACAAGGCGGTGCATCCAGTCAGTTTTCGATGATTCCAATGAATCTGCTTGATGGCAAAACCAATGCGGATTATTTCAATACCGGTGCCTGGTCAGAAAAAGCCATTGCTGAAGCAGGCCGTTATACTAAAGTAAATGTGGCCGCCGATGCCAAGCCATCACATTACCGCACGATTCCAGATAAAGCTGACTGGCAGTTATCTGATAATGCCGCTTACGTGCATTACACACCAAATGAAACTATTCATGGGCTGGAATTTGCGGAAATCCCGGAAGTAGGGGATACCCCTTTAATTGCCGATATGTCATCGACCATTTTGTCTCGTCCGTGTGATGTAGATCGGTTTGGGCTGATTTACGCGGGTGCACAGAAAAATATCGGACCTGCCGGTTTGTGTATTGTCATCGTTCGTAAGGATTTAATTGGTAAAACCTTGCCGGGAACACCGGTGATGTTTGATTATAAAATTCATGCGGATAACGGTTCCATGTATAACACGCCAGCCACCTATAGCTGGTATCTGGCGGGCTTGGTGTTTCAATGGCTGAAGCAACAGGGCGGTTTACAGGGTATGGCGGAAATCAATCAGCGTAAGGCTACAAAACTGTATGCTGCAATTGATGGCAGTGATTTTTATGCCAATCCAGTGGATATACGTTATCGTTCATGGATGAATATTCCATTTACGCTGGCGAACAGTGATCTGGATAAAAAATTTCTGGCGGATGCTGCCAAAGAAGGCTTATTAACGCTTAAGGGACATCGTGATTTGGGTGGTATGCGAGCCAGCATTTACAACGCAATGCCTGAAGCCGGTGTTGATAAACTGATATGGTTTATGTCTGAATTTGAGCGCAGGTTTGGTTAAACATGTCCGAAAAAAAAGCTCTTCAAGCCGTTCGTGAACAAATTGATAAAGTTGATAATCAGCTCCAGAATTTATTAAACGAACGTACGTCTTTAGCGCATCAGGTTGCTGAAATAAAACAGCAGTCCGGTCAACAAGCCGATTTTTATCGTCCTGAACGCGAAGCAATGATTTTGCGTCAGGTGATGGCACGTAATACCGGTCCATTATCCGATCAGGAAATGGCTAGATTGTTTCGTGAAATCATGTCGGCCTGCCTGGCTGCCGAAAAACCATTGCAAGTAGCCTATCTCGGCCCTGAAGGTTCGTTTACTCAGGCCGCTTCGTTGAAGCATTTTGGTGGTTCAGTGCAGTTACACTCCATGGCCACCATTGCTGATGTATTTCACGCTGTTGAAACCGGACAGGCTTGTTATGGGGTCGTGCCAGTAGAAAACTCTACCGAGGGCATGGTTAACCATACGCTGGACAGATTTGTCAGTTCATCGTTAAAAATCAACGGTGAAGTGACGTTACGCATTCATCATTATTTGCTCAGCAAAAACGCCGACTTATCAGCAGTCACGACGGTTTATGCTCATCCTCAGGCACTGGCACAATGTCGCCACTGGCTGAGTGAACATCTGCCTAATAGTGAGCAGATTCCAGTGAACAGTAATTCTGAAGCCGCAAAACTGGTTGCTGAAAATGGTATGCATTGCGCGGCTATTGCCGGGAATCGAGCAGCAGAGATTTATGGTTTGTCGGTATTGGCCAATAATATTGAAGATGAAGTCGGTAACACCACACGTTTCCTGGTGATTGGTAGCCAATTGGTTGAACCTTCCGGTGAGGATAAAACCGCGTTATTGGTGTCTACTAAAAATAAACCTGGGGCATTACAAAACTTACTTAAACCTTTGGCTGACAAAGGCATTAGTATGAGTCGAATTGAATCCAGACCTTCTCGGAAAGGTATCTGGGAATATGTGTTTTTTATCGACATTGACGGCCATTGTCAGGATCCCGCCGTTGCCAGTGCGTTACAGGAACTGGAGTCGGAATCCTCAGTGTTTCGTGTATTAGGTTCTTATCCAAAGGCAGTGTTGTAAATGGCAAAACTGGTACTAGCCAATCCCCGAGGTTTTTGCGCTGGAGTAGATCGCGCTATTGAGATTGTAGAGCGTGCCCTGGAGCTGTTCGGTGCACCGATTTATGTTCGTCATGAAGTCGTACATAACCGCACGGTGGTTGAAGACTTGCGAAATAAAGGCGCGATTTTCATTGAAGAATTATCAGATGTGCCGGATAACAGCACATTGATCTTCAGTGCCCATGGTGTTTCGAAAGCGGTGCAGGAAGAGGGTAAGCAACGTGGTCTGAAGGTATTCGATGCCACTTGCCCACTAGTGACCAAAGTACACCTTGAAGTCGCCAAACATGAAAAAGTGGCCCGTGAATGCATTTTGATTGGTCATGCAGGACATCCGGAAGTAGAAGGCACGATGGGGCAATATACGGCTGATCCCACAGCGATGTATCTGGTTGAATCACCGGAAGATGTGGCGAAATTAAAGGTCAATGATCCCAATAATCTGTCATTTGTGACCCAAACCACCTTATCCGTGGATGATACCAAGCTGGTCATTGATGCGTTACGAGAACGCTTTCCAAACATCATTGGGCCGGGTAAAGATGATATTTGTTACGCCACACAGAATCGTCAGGATGCGGTAAAACGTCTGGCTGAAGTATGTGATTTGGTACTGGTTGTGGGGTCAGTAAACAGTTCAAATTCCAACCGTCTCAAAGAGTTAGCGACGAAACTTGGGACAGAGTCTTATCTTGTAGACAATGCTGATGAAATCAATCTGGACTGGTTAAAAGGCAAACAGAACATTGGTTTGACTGCCGGTGCATCTGCACCTGAATCATTGGTGCAGGCTGTGGTTGATAAACTCAAAATGCTGGGTGTTGAAGCGGTTACTGAAGATACCGGCCAGATTGAAAATATTGCTTTTTCTTTACCGAAAGCCCTTAAAGTGGATATTTCCAGCCTCAGAAAATCAACATAAGGACAGCCATGCCCTTTCTGCCGGTATTCTTGTGGACCGACATTCTGATTTTTATTCTGCTGGCTGTTATCACTGCTGGTATCTTTTACCTTCGTAGCAAACCGCATTTACGTGCTCCATGGCTGATGGTCATGCAGCGTAAGCGTGGTGTCATTTCCATCATTATTCTGTTGAGCTATGTCAGCATTGGTTTTCTGGATTCATTGCATTTTCGAACCGCATTAACGTCCGAGAACAACATACAGCAACATTATTCAACTGAGGTGCTGAGTGTACTGGACTGGATGGTGACACCGATCCGTACTCAGTCTGAAAAAACCTATTCTGCGCCGTTTGCGACCCATTTATTTGTCAAAGAAATGCAAGTTGTGCAAGGCGGACAGCTGGAGTACAGCTACCCACGGTTGAAATATTCAGCACAACATCTGCAATCCGAAACAAAAAAATGGACTGATGTCAGCAATATTGTAGCTAAAAGCACGTTTACCGCCGTCATCTTCACAGCGTTGCTGATCGTCTTTTATATTTTGTATTGGAAAATACGTTACCGGCATCCCGCTTTTGCTAAGCTAAAACGGCTGTTACGCGGTGAGTCTGACTATCCGATCCGTACCTTTTATCTGATGATTTTTCTGCTTAGCTGGTTAAGCATTACATTGATAATGCTGAGCCAGTATTACCATGTATTTGGCACTGATAAAGTTGGGCAAAGTGTGCTCTATCAGGCATTGAAAAGTATCAGAACGGGGCTGGCGATTGGCACATTGACCACACTGGTTATGTTGCCGCTGGCCATTTTTCTGGGGATCAGTGCGGGCTATTTCAGAGGCTGGATCGATGATGTTATTCAGTATGTCTACACCACCTTAAATTCGATTCCCGGCGTGTTATTGATAGCGGCTGCAGTGTTGATGCTGCAGGTGTATATGAATACTCATCCTGAGAATTTCGCCACCATAGCTGAACGGGCTGATATCCGTTTGCTGTTTTTGTGTTTGATTCTTGGTGTCACCAGTTGGACAGGCCTGTGTCGTATCCTGCGTGGTGAAACACTCAAATTACGCGAAGCTGAATATGTATTGGCTGCCCGATCATTAGGGGTAGGTAATCTGAATATCCTGCATCGGCATATCCTGCCGAACCTGATGCATATCGTTTTGATTACTGTGGTGCTGGATTTCAGTGGACTGGTGCTGGCAGAAGCCGTGTTGTCGTATGTCGGTGTCGGCGTGGATCCATCGATGATCAGTTGGGGCAATATGATTAACAGTGCACGACTGGAAATGGGCCGTGAACCGGTGGTCTGGTGGTCATTAACTGCGGCATTTATCTCAATGTTCATGCTGGTTCTGGCCGCTAATTTATTTGCCGATGTAGTACGTGATGCCTTTGACCCAAGAATGCAGAGGGCACGATGAATTCACCGGCATTATTGGAGGTTAAAGGGCTCAAAACCTGGTTTGCCAGTAAAGATCAGCCTTTTAAAGCAGTTGATGGCATCGATTTTTCCATTCAGCAAGGTGAGACCTTTGCTTTACTCGGTGAATCCGGATGCGGTAAATCGATCAGTGCATTATCCCTGTTGAGGTTGAATCCTTATCCAGCCAGTCAGATTGTGGCAGGCGAAATCAAATTACATGGTGAGGATCTGCTCAAGCTCTCTGAAGCAGAAATGGAGTCGGTTCGGGGCAGGCGTGTAGCGATGATTTTTCAGGAGCCGCAAAGTTCACTCAATCCGGTATTGACCATTGGTCAGCAGATCGGTGAAACCCTGCGCTGGCATTTCAAACTATCACCACAGGAGATACAACAGCGTAGTTTGAAGTTACTGGATTCTGTTGGTATCCCGGATCCATTGCGACGTCTGAAAGAATATCCACATCAAATGTCTGGTGGCATGAAGCAGCGTGTCATGATCGCTATGGCCTTGGCCGGTGAACCGGAGTTACTGATTGCGGATGAACCCACCACAGCTTTGGACGTCACCATTCAGGCTCAGATACTGGACTTACTCAAACAGATTCAGCGTGATACCGGGATGGCGATTTTACTGATAACCCATGATCTGGGTGTGGCAGCCCAGATGGCCGACCATATTGCCGTCATGTATGCCGGACAAATTGTTGAACAGGCCGACAGGCAGACTTTTTTTGATCATCCTCAACATCCATATTCACAAAAGCTGTTTGAAGCCTTACCCAGCGAACAGAAACGTGAACAACGCTTAACGGTGATTAAAGGCAATGTACCGGCATTGAATCAGAATTTCGTCGGCTGCCGTTTTGCTGACCGCTGCGAGCATGCCTGGGATCATTGTCATCAACATGAGCCGCGATGGATTGAAACAGATGAAACGGATGTCCGTTGTCATTTATACGATTCTGCTGTGGTCTCTTCGCGAACTGAGGCAATCAAACCTTCACACGCTTCGCATTTATCCGATGTGGTTCCCTCACAGATTCATGCGCTCGATGTCAGGGGGTTAAAAATACATTTTCCCATCCGCAAAGGCATTCTGCAGCGTCAGGTCGGTCAGGTTAAAGCGGTGGATGGAGTGAACCTGACATTACATAACGCTGAAACACTGGCATTGGTGGGAGAATCCGGCTGTGGAAAAACCACGGTGGGTAAAGGTATTTTACAACTGGTCAAGGTGACTTCTGGTGAAGTCAGTTTTCAGGGGAAAGTGCTAAACCGGCTATCTCAACGCGAATTAAAACCTTACCGGGGGCAGCTGCAGATCATTTTTCAGGATCCATTTTCATCAATGAATCCAAGGATGACTGTTGAGCAGATTATTGAAGAAGCGCTTGATAGGCCAAGGTTTAGAAAAGATCCTGGCGCCAAGGCTGAATATGTTGATTCATTACTGGAACGTGTCGGTCTGCGTGCGGATATTCGACATCGTTACCCTCATGAATTTTCAGGAGGACAACGTCAACGGATTTGCATTGCCCGCGCCCTGGCGTCTGAACCAGACGTCATTATCTGTGATGAGCCGACCAGTGCGCTGGATGTCTCAGTACAGGCGCAAATTCTGAATTTGCTGCGTGATATTCAACATGAGTTTGGCCTGTCGTTTTTATTTATTACGCATAATATTGGTGTGGTGGATTATCTGGCGCATCGAGTTGCCGTAATGTATCTGGGTAGAATCGTCGAACAGGGTACTCGCAAGCAGGTGCTGGATTCGCCTAAACATCCTTATACTCAGGCTTTATTAGCCGCTGTACCGGATTTGAATAAGCAACAGCTGCAGGTTGCGGTCAGGGGCGAATTGCCTTCGCCTGCCAATCCACCCGCAGGCTGTCATTTTCACCAGCGCTGTTCGCAGGTGATGCCAATTTGCCATGATCAGTATCCATCCACTAGGGTGTTGGAAAATGGGCATCAGGTTAATTGTTTTTTATATGAAGAGAATGAAGATGGACAAACAAACACAAACTGAACTGGAAGCCGCTGCATTTCGCCGATTGGTTGCACATCTGCAGGAACGTACTGACGTACAGAATATTGATTTAATGAATCTGGCTGGGTTTTGTCGCAATTGCCTGTCGAAATGGTATCTCGCGGCGGCAGAAAACCATGATGTTGAGATGGATTATGATGCGGCTCGTGAACATGTCTATGGCATGTCTTATGACGAGTGGAAACAAAAGTATCAGAAATAAACGATGGATTATCCGTAAAGCGTATTCCATTGAACCGTTGTTGTAACAATCCGCCATGCCATGAGTCTTTTCACTTAAGCGGTTTATCCAGGCTTCAATGAGAAGGTTTGTTTGAGCTGCTGTGAATAAGGTGTTTCGGTAAGAGACGCTGAATTAAAGTCAGCTTACCGATATTTGTTTCATCTCTTGGCGGGGGATGTGTAGCGATGACAACAACAGACGATCCTGTTGAACAGGATGAATTAGAAAATAATCGGGCAACACCGGCAACGCTATTACCCGGATCTTCCCTGTCTGAGTCGAACCTGCTGATTTACCGAACTGTATTGGTTCTCAGTATTATTCTTGCCAGCTTAAGTTTTTCCTATAATGTCTGGAGGCTAGAAGTCTCTGAACAAAACAATACTATCCGTACTGCCGGAATGCAGGTTTTGATTGAGTTATCAGAACTGGAACAACTTATTTTTATTGCGCACTATGACAAGGATTTAATAGCAGGGAACCCACGTAAATCCTGGGTTCGTGTTGGGCTGATAAATGATCTGAGTATTTTAATAAGTGAGGACAGTGAGCAATTCGCGCATGAATTAAAGCAGACCTGGCAGAATCAATGGTCTTTAATTGCAAACGATGATGAAGCTGTCCATCTGGTTGGTGTTGAGATTGATAAAATGCGTGCTCAAGTCAAACAGGAACTGAAAACGCTTAGATAGTATCGTGTGGTTGGATAAAGAGAAATCGAACTAATTTTCAGGTGCTTCCCAGACGGGTTTGTATGACTAGTTTTTGTCGGCATTTTCTCTTAATAATTGTGCTAAATTTTTAACCCTGTCATCTATCACCACAGATTGTTTTGCTGGCATCAGCCGAATGCTGGCCACAGTAATTCTCAGCTGCTTAATGTAGTTGCGGCAATTGTGGCAAAGAAATAAATGTAACCTGAAGGCCATGCGTTGTCGCCGGGACAGGTTTTTGTCCAGGTAATCACTTGTCATTGCTTCGATGTCACGGCATTTGAGCATGTTAAATATTTTCCTGATACTGAGTGATTTTCTGTTGAACTGCTGAGCGTGCGCGGTGCAACAATACTCTAGCATTGGACGCAGAGATATCCAGAATGTTACAAATATCTGTCATTGATTCGCCTTCAAGATCAAACAGATGCAAGACTGCTTGCTGTTGCGGGGGCAATTGTTCAAAAGCTTGACTGATAATGTCGCTGAGTTCACTGTTGGCCAGTATGGCTTCGGGGGTGTCAAGATCCCATTGAGAAATCTTTTCCCGCCAATGACCGCTATGATCAAAACGATCTTCCGTTTCTGTTTGTTGCCAGTTTTCATCAAGTGAAACCTGGCGTTTTTCTCTGCGTAGTCTGGTTTTGGCTGCATTAGCTGTGATTTGTATTAACCATGTCTGCAAACTGCTGCGGCCTGCGAACTCACTTAATGCACGTATGGCAGACAGCCAAGCATCCTGCACAATTTCTTCAGCAAATGCCTCACCAATGATGGCTTTGGCAACCGTCACCATTCTTGGGTGATATAAGGCTACTGCCACTTCAAAAGCTGACTGGTCATCCGCACGCATGGCAGCAATTAATGCAGCATCATTTTCAAAGTAGTGCGGATCACGCTTGTCTATCATTATGTGAATGAATCCTGATGCTATCGTTTGGCGAAATAAATTAAATGCTTACATGGCCCTTGTCCAGTTGCCATTAATAAATGATGCACACTGTGTCGGCAAGTAAAAAGTTTGGTTTAACCAGTGCTATAAACGATGGACTTGCTGTGAAGGATCTCGATATCAAAGCGGAATAATGAATGAATTTTTTAACAAGTGAATATTTTTTAAGGTAATTGAATAAAAAGTTTGTAACAAATGAATTGCTGGTCAGTCTATCTCAACAAGCCCGTTTTCAAAGACGGGTTTTAATAATATGACTAATTACATAAAGGATTTTAAACATGGCTATGAACAAAAAAACTTCTATTGCGTTGGCTGCCAGTGCAGCGATGACTGCTGGCATGGCTCTTTCACCAATGGCTATGGCTGACAGCAACCCATTTCAATCTACTGAATTAAACAGTGGCTATATGCAATTAGCCAAAGACCACGGTGAAGGTAAATGTGGTGAAGCCAAGTGTGGCGGTGAAATGAAAGATAAAGAAGCCAAATGTGGCGAAGATATGAAGGATAAAGAAGCCAAATGCGGTGAAGACAGCAAAAAAGATGCTGAAGGCAAATGCGGTGAAGCCAAATGTGGCGGTAACTAAGCACCTAAGTCTTAAAGTCATCACAAAGCAGGGGCGTTAAGCCCCTGTTTTCCTCTTGGAGGAAGTAAAAATGATTAAAATCATTGTTGGTTTTCAGCAATTATTGAACACTACTCGAAAAATTGATTTTTTAGCACCATTGTTATTGAGAGCTTACCTGATACCCGTTTTCTGGGTAGCTGCCAATAACAAATGGAATCCATTTAACCCGGACAGCTCATTGCAAAACACCATTGATTGGTTTGCCAATCCGGATTGGGGTCTGGGCTTACCGTTTCCTGAGCTGATGGCTTATCTGGCCTGGGGTACTGAATATTTTGGTGCCATTCTTTTATTACTGGGGTTGGCCGTGCGGTGGGTCAGTATTCCATTAATGGTCACCATGCTGGTTGCTGCATTCAGCGTGCACTGGAACAACGGCTGGCAGGCGATTCATGATCCGATGAGTGCGTTTGCTGCTGATAATGCTTCCGCAGCAATCGAACGGTTGGATCGCGCGAAATCCATCCTGCAGGAACATGGAAATTATAGCTGGCTGACGGAACATGGCAGCTTTGTTGTACTCAATAATGGTATCGAGTTTGCTGCAACCTATTTTGTGATGTTGCTGGCATTATTCTTTATCGGGGCGGGTCGGTATTTCAGTGTTGATTACTGGTTAGCTAAACGCTATATATCAAATGAGGTGAATCATGTGGATTCGTAAAAAACATTCGTGGGATATTCCTGAATCAGAAGTCACGGATTATCAGGTTTATTTGAATCGCCGACAGTTTATCAATGGTGCTGCCGGTCTGGCTGCAGCAAGTGCAATGCCTCTGAGTTTTGCTGCAAAAGCGCCAACTGGTGAAGCCTTTGACGATCTCGGGAAAAGTAATTTTTCCACTGACGAAAAGCTCACCACCTATGAATCCATCACGACATACAATAATTTCTATGAGTTTGGTACCGACAAGGAGTCACCGTCAGCGTTAGCAGCGGATTTTCCGGATCGCAGCGAGCCCTGGATGGTGACCATTGATGGTGAATGTGACAAGCCGGGTAAATATGACTATAACGAACTGATTAAAGCGCAAAGTCTGGAAGAACGCATTTATCGTTTGCGTTGTGTGGAAGGCTGGTCGATGGTTATCCCCTGGGTGGGCTTTCCATTAGCTGAGCTTTTAAAGCAGGCTCAGCCGAATTCCAAAGCGAAATTTGTTGAATTTACGACATTGTATGATCCCGAACAAATGCCGGGTCAACGTCGCCGGGTTTTAAACTGGCCTTATCTTGAAGGCTTGAGGATAGACGAGGCGATGCATCCTTTGACATTACTTGCTGTAGGTTTATATGGCCGTGAAATGCCTGGTCAGAATGGCGCGCCAATTAGACTGGTTGTGCCATGGAAATATGGTTTTAAAAGTATTAAATCAATTGTGCGAATCCGCTTTGTCGAAGAAATGCCATTAACCGCCTGGGTACAGGCCAATGCGGGTGAATATGGTTTTTATTCCAATGTAAATCCAGATGTAAATCATCCACGCTGGAGCCAGAGTCGGGAGCGTCGTATTGGCGAATTTCTGAAACGTGAAACCCTGATGTTTAACGGTTATGGTGACGAAGTCGCAGAGTTATATAGCGGCATGGATCTTAAACGATATTTCTGATGAAAAAACATATTACCAGTCTGAAAGGGCTGGTTTTTATCGTTTCGCTATTGCCACTTAGCTGGCTGATCTATGCGTTGCTTACCGATCAGTTGGGCGCCAATCCTATCGAGGCGGTAACGCGTGACACCGGTCTATGGGCATTGCGCTTTATTATGGTGACATTGTTAATATCACCACTACGCAAACTGACAGGTATTAATCAATTTATCCGTTTTCGCCGCATGCTGGGACTGTTTGCATTTTTTTATGCCAGCCTGCATATGTTGTTGTACCTCGGACTGGATCAGTTTTTTGATCTGCATGAAATATGGCTGGATATTGTTAAACGCCCCTTTATAACCGTTGGATTTATCAGCTTTATCCTGCTGATTCCATTAACGATAACTTCCACCGATAAGATGATAAAAAGGTTGGGAGGGCGCCGCTGGAAAAAATTACATTATTTAATTTATCTGATTATCGTGCTTTCTTGTGTGCATTTTTATATGCTGGTTAAGCAAGATAAAACCGAGCCTTTAATTTATTTACTGATTGCTATCCTGTTGTTGGGGGTCAGAGTGTTTAGCCAGCGTCGGCGTCCTCAGGTAGCGGGTTCCTGAAGCCAATATCATTAGCTTTTACGGCTTTTTTTCAGTATTGAATATTTCCACAAGGTTTTGATTTTCTTGCCAGAATGGCGCTGTAGCGGGCTTTTGTCCTCGCATCCGAGTGTGAATTAAACAAAAACTGTTACAATGTGCGGCTGTAATTTATCGCGTTGAGATTTAAGAAGGTATATATGACTGATTTTGTCGATCACGATCCACAAGAAACGCAAGAATGGCTGGACGCTTTGGAGTCTGTGCTTGAAGCGGCTGGTGATGAAAAAGCCCATTACATTATTGAAAAACTCATTGATAAGGCCCGCCGTAGCGGTGTGAATCTGCCTTATAGTGCCAATACCGCCTATGTAAATACCATTCCGGTGGATCAACAGGAACGCATTCCTGGTGATCAGGCCATGGAGCATAAGCTCAGATCGTATATTCGTTGGAACGCGATGGCGATGGTGGTCAAGGCCAATATGAAACCCGGCGCTGTCGGCGGACATATTGCAAGCTTCTCATCTGCGGCTACACTTTATGATGTCGGTTTTAATCACTTCTATAGAGGTGATAATCATGAAGAAGGTGCCGACATGGTGTTTGTCCAGGGGCACTCTGCACCGGGCATCTACGCCCGTTCTTTCCTGGAAGGTCGTCTGACCGAAGAACAATTAGATAATTTCCGTTTTGAAGTTGATGGCAAAGGTCTGTCTTCCTATCCGCATCCATGGTTAATGCCTGATTACTGGCAGTTCCCGACGGTTTCAATGGGCCTCGGTCCAATTCTTTCTATTTATCAAGCTCGATTCATGAAGTACATGCATCATCGTGAAATCGCCAAAACAGCAGGTCGCCACGTTTGGGCATATCTGGGCGATGGCGAGATGGATGAGCCGGAATCTTTGGGCGCTATTACACTGGCTGGTCGTGAAAAACTCGATAACCTGATCTTTGTAGTGAACTGCAATCTGCAACGACTTGATGGTCCGGTTCGTGGTAACGGCAAGATTATCCAGGAACTTGAAGCCTTATTCCGCGGTGCAGGCTGGAACGTATTAAAAGTTATCTGGGGCAGTGGTTGGGATCAATTACTGGCACGTGATACTGACGGTCTGTTGCTGAAACGCATGGAAGAAGTGGTTGACGGTGAGTACCAGAATTACAAAGCTAAAGATGGGGCTTATGTCCGTAAGCATTTCTTTGGTAAATATCCGGAATTGCTGGATATGGTTTCAGACATGACCGACGAGGATATCTGGCACTTGAGTCGTGGCGGTCATGATCCTCGTAAGATTTATGCTGCTTATAAACGTGCAGTGGATCATCAGGGGCAACCCACCGTTATCCTGGCGAAAACCGTCAAAGGTTATGGTCTGGGTCAGGCGGGTGAAGGTCAGAATACCACTCACCAACAGAAGAAAATGGAACTGGAGCATATGAAACGCTTCCGTGATCGTTTCAATATTCCCGTCCCTGATGATGAAATTGAAGAAATTCCATACATCAAACTGGATGATGACAGCGCAGAGAAAAAATATCTGTTGGAACGGCGTGATGAGCTGGGTGGATTTATTCCTAAACGTAGCAATAGTGCCCCGGCACTGGAACTTCCACCACTAAGCGTTTTTGATGCGGTACTTAAAGACAGTGGTGATCGTGAGTTATCTACTACGATGGCCTTTGTACGGATCATAACTGCATTAATTCGTGATAAGAAAATTGGTAAAAATATCGTACCAATCGTGCCGGATGAAGCGCGCACCTTTGGTATGGAAGGTCTGTTCCGTTCAATCGGTATCTATTCATCTTCTGGCCAGATGTACGAACCGGAAGATTCCGGAAAAGTCATGTGGTACCGCGAAGACACCAAAGGTCAGATCCTTGAAGAAGGTATCAACGAAGCCGGTTCAATGTCTGAATGGGTTTCTGCAGCAACGGCTTACTCGAACTACAACGTCAACATGGTACCGTTCTATATTTATTACTCCATGTTTGGTTTCCAGCGTGTAGGTGATTTGTGCTGGTTGGCGGGTGATATCCAGGCTAAAGGCTTCCTGATCGGTGGTACTGCCGGTCGTACCACCTTAAATGGTGAAGGCCTGCAGCATCAGGATGGTCACAGTCTGATTCTGGCAAATACCATTCCAAACTGCATCAGCTATGATCCAACCTATGCTTATGAAATGGCTATCATCGTGCATGAAGGCATGCGTCGTATGTATGAAAAACAGGAAGGCGTGTTCTATTACATCACCGCAATGAATGAAAACTATACGCATCCTGCTATGCCAAAAGGTGTGGAAGAGGGCATTATCAAAGGTCTTTATCAGCTGAAATCTGCTGGTAAGCACAAGATTAAGGCTCAGCTTCTCGGTAGTGGCACGATTCTACGTGAAGTGGAAGCCGCTGCTGAAATGCTGGAAAAAGACTGGAATGTTTCCGCCAATGTGTGGAGTGTAACCAGTGTGAATGAGCTGGTTCGCGAAGGTATGGATGTAGATCGTTATAACCGTCTTCATCCTACTGCTGAGAAAAAACGCAGCTATATTTCGCAATGCATGGATGATCAGGAAGGTGTTGTGGTTGCCTCTACAGACTATATGCGTCTATATGCCGAACAATTACGTCCCTGGATCAAACAGCGTTATGTTGTATTGGGTACCGATGGTTTTGGCCGTAGTGATACCCGTGAAAGATTGCGCAGCTTCTTTGAAGTGGATCGTTATCACGTGGTTGTCGCCACCCTCAGCGCATTGGCTGATGAAGGTGCCATTAAATACGATGTGGTTGCAAAAGCTATTAAGCAGTACAAAATTGATGCTGACGCAACGAATCCAGTTAAGGTTTAAAACATGGCAGATTTAATCGAATTAAAAGTCCCGGACATTGGTGATTTTGATAGCGTTGAAATCATTGAAGTATTAGTTGCTGAAGGCGATTCAATCAGTGCGGATCAGGAAGTGATTACCATTGAGTCGGATAAAGCGATGATGGAGATTCCATCATCGTTAGCTGGCACTATCAAAGAAATGAAAGTAAAAGTCGGTGATAAAGTTAAAGAAGGTTCTGTTATTGCTTTGATTGAATCAACTGATTCAGCAGCAAGCAGCGAAACAGCAGAAAAACCGGCAGAAAAATCAGCTGAAAGTAAACCTGTCGAGCCTGAAAAACCTGCTGCGGCCGAGAGTAAACCCGAACCGACAGCTACGGTAGCTAATCCCGAACCGGAAAGAACTGAAACTTTACCTTACGCCCCGGATACCGGTTCCGCTAAAAAGCCTTCACATGCCTCTCCATCTGTAAGACAGTTTGCTCGTGAATTAGGCGTGCCATTGGCCGCTATCGTTGGCAGCGGGCAGAAAGGCCGTATTACCAAAGAAGATGTACAAAACTTTGTTAAACAGGTCATGAATGCTCCTGCACCTAAAGCGGCCGAAGGAGCCGGAATCCCATCTGTTCCAGTGATTAATTTTGAACAATTTGGTGAAATTGAAAGCAAAGATTTGTCACGCATCAAGAAAATTTCTGGCAAACATCTGCATGCCTGCTGGTTGAATATTCCACATGTCACGCAATTTGATGAAGCCGATATCACTGAACTGGAAGAATTCCGTCAGGAAAATAAGGAAATGGCTGCGAAGAAAGGCGTTGGCCTGACGCCTTTAGTGTTTATCATGAAAGCGGTTGTTGCTTGCCTGCGTCAGTATCCGGAATTTAACGCCTCGTTAAGTGAAGATAAACAAAGCCTGATTTACAAAAAGTATTACAACATCGGTGTTGCGGTTGATACGCCTAATGGTCTGATGGTGCCGGTGATTCGTGATGTCGATAAAAAAGGCTTCCTCGAACTGGCCGGCGAACTGGGTGAAATCAGTGGCCGTGCCCGTGACGGCAGCTTAACGGCGAAAGATTTACAGGGTGGGACCTTCTCTATCTCCAGTCTTGGCGGTATTGGTGGCCAATTCTTTACTCCGATTGTGAATGCCCCTGAAGTGGCCATTCTGGGGGTTAGCCGTCATCAGATGAAACCAGTGTGGAATGGTAAAGAGTTTGAGCCTCGCCTGATGTTGCCATTGTCTATTTCGTACGATCATCGGGTGATCGATGGTGCAGCAGGTGCACGATTCACTGTCATGTTGAATCAGATGTTATCGGATATCAGAAAGGTCTTGTTATGAGTTTGATTGAAGTCAAAGTTCCGGATATCGGTGATTTTGATGCGGTTGAAATTATTGAAATCCTGGTTTCAGAAGGAGAGTCGGTCACCGCAAATCAAGACATTATCACACTGGAATCTGATAAAGCGGCGATGGAGATCCCTAGCTCTGATGCCGGTGTTATCAAGTCATTGAAAGTCAAAGTAGGTGATAAAGTCGCTCAGGGTGATGTGATCCTGACCCTGGAAACCGAAGCAGATTCCGCCACAGAAGATAAACCTGCAGAAACAAAAACTGAGGCAGCCAAACCTGCTGAGGCAAAATCAGAAAAGTCTGCAGATAACGTAAAAGCAGCGCCTGCAGTCAAAGCTGACATTCCAACCGATGCTGATATGCATGCCGAAATAGTGGTATTAGGATCTGGGCCTGGCGGTTATACCGCTGCATTTCGTGCTGCAGATTTAGGCAAACAAGTAATTCTGATTGAGCGTCATCAGCGTATTGGTGGCGTCTGCCTTAATGTTGGTTGTATTCCATCTAAAGCGTTATTGCACACGGCGCATGTTATTAATGAAGCTAAACATATTGCTGACAATGGTGTGACCTTTGGCGCACCAAAAATTGATCTGCCTAAAGTGGCTGAATGGAAAGACAGTATTGTGTCTAAGCTGACAGGTGGTTTATCAGCGTTGGCCAAACAACGTAAAGTGACTGTGGTTCATGGTGAAGCCCAATTTTCTGGTGCCAACCTGATGCAAGTAAAGACTGAAGATGGCGCCAAAACCATCAGTTTTGATAACTGCATTATCGCGGCGGGTTCTCGGGTAACCAAAATTCCGGTCTTTCCAAATGATGATCCTCGGATGATGGATTCCACGGATGCGTTGGAATTGGAAGATTTTCCAAAAAAGATGCTGGTCATTGGTGGTGGCATTATCGGCCTGGAAATGGCGACCGTATATAACGCGTTAGGATCTGAAATCAGTGTGGTGGAATTACAGGACAGCTTGATTCCTGGTGCTGATAAAGATTTGATCAAACCGCTGCATAATCATATTCAAAAACAGTACAAAGCGATTTATCTGAAAACCAAAGTCAGCAAAATCGACGCATTAAAGTCTGGTCTCAAAGTCACCTTTGAAGGTGATAATGCACCTGACCCGCAAACCTATGACAAGATTCTGGTGGCAGTAGGTCGTTCGCCAAATGGTAAGTTGATTAACGCGGAAGCGGCAGGTGTCAACGTAAATGATTACGGCTTCATCGAAGTCAATCAACAGATGCAGACCAATGTGCCCCATATTTATGCGATTGGTGACATTGTCGGTCAACCGATGCTGGCACATAAAGCGACACATGAAGGCAAAGTGGCTGCCGAACATATTGCAGGTAAAAAAGTGGCCTTTGATCCGATGACGATTCCTTCGGTGGCTTATACCGATCCGGAAGTTGCCTGGATGGGACTGAGTGAAGACGACGCTAAAAAACAGGGCATTGAGTATGTTAAAGGCGCGTTTCCGTGGGCAGCCAGTGGACGTAGTTTAAGTGTGGATCGTGATGAAGGTTTGACTAAAGCCTTGTTTGACAAAGAAACCGGTCGTTTATTAGGTGCCGGTATCGTCGGACCGAATGCGGGTGAGTTAATCGCCGAAGCGGTATTGGCTCTGGAAATGGGTGCTGATGCTGAAGATATTGGTCTGAGCATTCATCCACATCCCACCTTATCTGAGACTTTTGCATTTGCAGCGGAAATGGCGGAGGGCAATATTACTGACCTTATGCCGCCACGTAAAACATTACATTCCAAGTAATATCATGCTATCTGTTCGGGGCAGGCTTTGTTGCCCTGAACAGATAGATAACCGTAAGCCAGCAATTAGTAATTTACTGCCTATCATGCAGTGGAACCGACCGGTGATCATTCAGCTATGACCAGAGATGCTTCTTTGCTTAAACCGCCTTTAAAGTGGGCCGGTGGCAAACGCTGGTTAATTCCCAGATTATTAAAATTATGGAAACAGTTTCCTGATTATCGTCTGGTCGAACCTTTTTGTGGCGGCTTGTCGGTGGCTTTGGGATTAAACCCTGATAAGGCATTACTGAATGATTTGAATCCGGCTTTAATTAATTTTTACCGGCAATTACAACATGGCTTAAACATCGACTTGCCATTGGCAAATGATGAACAGCTTTATTATCAATACCGCAAACAGTTTAATGATATTTCAGCTCATAGCGAAGCCGAGCGCGCTCAATTATTTTATTACCTGAATCGTACTGGTTATAACGGTTTATGTCGTTTTAACAAAAGTGGTGGTTACAACGTGCCTTTTGGACGTTATAAAACCATTAATTATGTCAGCGACTTTGCACCTTACCAATCGGTGCTGAATAAATGGGAATTCACTAATACGGATTTTGCTCAACTTGCCATCAGGCAAAATGATTTTATTTATGCTGATCCGCCCTATGATGTGCCGTTTCGTCAATATTCCCAGCAAGGTTTTGACTGGGATGATCAAGTGCGATTAGCCGAATGGCTTGCCAATCACGATGGTCCTGTGGTGCTGTCAAATCAGGCCACGGATAAAATTAAAAAACTCTATCGTGAGCTTGGATTTACCTTGAAATTCCTTGATGCGCCGCGGACGATCAGTTGTAAAGGTGATAAACGACAAGCGGCAAGAGAAGTGCTTGCTTTACGCGGATTTTGATACAATAACGCATTATTTTTTACATTCTTCGATACAGGATTTCCCCACTTATGTCTGACATCAAAAAAGTCGTATTAGCCTATTCAGGTGGCCTGGATACTTCGGTTATTCTTAAATGGCTGCAGGATAAATATCAATGTGAAGTGGTGACTTTTACAGCTGACCTCGGTCAAGGTGAAGAAGTTGAACCAGCACGTGCGAAAGCACAATCGCTGGGAATCAAAGAAATTTATATTGAAGATCTGCGTGAAGAATTTGCCCGCGATTATGTGTTCCCGATGTTCCGTGCCAATGCCATTTATGAGGGTGAATACCTGTTAGGTACTTCCATTGCACGTCCATTAATTGCTAAACGTCTGGTAGAAATCGCTGCCCAAACAGGTGCAGAAGCGGTGTCTCATGGTGCCACGGGTAAAGGTAATGATCAGGTTCGTTTTGAATTGGGTGCTTACGGTCTGAACCCGAATATTAAGGTGATAGCTCCATGGCGTGAATGGGATTTGTTATCGCGTCAAAAACTGCTGGATTATGCAGAACAGCATGGTATTCCAGTTGAAATGAAGCAAGGTAAAAAATCCCCTTACTCAATGGATGCCAACTTACTGCATATTTCCTATGAGGGCGGCATTCTTGAAGACCCATGGGCAGAAGCTGAAGAAACCATGTGGCGTTGGTCTGTTTCACCGGAAAATGCCCCTGATAAAGCAACCTATCTTGAACTCAGCTATGAAAAAGGCGATATCGTCGCGATTAATGGCGAGCGTATGTCTCCTGCTCAAGTCATGACTTACCTGAATAAAGTGGCTGGGGAAAATGGTGTAGGTCGTCTGGATATTGTTGAAAATCGTTACGTCGGTATGAAGTCGCGTGGTTGTTATGAGACACCAGCTGGTACCGTCATGTTACGAGCGCATCGCGCAATCGAGTCACTGACGCTGGATCGTGAAGTCGCTCACTTGAAAGATGAATTGATGCCACGTTATGCCAGTATGATTTACAACGGTTATTGGTGGGCACCGGAACGTCTGATGATGCAGACAATGATAGATGCATCACAGACATCCGTGAACGGTGATGTCAGACTCAAACTGTACAAGGGTAACGTCATTGTGGTGGGTAGACAGTCAGCAACAGACAGTTTGTTTGATGAATCCATTGCCACATTTGAAGATGATGCCGGCGCTTATGATCAGAAAGATGCAGAAGGCTTTATTAAACTGAATGCTTTAAGATTAAAAATAGCAGGGAAGAAGAAAAAATAGGCATATGGACCTTGCCGGAGAAGCTATGAAATACAGTGAAAATGAAGAGCGAACCGCAGAATGGATGCGTTTGGCGTTCTCAAAAATGAAACAATATGAAGTTTCTCCTACACCGGCAAATTATGCTCTTTGGTTTGAGTACGTTTCCGGTACCAATCTGGCTTTGGTTGAAGCGGTAGATAAAGAAATTGAACCGACGGGAAAATTGAGCTCACAACAAAGTCATTTTTTACATCAGCAGTTTTTTGAAGATGATAAAGATCGGACCGCGATGTTTGAAATGCGTCAGGAGCTGGCCCGTTTGCTTAAACAGACACTAAACTATGTTTACACCGGGGTGACAACAACAGATCGCAGTAACAGTCATTTGCAGAGTATGTTAAGTCGCCTGCAACCGGATTTAAATCGTCAGCAGCTACATACTCTGATTGAAGAAGTACTGATTGAAACCCGTCTGGCTGTATCGTCGGGTGAATTACTTAATGAACAATTAAACGGGGCAATGACTGAAGTTGCCGTCCTGAAAAAGGAATTAAGTGATTCTCGACGCGAAGCCATCACAGACAGTCTGACTGGATTAGCTAATCGGAAGCATTTTGATGAGCTAATCAATAAAATGACCCGGGATGCTGATCACAATGGTATGGATGTTTCGGTCATATTTACCGATGTAGATATGTTCAGTGATATCAACGAAAAACATGGTCAGTTGGTGGGTGACCAGGTGTTGAGAGTGATTGCCGAGTTAATGAAAAAATCGTTTAAAGGGCGTGATTTGGTTGCGCGATATGGCGGTGAAGAATTTGCTGTTATTTTGCCGAATACCAGTATGCAAAATGCGCGTAACCTAGCTGAAACGATACGTCAGGAGCTTGCCAGTAAACGTATTCAACGTAAAGATACCCATGAGCCGCTGGGGAAAATAACCATGTCATTCGGTGTGGCGCGTTATGTGCGGGAAGAGGGGGTTGACAGCTTTCTGCAGCGGGTTGATCGCGCCGTATATCTAGCGAAACGAAGCGGGCGCAACAACGTGTGTGATGCGCCGCCACCGATTATCTGATTAAAAACTATCGGTAAAAAACACTTCTTCGAGCGGCAACTGGCCTGCTCGACGACGTGCATCTTCCAGTTTTTTGCCAACGGTAATCATCATTACAATAATATGATCGTGGGGCAGATTGATGATGCGCGCGACTTTATCAAAGTCAAAACCATCCATTGGGCAAGTATCATATCCCATACCTCTTGCCATCAACATGATATTCATCGCTGCAATACTGGTTGAACGCACACACTCATCGCGTTGACCCTGATGATGGTTGGTATAGTAATTTTCTATGGCCGGTAAAATAGCCTTTTTCGCTGCTTCGGGAGCATGCTGCCAATAACGTTCAGGTTGTTTCTCCCAGGCATTCAAGTCGGCACATAGCACCAACAACATAGAGGCATCTACAACCTGAGCCTGACCCCAGGCGGCTTCCAGAATTTGTTGGCGTTTTTCAGCATCCTGTACATGGACAAACCGCCAGTGTTGAATATTGAACGCCGTCGGTGAAAGGATGGCATGTTCCATCAATTCGTTGACTTCTGCTTCTGTCATTTGATGTGCCGGGTCATAATGTTTGACCGAACGACGAGATTGAATCGCTTCTTTTATATCCATTTTTTCGGAGAGGTACTCAGTTAAGTTCGATTTTCAGATACAGCCATTGTTGTTCATCTTGATGACTGCGATAGGTTTTTGCATTTTGTTGCTGGCGTTGTTGTTCACCAATTTGACCAATCAATATCCATTGATTGATAGGTCCATTTACTGTAGTTAACAGGCTGGTTGTGGTGATATCTCCACTGCGTTGCATTTCAGAAAACAACGGTAAAATCTCGATCCGGGCCTGTTGATTCCCGAGAATATGCACACGCGCCTGAAAGCCATTATCCAGTTGAATGTATTGTGTTGTTTCCTGAACCCCAATGCCCCCGTAAGGGTAGAAAATAAGCTGCTGTTGTCTGTCTGCTACCGCTTGACCCATTTGGATATCGATAGGTTGCCCTGCAATGCCTTGGGCCTGATATTGTTGATCCCGTTCACGACTGTCTTTGGTTGACCAACGGTTTATCTCTACAGATGAATTTTTCGGATTCTCTAAATCAATATTGAAGCGATCATCGGCAAAGCGTTCATCGGTAATCTGTTGCTGGGTACGTAGCACGGTAACGGTCAGGCTTTGCTGTCTGCTGTCCAGTTGTTTTACCAGTTGCTCGATTTGCTGAAAACTCTGTGACGAGCTTTTGATAATCAGCATATTATCATGACCATTGATGGTGGTGTAGTTGTCTATCATGGGTTCAATCATCGGTAATATTTCTGCAGCAAGACGATGTTGTAATTCAATGGTTCTGATTTGATCAGCGTAAGCAGGCAATGCCAGAGATAAAAAAATTATCGACCAGATTGTTTTCATAGGTGTAATCGCCTTGTCGTCACATCTGCAGAGCTCTGATTCCAGTACTCTTCAAACTGTTGTTTGAGTTCACGCACTGTCAAGGGATCATGCAAATTTGCCTGCCCAAGGTAACGTTGATTATTGAGACAACGTAAATAGCCTGAATGGTCCGCCAACATCAGTAAATTTTTCGGACGCTGGTGTTTATCAGACAGGATATGCACGCTAATAGAGCTGGTGAGTTTAGCTATTACCGGTAACAGTCGGTGTGAATTAATAACACTGCTTTGTGTTTCATCAACCAATAGTCTTATCTGTGTACGGTGGCTCCGTATACAAAGTTGTTTGATACAGTTAATTATTGCCGGATTATCGAGCAGCACCACATCCAGTTCACTTCCCAGAAAACAGATTTCCCGCTTAGCTGATTCCACCAATTCAAGAGCCGCAGCCGCAGCCTCGTGTTTCCCATCAAACGCGATGATTTGATTCGACTCTGGATTGGTGGGGGTGTTAGCCATTTAGCAGTTTTTTGCCTGTTCAATAGCATTACCGATGTAGCTTGCTGGGGACATCTCTTTTAATGCAAATTTGGCAGTATCAGGCAACTCCAGCGTATCTATAAATTCATGCATAATTTGTTTATTGACTCTCTGTCCACGGGTTAATTCTTTGAGTTTTTCGTAGGGATTCTCAATACCATAACGACGCATGACCGTCTGAATTGGTTCCGCCAGCAATTCCCAATTGGCATCCAAATCTGCCGCCATCACTTCAGGAGCGGCTTCCAGTTTGCTGATACCTTTAAGTGCCGAGCTGTAAGCCAATAATGAATGGGCAAACCCGACACCGATATTGCGTAAGACCGTTGAATCGGTCAAATCACGCTGCCAGCGTGAAATAGGCAGTTTCATTGCCATGTGATCAAAAGTGGCATTGGCAATGCCCAGGTTACCTTCAGCATTTTCAAAATCAATTGGATTGACTTTGTGTGGCATGGTGGATGAACCAATTTCACCTTTAACCGTTCGTTGTTTGAAATAGCCAATCGAAATATAGCTCCAGACATCCCGACAGAAATCCATCAACACAGTATTAAAACGAATCATTGCCTGAAACAGTTCAGCAACGTAATCATGCGGTTCGATTTGGGTCGTATATTTATTCCAGCGCAGGCCAAGTCCAGTGACAAACGCATTAGCCATCATCGGCCAATCAACATTCGGGTAAGCGGCATAATGTGCATTGTAGTTACCCACTGCGCCATTCATTTTCCCATACAACAAAACGGCCGCTACATGGGTGCGTTGTAATTCCAGACGTTTGACCACATTGGCTAATTCTTTACCCAAAGTGGTCGGTGAGGCGGGTTGACCATGTGTACGTGACATCATCGGCGTTTCAGCCTGTTCCAGTGCTAGTTTCTTCAACGCACCAATCAGTGTGTCCATTTCCGGCAATATAACCTGTTCACGGGCATTTTTAAGCATAATGCCGTAAGCCGTGTTATTGATGTCTTCTGAGGTGCAGGCAAAATGCACAAACTCATTTACCGCATCAAGCTCGGCATTGTTTTTGAATTTACGTTTAATAAAATACTCAACCGCTTTCACATCATGATTGGTTTCACGTTCGATAGCCTTTATTTCGGCAGCGTCTTCAACGGAGAAGTTGTTCATTAAATTGTTGAGAAACTGTTCGGCTGTTTCACTTAGTTTTGGCACTTCCTGGATATCTGCATTGGCGCCGAGTAAATGTAACCAGCGACACTCCACTTCAACACGGGCACGCAGCAAACCATACTCACTGAAATAAGGTCGCAAAGCCTTTGTTTTATCAGCATAACGGCCATCAACCGGTGAGATGGCAGTAAGAGCAGTTAATTCCATGAAATCTCCATTAAAAATAAGCTTAAAATTGGTCGAAATTATAGCAGAACTCGGCCCTGATTCTGGATTTGATTCAGTTTGCTTTGTGAATTTGCGTTAAAATAGCTTTCATCTTAGTTCAACTTCGGAGCGTTTTCGTGCTGCAAGAATATCAAAAACATGTTGAAGAGCGTGCTGCTGAGGGTTTACCGCCTTTACCGTTGGATGCAAAGCAGGTGTCTGACATTATTGAAGGGCTTAAACAATCTCAAAACAGTGACAGAGAAGCATTGCTCGATCTGCTGATTCACCGAGTTCCACCCGGTGTAGACAAGTCGGCCTATGTAAAAGCAGGGTTTCTGGCCGCGATTGCCAAACAGGAAACACAATGTGATTTGATAACCCCGGTTTTTGCGACTGAACTACTCGGTACCATGATGGGTGGATATAACATCCAACCTTTAATCGAATTACTGGATTATGACGCAACGGCTGAGGCAGCAGAAACCGCACTTTCCAAAATTGTTATGGTTTACGACGCTTACCATGATGTGGTGGAGAAAGCCGAAACCAACGCTTATGCAAAACGTATTCTGCAATCCTGGGCTGAAGCTGAATGGTTTTTATCCAGACCGCAGTTAGCTGAAGCGATTACGCTTACCGTATTCAAAGTGCCGGGTGAAACCAATACTGATGATTTATCCCCGGCCACCGAAGCCTGGAGCCGTCCGGATATTCCGTTGCATGCTAAGGCAATGCTGGTCAGCAAAATGCCTGATGCACTTGATAACATCATCACGCTGAAAGAAAAAGGCTACCCGTTAGCCTATGTCGGTGATGTGGTCGGCACTGGTTCATCACGCAAATCTGCGATCAACTCAGTCTTGTGGCATATGGGACACGATGTAGCATATGTTCCTAACAAGCGGCAGGGTGGCGTTATTTTAGGCAACAATATTGCGCCGATTTTCTTTAATACCGCTGAGGACTCTGGCGCTCTGCCCATCGAATGTGATGTGGATCAGCTGGAAACCGGTGATGTCATTACTATCAAGCCTTATGAAGGCAAAATCTATAATGAAGCCGGTGAAGTCTTGTCCGAATTCACCTTACGTCCCACCACTATTGCTGACGAGGTTAGGGCCGGTGGTCGTATTCCTCTGATTATTGGTCGGGGATTAACCGATAAGGCTCGCGAAACATTGGGCATGCCACCATCAGATGTCTTCAAACGTCCGGTTGAACCAGTTCATAGTGACAAAGGCTTTACGTTGGCACAGAAGATGGTCGGTGTTGCGTGTGGCGTGGAAGGTGTACGTCCAGGTGCTTACTGTGAACCTAAAGTCACCACAGTCGGTTCACAGGATACGACGGGCGCAATGACTCGTGATGAATTAAAAGAATTAGCCTGTCTGGGGTTCTCTTCTGATTTGGTGATGCAGTCGTTCTGTCATACCGCAGCTTATCCAAAACCGGTTGATATCAAACTGCAGCATGAGTTACCGGAATTTATCAGTACCCGTGGTGGTGTGTCACTACGCCCGGGTGATGGCGTTATTCATTCCTGGTTGAACCGGATGATATTGCCGGATACCGTCGGTACCGGTGGTGATTCACATACCCGTTTTCCGATCGGTATCAGTTTTCCGGCGGGTTCAGGTTTAGTGGCGTTTGCCGCAGCTCTGGGTGTGATGCCTCTAGATATGCCGGAATCTGTACTGGTACGCTTTAAAGGTGAAATGCAGCCGGGCATTACCCTGCGTGATTTGGTTAATGCCATTCCGTATGCGGCGATTCAGGAAGGTTTATTGACGGTCGAGAAAAAAGGTAAGAAAAATATCTTTAATGGCCGTGTACTGGAAATCGAAGGCTTGCCGGATCTGAAAGTCGAACAGGCGTTTGAATTATCCGATGCCTCCGCTGAGCGAAGTGCCAACGGCTGTACTGTCCGGTTAAATAAAGAACCTATTATTGAATTTTTAACCTCAAATATTTCTTTAATGGAATGGATGATTGCTGAAGGCTATGCCGATGCCAGAACCTTGCAACGGCGGATTGATGCAATGCGTACATGGTTGGAAGACCCACAGTTGCTCGAACCGGATGCCGATGCTGAATACGCTGCGGTTATCGAGATTGATTTGAATGAAATCAAAGAGCCGTTACTGGCCTGCCCGAATGATCCGGATGATATCAAACCCTTATCCGAAGTCGCTGGGGCGCATATTGATGAAGTGTTTATCGGCTCCTGCATGACTAATATCGGTCACTACCGTGCAGCAGGGAAAGTACTGGAAAAAATGGGTAATCTCCCGGTCAAACTCTGGGTTGCTCCGCCAACCAAGATGGATCAGCATCAATTAACGGAAGAGGGGATTTACAGCATTTTCGGCCGGGTAGGGGCACGGACTGAAACACCGGGATGTTCATTGTGCATGGGTAACCAGGCACGGGTTGCCGATAATGCCACAGTGGTGTCTACCTCTACCCGAAACTTTCCGAATCGTCTTGGTAACGGTGCAGATGTGTATTTATCGTCTGCAGAACTGGCTGCTGTGGTCGCCAGTATGGGGCGTATCCCAACCGTGGCTGAATATCTGGAAAAAGTAGCGGGTATTCAGCCTATGGCCAATGAGATTTACCGTTATCTGAACTTTAACGAGCTGGAACATTATCAGCGAGCTAAAGCCAGTTAATCTGACAACTAATCGCTGAAATTAAAAAGGGCTGTTGATACAGCCCTTTTTTTATACCTGAAAAGTTGGTCAGGTTTGGGCGTCTAACTCTGTGGCTGCCTGCAATAATTTATTGCTTTGCAATAGAAACTGCCAGCGTTTTCCGCCTTTTTGCTGCCATAACACCGCGGCGCGTATGCCGGTTAATAATAAGGCTCGAATGCGATTGACGTTATCGGCCTGTTGCAAATAGGTTGAATCACCAAATACCTGAATTCGTGGTGTAAGTTCACTGACCGTACGCTGATAAATATCGGCAAAACGGGCAATAACCTGCGGACTGGTGATGCTGCCGAAATACTCGATTTGCTGGGGTATCTGGTCCAGTTCGCGGGTAATCAGATCCAGCATTGCTGGGCGTTTACGCAGCTTACGTTGTAAATGCAAAATGCCAATCGCATAGCGCAACACCACAATATCGCGGGGTTGCTTACGCTTGGAAAGTTGTTGATTGAACTGACGAAGACCGGTTTTTAATTTGCTGATATCACCATAAACCGTCTCGGCATCGGGGGCATCCATCACCATTAAACTTTGTAGCATGGTCTGCATATCGTCATTATCAACCTGTCCCGTTTCAGCAATCTGCTGCACCAGAGTGACGGATTGCATTAAGGCGGACAGGGCGATCACCCGATCTTGAATAATTGTTCTTTGAGTCATGGATGCATCCCCGGAGCATTGGTATCAACAATTATGCCGCCACCGAGGCAGACATCTTCCTGATAAAACACGACGGATTGCCCTGGCGTAACGGCCCGCTGTGGTTCATCAAATTTAACCTGGATAATGCCATTTTCATCCTGCGTGATAACACAGGCCTGGTCAGGCTGGCGGTAGCGGGTTTTGGCGCTGGCACGGCATGGGAACTCGGGTGCTTCACCGGCAACCCAGGAGAGTTGTTCAGCCTTTAATGTATTACTGTAAAGCCAGGCATGCTCACCTTGCACAACATATAAAATACGATTTTCCATATCTTTGCCAGCGACAAACCAGGGCTCACCGCTACTGTTTTTACGTCCACCTATTCCCAGTCCCTGGCGTTGACCCAGTGTGTAATACATTAATCCTGTATGTTCACCAATGATTTCTCCTTCAGGAGTTCGCATTTCACCTGGCTGTGCCGGGATATAGCGTCCGAGAAACTCGCGAAAACGGCGTTCACCGATAAAGCAGATCCCGGTGCTGTCTTTTTTATCATGATTAATAAAACCGGCTTTCTCAGCAATTTCACGAACCTCGGTTTTTGGTAACTCTCCGAGCGGAAATAGAGTGCGAGACAATTGCGCCTGACCAAGGGTGTAGAGGAAATAGCTCTGATCTTTGGTATTGTCCAGACCTTTCAGTAATTGAAATTTGCCATCCTGTTCACGAACCCGGGCGTAATGGCCTGTAGCAATCAGATAACCACCCAACTCCATGGCGTGATCTAAAAACGCTTTAAATTTGATTTCGCGATTACACAGAATATCGGGATTGGGTGTGCGTCCTGCCTGATATTCATCCAGGAAATGTTTGAACACATAATCCCAGTATTCCATAGCGAAATTAGCTTCATGAAACACAATACCGACTTTATCAGCGACTGATTGAGCGTCTTTTCGATCTTCTTCTACGGTACATTCGCTTTCATCGGCGTAGTCGACCCAGTTTTTCATAAACAGACCTTCAACCTCAAAGCCTTGTTGTTTAAGTAACAGGGCTGAGACAGAGGAGTCCACACCACCGGACAGACCGACGACTATTTTTTTGTGTTCAGACATAATTAATCAGTTAATAAATCAAGTGGGTAACGCTTACCGGCAAGATAATCCTGGAGACATTGTTCAACCAAAGGGCTGCGACATTGTGACCGTCGTTGCTGAATGGATGGAGCATCAAGCCAAACCGCCTGATGAATATCGCTATCCAATGGTCTATCCAGATGTTCTCCAAGACGGCCAGTAAAACAGAAACGGATATAGGTATTCTGAGTTTGTTGATGTCGCCAGCGATAAATACCTATCAACGATTCAGGAATGAACTGCCAGGCAGTTTCTTCAAGTGTTTCTCGGATAACGGCTTCAATCAGGCTTTCGCCGTCTTCGAGATGACCGGCTGGCTGGTTGAGTTTGAGTTCGCTGCCGATCATTTCCTCGACCATCAGAAATTGCTGGTCGCGCTCTATTACGGCGGCTACGGTGGTTCTTGAAGTCCAAATCATCAGCATATTTTATCATGGTCTGGAAGTTAACTTCGCACCATTGTCCCGGTTGCAGATCATTTAACTGCCAGGGACCAATTGCCACCCGGATCAACCTTAATGTTGGATGACCAATTGCGGCGGTCATCCGCCGTACCTGTCGGTTTTTGCCTTCGCTGATTTGTAATTCAAGCCATTGGGTGGGAATGGCTTGCCGAAAGCGGACCGGTGGATGCCTTTCCCATAAATCAGGTTCATCAATAAGACGAGCCTGAGCCGGTTTGGTTTTTCCATCTTTCAGTATGACACCCTGCTGTAATTGTTTAATTGCAGCGACATCAGGGATGTTTTCTACCTGCACCCAGTAAGTTTTGCTTAATTTATGTCGTGGATCGCTGATATGATGTTGTAATTGGCCATCGTCGGTCAGTAATAATAAACCTTCACTATCACGATCCAGCCGTCCAGCCGGGTAGATATCCGGCACATCAATGTAATCTTTTAGCGTTGCCCGACCGTCTTTGTCATTGAATTGTGTCAGTACATCGTAGGGTTTATTAAAAGCAATTAGTTTGGTCATGGTTATATCAGTGCCAGAGATCATGTAAAATGCCATTTTTCTTTTCAGGAGCCGTGCATGGCATATCAACACATTAGTGTACCGGAACAGGGTGCAGCCATCGGCGTAAATGCCGATTATTCATTAGATGTACCTAGTCAGCCGATTATCCCTTTTATTGAAGGTGATGGCATCGGTGTCGATATCACGCCGGCTATGATTGATGTGATTGATTCGGCCGTTAACAAAGCTTATCAAGGCGAACGGAAGATTGCCTGGATGGAAGTCTATGCCGGTGAAAAAGCCACACAGCTCTATGGTGCAGAAACCTACCTGCCAGAAGAAACCATTGAGGCTCTGAGAGAATATTCTGTATCGATCAAAGGTCCGTTGATGACACCGGTTGGCGGTGGCATACGCTCACTTAATGTGGCGTTACGTCAAACACTGGATTTATATGTTTGCCAGCGTCCGGTTCGTTACTATCCCGGTACTCCGAGCCCGGTTAAATCGCCTGAAAGTATTGATATGGTTATCTTTCGGGAAAACTCCGAAGACATCTATGCCGGTATTGAATGGCCTGCAGAAAGTGCTGAAGCGAAAAAAGTCATTGCATTTTTACAGAACGAAATGGGCGTCACCAAAATTCGCTTTCCGGATACTTCTGGTATCGGGATTAAACCCGTGTCTCAGGAAGGTACTGAGCGACTGGTACGCAAAGCGATTCAATATGTTATCGACAATGATCGTGATTCGTTGACCCTGGTGCATAAGGGCAACATTATGAAGTTCACTGAAGGTGCTTTTAAACAGTGGGGTTACGATCTTGCTGAGAAAGAATTTGGTGCCACTCCTTTGGATGGTGGCCCTTGGAAAACCTTTAAAAACCCCAATACTGGTAAATTGATCACCATAAAAGATTCAATTGCCGATGCGTTTTTACAGGAAATCCTGTTACATCCTAAAGATTATGATGTGGTCGCCACATTGAATCTGAATGGAGATTATATTTCTGATGCTCTGGCCGCGCAGGTTGGGGGGATTGGTATCTCACCGGGTGCAAATCTAGCGGATACTGTTGCGATGTTTGAAGCGACACACGGTACTGCTCCAGCATTGGCTGGAAAAAATAGTGCGAATCCGTCATCATTAATCCTATCGGCCGAAATGTTATTACGCCATTTAGGTTGGGTCGAAGCGGCGGATCTCGTCGTTTCCGGCGTCTCAGGCGCCATTTCAAATGCACGTGTCACCGGTGATTTAGCTCAGGCTATTGGCGTCGATGCGTTGAGTTGTAGTGATTATGCTGCAGCTGTTATTCAAAACATGTAAGGAGTTTCCATGAAAGTTGCAGACAACAAAGTAGTCGTGATTGACTACACGCTCACCGACAACAGCGGTACCGTCATCGATAGTAGTGAAGGTGCCGGCCCGCTGGCGTATCTGCATGGTGCAGGCAACATTATCCCTGGTTTGGAAGATGCATTGATGGGCAAAGAAACTGGCGATAAAGTTCAAGCCAGTATTGAACCTGCTAATGCTTATGGCGAGCGCCATGATGCATTGAAACAAGATGTGCCTGCTGAATTATTCAGTGGCGTCGAAAAAGTCGAAGTAGGCATGCAATTTCAATCAGAAACCGAGCAGGGCCCGGTTTTAGTGACTGTTGTTGCTATCAACGACGAAACTGTAACTGTAGACGGCAATCATCCATTGGCGGGTGTTCATCTGAACTTTGATGTAGAAATCCGTGAAGTACGTGAGCCAAGTGAAGAAGAGCTGGAACATGGACATGTACATGGTGAAGGTGGTCATCAGCACTAAAAGCAAAAAACTTATCAGGGACTGTTAATCCTTTATAACAGCCTCACTTCGTTGGAAATGACTTAGGTAGAACAACTACACAGATCATTTATGCTATGTGAGACAAAAATAGCCTCCAGCATTGGTGGTGATGAAAGATCAACAGACCCAAATCTCAAAGGCGGGCATTGTGCCCGTCTTTTTGTTTCCAACAAAGAAATGCATGCAAACAATCGAACAACTTAAACAACAATTTGCCATTGCTGAGCGCCTGGACTTTTCAATGGGGCCTTCTGAATGTGTGATGATCGATATTGACACTCCATGTGCCAAGGCACGTATCGCGCTTCAGGGTGCTCAAGTTTTATCTTACCGATCCGCTGATGCATTACACGATCTGTTTTTTTTAAGCAGGTTAACTCGTTATGGCAATAGACGAGCAATTCGTGGTGGTGTACCGGTTTGTTGGCCATGGTTTGGTGATGATCCCAGTGGTAAAGGCCGACCGGCTCATGGTTTTGCACGTAATCGTGTTTGGGATTTAGTCGATGTTCAGCAGACTGAAAACGATGGCATTAAATTGACGTTGTCGTTAACACCGGACCCTCACGATCAACCACTATGGCATTGTTCCTATGCCTTACAGATGGTGCTTGAGATTGATGAACAATTAAAATTTTCCCTGACCACGAAAAACCTGGATACCGAAAGTTTTGTTATCTCGCAGGCCCTGCATACCTACTTTGCAGTGAGTAACATTGAAAAAACTCAGGTTAGGGGATTGGATAACCGCCATTATCTCGACAAGGTGGAAAACTTCCGTGAAAAACTGCAGCAGGGTGAAATCTTTTTTCAAGGTGAAACCGATAGGGTGTATTTGAACAGTCCGGATAAGCTTTTCATTGAAGATACTGGCTGGTCACGACGAATCGTGGTCGAAAGCTCAGGCTCCAATACGACAGTTGTCTGGAATCCATGGGAACGTGTTAAGGCATTAAAAGATATGACAGATGATGCCTACCAGTATTTTGTCTGTGTTGAAACTGCAAACGCTGCAAACGACAGTGTCAGCCTGTCACCCGGTGAATCGCATACCATTTCTGCGAGTTACCGAATTATGCCGATGGCTTAGTCAGACCAACGCTGTCGCAACTCATCCCGATGCAAGGCCAGCCATTGAATAGCGATAATCGGAATGGCCGAGATGATTTTACCGTCCTCCAGCAAAGCATAGACTTCATCAAATGATAAAACGCTGACAGAAATATCTTCATTTTCTTCATCCAATCCATGCAAACCACCGATATGGGTACTATCAATACGTCCACAGAACAAATGCAGTAACTCAGATGTTCCACCGGGCGAAGTAAAAAACTCGTTGATTTTAAGCATCTCAAGAATTTCACAGCCAGATTCTTCAACTGCTTCACGGTAGGCCACTGACTCCGGGGTTTCACCTGGCTCAATCGCACCGGCAACAATTTCCAGTAACCATGCGCGTTGATCGTTTAGCTTTAATGCGCCGGGACGAAATTGCTCGATAATAACCAACGCATCTTTTTGTGGATCATAAAGCAACACAGCCACACAATTTCCACGGTGAAATACTTCACGGGTCAGCGGTGCACTCCAGCCTCCTTTATAAAGGGTATGTTTGACGGAAACAATTTTTAAACTAAAAAAACCGCTATAAGCGGTTGTTTCATTGATGATTTCAAATTTTTTTTCGCTCATCCATTTTCCCTGAATTTCATCGAGATATTATTTGTCAGCTATAAATGCTGATTTTGACAGACCTTCAATGCGATGCAATAACGCTGTGAATTTAGTGCCATCTTTTTCGATATGCTCAAGCTTAACCGGCAAATAATCAAGTTCAGGCGCGCACCATAATGTGGTTTCTCGATCTTTATCACTCTCCCGATCACGCTGTCTTTTAAACTTGATGGTGGCTATTTTGCCAAGTGGTGTGGTGATGGTTTCCTGTTCAAGCCGCTCAATCTGATAATGTTTGATGTGTCCACCATCAGCGATTAAGTAATTAAAAGTGCTTTGTTCGGGATTTTTTTGTAAATCCAGCCTCAATTGCACCTGATAAACATGCTTCTCCAACGTACCGGGCTCGATTTCAAGATCCCATGGATGAATTTCATCATCGATATGAACCCGATTTTGCTGCCAGTCAAAATCCATACGCAGGTATTTATCTTTTTTGCCACCACTGCGTTGGTAAAGATACTGTTGGGGGCTAATCTGCTGTTTGGACAGGCTCCACAAGCTGGTTTCTTTGACGATATCGCGTCTGAAAACGGCGACCAGTCCTTTTGCCTTGCTGGCCGAACGAAACCGATAAAGTCCTTCTGTTAAGGTTTCAAGTTGCTGGGTTAACTCACCTGCCTGCAGACCATTCATTTCAATTTGATATTTTGCTGAATAGTCATCCAGGCCTTGGGCGAAGGAGGTTGATGACAGTAAAAGCAGTATTAAACCGAAAAAGTTGTGCATGGGTAATTAGCTCAGATGTTGTTGAATTAACAACCTTAAGGCATCAGGATATAGCTTATGTTCCTCGATCAGGACTCTGGCCGCCAACGTTTCTTCCGTGTCATCAGACATAACCGGTACTTTGGCTTGCAATATTACCGGGCCTGCATCTAATTCTTCTGTAACAAAATGTACGGTGGCACCATGTTCCGTTTCACCAGCCTCGATAGCACGTTTATGAGTATGCATGCCTTTGAATTTGGGCAACAGTGAAGGATGAATGTTGATTAATCGATTGTTGTAGTGCTGAACAAATCCGTTGCTCAGAATTTGCATAAAACCAGCCAGCACAACATAGTCCGGTTCAAAAGAATCAATCAGCTTCATTAACTGTTGATCAAAAGCTTCACGACTAGTGAAGTTTTTATGATCCAGTGTCTTGGTGGCGATGTTTGAATGTTGAGCGAAAGCTAAACCAGCAGCATCCGGGCAATTACTGATTACAGCGGCTACCTCAGCATCTAATTCATTTGATTGAATTGCCTTGATAATGGATTGCATATTACTGCCACGACCGGAAATCAGGATGACCAGTTTAGGTTTGAGAGTTTTGCTCATTTAATAATGACTTGTTCTTTAGTACTGCTAACGTCGATATGACCAATTCGCATGGCTGTTTCGCCTAATGCAGTCAATACCTGCACTGTGGCGTCTGCATCTTCTTCGGCGACGCAAACGACCATGCCGATACCGTTATTGAATGTGCGATACATTTCTCGATCAACCACATTTCCCTGTTGTTGCAGCCAGTCGAAAACAGCAGGTCTTTGCCAGCTTTTACTATCGATGACGGCTGTCAGATTTTCTGGAAGTACTCGTGGAATGTTTTCCAGTAATCCTCCGCCAGTAATATGAGAAATGGCATGAATATTTATTTTTTCATGTAGTTGCAATAATGATTTAACGTAGATTCTAGTAGGGTATAACAACTTTTCACCTAACGTAGCACCGTCAAACTGCATGGTTAAATCCGCATTGCTGACTTCAATGATCTTACGGATCAGCGAATAACCATTGGAATGCGGTCCCGAAGAGGCGAGTCCGATAATGGCATCACCAGCCTTTACCTGTGAACCGTCAATGATGTTATCTTTTTCAACGATACCGACACAGAAACCCGCCAAATCGAAATCGCCTTCCTGATACATACTTGGCATTTCAGCAGTTTCACCGCCAACCAAAGCGGCACCAGACTGCAGACAACCTTCAGCAATGCCACTCACCACATCGGTGGCGACATCTATATTAAGCTTACCGGTTGCGTAATAGTCCAGAAAGAACAGGGGTTCTGCTCCAAGAACCGCAATATCATTGACACACATAGCAACTAAATCAATACCAATGGTGTCATGTATTCCAGCTTCTATAGCCAGTCTTAATTTGGTGCCGACGCCATCTGTTCCGGAGACCAGAACCGGTTGTTTATATTTATCAAGTGGCAGTTCAAACAGGCTGCCAAATCCGCCTAGACCGGCCATGACACCAGGACGTCGGGTTTTTGCTGCTAGCGGCTTGATACGCTCGACAAGCGCATTACCGGCTTCTATATCGACGCCGGCATCGCGGTAACTGAGGGCTTGATTTGATTTGCTTGGTGGAACGACGGGATCGGTCATGCTGGCTTCCTGATTATTTGGACATCACACACAAAAAACAGCGTGTTAGAATACCACAATGCCTAGATTATTTTTCTCACTGATTTTCGTTTTCGCTGCGTCGATTGTCTCCGCTGCGGAAGTTACTGATTTGTATCAAGCGCAAGCGCCTGTTGAGTCACAAAGTGAACAGGATCGTCATCGTCTTGCGCCAGAATTGCTTAAACAGGTTCTCATAAAAGTTGTCGGTGACCGTCGTGCTGTAGAGCAGGCAGATATTTCTGCATTGATTACTGATGCGGAACGTTATATCGATCAATTTTATTATCAACAAATTATGAAAACCGTCAGTGGTGATGCGGCGGAACAACAACTGGTTCTAACGTTGGAGTTTGATGCCAATGGAATTAATAATGCGCTGCAACGGATTGGTTTGCCGGTATGGGACAAAATCCGACCTCAATCATTAATCTGGGTCGCTATTGAATATGCTGGAAAACAGCAGTTGATTGGTGAAGATGATGAAGATTCATTGCTTGTATATTTTGAGCAGGCCGCAAAAAAACGTGGTATTCCGTTGCTGTTGCCATTGATGGATCTGGAAGATCAAACACAGCTGACCTTTAACGATGTTTCAACTGGCAATAACATTGCGGTAAAACAGGCTTCCGATCGCTATGGTGCTTCGGTTATCGTCACGGCCAGATTAAGAGGTAATGAAACATCGGCAGAAATAAGCTGGCAAGCCATGCTAGGTGATGACATTGAACGTTGGTCAAGTCAGGGAACAGTGCAGTCAGCCATTCAAAGTGGTATGGATGAGTTTGCTGATCGTCTGGGTAGACGGCTTAACATCTCGTTCAGTGCCGCCGGCCACAACGAGATGGCAATTCAGGTCACTGGTATTGAGGATTACGAAGCCTATAGCCGATTAATGGATTATTTGGGAAGCTTGCAGGTCGTTTCGGATATTAAGGTTGGCAGTTTAGGCAGTGAGAAGCTTGATTTGGTTTTAATTATTCAAGCTGAGCCAGAAAAATTTCGACATTTATTATCGATGGGGCAAATGTTGCAGCCTGTTAGTACTGACAGCAGTGGTATGCAATACCGGTTATTACCTTGAAGCGACGGGATATTCCCAATCTTATCTGCCTGTTTCGAATTTTATTGGTTGGGCCAATCGTTTGGTTAATGCTGAAAGAAAACTTTTCTAGTGCATTAGCTTTGGTAGCCATAGCTGGAATTTCGGATGGTCTGGATGGTTTTCTGGCTCGTCATTTTCATTGGCAAAGTCGTCTGGGATCCATTCTGGATCCGTTAGCAGATAAACTTCTTCTTGCTGCCACATTTGCCACATTAACCTATATGCAATTACTGCCTTTGTGGCTATTATTACTGGTGTTTGGCCGGGATTTACTGATTGTTTGTGGTGGATTGGCCTACCATCTTAAGTTCGGTGAATATGAACTGTCTCCACTCTGGAGCAGTAAAATCAATACAGTATTTCAAATTGCATTAGTCTTGCTGGTTATTGTGCAACAGGAATGGCTGCCACAAGCTGAAATATGGAGTGCAACCATGGTCTGGTTGGTGGTGGCAAGTGTCATCATTAGTGGCAGTGAATATATAGTGGTTTGGGGGACAAGCGCGTGGCGTCAGATGAAAAAAAGCTAATGAGTGATACCAATAAATTCCTGTTTCTAGGGTTATTGATTTTATGTGGTTGGCTGGTGATGATGTTATCAAATGTGCTGACGCCTTTTTTTATAGCGGCTTTACTTGCTTATTTGGGCGATCCATTAGTTGACAGGTTAGAAAAATATCGTATGTCACGCACGGTTGCTGTGTGTGCTGTATTTGGCATATTCCTGCTTACAGCCTTGATTTTATTGCTAATATTTATCCCCATGCTCAGTGCTCAGTTGGTTTCCTTATTTGAAAAAATGCCAAGTTATCTGGATCGTTTGCAGAGTTCGATGGAGCTGCTGTTACAAAGAGTGGGTCTATCAGCAGATATGATCAATCTGAATACAGTCAAAACGGCACTACAGGACTATTGGTCGGAAGCTGGGAAAATGGCTGGTGATGTTATGGGCTATATGACTCGTTCCGGCATGGTTCTATTGCAGTGGCTGACTAATCTGGTGTTAATTCCTGTACTGACTTTTTACTTGTTAAGAGACTGGGATGATCTGGTGGCCAGGTTCCGCGAATTATTACCACGTAAACATGCTGACAAAATCATACGGATAAGTGGTGAATGCGATGATATGCTGGCTGGCTTTTTGCGTGGTCAGTTGATGGTGATGCTTTCCTTGTCGATTATTTACAGCATCGGACTGAGCTTTATTGGCCTGGATCTGGCTTTGTTACTGGGTGTGATCGCCGGGATTGTCAGTTTTGTGCCTTATTTGGGACTGGTCGTCGGTATTGCCCTTGCCGGTTTGGCCGCGTATTTGCAATTTCAGGAATGGCTACCGGTATTGATGGTGGTCCTGGTATTCAGTTTTGCCCAGGCAGTTGAAGGTATGTTTTTAACCCCGCGATTTGTCGGTGAGAGGATTGGGCTGCATCCCGTTGCGGTCATTTTTGCGGTGATGGCGGGCGGCACATTGTTTGGTTTTGTCGGTGTTCTGTTGGCCTTACCTGTTGCGGCAGTTGTCATGGTATTGCTTCGTCATGCCCATAATCGTTATCTGAACAGTCATTTGTATTCCTAAGCGCTGGACCGATGAATAATCAAGAAATTCAGCTGACACTGCGCTTAACACCGCAGGAAATTTTCAGCATTGATAATTTTATATTTGAAAATGAAGAACTAGACGCTGCTGTTGATGTTTTCTGTCGTGAGAAAAAACCAGATTTTCTGTATCTGTGGGGTGATTCTGGTGTCGGCAAAACGCATTTAAGCCTGGCAATTGCAGAGCAGCTTCAGGTCATGGGGCATCAGGTTAGCTATATCAATCTGCAGGAACTGCGTGATACTGCAGAGGCTGAAGTTTTACCCTCGTTAATTCAAAGCAATGTAGTCTGTTTTGATGATTTGCAGGCAGTTACCGGTGATGCTGGCTGGGAAGAAGCATTGTTTCACTGCTTCAATCGCTTACGCGAACATGAACATAAACTAGTCATTTGTGCCGAACAAAGCCCATCACAATTAGCGATTAAATTGCCAGATCTACGTTCAAGACTGGGCACTGGTTTAATTTACCAATTGCCTGCAATGACTGATGTGTTAAAACAACAGGCATTGATCAGTCATGCGCAGAGTCGAGGTTTGATTCTGCCGGAAGAGGTTGCCCAATATCTATTACGCCATTACAGTCGTGATATGCCATCTTTAATGCTGGTATTACAACGTCTTGATAAAGCCTCTTTACAGGCGCAACGACGTTTGACCATTCCATTTGTGCGAGAAGTGATTCAACATGGCTGAAAAGCCATCAATGACAATTATCTGGCCCGGCTTTGCCACTGTAATGCAGGAAATCAATCAGTCTTTACTGCCGATCAAACTGCAACAATTATTTGGCAAAGGTCATTTCACTGCTTCTGATCATACGTTTGAACGTGCGTTAATCCAGTTATTCAGTACCCGTCCACTTGAAGATAATGATTTACCCACAGCTTCATTGCGTAATCCAGGCCGATTAAGTCTTTGTGCGGATCCTTGTTATTTACATGCCGACCGGGATCGTCTTTTATTATTTTCAATCAATGATTTGACCATGGAGGAGGCGACCGGCCTGATAGAGTGTGTCCAGCCTTTACTCAATGATTTTGCTGCTCAACTGGTGATGAATGATTTGAATCATTGGTCGATTTGGCTGGATAACATGCCGGATATTGCTCTGACGGCAATGCCATCCTTAATCGGTAAGTCGGTCGCCTCAGCATTACCGAGTGGTGTAGAGCAAAACGATTGGCTGCGCTTAGGTAATGAAATTCAGATGGCTTTATTCGAACACCCGGTGAATCAACAACGGCAGGCAGCAGGCAAACTGCCTGTCAACAGTATCTGGTTCTGGGGCAAAGCAGATTGGCAAGCACAAGCGAATCTCTGGAACGGACTTTATGGTGATGCGGCCTTATTAAAATTGCTTTCGGCCGCAAGTTCAACTGAGTTGCAACCATTATCACAATGGAATGCGGAACACCCCATGACGGGTAAGCAATTACTGGTGTTTCCCAAACTGGATTTGCAAAATGATTGGCAGCAGCAACTGGAACAATTTGCCAAACAAGAATTTTTGCCTTTGGTGCAAAAGCTGCGACGTTATCAAATTCAGCAATTACGTCTAATCATTCCCGAACATGGCCAATATCGATGGCGCTGCTGGGATGCCTGGAAACCCTGGTAATTTGATGAAAATTCAACAACGAAAAGCCGATGAATGGCGTTTATTTCCACAGAGCTGGCCTGAGTGCCTTCGCAGAATTATGGCAGCTCGCGGGATTAAATCGGCTGATGAATTAACATTCAACCTTGCTGATCTACCCAAGCCCTCGCAAATGCAGGGTATGGATGCAGCCGTTACTCTATTAACGCAGGCGCTGCAGCAACAATGGCGAGTCATGATCGTGGCAGATTTTGACAGCGATGGTGCTACCAGTTGTGCTGTGATGATGCGTGGTTTACGGATGATGGGTCTGCAGAATATAGATTTTATTGTGCCCAATCGATTTGTACATGGGTATGGTTTAACCACAGAGTTACTCAGTGAAATCGCCGTCGAAAATCAGCCGGATCTGCTGATTACTGTTGATAACGGTATTGCCAGCATCGATGGAGTAAGTCTTGCAAAACAACGTGGTATGCAGGTGCTGATTACTGATCATCATCTTGCCGCAGAACAATTACCGCAAGCGGATGCCATTGTGAATCCCAACCAGCCCGGCGATGTTTTTCCCAGCAAGATGCTGGCAGGGGTCGGTGTTGCGTTTTATGTATTGCTGGGATTGCGGCAGGGGTTGCGTGATCTGGATTGGTTTGAATTAAAGCAACTGGCTGAACCTCGTCTGGTGGAATTGCTGGATTTGGTGGCTCTGGGTACGGTAGCGGATGTGGTGCCTTTGGATAGGCTCAATCGTACTTTTGTCGATCTGGGGCTTAAACGCATGCGCCAGGGATTGGCCTGTGCCGGTATTCGCGCATTATTGGAAGTTGCCGGAAAAGATATTACCCGATTATCCTCGCAGGATTTGGGCTTTGCCATAGCGCCAAGGTTAAATGCAGCAGGGCGGATGGAAGATATGGGGCTGGGTATTGATACGTTACTGACCGACAATTTTGCCATGGCCCAGCAAGCAGCCCAATTGCTGGATCAAATTAATCTTGAACGCCGTTCAGTTGAACAGACCATGCAGCTTGAAGCTCTAGAGATGCTAGAGAAAACCCAGTTAAACGAAACCAGTGATGCGGCAGCCTATTGTTTATACGAAAAAAACTGGCACCAGGGCGTCATTGGTTTATTAGCCTCTCGAATAAAAGAAAAACTGCATCGGCCGGTCATTGTGTTTGCTCCCGGCGAGCCAGGTGAAATTAAAGGTTCCGCACGTTCCATAACAGGAGTTCATATTCGTGATGTATTGGTCAACGTCGCCGCTAAATATCCTGATTTAATTTTGCGGTTTGGTGGACATGCGATGGCGGCCGGACTGATCTTGAGAAAAGATGACTTCAGCTTATTTGAACAAGCATTTAGTGAAGCAGTGCAGAAATCGGCTGATCCGGCTGTATTTGAACGCGCTTATTTTTCAGATGGCGAACTAACTGTTGAAGAGATGGATTTGTCATTAGCCCAGCAGTTGCCGATGTTTGCACCTTGGGGGCAGGCGTTTCCTGAACCGCAATTTCACGGTCAGTTTGTTTTAATTAATTACCGACATGTAGGTCAACAGGCAGACCATTTGCGTTTAACGATTAAGCTGGATGACGGCCGGGAAATCACCGCGATGGCATTTCGTCAGACAGCTCCAGAATGGTTGAAAATCGGTCAGAAAGTCGGTCTGCATTATCGGCTGGACGTAAATGAGTTTCGCCAGAAACAGTCCCTACAGTTATTGGTGGATAATCTTCTGCCGATTTAAATATTCAGGGTTTCAATAGTTACCTGTTGGCGGAATTCGGCCAATTCACTCCCTTGGAATAATTCTGTTCCTGCATGCATAACCGTTGCGCTACCACAGGCAATACCATAACGCAGTGCGGTTTCAGGCTGATTATCAAGACAAAAGCCGGCAACTAAACCAGCCACCATGGAATCGCCCGCTCCAACAGTGGTATTGACTGGGACAGCTAAAGCTTTGGCATAAAAACTGTTTTTCGGGCTGATCAGCAGGGCACCTTTTTCACCTAATGAAACGCATATATTGGTAACGCCGGACAGTTGTATTTTTCTGGCGCATTCGGCAATCTCTTCAAGACTATTCAGTTTTACCTGCAATAATGTTTCCAGCTCATAAAGATTTGGCTTGATCAGGAAAGGCTTGGCTGCAATAGCTAAACGCAATATTTCGCCATGACTGTCGACAACGGCTTTACCGCCTTGCTGATTAACTTTACTAACCAGATCAGCATAAAGCGAGACAGGAATCTGCGGTTGGCAAGAGCCGGTAACAATGCCAAAACCACCACCGACAGCGTCGGCGAAGTCTTCAATCAGCTCTTCTAACTGCAGCGCTGGAACTGCTGTGCCGGCGTCAGTGACTTGAAATTGAGTTTGAGAATCAAGCTCAATAATAGTGCTATTGATACGCGTCTGACCAGAGACTTGATGAAACATTACCTTGGGTAACTGTTCATCAAGCATATCCTTCAGAATCTCACCGACTGAACCGGCAATAACACAATACGTTTTTGCATTCACCTGCATACGAAACAAAGCCCGGCCAATATTGATACCATTACCCCCTGGATCATGGCGGGCAGCATCAGAACGTGACTTTTGGTCAGGGATTAACTTTTTGACGTGATAGGTTACATCTAAAGCCGGGTTCAGACATAAAACATGAATCGGTGCTGATGTTTGCGTCATTACCGTCTCCGTAGAAATGATTTGTTCTATAAAATGATACTTAAATACAAATTGCAAACTGCATCACTGATAAAGGCTCCAGATGAAACCAACGCATGTTGCGGTATTCAGCGCAAAACCCTATGACCAGGCCTATCTTACTGAAATGGCTGATGATCAGGTCACTTTATGCTTTTATGATTTTGCGTTAAATCCCATGACAGCCGCACTGGCTAAAGATGCCGAAGTTGTCAGTGCGTTTGTTAATGATGATATTTCGTCTGAAACGCTGAAAACCCTGGCAGAAAGTGGCACGCGTTTAATTGCTTTACGTTGTGCCGGGTTTAATCAGGTGGATTTAACTGCTGCACAATCGTTAGGTATAACTGTCGTTAATGTGCCAGCATATTCTCCTTATGCCGTGGCCGAACATACTATTGCACTGATGTTGGCATTGAGTCGCAAAATCCCGCGAGCCTATAATCGCGTGCGTGATGGTAATTTTTCGTTGAATGGTTTGTTGGGATTTGATTTTTTTGGCAAGACGGTTGGCATTATCGGGGGCGGTAAGATTGGACTACTGGTGGCTGAACGCATGCGGGCATTTGGATGCCGGGTTCTGATCTATGAGCCGAAAAATGTCGACAATTGTATTCAAGCGGGTTTTGAGGTCGTCAGTCTCGATTTGTTACTTTCCTCAAGCGATATTATCAGTCTGCATTGCCCGTTAAATGACACAACCCAGCATATTATTAATTCTGCCAGCATTCAGCGTATGAAGCCTGGCATGATGCTGATTAATACCAGCCGCGGAGCATTACTGGATACGGTTTCTGTACTGGATGCTCTTAAAGCTCAGCATATTGGTTATCTGGGAATTGATGTGTATGAACAGGAAGGCAGTCTGTTTTTTGAAGATCATTCCACGGATATAATTCAGGACGATGTATTTCAACGTTTATTGACCTTACCGAATGTGATTGTCACCGGACATCAGGCTTATTTCACCCAGGAAGCATTGCAGCATATTGCTGAAACTACATTGCAGAATATTAATGATTTTATCGCTGGTATAGCACTGAAAAATCAAGTCGGAAAAGCCTGAGTGTTTGGCGAAATATTTATCAGTATCAATAAGTTAATGCCCGACTTTAAAGCTCGGCCTCAACAGGTCGAAATGAGTCATTTTATTCACCAACGACTGCAACAACCGCATAACCGAATGGCGGTTGTTGAAGCACCGACAGGTGTGGGTAAAACATTAGCCTATCTGAGTGGCGCAATCGAAACGGCATTGACCCGTAAAAAATTACTGGTCATCAGCACTGCCACAGTGAATTTGCAGCAACAGTTAATTCAGAAAGATCTGCCGCAGTTTTCCGCCGCTTTGCCACAACCAATAAGATTTCTGCAGATCAAAGGCCGACGCCGTTATGTATGTCCCAGTAAATTGGCACAGCTGGCGACCATACCGGAACAGCAGGATCTGACTCTGGATGTGGATCAGAAATATCAACAGGTCTTAAGACAAACACAGGCCAAAAATCTGTTTCAGGATTGGGATGAACATCGCTGGGATGGTGACCGGGATAGTCGCAAAGATGCGGTTGAATCTGGGGTGTGGAACGATATATCAACCGATTCTGAAGGCTGTGCGGGGAAGAGTTGCCGTTATTTTTTAAGCTGTCCTTATTATTTGTTACGCAAAGAAATGCAGACAGCTCAGGTGGTGGTGGTAAATCATGATCTGTTACTCAGTGATGCTGATTTGGGCGGCGGACTGGTATTGCCCAATCCTGAAGAGCTGATTCTGGTATTTGATGAAGCACATAATCTGCCGCAAAAAGCGTTGGGACATGCAGCAAAAGCACTGAATTTTGCCCAGCTTTATCAAACCGTCGAAACTGCTGACAGTCTGATGAAAAAATTACCCACTGCTTTGGCTTTCCGGCAGCATGATTTTGGCTATATGTTTAAGGAAATTCGTCAGGATTTACCGGCCATTATCAGTCTGTTGCAACAGCTGCTGGATATTCTGGGCAGCGATGCGACAGTCAATGAAATGCTCGAAGGTCGTATCAGTGAACCCCGTCTTTTCTGGGGCAGTCCGTTGCTAAATGCCTTGTTTATTCCTTGTCAGAATCTATTACAGCGTGCCAATTCAATTTATAAACATTTTTCGTTGATTGGCAAATGGATCAAAGAAGGTCTGGAGAAAACGCAGTTAAGTAATAAAGTCGGTGAAGCATTATTGCCACAGGTGGGTACAGTACAGAATATTTTTGGTTACCTGATTGATTTTATGGCCTTGTTTCTGGATGAGGATAAAGCAGATCGGCCGCCCAATGTGCGCTGGCTGGCACAGGAACAGTTTGCCAAACAGCAAACACTGGTGATTCATGCGGGCCCGATGACAGCTGCGGGTTTTCTGGATCGCAGTTTATGGCAGCGTGCTTACGGAGTGGTGATGACGTCGGCCACATTGCGTGGCATGGGGTTGTTTCGCCGTTTCCGAGCTGACTGTGGCTTGCAGCGGTATGATGAAAAGCATTTTCTGGCATTGCCTTCGCCGTTTAAATATCAGCAACAGGCCATTTTGAAACTGCCGATGATGCAGTATTTACCCAATGAAAATTTGCCGCAATGGCAGCAGGAAGTGGTTACCCAACTTAAAGCGATTATTGATATTAAAGCCGCCACTTTGGTGCTTTTTACCTCAAAACAGGTGATGTTACAGGTCTATAAGCGATTACCTTCAGCTTTGCAAAATCTGATTTTGTTACAAGGCGATCAGCTGTCGCCAAAAAATATGATCCTCAAACATATCCAGCGGATTGAGGCGGGTAGGGGCAGTGTTATTTTTGGTATGGATCGTTTTGCTGAAGGAGTCGATTTGCCTGGTAATTTATGCACACATGTAATTATTACCAAGCTGCCTTTTCCGGTATTTACCCGGCCAATAGAACAGGCGCGGCAGGAATGGATCCTTAAACGTGGCGGTCAGCCGTTTATCAGTTTGTCGTTACCGGCAGTCAGTGTGAAACTGATCCAAGCCTGTGGTCGTCTGTTACGAAAGGAAACTGATTCCGGGCAGATCACTATTTTGGATCGACGTTTATTAACCAAAAATTATGGCAAACAGTTACTTTCTCATTTACCAGATTATCAACTAATCACAGAATGAAAAAAGCTCGGCGAACCGAGCTTTTTTATTTGCATATGAATAACTTATTCAGTTCTGCTGGTGACTTCCAGCAAATGATAACCAAACTGAGTTTTTACTGGGCCTTGAACCGTGTTTACCGGAGCAGAAAAAACCACTTTGTCGAATTCCGGCACCATCATGCCCGGGCCAAACTCACCCAAATCACCACCTTGACGGCTGGAAGGGCAGGAAGAATTTTCTTTGGCGACAGCGGCAAAATCTGCGCCTTCTTCAATTTCGCGTTTCAGTTCCAGACAGATTTCTTCACTGTCCACCAGAATGTGTCTTGCTGTTGCTCTAGCCATAATAGTTCCGTAATTGAGTTGTAAATTGCCAGCTTATGCCAGCTGTTTTAACAGGGCCTTGGCCGTGGCTTCAGAGGAAGCCGGGTTTTGACCTGTAATCAGTATGCCATCCGTAATTACGAATGAACTCCAGTCATCGCCTTTGCTGAAAGTAGCGCCACGTTGTTTCAGGGCATCTTCCAGCAAAAAAGGTACAACTTCTGATAAGCCTACCGCATCTTCTTCACTATTTGAAAATGCAGTGAGCTGTTTACCTTTAATCCATGGTTCATCGCCAATGGTTTTGACGTGTAACAAAACAGCCGGGGCGTGACAGACTGCCGCAACGGGTTTATTCGCGAGCACGAAACTTTCAATCAGGGCAATCGACTTTTGATCTTCGGTTAAATCCCATAACGGACCATGTCCGCCTGGATAAAATACCGCGTCATAATCTGCGGCGTGTACGTCGGCTAATTTAGCCGTGTTTGCCAAACGGTTTTTAGCTTCAGCATCATTTTCAAAACGCCGGGTAGCGTCTGTTTGAAAATCAGGTTGATTGCTTTTAGGGTCAAGCGGCGGTTGTCCACCTTTAGGTGAGGCGAGCGTGATTTCAACGCCAGCATCTTTCATCGCATAATACGGCGCTGCCAGTTCTTCTAGCCAGAAACCGGTTTTATCACCGGTATTGCCGAGCTTATCATGTGAAGTCAGTACCACTAATATTTTCATGGTTTTATCTCCTGAAATGTGTGGTTTTATTGGTTTATATTGCTGCTTAGTTGAGATGGGGATACAACGATAAAAATTCAAGCGATATTGCATTTCATTATCATCGTCGTAAACTCAAACTAGGGTCTGTTGATCTTTCAGAGCCACCAGTGCTGGAGGCTATTTTTTTGTCCAACAAGGCGGCTATGAAAGATCAACAGACCCTAAAATAATAACAGCGAGAGAAAACTATGAAAAAAGAAACGATTTGCCTTCACGAAGGTTACGAAACCGATCCAACTACAAAATCGTGCGCCGTACCTATTTATCAAACTGTCGCATATGAATTTGATAATGCCCAACATGGTGCCGATCTATTTAATCTGGATGTTCCCGGCAATATATACAGTCGCATTATGAATCCGACCTGGGATGTATTGGAAAAGCGCGTGGCCGCATTGGAAGGAGGACTTGCGGCACTAGCGACATCTGCGGGTAGTGCTGCCATTCATTATGCGATTCTTACCATTGCTGAAGCGGGAGACAACATTGTAACAACACCACAACTCTATGGTGGCACCTATACTTTATTCGCACATATGCTTCCCAAGCTGGGTATTGATGTACGGTTTGCTGAAACCGATCAGGCTGCTGATCTGGAAAAACTGATTGATGCAAACACCAAAGCCGTATTCTGTGAGTCGATTGGTAACCCCGCAGGCAACATTGTTGATATAGAACCAATTGCGACGATGGCACACAAACACGGTGTTCCAGTCATCGTTGATAATACTGTGGCCACACCGGTTTTGCTTAATCCTATTCAATATGGTGCTGATATTGTTGTGCATTCGCTGACCAAATATATGGGCGGCCATGGCACCACATTAGGCGGCATTATTGTTGATTCAGGTAAATTTCCATGGGCCGAACATAAAGATAGATTTCCGGTATTGAATCAACCCGAACCGGCCTATCACGGTGTGGTGTATACCGAGCAGTTTGCAGAAGCCGCTTATATTGCCAGAGCGCGGACCGTGCCATTACGAAATACGGGTTCCGCTTTATCGCCAATGAATGCCTTTTTATTATTACAGGGTATCGAAACCTTATCGTTGCGTATGGAGCGGCACTGTGAAAATGCCATTGCAGTCGCAAAATATCTGCAACAGCATCCCAAAGTTGAGTGGGTCAACTATGCTGGATTGGAAGGGGACAAATATTTCGATTTGGCTCAAAAATATTTTAATGGGAAACCTTCCTCTATCCTGACCTTTGGCATTAAAGGTGGCTTTGATAACGGGGTTAAATTCTATGATGCGCTGAAGTTAGTTAAACGTCTGGTAAATATCGGTGATACCAAGTCACTGGCATGTCATCCCGCTTCAACGACACATCGACAGTTAGAAGAAGCTGAATTGAAAGCGGCGGGTGTGACCCCCGAAATGCTTCGACTGTGTATTGGTATAGAGCATATCAATGACATTATCGAAGATTTGGAACAAGCCTTTTTGGCGGTTTAAATTTAACAATCCCGGTCTGTGTAATAAGGCCGGGACTTTTTAATTTAGTTTCCAGTGAATGTTTTCACCGGCACGCATGGGTACTAGTATCTCATCAGCAAACTCCAACGTTTCGGGAACCTGCCAATCTGTTTTTTGTAAGGTGATTTGCTCGGTGTTTCTGGGCAGTCCATAAAAGTCTGCACCATAGAAACTGGCAAACCCTTCCAATTTGTTTAGAGACTCATGTGTATCAAACACTTCAGCATAAAGCTCGATAGCTGCATGGGCACTGTAAATTCCGGCGCAACCACACGCATTTTCCTTGCTGTCTCGGGTATGTGGCGCACTATCGGTTCCCAGAAAGAATTTTGGATTACTACTGGTCGCTGCCGCGATCAGGGCTTTTTGATGAGTATTGCGTTTAAGCACTGGTAAACAGAAATGATGCGGACGGATTCCGCCAACCAACATATCATTACGATTCAGTAATAGATGATGAGGGGTAATGGTGGCGGCTACAAAAGTACTGGCCTGAGCCACAAAATCAGCTGCATCTTTGGTGGTAATATGTTCAAAAACGATTTTAAGTTCAGGGAAATCACGTAATAACGGGATAAGTTTTTCGTCAATAAATACTTTTTCACGATCAAAAATATCGGTTTCGCTATGTGTAACTTCGCCATGAAGTAACAGAGGTATGCCAGCATGCTGCATGGCTTCTAATGTTTTATAACACTTGGTGATATCCGTTACGCCGGCATCTGAGTTAGTTGTGGCACCAGCAGGGTAAAGTTTGACTGCTTTGATAAAACCGGCTTGTTTCGCCTCGACAATATCCTGAGGTTTAGTGTTGTCTGTCAGATACAAGGTCATTAATGGTTCAAAATCAGACCCTGCTGGCCGTGCATCAAGGATACGTTTTCGATAGGCGTTTGCCTGTTCGACATTGGTTACAGGAGGACGTAAGTTGGGCATAATAATTGCGCGTTTGAAACATCGTGCAGTATCTGTAACAGTACGTTGCAAGGCGTGACCGTCGCGCAAGTGAAGATGCCAGTCATCCGGCTGGGTAAGCGTTATGGAATTTAATGTTGATTTTTTCATAAGGCAGATTATGCCATAGCTATTTAGCTTTGCTGCTGAAAAGATGTTTTTTTGAGACAGCGGTCCAGCATTAGAAGGCGGTTTTTCTTGACCTTGGCGGGCATTCACAGTAACTTTACCCGTTTGATATTTTGATGCAGATCGCGTTAGCGATACGAGAGAGGAAGACGTGGAATTAAGCGGCGCCGAGATTCTGGTCCATTGTCTGAAAGACGAAGGGGTTGAGTATTTGTTTGGCTATCCGGGTGGTGCAGTGCTGCATATATATGATGCGCTGTATAACCAGGAAGAGGTCAAGCATATCCTTGTGCGCCATGAACAGGCAGCAACCCATGCTGCGGATGGTTATGCGCGCGCTACAGGAAAACCAGGTGTGGTCCTGGTAACTTCCGGTCCAGGTGCAACTAATGCGGTTACCGGTATCGCTACCGCTTATATGGATTCCATTCCAATGGTCGTTATTACCGGTCAGGTAGCAACGGCCAATATCGGTAGTGATGCTTTCCAGGAAGTGGATTCAGTTGGTATTACGCGTCCATGCGTTAAACATAACTTTTTAGTTAAAGACATTAATGATCTGGCTGAAACCATTAAAAAAGCTTTTTATGTAGCGACTACAGGTCGTCCCGGCCCGGTTGTGGTTGATGTACCGAAAGATATTACTGATCCAAATATCAAGATACCGTATATCTATCCCGAGAGCGTTCATATGCGTTCTTATCAACCCATTACTAAAGGTCATCCGGGCCAGATTAAGCGTGCAGTGGAATTATTGCTGACAGCCAAAAAACCAATGGTTTATACCGGCGGGGGGGTCGTGTTAGGCAATGCCGCTGAGCAGCTACGGACTTTTGTCAATATTTTAGGGTATCCGGTTACCTCAACGCTGATGGGCTTAGGCTCCATACCATGGGACGATAAACAGTTTCTCGGTATGTTGGGTATGCACGGAACCTATGAAGCCAATATGGCGATGCATGATTGTGATGTGCTGATTGCCATTGGTGCACGTTTTGATGATCGAGTTACCGGAAAAATTGCAGAATTCTGTCCACACGCCAAGATCATTCATATCGATATTGATCCGTCTTCGATCTCCAAAACTATTTCAGTAGACGTTCCGATTGTTGGCAATGTTGGAGATGTTCTGGCTGATATGAATCATCTGCTGGAAGCAAGTAAAACGCAACCAGATCCAACGGCTGTGTCAGAGTGGTGGGCTATTATTGATGGATGGCGTGCGAAAAAATGCATGTCCTATGATCATAATAGCGACCAGATCAAGCCTCAGGCGGTAGTAGAGATGATTCATGAGATCACAAAAGGTGATGCTTACGTAACGTCTGATGTTGGACAGCACCAGATGTGGGCGGCTCAATACTATGGTTTCAGCAAACCGAATCGCTGGATTAATTCGGGCGGTTTAGGAACTATGGGGTTTGGTTTGCCAGCCGCAATGGGGGTTCAGCTGGCATTCCCTGAAGAGACCGTTATTTGTATTACTGGCGAAGGCAGTATCCAGATGTGTATCCAGGAGCTGTCTACCTGTCTGCAATATGGTTTGCCGGTTAAAGTTGTTGCGTTGAATAATCGTTACCTTGGTATGGTGCGTCAATGGCAGGAATTTTTCTATCAGAACCGTTATTCGCATTCTTATATGGAATCCTTACCTGACTTTGTCAAACTTGCAGAAAGTTATGGTCATGTTGGTATCCGCATCGAACGAGTTGAAGATTTACGTCCTAAACTGGAAGAAGCCTTTGCACTGAAAGATCGTCTGGTATTTCTGGATATAGTGACTGATCAAACAGAAAACGTTTATCCGATGATTGCCCAGGGCAAAGCCCACAATGAAATGCACATGTCGCCTTACTGCGATTTACCTCAGGATCCAGAGCGGGAGCTGTCATAATGCGCCATATCATCTCGATTTTGATTGAAAACGAAGCTGGTGCTTTATCCCGTGTTGCCGGATTATTTTCGGCACGTGGATATAACATCGAATCTTTAACGGTGGCACCGACGGAAGATGCATCATTGTCACGTATGACTATTGTCACAACCGGTACCGATCGGATTATTGAACAAATCACCAAACAACTTAACAAGTTGATTGATGTGGTTAAGTTGATGGAGCTGTCTGACGGCCCACATATCGAACGTGAAATGATGCTGATCAAAGTCAAAGCAGCCACTATGGATCAGCGCGATGACGTAAAACGTCTGGCGGATATTTTCCGTGGACATATTATTGATGTGACGGCATCAACCTATACGATTGAACTGACCGGTGCCGGTAGCAAACTGGATTCATTTATTGAAGCGCTGTCCGAACATAAAATACTTGAAACCGTACGCAGTGGTGTTTCCGGCATTGCCCGTGGCGAAAAATGCCTGCAATTGAATTGATTTAAAAACGAAGGAATTAATAATGAGTTTGAATATTTATTACGATAAAGATTGTGACCTGTCGCTGGTTCGTGGCATGAAAGTCACCATTATCGGCTATGGCTCACAAGGCCATGCACACGCCTGCAATTTGAAAGACTCCGGTGTTGATGTGACGGTTGCCTTGCGTGCTGGTTCATCTTCGATTGCCAAAGCTGAAGGTGCAGGCCTTAAAGTTGCCGATACCGCATCTTCTGTCAAACAAGCAGATCTGGTTATGGTGTTAACACCTGATGAATTTCAGTCTTCATTATATAAAGATGAAATCGAACCGAATCTGAAACAAGGCGCAGTGCTGGCTTTTGCCCACGGTTTTGCCATTGTTTACAACCAAATCCTGCCACGCGAGGATCTGGACGTCATTATGATTGCGCCTAAAGCACCAGGCCATACCGTACGTAGTGAATTTACCCGTGGCGGCGGTATTCCTGATTTGATCGCTATCGAACAGGATGCTTCCGGTAAAGCCAAAGCCATCGCTTTATCTTATGCCTCAGCCATTGGTGGTGGCCGTACTGGCATTATCGAAACCACTTTCCGTGATGAAACTGAAACCGATCTGTTTGGTGAACAAGCCGTATTGTGTGGTGGTGCAGTTGAATTGGTTAAAGCGGGTTTTGAAACCTTGGTTGAAGCTGGATATGAGCCTGAGATGGCTTATTTCGAATGTCTGCATGAACTGAAACTGATTGTTGATTTGATGTACGAAGGCGGTATTGCCAACATGAATTATTCAATCTCAAACAATGCAGAATATGGCGAATATGTTACTGGCCCTAAAGTCATTAATGAAGAAAGTCGCTGGGCGATGCGTGAAGCGTTGAAAAACATTCAGGAAGGTAAGTACGCCAAACAGTTTATTCAGGAAGGTCAATCAGGTTATCCAGAAATGACTGCTATGCGTCGTTTAAATGCTGAGCATCCCATCGAAAAAACTGGTGCAAAATTGCGTGAAATGATGCCTTGGATTCAAAAAATTGTCGATAAAACCAAAAACTAATTAGATTTTTTGGTTGTCCTCAAACAAGGGCAGGTTGCTTGGCAATCTGCCCTTGTTTTGTTTATGCAGGTACGGATGTCATAATGAAACTACTTCTTCTCTGAATACAGGACATTTATGGATAATCATGAAGAACAACAAAAACGCGGCATTTACCTTTTACCGAATTTATTTACCACAGCCTGCCTGTTCGCTGGTTTCTACGCCATTGTTGCTGCGATAAGGGGTGACTTCACCACTGCAGCCGTTGCAATCTTTGTTGCGATGGTGATGGATGGGCTGGATGGCCGCATTGCTCGTTTAACCAATACCCAAAGCGCTTTTGGAGCAGAGTATGACAGCCTTGCCGATATGGTGGCATTTGGTTTGGCTCCTGCCTTGGTCATGTTTGAATGGGCTTTGAATGGTTTGGGTAAGTTTGGTTGGATGGTGGCATTTATTTACGCTGCCTGCGGTGCGTTACGTCTCGCACGCTTTAATACTCAGGTAGGAATTGCTGATAAACGCTATTTTCAAGGCTTGCCAAGTCCTGCTGCCGCAGCCTGTATCGCTGGCTGGGTCTGGGTAGGACATAACAATCAACTGGACCCCTCATTGTTATCATTTGTAGGTGTGCCGCTGACGTTTGCCACAGCTATCCTTATGGTCAGTACTGTGCGCTACCACAGTTTTAAAGAGCTGGATTTGCGTGGCAAAGTACCATTCATGGTGATGCTGGGCTTGGTTTTGGTTTTTGCACTTATTGCAACAGATCCGCCAATTGTCCTTTTCACGGCATTTTTACTGTATGCGATTTCCGGACCGGTTTTTACACTCATTCAATTACGTAAGCATCGTAACGAACGCGCACAATCAAAATAAAACCAACGGATGGTGAGACGAACTATTTCTCACATCCGTGCGAGAAATAGATGTTTATGAGGGAAAATAATCTTGCAATTCTTTCTGCAACCCTCATTCAACCTCATTATAATGACTATAAAAAATGTGCTCAGCGATGAGCAAAATGTTCGGAGCGAGCGAAATGAAAGACCAGTTACTAATATTTGATACCACATTGCGTGATGGGGAGCAGAGTCCTGGCGCATCAATGACCAAAGATGAAAAGGTGAGGATTGCCAAATCTTTGGAACGTATGCGTGTCGATATTATTGAGGCTGGTTTTCCAATTGCCAGTATTGGTGACTTTGAAGCAGTACAAGCTGTTGCTAAAGCGGTTAAAGACAGTCGTATCTGTGGCTTGGCTCGTGCCTTGGACAAAGATATTGATCGGGCAGGTGAGGCGCTTAAATCAGCCAATGCCTCTCGTATTCATACTTTTATCGCCACCTCACCAATCCATATGCAGATGAAATTGCGGATGCAACCGGATGAAGTGATTGAGAATGCTGTAAAGGCTGTGAAACGGGCACGACTCTATACTGATGATGTTGAGTTTTCACCGGAAGATGCCGGTCGCAGCGATCTGGATTTTCTCTGTCGGGTGCTTGAAGCCGTGATTGATGCCGGCGCTAAAACCTTAAATATTCCGGATACAGTGGGTTACAACCTGCCACACCAATTTGGCGAATTAATCAAAAATCTGCGGGAAAGAATTCCAAACTCGGATAAGGCCATTTTCTCCGTGCATTGTCACAACGATTTGGGTCTGGCAGTAGCTAATTCGCTCTCCGCCGTTATGAATGGTGCCCGTCAGGTGGAATGTACCATCAATGGACTGGGTGAAAGAGCCGGCAATGCTTCTTTAGAAGAGGTGGTAATGGCCGTGCGAACTCGTCAGGATATGTTCGATTGTGATACCCGCCTGGATACCACACAAATATTAGCAGCTTCCCGATTGGTTTCAGGTGTGACCGGTTTTGTAGTACAGCCAAATAAAGCGATTGTCGGTGCCAATGCCTTTGCCCATGAGTCCGGTATTCATCAGGATGGTGTACTGAAAAATCGCGAAACGTATGAAATCATGCGTGCTGAAGATGTGGGCTGGAACACCAATCGTATGGTTTTGGGTAAACATTCCGGACGTAACGCCTTTCGATCTCGATTAAAAGAGTTGGGAATTGAACTGGAGTCCGAAGAAGATTTAAACACAGCATTTATGCGGTTTAAAGAATTGGCAGATAAAAAACACGAAGTATTTGATGAAGATATTCAAGCACTTGTCAGTGATACCTTGACGGAAGATAACGAGCGGATTCGCTTGATTTCAATGCGAGTCTGCAGTGAAACAGGCGAGATACCGGTGGCCAATGTCACGCTTGCGGTTGACGATAGCGAAGTTAAAACTGAGATGAAGGGCAGTGGACCGGTTGATGCCGCTTTTAAAGCGATTGAATCAATGGTGCAGAGCCATACTGAATTGCAATTGTATTCTGTAAGCAATATTACCAGTGGCACTGATTCTCAGGGCGAAGTCAGTGTCAGGCTGGAGAAAGGGGGGCGTATTGTGAGTGGTCAGGGTACCGATACGGATATTGTTATCGCCTCTGCCAAAGCCTATATCAATGCATTAAACAAAATGCTGCTGCCAGCTGATCGGGCACATCCTCAAGTTTAATGAATTTATCAGCTGAACAATTTTTTGCACTCGAACAGATGGGCATTCCTGTGTGGATATCCCGTCAGGAGGGTTCGGTTAACTCTGCCGAGCAGATTACGAAAATTAATGATTTCAGCCATATTGATTTTACTAAATCATGGTTAGTTATTGCTGAAACAGCCCCTTCAGCAGCTGAGACGCGTTTGTTGCGGGCAATTTTTGGCAGTATAAACATCAAACTGGATGAGGTGGCTGTGCTTGAGCCACTGCAATTAAAAGCGTTGGAAAGTTTTTCGGCGGATAGCACATTTGCGCTGGTCTTAGGTGAAGGTTTGTCAAAGAAATTTAGTCTGCAGCCGCATACCTTATTGCCTTGCCAACTTCTTGAAAATAAGCTTTTGGCCTTGACAGGTCCTGGTTTGCAACAGTTAATGCAGCAACCACAGCGTAAATCGGAGTTGTGGCAAATTATCATACAACTACGGAACTTAAAGGCAGCACATCTTGACTGAGTTAGCGATTAGTCAAATGCAGCAGGCAGATATTGATAAAGTCTGGCAGATTGAAAAGCAGTCAAACCGTTTTCCCTGGACAAAAGGTAATTTTGAAGACTGTTTGAAAAGTGGTTATCGCACCTTTCTTTATACTTCCGGGAGTGACCTGATTGGTTACAGCGTAGTACAATCGGTCTTGGATGAAGTTCATCTGCTAAATATCTGTGTTAAGCCTGTTTATCAAGGCAAAGGTTTTGGCAGGCAGATCCTGTCGCATGTGATTGATATTTCTTTGGAACAATCTGCCGCTATTGTTGTGTTAGAGGTGCGAGCCAGTAATTTCAGAGCTCAGCAACTTTATTTATCGACAGGTTTTAATGAAATGTCAGTACGCCGAGGATACTATCCAGCAGAACAGGGCCGGGAAGATGGTGTGCTGATGGGCTTGGAACTTGGCATGTTATCGCAGCTTAGTCAAAGCTTGCTATAAGGCATGCCCTCACATAAACTAACGTGTTTACGTTGGTTATTTTCAATCAAGGAGATTTATTATGGCTTTTGAATTGCCGCCACTTCCATATGCAAAAGATGCTTTGGAACCACACATCTCTGCCGAGACGCTTGAATATCATTATGGTAAGCATCATCAAACGTATGTAAATAACCTGAACAATCTGGTTCCTGGTACCGAGTTTGACGGTCAATCACTCGAAACCATTATTACTAAATCCAGTGGTGGTGTTTTCAATAATGCTGCCCAGGTCTGGAATCACACTTTTTACTGGAATTGCCTGACGCCAAATGGCAAAGATGCTGTATCTGGTGATTTGGCTGCAGCGATTGATGCCAAGTTTGGTTCATTTGCAGAATTTAAAGAACAGTTTACTAAATCAGCTACCACTAACTTCGGTTCAGGTTGGACATGGTTAGTTAAAAACGCTGATGGCAGTATTGAAATCGTTAATACCAGTAATGCGGGATGCCCGCTGACAGCAGGCCAGTTACCTTTAATGACTTGTGATGTCTGGGAACACGCTTATTACATTGATTATAGAAATGCCCGACCTAAATATCTGGAATCATTCTGGAAACTGGTTAATTGGGATTTTGTTGCAGCAAATTTTGCAGCATAAAACATAGAAATGGCCAGTAGTCTTATGACTGCTGGCTGATTCAATATATATAATTTACAGTATTTGGAATATGGCAGTTTTCTTTTTGAAACTGCCATTTTTCGTTTCAATCCAGCAGAAATAATTGCTGAAATTTCGCCTTGAAAAACAGGCAGGGAGTTAAATGCCATGGCCGAATCTGTCATGCCTACTTATGGTCGTTTGGATATTTCTTTTGCTAAAGGGGAAGGTGCTTGGCTGACTGATACCCGGGGCGAGCGATATCTGGATGCATTAAGTGGTATTGCGGTTTGTAATCTTGGGCATTGTCATCCTGCAGTGACGCGTGCGATTTCTGAGCAGGCGGAGACGTTGATACATACCTCAAATATGTACCATATCGAAAAGCAGCAGTTATTGGCGGACAAGTTGACTCAGATTTCTGGCATGGAGCAGGTGTTTTTCTGCAATTCCGGTGCAGAAGCCAATGAAGCGGCAATCAAACTCGCACGTAAGTATGGACATAGTAAAGGTATTGATAAGCCGGTCATTATCGTGATGGAAGGTAGTTTCCACGGCAGAACAATGGCCACGTTAACTGCCACGGGTAATGCTAAGGTGCAGGCCGGGTTTGAGCCATTACTGCCAGGTTTCGTGCGCGTTCCCTATAACGACTTTGATGCAATACATATGGCCGTCAGCCACTGGCCAGAAGCGGTTGCGATTTTAGTCGAACCGGTGCAGGGCGAAGGCGGCATCAAGGTGCCGGACAGTGAATATTTATCTGCTATCCGGGATTTATGTACACAACGTAAATTACTGATGATGCTTGATGAAGTTCAGACCGGTGTGGGCCGTACCGGTAAATGGTTTGCGTTTCAGCATAAGCAGGGAGTGTTGCCGGATGTAATGACCCTGGCCAAAGGCTTGGGTAATGGTATGCCGGTGGGTGCTTGCTTAGTCGCTGGTTTGGCTAAAGGTGTATTACAGGCTGGTAATCATGGTTCAACATTTGGCGGTAATCCGTTGGCCTGCAGTGCGTCATTAGCAGTATTAGACACTATCGAAAAGCAGCATCTGCTGGATCATGTCAGCAGGCTTGGTGAGCAGATGCATCAGCACTTTAAACAACAGCTGGGCAAGACAGAAGGCGTGAGGGATATACGTCATTTGGGTTTTATGTTTGGTATTGAATTAACCGTTCCATGTGGCGACTTAGTCAAACTGGCTTTAGAGGAAAATATTCTGATCAATGTGACGGCCGAAAAAGTGGTTCGTCTATTGCCACCATTGATCATTAATGCTCAGGAAGCAGAATTGATCGTATCTAAAGTCAGCCAGTTGGTAAAAGCATTTTTAGCGGAACGCACCGTTGTGAGTGTAGCCTGATATGAGACATTTTCTAACGCTTAAAGATTTATCGCCATCTGAATTGACCCAGTTAATTACCCGGGCTTCTGAACTTAAAAAAATGCATCTGGCGGGTGACATTTACCAGCCTTTAAAAAATAAAGTACTGGCAATGATTTTTGAAAAATCATCCACTCGTACCCGCGTATCGTTTGAATCAGCAATGGTGCAATTTGGCGGTGGTTCGATCTTTTTATCACCGGATGATACCCAGCTAGGGAGAGGTGAGCCTATAGAAGACTCTGCCAGAGTCATTTCCAGCATGGTAGATGCGGTGATGATTCGAACCTTTGAGCATAACAAAGTCGAAACCTTTGCCAAATATTCGTCGGTACCGGTAATTAATGCGTTGACCGACGATTATCATCCCTGTCAGCTGTTAGCGGATATGCAAACCTATCAGGAGCACCGCGGTGATATTCGCGGCAAAACCGTTACATGGATCGGTGATGGCAATAATATGTGTCATTCCTATATCAATGCTGCTCAGCAATTCGGTTTTGCTCTGAATATAGCAACTCCTGAAGGTTATGAGCCTAAAACATCTATTGTGAATGCAGTGAATGCTCAGATCCGCCTGTTCAATGATCCTTTGCAAGCTGCAGAGCAAGCCGATTTAGTGGTCACTGATGTCTGGGCCAGTATGGGACAGGAAGAAGAACAGCGTAAGCGAGAGGCGGCATTTGCTTCGTTTCAGGTCGATAAAAAGGTGATGCAACAAGCCGCTGATGATGCCTTATTTATGCATTGTCTACCTGCGCATCGCGGTGAAGAAGTGACTGCAGAGGTGATTGACGGTCAGCAAAGTGTTGTCTGGGATGAAGCGGAAAACCGGCTGCATGCCCAGAAAGCCTTATTAGAATTTCTCTGCGCCTAAACTTCGAGTTGTTTGGCTAAGGCGTTTAAACGCTCGACGGTGCCGATATCTGACCATTGTCCCTGGTAATGTTGCCCGCAGACCTGTCTTTTTTGCATGGCCTCCACCAGTAAAGGTTTTAAGGGAAGTTTTGATACGGGATAATCGGCAAACATTTCAGGTCGATAAATGCCAATGCCGCTAAATGTGAATTTGGGATCACCATCGGTCTGTAATAATCCATTTGATAAATTCAGATGAAAATCCCCGTTAGGATTGTGTTGAGGATTATTGACCATTATCAGATGGCATAACTTGTCTTCTGCCAACTTGAACTCAGCCAATTCTGTAAATGGAAAATCGGTCCATATATCACCATTTACCACCAAAAAAGGGTCTTTACCTAACAAAGATAATGCCTGAATAATTCCACCCGCTGTTTCCAGCCCTCCCAGCGTTTCAGCTGAGTATTCAATGTGGGCCTGATAACGATCACCATTACCCAGTATTGGTTCAAACTGCCCACCAAGGTGAGCATGATTAATCACGATATCGTTAAATCCGGCAACGACCAGATTTTCAATCAGATATTCAATCAACCTTTTTGAACCTGCCTGTAATAAAGGCTTTGGGGTATGGTCAGTTAGCGGTCTGAGCCGTTCTCCACGGCCAGCAGCCAGAATCATTGCTTTCATTTGATTGCCGTTATCTGTGGTTGTTCAACGAGATATTGATAAAGGTTTTGTAACTCTGGATAAAGTTCACAAACCTGATAAACGTATTTCAAAGTCAACGCTAAGTCATTCATATAATTAGGCTTGTTATCACGATAATTGAGTCGACAAAAAATTCCGAGTATTTTCAAGTGGCGTTGAAGCCCCATTAAATCAAACCATCGTGGAAAAATCTCTGCTTGCTCGGAAGATAATAAACCGTGGTACTGCGCCTGCTTAATATAATAATCAACCCAGTTTTTTTGCTCGACAGGCGACCAGTGGATATATACATCACGCAATAATGAAACCAGATCGTAACTAATCGCACCAATGACGGCATCCTGAAAATCAATAACGCCTGGTTCACGGTCGGGGATATACATCAAGTTTCTCGAGTGAAAATCACGATGTACGATGACTTGTGGTTGAGCTAGCGCATTGTGGATTAAAAAATCATATGTGGATTTTAACCAGTCCGGAGGCGTTAACTTTAAATGCTTTTGCAGGAACCACTCATCAAATAATTGTAACTCGCGTTGCAATAAAGCAGCATCATACGCAGGTAAATCTTGATTATCAGAAGGAATTTTCTGTAATTTAATCAGGCTGTCGATTGCGCTTTTATAAAGCCGGTCAGCTGTGGATGTCGATAATTGTGAAAGATAGGGGATGGTTCCCAAATCGCTCAGGATAAGAAAACCGCGTTGCAGATCCTGCTGATAAATATGTGGGACATTCAGGCCGTTTTGTTCAAGCAATGTTGCGACTTTGATAAATGCCTGATTATCTTCATGTTCTGGTGGCGAATCCATAACGATATAACTGCCATTCTGCTGAGATAATCTGAAATAGCGGCGAAAGCTGGCATCACTGGAAGCTGGTGCTAAGGAATAATCCTTATCCGTGATAAAGCTCTGCAACCATTGTTGCAGCTGTTGAAAGCGTATATCTTGTGTATTGTTCATCTGGGATGTGCGTTATAAGTTTAAGGGTTCAGGCTCACAAGCGTGGTCACTGAATTGAATGTGATGGCAGATTGTAGCGTATTAAAAGATGACGGGATAATTTGACATAGAAACATGTCCTAGGTTGACACAAAAAAACTATAAAATATCTGGAGAGAATTTAATGATTAAGCACTATTTGGTTGCAGGTTCGATGGTTGTATTCAGCACATTTGCAATGGCAGAAGAGTCGATATTGACGCCATGGGATATGCCTCAACAGGCGATTGATCAAATGACAAGCGATATTACCGATTACAATAAATGCATGATGCAATCGCGTTTGAATGCCAATAAAACCGGTAAGGACGCAACACAAAATGCCGATGAAATTCTGCAATCATGCGAGCCCAAACTTGATGAGATGAAAGAATTACTAACAGCGAATAATGTGAATCCCGGGCTTACCGAAGGTATGGCCAGAAGCTTGCGATCAAAAGCTGCCCGCCAATTGATGGGGCAGGCAATGAACAATATGGCCGCTCAGGCTGCGGCTATGGAAAACGCTGAAAAAAACAAACAGCAATAATCCAGGCTCTGAAAGATCAACAGACCCTAACTGGACTGCTGCGCCAACACATCCACACCTTCGTTGGCCAGCAGTTCTATCAAACGAATCAGCGGCAAACCAATCAAGCTATTTGGATCTAGCCCTCTTAACTCTTGAAACAAACTGATACCAAACCCTTCCGATTTGAAGCTTCCTGCGCATTGATAGGGTTGTTCTGTTGTTAAATAAAAATCGATTTGCGCTGCAGTGAGCGTTCTGAACACCACGTCAAAATAGTCCACGACGGATTGCATTCTGCCTGTCGCAGTATTAAGCAATGCCAAACCGGTCATAAAGGTTACTGTATTGCCAGAAGCAGCAGAAAGCTGTTCAGTAGCTTTAGCGTGATTCCCGGGTTTGCCCATTATACGACCATTTAAAACCGCCACTTGATCTGAACCGATAATCAGATTGTCAGGATACAGTTCGGCAATTTTACGAGCTTTGGCTTCTGCCAGACGTTTTACTAACTGTTCTGGTTTTTCATCGGCACGAGGACTCTCATCAATATCCGGTGAGGTTGTCAGAAAATTCAAATGTAATTTAGCCAGCAGCTCAGCCCGGAACGGGGAGCTGGATCCTAAAATTAATGTTTGCATGAATAACCTAGGTAATTACTGTAGGAGCAGTTCGCTCAGTGATTGACTTGATTCCTGCCAGATCATCAGCGAGTTCAATTAAATCTTTCAGCCGGGTTTGTGTATCTTCAAATAAATTATTTGGATTAGCTTCAAACGCTTCGATATACACCCTTAAAGTAGCACCCTGAGTTCCTGTGCCGGAAAGTCGAAAAATAATGCGGCAGCCATCGGTAAATCCAATGCGTATTCCCTGATTTTCAGCAATGCTGTTATCCACCGGATCGTGATAACTGAAGTTATCTGCATATGCTACTTCATATCCGCTCAAATCCTGACCTGGTAATTGTGGAATTTGCAGTTGTAAACGCTCGATTAACTGGTTGGCTTTGTCGATTGGAATTTCTTCGTAATCATGACGAGTGTAATAATTTCGACCATATTTTTGCCAATGCTGCTGCACAATATCCTTTACTGATTGTTGTCTGACCGCAAGAATATTTAACCAAAATAATACCGCCCATAAACCATCTTTCTCACGAATATGATTGGAACCGGTTCCAAAGCTTTCTTCGCCGCACAACGTGACCATGTCGGCATCCATCAGGTTGCCAAAAAATTTCCAGCCGGTAGGTGTTTCATACATAGGAATATTCAAAGCCTCAGCCACACGGTCAGCTGCCTGGCTGGTTGGCATTGAACGGGCAATGCCCTTCAGACCATGTTGATAAGCTGGAATGAGTTCTGCATTTGCTGCCAGAATGGCCAGACTGTCTGAAGGCGTAACAAAGATGTCATGCCCGAGAATCATATTGCGATCACCATCGCCATCGGAGGCAGCACCAAAGTCAGGTCCATTGACTGCAAATAATTCTTCTACCAATTCTGCAGCATAGGTCAGATTGGGGTCAGGATGGCCGCCGGCAAAATCGGCTTGAGGGATTCCATTAATTACCGTCCCGGCTTCTGCACCCAAGCGTTTTTCGAGTATTTCTTTTGCGTAGGGTCCGGTTATGGCGTGCATGGCGTCAAAACGCATTTGAAAACGACCATTACATAACAGGGCCCTGATAGCCGGAAAATCAAAAATATCTGACATTAATTCAGCATAATCAGCGACAGGATCAATAATGTCGATCTGCATATCCTGTAAATATTGTGTCCCTGTTTCCGTCAACGAAATATCAGCACATTCCAATATTTGGTAGGAAGTGATCTTTTGACTGTGTTGATAGATAGCCTCAGTAATACTTTCGGGAGCCGGACCGCCATTACGGATATTGAACTTGATACCAAAATCACCGTCCTGACCAGCGGGATTATGGCTGGCAGACAGAATAACCCCACCAAAGGCTTGATATTTACGAATCACACAGGAGGCTGCCGGTGTCGATAGCAATCCATGCTGCCCGATAATCAGTCGTTTAAATCCATTGACGACTGCCATTTTGACAATGGTCTGGATTGCCGTTTCGTTATAAAAACGACCATCTCCGCCAAGGACCAGAGTTTGATCATGGGTATCGCCAACGGCATCAAACATCGACTGTACAAAGTTTTCCAGATAATGTTTTTGTTGAAAAGCCCGAACTCGCTTACGCAGTCCTGATGTGCCAGGACGTTGATCATTAAACGGCTGACTACTGATGTTGATGATTGACATGATATTTCCTGAGGAGGACGAATTAGTTAGTCGGCAACGCATTTGGTTTTTGCTTTGCACAGTGACTGTGTCTCACTATACTGAGAACATGTTACGGTCTCAACACTTCAGTAATGCAGCATTAATGCGCATAGCAAGCTACGCTTCAGTAGTCACGGCATTAATACTGATCATTGCCAAGTTGATTGTCTGGTATAGCTCTGATTCCATCAGTATTTTGGCAAGTCTAATCGATTCCAGTCTCGACTTACTGGCATCACTGGTTAACCTTTTAGCTATTCGACATGCCCTGCAGCCTGCTGATAAAGAGCATCGCTTTGGACATGGTAAAGCAGAACCGTTGGCCGCATTAGGGCAGTCGATGTTCATTACTGGTTCAGCAATAATGCTGTTGTTTCAAGCCAGTGGTCGATTGGTGAATCCTCAACCCCTGAAATCCGGTATAGAGCTTGGTGTTGTGGTTATGGTCATTTCCATGATTGCCACCATTGGATTATTACTGCTTCAGCGTTATGTCATCGCCAAAACCAATTCATCGGCCATACGAGCAGATTCTTTGCATTACAAGTCAGATCTGTTAGTGAATTTCAGCGTGATTATTGCTTTATTGTTAACGCAGTTTGGCTTGATCTGGTTTGATCCATTAATGGCGATAATGATAGGCATGTATGTCTTGTTCAGCGCCTGGAGAATCTTCAGGGACGCTATTGATTTATTGATGGATCATGAAATCACCGATGCTGAGAGACAACAGATAATTCAATTAGTGCTAATGACCCCCCAAACCAAAGGATTGCATGACTTACGCACCAGACGTTCGGGCACCACCGTTTTCATTCAGTTGCATCTGGAACTGGATCCTGAGCTGAGCTTGCAACAGGCGCATAATGTCAGTGATAAAGTGAGTCGTGAAATTCATGGTTTATTTGATGATGCCGAAATCATTATTCACCAAGACCCGTTTAACGATATAGCAATTGAACAAAGCCTGACTTGAACGCCGTATAATGTCTGAAAAATTTAGGAGTGGTATTCGTTTGCTTGAAGAATTTTCTACAGAGTTGGCTGTTGGGCTAAGCGTATTTGTATTATTGGTTATCTGGTTTCTCTATCGACATTTTGTTCGAAAAAGTCATTCACAGATTCAGGTCGGTCAAGTGTTAAAACCTTATAAACAGGATGAACTAAAGAATGTAATCCTTCCGGATGGATTGGGCGGCTTACTGGAAATTGATAAGCTATTTTTGTTGGAGCAGGGCATATTGATTTTGCGTGACTACCCAATCAGTGGCCATCTATATGGTGCAGAACAAATTGAACAATGGACTCAGATTGTAGATGGTCGCAGTTATAAATTTACTAACCCGTTGTATCACCTTGAAAATGCACGTCAGGCTATCCGTTCATTGATTCCCAAAATGCCGGTATTTTGCCATGTGGTTTTTACCGCTGACAGCGACTTTCCCAAAGGCAAGCCTGCATCGGTATCAGTATTGACAAGTTTTGAACAGGATATGCAAAGATTATTCAATAGCCCAAAATTACCACCAGATGCCAGAGAAAAAATGTGGAACGTCATTAAGAAGAATGTCCGTTTAGATGCTCATTCATTAATCCGGGAGTAAACGTGGAGATGCCGACTAAACCATTGGTGGTGGCTATTTCATCGCGTGCATTGTTTGATTTGGATGAAAGCCACCGGATATACGAAGAGCAGGGCACAGAAGCCTATTGCCAATTTCAGATTGAAAATGAAGATGTGCCATTATCTCCCGGTGGTGCTTTCAATCTGGTGAAGAAGTTATTAGCGTTAAATGATAGTAATCCTAATACACCTCGTGTTGAGATCATCTTACTATCACGTAACAGTGCCGATACCGGACTGCGGGTGTTTAACTCGATCCAGCACCATAAATTAGGCATTATCCGTGCTGTGTTTACCTCCGGCAGCAGTCCTTATCGATACGTTGCACCGTTCAGTGCCAATCTGTTTTTATCCACTAGCCCAGAAGATGTTCGTATGGCGCTTGAAGCGGGTATCGCAGCGGCGACTATCTTGCCATCCAATCTGGGTAACAACTCTGAATCTGAACAGCTTCGCATAGCCTTTGACGGGGATGCGGTTTTATTTTCAGATGAATCCGAGCGGATATTTAAAGAGCGGGGATTAGAAGCTTTCACTCAGAATGAGCAGCAAACTGCCCGTCAGGCTCTGTCTGGCGGCCCGTTTAAAGATTTTTTAATGGCACTGAATCAGATTCAAACCGAATACCCGGAAAATGGCTCACCGATTCGGACCGCATTGGTCACAGCCCGTTCAGCGCCCGCGCATGAGCGAGTAATTCGCACATTACGTGAATGGGGTATTCGTATTGATGAAGCCATTTTTCTGGGAGGCATGGAAAAAGGTCCATTTTTGAAATCATTTGGAGCAGATATCTTTTTTGATGATCAGGAGCGTCACTGTATTTCTGCAAGGGATCATGTGGCTACCGGTCATGTTCCTCATGGCATCGCGAATCAGCTTATTATCAAAGAAGATTCTGAATGACCCCGACGCCAATGCCTGTCGCAGCTCAGCGCTTTATCCGTCAACTGACCGATAAACATATGCCGGTATTTCCCAATACCATGCTGGAAATCAATCAAATCCTCGAACAGGAAGACAGTGCGGCGGTCGATGTGGCACAAGTCATTTTGCGAGATGCTGCGTTAACCGGGCGTTTATTAAAAATGGCTAACAGTGTGTATTACAATCCGCAGGGTCATCACATTAATACAGTTTCCCGAGCCTTAATGCTGTTAGGTTTTGAGCAGGTTAAGGTGTTGGCGTTGACCCTGGTGTTAATCGACTCTCTAAAAGCCAGCAAACGTCATGATAAAGTGCTTAAGGAGATGGCCATTTCTCTGCATGCAGCAGTGCAGGCACAAAATATAGCAAAGCTATGTCATTCAGAAACGCCGGAAGATATTTTCATTGCCGCATTATTGTCACGTTTGGGGCATATGACGTTTTGGGCATTTGCCGATGAAAAAACAGTTACAGCATTTGAGCAAGCGGAATCGAATATTTCCGCCGAAACAGAAATATTAGGATACTCTCTAAATCAACTCACCCAGGGACTGGCTGAAGCCTGGTCTTTAAATGATTTGCTCATTGAAAGTTTTCGACCACATGTAAAGACAGAAGCAGTCAGGATCATTCGCTTCGCTGGGAAATTGGCAGTTGATACCAGAAAGTCATGGAATGTCAGTACCTTGGAACCATGGTTTGCTAGTGTCACTGATCTGACTCACAGTAAAACCGAAATATTAAAATCTTCAGTCTATGCCAGTGCTTTGGCTGCTCAACAATTACTCAACCTGACCGGCATTAATCGTGCGCAGGGATTGATCCCTTTGCCTGTTGAAGTCCAGGCAGAAGGGGAATCGCAGAATTTTATTAGCGACATTGAACCTAACCCGACATATCAGACACCGGACCAATCGATTCAGTTACGCATTCTGCAGGATATTTCGCAAGCGATTCAGGAACACCGTGGAATCAATCAGATTCTTGAAATGGTGATGGAAGGTATTTATCGTGGCGCGGGTATGGATAGAGTGATTTTTGCCGTTTTATCAGCGGATAAAACCCGGCTTAATTGCCGTTATGCTCTTGGAAATCAGGATGAACAATTCTGTGAGTTATTTCAGATAGAGATTAATAACAAACCGACAATATTTAATGATTTACTGTTTGCGGAAGATGCTTTGTTGCTGGATGCGACGCAACAGAATTTTTTAAAAAAAATGCATAAAGAAAGTAAAAATTTACTGGGTGATAAACCTGTCTTGGTCATGCCATTAAAAAAAGCCAACAAACCTGTGGGGTTATTTCTGGCTGACAGACATGCGTCTGGAAGACAAATAGATCAACAGGATCTTATTGCTTTCCGCCAGTTTTGCCAGCAGGCAGCCCTGGCATTCGCATTTTTGACAATACAAGGCTAGTTTTGGTCAGTTTATCTGGCTATAATGGCCGACTTAATTAGATATGTAAGCATATCTGTAACGATTTGCGAGAGTGGCGGAATTGGTAGACGCGCTGGATTTAGGTTCCAGTAGGGTAACCTGTGAGAGTTCGAGTCTCTCCTCTCGTACCATTTACAATTGTCAGCGCCAACAGCCTGGCAATGCGCTTAATCCCCGTGTTTGAGGTTTAAACAATGCAAGTAACTGTAGAAAATGTCAGCGAACTAGGTCGTAAAATGACCATCACTGTGGAAGATGCAAATATTGAACAAGCCGTTCAACAACGTTTGACATCTATCCGCCCATCAGTTCGGATGGCTGGTTTCCGTCCCGGCAAAGTTCCGATGAAAATGCTGGTTAAAACGCATGGTCCCTCAGCACGTCGCGAAGTGATTGATCAAATTGTTCAGGACAGCATGCGTGAAGCTTTCACTCAAGAAAATGTAAACCCTGCCAGTCCGCCGCATATCGACAGCATGAAAGAAGAAGAAGCAGCGTTAATTTATACGTTGAATTACGAAATCTTTCCTGAGCTGGATGCTGTAAAACTGGATGGCATCAAGCTGGAAAAATCCGTTGCAGAAGCCACGGATGAAGATGTGGATAAAATGATTGAAACTTTGCGTGAGCAACGCATGAGTTGGGATCCTCTTAAACGGGCAGCGAAAGAAGATGATGGTGTGACCATCGATTTTGTTGGCAGTATTGAGGGTGAAGAATTTCAGGGTGGTAAAGGTCAAGACGTGCTAGTCGTGATTGGCAACAGCAGCATGTTGCCAGAATTCGAGCAGCAGCTCATTGGTGCGAAACAGGATCAACAACTGACGATTTCAATGACTTTCCCAGATGATTATCGTGCAGAACATCTACGTGGAAAAAAAGCGGATTTTGCTGTTACGGTTAAGCAGGTTGCCAAGAAAAAACTGCCAAAACTGGATAAAGAGTTTGCCGAGTTGTGCGGTGTTGAAGGTGGAATGGCCGCATTGAAAAAAGAAGTTCGTTCCAACATGGAGCGCGAACTTGCTGGTGCATTGAAAAATTTGAACAAACGCAAAGCTATGGATAGTGTAGCAGCGAATAATGAAGTTGCTTTACCGGAAGCTCCAGTAGAACGTGAAGCTAATTATCTAATGGAACAAGCAAAAAATAATTTGCGTAACCAGGGTGTTAATGTTGAAGGTTTGCCTTTTGAATTGAGTAACTTCAAAGAAAATGCAGAAAAACGTGTCAAGCTTAGCCTGATTATCGGTAAGATAATTTCTGATAACAACATTCAGCCTGAAGAGAAACGGGTTCGCGAAGCGATTGAAGCAATTGCTGCTAGTTATGAAGATCCTGAAGACGTTATGAATTACTACATGAACAATCAGGATAAATTATCTGAAATCCAAATGATGGTTGTTGAAGACGCTGTTGTTGAATGGATTTACGATCATGTTACAGTTGAAGAAAAAGCATCTTCCTTTTCAGAAGTGATGAATGCTGTAGCCTAAAGGCACAAGCACGTTTTTTTACAAAGACAGCCCGTGCTCAAACTTTTGGGCACGGGTTATTTTTTATTTGGCATGAAAACAGGACCGCTATGAGTAATATATTTTCTGAGCATCTCAATCCAGTTCAAAATGCATTGGTTCCCATCGTCGTTGAACAGACTTCACGTGGTGAACGTTCTTACGATATTTATTCCCGCCTGCTGAAAGAACGTATTATTTTTTTAGTTGGTCAGGTGGAAGACCATATGGCGAATTTGATTGTCGCCCAGATGTTATTCCTCGAATCTGAAAACCCTGATAAAGACATCCACCTTTATATCAATTCACCAGGTGGGGCTGTGACCGCTGGTCTGGCTATTTATGACACAATGCAGTTTATTAAGCCTCAGGTCAGTACATTATGTATCGGTCAAGCGGCCAGCATGGGAGCGTTATTATTAACAGCGGGTGCTGAAGGTAAACGTTTTGCATTACCCAATTCACGGATTATGGTGCATCAGCCTTTAGGCGGTTTTCAGGGTCAGGCATCAGATATCGATATTCATGCTAAGGAAATTTTAAGCATTCGGGATCGATTAAATGGAATTATGGCCCATCACACTGGTCAAGATATTGAGAAAATAGAACGTGATACCGATCGTGATAATTTCATGAATGGTGAACAGGCAGCAGAATATGGTTTAATTGATGCTGTAATGTCTAGCCGACCTGCAGAGAAGTCTTGAGTAATCACAAAAGTTAGGAAAGTAGAGCGATGAGCGACGACAAAAAAAACGACGACAAATTACTTTACTGTTCATTCTGCGGTAAAAGTCAGCATGAAGTAAAAAAACTGATCGCTGGCCCTTCGGTATTTGTCTGTGATGAATGTGTTGAGCTTTGCAACGATATTATTCGTGAAGAGCTGCAAGAAAAAACAGATGATAAAGCGGATTCCAAATTACCTTCGCCGCATGAGATTGATTCAGCACTGAATAATTATGTTATCGGTCAGGTCAAAGCAAAACGTGTTTTATCTGTAGCGGTCTATAACCATTACAAACGTTTACGTCACGGTACCAAAAACGATGATGTCGAATTATCAAAAAGTAATATTCTGTTAATTGGCCCAACCGGTAGTGGTAAAACCTTACTGGCTGAGACACTGGCAAGACAGTTAAATGTACCTTTTACCATGGCCGATGCAACGACGCTGACCGAAGCCGGTTATGTCGGTGAAGATGTTGAAAATATCATTCAAAAGTTACTGCAGAAATGTGATTATGATGTCGAAAAAGCGGAATCAGGCATTGTTTATATTGACGAGATCGATAAAGTTTCAAAAAAGTCAGATAACCCATCCATTACTCGAGACGTATCAGGCGAGGGTGTTCAGCAAGCTTTATTGAAATTGATTGAAGGAACGATTGCTTCTGTTCCTCCTCAAGGTGGAAGAAAGCATCCTCAACAGGAATTTCTGCAAGTTGATACCAGCAAAATTCTGTTTATTTGCGGTGGTGCCTTTGCTGGTCTGGATAAAGTTATCCGCAACCGTACTCACAAAGGTGGTATCGGTTTTTCTGCCGATGTGAAAAGTGTCGATACCAATGCACCTTCAAGTGAAGCATTACGTGCTGTAGAGCCAGAAGATTTAATTCAATATGGTTTGATTCCTGAGTTTGTGGGCCGTTTACCGGTAGTCGCCACGCTTGAAGAACTGGATGAAGCCGCATTGGTACAGATTTTAACTGAGCCAAAAAATGCATTAACCAAACAGTATGAAAAACTGTTTGAGCTTGAAAATTGCGAACTGGAGTTTAGAGCGGATGCTTTAAGATCGATTGCCCGCAAAGCCATGGAACGTAAAACAGGCGCGCGTGGTTTACGTTCAATTATTGAAAATGTCCTGTTAGATACCATGTTTGACCTGCCTTCTTTGGACAATGTGACCAAAGTGGTAGTTGATGAGAGTGTTATCAACGGTGAAAACACGCCTATTTTGATTTATGAAGATCAACCTGCTGATCTCGCTTCAGGTGATAAATAAGTTCTACCTGATTGATCTTTAATTACTTCGGCTGATTTTGATGCGTCCGGTTTCGCCGGGCGCTTGATTTCTTAATGCCCGTCCCCATATTGTTTTCACGCACACGATAACCGTGTCTGTTGACTCCCCAAAGAGGTCTGCATTGATGGAAAAAGAATTTGAAGCTGCATTAACTGATGACAATGCATTGCAAAAAGTGCCTGTATTGCCACTTCGTGATGTTGTCGTATACCCACACATGGTTATTCCTCTGTTTGTTGGACGTGAAAAATCCATCAAAGCTTTGGAACACGCTACAGATGAAAACAAACAAATCTTGTTGGTTGCCCAAAAAGATTCCGGTGAAGATTCTCCTGCGCCAGAAAACCTGTATGAAACCGGAACGCTGGCCAATATCCTGCAGTTATTGAAGTTACCTGATGGCACTGTCAAAGTATTGGTCGAAGGTACTAAACGTGCCAAAGTGGCTTTATACGACAATACCAATGCCTTCTGCGAAGCTGAAGTTGCCAGTTTTGTTGATGAACATCCAGATCAACGAGAAGCGGATGTGTTAATGCGCACCTTGTTGGGGCAGTTTGAGCAGTACGTTAAACTCAACAAAAAAATTCCTCCTGAAGTGATTGCCTCACTATCAAGTATTGAAGATCTTGCACGCATGGCTGATACCGTTGCTGCGCATATGACTCTGAAGCTTGAAGACAAGCAGATTTTGCTTGAAATGTCTGATGTAAAAGACCGTATCGAAAAATTGATGGCCTTTCTGGAGTCGGAAATCGATATTCAGCAGATCGAGAAACGTATTCGGAATCGTGTTAAAAAGCAGATGGAAAAAAGCCAGCGCGAATACTATCTGAACGAGCAGCTTAAAGCGGTTCAGAAAGAACTTGGTGAGCTGGATGAGAGTGGCAACGAAGTTGAAGAATTAGCCGAAAAGATTGCAAATGCATGCATGAGTGCCGAGGCGCGCGATAAAGCTGAATCCGAACTGAAAAAATTGAAAATGATGTCGCCAATGTCGGCTGAAGCAACCGTCGTTCGTAACTACATCGAATATTTACTTGAAGTACCCTGGAAAAAACGTTCCCGCGTAACATTGGCTCTGGAGCATGCACAACAGGTGCTGGACGAAGACCATTACGGTCTGGAAAAAGTTAAAGAACGTATTATTGAATATCTCGCAGTTCAAAAACGGGTTAAAAAACTAAAGGGGCCTATTCTTTGTTTGGTGGGGCCGCCTGGTGTAGGTAAAACATCGATCGCCCAATCCATAGCCCGCGCGACCAACCGTAAATTCAGTCGCATGGCATTAGGTGGTGTGCGTGATGAAGCCGAGATTCGTGGGCATCGACGTACCTATATTGGTTCTATGCCCGGCAAAGTAATTCAGAATATTTCTAAAACAGGCGTGCGCAACCCACTGTTTTTGCTGGATGAAATCGATAAGATGGCGCAGGATTTCCGTGGCGATCCTGCTTCTGCATTATTAGAGGTTTTAGACCCTGAACAAAATTCAACATTTTCAGATCACTATCTGGAAGTGGAATATGACTTGTCTGATGTCATGTTTGTTTGTACGGCGAACACATTAAACATACCTGATGCATTACGTGATCGAATGGAGATCATTCGCCTTGCGGGTTATACCGAAGATGAAAAACTGAATATTGCATTGCAGTATTTGTTGCCAAAAGCGATAAAAGACAATGGTCTAAAGGCGAATGAGATTGAAATTACCTCTGACGCAGTGATGGAAATCATTCGGCGATATACTCGTGAAGCAGGTGTGCGTAATCTGCAACGCGAAATTTCGAAGATCTGTCGCAAGTTAGTTAAGCAAATCCTGAGTGAATCACCTGAAGAAAAGGTTATTGTTACAGCGGATAATCTCGAAGACTATTTAGGCGTCTACCATTATCAATATGGTGTTGCTGAAGAAGATGATCGCATTGGACAAGTAACCGGTCTGGCCTGGACCGAAGTGGGTGGTGAATTACTGACCATCGAATCCGCTGTGATGCCTGGTAAAGGTAAAGCCAGTTATACCGGTAAGCTTGGTGATGTGATGCAGGAATCCATTCAGGCTGCTACCACAGTAGTTCGTTCACGAGCCGTAGAGTGGGGCATTGCAGAAGATTATCTGCAGAGCCACGATTTACATATTCATGTGCCTGAAGGTGCCACTCCAAAAGATGGTCCAAGTGCGGGTATTGGTATGTGTACCGCGCTGGTGTCCGCTATTACTGGTATTCCGGTTAAGTCCAATGTGGCGATGACCGGCGAAATTACCTTGCGTGGCGAAGTGTTGGCGATAGGTGGCTTGAAAGAGAAATTACTGGCCGCACATCGTGGTGGCATTGATATGGTTTTGATTCCTAAAGATAATGTGAAGGACTTACGGGAAATTCCGGATAATGTAAAATCCGGGCTGGAAATCATTCCGGTGCGCTGGATTAATGAAGTGCTGGAAAAAGCATTACAAAGTATGCCGACCAAGGTATTACCGACCCCAGATACTGCTGCTGTGCTGGCACCGGAACAGGCCAGTTTTCACGAAGTAAATACTCAGAATCGGCACTAACTTGATTAAAGCGAGCAACGGAGATTTATGATGACTCAAAAACAACAACAGCGTTTAATCGGGACGCTTTTGCTTGTGTTTTTCATCGCCGTGCTCGCTTATATCGTTTTATCCAAAGTCAGTCAGACAGAGTCTGGAAGGGAAGTTCAAGAAGAAGAACCGATTCAGTTTTCTTCGGTGATTGAACCATTGCAGGAAGAAACTGATGAAGAATCTCTGTTGGGCCCAGATGCTTCTCAGGCCGAAGAGGCTTTTGTTGATATTGATCCTGAGGTTGCAGAGAATATTTCACAATCGCCTATATCGACTGAACCCGAAACAACAGCTCCGACGGCAGAAAAAACGCCGGAACCGGATATTATTCCAGAAAAACCTGCTCCTGCTCCAAAGCCTGAACCTGCACCTGCACCTGTCGTAGAGGCGCCTGAAACATCTGCGCCACCAGTGAAACCTTCGCCATCATCAGCCCCAGCTGAATCAGCTTCAGGATGGATTCTTCAGTTAGGTAGTTTTTCGGTAGAAGCTAACGCAACCAGCCTGAAAAAACAGTTGGAAGATATTGGATATAAACCGATGATTGAACAAACCCGGTCAGGTGGGACTGTTATCTACCGTGTGAGACTTCAACCAGATGCTGATAGAGCTGCATTAGAGAAGACGGCGGAGTCAATTCGTAGTCAACTAAACCTAAATACTCAGATATTTCCATATCCGTAATACACATCACAAAGTTATGCATTTGTAATCGGATAAACGTAAATATAGTGGGTTAGTTTTTTGCAATTCTGCTAAAATTCTTCTTTTAATACGCAGCTCGACGCGGAGTCATAATGAACTGGGTAGATTATTTAATAATCGGCATTATTTTGATTTCGTCGGGCATCAGTATTGTTCGTGGATTTATAAAAGAAGTACTTTCGTTAATCAGCTGGATAGTGGCAATCTGGGTCGCTTTTATGTTTTATGCGAATTTTGCCAGTTTGTTAACGCCTTATATTGATACCGTTACCATACGATTATTTATTGCTTTTTTTGTCTTATTTGTTGTCACATTAATACTTGGTGCTCTGGTAAATCATTTGATTTCACAGTTGGTTGAAAAAACGGGGCTCAGCGGCACAGACCGAGCACTTGGAGTGATTTTCGGTATTCTTAGAGGTGTGGCAATCGTCACTCTTCTGGTGTTGGTTGCAGGTGTTACACCCATGCCATCAGATAATTGGTGGCAAAACTCATTATTGTTGCAACATTTTGAAGATCTTGCGGTTTGGGTCAAGCAGCTGCTACCGGCTGATGTGGCTGAACACGTTAACTTCAACTAATCCTGACAGGGTAATTTTTATGTGTGGAATTATTGGTATCGTTGGTCATTCAGAAGTCAATCAAGCGCTATATGATGGTCTGACAGTTCAACAACATCGTGGTCAGGATGCTGCGGGAATTATGACGTGTGATCAAACTGGACGGTTTTATCTACGTAAGGATAATGGTCTGGTAAAAGATGTGTTTCATACTCGCCATATGATTCGCCTGAAAGGTTCAATGGGTATTGGACATATTCGATATCCGACCGCAGGCTGTTCCAACTCAGCTGAATCCCAGCCTTTTTATGTCAATTCGCCTTTTGGTATCGCACTGGCGCACAACGGCAACCTGACCAATACACAGCTTTTATCTGACCAGTTATTTAAAAGTGATCGGCGTCACCTCAACACCGGCTCTGACTCTGAAGTCTTATTAAATGTACTTGCTCATGAGTTACAGACATCGGGAAAACTTAAACCACAACCCGAAGACATTTTCAAAGCGGTTTCCGAATTGCATAAACGCTGTAAGGGAGCTTATGCCGCTGTCGCTATGATTGCCGGTGTTGGTATGTTGGCTTTCCGTGATCCGTACGGTATCCGTCCTGCAGTAATTGGCAAACGTGAAACCGAGCAGGGCACCGAGTATGTAGTGGCTTCTGAAAGTGTTGTTATGGATACGCTTGATTTTGAATTTATGCGTGATGTACAACCGGGTGAATGTATCTTTATTGATATGGATGGCGGTTTCCATAATCAGCAATGTGCAGAAAACCCGATTAAAGCGCCGTGTATATTTGAATATGTTTATTTTGCGCGCCCCGACTCAATGATGGATGGTATTTCGGTGCACAAAAGCCGTATGCGTATGGGGACAAAATTAGCAGAAAAAATTAAACGTGAATTTCCAGACCATGATATTGATGTGGTCATTCCTATACCGGACACCAGCCGAAGTGCTGCATTGCAACTTTCCTATGATTTGGGAGTGGTTTACCGCGAAGGTTTCATCAAAAACCGTTATATCGGTCGTACCTTCATTATGCCTGGTCAACAGCAGCGCAAAAAATCGGTAAGACAGAAGTTGAATGCCATTGATCTCGAGTTCCGCGACAAAAATGTTCTGCTGGTTGATGACTCCATTGTTCGTGGCACCACTTCACAGCAAATCGTGCAAATGGCACGTGATGCTGGCGCGAAAAAGGTTTACCTGGCTTCTGCCGCACCACCTGTTCGCTTCCCTAATGTATACGGTATTGATATGCCATCTCCCGCTGAGTTCGTTGCGCACAATCGCAACATTGAGCAAATAGCGGAAGAGCTCGGGGTGGACTGGCTTATCTATCAGGATTTAAAAGATCTGGTTGAAGCCATTAACAAGAAAAGTGATGTGAAACGTTTTGATACCTCATGCTTTGACGGCGACTACATTACTGGTGATATTGATGAGACCTATTTGTATTACATTGATGCGCTGCGTAATGACATGTCAAAACAGAGCGCTGAAGAGGGTAACGTTACTATTGAGCTGCATAATGATGTGTAAATACATCGACCAGCACTCCAATTCTGCAAGTATCATTCCCGCTGAATTCAGCAGGAATACACAGCTTTTTGCTGTTTGATACCAATTCTTATATAATCCCGTCGATTATGCATCAGCAATTGCCAAAAGAGTTAGATCCGTTTCGTTTTGCCCATAGTGGTTTACAGATAGCGGGGGAAATCCCGGTCACTAAAATGTCGCGTTTGAGTGAAATGCTACACGACGATTCGGGCATGGTGGAAGTCGATATGTTGTTTGATATTGATACTACCGGCACACCATTTATGCGTGGGCAATTTGCTGTAACTGTCAATCTGCTTTGTGAACGTTGTATGGAGCCTATGGCTCACACAATGAACATACACACCAAATTGGCGTTGGTTCGACACGAAGGAAAGATTGAAGGTCTGGCTGAACAATATGAGCCCTGGATCTTGAATGATGCAAAACAAGTTGATCCGGCACAGATTGTCGAAGATGAGTTGATTCTCGCTTTGCCACTCGTGCCAAAACATGATTATTCCTGTTTGCCTGAACAATTGTGGCAGACAGGGGATGAGGAAATTGAGCCTGAGAAACCAGTCTCACCATTTGCAGTGTTAGCTGCATTGAAATCGAAAAAGTAATTTATTTATCGTTTTGGGTTTAGGAGTTTAAGCCATGGCTGTTCAAAAGAGTAAAAAGAGTCCTTCACGTCGCGGCATGCGTCGTTCACATGATGCGTTAACCGAATCAACATTATCTGTTGATTCAACTTCAGGTGAATTACATCGTCGTCACCACGTTACTGCTGACGGTTATTACCGTGGCCGCAAAGTCATCGCTGACAAGAGTGAATAAGGCTTAACAGAAATTGACTTTAACAATTTCGATCGACGCTATGGGCGGGGATCACGGACCTCAAGTCGTGATCCCCGCTGCCATATCAACGCTGGAAAGGCACAAGGATGTAGAGTTAATTCTGGTTGGCGATGAAGCCACTATATCAGCAGAGTTAGCCAAACATCAGTTCGCCGACAAGCAGCGAATGAAAATTCATCATGCTTCCCAAATGGTTGGCATGGATGAACCCCCATCCTCAGCACTTCGCGGTAAAAAAGATTCTTCAATGCGAGTGGCCATAAATCTTGTGAAAGAAGGCCAGGCTGCAGCTTGTATCAGTGCCGGCAATACCGGTGCCTTAATGGCAACCGCACGCTTTGTATTAAAGACCCTCCCGGGAATTGAACGTCCTGCGATTATTACCGCTTTACCGACTATGCGTGGTCACACCTATGTACTCGACCTCGGGGCAAATGTGGATTCGACGGCTGAGCATTTGGTGCAATTCGCTCTAATGGGCTCTGTTTTGGCTGAGTTAATTGATGGCAAGCCAAATCCTACAGTAGGTTTACTTAATGTCGGTGCTGAAGAGATCAAAGGTAATGAGCGGGTTAAAGAGGCTGCGCGGTTATTGGCTAAAACCGATTTGAATTATTATGGTTTTGTCGAAGGCGACGGTCTTTATCATGGTGAGGTAGATGTACTGGTCTGTGATGGTTTTGTTGGTAATGTTGCTTTAAAAGCCAGTGAAGGTGTCGCGCATATGATTCGTCATTATTTGCGACAGGCTTTTAATCGTAATTTATTAACCAAAATTGCCGGTTTGATTGCCTATCCTGTGTTGAAACATTTCAGTAAAGAGCTTGATCCAAGAGCCTTCAATGGTGCCAATCTGATTGGCTTGCAAGGTATTGTTATCAAGAGTCATGGTGGCGCAGATGCTTTTGCGTTCGCTAATGCCATTAATATCGCCATTCTCGAAGCCAGAAAAGACGTTCCGAAGAACATCACTAAACATCTTGAGACTCTTTTAGAGGAACAAATGTTGTGATTTATTCCAGAATTGCCGGAACGGGCAGCTATTTACCGGAAAAATTTCTGACCAACGTTGATTTGGAATCGATGGTAGAAACCAGTGATGATTGGATTACCGATCGTACCGGCATAAAAAAGAGACATATTGCGGCGGCTGATGAAACCACCACTGATTTAGCCTATTTTGCAGCTAAAAATGCTATCTCCGCAGCGGGTTTAAAACCTCGTGACATTGATATGATCATTGTCGCCACAACAACTCCGACACGTATTTTTCCAAGTACGGCCGCACTGGTTCAGCAAAAACTGGGAATTCATGGCTGTCCGGCTTTTGATATTCAGGCGGTTTGTACTGGTTTTGTCTATGCACTGACTATTGCCGACAAGTTTATTAAGTCGGGTAGTGCTGAAAAGGTATTGGTTATCGGTGCAGAGACCTTGTCTCGTATTGTTGACTGGACTGACCGCAATACCTGTGTGTTATTTGGTGATGGCGCGGGTGCGGTGGTGCTTCAGGCTTCAGCTGAGCCCGGTATTCTGTCTACGCATATCCACTGTGATGGTAGCTATAATAATCTGTTACATGTGCCGACTGGGCCGGGTAGCGCCCTAACCGAAGATCCTGCTTATATTGAAATGCAGGGTAATGAAGTATTCAAAATCGCTGTAAAAACCTTGAGCAAGATTGTCGACGAGACACTCAAAGCCAATCAATTGGATAAGCACGATATCGACTGGCTTATTCCACATCAAGCGAATATCCGTATTATTGCGGCTACCGCAAAGAAACTGAGCATGTCGATGGACAGTGTAGTAGTCACTGTTCAAGACCATGGTAATACCTCTGCAGCGTCCATCCCACTGGCACTTGATGTAGCAGTGCGGGACGGTCGTATCAAGCGCGGCGAAACATTATTGTTTGAAGCGTTTGGTGGTGGTTTTACCTGGGGCTCAGCGCTCATCAAATTTTAATCTGAGGTCTTTTTAGCAATGCATTCAGCTTTTGTTTTTCCCGGCCAAGGCTCACAATCCGTTTCCATGCTGGCCGAGTTATCAGAATCCTTTCCACAAGTGCAGCAAACCTTTGCAGAAGCAAGTGAAGTGCTTGGATATGATCTGTGGGATTTGGTACAAAATGGACCTGAGACCAATCTGAATCAAACAGATAAAACCCAACCAGCTATGCTGGCAGCAGGAATTGCTGTCTGGAGCTGCTGGGAGTCGGTGAGTCAATATAAACCAGCATATCTGGCAGGGCATAGCCTGGGTGAATATACCGCACTGGTGGCTGCTGGTGCCATCGATTTCAAAACAGCCATCAAGCTGGTAGAAAAACGTGGGTTATTAATGCAACAAGCCGTTCCCGCTGGCGAAGGGGCTATGGCCGCTATCCTTGGTTTGGATGATGACGTTGTTAAAGCCGTCTGTCAGCAAGCAAGTGATGCCGGTGTCGTTGAAGCAGTTAACTTTAATTCACCAGGCCAGGTTGTGATTGCCGGTTCTAAAACAGCCGTTGATAAAGCCGTTGAAATTGCGACTGAAAAAGGTGCAAAACGTGCCTTATTGTTACCAGTAAGCGTACCGTCACATTGTGCATTGATGCGTCCTGCTGCTGACGAATTACTGGCTGAACTTGAGTCCGTTACTATTTATGCACCACAAATTCCGGTTATCCATAATGCGAGTGTTAGCATAACCTCCGAGCCCACTGAAATTCGCCAATTACTGGCCCAACAACTATACAATCCGGTTCGTTGGGTTGAAACAGTCGAATGGCTTGCGTCTCAAGGCGTTGATACTCTGGTTGAGTGTGGTCCGGGTAAAGTCCTGGCTGGATTGTGCAAGCGTATCGATAAATCCTTGCAAGCCTTAACGATATTTGATTCGGCTACATTGCAAAAAACTCACGAAGCGATAGGAGAATAATCATGAGCCTACAAGGTAAAGTTGCTTTGGTGACAGGCGCCACACGCGGTATCGGTCGCGCTATTGCACTAAGTCTGGGTGAGCAGGGCGCGACCGTTATTGGTACGGCTACTTCAGAAAGTGGTGCCGCCACTATCAGTGACTATCTGCAATCTGCAGGTATTCAAGGTAAAGGTCTGGTATTAAATGTCACCCAAGAAAATGCCATTGATGAAGTAGTCACAGCGATTGAAACAGAGTTCGCTGCGCCGGATATTCTGGTGAATAACGCAGGCATTACGCGTGATAATTTGTTGATGCGTATGAAAGATGAAGAATGGGACGATATTATCAATACCAATCTCACACCAATCTTTAAATTAAGTAAACGCTGCGTCCGTGCGATGACCAAAGCTCGTTGGGGCCGAATCATCAATATTACTTCCGTAGTCGGTGTAATGGGTAATGCCGGACAAACCAATTATGCAGCGGCTAAAGCGGGTGTGATTGGTTTTAGTAAATCGCTGGCTCGTGAAGTCGGCGCACGCGGTATTACCGTTAATAGTGTCGCACCTGGTTTTATTGATACAGATATGACCAGTGGTCTGCCAGAAGCGCATAAAACAGCGTTACTGGAACAGGTTCCAATCAAACGCCTCGGTGAGGCAGAAGAAATTGCCGCTGCTGTCAGCTTTTTAGCCAGTCCTTCAGCAGGATATATTACGGGCGAAACATTGCACGTAAATGGCGGCATGTATATGAATTAAGGGCCTGAATCTACTGAGACTTAGGTTTTTTTATTGTGGAGATATTTTCGGACAAGGCTTTCAGCTTGTCTCCACAGTGCTCGCACTATAAAATGCCTGCACGTTGTTTGTACTTAACCACCAAAGGAAACAGATGTTATGAGTGATATCGAAGCTCGAGTAAAAGAAATTGTTGTTGAACAATTAGGTGTAAATGCCGATGAAGTAACTGCCGATGCTTCATTTATTGATGATCTGGGTGCTGACTCGCTGGACACTGTTGAGCTGGTTATGGCATTGGAAGAAGCATTTGAATGTGAAATTCCTGATGAAGAAGCTGAAAAGATCACCACAGTAAAAGAAGCTGTCGCTTATATTAATTTTGTACAGTCTTAATATTACAGATTGCTTCAGATGTAGCCGTCTAGTGTGCAGGTCATGCTAGGCGGCTACGTTGTATCTAAAAAGAAGATTTGCATGAGGAAAACTGATGTCTAAAAGACGCGTTGTCGTTACCGGCCTTGGCGCGGTAACACCGGTCGGTTTATCGGTAGCAGAAAGCTGGGAAAACATCCTGGCTGGCAAAAGTGGTGTGGCTCCGATTACATCATTTGATGTAACTGATTTTCCAGTTCGTTTTGGTGCTAGCGTCAAAGACTTTGATGTCACGACAGTTATTTCTCGTAAAGACGCAAAAAAAATGGACACTTTCATTCATTATGGTATTGCCGCTGCAGTTGAAGCTATTAAAGATGCCGGATTGGAAGTGAACGATGCGAATGCTGAACGGATTGGTGTGGCAATTGGCTCCGGTATCGGCGGCTTACCTGGCATTGAAGCTGGCTATGACAGCTTTTTAAATGGCGGACCTCGTAAAATTTCCCCGTTCTTTGTGCCAAGTAACATCATCAACATGATCTCAGGTAATTTATCGATTATGTTCGGCATGAAGGGGCCTAATACTGCGATTGTAACCGCCTGTTCAACCGGTACACATTGTATTTCAGCTGCTGGTCGCATGATTCAGTATGGCGATGCCGATGTAATGATCGCCGGTGGTGCTGAAATGGCCACGTCAAAAACCGGTTTAGGCGGTTTTGCTGCTGCACGCGCCTTATCCACTCGTAATGATGATCCTACAGCTGCCAGTCGTCCCTGGGATAAAGACCGTGATGGTTTTGTCCTGGGTGATGGTGCCGGTGTGATTGTATTAGAAGAATATGAGCATGCTAAAAAACGCGGCGCGACAATTTATGCCGAATTGATTGGTTCAGGCATGAGCAGTGATGCCTATCATATGACCATGCCGTCACAAGGCGGAGAGGGAGCAGCACGTTGCATGGTCAATGCAATGAATGATGCTGGCATCAATGCAGATAACATCAATTATATCAACGCCCATGGTACCTCAACACCTGCGGGCGATGTTGCTGAAACGCAGGCAATAAAAACGGCCATGGGTCATGCAGCCCAGAAAGTTGCTGTAAGTTCAACCAAGTCGATGATCGGGCATTTACTTGGTGCTGCCGGTGGTGTTGAAGCGGTATTCAGTATTCTGGCAATTCGTGATCAGGTGGCGCCTCCTACTGTCAATCTGGATAATCCGGATGAAAGTTGCGATCTGGACTATGTTCCACATACTGCCAGACAAATGCCTATCGATATAGCCATGTCCAACTCGTTTGGTTTTGGTGGCACTAACGGTACTGTAATTTTCAAAAAACTCAGTTAGTTGACTCACCATGATTCTGATAAACGGCCAACCCGAAAACAGAATCGAAGTCGCTGATCGAGGATTGCAATATGGCGATGGTTTATTTGAAACCATCGCCTATCGTAATGGCCAACTGGAGTTTTTCCCCGCTCATCTATCCAGATTACTTGAAGGCTGTAAACGCCTGAAAATTGTATTTCCTGCAACACAGCAACAATCTTTAAGAAATGAAATACAGATGGTTTGTCAGCAGTTAAATGATGATGCTGTCATAAAAATCATCCTTACCCGGGGGGCTGGGGGGCGAGGATATCGGTATAAACCGGATATGCAAACAACCCGCATTATCAGCACTCATGCCATGCCTGTTTATCCTGATGCTTATACATCGGGTATTAGCGTCCGTATCTGCCAACAACGTCTGGCCATCAATCCATCATTAGCTGGAATAAAACATCTTAATCGGCTGGAGCAGATTCTGGCCCGGAATGAGTGGCAGGATGAGACAATAGCAGAAGGATTGATGTTTGATTATCAGCAACGACTGATTGAGGGAACCATGTCCAATGTGTTTCTGGTGCAAAACCATCAATTGTGGACTGCTGAGATTTCAAACTCGGGGATCGCTGGTATTATGCGTCAAAAGCTCATTGAAATGGCTGACCAACTGAACATTAAGCTAAACATCACGTCAATTAATATTGATAATCTTAAACACGCTGATGAAGTGTTTGTCTGCAACAGTTTAATTGGTATCTGGCCCGTTATCCGCATCACTGATCTTGATATGGATTTAAGCCATGGTCCGCTGACCCAAAAGCTGCAGAATGCTTTAAATTCAATAAATATAAACGAATGAAAATACCTTTAACTATCAAACTGCTTTTTTTATTAATAATTGCCGCGATTATTGCTGTGGTGGTGTGGAGCGAATATCAGCGTTTCCTGCATCAACCAGTTAACCTGACGGATGAGGAAACTGTTTTTACAATTTATCCGGGTGACAATATCAGTAAAGTCAGCCAGCGCTTATATGAGAATGGTTTAAGTCCGGTCCCCAGTGTTTATCTGGATATCTATGCTCGTATGCAAGGCAATGCTCAGCAGATAAAAGCCGGTGAATACAAAGTTGAGGCGGATACTACCTTACCGGCATTATTGGATCTGTTTATTAGTGGAAAGGTGGTTCAATACTCATTGACGATTGTGGAGGGTATGACCGCCAATCAGTTATTTGAAAAAATTCAGACGCATCCAAAAATCAAAAAAACATTACCCGAATTGAATAATGACATAATCCGTGAAGCGTTATCCATTGAAAATGAACTGGTTGAAGGCTGGTTTTTACCTGAAACCTATCATTTTCCATCCGATACAACGGATGTCGCCTTTCTTCGGCGTGCCTATCAAAATATGCAAAATCAACTGGACAAAATCTGGCAGAAAATGACAGAAGATTTACCCTATGATTCGGCTTATGAAGTCTTAATTATGGCGTCAATCATTGAGAGGGAGAGTGCCATACCGCAGGAGCGACCCGAAATTGCCGGCGTGTTTGTCAGACGGCTGGAGAAAGGCATGCGTCTACAGACTGATCCAACTGTTATCTATGGAATGGGCGAGAGCTATGATGGAAATATCCGTAAAAAAGACCTGCAAACCGACACACCATACAATACTTACACTCGATTTGGTTTACCGCCAACGCCAATATGTTTACCCAGTAAAGAATCGATAGTAGCCGCGATGAATCCGGCTGAAGGCACTAGCCTGTATTTTGTTGCCGGTGCTGAAAATGGCGGCCATGTGTTCTCGGATAACCTTGCAGATCATAACCGGGCAGTCAGACAATATTGGAAAAAGATGCAGATTCAACCATGAGCGGAAAATTTATCAGCATTGAAGGTATCGAAGGTGCCGGCAAGTCTACTCAATTGCAGTTTATTGCCGATTTTTTAATCGCGAATGGGAAACAGGTCATTGTGACCCGTGAACCCGGTGGCACACGTTTAGGGGAACAGATTCGCGAAGTATTACTAAAACCGACTGAAAAAGCCATGGCCGAAGATACCGAATTGCTGTTGATGTTTGCTGCACGGGCTGAACATATTCATCAGGTTATCCTGCCGGCATTGCAGCGTGGTGAATGGGTAATATCAGATCGTTATGTGGATGCAACTTTTGCCTACCAGGGTGGAGGGAGAGGGATTGATGAACAACGTATCAGCGAACTGGCCGATTGGACGCTACAAGGTTGTCAAACTGATGTAACCTTTTTATTTGATTTACCTGTTGCTCTGGGACAAACGCGGGTTGAACAGCGACAGCAGCAAAAAGATCGGTTTGAGCAGGAAAAACAGGTGTTTTTTGAGCGTGTAAGAAACTGCTATTTAGCCAGAGCAAAAACTGAACCCCAACGTATCAAATTAATTGATGCCAGCCAGTCGATTGAAGCTATTCAATTACAGCTCAAACAACAACTTGAGCAGTTACTGGTAACTGCAAACTAATGTCTGAACTTTTCCCATGGCAGCAAGATGTATGGCAGCATGTAGTTGTCAGGGTGGAACAACAACGCTTGCCACATGCTATTTTGTTAACGGGTGTTGCAGGCCTGGGTAAAATGCAGTTTGCCGCAAAAATGGCTGAAAGTCTGTTGTGTTTAAATACGGTTAATCAGTTTCATGCCTGTGGAATTTGCCATAGTTGTCAATTAATGCAGGCAGGTAATCATCCAGATCATCTGACGATTCGCTCAGAAGAAGCGGGTAAATCGATAAAAATTGACCAAATTCGTGCATTAAAAGAGAAACAGTCGCTTACACCGAGTGTATCTGCCTGGAAGACCGTTGTTATTGAGTCTGCGGATTCAATGACCCACAGTGCAGCGAATAGCTTGTTAAAATTACTGGAAGAGCCTCAGAACAATAGCATTTTGATTTTAACGACCAATGCTGTTCATCGTTTGCCCATTACTATTCGCAGTCGCTGCCAGCAGATTCATATGTCTGCACCTGAATATGCAGTTTCGTTGAAATGGCTTGATTCACAAGGCATTTCTTCTGATATTGAACAACTGCAAAAGCTGTCGTCATTAACCCACGATGCCCCATTTTCTATGGTCAAAGCGCTTGAGAGCAATGAATGGCAGAGTTATCAACAAATTCAGTATGATTTTGAGGAGCTACTTCTACAGCGGGCAAATCCAGTTCAACTTGCCAGCCAATGGCAGCAATTAGATCCGTTGAAGATCATGCATCAATTGTTATCGATAATTAAAACCCGACTTAAAAATCACTATTCGGGGTATGCTGAACTCAGTGATACTCAGCAGTACTGGCAGATTGTTGATTGCATAGTAAATACAATAAAGCTAATATCGTCTCAAAATAACTACAACAAGACATTGTTAATAGAGGACTTTATGGTTTCAGTAATGCGTATCAAAAATACGAATTCAGTCAATCATTAGTCTCGTACCGGCAAATAATTAAAGAGTCTTTTTTATGGGTATGAATCCACGTAAAGGTATCCTCTCGCTGAAAATAAGCGACCAGAACATGCTGTATCATTCCTTTATGCCATTTCTTAAAAATGGTGGTTTGTTTATCCCGACTAATAAAACCTATGAAATGGGCGAGGAAGTTTTTATTCTGCTGACCTTGCTGGACGAAGCGGAAAAAATTCCAATTGCCGGTACCATTTCCTGGATCACGCCAAAGGGTGCTCAAGGTAATCAAGCTGCCGGAATAGGCGTACATTTCAGCGAAGGTGATGGTGGTGCCAATGTCGTTCGCGGCAAGATCGAAAACCATCTGGTTGATAAATTAAAGTCCGATAAAGCAACCTACACCATGTAAGACGACCATGACGGTATCAGCTGTCACCAAACGAGTTATTTATGTATATCGATTCTCACTGTCATTTGAACTTACTGGCGGATGAACCTGGCGGCGTTGCTGCAATGGTTGCTGAAGCCACTGAAAACCATATCGAACACATTCTGTGTATTGCTATTGATATAGAAAGCATTGAAGCTGTTCGTCAGCTTGCTGAACAATACCCTCAACTTACTGCCAGCGTTGGAATTCATCCCAATGTTGACGAGCCTGCAACCCTGAGCATAGAACAGCTTATCAAGCTGGCTGCCCATCCCAAAGTGATTGCTATCGGCGAAACGGGTCTGGATTACTTTCGCAGTGAAGGTGATCTGAGCTGGCAGCGTGAACGTTTTATTCATCATATCGCGGCTGCCAAACAAACCGGTAAGCCATTGATTATTCATACCCGCGAAGCTCGTGAAGATACCATGAACATTCTGGAACAGGAAAATGCCCGGGAGGCGGGCGGTATTATTCATTGCTTTACCGAAAACTGGGAAACAGCAAAACGTGCCCTGGATATCGGTTTTTATATTTCCTTATCCGGAATTGTGACGTTTAAAAGTGCTCGTGAATTACAGGATGTTGCCAAGAAACTGCCGCTGGATCGGATTCTTATCGAAACCGACGCGCCTTATCTGGCCCCTGTCCCACACCGGGGAAAAGTCAATAAACCTGCTTACGTAAAACATGTGGCCGCTTTTCTGGCCGAGCTTCGTGGTGAGTCAGAAGAGCAGATAGCGGCAACCACCACAGAAAATTTTTATCGATTGTTTCCGACCGCTCATCAAGCTGCCTAACACATGGATGTCACCGGTATTCATAAAAAAGTATTGCTGATTTTTGTTGTTGTTTTGGGATTAGGGGGCTGCGACCAGTCTTCAGTCAGCCTTAAACCATTAAATCAAGACGCCGTCATTCTGGCATTTGGCGATAGCCTAACCTTTGGTACCGGTGCTCAGCCCGATCAGAGTTATCCATCTGTATTAGCAGAATTAACTGGTAGAAAAGTGATAAATTCCGGAGTTCCCGGTGAACTCAGTAGTGCTGGTCTAGCCCGTTTATCACAACAGCTTCAGAAAACTAAACCAGATCTGGTTATTCTGTGTCATGGAGGTAACGATCTGCTTCGCAAGCAAAGCCGTCAACAATTACAGGCTAATCTGCAGGCGATGATTGATGAAATCACCAATTCCGGTGCGCAAGTAGTACTCGTGGCTGTTCCTGCATTTAGTCTCAATCTGGCACCGGTGCCTCTCTATCTTGAAGTAGCGCAAGTCAATAATCTGTCAGTTCAGGCTACTGTGCTTAGTGAAATATTGATGGATTCATCTTTAAAAGCGGATCAGGTCCATCCAAATGCGCCTGGATATCAGCAGTTTGCTCAATCAATCTATCGTTTATTGATTGAAACGGATGCCATTAGCCCTTAAGAGCTGTTGATCTTTCATCGTCGCCACTGTTTTTCAATTACAACCTGTGAGTGGCTGTGATAGATAAATAGACCCTAGTTTTTTTCAATGTGATTTTCTAAAGTTTTTATCCGGGAAGACGTTATCTCAAACAGTATGATAATTTCCCGAAATCTTTGGAGCACAGCAAAATGAAGTCATTATCCGTCAAAGCAAAAATGTTGCTTTTAAGCGGTCTTATGGTTACCGGTATCGTTGTTTTGGCGGCAATGCTAAGTCTTGGTATGCACTCACTAGTGCAGATTGGTCAGTCGAGCACACTGAGCAGTGAGGCTGAAACAACAATGCAGAGCTTACGGGTCAACGAAAAAGACTTTTTCAGCCGGCTCGATCTCAAATACCAGACGCAATTTAATGAAAACCACCGCCTTATCAAGCAACAACTTTCTGATTTAGACTCACAACTTAAAGCAGAGAATATTCAACTTGAAAATTTCTCACATTTAATAGACTTGCTCCAACAATATCATGCTGGTTTTAATGAGATAGTGGTAACTCATCAAGCCATTGGTCTGAACCATACAGATGGGCTTTATGGCACATTACGCAAGTCGGTTCATGAGGCCGAGCAAATGCTGGGCAAATTTCAGAACGATACTTTATTAAAAGATATGTTGATGTTACGTCGCAATGAAAAGGATTTTTTATTACGTAAAGATACGAACTATCTGGATACATTTAATAACAATCTGCAGGTTTTTTATCAGAATCTGCAGCAAAGCTACCTAAGTGATTTCGAACAACGTGAAGCCTCAGGTTTAATGCAAAATTACAACAAAGATTTTACCACTCTGGTGAAAACATACGAACAACTTGGTTTGAATGAAGATCTCGGACAAATTGGTTCAATGAGAACTACCGTATATGAGATCCAGGATTTGCTTCATGCAATTTCCGAGCAAATTTCTAATGAAGTTCTGATGCATGAACGATCGATTTCTATAAAAGCGATAATATCCATTATCGTCATTCTGGCCACCTTGATTTTACTCTCTCAATTAATCAGCCGCAGCGTGGTTAACCCAATCAATATGCTTGCTGAAGTCATGAAACGGGCGCAGCAAAATAAAGATTTAACTCAGCGTGTGAACATCGAAGGCAAAGATGAAATCGTGCAGATGGCGGATGTTTTTAATCAGATGATGGCCGCTTTCAGTCAATTGATTCAGGAAGTATTTGACTCATCCCGTCAACTTAACGTGGCCGCCGAAGAATTAACGGTCATCACTGGACAAACCAGTCGTGGCGTCATGAGTCAACAAAGTGATAGTGACCAGGTTGCCACAGCAATGAATGAAATGGCGGCTACCGTCCAGGAAGTCGCCCGTTATGCTTCACAGGCTGCTGAAGCTTCCCGCACAGCTGATGACGAAACTAAAGCTGGTAAGCAGGTGGTAATGGATGCCATTGATGGTATTAAACAACTCGCTAAACAAGTTGAAATGGGGGCAATATCCATTAAAGACCTGCAAAAAGAAAGTGAGAATATTGGCAGCGTACTGAGCGTGATTCAGGGGATAGCCGAACAGACTAATTTATTGGCTTTGAATGCGGCCATTGAAGCAGCCAGAGCGGGCGAATCGGGTAGAGGGTTTGCTGTAGTGGCTGATGAAGTCAGAACCCTTGCCAAACGCAGTCATGATTCAACCGAAGAAATCAAAAAAATTATTGATCGTTTGCAAACAGAAGCTGAGAAAGCTGTCCGGGTTATGGATGAAGAACTTGAACAGGCAAATCAAAGTGTTGAAAAAGCCGGACAATCGCTGGATATTATTGCCGAGTCAGTAACCTCTATACGCGATATGAATACCCATATCGCCAGTGCAGCAGAAGAACAGTCTGCAGTTGCAGAAGAGATAAATCGTAATATTGTCAGCATTGCACAAGTTGCTGAAGAAAATGCAGAAAGTACCAATCAAACTACGTTGACCAGTCAGGAACTGGCCAGATTGGCAAATGGGTTGGAGACTCAAATTAGCCAGTTCAAAATTTAATTGAAGTAAAAATTACACTGGCGGCTCAGTCCTACTCTGTTATATCTTGGTAGACATAATTTGATCTGATCTTTATAGAAGTGAGATATAAATTGAGCAACAACGTTGAGGCCCATGATTATCTATTAAGAGTGCTGATGAATCAGCAAGCTCAGGCAGTATTTATTTTTAAAGATAATGTATTACTAACGGCCAATTCGGAAGCCTTGCGATTAATCAAAGCCTCAGATGAAAACGATATTATCGGTTTACCATTTGAGGCTTTTTTTTCTGAAGAACTTGATAAAACGGCTTTTCAAGCAAGAGCACCATTTCAATCCCCTTTAACGCTTATCTGTAGTAGCGAAGCTCAGCGTTATCCCGCGACACTGGTTCGTGATGATGATGACAATAAATTACTGGTTATTTTATCCAGCGAAATATTGCCTGGTCCGGCACAACATTGGATTGCTGCAGATTTAGGCTCATCTCCCACATTGATAGGGCACTGGATATTCAATACAGCAACCTCGCATTTATGGTGGGGACCACAAGCATTTGAAATCTTTGCTAAATCGGCAGCTGATTTTTCACCGACCCTGCCAACTATGATGGGGTTGATTCATCCTGATGATAAACAACACGTCGAACATGCTTTTAATCTAGCAATTACAAATCACAAAGACCTTGATGTATGTCATCGAATTTTAATTGCTGGTAATGAACTACGCTTTCTCAGACAACGGGCTACCTGGGTGCCTGAAAAAAATGAATTGTTTGGCACCGTATTGGACCTGACTGATATGCGCCAACAAATCAGCCATACCGATCACTTGTTACGTTTGATGGATGAAACACAGCGTATCGGTCATATGGGCAGCTGGGAAATTGATCTGATTAATGAAAAGGTGATTTGGTCTGAGCAGACTGCTGTGCTGTTTGGAGTCCGACTCGAAGAGTTTTCAGGAACCATTGAAAGCTTTCTGAGATTTATTCTGCCAGAAGATAAAGCCAAGTTTAGTTTAACCCGTGACAAAAACACCAATACCGGCATAAACGAGGCTGAATATCGAATTACCCGAAAAAATGACGGGGAAATTCGCTGGTTATCCGAATGTGGAAAATCGGTTTTTAATGCCAGTGGTCAGGAAATACGCCGATTGGGTATGATGATCGATATCACTGAGCGCAAGCGGCTCGAAATGATACAAAAGCTCGAATCCAGGATGATTGAGGCTGTTGCTTCCAACCTGGAACTGCATCAGATCATGGATCAGATTGTTCTGGGTATCGAGGAGATAATACCGAATACCATTGCGTCAATTTTACTGATAGATGAAGAAGGCAAATATTTACTTAATGGTTCAGCTCCGAATTTACCCGATGAATATAACAAAGCAATTCATGGAGAACCGATAGGACCCAAAGCAGGCTCCTGTGGAACAGCCGCTTTTCTGAAAAAGCCGATAATTGTCTCGGATATTGCAACGGACCCGTTATGGGAAAATTATTGTGATCTGGCATTAGCTTATGATCTGCGAGCTTGCTGGTCTCACCCAGTATTTGATGAAAAACAAAAAGTTATTGCTACCTTTGCCATTTATCACGACAAAATAGTGAGTCCTGGACCAGAGCAGCAGGACACCATTGAGCGAATCTCGAAGATTATCTCTATTGCGATATGTAAGCAGCGTAATGAAGAACGAATTCGTCGTAGCGAAAGCCGCTTTCGCGAAGCGTTTCAGGATGCCGCTACTGGTGTGGCAATAACCAGTATTAATGGTCGCTTTCTGGAATGTAACCAAGCTTATTGTGACATGCTGGGTTATTCCGAGGAGGAGCTGAGACAGTTGGATTTTCAACAACTGACTCATTCTGAAGACAAATTGCAAAATCAGCAGGAAATTAACGATATTCTGCTGGGAATCCAGGACACTCGTATTATTGAGAAACGTTATGTTAAAAAAGCCGGTGAAACGGTCTGGGTCCGATTAAGTCTTAACTTGCAACGTGATCATAGTGGGCAGCCGCTACACCTTATTGCGATAACCGAAAATATTACCGATATCAAACTTGCCGAGGCTCAGCGTTCCGAAGCTGAAAGATCGTTGATGCAATTACTGCGAAATCTGCCTGGGGTGGCTTATCGGAGTTTATGTGATGAGCACTGGACCATGGTGTATGTCAGTGAGGCTTTTACCCATTTGACAGGCTATAAGGCTGAAGATGTTATCGGCAATCAGCATATTGATTTTGCCAGTATTATCCATCCGGCAGATCGCGAGAGGATGTATGTTGAAACCTTGAGGGCAATTGAGCAAAACCAGCCATTCCAGGTCGAATATCGAATTGTTCGAAAAGACGGTGCTGTACGTTGGTTCTGGGAACAGGGCAGCGGTGTGCGTGATAAAGATGGCAATTTGCAAACCATCGAAGGGTACATGACTGATATTACCCGGCAAAAAGAAGCTGATTCCAATATCCGTGAAAGTGAACAACGCTTTCAGTTATTATCCAAAGCCACCAATGATGCCATTTGGGATTGGGATCTCACTAACAACAAGCTCTGGTGGAGTGATAGTTTTGCAACGCTGTTTGGTGTCTATTCCGAAGAGGTGGAGCCTTCTTTGGAAGGCTGGGAGAAACGAATACATCCGGATGAACGCAACCGGGTAGTAAATAACCTTAAAAGAGCGATTGATACTCATCAACAAGGCTGGTCGGATAACTATAAGTTTCATCGTAAAGATGGCAGTTATGCTGATGTCCTCGATCGTGGTTATGTTATTTATAATGATTCGAATAACCCCATCCGTATGGTCGGCGGTATTACCGATATCTCAGAACGCCTGGAGATGGAAGAAAAACTGCGACAGTCACAACGCCTGGAAGCGGTTGGCCAATTGACTGGCGGTGTAGCGCATGACTTTAATAATTTGCTGACTGTGATTGTTGGCAATGCCGAAATCATCACTGAATCACTCGCTACCGACTCCAGGTTACGAGGTTTATCGGAAATGATTCAGGAAGCAGCAGATCGTGGATCAGAATTAACTCGAAGCTTACTGGCTTTTGCTAGACGACAGCCGCTTGATCCCAAACATATTGATGCCAACCAATTAGTAAAAAGTTTCCAATCATTACTGAGTCGATCAGTTGGAGAAGCCATTCAGCTGGAACTGGCCTTACATCCTGATCTGTGGCTGGCTCAGGTTGATCCGGGCCAACTGGAAAATGCTTTATTAAATCTTGCTTTGAATGCCAGAGATGCGATGCCATCAGGGGGGCGGTTATTGATTGAAACGCTGAACGTTTCACTTTCAGACGACTATGGCTCGCAGCATGATGTCACCGCTGGAGATTATGTCATCATTGGGGTTTCTGACACAGGTATTGGTATTGCTCCAGAAAATCTGGAGAGGGTGTTTGAGCCGTTTTACACCACCAAAAGCAAAGAGAAAGGCACTGGGCTTGGCCTGGCGATGGTCTATGGGTTTGCCCGACAAAGTCTGGGACATATTAACGTCTACTCTGAGCTCGATCAGGGAACTACCATTCGCCTTTATTTGCCGAGATCACCAGAGGAAGTGACTGTTGCTGAAAATTCTACAGGCATGTCATTTCAGCCAAATATAGGTAAAGGACAAGAGCATATTTTGATTGTCGAAGATGATGATTTGGTGCGGAGTTACGTGATCTCACAATTAGAATTTATGGGGTATCAGGTAATCAGCGCTTCAAACGGTGTTGAAGCAATGCAGATTATTCAGAGTGATACGAAAATCGATCTCTTGTTCACCGATGTGGTGATGCCTGGAGGTATCAGTGGCAGAGACCTGTCAGACAAAGCATTGCGGATTCGCCCCCAATTAAAAGTGTTATTTACCTCAGGATATACTGAAAATTCTATCGTCCATCATGGCCGGCTGGATCCTGGTGTGTTGTTGCTTAGCAAACCCTACAGCCGTGATGAGTTAGCTTCCAAAATACGGCAGGCATTAGATTGAGAAAATTAAAGCGACAAGAGGGGGTAACCTCTTATTTGCCATTACTATTAAAGTGTATTGTGTATCGATGACCGAACTTAAAGTACTCATTCTGGATGACAATAATCTCACTGCAAGAGCCATTGCAAATGTTGCTGAATTTATTGGTCTGACAGCCAAAGTCACCTCTGACTTTCAAAGCTTTCTCGAAATATTTCAACAGTGGGAACCAGAGTATCTGGTTATTGATTTGATCATGCCAGATATGGATGGCGTGGAGGTATTGGGTGAATTAGGCCGAATGGGGGTGGATGCTCAATTAATCATTACCAGCGGCGCTGGACAGCAGTTATTGCATGCTGCAGCAAGATCAGCTGGCGCCCATGGCTTGAATGTATTGGGGATCCTCCCTAAACCCTTTAATCCTAAAGCATTCCGGGATTTGATTAATGCTGAACCTATCAATACAGCAGATAATACCTTTGGGAAGCAATTACGTGCGGAAAGCCAGGTTAATACCCTCAGCGTTGCTGAGTTGGAGCAGGCGATAAATGCTCGCGACATTTATATGGTCTATCAACCGAAAGTCTCCTGTATCAGTGGTGCTTTAACGGGTGTTGAAGCATTGGCAAGATGGGAGCATCCGGAAAAAGGCTTTATTTCACCGGAAGAATTTATTCCATTAGCTGAACAAAATGACCTGATTGACAGATTGACTCTGCAGGTATTCGAACAGGCCTTAGCATTTCTGACGCAACTGCAGTCAGCTGATTCGGCTTTTATTAGCCATAACCGTACGTTATTGCTCTCCGTGAATATTTCCGCAGTCTCACTAAAAAATCTGACCTTATTCAAGCAAATCGAAATGCTTTGTGCATCATATAATATCAAGCCCGATCAGCTTATTCTCGAATTGACGGAAACCGCTGCAATGGATGATCCAGTAATGTCACTGGATATATTGACCCGACTACGACTGCGTGGCTTTCGATTATCGATTGATGATTTCGGAACCGGATTTTCTTCGATGCTGGCATTAGTTCGTATGCCTTTTTCAGAAGTTAAAGTGGATAAAACATTTGTGATGACCTCCGCTGATTCTCGCGAATCAAGGCTGGTTATCAAAGCCATTATTGAACTGGCGCATAGCTTGAATATGCAAGTGGCTGCTGAAGGTATTGAGAATAATCAAGCCTTGGACTTATTGCGGAAAATGGGATGCGATCAAGCACAAGGTTATTTTATCGGACGACCGATGTTACCTGACGCTTTTATTGACTGGTCGAGTAAAAGCTCAGAACATATTGATTTAAAAAGAATTAACTATTTATACCGACTGGGGCTCTTGGATAGTGAGCCTGAGCATCGTTATGACCGTATTACAAAACTCTGTGCACGTATTTTCAATGTGGAGATGAGCTTGATTTCATTGATTGATGAAAACCGGCAATGGATAAAGTCTTCCCAAGGATTCAGCCTGCGACAAACTGAACGATCCGTTGCATTCTGCAATCAAACCATTGTTCAGGAGGATGTTTTTGTCGTTGCCGATACACATCTTGATCCACAATATGCCAATAATATTATGGTAACTGAAGAACCCTATGTACGTTTTTATGCAGGTTGTGCCATTCGTGCCAGATCATCAGGTACAAAATTAGGCGCTCTTTGTCTGAAACATTCTGAACCAAGAACATTCTCTGACGCAGACAAAACGTTATTAAAGCAGCTAACGGAAATGGTAGAAGAAGAAATCGACTATAACCCGTTGCTTGATGAAGATAAGCTGACCGGACTGCTCAATCGCAATGCGTTTGAGCGAAGGGCAGAACAGTTACTCCATACTTTTGTACCGCTTCAAACCTCAATAAGAATGTACTATTTTGATGTGAATAACTACAAACTTATTACCCATAAACATGGCATTTCTGCAGGGGATGAAGCACTCATTCATTTTGCACGATTATTGACCGAAACATTTACTGACACAGAGTTAGTAGCCAGACTGGTTGATGATGAGTTTGTTGTTTTATGTATATGTGAACAACTGGATAATATGTTGGAAAGCTTGGCAGAAGCCGTTAAAAATTATAATGCAAGTGTGAGCCCACATCTCAATATTGAATACACTGCTGGTACGGCTTCCAGCCACTCAATGGCTAATGTCGATTTGCAATCTTTGTATATGTTTGCCGATACCGATTTAAACCAGCATAAAAGCCACTAAATCCGTTGAATTTAACTGATTCATTCCTGTCTTATAGAAATACATATCGTTTTATATAAAACGTCATTAATAAATTTTCACATTAATTTACCGATCATCCATTAAGCTTCTGGTTAAAGATAATCTGTTTATATATTCATAAAATCTATATAAAAATACAAATATATAGTTTCTATTTATATATAAAATTTGTTACTTTGAGCAGTGCTTTCAGCTAATTATTAAAGAGATAACTCAACACCATGAATATCAGGTTGCCAAATGCACCATTAACTGATGAACAACTAAAGCAACTGAACAATTTACTCCAGGGTCTTGACGACTGGCAGGTAGATTGGCTGTCCGGCTATTTGTCAGGCTATCGTGCTGGTCAAAGTGGAACCGCTGTCGCTGAAATAGCACCTTCTTTGTCTGATCAAACTATCAAACTCACCATTCTTTATGGCTCACAAACCGGTAATACAGAGGCTGTTGCCGGACAACTTGCTGAGAAAGCGAAAGCCAGTGGTATTGAAGTCAAGTTATGGGATATGGCCGAATACAAACCACGAGAACTTAAAAACGAACAATATCTGGCCGTTTTAACCTCCACACATGGCGAGGGCGAGCCACCCGATAATGCGATGGATTTATATGAGTTTCTTAATAGCCGAAAAGCCCCGGGTTTAAAAGGTCTGCAATACAGCGTGCTTTCTTTGGGTGATTCCAGTTATGAATATTTCTGTCAAACCGGTAAAGATTTTGATGAAAGGCTGCAAAAACTTGGAGCAACCACTGTTATTCCGCGAGTAGATTGTGATGTGGATTATGACGATCTGGCTGAGAAATGGATCGCTGAATTTGTGGAGTCTCTGACCAGCTCCATGCAAGCCAATGCAGCACCGCCATCAGCCTCTGCTGCAATGAGTCAGACGACAACCACTGTCCAGTATGATCGTAAACATCCTTTTATGGCCCCCTTACTGGAAAACCAAATTCTCAGTGGCCGAGGATCCAGCAAAGAGGTACGGCATATTGAAATCTCGCTGGAAGGTTCTGGGCTTCACTATCAACCAGGTGATGCCTTGGGTGTATATCCGCAGAATGATCCCGCTTTAGTAGAGATGCTTATCGAATCACTCGGCGTTGAGCCAGAGAGTCAGGTCGAACTTGACGAAAAATCCGAGACCCTGATGAATGCATTGATGCACCACCGGGAAATTACTTTACTCACCCGTCCATTAGTTGAAAAGTGGGCTGAACTGGCCCAGTCTGATGAACTCAGCAAACTGATGGAAAACAAAGCGGCCGTGACAGAATGGATCCGCGGCCGTGATGTACTGGATTTGGTGCAAAGCTACCCATTGCCGGATATTGATGCCAATGGCTTTATTAAATTATTGAGAAAACTGCCGCCGCGTTTGTATTCCATCGCCTCCAGTCAGGCAGCTGTCGATGAAGAAGTGCATATCACCTTGGCCACAGTGCGTTATAGCTCACATAATCGGGAGCGGGGCGGTGTTGCTTCAACTTGGCTGGCAGATCGATTAGCTGAGGACGCAACCATCCCGGTGTATATCGATGGCAATAAAAATTTCAAACTACCGGCAGATGACGATGCACCGATTATTATGATCGGTCCCGGCACTGGCGTAGCACCATTCAGAAGTTTTATGCAGGAACGTGAAGAGCGCGGCGCCCGAGGTGCTAACTGGCTGTTCTTTGGTGATCAACATTTCCTGACAGATTTTCTGTATCAAACAGAATGGCTTGGCTGGCGTAAATCCGGTTTGTTAACTCATCTGGATGTGGCTTTCTCTCGAGATCAACAAGAAAAAATCTATGTACAACACCGAATTCGTGAAAAATCCATCGAAATATGGAACTGGCTACAGGAAGGGGCGCACATATATGTCTGTGGTGATGCCGATAATATGGCGCCGGACGTCAACGAAGCCTTGATTGACATTATCAGTCAGCAGGGTAACAAAAGCCGTGATGATGCTACTGAATACCTGCGTCAACTGACGCGTGACAAACGCTACCAACGTGATGTGTACTGATGAATACTAAATTACCTGAAGCAGAACAACTCAAACTCGACAGTCGCTACCTGCGTGGCACGATTACCGAAGGGCTGGATAATGCCGTTACCGGTGCGATTTCGGAAGATGACAACAAGCTGACCAAATTCCATGGCAGTTATATGCAGGATCATCGGGACTTGCGTGATGAACGACGTCGTCAAAAGCTGGAACCCTTGTATTCTTTTATGGTTCGGCTGCGTATTGCCGGAGGTGTCGTCAGCCCACAGCAATGGCTGGGGTTGGATGCGATTGCCGATGATTGCTCCAATGGCACTTTGCGAATTACTACCCGCCAGACATTTCAGTATCATGAAGTATTGAAAAAAGATCTGCGTTCCTTAATGCAACAGGTCAACGCCGTAGGCTTGGATACTAAAGGTGCCTGTGGGGATGTCAATCGAAATGTAGTGACTAATGTCAATCCGCATCAATCTTCGGTGCATGCCGAAATTCATCAGATTTCCCAAGCCATCAGTGATCATCTGTGCTGGCAATCCGGTGCCTATGCCGAAATCTGGCTGGGTGAGCAATGTGTTTATCAACCGGGCAAATCGGAAGAACCGTTTTATGGTGATCGCTATTTACCGCGTAAATTTAAAATCGGTATTGCTATTCCACCGGAAAATGACAGTGATGTATTGGCCAATGACATTGCGTTAATCGCCATTATTGATAACAATGAATTAATCGGATTCAACGTCGCTGTTGGTGGCGGTATGGGCATGACCTATGGCGAAACCGCCACCTTTCCTCGATTGGCGACCATGGCCGGATTTGTGCCAAAAGATAACATCGTTAAAGCCTGCGAAACGATTGCAGCGATTCAGCGTGATTTTGGTGATCGCAGTGTCAGGGCGCATGCCCGTTTTAAATATACCATCGATGATCATGGTATTGACTGGTTTAACGACAAGTTCACCGAATACCAGGGTGAAGCGATGACGCCAGCCCGGCCATTTGAATTATTACGTAATGGCGATCGGTTTGGCTGGATTCAGGGTGAAGATGGTCAATGGCATCTGACTTTATACATCTACAGCGGGCGTGTTGCCGATACAGATAATCTGCAATTGCGTACTGCACTTCGCGAGATCGCCAAGGTGCTTACCGGCGAATTTCGTATGACCTGCAATCAGAATCTGATCATTGCCAATATAACCCCCGAACAAAAACCGGTTATTGAACAGCTGGTCGAAAAATATCAACTTGATATCGGTGAACGTCGTCCGGCATTACGTTTAAATGCGATGGCCTGTGTTGCCTTACCTACCTGTGGTCTGGCGATGGCTGAATCGGAACGTTATCTGCCCGAGTTTTTGAGCAAAATGGAACAGATCATGAGTGATGTGGGCCTACCGGAGAAATTGATTAATATCCGCATTACCGGTTGTCCAAACGGCTGTGCCAGACCTTACTTAGGTGAAATCGCGTTAACGGGTAAAGCAATCGGTCGCTATAACCTCAATCTGGGCGCGGATTTCAGTGGACAGCGATTGAATCGTTTGTATCTGGAAAATGTCGATGAAAAAACTATTCTGGCAACGTTGAAACCGATGATCGAACAGTTTGCTGCTGAACGTGAGCAAGACGAGCATTTTGGGGATTTTCTGATCCGTGCCGGTATTTTAGGCGCCGAACGCACACCGGAAATGATGCATACTGCTTTGAAAGACTAAGATAAAAACCACAGAGACACAGAGGGCACAGAGAAAATTAAATAAGTCCTTTTTCATGGGTAGGTCGGGTTAGCGAAGCGTAACCCGACACAAAACGCATAAAAAATCTGCGCCAATCTGCGTAATCTGCGGATAGATTTCTATTAAATCTCTGTGCTCTCTGTGTCTCTGTGGTTAATAAATAAATTTAATTCATTCGACGATATTTAATCCGTTCCGGCTGATGATCCTTACCAAAACGTTTAAAGTAATCTTCAGCATAATCACTGTAGTTACCTTCAAAAAACACCACACTGGAATCACCTTCGTAGGCAATCATATGCGAACAAACCCGATCCAGAAACCAGCGATCATGTGAAATAACGACCGCTGAACCTGGGAAGGAGAGAATGGCTTCTTCTAACGCTCGTAAGGTTTCAATATCTAAATCGTTGGTCGGTTCATCAAGTAATAAAACGTTACCGCCTTCTTTAAGTAACTTAGCCATATGCAGGCGATTACGTTCACCACCGGATAAATCCTTCACAAACTTCTGCTGATCAGAGCCTTTAAAGTTAAAGCGGCCACAATAAGCACGGGAAGGCGTTTGATAGTTACCGACAGTAATCATATCTGCGCCATCGGCAATTTCTTCAAATACGGTTTTCTTGCCATCCAGTTCCCGTGCCTGGTTTACATAGGAAAGTTGCACGGTGCTGCCGATTTCGATTTCACCTGAATCCGGTTTTTCCTCACCGGTTATCATTCTGAATAAGGTAGATTTACCGGCACCATTGGGTCCGATAATGCCTACAATCGCACCGGGTGGAATGGTCAGGCTTAGGTCTTCAAACAACAGTTTATCGCCATAGGATTTGGTGACATTGTGCAGTTCAATCACCTTGTCGCCTAAACGTGGACCCGGTGGGATATAGATTTCCTGAGTTTCATTACGTTTCTGGAATTCACGCGAATTCATTTCTTCAAATTGTTTTAAACGTGCCTTGGATTTTGCCTGACGGCCTTTAGCACCCTGACGTACCCACTCAAGTTCAGCCTGTATGGCTTTATTATGCGAAGCTTCCTGTTTGGATTCCTGTGCCAGACGTTGATCTTTCTGCTCCAGCCAGGAAGAGTAGTTACCTTCATAAGGTATGCCACGGCCTCGATCCAGTTCCAGAATCCAGCCCGCTGCATTATCCAGAAAATACCGATCATGGGTAATGGCTACCACGGTACCCGGGTATTCCTGCAGGAAGCGTTCAATCCAGGCAATGGATTCAGCATCCAGATGGTTAGTGGGCTCATCCAGCAATAACATGTCCGGATGATCCAACAATAACCGGCATAAGGCTACGCGACGGCGCTCACCGCCAGATAACACAGCAACTTTGGCATCCCATGGTGGCAGGCGCAGAGCGTCAGCTGCCCGTTCCAGAGCATTGTCCAGATTATGACCATCTTTAGCGGTGATCAGATTTTCCAGTTCACCCTGTTTTTTGGCCAGCTCATCAAAGTCTGCATCGGGTTCGGCATACGCCGCATAAATTGCATCCAGTTCATCCAATGCTGCTTTCACATCGGAGACTGATTCCTCGACGATTTCGCGAACGGTTTTGCTGTCATCCAGCTCGGGTTCCTGTGGCAGATAGCCGACCTTCATATTGGGCATCGGCCGTGCTTCGCCGATATAGTCGTTGTCAATGCCTGCCATAATGCGAAGCAAAGTGGATTTACCTGAACCATTCAAACCCAGTACACCAATTTTGGCGCCAGGGAAAAATGACAAGGAAATATCTTTTAAAATTTCGCGTTTTGGCGGCACGATTTTGCCAACGCGGTTCATGCTGTATACGTATTGAGCCATTGTAAAATCCAATAAAACAGGAGTTCGGTAGAAGATGGGGATTCTACCTGAAATTGCTTTTGGATTGGCGTGTTAAGCTGAAAAATCAGTCGCCGATTAAAATCAGTTTCCCGGTTTGTGGGTCACGATACACCTGACCCACAGCCTCATAGCCACTGCCATCCTGCATTTGTTGCTGCATATTATCGGGCAGTTTTGGCAGCTCTTTACCCAGAGTGATTTCCTCTGGCTGGACTTCGAAATGATCCTGCAAATCAGTACTGAACGCGACCAACGCTGCAATCAGTCCGCAGGCAAATACCAACACGATATCAATCAGATTGGCTAATGGGCCTAACGGATCTTCATCGGAATCAAGAAACGCACTACGCCGCCATTTATCCATTTTTTTGTTCCAGTAGAGTTAATGCCGCATCGTACCAACGGCGACGCATTCTACCGATGACAAAGCCAATCATGCCAGCCAACAGGCCAATGACCGTGGTATCAAAAGCCACCGTCATCGCGGTAGTCAAAATGGATAATTGACCTTCACCTAATGCAGCTAAACCAGGACCTAATGGAATTAAAGTGCCCATCAATCCCAGCATCGGCGCCAGGCGGGTAATAAAGTCGGCTCGTTCAATACGGCGTTTGCCGATGGCGATCAATGCGTGGCTATCTGCTTCGCGGGACAAGCGGGCAATGCCCCAGAAACGCTCGCCAATCGCAATACCTGTTTCATATACGGCGAGGCCAACAAAAAATAATAAAGCCCATACCACCGGCGTTAATAAAAAACCGGTCAGCTGGTGCATTAATTCCAATGAAAAATGCGGATACATCACATAGCTCCTTTACGGCCACGCCATAAACCGGCGGCAACAATCACAGATAATGCCAGCAACGTCCATAACCAAAGCAGGTTTTTATCGTTTGAGCTTGAGTCATCGGCCTGATGCATATTATCGCTTTTCTGGGTATCATCCTGATTTAACTGCAATTCCTGAATGTGACTTGGTGAGGATTCAAGTTCTGACGTTTGCATTCGACTACGTGCCAATACGGCCTCCAACGCTACTGCCTGATCCACATCAATATGCGATTTCACAAAGTCATACATCGGGTGATTAGCATGCGTGTGACCGCTGCCGGGTATACCTTTTTCAATAATATTTTGAGCAAACTGCTCTGCCAACTGTTGCTGCGTTGCCATATCGGCATCCCAAAAGCCTTTATCGATAGCGACCAGCATCACCGCCAGAATGTTGGTTTGCACATGTTGGCGATGCCCTTCACTGAGAAACTCATCCAGCCCCAGCTGCAGGCTGTCATCAATATAAACCGCTTTAACTTCTTCCCAGACCTGATCAGCAATGATCTCAGGACTGGTGACCTGCCAGCCCCAAAGGTATTCAATAAACTCACTGCCCATGGTACGAGCACCGGCATAACCCTCGTTCATCAATGGTTTAATCCATTGCGGATTCAAATAACGGGCACGCAACTCACCGAGCAGGGCTTGCGGCAGATTATCGATACGCAAATTATCGTTGTTGCTCTGATTTATCACTGCGCTGCCAGGCTGTTCACCACTGACCATCTCCACTGCCAGATTAAAGCCGCCGAGATAATCAAAGGCATCATTATTATCAATCAAACCATACAAATTGCTGGCACGCCCCAGAAAGGTTTGTGATACGCCAGCGAGTTGCTGTTTAAATAAATCAGGTTGCGATTCACCCTGCAAACCACTGCCATAAGCATGGGCCATACGTTTGATAAACACATCGGCTAACTCGCTACGATCTTCCCAGGCAGATGAACGTTCAGCCAGTCTGTTAATACCTGCTCCATATGAACCCGGTGCAATACCAAACACGCGCAAACTTGTCTGCCGGCCGAGTTGTGCAGGGTCAATATCCGGTTGTTGGGCCAGCCGTTGTCTGGCTTCATTCACCCAATTGGAGGCGACCAGATTTTTATCCAGACCTTCTTCACCACCTTTTTGCCATTCACCTAACGGTTTAAGCGCTGCGTTCAATGCAACTGCCAGAGCAGGGTAGTCCCGGATAATCAAATCCCGGCTGGCATCCAGGGCCAATAAGCTGGCTTTATCCAGCAACACCAAATGTTCGCCATACAAATCACGGAATAAACCCGAGGTGGTAAATAACACATCCAGCCGCTGCGGTTGCTCTGCGTTTAATGGCAGACGTTCCAGCCCTTTAATAATGCCGCGGCTATTCCATATCGGGCGTACCCCCAACAGTTTCATGCCAAAGGCAATCATCGCGCCTTCATCACGTACCGAATCCGACGCCCAGAGAATGACACCTTGTTTATTGCGGTCGCCAACTTCATGGCCTTCGATATGGCCTTTTTCACCCGCCAGGACCGGTTCAGCCAATTGTTGGCCAATATCATAGCCAACTCGTGTCGGTAATAAACTTCCATCCAAAGCATAAAAATTTCGGCCAGTGGGCAGGGCGTCAGGTGTGCGTATCGGATCATTGCCTTTACCTGGAGAAATGAAACGACCATTCAAGCCGTTTAACAGGGCTTGAATTTCAGCGGTTGGGGACATCTTCAGCTTTTGATAGATAACATCTCGTTGTTCGTCAGTGGACTCACTGTTATCCAACATCGAGTGCATCATGGTGTCGATCCCTTCAGCTGACCAGTCACGACCAAACACATGCAAGCCAAGCGGCATAAAACTTTCCTGAAAATTGGTCAGATAATGGCCGACTTCATGCAGCAGAAAATTGTCGTCAATTTCCTCAAAACCGGCGCCACGAATTTGCAGCTCTTCATCCATGCCGGCAATTAATTCATCCCGCAGCCCCATGGTTTCGATTTGCTCACGTAAGGTAACAATAGCCCGATCGCGCGTGGTTTTATCTGACGCGGCTTCAGCGCTTTCAATCAGTTGGCGAAGATGTAACAGATCGTCATACAGTTCGGTAACCGCGAGCGGGGGCGTCAAATGATCGATGATTACGGCTTGCCCACGACGCTTGGCCTGAATGCCTTCACCGACACCATCGACAATATAGGGATAAAGACCGGGTATATCGCCAGCAATAATAGTAGGGTAATCGTCTTCATCCAGACCGACGCTGCGTTTGGGTAAAAACTCATAAGTCGAGTGACGACCGACATGTACCATGGCATCGGCATTAAATTGCGACTGAATAAAATGGTAAAACGCCAGATACTGATGTGGTGGTGGGAAGGACATATTGGCATGCAATAATTCTTCATGGATCTCCCAACCACGTGGCGGTTGCGGGCCGATAAACACATTACCAAACTGCACACCGGGGATCAGCAACTGATTGTCCCAGACCATCACCTTACCGGGAATATCACCCCAACCACGAATACCTTCTATCTGCATGTCCAACAGGGCATCATGCAACGATTCACTGTGCTGCCAGTCCGGTTGATTTCCCTGAGCAGCTAAGTCAATGATCTGTTGATAGTCCTGTTCCAGCTGAGTTAATAAATCCAACGCCCGACTGCGGCCCGGATGACGCAAACCATCTAATGCATGATGCAGATCCGTCGAGGTTTGCTGCATAAAAGCGGACAATAAATTAAGTTGTGATTGGCGAATCGTCACACTCTCTAATGCCAGCACCTGATCAATGGCATCCTGCATACGTTGCTTTAATGCTGCCAACGGTCCGTCAATCATTTCAGTCTGAACAGTAGCCGGTAACTGCTTGAACCAGCGTTGATATTCATCTGCCGACAGGGTGTTGGCTTTGTTTGACATGGCCGCCAGGGCCTGCGCATCTTCTGGCAGATTTACCCCCTGAAGCTGCAATAAATCGAGCAGCGCTTCAGCATCATCTGGTAATTCACCCGTCTGATAACCGGCGTTTTTAAGCGCATTTAATATTTCCAGCAAACTTTCTGGCACATTCAGATTATCGGCACCGATATTATGTCTGCCGGGTGGATGGTTGTAATAAACAATGGCGACACGTTTATCAGCATTATCTTTTTGTTGCAGATCCAGCCAGCGTTGCATGCGCCGGGCCTGACGGTTTATTTGCTTTGCTATAGGTAAACTTTGAGTTAGCTGAGCGCCGGTTTTTTCGTCAATGTCAGCAGGCTCGGTTAAAGACAAGATCTGCGGCTGACTAACGCCTTGTAATTCAGGCATAGCAATTCGGTAATGGATAGAATCGCGAGGAATACCTTGTGATGATAAAAAATAGTCAGCTTGTGTCAGTTCGCTTAACCGGATGCCTTTTAATACCGGCACATTCAATTCGGAAAACAGCTGCTCTACCTGTTCACGGCCCTCACCACCTCCAATCACAAAATCCTGCAAGGAAACCATACCCCATGGTGTGGTTTGCAATTGATTATTCATTAAAGTCTGGATGGTTTGAATCGCTTCAACACTGGGTTCACCCCAGGCTGCCAGCACGGAAATACATTGACTTTTCAATGCCTGGCAATAGTGTTGATGTAATTTCCATTCACCGGTCAAATCGCCGGTATCATGATCCAGCAACCAGACCACCGGCTGACTAGCATCCAATTGATTAGCGAGTTCAGCAGGAGAAAGCCACTGTGTTTTTTCAGCCCGATGCAAAGCAAAACGTAAAGCATCCACCGGTTGCATTTCGGCTTTTCTATTGCCATCAGAAAGCAACATATCCAGCAGACTGCGGGCATTTTCGGTTGACCGGTTCACCCAATAAGCACGAGCCTGTAACCAGTTTTGATAGGCGGGATATTCGTCTTGTTTGGCCTTTAGCATTTCTGCTGAGCTTAATGCCGTTTTATCACTCTGAACGTGTTCGGGAATGGAGCCTGAAACTGGATCGCTGTTTAATCTGCTGAGGCGTTGGTCGCTGTGCAACACATAGCGTTTTTGTTCATGCTTATATTGTCGACTGAGCAAACGCTCAACCGCATCACCGAATACCCCAACGATCAACAAGCTGCCGCTGTTATCAATTAATTGCTGGAGGGCATCATCATTCAGAGAATTGAGCTGGCTGACGGTGCGAATTTGGATGTTTGCATCAGCTTGTTGTTGCAATAACTGATGTGCACCAGCCACCAAAGTTGGGGCGGAGCGATCTGAAACGATAGCCGTAACACTTTGCTCGTTAGCCGAGACGGCAGACAACGTTGCAATATATATAGTGGCGATGAAAACAAATGATCTGAAAATAAAAGACATAAAACATCCTGCCGTAGCAAAAATTGCTACCAGTTAGGTAAACAGCGGGCAGGGGGCAATAAAGGTGTAATCTCGGAAACGTTCAGGCACCCCGCCACGACTCCATTTAGCTTCGGGCCGGTCTCCGGACTTGCAGTTTAGCCAAAGGGTCGGTTTATCTTTCATTGAATGGCGATGAAAGTTAACAGACCACAGGCATCATTTCTCGTCTTCCCATACCGAAGTACAGTGACTGTCGATCTATCAAGCAGATAGCGACCAGAAAAATGACCTAACTGTTTACCGTTGCGGGGGCAGTACAGGCATAACCAAAAAAAATTGGGGCACCTGTTTCCCGTTTAACCCGTATTACATCGTAATAAAGGCACCTGAAACTGCTGGCGATAATACAGGCAAAAGTTATTCAGTCAAAGCCGATAATTATGAGCTAACTCTATAACCCACTTTATCCGCTGGCTAAGAGTATTACGATAAGCTGTGGCTTTTATGAACGATCATCGGACAATAAGGTCGACGGTTTGTTATGGTACTTGTCTTACTATCGGTACTAACTGATTAAATTCAAAAGGGAGAATAGATATGGAATGGGTTTTACTGGCCATCGTTGGGCTTTTAATCTTATATGTCATTATTGAATACAATAAATTAGTACGACACCGCAATATATTTCAAAATGCCTTCAAACAAATAGACGTAACCCTCAAACAGCGTCATGACATGATCCCGCAACTTGTAAGCACCGTTAAAGGCTATGCCAAGCATGAGCAGGAAACGCTGAATGGCGTGATTGAAGCGCGTAATCAAGCAGAACAAATGCGCGGTCAAACCGATACTGGTGATGCAAAGTCAATGCTGGCATTAGGTCAGGCTGAAGGGGTTTTAGGCAAAGCAATGGGAGGCATCTTTGCTTTATCAGAAGCCTATCCCGATCTTAAAGCAGATGGGGCTTTTCGTGATTTAATGGAACAGTTGACCAGTATTGAAAACAAAGTCGCCGCATCACGCCGTGGCTACAACAATACAGTGCTTGAATATAACAACGTTCTGGAAACCTTCCCCACCAATATTCTGGGTAATATGTTCAGCTTTACTCGCGCCTCAGAACTGGAATTTGAGGACCGTGAAGCCATTCAAGAAGTCCCCAAGGTTGAGTTTTAACGATGGCTGCAATGAGCAGCTATCAACTTGGGGCAAATGCACGAAAACAAAGCCGATTGATGATGGCTCTATTTATTTTTTCAGTGGCACTGATCGCAGCTGTGATTGCCGCTTTGGCATCCGTCAGGCTGCCCACTGAGACAATCAATCAACCTGCCCAGATAATCGTGAACTGGCAATTATTTGGTTTGGTGGCTGCTGGGGTCGCAACGGTCATTGTCTTAACGTCTGTATGGAAAATGGTCACCATGGGCGGTGATGGTGCCAAGGTGGCTCGTTCTTTAGGCGCTACCGAGATTAACGATGACATCAATGATCCACTGATTAATCGTTATAAACACATCGTTGAAGAAGTCGCTCTTGGTGCAAGTATGGCCATACCGCACATTTTTGTGCTGGAAAACGAGCCCGGCATCAATGCCTTTGCGGCGGGCAGTTCACCTGACAATGCAGCGATTGCAGTGACTCGTGGCGCGTTGAGCATATTAAATCGTGATGAACTGGCAGCGGTTGTAGCGCATGAATTTGCCCATATCCGCAATCTCGATATGCGGCTTAATCTAAGGGTCATCGGCTTGATTCATGGTTTGATGGCACTCTATGTTGTCGGTCGGATTCTGATGCACTCAGGCGGCCGCAGCAGAAAAGGCGGTGCTCAGATCCTGTTAATTGGCCTTGCATTGATCCTGTTAGGGTTATTGGGTGCTTTTATGGGCAAAATCATGCAGGCGGCGATTTCTCGTCAACGTGAATATCTTGCTGACGCAGATGCCACACGCTATACCGGTGATCCCGACGCTTTAGCTGGCGCTTTGAAAAAAATAGGCGGTCTAAGCCAAATGGGTGCCAATAAAGCCAGACATGATGAATTGGAAGAGGCCAGACATATGATGTTTGCTGAGCTTTCAAACAAAATGTCTGGCCTGTTATCAACGCATCCCCCATTGGTTAAGCGTATTCAAGCGTTGGATCCTGCATTTGATCCAGAGATTAATGGCTGGCCTGTTATTGAAACTGACGAACATAACGTGTAATACAAACTTCAGTTATATCGCCGGCGCAATAAATCATTTACCAGGCATAACAACACATAAAACCCAACTAACGGTGCCAAGCCATAAACCAGGCCAGTTTGCAGTTGTGGCAGATAGGGCAGAGACAATGCCATCGCAATGGTAAACCATACGTATGCCACATAAAGCACCAGGAATAAAAAGCCTTCAAATCGATTTAATGTGCTACCTAAAAAGAATAATGGCAAACATAAAACGGCCACACCGACCATAACAGGCACATCAATCTGCATCAGCTGTTCGCTGGCCAATAATGGGGTAGGGGAAAATAAACCCGCTAAACCCAATACCGCCAAAATATTAAAGATATTACTGCCGACCACATTGCCAATCGCGATATCTCGCTCACCTTTAATGGTGGCAATAATAGAGGTCATCACTTCCGGTAAAGAAGTCCCCGCCGCGATAATTGTTAAGCCAATCACTGCCTCACTCACACCAAACGATGAAGCAATCGTCACCGCACTTTGCACCAGCCAGCGTGCACCAAGAACCAGTAAAGCTAACCCAACCACAATCAGTAGGATATTTATCCAGGTAGGTACCGTTTTTTCATTGGTCACGTCACTGTTATCAATACCGGTTTTTTTGCCTTGATAAAACAGAAAAACCGTATAGGAAATAACACCTGTAAAGAGAATAGCGGCTTCAACTTTGCCAATCATGCCATCATGAATCATCCATAAAGCCACTAAACTGATAGCAATCATGATCGGTACATCCTGACGTATCAATTGTTGCGAGACTACTAGCGGCATAATCAAGGCGGCGATACCCAAAATAAACAGGATATTGAAAATGTTACTGCCAACGACATTGGCTATCGCCAGTTCGGCCTGGCCAGAAAAAGCCGCTTTTACACTGACAGCCATTTCCGGCGCACTGGTACCAAACGCCACCACGGTTAACCCCACCACCAAAGCGGGAATACCAAAACTGGTCGCTAATCGAGACGCACCTTTGACCAATAATTCAGCACCGACAATCAGCAAGATTAATCCCGCTACCAACATGAACCACGTCATCTTTTTATCCTTGATTAGGGCTTGTTTATCTTTCATATCCACCACTGCTGGAGGCTATTTTTGTGTCCGACAAGGCGGAAAGCACGCCGTGTAGCCATCCTACATAAGTGATTGACAACGCAGTCGGCCGCAAAAATAGTCCCAGCCCTGCGGGTTGTGACTGAAAAAGCGCCACTCTGCGTTTCTCGTCGCTTATTTAGAATAACTAAAAGGCGCTCCTCGTGCCTTGATTGACGCTTTTTCAGCTCACAACAGAGGCGGAGATGAAAGATAAACAAGCCCTGATGCTTTATGGAGAACAAAATCCCCATAAAGCATCGTTTAATTAATTACTTACACGCTGAAGCTGAAATAATCTACATAATGGCATCCAGTTTCTTTTGCATCTCTTCCGCCGTAGGGCGTAATTGTGAAAGTCCTTTACGCAGGCGATGCTGGCCCATCCAAAAGACAATCGGTGCGGCGATAAACACCGACGAGCTGGTGCCAATCACGATGCCAAATAACATTGGCAAGGCAAAGCTGGCGACAGCACTGCCACCGGCAACCGCCATTGGTATTAATGCCAGAAACGTGGTGACAGAGGTAAACACGGTTCGGGTCAATGTTGAGGTAATACTTTCATTGAGCAGATCCAGCATTGGTTTATCAGGGGTTAACCGCAGATTTTCCCGAACCCTGTCAAACAACACCACTTTGTCATTCACCGAATATCCTATCAAGGCCAACAAAGCGGCTACGGCGGTGAGGTTGAATTCCACCCCGGCCAACACAAAAAAACCAATGGTTTTGGTTAGATCCAAACCAATCGTTAATGTGGCTGCTAAGGCAAAGTGATACTCAAATCGAATCCATAGATACGCCAGCATGCCAAGACCAGCAAAAACAATGGCCAAGATCGTGGCATCTTTAAAATCACCACTGACTTTTGGGCCAACCATTTCAACCCGTGGAAAACTGGCATCAGCGGTTATTTCCGCCACGGCAGATTTGATGTCTTCCACTGTTTTGCCACTAGCAACCTGTTCAGCCCCTTCCATTGGCATTCGCACTAAATAATAGTCGTCGTCACCAAACTCTTGAATGGCTGCCTGGGAGAAACCTTTATCCTGCAACGCCTGGCGAAGCTGTTCCACATCTGTATTTGGCGCCTGTACTTCCATTACCGTGCCACCGCTAAAGTCGATGCCATAATGCAGTCCAGGTTGAAAGAACAAGCCAATTGAGGCCAACGACAAAATAGCCGAAGCGGTAATCCCCACAAAGCGACCTCGCATAAAATCGATCTTACTATTGCTAAGTCGATCCAGATATTTAATACCGGAAATTTTGAGTAAAGCCTGTTTCGGCATTTTTGTGACCCGCCATTCCATCAATAAACGGGTAAATGAAATTGAGGTAAACATAGAGGTAATCAGGCCAATCGCCATCGCCACAGCAAAGCCTCTAACCGGGCCACTACCAAACATAAATAATAGACTGATGGCGATTAATGAGGTGATATTGGAGTCCAGAATGGTGCTGTAAGCCCGCCGAAATCCGGCATCAAGAGCAATCAAAGCCCGTTTACCACGACGGGTTTCTTCACGGATCCGCTCATTAATTAAGATATTGGCATCAACCGCCATACCAATACTCAGGATGATCCCAGCAATACCTGGCAGTGTCAGCGTCGCACCTAATAAACTCAGCACACCAAAAATCAGACCGATATTGAGGGTCAAACTCAAGCTGGCAATTAATCCCCAACTGCCATATATCGCCAACATAAATATCAGCACCAAAACAGCACCAATGATGCCAGTAGTGATGCCCATTGATATTGAGTCACTGCCTAAATCAGGTCCAACGGTACGTTCTTCAATCACATTTAACGGTGCAGGTAAGGCACCGGCACGCAGTAACAACGCCAGTTCATTGGCTTCAGCAACGGTAAACGAGCCACTGATTTCACCACGGCCACCGGCAATCACACTGCGAATCACCGGCGCGGTGATGACTTTATCATCGAGCACGATGGCCAGCGATCGGTCGATATTGTTTTTTGTCATTTCACCAAATAATCGTGCACCTTCCTTATCCAATACAAAACTCACCACCGGTTGGCCATTTTCCTGACTGAAAATCAGATTGGCATCGGTAATATGTTTGCCTTCCAGTGCCACACGCCCTTCTAATGAATAGCTTTCATCTTCATTGACACCTTGAACGCTTATCACATCAGACGATTGCGCATTTGCCGCCCAATGAAAGGTCATTTTAGCGGTGGTGCCCAACAAAGAACGGATATAGCTCGGATCATCCACACCGGGCAATTGCACCAAAATGCCGTCATTGCCTTGCTTGGTAATGGTCGGGTCGACCAGGCCGCTTTCATTAAGACGTTGGCGAACCACTTTTAAACTGTGTTCAACTGCATCTTTGGTGAGCTTTTCGTTATGCGCTTTGGTTGGGATAATCGTCAGTACGTTACTTGCGTCGTCTAGCGAAAATATTGCCAATCCACCTTTTGGATCTTTAATAAACGAACGAGCAAGTTGTTTGATATCCGCCAATTGAGAGGGATCTTTAGGCGTGATTTTAATGTGATTTTTGGACACAGAAATTGGCTGAATAAAGATTCTTGCCTCACGCAGTGCATCGGTGATCTGTTCAGCTAATTGTTGATGATCATTAAGTCGTAAATCATCAATATCCACCTGCATCAGCAAATGGGAGCCACCACTAAGATCCAATCCCAATTTAAAGGTATTGTCGGTAAACCAGGAAGGTAAATGTTGTGTCGTCGAATTTGGCAACACATTAGGCAATGCACTGAGCAGGCCCAATATAATGATCAAGCTGAATACAACAGCTCGTGAAGTGAATGAACGCATACATAATCCTCGAAGATAACTTCGTGTTTAAACAAAAAAAGTTTTAATCAAAAGGGGATTATTTGTGTGGCGGTGCGCGATTGAGGGGTAAGTGATATTTGCCATGACTGAGGATCAGTACGGTCAAATAATGCAGATCAACAGCAAGCAGTAATGCCGCTGCAGGAAGCTGTAAAGCCGTAGAATTATCTAACCAAGGCTGTTCGGTATCACCATCACCTGCATTTGGCGCAGCCAGATTTTTGATATCCAGCAAAGAACGGAAATGATCACGATGATTGGCTAAGGTAAGCTGGTTGAACTCAGCAATGAAAGCAGAATTGCCGGAAACCGTTGCCTGGCGGAAATCTACCCAGCCAGTAAAAGCCAGGCTATTAAGCAATAAAAGTAATACACACAGCCGCCAGTAAGACACTGGCTGTTGGTCAAGCTGCTGTGTGTGGAGATGTTTCATGAACTTATTCGCAATGAAGTGCACAAATTGTGAGCTTAGCCAATTAAACAGTCAATCAAAATCACACAGAATATCCAACTATTTTAAGGAAGGTTTTTTATGGGTTTATTAATGGAAGGCCAGTGGGTCGATCGCTGGTATGACACTGATTCCAATCAAGGCAAATTTGTTCGTAGCAAATCGCAATTTCGCAATTGGGTCACAGCGGATGGCAGTGCCGGTCCAAGTGGAGAGGGAGGCTTTAAAGCCGAAGCCGGCCGTTACCATTTATATGTTTCATTAGCCTGTCCGTGGGCGCATCGCACCTTGATCTTTCGCAAACTGAAAGGACTTGATGAAATGATTTCGCTGTCGGTAGTCAACCCATTAATGCTGGAACATGGCTGGACCTTTGATTATGCCGAAGGCGTTATTGAAGATCCGCTGCATAACGCTAAATTTCTGCATCAGGTTTATACCACCGCCGATCCCAACTACAGTGGCCGTGTCACCGTGCCGGTATTATGGGACAAACAGCAAAATGTGATGGTCAGTAACGAGTCGGCTGAAATTATCCGCATGTTTAACAGTGCGTTTGATGGTATCGGTGCCAAAGCGGGCGATTATTATCCCGAGGCATTGAGAACAGATATTGATGCCATCAATGATGAGATCTACGACAGCATCAATAACGGTGTTTACAAAGCGGGATTTGCCACCACGCAGAAAGCCTATGAAGAAGGGGTATTTCCGTTATTTAAAGCCTTGGATAAAGTGGAAGAACGCCTCAGCAAAAATCGCTATTTAGCAGGCCATGAGATTACCGAAGCAGACTGGCGGTTATTTACCACCTTGATTCGCTTTGATCCGGTGTATCACGGTCACTTTAAATGTAACCTGCAACGTATTGAAGACTATCCGAATCTTTCCGAATACGTACGGGAGTTATATCAATGGCCCGGCGTTGCTGAAACAGTCAATATGCAACATATCAAAACGCATTATTACACCAGCCATAAAACCATTAATCCCACTGGCGTCGTTCCGGCCGGGCCTATTTTAATGTTCGACAGGCCGCATAAACGACGTTAATCAATACATCGTGGCAAGGTAAAACATCACGCCAGCATCGATAAAACCAAAAGCAATAATGCCAGCCACCAGATAATGCCAGAACTTTAACTTGGATTTCATAAAGGTTCCTACTTAAAAAATATGAATACTGATTTCATCTAGACAAGTTTCAAACCAAAAAGACTGACACAACAGCTGTAAATGAATCGGTGGGAGATGCCTTAAGGTTTAGTTAAGTATTGTCGCCGTAGTATTAGCCTCATTTTGAGTCATGGGGCGAATTGTGGAAAAACACACTGGATGCAAAAGGCTGTTTTACGCGTTTGGCTATTCAATGCAGGGACTGCTTGCTGCTCTACGTTTTGAAACGGCTTTTCGACAGGCATTTCTGCTGCTAGTCACCGCAGGCATTGTTAGCTTTTTTTTGGAAGTGACTGCCGTCGAACGACTGGCACTGATTGCCGTTTTACTGCTCGTGGTCATGGCCGAAGCGCTGAACTCTGCAATTGAGTGTGTCGTGGACCGTGTCAGCAGCGAACATCATCTGCTGTCAGGCCGGGCCAAAGATTATGGTTCTCTGGCCGTCTTTATTGCCATCATTATCGCTCTGGCAACCTGGCTTACCTTGCTTTGGCCACTATTAGTGCGGTCAAGATAATGACTAAATTACAGTCTGTTTTTGGTCCTTATCGGGTGTTTATCAATCTGCTACTAACAGGATTGATTATTCTGAGTTTATCCCGCTTGGGGTTGGTTATCTGGCAATGGGACAGAGTGATAGCAGCGGCAGATCTACCGACCCTTTTCCTGCAGGGTATGCGTGCTGATTTAATCATGTTGGGTATGTTGCTCGTACCGTTGGCCTTGTTCATGCCGTTATTGGCAAACCGACTGGGATGGAAGATTTGGCAAAACCTGGTGCTGGTATGGGGCGTGATCACGATTGTCATCATTAGCTTTATGGAAGCCTCCACCCCGGCGTTTATCATGCAATACGATTTGCGTCCCAATCGGTTATTTATTGAGTATCTGCAATATCCCAAAGAGGTTTTTGCCACCCTGTGGCAAGGCTTTCGCTGGCCATTGTTCATTGGTCTGACGCTTACCGTTCTATCAGGATATCTGGCCGTTAACTTGTTGAAACGCTGGCTAAACAACCGTCAGCAGCCATGGCCAGTATGGAAGCTTTGGCTAAGCTGGCCACTATTAGTCTTGATACTGGCCTTGATGATTCGTTCTTCAATAGGTCACCGGCCTGCTAACCCGGCAAGTTTTGCTTTAACACCTGATGCCATGGTGAATAGTCTGATTTTGAACTCCGCCTGGTCGGTGTATTTTGCTATTTATAATATGCAGCATGAATCGAATGCTGCCGATGTTTATGGTGCGATGAGTGATGCAGAAATCATGGCAGAACTGCATGAAAACTATCCTTGGATAGCGGCAGACAGCGAAAAACAATTTCCTACATTAAATAACAGACAACCGACCGTTAAACGCGACAAACCACTCAATCTGGTCATTATTCTGCAGGAAAGTATGGGAGCAACGTTCGTTGAGTCACTTGGCGGTGAATATGCCGTCACTCCAGAACTGGAACGCTTGAAGCAATATGGTTGGTGGTTTGAGAATCTTTATGCCACTGGAACACGTTCTGTAAGGGGTATTGAGGCGGTGGTCAGTGGTTATTTGCCAACACCAGCCCGCAGTGTGGTCAAGCTTTCTCTTTCACAACAAAACTTTTTCACCATTGCAGATTTGCTCAAACAACAGGGCTACTTCACCGAGTTTATCTATGGTGGTGAATCACATTTCGACAATATGGCGAGTTTTTTTATTGGCAATGGGTTTGAATCGGTGATTGATCAACATGATTACACTAATCCGGTTTTTACTGGCAGTTGGGGTGTTTCCGATGAGGATTTATTGAATAAGGCTCACCAGCAGTTGCAACAAAAACATGCACAAGGGCTGCCTTATTTCAGTCTGGTATTTACCTCCAGTAATCATTCACCTTATGAATTTCCTGATGGTCGTATTGAATTGGATAATCCGGTCAAACAAAGTAATACCAATACAGTGAAATATGCTGATTACGCTTTGGGGCAGTTTTTTGACAAGGCCATGCAAAGTGATTACTGGGAAGACACTTTATTTTTGGTAATTGCTGATCATGATTTGAATGTCTTTGGCGATGCTTTAGTGCCCATCGAGCGTTTTCAGATCCCCGGTTTGATTTTAGGTGCCGATATTCAGCCTAGGCATATATCCACCATCGCCAGTCAGATAGATATGCCAACAACGTTATTGTCATTAATGGGAATCAGTGCTACAACACCAATGATTGGACGAGATTTAAGCCTCGAAAGTGAACAAAACTCTACGGGGCGCTCGTTGATGCAATTTGCTGATTATTATGCCTTTATGCAGGGTGAAAAGGTCACCATTCTACGACCGCAAAATTCTTCTCTTGAAGGTCATTACTCACCAAAGTCCCGCCAATTGGAAATTGTAGGTCCAGCATCAACATCAGATGAGCGCAAAGCACTGGCACATGTGTTATTACCATCATGGCTCTATCGGGAGCAGCGCTATGATATGCCACTCGGAAGAGCTGATGTAAAACCATAAAAAAAGGTTGCATTCATGGGCCTGAAAACCTTCACCGATATGGTTTTCAGGCTTTTTTATGACTTTAAAAGCAGCTTAAGTTTTTCTTAAGTATCAATCTTTACTCTAAGCAACCATAAACATCAGGAGATGATTTATGGAAGCAACTACCTTAAATAATACGACACAAAATAATGTGAAACATTGGCAGCAACGTTTGTTGTTTCCGCATAAATCACTCTCGTTAATTGATAATCAATCCGTTGAAAATTTGGCAGTACAAGTCTTTATCAGCGAACGTTTTAATGATGCTTTCGGGGCTGAAATCCAGCATTTTCTGCCGTATTTTCTTGCTAGCCATATGGATAATATGATTGATTCGGCGATTGGTTTTCAACCTGTTCCTCATCAAAAACTATTTCTTGAACAGTATCTTTCCCAGCCAGTAGAACAAACCCTGAAATTGCACGGTATTCACACACAACGTTCGGACATGGTGGAAATCGGCAATCTGGCTGCCAGTTTTAATAGTGGCAGTCCGTTATTATTTATTTTGTTGGCTGCCGTGTTACATCAGGCTAATTATCAATGGGTTGTATTTACGGCAACGCGCCAGGTCAGACATCTTATCGGCCGATTACAGCTTAGTACATTAACTTTAGGCGCAGCTGATCCTCGACTTTTGATTGATAAAACTCAACAGTGGGGAAGTTATTACCATCATCAACCTGTCGTTCTGGCCGGCCACCTACCCACAGCAATCGAGCATCTGCAGCAACATCATGTCATTCAATCCCTATTGGAAACCCACAAGGATTTTGTACAGAACACGGCCAGGATGATAGGCAAATGAACAACAACATTTTGCAATCTCTGGAACTACTTGCAACCGAACAACCAGACAAAATTTGTCTGCGTAATGGCGTTCAGCATCTGACGCGTCAGCAATTGATGCAACAGGTTGAAAACGTTGCTACAGAATTAATGGTTTACCAACATCAGGTTATTGGTTTACTGGCTGACAATAGCCCACAATGGCTGATGATGGATCTGGCAGCACAACGGGTCGGTATTATTTTATTACCCTTGCCATTATTTTTTACTCCGGCTCAGCTACAACATGCTTTAAAAAGTGCGGGTGCTGTTGGGCTGATTCATGATCGGCCTTTAACCATAGACGCCGATGTTCTGGCTGAAAGTCATTGGCTGGCAAGTTTGTCGATGCACTTTACAGCCTGTCGAAACGTATCTTCGATCACACTACCTGCAGGCACGGCAAAGATTACGTTTACCTCGGGCTCAACAGCCGATCCAAAAGGGGTATGCCTGAGTAACAACAACCAATGTCAGGTCAGCCAGAGTTTATTAACCGTACTGCAAATGCAAAATGTACGACATCTGGCATTACTGCCATTAAGTACGCTACTGGAGAACATTGCCGGGCTTTACACACCCTTATTAAGCGGTGGTGAGGTGATATTACTCAGCACTGAAGAAACCGGCTTTTCCGGCAGTCTTTCAGGCAACCTGCATCCTCTATTGACCACGCTTTCCCATTATCAACCGGAAAGTCTGATTCTGGTTCCGGAATTATTGTCAGCATTGCTATTGGCTGCTGAACAGGGATGGCAGCCACCAGAATCTTTACGGTTTATTGCGGTCGGCGGCAGTCGGGTTGCCGGTGAAATGATTGAACGTGCCCGACGCTTTGGACTGCCAGTGTATGAAGGATATGGCTTGTCGGAATGTAGCTCGGTCGTCAGCCTAAATACACCACAAAAAGACAAGCCAGGAACAGCTGGCAAGGTACTGCCTCATCTGAAGATTCAGATTGAAGAGGGTGAAATTGTGGTCACCGGCAATGCCTATTTGGGCTATATCGGCACCGACTTACCCCAACAAAATAAAGTCCCTACCGGCGATATGGGCTATCTGGATGCGGAGGGATTTTTAGTCATTCATGGCCGGAAAAAACAGCTGCTGATTTCCAGTTATGGTCGAAATATCAATCCGGAATGGGTGGAAAGCGAGCTGCTTGCTCATCCTCAAGTCATGCAATGCGTCTTGTTTGGCGATGCTAAACCGTATTGCACAGCATTGATTTACACCCATTTAAGCGATGCCGAACTTGAAAATTGGCTATTACAGGTCAACCAGAAGCTTCCAGCCTACGCTCAGATTATTAAATGGCAACGTCTCGAATCTCCATTAACAACGAAAGATGGACTGCTGACAGCCAACGGCCGACCAAGGCGAGATCGTATTTTTGCTTTTTTTCAACATGAATTAGAAACCATCTATCAGGAGCCACAGTATGGGATTTTTTGACACACTTTGCCAGCAGACAGAGGTTGAACGACAACATTTATTTTCTGCCCCGATTTTCGACCAAGCAATGCGTGGAGAGGTGACTCTGGATCTGTATATCGCCTTTCTGACACAGGCCTATCATCATGTAAAACATACCGTACCGTTGTTGATGGCTGTAGGGTCACAACTGCCAGAACGTTATGAATGGTTACGGGAAGCCGTTGCTGAATACATAGAAGAAGAGTTGGGACATCAGGAATGGATCCTCAATGATATAGCCGCCTGTGGTCACGATAAAGAGTCGATCAGAAACAGTCAGCCAAATCCAAGTACCGAGTTGATGGTGTCCTATGCCTATGACACGGTGTTCAGGATTAACCCACTGGGATTTTTTGGAATGGTGCATGTACTGGAGGGCACCAGTATTGCCACTGCTGATAATGCCGCGACGGCGATTCAGAACGCATTGTTTTTACCTGACAATGCCTTTAGTTATCTACGTTCACATGGTGCGTTGGATCAGGAGCATGTGAAGTTTTTCGAAGGGTTGATGAATCGCATAGACGATCCATTGGCACAGCAACAGATCCTTCACAGCACCAACATGTTTTATCGGTTGTATGGTGATATATTCCGGAGCCTCACAGTATGAGCACGCCGCTGAATGTAAAGCCAGTCACTATCGTGTTAACGGGGGCAACCGGTGGTCTGGGATCGGCACTGGCAAAAGCATTGTCTGCTCAAGGTGTTTTATTGGTTTTGTGTGGACGAAACCATGATCAACTGGAACAGCTTAATCGTGCATTGGGTGGACAACACCACTGCATCGCCAGCGATTTGACCACTAGTCAGGGTCGTCAGGCTGTGCTCGCTTATTGCCAGCAGTTTCCCGATGGAATTGATGCCTTGATTAATAATGCGGCCAGCAATCATTTCGGTCCTCTACGAGCAATGAACGAAAACACTGTGCAGCAGATGCTACTGACCAACTTGCTGGTGCCGATCGAGCTGACGCGTTTATTGCTGCCGGTACTGGGAAAAGCAGATAAGGCTCAGATCATCAATATCGGTTCGGCATTCAGCCGACTCGGATTTCCTGGATTTAGTGTCTACAGTGCCTGTAAATTTGGTCTGCGGGGCTTTACCGAAGCCATGCGTCGTGAATTGGCGGATACCACTATCACGGTGCGTTTATTTGCACCACGCACCATCACTACAGCTATGAATGATGCCAACGTGACGGCGATGAATAAAGCCTTGGGCAATCATAGTGACAAAGTTGAAACCGTCGCGAACCAGTTCATCGACTTTTTTCAGCAGACCCAACGTAGTGAGCAATTTTTAGGCTGGCCGGAACGTTTTTTTGGTTGGCTGAATTCAATCAATAGTCACTGGGTGGATCAAGGACTCGCAAAAAAACTTCCCGTGATTCAGCGTTATTGGACAGGAGCAGCAAAATGAAAAAAGTATATGTCACTTTTTATAGCATTGTGTTTGGGATTTTCAGTCTATCAGCCCATGCCATCTCACCTGAGGCATTGCCCTTGCAATCCGCCTGGGAACATGCAAATTATGAATTAACTGATAAACAGCAGATTGAGGCATTTGAATCATTAACCACAAAGGCTGATGAGATTAAAAAACAGTCACCACAACAGCCGGATGTATTAATCTGGCGGGGGATTATTTATGCCAGCTATGCCGGTATTAAAGGCGGACTTGGTGCCTTATCCATGGCGAAAACAGCCAAAGCCGATCTGGAAAAATCCATTGAAATTGATGAGCAGGCTTTGAACGGTTCAGCCTATACTACGCTGGGGACTTTGTATTACAAGGTACCAGGTTGGCCTTTGGGTTTCGGGGATAAGGCCACCGCAGAAAAATTATTAAAAAATGCGTTGAGATTAAATCCACAAGGCATTGATAGTAATTATTTTTATGCCTTGTTTTTATTGGAAAAGAAACAATATAAACAAGCTGAATCTTATCTGTTATTCGCTAAAAAAGCGGCTCCCAGAGCAGATAGACCGCTGGCTGATAAAGGCAGGTTGATGGAAATCGATAAGGCACTGGCTCAAATCAAGAAACGGATGAATAACCAAACCCATGCAAATACTGCTAATTGAAGACGATCTATCATTGGCGCAAGGCCTTATCCGGTCGCTGCGCCATGAGCGGTTTACCGTCAATCATTTAACTCTGGGTCGTCAGGCGATTAACAGTATAAAAACGACTGCTCCAGATATCGTGATTCTCGATCTGGGGTTACCGGACATGGATGGAACAGCTGTGTTGGCAGAGATCCGTAAGGTGAATGCCAACTTACCGATACTAGTACTGACGGCACGCAGCAGCATTAATGATCGGGTCATCGGCCTGGATGCCGGTGCTGATGATTATCTGGCTAAACCATTTGATATCGATGAATTACTGGCCAGATTAAGAGTTTTCGAACGACGATTAAGTAGTCAGCAACACGCTGCATTGCAGATTGGTGCAGTTAGTCTGGATAGCAAAACCATGCAGTTAAAAGTGGATGAAGCGTTGGTTGAATTACCGCGTCGTGAATTCATGTTGCTGAAAATTCTCATGGAGAATGTTGGTCGTGTGCAGACACGTGACAGTCTCGAATCCAAGCTCTACAGTTGGGGTGAAGAGGTGGCCAGTAATGCGGTCGAGGTACATGTGCATCATTTACGTAAAAAACTGCCGGAGGGGTTTATCAAGACTATCCGGGGTGTAGGCTACCAAATTAGCAATCAATGAAATCCATTAGACTGTATTTACTGCTGATATTAGTCGCCACGCTGATTTTGGTGATGTTTGTTTCATTGCTCAAAGGCTATCAATCCAGTATTGAAACCGCGCAACGCTTGTTTGATGAACGGCTGATTAATACGGCGGAATTAATTGCCTCCGTTCATACAGGACAAACCACTGCCGGTTCGTCACAAAGCTCCACCAGTGATTATCTTTTTTTTCAGATCTGGAATGCTAATGGCCAATTGCTGACGCGCTCCGATACTGCGCCACATATCGCGTTAAGCCGTTTTGAAAAAGGATTTTATGACGTTAATTTCAAGGGTTTTCGCTGGCATAATTATGTGCATCCTGATCCGCAATCACAGCGGTGGATTATTGTTGGTGAACGCAGCGATGTTCGTAGCTCAATGGCCGAAGATATTGTTTTAGCCACCATTTTACCGGCATTTATTGGGATAGTGATTGCCGCCATTTTAATTTGGTGGCTGATTGGGACAGGGTTGAAGCCATTGAAAAATCTCTCAAAGCAACTTGCCAGTAAACAAGCCGATGATTTAAAGCCAATTGAACTGGCTCCATTACCTATTGAAATGAGCCAGTTGGTAAAAATTATTAACCAGCTATTCTGGCGGCTTGATCAGAGTTTTCAACGTGAACAACGTTTTGCTGCGGATGCGGCGCACGAATTACGCACACCAATTAGTGCCTTGCAGTTACATTTACATAACCTGCACCAAACCTATGGTGATAACAGTGAGGATTGGCAATGGATGCAAGCGGCAGTCGACAGAATGGGTCATCTGGTTAATCAGATCTTGATGCTGTACCGAACATCACCCGAACAAATCGCAGCTAAAGCTGAGGCAATTGACCTGTATAAACTGACCAGTGAGGTCATTGCTCGTGATTATCAACAGTTTGAAAATCGTCAGCAACATATTGAATTAATTGGTGAATCCGCCATGATGCAAGGGCATGTATTTGCCTTGGAAACCCTGTTACAAAATTTACTTAACAATGCCAGCAAATACGCACCGACAAAGGGTCATATCGTGATTCATGTTCACTCAACTGAAAAAGGCGTACGGTTAACTGTCGAAGATAATGGTCCGGGTATTCCGGCAGAGCAGTATGAGCGAATTTTTGACCGGTTTTATCGATACCAGAACGAAAACAGTGATCTGCAGTTACCTGGATGTGGTCTGGGGCTGGCGATTGTTCAACATATCATTGAAATGCACCATGCTGATATCAAACTCAGCAAATCTGTATTTGAGAGCGGTCTCAAAGTCGTGATTGATTTTCCTATGCTGTTGACTAAATGATGAAATATTTATTTGCATTCGTCGCTATCCTGTTGATTCCATTAAACAGTTATGCTGCACCGCCGGTGTATGAGATCCTGATTAAAGATCATCTGTTCTATCCTGATGAATTGGTCATCCCCGCCAATACCAAAGTTAAATTACTGGTCAAAAATCAGGATGCCACGCCCGAAGAATTTGAAAGTTATGAACTGAATCGTGAAAAAGTCATTCCTGGAAATACCCAGGCGATCATTTTTGTCGGGCCATTAAAACCAGGTGTGTATCCTTTCTTCGGTGAGTTTTTTCCAAAAACAGCCCAGGGCAGAATCATTGCCAAAGAGGCCGGTGAATAACCATGCTGCTAAATAGCGTTATTCTGGTGTTGCGTGAGGTACTCGAGGCCGCCATGGTAGTCAGCCTGTTTATGGCTTTTACCACGGTGAGCCAGCAATCACGGCGCTTTTTAATTAAAGCCATCCTGCTTGGGCTGATTGCTGGTGTTGCGTACGCGTATTTTTTACCCAATATTTCAAACTGGCTGGAGGGTGTTGGGCAAGAGATCACCAATACCGCAATTCATATTGGTATTTATCTTTTTCTGACAGGGTTTTTATGGCTGATTTCCAGCAATATCCTCTTGCCTAATCGTCTGGTTAAAGGTGTGATAATGGCCGCAATCATCCTGGCCATAAGCCGGGAAAGTGCCGAAATCATGCTATATATCTCCGGCTTTCGCAGTGACCATTTTTTGATGCAGTCGGTGTTGACTGGCAGTTTGATTGGATTAGGCATTGGGGTCAGCTGCGGTATTTTTTTATATCATCTGATGATTGCCTTAAAGCCGGCAGCAGCGACCAAGATTATCTGTGTTCTGGTGGTCATTGTGGGCGGCAGCATGATGTCTCAGGCCACTCAGTTTCTGATTCAGGCGGACTGGCTGGCATCGTCAGATCCTGTATGGGATAGCTCACACATTATCAGCGAACATTCGTTACCCGGTCAGTTGCTTTACGCCTTGATGGCCTACGAAGCGACGCCAAGCTGGAGTCAGATTCTGGTGTATCTGGCCAGTTTGGCATTGATGCTGATCGTTATTGTTTCCGGACGATTTTCCAGGTCAATTCAACATGAATAATCTTCGAACCACATTATTGTTTTTAATTCTCATAGCACCGGCAAGCAGTTATGCCGATGGCAATCCGGTGGATAAAGTCTATGCTCCCTATGTGCAGCCGTTGGAACACGAAATTGAATGGCGAATGACAGATTCTGATGGAAAACAGGTCCAACGGCTGGGGGTAGGGAAAAGTCTGACGGATCGACTGTTTATTGAAGGCTATTTGATAGGCGTAGATAACCAGAATAATGATCTGCGCCTGCACGCTTATGAAGTCGAGGCTTTATGGCAGCTGACTGAGCAAGGCGAATACAGTATCGACTGGGGATTGATTGCTGAACTCGAACGGCAACGTGATGACAGTAACTGGGAGGCAGCAGCAGGATTAATCGCCTTGAAAGAATGGGGTAGGTGGGTGGCAACCAGCAATCTCTGGCTTAAGTATGAATGGGGTCAAACTCAGGAAAGCGAATTTGAAACCGCTTTTTCATTGCAAACCCGTTATCGACTTTCTCGCTTTTTTGAACCTGCCATCGAGTTTTATGCCGGTGAAGATACGCGTGCTCTGGGGCCGGTTTTTCTTGGGGATATCAGTTTATCGCCAGGAAAAAAACTGCATTGGGAGGTAGGTGTACTCACCGGGTTGAGTTCCAAAACAGCTGATACGAATTGGCGTGCTTTGCTGGAATATGAATTTTAAAGAGAGCTTAAGCAAAAATCCTGTAACGGTTATTGATGTATTAGTACTAGATAAATATATAATAGAGCCTCTCTTCATATAAAGTAGCGCTTAAGCCTTACCTTTATTCGTTTATAGGAATTGTATAAATATAGCTGTGGTTAGCATCACTAAGCTATTTATTTTCATCAATTGTTCAAGTGTTTTTGCCAAGTTTGATTATTGAATATTAAGCTGACTGACCGAATGTTTTGCTCAAACACTACCGTGATCCTAGATGAACATCATCATTATTCGATCCTGCCGAAATTACTGACAGGCTGTTGCCAATAAACGATGTCACGTCCCACTGCCTCGGCTAGCCCGGAGAGAATCAGTGTTATGGTCGACTCATTCACAATCAGTTCGTATTGAGAACGCTTACGTCTCCCAGACACCTGCTCTGCCACGCTAAGTCCTTTATTTTGGCCATGTCCGAATACTTTGTATGAGGTAAAACCTGCAATCTGCTCAATAGAAAGCAGGTAATCCACCATATCTTCCTCAAGTTCCGGTGCAATATTGAGCATCAGTATGCAAATTTCCTCGGTAATATGTTCATGCGTTGACGTGCTCATACGCTGTCTCCAGAGATATTGAGGGGACGATGAAATGCCTTATAAATGATTGGAAGCATGAAGAGAGTGAGCAGGGTAGAGCTGATCAGGCCACTGATCACCACAATAGCCAGTGGGCGCTGAATCTCCGATCCTGGCCCGGTAGCTAGCAGCAGTGGCACCAGTCCGAAAGCACAGATTGTGGCCGTCATCATCACCGGACGCAGTCTTCGCAGTGCTCCTTCAGTCACTACTGTGGCAATATCCAGACCTTTGGCTCGTAACTGATTGAAGTAGGTCATCATCACCACGCCATTCAAAACCGCAATACCCAGCAGCGCGATAAATCCTACTGATGCTGGCACAGACAGAAATTCACCCGTCACCCACAAACCGATCAGTCCGCCTGTCAGAGCAAAAGGAATGTTAGACAGAATGATCAGCGTCTGTTTAATGGAATGGAATGTCAGAAATAGCAGTAGTGCAATTAATGCAAGCGCAAGCGGTACCACGAGCATGAGACGTGCTGCCGCACGCTGCTGATTCTCGAACTCACCGCCCCATTCCAGACGATACCCATCTGGCATCTCAACATTATCCGCGATCAAGTTCTGTGCCTCTTCTACAAAGCCGACCAGATCACGTTCTGCTACGTCGGTGCGGATCACGCTGAAGCGCTGGCCAGATTCACGGGAGATAATAATTGGGCCTTCGACACGTGCAACAGTCGCTATCTCTGACAGAGGAATCTTGCCACCATCAGGCAAGTCAATAAAGCTGTCGCTCAGACTTGCCAGGCTGTCACCTTCAATGGCTGCATAGCGCAGCATCAGAGGAACGCGTGCGCTGCCTTCAATTACACTACCGACGTTGACACCTTCAATCTCCGCACGCAGACGGGTCTGTAGCGCGTCTGCATCTAGCCCCAGTCGCCCGGCCATGATGCGATCAATGCTCACCTTTAGATATTGAGCACCTTCGTTAAGTGTTGCAAAGGTATCAATGGAACCAGGAATGGATTCCACTTGCGTGGCGATCTGCTGTGCGAGGGAATTGAGGGTGTCCAGATCCGGGCCGAATAGTTTGATGGCGACATCGCCACGCGAACCGGTGAGCATCTCCGAGACGCGCATGTCGATTGGCTGCGTAAATCCATAATTGAGGCCGACGAAACGATCCATGACCTCGCGAAGATGCTGTTCAATTTCTGTCTTGGTAGCAACACGCCACTCCTCGACGGGACGCAGCTGCAGGAAAATATCAGTCTCATTCAGCCCCATCGGATCCATGCCCATCTCATCAGAACCGATGCGTGAGACGATGCGTGCAACTTCCGGGACCTCATCAAGAATCGCACGTTCGACCTGAAGCACGATACGAGTATTAGCTTCGAGGCTGATCGAAGGAATTGTTTCCAACTGGATGAGAATATCCCCTTCATCCATGGTGGGCATGAAGGTCTTGCCAACCATTGGGAACACTACAAAGCTGGCTGCCAGCAAAACCCCTGCAGCACCTAAAACCAGGGCTGGATGCAGCAGTGCTTTGCGCAACAAAGGCTCATAGGTTTTTGCCAGGGTTCGGCTCAGCCAAGGCTCAGCATGGGCATCCGAGCGGACAAGGAATGAGGCAATGACGGGAATCAGGGTCAGGGATAACAGCAGCGATCCCAGTAGGGCGAAGACAATGGTTATTGTTACAGGGCCGAAAAGTTTTCCTTCAAGCCCTTCCAGTGTCAATAACGGCAGGAATACGATAACGATGATAATGATACCGGAGGTTACAGGTGCGGCTACATCACGCACTGCACGGTAGATAATATGCAGGTGTGGCAGTCGCCTAGTACCGCGCTGATGTGCGAGTGAGGACACAATGTTTTCGACGATCACGATGGATGAGTCGACCAGCATGCCGATCGCGATAACCAGTCCTCCCAGGCTCATCAGATTGGCCGACATCCCCATATTTCTCATCATCAGAAAAGTGAACAAGGCTGATAAGGGTAGGATGGCGGCCACGGTCAGTGCGGCACGCACATTGCCAAGGAACAGGCCGAGCAGGATAACAACCAGCACCACGGCTTCCAGAAGTGCCGAAGATACCGTGCCAACAGCACTTTCGATTAGTACTGTACGGTCATAAAAAACTTTGATCTGTGTGCCTTCCGGTAAAGTATCTTGCAATGCCTGCAGCCTGGCTTTTACGCCTTGCACAACTTCTCGAGTATTGGCGCCACGCAAACCGATCACCAGACCCTGTACTGCTTCCGCTCCACCATCCGCCGTAACCGCGCCATAGCGCTCCATACTACCTGTGGTGATACGTGCCACTTCAGAGAGTGGAATGCGATCACCCTCAGCGTTTTCGACATAGGTATTGCTAATGTCTTCAAAGCCGCTAATAGCACCTTCTACGCGAACCAGAATGACTTCCTCTCCCTGGTCGATTCGTCCAGCGCCATCATTTTTGTTGTTGGCAGTGAGTGCGTCGGCGATATCCTGCAAGTTAACGCTCATTGCTCTCATGGCTTCACGACGAGGTTTAACTTCATAGGTGCGTACATAGCCACCGAGCGAGTTCACATCGGCAACCCCTGGCACGTTGCGCAGTGCCGGACGAATAGTCCAGTCCAGCAGGAATCGTTTTTCTTCCAGTGTCATGGATGGATTGTCGACGGTGAACATAAACATATCACCCAGAGGCGTGCTCATTGGCGCCAGTCCGCCGCTGATGCCACCGGGTAGGTTGTCCCAGACATTGCTGAGCCTTTCGGTGACTTGTTGGCGCGCCCAGTAGATGTCAGTACCCTCCTCGAAATCGAGTGTGATGGAGGTCAGTGCATACTTGGAGATAGAGCGCAGCATGGTTTGGAAAGGGATACCCAGCAGTTCCACTTCCAATGGTTGCGTGATAAGCGACTCCACTTCTTCCGGGGTCATGCCAGGCGCCTTGATGATGATCTTTACTTGTGTCGGCGAAATATCGGGGAAGGCATCAATAGGAATATTGAGTAGTGCGCGGCCACCAAAGCCAAGCAACAATATTGACAGCAACAAGACCAGCAGTCGCTGGCTGAGGGACCATTGAATCAGTGAAGACAGCATTATTCAGTCCCGCCTAATCCAAGTTGAATACCTTTGAGAACGGCAGTGCCCTGAATGGCGATCTCCTCGCCCACCGCAATGCCTTCGGGAGCCAGATAATCAGCACCGATGGATTGTAGTTCCAGAGTGCGTGCTTCAATACCTACAGCCGTTCGCACATAAATTATCGTCTCACCACCAGAATGCACGACCGCACGGTCAGGAATGAGGACTCCCTTGCCGGAAGGCGGCAGCACAAGAGATAAGACCCGCCCCGTGGTGAAGGAGGTATCTGCATCAAACTCCGCCAATAACTTAATAGTTTGATTACTGCTGTCGATTACCAGGTCCTTCTGGCGCAACGTCAGCGTCTCGCCACTGTTAGCAATGCTCAGCTGATGGCCAATCTCCAATGCCTCTGCTGCTCTGGCAGGGACATGAGTGCTGATCCAACGGTGCGTTCCAGCATTTAGAGCGGCGATGATTTGTCCAGCCTCAACATAGCTGCCGACGTTATACATTCGCTGTGACAGGACGCCATCTGCCTGCGTGACCAAATAGAATTCTCCCAGGCCAGAACCATGCTTGCGCAGAGCATCGAGTTTTGCTGTATCAAAACCGCCTTGTGCCAGATGCGATCGCGCAGTGCGTTCAGCGAACATAGTCTGTTGTTTCAACAGACGGGTTTTTGTCAGACGCTGCTGCGATATAACCCCCTGTTCATAAAGAGACTCGTCTTTGCGCAGTTCGAAGTTGACAGCTTCCAAGGCTGAGACTGAGTCAATCCAGGTATTTTGCAGAGGCAAGATCGAATGACTACTGAGGGTGGCAAGGATAGTGCCGGCCTTTGCACTTTGCCCAGGAATCAGGGCCCATGAAACCAGTGTACCGGCCCACGGAGTTATCAGGCTTGCTGCACTGTCCGGCGAGTTGATAACCGTCGCCGCATATCGTGCGCCGGCGCTCGTGTCCACTGGTATGGCTGGAGCAAAGACAATCCCCATCCTGGTTACATCTTCGCTGTTAATGGGCACGATCTCCTGAGCACTGAGGGAGGCGGAAAGTATTGTCAGCAAAGCCACAACGAATTTCTTGCGGGAAAAAAAGCTCATGGCAGGACTCCAACGATTTGGTTAAATTCAGTAATCAGGCGGGATTGACGCAGATTAATAACTTCAAGATCACGGGCACTTCGTCGCGACTGCTGTAAGGCAATGACCACCTGACTTATATCGGTCTCGCCAGTAATGAAAGCGGTCTTGGCCATATCCCATTGCTGGTGTGCCAGCTGGGCCTGTTCCTTACTAAGCGGCATGGATTCATTCAATGTAAAAAGTTCATGTGCAATCTCGTGAAGTTGCAGGTTCAACTCACGATAAGTATTGAGGTAGCGCACATCCGCGTCGACCTTATTGCGGCGCGCCGAACTTGTGGAAGCATTAACATGAGCGCGACCACCAAAAGGGATGGTTACTGAGAGGGCCAAGGCATCTTGATAATCGTTCTGATTACCAGCTCTTTGTCGACGTGAGCCAATGCTAAGAGTGGGATTACCCAGTGCCTCTAATTCTGTCTTGTCGATTTCGGCGGCTGCCAGATCAATATCGCTTCTTAATAGTCGCAAAAAAGGGTGTTCTGGACTGACTTCTTCAGTTGTTTGGAGGGTTTCGATATGCGGCTTTTCTGGTCGCCTATTCAGACCAGTCAGTATCTGGTATTTACGTTCAGCATCAACACGGGCTGCCTCTGCTGCCAGTTCATTGCGTTGCTGGGCCAATAGCAATGTTTGAGCCTGCAAAACATCACGCCGTGCAGTTTCGCCCGCAGAGTACAAGGACTCAGCAATTGACAGTAATTGCTGAGCATCTGCTGTAGCCTGTTGTTCTGTTGCCAAGAGAGTATCTGCATCCTGCATGTCTGCCAGTACTTGGCGTAGTCGTCCTGCCATAGTCAAAGTAAAAGCTTCTTGCCACGCTGCTACCTGGACATTGTATTGTTGTCCCCGGGCTTGCATGGTGTTCCTCTCACCAGATCGCCACAGGGGTAAAGTGATGCCATAAGTGAGCTCTCGTTCACCGACGTTACTGAGCATTTGATCGTCGATATAGTCAAGTTGAGCGCTTGGGCGGCCAGCAATCCAGCTTTCACCAACTTCTACCATGGCCTGTGCCTGCTCTATCCGTACTTTGGTTTCCAAAGCTTCAGGGGCATGTGCCAACGTCTGTTCCAGCAGAGTAGTAAAATTTAAATCTTGAGTCGTGATAAGTGGCGCATGATCGAGTTCCTGAGCGTGCAGATTTGGCGTGGTCATGAGCGCAACTAAAATGGTTAGTGTTGTAAGGTGTTGTTTGTGCTTTTTTTTCACTTTGTAAAGTTCCCCTGTATTAGTTTGGATAGGGTGAAAGCTTTTACGTCAGCCTAAGTCAGAAGTTGTAAATAAATTGTCAACCCGTTGAGTTGACTTTTTTTTGACATGCGCCGATGGAGACTGACAAAGTTATTTATTGGTGTAAGGAGGTGGCAGTGAAAGTGCTGGTAATCGAAGACAATCGCGACATCGCAGCGAACATTGCTGACTATCTCGAACCCAAGGGGCATGTGCTTGATTTTGCTGCGACTGGACCACATGGTTTGAAGCTCGCGCTGAGTGAGCGTTATGACGTGATTGTTCTTGATATTATGTTGCCGGGACTTAATGGCATGGAGGTATGCAGGCGTCTGCGGAATGAAGGCAGCATTGATGTGCCGGTGCTGATGCTGACAGCACGTGATCAGCTTGACGACAAGTTAGAAGGGTTTCAGGCTGGAGCCGATGATTATCTTGTGAAACCTTTTTCTGTGAAGGAGCTTGAAGTGCGGCTGCAGGCACTGATAAAACGTGGCAGCTTCCACACACCACGGACGTTAATAGTTGGCGATTTGCAATACGACCCGCAGACTCTTGCCGCCACAAGAGCGGGTGAGCTGTTGGAACTTAATCCCGTACAACGCAAAGTTCTGGAGCTATTGATGAGAAATACACATCGTGTTGTCACCCGTGAAGAGCTGGAGCATCACATCTGGGGCGATACGTTGCCTGATAACGATGTGTTACGCATGCATATCTACAGCCTGCGCAATGTAGTTGATAAACCGTTCTCCAATAAACTGATCCAGACTATTCATGGTTCTGGCTACCGCCTGGTTGCTGAGTCATCAATTCAATGAAATCAAAAGCTTCCCTGAAGTTCCGCATAGTTGCAGCATTAGTACTCATCGTCAGCGTCACCAGTTTTTTGTTCGCGGGTGGGGTGTTGCTTATCAAATCGCAATTGGAATCAAGAATTTTTGGTGACATGGTAGCCGAACAAATGCAGGTGCTGACTGCACAACTTGATGAAGGCACATACCATGAAGATGCATTATTCAACGGCTGGCAATTTCATACTGGTGAGGAGGCCAGAAATATTGCACCGGAGATCGCTGCATTAGAGCCAGGTTCTCATCACACTATCTCGGCAGGCGGTTCTGTTTATCAGGTTGAAGTAGGCGAATGGAATGGCAGTCCTGCTTATTTGACCTACGATATTACCGAGTGGGAAGCACAGGAACATGCTGTATTACGCATGCTTCTCTATGGTCTTTTGCTAGTGTTGATTGTGGCGATTGCCATAGGTTTAAGCGCTACGCGTGCCATTCTGGCCCCAGTGAGGGATCTGTCACGACAACTTACAGATATTGAGCCGGGACAAACAGTTTTGAGAATTGCTGACGACTATATTGGTACAGAGATCGGCGAGATTGCCTCTTCGTTTGACAAATATCAGGAACGTTTGGATAAATTTGTGGAACGGGAACGCTCGTTTACTGCTGCGGCTAGTCACGAGCTACGCACGCCTCTGACCGTGATGATGGGCGCCTTGGATGTACTTTCGGCCGATACTCATAGCCCGGCGTCACAGCGAGCGTTGGAACGCATAAACCGAGCCTGTACAGAAATGCTTGCCTTCATCGAAGCGACGCTTCTTTTATCGCGCGAAGAAAGCAGCCAGATCTATCAGGACAGGCCCATAGACCTTGCGGCTCTGGTAGAGCAATGCCTGGAAGATTATGCCAGCCAGATTGCAGAAAATTCACTGCTAATAGAACGTGATTATGTAGGCTCGCCGCGATTATTTTTGCCCGTTAATCTGGTGCAAATCACCGTTAGCAATCTGCTACGAAATGCCATCGAGCACACTCATGGTGGAAACATAAGGATTCACATCCGCGACAATGAATTTTCGATCAGCGACACAGGTGAAGGTATCCCTACTGACAAGCTAACACAGGTGTTTGAACGCAGTTACAGTACTAAGGTTGGTGGGACAGGGCTGGGACTTAATCTCGTTAGAAGAATTTGTGATCGATTGCACTGGACTATCACATTAGACAGCACACTTGGTCACGGAACATTAGTCACAGTGATTTTCCAACAAAAAGAAATTCCTCACAATTTTTAAGGTTATTTTCAGGAAGACGGCGCACAATGGAATCACAACCTAAAGAAGTAACATATGATGAATCTACGTCTACCCTTGAGTCTTTCGGCACTACTAATATTGCAGTTAAGTTTCTGGCAGTGGGGGCTGAGCTATGAGCACTTGCTAACACTCAGTGGTTACCTTGCTATCAACTTTATGTCCATCACGATGATACTGTCAATGCGTCCACGCTGGCTGGAATCGCCGGTAGGCGGATTGGATAAAATGTATCAACTGCATAAATGGACCGGCATTTTGGCTGTCATTTTCGCTCTGGCACACTGGCTAATCGAAATGTCAGATGATTCCCTCAAGGCGCTTTTTGGGAAAGAGCGTGGTTTAAGGGAGGCTGACTTTACAGGTTTCTTGGATAGTCTGCAGGGTATGGCGGAGGATCTGGGAGAGCCAGGTTTATACCTTTTGCTAACGCTGGTTGCTATTACTTTAATCCCATCGGTGCCTTATCGTTTCTGGCGATATCTGCACCGGGTTATGCCACTGATTTATTTGACATTGGTCAGCCATGCCGTGTTGCTGGCGCCACTGATTTGGTGGCAACAGCCCACCGGCTGGCTGATGGCTATCTTTCTGTTCGGAGGAATAGTCGCTATCTTGCAATCACTGACTGGACGGATTGGCATGACCCATCGTTGGAAGGGGCATGTTCGCGCTGTCCGGCATATATCCCAAAACATCATTGAAGTGGTTTGTGAAATGGAAAAAAACTGGCCTGGCCACAGAGCGGGGCAGTTTGCATTAGTAACTTTTGACCGGGGAGAAGGCACACATCCTTTTACTATGGCTTCTGCAGATAAACACGATGGCCTACTTAGTTTTCAAATAAAGGCTTTGGGGGATTATACCCATACCTTGGTGAATCAGCTGAAAACTGGCAGTCCGGTTAGAGTTGAGGGCCCTTATGGATGTTTTAATCCTGAGAAAGTCAGGCCAAAAGCTCAGCAGATCTGGGTAGCAGGTGGCATCGGTATCACGCCGTTTCTAGCGGCATTGGAAAACCGTCTGCTAAATCAAGATAAGACATTCCCAGCAGTAATCCTGCATTACTGTACAGAAAGCGCTGTGAATGACCCCACTTTAGCGCGCCTGCAAACGCTTGCTGAACAGTTACCTGAAATAACATTACATATCCACGAAAGACAATATGGTCAGCTACTTACTGTAGATAAATTGCAGATCCATCAAGCAAAGGTTGATATCTGGTTTTGTGGGCCTCAAGGTTTGGCAAAAGTCCTGCGTAAAGATCTGAAAAATCACTCTATCTCACTACGCTTTCATCAGGAGCTTTTTGAATTCAGGTAAAAGCTCCGTCTTTTTAAGAAGGTAAAGAAAAGTTGTGAAATATAATAAATCAAGTCGGAGATAAACCCATGAAAAAACTGCTATTGATTATCGGGATTGCAGTCGCAATGACTTTTCCGATCCTTGCACAGGCTAAAGAGGTGACTTTCACCACTCAATTGAAGAGCTATCAAGGCGATGGAGCATATCTGGCAATCTATCTCACAGACTCAGACGGAGTGTATCAACGAACCCTTTGGATAGCTGGAAAAAAGAGCAAGCATTACAAGCATCTGAGTGATTGGGCCCGGGGTAGCGGCATGAATCCATCCGAATATGATGCGTTGACGGGGGCAAGCATTGCAAGCGGGCAATCTTTGGAAGTTTCGATAGATTTGGACGACTCCCTGATTGATAGTGGTTACCAGGTACGCGTGGATACTGCAGTAGAGGATATGCGCGATAACCCTGCTGATATCGTTGCTCCGCTGACTACTGCAGGGGCAGGGACACCATTCACTGGCAAAGGATATGTGCAATTATTTAAGTACGATCTTTAGAATAGCGTATGTGTCATACAGAAATTCATAGCTCACATCTTGGTTGGTAACGTGCCGCCAAGCTTGAAGCAAACGATAGCATTGCATTTATTACAAGTCATCTCAATTGGATATGCTGCAGGGTCTTGTTCCTAAAAGGTTTCACAATCCAAAAAAACGACCGACCAAAGCCGTCAGTCCCATTGCCAATGCCCCCCAAAACACAACCCGTGAGACGGCTTTTGCAATTGATGCTCCCCCAATCAACGCTGATAATGCTCCTAAGACTGCTAATGCTATTAGCGCGCTGATGGAAACACTCAATGCTAATTGATTACTGGAAACCAAAAGTACAACCATCAAGGGCAATAAAGCGCCAAGGGTAAAGGTAATAGCAGATGAAAATGCTGCCTGGACGGGTCTTGCGGTGAAGTCTTCTGAGATACCAAGCTCATCTCGGGTATGCGCAACCAAAGCATCTTTATCCATAAGTTGTTTTGCTACTTGTTGAGCAAGCGATTTATCCAGGCCACGTTGCACGTAAATGGCTGTCAATTCTTCGTATTCATGTACCGGATCAGTTGCCAACTCCACCCGCTCACGTTCAATATCAGCTTTTTCAGTATCAGCTTGAGAACTCACTGATACATACTCCCCAGCTGCCATAGACATAGCACCTGCCACCAATCCTGCTACACCTGTCATAAATATGATCTCTGTTGTTGCGCCTGCAGCAGCAACACCAACAATCAAACTGGCTGTTGACACAATGCCATCATTCGCACCCATTACTGCGGCTCGAAGCCATCCAACATGTTGTGTTTTATGAACTTCCATATGTTTCTGCATTATGTTTTCCAATTTTGTTGGTAGATAAGTTGGTACTAAATCAACGGATTCTGCGCGGCTAATTGTTACTTTTTACGAACATGTTTATTGAGCAATCTGTTCAATAGAAACAATACCGCTTCAGCATTTACCCACTTACTGTTGTAAGCATCAAAAAGTTTAAGTCTCTCTTAAGTTTCAAGTCTGACAATGCTACTTCTTTATCAGATAGAGCATGTCATAGATGTCAAACCTTAATTCCCATCAACTCGAATTTGCCGAAAAATATAATGAGCTTCATGCCAAAGCCTACTTTTATAAACATAAAGATGGTTTAGCACGAAAATTATCAAACTGGCGTGATCAGCAGATCGCCAGAAAAGCTTTAAAAATTGCGGGCAATCCGCTAAGCGTACTTGACGTCCCGTGTGGCACAGGACGTTTTTGGGATGTATTAACTGAAAATCCTGACAGAACTGTTTACGCCAGCGATAACAGTCAAAAGATGATTGATATCGGGCTGCAATATCGTGAAAAACAATTAACGAAGCAAATACATTCTTTTGAAGCTTCTGCATTTTCGTTACCAGTGATTGATGGTTATGTCGATACTGTTTTCTGCATCCGTTTATTACACCATATTGGACAGTCCGAAGACCGTCTTAAGCTGTTAAAAGAATTTCACCGCGTTACTAAATCAACTGTGATTGTCTCATTGTGGGTGGATGGTAACGTCAAAGCATGGAGGCGAAAAAAACTTGAATCCAATAGGACTGAGCGACAGTATCAAAACCGCTTTGTCATTCCTCGGAACATTATTGAGAAAGAATTTCATGAGGCAGGTTTTCGGGTAAAAGCCTATCTGGATTTCATTCCCAAATACGCCATGTGGCGAACCTATATTCTCGAAAAAGATGAGAGTATTTCGTGCTAAACAGCATTAATCAAAGACGATTATTACATTCTGCCAGCGACCAAAATATTGATACCTTCGACGAGCTGTGGCGAAATAACGCACCCTGGTTTGAAGCCCCCAATATCCGTCGTGGAGGGTGGAGTGGCGTTGTGAAATGTGTGGTTGATGATTTTGGCCCACGCGATGAAGTCTTTATTAAACGTCAAGAAAGTCATGTGACACGAACGCTAATGCATCCCATAAAAGGGATCCCAACTTTTTTACGCGAATATCGTAATATTCAATTACTTCAAGCTAAAAGCATCTCAACACTAGACGTTTTATATTTTGCCAGGAAAGCTTCCAAAGCTATTTTGGTGACCAAAGCGCTAGACGGGTATATCAGTTTGGATAAAATTGAGCTTTCGACTTTGCCCCCTCAAGATAAAAAAACACTGATATCCAGCATCGCCAAAGTAATCCGTCATTTACATCAATCCCACTACCAACATAATTGTCTTTATCCAAAACATATCATGGTTCGACAACAAGCAAATGACTGGGATGTAAAACTTATTGATCTTGAGAAGTTGAAATATCGTTTAGTAAAAAAGCGGGCAGTCATCCATGATTTAACTACCTTTGTTCGGCATTTAAGTGGGCTATGGTCTGTGAGGGATAAGGTAAGTTTTTTTCAAGCTTATTTTGAACAACCGAAAATACCGTGTCATTCAAAAACAATCATTCGCGCGGTGTGCAAAAAGATTAAACGGAAAGACGATGCCAGAAAACAACTTGAATCAGTACTTATGCCTTGATTGTGATGGCTAAAATAGATTCAATCTAGAACTTGGATATACCTCAAACCAAACTTATTAGCGGTTTACGGTTTGGAGGCAATCCGCGCAGGCGAAACAGTAAGTTTCTTTTCAAGTACCCCTGCTAACCCAGAAAGTGAGTTTGTATTTAAAAAAACATCCTTATTCAGGTTGTTGGGAAATACATTCATCGTAGGTCTGATTTTTAAACTCATCTATGGCTTGCTGCTTACCTTCATTGGTTTCCGACACGGGTTGTTGATAGGCACTGAGCAATAAGCCACGGGTCACATTGCCCATCGCATTTTCCATGGCTTCATGAATCGGCGTATTCATTTGCCGGAACAACATATATGAACCGGCTTTGCTGGCCCAGTCTTCACATACTTTGGTATCGGCCGGTGTTTCAGCGTGAGCGGACAGTGAAACCAGCCACAATCCGCCAAACAATAGTGCGATATAGGTATTTTTCATCATGCATCCTGTCATTAGGGTCTGTTGATCTTTCATAGCCGCCTCTGTTGTGACTGAAAATGCACCAATCAAGGCGCGAGGAATGTAGTTTAGTCGTTCTAAATAAATGACAAGTAACGCAGAGTGGTGGATTTTCAGCCACAACCCGAAGGGCTGGGACTATTTTTCCGCCCTACGGCGTTGGAAATGACTTATGTAGAACAACTACATCGCATCATTTCCGCCTTGTTGGACGAAAAAAAAGCCTCCAGCAGTGGTGGCTCTGAAAGATCAACAGACTCTAGTACAGGATATTTTTACGCCCATTCAGATGAAGATTACGTCAAGAAGGCAAAAATTGAGGAGAGCAAAATAGCTCTCCTCTGGTTTTATTTAAATATCACTATGCGGACCAAATACTTCGTAATGAATTTGCTCGGCTGGTACAGCTAAATCCATTAACTGCTGTTTCACAAACCGCATAAACTCAACCGGACCACAGATGTAAAAATGACCATCAGCTAAAGGCAGCTCAAATTGCAGTCGATCTAATTGCAATAATCCACTAAGCGCATTTTTATCATCCATGTCATCCTGTTTATACCAGTAATAGTAATGCAGTTTATCCAATTGATCTGCCTGGCTTTTTAACTGATTAGCATAGGAGTGCTGCTGTTTGTTTTCACAGGCATGTAAAAACCAGACAGGTTGACTGGTTTGACTTGTCAGCAGTGTTTCCAGCATCGCCATCATTGGCGTAATGCCCACACCGGCAGAAATTAATACCGTTGGTTTATCCAGATGCGCCAGATAAAAATCCCCGGTGGGTGGCATTAATTCAATCTGATCACCGACCTGAACAGTATCGTGTAAGTAGTTAGAAACCAATCCTGCTTTTGGTTGAGATTCACGTTTGACGCTGATCCGATAGCTTTCGCCATTAAATTTATCGGAAATCGAATATTGTCTGATTTCAATATTCTCTGCCTGATCGGGTTTTACTTTTACCGCCAGATATTGACCGGGTTGGTAATTGGCTATGTCACCGCCATCTACCGGCACAAACGTAAAGCTGGTCACCAGTTCTGATTCCGGCGTTTTCTCTTTCACTTCAAATAAACGCGGACCGTTCCAGCCACCCGTTTTGTTCTGGTAATCGCTGTAGATATCCTGCTCACGGCCAATTAATACTTTTGCCAGCAAACCATAGGCTGCCACCCAGGCCTCGGCGACTTCATCGGTAAATTCATTAGGTGCCAGTTCTCGCAGGGTTTCAATCAAATGATGCCCGACAATCTGATATTGATCCGGCTGAATATCAAAGCTGACATGTTTATGTGCCACTCTTTCAACCAATTCACCCAACGCACTTAAGTCATCTATATGCTTTGCATACATAGCAACGGCACTGAACAGGGCAAACTGCTGTCTTCCGGTGGCTTGATTCGCCAGGTTAAAAATATCTTTTAATTCAGGGTTATGACTGAACATGCGTTTGTAAAAATGATCAGTGACTTCAACCCCGGCGTTCTCTAATAACGGCAGGGTACTTTTTACAATTTCGATGGTTCTGGTATCTAACATAAACAACCTCTTTGTGATTATGAATAACACATTCACTAAGCTGATTGCAGAGGTTGTGCCAGTTAATTTTATATAGATAAATCAATCATATAGAATTTATCCCGAAATCAAAAAAGTCATAACGACATACACGAAAACATGTCTTTTTGACCTTATCGTGATAAATTGACATTACTTAAATTGTCGAGATCGCGTTATGCAGGATTTTGATTCAACCTTATTACTCGAAGTGGCCCTGGATCTGGCCAACAGCATTAATAACGATGACCGCTTTGATCGTTTGCTGGCGTCGATTCGTAAAGCGATTAAATGCGATGCTGTCGCCTTACTCGGTCTACATGAAAACCTGCTGACGCCACTGGCAATACAAGGTCTGTCCTCCGAAGTGTTAGGTCGACGTTTTTTACTCAATGAACATCCCAGACTCCAGCAACTTTGTGAATCCACTAAACCGCTTATTTTTCCGGATAACTGCGATTTACCCGATCCCTATGATGGTTTGTTATTGGCCAGAACCGGCGATCTGCCCGTGCATTCCTGTATGGGATTACCATTGTATTCAGATCAGAAAGTGATTGGTCTGGTCACTATTGACAGCTTACAGGCGGGCAGCTTTAACCAGATCAGCCCCAAAACATTGGAATTAATGGCGGCGTTATCTGCAGCCACTTTAAAAACAGCACTGGAATTTACAAAACTCGAGATCAGCGCCCAGCATGCCCAGCAACTGGTGCAGGAACTGACCCAAGAAGCCTTATTAAAAGACGGCGGAGAGCTGATAGGACAGAGCACTGCGATGCAGACTTTAAAAAACGAAATTCAGCTGGTTGCTGGTTCGGACTATACCGTGCTGATAACCGGTGAAACGGGAGTGGGCAAAGAACTGGTCGCACGTACTGTGCATCAATTATCGTTGCGTAAAGATAAACCTTTGGTGCATATCAACTGTGCATCGTTACCGGAATCGTTGGCGGAAGCAGAGTTATTCGGTCATACCAAAGGTGCTTTCACTGGAGCAGATCGGGAAAGAGCCGGCAAGTTTCAATTAGCCCATGGCGGCAGCCTGTTTCTCGATGAAGTTGGTGAATTACCATTAGCCGTGCAAAGTAAACTGTTACGGGTATTACAAAGTGGCGAAATCCAACCGGTGGGTAAAGATCAGGTTGAACATGTCGACGTGAGAGTTATTGCTGCCACCAACAGAAACCTGGAAGAAGAGGTGAGAGAAGGCCATTTCAGAGCCGATCTGTATCATCGTTTATCAGTTTATCCGATCAAGGTTCCACCATTAAAAGATCGGGATCAGGATGTTTTATTATTGGCAGGCTTTTTTCTGGAAAGAACCAGCCGTAAATTAGGGATCAGACAATTACGTCTTTCTCAGGATGCCGAAATGGCCTTAACCAGCTACCACTGGCCGGGTAATGTCAGAGAGCTGGAACATGTGATCAGCCGGGCGTCATTAAAAGCCAAAGCCAAGCCGACCGCTACCGGCATCATTTCATTGAATCGGGAGTTTCTGGAATTACCCGAAACCCTTAATCCTCAGAATTCAATGGATCAAACTGCTGGATTGAAAACATTGATCACGGCGGGTCTGGATCTCAAAACCGCGACCAATGAGTTTCAAAAACACTGCATTTTAACGGCTGTCACACAAGCTGAAGGAAACTGGAGCGAAGCAGCCCGAGCCTTGAAAACGGATCGGGCCAACCTGGTCAGAATGGCAAAACGGTTAGGGATTTCGGTTAAAAAATCCGTTGTGAACCATTAATTTAACGACGCCATATCAATGACAAATCGATAACGCACATCGGATTTTTCCATACGATCAAACGCTTCGTTAATTTCATCCATTTTGATCATTTCGCATTCCGGCAAGATATTCATCCGGCCACAGAAATCCAGCATTTCCTGTGTTTCTGCGATACCGCCAATCAATGAGCCAGCAATACGTCGACGGCCAAAAATCATCGGCGCGGTATTCGGACCTTCAACCGGGCCAATTTGGCCAACTAAAACCAATGTTGCATCGTTATCCAATAAGGGAATGTAAGGATTTAAATCGTGGTTAACCGGTACCGTATCAATAATTAAATCAAACGCTGAACCGGCAGTAGCCATGGCGTCTTCATCTTTTGATACCAGAAATCCATGGGCACCGAGGTTTTTTGCATCTTGTTCTTTTTTCGGTGAAGTACTGATGACGGTGACATGTGCCCCCAGACCAACCGCCAGTTTAATCGCCATGTGGCCCAAACCGCCCATCCCGACAACCCCAACCCGACTGCCTGGACCTACATTCCATTCTCTGAGAGGTGAATAAGTCGTAATGCCTGCACAAAGCAGTGGGGCGGCCAGTGATAAATCCAGATTTTCCGGAATTCTTAGCAAAAACTCTTCACGAACCACCAAGTGTTTCGAATATCCACCTTGAGTCATTTCACCCGAGATGCGATCAGGCGAACCATACGTCAGCGTGAATCCGTTACGACAATATTGTTCATGGTCGTTATGGCATTCATCGCACTCCTGGCAGCTATCCACCATACAACCTACGGCAACATTTTCACCGACTTTAAACTTGGTGACCGCAGACCCCACTTCAATCACCCGGCCAACAATTTCATGTCCTGGCACCACCGGATAAGTTGAGCTTCCCCAGTCGTTTCTTGCTACATGTAAATCCGAGTGACAAACACCGCAATATAAAACTTCCATCGCAATATCATTCGCTCGTAAGTCACGTCGTTCAAACGATAAAGGCGTCAGTGGAGATTCAGACGAATTTGCTGCATAGCCGATGGTTTTCATATGAAAACTCCTAATGGATTAAAACGTAAAATCGCTTTATCACAAAGATACAGCAGCTTTGATTAACTTATGATTAAACTCAAAATTTAATTCAGGCAGCAAGTGATGATCTATCGACCTTTCAGCTATAAATCCCATTATCAAGCTTCATAGAATTGTACGTAAAAAAGCCAGAACCCCGAGGGGTATCCTGCCCCAGTATCGAAGACTTCTCATGCTTGTTTCAATTGTCATCGACGTAAAGCGAAAGCTTTGCTATAAGACGAATTATGTTTCATTAAAATAAATTACATAAGGACTGAGTAAATGGAATTACACGTCATATCACACATCCTGCAAAGGGCTATTGAGCAGTCTGATTATTCAGTCATCATCACTAGCGCTGATCTTGATCTTGACCCATCAGGTCCGGTGATTGTGTACGTTAATGCTGCCTTCGAGCGAATGTCAGGTTATACAGGTCAAGAAGTCATTGGCGCTACGACTCGAATATTGCAGGGTCCGGCCACCGACTTTAAGGTACTGGAACGACTCACTTCAACCTTACGCAACAACAGTTCTTTTCGAGATACTTCATGGAATTACCGCAAAGATGGAACGCCGTATAAAGTGGAGTGGAGTGTCACACCTTTGCGCATGGAGGGAGAAGGGGTTGACTATTTTGTGTCCGTACAGCGTGAGCTTGATGAACTGGATCTGCATCAGACTCCGGAAAGGCTAGAAAGTGAAACCAGGCGATTAAATGCTCTGCTGAACTCTGCCGAAGCGCACCATGATCCAATTACTGATGCCCTAAACCATCGCGGTATGTTGTTGCATCTGCAGAACCTCATTGACTACAAGGAATCAAAAAATTCAGTCACCGGTCTCGTCTCGTTGCACCTCAGGCGTCTGGATCGCATTGATCAAGCCTATGGCGTCGAGGCAATAAACCAGCTACTGATCGATATCGGTGAGCGCCTTAATAAACAGCTAGTGTCCGGCGAATGCCTCGCACGTTCCTACGAACATACCTTTTCAGTGCTTATCCCGGTGAATGCCGATGCAGTGGGCGACCCGGATGTTTATCTAATGGAGCGAGCACGCGTTTTCGTCGCCGCTATACGAGAAGGTGGTTTTACGATTGAGGGCAATGCCTTCCAGGTAGAGGTTGGCGGAGGGATCGCACGTGCACCAACGGATAGTGATCAAGCTCAGGAACTCGCCGTGTTTGCCCGACGCGCGGCGAATACGGAAACCGATCCGATTCGCTGGCCGGATCACACCACGATATCGACCCAGCGGCTCCAGATTTCGCTTGAAAGCAAGTTACAGCATGCTGTCACCGAGAGGGAGTTGATACTCTTTTATCAACCGATAGTGGATCTTAGTCGAGACGAAGTGGTGGGGGCGGAAGCCTTAGCGCGCTGGCCTCAACCTGAGGGCCAACCGTACATCGGGCCAGATATATTCATCCCACTTGCCGAAGAACTGGGGCTTATGGATCGTCTTGGAATGCAGATCTTCGAAGATGCCTGCCGTCAATTACGACGTTGGCAGCAACTGCCGGGCAACGAATCGTTCTGGGTATCGGTTAACGTCGCACCGGCACAACTGCTTGAGCCGAACCTGACTGAGCAATTTATCGCGATCACCCAAGCAATCGGGGTGTCACCCACCTTCGTCAAGCTCGAAATTACCGAGAGTGCGCTGGAATATGGCTTTGAAGGCGTCAGCCAGGTCATCGACGAGCTTGCCGCTGCAGGTTTTCCCCTTGCCCTGGACGACTTCGGCACAGGTTATTCGTCACTGGGACGATTAATCCATATGCCGTTTAACATCGTCAAAGTCGATCGGACATTTGTCTGGGAGATCCCCGAAGGGCGGGGGGCCGGTGTGGTTTCAAGCCTGTCGAAATTAAGCAGCCATCTTAAGCTTGATGCGCTTGGCGAAGGTGTTGAGAACGCTACCCAAGAATCCTTCTTACGCAATTGCGGCTATCGTTTCGCCCAAGGCTTCCATTACGCCAAACCCATGGCGGCGGACGACTTTTCAACCTGGATGGAATGGCCGGTGGCTTAAGTTATCTAGGATTCACAGAATCCATACAACCCAAAAACATCAAATACATCACATAATTTTGTATAACCATAACAATGGTGGGTAAACTCGAACCCATCTGACCTGAAAGAGCAAGCCATGGATGCCCAGCTCACATCACCATCCTACCGAGAGAAAATAATCGTGAATCATTCACGATTATTTTTCACGATTGATGTCGCAACCTATAGTTCAAATATATATCAATGGGTTATGTGAGGTGAAAATGTATTATGAAGAGTTATGATCCATTCACGTTAATAATTATTATAAGGTCGGAGACCTCATTAACAGACTGTTAGAAAATCGAGGATCATTTGTGGGAAAAGAGCTTAAGCGACTGAAGAGAAGGAAAAGTAGTCAGGCCAAATTGGATGATATTTGGGAGCATTCCAATTCTAGCTTGATTGTGCATTATTCATGCGAAAGCTTTTATGACAGGGATGATGGTAAGACGCCAAGAGTTACATCCATTGCTGTTAGGAATCTTGCGTCCGGTCAAACCGAGTCATTTTCCATCCACAAGGTTGCTGAACAGCAGAAGCTCCCGTTTGATGAGATTGATGAGAACTACGACGAGCTCGAGAGAGAAATGCTTGGTGAGTATTTCGAATTCGTGAGGTCCCACCAGCATTTCAACTGGGTCCATTGGAATATGAGAGACATAAACTACGGGTTTGCTGCATTGGAGCACCGATTCAGAGTTCTTGGTGGTGAGCCAATAATCATTGCAGAGGATAGGAAGTTTGATCTTGCGCGGGCTATGGTTAGTATTTATGGCCTCGGATATATTGGACATCCAAGGCTTCAAAAGCTGATTGAGAAGAACAAAATCACAGATAAGGGCTTTCTTTCTGGTAAAGAGGAGGCTGATGCCTTCGAGCAGAAAGATTACATCAAGCTACACCAGTCCACTCTTCGAAAAGCCGACATACTTGCAAATATCTTTGAGCGGACTGCTGATGGCTCTATAAAGACAAATTCAAGCTGGTTCGAGCAATACGGGGTTCATCCCAAGATACTAGTTGAGGTTGTTCGTGATCATTGGCTTTGGTCCTTGATTGTGATGGTAGCGATTGGAATCGGCCTCATATCCCGTGCTACCAACCTTTTCTAACCAGTGGCTGTTGTCGGACGTACCTACGCTATCGCTCCGGTACGCCGCAAAACCAAGCGTTATAAGGTGGGTGTAGTAAGTCCGTCCGCTTTCGACTCATAGCGGACGTCGGCTTAATAAGAGCGGTATGCAGTAAGACGGTAGTAAAACTGGCCACCTGAATTCGCGTGATTGAATAGGCTGTATTTGAAGGATTCACATGAAAATCAAGAAAATTAGCATACGTAACTTTCGACTTCTAAAGGACTTTTCACTAGACCTAGAGGACAATCTATCGCTCATTATAGGTAAAAATAATACCGGAAAAACGTCTATTCTGACCGCGCTAGACAAGTTTCTAAATGCTTCAGATAAGCGTCATATCACGATTGATGACTTTAATGTGGATTTTAAAACCGAGCTGATAGAGCTTATTTTGGGCAGAAAGCCAGTTCCGAATACTGAGACCTACCAACCACTTGGAATGAGCCTCAAACTTTGTATTGAGTATGAAGATAATGACGATTTGTCATTGATCGAACCTTTGTTAATGAGCCTTGATCCAAAAGACAAAAACATCATTTTGGGCTTTGAGTATCATTTAAGCTTTGAGCAGCTTAAGCAAGCGGTTGCAGACTATACTGAAAAAAAGGACAAGTTTGATAATCAGGCTGAGTTATTCCTGAAGGAGCATCAAGCAGACTATTTCGGGCGTATTGTTAGAAAAAGCATACTTTCGACTGATGAATCGGTATTTACGGACTTGGGAAAAGAGAGCATTTCACTAGATCAAATCCTTGCTTTTGAATATATCAGTGCAAAACGCGATGTAACAAATCAGGATAACAATAAAACCTTGTCTAGCCAGACAGCACGAATTTACCAGCGAACCGCAGAAACCGAAGAGCAGGAACAGGCAATTGATGCATTTAAGAAAAAATTGCGGGAGACCGATGGGCAACTAAGTGACATATACAATCAACAAATTTTTACCAATTTGCTGACAAAAATAAATAAGTACGGTGGCATCAAGAGACAAGACACGAAAATTACTATTGCATCAACCCTTCAGCAACGAAACTTGTTAGATAGTAATACAACGGTACTTTATAAACACCAAGATCACGATTTGCCTGAGCACTTTAATGGCTTGGGCTACATGAATTTGATTAGCATGTTGTTTGAGATTGAAATTCTGATGGGCAAACTCAGGCGATCCCTCACAGAAAAACCAGCACCGATTAACTTATTGTTTATCGAAGAGCCTGAAGCACATACACATCCGCAAATGCAGTATGTATTCATAAAAAATATCAAGCTGTTATTGACAGAGTCACAGCAGAGGGATGATGGCCTGAAGATGCAGTTACAAACTGTCATTAGTACCCATTCATCGCATATTGTGGCAGAAAGTGACTTTGATGATATTAAGTATCTAAAAAAAGATACTGCGGAAAATTGTGTAAAGGCGAAGAACCTTAAATCCTTAAAGGTTGAATATTCGTCAGATGAGCAAGCTTATAAATTTTTAAAGCAATATCTAACACTTAACCGAGCTGAACTATTTTTTGCAGATAAGGCGATTTTGGTTGAGGGGGACACAGAACGAATTTTATTACCAGCAATGATGAAAAAGTTGGATCAAGAGTCTACGCAGGATGATGCTCCTGTTCCGTTGTTGTCTCAGAATATTTCTATTGTCGAAGTGGGAGCATATTCACAAACATTTGAAAAATTCATTGATTATATTGGACTAAAAACGCTGATTATTACGGATATTGATAGTTTTTATAAGCATGATATAACAGAAGGTGAAAAAACTAAGCAAGAAACTAAGCAATGTGTACCAAATAATCAATCAGCGACAAGCACATCCAATAGCTCCTTGAGATTTTTTCATGTCAAAGCTGAGACTGACCTAACATATTTTGTTAGTTTAGCTCCATCTCAGAAAACGCTTAGCAAGCAGAACGGTTCTTGGCAACCAGATGACAATGGGCGATTGATGATGGTTTATCAGACTGAGCAAGATGGCTATCACGGCCGAAGTTTTGAAGATGCGTTCTTCAATCTGAATAAGTCACTACTTGGAAATGATGCTAGTTTTTTTCCTTCTTTAACCAAGAAATGGTTTGATAAATATATAGTCAATGAGGTTACAGCCTTGGAGTTTGCGGAAAAGGCAGTTGGTAGTAAGCCTTCTTTAGCCATCGAAATTTTGCTCAATAGCGAACATGGGAACGGGCAAGAATATACTAACTGGAGCGTTCCAGCTTACATCAAGGAGGGGCTGGAATGGCTACGCAAGGACTAAATATTTCCAGTGAGTCCCAACAAATAATAGATGCGATTGAACAGGGTAAACACTTTGTTTTAAGTGGTGGTGCGGGAAGTGGTAAAACTCACACTTTGGTAGAGGTATTAAATGCAGCGACCACAAAATGGCCACTCAAAAGCATTGCATGTATAACTTATACCAATACGGCTGCTGATGAAATTCTCTCCCGCGTTGAGCATCCCAGATTGTTTGTTTCAACGATCCATGAATTCTTATGGCGTAATATCAAGCACTTTCAGCGAGAACTAAAACAGGTTTTGGTTGACCTGATTAACGATGAAGGTCAAGCCAAATTCACAATAACCAACACAGAAAGAATCGATAGTAATTTTTTTGATGAGCTAGAGCTAGGAATTCAATACAAAGAGTATGTCAGGCTCAGAGAAGGCATTATTTCTCACGATGAATTATTGATATTGGCATACAAGATGTATGAATCTTATCCAAAATTATGTGACCTCACTAAAGACACTTACCCTTTAATTTATGTCGATGAGTACCAAGATACTAATAAATTAGTCGTCGATATTCTACTTCGTTGTTTGACAAAGTCGAGCAAGAAATCGGTTATTGGATTCTTTGGTGATGCAATGCAATCCATTTTTGAAGGAACTGTTGGGAATTTGAATGATTATCGTGACTGTATTAAGGAGATCAAGAAAGAGCAAAACCGCCGCAACCCGCAGTTAATCATTAATTTAGCCAATGAACTTAGAGATGATGGATTGAAACAGCAACCATCTACCGATATTCAGGCACCCAATATGGGTGCTGACGGTAATGTCATACAGGGATGCATTCAGTTTTTATATTCACAGTCTAATAATGTTAAATTAGAGGATGTCAGGAAGTATTTAAACTGGGATTTCACCACGAAAACTACTGGTGAAGTTAGCACGAAAGAACTCAACTTAACCCATAATTTGATTGCGACCCAAGCGGGTTATCCCGATTTAATGAGGATTTATGATGGGGATAAAATCCTTGAATATGTGAAAAGATTAAAAAAGCATATCAAAGAAAAAAATCCTACTTTTGTTACACAGGATAAAACACTGGGGAATGTAATATCTGAATTGAAAGAAGGTAAAACAGGAAAAAACCTTAAGGCTGTAGATCCTACGGATGGAATGCAAACTTATATTGAAGCCCATCGTGTCGTTTACGACGAGGCATTGACCTTGCCATTTGATGAAATAGCTGCCATTTATATTGATAAAGATCAGTTAGTCGATGACCAGAAAGAAGATACAAACGACACGGGAAAACCAAGCTCAAAGCGCGATCAGCTGATCAAACATTTGCATCGTATCCAAAACACCATTTGGCTGTATCAGGAGTCGAAATTTGGTGAGTTCATTCGTAAGGCAGATATAAAAATTACCAAACAACAGGATAGGATTGAATTAAAGCAATGTATTGAAGATCTGGTTAATGAGGGGGATGCCAGTATCGGTGACATCATAGACAGGGCGGATCAATATGGCATTGTCAGGATTGACGATAGAATGAAAAAATTTAAAAGCCAGAAAAAATACGTTTATGATCAAGTTGTGAAGGTTCCTTTTAGCCAATTTCAAGCTTTATACGATTATCTCGAAGGCTTTACACCATTCTCCACACAACACAAAACAAAAGGACGTGAGTTCGATAATGTATTGGTAGTAATGGATAATGGAAACTGGAATAGTTATAACTTTGATGGGTTATTTACAAATCAGGGTAAAGGTACCGTTCTAGCTCGCACTAGAAAAATATTCTACGTATGCTGTACTCGTGCCAAAGAAAATCTAGCTGTTTATTATCACCAGCCTTCGGATGAAGTGTTAAACAAAGCGAAGGAATGGTTTGGTGTTGAAAATATATATGAAATATCATAACTGCAATACACATCTCGAATTCCGCTTCGCTTCGTTCAGGACCCCTAGAATGTCCGCTATTGGCCGAATTTGGACATAGCGAAGTTGATGTAGGTAACGTATAACAAGCGTAAGCAGTCAGAAAAATTACTCGCTGCGCTCCCAATTTTCCGCTGTTGCGAGCGTTATGTGACAGATGAGCCTAAATGAAAATAGTAGACCAATTGGCGCAAATCGCAGAAAACTCAGTGTTGAACGCGCTTTCATCAGACGTCAAAAAAGATGACATTGTTGACATCTGGAACTCACTTTAAACTTAGGCTTCGGATTAATGCATAAACCAAGCAATAGAGAAGTCACTGTTGCGACCCAACAGCAATGGCGAAACAGCTTTTCTACCCGGGAAATCAGGAGCCACAATGATAAATCGATTGCCCCAGCAAACCTCGTCTATGGTAACAATCTCCAACCTTGACGATCTTGCAAAGTTGGCAAGTTACTCGTTTATGGACAAGCTCAACGCTGATCCTGATGCAACATCAGACGGAGCCGACCACTCGCCGCGACAAGTCTTTTCAGGTCACTATGTCCCTGTCAATCCCACACCACTCGAAAACCCGGAGTACGTTGCACACAGTAAAACTCTATTTCGTGAACTAGGCTTCGCCGACAGCTTGGCACAGACGACCGACTTCATGCGGGTATTCTCTGGAAACCTTGCAAGCGTTCCGGAGCCAATGCGAAATGTGGGTTGGGCGACTGGCTACGCACTTTCCATTTACGGCACCGAATACACTCAGCAATGTCCGTTTAATACCGGCAACGGATACGGTGATGGTCGTGCTATTTCAGTGCTGGAAGCTGTTATCAATGGTCAACGCTGGGAAATGCAACTCAAAGGTGGCGGCCGCACGCCATACTGCCGCGGTGCCGATGGACGTGCTGTATTACGCTCAAGTATTCGAGAGTTCCTGGCACAGGAGCATATGCATGCACTCGGGGTTCCAACATCACGATCTCTGAGTCTGTACGTGTCGAAAACCGAAAAAGTAAGACGTCCATGGTACTCGGAAGGCTCACGTTCGAAGGATCCAGATACGGTGATATTTGAGCCAGTTGCGATCTCGACACGGGTTGCACCATCGTTCATTCGAGTTGGCCAAATTGAGCTGTTCGGTCGTCGTGCCCGTAACAACGAAAACCCACAAGCGATGGAAGAGCTGGAAAAGCTAGTTTTGCATCTGATCGATCGTGAATATGCAGACCTCATTGACCCGAATCTGGACACCCCCGAAAAAGTATTGTTGCTGGCGCGCGAGTTCCAAAGCCGCCTGACATCACTTATTGCGAATTGGATCCGTGTCGGCTACTGCCAAGGTAATTTCAATAGCGACAATTGTGCGGCAGGTGGATTTACACTTGACTACGGCCCATTCGGATTCTGCGAATTGTTTGATCCGCTCTACCAGTCATGGACGGGGGGAGGGCAACACTTCGCGTTTTTGAATCAACTCGTTGCAGCAGAACGCAACTTTAATATGTTTTGTACCGCATTACAGCCGTTGCTGACGTCACATCAGGACAGCCTGCAACAGCTCGACGAAATTCAAAGCAGCTTTGCATCAAAAATGCAGGTGGAAATGGAGAAAATGTGGGCAGCCAAACTTGGGCTTGATTCTTTTAATGCAGAATTGTTTGGCGAACTTGTATCGCTGATGATGCAAACATCTGTGGATTACACCATTTTCTTTCGTGAACTCTCAGGCGTGCCCGACGATATTGGTCCACTCAAAAAAAGCTTTTACCAGAACCAGACGTATAACAAAGCCCCTGAAGAGATGAATAATCGCTGGTCAGAGTGGCTCGATAAATGGAAAGCGCTCACCGTTAAGGCCCACACAACTTCAAGTGAGGAGCTCTCTAAGCAAATGAAACGGGTCAATCCAAAATACAGTTTGCGGGAATGGTTCGTTGTGCCAGCTTATCAGCAAGCGATGGCGGGGGACTACGCTCTTCTTCGAGAGCTGCAAGAAGTCATGACCCAGCCATACGACGAACAGTCGAAAGAGGTAGAAGAGAAATATTACCGGCTGAAGCCGACAGAATACTTTGAGGTCGGCGGAGTTGCGTATTACAGTTGCTCGTCCTAATTGCGTTATCGGCAATCCATACTTCCTTGTATATAAATGCCAAGCCTTTATGTAAATAAAAAAGCTCAACCATCTTTTGGTTGAGCTTGCAGTATTATAAAAAATAACAATCGAGCATAGTTAGTTTAATTGCTGTGTTGAATACTTTGATGCAGTACAGCTTCAATCAATCAAATTCAGCTAAATATTCAATGTGCTTTGTATTTATTATGTCCAGGTGCATTTTCACTGTTTCCAGGTCCGGATGGATCATGACCTGGTGGAACATGACCATGTTTGTAATGACCACATCCAGTTATCATCAAAATAACTAGTATGAAAAATGTTGAAAGCAGTTTTTTTAAAATCAAAATGTTTTCCTTATTGTGTAAAAATTCCAATTGCCCCGGTTTAAGCACATCATTTTCACTGATGATTTCAGAGCTAAGTTGTTTGTGCTGAATGCTTTATTTTTTTATCAGTTTTTAGGCTTGATGGCATAGCATTATTCTTGCTGGCACTGGTATAAAGCAAAAGCGTGAGTAAAGCAAAATGACCTAAACCAAAATGTGAAAAATGACACATTGCATAAAGCTAAGAGTTCAGCCAAACAGGAGGCTGATTTATTATTTTCTATACTCCGAAACAACTCAAAGAGTAGGGGTCAGCCCGGTTTGGGCACATCACTTTCCCTAACACGTTCTGAGCTTAGTTTTTCTCTAGCGAATGCTTTATCGTCATGATCTGCTTCTAAGCCTTCCTCTGCAGCATTAGGGTTAGATCCGGTGTAAATCAACTGGGTGAACAAAGCAAAATGATCAGAACCAAAATGGGGTAAGCGCCGCATCGCATAGAGCTTAAAATGGGAACTATGAAAAAGGTGATCTAAAGGCCAGCGCATAAACCAAAAATCAGCATGAAAGGTGTTGAACATGCCTCTGCCAATTCGTGGATCTAACAGCTTACTAATTTTACGAAACAGGCGTGTTGTTTTAGACCAGGCAACATCATTCAGGTCTCCAGTGACAATGACTGGAATGTCTGCATCGACAACACTTTTAGCCACCATAATTAATTCCGCATCACGTTCTGAAGATTCTTCATTTTCAGTAGGACTGGGTGGTGCAGGATGTAAAAAATGCATACGGATATTCTGCCCGGATGGCAACGTTAAGAGGGTATGCATGGAGGGGATATCATCCTCGACCAGAAATTCAATTTTTGACTCAGACAACACATATTTGGAATAAACGTGCATTCCATAGAAGTTTTCCAGTGGACAGCTCATTCTGTAAGGATAGTCGTTGTTAATTTGATTGAGTTTGGATTGCCACCATTGGTTTGTTTCCAATGTAACAAGAATATCGGGATTATTCTGTTCAACTAGACTTAGTAGCTTTTCTGCATGCTCATTGTCCATGAGCACATTAGCGGTGATGATTTTTATGCTGTTTTCCGTATCGACTTTATCAATCTGTTGCACCTCTTTGGCATGTAACTTGGTGTAAGGCACTATCCACCATAACTGATACGCAAATGCTAACAAGGTAGGAAAAAAAACCATCCAGAAACTCAGTTTTGAATAGTCCAGAAATAAAATTTCAGTTGTAAATAAAACTAAAGCGATAATAAAAAACTGCATGCGTGGAAAATCCAGTGCCCGGATCCACCATTTTTCACTATTAGATAAACTAAAGAACGTGACGCAATTTAACAGAATGACGAGTGGTATGAATATATATAGAGCGTCCAAGATTATTCCAAAGTTGAACCAAAAGATAATTTCGAAACCATAGCACAAAAAAATTAAATCTAACGTCAGGTTATTGTTTGACGTTGACCTCGGTATAGAATTTGATTAACCAAATTTTCAAGCAATTCAGAATTTAAAATCTTGTCAGGGTTGTATGGTAAAAAACCTCAGATTTTAAATTCTGGACCATCTATAAATTTCCACTTAATTTGTCATAACGAACATTATCTGAATCGTCGGTGGAATGGACTTTGAAAATCGTTTTACCTTGATTTCTTGCTAATCTATTTATTCGTATAATGTATATTATGTTAAATTACGTACCGATTAACAGTCTCTTATATGTATGTAAGTACTTAGCAACTGAAAATTGTAATATCCACTCTTTTGCTAGTTTTGGTTTATTCAGTTGAAGTTTTTTGTGTTCGTCCTAACCTATGTAAAAGCATCATTCGTTTTTTAAGCGTTACGATGAAACTCAACTTTTTAATTTGGAGGAAAATCATGGCCGCTGATTTTATAAACGATGCAAATTCGATTGAGCAAATAGTCGATGGGATTAACACTACTGAGGAATCACCCGAAGTAAAATATTTTGGTGAATACAAATTAGATAGCGGTGAAAAGCTGGCCGCCCACTATGCTTATGAAAAGGTTTCAAATTACGATCATGTCAGTGATGACGAAATTAAAACTCACCTCAATGAGTTGAAATCCAACGATGCTCACTTCGACATAAATGAATCAATGCGTATCGCTAAACAATTCTGTAGCAAGTGTGAAACTTAATATTGGTTTACACTGACAGTACATAAACTATTAATAATTAATCGAGGTCATTACCATGAGCTGGAGAGAAACTGAAAACGAGAAAACTTACTCTGATGAAGAAGTTGAGGCTCGCCTCAAAGCCGAATTACCTAACTGGTATCTGGAGAATGGCTGGATTCGTCGTAAATATAAAACCAGTGGTTGGAAAGCCACATTGATGGTGATCAATACGGTAGGTCATTTGGCAGAAGCTGCTTTCCACCACCCTGACCTCACTGCTTCCTTCGCATTTGTTATCGTCAAACTTACCAACCATGCTGCCAAAGGTATTTCAGATAAAGATTTTGAATTGGCCAGCAAAATTGAAGAAGTCATTATGTGGCAACCCGGTCTGATTGAAGGTGGTGCCTTGGTAGGCACACCAGATGATGCCCGCTTTAAATACATTAAATACGATTAATCATGGAATTGGATATCAGCCCTTCTTTAAATGTTCTCGGTGAACCCTTACAAAGCTGTAATCATGATCCTGTCACGGGTTTTTTCCGCGATGGTTGTTGTAATACCAGTGATCAGGATTTTGGCTCGCACACAGTTTGTGTTGAACTGAGTCAGGCATTTCTTGAGTTTTCCCGTTTCAGGGGAAATGATTTGAGTACACCGATTCCGGAATTTGATTTTCCAGGCTTAAAGCCCGGTGATCGATGGTGTTTATGTGCTCAGCGTTGGTTGGAAGCCGAACAGCATCAGATGGCACCCAAAGTTGTTCTTGCCAGTACGCATCAACGTGCAACTGAGATTGTTCCGTTAAATTTACTCAAAAAATACGCACTAGATTTGATGTGAGGTTTATATCTTTACTCTTTGATTTTTAATAACTAAACAACATTTTTAACTTGTCTTTGAGTAAAGAAATCTTCTACTTGACTGATGTCCTGGGTGATTGGCATTGACGGCAAACTGCGCATAAACACTTTGCCATAAGGTTTATTCAGCAACCGCGGATCACACAGGATTAACACACCATGATCCTGTTCATCACGAATTAACCGACCTATGCCCTGCTTTAACTGGATAACGGCAGACGGAATTTGAATACTGCGAAATGGGTTACCACCCCGCTCTTTTAGATTGTTAATTCGCGCTTCCAGCACCGGGTCACCAGGTGAAGCAAACGGAATCTTATCGATTAACACACAGGATAAGGCTTCACCTCTGACATCGACACCTTCCCAGAAACTATTGGTACCCAGCAATACTGCATTGCCATGCTGACGAAACTCTTCCAATAAGGTGGCTTTCGCCCCACTCCCCTGCACCATTAACGGATAATCCAGATCGGCCAGTAATTCAGCTACTTCATGCATTGCCCGGTAGCTGGTGAATAACAGAAATATTCGGCCCTGGCTGTGCAAGATGACCTCTTTAGCAATATCCGCTACGTATTGGTTATAACGACGATCGGCGGGTTCTACCGGAATATTAGGCAAATATAAAAGACTTTGTTTTGCATAATCAAAAGGACTTTCCCAGCTGGCATATTCAGCGTTTTCTATACCCAGATGTTGGCAAAAGTGATTGAATTTACCGGCGACGGTCAAGGTTGCTGAAGTGAAAATCCAGGCAGCCGGTTTTTCTTCCAGCCATTGTTGGAAATGCTGACTGATTTCAAATGGTGTGGCGTGTAATACAAAGCCTGTTGGGCGATTGTCCAGCCATAACACCAGATTATCGTCGTTTTGCTCAGAAAATAATTGGATAATGTTGACTAGTTCATTGGCACGAACATGACATTGCGATAATCCTGGACTTTGCACCGCCAAGGGTTCCAGCTCTGCTTCAAACACTTCAAGATAGTCTACTAAATCATTGAAATGACGTTTAATTTCGTCATTTACTAATTGTGTCAACCAGGGGGTGCGTTGTTCGACATTACCAATATGTAAACGCAGCGATTGTAATTTGACTTGCAGTTTTTCTGCATGCAATCCCAGGGTTTTGCTGTCGGCTGCATGTTCCTGAACTTCCTGAACAGTATCACGGCAAAGTTCAACAATTTGATTGCTACTGATTCGGTTTCCCAGAAACTGGCCTGCAATCGCTGGAAGCTGATGTGCCTCATCAATGATAAATGCATCAGCAGTGGGTAATACTTCACCTTGTCCAGCCGTTTTCAATGCAAAATCAGACATTAACAAGTGATGATTTATCACCACAATATCGGCTTCCTGCGCACGACGACGAGCTTCCACAATAAAACATTGCTGATACTCAGGACATTGCTGCCCCAGACAGTTATCCACCGTTGAGGTCACGCGGGGCCATAGATTCGATTGAGTTTCCAGCAGATCCGATTCACTTAAATCGCCATTTTTAGTGCTTTGCGACCAATCTCGTAGCGATCTTAAAGCATCACTTTGCGAAAGCAGTAACGGATCTTGTTCGGCTAGAGTCAGTCGATGATGGCACAGATAATTACTTCGACCTTTAAGGATGGCCGCCTGAAAAGGCACTGCCAAAGCTTTACGAAGCATTGGTAAATCACGTCTGAATAATTGATCCTGAAGGTTTTTGGTGCCAGTCGAAATAAACACTTTTTGGCCGGATAAAATGGCCGGTGCCAGATAGGCGAAGGTTTTACCGGTTCCTGTGCCGGCTTCAGCGACTAAAATCGTAGCAGATGCTAGGGTATCGGCAATTCGTTGTGCCATTTCCTGTTGTGCCTGACGAGGATGATAGCCTTTGATTTGCCTGGAAAGAATACCGCCTTCAGCAAAAATCTGTTGTAAATCATCCTGCATAACAACTTCCGAAACACTCCAATAACGTGCTGTAACAAATCACGTGGCCTGGTTATCCCAAATTTCAGGTTCAGCACCATTTTCAGCAGTCCAGACCCGTTCACCAATAATTTTGAATTGTGAAATCGACATGGCGCCACGTTTTTTACGGTTACTTTCGCGATCATTGAGTGCTTGCTGAATAATATCCTTAGAAGCATAAAACATTTCTACCGGCCGATATTCATCATCAAACAGCACCAACAACACACCATCCCACTCCTGAGCAGGATTAAGTTGACCGATTCGTGGAGTGGATTTACTGGTATCAAAAATGGCGCGGCCTTTGATAACCACCTTTTGATCGGCTAATGCACCACTTTTACCGATAGCGTCATAACTGGAATTCAAATTATCCAGCAACTGCAGATCCAGAGATTTTGCGGCATCAAAACGAGCAATTTCACCGGTAACCGGCAAGGTGCTACCTGTCGCCTGACGATAGCGTGCGGCCAGTTGTCGGGTTTCATGCATTAATTTATCGATGGAATATAAATCCATTTGTCTCTCTGACCGCCTTTATTCACATCCTGGCATTATACATGGCAAAAAAAACGGTCTGCCTGCTTTCGCAGACAAACCGTAAATTTTGTCGAGGCTGTGAATAACCTACAAGCTTATGACCACAGCCAATGCAAAAAATTTCATTTATGATTTTTTTGCATCCAGTTCTTTCTGGTAGTACTTGTGAACCAGTTTATCCTGGTTTTCCAGCAAAAAATCGATGCTTGGTTCATTATTCATCGCTTTCTCGATTGCACGAGTAGTCGCACGACGATGTACATCAAATAATGCTTCATGATCCAGGTTTTCAACACCGGTGATTCCAGGGTTCAACCAGACAGAAACAATGATGCCTAAATCATTGGCTTTTTCTTTAGGAATTGTTCCGTTACGCACGGCATCCAGAACACCATTGGCAATCGCGCCTTGAACAGTACCCATCAGGATATTGGTATAAGCGGTGTTTTTAACAGTCACTTTACTGACCATAATAGTCGCAGGACGAACCTGAACATCAGTATTCATCAGCGCTAATACACGCGAATGGCCTTTAACCTGATCACCCATTAAGTTGGCAAATGCAGTTCCTACTGGTCCATCCAATTCACCGATAACAACTTCTGGTTCTGCGGCAGTTAATGGTGGGCCATCCGCGATCAGTGCTTCACCTGTTCGCATTACAATTCTCTCACTCATAAGCTATTGCTCCTTTATTTAGTGCTAAGAAAACAACCCATTATCCCGGTCTGAACCTGATGCCGCAACCTTATAACCCTTTATGAGTACATTGATGCAGAGTAAACTGTGTTGTTTTGAGCTTGGATTCAGCATGGCCGAAATCGCAACACCTTATGAACGCATTGGCGGCGAACCTGCCGTTCGAAAACTCTGTCATACCTTTTACAATATTATGTGCGAGACGCCGCAAACACAGGTAATCCGTGGCTTACATCCACAAAATATCCAAATCAGTGAAGATAAACTCTTTATGTTTTTAAGTGGATGGCTGGGTGGTCCTTCTTTATATATAGAAAAGTATGGACATCCGCGATTGAGAGCCAGACATCTCCCCTTTTCGATTGGTATCGAAGAGCGTGATCAATGGTTGTATTGCATGGCCCAAGCCCTTAAAACAATGGATCTCGACTCATTATTTGCTGAACAGTTAATGAGTTCATTTGCCCAAACCGCAGATTTTATGCGTAATCGTCAGGAATCGGAGTAAACATGCATATTGGTGCGGTCATTATTGGTGATGAAATCCTCAGCGGCAAACGTCAGGACAAGCATTTTAATCAATTACAAATTATGCTCGCTAAACGCGGTCTGGAAATTAGCTGGACTTTGATTGTAGGTGATGACCCTCAGCAACTTGAACGAGCTTTACGCTATAGCATGAGTAGTGAAGATCTGGTATTCAGCTTTGGCGGAATTGGCGCAACGCCAGATGACCGAACCCGGCAGACCGTGGCCAAAATTGCCGATGTGCCGTTAATACCTCACCCTGATGCGATTGCGGAAATTGAAGCGCGTTTTGGTGAGTCTGCTTATCCAAACCGGATTTTGATGGGATATCTGCCAGAAGGGTCGCGGATAATTCCTAATACAATCAATCAAATACCTGGCTTTTCTTATGCACACCATCATTTCACACCAGGCTTCCCGGAAATGGCCTGGCCGATGGTGGAATGGGTATTGGATAATTTATATGCGCATTTAAAAAACCAGCGCCCGGCCGCTGAGCAGATTATTTTTGTACAACGTGGACGCGAGTCAGATTTATTGCCGGTGATGAATCAAATCGTAAATGACTATCCTCTATTAAAGCTTTCCAGTCTGCCCCATCTGGGTGATCCTCCACATATTGAATTCAGTCTGCGAGGCGAACTCGATCAGGTAGAACAAGCCATGCAATTGATCAAGCTGGCAGTCGATCAAGCCGGTTTTGTCTGGTCTGATCAATTAATCCAGTAAAACCACAACGGTAAACTGGCCATGCATAACACAGTAGTTAAAGTCACTGCTGCCGCGTAAAGCGAAGTATCCAGTCCAAAACGTTCACAAATTACGATACCAAAGACCATCGTTGGCATCGCTGCCGATAAAATAACAGTGGTCATGATGTCGGTTGGTAAATTGACTATTTGAGTGAGTAACCAGATACCAGCCGGCGCAATAAATAAGGTAATAATGGCCACTGGTAACAACAATGGTAATAAGTTAAACCGAAAACTTTGCCAACGAATACTCATACCTAATGCAATCAGCATCAGTGGCACGACCCCACCGGAGAGCGTTTGCAACGCTGCATGAATAAATTCCGGCCGGTTTATATCCAGTAAATTCAGTAATACAGCGATAGTCACAGCCCATAAAGGCGGGATTTTAATCAAACTTTTTAATGGGTGTGTTGACTGGTCATGACTACCGTAATAACCAGCCATTAACATTCCAACCGTCATCAAGACGGGAGTACAGGCGAATAAATCATATTGGAGAATAATCGCATTCGACCAGCTACCCAGTACTTGATCCAATACCGGTAACCCCAGATATGTCACATTCGGGAATGTTGCGGCCAGTATTAATGCGCCCTTTTGGGTGTTGGTCACAGGAACCACTTTCAAAACCAGCCAGATAAACAGTGCCGCGGTTGCCAGGCCACTGAGAGCCAAAAACGATATTTTCATCGAGGTAATATCTAATGGTGCTTGCCAGATCACATCAAGCACCATTGCTGGCAACAGGATATAAAACACCAGATCGGTGAGTGCACGGCGATGCGCCAGTGCAGGAATATGTTTGGGCGCCAGGGCCTGCCAAAGCGCGCCACAGGCAATTAAAACGGCCATTTGTGCCAAAACAATAAACATAGAAAGACTACCTTCAGGGAGGAGTAAGAGATCGTATCAACGCGAAGCTGAAAACAAAAGCACTAACCTTCCCGATTTAGACCAAAAACTCAGTATTTAGCTTGCTTGAGCGTGGTTGCACAGGTAATGTTAGCCCGGTTACTGGATGATGCAGCAGAACGCTTGTCTCATGCTGACTCCAGCCTGATGATGCCTTTCATATTGAGGTTGTATCCTATGTCTTTATCAAAACAGTTACTTATTCTGCTAACACTGATTTTTCTGATTGTGTTCTCAGTAAATTTTGTCATGAGCATGGACAATATTCGTAGTTACCTTCAAGGCGAATCGGAAGTGCATGTACAAGACACCGCAACCTCTTTGGGATTATCCCTCAGCCCGCACATGGGCGATGAGACCGATCCGATTCTGCGAACCATGATGAACGCTATATTTGATACCGGTTATTACAAGGAAATGCGTTTACTTGATATTGATGATAACGAGCTGATTCGACTGACCAACCCGGATGAAGTCCCGGGAGTGCCCGATTGGCTCATCCGCTTTTTACCAATAGAAACCGTCACTGCCGTCAGTGAAATCAGTACCGGATGGAATATCGCCGGAACTCTGCATGTCACCAGTAACCCCGGTTATGGCTATCTCAAGCTATATGAGCAATTTAAATCCACCCTGAAGTTTTCTCTGTTAATTCTGCTTGGCGCAATCTTGCTACTGTTAATTGTATTAAGAATGACATTACGTCCGTTAAAAGCCATTACTAATCAGGCCGATGATATTTCGGCCGGAAAATTCACCATTATCGAAGATTTGCCCTGGACCAAAGAAGTCCGTTCCGTTGCTAAATCAATGAACAGCATGTCGACTAAAATTGGCAAAACCATTCATCATTTGAATGCCCGTCTGGATAAACTCAGTGATAACCTCAATCGTGATCCACTCACCAACTTATTGAATCAGCAAACCTTTAACGTGGATGTGAAACAGGCATTATCCATTGGTGAATTTGGTCATGTGATCTATATAAAATTTGATGATCTAAGTGCTGTTATAAAAAATCATGGCAAACAGGCTGTAGATGAATTATTGCAAGCTTTTGCCAGCCAGCTTCAACAGTTACCTTTTTCCAATACGCGTTGTTATCGATGGTATGGTTCCGAATTTGCCGTGTTGACAACGAACAGCAATATCAACGATGTCACTCTGGTCGCGGAACAGATTCAATTGCTTGCCAGCGAATTAGGTCAGCAATACGATCATAATGATTTACTGCATATGGGCATCGTTTCTTTTGAACGCAGCAGTGAGTTTGAGCGATTAATGCCAGCATTGGTCGAAGCCTACGAACAGGCACGCTTGATAGAAGCCAATGCGTTTTATATCAAGGAAAACATACTGAGTTCGATGAGCGAAATGAGCTGGAAAGCAACCATCGAACAGGTCATTAAAACCGACTCAGCGGTTATTACCTTCACCAATCAGGCTTATAACTACAGTGATACCGCCAAACCCCATCTGGTGATGCGAGAAGCCTTTACCGAGGTTCGCGATGGAAATGGTGATTTGCTGCCAATCGGCACCTTATTCTCTATGGCTGAAGCCTTTGATCTGGTGGAAACACTGGACAAACATATTGTGCAGAAAGTGCTTAAACTGATGTCTGAAGAATCAAATCCTGCACCGGTTACCATCAATCTGTCATTGGCTTCAATTGCCTCCGCCGATTTTCGTCAGTGGCTGGGCAGAGAAGTTATTCAATCCGGTATTTCACCGGCCCTGCTGGCCTTTAGTGTGACCGCTTACGCAGCCGCCAAGGATCTGGATACCTTTACCAATTTCAGCATCTTCGTTAGACAGTTAGGTGCTCACAGTCTGCTTAAACGTTATAGCAGTGATGTGATTCCAGTAAATCTATTGAAAGATCTGCATATCGATTACATTCGACTGGCGCGTGATCTGACTACCGAAATCCGTAGTAACACCAATAAACCGGATTTACTGGATATTATCCAGGAAATCGCCCGATTGCTGGAAGTGCGTGTTTTGGCTGAAAGCGTGCATGATGAAGAAGATTTTCTATGGCTGCAGCAGGCGGCGTTATTCGGCATCAGCCGTTAGTCAATGTTGAGACGGCTCAAACCTATCATTTTAGCGGCCATGCTCGCATGGCTGCTGCCGTTTTCTGTGCCTTTACTAGCCGAACTGCTTATTTCCGAGGCTTTATTACAGAAAATAGAAAATGAGTACGACGTTGAGGCCAGAGTAAGGGTTGAGGATTGGCAAGCCTTGATGCAACAAGGCAATGATCTGACGGAATTGGAAAAACTGGCACTGGTCAATGACTTTTTCAACGCTAACGTGATGTTTGTCGATGATATTTTTCTTTGGGGAAAAGAAGATTACTGGGCCACACCAATTGAAATGCTATCAATTGGTGCTGGCGATTGTGAGGATTATTCCATTGCCAAGTATTTCACCCTGAAACAATTGGGTGTTGATGAAGACAAACTGCGTATTACCTACGTTAAAGCCGTCAACCTGGATCAGGCGCATATGGTGCTGACCTATTTTGAAAATAAACGCGCAATTCCACTGGTTCTGGATAACCTGATTAGTGAAATCCGTCCCGCGAATCGTCGCCAGGATCTGGTGCCGGTATACAGTTTTAATGGTGCTGGCTTATGGTTAGCCAAGTCACGTGGTGAAGGGCAACGGGTCGGTGATGCTTCACGTTTATCGTTGTGGGAAGATCTGGCCGCAAGAATGCGTGATGAGACCAAAACGGATTAAAACATCAGGTTAAAGTGTCCGTCCGGCAATCTGATTAATGTTAGCAATCTGTTGCTGAATCTCAATCTGCAGCTGTAACAACTGATGACGATGTTTATCCACTTTTTCCTGACTACGCAAAAAAGTCGTTAAATCAATCCCCCCCATATCAAAGCTTCGCTGTTGCATATCGACATATTGCTGGCTGACTTCATATTGTTCTTTTAGCAGGGTTTGCCTTTGCTGCAACGTATTAAGTGTATCCATTGCTGCAAGCAATTCGGCTTCAAGCTGTCGCTTCTGTTGTTGCTGAGCAATCTGTAAATCTGCTAATTGCCGACTGGCCTGCGCTATTGCAGGCTGCTGATATTGCGCATCATTCAACGCGAAACTGACGCCTACGCCGATACTGTTGTTATAAGGAGAGGCATGTTCGTCACGCTCACGTTTGACCCCTAGCGATAAGCTGGGATGACGGGCATTATCATAACGTGCATTAGCCATTTCACTGCGTTGTCTGGCGATTTGTTGTTCAAGCTCCGCTAACAGAGGATGATCATTTTTAATTTCCAGCGCTATGGGCATTTTTTCTTCGATGACATCCGGTAGCACCTGCTGGTCAGTGAGGTATTTATACTGATTCAAACTCTGCTGCAAATCCATCTTTGCCGAGGCCAGATTTGAGCGCATTTCCAAATGATGGCTTTTGGCTAAAAACGCCTCCGAGCTGGCTAAATCACCGCCATCTACCCGAGTTTCAACATTTTTCAGCAAGTTCTCGGAATTTTCTTGCAGTGCCTCGGCATGTCTGACTTTGGCGGCTGAAAGCATCACTTGCCATACATGTTGGCGTACTTGGGCGGATGCCTCCAGACGAACCCGCTGTTGATAATAGGGTACTTCAGCCGCCAGATGGCGTGACAGATTCTGTTGCTGACGTTTTTCACCCGGCAGCCAGATGGGCATTTCAACTGAGGTTTCCCATTCCTGCAGGCCATCACTACTGCCAATGACATCATTAAAATGATCAACCGATAAACTTAATGGTTCGGCAAATACCTGTCCGGCTAAATCCGAGCGACTATCAGCCAAAGCATCCATACTGGCCTCTGCCTGACGTGCAGGATGGTTGATAAAGACATGATCAGTGAGTGTCTGTAAGGTGATCGACTCCTCTTCAGCAAATGCTGCATAACTCAATGCACCACTGCCAAGCCCCAACAATAAACCAATAAGCCGCAGTTTCATGTTTACCCTCTTATTCAGTTTCTGTTTTACCTGCTCGAAAGCCAGCTATCGACTCGGCAATGCTCTCATGAAATGACAATAATGCCGGTATCACCAGTAACACTAATACTGTAGCAAACATCAAGCCGAACGAGATTGATACGGCCATTGGAATTAAAAACTGTGCCTGTGGCGATGTTTCAAACAACAACGGTGTGAGGCCACCAATCGTGGTTAAGGAAGTCAGTAATACAGCTCTTAAGCGCAAAACCGAGGCTTCTATAATGGCATGCTGTGTCTCCAGCCCTTTTTCCCGTAAATTTTTGAAAAAGGTCACTAGAATAATCGCATTGTTAACCACGATCCCCGACAACCCAAAGATGCCAAATAACGACAGAATTGTCAGGTCAATCCCCAATAACCAATGACCCACCAAGGCACCGATCAAGCCAAAAGGAATGGCTGTCATCACCACTAAAGGCCAGCCGTAAGATGCAAATACCCAGGCCAGAATGATATAAATTAACGCAAATGCCAGTAATGTGCCCTGTTTCATATCACCAATGGTATCGGCCTGCTCTTCTGCCCTGCCCTCAAATACCACCTGAATGCCAAAACGGGCCATCAAATCAGGCAAAAATTCGTTTTGTAAATCGGCCAGAATAATATTGTTATTGGTTACCTGACTGTCTACGGTGGCCGTTACATGCACTGCCAGTCGTGTATCAGTATGACGCAAGACATCAAAGCCGCGTCGTGCATCAAAATGCACCACGGAGTCCAGCGGTGCACTGCCCCCTTCGGGCAAGCGGATCATAAAATCATCCAATGAGGCTTGGGTGTTACGTTGGCTATCCGGAAACATCACCCGCACTTCGACTTCGTCATCACCATCCTGAAATATCTGCACCAGACGTCCATCATAAGCTGAACGTAATTGTCTGCCGACATCTTCCACCGTGAGCCCCAGGACTTTGCCCTGATCCTTAAGGCGATATATCAATTGCGACTGACCATAGGGCAAATCATCTTCAATGGCACTGACTCCCGGATAGCGTTGCAGCGCTTCGATTACTTCTTTGGATGCCGCTTTAAGAATATCGGTATTCCCACCGGTAAGACGGATATCAATATCACTGCCCGGTGGTCCGCCACGACGCTCGGAAATGGTAAACGTCTCAATTCCAGCCGGCAGAATAATTTTTTCACGCCAGGTGTTAATAAATGTCTGATTACGTACCTCTCGCTGATCCGGTGAGGTCAGCTCGACCTGCATGGAAGCAAAACGATCATCGACCTGTGACTCAGACATCCCCCCCGCGGTACCGGCAGCCCCGAGTTTACTGGTCGCCACATCAACCAGTGGTTGCTCCCATTGCTGATCAGTCTGTTCCAAAGTGGCTGAAACATGTTGCAGAAATTTGTCGACTTCACTGCGCGGTGTGCCCGCCACAAACCGGGCATTGGCTAACACGGTGGTGCCTTCAGGCGATGGGAAAAAGTTAAAGCTGATACGACCACCTGCCAACAAACCAAAACTGATAATCAATAATGCCAGTGCAGCGCTGACCGTTAAGCCACGGTTTTTAACGGCATGCGTGACCAGCGGCCGGAAAAGATCATCACGCAGATACGCAAAGGCATTATCCAGTCGAGCTCTTATCGCAGAAGGTTTGGCATGATGAATGTTGTGAAAACTATGGCGCAGATGACCCGGCAGAATCAGAAAACATTCAATTAATGAGGCGATAATCACGCAGATCACCACAAATGGAATATCAAACAGAATATTACCAATCACCCCGCTGATTAACATCAGTGGAATAAACGACGAAATAGTCGTCAGTGACGACGATAGGATCGGTGCCAGCATTCGACGGGCACCACCTTCTGATGCGGTCAACGATGGTTCACCGCTCTGGTAGTGGGCGAAAGCATCTTCCCCCACCACAATGGCATCATCGACAATAATCCCCAATGACATAATCAGACCAAACAGGCTGATCATATTAATACTGCCACCGAGTGCGTATAACACGGCCAATGCGGCCATAAAGGATACCGGAATACCCACTGCTACCCAGAAAGCTACCCGTCCATGCAGAAACAGAAACAGAATTCCCAAAACGAGCAATAAACCGCCCAGACCATTTTTTAACAACAGATTGATACGCTCTTTGATCAGCTGCCAACTGGCGTCATACACTTTCAGTTCCACACCTTCCGGCATGCTGCCAGCTTTTTCTTCAAGCCATATATCAAGAATACGGGCGCTTTTCAGAGAATCAGCATTTTCTGTGCGTTGCAACTCCAACTCAATGGCTGGCTGGCCTTGATAAAACAGATTCATCTGCTTGCGTAATGGACGGCGTTCAATGGTTGCCACATCTTCGAGTTTGACTAATCCATTGGCAAAATCTGACTGTAAAGCAAACTCGGCAAAAGCCTGCACATCACGACCTTGATCCAGACTACGGATCTGTCGTGTACTTTCTTCATTGCCAATTTCACCAGCCGGTAAATCCTGACTCAGCTGAGCAATACGATTAGCAACCTGATCCAGATCCAGTCCCAGCGCCTCAAGTTTTGTTTTATCCAGTTGAATGGCGATTTCTTCCAGCGGCAGTCCGCTGATATTGATACGCGAAATACCACGATCCAAAAGTTCATGTTCGATATCGTGGGCAAGGTATCGCAGTGATGCCAGATCGCCGGTTTCACTGGTGATCAGGATTCGCGCCACACTTTCGTAATTAGTAACCAGTGAAACTTCGGGCTCTTCACTGTCAGTGGGAAGATTACGGATCTGGGCAATGCGATCTTTGACCTGATCCAATGCCTGGCCCATATCACTTTTTTCGATAAATTCGATGGTGACCAGTGACATTCCGTATGACGAGGTGGAAGTCATCTTTTTCACATAATCAACGCTGCGCAATTCCTGCTCGACCTGCCGGGTAATTGACTCAGCAACGTCCTCAGCACTGGCGCCACGCCATTCAATACTGACGGTGATAATATCCAGAGCAAATGTGGGGAAAAACTGCGTGTTAATGCGGTTTAAAGAGAGAATTCCTGCAAGAATCATCACCATCATCAACAGATTGGCAGCCACCCGATGTTGAGCAAAGATACCTATAAAATCGCGTTTCACCGTATTATTCATTATTAACAGTTACGGCTAAGCCATTGATAGCATTAGGTAACTGGGTAGTAATAATCCGGTCACTCTGTAGCAAAGCTTCGCTTTGAATCAGTAAACGACTTTTGCCATCCTGATCTGAATAATCACCGATTTTGCTGACTTGAACCGCTTCAAGCTGATTATTCCGAACACGATACACCCGATCCAGACCATATAAAGCACTGTAAGGAATGGCGACGGTATCCTGCCGAACCGGCAGGTCAAGTTGAGCACTGACAAACTGACCTGCGGCCAGCGAACCTGGCTCACCTTTCAGACGGAACAGGCCATCACGTCCTGCGACATTTGCATTCACTTCACCACTGAGTCGTTGTAATTCAAATTCATATTGCTGACCGGAAATTTCTGCGGTGGCAGTCAGACTCTGAGTTTCCAGTACCGAATAAATATCAGCCAGATAACGCTGTGGGATGGATGCACGCAATTCCAGTTGCTGCATATCATAAAGTGTCATCAAGGCATCGCCGATTTGCACCCTGTCGCCCTTGGCAATTTGCCGATTGGTTATCCGTCCTGAAAATGGGGCTTCGATAACAGTACGGCTCAAATCAAGTTCTGCACGGTCCAGCTGCGCCTGAGCCTGTTGACGGTTGGCCTGAAGCTGGGCAATTCGAATGGGATGATCCTGAATATCAAACTGGCGTTGTTTAAGTTCCAGACTTTGCTGGGCCTGTAAAGAGATGGATTCATCCAATAGAGCCTGCGATGTTAACTGGCTCTGCTGTAACTTTTCGGCACGATTCACTGCCGCCTTAGCCAGATCGACTAATTGCTGTTGCGTACCTAACAGGGCTTCATTGCGTTTAAGTTGCGATTTTTCCGCATCGATCTGCGCATCAATCAAAGCCAGTTCTGCAGCAGCCTGTTGTACCGCCAATTGAGCTTCTCGAGGATCCAGTTCTATAAGAATGTCACCCTGTTCGACATATTCACCATCAAACACATAAACCTCAGCAACGTCCGCGGTAACAGCAGCTCGTAAATTAGCCATTTGCGGGGCTTCAAGACGCCCATACAAAGTTAATGTTGGCGATAATGAAGCAAAATCAATCTGCTGGATCTCAACCAGCACGCCCTGGTCAGGACGTTCCTGAACCGGAGCCTGGGGCCGAGTACTGATCAACGTACTGAATATCACTATGGCCAATGCCACGACCAGTAAAGGTGGTAACCAACGTTTAATCAAAACCCTACTCCGTTATGTTTTTGATCCGTGACTTTGGCAGATCACTCCGCTTCTGTCACGATGATTAAGCGTAATGCATCCAATTTCAGTTCGGCATGCTGTAAATACTGTTGTAGTTGTTGTTGCTGGACCTGAAGTGCTTCAATTTCTGCCGGTTTAATATGTGTATTTTTTTCGGCAAGATGCTGCAGTCGATGTAGTTCAATGTCTGTCAGCTGAGTCATTTTACTGGTGGCTTCGGCTATTAACTGCTGTTGATGGTTGGCGGCAGCTTCTTTACTCGAATCAATTAATCCCTCAATACGTTCGCGGGCAACCTGTACCATCTGTTGCGCCGTATGTTTTGGAATACGTCCTGCCTGTTGATTCATCTCCTGTTCAGTCAACTGTTCTTCCAAACGTCGACCTTTCTCATCTATGACGATCCGCAGGTATGATTCAGGTATATACCGGGTGATATTAAATTGCTTTGGCGCTGGACAATGCATCACAAACGCGACTTCCAACAATAAACTGCCGGCAGCAACCAGATTACTTTTCAATTGACAAAATGCGGTATTTCCCAAATCAGAACTGATCACCGCATCCATTGCCGATAATACTAATGGGTGCTCCCAGCTCAAATAGGCCATATCTTCCCGAGCTAACGCTCTGGCCCGCTGATAAGTCGCCGTCAGCCCATCTTCTGGCAGATCGATTTCATCACTGCGTAATTCATCACCGCGCTGCAAAATAATACTGTCAGCACTATGCGCCTGCTGTTCAACACCATAAGCATCAAAGAAATCATCCATAAATGCCGCCAGTTCCAATGGACTGCTGGCCTCTTCAACCTGCATTAGAATATCTTTTGCCGTGGGTTCATCATAGGAATTCAGGGTGAGCAACCGATCCCGGCCCTGACTGAGATTTTCCCGCAGTTGCTGTTCGGCTTGCTGGGTATCTTTAAGCAATTTGCTAAAGGCTTTTTTATCCGCCGGATCGCGCAGACATTGCTCCAGTCGTTCAGCAAATTGCTCACGTAGTGCAGTTCCGGTTTTACAAACGGATTCAAACGCTTTCAATCCCTGGTGATACCAGTCCATTAACAAATGCTGAGCGGTATCCTGATAATACGGCAGCACGATATTGACGGTATTGCGTTGACCAATACGATCCAGTCGACCAATCCGCTGTTCCAGCAAATCCGGATTCAGCGGCAAATCAAATAACACCAGATACGAACAGAACTGGAAATTCCGTCCTTCACTGCCAATTTCTGAGCAAATCAGGATTTGGGCGCCCTCTTCATCATCGGCAAAGAATGCGGCAGCACGGTCACGATTGATCAGGGTCATCTGCTCATGGAAAACACTGCTGCGAACACCATGTTGCAAACGCAGATACAGTTCCAGTTGCTGAGCTGTTTCCGCATTGGCGGTAATTAATAAGGTTTTTTCACCACGATGATCTTTAAGCCAGTTCACCAGCCACTCTACCCGCGGATCCAAGTCCAGCCAGTTTTCACCTAATAGAATTTCTGGTTGCAACAGCTCAGTTAAATTGTTGCCGGTTTGAAATAAATAATGCTTGGTGGCCGCCAAGGCATGCGTAGTTAATTTGCGTTCAGGGAACCCTTTCACCGTATCGCGGGTATTGCGAAATAAAATCCGTCCGGTACCGAATTGATCGAGAAATTGCTGTTTGGCCTGTTCGCGTGCCGCTTCAAACTCATCTGCAGAGCTAAGTGCTGCCAGCACCGTTTTATCCAGATAGTCTGTTAATTCGGTTTTCAGGCTTTTGTTGGCAGCAAACTCAGTTGCCGATTCAACCGCCATCAGTTGATCCAGTAACAGGCTGATCTGCTGATATTTCTGCTGTTCTTCACGAAACTGCACTAAATCGTAATAGCGATCCGGATCCAGCAAACGCAGACGGGCAAAATGACTGTCCATCCCCAACTGTTCCGGCGTGGCGGTTAATAACAAGACTGAGGAAATCTGCGCAGCCAGTTTTTCAACCAGCTGATAACCTTCGCTGCTGTGATCAACATGCCACTGCAAATGATGGGCCTCATCCACCACCAACATATCCCAGCTTGCCTGCAATACATCCTGTTGCATTTCCGGATGTGTTTCCAGTGTCTGTAAATCGGTTAACACCAGTTGCGCGCTATCAAAGGCATTACCTTCATCTAACTCAATCAGGGCTTCATAACGCTCTGCATCTATCACGGTAAAGGCCAGATTAAAACGACGCAGCATTTCCACCAGCCATTGGTGCACTAGGGCAGACGGAACAATCACCAAGACACGGCTGGCGCGTCCATGCATGATTTGCTGGTGCATAATCATGCCCGCTTCAATGGTTTTACCCAGACCAACTTCATCGGCCAGTAATACCCGGGTTGAAATACGATTGGCCATTTGCGAAGCAATATAAAACTGATGCGGTAAACATTGCACGCGGCCACCCAACAGACCAAATACCGGCGATTGATGTAAGCGATGAAAATACTGATGGGTTCGAAGTCTGAGCTGAAATTTGCGGTTTTTGTCTATCTGTCCGGCAAACAAACGATCAGTGGCCTGGCTGAATTGTACAAAGCTGTCCAAATCCATTTCATGGATGCTGATCGCTTCACCCTCAGCGGTTTCCCCCTGGTAAATGACACATCCATTTAACGGATGCTTTTCGCTGATGGTAAAGACCTGTCCCTGACGGGTTTTTATCTGTTCACCAAGCGGATAATCTACCCGGCTTAAGGGTGCATTGTTGGCCGCATAACTGCGTTGTTCATCTGCTGCCGGAAAGGCTATTTCAAGACGACGACCCGTGACTTCGGTGACAATACCCAGGCCTAATTCGGCCTCGCTGTTGCTGACCCAACGTTGACCTACTGCAAAACTTAATTCTGACAAACTTTTTACCCGATTTATTACGATGAATTTAGACATTGCCCTGCATAGCACGCGAGCAAAATATGCCGATATGGTAAATTGTCGAGCTGTATTTTCCTATAGCAAATAAGATGTCCAGCCAGTTTTTTATACTTCGCTCCTCTTCAATCAGCGAATCCGAAATTAAAAAATCACGGTTTATTGGTGTTGCCATGCCGTGTGACAGTGAACAGTCTGCATTAAAACAGCTTCGCCAATTGGCTGCGCAGCATGCTTCTGCCAATCACCTGGCCTTTGCCTGGCGGATCCGCGCAGCGGAGGGTTTTATCACTGAACGGTTTTTTGATGCGGGCGAACCCTCCGGCACAGCAGGACGACCCATTCTGGCACCACTTCAGGGTGAAGACCTGATTAATACTGTAGTTGCGGTGATTCGTTATTTTGGCGGCGTTAAATTAGGCACCGGCGGATTAACCCGCGCCTATGGCAATGCTGCCAAACAAGCCATATCAGCCGCCGGAAAATTGCCCTGGGTAGAAATGGCGCAGTTGAGCCTGCAGATTGATTACAGCCAGCTTCAAATGCTGGAGTATCAACTGAAACAACTGCATGGACGGATAATAGATCAGCAATTTACCGATACGGTAACGGTGTCTATCGAACTACCGGCAGAGCATCTCGGCAACATAAAGGAACAGTTCGGTTAAGCAGAGATAACAATCAACCGATTGTCTATCTCAAGATCACTGAAAGCAAACTGTTTTCGAATAAACTCCAAACTGTCACGGTGATAGAAAAACACGTGGGTGATATCGTTTTTATAATGCCATTTGGCAAAATCAATACTGTCATCAATCAGCTTGGTCATGCAAAACAACTTACCGCCCGATTTTAAGAGTGTTTTAAGACGGGCGAATTCGACTGCCGGCCGATGTAAATGCTCCATCACTTCACAACAGATAATAAAATCATATTGTTGATTTAACACACTGTTATCAGGATAAAAAACCGGATCATACAATCGTGTTTGATAGCCTTTCTCGCTGAGGATCTTACTGATAACCGGTCCAGGTCCCGCACCGAAATCCAGACCGATTTTATCTATTGAAAATTGACTAAAAATAGCCTCGGTGATGGGTGAGACAAACTGCCGATAACGAGGATCATTCACATCGTTTTGATGGGTCAGATACAACGCTGTTTCGCTTTCACTATCCGGTAAATGCAGCTTGTCCATCTGCACGGCATGGCATTCATGGCATTGCCAGTAATCGCGGCCACGCCAGTGTTGATAAAGCGACACTGGCGCAGCACAAAGGCGACAATTATTCTCGAACCAAAGGCTCACAACGGTAAAAAGCTGGTCAACAATCCTATTAAACCACCAAACACACCGCCCCAGACAACCAGCCAGCCCAGATGCTGACGGATCAGATCCTGAATCATCTGTTTCACCATTTGCGGTGTCAGTTCATCCAGTCGACTGTGAACGATGGTGTAAATCTGCCGGTATAAATCATCACTGACCGGTCCACTGCTGAGTTTTTTCCGCAGATGCTGCTGAAAATGTTCGCTGTGCGCAATATCATTGAGTGACTGCTGCATTTTGCGAACAAACGGTTCTTTTAATGGTTTGAGAGCCTTCGCTCCACCGACCATCGACAACATGCTGCCAAACGAGGATTCCATGATGGTGGCCACCAGATTATCAAACACCGGATCCAGATCGGTTTGATCAATGATTTCTGAAAAATCGAGCTGATGCTCACGTTTATCATCCAGCATTTCACTGACAAAACGATCCAGACTTTGTTGATTGAAAAACTGTTCCATCACCAGTTTTTCAATGGCAACCCGAAATTCATTAAAGCGCGCTGTGATCACACCCGAACCATATAAGCCGGGCACTTTTTCAAACAGCATATGAATGGCCAGCCAGTTGGTTATACCACCGGCCAGGGCAAACATACCTGTTGCTAACACCGGCTCACGCCAGGGTGAATCAAGCAATAAACCTGCGGCAACCACTAAAGCGGCGCAGAGATTAGTTAATAAACTCTTATTCATCGCAGTTGGTTAGTCTTTAGTCCAATTGGTCAACGCTTCAATGATCTGTTGCGCCTGATCACGACTGGAAATATTGAATTTTGAACGCTGGCCATATTCGCCATTGCGTTTTTGATAACGACGAATCGTATATTTATCCGGGCCAAATTCGCCGGTTTTACGATCCAGATCCTGATAACGGAACATGATCGTCGCCCAGGCCCCTTTGGTAAGAACGACTTTATCGAGTTCTTTCACTGTGGTGACTTCACCTTCCTGATAGGTCACCGTTAACTCATCAACTGTTTCTGACATAGTTTATGTATTCCTTTGATTATTAATTGAAAAATTGTTTAAGTGCATTATATAAATGCCAGGTATCCTGGCTGCCAGCAAGTTCGCGGATTGAATGCATGCCAAATGTAGGCACGCCAATATCCAGGGTTTTCACCCCCAGATTACTAGCTGTTATAGGACCAATTGTACTGCCACAGGCCATATCGGTACGCACCACAAAATCCTGTACCGGCACATCAGCCAACTCACAAATCTGCCGGAATCGGGCACTGGTTTCACTGTTGGTAGCATAACGCTGATTGGCATTGGTTTTAATGACCGGCCCTTTATTCAGAATCGGGCCATGTTGTGCATCATGCCGATCAGCATAGTTGGGATGGATACCGTGAGCATTATCAGCAGAAATCAATATTGACTGTTGAAGCATCCGCTGAAAGCTTTCGTTATCCTGAGCTAAACGCTGCAATACCGCAGGCAGAAATGTGCCCTGCGCCCCGCTGGTCGATACGCTACCAACTTCTTCATGATCGGTACACACCAGCAAACTCGCTTTATCATTTGATCCTGCCAGTAATGCCTGCAAACCAATATAACAGCTGAGTAAATTATCCAGCCGGGCCGCACTGATAAAGTCTTCATTTAATCCTACCAACGCAGATGGCTGGGTGTCGTAAAAGCAGATTTCATAATCCAGTACTTTGCCCACCGCCAAATCACCATGTTCGGATCGTAGCTGTTGCTCCAGTAAAGCACGAAAATCCGGTTTATCGCCCTCTTCGGTCTGCAGCAATATCGGTGGCAGATGCAGCTGCGGATTAATACTGCGATTCTGATTCACTTCCCGGTCAAGATGAATCGCCAGACTGGGAATAATTGCCACCGGTTTTTTGAAATTGATCAAGCTATGGCGTAATTGGTTTTCGGCGTCGATATAACTGACACGGCCAGCCATAGATAAGTCACGATCAAACCATGGGTTTAATAAGGCACCACCATAAACCTCCACTCCAAGTTGCCAAAAGGAATGGCGTACGGTTCCCGGCTGGGGTTTAACTTTTAAACAGGGGCTATCGGTATGCGCTCCTACCATCTGAAAACCCGCTTCCGCGATAGCCTGTGCAGGCAGGTTGAAGGCAATTAATGAGGAATCATTACGAGTGACAAAATAACGACCTGCGGGTAATTCTCCCCAGCTGTCTTTTTCATCAATTAATTGATAACCAGCCGCTTTTAAAGCTGATTGCATATTTTCTACTGCATGAAATGGTGTAGGCGATGCATCAATAAAATCGAGTAAACCTCGATTGAGATTTTGGGGAGATAGGCTGCTCATGATGAATTCCGGAGTCTGTAATGTGGCGATATGTTAACGATTTTGCTGCAATCAATGTGACAAATTGTTGGAATAGTTTCAATCTTCAATCACTTGACCACGATAGATACGTTTACTTTTACTTTTTTTCGGTGGAGTTTTCTGCTCTGACTCAACAACAGACTTAACCGGCTTTGTCGGTAAATCCATCTGCTCTTGCTCAACGACTAAATGACCGCGATACATTCTTGGAGACTTTGCAGAGGATTGAGACAGCTCAGTTTTGGCCGTTAACTGACGTCGAAATCCCAGAGCCGCAAAAATATCTGCCTGATCTTCAATATTGGCTCGTTCACTTAATGGCATTCTGAGTGTACTGTTAAAATTGGTTCGTTCAATCAGCAACCTGGGCAATAATTTGGCCACGGCAATCCCTTTTACAGAACCAAAGGCCATTGCTTCAATTCGACCCTGCTCGAAAATAATATGGCAGGCTTTGTTATCTGCCGTTGTTAAAAATAAGGTGCCGCTTTGTTGCTCGTTACATAGCATCAGCAATCGGTTCAGAATTTCCGTTGTCTCAAGCATAAGTCCCTCATTCTGTCGCGTCCTCGGTTTTTGAACGAATAATGCGCCGCGCATTTCCTCCATGTAGACGACAACGATCCGCTAAAGCTCCCAGAGCCCATGCTTCCGGTTGACGTATTGCTACAGAACGTTTGCATTTTTTTCCGCCTGGCAGCCGTGCACCGCAAGGAGGCCGATACCGCTTAATTTTCTCCCAGCCTTCAAGAGTTTGTGTGGCTTTACGAATCACCTTAACATCGCGTGGTGACATACTGTTCTGATCAACTGGGCGGGTTTTGCCATCAGTATGGCGCCACCAATAGCGTATTACCGGCACTGGCAGGCCAAAACGTCGAGCTAAATCATCAGGTTTTCGGTAAATTTCCATCTCAAGCAGCGTCAATGCAGCTTGTTCCAGGCGGGCGGTAAAATCACGGCTTTGCTCAGGTGTCATGCGGATATACGGGTGGCTGCAGAGCTATGACCTCTTCAGTTAGATCAATATCATCTGATTCGTTAATCGCCACATGCCGTACGGAAATACCTGCATCAATCACCGTTTGCGGATCACCGGTAATTAATGGATGCCAGTCTGGTAAGGGTTCGCCTTCGGCGAGTAAACGATAGGCACAGGTATCGGGTAACCAATCAAAAAAATGTGCCTGCTCGACGCTGAGTTGGATACAGTCCGGCACGGTCTTTTGACGATTAGCATAATCCTTGCAACGGCAAGTTGAAATATCCAGCAGTTCACAAGCCACACGGGTGTAGTACATTCGCCCGTCGGCATCGTCTTCGAGTTTGTGAAGGCAGCAACGACCACAGCCATCACAAAGGCTTTCCCACTCGGTATGTGTCATCTGTCCCAGTCGTTTGTGTTTCCAGAACTCGGTAGATGTTTTATGCTGGTCAGTCATGAATCAATCTATCTTATTGTCTTCGCTGCTCAGTACACTGATCCAGCAATTTGAACCGCAATCAGTATTGGTTGCGGGGGAGTCGGCCAGGCTATGCCTGAACGATTGCCAAGATACCAGATCACAGGCCCTGACAACACCATTTGAGCAATCACAATTACAGCAAATTAACAGTGTGGATCTGGCCGTTATCAGTGATTTGACTGAAACCTTACCGTTGCAGGCCGGGCAACAATGGCTTGGGTATTTACGCAATTTACATGCGCCGCATATCATTCTTATTGCCAATCCTGCGCAAGCGCAACAGCAAGGCTGGCAGTTTCGCGATTATCTGGCCATGGGTTTGCATCATATCGCTGGTACCGATGATGGTTTACAGGTTTTCAGTTATGCCATCGAAAATTATCAGCCAAAACGCGACTGGCTGAACAGCCGATTCTGGGCAAACCCGGAAAACTATGACAAATATCGTTGGTAAGCTGTCATCAGATTGTCATCAAACCCATCTAACGTGCTGTAGGGTATGTTTTCTCATCCCAACTTCACTCGAAAACCACACTAAAATATACAATAAACTTAACGTTCATTAACCCCTAAATTTAAGCCATCAAAATGGAAAACATGGAAACACAAATCGATTTAAACAGTTCTGATCTTTACCTGAACCGTGAGCTGAGTTTGCTGGAATTCAATTGGCGAGTTTTGCAACAGGCTCTGGATCCCAGTGTGCCGTTACTGGAAAGACTGAATTATTTGTGTATTTCCAGTACCAATCTGGATGAGTTTTTCGAAGTTCGTGTGGCCGGCCTGATACAACAGATTGAGATTGGTGACCCCTACCTTGAAGCAGACCAAATCAGCGCTCAGGAAGCATTAAGATTAATCGGTATACGTGCTCATGAGTTAGTGGATGAACAATACTCGGTGCTCAATAATGAACTGCTACCCTTATTAGAGCAGGAAGGCATTAAGGTACTTCCCAGACCTATGTGGACAGCCGATCACAGTGCCTGGCTGGAGCAATATTTTCGTGATGAAATCCAGCCGATCCTCAGCCCAATCGGATTAGATTCTTCTCATCCGTTTCCACGCTTACTCAATAAGAGTTTGAATTTTATTGTGTCCATGGATGGAAAAGATGCCTTTGGACGCAGTATTGGCTTTGCAATTTTACAAGCGCCTCGAGCTTTACCCAGGGTTATTCAGTTACCCGCAGAACTGTGTGAACCGGGACAGTATCACTTTGTATTTTTATCCTCGATTATTCATGCTTTTGCCGATGATTTGTTTTTCGGCATGAAAATTAAAGGTTGCTATCAATTCCGGGTAACACGGAACAGTGATCTGGCCATTGACACCGAAGAAACCAGCGATTTGCTGGCGACTATTGCCGATGAGCTTACCCATCGAAATTATGGTGACGAAGTTCGACTAGAAATTGCGCATAATTGCCCTGAAGAAATGGTTAACTTTTTACGTGACCAATGTGCCATGCAACAGGAAAACGTTTATCTGGTGAATGGCCCGGTAAATTTAAGCCGTTTGCAAACCCTGCATTCAATGGTGGAACGCTCTGATCTCAAATTCAAACCATTTACGCAGGGGCGTCCGACTGGACTGACTTCGGATGCGGATATCTTTGATTTATTGAAACAGAAAGATGTATTACTACATCATCCCTATCAGTCATTCACACCGGTTATTGATCTCATCAAGCAAGCCGCAGCGGATTCCAGTGTGCTGGCAATAAAACAAACCTTATACCGGACAGGCGCCATTTCGCCGATTGTAGATGCCCTGGTTGCCGCCGCTCACGCTGGCAAGGAAGTCACCGTGGTTATTGAATTAAGAGCCCGTTTCGATGAAGCAGCGAACGTCGCGTTGGCGTCCAAACTGCAACAGGCTGGTGCCCATGTTGTATATGGCATTGTCGGTTATAAAACACATGCCAAAATGCTGCTGATTTTACGTCGTGAAAACAATAAATTACGTCGCTACGTTCATTTGGGAACGGGCAACTATCATCGTAATACCTCACGTATTTACACTGATTATGGTTTGCTGACGTCAGATAAGCAGATTGGTGAAGATGTAAACAACCTGTTTATCCAGTTGACCAGTCTTGGAAAAATTCCAAAAATGCACAAATTGATGCATGCGCCTTTCAATTTGCATCAAGGCTTGCTGGATAAGATTAACCGGGAAATGGCTCACGCCGAATCCGGTAAAAAGGCCCATATTATTATTAAGGTCAACGCCGTGGTTGAGCCGGAAATGATTCAGGCTTTGTATCGTGCCTCGATTGCCGGAGTTAAAGTTGATTTGATTGTCCGTGGCATCTGTACCCTGAAACCCGGCGTTGAAGGTATATCAGAAAATATTCAGGTACGCGGCATTATTGGCCGTTTTCTGGAACATACACGGGTGTTTTATTTTGAAAATGCCGGGGACACTGAAGTTTGGGCAGGTAGTGCCGATTTGATGAAACGTAACCTGTTACGTCGTGTGGAAACCTGTTTCCCGATTGAATCCAAACGTCTGCAAAAACGTATTATTACTGATTTGAATTTGTATCTCTCTGACAATACGCAGGCCTGGATCTTGTCTGCCGATGGTCGCTACCATCGTGCTGCACGCAATGAAGATGATGAAATGATCAGTGCCCAGACAGCCCTGCTCGATGAGTTGGCAAAATCCATTTAATCATGAAAATCATCGCATTTTTTAATTTGAAAGGTGGCGTGGGTAAAACCACATCTGCGGTTAATATTGCCTGGCAGGCTGCAAACGAGGGAATTCCTACCCTGTTATGGGATCTGGATCCGCAAGGGGCGGCCAGCTGGTTATTGCAACGCAAAAGTAAGTCGAAAGCTGAAGCCAAAAAACTGTTGTCAGGTAAAACCGCCATTGGTGAATTGGTTAAAAACACCGACTATCCATCACTGGATATTATTCCCGCCGATTTTTCATTTCGTCAGATGGATTTGGATTTAGCCAACGCTGGGGATAATAAAAATCAGCTGGCCAAACTGTTAGCACCATTTGGTGAAAGCTATTCGTTAATTGTGTTGGATTGCCCTCCCAGTTTTTCCGAACTGACTGAACAAATGTTTGCTGCGGCAGATGTCATTTATGTGCCGATTATCCCCAGCCATTTATCCATGCGTACTTTTGAACAAACCCGAGATTTTTTTAAAGAAAACAATCTCAAGCCCAAACGTTTACACGCTTTTTTTACCATGGCAGACCGTCGCCGCAGTTTGCATCGTGTGATGCTGGCCCATCCACCAAAAGTATTAAAGCACGGCTTGCAAACAGCCATCCCCTACGCTGCCGTGGTAGAAAAAATGGGTGATGTCAGAGCACCTTTAGCTACTTTTGCGGCGAACTCAACAGTTAACAAAGCCTATCAGGCATTGTGGCAGGAAATTAAAAACACGCTCGACAGTTCAAGCTGATTTTTGCATACGCCAGCAATAATGAATTTTTGAATTTCGTTCAAAATCAATTGGTAATGTGGATTTGCTAATGTCTTTTATATCCAGACCTTTTAATGCTTCAGCATCCAGTTTGAAATCACGACGGTTGGTGGAAAAGAAAATTTCACCTCCAGGATTTAACATCCCAGCGACCTTATACAACATATCGATGTAATCCCGCTGGATATCAAAAACGCCTTCCATCTTGTTGGAATTGGAAAAGGTCGGCGGATCGACAAAAATCAAATCAAAGCGCAAATCCTGAGTGGCTGGATCGTTTAACCACGCCAATACATCGGCACGGATAAATTCATGCTGTTCTCCCACAAAGTTATTCAGCTGCATATTGTCTTTGGCCCACCCCAGATAGGTATTCGACATATCAACCGTCATCGTTGATTTGGCGCCCCCTGCGGCGGCATAAACTGTGGCGCTGCCAGTGTAGGCAAACAGATTCAGAAAGGCTTTGCCTCTGCTGGTTTCAGCCAGCATCTGCCGGGTAATGCGATGATCCAGAAACAAACCGGTATCCAGATAATCGGTCAGATTAATCCAGAATCGCAGATCATTTTCCCGTACTTCAAAACGCTGACGTAATGCCGCCTGAGATTCATATTGACTGGAACCACGTTGTTTCTGCCGCAATTTCAAGGCGACTTTTTCGCGGTTCAAACCTAAAACAGCCGGAATAATCTGCATCACCTCATCCAGTCTTTCGCTAGCCTTTAATGGATCAATATCTGCTGGTGGCGCATATTCCTGTACATGAACAAAATCACCATAGATATCAATAGCAACCGCATAATCAGGTAGATCCGCGTCGTAAACCCGATAACAATCCAGTTGGTTTTTACGTGCCCACTTGGCTAAGTGACGAAGGTTCTTTTTCAATCGATTGGCAAACATTTCTGCTTGGGGTGAAACAGTCGCGACAACAGCTGAACTATCGACAGGCTTAGGTATGGTTTTTGGCGTTTTATCCCAGGGGGATGGTGAAACCGACATTTGCTGCTGCTCTGGTTTAGCATCACGGCGTAAAGGTTTGGGGGCACGATAGGACAATACTTCACAGGCAATTGGCCCATTGTCAAAAGGTTTGCTGTCAAACATCGTCAGACCGGTCAATTTATCCAGTTGGGCATTATCGGTAATGATCGTCGTACGCCATGCCGGTAAATGCTGATTCACCAAATCACCTAATGAGTCATAGACTTCATGCAGAGAATCGCTATCACCAATGCGTTGGCCATACGGCGGGTTCGAAACAACCAGGCCTACCTCCGGCAATGTTTGCGCCACCGTAGACCAGTTTTGCAGATCGCGATGAATGACCTGAATTCGATCACTGAGCCCTGCGGCTCCAATATTGGCCTGCGCCGCAGTCACGGCGGTTTTATCCTGATCTCCCCCCATTATCATGGGTAAACGCGCCAAGCCACTGAGTCGTCTTCTTTCGGCATCGGCTTTTAGCTGTTGCCATGCGGCTTTATCGTGCTGTTTCCAATAGAGAAACCCGAAGTAATCACGTTGTAATCCGGGCGCAATATCGGCGGCCATCAATGCCGCTTCAATCAAAAATGTACCGCTACCACACATTGGATCCAGCAATGCCCAACCTTCCCTAGCCAGCTTCGGCCATTCGGCTGAAAGCAATATAGCTGCAGCCAGATGTTCTTTTATCGGCGCATTGGTTGGACTGACGCGATAGCCGCGTTTGTGCAGGCTTTCACCTGACAGATCAAGACTGACAATCGCCTGGTTGTGTTTAAGATAAACATTGACCCGCAGATCAGGTTGATGCAAATCGACTGAGGGTCTGGTGCCGAACAGATCCCGCAATCGATCGACAATTGCATCTTTGACTTTCTGTGAGCCGAATTGGGTATGATGAATTTTTGAACGGAAGCTATTGAAATCGACAGCCAAAGTGGCGTCCTCAGCATCAATATGCTGTTCCCAGGCCAGTTCTTTAATTCCGTTATAAAGTTGATCGGTCGTTTCGGCCGTAAAGTGGGCAATTGGCATCAACACTCTGACCGCCACACGCGACCATAAACAAACTTCATAGGCTTCTTTGAGACTGCCGGTAAAGCGAATGCTGCCCGCTTCCGTTTTGTATTGTTTGATGCCGATTTGTTTGAGTTCGTCTTCGAGCAGAGGCAACATTCCGCGAGCTGCAGTAACGGTGAACTTATGTTTAGTCATGAAACTATCCTGATATAATCACGGCATTTTAATACAGGTAGTCCTACTCATGGCAGTCAATGATAAACAACGCCGATATCTGAAAGGATTGGCTCACCCGCTAAAACCCGTTGTAATGGTCGGTAACGCCGGTCTTACTGAAGCCGTTCTGGCCGAAATTGAAAATGCGCTAGCCCATCACGAGCTGATTAAAGTACGCGTCAGCGGACAGGAAAAAGCAGATCGCAAGCAAATGCTCGATGAAATTGCGGAAAAAACCGGCGCAGATTTAGTAATGATGATTGGTCACATTGGTGGTTTTTATCGCCCAGCTGACAAACCTGCGATTCAATTACCTCGTTAATTTAGCCATTAAGCTGCACGGGATATGTCATCTTGATTCAAAAACCAGCTGAAACTGAACAGAAACTCGCCACCATTGTCGCTGAGCGATGGAGTGGCAAGGCTTTCGATCCTACACAAGCTGTAAGTGACGATACCATTACAGCCCTTTGTGAAGCTGCGTTATGGGCGCCTTCCTGTTATGGCGAAGCTCCCTGGCGCTACATCATCTGCAACAGGTTCAGAGATCAAATAAGTTGGCAAAAAAACCTGGACTGCCTTTCCCCAGGCAATCAAACATGGGCAGTTAATGCGCCGCTATTAATTGTTACCGCTTCTTTACCCCGGTTTACCCATAACGAAACTGCAAATCGCTGGAATGGCTATGATACCGGCGCAGCAAGCCTTAATATGTGTCTGCAGGCGACAGCAGCTGGATTGATGACTCATCAAATGGGCGGATTTGATGCCGATAAGTTACGAGAAGGCTTATCCATTCCAACCGATGTAAATTTATGGTCGGTAATTGCTATTGGTTATCCCGCACCTCTTGATACATTGAGTGCTGAAGTCCTGGAACGGGAACTAAAAGCAAGAGAACGTCGTCCTTTAAGCAAACATTTTTTTGAAAGTCGCTGGACAGATTAACGTTAAATTAATGAAGTTGAGGGAAACATAATGAAATCAATGGTGATTATCACAGCCCTGAGTTTATGCAGCACTGCAGCCTTTGCTTACGACATGGTTTATTTAAAAAGACTGCTTGAACAGAACCAATGCCATCATTGCAATCTAAGTGAAGCTCCTCTGGAAGAGCATGATCTGCAAGGTGCAGATATGAGCGAAGCAAACCTCAAAGGTATCATTCTTACTAATGCGAATGTCAAAGGTGCCTGGTTCACCCATTCACGCATGCAGGGTGCCCAGCTTGAAGGCGCTAACCTGACGAATGCCTTGATGGATTATTCTCTGCTGAATGATGCCAACCTGAAAAATGCCATTCTTGACGGCGCACATTTGATCTTTTCTGATATGACGGGTGCCGACCTGACTGGTGCTTCAATGAAAGGTACCCGTGATCGTGGCATTAAATTCTGCAATACAACCATGCCCGATGGCACTATAAATAACGATGGCTGTTAGTCCAGGTTCATATTCACTGGTATTTAAAGAAAAATTCCCGCTAAATTACGCCTGACAACGGACTCTGTTATCGCTACTATATGGCAGTTAAAATCAGCCATAGGTACTCATTTTGTTTTTGAAAAAAATCGTTTTTGTTTGTTTGTTGGCACCATTACTAGCCCATGCGGCGCCAGTCACCTTAATTCTCACCAACGGCGACCGCCTGCAAGGCGACCTTTTAGAGCGCGATCAAGAAATAATGATCATCAAGCATCAATTACTTGGTGAAATGATAATTAATACCAATACCGTTGCTGAAATCAAAACGGATTATGAAGCTCTGGCCCAGCAAACACCATCTGATGTTCAGAACACTTCTGAGCCAGCCATTGAGCCCGCAGAAATTGCACAGGTTAAACCTGAAGATAACGGCTTATTGGGTACTGGTTGGTTAACAGATTGGGAAAGACGCTTTGATTTGGGCCTGACTGGTAGCCGAGGTAAGTCGCATAACAGCCAGGTGAATGTTGCCTTTAATGCCGATCTGGCGACCGAAAAAACACGTATAAATAGTCGAACAGGTTATTTTTACGCTAAATCAGAAGAAGAAACCTCAGACAATAGCTTTTTCACCTCAATTAACCGTGACTGGCTGCAACCCTCAACACCCTGGTTTCGTTTTGCCGGTGGCCGTTTTGAACTGGATAAATTCAAAGATTATGATTATCGGATAAATGCCAATGGTGGTTTTGGTTATGAATTTGCCAACACGGATGATTGGTTATTTGTTGGCCGTTCAGGTGTGGGTTTTAACAAAACCTTTGGTGGAGAGCGAGAGGAATTTACCCCTGAAGGTTTATTAGGTCTTGAAACCCGCTGGCGCATTAATAATGCTCAACGTCTTGCATTAGCCAATACCCTTTATCCAAGTTTTGACTCTTTTGATGCTTATCGAAATGTCACCTCTTTTGACTGGATTTTAGATCTGGACGAACGGGCTGGTGTTGCATTAAAAGTCGGGATGACTAATGAGTACGATACTGAAACTGAAGATGAGATCAGTAAAAATGACTTCAAATATACTTTGTCGTTATCATGGAGTCTGTAGTGTCTGTTAATACGTCAGAGTAAATTGAACATCAGTGAAAAAACCACAGCAACAACTTGATTCTCAAATAAAAAACACCATGATCGCCGACCAGTACAAGCTGCGTCGGCGGTTATTGCAACTGCAAAAGAAATCCGTTAATGAAACTGATTTGCTGAACCTGCAGCAACAGATTGAACGTTCCAATCAACGTTATCAACTTCGACTGAACAATCTCCCGAAACCTTCGCTCAGTGCTGATCTTCCGGTTATTGAACGTCGCGAAGATATTGCCAGGGCGATTCAGCAACATCAGGTCATTATACTTTGTGGTGAAACCGGCTCGGGTAAAACCACACAGCTACCACAAATCTGCCTGGATCTTGGTCGAGGTGTAGGCGGTATGATCGGCCATACTCAGCCACGCCGTATTGCAGCGAGAACCGTTGCAACACGCATCGCCGAAGAACTGAAGTCACAAATTGGTGAAACAGTTGGTTATAAAGTGCGTTTTCATGATCAGGTCAAAGCCGACAAAAGCTATATCAAACTGATGACTGATGGCATTCTGCTGGCTGAAACACAAAATGACCCGTTTCTGAATCAATATGACACCTTGATTATTGATGAAGCCCATGAACGCAGTCTGAATATCGATTTTCTGCTGGGTTATCTGAAACAACTGCTGCCAAAACGTCCTGATCTGAAACTGATCATCACCTCAGCCACTATCGATACCAAACGGTTTTCAGAGCATTTTGACAACGCACCGGTCATCGAGGTCAGTGGGCGTACCTTCCCTGTCGAAATTCGTTATCGGCCTTTATTGAGTCGCGATGATGATACTGAGGATCTGGATTTTGTTGATGGCATTGTTCAGGCCGTAGATGAACTGTGCCGCGTTGGGCCTGGCGATGTACTGATCTTTCTTTCCGGTGAACGTGATATTCGTGATGTGTCTGAAGCACTGCGTAAACACCATCCACCCAATACCGAAATTCTGCCATTATTTGCCCGCCAGTCAGCCAGTGAACAGAACCGGGTGTTCAAGACGGGTGGACCACGGCGCATTATTCTCGCCACCAATGTCGCTGAAACCTCTTTAACTGTGCCAGGTATTCGCTACGTCGTGGATCCGGGTCTTGCCCGTATCAGCCGCTACAGTGTACGCAATAAAGTACAACGGTTACCGATAGAAAAAATCTCGCAGTCCAGTGCCAATCAACGGTCTGGACGTTGCGGTCGTGTGGCGGCCGGCGTTTGCATCCGTCTTTATGACGAAGAGGACTATACCGCCAGACCTGCTTTCACCGATCCGGAAATTCTCAGAACCAATCTCGCCTCAGTCATCCTGCAGATGACGGCATTAAAACTGGGTGATCCGGCTAAGTTTCCGTTTATCAATCCCCCACCCCCGAAGATGATAAATGATGGTTATCGTTTGCTGGAGGAACTCAATGCTGTTGATGGCAAACGGCTAATCACCGAGACAGGCCGTCAACTTGCTAAGTTACCCATTGATCCGCGAATTGCCCGGATGATTCTGGCAGCAAATGATCAAAACAGCCTGAATGAAGTCCTGGTGATTGCCAGTGCCCTGAGCATTCAGGATCCACGTGAACGGCCCATGGATAAACAACAGGCAGCCGATGAAGCGCACAGTAAATATAAAGACGAGCGTTCGGATTTTTTAGCCTTTCTTAAACTATGGGATCTTTACCACGACCGACAGAAACACCTGAGTCAGAACAAATTTCGTAAATACTGCAAAGAAAACTTCCTGTCTTTTCTGCGGTTACGCGAATGGCATGACATCTATCAGCAACTGCATGTGCAAACCACCCAAATGGGCTTTAAACCGAATCAACAAGTGGCTGATTATCAATCTGTCCATCAAGCCTTACTCAGTGGTCTATTAAGCAATGTAGCGATGAAAGCCGATCAGCATAGCTATGCTGGCACCCGAAATCTGAAACTGAAAATTTTTCCGGGGTCGGCATTACATAAAAAAGGCCCGAAATGGATGATGGCTGCCGAGTTGGTCGAAACCGGACAACTCTATGCTCGAATTGTCGCCAAAATTGAACCCGAGTGGATTGAGCCCATAGCAGGAGATTTGGTTAAACGCCAATACAGTGATCCGCACTGGGAGAAAAAGCCAGCCCAGGTCGTTGCCTTTGAAAGTGTCAGCCTGTATGGCTTGCCTATTGTTAACCGCCGTAAAATTCACTATGGCCCGCTGGATCGCCCAGTTTCCAATGAAATATTTATTCGTGAGGCATTGGTGAATGGCGACTTTAACTGTCATGCGAAATTTTTCAAACATAATCGTCAACTGGTTGATGAGATAGAACTGCTGGAGCAAAAATCACGCCGCCGGGATGTTCTGGCTGATGAAGACACCTTGTTTGCCTTTTATCAGCAACGTATTCCTGGCGATATTATTAATGGTCAGGGATTCGAAAAGTGGCGCAAACAGGCAGAGAAAAAAGAGCCTCAATGCCTGTTTATGAGCCGTGAAATTCTGATGCAGCATAATGCTGATCAGGTGACTGTAGAGAGTTACCCTGATCAACTGCTGGTCAACCGTGTGCCATTGCCCCTGGAATATCATTTTGAACCTGGCAAACAACATGATGGTATTACCCAGACCATTCCCCTTTCCCTGCTCAATCAAAGTGATCCGGAACGTTATGAGTGGTTGGTACCGGGCTTGCTCCGTGACAAGGTGGTCTTTCTGCTGAAAAGCCTGCCTAAATCCTTACGCCGGCATTTTATTCCTGTCCCGGAAAATGCCGATCGCTGCCTGAAAGCACTCACACCTTATGAAGCTGCTTTGCTGCCTGCTTTAAGTGAGCAACTACGTAAAATGACTGGCGTGGAGATCAAGCCTGATGATTGGCGTTTGGATGATCTGCCGCTGTATTTGAAAATGAATTTCAAGCTGGTGGATGAACAGGGAGAATTACTGGCCGAGAGTCGTGATTTAAACCAGTTAAAGCAGGATTGGTCAAAAGAAGCCGCCGCCAGTTTCCGTCAGCTACCGGATTCTGACTATGAAAAAACCGGCCTGACGGACTGGGATTTTGACTCATTACCTGAGCATATCGTCATGCAGCAAAACGGACTGGAAATGACCGCCTACCCTGCTCTGGTGGATCGTGTTGATCATGTTGATCTGACTTTAATGGATACTTTGCAACAGGCAAAAACCTTCTCGGCTTTAGGGCTAAGGAGGCTATTTATGTTAGCAGAGAAAGATAAACTCAAATATCTACAGAAAAATTTGCCGGATATTCAAAAGATGTGCCTGCATTATGCCAATGTGCCAGCAGCACCGTTTGACGAAAAACAAGCTCAGCAAATCACCCCTTGCGAACAGCTTAAACAAGACTTGATTGCAGTGGCATTTGACCGGTGTTTTATCAAAGATCAGGATTGGCCACGGGACAAACAACAATTTGAACAGCGGTTGCAACAACGCAGTAGTGAACTCATCAACATTGCCAATCAACTGGCCAGACTGATTGCCGAACCCTTAAGTGAATATCATGCGATTGCCAAACGCCTGTCTGGAAATATTCCTTTAGCAGCAATACATGCCGTTAACGATATTCGCGAACAATTAGCTCATCTGCTCTATCAGGGGTTTGTGCATTACACACCGGATGAGGTATTACAGCGTTTACCGGCTTACTTCAGGGCTATTGGCGCGAGGCTGGATAAATTAAAAACTGACCCGACCAAAGATCGGCAACGCCAGCAAGAAGTTCAGTCCTACTGGCAACGCTATCTGCAAAATAAAAAACGCGCTGATACCGAGGCAATGCAACAATATCGATGGATGATCGAAGAGTTCCGCATCTCGGTATTTGCCCAGGAAATCGGCACTGCATACCCTGTTTCTGCCAAACGCCTTGATAAGCAATGGGCAGAGTGCTGAAAATTTAACTTTAATTATCGCCTCATTCAGTCACAGTTCAGTTAAGCATTGTTACCCTGATTTTAAACTTCAGTATGTGGAGTAGGTCATGGACAAAAACATAGCTACCGTTATTCCTTTAAGACTCACATTTTCTAATTGCATCTCCACACGACTTTATTACTGGAACACACAACAATCAGTAATGCATTTTCAGCCCGCTAAGTTTGTTCACAACGCTGTCATGTTAAGCTCACTGCATCACAATGACAAAATGAATACTGGGTTTTTATGTACAGTCGTCTAGCAGGGTTCACGTTGTTATGCTGTATCAGTTTGTGGCTTACACCAGCGCAGGCACAAGCATCTTATAAAGTGACAGAAGGCAATAAGCTGGATTCGCAAACCTATCGGGGTTATTTACTGTATCGAAACTGGTGTGCTCGCTGTCATGGGACATTTGCACAAGGTTTGGCTGCCCCAAACCTGGCAAAAAGTCTTAATCAGCTATCGAAAGACGAATTTATGCAAGTGCTGCTAAAAGGCAAAAATGGTCGCAATGGCCTTATGCCGGGTTTTCAGGATAATCCACAGATCATTAACGGACGAGAACAGTTATATAACTATCTTCGTGCCAGAGCAGATAACGCTATTGGCCCGGTTCTGCCCCAGCAAGGACCTAAATAATGCATTCACTCGCTGCTTACAGTTTGTTATTATCCAACTATAATAATCACACTAATAATAAGGTTATTACATGAAATTTTCTTGGTATCTGATACTTGTGATGCTGACATTACCCTTATCTGGTTATACTGATCATCTACCGCCTGAAGCAGAAGCCGGTACGAGCATTAACGACATTGCTCTGCCTCTGACAAAGAAAACTGCCGCAGAATTAGCCCAGGTCGAAACCGGTGGTCGGGTTTTATCAGTAGATCAGGAACAATATCAAAATCATACGATTTTTCGCGTCAAAGTCCTGCATCAGGATGGTAAAGTGAAAACTTACCGATTGGATCGGCAAACCGGATATCAAATGCAATAAGTTATGCGAGTTTTATTAATAGAAGATGAACCTCACCTGCGTGAACAAATCAGCCAACATCTGCGTCAGCATCAACTTACTGTTGATATGAGCGCGGATGGTGAAGAAGGTCTGTTTCTGGGATCAGAATATCCCTATGATGTTGCAGTCATTGATCTGGGTTTACCTAAACTGTCCGGCATTGACGTTATCAAACAATTACGTGAACAGAACATTACTTTTCCCATTTTAATTTTAACCGCCCGTGGTCGTTGGCAGGATAAAGTTGAAGGCCTTGAAGCCGGTGCCGATGACTACCTAGTTAAACCCTTTCATTTTGAAGAATTACTGGCACGTTTGAATGCCCTTGCCCGTCGCGCTGCCGGATGGTCAAATTCAACCATGCGTAGTGGACCAATTGAATTACATCCAACCTCTCAGCAAGTCACTGTTGCCGGAACTGCCGTTGAGTTAACAGCATTTGAATACCGCATCCTGCATTACCTGATGTTGCACGCCGGTGAAGTCATTTCAAAAACCGAGTTGACCGACCACATTTACGAACAGGATCAGGATCGTGATAGCAATGTCATAGAAGTATTTGTCAAAAGACTGCGCAATAAACTGGATCCTGAAAAATCTCTAAATCCAATAGAAACACTGCGTGGTCGTGGTTATCGGCTAAATTTACCACGTGAATAAGCTCAATTTGTCGCTGACCAATCGGCAGTTAATTGCTGTCACCCTGGTATTAACGGCTTTTTTGGGGATTTCCGCCTTCAGTTTATTCAATGCCTTTGCCGGTAGTGCCGAAACTGCTCAAAAACAGCGTTTATTAAACTATGTGTACACCCTGCTGACTGCTGCAGAAATCAGTCATGATGGTAAATTACACATGCAGGACAAACTTGCTGAACCAAAGTTTTCTATTCCAAACTCTGGTCTTTACGCTCAAATCACCAGCGGTAATAACATCGTCTGGCAATCACCTTCGGTTATCGGGTTATTTCTGGCACTTCCCTATCACCCAGGCCCCTCTGAACAGTTATACAGTCAGATCAATCTTGATAACGGCATGAAATTACAGAATCTAGCTTTTGGTATTGTCTGGGAAAATGACGATGGCGAGCATTTTGATTACACCATCAATGTATCTGAAGACCAGCACATGCTGGAGGCACAAATTGACGAATTTCAGTTAAATCTCTGGTATTGGCTGGGAGGCACCGGTTTAATGTTGTTGGTGGCACAATGGTTAATTCTACGCTGGAGTTTGCAACCGCTGCATAAAGCCGCCGCCGATTTACATGCTATTGAAGCCGGTAAACAGCAACGTTTGGGTGATGACTATCCTAGTGAACTGCAACAACTCACCCGTAATATCAATAACCTGCTGGATCATGAGCAGTCAAGACGTCTACGTTATAAAAACTCACTCGCTGACTTAGCCCACAGTTTGAAAACGCCGTTAGCGTTGTTACGTTCTGACCTGGAGAGCTGTGATGATGTTGCAGCATGTAAACTCACTGGCGAAGAACAATTAGAAAGGATTAATGCGTTAGTTGATTACCAACTACAAAGGGCTGCTACCGAAGGAAAAAGTAATCTGTTGGCGCCTGTTTCAATTGGTGAAATCATCAATAAGCTGATGAACTCACTTAAAAAAGTTTATCAAAGCAAAAACATTCATACCCAGTGCGAAATTGAACGCGATGCGATGTTACATGCCGATGAAGGGGATATGTATGAGCTACTCGGTAACTTGTTAGAGAACGCATTTAAATATTGTGATAAACAGGTCAACATCGTATTACGTCAACAAAATCGTCGAATTATTGTACGCATTGAGGATGATGGTCCCGGTGTGCCGGCGCATGCTAGTGACGATATTATTAAGCGCGGCAGACGTTTAGATACCCAAATTGAAGGGCAAGGTTTAGGGCTGGCTATCGCCAGCGATATTGTCGAAGCCTATCAAGGCAAAATCAGCGTTCAGCAAAGCTATCTGGGTGGTGCCTGTTTTCTGATTGAACTCATCGATCACTGATTCTGCTGTAGCTGTTGCAGATATTTGAATAGTAAACGGGCCGATTTTGGCGGCTGTTGTTTAGCGGCTTCCTGTTTGGCATTACGCACCAACTGCCGAACATGTTGATTGTCAAAATCTTCAAACTGTTCGCGCAGCTCAGCCATCACCGTGTCGTCTTCAGCTATTAAACGATCCCGCCAGTTTTCCAATTGATGGAATTGCTCGGTTTGTGCCTGCTGTGGTTGTTTCAGATTATCCAGTTTCTGTTGTATTTCTTCATGATCAAGACGAGCAATAATGCCACCGATATAACCTGTCTGCCGTTTTAATGCACCCTTACTCATCGACTGGGCTTTTATCACCGCCTCGGTTAAATCCTCGTCCAACTCCAGCTTTAATAAATCTTTTTTGGGCAGCTCAATTAAATCCTGACCTAATTTTCTCAACGCATCGAGTTCACGTTTTATACGTGATTTACTTTTTGGGATCGATGACCAATCAAATTCCTCATCAAGGTGATCCTGTTCAAATTCGTCATTCATTTTTTATTCACCTTGTACTGTAACAATCACCCGACGCTGCTGGCGATGAGTGCGATGTTCCCATAAATAGATTCCCTGCCAGATGCCCAGGGCACATTTTCCATTGCTGACCGGTACGACCAAATCCGGATTCGTCAAAACGGTACGAATATGCGCGCTCATATCATCGGGACCTTCGTCCTGATGTAAAAACATGGGATCACCATCCGGAACGATATGCTGCATATAGGTTTCCAGATCGCGTCTCACATCAGGATCCGCATTTTCACAGATCATTAAAGATGCACTGGTGTGCTGAACAAAAACATGACAGGTTCCGGTAGTGATACCAGAAGCAGCCACAATTTTTGCCACTTCGTCAGTGATATTGATGGTGCTGCGACCTTTCAATTCAAATTGTAATTGCTGTTGCAGAATCATTTTGTTTGACCTTTTTGAAATGCAGCAAAGGCTTTACCCGAGTCCAGAACATTTCTAACCAAATCCCCGGCTTTATTCTGATCAGTGATCAAACTGCAGTGCCATAAAGCCATTGCTGCCCCATAAACCAGTAGATCGTAAGCCACTCCTTTTTCACCCTGCAATGCAGCCAGGCCACGTTGCGCAGACTCGGCTGCGGTCAGTTTTTTCTGATCCGGCATGACCCCGCGGGTTTGTTGATCGACGCCAAAAGCCTGTGGATCCAGTGAGCAAGGTTTTAATGCGCCATCAATCAGTAAAAAGTTATCTGATGTTTCACGTAAGGTCGGCACAATCCCGCCTTCCAGACCACGGACAATCAATGCACTATCAAAGCCGCTTTGTTTTGCCAGATAGGCTAACACTGGAGGATAGGCTTTATGCACAAAACCGATTTGTAAGTGGGTTTTTTTAGCCTTAACCGGCATCACCAGTTTTTCCAGCGTCGCCAGACTTGGACGCTTTATCATCAATCGGCGTAAATCCTGTAAAGCAAACAGACTGGGTGTGGTGATCGCCTGATCCAGATAAGCCCAGCCTGTATCAGGGTGATTTAACTGGCTGGCGGCTTCAGCAACACTGAGACGAATGTTCACACCGGCCGCCTCTAATACTTGGGCATGAGTAACGCCAAATTTAGGCGCCATTTCATAGACACCTTGTGACAATGCCGGTAATCCACAGGCAGCCATAACAGCAGGTAAAAATGCAGCTATCGGACAATGCCGACCAAAACCATTAAAGGGATCAGAAAGCAGCATGACATTCTCAACCTCTAATGGCTGCTGGCCGGTGACTTCCTGCATGGCCAGCAATAACCCCAGATTTTCCTCGTCAGTCTCACGTTTCATCCGCAATGCAATCAGCATGACCGCCATTCGCACCGGATCAACCTTGCCAGACAGGATCTCCAGCATCGCCTCGCGGCTTTCCTCCAGACTGAGATCTTTACTCAGATGGGGACCGGTGGCGACTTTCTTGATGGCGTCAGCAACTGCACTCATTTAATTAATCCACTGTATTAAGGTCGCTTCATCGACCACTTCAATCCCAAGGGATTGGGCTTTATTCAATTTGGAACCAGCATCTCTTCCGGCTACCACATAATCGGTTTTGGCTGAAACACTACCAGCCACTTTGGCACCTAACGCCAATAATTTTTCTTTGGCTTCACTGCGTGACAGGTTTTCCAAGGTGCCGGTCAGCACAATGATTTTGCCTGCCAGTTTCGAGTCGGCATATACCGGTTTTTCCTCGGGCCAGTTGATCCCGGCATCCAATAATCGCTGGATCACATCCAGATTATGTTCCTGACGGAAGAAGGTATAAATATGATGGGCAACCACCGGCCCCACATCTTCAATTTCAATTAACTCGTCTTGTTTGGCTGCGGTTAATTTGTCTAATTCTACAAAGTGCAATGCCAGCGAGCGCGCTGTGGCTTCACCCACTTCCCGAATACCTAATGCATATAAAAACCGGGCAAAACGGGTGTTTTTTGCATGGTTTAATGCATTCACCAGGTTTTCGGCAGATTTGTCGCCCATACGTTCCAATGCCGATAACTGTGCTTTGCTCAGATAAAACAAATCTGCAGGATCTTTGATTAATTCTGCATCGACCAGTTGCTCAACAATCTTGTCGCCCAAACCATCAATATCCAATGCTTTGCGTGAGGCAAAATGTTTAATGGCTTCCTTGCGTTGTGCGCCACAGAATAAACCGCCACTGCAACGCGATACAGCCTCGCCTTCCACCCGCTCGACATCGGCACCACATACTGGACATTGGCTTGGCATTACAAACTCAAAAGTGGAAGCAGGTCTCTGTTGTTTTAAAACTTTAACGACTTCAGGGATTACATCCCCCGCCCGGCGAACAACAACCGTATCACCAACACGAACATCCTTACGACGCACTTCGTCTTCATTATGCAGCGTGGCATTACTAACCATCACACCACCAACAAACACCTTTTGTAATCGAGCGACTGGCGTTAATGCACCAGTTCGCCCAACTTGTACTTGAATATCCTCCACAAGCGTCTGTGCTTCTTGGGCAGGTAATTTATAAGCAATTGCCCAACGCGGCGCTCGAGAAGCAAAACCCAAACGTTCCTGTAATCGTGTGTCATCAACTTTAAACACTACACCATCAATGTCATAAGGCAATGAGTCACGAAGTTCACTAAGGTTATGCAAATATTCCAAACAGGCATCAACACCTTGCAGCTGTTGTGAATCGGGACAAACAGCTCCTCCCCATCCGCTGATAATGTGCATGGCATCGGTATGACTGCCCGGACGCTCCATACCCTGTAATTCGCCCAGACCATAACAAAACAAAGCCAGAGGACGGCTGGCTGTGACGGAAGAATCCAATTGCCTTAATGAACCTGCTGCGGCGTTGCGCGGATTCATAAATGGACGTTTAAACTTACTTAATTGTTCGCGGTTTAATTTTTCAAACCCCGCTTTTGGAATATAAATCTCGCCACGGATTTCAACGACTTGCGGGACGTTGTTACCGTGAAGTTTAAGTGGCACATTGCGAATGGTGCGAACATTTTCAGTCACATCTTCACCTATTGCTCCATCGCCGCGGGTAGCGGCCTGGATCAATAAACCATTTTCATAACGAATACTTATGGCCAGGCCATCCAGTTTAGGTTCGGCAGCATAAGTCATTACCGAATCGGTATTCAGTCGATCCAGAACCCGTTTATTAAATGCTGTTAATTCAGCTTCATCAAATACATTGTCCAATGACAACATTGGCATCGCATGAGTGATTTGGGTGAATTTATCCAGCGGAGCCGAGCCGACACGTTGGGTAGGCGAATCAGGGGTGACTAATTCGGGATAATCAGCTTCAAGTTTTTTTAACTCAGCAAATAACCGATCGTATTCTGCATCGGTCACTTGTGGATCATCAGCGCTGTAATACAGAAAATTATAACGGTTGATTAAATCTCGAAGCTGCGCGGCGCGGTCACTGATTTCAGTTGAAATCGTCATCAGAATTATTACCTGCCTGCAAAGATAAATTTAATTCAAAAATCCGGTTGCGAGTGGCTTCCAAATGCTTGTCAGTGATTGGTTCGCGTTTTTCATCACAGAGGATGCCGCCTAGATACGCCGTCAATTGCTGAGCGGCGTCAAGCATAGAGTCAAACACGGTTAAGCCATTTACCGGACCAGGCAAACGGGCAAACATCAACAGTCCAGGAGTTTTCATCGAAATCATTTGATCCGGCAAAAGCGTACCCGGATCGAGAATATTCGCCACGCTGAACAAGGTTTGACGTCGATTATTCACGGTATAACGGTGATAAATCTGCATATCACCGAAGTGCATTTCCTGCTGATCCAGTGCGGATTTAATGGCTCGACCAGTAAACATTTGTGATTCCGGAGCCATAATGGTCAGCGCAACCACCATTTCCCAATCAGGGGATTGATCTGCATCCTCATCATCAAACTCGTCTTCATCCGGTTCAACTGATTCATCAGGATAATCGGCTTCATTCGAATCCAGCCGAACTTTGGGTCCATCGGATAAATCCACGGTATCTTGCGCAAATACCGAATCAAATCGCGCGTGAAAATCGCTATTGTCAGTTTCATCAAAGCGATCCAGTTCACGCTCGAATTCCTGGGCACGCTGCTGCTGACGCGAATGGGTATACCAGCCGCCAATAACCAGCACCACTAAAACAACTACAGACAGGAGAATGATTTCAAACACTTAATTAAATCTGCCAACTCAGGGATAATAACGGTTTTGTTCAAACTTAGAGATTACCTATGTCTACGCTACCAAGCAAACAACTGGAAACCTTCGATAACGCCGTACCGGAGCGGGATTATACCATCCACATCGAAACACCTGAATTTACTTGTCTATGTCCGAAAACCGGTCAGCCAGATTTTGCCACGATTAAGATTGATTATGTACCGGATCTGAAATGCGTCGAACTGAAATCTCTGAAACTGTATTTCTGGTCATATCGTGAAGAAGGCGGTTTCCATGAAAAACTGACCAATCAAATTCTTACTGATTTAGTGGCAGCCACTGATCCACGTTTTATGCGTGTCACCGGTATTTTCAATGTTCGTGGTGGTGTTTACACCAATGTGGTTGCTGAATACCGTAAAGAAGGTTGGGTTGCCCCAACACTTGTTCAGCTTCCCTAAACATGCGCGACAGCGCATGGATTGGCATCGATTTCGGCACCTCCGGGTGCCGGGTCTGCGCCATTGATCAATCAGGCACGATTCTCGCTCAAACCGAACAAGCACTACCTGCACCTCCGCAGCCATATCCCTCCCCCGAACAACAGTCTCACTCTCTTTTTTCCGCTTTAAAAAACCTGTTAAGACAGATTCCCGATGTCGAAGTCAAGTCCATTGCTATTAATGCAACATCTGGTTCAGTCATGTTATGTGATCCACAAGGCTATCCACTAAGTGACATGCTGATGTATAACGATCAGTGCGCCACAAGCGCAAATGATGAAATAAATAAAATTGCACCAGCTGACTCTGCAGCACACGGCTCCAGTAGCGGCTTGGCGAAATTACTGTATCTACAGCGCACTTTGGCCTTACCGGAGACATATTTTTTAACCCACCAAGCCGATTGGCTGGCCATTCAATTGGGCGCCAAAGCGGGCATCACTGATTACAACAATGCATTGAAATCGGGTTTTGATGTTGTGAAAAATCAATGGCCTGAGTGGTTAGCGTCACTGACTCCAACTCATGTTTTACCCTGCGTGGTGGCTCCGGGAACCGAAATAGGTAAACTTTCGAAATCAGTGATGCAAAAAATTGGGTTGAAACAGTCTTATTCACCGCTTATTAAGGCCGGAACAACTGATAGCCTTGCCGCATTTATCGCAACCGGGGCAAATGCTATTGGCGAAGCCGTTACCTCGCTTGGTTCGACGCTGGTATTGAAACTTGTCTGCCAAAATCCGGTATTTGATGCAAAGCGAGGAATTTACAGCCATAAACTGGGCAATCGTTGGTTATGTGGCGGCGCATCCAATTCAGGCGGAGCCGTACTAAGCTTTTTCTTTAATAACGAAGAACTCAGACTTTTAAGTCAAAAAATCAATTTGCATCAATCACCGCCTGACTATTATCCCCTGCTTAAACCCGGTGAACGCTTTCCGGTAGCGGATCCAGATTACCCTCCAAGAATGCAGCCACGTCCAACTGAAGATCATTTGTTTTTACATGGATTACTGGCTGGTATCGCAAGCATTGAAAAAGCGGGATACGATTGTTTGCAGCAACTAAGTGAGTCAAAATTAACATCCATTCGCAGTGTCGGTGGCGGTTCGAATAATTCTGTGTGGACCCAATTACGCCAATCGTTATTACAGGCGTCATTTGAACAAGCCAACCAAACCGATGCAGCTTATGGCAGTGCTTTACTAGCCAGAGATGGTCTTACATTATTCCAATAAGGTATTGATATATGGGTGATTTTATACAAGGCTCACGCTATTTATTAAGTGGTTTCAAACTCATCAATCAGCCCGGCGTACGTCGCTTTGCCTATATTCCTATATTGATAAATACCTTGTTGTTTGCCGGAGCAATTTGGTTTGGCATCAGCCAGTTTGATTACTGGATGACGCAATTGACCCCAACCTGGTTACCGGAATGGCTTGCCAATGCCTTAATGTGGATCCTCTGGCCATTATTTGCGGTGCTTATTGTATTAATCGTTTTTTTCACCTTTTCCATTATTGCCAATATCATCGCTGCCCCTTTTAACGGTTTATTGGCTGAAGCCGTTGAAAAACGTCTTGCCAATCAACCACCGCCAGAACAAACCATCCTGCAACTTGTTGCTGATACACCACGCATGATCTTTAATGAGTTACGCAAACTGGCTTATTTGCTGAAATGGATGATTCCATTATTTATTCTGTCGTGGATACCCGGACTGAATCTGATCGCGCCATTGCTATGGCTATTTTTTTCCAGCTGGACATTGGCACTTGATTATCATGACTATCCAATGGGAAATCATTTAATGGGATTTAAAAAACAACGCGAACTATTAAGAACAAAACGATCATTAGCTTTAGGCTTTGGCATGACAACATTGGGAGCAACAATGATTCCGGTATTGAATTTTCTGATAATTCCGGTAGCCGTTGCCGGGGCGACAGCACTTTATGTAGGAAGATTACAAAGTAAAATTGATATGCAATTAAATGATTGAGTAAAACCATAAAAAAAAACGCCTGATGCGACACATCAGGCGTTTATTTATTAAAAAGGTAAATCGGCCGTTTACCCCTGACTCAAAAGTTTGATTACTTAAAAGTCAATGATTACACCAGTATAGATAGTCCGTTCAATATTAGGACGCGCTCCAAACGGTTGGCGAGCCACAATTTCCTGACGATCAAAGACATTCTCAACTTTCAGGAATACTTCTGGACCACCAGCGAACTGGTATCGACTAATTAAATCCATAGTGAACAGGCCATCGGTACGATCAAAACGACTGTTTGATTTATTACAACCGACATCAACACAGGTTTCATCAATGTATTTAGCCACGGCGTAATTATTCCAACCGCTGATGTGTTCTAACCCAACTCTCGCACTGAACATGTTTTCAGGAATGTTTTGCAGTTCTAAACCACTATCAAGTTGATCACCCGATGTTGTTTCAGCATCCGTATAGGTATAGGTAATATCAACTGGAATCATAAAGTTACCGGCTGTAAATAATTTGCCTGCCTGAAACTCAAGCCCTTTAACCTTCGCTCCACCAAGACTGAATGAACCTGAATCAGCACCATTACTGCATTTGGAAGCTATTGAACACTGTTCAACAAAGTTACTGAAGTCAGAATAGAAAGCGATAGCTTCACTGTAGAATGTATCTTGATTAAAACGCACACCGAATTCGTAATTATCACTTAAACCCGGATCAGTGCCATCTTCGGCATTAGCACTAATAGGCAACATACCTTCATGATACCCAGCCAGTACTTGCCAATTATCAGTCAAATCATAAGTAGCCGAAATACCTGGCAAAAACTCACGGTAATCATTTTCAACTTTGTTGGTAACTGATGAGCGCGCAGGTTGACCATAGCGACGAGCTTTACTCTCAACATCTTCCATGCGTAAGGAAAGATTCACTAACAATTTATCGGTGACCTGAAAGTTATCCGTAATCCACATACTCAAAGCTTGAGCTTCTTCAAGACGATTATCACCACCACTCACACTATTGGCATTCGTACCTTGATAAATCAATTGACCATTAACTTGATCGTAAGTATCTACTGGTTGAAAACGATCTGTTTCATCAAAATGCTGACGCGCACCAAAATTGAAATCATGAGCACCTAATAACCAGTTGAAATTTATTTGGGCACCATAAGAATCATATTTCCGGTTATTATTCTTGTACTCAAGACCAGTAACATCTTGCGTCCCATCAAGTATGGCCCTAGCGTTTGCATCTCCAGCATTGGCTTGATCAATTAATTTGATATTGTTGTTATATTTGAACCAATTTCTTTGAAATTCATTGTGATACAACGTCACATTGGAACTGAATGTATCGGTCCATTTAAACGTGTGGCTCAGGTTAACGCCAGTGTGGTCGTTATCCATATTGTCAATTTCGGTCAATCCATAACGGCGATTTTCATCATTACGGAAATCGGCATCAGTTAAACCTGCATAGGTTTCATTTGAGTCCTCAAAGGAGCGTTGGAACTTGAACAGCACTTTGTTGCGATCATCTTCCCATGATAATTTGCCGACATAATCCTGAATTTCAAAGCCAGTGTCCTGGCTGCTGCGATCAATATCTTTAAAACCTTCGTTATTACGTTGAACGGTTTCCAGCAGGTAACCGAAACCACCTTCTTTTCCGCCGTAGTAAGCGTGAGTATCAAACGACCCCTCATCACTCAACATAAACATAGCGCGGCCAGAATTTTCTTCAGGAATAGGCGTTGATACCAGATTTACCACGCCACCCACTGTTTGTGGTCCATAGCGTAACAAAGGTGCACCTTTGAGAATTTCAATTGAATTCAAACGCATTGCGGTAGGAAAATAATAGGCAGCTGGATTGGAATAAGGAGCCGGAGCAATTAACACCCCATCTTCCATCAATGTAATGTTCTGGCTACGTTCGGGTGCAGCCGCGCGAACACCGATATTCGGACGCAAACCTAAACCATCTTCTTCAAGAATATAAATTCCTGGAACTGTTTTCAGCACTTGATGAATATCTGTTGTTGCTTCGTTGGTAAGCTGCTCGTTATCAACATAATAAGCTGAGCCCGGCATAACCCGTGCTGCTTCATCACTGCCAATTACGGTAACCGCATCTAGGGATTTTACATCTTCATTTGCAATTGCCTGCGGTCCATAAACCGTTCCGAGCGCTAATGTAACTACAGTTACGATGGGTTTAAATTTGAAATTTCGCGACGTGCGAATACCATTTGCCATGCTGCTTTCCTTTAGAAATCATGAGTTGTAAAGAAATGTAAAGGCGAATAGTAATAGTTCTTATTATCGAGTCAAGCATATCCACGACAAAAAAATGATTTTTTCCTAAGCAGCATCAGGGTAAATAAACAATTTTTTTACTGAAAGCTATACAAAATAGGGTGTTAACAACAGGTATGGATTATTGTTGCAATTTAGCAACAATATCATCAAGCAACATTTCAATGTCATATTCACAGGAACCACATCCTGAAACTGCGCCAGTTTTTCGGGAGATAGTATCGGTATCGACTATACCCTGATCAACCAGACTGATGATCTTGCCGCGTGTGGTTCCGCTGCAATCACAAATCACTTCTTCAGCTCTGTCGGTGGTGTTATTGTTATCATTCATGCAGATTCGTCACCAAGCAATAATTTTCAGAGAAATTTTCCAGTTTGGTTTAGCATATTAAACAGCGTCGGAACCGCTTAACTCAAGTTATTGTGTCAAAATCTTCATTCTGAAATATTTGGAATTTTAATCCAAACAAGTCTCCGGCTGTATTTTCACGATTTTATATATCATTTTTAATTCCGCAATAAGGATTTAACCGCATGTTGAGTGACCAATCTCTTCATCAAAAAAACGGCCATACCGTCTCTTTAACGGGATTTTATGGGCTATTTACTGCGTTTTTTTTCGTACTGTTTATTCGATATTCGCATGCAGAAGCAGCTGTAATAACGGCTGCTGAAGGTATTGCTTTTTCCCACAGCACCGTTGTTGAGTTAGCTAAACAGCTTGCTGAATCACCGTTTAAAGAACCGCCGAATGCACCAGAAGAGCTACAAAATATTGATTATTCAACTTATCGACAAATAAATTTTCAAGAAAATGCTGCTATTTGGGGACAAACACCTACCCAGTTTTCAGTCCAATTATTTGCACCAGGCTTTCTCTATAAAGATTTAATTGACATTGATGTTGTTGAAAGTGGCAAGTCCTTCCCGCTTGAACTTTCTGAAACATCTTTTAAGGTTCCTAGTGAAGCCATTGGGAAGAAACTGGCTGAAGTTGGCAAGTATGCCGGTCTTCGTTTGCACTATCCATTAAACAATAAAGATTATCACGATGAATTTATTGTGTTCCAGGGAGCCAGTTATTTTAGGGTCGTTTCAGAAGGTCAGCTATATGGAATTTCTGCACGCGGTTTAGCAATTGATGTCGCACAACCAAAAGGCGAAGAATTTCCCATATTTAAACGCTTCTGGATCGAGCGCCCGTCTTCCACACAAAATGCCATCGTGGTGCATGCCTTACTAGACAGCAAAAGAGTCACCGGAGCCTATCGATTTGGCATACATCCGGGCTCACCCAGCAAAATTGACGTTGATGCCATTTTGTTTCCTCGAGAAGACATCAAGCACGTTGGCCTTGCTCCGTTAACTTCCATGTTTATGCATGGCGGTATGGATCGTGCCGATCAGCTGGATTATCGACCTGCTGTACATGACTCTGAAGGTTTACAGATGCGTAATGGTAAGGGTGAGCGATTATGGCGCCCTCTCAGTAATCCACAAACTTTGCAAATCAGCGCTTTTATGGACGAGAACCCCAAAGGTTTTGGCTTGATTCAACGTCACCGTAATTTTGATTATTATCAGGATCTAGAAGCGGATTATGATAAACGTCCTTCTGCTTGGGTAAACCCCGTAGGTGACTGGGGTAAGGGACAGGTTGAACTGGTTGAGATTCCGTCAGATTCTGAAGAGAATGACAATATTGTGGCGTACTGGAGACCCGCTGATGGTTTAAAAAAGGGAGAGTCTTTTGAATATTCCTATACCTTAACCGCTCCTGATGACGTACCAGCAGACAAAGATAAACCACGTGTTGTTAACAGTAGTAGTGGTCTTAAATTAACGGATGGTAATAAAGAAATCTTGATTGATTACAGTAATATCGACAGTGAGGATATTGCTCAGATTGACGTGGTTGCCAGCTTAAACAACGGCAAAATCCTAGAAAGCCGTATTCAGGAAAATCCCCACATTAATGGCGCCAGAGTAGCTATCACCTTTGATGCTGAAGATGCTGCTGTGGCGGAGTTTCGGGTACAGTTAAACAAAGATGATAAGTATGCTGCGCCAACCTGGCTGTATAGATGGCTTAGCAGAGACTGGAACAATTCGCTATGAGTGTAGATTTACGGATTGATAATACCGAAGAAAGCATTATTTATGGGCGTGCCCTCCCCCCTGAATCGCCGTTGGCCATGCCACGCCATGGCGTATACGAACAGGGTCTGTTTATGCGACATAATCAACGGACATTCTTTTATATATTAAGAACCTTGGTTTCCCGGTTATTCGTCCTTGGTGTGATGCTCGGCTTATCTTATTACGGTATCACTGAAATCTATGGCGTCTTGAGCACCACCAATAATGTCACCTATTTACAGTGGTTATTTTTAGTCCTGTTCAGTATCAACTTTCTGTGGGTGTCGTTTGCATTTGCTCAAGCTTTGCTGGGATTTTTATTACATCTCAAACCCCGACTGATCAAACAACGTGAGCAGGATACTGATTTTACGACGGCCATTTTATTGCCAATCTACAACGAAGATCCGATTCGTATCAAAGCTGCGCTTAAAGTTATGCGCGATGATTTATTAGCTAAAGCGCCGGGTAAATTTGCCTTTTTCATTCTCAGTGACACCAACAAAGCAGATGCCTGGATAGCAGAAGAGCAGGCTTTTCTGGAAATGTTTAATAAAAACACCTCAGGTTGTCCGGTCTATTATCGCCGTCGCCAAAACAATATCGAACGTAAAGCAGGCAATATCGGTGAATGGGTACAACGTTGGGGCGGTGACTATGAAGCGATGATTGTGCTGGATGCAGATAGCGTTATGAGTGCCGAATGCATGCTGACATTATCCCGCCGTATGGCTGCTTCACCGGGTGTAGGACTGATACAAACCCTACCGACTATCGTCCGTGCCAATACGCTCTATGGACGGTTACAGCAATTTGCCAATCACTGTTTTGGCCCCATTTACGCCGAAGGCTTATCAGCATGGCATGGCTTATCGTCTAATTTTTGGGGTCACAATGCGATTATTCGTACTCGTGCATTTGCCGAATCATCGCATTTACCAATTTTGCCCGGAAAACCACCATTCGGTGGTCATATATTAAGCCATGACTTTATTGAAGCGGCATTATTAAGACGGGCGGGTTGGGGAGTCCGCTTTGATACCGATATTCAGTCTACCTATGAAGAGTCCCCTCCCTCGCTGATTGATGTCATGATTCGGGATCGGCGCTGGTGTCAGGGTAATCTGCAACATACTCCCTTTATGTTTGCTCAGGGTTTTGTATTACCCACCCGTTTACATATTTTTTCAGGGTTGATGTCGTATTTAAGCGCTGTTTTCTGGCTGTCTCTCATCGTCGTCGGTTTAGCCATTGCCTTACAGGCAAGGTATGTCCGTCCTGAATATTTTGCTAACCCTTCGCTCTTCCCCACCTGGCCAGTATTTGATTCCGAGCGGGCGCTAACCCTGTTTATCGTCTCAATGGCAATCGTGATTGCTCCCAAAGTGTTTGGCTGGTTTGCGGCGCTGATAAATATCCGCAGATGCATGCAGTTTGGCGGACCAATTCTGCTGACATTAAGTGTTCTTCTGGAAATAATCATGTCGGCTTTATACGCACCAATATTAATGGTCCATCAGTTTGGGGTTGTAGTCGGCATCTTTCGAGGTAAAGACACTGGCTGGATGCCTCAGTCACGTGATGATGGTGCGTTGAGTTGGACTTCGGTAGCCCGTGCTCATGCTCGCCATACATTATTCGGTATCATTCTCGCCGTTATTGCTTTGGTACTTAGCATAGAACTGTTTTACTGGTTGTTACCCATTACCGGAGGACTGATGTTGTCTATTCCCCTGTCATGGATAAGCGGAGGAACCAGACGTAGCAAACTGATTAAATGGTTAGGTCTGCTTCGTGCCCCGGAAGAAAAAAAGCCTTCCGCTATTCTGGTCAATTTGGAAAAACAATTATCACAGCTTCCTCAGCAACCAAAACAACATGCCTTTATTAGACTGGTCAGTGACCCACAACTGTGCCAATGGCATATCGCTCAGTTACCGGATAATGCGGGACAGTCTCCAGTGTTTCACCCACCTCGAATATTGGCAGAATGGAAAGTACGTCATGCTGAAAATATGCAACAGCTTGAGTCCTGGCTTGAACCCGGTGAGTCTCTGGCTTTTTTAAGTCAACGGGACTGTGTTCATCAATTAAAAAGTTTGGAAAATAACTTAACGAAACAAGTGGTTTAGTTTTAATATTTTGCTACCCAGCAAAATATCGCTGGCTAATAACCTTTTCAGTTACAGACCAAAGGGTTGAATTTTCCTTCAGCTGCTCCATTTATTTTAGATAGAGCCAATGTTATTGGCTGCTTTTCTTTTCCTCTCTTCTCAAACGAGATAATCAAAGGAGAAATTCTATGATGCGAGTGAAAGACGTGATGACAAAACACCCCTTTTATCTGGATGCCGATGTCAGCATTCAGGAAGTTTCTCAGACTATGCGTGATAAGGATTTAGGCTTCGTACCACTGAGCAAAGACAATCGTGTCATTGGCGTGATAACGGATCGGGATATAACCCTTAGAGTCGTCGCAGAAGCGAAAGACCCGCATCAGAAAGCGCGTAATATCGCCACTGAACGGGTTTTGTATACCTATGAAGATAAAACTATTGATGAAGTCGTTCAGAATATGGCCGATCAACAGGTTCAACGGTTTTTAGTGCTCAATAATGCTAAAAACGAAGAACTGGTGGGCGTGGTTACTTTAGGTGATATTGCCAATCATTGTAATGATGAGGCCATAGCGAAAAAAGTGATTAATGCTGCTCGACACTACCATTAATTTTCACTGAGCACATAAATCCGTAATCCCATGGCTCGACTCAGTCTCTGGATATCATCTGAGTCGAGCCATGGGTGGTTAACCTTCCTTTAGATGTGCTTTTTGCACAATCAGATAAAGGTGTAATTCCGGATATAGATCGTATTCAAGATGTCGGCACACAGCACCCGCCTTATCGATCAGCCTGAGTGTTTCGGGAATACCCAAAACACTGTAATACATCGGTGGCCCCATGGCCGAATCGGTTTTTTCAGAAGCCTTATCCATCGCACCGGTGGTAAAAATCAGCACACCTCCCGGCATCAAAGCATCTATTAATTTACTCAGAACTGGTCGCTGTTGATTGAGCGGCAAATGCCAGATGCTATCCCAGGCCGATATAAAACTGTATTGCTTAGGAATTTTCCATTCACAGATATCCTCATGGTAAAAGGTATGGTTTGGGTGTCTTTGAGCAGCGAATTCAAGCATTCTTTCTGAGAGATCCAATCCTTCAACCTGAAACCCGTTATCTATTAACAAATCCATAAGACGGCCACTGGCACCACAGCCAATATCCAATGCGCTGGATTTGTCTTTTACAAAAGCGATGGCCCGTTGATGTTGCTTAATGCCATTGTCTCGATTAAAACTGTCGCTATTCCACACTTCAGCGATTTGGTCATAACTGTCAGCAACTTGTTGTGGTTTCATCAATGGTTACTCAACCTATAATTTATTTAACGCAGCATGGAGCCTTTCAACGGCCTGAATTAAGCGTGATTCATCCGTAGTATAGGCAAAGCGCACATGTTGATCGGCAAGATTCACCCCAAAATCATTACCAGGCGTAATAGCTACCCCTGCTTCGCTTAAAAGATATTTGGACAATGCCATACCATCAGGGATAGTGTCATTCAGGAATTGACTGCAGTCAGCATATAAATAAAACGCACCCTGAGGTTTGACCGGTATCGAAAAACCTAATGTTTGCAGAGCGGGTAGCAATACATCCCGACGCTTTTCAAATGCCTGACGGCGTTGCTCAAGAATATCCTGGCTTTCTCTGTCAAAGGCGGCCAGCGCAGCATATTGTGCCGTGGTCGGTGCGGCCAGAAACAGATTCTGGGCCAACCGATCCATCACCGGTTCGAGACTTTCCGGAACCACCAACCATCCCAATCGCCAGCCAGTCATCCCAAAGAATTTCGAAAAACTGTTAATGACTATGGCTTCATCATCGACTTCCAGGATGGATGGCAGATGCACTCCATCGTAATTCAAACCATGGTAGATCTCATCAACAACTAATACCCCCTGCTTCGCTTTAACGGCTTCTGAGAGGCCTTTTAAGCCGACTTTATCGATAATCGTACCAGTCGGGTTAGACGGCGTGGCAACCAGGGCCATTTGGGTGTCCTGATTCCAGTATTTTTTAATATGCTCCGGGGTCAACTGATAGGCCGTTTCGGCACCGACTGGAACCGAAACCGCTGAAGCTTCTACGAACCTGGCAAAATGCCGATTACAGGGATACCCCGGATCAGTCATCAAAAGATGTTTGCCTGCTTCTAATAAAGCCCCCATCACCAGCAGCAGTGCACCTGATGCTCCCGGGGTAATGACAATCCGGTTGGGTGAAATGGTCAGTCCATATTGTTGTTGATACCAGTTTGCAATTTTTTCCCGTAACGCCATCAGCCCCAACGATGGCGTGTAAAACGTATCACCTTTTTGTAAAGAAGCAATCGCGGCATTAATAACCGGTTGGGGCGTTAAAAAATCAGGCTCACCAATTTCCAGATGAATGATATCCCTGCCCTGCGCCTGCAGCACTTTCCCCTGTGACAAGATATCCATTACCTGAAACGGTTTAATCTCCAGAGCACGTTGTGTAATGTTAATTGGCTTGAGCATGCAATTCCTGAATTGACTGAGCACTTATGTAATGAGTGATGGCAGATAAACCCGCTAAAACGGTGCAGGGAGAATCGGGTTCACCGAGTTGGTCGACGACACAAACAGCATCGCTGAAATCTTCACTGATAGTATAGGCGTTCACGGTCACCAGGGTAGTTAAACCAGCAGACCGAGCTGATAACAGACCATTTGCAGAATCTTCAATCGCCAGGCATTCATCTGCATCAAGCTGCAATTGTTGCAGGCAATACTGATAAATATCCGGAGCGGGTTTTTTGGCTGGCACAATATCCCCTGCAGCAATACAGTCAAACCAATTCAAAGCATCTTCACCCAATGTTGCTGTAATCAATGCTGTCACATTTTCTGGAGTTGTCGTTGTGGCAATGGCCAGTCTTATATCGGTATCTCTTAATTCCTTCAGCAGTCTTTTCACTCCCGGACGTAACTGAATCGACTGGCTCTCCAATAATTTGACATAGTGTCGAGTTTTATCCTCATGTAATCGGGCAATTATTTCACTGTAATCACCAGCAAAACCACACTGTAAATGGAAGTTTTCCAGATAATATTGAATACGCTCTTTGCCTCCGGTAATGGTCAACAGTTGCCCATACAATTGTTCATCCCAATGCCAGTCCAGACCTGCCTCGGCAAATGCGCGATTGAAGGCAATTCGGTGTCCATGACGCTCGGTTTCGGCCAAGGTCCCATCCACGTCGAATATAACGGCTTTTAAATGTTTCATTTGTCTCTTGATGTAAAAAATGAGTTAAAATAGATCGATTATTTTGCACATGCCAGAAGCTTCTGGTATAGATGCGCCCTTGATTTTTAGAAAGTATGAGGTTTGCCAACATGGACCCGAGCCAAAATGATGTCAAATTCACTCCGTATCAACCGGATAGTGATGAAGAGTACATGAGCAAAGATATGGTAAAGCATTTTCGAGGCATTCTCGAAAAATGGCGCTCACAACTTATGGAAGAGGTTGACCGAACTGTTCATCATATGCAGGACGAGGCAGCAAACTTCCCAGACCCTAATGATCGTGCAACTCAGGAAGAAGAGTTTACCCTGGAATTACGCACGCGAGATCGTGAACGTAAACTGATTAAAAAGATTGAAGAATCACTGATTGACCTTGAGAAAGGTGATTATGGTTTTTGTGAATCATGTGGTGTGGATATCGGTATCCGTCGTTTGGAAGCTCGTCCAACGGCGACACTTTGTATCGATTGCAAAACTTTGGATGAAATCCGCGAAAAGAACCGTGCCTGATTTTATCTAAAGACTCACCTCATACGTGATTAAAAGGTAGGTCCTGAAAGCCCTGTGATGTTGTCATCACAGGGCTTTTTTTATCGTTCATATATATACAGTAAATCCACACCACTTTGGGTGCCGGACTCGGCTTGCAAGGTCCAGATTTTACTTAAGGTATAACGCAACTGAACGGTGCTGACCGGCTCAAAAATACCGATACCGTAGCCTAAATAAAGCTTAGGCGACAGATATTTGCCAATCTGTACTGCAGCGTTATCGGGATTTTCTCCAGTAAACTCAACGGTATCCAGGCCAAAGGTATTGGCAATTTTGTCGCTGATCGCATTACCGTTAGAAATCCCCAGATTAGTGGCTGCCGAGGCCAGCATGGCCGCATCGGCAGCGCTGGCCTGCCCTAATGGGCGTCCAAGCACGATATAAGAAAGCACATCTTCCTGACTCATGGATGGATTAGAAAATAATGTCGCTTGAGGATTATTGGCTGGCCCGGTGATATGAATACCAGCCTGATAGTCAATGCCTTCACGAATTGCCTTAATATCCAAATCCGGATTATCAATAGCTGTCCCGGCAAAACGCACTTTGCCATTATTGATTTTTAATTCCCGACCATAGGCTGCATAAATCCCATCATGGACTGTGATTTGACCATCGCCCAGTAAGATTTCTCCAGCTTCCCCGTATATACGCAAATCCCCGGCCAGACGACCATTAAAACCCAATGCTCGAATTAAGACTTTTTCCCCCAACTCAACGGTAACATCGACATCCGTCGCCAGACGCATTTTTTCATCGGCTACTTCCTGACCAATGACCACCACATCCTGACTGGGAGATACCGTGGTATTGAAATCCATCGGAGCCAGATCGGCAGTGGGTATTTTCAGCCTGCCAGTGACTTTGGCCATTTCTGGTGTAACTTTTAAAATCAAATCCGGTGAAGCAATCACGTAGGCCTCTGGCAGATTCATTAATTCTAATTTGTCCCCCTTAATCGTCGCGTCCAGCAACCAATCAGTATCGGTCATGGTGAAGTCACCAGCCAATTCCAGCTGACCTTCGGCTGACTGAGCTTGTAACAATATTTTCACCCCGGATAAGGGATCCCCATTGATATCGGCATTAATTTCCGACAGGGTAATGCCCATATCAACCAGAAATATCTGCCCATCACGCAAACTGATCGCGGTAGTTAATTCCGGCTGATTTAACGTACCTTCCATATCAACATGCAGTTCCAGTTTGCCTGCCAGTTCATCAAAGGCCAAAGTTTCCAAATTTAATAAGGCGAGGTCTTCAATTGAGTTCTGTATTTGCAACGTGACTGGCGTATCCATGGGTGCTGCCATGACTATTTTGGCTGGCGCGGTTTGTAATCTAGCTTCTATGGGCTGCACTCCGGCGATATCCGGCTCAATCGTAATGGCAACCATGCTTTCGTCTGTCGTCAATTGATAGCGTAAATCAACGGTATTAAACGCAATCGGCTCCTGCTGGCTTACCGCCTCAGACTGCAGTTTTAATAGGCCATCATTTAGCGATAAATTACCTGACCCAGTAATATCGCCCTCAGCTTGCATTGCCAATTGAACTTTACCGGATATATCACCTGATAATTCGGCATAGTCCTCTATCAAGGGTTTAAATGTCTCCACCGAAAGTTGATTGATTTCAATTAGCGCTTGTGCGCCCTCAGCCGAATTTTCACCCTGTAAACAAAGTCTTGCCTGCTCTGAGGATTGCCAGCAGTGTTGTGAAACAATCTGTTTATCGGCTGATAACTGAATGGCACCAGGCTCAAGTAAATGCCAGTTTCCAGCAATCTCGTTGGTGACAGTCATTGACTGCAATTGTCCAGACCATTGATCATCTTTATCCAGGCTGCCTTGCAACAGACTGGATAACGTCCCTAGTTCGGATTGTATCTCCAGTGCCAGTTGATGCTGGTCACGCTTGCCATTCAGGCTCAAATCAATTGAGTCTATATTCTGCTGTGCGATATTAATCGCAGTGGATTGAATGTTAAGTTTACTTTGCTGATTATCAGTCAGATCAATCTGGGCATCCGCTGAAAAATTTCCAATGGTGAGTTCATCTGCCCATCGGATTGCTGAACCGTCCAGATTGGCATTTAACTTTAATTTGGCTAACTCGCCATACAGTTTCCCTTCCCCGTTTAAAGTTCCAAATAATTCTGGATGAAAATCCTGCAGGTTGGGCGATGATAATTTCCAGCTCAGATCCAGCTGTTTCTCTACTTTTCCGTTTAATGACAGTTGTGAATCACCCAAATTCAACTGCAGATTTTCAATATCAATATCGGTATTTACTGCTTGCAGATTGCTATCCAGAGAAAAGTTACGTTCACGTAACATGCCGTTTAAATGTAATTCCTGAATACTGGCCTGAAACTCTCCCTTGCCTTTATCCTGAAATGTGACTTGTGCCTGACCACTGATCCGCCCAGGCCACTCTGTTGCAAATGTGGCAGGGTCAAGTTGTCGTAAAGTCAGTTTGCCATCAACAAACAGGCTTTCCTTCCAATTGATACGCCCACTAAAACCAGCACCGCCATCTGCCAGTTTGGCGTCAGCGCGTATGTCGGTTATGCCTGCTTTCGGACTAGTGGCCAGCAGACTGAGAACCAGTGGAACATCATCAATGATTAAGTCAGAATCTACTGTTAAATCAAAGAGTTCTGACTCACCCTTAAAGCTAAATATTCCTGACTTACTTTCCACATTCATGCCAGTTAAACTGGCAGGAACCTGAAGGTTTTTCCATTCACCATCCAGTTGATAGTTTAACTGGGGCTTCCAGGCAACAACTCCGTTTGCGGCAAGTTCACCTAGTTCAGACGTGACTTCCAGCGAATTTATTGTGGCTTGTTGAAGATCACCTCGCAGATAGGAGTTGATAGTCCATTGTTGTTCCACGGCCTCCATGGAACTGCTCATTATCAAACGATAATCTTGCGGTGATCCATTTAATGAAAACTCACCAGAAGCCTTACCCACCAGCAGTTCTGTATCTGTGTGCCAGGGCCATTGTAATTCTGACCAGCTGCCATTAATTGAAAAAACACTTTCCAGGGGGGCATCAGATATGATGACGTCACCACTTAACTCGGCAAAACTGTTTTGGCCGACTGCCGACATAAGATCGATTCGCCAACTTTTCAAGTCGTCAGAATTCAGACTTAAACTGGCAGATAAAGGAGGATTCACAGCTTCTGACTCCTGCAGCTGAATATCCAACTCTGCTTTGGCGCTATCCAGCGTGCCTTGAGCATTCAAATTAAATGCCGTCAAATCACCCAGATCGTTCTGCAGGATCCTCGACAGAGGCAGCGTTCCACTCTCAAGAGTCAATCGCCAATCCAAATCATCAAGGATATTCCGCACCATCAATGTCTGTTCGGAAGCAAATGGTTCACCCAACTGCTGCCGTAACGTCATCTGCTGCAGATCACCAGTGATGGTACCCGTGGCTGAAATAAGGCCTAAATCCGGGTCATTTAACCGGGCACCATAATTCAGATTGCTCGCATGCGGAGAGCTAAGGTTGACATCGCCAATCAAAGTTAAGGCCAGGATATCGCGATTCAGCCGTAGTGATGAGATGATTAAACGGTCGTAATTCAGCCGCAGTGATGTATCGAACCGATCGAATATAGGCGTTATCTCGCCTTGAAGATTTATTAATTCCGCTTTGGTAATTCGAAAAGAACGTAAATGAATGGCTAATGGAAAACTGATGTCCGGCACTGAAAATGCTTCATCAACAATGGGTTCATCAAGCTCAGCTTTTTGTTTGATTTGCAGTTTATCTATGTGCAACTGGTTAATAATGAAACGACTGGAAAGTAATGACCACAACTGCCAGCGAGCATCGATTTTATCTATGTATACAGAATCACCCTGTTCTGGCTCGTATGAAATACCCTGCAGATAAATTCCATCATAAAGTCGACCACTTGCTTCATTTATCGACAGTTCAGGAAGTGATTGTTGAGTGAAGTTAAGCGCAGCATTAAACCCCGACTTGGTCATCAACAACCAATACAAGCCCGCTGGTACTACCAGCAGCAATATGATTGCGATTATCCATAATGCGCGTTTTATCACAAATCAGGCCCTATCACGATATGCAAACCGAACGGTTTGTCTTCATCAGAAATACCACTGGCCACATCAACTCGTATCAGGCCAACTGGTGAACGCCAACGAACACCCACCCCCACACTATACTCTATTGGATCCGACCAACTATTGAATGCGTTACCAAAATCGGTAAATATGGCAGCGCCCCAGTTTTTAACAAACATATGTTCATATTCGACACTTCCTACCGCCAGATAGCGTCCCCCAATCACTTCATCCAGATCATTTTCCGGGCCCAATGATTCATAATCAAACCCACGAATGCTGTTATCACCACCGGCAAAGAAACGTAATGAGCTAGGTAATTTTGAAAAATCACTGACTTCTGTTGCACCAACAGTTGCACGAGTAATGATGCGGTTTGAATCACCAAAACCCTGAATATATTTTCCGCGTACAACAATCTGACTAAAACTGATATCAGAGAGAACACCTTCAGCGGCACCACTCAACTCCAAACTAACTCGTCCACCTTGTCGGGTATAAAGTGTGTCATCTGCCCAGGTTCTGGCATAAGCAATACCGGGTATCAGTAGCGAAGTAGAAGCAGATTCGTCAGAAACATCAAAACTTTCATTTAAAAACTTGATGCTACCGGTTTCTTCCCAGCCCCAACGCATTCGGTTGTAATAACTCCCAATAGTGATCGAGCGACTTTCACTGGTATCGGTATCTTCTTGTTTATATACGGTATTGAAACCCACCGTATCAATATTTTCACTCCAGAATGGCATCTGGTAATCAGCACCGATTCGATTGGCGATCTGTGATAAACGGCTTTCAACCGAGAGGCGGTGTCCACGATCATTTATGTATCGATTCTGCCACCCCAGACTCATTCTGGCACCTGTATCCGTACCATAACCGATACCCGCACTATAGCGATGCTTTAAATTTTCATTCAGTGAAACTTCAATCGGTACTTCTGCGTTTTCACGGGCACTGGTCATTGCCTGGGCAGAGACTGAAGCAAAATAACCGCTGTTTTGTAAATTATTACGCAAGTTGAGTAATTCATTGGCATCGAATGGTTCACCGGGCTCAAAAGGCGTCATTGCATCAAGTAACCTTTCATTGACGACCGTTTTCGGGAATTCAATGTCGCCAAATCGATAGCGTTGCTTTGAGTCATATACCAGACAAATATCAGCTGCTTTGGCCTCTACATCGACATTAACTTTGCTACAAGTAAAAACACCATCAAAATAACCCCGCTCAGCAGCAATTCTCAGAAAGGCTTTTTTGGTATTTTCGTAACTCTGATGATCAAATTGATCACCGACATTCAAAGGCAGTTTGTTAACCATTTTGGTGAATACCGGATCTGTCTTGGCATCCCCCTCCACAGCCGCATCAATTTGGCGAATGATAATGGGCTGCCCCAGTTCAATTTGGTATTGGGCCAACCAATTGTTTTCATCTGTTTCAGTCAGCTCGGCAGTAATTTCTGCTGAATAATAGCCATACACCGTAAGCATATGCTTCAGCTCATCAACGGCCTGGTCATGTAAGCGCTTAACGCTGCGGGAATCCAACCGGGGACTGTTTTTCTGTCGGTTGATACTCAAACCATTGAGCAGAGTTTCACTCCACTCTTTTTTTACACCCTCAAGCTCGATCTCGATATTTTTTTCTGTGTCTGCCCAAACCATAAAGGGTTGAAACAAAAACAAAAAAAACACCAAGGTGATTCTGCTAAAGCAGTGGTTTGAGGATAACGGCATAGAGTTTCTGTCATGATTACGAAGAATGTGAAAATGATTGAATTTTATTACTGACAATCATTATGACAGTTTCAACTCGACAGTGTTCTTAACTCAGGTTATTAGGGCTTGTTGATCTTTCATCTCCGCCTCTGTTGTGAGCTGAAAAAGCATCAATCAAGGCACGAGGAGCGCCTTTTGTGAGATACATCCATGTATCTCACCCCCATTGGGGGCTTGCGCTCAAAAACGTTCCGGACGTTTTTGTAGTTATTCTAAATAAGTGACGAGCAACGCAGACCGGCGCGCGCCTCCCTGGCGCGCCGGCATACCGTCCATCCGTGGACATAAGTAGTGCTTTTTCAGTCACAACCGGTAGGGCTGGGACTATTTTTGCGGCCGCCTGCGTTGTATGAAAGATCAACAAGCCCTAATCAGTTGGATCTGGGAGATTATCTTTACGAAAAGCACTGGGCGAACAACCAAAAAAATGACTGAAACGACGGCTGAAATGACTTAAGTCATTAAAGCCATAGTTGTAACAAGCTTCCGTAATACTCTGTCCGTTACGAATAGCATCAGCAGCTGATTTCAGTCGAACCTGTTGATGAAACTCACCCGGCGTACAGCCTAACTGTTTTTTAAATTCAACATATAAGCGACTCCGGCTCATACAAGCCTGCCGACATAATTGATCCACATCCAAAGGTTCGCTGAGGTTTTGTTCGAGTGTATGAATTACGGCCGTAATACCGCTGGTATCTGGTGCCCGCTTGCAATAACTCAGCAATACTTCACGCCCCTGTTCACGAAGCAGCCTTATCACCAGCTCCGACACGCCTAAATCCACCAACAGCTCTTTATCGGGATCATTATGAATATAAAAGGAAACCATTTTTTCCAGTAATTGCTGGGTATCGCGTGTGTGATGTTTGTGAATGATACGGGGTTGATACTCCCAGCTATGATCGGGCACCTCGAGTATTACCAAATCCTGCATACGATTAGATATGGCTTGAATACGCTCTCTGGAAATCTCAATTGTCAGACAGGTAGTAGGCTGCTGCTCATTCGCATCCGGGAAATCGATTTCGACATGCTCACCAGGGGGCATGACATAGGATTCATGGGGCACAAACAATTCACCGGAAGCATTGTAATGGTCATGCATCACTTTACGGCCGCTGACCATCCCGCAATACAATAAATGATCCGCATTAAGCGCTACACCTGTTGAGTTGCGATAAGTATCATAAATACTCAGTTCGGTTTCCGGACCATGAAACGTCACTTTATTTTCAATCAGCAACTGGCGATTTTCCCGCCGACTACTTGTTGGCAATGTATTCAGGCTCATAATGCTGTGACCTTAAGGCTGGTTTATCCACTATAAAGAATATGACATTTTCATACATCAAAATAGCAACCCTAACGAACAATGTGTTAACTTTTTTGTCACTTGTGGACTAGCAGTCAAATAATTGGGATTATCAGTCAAGTAGTTTATCCGCTTTAGGATTTATGCTGAGATTTTAAACATAACAATATTATAGAGAGAGAGAATTATGATTTACGCAAAACCAGGTACACCAGAGTCGGTGATCTCATTCAAATCACGTTATGAAAACTTTATTGGCGGCGAATGGGTAGCTCCTGTTAAAGGCGAATACTTTAACAACATTACTCCTGTTACCGGCGAAGTCATTTGTGAAATCCCTCGCTCTGGCGAAGCGGACATCGAATTGGCGCTGGATGCGGCTCATAAAGTCCGCGAATCCTGGGGCAAAACCTCTGTGCAGGATCGCAGTAATATTCTGCTGAAAATTGCCGATCGTATTGAAGCCAATCTTGAAATGCTGGCCGTTGCCGAAACCTGGGACAACGGTAAAGCCGTTCGTGAAACGCTGAATGCCGATATCCCTTTAGCCGCTGATCACTTTCGCTATTTTGCCGGTTGCTTACGTGCTCAGGAAGGCACCATGGGGGAAATCGATGAAAATACCGTCGCCTACCACTTCCATGAACCATTAGGTGTCGTTGGCCAGATTATTCCCTGGAATTTCCCATTACTCATGGCCGCATGGAAACTCGCTCCAGCCCTCGCTGCTGGTAACTGCGTCGTCATGAAACCGGCTGAGCAAACACCCGTCTCGATTTTAATTCTTGCTGAATTGATTGCTGACATCCTGCCCGCAGGCACATTAAATATCGTGAATGGTTATGGTCGCGAAGCAGGTCAGGCGCTCGGTACCAGCAAACGTATTGCGAAAATCGCTTTCACAGGCTCAACTCCGGTTGGCTCTTTGATTATGAAGTACGCCGCCGAAAATATTATTCCTTCAACCGTAGAGTTAGGTGGTAAATCACCAAACGTCTTTTTTGAAGACATCATGCAGCAAGAACAGGATTACATTAACAAATGTGCTGAAGGTATGGTGCTGGCTTTCTTCAATCAGGGTGAAGTCTGTACCTGCCCTTCCCGCGCAGTTATTCAGGAAAGCATCTATGACGAGTTCATCGCTGTAGTTATGGAGCGCGCCAAAATGATCAAACGTGGCAACCCGCTGGATACTGAAACACAAGTCGGTGCTCAGGCCTCTCAGGAGCAATTCGACAAAATCCTCAGCTACGTTGAAATCGGTAAACAGGAAGGCGCTCAATTACTGATGGGCGGTGGTATTGAGCAATTAGGTGATGAATTCAATAAAGGTTTCTACATCGAACCCACATTGATGAAAGGCAATAACAAAATGCGCATCTTCCAGGAAGAAATTTTTGGACCCGTTGTCTCTGTCACCACATTCAAAGATGAAGCTGAAGCTTTGGAAATTGCCAATGATACCGAATTTGGCCTGGGTGCCGGTTTATGGACTCGCGATATGAACCTGGCCTATCGCATGGGACGTGCTATCCAGGCCGGACGCGTCTGGACCAACTGCTACCATCATTATCCTGCCCATGCCGCCTTCGGCGGTTACAAAAAATCCGGTGTCGGTCGCGAAACACACAAGATTGCTCTGGAACATTATCAACAAACTAAAAATCTGTTGGTCAGCTACAGCACCAGCCCACTCGGTTTTTTCTAAAAATTACTGCGTGTAAAACCAACTCTCCCCTAAGCATGCCTTTCGGGAGAGTTTTTTTATTGGATGCTGACTACATTTAACGCTGACAGCGGGCTATACTCAAAAAAAGAGAAAGATAAGGTAAGGTATTTATGGCTCAGAATAATATTGAATCAACTCTTCACGAAAACCGGCACTTTCCACCGTGCGAAAGTTTCTATAAAGACTCTGCTTTAAACCCTAAGAAACTTGATGCGCTGTACGCCAAAGCTGCTGATGATTATCAAGGTTTCTGGGGCGACTTAGCCAGGGAGGAACTCGACTGGATTAAACCCTTTAATAACACGCTGGACGACAGCAATGCGCCTTTTTATAAATGGTTTGCTGATGGTCAGTTGAATGTTTCCTATAACTGCCTCGACAGACAATTAAAAAACAACGCTGAAAAGACTGCCATTATCTTTGAAGGTGAGCCAGGTGATATTCAACACATTACCTATCAAATGCTCTACGAAAAAGTCTGTCTGTTTGCCAATGCTTTGAAAAAGCAAGGTATCAAAAAAGGCGATCGGGTCATCATTTATATGCCAATGATTACTGAAGCCGTGGTGGCGATGCAGGCCTGTGCCCGAATTGGCGCCATACATTCAGTCGTCTTCGGAGGCTTCTCAGCAGAAGCATTAAAAGATCGCATCGAAGATACACAGGCTAAACTGGTCATTACCTCAGATGGCGGGCATCGGGGCGGCAAAATCATTCCACTGAAAAATACCGCTGATCAAGCCTTAAGCAAGGGCTGTGAAAGCGTCGAAACGGTTATTGTGTTTGAACGTTGCAGCAATGACATTATCATGCAGGATGGTCGGGATATCTGGTGGCATGATGCTGAACAAGGTCAATCTGCCCAATGTGACCCTGAACCGATGGAAGCTTCAGATCCGTTATTTTTGCTCTACACCTCAGGCTCCACCGGAAAACCAAAAGGTATTCAACATTCATCAGCCGGTTACCTGCTTAATGCTATTACCACTATGCGCTGGGTATTTGATATTCAGGAGAAAGATGTATTCTGGTGTACCGCAGATGTTGGCTGGATAACCGGGCATACCTACGTTGCCTATGGACCGCTGGCAGTCGGTGCCACCATGATTATTTATGAAGGTGTTCCCACTGTCCCTGATGCCGGACGCTTCTGGGATGTTTGCGAGCGCCACCATGTCACCATTTTCTATACCGCACCCACCGCTATACGGGCTTTGATGAAAGCAGGTGATGCCATACCGCAGCGTTATAATCTCTCACATATGCGCTTATTAGGCACAGTTGGCGAACCCATCAATCCGGAAGCCTGGATGTGGTATCACCGTGTGATTGGGCAGGAACGTTGCCCCATTGTGGACACCTGGTGGCAGACAGAAACCGGGGCGCATATGATCGCTCCTATCCCTGCTGTGACGGTTACTAAACCAGGTTCTTGCACGCGTGCCCTACCCGGTATTGATGCAGCAGTAGTTAATGAACAGGGTGAAGCGCTTGGTGCCAATCAGGGTGGCTTTTTGGTGATTCGTAAACCGTGGCCATCCATGATTCAAACTATCTGGGGTGATGATCAACGTTATAAAGACACCTATTGGCCGTATTTCGATGGTAAATATTATCTGGCTGGTGATAGTGCCCGTCTGGATGAGGAAGGATATTTCTGGATCATGGGCCGGATTGACGATGTGCTCAATGTCTCCGGACATCGTCTGGGCACCATGGAAATTGAATCCGCATTAGTCGCCCATGAAGCGGTTGCTGAAGCGGCAGTGGTTGGAAAACCCCATGATGTCAAAGGTGAAGCGGTCTTTGCCTATGTTGTATTAAAAGGCGACCGTCCAGAAGGTGGCGTTGATGAAGATATGACCAATGAATTGCGGGCCTGGGTAGCTGAGCAAATCGGACCTATCGCCAAACCTGATGAAATTCGTTATTCCGATAATCTGCCAAAAACCCGCAGCGGTAAAATCATGCGTCGTTTACTACGCACCATTGCCAAAGGTGAAGAAATTACGCAAGACACCTCAACACTGGAAAACGAAGGCATTTTGTTGCAGCTACAAGGTAAGGCTTGATGGCGAAAGCCGAAACCGAAAGTCAGGAAAATCAACGACTGGATAAATGGCTTTGGGCTGCGCGGTTTTACAAAACCCGCAGCCTTGCCGTTGAAGCAATCAATGGCGGTAAAGTTCATGCAAATGGACAACGCACAAAGCCCAGCCGCACGATTCATCCCGGCGATCAATTAACGATTTCCCAGCCACCTTATGAATATGTTATCGATGTATTAGGTCTGCAAAAACAACGTCGCCCGGCCAGTGAAGCCCAATTGTTGTATCAGGAAACCTCGGAAAGTCGTGAGAAGCGCGAACTGTTACGTGAACAAATCAAAAATGAACCATTAGGTTTCCGTGATCAAAAAGGCCGTCCCAGCAAACGTGATCGTCGGCATATTATTAAATTTACCCGGGGTGACTAATGGATAAACCTTCCCTGCTCAATTCTGCAGATAAAAAGCTTCCAGCATTACGTTATGCCGTCGAACTGCAAAAAACGGCTGCCGGAATTGGTTTTGACTGGCCGCATATTGATGGAGTAATTGCCAAAATTCATGAAGAACTCGATGAGGTTGCTGCAGAACTTGATGATGCAGATCCAGATAAATTACAGGAAGAAATTGGCGATCTGTTGTTTGCTATTACCAATCTTGCCAGACACCTGAATATCGATCCGGAACTCGCGATTCAGCAATGTAATCAGAAATTTCTGCGCCGCTTTCACTTCATTGAAACGCAGATAATCAAACAACAAAAAACACTTCAAACGGCCTCATTAGATGAGCTTGACGCATTATGGGATGAAGCCAAAATTAACGAGAAAAAGAATTAGGTTAGAAGCTTAACTATTTGTTATTAATCATCTAAAAGTAAACGATAGGCCTGCATGGAAGATTCAGTAAACCCATTTTTCTCATAAAATCGATGGGCTGAATCATTGTCATTGTCTGTGAGCAGGGTGATGCGTTTACACCCCTTTTCTCTGGCAAATTGAATCGCATATTTCAATAATGCTGACCCAACCCCATGACCACGATTTTGTGGGGCAATGACCATATCTTCCAGAAGCGCTACCCGGCTTCCCAGAGCCGTTGATACGCTATAAAGCAAATTCACCATGCCAATAATCTGATCCGCTTCCTTTGCCACCAGAATATCGCCGATACCATCGCCTTCAATAATCGCACCCAATCCCAGAGCCTGTAGTTCGCTATCGGGTTGAAATTCGGCTTCCTGACTGAACAAGGTATCGAGTAACAAACACAACTGCGGGATATCCGTGCTTGCGGCTGTTTGTATTTCCATCACTTATCCGGCAGAACTTAACGAGTTTTCTGTTTGAAACTGCTCCAGACCGGTATACACCAGAAAGTGTTTACCTTTGGCGCGAGCCACCATGCCAATCCCAATATCCTGAGCGATACTCAGTCCCATCTCGGTCACGCCACTGCGTGATAACAATAACGGCACCTGCATCTGTGCCACTTTTATCACCATTTCGGAAGTCAGCCGGCCAGTGGTATAAAAGACTTTACCGTCCCCTTTGATATCATTCAGCCACATCCAGCCTGAAATCGCATCAACGGCATTATGACGGCCCACATCCTCAACAAAACTTAATACATCATTTCCTTGACAAAGCGCACAGCCATGGACTGCTCCCGCCTGTTTATACATTTCATTGTATTCGTTTAAAGCTTGTAAAACGTCGTAGATAGACTGAGCGCTGAATTCCGGACACTGCAATTTCATTTCAGACAGTGAATCCATCACATGACCAAACATGGTGCCCTGCCCACAACCGCTGGTAGCAATACGTCTGGACATTAGTGAATCAAGATTGTTTTTCTGTTGATAGGTGGTGACCGCAACGGCATCCACATCCCAATCCACCTGTATTGATTTGATATGTGTTAATTCGTCAACCAGTCCCTGATTACGCAGATACCCCAGCGTGAGTAACTCAGGCTGACCACCCAGTGTCATCAGCGTAACAATCTCACGGTTATCCAGATAAATGGTCAGCGGCCGTTCGCCGGTTAATGACACCTCACGGGATTCGCCTGACTCGTCTAACACGGTAGTGGTATGCAGGCGATTAATGCCCTGATTGGTCATTTCAGGCTGGTATCTAACCACCGGTGACACTCATATGGCGGAAGATAATGGGCTGTTCTTTGATATTAAAGTCATGACCTTTAGGTTTGATATCCATCGACTGAATAATTGCCTGTTTAAGTTTATCGATATCGCCAGGATGACGGCGGATAATATCGCGCAAATCCATCGAATGTTCCTGCCCCAGACACAACAGTAAACGCCCTTCAGTGGTCACCCGAACTCGATTACAGCTTTCACAGAAGTTGTGACTGTGGGGAGAAATAAAACCAATTTTGCTGTTGGTGCCAGCCACCTGGAAGTAACGTGATGGGCCGCCGGTATTGGCAATACTGCTCTGCAAGTCAAAATGCTTTTGTAATGTGGCCAGTACTTCATCACTACTACAATAGCTTTCATTTCGATTATGAGTCACCTGCCCTAAAGGCATCTCTTCGATATAGGAAATATCCAGATCATTATCGATGGCAAATTGCGCCAAATCGACAATCTCGTCATCGTTGCGGCCTTTCATAATCACCGCATTCAATTTGATTCGTTTAAATCCAGCCTGTTTGGCGGCATCAATTCCGGCTAATACCTGAGTTAATTCACCCGTGCGGGTTAACTCCCGAAAGCGATCAGCATTTAATGAATCAAGACTGATATTAATACGGTCCATACCGGCTGCAGCAAGCTTTTCAGCGTACTTCGGTAACTGTGAGCCGTTGGTGGTCAGGTTCAGCTCTTTAAGCGATGTAGTCTGCTTCAGCGCACCAATCTGCTCTATCAGCCAATCCACATTGCGCCGCACTAGCGGCTCACCGCCGGTAATACGGACTTTTTCCACACCCAGTTCACAAAACGCTTTGACCAGAAAGGCGATCTCTTCCAACGTCAGCAGACGTTCGCGTGGCATGAACGTCATTTCTTCATCCATGCAATACACACAACGGAAATCACAACGATCAGTGATCGAAATGCGGACATACGACACGCGTCGTCCAAAGTTATCGATTAATTGTGTTTGTTTATCCGTCATGATGTTTATTATGCGCTAGCTTCGCTCTTTATCAGAAATATCGCAGGCCTTTGCGGTAGAAAAGCCAAACAAGGCATACCCGCCGCAGCGTCCACTTAAACCATTAATCAGCAGTCCCAGCCCCAGCAAGGCCCACCAACTTTGGTAATACAATGCAATCACTATTATAAACAGACCGATTATGATGCGTAACGTTCTATCAATATTGCCGAGATTCTTTTTCATTGCATTACTCCAGATACAAACAAGCCCCTTTGCAGGGGCTTGAATGAATCAATATACAGACTGCTGAATCAATCGTTGCCGGAGAAGGCACCAATTAAATGCAACAGACTGGTAAACAGATTGTAGATACTGACATACAAGGTCACAGTCGCCATGATGTAGTTTGTTTCACCACCGTGAATGATGTTGCTGGTTTCATACAGAATCAAACCAGACATCAACAGCACAAACATTGCAGAAACAGCCAGAGATAAACCCGGCATATTAAAGAAGAATGCTGCCAGACCGGCCAGGAAAGCGACCAAAATACCGACAAACAGGAAACCGCCCATAAAGCTAAAATCTTTTTCAGATTTAATCGCATAAGCAGACAAAGCTAAAAAGACAATTCCGGTTGCGCCCAGCGCTTGCATAACAATCTGAGGTCCGTTAGGTAATCCCAGATAAGCATTAACGATAGGACCTAATGTCAGCCCCATAAAACCGGTCAGCGCAAATACAGAGGCAATGCCCCATACGCTGTTGCGTAACTTAGCCGTCAGGAACAACAGGCCAAAGTAACCAATTAGGGTAATGATAATACCCGGATGTGGCAGGTTAAGAACCATTGACACCCCAGCTGTAACAGCACTGAAACCCAGCGTCATCGCCAGCAGTACATAGGTGTTACGCAATAACTTGTTGGTTTGCAGCGCAGACTCGCGCGAACGTACAACTGTTGATTGAGTATCGTAATTCATCAGTTTATTTCTCCATTACTCAGTAAAGTTATTGATGATAGGTTGTTCATCCAATGGACATCATCCTACCGGATAAGTTCTAAATGGCAATAGCTATATAAATTTTGCATTCACTGTTGTCAGATTAAGTCATTCCTAGTAATATGCCGCGTCTTGGAGGGATGGCAGAGCGGTTGAATGCACCGGTCTTGAAAACCGGCGTGGGTTTATAGCCTACCCAGGGTTCGAATCCCTGTCCCTCCGCCAAAACAAACTAACGGACTTCGGTCCGTTTTTTTGTGTCTGAGGTTTGGAAAAGTGATCTTAGCTGTTATGTATTTAGAAATTGTTTCAGGCACTATCGAAATTACTTTCCCTGCTTCGAGTAGCAACAAAGTTACCGAAGGAAAGGAAGTCGAAAGAATAAGAGAACATCAATGAAACATGACTCCCTTGGTTCAAGAACTTCTCTATTATGTTTCGCTGACTCGACGTTGCGACCAAATACCTGAAACCCCGGAACAGGCTCTGCGTGACCTCCTGCTGACTCACCCAATAATCTTTCGACAGCCAATGTTCCGGCCATAGCTTAAAAAATCATCTTTGTTTGCCGTCCGTTTTTTCATTTTCTAGCAATCTCTTTTTCAAGTTAACGCCCGCGTAACGGGTTGGTTTGAAGCGTCAGCGGAAAACCTGTCACAGTTGACGAGCTTGTTATGTGTATATACACTCAATTTTATACACACCAATGAGGATAAGAGCATGCGTACCAACATTGAAATTGACGACAAACTGATGAGTGATGCGCTTGAAGCTACGGGCCTCAAAACCAAAAAGGAGGCAGTAGAGCAAGGCCTTAAAGCCTTGATTAGGCTGAAAAAACAAGAGGGCATCAAGCGCTTCAGAGGTAAACTTGAGTGGTCGGGCGACCTAGACGACATGAGGAGTGCTTCGTGATCCTTGTAGACTCCAGTGTCTGGATTGACTATTTCAGCGGCAACGACTCTAAAGAGGCCGATTTTCTTGACCGTACCTTGGGTAATCGCGCAGTTGCTATTGGCGACCTGATACTTACGGAAGTGCTTCAGGGGTTTCGGCATGAAAAGGACTACAAAATTGCCAAGAGCATGTTGGAGGAGCTTACCGTATTTGATCTTCTCGGAAAGAAAATGGCTATAAAAAGCGCGGACAATTTCCGAACGCTGCGTAAGAAAGGAATTACTATCCGGAAGACTGCCGACGTTATCATTGCATCGTACTGTATTGAGCATAACCTTCCTTTACTATTCTCAGATAAGGATTTCCAACCCCTCATAGAACACTTGGGTCTGCGAAACGCCGCATACACATAAACACATAACGATTTAAGCGCATTGTTATAAACACAACTACTCACGTTTTGAAAATATACGCTCCACCTCATTGCGCAAAGGTCTGAAAAAGAATTTTCTTCCAAGCAAAACAAGGCATTCATGTTCGGGAGCTAAAAGTTTGAATATTTTCCCGACAGGATCATCGGCGATAGTATGTGTATCGATAATTGGCGTTGGAATCATTAGGGTCAGAGTGTTTGATTTTTAGCTTGCTCACGAAACTTCTCCGATTTCCTGTTACCACCACGATTAGCATGCTCCACAACTTGATACTTCGTGGAGAAGTCTTTGAGTTTATCTAAATAAACGGTGTAATCCTCATCAGCAAAGAAGATAGCTTGACGAATATTGCCTCGTTGAATGATATGTTGAGGACAGTCTTTTATAAACAATCTTGGTAATCGGGCCATGAGCAATCCTTGCTTGATGACGATAATATTTATTTAATCAATTTGAACAAAATCAAACACTCTGACCCCATTGATTACGGGATCAGTAAACCACTACACTCTGACCCCATTGATTACGGGATCAGTAAACCACTACACTCTGACCCCATTGATTCTACAGCGTAATTTCAGCATTTGTAGCACAGCTGCTTCCTGAAAAAGCTCAGGCTGCCGTTGCTGAAATGTTTAATTATCATGAGTCGCCAGAGATGGATACCCAAGAATCGATGAGGCTATAAGACTTAATACTGAGAAATTTCATTTAAAACAAAGGCATGATTATAAGTTAGATGATTGGAATGGGAAAAGAAAATTCTAAGGTCGAAAAGTCACACCCCAGGTGATATCAGTAGATCCTTCAACCGTGCATAAATGGTGAGCTGGAATATTGACCAGCTCATCACCAAGTTTTACCTTGCCAAGGTTAATAATCCAGTCAGATCCGGGTTGTGGTGGCTTTGTATCGAATTTAATGTAAACGCTGCCGTAGGGTGAGTTAAACCTATTTCTCCTATGCAGCTCGTCTGAGTTTATATCGATAATGCCTTGCCCTATAGAAGTATCCGGTTTAGCTGAGGTTACAGCACTAACCAGATAGATATCAGGCTCTGCCCACACTCTATCCCCATCTGAATTTTCAACATAGGCATATTGTGTTGAATAGAGCATCGGGATCCCTTCATCTCCAGAGGTCCACCCGTGATGTGCGTTGTACCATTTACGTCCATGATGAAAAGCCGTTATCCTCACCCAGAAAGCATCTTGGCTGATAGGCGCATCGCCAAAGTATTTCCAATTGGTAATGCTAGGAACGATCAGGAATTTAATCGGCTGCTTGCCAGCTTTGGATGGGATCATTGCATGAATTTGCCTGGCCTCAACATCACGGCAAACCGTCGAATGAGTATCGATGTGATGGATCATGCAGCCATTGATGGTGAAAGGAATGGCTAGGACTAATAGTAATTTGATGCTTTGCATTTACTTTCCCTGTTTATGCGATTTTCGCTATCTCGGCGAAGCCTGACAAGTTCTTTATTCAGCTCAGCGTCAGCCATATTTTTTGAGTGCTTGGCACGCCATTGGCCGTCTTGAAATCATTAGGGTCAGAGTGTTTGATTTTTTGTTTGCTCACGAAATTTCTCCGATTTCCTGTCACTACCACGATTAGCCGGCTCCACACGTCGGTTAACCTGTGTTTCAATCTGTCGTTTAAAACGCTCACTACCCAACCCCCATGCTTTATTGGTTGCTGCTCTTATTAATTCTAATGTGTTGTTTGATAAGTACTCATCAAACAAACCAACATACCGTGAAATCCTTTCAGTTTCGGTATCGCCTAGCTGCTCGTATAGAGCATGCGGCGTTAACAACTCGATTGCCTTCCCCACTGCATTCGCTTGATAACTTGACCAAGGATATTCTACTGGATGGTCTACCATGCCAGCTCTGACAGGGGTCATTTCGATATATCGCATTACGGTGAATAAGTAGTTATCGCTATCGACAAGTGTTGATTTATATCGTCCTTCCCACAAAGTACCCGTGCGTTGATAGGTTTTATTAATGCACAAAACATAATAACGCCCTATTGATTGCATCATTTTACTGATAGCACCCTGCGTATGCAGTTGAAAGTAATAAATGAACGTGATTTGTCATTAGTACATAAGCATGTACTTTCACTTGATACTTCTCGGAGAACTCTCTGAGTTTTCTAAATAGACCGTGTAATCCTCATCAGAAAAAAAGAGAGCTTGACGATTATTGCCTCGCTGAATGATATGTTGAGGACAGTCTTTTATAAACAATCTTGGTAATCGGGCCATGAGCAATCCTTGCTTGATGACGATAATATTTATTAATCAATTTGAACAAAATCAAACACTCTGACCCTATTGATTTCCGGGCCACCAAATGCCTCAATGAGATAGTCCTGCCAGCTACCTGCCTCGAAGGGCACACCAAACAAAGTACCCTTAACACCCTGAATGCCACCGGTAAGGCCAAGGAATTTTTATGGCGCTCCGCAAGCCGGTTGTGTTTTAGCCCAGTCGCTGGAGCAATCTCCCGTGAAGTGGTAACCGCTGCGAATCATACAACGCTGCCAATCAATCATAAGACGGTTATAAGCCACACTTTCTGTTTCGTCAGGGAGGAGCGCTTTGTCGAAATCGGGTTTATAAATACCACCGGCTGTAACTCCTCCAGATCGGCAACTCAATGAATCTTTTTGACGCACATCTTCCTTTATTCCTTCCTTCTCCCAATAGGCGATGTAGGGTTTGATAGATTTCAGGTACTCGTCACGACCTGTAGTGAGTCCGGGCCCTGCTTGAAACATCAGCTCACAACCCGACATCAGCCAGCACATCAAACTCAATGAGGCCCATAGGGCAAAGTACCCCTTCATTTCGTTGATCCCAACATAATAGAAATAGCCTTCCATACCTCTGCCGGTAACAATGTTGCGGCGGCAAAAGGAGCTGAGGGCACAAGCGCGACGGCGGACCACGCGCCATAACTCTTTGCTTCCGCTTCCGTCATCCCACGTTTTGCATTACCTTGTTCATCATACAATCCACTAATCTGTCCACCGATGAAATCATGTGAGCCGCCAAATGCCTCGACAAGATAGTCCTGCCAACTACCGGCAGTATAAGGCATGCCGAATATTGAGCCTTTTATGCCTTGGATGGCACCGAAGGTACCAGACAATTTCCGTCCCTCGTCAGTATTGAGCCAGTCGCTTAGAGATTTACCGTCTGCTCCATTTCTATTCCATTGAATCTTTCCATCTTGAAGAACCAACTTCGGGATACCGTTACCATCAAGTATCTTATTACCAAATGCATCTTCTTCTGTCTTACAACGTTCGTTCGCCGAACCACACAATGCATCCAGATCAATCCGCGTACCGCCGGTTTTGGTGGGGTCTAGATCCCATTTTCCACCAACGCTTTTACCTGAGGTGTTCGATAAAATGAATGCATCTCCATTACCGGAGTCATCGATCACGTCTGGAGTCAACCTTGAGTTTTCAATGGTGATCTTGCGCAGCTCTTCCGAAGCGGCTGCCAAGCTTTCACGGGTGAGCGCCGTGCCGCCCAAGCCTGTCACGCCCCCAATCAGCACGTTGAGAACATGGGTCTCCAAGCGCAGTCGGTCGACTTCAGCCTGCAACGATTTTTGTTGCTCGGGATCAGTTTCGGCTGCATAACGTTCACGCAGGGCGTTCATCTGCTTTTCGGCGTAATTATCAACCGCATGGCTTGCCTGCTGGCCAAACTCTTGTGTGATTTTTACTTGCGCTTCAATTTCCTTGGCAACTTTTTCCGCATCAAATATTGGGGAAATCGTATTAGCAGTTGAATTACCCTGGCTATCGACTGCCTCTCCGTGTTCGTTAATATGCACATCTCGGTTGAGCTGGGCAATCGTGGTCGCGGCATCATTGCCGGTGAGGGTTTGCTGGCTGTAGTTATCGGTGATGTTCAATGTGCCTAAACTGATAGCACTAACGGTAACGCTTTCTGCTTTATCGCTATCACTGCCGATGCCAGCTCCTGACAGTTGCGGTAAGCCTGCCTGAATACCGCCGCCTATAGTTGCTGAGGTGGCCTTGCCATCATATTCAGCCTTGTTGCTGATATCCGATACGGTGAGAGTTTCCGTGGTCAAACTGTTTTTGTTGTCTTCAATGGCTTTCTCAGTCGATGCAATGATGGCCCCCTTAAGATTGGTATTACCCGCGACGTTGACTTGGAAGCCTTCATCCCGGGAGAAGATACCAGCTTGTTTATTGACGCTGGCGTAGTCAGATTTGGTTTTACTATCGCTGTAGTTAAAGCTGCCTCCCATTTTCCCATAACCTACTGAGATACTGCCGCCGATACTTTTCTGCTTATCCTTGTACGTGCTGGTATCCTGCAGGCTCTGGATATTAAGGTTGCCAACCCCCGAAGTACCCACATCAGCTACCACTTGTTCACCCCGCACTTGTGCACCAATGATGTTGGTATCTGTGCCGCTTTCCAGTGTGATCTTATTGCCCGCTTGCACCATACTTTCTGTCCAGGCCACATCTGTGCCATCAGCCTTTCCCTTACTTCCACTTGCGCCTACGGTGAGTAGCAAACCGTCGGTGCCAAAGCTCACGCCGATACTGGCAGAGCTACCGCTATTTTTACTTTTTAGCGTGTCGGTGTTTTTAGCCGCAAGTAGATTAACTTGGTCATCGGCTGTAATCGAGATGTTGTCGCCCGCCTTGATGGTACTGCCCACCACATTAACATTAGATACTTGGTCAGCCCCTATGGCACTGATAGTGATATCCCCATCCGCCATCACCTGACTGCCTTGGGTACTGGTATGGGTTTGTGTGACGGTACTACTGCTCTTTGATGAGCCGATGGAAAGGCTAAGGTTGATGCCCCCTGCTTGATTAGACGCATCGGTCAAACCATTGCCCGTAGGCTCTGCAGACAACGCTTGCTGGGTGGAATCATAAGCACTCTTTGCTGCCAAGGCTGTGGCGCCTGCCGCCAATGCCTGCATACGGCCATCGGAGGTGTTGCTGGCCGCTTCATTCATTTGTTGCGCCGTTTGAATGGCAGAGATAACCGGGCTGGTAATGGCAAGTGTTAAACCACTCTGCTTGAATTTAGTTTCTTGCGTGCTATCGCGGGTATTTTGTCCGGCAACGATATTGACTTGCTGGGCGCTGATATCGATATTGCCTTGTGGGGCCAGCACATCGCTGGCGGTTTGGGTATAGCGTTTACCTGCTTCAATCGACACATCACCTTTCACACTGCCTACGGTACTGCCAGTTAGGTGGGTGCTGTTTGTGGTTTGCTTGGTGTTAAGTTGGCTGCTGCCCAGGGTGATGCTGGCACCACTAGTGCTGAGGCCACTGGTTTTGGTTTTACGTTCGTGAAATTCGTAAGCCGTGTTGTTGGCAGCAGTGATATTCACATTGTCGCCAGCACTTAAGCTGGTGCCGTTATCGCTGACAATATTGCTACCACGAATATTCAGGTCGTTATCCGCTTGTAGCGTGACGCTATCGCCGCTGATATTGCTACTGATGCTGCTATCCGACTCAAAGGTATCGCGTTTGGTTTTGGTTTTGCTGCTGAAGGTGCTGCTTCTTTTTACCTTGCGCCCGGCATCGAAGTTGCTGGTTTCTCGACCTTCGAGGATGTTGATATCTTGCGTTGCGGTAATATCAATGGTGCCAGCTTGACTGGTGATGCTGGCGGCGGTGGCATTAAAGTCATTGCCAGCGTTGAATGCCATATCGCCGGTGGTTTCAATGACACTGCCAATATCCTGCGTGCCACCGTGTTTTACATAATTTTTTGCATTGCGGATGCTGCTGTTTTGTTCGGCAATCTGCACCGTGCCAAGATTAATGTTTTCCCCAGCATTGATTTGCGTGACGCCGCCCTCGCTTCGGTTGACAAGACTGGCGGCCATCAGATTTACGTCATTCCCTGCTGAAGCAACAAGGATGGCATCGGGGTTGCTGACATACAGTCCGGCAACGCGATCTATATTGGTCCGACTGAAACTACTGGCACCTTCACGTTGTTTGCTGCTTTGTGTCGTGCTCTGCAGATTAATATCATTGCCAGCCTCCAGCAGCATGGCATCGTGGGTAACAACTTGGCCGCCAACGTTATTGATATCGTTATTGGCTTTTAATAGCGTGTTATCAGCGACTATCTGACCGCCCAGATTATTAAGATTGTCGGCATTCAGGGTGAGCAACTCGCGACCAGCGATCGTACCTTGATTGGTTGCATCACCAGAAAGATTCATTGTGACAGTATTGCCTGCCATCATTCCGGTGGTTGGCTGAAGGTCTTCCGCCTGAAGTCGCACATAAACTTTTGGTACCAATGCTTGGGTGATGCTGCCGTCCGGCAAGGTCACGGTTTGTTCAACTAACCAGACAATATCGCTGGTGAGCTGCGCCACCTGCTCAGCAGATAGTGCAACGCCGGGGATAAGTTGTAAGGCATCCACTTCCGTCAGGGCCGATGTCATTAAAGCCTGATATTGCGCTTCGTCATTGGCATGTCCGTCCAGGAATCTACGGCCGGTTAATTGGGCGACTTGTTCACGCACCAGTCGTTGCTCATAAAAGCCATCGCCTAAACGCTTTTGGGTGATGACTGGGTCGAATGCCAGTTGCTGCAACATATAGTCTGAACTCAACCATGAGCGGTAATCGGCAAAGCGTGGATTGGTTTCAATCAGATATTCTGCTGCGATATCAGGGCTGGCTTGAAACAGACTGTTGGTAACCACGGGAACCGTTGCTGAGCTGACGGTGGTGCCGCTGCCGGCAGGCAGCGTGTTTTGCGTGACTTTCGTGGTGGATAAGTTAAAGGTGGTGACAACATCCGCTGGATTGTATGCGCCCAGATAATCCACATCATATCTAAAACCACTGCCGCTCCCATCGTAATCATAATAGTAGGCATGGCCTCTGGATCGAATTCTGATTTCGCCTTGGCTATTCAGATTTTGCAAACTGGCACCACTGATATCCAAGTTGCCGCCAACAATGATTTGGCTATCACTATTGGTGATAGATCCGCTAATGGTCATATCACCACCAGAAAGTATCTGACTCGGGGCGGAATCGGTCACTTGTGTTTCTCGGGTAACGGTGGTGCCCAGATAACGATAATATTCTCTGAAGTACTGGCTGCCTGCCCAGCGCCAGGAAATGCTTTCATCACCAATTCGCGCGCCTGGGTAGTCGGCTGCATTTAAGATAACGTTGGTCGCTTGTGGGGTAAAGCGGTCAAAACTGCCAGAATCGATCTGTACCAGTTGTGTGACCAAATTGGCATTCAGGTTTTGTAAGTCGGTGATGGCGAATGTTGCATCAGCCATGGCCTCTATCGTTGCGCCGTCATTGATCAGCAAATCTGCAGAGCCGATGGCTTGGTTGGCGGCATCCAGACTGCCCGCAATCACCAAATCGCCTGCGCTGAATATCAAACTATCATGGCGATTTTCAATACTTTCAGCACCTATATCGAGCCGTTCCCGGGCAGCAATTACAGCGCCTGCATCATTGCCAAGGTGTGCCACTTGAATGGCAAGTTGATCACCAAAAATGCTGCCGGTTTGGCTATTGATCAGAGTGTCTGCGTTGATCTGCGTTTCTACGCCGTCAATCAGGCCCCGATTAGTGATCGTATCAACGGCCGTAATCTGTGTATTAAGGCCGGCAATTTCCCCATCTACCGCATTGTCGATGTTGTGGGCGCTCAGATATAGCGATTGGCTTGCCAAAATGGTCGATTGATTGGTGATATCGCCGCTGGTTTGTAAATCAAGGTGACCGCCGGCTTGCAGTTCACCGGTATGAACGTAATCTGAAGCTAGGTTAATGGTAATGTCATCCTCTGCTGTCACGCTGCCATCACTCTCAAGGCCTGTGACATCCAACTGAATATTATTTTTAGCGCTGATAGTGCCGGTATTTTGCAGCATGCCATCGGCAGTAATACTGACAGCACCCACACTGGCGCCAATCTCACTGGCGTTACGAACAGCCAAACCTGTCTCGGTACCCACCATGTGGATTTTCCCCGCATACATGCCACCTAGTGCGGCAACGTCAATCGCAAAAGCAGGAGTGGCAATGTCGGCATCAGGGACGATAGAACTTACATTGGTCTGATTACCGTTGCTATCAACACTTACCTTGTTCGTACCCGTAGTAATATTGAGACTGTTCGCCCAAATACCAGCGTTCACACTCACTGCATGGGCAATCACATTCGTAAAGTTCGTTTGTGACGTATCAAGTCCATCACCTAAAAAATTAATATTTCCGCCTCCTACACGGTAGCCGAGCAGATTACCGTTATTCATAATCGGCTTGCCAGTCGTCAGGGTGGCGCGATTAGCATTGATAAAGCCACAACCGTCACAACTGATACCCGCCGGGTTGGCGATGACCACCTGTGCGCGACTACCAGCCACTTCAATATGGCCGTTCAGCAAACTGGGATTATGACTGTTCACTTCATTCAAAATTACTTTGGCTGTGCTCCCTGCAAGGTAGGGATTTCCTTGAACCCAACCGCCGAGTTGGGTTTGGCTATTGTTGTTGCTGTTATTGAGGATAGCGCCTTGCGACTTTACATCAAATTGGCGATAAGCATTACGCGAGACGCCAGCGCCACTGGGGGTCTGAATATTGACCAGTGGCAAGCCATTGGCCGTTTCATTGATAATCGGTCTCTGATTGGCAGGAGCATTCGGGTCAGCAATGATGTCTGCGAAGGCATGGCTGGTCATCATTATCATGCCGCTCATGATAAGCATGGAAACTATCAACGGACGTAGAGTGGCGTTAATTATTGCACAAGGCGTTTTTGGGGCAATTTGGCTATTCTCCGATGAATAGCTTCCAACGTTTTCCCCAACCACCATCATCAAGCCTCGTGCTTTGTTGAAAACAACTCTGAATTTATTTTTGTTCATCCTTTTTAATCCCTTATTGCAGATGATTCAGTGAAACGTAAATCAGAAAGTCAGGTTCAAATTGAAGCCTGCTGTTGTACTTGCTGTTTCAAATCCTTTGGGCTTTTTAAGCGCTTTACCCACAAATACGTCATAGCTAAAACCTTTATAGCCACCTCTTAAACCCAGTACAATTCCTGCCAGTTGTCTGCCCAATAACAGATCGCTGGATTGACCACCGACTTCGCCATAATCAAGCCCCCAATAAACTGCCTGACCTGTATTACCGATCAATGCACTCAGGTCATTACGCAAAAACCAGCCGTTATCGGCACTTAAAGACAGTTGCCCGTCAAAGCCGCGAACGGTGTACCGATTACCAATTGATAGGCGGTCCTGCGGTGTTAAAGGTGTGAAATTGTATTGCCCACGAATTTGGGTTGAGTAACGTAAAGCCTGTTCACCCCAAGGGGCTTTAATGGTAAGAGGTAGGTTGAAACCCAGATCAGCCGTGAGTATTTCCATACGTGATGTGCCTTCGTCGAAAGTCTCTTCAGGCGCTTTAAGGCCATTCATTGCTCCTGTGCCACGCTTGTAGGTAAGGCTGTAATCCAGTAGCGATTGGCCTAAATACCAGATTTGGTTGAAGCCGATTTCCCAGCCAGCCGTTCGACGTCTTTGCACTTCAATCTCGGTATCGTCGATATAATTTGAGGATTTCCGAAAGAAACCACGTAATGAAAGATAGGTTTTATTGATGGCATTGCGGTAAATGAGTCGACTGGCCTTGATATCCGAGTTTTGACTGCGACCGCTATAGACATACGATTGATTAATACCGGAAACCACCTGATGGTAGTCATAGCTGGATGTGGTAAAGCCGAATAACCAGTAACCGAGGGGAAGCGAATAGTGAACCGTCTGACCATCAGATCCACGTTTGCCCGATTCGCCGCCCCCCAGGTCCTGGTTGTAATTGACATAGAACAAGTCATTGAGCATTAGCAAGTTGTCGCCCGACAAGGTCACGCCAGCCTGATATTTGCCGGTGGAATCAAACCCGGCGTCATCAGCGCTGAAGGTCAGCCGAAATGGAAAACGCTGTTGATATTGAATCACCACATCGCTTTCACCTGGCAGAGTATCGGGGCCATCTGCCGGCTCTATCTGGATATCAACTTCAGCAGTGGGTGCGCGTTTGAGGTTTTCCAGACCCTGCTCAATATCCCGCAGATTGAGAATGTCACCCTGTTTAACAGGAACCGCATTCCATTTGGTCGCTCTTGCCGTCACGCCTTCAGCAAACCGAACCTGTCTGACTTTGCCAGGTATGACAGTGAGTAGTAATAAACCGGAATTAAGATCTTGAGGAGCAGCCAGTACTCTGGTGGTCACAAAACCCCGAGCAATAATGGCGTTTTGAATGCGGCTCATTGCGACATTGATGCCTTGAGCGCCAAGGCAGCGACCTATGGCTGGATCTTCGCCCTGCGTAACAACCGATAGAGAAAACTGGAGTTTCTCAGCGTTTTCGCCTGTCAGCGTGACTCTGGAGATAGTAAAACAGGGAGATTCGCTTTCTGGATAAACGAGGAGTTCTGGCGGAGAAGCTGGATTTGGCAAACGCACATCAGGCGAGATTTCTTGCTGATCACGAAGCTGACGCTCACGCTCTTGCTGCAGAAGCTGCTCTTGTGCGGCCCGATCGATAACTGCAGCACCCGCATACGTTGCTACCGAAAATAAGCTCCATAAAAAAAACACCACTATCCGAAGATAGGGTAGCCGTCTTCCGTGACGATTATCCATTTCATTCTTCTTGAAATCCTTTCAATACGAGAAATGTTAGTTCAACAATAAAGTCTCTGGCAACGATCATTCGGAACTGGATGACAAAACTGTGCGCTAGTTAAAGAAATTTTGATATCAACGTTCAGTTCAAAAATAACGTTAAAAGCGCTGGAAAAGGCAGTGCAGCTTTGATTACTTTCCATCATCCCCTTGCTTTGGGAAATACTCAGAACATTGGGGATTTTGCATGTCGATAAGCCAGTGCGGCGTGAAACATGTCTATATCGCAATATTTAGGATCGTATCAAAGGTGATTCTGGCAAACGCTCATTAATCAGCAGGCACTTAAAGGTTAATACCGACTTATTAACGATTAACTTTGATCCAGATTGATCTCAAAACATTGCTGATTATCCACTTCAGGAAAATAATCAGGTCGTTCATGCATCAGCACAATTAGCATTTTATCTTGCCATTGTTCGTACAAACGCTGCCAGATACGTTGTGCCATTTCTGTATCAATACCGTTAAACGGTTCATCCAGCAGGATCAGTTTGGGATTTCTCAATAATAATCGTGCCAGACAAACCCGGCGGGCCTGACCGCCTGAGAGTTGGCTGCCGGTGTCACCCAACCAGCTATGTAATCCGGCGGGTAATTGTCTGGCCCAGTTTTCCAGCTCGACCAGTGCCAGTACTTGCCAAATCTGTTGCTCGTCGACGTCATCCAATCCCAACGTCAGATTGCTATACAAGGTCGCCGCGATAATGCTGTTGTGCTGGCTTAAATATACAATTTGCTGATGCCATGCACGCGTTTGTTCAGTTTGTAGCGGAATGCCATTAATCAGTAATTGATAAGGGATTTTTGCCGAGTCTGGAGCTTCCAGTCCAGCCAGGAAATTGGCTAAGGTGGACTTGCCGCTTCCGGAACGACCGGTCAACAGCAGGCACTGTCCCGGGATTAATTCAAACGCGATAGCCGTATCAATGCTGCTGATAACTTTTGGATGATCGGCCAGCATGACGGATAGCCGTTCAAGCTCCGGCAAAGCCTTCTCCTGCGAATGCTGACGCTGGGCAAGAGGTTGCAGACGCTCAGCTGCATAACGTGTTTTACCCCACTGCCCTAACTGACCCGGCAGGTTTTGCAGTAATTCACCCAGACCAAAAACGGCCAGAACCAACATCACGGCAACCGGCCCGCTGAATAACGCACTCTGGTAAGCCCATAACGCAGCTATCGCAACGCCTGTCACCAGCAAGCCATGACAGATGTTCACCATTAATTGGGCATTGGAAATATGTTGGTTCAATTTTAATTGTGCGTGACCAATCTGACTGAGTGACAACATCAATCGCGATTGATGTGACCTATACAGATGAGCAGCCTGCAATTCCAGCTGTCCCTGCAAATGCTCAACGGTCAGCAAACGGGCATGATTTATCTGCTCTGCATAAAAGCGACTGATTTGAGCCGTTTTATGCGTTAGCAGACTGAAATAGACAATGCCTGATATCAGCGTGATTATCCCGAAAACCCAACCCAGCGTTAACCAGAAAAAACTCATAAAAAACGAAAGCAATAACACACTGCTTATCGCCACCAATGGAGGCAATAACAGTCGTAATACCAGACTATCCAGATTATCCAGATCCGCGGTTAAACGACTCAGCCATTCGCTGTCCTGGGTATCACGCAGTTGCTGAACCGGTAAATCCAATAATCCGGAAAATAACGTGCCTCTAAAACCCGCAATCACCCGTAGCACCACATCATGATTATGTAGCCGCTCTAGATAACGGCCCACCGTTCGGCTTAATGCAAAAAAACGAATGCCTCCGCCCGGTCGATAAATGTCCAGCAACATAGCCGTGCCTGCAGTAATCGCTAAGCCGGTTATCGCTGTGGCAGTAATCAACCAGCCGGATAAAGCCAATAATCCCATGGCAGAAATGGCTGTTAACAAAGCCAATAACAGCCCGATTAATAGTCGTTTCTGCTGATTTTCCAGTACTTTTTTGAACCAGAACTGCATGCCTGAATCGCCAGGTTTTGTATTAAACAGCATGTTTAACCGCCTCCTGAAAATCAAAGCGAAGCGGCTGATCGGTAAGTGCCAACACATCGGCATCATGGCTGGAGATGACTAAAATACAGCGGGATTTTAATGTGGCAAGGGCGGCCAGAACATATTGGCGACTTTCAGTATCCAAACTGGCAGTCGGTTCATCCAGTAATATCAGTGGTGCAGGTGAAAGTAACACTCGAGCCAGTGCCAGCCGTTGTAACTGTCCACCGGACAGACCTTCGCCATGTTCATTAAGTATGCTATTTAAGCCATTGTTTCTGTTAGACATCAACCCTTTCAAGCCTAAGAGACCCAATGCTTGCTGCATCTCATCCTCAGTGGCCTCTGGGGCCAGCACGGCCAGATTATCAGCCCAGCTACCGTTAATGATCCAGGGCTTTTGCGGAAGGTAGCGAATGGCTGTTTTGCCCATCATCTGTCCATTCAATAGCAACTCACCGGACACCGGTGGCAGATAACCTGCCAGGGTATGCAGTAAGGTGGTTTTACCGCAACCTGAAGGTCCATTGATCACCAGGCACTGGCCAGTAGTCAATTCACTGTTTAGCGGTCCTTGTAACGGATTGCCGTCGGCGTAACCGATTATCAGTTCATTCAGAATCAATTTTGCAGAATCGTGTTCCGGCGAATTTTGCTTCTGAGAAGCATTATCGGCAATCTGGTCGTTATTATCAGTGTGTAAAGTTGTTGCGATATGGCTGGCGGCAGCAATCGCAGCCGCCCGATCATGATAAAACTGCGACAGGTTTCTGAGCGGCTGAAAAAACTCCGGGGCCAATAACAAAATAAACAAACCACTGAACAAGGTGATATCCACCGCCGGGCCCCAACTGATTGAGCCAAACAGGGCAAAACCAATATAGATAGCAATACTGGCAATCGCGACACTGGTAAAAAACTCGAGCACCGCGGAAGACAAAAACGCCAGTTTTAATGTTTTCATCACCACCAGTCGATAATCCTGACTTCGCGTATTCACTTCTCTCAACGCAGCCGCTTCTGCATTAAATAGTTTTAATGTGGTGAGATGTTTCACACGATCCAGAAAATGACCGGCCAGACGCTGGCGTTGTTTGAAAAAACGTTGATTCACCCCTTCTGCCCCCATCCCAACCAGCACCATAAACATAGGGATTAATGGCGCGGCCACCAGTAAAAACAACGCAGCCAACCAGTTGTAATAAAAAACCACTATCAGAATCAATATCGGGGTCAGCACTGCCAGCAATTGCTGCGGCCAGAATCGGGCGAAATACCCATCCATCGCCTCGACATCTTCAATCAATTGACTGGCTGCAGCACCTGGAGAGCGTTGGCTATGTTGCAGTGCACTGGTTTGCCGCCAGGAATACAGAATTTGCTCTCGCAGATCCTCCCTGGCATACAAGCTGGCGAGCTGGCTGAAATGTTCCTGAGCCCTAATCAAAAAAGAACGTACCGCCAGACTCAGCAGCACCACGAGAATAAGCAGGGACTGCTCTGTAAGTGGCTGATGTTGGATGATGATTGCGTGGGTCAATTGTGCCAAGGCATACCACTGAACAATCATGGCTATTGTCGCCAGCACCCCCATAAAAACAGCCAGTAATAATCTAGTTCGCTGCTGTTGCGTCAGCTGTTTTAGCAGTATACGTCCAGCCCGGGCCAGAGATTTATCGGCGATTGAGGATTCATCTGACATTGAGTAGGGCCTGTTGCGCTTTCATAACCGCCTTTGCTGTGACAGAAAATGCGCCAATCAAGGCGCATGTATTTTGGAACAGGTCATTTTCAGCCACACCTTATCATGCAATGAGCTGGAGACGTTGTTGCAAGCAAATCGTCTCCAGCCGTGAATGGCGATGAAAGATCAGCAAGCCCTAGTGATAACCGCCTTTCACTTTACCGCGGAAAATATAGTATGACCAGGCGATGTAGCCCAGGACAAACGGAATGACAAACAAGAAGCCCAGCAACAGGAACAGTTGCGATTCATAGGCCGAAGCCGCATCCCAAAGCGTGTAATCCGGTGGGACCAGATAGGGCCATTTACTTGCCAGCAAGCCCAGATAGGTGAACAAAAACAATCCCATGGTGGCAATAAACGGCAATCCTTCCTGCTGTTTCTTAACCGAGCTATACACCAAATAGGCACTATAAAGTGCTAAAAGCGGTAAAAACCAGATGATGGAAAAACCATGAAACCAGCGTTCCATAACGCCTGCATCGACAAATGGTGTGTAAACGCTGATGATCGCAAACACCAGTAACACCAGCACTAAAAGGCGAAGCGTCACGCGATAAGCCCATTGTTGCAGCTCACCTTCAGATTTCATAATTAACCAGGTGCTCCCCAACAAGGCATAGCCAGCGACCAATCCTAAACCGGTTAACACTGTAAACGGTGTTAACCAGTCTAATGCGCCACCAACATAGACAAAATTGCTGGTTTCAAAACCTTGAACATACGCTCCAACAACAGCGCCCTGTGCAAAGGCAGCAACAAACGAACCTCCGGCAAAGGCCCAATCCCATAAATATTTGGTGGATTTTGCTTTGAATCGAAACTCAAATGCCACGCCACGGAATATCAGACCAGCCAACATTAAAAACACACCGATATACAAAGCAGGCAGAAATACCGAATACACCAGCGGGAAAGCACCTAACAACCCTGCACCGCCCATTACCAGCCAGGTTTCATTGCCATCCCATACCGGTGCCACCGAATTCATCATAATGTCGCGGGAATGATCATCCGGCGCAAAGGGATACAAAATCCCCTGCCCCAGATCAAAGCCATCCATCAACACATACATCATCACTGAAAAGCCAATAATACCGGCCCAGATAATCACTAAATCAAATGGCTGATCCATCACAGACCTCCTTCTAAATTGGCATTAGCGGCTGATATAGGCCGTTGAGCTTTTTCCATATCGCTATCCAGATGATCGGCATTGGCCGTTTCCAATCCTCCCCTGAACACACTCATCAAATAAAATACCCCGGCACTGAAGACCATGGCATAGACCACGACATAGCCAATTAAGGTAAATAAGGCCATGCCGCCGGTAAGTGAGGGGGTTAACCCTTGTGCATGCGTCATTTGCTCATAGATCAACCACGGCGCCCTGCCCGTTTCCGTCACTATCCAACCAGACAACACAGCGATAAACGGTGACAGACTCATAAAACGCAGGCCGTTGAGAAAAGTCTTGTTTTCGAGATAACGATCACCCCGGCGTAGCCAGAGTCCTGCCAGACCAAACAACACCATCAGCATTCCCATCGCGACCATCACCCGGAATGCCCAGAACACAATAAAGACCGGTGGCTGTTCTTCGGGGGCAACCTCATTCAATCCCGGCACTTCACCATCCCATTCATGCGTCAGGATAAAGCTGGCCAATTTGGGGATCTTAATCTCAAAGTTATTCTGCTGATTCTCTTGATCCGGCAAAGCAAATAACAGCAGCGGCACGCCCGTTCCAGTCTCCCAGTTACCCTCCATCGCCGCCACTTTCATTGGTTGGTATTTAAGTGTGTTAAGACCATGGAAATCACCGACCACCACTTGCATCGGAGCCAAAATCAACATCATCCATAGCGAAATGGAAAGTGCTTTTTTATTGGCTTCCACCTCACGTTTTTGCATGATGAACCAGGCGGTTACCCCCGCCACTACAAATGAAGCCGTCAAAAATGACGCCAATGCCATATGCAAAAAGCGATATCCAAATGAAGGGTTAAAGATGGAATCAGTCCAGGAAGCGACGTAATACAAACCATCGCGCAGAACTAACCCATCTGGCGTGTGCATTAACGAGTTGGCAGCCAAAATCCAGAAAGAGGATATAAACGTGCCTAACGCCACCATGATCGCAGCAAATAAATGCACACCCTGCGGGACTTTATCGCGGCCAAATAAAAGCACACCAAGAAAAGCCGCTTCTAAAAAGAATGCGGTGATAACTTCATAGCTGAGTACCGGCCCCAGAAAATTGGCCGTTGCGTAGGAAAAGTTACTCCAGTTAGTACCGAACTGGAATGACATAACGATTCCCGACACCACCCCCATACCAAACACGACGGCAAATACCTGAATCCAGAACTTTGAAAGTCGCTGCCAGAGCGGATTGCCCGTCTTTAACGACAAGGCTTCCAGCATCGCGATAAAACTGGCCAACCCAATGGTAAAGACCGGAAATATAGCGTGAAAACACACCACGAATGCAAACTGAATTCGTGACAGTAAGAGCGGATCAAGTTCCATGGAGCCTCCAGTATTCGATACAGGTGCAAAAGCCATTTAGCCTCTGCTTAGAGACCATAGATATCATAAGAAGTGCGATACAAAAATGATTAAGATCAAGTTTTGTGCAGTTAGCATAAAACCCCCGACTTAAACCTAGGTTAAGCAAAGTCTGACATGAATTGTTTAAGATGAGGTTGTCAGGTTTTATAACGTGTTTTAGACAAACACTGAATTGTTATCAATATTGGGAGACTTTCTTTATCCAGCTAACAGCGATAGTCTGAATATGGATTTACCAAATGAAATAACGTTTTATTTATCTCAGGAGGAAATAATATGGAAGTAGAAGTCCAAGATGAAAAACATACTGGTCGAGTTGCTGCGGTTTATGGTGATCAGGCTTCAGCCAATGAAGCCAAACAGAAACTGATAGACAACGGCATTTCTGCCTCAAAAATCAATATTGTCAAACCGGATGACAGCGCTCTCAGCGAAAAAATAGAACCAGAAAGCCACGGCATAGCTAAAACCATTGTGAAATCTCACGGTTGGCTTGGTTTGATTGGGATAATTCTGGGCATACTGATTGCGACCGTTCTCGTTACCAGTGGGCCTGAAATGACACAATCCAGTCCTTTATTTACCTATTTCGTCTTTATCTTTTTTGGTCTGACTTTTGGCATGATGTTGGCCGGCGCGATTTCAATTCGTCCGGATCACGATCCATTAATCACTAAAACCGTTGAAGCAAGTCATGATAATAACTGGACAGTGATAGTACAAACCGATGAACGTGATGAAATCGATTTGATCAAAAATTTGCTGGAAGGCTCCACCAAATCATTTAGTGAAACTTTCTAATATCTGTCCATTATCCCCCCAACGAGTCATCCTTTTCCGGCTCGTTGGGTATAAAGCCCAGCAAATTTTTACCTAACGACCACTAAACAAAAAAATATTTTTTTCTTCACCAAAATGGATCAATTTCGGTGATCGCGCATGGCGTCTCAGTTACCGCCAGATCACTTATAAGTTATCCACATCTAATGCACAATTTATGTGCAACTTATCCCCTTGCTAAGACTTCAAAAACACATTATCTTGTGGTTCAATCATGTTGCGACCACAATTTGTTGTGGTTTGCCGTTTTTTAGTCTTACCACACAATGCAGGGAAAATCACTATGGCGAGCGAAGCAGAACACTACACCCAACCCTCCTCTGAAACCGGCTACAAAGTTATCCGCCGCAACGGCAAGGTCACTGAGTTCAACAGCAGCAAAATTGCAGTTGCTTTGACCAAAGCCTTCCTGGCCGTTGAAGGCGAAGCCGCAAAAGACAGCCGACGAATTCACGAAACCGTTGCCGAACTCACCAGTCAGGTCAGCGAAAATCTGCTACGACGTCTGGATGATGGTGGCATCGTACATATCGAGGATATTCAGGATCAGGTTGAACTCGCGCTGATGCGTGCCGGTGAATACAAAGTCGCCCGCTCGTATGTGGTTTACCGTGAACAGCAATCACAAAAACGGGCAGAAGAAGAACGCAAACACCCGCAACCAGCCAATGAAAGCACATTGCATGTCACGTTAAATGACGGCACTCGCCAGCCGTTAGATATCGACCGCCTGCGTAACCTGATTGATGAAGCCTGTACGGGTCTTGCTCAGGTTGATAATGCTGCCATCCTGCGTGATACCCAACGCAATATTTTCGACGGTGTTTCTGAAAAAGACGTCGAAAAAGCGCTGGTCATGTCAGCTCGTACCTTTATCGAAAAAGATCCTGCCTACAGCACCCTGGCTGCTCGCCTGCTGATGGACAGCATTCGTCGTGAAGCGTTGAGCTTCGTTTACAAATCATCTCGCCAAGCATCACAAAGCGAGATGGTTGATCAATATAAAGACTATTTCAAAACCTATGTGCACACTGCCATTGAAAACGAGCTGGTTGATTCAGAACTTGGCTTATATGATCTGGAGCGTATGGGCGCAGCATTAAAACCGGAAAATGATTTCAGCTTTACTTACCTGGGTCTGCAAACCCTGTATGACCGTTATTTCATTCACTGCGATGGCACCCGTTTTGAATTACCACAAGCATTTTACATGCGTGTGGCAATGGGTCTGGCCATCAATGAAATCGATCGTGAAGCCCGCGCCATTGAGTTCTATAACCTGCTGTCATCTTTCGACTTTATGAGTTCAACGCCGACCCTGTTTAACTCTGGTACATTGCGTCCACAATTGTCGTCTTGCTACCTGACCACCGTGCCGGATGACCTGAGCGGCATTTATAACGCCATGCGTGATAATGCCCTGCTGTCTAAATATGCTGGCGGTCTGGGTAATGACTGGACCCGCGTTCGTGGTCTGGGCGCTCATATCAAAGGCACCAACGGTAAATCACAAGGTGTGGTGCCGTTTTTGAAAGTGGCCAACGACACCGCGGTTGCCGTTAACCAGGGTGGTAAACGTAAAGGCGCGGTCTGTGCGTATCTGGAAACGTGGCATATCGATGTCGAAGAATTCCTCGATATGCGTAAAAACACCGGTGATGATCGTCGCCGTACCCATGATATGAACACGGCCAACTGGATCCCTGACATGTTCATGAAACGTGTGGCTGAAGAAGCGCAATGGACTTTGTTCTCTCCAGAAGAAGTGCCTGATCTGCATGATCTGACCGGTCTGGCGTTTGAAAAAGCCTATAACGAATACGAAGAAAAAGCGGCACGTGGTGAAATCCGTAACTTTAAACAAATGCCGGCCACTGACCTGTGGCGCAAAATGCTCGGCATGCTGTTCGAAACCGGCCATCCTTGGATTACCTTTAAAGACCCATGCAACCTGCGTAGCCCGCAACAACACGTTGGCGTTGTTCACAGCTCAAACCTGTGTACTGAAATCACCCTGAACACCTCTGATCAGGAAATCGCAGTGTGTAACCTCGGTTCGATCAACATGGTTCAACACATTGGCGCTGATGGCAAACTGGATAAAGAAAAACTCAACCGCACCGTGAAAACAGCGATGCGTATGCTGGATAACGTCATTGAGTACAACTATTACAGCGTACCGCAAGCACGTCATTCCAACCTGCTGCACCGCCCTGTCGGTTTGGGCATCATGGGCTTCCAGGATGCGTTATATAAACTGCGTATTCCTTACAGCACCGAAGAAGCCGTGACATTCGCTGATGAATCAATGGAAGCCGTCAGCTACTACGCGATTGATGCGTCTTCTGATTTGGCTGCTGAACGTGGCAAATACAAATCCTACGAAGGCAGCTTGTGGAGCAAAGGCATTCTGCCGATTGATTCCATCAAGATCCTCAAAGAAGCTCGCGGCGAATATCTGCAACAAGACGAAAGTCAAACCATGGATTGGGATGCATTGCGTGACAAAGTCAAACGTCAGGGCATGCGTAACTCCAACACCATGGCGATTGCACCGACCGCGACGATTTCAAATATCTGTGGCGTGAGTCAGTCGATTGAACCGACGTATCAGAACCTGTTCGTTAAATCGAACCTGTCTGGCGAGTTCACTGTTATCAACCCGTACATGGTTGAAGACTTGAAACAACGCGATTTGTGGGATGACGTCATGATCAATGACCTCAAATACTACGATGGCAGCCTGCTGGCGATTGACCGTGTACCGGCTGAACTGAAAGCGTTGTACACCACCGCGTTTGAAATGGATGCACGCTGGTTGATTGAAGCCGCATCACGCCGTCAAAAATGGCTGGATCAGGCACAAAGCCTCAACCTGTACATGGCGGAACCATCCGGTAAGAAAATGGACAATCTATACAAACTGGCGTGGGTACGTGGTCTGAAAACTACTTATTACCTGCGTTCAATGGGCGCAACCGGTGCCGAAAAAACCAGCACCGCGCCAACCACAGCAACAACTGCAAAACCGTCTACACCACCCGTGTTAAAGCCGGTTGCCAAACAAGAAGATGACTTTATTTCAGGTGAAGGTATCGATGCACCACAAGCCTGTTCAATCTTGGAACCAGACTGCGAGGCCTGCCAATAATGTTTAACTGGGATGATCCACTTGCCGAAAAACCGGTAACTGACAAAGTCGACAACGATCTGCTTCCTGTCTCACAGCAAGCGGCCAATGAACTCGACACTCCTGAGCCAACCACGGCCAGTATCAGCGAATTGCCGGCATCAAACGCGAAAGCCATTAATGCTGACGACAAACGTGTGGTGAATGGACAAGCTGATATCAATCAACTTGCCCCGTTCAAATATCCGTGGGCATGGAACTACTTTTTAAATGCCAACAAAAACCACTGGACGCCACTTGATATCAATATGGCACAGGACGTTCACGACTACCGTCATAAACTGACGCTGGAAGAACGTCATGTGTATGAAAACGTGCTGTCCTACCTGACCACCTCCGATATTCTTGCTATGCGTAATATCGGTCTGGCGGTGATGGAAAAAATGACCGCACCGGAATTGCAGATTTATCAGGCGCGTCAGGTCTATGAAGAAGCATTGCATACCTGGACCTACCAGCACTGCATTGAAACCATTGGTCTGGATCAGGGTGAAATCTACAATCGCTACCGCGTCGTGCCGGAGATTTACCAAAAAATCCAACTGGCCAATAAGCGTCTTGATACCGTGATGCGCAGTGATATTGATCTGCGTGATAAAGACGAATTAGAAAACTTCGTGATGTCCTATGCGTTCTTCGCCGGTATTTTTGAAGGCAGCTGGTTCTATAACGGCTTTTCACCGATCTTTGCATTGCAACGTCGCGGCCTGATGAAAGGCACAGGCGAACAGCTGCAATACATCATGCGTGATGAAGTCATGCACGCCTCGTTTGGTATTCGTGTTTGCAAACAGATCATCAAAGAAGAAAACGTCAAACTGGATCCAAAGAAAATCCAGGAAATGTTTGAAGAAGCCGATGCCGCTGAAGCAACCTATGGTGGATACATCCTGCGTGACCCGATTCTGGGTTACTCAAAAGAAGCCCACCACGGCCAATTCCGCTACACCGCCAATCGCCGTGCTAAACAACTCGGCTTCGAAGAACCCTTCCCAGGCGCCGAAGCCACCCTGCCCTGGCTGGATGAACAAGCTAACATGCGGAAGGAAAAGAACTTTTTTGAAACGAAGGTAACCGAATATCAAACCGGTGGCGGTTTGAAATGGGATTGATAAGTTGCTGACTGATGATTCAAGAAGCCTACCTTGGTAGGCTTATATTTCAAAAAAATAATTTTGGTGGGTTACTCAAATATTACACAAGCCATCTATAGAAATGATCATAACGTCATTTTTAAGGATATCAGAGACTCCTAGGGAATAATATGAGCATTCTTCACGTTACCCAAATATCCAAAAAAAATATCTGAACTTTTTGAAAATCATATAGATAGAATTGATTTAGCAAGTCATGATTCAGAACTACAATCAAAAATTCTCACTAGATGTCTTGCGGCATACGCAGTACATTTCAGTACAGGTTGCTCTGAAGAAGAGGCTGCGCGTTCTGTTGTAGATGGTGGTGATGATAATGGAATTGATGCCATACATTATTCAGCTTCTTTAAAGCAAATGACTATAGTTCAATCAAAATGGAAAAAGTCTGGTACTGGCGAACCAGATAGTGCTGAAATAGGCAAGTTTTGCCAAGGAATTAAGGATTTATTTAATTTAAACTTTGATCGCTTCAATACGAAAATAACGTCTAAACAAGTGTTTATAGAACAAGCGCTTAGTGAATTCGATACGCGTTATGAGCTAGTTCTTATAGATACAGGAAACCAAGGTCTAGCACATCACTCCCAGAGGCTCATTGACGATCTTTTAACAGAGATGAATGATGCTGGCGAAGACACACATGACCAACTTGTTAACTTTACACGTTTAAACCAATCTAAAATACACTCCTCTCTTGCAGCAAGTGCAGGCGCTGTTCCAATAGATTTAGAGGTCGGTTTATCACAATGGGGAAAAACAACGGAACCACACGTTGCTTACTTCGGAATGCTCTCTGCTGAAGAAGTATCTTACTGGTGGGATTCATACGGTAGAAAACTGTTTGAGAAAAATATCAGACAAGTTCTTGGATCCACAGAAGTTAACGAAGAAATGAAAGAGACTTTAGCTAATTCTCCCGAGAATTTTTGGTATTTCAACAATGGAATAACAATTGTATGTGACCGCATTGAAAAATCTATGATTGGTGGTAGCAGTCGTGATACAGGATCATTCAAACTTTACGGTGCTCAAATTGTTAATGGAGCTCAAACAGTAAGTACAATAGGACGATTCAAGTCTTCAGGTGACATTTCTCTCGAGGCAGTGACTATTGGGGCAAAAATAATTTCTTTAGAAAATGCTGGAACTGAGTTTGGTGCTCATGTGACTCGCGCAAATAATCGACAAAACCGAATTGAAAATAGGGATTTCGTTTCTCAAGATCCAGAACAAATTCGAATAAGAACAGAATTATCAATTGATGGCATAGAATATAATCTAGTACGTTCTGACACATTAAAATCAACAGAAAACTCTTTCGACTTATCAGAAGCAACAGCATCTCTTGCATGTGCCTCAGGTAAAACCAACCTAACAGTTCAAGCGAAAAGAGAAATTGGTAAGTTTTTTGAAAATTTGAGTTCAGGAATTTACAAACAATTATTTAATCCATCGATATCCGGTACTTATGTATGGAATTGTGTGAAGGCAACACGAACAATTGAACAAGCTCTTGCTAATAAAATTAGTAGCTTATCTAAAAGAAGTGGTCGCGACTACGGACTGCTCATACACGGAAATCGAATCATCACAATGATGGTTATGCACAAACTCGAATTAAAAATTAAAGCACTTAATACAGACTTTAATATCGATGAATTGTTATTAGTACCTACAGTTGATGACGCGATTGAATCACTACGTGTGCAATTAGCCAAGGACTTCCCTGAAGCTATGATGGGAACACTTTTTAAAAATCAAACTAAATGTCGAGCTTTGATGAACCATTACTTATGAATTAGCCCGTAGGTTGGGTTGAAGAATGAAACCCAACACTTTATAAATGAAATAACATTCTGGATTTGTTGGTTTCGCAAGCCCTACCTAACCTGCATTTTATTATCATAGTTAAGTTGATTATTGTATTTTGATATATTTTCCAAGTGGAAAATTTTTTATCTTATAAATACTCTTCTTGAACGCTTTAATGTATGAAAATATGACTCAAGAATCCAATTATATAAAAATACCTATCAAAGAAAATTTCACACCTATTTTTCTTAGGTTAATTATTGGAATAATCTTATTTTTATGGATTGCGAGCATTCCAGCATATCTCTTGGTTATATATATGTTGGAAAATGGTTTTTTCTCTTATGACATTCTGCTTGATGGAGTTTTTGCTAATGGCATATTTATATTTGCTGCTGCTGTACTTTTTCTTGGCTTGACAGTTATTTTTTATGGTTTTCTATTTTTCTGTATTATTTGGCTATACAACAACTTTAAAATCAAAAAAACAACTTCAATAGAAATAAAAGTTTTTACCATATTACTTTTAGCATTAAGTGTATATTTCCATTACCTTTTCATAAAAATAATACTTTCCCTAGATAGCTTTTCTCCTTTTATACCCTTTATTCTTTTATCACTTAGCGTAGTTATCTTTATTTCAAGCTACATAAATTTAGATTCAAAACAAAGGATTCTTGATTGGAAAAGACCCCTTGCTTTTCTAGTCTTATCGATATTCATTCCCATTCATCAACCACAATTTACATCCGATTTTGTATCAATAGGTCTGCATATTTTTAAGGTTGGCGGTGCAATTAATGCTGAAATACTTGATAAAAGTCGAGACAATCGAGTGATTACATCTGGCAAACTACTTTTACTTTCTCCCCAGTTTGCTTATTTAAAAGATGATGATGACAAGTTAATAGTTGTGCCATTAACTGATCAAACATGGTTAAGAATATGGAAATAGCCCGTCGGTAGGGTTGAAGAATGAAACCCAACATTTTATACATGACATAACATTTTGGATTTGTTGGGTTTCGCAAGCTCTACCCAACCTACCCTACATTTATTTATTTTTATGATCACATGGATGGTGATTGATGCAATATCGACGAGCTTTTGTTGCTGGTGGTACGTATTTCTTTACGGTGAATCTGCTGGAACGTGATAAATCACTGCTGACGATCATATCGATCTATTAAAAACCGCATTTCGCAGAGTTAAACTCTCCCACCCTTTTGCTATTGATGCGATCGTGGTGTTGCCCGATCATCTTCATACTATCTGGACTTTACCTATAGATGATGCGGATTTCGCCACACGCTGGCGATTAATTAAATCGCATTTTTCTCGTGGCATTCCAACGACTGAACGGCTTAATCAATCACGTCTGCACAAATCTGAACGCGGTATCTGGCAACGGCGTTATTGGGAGCATTTAATCCGTGATGATTTGGATTATCAAAGGCATGTTGATTACATTCATTACAATCCGGTGAAACATGGTTATGTCGATAAGGCGGTTGATTGGCCTTATTCCAGCATTCACCGATATATTGAGAAAGACATCATTTCAAGTGATTGGGGTGTTGGTGAAACGATGAATGATATGGATATGAGGGAACGTTAATTTGTCATTTAGAGCTACTAGAGTTATTCAATTTTATAAGAACAATAAAGCATTAAAAAAGCCCTGGCAGCTTATGGCTGCCAGGGCTTTTTTTTGTTACCAGCTAATTAATTAACGCAAAAGCTCGACATTTATTCATAACGATAGTTATCCCCTAATAGGACTATCAATTTTAATATTGAGACTAAAAATTCTGCTCGATAGCATTTAACAATTTTAATAAAGCATCTAGACGCTGTTGTGGCTGTCTCATTTCAAGTATTTCTTGTTTTATTATTGCTGGCATGTCGAATAAGCCGTTTACCATAAAGCTAAATTCAACAGCTGATAGGTTTTGCCATTTATCACTCGCCAGCATTTTTTGAAATTCGTCATTACCATGGCCAAGAACCAATAAACGCTGCATCATCTTTTCATGACTTTGCCTTAATTTGATCAAGTCGCCATCTTCAATCGGTTCATCTTCAAACGGCTCACAAGCCCATATATAAAAAGGCAATTGCTGTCGCACTTGTTTTAGCTCTAGTCGTTTTTCAAGATGAACAATGACAGCCATGCGGCCATCATCTAGTTCCTCTTGAAGCTCTACTTTGCCAGCAGAAAAAACGTCACAAGGCTTATAGGTAGATTGATTACTGTTAAGCGCTTCTTCTCGCGTCTGCATCTGTGTCATGTTACGAACGATACCTTGGATATGACAAACGCCCATCATCACATCGTTATCGATACAATATCTCACCATTTTTCTATAACGCGGCTCAAACACATGCAATGGAACAGGCACGCCAGGAAAATTAACTGATTCTGGTATCGGGAAAAGCGCTACTTCTATCATAGGGTCAACAGTTCCCTGCCTATAGTCTTAAAGGTGACATAGTAGCAAACGTCCTTGCAACAGTGTTTCCATTAAACCCGCTTTGGGTCGCAAGTCGCCAAATTACATCTAGCTAAAAACACCCAAACCTACTTGATTCCAATCTGTCGCCTCTCGGGCTACCTGATGACTAATTATTCATTTGCTTATATGCGCCTGTACCGAGTCGTCAGATTCGTCGGGTGTCCAGACTGTCAGAGGAATACCTGTTGCTGAAAATCTTCGCTAGTATATTGGCTGCCCTGAGGCACGAAGCCCAACATTTCAAATATGACAAAAAAATCCCATCATAAACTAAAATTACAAATCCCTTGTTGGGCTTCATAAATTCAGCCCAACTTACAATAATTTTTTCACAAGGATTGTGATGAATGCGTTATCGTCGTGCTGATGTGGCTGGAGCCGCTTATTTCTTTACGGTTAATTTGCTGAACCGTAAAGAAACTCTCCTGACAGATCATATTGATACGCTTCGCGACCGCCTCAAAACTGTGAAACAACGTCATCCATTTCACATCGAGGCTATAGTCATCTTGCCCGAATTTTCACATGCGATCTGGACATTACCTCTGGGTGACGCTGACTTTGCTAAACGCTAGATGTTAATCAAAACAGCATTTTCTCGGTCCTTATCTAAACACGAAAACATCAACCAAAGCCGAAAATCCAAACGGGAACGCGGTATCTGGCAACGCCGTTATTGGGAGCATTTAATCCGTGACGATTTGGATTATCAAAGACATATTCATTACAATCCGGTGAAACAGGATTATGTCGATAAAGCTATTGATTGGCCTTATTTCAGCATCCATAAATTTATTGAGAGGAATATCGTTTCGAGTGATTGGGGAGTTGGTGAAACGATGAATGATATGGATATGGGGGAACGTTAATTTAGAGTTATTCAAAAATATAGCATTAAAAAAGCCCTGACAGCTTATGGCTGCCAGGGCTTTTTTTGTTACAAGCTAATTAATTAACGTAAATCAAATCGATCTGAATTCATCACTTTTGTCCAGGCAGAGATGAAATCTTTGACAAATTTCTCTTGATTATCGTCTTGCGCATAGAGCTCTGCATAAGCACGCAGAACGGAGTTAGAACCAAACACCAAGTCAACGCGTGTGGCGGTGAATTTGGTATTGCCATTATTGCGATCAACGATATCGTATAAGTCCTTGCCTTTAGGCTCCCAACGGTTTGCCATGTCGGTCAGGTTAACGAAAAAGTCATTAGTCAGCTGACCAACACGATCTGTGAACACACCATGCTGGGTGTCACCATAATTGGTACCCAATACGCGCATGCCACCCAGCAGGACGGTCATTTCCGTTGCTGTAAGACCCATTAGCTGGGCGCGATCCAGCAGCATCTCTTCTGCTTTGACCACATATTCCGTCTTCTGCCAATTACGGAAACCATCTGCCAATGGCTCTAATGCATCGAAAGAAGCTGCATCGGTTTGCTCGTCAGTTGCATCACCACGACCTTTATGGAAAGGCACATGCACCTCATGACCTGCCGCTTTCGCTGCTTTTTCAATACCCAGATTACCGCCTAAAACAATAATATCAGCGATGCTGGCACCGGTTTCAGCAGCAATAGTTTCATAGACTGCCAGCACTTTAGCCAGTCGCTCCGGTTCGTTGCCTTGCCAGTCTTTCTGTGGCGCCAAACGAATGCGGGCACCATTGGCACCACCGCGCATATCAGAACCACGGAAGGTACGGGCACTATCCCAAGCAGTACAGATCAGCTCGTTAAGACTCAATCCTGCAGCATCAATCTTTTCTTTGATCACTTCATCGATATAGTTGGTCTCGCCTTGTGGGACTGGATCTTGCCAGATCAGATCTTCCGCTGGAACGTCCGGACCAATGTATCGTGCTTTTGGCCCCATATCACGATGGGTCAGTTTGAACCAGGCCCGGGCAAAACAGTCTTTGAAATACTCAGGATCGGCCATAAATTTTTCGCAGATGGCTCGATAGGTCGGGTCCATTTTCATCCCCATATCCGCATCAGTCATCAGGGGCATACGGCGGACGGATGGATCGCTGGCATCAACCGGCATATCCTCTTCTTTAATATTTATCGGCGCCCACTGCCAGGCACCTGCCGGACTTTTTGTTGATTCCCATTCATAGCCAAACAACAGCTTGAAGTAACCCATATCAAATTGTGTTGGGTTTGTGGTCCAGGCACCTTCAAGGCCCGAAGTAATGGCATTCGCTGCCTTACCTTGCATATTCGGGTTGTCCCAACCAAAACCTTGTTCGTGTACATCAGCGCCTTCTGGCTGCGGTCCGAGGATCTCGTCATTACCATTGCCATGGCATTTCCCTACCGTATGACCACCCGCAGTGAGCGCTGCGGTTTCCTCATCGTTCATGGCCATTCGCTCAAAGGTTTCACGTACATGCAATGCGGATTTAAGTGGATCAGGATTGCCATTGACGCCTTCCGGGTTTACATAAATAAGCCCCATTTGAACAGAGGCCAATGGATTTTCCATGGTCTGGGGTTTATCAACATTTTCGTAGCGGCTATCAGAGGGTTCCAGCCATTCTTTTTCTGCGCCCCAATAAATATCCTTTTCAGGATGCCAGATGTCTTCGCGTCCATAAGAAAAGCCAAAGGTTTTCAGGCCCATCGATTCATAAGCGACGTTACCCGCCAGAATGTAAAGATCTGCCCAGCTGATCTTGTTACCGTACTTTTTCTTCAGTGGCCATAACAGACGACGTGCTTTATCCAGATTGCCGTTATCAGGCCAAGAATTGAGCGGTGCAAAGCGCTGGCTGCCGGTTCCTGCGCCACCTCGGCCATCAGCCAATCGATAGGTTCCTGCTGAGTGCCATGCCAGGCGAATCATAAGACCACCATAATGGCCCCAGTCAGCAGGCCACCACTCTTGGCTATTGGTCATCAGCTCATGCATATCTTTCTCAAGTGCATCAAAATCGAGTTTTCTGACTTCTGCCTGATAGTTGTAGGGTTCACCAAACGGATTTGTCTTGCTGTCATGCTGATGCAAGATATCCAGGTTTAGATTTTCTGGCCACCAATACATATTTGATGTGCCGGTTTGGGTTAAACCGCCATGCATCACAGGGCATTTGCCTTCTGGCTTAGGGTTATGCTCGTTCATTTTATCTCTCCTGGTTGTTTCTTGTTTTTTATCGACTAAATTCTAACGTTTAGATAGTTACCAACATAACTCTGCATGGGTTATATAATGATAAAGTTTGATTATCTTTATTGGATTATTAGGCTTAACAAACTCAATCATTAGTAAACCAAGAACCATGAACGCAATGAAAACGAGCGCGGCAAAGAAATACGTCTCTTCTGGAAACTTCATTCCAATAAACAAAGCAAGGACCAATGCTATCTGCCAAATGGGCTAAAAATAACGGGGTGAGCAACTTTTTGAAAAGCGAATTAATCAAGAATTTATCCTGTTCAAAAGACCAACTTCACCAATAATCGTTCCTCACAGCCTTAAAAAGAAATGTCTTTCGATACCCATCACGCTGAATAGAACGCAAGTCGTGAGTATAGGAAGAACAATAGCTTTGGCTACTATGCCAGCCCCAACGTTAACCAGAGCAAAATTAAAAGTTGTAGAGCGGCAATGATTAAAATACCTGAGTAAATCCAGTCTCGAAATTGGTTATCAATCGGATTAGGTGGTCTTCGCAAAATTGAAGCAGCTTCTGGTAATAGCTTGCCCTAGAGACTCATCCAAAAATTTGTAAGCCTTCGCCGACAAACCTGCGTTCTGAGCCAGTTATGATAATGAAGCATTAATGATAAAAATAATCCGTTAACAAACAGCAAAAATATTTTTGAATCAAAGTAAATTATTAGATTACTGAGAAGTCCTACTGAAGAATTGATTGTTATCAAAATCAAATAGGATTTACTCGTGCCCAAAATCTCCCTGAAAAAGATCTTAATCACAAGCACAGCAATATTAACGATGGCCCTGACCAATACTGCCGCTATAGCAAAGCCTGATTTCGAACTGATCGCAGATGAGGCGAAAAGCCTCGAACAGCTTCATTCCTTGGTTGTGCATCAGAATGGAGAACGTATATTCGCTAATGCCTTTCGTGGTCCAGCCCTGGATACGCCGGTTAATATCAAGTCGGTTTCAAAAACCATTGTGGCCTTGCTGACGGGGATCGGCATTGACCGTGGCCTCATTGATGGGACAAATCAACGTGTATTGCCCCTCTTGGATAAATCCGCTTTCGGCGATGATCGGGACAATCTGACTATCGAACATTTATTAACGATGCAGACCGGATTAAGTAGCACATCAGGCCGGAATTATGGTGCATGGGTGTCCAGCAATAATTGGGTCGACTATGCTCTGAATCAGCCATTAGTTGATAAAGTTGGAGGCCGTTTCATCTATTCCACCGGTGGTTGGCATATTCTTGGTGCCGCACTCACACAAGCATCCGGTAATAGCCTGCATCGTCTGGCACAAGATTGGTTAGGTAATCCGCTTAATATCGTTATTCCACCGTGGGTTGCCGATCCGCAAGGGCTTTATTTGGGTGGTAATGAGATGGCAATGAGTCCACTTGGGCTGGCTCGGATCGGCGATATGGTATTGAATGGTGGCACGATTGATGGACAGGAAGTGGTCAGCAAAAGTTGGCTTGAAACATCCTGGCAGCAGATCCCCCTTTTCAAATGATCTTTACGGCTATGGCTGGTTCCTGACGGAATATGCTGGGCAGGGAGCAGCATATGCAAGGGGTTATGGTGGTCAGATGCTAGTGATTGTTCCAGAGCTTCAATTATCTATTGTGATAACTTCTGATCCCACCTTACCGGCCCGCAGTGATGGACACTTTGGCGACTTAGAACAACTACTTGAAACGATTGTAGAGACCATCAAAAACAGCTGACAAATACCCTGAGATAGTTACAGTCATTAATTTTGTGGGGCCGGTCCGGTAAAATAATTCCGTCTAAACTGTTATATCAACCAAATTTTTCATTTTCACCAATATCCGGCGTGGTATTTTTAATATTGGCTTTGGCAAATTCATAAAGCTGGAAGGCTTTGCTCTTCTTGGCCATCCAGTGTTCTCCCATTTCAACTTTGATTTCCAGCATCGCTACTTCAGGATCTTCTTTACCTTCGGGAAACCAGGCCGCGATGAACGGATTCCAATATTTATCAATCAGCGCCTGGTCATTAGTGAGTTGAGCTTTACCGGAAAGAGAAACATACACACCTTCATCCTGATCGGAGAAAGTCAGGCAGACATCATGATCACTGTTGGTTTCAGCGACCTTTTCAGCACTGCGACGAGTATAGAACCAAAGGGTGCCATCATACTCATCCTGAACAATATGCATTGGCCTGGCACGAGGCATATCGTCATCAAGTGTGACCAGCATGCCGACTTTGATATTTTTTATCATTTCCCAAATTTTTTGTTTATGTTCAGGGCTAGACATAACGTTACTCTCCTGTAGAACACTATAATTTAAAAACACAGTGGCATTGCCGCTGCTTCGGATATGACAAAACCAGTCTAACGACTCCATCCATCACTAAGCAAGGCGACTGCCCGGCTGATTCAGTGAATATGAAGACTATTGTCTAACCGATCTGTCTGTTGACACTCAAAGTAATTTCAATCAAACAACATCAAATTTTTGTTTCAAAAAGGTGAAATCCTCTATTCGAAATGGGTTATGTATTTTGTTGTTGCAGCCGCCAAAGCTTAGCGTAAACCATACCTAGCTCTAGTAATGATTCGTGCGTTCCTTGCTCAACAATCTGCCCATGCTGCATCACCACAATCACATCGGCATCGACTACCGTAGAGAGACGATGTGCAATAACAAGGCTGGTCTGGCCTTTTGAAATATCGCGAATAGCATCCTGAATAATCCGTTCCGAGTGGCTATCCAGCGAGGATGTTGCCTCGTCAAACATCAAGATGGGGGGACGTTTTAAAATAGTACGGGCAATGGCCACTCGCTGTTTTTCACCGCCACTCAGCTTTAAACCTCGCTCACCGACCAGTGTGTTTAAACCGTCTGGCAGTTCTGCAATAAAATCTTCTAAATGGGCATGTTTAATCGCCTGCTCTACTTCGACATCAGTAGCGTCAATACGGCCATAACGTACATTCTCACCCAGCGTGGTATTAAACAGGACAGTATCCTGTGGCACGATACCAATAGCCTGCCGCAGCGAGGCTTGGGTGACATCACGAATATCCTGACCATCAATACGAATACTACCGCCTTGAATATCGTAGAAGCGAAATAACAACTTAATTAAGGTCGATTTACCTGCCCCGCTGCTGCCAACCACCGCGACTTTTTGTTTGGGTAACACCTTAAAACTGAAGTCTTTAAGAATCGGCAGTCGATCGTTATAACCAAAACTCACCGCATCAAATTCAATAGCCCCATCTGAAATGACTAAAGGCTTTGCCCCCGGTTTATCGTTAATCTGTGGGGATTTATCCAATAAACCAAACATCCGTTCAATATTGGTCATTGAGCTTTTCAACTCGCGGTAAACAAAGCCTAAAAAACCCAAGGGGATAAATAACTGCATGGTGAAAGCGTTGATTAACACAAAATCACCCAGCGTGATTTGTCCGGCAATGACCTGGGATGCAGCCAGCACGGTCATGGCCGTCATCGCACAAGCAATAATTAACGCCTGCCCCCCATTAAGTAAAAATAAAGACAAACGATTTTTACGCCGTGCCAGCTCCCATTTCGCCAGTTCGTCATCGTATCGATTGGCTTCAAATGCTTCGTTACCAAAAAATTTGACGGTTTCATAATTTAATAAGCTATCAATCGCCCGGGTATTACTGGTTGAGTCGGCCTGATTCGCTTCACGAACAAACGTTAGCCGCCAGTTGGTCACCAATACCGAAAAAGCCACATAACTGACCACTGCCAACAAAGTGATCCAGGCAAAGCCAATATGATAATTGAGCAGCAAAATACCAATGACCAAGACCATTTCCAGCGCTGTCGGTACGATGTTAAAGACCATTACCCGCAGTAAAAATCCCACGCCGGTAACGCCGCGCTCAATATCGCGTGACAAACCACCCGTGCGACGATTTAAATGAAAGTCGAGCTCTAACGCATGAAGATGCTGAAACACTCGAAGGCCGACACGGCGCATGGCGCGCTCGGTAACCCGACCGAACACTGTATCGCGAAGTTCATTGAATAACGTCGTTGAAAGGCGTGCGGCACCGTAAGCCAGCAATAAGCCTAAAGGCAACGCCAGCATCTTATCCGACAGTTGATTACTGTCGAGGCCATCCACGATATATTTCAGGATAAATGGCACCACAATGGTCGCCAGTTTGGCAGCCACAAGGCTCAGCATGGCGATGACAATGCGGCCGCGATATTCGGTTAGGTAGGGCCATAGCGATTTCAGAGTTTTCCAGCTTAACCTTGCCGGTTCTGCGTCTGGAGGGGGAGACATCGATCGCACTAGGCATCCTTTTATGGGCTCAAGTGTATGAAAACACCCAAGTGAATTTTAAACGACAATAGTATCGTCATTGACCGTGCGTATGACCGTTATTGACCAGAAACTATCCCATTCCCTCTCAGAGTTGGTACAACTGCAGCCTCCTGCGGCGATGTATTAGGAGCTTTAACCGGTGATAATTTGGATTATCAAAGTCATGTTGATCACATTCACTTCAATCCGGTAAACATGGTTATGTGATAAGCGGTTGATTGGCCTTATTGCAGCATTCATGGTGACATCGTTTCGAGCCGTCGGCGCGTTGGTGAAACGGTGATTAATATTAATGCAGGTGAACAGTGCGTTGTTGGGCTTCATTCTCAGTCCACTGCCTCACATTTCAAGTTCAAGCTCAAAGACGTTACAATCAATCTACTCGCACTATGCGGCTGTTTAACGCAGTAAATTCGCTGAAATAAATCAACACGATAAAACCATCTCTAGGGAGATTATGGAAAATAAAAACTTATCGACTGGCGCGAAGGCGCTTGAAGTAAACCTTGATGCTATCCGTTATGGTTCCTTTGCTGAAATTGGGGCGGGTCAGGAAGTGGTTCGCTGGTTCTTTCGGGTTGGTGGTGCGGCAGGCACCATTGCCAAAAGTATCTCGGCTTATGATATGAAGGTCAGTGATGATATTTATGGCAAAGCTTCACGGTATGTCTCTCGTGAGCGCCTGGAAGACATGCTTGAGCATGAATATAATTTAATTGTTGATTGTTTAAGCGAGCAACGCGGCGATAACACAGCCTTTTTCGCCTTTGCCAACACAGTATCCGCTCGTAACTATCATGGCACCAACGAATGTCATGGTTGGTTAGGTGTTCGTTTTCAAACTCAGCCTCATGCCGCACATAGTGAAATCATTATTCATGTGCGGATGCTGGATCATGAAAACGCGTTGCAGCAAGAAGCTTTGGGCATCCTCGGTGTCAACTTGATTCATGGTGCGTTTCATCTCAGCCAAAACCCGGACATGCTGGTGAAATCACTGCTGGAAAATTTGACCACCGATCGTATTGAAGTCGATATGGTCGACTTCCATGGTGATGCCTTCCTGCATGTTGATAACCGAGTCATCAGTTTACGGCTGGTTCAGCTTGGCTTGAGTGGAGCAGCGATGTTTTCGGCAGACGGTAAAGTGCTGCAGCCCTCAGAACATTTACGTAAGAAGAATGTATTAGTCGAACGAGGCCGTTTCCGCCCTGTCACTCACGTCAACATTGATATGCTGAATGCGGCGAGAAAACAATTTGAAGCTGAGGATGATTCCGGGCCGGAAGACACTATCTCCATCATGGAAATCACCATGCATCATTTACGTGATGATAATGATAGTGTCGATCTTGAAGATTTTATTAGTCGTGCCGAGGTGTTAGAGGCCACGGGCCATACGGTAATGATTTCTGATTATCCCGAGTACTACCGTCTGGCCACCTATTTATCGCGTTACACTAATCGGCGAATTGGGATGGCCATGGGTGCACACAGTTTGATTGAGCTGTTCAACGACCAGTATTACACCACCTTGCACGGCGGTATTCTGGAAGGCTTTGGCCGACTATTTAAGAATAACGTCAAACTCTATATCTATCCTTATAAAGATGCGGCAACCAACACCTTATTCAAGGTGGATAATCTCAATGTGGATACTAAACAAACATATCTATACGACTATCTGAAACAAGGTGATCACATTAAACAGATAGAAGCATTCAATGAAGATTATCTGCATATTTTTTCACCGGATGTGTTGAAAATGATTACCAGTAATCAGATGGGCTGGGAAAAACTCGTGCCTGACGTAGTGGCAGAGAAAATCAAAACGCAGCAGTTATTTGATTACAAACCTGTAGATTAGACCCTAGGTTGGACTGAGGATTACAGCCCAATAATTCAGATATTTTCTATCCCTGCCAAATACTGAGGTTACGGTTTTACTTTTCGATAGTGTTTGGAGACCTTCGCCCTATTTCCACAGGTATCCATACTGCACCATCGGCGTTTATGACTGCGTGAGTTGTCGACAAACATCAGCACACAATCTGGGTTTAAACAGCGTTTAAGATATGTCCGTTGATCACTGGAGAGCAAATTAGCTAATTCAAATGCAAACAAGCCGATAAGCTCTGCCGTTGAACTAAAGCTTTTTTGATTACTTAGCTGATATCCATCAGATGACATCTCAAGCTGATAATGCGTTTTATAGTGTTTCAGGTCGTCATTTAGCGATGTAATAGCCTCGTCATCCAGGCTTTCATTATCAATAATCCGGGTAAGAATGTGTCTTGCCTTTTTCCTGAATGTAAGCAATTTCCCCAGATCAATACCCCGCGAAAGTTCAGCGTCAATATTGGCCTGATCCAGCCATTCCATTACATCACTGTCGGACATCAGTAAATCCATTAACTCCCCTTTTAGTTTGACTTCGGTGTTAATGAAATCAATGCCCAGGTTGTTACCCACAAATATGTATTTTTGTCTTACCTCATCCATATAACCACTATACATGCATTTGACAGGTTAGTTAAGCACTGCTAATTTATAACCTGTATAAACATTTTATACAGGTTAGTTTTATCTGGTAACTGGAGTTAACGATGAAAAATCATGTATTAAGTAGTTCCAACCTGCTCCCCTCTTTGACCCGTGAAAAATTTAAATGGGAAGATGCATTCCTCGCTGATGGTGACAATGAGAAATTAAGGCCAGAGTTTTTGTTGTTAAATAACAAAACAGTCTTTTCAAATGTGAGCGATGGAGTGAGGGCATGGCTGACAAAAACTGGAAAACTGATGAAGCGTCTACCACTTTTATTGCTATTAACACCTCAATTGGCGTTGACCACGCAAGTAGAAGCCAAGGACAAATCCAATGAAGTGACTAAGCCCCTTTACTCTGCGATTTCACCAGTGAGTTATGGCTATGAATCAGTAGAAGGGCTAGATATCTTTTACCGGGAAGCAGGCGATAGAAACAAACCGGTTATTGTATTGCTACATGGGTTCCCAGCTTCGTCGCATATGTACCGGGAAGTTCTGGCTGGACTGGCGGAAGAGTATTATTTAATTGCGCCTGACTATCCTGGTTTTGGCAATAGCAGCTTTCCTGATCCTGAAGCGTTTGACTATACCTTTGATAATCTCGCCCGAGTGATGGATCTGTTTTTGGAACAAAAAGGTATTGATCAATTTTCAATGATGATTCAGGACTATGGTGCACCCGTTGGTTTCAGGCTGGCCGTTAAACATCCTGAGCGTATTCAAGCCATCATTACGCAAAATGGTAATGCTTATAAAGAAGGCTTGTCCGTAGAAGGTTGGGGACCAATATTCGATTACTGGAAACAAAAAACGCCAGAACTGGAAACCACGATTGCTGAAAATGTTTTCACGTTTGAGGGCATGAAATGGCAGTTCACTCATGGTACTCAACAACCGGAATCCGTCTTACCAGATAATTGGGTGTTGGCTTATGCAAACCTTGCCAGACCAGGACAAACACGCGTTCAGCTGGATCTGTTTTATGATTACCAAAACAATGTTTTGAAGTATCCCGAATGGCAAAATTACCTGCGTACTCATCAACCGCCAGTACTGGTGGTATGGGGCAAAAATGATGCGTTTTTCCCTGAAGAAGGGGCTGAGGGATTTAAGAAAGACGTGGAAGATCTTGACTATAACATTCTCGATACCGGCCACTTTGCACTTGAAGAAGAAGCACCGTTTATCATTAATAAAATCAGGGAATTTTTATCTTCGAGAAAGATTAAATAATACTATTAGGAAACATTTCCAGCTTCATTTCAATCGATTGGGCAGGTGTTCTACCCTGCCCTTTTTTATAACATAAGTTTAAAAGTCTCTGTTATTACAATTCGGGGTTAATTGGGTTGATTAACTGGTGCGTTATTCGTCTTTAACAAGCCAGAAACCAGCGCCAAAAACGCATCTACCGCTCTGCGTGATGCAGCGTGCGGATCCTCTGCATTGGCAATCCATAAAGAAGCTCCGAATAAAGCACCATTAATCAGGCGGGCCATCGCCAGCGAGTCAACATTTATCAAAACACCCTCTTCCATCAACTTTTCAACACTAATCTGTGTGCTGCGGATACAACAGTTTTTTCGTGGCCACTGGGACGGGTCACCCAGTACAGCAGGTCCGTCCAATAAGATGATCCGCTGAATTTCCGGTTCACATGCCATATTGAGATAGGTGATGGATCCATTAATAAAACCATCCCAGGTGGTTGGGCTCTCTGACTTTATGGCGGAAAGCCGTGTCGTCATTTCTTCTTCAATCTGTTGAATAACGGCTTGCAATAATCCTTTTTTACCGCCGAAATGATGATAAAGCGCGCCACGTGTTAAGCCTGCATCTGCAGTCAGATCGTCCATACAACTCTCGGAAAATCCATGTTGGGCAAAGGAATCCCTCGCAGCTTTAATCAGCTTGCCTTGCGTTTCGGCAATCATCTCTTCACGTTTTTGCGCCATTCTGTTCTCCAATTTTTTACATACGTAATGCATGCGAGTTGACATACAGTACGTATGCGAAATACTATACAACACATACGTCGTGTATGGGAAAGTAATTCCACACATATATTAAGTCAATTATACATACGTTACTTACGCCATCTGACATACGAAACGTATGTTAGTTGCATACACCATGAAGGCTTGTGAAGCCCTGTCATGAAACGAATAGAAACCACATGGAGAACAAGATCATGAGTACAACAAATACCGTCAGAATGTTTATGTTAGGAAGCATCGCTGCCATGGTGTTGTCCGCCTGTGGCAGTCCGGAAGCCGCTAGTCAGGCGGAAGCGCCCGCCGCACCTCAGGTCAGTGTCGCTCAGGTCGTTAACGAGCGAATTACAGAATGGGATGAATTTACTGGCCGCTTGCAGGCACCGCAAACGGTCAATCTTGTGCCACGGGTATCCGGTTATATCGAACAGATACATTTCAATGAAGGTGCTTTGGTAAATAAAGGAGATTTATTAGTACAAATTGACCCACAGCCTTTTGCAGCCGAAGTCGCCAGACTTAAAGCCGAACTGCAAAGTGCACAAAGTGCATCAGCACTGGCTGAAAACGAATATAACCGGGCAGAAAAGCTAAGTGTTGCACGCGCTATTTCAGCCGAACTGCTGGATACCCGTCAAGCACGTAAGCAGCAAACCGCTGCTAGTGTCGCCTCGGTGAAAGCGGAACTACATCGTGCTGAACTGGATTTGAGCTATACCCGAATTACGGCCCCTATCAGTGGCCGAGTGTCGTATGCAGAAATAACAGCAGGCAACTATGTTCATGCGGGCCAAAGCCAGTTAACCAGCTTGGTGTCAACCGACAAGATGTACGCCTACTTTGACGTTGATGAACAAAGTTACCTGAAATATCTGCGTCTGAGCGAAGCTGGCAAACGGGCTGATACCCGGGATGCCACAGCCAATCCTGTGTATATGGCGCTGGCCGATGACAGCGATTACCAACACATTGGCAATATTGATTTTGTCGACAATAGCGTGAACCAACAAACCGGTACTATCCAGATCCGTGCCAGTTTTGCCAATCACGATAATCACCTAGTACCAGGCTTATTTGCTCGTATCAAATTAGTCGGTAGCGACTCTTATCAGGGCATTCTGATTGATGAAAAAGCTATCGGCACCGATCTGAACAACAAGTTTGTGTTGGTGGTAAATGCCGAAAATCAATTGGAATACAGAGCCATTACGCTGGGGGAAAAAATAAATGGGCTGCGTATCGTGCGTAAAGGCTTAACCGCTAAAGACAAAATTGTCGTCAATGGCTTACAACGTGTGATGCCGAATATTCAGATAGATCCAAAACTGGTGGATATGGCAACCGATGAGCAGTTAGCCGGTTTACGTAAAAATCAACAGCTGCTGGATAAAACCCGCACCGCACTGACTGCAGAGACAGTTGACGCGGCAGACAAAGGTTAAGGAAAACATCATGTTATCGCAATTTTTTATCAAAAGACCTATTTTTGCAGCGGTGATTTCACTGTTCTTTTTAATTACCGGCGCGATTGCGGTCTGGCAGCTGCCGATCACCGAATACCCGGAAGTGGTCCCCCCTACTGTCGTTGTAACAGCCAACTATCCGGGGGCTAACCCCAAAGTCATTGCTGAGACGGTGGCGTCGCCATTGGAGCAGGAAATTAACGGTGTAGAAGAAATGCTCTACATGTCATCTCAGGCCACCTCAGATGGCCGGATGACGCTTACCATTACATTTGCGATTGGGACAGATGTTGATTTAGCTCAGACGCAGGTTCAGGCACGGGTAGATCGTGCCATGCCTCGATTACCACAGGTGGTACAACGCTTAGGTGTCGTCACTGAGAAGTCATCGCCCGATTTAACTATGGTGGTGCATTTAACCTCACCAGAGGATCGTTACGACATGCTCTATCTGTCTAACTATGCACTTTTAAATGTAAAAGATGAGTTAGCAAGGATTGAGGGTGTAGGTACGGTTGAGCTGTTTGGTGCAGGTGATTACAGTATGCGGATTTGGCTGGATCCCAATAAGGTTGCTGCATTAGGCTTATCTCCATCACAAATTACTGCTGCAATTCGCGAGCAAAATCAACAGGCGGCTGCAGGGAGTTTAGGTGCACAACCCAGTGCCGAAGCTGAGTTTCAACTGCTGATCAACGTCAAAGGCCGTTTATCTACCGTAGAAGAGTTTGGCAATATTATTATCAAGGTCGGCGACAACGGTGAGGTCAGTTACTTAAAAGATGTCGCCCGTATTGAGCTGGGCGCTTCGACCTATGCGCTACGTTCGTTATTAAACAATAAAGACGCCGTGGCTATTCCTATTTTTCAGGCCTCCGGTTCTAACGCGATTCAAATCTCTGACGATGTACGGGCAAAAATGACGGAGCTATCAAAAGGCTTTCCGGACGGATTAGCCTATGACATCGTTTACGATCCAACGGTGTTTGTACGCGGTTCTATTGAAGCGGTAATAAAAACGCTGCTGGAAGCATTGGTGTTAGTTGTACTGGTGGTTGTACTATTTTTGCAAACCTGGCGCGCGTCGATTATTCCATTGGTGGCAGTACCGGTGTCATTAATAGGTACGTTTGCTTTTATGCATCTACTGGGCTTTTCGCTTAATGCCTTATCGTTATTTGGTTTGGTATTAGCCATCGGTATCGTAGTTGATGATGCCATCGTAGTTGTGGAAAACGTTGAGCGAAATATCAGAGAAGGCTTATCAGCGATTGCCGCGACCCAAAAAGCAATGAAAGAAGTCACCGGGCCTATCGTTGCCACGACCTTAGTGTTAGCGGCAGTGTTTATTCCAACCGCCTTTATGTCTGGCTTAACCGGGCAGTTTTATAAGCAGTTTGCCTTAACCATTACTATCTCGACCTTTATCTCGGCGATTAACTCGTTAACACTGAGCCCTGCCCTGGCGGCGCTGCTGTTAAAAGCACCTGGCGAGAAAAAAGACCTGCTGACGCGGGTTATGGACAAACTCTTGGGCGGTTGGTTATTTGGTCCTTTTAATCGTTTCTTTGCCCGTTTATCCAGTGGCTATGGCTGGTTAGTTAAAAAGGTTATTCGCTTTGGCGCTCTGGTTGGCATCATGTACGTTGCTCTGCTGGGATTAACGGGTTTGCAGTTTGCGACAACACCGTCCGGTTATGTGCCAAGCCAGGATAAACAATATCTGGTCGCGTTTGCTCAATTGCCAGATGCGGCGTCGTTAGAGCGAACCGCTGCTGTGATTAAAGAAATGTCACGCATTGCGCTTGAACAACCTGGCGTCATCAGTTCTGTCGCCTTTCCTGGACTAAACATTAATGGTTTTACCAACAGTCCGAATTCCGGCATCGTGTTTACCACACTTACTGATTTTAAAGACCGTACCGATCCTTCCATGTCAGCTGATGCGATAGCAGCGGCATTAAACCAGAAATTTGCTGGTATCGAAGACGCTTTTATTGCCATCTTCCCCCCACCGCCGGTACAAGGTTTAGGGACTATTGGTGGTTTCAGGCTACAAATACAAGACCGCGCAAATCACGGTTACGATGAGCTCTATAACGTCACTATGCAGGTAATGCAAAAGGCTTGGGCCACGCCTGAACTGACCGGCATTTTTTCCAGCTATCAGGTCAATGTGCCGCAACTGGATCTGGATATCGACCGCACAAAAGCCAAACAGCAAAACGTAGCGATCGATGAAATATTTCAAACACTGCAGGCTTATATGGGCTCGGTGTATGTGAATGACTTCAACCAGTTTGGCCGTACCTATCAGGTGAATATGCAGGCTGATGAGCAGTTCCGTCAGAGTGCATCACAAATCAGCCAGTTAAAGGTACGTAATGGCAATGGTGAGATGGTTCCTCTCGGTTCTTTTATCAATGTCACTGATACGGCCGGTCCTGATAGGGTCATGCATTACAACGGCTTTACCACAGCAGAAATCAACGGCGGACCAGCACAGGGGTACAGCACTGGTGAGGCCCAGGCCGCTATTGAAAAAATACTGGCTGACACTCTGCCTAACGGTATGACCTACGAATGGACCGAGCTGACCTACCAGCAAATTCTGGCCGGTAACGCCGGAATGTTTATTTATCCTTTAGTCATTATGCTGGTGTTTATGGTGTTGGCAGCACAGTACGAAAGCTTAAGTTTACCGTTGGCAATTATTTTGATCATTCCGATGACGCTATTGTCGGCGCTGAGCGGCGTTTTAATCTATGGCGGAGATAACAATATCCTCACCCAGATAGGCTTAATTGTACTGGTGGGACTGGCCACCAAAAATGCCATCTTAATGGTCGAGTTTGCCAAAGAGCTGCAGGACCATGGAATGACTGCGATGGAAGCCATTTTGGAAGCAGGTCGTCTGCGATTAAGGCCCATATTGATGACCTCTATCGCCTTTATTATGGGTGTGGTGCCAATGGTATTTTCCACCGGTGCCGGAGCTGAAATGCGTCAGGCCATGGGCGTGGCAGTATTCTCCGGCATGATTGGTGTCACCTTCTTTGGCTTAATCCTGACGCCTTTGTTTTATTACATGCTAGCCAAACGCGTCGATACAAAAAAGCTGGCTTCAGCTACAACTACAGATACGGTGGAGACGACACATGCGTAATAGACTCAAACTGACAACAATTGCTGTATTGGTGATGTCAATAAGCGCCTGTGCAGTTGGGCCGGATTATAAACCTCCTGCAACAGTGACTGATATCAACGTTAGCAGCCCCTATCAGCAGGCCGAGTTAGCACAAAGCTGGTGGCAAGCGTTTGACGATGAATCACTGAACCGGCTGATTACACGCGCCTTGACCGAAAACAGAACATTGACGCAAGCCAGAGCCAACGTTGACCGGGCGTATGCCGTGTTTCGCGATGCTGATAATGACATTTTGCCCAAAGGCACGCTGGACGCCGGCTATCAGGCGAGTGAAAACGCTACGCTGCAGCCGGAAAATGAGAGTGTCATTACTCGTGGCTATAGCGCCGGCGCGAATTTAAGCTGGGATGTCGACTTGTTTGGAAAATTACGTCGCGCCAGTGAAGCGGCTGAGGCTCAGGCTCAGCAGGCAGATATTTTATGGCACGATGCCCAGGTGCAGTTAATTAGTCAGGTGGCAACCAGTTACGGTGATTATCGTGGCGCTCAGTTGCGCTTGGGCGTGGCAGAGCAAAACGTGCAAAATCTTCAGCAAAGTCGTGACATTGTCATGGCTCGACTAGAGGCCGGGATGGCCTCGGAACTGGAGCTGGCACAAATTGATGTACAACTGCATCAAGTGAATGCTGCTATACCGGCATATCGCGTAGCACTATTAACAGCAGACGCGACTTTGTCCGCTTTATTGGCACAGCGGCCCGGCCAGCTCGAACTCGATGATGCGCCGCATTTACCGCAGTTAACGCATCCCGTAGCCGTGGTGGAAGGTGAAAATTACCTGCGTTATCGCGCTGATGTCGCCAGTAGCGAACGGTTATTAGCAGCTCGCACGGCTGATATTGGGGTTGCTACCGCCGATTTATATCCGAATATATCGATACGCGGATTTTTAGGCTTTTTATCTGGACCGGGCTTAACGCTGGGCAGTGACACCAAGAGCTGGTCCGTGGCACCTAGTTTAAGCTGGCAGGCGGCAGATTTAGGCTCTGTAAGAGCCCGCATCAATCAGGCCGAAGCTAGCTCGCAGATGGCGTTAGCTGAGTTTGAACAGCAGGTATTTAATGCGATCAATGAAATGCAACTGGCACTGAAGAGCTATAACCTAAGCCGCGAGCAGCAGTTAAGTACTGAATTACAGTGGCAGGCCAGTAACAAAGCCGTCGATATTGCCCGCGAACGTTATAACACCGGAACGGGTGAATTTCTCGACCTGCTCGACTCTGAGCGTGAACTGTTGCGCAGCCGCGATCAATTGGCGCAACTGCAACAGCAGAGTTTTATCCGCTTAGTGAATATCTATCGCAGCTTTGGTGGCGGTATCAAGTTGATCTAGTGATGGTTGTTTAATTTGAAAGCCGGACAAAAACGTCCAGCTGTTTGATTGGATGAATCACCAAATCCACAGTGGAAAAATGTCGTTGGATGAGTGCTTACCTTTCCAGGGTATGACAATGAAAATATCGGTAGATACAGAACAACCCGTTGATATGGCTACTGACCCAGCACGCACCAACTTTATTGAACGTGCTCGTAGGGAGTGGATGGTGCGCTTTCGCGTAACCATCAGGAGTTAGCCAATAGATCACAAACCGTATTAGATATCATGCAGAAAAATCAGGCTTAGCAAGATAACTTGGCTGTGGAGTTATCGGTCTTCTGATCATTCTTGGTCGACTATTTGATTTTTGCTGATATTGATTTTCCACAGAGGCCGAACTCCCAAATTAATTTGTTAAGCTTTGTGCGGCGCAGGTTTCAAGGTATCCTCTGCTCTGCTGATTTTGATCTGACACAAAGGAATCCAACTTGATGAGACATTCTGCATGGCTGCCTGCCTTTATCCTCTTGCCCATTCTGCTCACCGGCTGTGGTTATGATGAATTTCAAGGCAGGTTTATTGGAGCAAATGGAGAAATCAGTTATGAGTTTCAGCCTGACGGCTCACTGGAAATTATTCAAGGAGATGCTATCACCACTGCTGAGTATGAATATAACAGTGGAGATCAAACCATCAAACTCCGTTCTGAGCAGGATTTACCAACCGATACTTTGAGCGTTACAGATGACGGTCACCTCGAAACTGATGATGTAAGGCTGAACCGCGGTGTTGACTACTCAATGCTGGCTGACAGCACCTGGATAGGTCATCAGGGGCAATTTACATTTTCTTTAACGTTCACACCGACTCAAGAAGGTATGGAAACTGTTTCGGAGCTGGTGACTTATTACGATGAAGAAAAAATGTATCTTTCACAGACAGATAACAGCATTACTCGTCTCAGCGGCAACAAACTGTTACTGGATCTCACCCAATACACCGTATCCAACGTCACTTCGGAAAGCTTTAAACTTTCTATCGGTGACAACAGCATGGTTTTTGAGAAATATCCCAAAGGCACAGAGATTGAATACAGTGAGGGATATCAATTGATAGAAGAGTAGCTCTGAGCATTTTTTATTTCCCGATGAAAAGTAAGGCAAAGGCAACAAATAAAACAACGCTTAAACATCCTGCCTGTGAGTTGATACCCATTCAGCTCGACCAACGACCGTGATTGTTGAGTTATCGCCTTGCAGATGTCGATTGAGTCACAGCTTTGAATATGAATTATCCTAACCATCCAGATAGTTAGGAAACTAAATTGCCTGTCATTCAAATTCTGTGTAAATATAGTTGGGAAATCAGGTACAGGGCGATATAAAGGATCTTATCTTTCAGATTATCAGCCGGTAAAACCTGATAATGCTGAATAAAGGAGCCAGGGTTGAAGGGAAGATTGTTTTTATGGATGATTGCGATAAGAAACAGCTTTGTTGCACTTTTGCCTCTGACTTTCCTGCGTGTTATCGGTGAATTAATCCTTAATTTACCCTGGCCAGACTATCAACGGTCAATGGATCTTTGGTTCGGCACAGAATGGCGTGTTCTGTTAAGACAAATGATCGACAGTTCTTTTGCATTGTTTGGATTGTTGTTAGCCGTTGTTGTTTCGGTGCAACTGATTTATCGTCTTCCCAGATCAACTAGACATAGAGAAATTGCTCCCCCCCTAATGGTCGCAATAAGTGCTGTCATTAACTATCTGATTATTACCGTTTTACTACCCAATACCTCTCCCATTGAGTTCAGTGCGGATATCATGGTTTTAGGTATTATCATTGGAATACTCTCAGCAGAATTCATTCTTTTTGCTGTTAAACGCCCTTATCTCGACCTGCTCAACTTGCCTGTTGATTCTGATACCACCTTTTATCACGCTATGCGCATGAGCCCTTCAATCATTCTCAGTGGCATAAGCTTTTTTATGTTGGGTTTAGGCCTGGCGGCAACACCCGACTTTCCCAGTATTTCGCAGCTGATTATCGACTGGGCAAACTCTAGTGGTAATGGCACCTGGATAATCAGTACATTTGTTGTATTAGTCAATCAGCTGTTCTGGTTTGTTGGTATCCATGGCAGTGTTTTTCTGGAAGGAACCGCACTGGCACAAGGGGCTTTAAATAGCACTGCTACTGGTGAATTCAATTCCAACCTTGCTTTAATAAAAGTGCTGTTCAGTAATTTTGTCTTGTTAGGTGGATCAGGCGCTACGCTGGGTTTAATAATTGCCATTTTTATCGTAACAAGGCATGGCACTCAGAATAAAATTGCCAAAGTGTCTGTTATCCCCTCTGTATTCAATATTAATGACATTCTGATCTATGGACTGCCGATTGTCTTAAACCCGTTTTACCTTATCCCGTTTATTTTAGTACCGCTGCTGCTTATGGTGATTACGCTGCTGTCAGTGCAGATTGGTTTTATTCATATCTATGACTCTGCGACAGTAACCTGGACCACTCCGCCTTTGTTATCAGGCTGGCTGTTAACTGAGTCCTGGCGAGGCGCTGTTCTGCAATTTATGTTAATTGCTCTCAGCACTGTGTGCTATTTGCCATTTGTAAAAAAAGCAGAAAAAAACCGTCACCAAAAAACGATGGAAGCATTTCAACAGGCGTCAGATACGATTATTAAGGTGGGTCATAACAGACAAAGAATTGTGTCCAGGCAAGATAAAGTTGGCATGATCGCCCGCGATCTGATTGTGGATCTGCAAACGGCAATACAACAAAACTCACTGACACTGGCTTATCAACCCAAACATGATCGTCAGGGTAATGTCGTCGGTGTTGAGGCACTGCTCCGCTGGACACATCCCCGATACGGCATGATCTCACCGATTGTCATTGTGACGGTGGCTGAAGACGGTGATCTGATAAATCAACTTGGCAGATGGGTTATTCAACAGGCCTGTGCCTGTAAAGCCCGATGGAATAAAGCCGGTTATCAGGCATTGACTATCGCCGTAAATATTTCACCCCATCAGTTAACCGACAAAGACTTACCGTTTTATCTGATGAAATATATTCAGGAATATGGCATCACCGCTGAGGAAATAGAACTGGAAATCACCGAATCCTCTGAAATTCCGGACACCAATCTGACAGACATTATTCTGCAACAGCTTGTCGATACCGGTGTGCAGCTGGCAATGGATGATTTCGGAATGGGCTATTCATCGTTACTCTACATGCGCCGTTTTCAGGTGAATGCGATCAAGATTGATGGTTCCATTACGCGTGATGTGCTGATCAACGACACCAATGCCGATATTGTCAGGACGATATGCTCGCTGGGACAGGCACAGAAAGTTCATGTGGTTGCCGAATACGTTGAAACCAAAGAACAGCGCGAAGCCCTGGCTGAAATGGGATGCGACCTTTTTCAGGGGTATTACCATAGCCCACCTATTGCAGAATCGGATTGTATCAACTACTTCAAAATGCAGTTTGATATCGCTGCCAAGCAATTTGAACTTAATTACAAAGCGTGATGGATAAATGATGCTATTGATCAACACCACTATGTGAAAAAGGTGGCTTAATTCTAATGACCAAGGCGTAACTTAAAATGGATTTTTCACCACTTTTTCAATCACTCTTCTCCACCTTCTGGTTTTTCATTCCGCTTTTTATCCTTCTCGCTGTTTTAAAATCAGCCTGGTTCAAAGGCATATTTGGCGAATTTATTGTCAATGTTTTTGCTCAATGGAAACTGGATAAAGAAACTTATCATTTAATTAAAAATGTGACTCTCCCTACCCATGATGGCACAACTCAAATTGACCATATCATTGTGTCTGAGTATGGCGTATTTGTCGTGGAAACCAAAAATCTTCGAGGTTGGATATTTGGCTCTGCCCATCAGAAAATGTGGACGCAGCAAATCTTTAAACATAAAAACAAATTTCAAAATCCTTTACACCAGAATTATAAGCATACTAAAACCTTACAATCGCTTTTAAACCTTGAAGAAAACCAGATACATTCGCTTGTGGTCTTTATCGGTGACAGTACGTTTAAAACCGATATGCCTGAAAACATCACATACGGTATGGGGTATATCCGCTATATTTTGTCCAAAACCGATAAAGTACTAAATCCAAGACAAGTGCTGGATATTACTCAGGCCATCGAAGCAGGTCGTTTAGAACGATCCTTTAAAACAAATCGTGAACATATGCGTCATGTTCAAAGCATTGTTGCTGAAAAAGAACACTAGGGCTTGTTGATCTTTCATAGCCGCCTCTGTTGTGACTGAAAATGCACCGATTAAGGCAAGAGGAATGCAGTTTAGTTGTTCTAAATAAATGACGAGTAACGCAAAGTGGTGCATTTTCAGCCACAACCCGCAGGGCTGGTGCTATTTTTCCGCCCCACGGCGTTGGAAATGACTTATGTAGAACAACTACATCGCATCATTTCCGCCTTGTTGGACGAAAAAATAGCCTCCAGCAGTGGTGGCTATGAAAGATCAACAAGCCCTGGCATCTTTGCCCGAAATGTGGCAGTGAAATGGCCTTAAGAGAAACAAAAAAGGGAGTTAATGCTGGCAAACAGTTTTGGGGTTGTTCTGAATTTCCGAAATGCCGTGTGATGCTTCCCGTTAGCCGGGAAATCATTTAGTCATTGAGTCGTTGTACAATAGCGATTTTATTTTCTAACTAACTTTTCAAGGGAGCTTTCATGAAAATCCAAAGCCATTTTGCCGATCTTGATACACCAACCGGTGTGATGCGTACCTATATCCACCGTCCGGTTGGCGAAGGCAGCTACCCTGTCATTTTGTTTTACTCTGAGATCTTTCAGCAAACCGGCCCGATTGAGCGTGCCGCCAGATTGATGGCCAGTCATGGTTATGCAGTCTTGGTGCCTGAGGTTTTTCATGAGCTGAACCCGATTGGTACCGTATTGGGCTATGACGATGCGGGTCGTGATAAAGGTAACGCCGATAAAGAAGCCAAAGATGTACAGGGCTACGACACCGATAACGAAGCCTTAATCAAGTTTGCCAAGCAGCAATCCTGGTGCAACGGCCAGTTTGGAGCGATGGGTTATTGCATCGGTGGTCATCTGGCCTTCCGTGCAGCTTTGCAACCTGAAGTGAAAGGCACAGCCTGCTTTTATGCTACAGATTTACATATCCAGAAGATCCCCAACAAGCCGGGGCAACACAGTATGGAACGTCTTGCTGATATCAAAGGTGAATTGCTGATGATTTGGGGTAAGCAGGATAACCATGTACCTTCTGAAGGTCGCACCCTGATTTACAGCAAACTCAATGAAACCGAAATTCCCTTTACCTGGCATGAATTTAACGCCGAACATGCGTTTATGCGTGATGAAGGTGATGGTGGCCGTTATGATGCTCAAACCGCACAGATTGGTTATCAACTGGCGTTGAATCTGTTTAGCAGATCATTGCGTTAACGTTCTCTTGGCATTCCCACGCCAGTGCGTGGGAATGCGTTTCATTTTTCTGGCCCTATTTGATGAATCACGCTGCTAAATCCGTCTATACCCTGTTCAACTGGAATATTATGATCCTGCCAACCGATGAAGAGATCTTTGTTGGTTTGTGCAATCGCCCTGAAACCGTTCCCCCATTTGCACCGCCAGATGCTGCAGATGATTTACTGCCATTTGTTTTGCAAAATAGCAGCACTATCGAAGAGTTTAATGATAAAACCGGTGTGGGGTTTGATAAAGATGGCAGTCGTTATGTGGTACTTGGCAAACCCTCAGATCCGACAAACATGATTCGCTTTAGTGTCGGACAGATGATGAAATCGGAAGAGATTCACTGGAAGTATGAATTTATCGATTAGGCTTTAGCGTTTCCATTACTTCACTACTCATGGCCCTGCATAGTTGAAATTTTTGAAAACTACTGCACCTTTGCCATTACCCTTCTCTTCTGCGCCGTGCCTTCCAGGGTCATTTTTTCACTGTCACGGATGATATCTATTGACACGCGATCACCGGCTTAGGCTTGTCGCATCAGTTTATAAACGTGGGCAGTCGATGGTGTTTGGGCTTCATTCCAGCGGAGAATAAAATCGCCTTGTTTCAAGTCCAGCTTATCTGCCTGCGAATCTGGCGTGACGTAGTGAACCATTGCCATTTTAGGCCCATCACTTCGAACGGTCATTCCCCAGCGCAATGTGTCTTTAGTTTTCGGTCTGGGCGGTGCCTTAACCAACAACTGATGAATGTCATCACCGCGACGGAAAACGATATCGACATCGAGTCCTTGCTTTACCTCAGTCATACGCCGACCAATAACCTGACTATGCGGATACTCAAGCCCCTCCCAACGAAGGATGATGTCGCCCTCCTGTAACCCTATACTAGCGACAAAGCTGTCCTCGCCGTGTATTTCCCTTACCCTGCTGCCCTCGAAAACATGGTTCATATTGACGCCCCAGCGACGATAATATGGAAAACCCTGGTGCTCGAATTGTTCTCCCCCCGGACGGCGGAAATAATAATCCCTGAAACCAAAATAATAGTCGTGGAGGCCCGACTCTTTTTGCTTGCCGAAGTGCAGATACCAGACATCACCATAGGTATGGCCAAGTCCAGTTCCAATAGCTTTCAGGTTTATGCGCCATTTGCCATCCTCACCTTTATCGAAAGCAAACGGGTCACAACTGCGGTTTGCTAACGTGTGTAATAACACCGCTCGCTGACCATCTTCATTATAAACAACGCGGTCAACCTCACAGTTATCAAAACGTTTGGCGGCATTATCCATTTGTGCAGGAGACATGACCATGCCCGACATAAACGTTCTGGTTGCAGGCGTGTAAATATCCAGATCACTGCGGGCATTACGACTTCTCATCGCTGTGAACAGACGCTTTAAAGTTGCTTCAGGTGTATCCGCTGCCGGAACATCGGCTTGACCTTCGGCAAAAGACGTATCTTTCCCTGCATCAATGTTGGCATCCGATCTGGCGCCGGCACCAATACTGCCTTTGAAACGGGTGGGATCAAATTCTTTACCTTGCTCGGCCTCTTCAGCCCTGATGCGTATCAGCTCCCCCGTGGCAAACACCCCATCGCCAATCCGGCCCAAGCGAAAGAATGGCACCATCTGTCGTTTTTCGATATAGCCGACAAAGGCATCGGTAAATACAGATTCCAGATTACCGGAAACTTCAAGCCGTACTTCATCAGTATTGGTATTGAGAACCAATAATAAGCCACGGTGGTTCTGGCTTTGACTGCCGATATCGCTGTCGTTAAAGACTCTATAAGCCTGTACATCAATATCGGTGTTTTCCTGCCAGGTCAGAACACGATAATCGATATTGTATTTATCCAGCATCATTTGGTGATAGGAAGCGATATGTTGTTTATCTTCGTCAGAGAAAATGCCGGCTTCATCATTGATAAAACTCAGTTCTGTCTCATCTGCTGATCCGGATGTTTGCAGGAAATAGACGGATAAAACAACGAGCAATACAACCAGTAAAGTGATCCGCGCTCTGGCCAATTCCATTTGTTTGCCTCCTGTTATAACTGCCTTTTAGTAAGGTTATCAGTCCCGGTGTCTGGTTTACTCAAAGCTGACCCCGGGATTTGCGGTACTGCCATCATCCGCCTCGAAGTAAGCTTTACGCTTAAAATCGCTCGCCCGGGCAACCAGTCTGCTCGGCATGCCCCTGATCAGCTTGTTATAGTCCCGGACAGCTTCGTTAAATACCATCCGGGCAATATTAACTCTGTTTTCAGTGCCCTCAATCTGGTCCTGCAAGGCCATAAAGTTATCTGTCGATCGCAGTTCCGGGTAATTTTCCACCAGTGCAAATACGCTCATAATATCGTTACTGAACCGCTGCTGTGCAGCAGCCAGGTTGGCCATAAAGGCTTCATCCTCAAGATGATTGGCCGCCTCATTACGCAACGCCTCGGCCTGGGCATCACTTTGTTGCAGAGCAGCTAACGCTTCGGCAATTTTTGCCCGTTCCGCTGTTACGCCAATCAGCACGTCTTTTTCCTGTTCAGCGAAGCCTTTCACAGTACTGACAAGGTTGGGGATTAAATCTGCCCGGCGCTGATACTGGCTTTCCACCTGTGACCAACTGACAAAAACCTCTTCCTCTTTGCTGACGAGATTGTTGTAGAGGTAGATAAGCAGAAACACACACAACAAAAGAGGTAGAAAGACGACCATTAAACTCAGCGTATTTTGGAAGGACTTATTCATTGCTCCACTCTCTCCTGGTTGGTTCATTGATTCAGCGACATTTTGAACAATCTCGGTACTGGTGCCGACATCACTGCTACTCATCAAAATGATGACAATAATACCCACGATAATTAAAACACCCATGATCCCGACGACAGGTAGTTTTTTGTGAACATCTGGTTTTTTGATGCCCGGGCCTGGGCTGACACTGGCTCGGAATTTCGACGCTTGTTCTTCAGTCAAAGAACCGGAAGCGACCATTGCTTCAATACGATCTTCAATGCTCACCGTTAATCTCCCTGATTAATCTCAAGCCTTTTTCAGACTTCAGCTTGCCTTTATCAATATCGTCCAGAATGGACTCAATGGTGTGTTGGTCCTGCTCTCTGAGCGCAGCCAGGTCTTTGATCATCGCATCTACATGTTTGCGCAAAGTGGGATAGCTCAAACCAAGCTGCTCGGATAATTCTTTAAGATTACCCCCACATAATAAAAAGGCTTCAGCCAACTTCATGTTGTCTGCTGAAAGCCTCATAAGCCGTGGAAAATAAAACATGCCTTCATACACGACACCACACTCATGACACTTGAGTTTAGTGGGAGTTAAGCTGCTTTGACATGCGAGACAATGTTTCATTTAGCCGACCTGATTACACCACTAATTTAATATTATTAATTTTTTACATTGTATTTTTTTATAATATTTACTTAATGAAGTCAATATTTAATTTTAACGACTATACATTCTAGTTTGGATAAAATGAAACTGTCTTGACACTTTCCCACTGGAACATTCTGGTTATGCAATGATAAAACCAATATGGAGTTTGACATTGATGGCAGTCGTTATCTGGTGCTTGGCAAACCATCAGACTCGACAGGCATGATTCGCTTTAGAGTCGGACAGTTGATCAAAGCCGATGAGATTCATTGGAAGTATGAGCCTATTGAATTGGCTTGGACGTTCCCACGCGGGAGCACTATCCGCCACAACAGCGGCAGCGATGAAAGATAAACAGACCCTAGGGCGGTAACGCGATATAAGTACCATCATTACGCTTGGTCAACTCCCGCATCAGAATGCTGTATCTATCAGTACTGTTTATCGATAAAAACCCGACACCATGAATCCTGGCCAGTCGTCTCCCATCACTCAGTTGTCTGTTCTGTCTGGTAATTCTGTCGATCACTGGATCGTATGATGAGCCGGTGTAATCATCCCCAAACACATAGATTGACGTGGTGATATTGGGTTTGGCGTATTTTCTCAGCGCGGTTTCCACACCTTCGACCGGGCTGCTGTTGGATACGACTGACCAGTTTTCAAACATGCGGATAGCACTGTTTCTTGTTGAGGGTGTATCGGGCATCCAGCGGCCATCGTAGCCAGATATCATTGAGGTACCCATATCATTCAATATCTGAAAGCCTTTCACTTCGGGATGAATATTCAATACATTCACGACTTCTCTGGAAACTCGTGACCATATCTGCTTCATACTGCCGGACGTGTCAATAATAAACACCACATAATCACTATCAACCGGAATGCCGCCGACTTCTTCAGAACGTTTATCTGTTGCTTTTCGTGGCGTGGGCAAAGCGGCCTGCTTTAATCGTGACTCCACCAGACTTAATCCGGAAATACTCTCTTCCAAGGCAGAGTTTTGCTGCTGAAGAGCTTTAAGCTGATTTTCCAGTGACGATTCAGCCTGAGCGATCGCCTGTTTTTCACCGGATAACGTTTCCAGTGTGGAAAGCTCCTGCTCTATTTGCTGGCTGATTTCAGCAACGGAATTTTCCAGACCAATCAACGATGCCAGCAAACTGCTGACATCATCGGCCCCGGCCACCGACACATCAATATCGGTTTTAGCAATCAGGATCAGCATCACTACGGCACCAAAACCGCAGGAAATTACGTCGAGAAAAGACAGACTGAATATATCCAGGCCTTTTTTACGAAATTTCATGGCCAATTACTCGCCGGGCTGATCAATAAACCACCAGTGGTAGCCGCCCAGACCCAGTATTGATTAACGGCATCCGGATCGCCTTCCAGCGGCAGCATAATCACATCTACCTGCATACCCCGCTTGCCACTTTCATTGATGGTTTGTTGAAATAATTTGACCCGACATTCTCCAGAAATCGTCTGGGCATTGCCTGTGAGCGAACTGCAGCTGGAGAAAGGATTAAGACTTCGATATTGCGATTCGCCTTTGGTCGGTAACCCATCGGTGATCACATAGAGATTGGAAGGTGAAAAGGTATTAACGGTATTCAGCCCTTTCTGAAGATTGGTCGCGCCTTCCGGGACGATTGCATTCAAATCACTTAATATCGACGATGCAGTTTGTGTTGAATTGGCTTTTTGCCAGCCTGCTTTGCCGCCTAATACTTTGGCGTCTTCACTGAAAGCCACTACCACGACTTCACTGTTTTCCGGCAAGCGTGCCAGCAGCCATTCCACCACATTTTTAGTTCGCTTCCATTTGGCGGCATTTTGTTTGTTTTGCTGGGAGCTGCTTTTGGTGCGGATAATATCAATCAGTTTTTCATTGGTCATTGAGGCGCTGGTATCCACCAGAATGGCAATTTTCGGGCCTTCAACCTTCAATCCCAGCAAATAGTTTTCTTCATTGACTCGCGGTGATTCAAGTAAATCCTGCTGTTTTTGTGGCACTTCTATGGAGGTAATACTGGATTTAAGTTCATCCAATTCGCTTTCAGATCGTTGAACTTGCTGACTCTGACTGGTCAATGTTGATTGTTTTTCATCCAATTGCTTTTTTAACGCCTGATAACGGGCATTTTCACTGCTGAGTTGTTCTCGGATCTGATCCAGGGTTGAGCCGGCATCATCTCTGGCCTGTTCAAGCTGACTGATGTCCTGCTTGAGATTGTCAATTTCAACCGGGGTTTCATCAATTTTATGCTTGACCAGCATAAACACCAGAATAACGGCGCCCAAACCACAGGACATAATATCCAGAAATGCCAGACTGGAACCTTCGGCTTTTTTTCGACGGTAAGCCATTTTCTGTTAGCGAATACGTCTCAGCAGGAATTTATCGCAATAGCTTTGCGTATCGACAATCTGGCTATCCTGCAGCCGTTGTAACTGATGAAACAGAAACATCAGAAAGATACTGATCAGTAAGGCCACTAAGGTAGAGTTAAATGCCAGGCCCAGGCTATCGGTCATACCCGAAATATCACCGGCCAATGCCTGATCCGCTTGAGAAAGTGCTTGACCAATACCCCGCACAGTGCCGATAAAACCGATAGAGGGAATAGCCCAGATCAAGTAACGGATCATGGAATTTTCAGAATCCTGTTTAACAGCCAGCGCTTCAAGATTACTTTCTATGGCATCTGACAGATTTTGCACATTATTGGTCGAACTGTAACGCCATAAGGATGCGCGTAGCGTTTGTACCAAAGGTGATGACATGCAATCCTGTGGAATTTCAGTATCCAGGCGATGAATAATGCGATTGACATCCAGATCGGTGGGCGTCTTACTCTCTGTAGATTCAGCATCACCCTGTTTCGGATCTTCAATCAAATCCACACTGTAGAGATATTTTGTTTTCAGAATTTCACGGTAGGAGCTGGCAATGAGAAAACAGCCCCACATCATTAAAATAAAACAGATCTCCTGTTCATAATCCTTGATGATAACGACGATATTACGTGGTGAGGATTCCTGTTGTTGCAAAGCCAGGTCAATCAGTTGTGCCGCCTCAGGGCGGACATAACCGATATAAATCATGTGTACCACCATGATCGACACAATCAGTGCGGTAAAACTCTTCATCAAGTCACTCATGGTTAAATATCCACCGGAAAGGAAACAGGAGAATTCAGGCTGATAACTGATTTACCGGCCCAGGCGTTATGAATCATCAATGACAAGACCACGATAAGCAGTATCGAAGCCCCTATCAGCAATACTCTTTTAAACATCATCATTGGTTTCCTCCGGTTAAAAATCGTCCAATCCTAAAACCAACGTTATCGCGAGCCTGCTCTGCACCATCGCGGTATGAGGCCCTTAATTCACTCAGCGACCCCGATTGCCAGTTTGCACCTTTCACCACGCGCATGCTGATTATCGAAGTATCCAGGTTGTGCTGATAAACATCATTCTCTTTGGGTGCGATTAACGAATAGCTGTCGTGGGACCACTCACTGACATTGCCTCCCAAATCATAAAGTCCGGATTTTTCACGGCTGAAACTTTTTACCGGAGCGACGCCAGCATAACCATCATAGTATCGCGGAACATACAGATTCACAGTACCCTTGGCAGATTCATCAGCAATATTCACAGCTTTGGTCGGGATAGTTCTTTCATTACCCCATACAAACAAAGTCTGTTCCGACTTTCCAGCCTTGCGGGCCAGCCATTCCCACTCGGCTTCCATCAATAATCTGTAACCATCTGCATTGCTATTAATACGATTGAGCTGGTTGCCCTGTACATCATAAACCGGAGTAAAACCTTCCTGCTGACTTAACCAGTTACAGAATTTGACGGCTTCTATCCATGAAACCGAGGTCACCGGTAAATTTGAGTCGCCAGATTTGCTGGAATCAAACTGACGATATTCCGCATAAGTGACTTCATGGGTTCCGGCATAAAAAGGCCGGTTCAGTCGAACCTGTTTTAGAAATTCGTTGGCACGTTGTCCCGGCTCATCACGGCCAGCGCCCATTTTGATAATGTCATTGGGAAAAAACAGTGCCAGTTCTCCCCCGGCCTTATTTTTATAAAGTCGTGGCGCTTCCGCTTGTTTAGCCTGTGCTTCTGGTATCAAATTAAAAGACAGTTTCTGCGTTTCAGCGGCGGAAGGTGTAATGGATTTTGAGACACTTCGGTAGCCGTTTAAACTTAGTTCAACTTGATGTGGAATAGCATTTAACGACAACTCGACTGGAGTTTCACCCACTTTTTTTCCATCCACTAATACGCTGGCCGATGGAGTGGAGATGATCTCGATTTTGCCTGTTTCCACTTGCAAGGTGATATCAATCGCGCGTTTTTCATTGGTGCTCAGGCTGAACGTTTCAGTCCTGGAAAAATAGCCCGGTTTTGAATAAGTTAATCTATGCTGTTTATCGGCTTCGACTGATATGCGCCCCGTATTTTCCAACCGCAAACCATTTAACATCAATATGCCACCGGTCGGTTGCAGGTTCAGTTTTACACCAGCCGTTTCCACACTCAATCGATAATTTCTTTCGATTTTAGGCGTATTGTTGCTGATTTCGAGTTTGTCTTCAGTAATTTCGTATTTTGCTAATGTCAGTTGCACATCATGCATGCCACCTTCCAGTGGCAGCGTCAGCGGTGTATTGCCGATTTCCATGCCATCGATCGAAACCACTGCTCCACTGGGAATAGAATTCACTACAAATTCCCCCTGCAACGGCTGCAGTTCAATATCCCGGGAGACCGTTTCACCACGACTTAGCGATAAATCGATAGTTGACGTCTCATAGTAAGGATGCCGGACAAGCAGCTGATGTTCACCAGCAGGGAGTTCATGTTCCAGGGTGTTGGCTAAAGCGATAATTTGATCATCGATAAACCATGCAGTTTGATTATCATCAAATGGGGTGGAGAAGACGATCCTTGCCGGTAACGGTTTTAAAGTGACTCTGATGACTTTGCCGGAATCGGCCTGTTCAATGTTTTGTCGATGCGGATAAAACCCGTCTGCGGCCACCTCAACTTCAACTGAATCGGTCAATGAGTAGACCGAACCAAACATTATCATTGCCAGCCAGGAATCCGCATGAATTGACACAGCCGTTGCATCATCCGGCAGCACTTCAATACGTGTACCACGCGATGCAAAGATAATGGCCAGAATAATCAGTGAAATCAGCAAAAATCCACTGATCAGCCACAGATACATTCTGTGCTGCCGTTTTCTGGCAAGTTCCAGTTGCTGGTTAAATTGGCTCATCACAGACGACACGTAAACTGTAAGTTTTCAAATTATAAGGAATGGTCACCTCAACTATCTTGGATTTGAATCCCTGCCGCTTGCCTTCAAAAGTGTATTGCCCTGGTTTCAGTTGAATCACCTTTGAATCAATCACCCCGACATTTCCTACACCACGAACCAAAATATACGTTTGGTTATCCGAACGCACTTCGACAGGAATGGGTCGGTTCACCGCCTCTAACACATTTTCCAGTTCCCGACGTTGTTTGGTCAGTGAAATGCTTTGATTTTGAAAGCTTTCTGCTTTATTGATGGCAGCACGGGCCTGATCTGCGAGTTGAGCGTTTGACAGGCGATAAGGTGATTGCAGGTAATCATCGATAGTCTTTTTAAGTGTCACAATAGTATTTGCCACGGCCAGTTTTTCTGTGGCAGTTTTATTATTGGGTGCTTCATCAAGCATTTGCTCAAGACGGGTTTTGACGGTTTGCCAGTCATCCTGAGATTCGGCTTGTTTGGCTTGACTCAAATAAGACTGAACTCGTTGCGTTTTTTCGTATTGCTGTATCGCTGATGTGGCGTCATTAAGCTCGGGGCGATTGGGATAAATGTCCCTGGCCTGACTCACTGCAGACTTTGCTGCTGCAATACGCCCATTCTCGACGGCGGTATAGGACTGTGCGATAAGTAATTGAAATTCATTATCATTCAGATTGGTCTGTAATGTCCGCGCGCGTTGTTTCAAGGCTTCCCGTTCTGGCGCGAGTGACAACAACTCATTAATCAATTTAAGTTCTGCTTGAGGATTGTTCTCCACCTCAGCAACACGGATCTGTTCCACTAATGAAGCAATCTCCGGCAGCTGCTCAATTCTTTCCGCCAACGCCTCTGCTTGCTGAGACGTTGTATCCAGCATTAATGCTTTGTTAATGGCTGATTTAGCTTGTTGGTAATTATTATTGTCAAAAGCCTGCTGGGCATCCTGTAAGGCAGTTGCAAATTGATCTTTGCTGTCATTGATGGTGTTTTCTGAAAGCTGTATCAGCCCGTCCAATGTGGCTTTTGCCTGAGCATATTTGGCTTCGCCAAATTGTTTGATCGCTGAGGTTTCTGTGTTTGTCAGCCGTTGGAACAACGCTGGGTTCCAGTTTTGCAGATCAATCTTGTTAAGCTCTGGTTTGAGCGTGTTTTCATAATGCGCGTAGGCTTCGAGGTAAGCTTGGCGCAGTGATTCTTTATCTTGCAGGTTATCTGCTACCGGGCTGATTTCGACGATATCAAAAGAAGTATTTGATTCGTTTTCGCTCTTATTCGTGCTTTTGGGCGCTGAGAGCCACAGCATAATCAGCACACACAGAATGCTGAGCAGAATGATGATCAATAGTGTTCTGAAAAATAGCTTTCGCTTGGCAAGTTTTGCCTCGGCAATTTTCTCCGTGATCATGTTTAACGCCTAGAGCTGGACATCAGGCGTGGCTTCCAATTGATACATCCGGTTCAAAAACGCTCGCCATTGCCGGAATTGCTCATCAATATCGCCTGTTAACTCAACTGATTCTTCTTCATAAGTCATTACTTGTGGTGCCATTTCCAGATTCACTGATTCACCCAACTCGTTTAATGCTTCTTGATGAAACTTGGCTTCTTCACGGGATTTAAAGCCACTGGTAATCAAAACAGCACCACCAATGCCCCCGGCAACAGTGGCGAGGTCTCGTCCAAAACTCGGGTCATTGGAGCTGCCTGATGTGGCGGCAGCAACTGCTGCACCGATTAACACCGCCCCGCCAATCATTTTCCAGATGCTTTTTGTTTTGGCTTCTTTACGCAGTTGCATTTCAGTGGCACTGGCTTCCTGCCAGGCAAGATAACTGGAGTCCATTTGCTGGGAAAAAGCGCTGTAATTATGCTGCAGATTATCAACAAACAGTTGTTCACGAACTTGAATCGATTTGACTCTTTCGAACATTGGGTCAGCATCGCTTGGCATGCTCACCAGCTTGATTTGTTTGCCACTGGTATCAAGATGTTCCATAAAGGCTTGTTCATTGAAACTCGCAGCGAAACGAAGATCATTAATATTTTGCAATTGAGCCAGTTCGCTTTGCTGTTGTTTGAGCAAAGCTTCGATTATCGCCTGGGCCGCTTTATCAAATGCGGGATCGTAGGGATCTTTACCATCGTTTCTGGGATTCTTGTAAAAGCCTTCACCGACCTCGTGTTCGATGGTTTCGTTTAACCACTGTTTGCCACTGGCATCGACCACATTAAGGCGAAATTCAACATCCTGGCCATTTGATTCAATGATTTCGCCGACGGCAAATAAATCGCCCGATGCAGTACTGTTAGGTGCTACTCGAACGGCACCAAACTTGCCACTTTCATCTAAAGCCGTTTTTAGTTTGTAGGCAAATCTATTGGCTTCAGCTCTTCTCAATTCAGGCCAGATGCCTTCTTCTTCATACTCAGCAGCTGTGGCTGAAAGCCCGGGTGAAAATACTGGAATAATAACGTCTAATTTAACGCCTTGATAAGGCACTTCTTTGGATTGCTCCTGAGCTGATGCTAGCTGCGGCCCCGTTTTTAAGTTACCCGAGGATGACGACGTGGTTGCACACCCCGTCAGCACATGCATCAGGATAATCAGATAAATAACAAATCTGGAGGGGGCTCTAAATGATTCAGTCTTCAACAATGTCCATCCCCTTATATTTACGATATTCATTCCAGAGTTTCTTTTTTATCTCTGGATCTTGTTCCGTTTCTGCAGCCAGCCTGATTTGTGAGGCAATGGCATCGTCGTTATTCGCTGATGGGATGTCTTCAGGGATGGCACCATTTTCTGCAACACCACCTGATGAAACAGTTGATCCATTATCATCCTGTTCATAAGTACCATTAAAATCAGCACCTGCCTGCGAAGACTCTGGCTCTTCCCTTTCAGGCTCTGTCCCCTGCATTTCTTGACTGGCTGCAGAGTTATTACCGGTAATATCACCCTGATTGTCTCCCCCAGCCTGAGCGCCACTGTCACTACTCTGGGCATTGTCCGCAGAACTGCTGTTGGTAGTAGACAAATTGCATGACTCGAATCGGTTGATCGAATCAAAAAAGGCTTTTTCCATTAACGCTATTCTTTCTGCCCGGGTCAGTTCCGGGCTATCACTGTAACGAATTTCAGCTTTACCACAATCCACCGTCTCCGCAGAAGTCTCTTCGGCATACACACTGATACTTGCTGTTAAAGCAATGGAGAAACCAATAAATAAGGTTTTATTCATTGAGGATAAAATCAACAAATCCGAGTAACGCTGTGTAAGTTTTTTCATAGAAATAGGCACTAGTCCATTAATAATGTTTTAGAAAAAATAGAACACCACAGTCAATATAGCTTTTACAAGCATTTGTCAGCAGATGGCAGCGATAAGTTTTCACTGCTTTTCCAGCGTTCATTATGAAGCGACAAATCGAGGTATTTCTATGCTATCCCTAGGCTTTATTATGATAACAATAAAACACTGTATATGAATGCCGACTGAATAGTCTGGTTTGTGTTGCAGTTTATAAAATATTGCATATTGATCTCAGGAATTGCTCCCAACGTAACCGTTTATTCTGTCTGCTAAAGTAGCACCATTTTTAAAGCAGGATATTTAAGATGAAATGGTTAGCTTTGGCAGTTTTTTGGCTTTTCAGTTATCCGGTATTGGCACAACCGGTTCAATACGAAGTTAATGGAGAACAGTTTCAGGGATACTTTGTGAGTCCTGCTGATGCGGCACCATTAATCATTCTAATTCATGATTGGGATGGTGTTACCGATTATGAAATCAAACGTGCCGATATGCTTTATCAGGCCGGTTATGCTGTTATTGCAGTCGATATCTACGGAGCCGGTATTCGGCCAGTAGAAATAGCAGACAGACGCCACCATACCGGAGAATTGTACCGAGATCGTCAACGTATGCGGGATTTAATAAACGGTGGTATTGATAAGGCAAGACAACTGGGTGCAACTACCGACAATGCAGTCATGATGGGATATTGCCTGGGCGGAACAGCGGTTCTGGAAATGGCCCGCTCAGGTTCTCCAATGAAAGGTTTTGTTGCCATTCATGGTGGATTGGGTACACCTGAAGATCAGGATTATAAAAACGTTCAGGCTGAAATTCTGCTGCAGCATGGATCAGCCGATGCCAATATTTCCATGGAAGAATTTATCGCATTAAGTGCCGCGATGGATAAAGATGGCGCCCCCAATGAAATGATTGTATATGGTGGCGCCCAGCATTCATTTACCAAAGCCGGAAATCCGCATTATGATGCCGATGCAGATCGCAAGTCGTGGCGCCGTTTATTAACTTTTCTGGATGAAAAGTTGCGTTAGGTTCAGGGATACATTGCCTGGTCCGGCAGGAAATATAAATTCAGATCTCATACACATAATTCACATGATTAAGCGGATACTTGATTGATGAAAACATCCGCTTTAGTGATCGGTGGCAGTGGGCAAATTGCTCAGGCCATCATCAAAAAACTATTAACTTACCTTACTGCAGATAACATTGTGGTTATCAGTCGTGGATTACCTCCAGATAAATTTGCAGAGGTCAGCTGGCATCAAACTGAATATGACGAAGCGGGTATGAACCAGCTGGCGATGCGTTTCTATGATGAACAACGGAATTTTGAAAAAGTGTTTATCTGTCATGGTGTATTACATGATGACTCAGTCAAACCTGAAAAACGTCTTGAGGAAATCTCTGCAGCCTCCATCAGCCATGTATTAAATATCAATACAATAACGCCAGTGCTCTGGCTGAAACATCTTTTACCTGTTCTTAAACAATCTGAAATCTGTCAGGTAACGATCTTAAGTGCCCGAGTGGGCAGTATTAATGATAATAAACTGGGTGGTTGGTATAGTTATCGAGCCAGCAAGGCGGCATTGAATATGCTGTTAAAAACCACGGCTATTGAATATGCACGGCGGGCCAAACAGGTGAAATTACTGGCTTTTCATCCTGGCACCACCAATACCCCACTTTCTCGTCCCTATAGTGTCAATGTGCCCGAAGATAAATTATTCAGCCCTGACTTTGTGGCAGATAGATTGTTTGAAATATTAAAAACCTTGCCGGCCGATGGTCAGCTTTCATTTCTTGACTGGCAGGGCCAGTCGATTGAATGGTGATGAGAACAGTTCACATATCTTTTTTTTGCTCTCGCGCCTCCAGTCGGGCATAGGCCTCAGTTTCCTGGTGGATATCGATGATTAAGCCTCGGTGCATCGCCACTGAAATAGCTTCCTGATTATGAAAACGTTCCCCGCCTTTAAAAAGCAAGTCAAGCAATTCCCGGGCAGGCATATCCAGGTATTGAGACAACTTTTGTGATTCATTAGAAAACTTTTCCAATACTTCAGGATGTTGTTGCTGAACATTAAGGATCGCGAGGTTATCAATGATAGCAAGCTCTTTTGCTGTCGCAGCACTGAGACCATTATCCTGTACAAACCGTAAACTGGTCAGCCCAGTTAACTGATGAAAAGTATTTTGCACCAGATTTAAATCTGCATCCCGCCCCGCCAGTGCGACCCTCAGCCATTTCAATCGATGGCGCGCCAGAATAATCATGCTTTGTTCTGTTTCTTTGCTCATAGGCATCGGCTCCTTATGATTCTAATCTCCTTGTTAGCACAACAAAGCCCGTTTACACAAGCCATACCTGTCAGACGAGAACTATTAAGCACATTGTGTATCATTATGATTGAGATATAACCCGAATATTCAGTGAGAACCTATAAATGAGGTTTTGTGTGAAATTTACTAGTGAGGTCATGCATATGAAACAACTAATGTTTATTACACTTGCCTTTATATGCAATAGTGCAGTACACGCAGAAAATCTTGAGCATGGCACCATTACCAGTTGTGCCTATCAGGCAGGTACTGCTTATGAAATTCAGAAAATCCGTCAGACCGAAGGCGATGACTGGGAAACGTTTGAAACGAAAATCAAATCGATTTATAAAGACTCTCAAGGCCGTGATGATTTGCTCAAAATAGCCAAGCAGGTATTTATCCAGCCAACCAGTAAATCAGCGGATTTTATCCATGATCAAATATTTGATTCCTGCGTTAAACGTCAACAAGGTACCGAGTCAATTTACTGATATTAAACATTCAAATCGGCAACAAGGGAATCAGTAAACTCAACACCAACAACATCAAAATAAGTGCTGTCGTGCGATTGAGATAACACTGAAAGTTGAGTTTTCGTTTTAACCATATGCCAATTCGTGAAGCCACAATGGCTATGCCAGTAAAAATAACGAACGAAACAGTGCCAAAGACTACTCCCAGTAATACTATTTAGGCGTGATCGGGCCATAAAGCGGACTGGCAAACTGTGGTAGAAAAGCAAGAAAGAAAATACTGACTTTAGGGTTTGTTATATGCATCACAATCCCGGGAAGATACAAGGCTTTATGACTCAATTTCTTACTCTCAGCTTACAAGTCTTGTGACGAACTTTTTAGAGTCTGTCCGGCCAGATAGAGCAGTAGAGTGCTCCAGCGATTTTTACCCCCTTTAATACCCCTTCAGAAGTTCGCAGGAGGATGGCAACACCTAGTGCTAACAAACAGGTATGAAGAACCAACCCTGTGCATAGACCTAACGAACGAAAATTCCACTGCATTTCCAGCTTTAACCATTAACATCACCCTTCGCAGTGTTTGCAAAGCTTCGATAAATGATTTTAATTTATGACAAGCAATAATCAGGGTATCTTTGGCTGGACCACACATAAAGTCGTCGACTTTACTGGCGGTGCGGTTGTAGACGGCGAACATGAATCCTGTATCGTTCATATTTAAAGCAAGATTTTGTCCCATAACGGCTAGCCCTACCACACCGATATCGGCCAACCTGTTGTTACTATTCATTATTTAAACTCTATTTGTAGTGATTTGCTGACATTATTTTTTGCTAAAGTTTGATTACGCTATACTTTTTAATCCCTAAAACCGATAATTAAAATATTTTTAATCTATAAAAGCGATTAATATTGCCGCGATCCTTACAAATAGAGTGGAAATATGTGGCACCTTTGCTTCTTTCAATATTGTTAAAAATTATTTGCAGTAAAAAAATTGTCAGCTATAAGTTACTGTTAATAAATCCAATTTCCATTTTCCTTAGCAATAATCGGGGAAAACCACCCGATACAAAAGGAAATATTCATTTAGCGTCTGATAGGAGAGACTGGTAATAATGAAAATGTACGATACTCGTTAAATAAAAGTTTTGGATACACTATAACGTTAAAAAAACCAGTAATATCAGGGAGATATCATCATGGCGAGTTATTATTTAGATTCAAACCCCAACTTACCCAACAATGGCTGTGACATGCATCGTGTATGTCCTGAAGGGTGCCCCAATCTGCCACCTCTGGTTGAAAGAATTGATTTGGGTGACCTGCCAGATAGTAAAACGGCAATTCATGTAGCAAGAAGAAAATTTTACAATCATGCCCATATAATAGATGGCTGTGTACATTGCAAAAACGCCACTCCACACCAAACGCTTAATTAAGCTAACGAATTTAAACAGCGGAACAAAAACTTCTCCAACTTAACTATTTCCTGAGATAAAAACTTTGGTATCTGCCTGCAAAAGTTTTATCCTTGCAGGCAGATAACCAAAGGATCTTTCATGTCTGAACCAAGAATCATCCCCACACCTTCTCCAGACCCAACTGTGAACGATAATTCTAATCAGGCTAAAACACTGACTATCGTCATTTATGCCCTGCAGGCCGCATCATTTATTGTTGGTTTAACTTTCCTTGTTGCCGTTATCATGAACTACATCAAACGCGATGATGTAAAAGGTACCTGGCTTGAGTCACATTTCCGCTGGCAAATCCGTACATTCTGGTTTTGTTTACTATGGGGACTGATCGGCGCTTTACTGAGTGCTGTGGTTATTGGTGTTTTTATTCTGCTGGCAAATGCCATCTGGGTAATTTACCGTATCGCCAAAGGCTGGATAAATGTAGCCGACAATAAACCGATGTACTCTGAAAGCTAGTATGAAAATGTCGTTAAGGTGAGGGATACATTTTGACGATGGCATTTTGAATTTAAATCAAATGCCATTTTTCATGTTAGGCTTTGCAATCTTTCAACGTTAACCTCTCGTATAACTGGATTGTATGACCAAATATCTCACTCTCGCATTACTGCTTTTTACAGCTACTCCTAGTCAAGCGACACAAGTTTTCACTGACCCTGGCCTGAATGGTAAACCGACACCCGAAGGTGCCGATATCGCCGTATATGTACTGGACTCTGCCAATGGTAAAGAGATTTACTCAGAGCGCGCAGAGCAATTTCAGCAACCCGCCAGTCTGCAAAAAATCATAACCGGTTTGTCGGCTCGATTAATCCTTGATAAAGATTTCCGTTTTGAAACAACGGTGGAAACATCCGGTAAAGATATCATTATTAATTTCAGTGGTGATCCGACATTCACTCGAACGCATCTGCGTGTTCTGGTGGAAAAACTCAAACTTAAACAAAGTACTATTGAAGGAAATCTGTATCTAAACGGTAGTGCCTTTGATACATCAGAACGTGCTATCGGCGTGCCATGGGATATTATGGGTGTCTGTTACAGTGCACCTTCCAGCAGTATTACCATGAATGGCAACTGTGTTTACGGGAAAATTGAAGGCACTACTCCGTCCCCGGTAAAGGCGTTAAGAGCCAGTGGCTCTCCCTATATCAATATCAGTGCTGACGATATCATCATCCGTGAAGGCTTGGAGAACCAGAATATCGATTGTGATCTAAAGCTTACTGCTGATAACTGGAATCAATATTCATTGAATGGCTGTGTTGGTTCTCATCGTTTGCCTGTCAATTTCCACCTGGCCGTGCAAAACACCACTATGTACCTAAGCAAAGTTTTACAGGAAGAACTGGATCGCGCCGGTATTCAACTGAAAGGTAAAATCATTCGTAATGATAAGGTTACGGGTACGGTTATGGCTCTTCATCAATCAGACCCATTGATGAAACTGATTGATTTAATGATGAAACGTTCTGATAACCTGATTGCCGATAATTTGCTAAAAACCATTGGTCGTGTCTATTACAAACAACCCGGTAGTTATGAGAATGGTGCTGCCGCTGCCAAGGCGGTATTAAAAGACAAAGCTAATATTGATTTATCACGGGCTATCATTCTGGATGGTTCAGGTTTATCGAGAAATAACCGCGTGACCGCAAAACAATTGATGCAGGTCGTACAATATATATTCAGCAATAAAGAACTGGGATTGGTACAAACCCTTCCCGTTGCAGGTCAATCCGGAACCCTGCAATATCGCAGTAGTTTGGTTAATGCACCTTTGAGCGGGAAAGTCACGGCAAAAACCGGTTCTATATATGGTGTTTACAACCTGGCTGGGAAAATCAATACCAAGTCGGGTAAGTCTTTATATTTCGTCCAGCTGCTCTCCAATTATCATTCGGATAGCGATAACCGGAATGTTGCCCGCAAGCCATTAAGAGATTTTGAACGCGGGTTCTATGAAAAGTTATATAACGATAATTAAAAATTAATCTCGTAGAATAATTCTCAGATATTAGGGTCTGTTGATCTTTCAGAGCCACCACTGCTGCAGACTATTTTTTCGTCCAACAAGGCAGAAATGATGCGATGTAGTTGTTCTACATAAGTCATTTCCAACACCGTAGGGCGGAAAAATAGTACCAGCCCTGAGGGTTGTGGCTACGAAAGATCAACCGACCCTAGTTATAAAAAAACCCTCTTTGCGTACACAAAGAGGGTTTTTTATTGAATACTGCGTTAACTTACCAGGCAGATTCACCCGTTTCCGGGTCATACATTTCATGATGAATTTTATTACGGTTGGCAATCAGCTCATCAATGGTTGGTGAACCAGACATGGCACGTTTAATCGCCAGTTTCATGGCTTCATAGTTAGTACGATATAGATCCTTACGATCCACATCCGGATTTGCTGCAGCATCCGGGGCAATCCAGATCATCGCCACAATACATAAATCATCGGCATGTTCTTTTGGTATTACGCCTTCAATAACACTATCCAACACCGCATCAGCAATTGCCGACTGTACCGGCCCACCAAACAACTCCACATAGCTTCCTGACTTGATAGTGACTTTTGGCACAATCATGGTGGCTGGTTTGACTTGTTGATTGGTCGCACGAATAGCAAACATGCGTGTATGCCCTTCTGTTTGCCCCATCAGATTAGCAAATGCCTGGCCAGCAGGCCCTTTGGTGCTGCCAATTAAAATTTCCGGCATTGCATCCGTGCCTTGGTCTTCACTGGCAAAGACTGTGGCTTCTGCGGTTCTAAACCATACGGGTTCTGACATTGTTAAACTCCAAATAATTATAAGAAAAAACGCGCCATTCTATGTTGATGCTATCCAGGCCCGCAAGCAATAATCCTTAAGGTGTAATTCCCCTTGTGAACCGATGGGCCAACACTGGCAGACCTTAACCATTTGCAAAGGTATTACAACTTGCAATATCACCCGATTCAAAACCGGTTTTAAACCACTGCATTCGTTGTGATGAGCTGCCATGGGTAAACGAGTCAGGGCTGACATAGCCTTGTGATTGTTTTTGCAAGGTATCATCGCCTATCGCACTGGCCGCGCGTAAGCCTTCTGCTATATCACCGGTTTCCAGCAACTGTCTTTTATCATTGGCATGATTGGCCCAGATGCCGGCAAAACAATCTGCTTGAAGCTCTTGTTTTACTGAAAGCTTATTGGCCTCTACTTCACTTAATTTACTTCGCGTAGCATGAACCTTGGCCGATATGCCCATTAATGTTTGAATATGATGCCCCACTTCATGGGCAATCACATAGGCCTGCGCAAAATCTCCCGGGGCACCAAAACGATTTGCCAATTCATCGAAAAAATTCAAATCCAGATAAATCTGCTGATCGCCGGGACAGTAAAAAGGCCCGATGGCTGATTGGGCTGTACCGCAGGCTGAACGCACCGCGCCACGAAATAATACTAACCGTGGTTCCTGATAGCGCTGACCGTTATCTTCAAAAATATTACTCCAGGTTTGTTCTGTATCGGCTAACACCACAGAGACAAATTCAACCAGCTGCTTTTCTCCCGGGGATTCATTTAATGTCGTTGAGGATACTGTGGTGGTTGGCCCTTCGCCAAGACCAAGAACATTCAGCATATTTCCAAGGTTGCCGGTAAACACGCCATATGCCAATACACCGGCAATTAACAGCAAGGTCCCTTTAAATCCAAGAAAACGAAACACAAGTGGCAATAATCTTAAGCCACCGCTACCCATACCACCTGCACGAGAAGTACGCATGGAGCGTCTATCTTCAATATTGCTGCTCTTCGGCCGCCCCTTCCAACGCATAATTGATTCCTTAAAAGCAGACTGAAATTGTGGTGATGTGATTGTTTTCTAAACGCTTGTTACAGAGAGCTGTTGACCTTAGTGAATAGCATAATCTTATTTATGCGTAATGAGCTGAAAGAAATATGTTCTTCAGCAAAAAAATACTCCAGGGTCTGTTGATCCATACGCTTTCACACCTTATTCACCTAAAGAGCAGTATTTTGTTGATTATGTAATTTAAAGAGTCATTGCGATGAGCGAAAGTAAACCTGAACATAAAATACAGAATATTTCAGAAAGCCGACGACTGCCATGCAGAGGTTGCACAGCTGATTGTAAAAATTATGCCTTTTGTGAAGGCAAACCATGGAGACAGAATCCACAAGGGTTACAGACAAGCACAAAAATTCATTAATAGTCAAAAAAGCCCAGTGAACCATTTCGGTTTACTGGACTTATCAGGTTAAACCTTTAATTTATTGTCGGCTTTTTGGATATTTATTGGCTAATTTAATCAATACTGCTGGCTTATGCCCTGCTCTGTCGCTTCTTCCAAACCATCTGGATCCTCATCAGGATACGGTTCGTTCAGAGCATCATCTTTGTTGCGGTTAATTTTCTTGGTTGATAGTGAAAATTAAATATCAGAATAGGAAGGGTTTAAGCTTACGAAGAAATTGCACATCAGGAATAACATTAATAATTTCATTGAAAAGTAATGAAAAACGTAGCGTCACGTCCTTAATGAAGCCTCTAGTCAATACTGAGGAATTAGCCAGAAACTTATTACTTCATTGAAAACGCTACGTTTTCATTAATCTTGAAATTTTATTCAGAATTCAATTAAATAATTAACCTACTTTACTCAGGATAACCTTCTTCACCCATTTCATGTGCAGGGTGTTTACCGTTTCCATTCTTATCATAGGCTTTTTCGTCAGGTCTAACTTCACCGTCTCTGTCCATTTTTTCGTAGCTGGTTGTATCGCCTTGACGATTTTTATCTTTATCATGAGAATTTTTATCAGCCTTATTCTCAGTCTTATTAACTTTTTGCTCCCACTCGGGATCATCTTTATTCATTTTTTCATGATCATCTGCTAAAACAGGTGTAGCAGCGAATGCGGTTGCTAATGCAGTTGAAAGAAATAATTGCTTAAACATTTCATTCTCCTTTTATTAATCGACCTATTTTGTATTTAAGTTTATACACAAAGAAAGAGCCGAATGCTTTCATTGTACAATTACAATCGCAAGGCCCATGCCAAAATATTTTTTTTGCAGATTTAACGATTTAACAAATCTTTTATTTACAATAAATTCAAACGCTTAGTAACGATAAAGATAAAACAGAATTAACTTTTGGCTCAAGGTCATTATGAATTTTTCATGCACGACCAATGAATTAGTCATGTAATTTTTACAAGCTAAACGGAAAACTTTCAGGCTTGCCGAATTGGATTCAGTTCAGTGAGATATAAACGTTATTCGTCAACTGTTAAGCAAGTGACACATCTAATGCCAGTCTTACTTTATTTGCCAGTTCTTCACGATTATAGGGTTTAGATAATAACAGCACACCAGGATCGAGCCGGCCATGGTGCACAATAGAATTTTCGGTATAACCCGAGGTATATAAAACACGCAGCGTTGGCCGAAGCTTCAGTGCTTTCTCAGCAATTTTCCGACCATTCATACCTTCAGGCAAAATGACATCCGTTAACAGCAGATCCAGGGGCTGTGATGATTCAAGGATTTGCATTGCCTGCTTGCCATCAGTTGCGGAAAACACTTCATAACCTAAAGTCGTCAATTGCGAAACGACATAATCTCGAACCAATGAATCATCTTCAACCACCAGTATCTTTTCATGTCCATGTTGTAACTCTTTGATGCTGGATGAAAAATCATCCAAATCAGCATCGTTATTGGTTGCAATGGGTAAGTAAAGCCGGACCGTGGTGCCTTGTCCTGGCTCTGAGTAAATATTAACGTGGCCATTACTTTGCTTGATAAAACCATAAACCATGGCAAGGCCCAGGCCTGTGCCCTTGTCTTTTGTTTTTGTGGTGTAAAACGGTTCAAAGACTTTATCGAGTCTATCGGTGGGGATACCACAACCCGAATCTGAAATAGCGATAACCACATAATCACCCGTGTTAATCTCATGCTGCTGAGCATACCGATCCGGTAAGTGTGTATTTTGTGCTTCAATAACAATGCGACCGCCCTTTGGCATCGCATCTTTGGCATTCAAAGCGAGATTTAACAAAGCATTTTCAAATTGACCAGGATCAATCAATACCCGCTTGAGCTGATCATCGGCAATAAACTGAATTGAAATTTCAGCTTCCACAGCATGTTCCAATAATGGCCATAGTTGTTGGATTAATTGCTTGATGTTTACTGGTTTTGGTTCAAGTGGTTGTTTTCGGGCAAAGGCTAATAAACTGCGCGTTAATTCGGCTCCTCGATAACCTGCTTGCAAAATCATGTCAGCTAATGGTTTGAGTCTGCTCGATTCATCCAAGGACTCGGTGATAATCTGTGAATTACCAATAACCACCGTTAACAGGTTATTAAAGTCATGTGCCACACCGCCTGTTAGCTGGCCTACCGCTTCCAATCGTTGTGATTGACGCAGACGGTTTTCCAATTCAATACGTTCGGTTATATCCTGAAAAGCACCCTGCAAAGCAATAATTTCACCTTCACTATTACGCACCGCCTCACCAGATGAACGAACCCAAATCAGTTCTCCAGCAGAATTAATGATCTGTAATTCCACATCGAAAGGTGTTCCGTGCTCAGAACAGGCATTAAATAGTTCTTTAATCCGAGGTTGATGCTCTGGAATATAATATGAAAACCCTTCATCAACACTGGGGGAAAACCCGTTAGGCTTGCCATGAATGCTAGCCACCATATTCGACCATTTCACCTGCTTGGTCTTCATATCTATCGACCAGCCTCCAAATCGGGTAACTCGACCGGCGATATCCAATAAATTGGCTTGTTTGCTTAACTCACTTTGTTGCTGGAGGATCTGTTGATTCGAGCGATCTTTTTGATCCAAAAGTGCATTAAAGGCGATTGATAACTCAGCCATTTCATCTTTACCGATAACTTTCGCACGTGCTTTATCATCGTTTTGAGATACTCTTTGAATAGTGCTGATAAGATTTCGGGTAGGTACAGCAATACGCTGATACAACATGCTGAATGCGATCACACACAACACCCCAAACACCAGCGTAGACAGTATAAACATCAATAAAATACGGTTTATATAGCTTTGAATGCTCTGCTGATTCTCCAGCATTAACTGATCTATCGCGCTCTCTATTGCAATGCCATGATCAGCTACTTGGTTAATAAGTAGCCTTGATCTTAATGGCAGAGCTAATGGATTAATCCGGTAATCATTGCTAATCAGATCGATATTTTCCGGTAATGTTTTATAGGCATCTTCAACTGATTTAATCAATTGATCGATGTGGCTCACTGCAAGTTGTGCATCGAATGTGCCTTTTTCCAATGCGGCAATCTCTGCCTGAATAGCTCGGGCATCACTCAAAAATATCTGCCAAAGGCTGTCATCGGGCCGAAATATCAACACATTATCACTACCAACAGATAAAGCATCGATTCTATGGTTTATGGATCCAAGATAACTCAGTTCATCTCGTTTTAATTCAACCTGATGGTAACTCCAGGCGCCTAACACCATTAAAAACAATAAACCCAGCAGGCTTGTACAAATAAAAACAACAGCGATTTGAACCAGCTTCATGGCTGACTCTCATCAATCTGCAAGGTGGGGATCTTGACTGAAAACGGCTGAATAGCACGCAAAGGCTCCGGGGCAAACCAGGAAATCACATCCGTCTGTATGTCTGCTTCGACAATCCCTTTAAGCTTGGCCCATTGAATGCCTTGATGCAGTTCAGCAATTAATGACCAATTCAGATTCAACTGATGCAGCGCCGGTTGGTAATTGATGGGGGGCATTTTATCTTTATGGATTTGTTCGCTATACATTTGCATCACGTTTTCAGTGTCTGACTGAATGAACCTGATGGCTTCAACATAGGCTTGAAGTAATTGCTGACAATACTCCGGATTTTTCTCAACCATCTGTCGAGTAGTCACCAGTAACCATTTCGCACTGTATACATGACTGCCTTCCACTTGCTCAATTTGATCGGCATTTTCATCAATATACTGGTTTGTCCATGGCTGCCAGGTGACAATAGCATCAACTTTTCCATCGATTAATGCCGAACCAAGTTCCGAAACTGGTAAATTAACAAGCTCTACGCTGTCAGCCTCTAATTGATAAAAGACGCTATATAACCACCATAGATATTCGGCATTAGTGCCTTTGCTAAGCCCTACCTTACCTCCCTTCAACGCATTGACTGTCTGTATATTGCTTCCCTTCCTGGTTAATATCTGATTCATGCGGGTGGAATGCAGGAGATTACCCAAGATAACGGGCTCATTACCCTGAAGCGGGGTATCAGCATTGGCTAACTTATCCAGCATAAAAGGCGTTGGTGCCATTAAAGCAAAATCGACTTTACCTGCGAGCAGGTCTTCCAGATTCTGCTTTCCTGACTCGGAAAGAGAAACTTCAACGTTTAAATGATGTTTTTGAAACAGATTGTTTTTACTGGCCACCAACGTCGGCAAATCACCCAGATAGTTCACTCCGGCCAATCGTAATGTCGAGTCATCGGGTCCGTCTGAGCTACAGGCAGCAAGGAAGAAGATGAGTAAGCTCAATAATATTTTCAATCTCATGCTGTCTTCCGTAATTGCCTGGTGCATTTATAATATTTATTACGCCCGTATAGCCAGTAACTTTAATCTTTTCACTGACATTTGCAAAATTGATCTGCGAATAGTCCCCAAGCTTATAAAAGCGAAGAAACCGTCCGGGATACATCCTCAGCACCATGCAATATTTCCGTCATAACCGAAGAAACGGCAGTAAGTTGTTCATTACTGTCCAGGGCCCGTTGTTTCACACTATCCATTCTTTGTGTCACATCATGTGTCAGTTTACGATTTTGCTTGACCACTTCTTTTATTTCTTCAGTGGACTCGCTGGTTCTGGAAGCCAGTTTTCTGACCTCATCGGCTACCACCGCAAAACCACGGCCCTGATCACCAGCACGTGCCGCTTCTATAGCCGCATTTAATGCCAATAAATTCGTCTGTTCGGCAATATCGTTGATGGTAGAAACGATATTTTCAATATTTTTGGATTCTTTATTCAGCTGTTCAATGTTAGCCGAGGTATCGGATACATCCTGCAGGATGGTATTGGACATTTCTACAGAGGTATTCAGTAATTCAACACCATTTTTAGCGATTTGTGAGGTTTCCTCTGCTGTAGAAAAGGACATTTCAGCTGCGCGCATAACCCTATCGTTATGTTCTATCCTTTGGGTAATATCACTGGCAAATTTTATGACTTTGACCACCTTGCCCTCATCATCGAATACAGGGTTATAAGAGGCTTCCAACCAGACAGATTGTCCAGCAGCGGTTTTCCTGACAAATTGATCGGAAAAGAATCTACCTGAACTGATGTCAGACCAGAAATGTGGATTTTCCTCATAAAATTGATCAAAACAGAAGATACGATGATGTTTGCCAACCACCTGCTCTGATGTGTATCCCACCACCGAAAGAAAGTTATCGTTGGCTTTTAAGATTTGACCGTCAGGTGTGAACTCAATAATCGCCATCGAGCGGTTTAATGCGCTAAACGCTGCTTCAAGATCACGCATTTTGTTATAGGACTGAGTGACATCTGTTGCAATTTTAAGGATACCGGTAACCTTATTATCCTTATTGGTTATCGGAAAATAGGAAGCTTCCAGCCATACTTTTTGCTTGGATTTGGTCAATCGTTTGAACGTACCCGACTTTTGTTTGCCTTGAGAGAGTTGCTGCCAAAAATTTTTATAATCCGCAGACTGGATATAATCGTCATCACAAAATATCTGATGATGTTTACCAATCAGTTCAGCTTTTTCATAGCCCACAACGGATAAAAAACTGTCATTAACCTCTTCAATAATTCCTTTATTATCAAATTGGATGGTAGCAACTGATGACTGAATTGAATTTATCAGACTGTAAATTTCATCATATCTGTTGTTTGCTTCAGCTAACTCATTTTTTAATTTTTTATTAAACATCTTAAACTCACTTAAACCTATCCAATTTATTTTTATCACTGTGATTAAGATGAATAAGCCCCCACTAATCACTACATTTTGTATGGAATTAGAACGGATTGATTGTGAATTTTATGTCAATTAAATTAGTGCATTGAAACAGAGTTCTTTGTAATACTGATCATTCACTCACCTGAATATAAAGCCATGTTGAAAAATACGTTAAAACAGTTTGCCAGAAGTATAAAAGTACATATTTCTGCTCTATATTTAGCGAGTAAGGATCCTGCAGTGCCTAAAATGGCGAAGTGGTTGGGAATTACTGTAGTAGCGTATGCATTAAGCCCGATTGATCTTATTCCGGACTTTATTCCTGTCATCGGTTATTTAGATGAACTGTTTATTTTACCATTGGGAATTTATCTAACTGTGAAACTGATACCGGATGAGGTATGGGCTGACTGTCTGGCAAAAGCAGCAATCAACCCAATTCAATTACCGGAAAATCGTTATGCTGCCGCAGCGATAATCTGTTGTTGGATACTCTTTTCCGGTCTGCTTGTTTATGTTGTTTGGTTTGTGTTTTATCAATGAATACTCGGAATAGGATTCGCGGCACCCGTTTTATCTGTCTTTCTTTTACTCCTCTGATGATGAACGCTCAACAGGCCCCAACATCTTTTTTGCTTGGATAAGTTCATCGAACGCTTGTGCAGTGATATAGCCCGATCGTATCGCCTCCTCCCGTAATGTCGTTCCATTGGAGTGTGCCTGATGAGCAATCAAGCTGGCGTTGTCGTAACCGATTACCGGTGATAAGACCGTGACCAGCATCAGGGAATGGTTTAATTGGGCTTCGATACGTTGTCGATCTGGTTCCAGTCCATTCAAGCAATAATCCGTAAAGCTGTTCACCGTGTCCGCCAGCAATCGTATCGACTGCAGCAGGTTATGAATGATTACCGGTTTAAACGTATTCAATTCTAATTGGCCCTGAGCCCCGGCGAAGGTTATCGTCATATGGTGGCCCATCACCTGAGCACAAACCATCATCATCGCTTCACATTGAGTGGGATTCACTTTTCCCGGCATGATAGATGAACCGGGTTCATTCTCAGGTAACTGTAACTCCCCGATACCGCAACGAGGCCCGGAACCTAATAGACGAATATCGGCAGCGATTTTATTCAGACTGACTGCCAGATTATTTAATCCCCCGGACACATTGACCAGGCCATCGTGGGCAGCTTGCAGAGAGAGTTTGTTTTGACTGGCGGTGAAAGGTAATCCGGTAAATTCAGTTAAATGTTCAGCAAACTTTTCGGCAAATCCCACGGTACTGTTTAGCCCTGTTCCCACAGCCGTTCCACCCTGAGGGACCGAATATAGTTCATCAGTGGCTTGTCTCAGCCATCGAATATTGGCGTTTATTTGCGTGGCATAAGCAGAAAACTGCTGGCCCAGAGTCAGGGGTGTGGCATCCTGCAGATGGGTACGGCCAATTTTGATAATGGCTTGCCATTGGTCGGCATGATTTTCCAGCAGATGTTGCATATTTTCCAATGCAGGTAACAGCTGATGATGAATTTGCTCAACCGTTGCTATATGCATCGCGGTCGAAAAACTGTCATTAGTGGATTGGGCGATATTGCAATGATCGTTGGGATGAATTTGAATGGCAGAATCTAATCGCTGTGTGGCGAGGTTGGCAATGACCTCATTCATATTCATATGGGTTTGCGTACCGGAACCGGATTGCCAGATACTTAATGGAAACTGCTGATCATGTTCGCCGTTTATGACTTCAAGGCTTACTTCAGAAATGGCCCGGCCGATTTGCGAGTCTAGTTGGCGAATGTCCATATTTGCCAGGGCAGCACAACGTTTTACGAGTGCTAATGCACGGATAAATTCACGGGGAAAACTTTCTTCACCAATTGAAAAATGTTTGAGAGCAAGCTGCGTCTGCTTGCCCCAAAGCCTTTCACTGGACATAAAAACGATCCAGCGCTACAACATTAAATATGTTTCTATGCAGAAACATTACTGACGTAATTGAACATTAAGCTGATCGACCACCTCTGCCCAGTCTGAGTCTGAAGCCAGGCATTCTTTAATAAACGCTGACTGGGATGGGGACCAGAAGCTGGCATCTTCCAGTATTTCATCTTCGTGTAGAGTATGACTCGCCATAAAGTCTTCAATGGCCTTCTCATTACTTTCCAACCCCAGCTGCATAAACAGATTTTCCATATTGTGCTGCGACATATCCATAGCCAATATCCTCAAATTCACAAGCGTTGAAACATCATAACAAAACTTACATTACGCTTATTCGGCTGCTTTTCAAAGAGTAGAATTGGATTTCAAATTTGCAGGAAAATCATTGTTTCTGGAGAGTTAATCTCCAAGGTAATTTTCGAACTGATTAAGCAACCGTGGCTAGCCAGTCCTGATAACTTGGCTTAGCTTGAGCGTGCAAGCCGGCAGAACTGAATGCTCTTTCACTATCAATTATTTCGCCATTATGCTCAAACACATTATTGTCGGAGTAATGTTTCGCCCATGTTTCAAGATCCTGCGTTACCGTATTCATTCTCATCATCTCAATCCAAATAGTTTTAGAAAAATCTGTTAATTGAATTTGTTATCAGTCAATTAATACACAACAATTCTATTGAGATGATGTTTAATTTATGTGAAGAATCAACGCTCTGACGTCGATTTGTGAGATCGCTCACATTTATATCTGTCAGCGATAATTGGCATTATTTTTCGTTTAACGGTGCCAACCACTGCGCTCCACCTAGTCTGCGTTGTTGCTGCAAATTCCATTCAGCACGTTGATGGAGATGCTGTGCTGGTCTGGCTGGATTGTAATTTATTGGGCTGGGTAAAGATGAAGCCAGTAACGCTGCCTGCATCGGTGTCAGATTCACAGCTGAGCGACCAAAGTGATATTGGCTGGCGGCTTCCAGTCCAAACACCCCAGGTCCCCACTCGGCAATATTCAAATAAACTTCAAGAATCCGCTGTTTGCTCCAACCGAGTTCAATCAGCAAAGTGAACCAGACTTCCAGACCTTTTCTGAACCAGCTGCGTCCGGTCCATAAATACATGTTTTTAGCGACCTGCTGACTGATGGTGCTAGCACCACGCAGGCCTCCCCGTCGCTCTCGTTCTTTAAGCGCCTGCTGAATCGCCTTAAGGTCAAACCCACTGTGTAACGGAAACTTCTGATCCTCAGAAGTGACCACCGCTAAAGCCGCGTGTTTAGGAATCTCCTCCCAGCTTAACCAGGTTTTACGTAACTGAAAATCTTCTGTTGAATGGATCCACCTATCGGCCATCACCATGGTGATAGGAGGATTCACCCAGCGAAATGGCAATACCAGCAATAAACTCAACAGAACAAACGCCAATATCGTTAGCAGTAATACACGTAAAATAAACCGATAAACTCGACGCACAGCCATTCCTAAACAAACCAGGCATCTTCAAAGATGCAAACCTGCACATAATGGGACGTTTATTTTAGCCATGCAACATTCATTACTGCAGTTACCTGCAGATAACATCATTTCGAACCAGCCTACTCCAGTCTTCTGAGCAGTAACATCGGTGATACTGTTAATACTGGCGTTAATTGCCAGCGCCCCAATAACGCCAGTATAAAAGCACTGATAAACGGTAAGCTGATAACCACCGGCCAATGCCAGCGAAATTCGCCGTCGAACATTCTATATTGGAAGGCCCAAACTGCGATTTCAGCAGCCAGAACGCCTAAAACACCGGCCAGAAAACCAATCAGAGCAAATTCAATCATCGTGGCTCTAACCAGTAATTGTTGCTGGCCGCCCAGAGTCCGTAATAAGGCCCCTTCCCGTTGCCGTTCAGACATCGTTGCACTGACAACCGCCACCATGACGGCAATTGCTGCCAGTAAAATCATCAATAATATCGCTTCGACTGCCTGTGTCACCTGCCTGATGATTTGCTGAATACGTTCGATAATATGATCAATTTCCAGTACTGAAATCGTTGGGAACTGTCGCACAAAATCATTTAACAGTGCTTTATCCTGTTCTGCCAGATAAAAGCTGGTAAGCGAGGTACTGGGCAATCCATCTATCGCACCATTGGGTGGAAAGATAATAAAAAAATTGGGCCGCATACTGTCCCATTGCACACTGCGAATACTGGTGACGCTGGCAGTTACTTTTTCAGCCCCCACAGTAAAGCCCAGTTCATCGCCAACGTTTACCCCTAGCGATTCAGCTAATGACTGCTCAATTGATAAGCCCTTGGTATCTCCCGCCTTAAACCATTGTCCAGCCACGATTTCATTATCATCCGGATAACTATCTGAAATCGTCAGGTTTAATTCCCGGCGCAGTTCATCATCCTCTTTGTTTAACGCGACTTCCTGAGCCGGCTGTGAATTTATCTCGGTCAGTCTGCCTCGGATAATCGGATATAGCGGGCTTCTGTTTAAGTCATGCTCAGTAAAAAAAGCTTCTACTTCATCAACCGATTCCGGTGCAATATTCAGCAAAAAGTGATTTGGTGCATCCTCAGGCAACTGTGCCTGCCAGTCCGCTAACAAGGAAGAGCGGACCAGAACCAAGGTAGCGGCCAGCATAATGGTCATGGCAAACACCGACATTTGAGACAAGGTGGCATTGCGATGTCGGTACAAAGCTATCACCGCCAACCGCCAACTGCCCTGTCCTGCCGTAAACTTGCGTAACAGCCAGATAATTCCGGCACCTACGATAGCCAGAGTGACCACTAAAGCGATAATGGCACCCAGTAAGGCTATTACCAATTTAATATCGCTGACATAGACCCATAACAAACCAAATATCACCACAACGGCCAACAGCAAATCTTTGGCTAATGCGGCTTTATCATTGGTTGGCAGGCTGCGAAAAACGCGCATGGCGGGTGTATTGCGTAAACGATCAATCGGCGGATAGGCAAAGGCAAACAACGCGACCAATGCCGTTAAGATAGCTGGCCACAGTTGCCAGAAATCCACTTCAAACTGTAACGGTTGATCCATCAATTGGGCTGTCATCGAAGCCAATAACCAGGCGGCCGGTATCGCTAACATTAAGCCAATGATGGTCGACATCAGGCCCCATAAGACGAGCCGTGATAAATACAGTTTACGAATACGTTTACCGGTCAGTCCCATGGTTTTTAATAAGGCCACCCGATCCCGCTGACTAAGTGCATATTGGCGGCTGGCAACTGCAATGGCCACTACAGCCAATAACACGGCCAGACTGCCGCCCAGCAATAAAAAGCCTTCTGCTTTATCCAGAGATTCACCCAGGGTTTCTCCTTGGCGAACATCTACCCAGCGGTAATTATCGGTTAACTGTGGTTCCAACCAGGTTTCAAAATCCGCCAGATTGCTGACACCTCCCGCAAACAGACCACGATGACGTACCCGGCTACCTTCTTGTATAACATCGGTAGCCGCTACATCGTCAATATGCATCATAACGCGAGGGGCAAGAGCGGATAACCGGAATCCCCCATCAGGCTCCCGCATGATTACCCCAGTCACTTCAAGTGACGTGGCACCGACTTCCAAAAAATCACCTGGACGCAATTCCAATAAACGCATTAACCGTGGATTTAACCAGACTTCACCGGGTTTGGGCCCTGATGTAATAATTTCCCGAGCCGAGTCCAGATCCACCTGCCATTCAAGTTCACCTCGCAACGGGTAAGTATTATCAATCGCCTTAACCGCCACCAGTTGAAACTGGTTTTCATTGGAAACCATAGTGCCAAACTCAATCATTCGGCCAACTTGAAGCTCTCTTTTTTCCGCTTCTGCATACCAGTCTTCTGGAATGGGGGCATTGGTTCGGCTGTTTAATTGACGATCAGCTGCCAAAAAAGCACTGGCAGATGTCATTAATGTTCGTTGCAGATGATCAGCAAAGGCATTAATAGTAGCTACCGTAGCGACGGCAATAATCATGGCAAGCAACATGACTTTAACGTTTCGTTCGCGTAAGTCCTGACTGAACGAAATGACTTTACCTGTCACTTTCATGCAGATGTCACCTCTGCAGCATTGACGTTATGTTCGTGTAATACACCTGCATCAATGACAAAATGTCGCTGACAACGATCGGCAAGTTGCTGATCATGTGTCACCATCACCAGCGTGGTGCCCTGTTCACGATTCAGCGTCATTAACAAATCAGTGATAGCTTCGCCCGTGCGGGTATCTAGATTGCCGGTAGGTTCATCAGCAAATAATATTTTGGGCTCAACAGCAAAAGCTCTGGCAATAGCCACTCGTTGTTGTTCACCGCCTGAAAGTTGTCTTGGTGTATGCTGCATTCTCTCGCCCAGGCCCACACGTGTAAGCAGGTTTTCAGCTTTAGCTTTTGCATCAGATAGCCCCGCTAACTCAAGGGGCAGCATGACATTTTCAATTGCAGACAATGTCGGTAATAATTGAAACGACTGAAACACAAAGCCAACACGCTGCGAACGCAGACTGGCACGTCCATCTTCCGATAAGGCACTGATAAGATGTCCATCAAGCTTAACCGTTCCGCTAGAAGGTAAATCCAGTCCTGCCAGTAAACCCAGTAAGGTGGTTTTACCTGAACCGGATCGGCCGACAATAGCGGCCGATTCACCTTTACGGATATCAAGATTGACATGCTGCAAAATCGATAACTTATCAGTCCCTAAATCGACAGAGTGCGACAGATTTTGTACCTGTATCATGAAGTCGTTTGAAGGATCCGGTTGTCTATCAGTGGACATGCTTTCCTCACATAATTAATGGGCGGTTATGAAAACCTTATTTACTACACAAAACGTGTTTATCTGGCTGTTTTTAATACTGGTCAGTTTTCAGCCACAAGCCGCTGAACCACAGCAAAAAAACCTGTTGATCGTTGGTGACAGTCTCAGTGCTGCCTATGGTATTGATAGTGACGCCGCCTGGGTGGAGCTGCTCAAAAATCGTCTGGAAGATACGACACCTGGCACATGGCAAGTAGCTAATGCCAGTATCAGTGGCGAAACTACCGATGGTGGTCTGCGCAGACTACCTGATTTACTGGATAAACATGAGCCTACCATTGTCGTCATTGAATTAGGTGGCAACGACGGCTTAAGAGGTTTCCCACCTGACGTCATTCGAAATAATTTAGCCAAAATGATCCAGTTATCCCAGCAGCAAAAAGCTAAGGTTTTATTGGTCGGCATCGAAATTCCACCTAACTATGGTCCTCGTTACACAACAGCATTTGCCAATGTTTATTCGAGTCTGGCAGAAGAATATAACGTGGCTTTTCTACCCTTCTTTCTGGCCGATGTTTATGACGGTGAAGCGATGATGCAGGCAGATGGGATTCATCCAACGGCCAAAGCGCAACCGCAATTACTCGATAACATCTGGTCTGAGTTACTTGCCTTACTTGAACAGTAGATTAACTTAATTAAACTTTGTATCAGACCTGATGAATCGCTGAAATGTTGCCGAATGCTTGAACTAAATATGCTTAATTCGAATTCAAACTGCCACCAGCACGGAAATAGTTATGATTAAAGCCGTTATTTTTGATATGGATGGCGTACTGATTGATTCCGAGCAGATTTGGGATGATGCTGAAAAAACCGTTTTTTCCAGTTACGGAATTTCAATTACTGAAACCGATCAATTAATGACCCGCAATATGAACATGCAGGAAGTCTCGGAATTCTGGTCGACAAAAGCACTTAAATCCTTTTCGCTTCAAGCTGCCGAGCAACGTGTCATTGAAGAGGTTTGCCTGCAGATTCAAAAAAGCCCCCGTGCCATGCAAGGCGCGCTTAACTTACTTGATACGCTTTTTAAGCCCGGTCAATTACCTATTGGTTTGGCGACGAATGCACCACGCCCAGTTTGCAACACCGTGCTGCAATGCCTGGATATCGAACGCTACTTTGACTCAGTACATACCGCTGACGATGTCGACAATACCAAACCGCATCCAGAAATTTATCTTAAAAGTGCTGAAGTCCTACAGGTAGAACCGAAACACTGTCTCGTGTTTGAGGATTCACCAACCGGCGTAAGAGCTGCGCATGCCGCCGGCATGCAAGTGATCTATGTCAACCCAAAGCGCATGGCTGATGCATCCATCCTCGCAGTTATTCGAGCTGCATTGAATTCGCTCGAACAATTTTCCTGGCCAGATCCGAAAGTTTTTGATTATTGCCAAATGAAAACATGAAGCTGTTCATAATTTTCAATATCCCTCGACAATTTACACTCAATATCTCTTTTTCTTCACGGCTCATTCACCCGTTAAAACGTATCATCAATTGATATCTCTACTCTTCTACATTTCATGCTTCAGAGTAGCCTACGGAGTTGTGAATGATGCGAATGTTACCGATCAAAAAAACTATCCACGTTTGTATCACTTTATTATTGGTAATTTTTGCTTTGCTGATTCTGATGAATTCACATAAATTGGTGGCAGCTATTCTCCCCAGCGCATTAAATGGCACAGAAACCCGCATCCAACTTGAATCTCAACAACTTGAATTTGATAAAGCGCTTCCAGCACCTTTATTGATAACCGGCCTTTTCAGTACCTGCAAATCTACCTGTCCAGCCAATATCAATCAGTTACGTTTGGTTAAAAATCAATATCAGGGAGAACTCAACTATCTTTTTATTGGCTTAAACCCTGAAGCCGATTCTACGGAAACATTGATGGCGTATTTGTCTGAGTTTTCGCCAAACATGCATTTGCAAATTCCAGCAGATGCTCAGTCGGTAAAACAACTCATGGCCTTATTGCCAGAGAATTACTCAGGGAGCAATACAAATATCCATCACGCTGGATACATCTACCTTTATCATCCCAATGCTAAAGGTTTAATTACCTATCTGTCACCAAATAGTCAGCACATTATTGATGACTTATTGATACTGCAAAGTCGCGGAAAATAATCCCATGAAAGCTAAAAATTCCTCATTACAAACGATTGATGAAAATGTAAACCAACGCGAATGGAAAGATAATGTCAGCAATGACAAATTTGTACTGTGGTTATTAACCGCTCATTTACCGTTTATATTTTTTGTCGTCCCAATGGGCTATGGAACACACCTGGAAGGTGCTATTCCAGCTTTCATCATTGTTTTGGCATCATGGTACGTCTATAAAACGCTGCCCGGCACACTGCTTTCACGAAGTGTTATGTCAGCAGGCATGATGATAATGTCGATGATTTTGATCATGCAGCAGTTAGGTCGTCTGGAAATGCATTTCCATATATTCGCTGCGCTGGCGTTTCTTATTATCTGGCGTGATTATCGGGTCTTGCTGGTAGCTGCCACTGTAATCGCCCTTCATCATGCAGTATCAGTTCCGTTACAACTCGCAGACATCAGCATTGGAAGCATACCTTTTGTTGTATACGGACAAAATTGTGATTGGGCAACATTTACAGTGCACGCCACATTTGTGATTTTGGAAACTGCTGTATTGGTGTTTTTCTGTTTAAGAATGAATTCACAATATCAATTAGCAAATCAGGTTATGGCAGCCATGCAGGTCGCTGCCCAACAAAGCGATCTAACGATTGATCTGAAAAACATTCAGGCGAAAAATGTTGCGGATTCAGCATTTGTAAAATCAGTACAGGACTTTTACGGGGTGATGAATCGGACGATTGATGAATTTAAAACGGCAGGTACTCAATTAAACGAGCTGACTCAATTATCTGTTATCAGTTCAGCATCAAACCTTTCATCTTTAACAACACAAAGCCAACGCGTTGAAGCAATTGCAGCAGCCAGTCTGGAGATGTCAGCCAGCATCGGTGAAGTTGCCAGGACTACTGAGAATGCGGCAAGCCTCTCTACACAGACAGTTGAACAGCTTAATAATTGTCAGTCAATGTCAGATAATGCTTCCATTAAAGTCAACTCACTTATCAATAAACTGAGCGAAGTGAAAATAGAATTTGAGCGGTTACAAGCTGACACAAGTGCTATCCAGAACTCTGTCTCTCTGATAACTGAAGTTGCATCACAAACCAATTTATTAGCATTAAATGCTTCAATTGAAGCAGCACGGGCCGGTGAGCATGGTCGAGGTTTTGCAGTCGTTGCTTCTGAAGTACGTAATCTGGCAGAAAAAAGCCAGAATGCCACACAGGAAATTATGGCCGTTGCAGAAAAAATTAATGCGTCAACTAATACGGTTATGGGTCGGCTTTTAGAGAGTAATAAAGATGGTGAATCGGCTATAGAGATAGTCAAACAAACAAATTCTTTGATAAAGGGTTCTGCAGAGTTTTCAAATAAAATAAATGTCTTAAACCAATCAATTTCACAAATGATGCAAGAACAAAGTGCCGTTTCAGCTGAGATAAGTCAGACTTTGCACCATATTCAGGATTCGAATAGCGATATCGAAATTGCAGTCAATGAAACCGCTGACCGAAATTCAGAAATTAGTGCTATCGGCTCTGTCATCAGTGAAAAAGCCAACGTATTTAAAACCTGAATTAAAATTAGGCCATGGAGGCAATCGTTTTGCGAAAACGGCTTAACGATATACCAAATAACGCAGCCCCCAGAAATATCAGGGCAAGAAACTGCGGCCAGACTTCACTGAAACCTGCCCCGCGATAGAGAATCGATTGTGCCAGCATGACAAAGTGCGTGTTTGGCGCTAACAGCATGATGTGTTGAATAACATCCGGCATGCTCTCTCGTGGAGTAGTGCCACCGGATAACACCTGCAGAGGCAACAGAATCAGCACCATTAACAGACCGAATTGTGGCATTGATCGGGCGATGGTACCGAGAAAAATACCTAACGATGTTGTGGCAAATAAATGCAGCAAAGTGCCAAACAAAAACAGCCATACCGATCCATGGATCGGCACCGATAACCACGTCTGAACCACCAGCCATAACGATAAGGCTGTGGCGACTAATACCACTAATGCCATCGACCAGACTTTACTGGCCATGATCTCAAACGGGGTGACCGGCATCACCAGTAAATGCTCGACCGTGCCATGCTCACGCTCTCTGATAAGTGCCGCGCCGGTTAAGATGATCGACAGCATCGTAATGTTGTTAATCACCTGCATCACCGCACCAAACCATTGGCTATTGAGTTCGGCATTAAATTTTGCCCGCAGTACTAAATCCACTGGCGTCGTGCTGACTTGACGATGCCGTTCGACAAAGGCAGTTATTTCTCCGCTGACAATGGACTGTACATAACTGTTGCCGGTAAATGCCTGCCCCATCCGGGTAGCATCAATATTTAACTGAATAACCGGTTGATGCCCTGCCAATAAATCACGTTGAAAATTGGATGGTATATGCAAAGCAAAGGTATCAATCCCCATATCCATACGGGCATCTATTTCATGCTGTTCAACCAGTACAGGAGGCAAAAAATACGGCGGATAGAAGGCGTCCACAATACGCATGGATAACGGTGAACGATCATCATCCACAATGGCTATCGGCGCATTATTCAGTGAATCAATCATTGCTGTCGCAGCGGTATAGATTGATAAACTGAAGGCGTAAACAATGAAAATCATCAATACCGGATCGCGCGCCAGACTGCGTAATTCTTTAATGCCTAAATGCAGGATATTGGCAACACCCATCTCAATGCTCCTGCTTTTTCAGTAATATCACGCCCATAAACAATAAAACGGGTGCTGCAATAAACAATGCCGTAAACGCGGGTTGTAAATCCGTGTATGACAGTCCTTTGGAAAATACACCGCGTGAAATAGTTAAAAAATGCGTCGCCGGATAAATCTCACCAATCCATCTTCCGGCGCCTTGCATCGAAGACACTGGGTCAATCATGCCGGAAAATTGCACTGCGGGTACCAGCGTTAACAGTGCTGTGCCAAATAATGCCGCGATCTGGCTGCGGGTAAATGCAGAAATCAACAACCCTAACGAGGTCGCACAAAATACATAGACCAATGCGGCAAACGACAAGGTAAGAAAACTGCCAGTAAAGGGGACTTGAAAGATGAAGACCGCAAATAACACCAGTAACAGGTAATTCAACATTCCCAACGCAATGTAAGGTAACTGTTTACCCAGTAGAAATTCCAGACGACTGACGGGGGTGACATACAGATTTACAATCGATCCCAACTCTTTCTCACGAACCACCGAAAGCGCCGTCAACATGGATGGAATTAACATCAATAGCAATGGAATCATCGCTGGCACCATGGCCACCAAACTTTTTACATCGGGGTTATACCGAAAGCGTGTTTCTATTGTCGCCGGTTGAGCGATCACCGCTGAGCCCAGTATTTCTCTTGATTTAGTGGTGAGCCAATGGGCATGCATGCCTTGCACATAGCCGCGAACATTTTCACCCCGGGTCGGCATGGAACCATCAATCCAGGCACCAATTTCCACGGCTTGTCCTCGCGCCAGATCCCGGCCGAAACCATACGGAATTTCAATCGCCAGACTCAGTTCGCCCGACTGCATACGCTTTTCTATTTCGGCATGACTATATAACGCAGGCTGCTCAATAAAATAACGTGAACCGGATAAGTTCAATGCGTAGTCACGACTGGTGGCAGATTGATCAGCATCCAACACAGCGAATTTAAGATCCTCGACATCCAGACTAATGCCGTAGCCAACCACAAACATCAACAATAATGTCCCCAACATTGCCAGTGTCAAGCGCACGGGATCTCGAAGTAATTCGAGTGTTTCACGTCGGCTGTAACTGTATAAGCGACGCAGGCTAAAGCGATTATCGGTATTCGTAACGACATCCGCTTTAATGGAAGTTGGCAAAGCATTTTCAGCGGGTTTGTCGGCAACCGGTTGCTGACTTTCCTGTCGATCTACTTCTTCCTGCAAATAGTCGACAAAGGCATCCTCGAGTGATGCGGCGTTCTTGAAGGTTTTTAAGTTATCAGGTGTGTCTGTCACTAATACCCGTCCGGCATGCATCAGTGAAATCCGGTCACAGCGCTCCGCTTCATTCATAAAATGTGTGGAGATAAAAATGGTCACCCCATCGTGTCGCGCTAAATCCACCATGATTTGCCAAAATGCATCTCGGGCGATCGGATCAACACCTGAGGTCGGTTCATCCAGAATCAGCATTTCCGGACCATGAATCATCGCCACCGCAAGCGATAACCGCTGTCTTTGTCCTAACGGCAAAGCCTCCGGCAAACTATCCAGCACCGTTTCAAGTTCAAAGCGTTTTGCCATGTCGCTGATTCGACCCGCAATGTTCTGCGGTGGCAGTTTGAATAATCGAGCATGTAGATCCAGGTTCTGTCTGACCGTCAGTTCTCCATACAAGGAGAATGATTGTGTCATATAGCCTACCCGTTGCCGGGTCGTCAGATCACGCGGATCAATCATCTTGCCAAACAACTTGGCTTGGCCTTCAGTCGCAGCCAATAATCCGGTGAGCATTTTCATCGTGGTGGTTTTGCCACAGCCATTGGAGCCGAGAAAGCCAAAAATCTCACCACGGGGAATACGAAAATTCACTTTGTCGACCGCCGTAAAATCCCCAAAGCGCATGGTGAGATCATTCGCTTCGATAGCAAATCCATCCTGGTTAGATTCATGACGCGGCGGAATCACCACGGTTTGATGACGATCGCGTTGTGCAGCGGGCAGCAGCGCAATAAAAGCGGATTCCAGTGAGTTGGTAGTGGTTTGCTGAAGAATCTGTTGCGGGGTGCCGGTGGCCAATACCTGCCCCTGATTGATAGCGACTAACCAATCAAAATCTGCGGCCTCCTCCATATAGGCAGTGGCCACTAAAACACTCATCGCCGGATTGTCTTGTCGAATGCGATTAATCAAGGTCCAGAACTGACGCCTGGATAAAGGATCCACGCCCGTTGTTGGCTCATCCAAAATAAGTAAATCCGGATCATGAATCAGCGCGCAGCATAATCCCAGCTTTTGCTTCATGCCACCGGACAATTTGCCAGCTGGCCGATCAGCAAAAGCACTCAGCCCAGTGGCTTGCAATAATTGTGTGATGCGTTGTTCACGCTCAATCCGATCCTGACCAAATAATCGAGCAAAAAAGTCGACATTTTCGAATACAGATAAGGTGTGATACAGGTTTTTACCCAGCCCCTGTGGCATATAGGCAATCCGTGGACAGACAGCTTGACGATGCTTTTTTTGTCGCATATCACCGCCAAGTACTTCTACCTCGCCGTGTTGAATGACATGTGCACCCGATATCAACGAAAACAAGCTGGATTTACCAACGCCATCAGGACCGATAATGCCAACCATCACCCCAGCAGGAATATCGAGATTCAGATTATTTAGTGCCGACGTTTTGCCATAGTCGAGGCTGACGTTTTTCAGCACCACCACTGGGCGCTTGCCGTTCAATTCCGACAGCGGCAACTGCGTCATCAAGGAATCCTCACCGCCATATGTTCTGGCCACTCTCCTTGTGCATTTTCAAGAATAAAAGCCATGCCGGGTAAACCGGTTTTTACACGAAGAATATTCGCATCGAGCAAATCCTGAGGAATTTGAGCGCGCACCCGAAACATCAGTTTTTCCCGCTCACTGGCAGTCTCAACTGATTTGGGCGTGAACTGGGCGACATCGGCGACAAAAGACACTTTGGCTGGAAAGACATAATCCGGCGCTGCATCAATAATGATTCTGACCTCTGTGCCTAATGCCAAGCGCCCGGCACTGCTAGTCGGTAAGAAGAAGGTCATATACACATCACGCAGATCCACCAGATTCAATACCCGTCCACCGGCGCCAATCACCTCTCCCGGTTGAGCAATACGATATTGCACTCGGCCATCCCGTACTGCTTTGAGTTCGCTATCTGAGATATCGGACTGTATACGATCAATACTGGCTTGAGCCCCTAATAATGCAGATTCTGTACCAGCCATTTGTGCGCGAGCGGTTATGATTGCCGCATCTGCTGCGGCGACCTGTGCTTTTGATGCACTGACGGCGGCTATCGCACTTTGCTGACGAGCAAAATCATCATCAGACTCTTGTATTGAGGTTGCTCCCCGCCCAGCCAAAGAAGAAGAGCGTTCATAACGTTTACGGGCCACATTTAATTCGGCTTCACGTTGGGCAACCAGTGCCAAAGCCGCTTGTCTTTCTGCCTCACGTTGTACCAATTGGCTATTAGCAATCGCAACCGAACTTTCAGCCTGGTGAAATAGCGCCTGCGCCTCACGTAATTGCGCCATCAGGTTTTCGGTATCCATTCTGGCAACAATCTGACCCGCGGTGACAAAGTCACCTTCTCGAACCAGAATGTCTTCAATACGACCTGCCGTTTTGGCTGCCACATCTATTTCCGTCGCTTCAATACGGCCATTGCCATACACCAGACCGGCATTGGGATCCGGGGCAAGATACCAATTCCAGATGAAAAATATCGACAGCGCAATGAATACCAGCAGTATGGCAGCGCGAAGTAATATGGAATTCCGGTTAAGTGGCATCCGTTGCAGTCCTTTTTAAAATAAAACTCGCATAGCAGCTTATAACTCCTGATGAGCACGCAGGATTATTGGTGTTCAGAAGCCACATTGCCATACCGATGATCGGTGAGAGATGTATTGGAGGATTGTTCAGTAACAAACCATAAATCTGCGCATTAATGTTTTTACACCAATGGAGTGCAGTGTACGGTATAAGCATGGGAATAAACGGTTAGAATTCGTTTTATAGTGTCGTGTTTGATTCAGATCAAAGGTAAAAACATCAGCATCAAGGTTGATGCTGCTCACAGCCTTTGAAAACCTGCTGTTCTACTTGTTCTTCGGATAACTCATCAGGAAAGGTGTAAGCGAGATTGATTGCTAAATCTACTACACGTAAAAATTCTTCATTCGCAAACTCAGGTCGCATCGTCTGCTGAACATTCTGCTTGGATTTTCCGGCTTGCTTATGATGAAAATAATCCCCTGTGAGATTGGCGATAAGATCACACTGCTTATTGTTTTCCATCTCATTGGCATAAAGTGGCGAGTTAACACATGCCATCAAAGATAAAGCCATAATAGTTTGAATTTTCATCAGCAGCTCTTAGGTAGTTGTAAATAAGACCTAACTTGTGACCCTCGAACAAACATTAAAATCCGTCAACACAATAATATTAACAAAAGTTACTTTTGCTGGCCGGTTATTCAATAAAAACATAACCGATAAAAAAACGGCCTGAAATGGCCGTCTTTTTATCACTTAATTTTATTGCTGTGATTAAGGCTGAGGGGTATTGAATATTTTTACGATCTGACCATTTTTAATAACCACATGCGTTTCCTGATGATCCACAATGCGATATAACCATTTTTCGAAATAATCATTTTCCTCGTCGGAAGCAGATACTTTTCTTAGCACTGGGCGTGTATGTTTGCTGATAAATGCCGGTTCCCAGAATTGACCGCAAATTGCTTTAATGTCATCAGTGCTCATGCCGATTTTGATGCTGTTTGAACCACACGCCATGGTTTCTTCATGGGATGAAGCACTGCCAGCAAAAACACTGGTAGAAAACAGCAGCGCCGCCATTGATATTATATAGGTTGATACATGCATAACGATCCTCACATCACGGTCATTGATTTTTTGATTTCGAAACAATATGCGACCTTAACGTATTGTTCGTCAACCAATCTGCCCTTCAATTGTTAAAAAGGATCTATTTATTCACGATTTTCTGGGTATGCCTATCTAGGAAATATGTTTTCTGGTGCAGGATGATTTGAATTTTTCCTGCAACAGATGTTTATACTGAGGATTAAACATAGAACAGGAATGTTACAGCGATGCCGTCCAAACCTATTTATATTACATACGCTGGCCCCAACTTATTGGCAACTTCATTGCTTAACAAAGGCACGGCATTCAGCGAGTCAGAACGGCAGCAATTTAATCTGAAAGGTTTGATACCCCAGCGTTTTGAAACTATTGAACAGCAGGCTGAACGAGCTTATCAGCAGTATTCAAGTTTTATCGAACCCATCAATAAACACATTTACCTCCGTACCATTCAGGATAATAACGAAACCTTGTTTTATTACCTGCTCGAACAACATCTGCAGGAAATGATGCCGATCATTTATACCCCCACAGTGGGTGATGCCTGTGAGCGATTTTCGCAAATCTATCGTCGTGCACGGGGGTTGTTTATTTCTTATCCTGACCGCCATCACATTGACGAGATCCTGCTAAATGCCACCAAACGCAATGTAAAAGTCGTCGTGGTAACAGATGGCAGCCGGATTCTGGGGTTGGGTGATCAAGGCGTTGGTGGCATGGGCATTCCAATCGGCAAGCTTTCGTTATATACCGTATGTGGTGGCATCAGCCCAGCCTATACCCTGCCCATCATGCTGGATGTTGGAACTGATAATCCTGACTTATTAGACAACCCTCAATATATTGGTTGGCAGCACCCACGCATTGATGCTCAGCAATATGATGAGTTTATGGAATTATTCATCAGTGCCATCAAAAAACGTTGGCCCAATGTGCTGTTACAGTTTGAAGATTTTGAACAACGTAAAGCGCTTCCCTTGTTAAATCGATATCGTGATGAACTATGCTGTTTTAATGATGATATACAGGGAACGGCAGCAGTGACGGTTGGCTCATTATTGGCAGCCTGTCGTGCCAAGCAACAAACACTTTCGCAGCAGACTATTGTATTTGTTGGTTCGGGTTCTGCTGGTTGTGGCATCGCCGAACAGATCGTTTCGCAAATGAAAACGGAAGGCACCCGTGAAGTGGATGCACGCAAGCGCATCTTTATGATTGATCGTCCAGGATTGCTGACTCAATCTTTACCGGGATTACCGGAGTTCCAACAAAAACTGGCTCAGCTGGATCTGGTGTGTGCTGGCTGGAATATTTCAAGCAGCAATGCCAACCTGGCAGAGGTGATTGAAAACGCAAAACCGACCGTGTTGATTGGTGTATCAGGTCAGGCAGGGATATTTACAGAAGCAATTATCAAATCCATGTATTCCCATTGTGCAAAACCGATTATTTTCCCGTTAAGCAATCCATCGAAACAGATAGAAGCCTTGCCACAACAACTGATTGAATGGACAGATGGCAACGCGCTAATTGCAACCGGCAGTCCTTTTATGCCCGTTGTTTATGATGGTAATTTTTATCCGATTGCTCAATGCAATAACAGTTATATATTCCCTGGTTTGGGACTTGCCGTCGTCGCTGCCGGTATTGAACGGATAACCAATGATATGTTGATGACCGCCAGTGAAGTGCTGGCAGATGCGTCCCCAATGGCTACCCCAGGTAACCAGGAACTTCTCCCACCGCTTTCTGCTACGGCAGAACTGAGCAAAAAAATTGCTTTTGCAGTGGCCAAACTGGCTCAACAGAAACAACTCGCCCCCGAAATGACCGAAAGTGCTTTATTACAAGCCATTGAAGATAACTTCTGGCAACCGCGTTATCGTGACTATCAGCGGGTGAATGTGTAAATAACACGTATAAAAAACGGCTTGCATCAACAAGACTGCAAGCCGTTTTATCTAACTGAATAAATTGGTTAAATTAAAAATCCATTGTGGCGCTTAATGTGACTGTACGTGGCGCACCTAACACGAGATAGCCTGTACCAACCGTGCCATTAGCACCGACATATCCACCTGCAGAAGCCCAGTAGTCTCTATCAAACACATTATTCACTCTGGCTCGTAAAGTGAGATCATTACCATTCACCTGCATTAAATACCTTGCACCGATATCCACTCGAGTCCAACTGGGTAATTTCAGATCGTTAGCAGAATCTGCATAAGTTGATCCGGTATAAATAATTCGGCTATCGAGAGCTAAACCGCTAACTTCAGGTACTTCCCATTCAGCACCAATATTTGCCTGATATTCTGGAATACCCACAACATGATTACCATTTAAATCAGCAGTGCCGGTTTTATCTTGCTTAGCGTCAAGCCAAGTCACACCGCCAAGTAACTTAATATCATCGGTTAATAAACCAAACGTCGTTAACTCAATACCCTGATGGTTATTTTCACCTGAAGTTTCAAACACTGGGTTTGCTGGATCTGAAGTATTCGTAAAAGAACGAGGCATATCAGTGGTGAAATAAGCCAGTCCCCAACCTAAATAATCCGTGTCATATTTCAAACCAATTTCTTTTTGTTCAGCGATATAAGGAGACTGTGCTTCTCCTCCATTAACCAGGTCCGTTCCAGCAAATTGAAGTGGCGCTGTTTCACCCTGACGTAGACTTTCAATGTAATTAGCATAAGCAGATAGCTGTGGTGTTATTTTGAAAACCATACCTACGATTGGAGTATTTGCAGTTTCTTTATATTCACTGGTTTTATTAGTCGTGATGTAATCATAGCTTTTCACTTCAATCGTCTGTCTGCGAAGACCCAACGTAAATAATAATTTTTCATCAAAGAACGACATAGTATCGCCAATGGCATAACTCTGAAGTTGAACTGAATTAGTTAACACGGGGTTTAAACCAGGATTAGTTTCAAAACTCAGCCCTGGTTGTACTGAATCAACGGGGTTATATAAATTAGTCAAGAAAGTAGCCCCTGTCCCATAAGCGTTTTTTGAATCCAATTCAAAAAACGAAGCAGACATCACCCATTCATGCCCAACATTACCTGTATTGAATAAACCACGAAGGCCTAATTCACCCGTATCAACTTCATCTTTGCGGACATTATCAAAACGAAAGGCATTTCCCTGACCTGAATTAGCATCTGTAACTCTTATATTTGCAAGTGAGTTTTCTTCATCAGTCCGACGTAACCCATAAGCTGCCCAGGCAGTTGTAGTTTCAGTGAGGTCATACTCACCACGAAAAGTACCAAACCAATCTTGTTCATCTGAGTAAGACCAAGGCTGTGCCCAATTACTATCCGATTTAGGAGCCGAAGGGATACTATCAACTCCTAAAAGCGTCACATTGGTTCGTGTTTCATCCAGTTGATTATCCTGATAACCAATATCAGCTGATAGGCGTGCTCTATCGCCTCTCCAATCCATACCAACAGAGAATAATCCCAACTGTGTTTCTTCATTCTCAATTGCAGTGCCACCATCACGATAAGCAGTATTAACTCGCACACCAAACTGTTTTTCTTCACCAAAACGTCTGGCAATATCGGCGGATACAAGTCCTTGTTGGCCATGCTCTGTTCCAACCGAAATTCGATTCAAAGGTTCATTAGGCGCACGCTTTGGCAGCAGATTAACATTGCCACCGATACCACCACCGCTTGGAGAAGCGCCAGTTAGAAACGAAGATGCACCACGTAACAGTTCTACCCGTTCAAACAGTTCTGTCGCTATGTACTGACGCGGTAACAATGAATAAAGACCGTTATAAGCAATATCGTCAGAACTCAAAACAAAGCCGCGAATAAAGTAAGATTCCTGAAAGTTACCAAACCCTCTTGCCACTCTGACCGAGGGATCATTCTGCAACACATCTCCCACACTTCGTGCTTGGCGATCTTGAATAAACTCATTGGTATAAGCGGTGATACTAAAGGGGCTATCCAGATGATCCAATGTGCCCAATATCCCAGCTCTTCCACCTACTGCAACCTGGCCTCCACTGTGAGCTGGAGACAAACCCTCAGCAGATGCATCCGCACTGGCTGTGACGGTAATTGATTCTAATTCTGCGGAATCCGTTTCGGTTTCTGCAGCGGTTACAGCATTAGAAACAAATAAGGCTAAACCAATGGATATCGCCAGTGGCGACAATTTAATACGCATGAACTCTCTCCGGCGCGGAAAATGAAAAAATCACATGCTACGTATTATGCCAATCAATGTAAATACAAATCGTTAGTATTTACATATAGATAGCTTAATTCAGATAATTTAATCACTCAATCCAACCATAACGATTCAGGTTTGCTATTATTTGCCAGTCAAATACTGACATGTCGCTGTGTTATCGCGCATGGCTGACGAATAAAGCAATGGTTTTGTCGCATGACAACCATGATTGACCCTATTTTATATTCAGGATTTTTATGCCAGAGATTATTATTGAAAAAAACCCAAGTGAAGCTCGTTTACAAGAACTGGGTGTGTCAGGTTGGGAAATTTGGGATTGCCCGGTCACCGAATTCCGTTTGGATTTTGATGAAACCGAAAAAGCCTACATTCTGGAAGGTGAAATTGTCGTTACACCAGACGGCGGCGAGCCAGTCACTATTGTTCCTGGTGACTACGCTATTTTCCCAACAGGTTTAAAAAGCATGTGGCAAGTCACTAAGCAGCTGAAAAAACATTACAGCTACGATTAATCAGTCACTCATAAAGGCATCTTCGGGTGCCTTTTTTAATTTTGCAATACACACAACTTTTCGAGAAGCTACCTGTCATTGATATTGAGTTCTCAAACAATGGAGATTTTATGAAAGTCATCGCCTTTGCAGCCAGCAGTAGTAAACAATCCATCAATAAGCAGTTAGTCACTTATGCCGCAAGTCTGGTAGACAACGCAGATATTGAAGTTCTTGATCTGAATGATTATGAGCTGCCTTTATTCAGCGTTGATATCGAAAAAGAACTAGGGCAACCTGAATTGGCAAAAGCTTTTCTGGAAAAACTTGGCAGTGCAGATGCGTTGGTAATTTCATTTGCCGAACATAATGGAAACTATTCTGCGGCATGGAAAAACCTGTTTGATTGGTGTACCCGAATTGAACAAAAAATCTTTCAGAAAAACCCCACTATTCTTCTTTCTACTTCTCCTGGCGAACGTGGTGGTGCAACAGTCATGGATATTGCGCTGAACGCCCTTCCCCGCTTTGCTGCAGAAATAAAAGGCAGTATGTCACTACCCTCTTTTTATGAAAACTTCGATACAGATAGCGGACGGGTTATTCATGCTGACTATGATAAACAGTTGCACGAAACCATGAATAAACTGGCCTAAGGTCTGTTTGTCACATTTTTGAAATATAGTTGCAGTAATGTCGAAAAATCAATTATCCATTATTTTGGGGATCCAACATGAACGACTCAGCAGTTTTATTGGAATTAAAGAAAAAAGCCCAAAAACAACTTCGTAAAATCAATGAAAAAAACTCAGTAAATAGTGAAAGAGCAAAGGCTTTATTATTGCTTTCAGAAGGTGCCACTCAAACTGAGACAGCGGATCAAACGACATTAAGTCTTGGGCAGGTTCGTTATTGGCTGGGCCGCTACCGAATAAATGGAATTGACTGCTTTCCCGAGCCAGTTAAGACCAAACTGGACACAGACAAAAAAGATAAAGCTAAAAAAGACAAAAAATCTGCAAAAAAATTAAAAGCCAAAGACAACAAACCAAAAAAAACCGATAAGAATAAAAAGAAAGCCAACAAAAAAACAAAATCTAAATAAACTGCAATGCTGACTTCTGAAGGTGAAACAATTCTATCGTTGCTTCACTTATTGGAGATAATGTATTAGGCCTGCCGTAAAGAAATAATCCTCTCACCTAGGGTCTGTTGAACTTTCAGGACTTTCAATGAAAGCTAAACAGAGCTTGGCCACATATTGTTTTCAGCAGACCAATTATTTTTGCCTCAGATAAACAATGTGATTTATGTGTCGTTAATTCAGTATTTTTCTAAAGGTTCTCCTTAAATTGTCGACAACAATGCTGTACATAAGCCTTTCTGCAAGGAACTTCATGTATAAACTAGAAATTACACGATTTTGCGGTCTTTAAGGACATTGATATGAATCTCCACAGCATTCGAACCAAAAGCTCATTACCGGTATTGGTCATGGGTTTAACTATTATTATTGTCATCTCGATGTTCTGGTGGATGATGTCATTACAAAATAATCTTATTGAAATCCAGTCACGAAGCTTTATGCCTGCAAGTGAAGTTATCCTCAATGCTGATCGTGATCTTTATCAAGCCAAATTAGCTCAACTAAACATCCTTTCTGGACAATCTGACGCCGAACAACAGGAGACAGATCGCCAGGAGAATATCCAGCAAGTTGCAGCACGGTATACTGATTACAGAGAGTATCTGAAAGATTTCCCTGAAGTAGCAGGTGATCCGGCAGTATTTGATCAGGCTTATCAGGAGTGGGTAAGTTCATCTGATGCTTTAGTTGAAGCATTTAATAACAACCGTTCATTAAGTCGCCTTGTACAGGTTGAAGATCAAGAATTTACCGAATTGAGAGATATTCTTGATAAATCTGGTGAAGCAGTGATTATCGGATTTGAAAGCATCGAACAAAAGTTGGAAGCTGATATAAACACAAAAATGACCATCACGTTTATAGCTGTCGGCATTGCTTTATTGATTGCCTTAACGTTCAGTTATCTGATCCCCAAAAAACTGACCAATGATATAAATTATCTGGTAAAACGCATAAATGAAATCGCTTCAGGTGATGGCGATCTCACCGCAAGAATTGATGTGTCGTCCAAAGATGAATTTGGCAATCTTGCCCAAGCATTTAATGTGTTTGTTTCCAACCTGCAAGATCTGATAAAAAACATCCTGTCACAAGTCGCCAATCTGGGTACCTTGACTGCTAGTCTCTCAGATGCCTCAGAACATACCAAAAGCATTAACCATAAATTAAATTTATCGACTGAATCCATTGTCAGTGCCGTCCATGAAATGACTCTGGCCAATAAGGAAATGGCGCAGGTTGCTACGACTTCAGCGTCAGAAGCCGATAAAACAGCAGGTTTAGCTGATCGTGGCATGGCTGTTGTCAGAACATCCAATGAAAAAATTTCTGCCCTGATTCGCAATATGGATTTGGTCTTAAACTCGTCACAGGAGCTGGAAACCAACTCGAATAATATCGTGACTGTTTTGGATGTTATTCGTGGCGTTGCCGAGCAAACCAATTTACTGGCGTTAAATGCAGCGATTGAAGCCGCTCGTGCTGGCGAACATGGCCGTGGTTTTGCTGTAGTTGCAGATGAGGTCCGGACCCTGGCGACCCGAACTCAGCAAAGTACCAATGACATAGATAAAATCATTCAGCAATTACAGCTTTCCGTCGGTGCATCTTCCAAAGCTATCTCTGAAGGTAAAGTGAATGCGGATGAAACAGCCAGTACTTTTGTCGAAGCCGATGTGGTCTTCCATGAAATCCAGGAATCTTCTAACCGTGTTAATGACATGGCAACCCAAACCGCTCAGGCCACTGAGGAGCAAACCTGCGTTGCTGAGGAAATCAGTAAAAATCTGCACGGTCTGAATGAACAGACGGAATCTGCCAGCGAAGTCGCTGAAACCGGTGAGGAGTTATCTCAGGAAATCAGAAGTTTTTCTGACACGATGAAACAAATGATGAGTCGCTTTAAGGTCTAGAAATTTATTCAGCAACGGGGCGAAGACCACACTGTTCCAGCAAGTCCTGCCAGGCCTTAGTGTGCTCTTCAACACGTTGCTGATACTCTCCCCAAAGACCGTGATCATTATTCCAACGTAAACTATTATCATAATAAGACTGAAAATCATCCGGCATGACCTCCTGTTGAATCTGAGCCAGTTCTGCTAAAGCCTCAAATAGCTGCTCAGCGCCACGATTGACATGGGCCATATAAGGTTGAACTTTAGCAATATAAACACTGAAGAACATGGATTCTAAAACTCTTGCCTGATTATTCGGTTTGCCTTGTGCACATAATGGTTTTTGATGTGTTCGCTGCTTTAATATTTTTGTTGCATCTTCCAGTCGGGTGACTAATAACTTTCCACTATTCTGTAATTGTCCTGCCCGGCTGCCATACTGCCAACTTTGCTGGACTTCCCCCATATACAACAGCTCTTGAGAATACTCACCGTTTTGCAGCTTGCGAATCACATCGACTAGATAGTTAACATCATTAGTGTATTTCGATATTTCATGTTGGCTTTGTTCAGGCTGATACAGCCCATTGGATAAACTCAACAAGTTGGCTATCTCATCGGTTCCCCAAGTGGCATTCCAGATAAATAAAGATAAAGAATGCTGTTTAGTTTCGATCGCTTTTAAAACTTTTCGTTTCAGTTTTTCGTTATCGATCTTTGGTAAACATGCCCTGGCCGCTTCGATAAAACGTAATTCATAACGCAGGCTGTTTAACGGCTGCATGACACGTCCCATAATCGAGTTTTTCTCGCCAACAACAAATTGCAGTTCACAGCCATACAGCGCCAGAAAGTCGAGCATATTTATATCGGTTTCCGGGATTGATAACTTACGATCCCGGGGTCTGGGTAGTCTTTCAATATGAATTAAATCAGAATATTTCGGTTCAACATCCAATACATGCCCTAACCGCTTAACATATTCATCCATCATGGTTTCGGGTTTTGCCAGAGGATCGCAGGCTACCAACCAGAACAGGGTAGTAATAACAACTGTAATTTGATATCTATTTAGCATCTATCATGGATTTTTAAATGTAACTTTAAACAGGTAATATCAATTTCAGACATTTTATTTAAGTTTAAGACTCATTTTAAATTTATTGTATGCTCTGGATTAATTTAAAAAACAAAGGATCGACTCCTTGACCAACAAAATGGATATGTCACATCCGGTAGTGAATGATGATTATTTTCAGCAATGGCAGGATCTGATTGATTTGTTAGCTGAGTTTATGGAGGTGCCTGCGTCTTTACTTACCCATATAGATGGTCGGGATAAACTTGCTGTAAAGGTTAAAAATCGAGCATCAACAAATCCCTATCAAATCAATCAAAATTTTCAACTGACAGATTCTGGAAGTTATAACGAGTTTGTTATTGATCAACAGAAAACACTGTTTGTAGCCAATGCCAATGAGGACGAAATCTGGAAAGATAAATATGATTCTAAATTAGGCATGCTTAATTATCTTGGAGTACCGGTCACATGGCCCAATGGTGATCCATTTGGCTCATTGTGTGTTCTGGATACAAAAGTCCATTATTACAGTGAATTACAACTCAAAATGATGGTGCAGTTACGCAATATTTTTGAAGCTCATCTGGATATTCTGGAAAAAAACTTTGAATTGGAAGATGTAGCAAAAACGCTTGAGTATTTAGCCAATACTGATGATTTAACGGGTATCTGGAATCGACGGGCTTTTATTGCTCAAGCAGAGACCGAGCTGCAACGTACCTCACGACACAATCGGACATTATGTTTATTGATGTTTGATATTGATAATTTTAAACGTATTAACGATCTCCACGGACATAACACCGGCGATGAAGCGATCAAATTGTTTACTGAGTGCATTTTAAATTCAAAACGGGCCTACGATATTTTTGGCCGTATTGGTGGAGAAGAATTTGCCATGATTCTACCCGAAACTGATCTGTCTTCTGCGCAGGTTTTAGCCGAGCGGATGCGTGAATGTGTTGAACAGTTAAGTCTCCAATTAGTCAGTGGTGAAAAGGTAAACTTTACGGTCAGCATTGGTCTGACCGAATATTTTGAAGAAGATGATGGTATTTTTGCATTGCTCTATCGGGCAGATCGCAAACTCTATGAAGCAAAGCATCAAGGAAAAAACCGCGTTATTGCCTGATATTACGGCCACATTTTATTTTCATTTACACTGGTTCTCTTATCGATATCTCTCAGGTGAACACTGAATACAGTTGGTTTCTGTATCCTCACTATTATTGAATCCGCAGGAGTGAATTATGGCGAAAGCCAAAAGCCGGCTGCAGGCACTTGATGCGTTGCGTGGAATCGCCGCTTTCGGCGTAGTACTTTTTCATTACTTACCCTATTACAATGAACTTTACGGCCATTCCTTTACCCCACCTGAGTTACTGGAATTTGGCCGTTATGGCGTCCACCTGTTTTTTATGCTGAGTGGTTTTGTGATTTACATGTCGCTTGAACGAACAGAAAATGCGGAGCAATTCGGTTTAGCCCGGGCCTTTCGTTTATTACCAGCGTTATGGGTAGGCATTATTCTGACCTTTTTAACGGTTCATTTACTCGGTCCCGACGACCGCAGTGTTCCCTTAGGCTCAGCCTTAATGAACTTTACGCTTTTACATAGTTACTTTAATCATGCACACGTTGATGGTGCATATTGGAGTCTGGTAATTGAGGTAACGTTTTATGCCTGGATGGCCATTTTATTTTATACATTTAAACGCTGGCAACAATTACGTATTGCCTTATTTAGCTGGATAATCATCAGTTATATCATGGTAATAAATCTGGAAAACATGTCCCCAGCTTTCACCTTTATTAAAAATGATCTGTTGTTCGTCAGTTTTGCACCGTTATTTATCAGCGGGATTTTATTGTATCGCTGGCACAAAGCAGGCAGTTTGCCCGCAGCTGAAGTCCTTTTCCTGGCGCTATCAATCAGCCACGCCGTGATTGCCTATCCTGAACCATTTAATCTTTTTGTATTAGCGTGCTACGGAATTTTTATATTGGCCATCAGCGGGTATCTGAACTTCATCGTCAACCGAGCGACCTTGTGGTTGGGTAGCCTTTCCTACTCGCTTTATTTGATACATCAGAATATTGGATATGGAATCATCGACCAGAGTTATGCCGTCGGTTTATCCGGCTTAACAGGTGTTACTTTAGCGCTTTTCATTTCATTCATTCTGGCCGCATTAATTCACTACTGTGTCGAAAAGCCGGCATTACAATGGTTTCGGGAACGACGCCAGAAAGCCGTTCCGGTGCCAGTAATGAATTAGCAAACTTGTGTTATCAGAACGAGGCAGGAGAAAGTATGAGGATAATGCACATATATTTTCAATATTAATGAAATAAGTTTTGACCTTTACAAATAATCTCTATATATTCGATTGTGCTTGCAAGTACGACAGATATTTGTTTTCAAGTTCGATGTTTCCGCTTTAATGTTAGATCCAAAGAGTACTCGTCCTGTTTTCAAAATACCCGCTCCACTTACAGCAAACCCGCCCGCATGGGCATTTTTAGATTTACAAAAAAAATAGGATGATTTATGTCTTCAACTGGAACAGTTAAATGGTTTAACGAAGCTAAAGGCTTTGGTTTTATCGAACAAGAAAACGGCCCTGACGTTTTCGCACATTTCCGTCAAATTCAAGGCGACGGTTTCAAAACATTGACTGAAGGCCAACGTGTAACATTTGATGTTACTCAAGGTCAAAAAGGTCCTCAAGCTGAAAACATCGTTCCTGCTTAATTGCAACGATAAATCAGATTGATTTCACCCTTTGGGTGAAACAGAAAGCCCCGGTCTCCGGGGCTTTTTTGTATGTGGATTTTATGCGACATTGTTGGCTTGCAAAACATTAAAGACAAACCTCTGATAATTCGTCTAAATCTCCCGCTTGGCATCGGGAAAAATCAGTTTCAGCTTTAGACAGGCCCAGTTCCATAATCACCAGTAGTTCAGGTTATTGCGCCAGTTAAGCTTTTGCCAAATCAATGTGGTGATCCGCGAGATTCATATAGAGACACCGACATTGATAAATGCTTCAACAATTGCTTTTCCAAGCGCCCTGTCAGCTCCCGCCAACAAAGCAATGTTTGCTGTCATATCATCATTTTCATTCATTAATGTCTCTCCCGTATTTTAAAAATATCCATTACACTCAAAAGCTATAAACTACTTGGCTTGATCCCGCGTTAATGCTCGCCTACATTAGCAGTCTTTAAATGAATCATACGGAATCGTAATGGATATCCAGCAAGTCGAAACTCTTTTCTTTCAATCTCTGAACATTGCCATGGATTGGGCCAGCAGTCCAAAGTTTTATTCTCAAGTTGGACTTATCGTATTGGCCGGACTCTTGGCCTACTCGATTGCCAGTTTTTTGAAAAATCGCTCACCACTGCTAAGGCAGATCCCTGCATCAGGCCCATTACTCAAATTCCGAAACAGTATTTATCGCAGCCGAAATTTGATATTCCCGCTAATGATGATCCTGGCGTTTTCAGTTGCTGCTGATATCAGTCATTTGTGGATTGGTCAAAGCTGGTTAATTCAAATCTGTCTGAGCTGGGCTGTGATTTTCATGCTCTATAAGTTGATCGATCGAGTTGTGCATAAAGCACTATTCAAAAAACTGGCGCTTTGGGTCATCTTACCTATCGCAATTCTGCATCTGTTTGGCTGGCTGGATACAGTGATTATTTATCTGGAATCCATGTCATTTGAAATCGGCAATATCAACATCTCTGCCTATGGAATAGTTCGGGTTTTGATCTTTGGCTCGATTTTGTTCTGGTTAGGGCGAATTTCCAGCACTGCTGGACAACAAATCATTCGCAGTCAGGAAGATTTAGATATTGGCACCCGTGAAGTATTTGCCAAACTGTTTCAGATCGCCCTGTTTTTCATTGTATTTATTCTGCTGTTGCAAATAATGGGGATAAATCTGACCGCGTTGGCCGTCTTTGGTGGTGCATTGGGTGTTGGTTTGGGGTTTGGTCTACAGTCCATCGCTTCCAATTTTATCTCCGGCATCATCCTGCTACTTGAACGCTCGTTGAGTGTTGGTGATTACATTGAGATGGATGATGGTCGTAAAGGCATTATTCGTGAGTTGAATATGCGTTCGACCACGCTGGAAACCTTTGATGGAAAAGATATCATGGTGCCCAATGAACAGTTTATAACAACCAGCTTCACCAACTGGACGCATAAAAACTTTAAACAACGTTACGATATTGAATTCCAGGTTTCCTATAAAACAGATCTTCACTTTTTATTTACTTTACTGCGTGATGTTGTCTCCAGCCATCCTCGCGTTATCAGTGGTGACGATATTCCTATTGAAGAACGGCCTGATGCTGAAATTGCCGGTTTTGGTGACTCAGGAGTCGATATTCTGGTTGAATTCTGGATGGAAGGTATTGATGATGGCGAAAACCGTGTCGGGGCTGATTTATTACTTATGATTTGGGATGCTTTGAAAGAACACAATATTGAAATACCTTATCCACAACGAGAAGTAAAAATTCTTAATGCTCATGAGAAAATATTTGTTGATTCAGGAAAATCCTGAGAGCCTTTAAGCTAATTACTGATGGGAATACTTTGCTTCAAGCGTAATATCTGAAGCGTAAAAAGAAATAATTCTTACACTAATTTGGAGAAATCGACAATGTGGACTAAACCAGAATATTCAGATATGCGTTTCGGCTTTGAAGTAACTATGTACATCTGCAACCGTTAATTTGCAGTTTAGCGAAACCCAAAAAAGCCCCGATTTATTCGGGGCTTTTTTTTGCCTGACATATTATCCGTTATGCTACACCTATAACCGGTTTATAGGAGTGAAACCATGACTCAGCAAACTGATTTACAACAGGCGATTGTGGATAGCGCAGTCAATCTTGCTTCAACAACATCATGGGAATCATTACGTTTGTATGAAATCGCTGCCGATTTGAATATTTCACTGGCTGATATTTATCGTTATTTTGCTGAAAAAGAACAAATTAGCGATGCCTGGTTCGATCGTGCCGACAAAAATATGCTGGACGCGATGCATTCATCCATATTTATCACTCTTACCAACCCGCAAAAATTTCATCATCTGTTAATGGCTTGGCTGGAATCTCTTTCCATCAATCGAAAAGTGACGCGGCAGATGGTACTGAATAAGCTTGAACCAGGTCATTTGCATATTCAAATACCCGCTATGATTCGAATTAGCCGTACAGTGCAATGGCTTCGTGAAGCCTCTGCGCAAAATTCAACGTTGCCATGGCGAGCCTTCGACGAAAGCATTCTGACCAGCATCTATTTGATCACCTTCTGCTGCTGGCTTACAGATAAAAGTTCGACAAATCACCGGACACAGCGTTGCCTGGACAGACAATTACGCATAGCCAGCAAACTCAGGTTTCTTAAATAACCACCTCAATCATCCTATCGCGTTATTCTGCCTATCAATCGCCAAATTATAAATAAAAAAGCAATCGGCAAAATCAGCATGATCAACACAAATTCAGCCAATAAATAAATGGCCGCATTGATCCCCTGTTTAGCTTTGTTTTCAATATTATTCAATCTGTTTTTGATATCCAGATTATCTTTGAGCCCCTGATACCAGCCGCCTTGCTCAGATTGATCTGCGTCTGGTTGAATCGCCGCAACTTCCTGTTGCGTACTGTACAAAACAGCAATGGCATCCTGCCTGTCCTGCTCCAGCCATAGTTGCAATTGATTTGAAGCCATAATAGTGACTGGAATCGCCAGACGTAATAACGTGAGAATCAATACCATGTTGAATAGCCTGGATGACCACTTGTCAGGCAGTTTTTGCCATAACATCAATATCAAAACGATAGCGGCAAAGCCTGCCATTACCCAGCGTAGCACAGCAATATCACCCATCGATAACAGAATTTTCTGGATACCAAGTGATGCGGAAGCCATTAATAACACAGTAGAAAACTGTTCAATCAAATCATTCAACGGGTCTAAAACCTGACCCGGGGTTAAGGTCAACCCCACACCCATCGGTTCGATTGATAATTCAGTCCCCTGCGCTACAGAAATAACCGCATTCAAACCTCTGGCAAGCGCATAGACGGTCAAGGTCACTTTAAGCATTTGGCCTAATTGATTTCCGGCATTTGATTCAAAAGGGAGTAATGCCAAAACAACACAAGCTAACAGAATCAATACCGCAATAACCTGACTTCGATGATAGTTTATTTTCAAGCTGAACTCCCGGATGTATTCCAATTTCAACAAACAGATAGGAAATTGATTTTTATTATTTATTTTGAAAAATCAGACGCATTGATTGTCTATCAACATCATTTTTAATCATACGGTTCATAATTTTTATCGGGCTTGTTATCACGTACGGCAGGATTTTTCGAATCATGAATACCCAGAAAATAGAACACCAGTAATAACAGATAGAAAAACAACAAACCATCATCCGTAAGCATACTAACCACTGCCCAGATGGGTACAATATAAAACACGGCATTCAACAACATAGTTAATGCTTTACCCAGTCGACGTTTACCGATGTCATACAAAAAACCGGCAAATAAGCCCGTCATATAACCGCCCACGATCGCCAGAATTAACAGCAGAATTATGCCAACAGTTGAAAACTTATCCATCATCACGCTCTTTTAAGATGAACTATGTTCAGATAATGACCATTTAAAAGCATTTTGTCATGGCTTGTTTAAAAGCAGTACATATCTTCAACAAGGGTTGGTATTTAAAATTAAAAACAGGCACTATTGATTTGGTGAGTTTTGCAGTGGAGTTTTACCAATGCGCCATCAACTTTTCTTCTTGTGTCTGTTTTTTTTGCTGGGTTGTAGCGAGCAAACAGACAAAGTTGAGCAGGATAAAACCGACCCGGTTATGCAGTTAAGTCAATGGTGTTTTGACCACTGGAAAGAACAGCAATGGACCATGGGTGAAACGGATTTACCCGCTGTCAATAATCAAGCATTCAGCGAAGGCATTCAAAAAGTATGTCGTGCCCGGGCTGAGCTTTACGCTGAGGGTTATGAAATTTACCCGTTTATTACCGATACTATGCAACGCGAAATTTATGCACTGGTTTTCTCAGCCAGTGTTGAAGACATTAAGTCCCATTTAAAAGAGCATTTGCCTAAACTACAGCGTATTTAACTATAAGTTTAACTGTTGATGTAATCCCTGCCGATAAGCAGCGATTGCTGGAATCAACGCTACCATAAAGCTGGCTATCAACACGATGGGTAACATAAACAGAAATTCATTGATGATCGATAGTCGTGTCAGCAAAATGCCATATTCCTGTAACAGCCAGTCTTTCAACACATACATACTCAATTGCAGGCTTATAAAAGCTGCGACTGCTGCAACCAGACTAATTAACAGGGCTTCAAACTGTAATAAAGCGAATAAAAAACCGGGCCGATAACCTAACGCACGTAAGACTGATAACTCATGGCGCCGCTCGCGCATTGAAACCAACAGCATATTCGCCATACCAATCAAAGCACCTAACAAGACCAGCGAGGCAATCAATAATAATAGCTGTTCCACACTGCTCAGCATTGACCATAATGACATCAGCGTGGCTCCTGGCAAAATAGCCTGCAACGGCTCTTGCTGATATTCATTGATTTGTCGTTGCAGGTTAAAGGTCTGAATCCTCGAATTCAGTCCCAGCATAAATGCCGTTATGGCTGTTGGCTGTAAGTCTTCAATTTTTGGCTTAGCGGTGCCCGGAATTTTTACCCGACCCTGCCAGTTGGCATGAATGGCTTCGATGCCTTGCAGGCTGACATACACAGATTGATCTACCGGCGTACCCGTCGGGGCCAGAATGCCTGTGATGTTGAATGGGTTATCATCATGCTTTGAGAAGCTGGTACTGGCAATACCATGAGCCAGCACAATAGCATCTCCGACTTCATAACCCAGTTGTTTGGCGACTTCTGAGCCAATCACCGCATCAAAATGCCCAGCAAATGCCAGACCGTGCTGAAACTCCAGTTGTTGTTTATTACCAAAGCGAAAATATTCGAAAAAGTCGGTACTGGTTCCGATCACCCGATAACCTTGATGTGAATCCCCTAAGGAGATAGGAATCGTCCATGCCACTGAGGGACGGGAAGCAATCTCCTGATAACTCTGCCAGGAAATATTATTAGTCGGAACACCAATATGAAATACCGAGTACAGCAATAAATTCACCTGGCCGGTACGGGCACCGACAATCAAATCGACCCCGGAAATGGTTTTCGTAAAACTGTCTTTGGCTTGATAACGGATGGTTTCCACACTCAATAATACAAAGATACTCACGGTCATCATTAAAACAGTAAGCAAAACGCTGACTCGACGGGCCAACAAACTTTTCCAGGCCAGTTTAAACAGCATGTTTTTCCCCTGCGACCACAAATGACTGAATATCCAACTGCCTGGAAAAATGCGGTGCCAGACTGCGATCATGACTGACAAATATCAATGTGGCCTGGGCAGCTTTTACCTGTTCCAGTAATACATCAACAAAACTGTCGCGGGCATCGCTATCCAGTGCCGAAGTAGGCTCATCGACAATCAGTAATTCTGGCTGATTAATTAAGGCACGCACAATCGCTATTCGTTGCTGTTGCCCTACACTGAGTTGCGATGCCGGGCGTTCCAATAACCTGGCATCCAGTTGCAAAGCAGTCATCAATTCCAGACAGCGTTGTTGCAATTGCTGTTTATCCTGATTAGAAAAATGGCTGGAAAGCTTGATATTATCGGCTACGGATAAATACGGAATAAGATTAAACCGTTGAAATACCATGCCAATATGCTTTGCTCGATATGCATCACGTTTACGGTGGCTAAGCTGGTTGAGAATCACATTATTCAGGCTTATTTTGCCTTGTTGGGGCAATAGGATGCCAGCTAGTAGATTTAATAAGGTCGATTTTCCCGAACCAGAGGGACCATAAACAAATACCGTTTCAGTTTTTTCGACCTGCCAGTGAGCTATTTGTAATAAAGGCTTGTCTGAGTCTGACTGAAAACGAAATTGGCAATTTTCGATTTGGATAGCGGGACAATGGCTCATAGGTTTACCGAATTGAATGATGGATAACTTTGGTCAGTCAGTGAATTGCTATAACATAACATTTTCGTTCGAAATTAAATTTCCTGGAATCATATGACACTACTCACCTCTGCAAAATTCTGGCTTTTATTGTTGATCTTATCTGGTTTAACAATGACTCAGTCTTCGTTTGCTGATGAGACTTATCAAGCTATCGATTGGGTTGATTTGATGCCCGATGAGGACCTTGACGCTCTGATGAATCCACCTGAGTACCTTGATGAAATCGAGGATGGTTCGATGGAAGATCAAATCAGCAGTCAGTTGCTGGGTGCCCTGGAAAATTCGGCTGATGATCGTTATCAGCAGGCATTGACCTCTGCCAAGGTAAAACCAGAATTTGATCAACGCAAGATCCGCTTACCCGGTTTTATCGTCCCGGTGGAAATGAACGAACAGCAACGGGTGACCGAGTTTTTTCTGGTACCTTTTTTCGGTGCCTGTATTCATTACCCACCGCCGCCACCCAATCAAATTATTTATGTCACCTCCCAAGACGGCGTTGCGCAACAGAATCTTTATGAAGCCTACTGGGTAGAAGGAATGCTGACCACGACTATCACCGAAAATGATGTAGCGGTATCAGCGTATGCCATGAAAGCCGATAATGTTGAGTTATATGAACAATAAACAGTTAAAGTTTGATCGTAGAAAAACGCTCGGGTTGATCCATAAGTAAATCCTCTTGTATCCCGTAATTGGATAAATTCATCGAATAAAATCGATCAAAGTAGTCTTTCACCGTCGATTCAATCTGTCGATCATAATGCGGTTTGACGGTCATCGTCTGTCCAAACTGGCGATGTACAAACTCACCTTTTTCGATAATCAACTGACCGTTTTTGAAAACCCACTGTGCCTTTCTGAACATTGCGGCTTTATCATCCTGCTCATGATAAACCGCAATATCGGCTAAAGCGCCGGGCTGCAAATGTCCGCGGTCATTCAATCCCAATAATTTTGCCGGAGCCGCCCGCGTCATAATGGCAATATCGTATAAAGTGAATTCCTGTTTCAAATCTTTCAACAATGTCAGATCCATAATCTCGGGATCCAGTTCCGCCAGACAGGCCATTCGGAAATCATAATCCATCAATAAATGCAGCAAATCGGGGTAGCGTGTAAACGGTGCACCATTAGGATGATCGGTGGTAAAAAACAAACGCCATGGATCACCGGACAACAGAAAAATTTCCAGACCAATGGCCCACTGCAGACCATTCACAAAACTGGCCTTTTTGTACTGATAAGGCACGATACCACCACTGCCCTCATCTTCAGCATGCCACATCACCCATTTCTGTGGGCTGGCATCACCGCGACGGGAGAATTGCGCGATGATGTCACCTGACATAGTCACAGTCTGGCCAAATAAAACCTGTCCCACATCCATAGTGATATTGGGATGGCGATTAAATGCTTCCATTAACTGGGCAGCGGCTGAGGAAAAACCACGAGTACCCTCTGCTCCATATCCATAAAACTGTACGTGAGCCAGATGCATGGGCAAACCTTGAGCCGCCTCCATCGTATCAATAGCCGTCTGCACATTGCCGGGTACGCCGAGATTATTGCAGTGCACATGCACAGGGTGGGGAATTCCCAACTGATGAACAGCGGTTTGTAACGAAGTGAGTAACCGTCTTGAACTGATGCCATAATCCGGTACTTCATCATCCAGGCCAAACTGTTCAACCCCGGCTTTAAAAGCTTGTGAACCACCCGCATTGATGACTTTCAAGCCCAATGCCTGAGTGGTGTTGATGGTCCAGCTGACATAATCATTAATCTGATCCTGTGAAGCACCATTACGTAACATCGAGACCAGCAAATCATCACTGCCAAGAATCGCCAAAGCAGCCGTATCTATAATAGGAATATCCGCCATTTCACGATGCACCTGGGGTGCATTGACGGGCAACATGGCGGGTTCCACCACCATGCTGTAACCCATCTCGGTGTAACGATAACCGGTTTCAAAACTGGACCAGCGGGCATTATAAAACGGCAGGTTTTCCTGTCGCTGCAGATGGTTGCGATGTTGTTCAGGCAGTAATAAGCGTGCGGTATTCACATTACCACCGGCAATATGACTGTGAATATCCACACCCCCTGCCATAGTGATGGCCCCCTTTAAATCGTAAATAAGGGCTGAATCAGCATCACTGATGTAATTCGGATCAACGATGCGATCATCACGGATCCACAGATCCATCAGTTCACCATTGAGTTTTTGTACCGGGTCATAGACCCGGGCATTTTTAAGTCGGGTTAACATTATTTATCCACGCAGAGTTGTAACAACCGGGTTTGTATCGTTTGTGCGTCCAATGCTATGTCGGTAATCCATTCGATTCGGCTTTCAGTTGGTTGGCTGGTCAGTTTTTTGATCATTAACGTATCCTCCGCCTGATTAATAGACATGATTCCCTCTGAGGTACGAAGCACAGCTTTAAGGCGTATCTGTTTAAATTGCTCAAGCCATGTGACCAGAGGTTGGTAATCAAAACAAAATGTTGATTTGAATCGCCAGCCATAGCTGTACCAGCCGCTCAACTTTTGTGCCGCCGCCAAATAGCCACAGTCTGGAATAGCCTGTTCTTCACTATTCAGATTAAAAACGGCTGGCTGCTCCTGCCATACAGCCTGATTAAATTTGGCTCTAGGCAGCAGCCATTCTGGATTAATTTTCGCTTGTTGAGTGACCTTCAATGGTAACTCCTGAAGGTGCAATTGATTCAGATATCCGGTCAGCATACCCACTGCTGTCGAGTCATACATATCCGCTTTATTTGCCACCAACATATCCGCAATTTGTAACTGTTGCTGAAAGGTCTCATGTTCACGATACTTCGAATCACCAATATGGCGTGCATCAACTAATGTCAACGTAGCGCGTAAATCAATAATCGACTGATAAAACTCACCAGAGAGCACGGCGATCACTTCTTCCGGATGACCTAATCCACTAGGTTCAATCAATAAACGATCCGGTTTGGCTTTACCAATAAGTTGATTGAGTGCGACCTTCATCGGTAAACCGGCAGCGCAACACATACAACCACCGGGTACTTCTCGGATAGTCACCTCACCTTCGACCCGACCATCTGTTTGCAATAACTGACTATCAATCCCAACTTTGCCAAACTCATTAATCAATACCGCCCAGCGTTCTCCTGCCGGTTTAGTATTTAACAGCTGCTGAATCGCCGAGGTTTTGCCCACTCCCAGAAAACCGGTTATCAGATTGGTTGGTATCGCTTTTTGAAAAAGCCTGAATGGTTGTTCAACCACGATTACGGCGAGTCTGCAGCATAATTAATCCGACAAAAAACAAGCCTATCAAAACTAAATTAACCACGCTTTTTAACGTGCTGCTTTGCATTAATGGCTGATAGTCAAACTGTGGAATATCGGCAAAATCATCCTCAGTAAATGGCTTTTCCAAAAAATAGAAAGTAAAGAAAAAATCACGTAACTGCTGCTGATAATCGGCGATCTGATCAAGAAATGACTGACTTGCCAGCATATCAGTATCAGCCAGACGATTCATGCTGTATTGCAGTCGCATGACCGGTGATACCCAGGAAAACTGCTCACCCAGTTGGTGAGATTGCAAACGACTTTGACGAAATTGAGCCACTGCATCGGCTACAATCACATCACTCATATGCTGCATTGCATAATACCAGCGCCAGTCAAAGGGCTTATCCAAGGCTGCTTCAGTTGCTTGCCATTGAGGATAATCCTGTAAATAGGCATCAAAATCAGCCTGTTGATCTTTATCCCAGCTGTCATGCATGTATTCACGTTGATCAAACACCATAGAGACATGTTCAGCGGGTTGCTGCTGTTGCGTTTGATAGAGATAAGCCAGTCCCGGTAACACAAAAGCAAAAATGATCCACAAACTGATAAATAACAAACTGTTAAATATCGCGGTGCGCTGCAGGCTGATAATCCAGCCGGTAATCAAAAACCAGCAAAGTTGATACGCTAGCAATATAGCTGCCACCTGCCACCAGAAGCCATCAAAATGGATATTCGTCAGCATAACGGCTGCCAGCATTATCAATAAATTCACCAAAGCCAGTAATCCTGCTGCAATCAGCATTTTTTTGGTTAATAACAATCCACCATTAGCCACTTGTGAAGCCAGTAACGACCAGCGTCCACTGGCCTTTTCTTCTGCAAGCAAATTTAGACTTAACGCCGCTATCAATAAAGGCATCAGGTAAATCCAGATAAAACTTAAATCCAGCTTGCCAACTGGCATGGCGGCAATATTACCGGTCGCGGTATTACTTAATTGACCTTGCAGGCCTAATAGGCGAACTCGCGTGTGACTGGGCGCTTCACTGCGTTCTCCATGAATCAATGCCGACCAGGCAGAAGGTGTCTGCCAGACAGGATGAAACTGGTAATAGCTCAGATACCCGGATGCGTAGGGATCTAACGGTGCATCATCCTGATATTCTGCCAATTCAGTCTGATAGTTCACCTCACTGATCGTCCGCTGCTGATATTCACGTTGCAGCCCCATTTGTCCCCAGATTATGGCAAGTAATGACGCCAGTACATAGGCCAGCATCAACCATTTAAACAGCCGGTTTTGCCATAACAGACGTAACTCAAATTGGATAAATTTCACGTTAATCAACCTCATTACGACTTCTGGCGAGTAACAAGCTACCGATCACCAACCAGAACAACAGCATGAACATAGCAGGATAGATTTTCTGCTTATCTTGCATTAAGGAAGGACGGTGATACTCAAAACTTCCCAGATTTGCCCAATGCTCATGCGAAACTTTTTGTGCCCGATCATTTTCCGGCTCAATTTGTTCCGCGTGTAACTGGTTCAGTTGTTTAATAAAATTAAAACGATATTGCTCAGCCGCATTTTCATAATGCATAAAGCTCTCGGCATTCGTCGCAGCAAAAACAGACGACAACTTGGTGGTCAGTAAATAGGGTGAAAACCAGGCCAAGTGACTGACCAGCTGATTTTGCTTTTCCGCCAGTTGCAACAGTTTGTCATATTGCTGTCCAAACACTTCACTGGTAATACGCTCTCCTTCCTGCATGACTATGCCGCGCCAGTTGACTGGTAAATCCTCGACACGTGAAACGCCATATTCCGCCAATACCCGTTCACGAAACGCCTTGAAATGGGGATCATCCGGGTTGTGGGAATCCCCCACTTTGGCAATTTCCTGTGCTGTCTGAATATCAAATACGGCACGATCAGGCATTGGATATTGCATCTCAGCCAGGCTGTAAGCCATCTTAGGCATCACAATCACCGTGAGCAGCCAGAACAGCAATAATGCCGACAGGCTTTGTTGATTGGTGCGGCACCAGTTGGAAATCAACACGACGGTGATGGTCCAAAGCAGGCAATACATTAAATACAACCCAAACATCCAGCCCATGCGCAACACATCGCTGCTATGTACCTGCGAAAACAACATAAAGCCGATGGCAATGATAAAAATCACTAACAAAAAAACCAGCGATATGCCGCTATAAGCCAGCGTTTTTCCCAGTAGCAGCTGCCTGACACTGACCCCTTGTGAAACCAATTGCCGTAATGTGCCTTGCACACGCTCACCACTGACACTGTTGAAGGCCAGAGCAATCAACACCAACGGCCAAATCACCAGAATGATGGTCGCTCCAGACAGATATCCCAAGCCCATATAGGCAGTACTGCTGACATATTGCTTGAAGCTACTGCTATTTTGCCGGTGCGCCTCCAGAAACAGGGCGTTACCGACAAAAGGATTAACACCGCTATCAATAAAGCTCAGAGGAGAGATAATCCGAAATACCATGGTGCCGTAATGGGCTGCACGATGTGGGTGCCGGTCAGGTTGCGCTTCCCAGCTGGCATCATTCTGCTGCTGCCAGATAGTTTGTGCCTCAATAAAATTCTGCTGCTGTTGCCAATGAGAAAACGCAATTAATGTGGTAAGAATCAATAACAATGGCAACAGAATTTTCAGGGTCTGGCTACGCCATTGAGTTATTAACTCATGACGCGCGATTTCAATAATAGTCTGCATCATCATTAGAACTTATACGCCACCGAAACACTGGCATTGATGCCATCGCCGGGTGAATGAATAATATCAACCTGATCACCGGCATTAGCAAAGTCAAATACATATTCGTAATATTCATTGAACAGATTATTCACCTGGAAATTGATATTGCCCCAGCTGGTCGCATAATCCATGCTGGCATTCACCAGATTGTATTTACCAAACTTGCCACCAGCATTGGCTTCATTAATATAAGAAGAGCCTTGGGCATCATAGTGAAGCCGTCCAGTCAAAGCTGGCGTGAAAAGATAGCTGACACCTGTTGATGCGGTATAGGATGGAATACCGCGTAATTCATTGCCTCGATCCGCCCCCGCACTTTGGATTTCAGACTCCACCGTACTGAAATTCCCCCACAACGTAAGGCGATCTGTAGCCATCCAACTCATACCAAAATCTGCACCCTGACGCAGCGTTTCACCCACATTACGAGCCAGACCATCAACTAATACAAACTCATCTTTGGCCTTTTGCTCCCAATATGACAAGCGTAATTCGAGACTGTAGGTGGGCATCCATTTGACACCCAGTTCCCAACCATCATTGATTGACACATCACGTGCAGCTCTATCGCCGTCGGTATAAGCACTACTACTGACCGGATGCTGAAAACTGCGTCCGGCATTGGCAAATAAAGTGATTTGATCGGTTGGGTAAAGAAACAAATTGAATTTAGGTTGCACAATCGTACCGTAGTCATAGCTATCGCGATCACTGGTCACCTCACCTGCCGCATTACGCTGTTTAAAGTCACCATTGATTTGATCAGCACGAATCGCCGCATTCCAGGCGATAAATTCATTTGGCGCATGAGATACCTGCAAATAAGTGCCTTTGCTGACAAAATCATAATCAAAGTTACGCGCGACGTTATTGGTATCCCGTTGGCGAGCATTGCCAATGGTGCCAAAGCGCTGCTCCAGAACATCCTGCCGTTCGATATCCATTCCCCAGTTCAACGCCCACTGCTCATTAATATCCCAGGACAAGGTCGAGATAAAACCATAATGATCCTGCTCATCATAACGATTGGTTAATGAACCAGCCTCACTAAATCGCACCCAGCGTTCCCGCTCGTAATAGTTGTAATAGGCTTTGGCTGACCAAGTCAGGTCATCACGCAAAGCGGTATCAAAATGCAGACTGTAAGATTGCGTTTCTTTATCACCACCATCTTGACGAGCATAGTCTGCAGAACGAGTGGGATGTTTGCGTGCTTCTTCTCGCGTCAGATAACCAGGTGCATCGGCATCGTACTCGGCCATTCGGGCAATAAAACCGAGTGAGGTGTCGTCTGATAAGTCATAAAACCAGCGACCACCCACACTGTATTTATCAATATCGTAATTATCCCGGTATCCCTCTGATTCACGGTAACCGGCAAAGTAGCTATGTTGCAAGGCACCGGTTTGTTCTCCCCAATAACCTTGGATCTCACGTGCGTTATAACTGCCCATCGTGACTTCAACTTCACGGCCAATATCAGACCGAGTGGCAATATTGTAATTACCGGCCACATTAAACGTACCGTAACGCGGATCGCTATTACCTTTGTAAACCTGAATGGTATCGATATTACCGGGAAACAGTTGATCCATCTCGCTGTAACCGTTATGCAGATTGGATGGTATGCCATCGATTAACAGTTTGGCGTGTGGAGTGCTGCCTTCGGCGGCAAAGCCGCGGATCCCAATATCGGTATTGATAATGCCTTGGTTGAAGCGGGCAAAATAGACCCCGGGAATTTTGGTAAACAGTTCCATCGTATTATTCACATGACTGATGGATAACTCTTCACGCGAAATAATATCCTGTGAACCGGCCAGGTTTTCATCGGCGTAATCCGGTCGGGTTCCTAAGACCACCAAGGGATCAACACGGGCGGCAGGCTCATTATTTGTCTCTGCAAAAACGCCTGTTAAAGGGAGAGCGGACACAATCAGGCTGCTGATAAGTGTTCTTTTCACGATATATTCCTTTAGGTTCTGTTTATCTTTCATAACCACTGCTGGAGATTGTGCTTTGTCCGGCAAGGCAGAAATGATGAGATGTAGTCATTCTAAATAAGTCATTTCCAACGCAGTTGAACGGAAAAAAAATCCCTATTCCTTACGCAGCAAACTGATCAAAGTAACGTTGAGTAAGATCATCAAGTGTTAATGATTGTGTGGTTATTAAATCAGTTAAATGACCTTGCTTCATAATGCCAATCCGATCAGCCAGTTGATGTGCACACAGCAAGTCATGGGTGACTATCAACACCGCTGCACCCCGGGCTTTAATCGTATTCACCACTTGAATAAAGTCCTGCGTGGCAACTGGGTCTAAACCGGATGTGGGTTCATCCATCAGAATCAACCGGGCATGTTTTAACAAGGCAAAGGCAATAGCGACTTTCTGGCGCATGCCTTTGGAAAAGTCAGCTAAATGCTTGCTAAAGTCTGCCTGTTTAAGCCCCGCACTGATTAATGCTTCATGGATTTGCTGATCACTCAGTTGCATTTTGGCCAACACCGCCAGATAACGAATATTCTCAACCGCATCAAAACGTGGATAAAGATTAACGTTTTCCGGCACATACATGATTTTTTGTCGACTGGATGAAGCTTGCTGATACAAGTCCTCACTATCTAAGGTGGCATTACCACTACTTGGTAAAGTGAAGCCCAGCAGCATATTCAGGGTTGTGGTTTTCCCGGCGCCATTTGCGCCCAACAGACACAGCACCTCACCCGGGGCAATACTGAAGCTGAGATGATCGACCGCTATTCGCTGACCAAATGATTTAGTTAACTGATTCACTTCCAGCATGATTTCTCTGAGTCCTTCTATACGTGAGAGTATTGATTTTTCAAGCTGACATTCGCCATCAATACGATATATCACATCATATACTAATTAAAAAATACGTTTATTTGCGCATGAAAATATCTGTTTAACGTTGTTGCTGGCAGCTTTCACAAACTCCATGCAACTCAAGTTGTGGGCTGTTCAATTGAAAATGATTGTGTTCAATGCTTTCTTCCAAAGCATGAATCAATTGTTTATCCACGCCGATTTCGTGTACTTGCTGGCATTTATCACAAATCAGAAACTGAGGTGTCTGATGTGAATGTGAACAGGCAATATGTGCACAGGCAATAAATTTATTATTGGATGCCAGTTTGTGTACCAGACTGTTCTGCATCAGAAAATCCAGCATACGATAAACGGACATGACCGGAATATTTTCATCGGTTTGTTGACGATAAAGTTCAGCAATCTCATAAGCTGAGCGCGGTGCTTCAGCTTTCAGCAATACTTCAAGTATATGCTTACGTTTACTGGTTAATCGCACACCATGTTCAACGCAACTGCGTTCAGCTTGCTGCATTACATTGTCTATATCGACTGTCGTCATTAGTTGACCCGGATAATGGTTCGTAGTGGATTTAATTCCAATTGTTGCTGACCTTTTGGTAACACCATTTGAACCTGCAGTGTTTCCAGGCGGTTATACATATCGAATAAATTGATTTTCAACCCGGTTATCTTATCCGGCTGCTCGCAACGTAAAAAATAACTGACATCAAGGTCCGCATGCCCTGCTTCATCCGGATGGTCAAAAGGCTCATCTATTTCGATTGATTCAGCCAAACAAGTCGAACCTTCAACGGTCAACAAAACATCCAGCATTTCCAGTTGTTGCAACATATCCTGATAAATGGCTTTTTGCTGCTCTGTTTCAGGTTGGTTTTCGAAGCCTAAAAAATTCATTAACGGCGATTGTAAATGTATCATCAGTTCTTGACCATCCATTACCAAATCCAACGTCGCCATACCGTGTACATGCGCACCATGATGCCGATGCGCTTCATCATGGTCATGGTGATGATCCTGAGCCGCGTATGCCACCGACATCAGATTAAAGCCCAAAAACATAGCAATACAACAAACTGTTTTTCGCATGTCCAACTATCTCCTGATCACTCAGCAAAGTCCAAGGTTAGCAGTAATCTTTTCTCAGCTTTGTCGATATGCGGTGAACGATGCACAATACCGCTCACCTTGCTATCAATCCAACCATCGCCTTTCAATAATGCGACTTCGCCCTGATTCAATTGTTGAATATCCGCTTGCTGCTGGTATATCCCAGATAAATGATCGGCTAAACCTTTTGCACCGGGACCCAGTTTTGAACGATCGACAGCTTCCTCTGTTAACCATTCACTCCCCTTCCCATGATAAGTGGTCACCAGTCTGCACGCCAGATGATCACTATGAAATCTGGGACACATGGTCTCGTGTATCAGACTCAGGCGCAAGCCAACTGAGGTTAAATCAAACAAATCCGCATACATTTCCACTAATTGTCTGACGTCATCAACAAACAAATCTCGCTGAGGTTTTTCGGGTAATAAGCCACTTAACCAGTCAGTGACTTCTTCTGGCGAAATAACCGTACGCAATTGTAGCGCATTGAGTCCTTGAGTTAATTCAGCAATATAATGATCAAGTGCATTGCTCAATTGGCGTTGCCAGACCACTAAATTAATATGAGGCTCATAGATCGCTGTCATCACGACAGGTAAATCTGCCTTCTGTACATGTTCAAACGATGCGTTTATGGCTAATGCACTTTGATTCATCTTAAGCCGCATCCCATGCCGGAAATGGATCAGGTAACGACTCCCATAATTGCTTGCCAGCCAGTAACTCGCTATCACTTAACAGACAATCATTCAGCTGGGCCGTCACAGTCTGGGGATTTAAATTCTGGCCAATAAACACCAGCTCCTGACGCATATCACCAAACGGTTCCTGCCAATGTTCTTTTATAGTTTGCAGTGTTTCGGCATCTTGCGGCCAGCGACTTTCCGGTATGGCTTTCCAGAACATTCCGGCAAATCCATAACGGGCGATGCCACCCGCCTGATTCCATTGTCCGGCAAATTGCGGCCTGCTGGCTAACCAGAAGTAACCTTTGGATCGAATCAACTTGCCACAAGGCCAGTCCTGATGCAGAAATTCAAAGAATTTCTGTGGATGAAAAGGTCGTCTCGCTACATAGGTAAAGCTGCTAATGCCGTATTCTTCTGTCTCAGGTATATGCACACCGCGCATTTCTTTTAACCAACCGGCCGCCTGTTCGGCTTTTTCAAAACTAAATTTCTGTGTCCCCAGTACTTTATCCAATGTAATCTGACCATTTTCTATTGCAATCAATTCGGCTTCGGTATTGAGGCTTTTCAAAATACCGGTCAATTCTGTTAATTGTTCGGCAGTACATAAATCGGTTTTGCTGATTAATATCACATCACAGAACTCAACCTGATCTACCAGCAAATCGGCGACACTACGCTGATCATCTTCACCTAAACTTTCGCCCGTTTCCTGCAGTTGATTGGCCTCATTAAAATCACGCAGAAAATTCACCGCATCGACCACAGTAACCATCGTATCCAACCGGGCAATTTGTGACAGGCTTTCGCCATCTTCATCAGCGAAGGTAAAGGTTTCAGCGATAGGTAAAGGTTCAGAAATGCCGGTTGACTCGATGACCAGATAATCAAAACGTTGCTCTGCAGCCAGTCGACGTACTTCAATCAACAGGTCTTCACGTAAGGTACAGCAGATACAGCCATTGCTCATTTCAACCAGTTTTTCTTCGGCACGGTTAAGTTGCACATCCTGCTGAATTTGTTGAGCATCGATATTGATTTCGCTCATATCATTCACAATAACCGCAACCTTTAGACCTTCACGGTTATTCAGAATATGATTCAGTACCGTTGTTTTACCAGCGCCCAAAAAACCGGATAATACGGTGACCGGCAAACGTTTATCGAGGTTTGTGCTCATAAAGCCCTTCTTTTTGTTCATTTATGGTTTTAACATCAGTGCAGTATTCTGCAGTGGGGCGAATCAGTAATCGTTCAATACCGATAGGTTCACCGGTTTGCAGACAATAACCATAATCACCTGAACGAATTCGTTGCCGTGCCGCATCGATTTTGGGAATAAGCTGGCGTTTACGATCGGCGATTCGCAAAGCAATTTGTGACTCTTCTTCCTGCTGCGCTCTGTCGAGCACATCACTGACCTGACTGTTACCCAGCATCTGGTTCTTTATTGCTGTAATTTCATCCAGTGTTTCAGTTCTGAGTTGCTGAAGCCGATTATCAAAAAATGTCAGTTGCTCAGCATTCATGTAATCGGCTTCAGCAGAAGCTAATAAAGCTTTTTCATCCATTTGCATGATCTCTTTGAGGTGGCAATAATCGTATCGATAAATTGCGATTCCACAGGTGTGCCGTAACCAGTAATAAGCCACCACTTAGCGTTATCCAGGTTTCCATCGTTTCTGGCCCCAATAATGCTGACACCATGGTTGATATCCCCAAGGCCCCAAGCCATAAAGGCCACTGGTTTTTATGCTTTTTGTAGGAACTCGGCAAGCTCAATAAAGCCAATAAAACCACAGGAACCAACATCAGTTGGTGTACCCATTCAGAGCTTAGCCATTCCCCTAGTAATCCAGCAGTACCGAAGCCGATTACCATTGGTGTTAACAGGCAATGAACCATGCAGGCTCCAGAACAGACTACTGCCATATCATCTTTCATTCTTCACTCCAAATTATGATATATCATATCATTTCAGGCGGGACAGAATAAGTCAAGGATTTGTTGCCTGAACCAGATTATTGTTAAGACAGGCGTTTAATTAAGGAATGTAATTCATCAAGCGTGGTTTGAAAGGCAGTTTTTTGCGCATTGTAACCAGCACGACTTGCATAAATCTCCCCCGCCAAATGACGGGCCAGCAAATCATTACCTGATTGAAAAATGTATTGGTGATAGTTGCTGATTTGGTCGAGCGTAATGTTATCAAGATAATGGTGATATCGGGCTTTTTCCAGCCAGATCCCGCAATGAGAATCTGATAGCTGTGTTATCGGCCACTCTGTTTTAATTTCCGGTTCAGCAAACAGGCGATCCTGAAGCTGGTTCATCCAGTGTTTTAAATAGAAATAAAACAAACTTAACCGTGCTTGTTTGTGATTCTTTAATAGACCTGATTGTTCACACCATTGACCAAACGGCTGATAAGAATCTAAAAAAGTGGTGAGTTGTTCGCTCGGTAAAGGTTTTGCTATGGCATAACCTTGTGCCTGATTACAGCCCATCGCCAGTAACACTTCACCGTGAGCAATTGATTCGACACCCTCAGCAATGACCTGAATATTAAACGATTGTGCTAAGGCAATGACACCTTCCACAATCTTGCAGTCTTCCGGTTCTGTCAGCATCCGCCGAACAAAACACTGATCAACTTTCACCACATCGACCGGCAGAACCCGGATATGAGTGAGAGAGGAATACCCGGTTCCAAAGTCATCCAGCGCTGTCGTAATACCAAACTCCGATTTACAGAATTCGACCACATTGCTGATAAGACTCAGATCACTTAAACGATTACTCTCCAGGATCTCAATCTGAAACCGGCTGGTATCCAGCTTGGGGTAGCGTTTAATCTCGAATTGCAACCAATCGAAGAAGTCACTGGTGGATAAATGATAAGCCGTCAGGTTGATACTTAACTGATATTTGTGACCGGCTTGCTGCCATTGTTCGAGTTGTTTTAATGCTTCTTTAATAACCCATTGACCGAGGCTGACTTCCAGTTCAGTGTCGTATACCAGCTCAATAAATCTATCCGGGGTCAGCAAGCCTTTTTGAGGGTGCTGCCAGCGGATCAGAGCTTCAAAACCGAAAATATGCCCAGTACTGAGCGTGACTTTGGGTTGGAAAAATAAAACTAACTGGTCCTCATTTATCGCTGTGGCAATTTCGCGTAGCTGCTGATTGCGTTCGGTAATCTGCTCTTCCTCACCCGGATCGTAGGCAAATACCGTTGCTTTCCCATCAAGTTTGGCCTTATACATACTCTGATCAGCATGACGGATTAAGGTATCAAGACTGCCCTTATCGTCTGGATAAAGCGTATAACCGATGGATGCGCTGATCATCATGGGCAGATCATTGATGATAAATGGATTAACAATGGTCGCTAATACTTTCCGGATGGTTTCGGAGGCAATCGCATCATTCTTGATACCGCCAATTATCAAGACAAACTCATCTCCGCCATAACGCACTATGCAGTCTGTTTCCGCTAAGACGGTTTTCACACGATCTGGAACTTGATCCAGCAAATTATCCGCCACCGCTTTGCCATGAATATCATTAATAGTTTTGAATTCATCCAGATCCATAAAGGCAACAACCAGTTTTTCATTGTTCTTGTCGGCAATTGAGCTCATCTGTCGGAAGTCGTTTTCCAGTTGATTTTTGTTGAGGATTTGATGTGAGTTACGGTTAAGAATCAGATCGGAAAGGATAGCGCGATATTTTCGGTCGGCAGTCACATCACTGAGATGTACTAGATAAAATAGTTTGTCGAAAGCATGGATACGTTTCACACTCAAACGGGCGATATAGTGTGATCCGTCTTTACGTTTATTTGAAACTTCACCTTGCCAGAAACCGTTGCGTTGCAGTGATTGCAGGATGGTCTGATTTAAAATTTTATTTTGGCTTTCAGCACTAAGGAATTTGGGATTGCTGCCGATAAGTTCTGAACGAGAGTATCCGGTAATGCGTTGTGTCGCTTCATTGATATCAACAATTTGTTGATGCTCATCCGTGATGACGATGCCTTCGTGTGCGAACCTGAAAGCATTTTCTAATAATGTGTTTCTCACACTACCTGCCTTGTCCTTAACGTAGATCTTTAATTGTAACTTTCGTCAACTGTTTACCCTTTATTCACAGGGATTTCACAGAAACAAAGCCTAAACTGATTAAACTTTATACCACGACGGTAGATACCAGTGGTAATGAAGCTACATATGGTAACTAACTATGTCAATAATAACGGTTTACACTCTTTAATTGATGAGCGCGAGAAAAGGACCTTTTGCCCTCCGACTGCCTGCTGAGCTTATGTCTTGGCTGCGTTATGAGGCGACACAACACAATCGGAGCACGACCAGTGAGGCTTTGTTCTTATTACAGACTAGCCTGACCCAACGCTTCGATAAAGCGGCTGTGCGAGAGTTTCTGAAAAAATGTCCCACCCGTACCAATACCGAGGCATTCGGGTTACGCATACCAGATGATTTAAAAATACAACTGCGCGATTTCAGTCAGCAGCATGAGATGAGTCTGAATTTGGAAATCGTCATGCGGCTTTCACATAGTTATGATAAATACCGCCGACATTCAACCGCCGCTAAAATCAGTCATGATGACTGGCGCTCAATTTCAGCTAAGGAATTAATCCTTACTGATTCTGAACAACGATTGCTGGATTTATTCCGCAGCCTTAATGACGCGAATAAAAAGGTTATCCTGACCCTTATCAATAATCTTGCCGATAATAGTGACTAACGAAGTCTGCAGAGTGTAACTCAACGTCATTGACCTTCCACAAATTCCGCTTATGATCGCGGCCTTGATCTCCTTTTGGCCGCTTTTATATGCAAACCTTAGTACCATCACCGATATCTTTTCAAACCAAGCTGGAGAACCTCCGACAAAATCGTTTGTTCGAAATTGTCGTAGTCAGTGTCATCTTGTTTTCTGCCATGGTGACGGGTGTCAAAACCTATGAGATACCAAGCCAGATACTTCGTTTAGTCGATTGGTTGGACTATGCGATTACGATCTTTTTTGTTATCGAAATCAGCGTACGATTTCTGGCTGAACCAAACAAACGTGACTTCTTCAAAAGTGGCTGGAATGTATTCGATACGCTTATCGTCACAATCAGTCTGATACCTGTTAATGACAGTGAACTTGCGTACGTAGCCCGATTGATTCGTATTTTCCGAGTACTGCGGATGGTCTCGGTGATTCCTGAATTACGGCATCTGCTTAACTCCCTGCTTAAGGCTTTGCCACAACTCGGCTATGTCGCATTGATGATGTTTATCATCGTTTATATTTTTGCGGCTATTGGCACCACCCTGTTTGCTAAAGTAAATGAATTTTTATGGGGTGATATTGCAGTCTCGATGCTGACGTTATTTCGGGTGATGACGTTTGAAGACTGGACCGATGTGATGTATGAAACCATGGAGGTTTACCCTTTCAGCTGGATTTTCTATCTGATATTTATTTTTCTGAATACTTTTGCTTTTCTGAATATGCTGATCGGTATCGTTGTTAATGTGATGGAACAGGAACGTGCCGAAGAGCACGAGGAAGCACATAAAAACGATATGACCATTGAAGACTTATCAGCACAGATTGAAGAGCTCAAGCAGCTCATTAAGGTGAAAACCTAATCTGACTAACTGTGCTCATTAACTTTCACATCCAGTTCACGCCTGCTAATTCATCATCAGCACTCCTATCAGGAGGGATTCCGATGTCCGGTTGCAAATTATCTCTGTTGCTGTTTGTCACGCTATTAGCAGGATGTCAGTCAATGTCACAGCCCATTCGTACTGAAAACTATGTCGATATAAATCGCTTTATGGGGGATTGGTATGTGATTGCCAATATTCCGACTTTTATTGAAAAAGGTGCACACAACGCCGTTGAATCTTATGAACTGAATGATGATGGCACCATCGCCACCACGTTTACATTTAATAAAGACAGTTTTGATGGTGAACAAAAGCAATATCACCCCAAAGGATTTATTGAAGATACTGAATCCAATGCTGTCTGGGGAATGCAGTTTATCTGGCCCATCAAGGCCGATTATCGAATCGTCTATCTGAATGAAGATTACACCCAGACCATTGTCGGTCGTGAAAAGCGCGATTACGTCTGGATAATGGCGAGAACTCCGCAAATTCCTGAACAAGACTATTTATTAATGCTTCAATTACTTGCCGAGCAGGGTTACGATATTTCGCAGATTGAGAAAGTACCTCAGCAATGGGATAAATAATATTCATAAAGGCTATATTCAAATACATATTTATTAATTTTGTTTATATTGAATAACTGCGATGATAGTCGGCTTGAAACGGCTTGGGCGAAAAAAAACAGATGTCTTGGGAAGCTTGGTTTACCCTCAGTGTCACTGCAGCTGTATTGTTGGTACTGACCTTTACGCGTGTAAGACCACATGTCGCCATGATAACGGCGATGACAGCCCTATTGGCAACTGGAATTCTCAATGGGGAACAGGCGCTGGCAGGCTTTAGCAATGCCGGTTTGATAACCGTTGCCGCCATGTTCATTGTAGCTGCCGGATTGCATGCATCGGGTGGTGTGGATGTTTTAGTCAAATCACTATTAGGTTCACCTGAATCCATTCGAGGTGCTTACCTCAGAATGTTTACACCGGTGGTTTTTCTCAGTGCGTTTTTAAATAACACCCCGGTGGTTGCCACCATGATTCCTGGCCTGCTCGCGTGGTGCAAACGGATTAACATCAATCCATCAAAACTCATGATTCCTTTGAGTTATACGGCTATTCTGGGTGGAACACTCACATTAATTGGAACAAGTACCAATCTGGTTTTAAACGGCCAGTATCAATCATTAACCGGTGAAGCCGGTTTTTCCATTTTTTCCATCACCATTATTGGTTTGCCAGTCGCCATCTGTGGCTTGATTTTTATGTGGTTATTTTTTCCGAAATGGCTGCCCGATATTGGAAAAAATCATGCCTTTGAAAATGTTCGTGAATTTACCCTTGAGGTAATGGTAGAAGCAAATGGAGCTTTGGTTGGTCAAAGCATCCAACAAGCCGGTTTGCGCGAACAGAAAACGGTCTACCTGGTTGAAATTGAACGTAATGGCACATTGTTAACGGCTGTAACCCCAGAACAACGGCTGCAAGGTGGTGACCGTCTGGTGTTTGCCGGAGACACTCAGGGCATCACCGATTTACTGCGGATTAGAGGTATTGTTGCCTCGACTTCCGATGCAGAAAGTACTGTTCTTGCTGCAGATCGTCCTGAACGCAGCCTGGTTGAAGCCGTGGTTTCCCCACATTGTGCTGCCATTGGCGAAACCATTCGCGACGCAAAGTTCCGTCAACGTTATGGCGCTGTAATAATGGCTGTTGCGCGCAATGGTGAACGCATCTCAGGCAACTTGAGCAATATCGTCTTAAAAGCCGGTGATACCCTGCTACTGGAAGCGCGGCCAGCTTTTGTCAGTCGGCAACGCTATAACAAAGACTTCTTGCTTATTAATGACCTGGGTAAAGAGTCACCCAATCATGATAAGGCGGGTATTGCCTGGATTATTCTAGCTACACTGGTCGCTGCCGCCGGTTTTGGGGTGATGAGTATGTTGAATGCTGCACTAATCGGTGCAGTATTGATGATATTAACCGGATGTTGCTCAGTGAGTCAGGCAGAACGCAGTCTGGATCTGACTGTCATTCTGACCATTGCAGCTTCGTTTGCATTAGGTGTGGCATTACAGCAGACCGGGGTTGCTGATCTGATTGCAAGCGGCATTGTTTCATTTAGCCAGAATCAACCCTGGTTGATGTTGGTGATGACGTATATTGCTGTATCTGTGTTGACCGAATTGATTACTAATAATGCCGCAGCGGTATTGATGCTGCCGATTGTGCTGGAACTAACGTCGAAGGCCGAACTGCATAATGAACCATTTGTCTTTGCCATTATGATGGCGGCATCAGCAAGTTTTGCGACACCGTTAGGTTATCAAACCAATTTGATGGTCTATGGTCCGGGTGGTTATCATTTTCGTGATTTTTTAAAAGTAGGCGTACCAATGAATTTATTTATTGGTGCAGTAACACTCGCAGTAATCATGTTTATCTGGCCACTCAATTAAAGCAATGCAAATGATGAATGCACAACTTCAGCTCGCTTGTCGGAATGATGTTCCAGCACTGGTTTCTCTGTTAAATCAGTGTGCTGACCATATGCATCGACAAGGTATGTCGCACTGGTTAAATGTCTATGATGAACAGTCTGTCAAACACAATGTGCTGCAGAAAACGGTCTATGTACTTAAACAGAAATCACAGATTATTGGCTGTGTGGCATTGGGACTTCAACCAGCCGATTATTACGCAGATTGCTGGCCACAAGCCTCAGCCGCTGATTTTTATCTGACTCAACTGGCAGTGCACCCGCAGCATCAACAATCTGGTTATGGTCAATTTTTGCTTCAGCATTGTCTGGAATTGATCGGTGGCCAGACACTACAGTTGGATGCTGTAGCACATTACCCAGAACTGCTGAATTTTTATCAGAAATCAGGCTTTAAACAAATTGCCCAAGGTATTGGTCTCGGCGATCATCGGTTTTTGTTTGAATATCTTGGTTCAGCCCAAAACGGTGTCAAGTAACATGATAAGAATCAAACCGCCCATTAAGCCCACCGTTGCTCTGGTTTGATGGCCATTACGATGCGTTTCTGGAATAACCTCGTGCGATACAACAAATATCATTGCACCCGCAGCAATTCCCAGCCCTAATGGATAGGAAACCGGTAGACCACTGGACAGGAAAATACCAAGCACCGCACCAACAGGTTCGATCAGACCGGTTGAGGCGGCAATGGCCACCGCTTTACCAGCAGACATGTTGATTCGTCTTAACGCCAGTACCACCGCTAATCCTTCAGGAATATTTTGCAGTGCTATCGCTGCAGTCAATGGAATCCCGACAGCCAGGTTACCATCGGTATAACTTACGCCTATCGCCATGCCTTCCGGAAAGTTATGCAACGCAATTGCCAAAAAAGATTGGCCAAAAAACTATCACGCTTAATACTATGTAAATTATTGAGTACTGAACTGAACTAATCCATCCCTGTATATTTCTTAAATGATAATAAACAATTTTGGAGTATGACGATGCAAGCTTTACAGGAACAATCTGTCATGTGCCCCTATTGCGGGGAAACCATTGAGGTTTTACTTGATGCCAGCGTCGATTATCAGCAGTATATTGAAGATTGTTTTGTCTGTTGCCGACCAATACAATTTTCGGTTTATGTAAACAATGACGGCTCATTTCATGTTGATGCTGTCGATGAGAATGCATGAAATTAATGTTTTTTTACCGGAGCTAATCGCTTAAACGAACTGTCTTTTATCTAAACTTACATCGACTGTATTACGACGCAAAATCTGTTTTTTTAGGCAATATTTTTGGATGATCAACATTATGTAAATAATAAGCATATGGATTTAAAGGAAAAATATCCTGCTTAAACAAGGATAGTTTACTTATTGAAGGATGTTATATTTCGGTTTCTAATGGACTTAAACCAATGATGGGAATGCACATTGAATCGTATTTGGCAAAATGCTTTTTATTCAGTTTTGTTTATGGCGCTGTTATTACCTCAAGCTTATGCATCTCTTGATCTGTTAGCAGGTGTCGAAGCAGGTATTGAAACCGATACCGCGATGACCACCATTGATTTGGATCGAACTCAGGAAGTCCTTTCATCAAATGATTTTGAATCCGAACATGTTTGGTACAACGAGCACACGGGTATTCAATATCAAATAAAGCTATTACGCAGTTATTCCTATGGCAATTACCCTTGCCTGGCTTATCAGTTGAACATAAAAAACGGTGATGATTTGCAGGAAAAAGCTCTGGATGCATGCCAGCATCGCAGTGGAAAGTGGATTTCCGTCTCCCCCAGCTCACTGGCTTTCTAGGGCGCCTCGGCAATAAAAATTGCCCTCTTGGGTGCCGGGTAACCTTCAATTGTTTTAGTAATATCCTGTGGGTCGAGAAAATCCGCTAACGATTCGAATGTCATCCATTCAGTCGCACGTTGCTCTTCCAGCGATGTCCGGTTTTCATCTACACAACGCACATTCTTATAACCACATTTGCGCAACCATAACAACATAGTTGGAACTGATGGAATAAACCAGACATTACGCATTTTGGCATAACGTCCTTCAGGCATAAGAGTCATGCCTTCCACTCCATCAATAATCAGGGTTTCCAACACCATCTCACCGCCCGAGCGAAGACAATGACGTAGTTCCATCAGGTGTTTTAAAGGCGAACGGCGATGATATAAAACGCCCATCGAAAACACCGTATCAAATAAATGCAGCTTTTCCGGCATATGTTCAATGCCGATCGGCAAGACAAAATGATTCTCGCTTTGAATAAAGTGCTGCATCAATTGATATTGCATGCTGAAGACCAGGGTCGGATCAATGCCCATCACCATCCGTGCGCCCTCTCCCACCATGCGCCAGCCGTGGTAACCATTGCCACCGCCAACATCCAGAATCTTTCGGTCCTGCAATGGGCTGAGATGCGGCAAGACCCGATCCCATTTCCAATCCGATCGCCACTCCGTATCAATGTGTATATCAAATAATTGGTACGGACCTTTACGCCAGGGATGAAAGGTTTTGATCAGTTCAATAAAAGAAGCTCTGTCATAAGAAGCCAAATCTTCTCCCGAGCCAATAGCAACCTGTTTTTGCAGTTCAATTTTAGACGGCTGTATTGACGGTAAATCCGCCAATGCTTTTTGCCATAACGGCATCTTGCCATGAAAATCATCAGCCAGTCGCTGGCGGGTAAAATTGGCCAATTGTTCGGCCCAGTCAGCTTGTCCAACGGAGCCAAGCCAACGATAAAACGGTTCATATACGGTCATTTAAAAGCTATCAAAGAGGCAAAGTTAAAACATTGAAACCAGCATTCTGATCGTTTAAAACCAGCTTTGCTGAGGCGCTGTTGATGTTGCCCCAAAGTCTCGGGGATCAATACATTTTCAAGGGTGCTACGTTTTTGGCTGATTTCCAGATCACTGTAACCATTTGCGCGTTTGAAATCATGATGGGCTTCGGTAAAAAAGGCCTGTTGCTCAGCATCATCAAAAACCAGTTTTTCAGACAGAATAAATACTCCGCCAGGTTTCAAACCCTGATAAATTTGTCGAATCAGCGCATCACGTAACGCCGGGGCAATAAACTGTAACGTAAAATTCATCACCACCACTGAGGCATTTTCAATCAAGGTTTGATTGATATCCTCACAACGTAATTCGACCGGTACACGGTTATTATCAGCAGCGATAATTTTTTCGGCCCGCTCAATCATCGCGGTTGAATTATCAACAGCAATGATCTCACAGGCTTCAGCCTTAATCCGCTGACGCATTGATAAGGTAACGGCGCCTAATGAGCTGCCTAAATCATAGCAATTGCTGTGTGCCTGAGCATAACCGGCAGCCAAAATACCAATATTGGATATCAAGGTGCCATAACCAGGCACTGAACGCTGGATCATATCGGGAAATACATCCACCACCCGTTCATCAAAACGAAAATCCACCATCTGTTCCAGCGGTGAAGCGAAAATGGTATCGGCTTTTTTTATCATCCCTGTTGTGCCTTTTTTTTGGCCACATTATTGCGTAGGTAAACCGGTAAAGCCTTGTCAGCACTGACAAATTCGCCCCGCTGGTAACTTTGTTCCGCAAGTTTGAGGATAATTGCAGCTCGAGGATAAATGTCGGCTTGCTGGCCAATCAGTTGTTTGGAAAAGTTGGTTTGTAAAGCTTCAGCATAAACCTGCCAGCCACTGCCTGCACCAAACCAACCTTCTGAATTTTCCGGAAAAAAATGTTTAGCAGCACACACTTTTTCTTCTCCCAGCAGAGAGACAATCCCCTCTTTTAACTGAAAGCTGGCGGAATAGATTTCCTCCATCCTCGCATCCATAGCCACTGCAATATTTGTGTTGCCATTTAGTTCATAAGCGGCCTGCGCAACTGCCGCAAGTGTTGATACAGGAATAACCGGAAGTGCACGGGCAAACGCAATCCCCTGAGCAACCCCAACCGCAATGCGCACCCCGGTGAATGAGCCTGGACCACGGCCAAAGGCCAATGCATCAATATCGGCGATTGATGCATCCGCTTGCTTGAAAAGCTGATCGAGCATCCCCAAGATAAGGGTGGAATGACCCCGCTGAGTCATTTGTTGTTGCTGATACAACACACCATTAATAGTGATTGCTGCAGAACAACTTTCAGTACTGGTATCCAGGGCAAGCAAATTCATAGGTTGGTCATCATCTTGTCATTTGTACGTCACAGCCACTCATTATAATTCAACCATCGACTACAAAGGAGTTTTGCTATGGGTTATATCGTTGATACCATCTATATTTTCCGCGAACTGATGAAGCTATTGTTTGTGGTGGTAACATCACCTTTCGCAGTTGTTGGCAGTTTGCTGATGCTGGGTAGCGTTACTTGGCAGTCATAAATATTGAGGAGATAAATGAGCGTCATACATCTGCAAGCGCTGGATAAAGTGCGGGATAAGGACTGGGACGCCGCCCACAATCTTATCCAGCAATACAGTGATCCATTAGCCTGTCTGATCCATGGCTATCTGCATCGAATTGAAGGCGATCTGTCTAACGCTGCTTACTGGTACAACCGAGGTCACGAAGTTGTACCAGCAAACAGTTTAGAGGACGAGTTACAACGCTTGTATCAACTCGCCCGTCACGGTTAATTAAGCCTGTTACTGTCTGATGCCTTCGATAGACAACGTCAGATAGACTTCCTGAGAGCTTGGTCCCAGCTTGCTGACATCAATACCATAATCTTCGATGATAAAGCTGGTTTCACCATAAAAACCTACACGATAACCGCCCCAGGGATCATCACCTTCACCCACTTTTTCTACCGGAATGGTCATCGGTTTGGTTACGCCATGTAAGGTGAAATCTCCTTTCATTAGCAAGCTGCCATCTTCCTGCTGCTCGAACTCAGTTGAAGTAAAACGCGCATCGGGATATTCAGCAGTTTGTAAAAATTGTTCACGCAAATGTTTATCACGTTCCGCAAAGTTGGTATCCACGCTGGCTACATCAATTTTCACATCAATTTTTGAGGCCTGCGGATTTTCAGCGTCATAGCTGAACGTACCTTCAAAATCATTAAATCGGCCGCTCATCCAGCTATATCCCAAATGCTGAATCCGAAAATCAATAAAGGCATGGGCTTTCTCGGTATCGATTACATAGTCAGCCGCATGAGCTGGCAGCGCAAACATCGTACTCATAGCCAAGGCAAAGATGGTTTTTTTCATAATAACTCCTGTTGGTTTTAAAGATTAAGCATGCGACGCAACGTTGCATCTTTATTGATGAAATGATGTTTTAACGCTGCCAGAGCGTGAAGGGAGGCCAATGCAATAATGAAATACGCTGACCATAAATGCAGTTTGCTGACTAGCTCACTGGTCTCTACCGTTAACTGGGAAATTGCCGGGATGGTGAACCAATCGAAAATACCCAGTGATTCGCCTTTTGCAGTGACAATAAGGTAACCGGTAATCGCCAATACTACGATAGCAATGTTCATCAATTGATGAGCCGCTTTGGCTGCAAATTGTTGCCAGACCGGCGTAGATGAAATGGCTGCGGGTTTGCCAGCAAACCCATTCCATAACCAACGAAACAACACGAGTAAAAAAACGATTGCCCCTAGTCCTTTATGCCACCAAGGTGCTTGATAATACCAGTCATCGTAATAGCCGAGCTCGACCATCCATATGCCAAGAATGAACAAACCGATAGTCAGCAATGCCACAGACCAGTGCATCAATTTGCTGATTAAACCGTAACGTTCTTGGGTATTGATTAAACGCATTCATTCCTCTCCGTAGGAAAATATCAGATGGTAAGTCTGACCGAGTTTATAACGCCGGGGTTCCTTTCTAAGGCTATCGTTTACGGGAACGTTGCGTTCCACTTTTCACCTTTTTAGATCGCACATGCTGAGTGCGAAAAGCCGGTTGCGTTGAGGGTGTTTTTGCCTTTCGGGTAATACGCTTACCTTCCCCCATTTCACCCGTGCCTTTAGGCTGAAAACTAGGTATCAGATGTTTTTTGCCATTACCAATCAAATCAGCTCTGCCCATATTCTTTAAAGCATCACGCAACAAAGGCCAGTTTTCTGCATCGTGATAACGTAAAAAGGCTTTGTGCAAACGTCGTACTTTCAAGCCTTTAGGTACGGTAATGTCACCACCTTGACGACGCACCTTATGTAATGTGTCTTTACCAGAGTGATACATCGCTGCTGCGGCTGACATCGGTGAAGGCAGATAAGCCTGTACTTGATCTGCTCTAAAGCCATTATTCTTCAGCCACAAGGCCAGATTAAGCATATCTTCATCTGTGGTACCCGGATGGGCGGCAATAAAATACGGAATCAGATACTGTTCTTTGCCAGCCTGTTTGGAATATTTATCAAACATGGCCTTGAACTTGTCGTAGGTGCCAATACCCGGTTTCATCATCTGCGATAGCGGACCTTCTTCAGTATGCTCTGGGGCAATTTTCAGATAACCGCCAACATGATGGGTCACCAGCTCTTTGACATATTCCGGTGACAATACGGCCAGGTCATAACGCAGCCCAGAGGCAATCAGGATCTTCTTGATACCGGGCAGACTGCGGGCACGACGATACAGATTAATTAATGGCGTATGATCCGTATCAAGGTTTTTACAGACCCCCGGGAAAACACAGGATAAACGACGGCAGCTGGCTTCAATTTCTTCACTGTTACAAGCCAGCCGGTACATATTGGCCGTTGGACCACCCAGATCCGAAATAATACCGGTAAACCCCGGCGTGGTATCACGAATAGCTTCAACCTCACGAATAATCGAGTCTTCACTGCGGCTCTGGATAATACGACCTTCATGCTCGGTAATCGAACAGAAAGTACAGCCACCAAAACAACCGCGCATGATATTCACCGAAAACCGAATCATCTCGTAAGCCGGGATGTTGGCTTTACCATATTCTTTATGTGGTAAACGGCTATAGGGCAGATCAAATACCCCATCCATTTCTTTGGTGGTCAATGGGATTGGTGGCGGATTTAGCCAGACATCCTGGTCACCATGTTGCTGAACCAGAGCCAGTGCATTGCCAGGATTGGTCTCCAGATGCAGAATTCGTGAAGTATGCGCATAGAAAATCGGATCATCTTTAACCGTTTCATAGCGTGGCAGACGGATCACCGTTTTATCGGCATTGCGTGGTGACACCCGGTGAATTTTGATCACATTGGTGGCAGGCTCGGCTGGAGCCGTTGTTTGTTCGGCTGTTTCAGCCTTGGATTTTTCGCAACTTTCTTCCGTCTGCATCTGATAAGGATCAATGGGCGGATTGAGCTGGCCGGGCTTATCAATACTGGTTGAATCTTTTTCCCACCAGTCTTCGCGTCGCCCATGACGCTTGGTATAAACCGTACCACGAACATCGGTCAGTTCACTCACCGCTTCACCCTGAGCCAGCCGATGTGCTATTTCCACCACCTGACGCTCGCCATTACCGAAAACCAACAAATCCGCTTTGGCATCCATAATAACGCTACGACGCACTTTTTCTGACCAGTAATCATAGTGTGCGATACGGCGTAAACTGGCTTCGATGCCACCAATAACAATTGGCACACCTTTATAGGCTTCTCGGCAACGCTGACTGTAAACCACAACACTGTGATCCGGTCGTTTGCCACCCTCTCCATCTGCCGTATAGGCATCGTTACGACGAACTTTTTTATCCGATGTGTAACGATTCACCATCGAATCCATATTGCCGCCAGTAACGCCAAAAAACAGATTAGGTTGACCAAGCTGTTGGAAATCTTTGGTACTGTTCCAATCCGGCTGCGAAATAATGCCTACTCGAAAACCTTGGGCTTCCAGCAAACGTCCGATTAAAGCCATACCAAAACTGGGATGATCCACATAGGCATCCCCGGTGATGATAATCACATCGCAACTATCCCAACCCAACGCATCCATTTCACTGCGTGACATTGGCAACTGTGGTGCTACACCAAAGCGATGGGCCCAGAATTTGCGATAGGAAAAAATATCAGGAGCGGCTTGCATAAAACCTCAGATCAACAGCGATGGAAAATCAACAGCTTATTGTAACAAACACAAGCTGTGTTGTTCGCTGGTTTTCAGTACAGCTCAAATCCCAAATCATGTTGATTGAAATTTAAAGGTGAAACTCAGGTTCTAGATGAACGTCAGCAATAGCCATGGGCTGCTTGTCTTTCATCGCCATCACCAATGGAGGCCGTCGTTATAAATAAGCAGACGCTAAGGATTAGCAGCCGCCTTAAATGACTCAAGTGAATCGACAATAATGACTGGGGTACCTTTATCAACCCACATGGCCAACTCACGCACTTCCGAATTGCGCATCGCAATACAGCCCTGAGTCCAGTTAGCGACTTTATGAATATCCAATTTGTCCGTTGTTTCTTCGCCGATACCATGGATGCCAATTTGTCCGCCTAATGGCGTGTTTTGCGGCGGTGTTTCATTGTAAATAAAGGCTGCAAGGATCTTGCGATACTGAGTGCGGGTAATTCTGCCATCTTTGAGAGCTTGTTTAGCATCATCCATATTGGGGTAATCAAGGTGCATAAACAGATAAAAACGATCGCTGCTACGAATATCCTTTATCCGATAGTGACCTTGTGGCGTTCTGCGATCACCTTCCAGCATTTTTGGCTGTCGACCGCCACTCCCCAAAGCCACTTTAAAACTGCGCAAGGTTTTATCGTTTTTCCGGATAAGTAATGTATTTTCTGAGCGCACAATCACCAGTTCTATCGCATCATTTGCCTCAGCCATAACAGTTGCTGGCCAATGGAATAATAGAGCTAAGATAAACAGCCTGATCATATGGGCATTCAATCCGCGAAGTTAGTTGAAATTAGGTTTATCACAAAACGCCTTAATTATCACCTGTAAATAAATATTTTTAAAGAAATAATCGATTCAAAAATGAAATATTCTGTCGTATCAGATCATGTAACGATTGTGGTAAGCCCACATCAAATTTCTGATTAAGCGTTTCAGCCAAATCGCGATGTTTCTTTAACTGGCTTACGTTAAATTTTTGTTTCAATGCCAGACCAATCACATTCCCCTTATCAGCCACCGGCAAAACCAAAGTCTGATCAGAGAAACTTTGGTTAATACGTTGCATGGATTGGCTAAATCCTGGTCGATCGGTTCCCCATAAATTAATGCTCATCAATCCATCAGCGTTCAAAACACCAGCGCAGGCATCAAAAAAAGCCTGACCCTCAACGCTGGCAGACATCCCCAGATGATCATAGGCATCAACCAAAAGCAGATCATAAAAAGCGCCATTGCTGAAGAATTGCTCACTGACAAACTGATAACCATCGCCATGATGAATTCGTAATCTGGGATCATTATGCGGTACATGAAAATAACGTTGTGCAACGTCAATCACATCCTGCCTGTATTCGACGACATCAATCTTACAATCTTCGAAATGATGTAATAAAAACTTGACCAGCGACCCTCCGCCCAACCCGATGACACATATATTTACTGGTTTTGGCTGAAACAGCAGGCCCGCCATCATGGCACGGGTATAACTCAGTTCAAGTGAATGAGGTGCATCTAATGACATGCTGCTTTGTCGAGGATAAGTTCCAAAGTGCAAAGATCGTTTATGTTCGATATCAACGACTTCAATAATGCCCTCATCGGATGCCGCCTGATAGACAACAAAACCGCCATAGTACAATTGCATTAACGTGAAGCCTCTTCATCCAGCAGTTGGCTGTATAACCAACCATGGATCTGATTGGTTAACTGTAGTGGCACACTACTGAAATAGTGATCGGCTCCGATAATCTGTCGTAAATGATAATTGTTTCTCTGCTCGGTTTTCATCTGTGTCTGACGTTTCAGAATGGCTTGTTTAACCGCATCTTTCTGCCGGCTTCCCATAATTTCCAGTATTGGAATGGTCGTATCCGTCATACTGTTTTCACTTGCCAACTCGTCGGTATTAATCATAATCAAAGCCGCAACTGGCACTGCCGTCTCCCTAAGCGTTTTTAATGCCAGTTCACCACCTGCGCCCTGGCCAATCAGCACGATATTTTCATGACCTTCCTGTTGTAACTTTAATAGAGCGGCATCGATACGCTGAGAGGTAGTTATCACCTTGAACGTTTTTTCCACAGCTTCTGTTGCATCGAGTGTTTCTGCGTCTTCAACCGGTACATTTTCTGCTTCTGTTGCCGAAGGTTCAGCCGCTTCAGGCTGGGTCTGTCCATCCATTGTGGTGGTTGCATCCTCGGTTTCTGTTGCTGGCAAAGCGGTTTCATTATCTTCACTAAAGCGAATAATCTTGATTGCCAGAGTATTCCAACCATAACCTGGTAACTGACGTCTTAATAAACCAATAGCGGCACTATCAATATGCTCATTTATATCATGTAGCAATAATACGGCTCCGCGAGGTATGCCTAATGTTTGCGGTAAATAAGCTGCGGCAATGGTTTGTTCTCCAACTGGCAATGGTTCATAGCCTTTGGTCACTGCTCCCTGACGTAGCATTGGTGAATTGGTCACTGAACTATCGTCTGAAGCTCCGGCGAACAACGCCGAACTCGGTAATAAAAGCATCCATAATGTCAGAAATAATGGTTTTTGGATTTGCACCGGTTTTCCTATTTGTGTCAGTTAAGCAACTCGCATCAGTATAATCAGCGTTAGTGAATTTCAAAAGCTGAAAAAACCCATGTTTTGCGGTAGAGTAACGGGTTTTGACAGTAAATTTTTAACTAACTCAGAGAGAATCCGTCATGGCCGAATTCAAAATTGCCCCATCTATCCTCTCCGCTGACTTTGCCCGTCTTGGCGAAGAAGTGGTAAATGTACTGGCCTCAGGTGCTGACATTGTTCATTTTGATGTAATGGATAACCATTATGTACCGAACCTGACGATCGGACCTTTGGTCTGTGAAGCATTGCGCAAGCATGGAGTTACCGCTGAAATCGATGTGCATTTAATGGTCAAACCCGTTGATCGCATTATTCCTGATTTTGCTAAGGCCGGCGCCAGTTACATCACCTTCCACCCTGAAGCATCCGATCACATAGATCGCAGCCTGCAACTGGTTAAAGCGGAAGGCTGTAAAACCGGTCTGGTATTTAACCCTGCCACACCACTGACTTTGGCTGAACATGTGCTGGATAAAGTGGATCGTATTCTGCTGATGTCCGTAAACCCGGGTTTTGGCGGACAGAAGTTTATCCCACACACTTTGGAAAAATTGCGTCAGGCACGCAAAATGATTGATGAGAGTGGCTACAATATCGATCTGGAAATTGATGGTGGCGTGAATATACAGAATATTCGTGAAATAGCAGAAGCTGGTGCCCGTACTTTCGTTGCAGGTTCGGCAGTATTTGGTGCAGCTCAGGACAGTGATCCAAATAAATACGAAACCGTCCTTGCCGCGCTGCGTGCAGAATTGGCTCAAGCTAAAATCTAATAAATGGCTTTAATCAAGCCAGGGCTGGCACTTATTGATCTGGACGGCACACTGGTTGACAGTGTGCCGGATCTGGCCTGGTGTACTGATCAGACCATGCTGGCACTGGGTATGGCCGAACGTGGCGAAGCCAAAGTCAGAAACTGGGTGGGTAATGGTGTTGAAAGACTGATTAAGCGTGCTCTGGTAAATCAGTTGGATGGTGAACCCGCTGAAGCACTTTATGCTAAAGCAGCCCCCATATTTATGGAGTTGTATGCCAACAACACCAGCAAACGCAGTCAGTTATATCCTGCTGTAGAGCAGGGTTTGCAATGGTTAAAACAACAAGGCATATATCTGGGTTGTGTGACCAATAAAGATGAACAATTTACTTTGCCGATTCTGAATAATCTGGGGATCCGCGATTATTTTGAACTGGTTGTCAGCGGTGATACCTTACCGCAGAAAAAACCGGATCCAGCACCGCTGCTCTATGCAGCCAATTATTTTAATATCGAGCCACAACAGGCTTTGATGATTGGCGATTCTGTCAGTGATGTCAAAGCATCACGCGCCGCCGGTTTTCAAATCATTTGTATGAGCTACGGTTATAACCACGGGAATGATATCCGCTCTGCTAACCCGGACGCGGTTATTGATAGTTTTGCTGAGTTAAACACTCTTTTTTAGAAGCCGGACATGAAACAGGCACAATTCGACCAACTGGCCAGTGAAGGCTATAACCGCATCCCTCTTTATCGCGAAGTACTCGCTGATTTGGATACGCCATTAAGTACCTACCTTAAATTGGCAGATGCCCCCTATTCCTATTTGTTTGAATCGGTTCACGGTGGCGAAAAATGGGGACGCTATTCGATTATTGGTCTGCCTTGTGAATCAGTTATCAAAATCTTCGGCGATCAAATTCAAGTCTATCAGCGCGATGTTTTGATAAATGAAATTCAACACGATGATCCCTTGACCTGGATTGCAGAATTTCAAGCCAAATTCAATGTGCCCGAGCTGGAACATTTGCCTAAATTCAATGGTGGACTGGTTGGCTATTTCGGTTACGACACAGTGCGCTATGTTGAAACCCGTTTAGGTAGTGCCCCGGACAATGATCCATTAGGCTGTCCTGATGTGCTGTTGATGGTTTCTGACAAACTGGTTGTGTTTGATAATCTCAGTGGCCGCCTGTTTTTGATCGTACACGCCGATCCAACGCTGCCAGATGCCTATGACAAAGCCCAGAACCGTTTGGATCAACTGATTCGTCAGCTGCGTGAATCCACGCCTAAGTTCAGTGATAAACGCCCGCAAAACGCAGTATCAGAACAGGATTTTGTTTCAGGCTTTACCCATGATGGTTTTATTGATGCGGTCAGTAAAGCAAAGCAATATATCAATGATGGCGACATCATGCAGGTTGTCTTGTCACAACGCCTTTCTGTTCCGTTCCATGCAGCAGAGATCGATTTATACCGTGCCTTGCGTACATTAAATCCATCACCCTATATGTATTATCTGAACCTGGATGACTTTCATATTGTCGGATCTTCTCCGGAAATTCTGGTACGCATGGAAGACAATGAGGTAACGGTCAGACCGATTGCCGGTACACGTCGTCGTGGCACTTCTGCTGAGCAGGACAAAGACCTTGAACAGGAACTGCTCAACGATCCAAAAGAATTAGCCGAGCATTTGATGCTGATAGACCTGGGGCGTAATGATGTGGGTCGGGTCAGTCAGACCGGTACAGTCAAACTCACCGATAAAATGGTGATAGAACGTTATTCGCATGTCATGCATATTGTTTCCAACGTCACTGGACAGGTATTACCGGGTATGACTGCAATGGATGCCCTTCGGGCTACCTTCCCGGCTGGAACGGTCAGTGGTGCACCGAAAGTACGGGCGATGGAAATCATCGATGAATTCGAGCCGGTGAAACGGGGTGTTTATGCTGGTGCGATTGGTTATCTGTCATGGACTGGCAATATGGATACCGCCATTGCCATCCGCACTGCAGTCATCAAAGACAAGCAATTGCATATCCAGGCGGGCGCCGGCATTGTTTATGACTCTGTTCCGGAAATGGAATGGGAAGAAACCATGAATAAAGCTCGAGCGATATTCAAAGCGGTTGCCATGGCTGAGGCGGGTCTTGAACCGCCAAAACCGACTGAATAACTAACAGGACCGACTATGCTGTTAATGATTGATAATTATGATTCGTTCACCTACAACCTGGTTCAGTATTTTGCTGAACTCGGCGCAGAGGTGGAAGTACAGCGTAACGATAAACTGACGATTAACGACATAGAAATCCTTAATCCAGAGCTTATTGTCATCTCTCCCGGCCCTTGCACCCCCAACGAAGCTGGCGTGTCATTGGAAGTTATTCATCATTTCGCCGGAAAAAAACCCATTTTAGGTGTCTGTCTGGGGCATCAGGCGATTGGTCAGGCCTTTGGTGGTGATGTCGTGCACGCCCGTGAAATTATGCATGGTAAAACCTCCCCGGTGCATCATAAAAACATCGGTGTGTTTAAAGGGCTTAATAATCCGCTTCAGGCAACTCGTTACCATTCACTGGTGCTCAAAAAAGAAACTCTGCCCGATTGTTTTGAGGTGACGGCATGGACCGAAAATCCTGATGGCAGCATAGATGAAATCATGGGTGTCCGGCATAAAACCCTTCCAATCGAGGGAGTGCAGTTTCATCCTGAGTCCATTCTGACCGAACAGGGTCATCAGTTATTGAAAAATTTTCTGGATGAACATCATGGTTGATACTGAATTCACTATGCAGGCCGTAATAAAACTGCTCACCCAGCATCAGCATCTGTCTGAACAGCAAATGACCGCAGCAATGCGCATGATCATGACTGGCGAGGCAACCGATGCCCAGATTGGCGGCTTTCTGATTGGACTGCAGATGAAAGGCGAAACCATTACTGAAATTGCCGCAGCGGCATCAGTGATGCGTGAATTAGCCACACCCGTTGATGTGACCGGTGAACATATCATTGATACCTGCGGTACCGGTGGTGATGGTGCAAGCAGTTTTAATGTCTCAACAGCCAGCGCCTTTGTCGTGGCTGCAGCGGGAGCCAAGGTCGCTAAACATGGCAATCGTTCCGTCAGCAGCACCTCCGGCAGTGCCGATGTACTGGAAACAGCCGGTGTCAATCTGCAATTAACACCGGAGCAAGTTGCGCATTGTGTTGAAACCATTGGCGTGGGTTTTATGTTTGCCCAACGCCATCACGGAGCCATGAAACATACCGTGGGGCCACGTCGTGAAATGGGCGTGCGCACGATATTCAATTTACTGGGCCCACTCACCAACCCAGCGAAAGCCAAACACCAGGTAATGGGGGTTTTTGATAAGAAATGGGTTGAACCGATTGCTCAGGTTTTACAAAAACTTGGCAGCAAACATGTGATGGTAGTGCATGCCGAAGACGGTATGGATGAAATCAGTATTGGTGCCGACACCTTTGTTGCCGAGCTGAAAGATGATGTCATTTCCACCTACACTATCAAGCCTGAAGATTTTGTCATGCAACGTGCCGACATCAGCCAGTTGACGGTCACCAATGCCCAGCAAAGTCTCGATATTATTCAGCGGGTATTTGCCGGAGAACCAGGCCCGGCCCGAGATATAGTCGTACTGAATGCCGGCGCTGCCATTTATACAGCGGATCTGGCTGACAGCCTCGCTGAAGGTGTTCGTCAGGCAAAACACTGTATCGATAGCGGTATTGCCCAACAGAAACTAGATGCACTTATTACCTGCAGCCAACTTTAAAAGATCGTTTATGACTGACACACCCGATATTCTGAAAAAAATTCTGCAACGCAAACAACAGGAGATTGCTGAGCGTAGCAAACGTTTGCCAATTAACCTGTTACAGCAGCTGGCTGAAAATGCTGAGCCAGTCCGTGGTTTTGTTGAAGCGATTGAACGCAAACTGGCAGAAGGTCAAAGCGCCGTCATTGCTGAAGTCAAAAAAGCCTCGCCCAGTAAAGGTGTTCTGCGGGCTGACTTTAAGCCAGCAGAGATTGCCTTATCCTATGAAAACGGTGGCGCCGCCTGTTTATCCGTTTTGACCGATCAGGATTTTTTCCAGGGTCACGAAGATTATCTGAAACAGGCACGTACTGCCTGCCAGTTACCCGTTATCCGCAAAGATTTTATTATTGACCCCTATCAGGTATTCGAAGCCAGAGCGATTGGTGCGGATTGTATTTTGCTGATTGTCGCGGCATTGGATGATGATCAGCTTGAACAATTGAGTCAGCTGGCCATTCTGCTGGATATGGATGTGCTGGTTGAAGTGCATAACGAGGAAGAGCTGCATCGTGCGCTGGTATTGAATCTGCCTTTAATCGGCATTAACAATCGTGATTTACATACCTTTGAGACATCGCTGGAAACCACGATTAAATTGCTGAACTTCATCCCTGATGAAACCATCGTCATCACCGAAAGCGGCATTCTTGGTAAAGAAGATGTCGCTTTGATGCGTGAACATGGAGTAAATGGATTTCTGGTTGGCGAAGCTTTTATGCGTGCAGATGAGCCGGGTGAAGCCTTAGCCAACCTTTTTAATTGACGCATTTACGCCGCGATGGTCTTCATCAAATAACACCATGGTTTTACCATGTGCCCATAAGACACCGCGTTCCTGTAATTCTTTTAATACCCGGCCGACCATTTCTCTTGAACAGCCGACAATGCGACTCACTTCCTGACGGGTAATCTTGATTTGACGGCCATGTTCGTGACGCATCGCATCGGGTTGTGCCGCCAGATCCTTTAATGCTTCTTCTACCCGACCTGAAACGTCCATAAACGCCATATTAGTCGCTTTACGGGTCGTGGTCAGTAAACGTTTAGCCATTTGTTCACCCAACGTTTCCAGCAAGTAGGGGTAACAGCTTTTCAATTCTGTTTTGGATAAGGCTCTTAAAGTCTGATAAGTGATTTCTTCTGTGCGGCAATCGGTTCTGGCTTTCACCACCGACATGCGATCATTGATGGTATCGTGAAAATAACCTACCTCACCGATAAAGTCGCCCTGATTGAGGTAAGCAACAATTAACTCTTCACCTTCAGCATTTTCAAAACAGATACTGACCGAGCCTTCACGTATATAATAGAGCTTGTCAGGAATATCACCCGGTCGAGCCAACATCGTTTTGGCAGGATAAACTTTGCTATGACAGTGTTTAAAAAATTCTGCCAACTGCTCTTCTCTTTCTTTATGTTTTAAATAATCCATGTCATGAAGGCCCAGCTTTATTTTTATAGGGATTAATTCTGCCCAATTCCGATGAATATGGCAAAATTAAACGTTATTAAATGTATTTTATGCAGGATGAGTTAAATGAAAGCAAGAGTAAAGTGGGTTGAAGACGTTTTATTTGTTGGTGAGTCCGGAACCGGACATACCATCGTGATGGATGGTCCTGAAGAAGCCGGTGGTCACGGTACAGGTATGCGTCCAATGGAGCTCTTGTTGCTGGGCCTCGGTGGCTGCACTTCATTTGATGTTATCGATATTTTGAAAAAATCGCGTCAGGATGTGACGGATTGTGTGGTTGAAGTTTCCGCAGAACGTAGCGATGAAGCGCCCAAAGTGTTTACCAAAATTCATGTGCATTACACGGTAACCGGCCGCAACCTTAAGCAGAATTTTGTAGATCGTGCGGTAAAGCTGTCGACCGAAAAATACTGCTCAGCGTCGATCATGCTGGCAAAAACTGCCGAAATCACACATGACTATGTAGTGATTGAGCAAACCTGATTTTTATTACCTCTAAAACGGAGCATAACCATGCAGCGACCAACACGAACCGGCGGTTTGCGTCATGTGGCATTAACCGTCGAAAACCTCGAAGCCTGCGAACAGTTTTATGTTGATTTGTTAGGAATGGAAGTCGAATGGCGACCAGATCCTGACAATGTCTACCTGACATCGGGCAATGACAATCTGGCCTTGCACCGTGGTGAAAATATCAATAAAACACCGGTTCAGCCCTTGGATCACATAGGCTTCATCATTCCAACCCCTGATCAGGTTGATGAATGGTATGCCTTTCTCGATCATCATGCCGTACCAATGCGCCAGCCACCGCGAACTCACCGTGATGGTGCCCGCAGTTTTTATTGTTATGATCCGGCCGGTACGGTTGTGCAGATCATCTATCATCCCCCGATTTCGTAAACCAGAGTTGTTATGAAAACCTATATCTACAAAAGCCGAAAGAAAGAAGAGTTGTATCTTTATCTCAGCAAAAAAGACGACTTTTCAGAAATCCCGCCGAGCCTCTATGGATCGATGGGCAATGAACCAATATTTGTGATGGAACTTGAACTTACCCCAGCTCAAAAACTGGCTCGAGAAGATGTCAACAAAGTCATACATAACCTGGAAACCCAGGGGTTTCATGTACAGATGCCGCCTACCCATGATTTGTTATTGCATCGCGAGCGAACCGGGCAATTACATTAAGCGTACGACGGTATTAAACCAGTTTTTTCAACTCATAAAGTAATTCCAATGCCGCTTTTGGGGTTAATTCATCAGGATTGATTTGCTCAATTTTGTTTAACAAAACGGAATTATCCACTTGAGCAAATAGATCCTGTTGTGGCGGTTGTTCCCGTAAATCTGAACCTACGGCGTGTTGTGATTCCAACATTGCCAATTTTTGTTTGGCTGCCTGAATGACATCGTTTGGCACCCCAGCCAATTGCGCAACCTGTAATCCATAACTCTGATTGGCTGCGCCCGGTTTTAATTGATGCAAAAATACAATCTTGTCGCCATGCTCAATAGCGTCCAAATGCACATTAGCCGCTTTGTCATATAAGCTGGGCAACTGTGTCATTTCGAAATAATGGGTAGCAAATAAGCTGTACGCGCCAATATCCCGCACCAGCTTTTCAGCGCAGCTCCAGGCCAGCGCCAGTCCATCAAAGGTGCTGGTACCCCGCCCTACTTCATCCATTAACACCAGACTTTCTGATGTCGCATTATTCAGAATATTCGCCGCTTCATTCATTTCGACCATAAAGGTGGAACGTCCGGAGGCCAGATCATCACTAGCACCAATGCGGGTAAAAATCTGATCAATCGGGCCAATAGTGGCCGATTCAGCTGGGACATAGCTGCCCATATAGGCCAGAATAACAATCAACGCTGTCTGTCTCATATAAGTCGATTTACCGCCCATATTCGGCCCGGTAATCACCAGCATCGACTGTTCATTTAATTGCAGATCATTGGGACAGAAATGGGCTTTCTGCACCGCCTCAACAACCGGATGCCGTCCCGCCTGAATCGATAAACCTTTATCGGCAGTTAACTGCGGCGCTACATAATTCAGTGTTTGTGCCCGTTCGGCCAGGTTAGTCAAAACATCAAGCTCTGCCAGCGCAGCGGCGCAATGAGTTAACGCAGCCAAATCCGGTTGCATCAGGTTAAACAGCTCTTCATACAGGGATTTCTCTAGTGCCAATGCTTTTTCACTGGCACTGAGCACTTGATCTTCATGCGTTTTCAACTCAGCGGTGATATAACGCTCGGCATTTTTCAACGTTTGCCGACGCTGATAATCCGCTGGTAACTGAATGTTGTGCGCACGGCTGATTTCAATATAAAAACCATGCACTTTGTTATAGCCGACTTTTAAGGTGCTGACCCCGGTGCGTTGCCGTTCACGCTGTTCCAGTTCACGTAAAAAATCATTGGCATTCAGATGCAGATTACGCAATCGGTCCAGTTCTGCGTGGTAGCCTTCGGCAATCACCCCGCCATCACGAATCAATACCGGGGGTTCATCCACAATGGCTTTATTTAGCAGTTCAAGTAATTCTGGAAAAGTACCCAATTCACGATCAATCTGTTTCAGTAATCTGGCTTGAGCGGACGATAACGTTTGATGCAGTTTTGGCAACACCGCCAACATCCGTCTTAATTGCACAAAATCACGTGGGCGGGCGCTACCAAGTGCTACACGAGTCACAATACGTTCGATATCACCCAATGGTTTTAACAGGGTTTGAACGAGAGCAATGACATCTGCTTCAATAAGATTGCCAATCCCCTCCTGACGTTGCCGCAAAATCATCAAATCGCGTTTTGGTTGCAGTAACCAACGTCTCAGTAAACGGGTTCCCATTGGGGTAACGGTATTATCGAGCACTGACAATAAAGTATTTTCTCGGCCACCTGACAGATTCTGTTCCAGTTCCAGATTACGTCTGGACTGCGGATCAATTCGAATGCTGTCAGCAGGTGTTTCAACACTGATTTTCCGTAATTGCGGCAGCGCCGTGCGATGCGTCTGTTGGGCATAATTCAACAAACAACCCGCAGCCATAATAGCCAGCGGCAGCTCTTCACAACCAAAGCCTTTTAAATCTGTGGTACCAAAATGCTCAGATAAGCGACGGCGCGCCGCATCAAGACCAAAATGCCATTCCGGGACAAACCGCAGCAGTTTGTTATAACTGTTGAAAGTCTCGCCATGACTGTCATCAAGCAGAATTTCAGCCGGTTGCAGTCTGGCTAAATCCGCTAACAGATCTTCTAATGACTGGTGCTGACACACCTCAAAACGTCCACTGCTGATTTCAGCTACAGCCAATCCGTATTGGTCCTTTTGGCGGGCTATCGCAACCAGTAAATTATCCTGCTTGCTATCGAGTAAAGCTTCATCAGTCAATGTGCCTGGAGTCAGCACCCGCACGACTTTTCGTTCAACCGGACCTTTACTGGTTGCCGGATCCCCAATCTGTTCACAAATAGCCACTGGTACGCCCGATTTTAGCAATCTGGCCAGATAGCCTTCAGCCGCATGATAAGGCACGCCTGCCATCGGAATCGGTGCGCCATTACTATTGCCACGAGCTGTGAGGGTGATATCTAATAATTCAGCGGCTTTATGCGCATCATCGAAAAACAACTCATAAAAGTCGCCCATTCGATAAAACAATAACAATTCCGGATGCTCTGCCTTGATACGCAGATATTGCTGCATCATTGGCGTATGATTGGTTTTTTCGGTCATTTTTATAGTTTAGCGTATGCAAGATTATTCTGACGCAACACTTTATCAGCTTACCCAGCAACTGGCACAAGCGCTTCAATCAAAAGGCTTACGATTAGTCACTGCCGAGTCGTGTACCGGTGGCTGGCTGGCAAAATGCTGCACCGATTTGCCGGGAAGCTCTGTCTGGTTTGAAGGGGGCATCGTCAGCTACAGTAATCAAATCAAACAACAGCATCTTGATGTACATCTCAGCACGCTTGAAAAATATGGCGCTGTCAGCGAGCAAACCGTCATAGAGATGGCGTCAGGCGCCATCGTCAACTTTGATGCGGATGTTTCAGTAGCAATAAGTGGTATTGCTGGCCCCGATGGTGGTTCAGAGGAAAAACCTGTGGGTACCGTCTGTTTTGCCTGGGCCGATAAACAAACTGTTTTTTGCAATACATTTTATCTGCGCGGCAATCGCGAATTCATCCGCCGACAGGCCGTATTTATCGCGCTTGATGGCTTGGTGAAAAAATTAGCATCCACCGAATATTACGCCTGAACTCAAATACAAAATTATTATCCACCAAATGCCTGTTTGAAACCGCAATCGACGCTGGTGACACATGGCTATCTGTGTGATAATCCATAGTTTTCTGATATCAGCTAAAGGGCACACCAAATGGATGAAAACAAGAAGAAAGCGCTTGGCGCAGCCTTAGGTCAAATCGAAAAACAATTTGGCAAAGGTGCGGTCATGCGTTTGGGCGATGGAACAGCCCACCGTGATATCGATGCGGTATCTACAGGCTCTATCGGGTTAGACGTTGCATTGGGTATCGGCGGCTTACCGCGCGGACGCGTTGTTGAAATCTACGGCCCGGAATCTTCAGGTAAAACCACGCTAACCTTGCACGCCATTGCCGAAATGCAAAAATTGGGTGGCACAGCCGCATTTGTTGATGCTGAACATGCACTTGATCCGTTATACGCTGAAAAACTGGGTGTAAACATTGATGACTTGCTGGTTTCACAACCCGACACCGGTGAGCAGGCTCTGGAAATAACCGATATGCTGGTCCGTTCTGGTGCCGTTGATATTGTCGTGGTCGACTCCGTTGCCGCATTGACCCCTAAAGCCGAAATCGAAGGTGATATGGGCGACAGTCATATGGGTCTGCAAGCCCGCTTGATGTCTCAGGCTTTGCGTAAACTGACTGCCAATATCAAACGTTCTAATACACTGGTTATCTTCATCAACCAAATCCGTATGAAAATTGGTGTCATGTTTGGTAATCCAGAAACCACAACTGGTGGTAATGCCCTTAAATTCTATGCTTCTGTACGATTGGATATTCGTCGTATTGGCGCGATCAAAAAAGGCGATGAAATCCTCGGTAATGAAACCCGCGTTAAAGTGGTCAAAAACAAAGTCGCCCCGCCGTTCAAACAAGTCGAATTCGATATTCTCTATGGTGAAGGCATCTCTCGCGAAGGTGAATTGATTGATTTGGGTGTCAGCGAAAATATCGTGGAAAAATCCGGCGCATGGTACAGCTATGACGGCAATCGCATTGGTCAGGGTAAAGACAACGTACGTATCTATCTGAAAGAACATCCGGAAATGGCGAAGGATATCGAAGCCAAAATCCGTGCAGTGATGTTGCCAAAGAACGTCAAAGTAAGCGTTGAAAAAACTCCAGTGGATAATGAAATCGACGCGTGAAACCACGATCTGCAACTGAACAAGCGATTGGTTATTTAGCCAGACGGGAACATAGCGCCACCGAATTACAGCAAAAACTTCAACAAGCGGGTCATGAAACAGATAAAATTCATGCCGCTTTAGAAAAGCTGCAACAAAATGGCTTACAAGATGATGAACGCTTTGCCGAAGCGTTTATCAGGTCCCGTACCCTGCGGGGATATGGTGAGTTGCGAATACGGCAGGAAATGAAACAAAAAGGCGTGGCGGATGAGTTGATTAATTCCACCATGCAACAGGCAGAAACTGATTGGTTTGCGCTTGCTATCGAAGTTCGATGCAAGCGTTTTGGCGAGCAAAGCCCCGATGATTTTAAAGACCGCGCGAAACAGATGCGGTTTTTACAATATCGGGGCTTTACTCATGAACAAATAACGGAAAGTTTTAAACTGACTAATGAAAACGAGCGCTGATATACGCAAATTGTTTCTGGACTACTTTGCTGACAAAGGTCACGAAGTAGTTTCCAGCAGTCCATTGATACCGGCCAATGATCCGACATTGTTGTTTACCAATGCCGGCATGGTTCAGTTTAAAGAAGTCTTTCTCGGTCAGGAAACCCGAAAGTACACTCGCGCTACGACGAGTCAGCGATGTGTGCGAGCCGGGGGCAAGCATAACGATCTGGAAAATGTGGGTTACACCGCCCGACACCATACTTTCTTTGAAATGTTGGGTAACTTCAGTTTCGGCGATTACTTCAAACGTGAAGCTATTCAGTATGCCTGGGAGTTTTTAACAGAAACGCTGCAATTACCTGCCGATAAGTTATGGATCACCGTCTTTGAAGAAGACGATGAAGCCGCTGATATCTGGCTAAAAGAAATCGGCGTTGACGCTTCCCGCTTCTCCCGTATCGGTGCCAAAGATAATTTCTGGTCAATGGGCGATACCGGTCCGTGCGGCCCCTGCTCTGAAATTTTCTATGATCACGGTGCTGAAGTCGCTGGTGGACCACCCGGCACACCGGAAGAAGATGGTGATCGTTATATCGAGATCTGGAATCTGGTGTTTATGCAGTTTGATCGCTCAGCTGATGGTACGCTCACTCCCCTGCCCAAACCGTCAGTTGATACCGGCATGGGTCTGGAACGTCTGGCAGCTGTACTCCAGCACAAACACAATAATTACGACATTGATCTGTTCCAGAACCTGATCAAGGCCATTCAGCAATTATCCGGCACCACCGATTCCAGCAACACGTCATTACGCGTTATTGCTGACCATATCCGCTCATGTGCCTTTATGATTACCGATGGTGTGCAACCTTCCAATGAAGGCCGTGGTTATGTATTGCGCCGAATTATTCGTCGCGCCATTCGACATGGACATAAGCTGGGATTAAAACAGGCCTTCTTCTACAAACTGGTCGCCCCATTAGTCGAAGAAATGGGCGAAGCCTTTCCAGAACTTGCCAAAGCACAGGCCATTGTCGAACAAGCACTGCAAATTGAAGAAGAACGCTTTGCCGACACATTGGATAATGGTCTGAAGATTCTGGATCATGCCATTGAAGAAATGGGTGATAAAGAAATACCGGGGGAAACCATTTTCCTGTTATATGATACTTATGGTTTTCCGATTGATTTAACTGCCGACATTGCCCGTGAGCGTGGCTTGACTATAGACGTTGCTGGTTTTGAACGACATATGGAAGCCCAACGTAATCGTGCCCGCAGTGCCAGCCAGTTCGGTGGCGGTCTGTCTGAAACTTTGATTATTGATGGCGAAACCATTTTCTGTGGTTACGACCATATACGTAATGAAGCTGTAATCACCGCGTTGTTAGTTGACGGGGAAAATGTCGATAAACTTCACGCTGGTCAGCAGGGCATTATCGTCTTGAATCACACACCTTTTTATGCCGAATCTGGTGGCCAAGTGGGTGATCAGGGTGAAATTAACTCTGCCGGCGCGCATTTCACAGTCAAAGATACCCGCAAACAGGGTAAAGCGTTTACTCATATTGGTGAATGTAAAAATGGTACTTTTGAGGTGGGACAGCAAGTTATTGCCCATGTAGATGAACTTAATCGTCAAGCTACGGCGCTGAACCACTCTGCGACTCACCTTTTACATGCCGCCTTACGCACAGTACTCGGCGAGCATGTGACGCAAAAAGGTTCTTTAGTAGACTCACAACGCCTGCGTTTTGACTTTTCACATTTTGAACCGGTTTCAGCTGAACAGTTACGTGAAATAGAACGACTGGTTAATCAGCAGGTCCGCGTGAACCATACTGTTGAAACCCGCCTGATGCCAATTGAAAAAGCCCGTAAAAGTGGTGCCATGGCATTATTTGGTGAAAAGTATGATGAAGAAGTTCGTGTGCTTAGCATGGGCGAATTTTCCATTGAATTATGTGGTGGCACCCACGTTGGCCACACCGGCGACATTGGTCTGCTGAAGATCACCAATGAAACCGGCATTGCGTCAGGTGTTCGACGCATTGAAGCAGTAACTGGTGAAAATGCCCTAAATTATATTGAGCAATCTGAGAACCGCGTCAACAGACTATCTGATTTGGTAAAAGCCAAACCGGATAATGTCGAAGAAAAAACACAGCAACTGGTGCAACGTACCCGTCAGCTGGAAAAAGAACTGGAAGCCCTTAAATCCAAACTGGCCAGCAGTGCCGGTTCTGATTTAGCAGCCTCGGCGACTGAAATTGGCTCGATCAAAGTGCTCGCCTCCAATCTTGAAGGTGCCGATGTTAAAAGTCTGCGTGAAGCCGTTGATCAACTTAAAAATAAACTCGGTAGTGCCGCCATTATTCTGGCTGCAGTAGAAGGTGAAAAAATCACATTGATAGCCGGTGTCACCAAGGATATTACCGATAAAATACGTGCTGGAGATTTAGTTTCACATGTTGCCGCACAAGTTGGCGGTAAAGGTGGCGGCCGTCCGGATATGGCACAAGGCGGTGGTAGCGAACCACAAAAATTAACTGCTGCACTCGACTCCGTCACCAGCTGGGTGGCATCTAAGTTGGAAAATTAAGTCATGGCACTTATCGTACAAAAATACGGCGGTACTTCAGTCGGTTCAGTTGAACGTATTCAGGAAGTCGCTAAAAAAGTTATTCAATATCGCAAAGACGGTCACGATATCGTAGTGGTGGTATCGGCTATGAGTGGCGAAACCAACCGCTTACTGGCTTTGGCAAAGGAAATTAATCCACACCCGCGTGGTCGTGAACTGGATGTATTGCTGTCTACAGGTGAACAGGTCACGATTGCTCTACTCAGCATGGCCCTGCAACAAATGGGTATGCCAGCTCAATCTTATACTGGATCTCAAGTAAAAATCCTGACCGACGATGCCCATAATAAAGCCCGCATCATGCAGATCGATGATGAAAAAATGCGTCAAGATCTCGCTGAAGGCAAAGTTGTTGTAGTCGCCGGTTTTCAAGGTTGTGACGAACAAGGCAATATCACTACTCTTGGCCGCGGTGGTTCAGATACCACAGCAGTGGCATTGGCTGCCGCCTTAAAAGCCGATGAATGCCAGATTTATACTGATGTGGATGGTGTCTATACCACCGATCCACGCGTTGTCCCGGAAGCGCGTCGACTGGATCGCATTACTTTTGAAGAAATGCTTGAGATGGCCAGTCTGGGAGCAAAAGTTTTGCAAATTCGCTCCGTCGAATTTGCTGGAAAATACAACGTGCCGTTACGCGTACTTTCATCTTTCACAGAAGGTGGCGGCACATTAATTACCTCTGAGGAACCCTCAATGGAACAAGCGCTTATTTCAGGTATTGCCTTTAATCGCGATGAGGCAAAATTAACCATTCTGGGTGTGCCTGATCAACCCGGTGTCGCTCATAAAATTCTGGGCCCAATCGCTAAACAGAATATTGAAGTGGATATGATCATCCAAAATACCGGACATGATGCCACTACCGATTTCACCTTCACCGTGCATCGCAATGATTTTCAAACGGCGCTGAATCTGCTTAAAGAAACCTCGGCATCTCTGGGTGCCCGTGAAGTTACAGGCGATGAACATATCGCAAAAATTTCGCTAGTAGGTGTGGGTATGCGTTCACATGCGGGGATCGCCAGCACTATGTTTGAAACACTGGCACAAGAGAATATTAATATCAGTATGATCTCCACATCAGAAATCAAAATTTCAGTTGTGGTCGATGAAAAATATCTGGAATTAGGTGTAAGAGCATTACACAAAGCTTTCAAGCTCGAACAGGCTAACTAAACCATTGATATCAGGAACTTTTTCCTATCGATATGGTGCCATTATCCTGATATACTTTTTACACATTTGATAAGTGGATAAATAATCGTCCAACGCTGTCATACAGGAAGAGAGGCAAAGATCTCTCACAAGGAAATAAACGGAACTGGCACGAGGCCTAGCTCAGCGAAAGGAGTCAATAATCTCCTCCCCCTCGGCGCCAGAATTTACACTGCAAGGGGAATAACATGTTAATACTTACACGTCGCGTTGGAGAGTCTCTCATCATTGGAGATGATGTTGTGGTAAATGTACTTGGTGTTAAAGGCAATCAAGTCAGAATCGGTGTTGATGCACCAAAAGATGTCACAGTTCACCGTGAAGAAATCTATGATCGTATCCAAGCTGAAAAAGATCAATCAAACGCTGGTTAATTGAGCAAATCGACTAGCCAAACTAATCATAGCTGGTATAATGGCCGGCTTGATGGAGAGCTGGCCGAGTGGCTGAAGGCGCGCCCCTGCTAAGGGTGTATAGGTTAATCCCTATCGAGGGTTCGAATCCCTCGCTCTCCGCCATTTTTTCTGAATTTATCCTTGTGATAGTCAGTAAAAAACAGTACAATTTCACGCTTTAAAGCGCCTGTAGCTCAGCTGGATAGAGTACCTGGCTACGAACCAGGCGGTCGCACGTTCGAATCGTGCCAGGCGCACCAAAATTGAAATACAATCAGGCAGTTATCATTAAATTGGTAACTGCTTTTTTGTTTATATAACCTTTTTATTTCTCTTAGCTGAAGAAACTAACTTTTAATAGGCCTGTACACCAAATTTCAGCAGCATACGGGGAAGAAGGTCATCCAGGTTTTGTACTTCTTGATCTTGTAGCTCTATCAGATTAAAAGCGTACTTTTTATATATTTCAATTTTCTTCTTTTTGCGTTCTAAGTATTTCTGATCATTTTCATAGCCCCAGTATTCGATATAGACTTTGCCTGTCGGAATATAAAAGTCACAATAAACATCTTCTTCAATTGGTAACTTGCGCTCATAGGCATGAACAATCTCGGCCATATACAACCAGTTATCTATTAACATCTCAGCTTTTGACCGAACAAAATGTCCATCTGCACTACGATGTTTGGCTTCGAATTTTTCACGGAAACCAAGATCTAATTTTTCCTGAGAAGATTCAACAGTCGGCTCAGCCTCAGATGATTTGCCTTTTACCTGATCAATTGATTCTTTAAGTGACTTTGTCTGGATAATTGAGTAAGGCCAACGTACAAAAGGAATTCCTGACTTTCTGTCTTCGGTCTGAATACCGCCATGTTTCAGACCTTGCTCTGTTGCTATCCAGCCTTTAATACCTTTCTTTAACCACCCTAATTCCGAAAGGATAAAGTTGATCTTATTTGCTGAAATTTCAAAATGAGCTGCTAAAGTTTTAGCAGTCATAAGGGATTGAGTAGATTGAGCTAGATCAATGTCTTCTTGAGAATCAATCGAGATGCTATCAGGCCAAATAATATATTTTCCAAACTTAGCTGATTCTTGATATTCACCGCCGCTCGATTCACCCTGTTTCGTGAGAGCCCAATTCTCACCATCACGAACAATCAGACCTTGCTCTGTGAATTGGGAGAAGAGTTCTCTTGCAGAGATACCATGTATTTTAGCCAACGCCGAGGTTGAAATCTTCTTCATTAAAAAATCTTCCTTGATAGCAGATAATTCATTATGACAAAAACTAAGGTAAGCCAACATATCAATGCATACATATATTGTCGATCAAGCTGAGTTTAATAGCTTTATCGCTCAGTAGATTTGATCTCATACATCCGTTTATCTGCAGTATTTAAAAGTTCATCTGCTGAGGTTGCATCATGAGGGCAAGCGGCCATGCCGATACTCGCCGTGACTGAAAGGCTGATATTGTTATGGATTAGTGGTTGCTTGATCGTTTCAACAATGGATTTAATGACCCGTTGAGCTTGGTTTGGTGAGGTTTCTGGTAATAAAACTGCAAATTCGTCTCCTCCCAACCTTGCCACGGTATCAGTCTGACGCAGGATAGTGCTGAGCTGGACAGCGGTATGCTTTAGGATCTCGTCTCCTGCATGATGCCCATAATTATCATTAATTTCTTTAAATCCATTTAAATCAATAAATAAGATAGTAAATTCGCGTTTATTACGACGATAATCCTGAACAAGTTTATTCAGGAACTCGAAGAACATCAGTCGATTGGGCAGTCCAGTCAGACCGTCATGGAAAGCCTGCCACTCCAGTTTGACTTCAGCCTCTCTTCTACTGGTGATATCAATAATAAACGCCAGTACATGTTTATCATCGAGTGCCGTTAAACGTTCCAGAAAATAATATTCTTTGCCGTTTAGTATCAATGGATATTCAAGTGTTGACGGTTCACCCGTATTTATGGTGTTAGCCATCAATGCGAGTTTTCTCTCTACCAAATCGGCGTCTAAAATTTCTTTAATATTCATTCCATTTAATTTATCGGCATCAATCAACAGTGGGAAACTATCCTCTACTTCGTGATCGATTATTTTGCCATCCACCCTCATTGTCAGCAGTAAATCAGGCATCGCATCAATAATGGCTTTATTACGTTTATTAAGTACAGCTAAGAATTTTTTGGATTCAATCTGTTTGAGCAGTTGATTACCTAAAAATACTAATAACAGGGTAAAAACCATCAAGATGATGATGTTTCTTGCCAGCATCTGTTGTTCATATTGTTTTATTGATTCATCAGCCGAGACACGATTTTCAGCGACAATGGAGAACATTCCCCATTTATCAAGAAACTGAAAATCACACTGCGCATTATTATTTAATTGAACGCGATGAATACCCAGCTCGGTAGATGCCAGATATTTATGATTTTTGCATAAGCTGTAAATATCACTTTTTTGCAGCCCTTCGTACATGCTCGATGACCAGATAAGTTTGCCGGATTGATCGGTCAAAACAGCAGAAATATTTTTGTTCCGGGTAATGTTTCCAAGCTGAGCAGTCAGATCTTCATTTTTAAGGGTCGCCACCACCACTCCCCTAAACTTATCTTCACTATCCCGAATCGGATAGCTCATCATGATAGATAATGCACTTTCCTGAATAATGGATTGCCTCGGTGAGGAAATGAAAAAACTGGTGTGTTCGTTTTGAATGTGTTCGGTAAAGTAATCCCTTACCGAAATCGGCTGTTGAGATCCGGGATTGGTAGAAAATGTAATTACCCCATTGCTATCGGCAACATATAGCTGCCATATAGTGGGATTTAGATTTTTGAGTCTTTCAGCGTAAGCCGCCACTTGTTGCGGAGCCTCTATACTCATAGCGCCAAGCTGTTTAAGGTTTGCTCCTACAAAAGAAAACTCTTTATCAATCAGCTCGGCTTGCAACACTGATAACATGCTGACCCGCTGACTGATTTGCTCATTAATCGGATTTTTATAACCAGAGACTTGTTGGTAATAAAAATAACGCAAACTCATCGCACCAATAAACCACACAGCAAGCAGAATAAAGACTACAAGCGTACGGTTAAAAGATAAATTATCGATATGTTTGGTCATACGGACAGAATAGCGCCTGGGGAGTTAAAGTACACTAAAACTCTTTGTAATTCGGATAGTTGCGCACATTTTTAGAAAACAGAGGCGCAGCTGGAAATTAAATATTAATTATCCAGCAATACTGTTGATAAATGGCACTTTAAAACTCTTACATAACAGGTATTTGTTGAAGCCATATAGCTCAAACGCAAAGTTGTCAGCTATCAATAGAGATTGACAATGTCAGCGATAATCATCGCTGATTGAGTCCATCACCATTGTTAAGTTACCAACATAAAACGAAATACTATTTGAAATAGGCTAACCAAATTGAACTTCGAATGAAGAATACCAGTTAAAGTAACGACTCAATGGCATCGGTCACCTGTTTATCACTTGGCTTAACTTTGCTTGGAAAAGCGGCGACGACTTTACCATCTGCATTAATAAGATATTTACTGAAATTCCAACCTGGTTGTTCACTCTGGCGATTGATTTCCTGAAATACCGGATTGGCTTTCTGACCGGTTACAAAACTCGGCGCAATCATGGTAAATGTCACCCCGAAATTTTCCCGGCAAACCCGCTCTGCTTCTGCTTCGTCTTTGGCTTCCTGGTTAAAATCATTACTGGCAAAGCCAACCACCATCAAACCACTTTCCTGGTATTGCTGATGTAGTGCTTCTAAACCTTCAAACTGGCGTGTATAGCCACAGTGACTGGCCGTGTTCACGACAAGTAATGGTTTGCCATTGGCCACTTCACAAAGGTTCACTGTCTCATTGGAATGCAGTTTGGGAAGCTCATAATCAAGAAACTCAGGACAGGACTCTTCTGCCTGCACTGAAAATGTCAGCATCAGACTTGAAATCAACAGCAATAGAAAGCGCATCATAAAATCCTTTAACGATTAGTAAACTGATTCACAGACTGCAAATCATTAGTTATTTATACAGACCCGTTTGGTCGTTAAAAAGTTGATGGTTCACTGAATTAATTACTGAATCAATAAACAATTGGTATTAAATGGCAGAAGCCAAATAGGTATCATCCAGACGTGGCACAGCATCCAGCAGGTTACGGGTATGCTCATTCTGCGGTGACTTCATGATGTCCTGAGTATTACCGGATTCGACTAGTTTCGCCTTGTGCATCACCACCATGCGATCGGCCAGATAATCCACTACCCCCATGTTGTGTGTGATGAACAGCATACCAATGCCCTCTTCATCTACCAGCTGTCTTAATAATCTCAGGATGCCGGCCTGTACTGAGACGTCCAGCGCTGAGGTGATTTCATCACACAATATAAACCGCGGTTCCAGCACTAACGCTCTGGCAATGGCGAGACGCTGACGTTGGCCGCCGGAAAATTCATGTGGATAGCGCCATAAACTATCAGTGGGCATTTCAACGCGGTCTAAAAATCTTGCTGCAATTTGGGTACGTTCGGCATCACTGTTGCCAATACCATGAACCCGCATCGGTTCAATCAAGGTGGTATGAATCGGCAGGCGAGGATTTAAACTTGAACCCGGGTCCTGAAATACCACCTGCATCCGTCTTCTCAGTGGCCGCATGGCTTTAGCCGATAGCTGGGTTATATCCTGACCTTCCAGAAAAATACTGCCAGCAGTGACTTCCTGCAGACGTAACAAGGCTCGGCCCAAAGTGGTCTTGCCGCAGCCTGACTCACCTACCAGTGCGACGACCTCACCGGCATTGACCTGCAAAGAAACGTTTTCAACGGCATGACAATGATCGACTACCCGGCGCATCAATCCTCGACGAACCGGAAAATATACCGATACATCTTTGACTTCCAACAACACCTTATCGTTTTTTGCTGGTCTCACTGGCCGCGTTAATCGTTCCGGTAATGCGGCAATCAGGCTCTTTGTGTATTCGTGCTGCGGGTTGCGTAATACGTCTGCAGTCTGACCACTTTCTACCAGCTTGCCTTTTCGCATCACTCCAACCACATCGGCGATTTGGGCCACTACCCCAAAATCATGAGTAATAAACAACATACCCATGCCATATTTGGTCTGTAATTCTCGCATTAACTTGAGTATTTCTGCCTGCACAGTGACATCAAGGGCCGTAGTCGGTTCATCAGCAATCAGTAATGCCGGTTCACAAATCAACGCCATTGCGATCATCACCCGCTGGCGTTGCCCACCAGACAGGCGATGGGGAAACTCCCGAATACGTCCTTCCGGGTCTGGAATCCGAACTTCTGCCAACGCAGCCAGAATTCTCTGCTTGCGTGCTTCTGCATCTAATTCCGGACGGTGAATCAGTAACACTTCTTCCAATTGATCACCAATTGTCTGCACCGGATTCAATGAGGTCATCGGCTCCTGAAAAATCATCGCAATACGACTGCCACGGACTGATAATAGCGTTTCATCATCTGCATTCAGCAATGCAATTTCCGGCAGTTTTCCCTGAGGATCCGTTAACTGAATATGTCCGGAAGGATGACGGTAATGACCATGGGGTAGCAACCCCATAATGGATAAAGCGGTAACCGATTTGCCACTGCCGGATTCGCCAACCAAACAATAGGTTTGCCCGGTTTCAACAGTCAGACTGATGTTATCGACTGCATGGAGCCAGTTTTCCCCTTCACCAAGCTCTGTCACCAGATTGTTAATTTCCAGTAACTTCATGACTGCATGCCTCGACTGGTATTTGGGTCGACAGCATCGCGCAAAGATTCACCCAACAGGTTATAAGCAAACACCGTCATAAATATCGCCCCACCGGGAAATACGGCCAGCCACCAGTTAAAGGTTGAGGATTGCACAGCCTGATTGAGTAGTTGTCCCCAGGAAGGATCATCTACCAATCCCAGGCCTAGAAAACTCAGCGTAGCTTCGGCCAGAATGGCTGAAGCCACACCAAAACTGGTAGCGACCAGTAACGGGGCCAGACCATTGGGCAACATATGTCGGAATAAAATGGATCGTAATGGCAAGCCGCTGGCAATCGCAGCCTGCACAAAATCCTGCTGGCGAAGTTTGAGAAATTCAGCACGTACATAGCGTGCATAACCCGACCACGCGGTGATACCAATAATCACCATCATCATGTAAATGGAACGGCCAAAAAACGCGACGAATGACAGCAATAAAAATAAGGTTGGGATGGCTTCAAAGATTTCCACCAGCCGCATACCAATAATATCAACCACACCAGAGAAATACCCCATCAAACCACCAATAATGGTTCCAATAACCAATGCAATACCGGTGGCAATAAAGCCTATTCCCAAGGCAATGCGGGACGCATGGATCATTCTGGATGCGACATCTGCCCCATTTTCGTCTGTCCCCATCCAGTGCGTACGCTCATCTGCAGATAAAGGCGATTCAATGCCGGTATCGGCGTAATCACGCAGGTAGTCCTTGGCAGAATAAGGGATGGGTGCCCGAATCACGTTTTCGACTTTACCGGCGCCTTCCATTTCACGATAGTGTTCATAAACCACCAGCACAGGAGGTGCAACGGTTGAGTATGCAATAAAAGAAACCACCGCAATGCTGGCTACCCACAACAGAATCTTTTTCCAGGCAACAATAGATAAAGCAGAAATAACCAAAGTTATAAAAAAACCACTTAACCAGATCCAGTCCAGCGGATCCATATGCTGAAGAAGCGGGCTGGATGCCTGTCCATCAACCACCATATAAAGTGGATGACTGCTTGCCAGAAATGGCGAAAAAGTAGCAATTATCACTAACAGACCAATCCAGACCAGACCAATTTTGGCGCTGGTCCGTGTCAATAATGAAGAAACCACCTGCTGAGTCCAGGATTTGGATGGTTGTTTGACGGGGATATCAATAGCTTGCTCAGTCATAACTGACCCTCGGATCAACAATTGCGTAAGCGATATCCGCCAGTAAATACCCGACTAATGTCAGCAAACCGGAAATCAATGTGACAGATAACACCAGCTCACGATCTCGCGTCTGTACCGCTTCAACCGCAAGCTTGCCCATACCATCAATACTGAAAATACTCTCCACAATTACCGATCCCGCCAGTAGGCTGGGTAATAATGTTGCTGACACCGTGATTAACGGCAACAGCGAGTTACGAAATACATGGCGCCATAACACCGTTTCTTCATCCACCCCTTTCGCTCGGGCAGTACGGGCATAATCAGCAGCCAGATTTTCCAGCAGCGATGAACGGGTCAATTTGGCCAGGAATGCCAAACCACCATAAGAAAGCGCGATGACCGGTAATACCAGATGCCACAGACGATCCAGCAGATAGCCACCTTGCAAAATTTCAACTCCAAGCAACCGGGCTATGGTTAAACCTAGTCCTACAGCAAATGTGCCGGTGACCACGATCCTGAGAGCAATATTATTCAGTCCGGCCAGTAACCTGAACAGCATGGCCATGGATGGAATCAACAACAGATGCAATAGGCCAATCCAGTCACCATGCAGATTAACCGCCATGGCATAGCCTAAGACAGCGCCAACAACCAGTCCGGCATGCTGACGTGTTTTTAATGAAAAGCTGACAGCTGCACTGATTAAGGCAACGGTTATCAATGCCACACACAGCACGGTAATGAATACATCACCAAAACTGCTGAATAAAGGAAGAAACGTTTGGTCAGCCGTTTCCCGTCGCATTAGCCCGCCGGTTGGAAACCAGCGCCAATATTGCTCTGAGGCAAAAAAGCCAATGAACAATACGCCAGCTAACATACTGGGAACTGACCATAAGCCAAGCAGGAAAATATTAGAGGTGACATCGAATCGGCCACCCCGCTGACGTGCGGCTTGCACACCAATGCCTATGGCGAGTGCATAAATCAGTGGGATGGAAATCAGATTCAGTAAAAGGGTGATTGGCAGTCGTTCAGCAATCATATCGGTGACCGGTCTGCCATAACGAAAGCTGGTGCCGAGATCGGGGCCTTTCCACAAAGAAAACTTGCCAAAAGTACCATCAGGTAATCGTTCAAAACCAATTGGTGAGATATTGTTTAACCAGCGAACATATTGCACTGGCGCAGGCTTGTCCAAACCATATAGCTTGTTGTAATAGTCTTCCAGCGCCTGACGGCTTTGCGGTTCCAGCTCCATGCCATCCACCAGAGACTGCGCACTGATGCCGCCAGGAGCAGCGGCCATCACGGTAAACACTACAATGGTGATTCCGAGCAGTGTCGGAATCATCAACAAGATGCGTCGTAACAGATAGTTCAGCATAACTGTCTAACGACTATGCTGCAGTTCGGCCGGGACATATATCTCGACCGGGACACTCATCAGATTAAGACCCAGTGCTGTTTTTTCCAGATTGTGGATACGCCGGTCAATAAAGGCCATAGTATTACGGCGGAACAGGAAGGTATAAGGTTGATCATCTACCAGAATTTTTTCAGCCTGATGCCAGAACTCCATGCGTTTTTCTTCATTTACTTCACCACGGGCTGCATCAATGATGGCATCCAGTTCAGGATTTCGATAATTGATAAAGTTATCCCCGCCTTCCACGGTTTGGCTGGAATGAAACATTTGATAGAGATCGATTTCGATACCAGAGGTCCAGGCCAGCGTAATGGCATCGAAGTTTTTCTGTTGAATGTTTTCTACCATCACCGACCACTCAGTGGGATTTGGTTCCATGATAATGCCTGAACGAGCATATAAATCTCTCAGGAAAAGCACCATGCGGCGGGTATCATCACTGTCCTGAAAGTAAGTCAGCGAAAACTCAAAATTGTCTCCATCAGGTGTTTCCAGTACGCCATCATTATTGCTGTCCTGAAAACCGGCTTCCATCAATAATTCACGGGCTTTTTCGATGTGATATCCAATCACCTCATTCGCTTTATCATGCTGGGCAGAGCCTGGCATAAAAGGGCTGGCTGCAGGTTGTCCATACCCCAGAAAAATTTCTTCCAATACTCGATCTACATCGGTGAGCATAGACATCGCCATCCTCACCCGTTTGTCGGCAAAAATAGTTTTTTCACCGCCACGCTCCTGATTCCAGGCAATAAAACTATAACCCGCCGTAGGACTCATATATTCAAAGTTCTGACTTCGTTCAGTAATGTCTTTATCATCGAGTAATGTCTGATACTCACGTGGGCGAGCACTGTAAACGTCTATATCACCATTACGGAAGGTGGTTAAACGAGCACTGTCATTTTCGATAATTCGCCAGACAATGCGATCAAATGACGCACTGACCGGGCCCCAATAACGGGGGTTACGCACCAGTTCAACAACACCTGCATCAGGCGACCATCCCTCAGGATTGACTAAACGAAATGGGCCTGAACCCAGTAATAAGCCTCGGCTTTCATTAAAGGTTTGAGGATCATCCAGAAAACGACCGTAAAAATGTTCAGGGAGGATTTGGAGGCTTCCCGCTAGTTGCAGACTATTGAAATAAGGTTCTTTGAACACAAATTCCACATGGTAATCATCCAGCGCTGTCACCCGTTCCATTCGAGAAAGATAGGCACGACTGCGCGGCGCCGCAATGGCCTCATTCATAATAAAATTAAAGGTAAATTCAACGTCTTTGGCGGTTAATGGCTCACCATCAGAAAAGGTAATATCACGACGTAATGCAAAAGTAATGGTCAGACCATCTGATGAGGTTGACCAGTCTTCAGCCAGCAAGCCGTTCCACTCCAGCGTATCCGGATTTCTGACCAGTAATGATTCCAGGACATATTGTTGTACTTCAGACGAATAGGCATCCGCAGAAACCAGAGGCGTCAGTGTGCGAATGTTGCTGCCAAAAGCCATCATCATCCAGTCACCCTGAGCATAGTCATCCTGAGCAGCGGCTAGGCGAGCGCGTTCAAATGCATCCGTCTCTTTTACATCGGAGGGTGAGGTACGTGAGGAGTTGGGGGTATTGCTGAAATCGGCTGTTCGCATGGTTTGTTCAAGGTTACGCAACAGGCCACGAGTCGAACGGATATCTTTGGCCTGTTCTTCCATGATTCGTGTCATCTCATTCATCTTGGTCCATTGCCTGTCTACCTGCACCATCAGTAGCAGAAACATCACCACAAACAAACTTAATGCCAGCCAAAACCAGAGCTTACTGATACTCGCGTTTCCATTTTTCATGCTTTATTTGCCTATATCTCTGTAGATGTACGTTATTTTTATTTTGTTCAGCCTGACAGTTTGTACCGCTGCTGTCAGTAGATTTCTACTAAAAATTTAGCTTCACGACATGACAGCTGCAAATGTATGTTGGTTCTTATCAGCGGCTAAAAATGTCGTAGCTAAATCAACTAATCATGTTGCCCCAGACAAAACTGAATTTCCGCCAGGTTTTTTTCTACGCTTTTTGCACCAGCCTCAATAGCTTCATCTGCACGGTAAAATTCCAGTAAACCGATATGCGACAAATGTGGTTGCAACAAAATATCAGGTGGCTCACCGGCCATACGGCTGCGGGTAATCCTGTCCTGAGTGATATTCACTGATGCAGCAATCGCGGCAAACATGTCGGGCACATCTTCTTTGGGAGTTTTATCCTCAGCAAAAAGATTTCCGGTGTAATTGGTTATAAATTCACTGATACGGTTGCCAAGCAAACTGGAGCTTTGATCATTCTTGGTAACGGGAGGATTTTGATGTAGATGCTTGCCTATAATATCTCCATTCAGATTCACCGCAATAACGATATCTGCTCCCAGGGCACGACATACAGATACTGGAACAGGGTTCACCAGCCCGCCATCGATCAACCAGCGGCCGTGATGCTTGATAGCCGGAAATAACCCGGGCAATGAAATTGACGACCAGACAGCTTCCAGTAATTTACCTTCGGTATTCCACACTTCCTGTCCTGAATGCAGATGCGTTGCAACGCTGGCATACCGTTCGGGTAAGGATTCAATTAACAGCGTTTCATCTGCAACATATCGTGTTAGAAATTCATGCAGTTTGTCTTTATTGACGACTCCGTTAAATGGAAAGCCGATATTGAAAAACCGTGCCGTTTCGAGTTTTGTCAGTGAAAGCACTCGCTGTTGGAGTTCGGGTAACTTATTGCTGAGGTAAGCCGCACCAACTAATGCCCCGATAGAGGTTCCCACCACGACATCGGGTTTAATCCCTGCATTATTGAGCGCATTAATCACACCAATATGCGCCCAACCTCGCGCCGCGCCACTGCCCAATGCCAAGCCAATTTTCAACGAGTCTTTCATGTATTTTCCATTTTTAAGAAACCCGTATCAGCGATAACCTGATGAAAAAATTAAAGATATAATAAGTCAAGCCGTTATGCTTTAGGAGTTATACAAATTCAGGTCACTATGATGGATATTTCAAGAATTTATCATAACAATTTTTTAATCACGCATAGCACTCATCCAGTTAAGCCTGGACAACCTGCTGCGGATAAAACCCAGCATAGTATTCAGGAAGATCGGCGGCAGCGTCGTGAACGACGTAAACGTAAGCAAAAAGCTGTGATTGAAAGACGGGTGTCATCAGAACGGCGCGGCCCATCATTCGATGCTGAGGCGTAGATTAAAGTTTTTTTAACGTCTTACGCTCAAACAGGCCCCATCTTCCTGTTTTGACTGCGCCACGTCTGATGCCATTCACTGGTGCGATGTAAAACAAATCACCATTCTGTCCCAATAATTGCCGTCTCACGCCACTGGCTTTAGCAATTTTGGCATTGGCTTTCATGTGCATTAATTCGCCATGAACAGGAATCGCACATTGCGGTTGCACCCACTGATACATGGTTTTCAATTCTTCACTGGCAGGGTGTCCTGAGGCGTGAATGGGTAACGCACTGTTATCCATATCAATCACATCCACCTGCATGGTCTTGAGTCGTTCAATCAATGATGCAATAGCCAATTCGTTACCGGGAATCACTTTGGAGCTGAAGATAACGGTATCACCGGGCGACAATTGCAAATCCCGAAAGCTGTTCAGACTTAATCGATTGAGCGCCGTACGAGGCTCTCCCTGACTGCCGGTCGCAACCAATAACACCGTATGTGCTGGCAAGTAACCCAAATGAGTCGAATCCACCGATGTTTTTACACTGGTCCACAAACCAACATTTTTGGCTGCTGAGACGGTATTGATTAGGGAGCGACCTAATAATCCAAGGTGTCGACCGGTCTCTTCAGCGATTCCTGCCAGGGTGTGTAATCTGGCGATATTGCTGCCAAAACACGCTACAACAACTCTGCCCTTGGCCTGTTCAACATGAAATTTCAGACCTTTATATAAATTAGCTTCGGATTCTGACCAGCCCTGTACATTGGCATTGGTGGAATCACAGACCATCGCATCAACCTGATATTCAGCTAACTTTTGAAATGTACTTGCATCGTAGGCTTGCCCAACCACCGGGCCTTTATCAAGCTTCCAGTCCGCGGTATGAAAAACTTTTCCTGCGGTTGTCGAGATGAGCAATGCATAAGGTTCAGGAATCGAATGCGTCAGTTTTAACCACTCCACTTGGAATACACCGATCTGTCGTTTGCCATCGGCTTCAACCACGATCACTGGCACTTTATCTGCAATACCTCGTTCAACCAGTTTACGTCGCAACATTTCGGCGGTAAAAGCAGTGGTATAAACCGGACAGCGAAAATATTCCCACAGATAAGGCACCGCACCAATATGATCTTCATGGGCGTGCGTAATAATCAGACCATCCAATTGTTGACGGCGATCAATCAGAAATTGTGGATCAGCCATCTGAATCGGTGGATTTTGACTATTGAGTGGCTCACCAAACTCATCCACCTCAGCCTGAAAAGTGACGCCACAATCTACAATCAACCAGCGCCCGTTATGTCCATATACATTCAGGTTCATACCAATCTCGCCACAGCCGCCCAGCGGTAGGAACCAAAAATCATCTTTTCCAGGTGTCATCCAGACCTCTTAATTCAGACTCCTCAATAGAAGTCAGTGTTCATTATTTTTCGGAGCAAAACGTGTAGTGATGTGACTGGTAATACTTTTCGCCAGTTCGTCTTCACTGAAAAAAACGGTACCAATACCATCTTTGGTCAACAACTTCGCCTCTGTCGCATTATACGTTCGCAATACAATCTCGATACCCGGATTCAGCTTTCTTGCTGTATCGGCCATTTGTCTTATATCGACAGGATCCGGTGTCGCGATCACCAACATGGCAGCATTGGCTATATGCGCCTGTATTAACACGGCCGGTTCAGCCGCATTACCGGCAACCGCAGCTATCCCCTGGTTACGCAAGGCTTCTACCTGCTCACGATTCTGTTCGGCAACAACATAAGGAATATCCCGTGCTTTGAGTGCTTCTGCTACACGACGCCCCACTCGACCAAACCCGACAAGTACCACCTGTCCTTTAAGAAATTTACTTTCTGTCGACATCGGCAGTTCAGCAAATGGATCCTGTCGACGTTCAAGCCTACGGGCTAAAAACGAACGCATTAATATCCATTTCCGCATAGGTTTTACAGCCGAGAATAACAAAGGGTTCAGTGCTATTGAAATAATGGCTCCGGCCAGCACCAGGTTCATACCCTCTTGCGGTAACAATCCCAGTGTCAACCCCAAGCCCGCCAGAATAAACGAGAACTCACCGATTTGCGCCAGGCTGGCAGCGACCGTTAACGCGGTATTCAGTGGATAACGAAATGCCAACGTTAACGCCATGGCGGCCATGGATTTGCCAATAATGATAATACTGACAACAGCAAGGACATGCAGCGGTTCTTCCAATAGAATTGCCGGGTCAAATAACATGCCCACTGCGACAAAAAATAAAACCGAAAAAGCATCGCGCAGAGGCAGAGATTCCTGTGCAGCACGATGGCTGAATTCAGATTCCCGCATCATCATGCCGGCAAAAAAAGCCCCTAAGGCAAATGACACGTTGAATAACAATGACGCCCCGTAAGCAATACTGATCGCTGCGGTAATGGTCGCTAATGTAAATAATTCACGTGATCCGGTGCCCGCTACCTGCCAGAGGATCCATGGAAAAAGCCTCCGACCAACAATTAACATCACGGCGACAAAGGCTGTCACCTGAAGCAGGATCTGACTGATGGTTTGCCACAGTGGTACATCTGAAATGGCGGTTGCATTGGCCCCCAAAATGCCTGCCAGTGCGGGCAATAAGACCAGCATCAATACCGTAGCCAAATCCTCAACCACCAGCCAGCCAACGGCAATGCGACCATTCATGGTGTCCAGCATGCCCTGCGCTTCCAGGCCTTTTAATAACACCACGGTACTGGCGCAAGATAACGATAACCCCAATACCAGTCCTTGCCCAAAAGTCCATCCCCAACTCATTGCCAGCATCGTGCCGAGTAACGTAGCAATAGACATCTGCACAATGGCACCCGGCAACGCAATACGTTTTACCGCCATCAGGTCATTAAGTGAAAAATGTAGCCCCACCCCAAACATCAGCAGCATGACGCCGATCTCGGAGAGTTGAATAGCGATATCCACATCGGCATGAAATCCGGGTGTACTGGGCCCAATAATAATTCCGGCCAGAAGATAACCAACCAAAGCCGGAATATTAATTTTTTCGGCGATGAACCCCAATACCAGCGCCAGACCAAAACCGGCAGCAATTGTGCTTATGAGAGGGACATGGTGCTCCATAGGACTCCGGCCACTTTCCTGCAACAAGACATTTTCGCGGCTTGTCTTGCTGAATTTTAAAAATTTCCTGCTTAATGAGTTTTACCGCTCAAACCAGGAAAACACAAGCTATGTTGAAGTTAACTCCAAGCTTGTTAAAACAGCTTTTAGGCAAGATTTGGCATAAAGGAAATATATGACTTAAATCAACAATGCTATACTTTGCGGCTGTTTACAGTTGAAAAAGCTGCAGGCTTTTAACTTATCCCAAACAATTAGAGGCAAACAGATGAATGAATCCAACCTTATGTCAGAAGGATTAACGCTCATGCTGACCGGCATGGGTTTTGTATTTGTGTTTTTGACAGTGTTAGTACTGGTGACAACATTGATGTCGTGGATTATTACCCGCTACGAAAAAAGTGTCGGCGTCCTTCCAGCAGAAGGTATTCCCGCTCCAACCGCAGTATTAGGCCAGCATCAGTCAGCGAATGCCAGGCAGCAATCCCAGTCTTCCCAAGATCCCAAAATACTCACCGTTTTATCCAGTGCAGTACACAAATATCGTAATCGTAAAAATAAGTGACAGCTGCCTAGTCGCTTCACGAATTAGTTTAATCACAAGGCCATAATATGACCGAAATAAAAAAATCACTTGGTATCACCGATGTAGTTCTGCGTGATGCGCATCAATCATTATTCGCAACTCGCCTCCGCCTGGATGACATGTTGCCAATTACTGACAAACTTGATCAAGTCGGCTACTGGTCTGTTGAAACCTGGGGTGGCGCCACATTTGATGCCTGCATCCGCTATCTCGGTGAAGATCCATGGCACCGTATTCGCAGTCTGAAAGCGGCCATGCCGAATACGCCGCAGCAAATGCTGTTACGTGGTCAGAATTTGCTCGGTTATCGTCACTATGCTGATGATGTTGTCCGTAAATTTGTTGAAAGAGCCGCCATCAATGGCGTGGATGTATTCCGTGTATTCGACGCGATGAATGACCCGCGTAACCTTGAAGTTGCGATTAAAGCAGTATTGGAAAACGAAAAACATGCGCAAGGCACCATGGCCTATACCATCAGCCCGGTACATGACTTGCAAATGTGGCTGGATATGGCGAAACGTATCGAAGACATGGGCGCTCATTCCCTATGTATTAAGGATATGGCTGGTTTGCTTAAGCCTTACAAAGCTTACGAACTTGTTAAAAGTCTTAAGCAAACCATTGATATTCCTATACATATGCAATCTCATGCAACCACAGGTCTGTCGACTGCCACCATTATGAAATGTGTTGAAGCCGGAATTGATAATGTCGATACCGCCATTTCATCCATGTCGATGACATATGGTCATTCAGCGACTGAATCTGTGGTTTCCATCTTCGAAGATACTGACCGTGATACCGGGTTAAATATCGAGTTGCTGGAAGAAATCGCTGCTTACTTTCGCGATATTCGTAAAAAATATGCCAAGTTTGAAGGCAGTTTACGCGGTGTTGATTCGCGAATTCTGGTGGCCCAGGTTCCCGGTGGCATGCTGACCAATATGGAAAGCCAGTTACGCGAACAGAATGCGCTGGATCGTATGGATGAAGTGTTACATGAAATACCGCGGGTTCGTGAAGATCTCGGCTTTATTCCCCTGGTTACTCCGACTTCGCAAATTGTCGGTAGCCAAGCGGTTATCAATGTATTGACCGGTGAACGTTATAAATCAATAACCGAAGAAACCCAGGGCATATTACGCGGCGAGTATGGCTCTGCCCCAGCACCGTTTAATGCCGAACTCCAAAAACGTGTGCTCAATGGCGAAGAAGCGATTACCTGTAGACCGGCTGATTTACTTGAAGCTGAAATGGAAAATCTGACCAGTGAATTAATCTCTCTTGCCGAGACAGACGACTTTAAACTGGAAGAAGGCGAAAGACAGATTGATGATGTTTTAACCTTTGCCCTGTTTAATCAAACCGCCATAAAATTTCTTAAAAACCGTGGCAATCCTGATGCCTTTGAGCCGTTACCAACGGCTGAATCAACTCACGAATCATCTACACCGGCTAAAACTGCAGGTGCCCCAGAAACCTACACCATCACGGTTAATGGCCAACAATATGTTGTTGAGGTCAATGAAGGTGGGGATATCGGCCAGATCGACAGTTCACAAGCTCCACAGCCAAGCCAACCGGCGGCAAGCGAAGGCGTTGCAGTCATAGCACCGTTATCCGGCAACATCTGGAAGATCATGGTTTCTCAGGGCCAAGCGGTCAATGAAGGCGATGTGTTACTCATTCTTGAAGCGATGAAAATGGAAACTCAGATTGTGGCCGAACATGGAGGTACGGTGACTTCTATTAATGTTAAACCAGGTGACACCGTCAAAGTCGGTGACACTCTCGTCTCAATCGCTTAAGGGCTACTCAAATGGATAAGTTATTACATCTATGGGAAGCCACAGGCTTCTATCAAATGCAGCTGGGTCAGGCCGTCATGATCCTGATCGGTATGTTGTTGTTATATCTGGCTATCAAGAAAAATTTTGAGCCTTTATTACTGGTTCCAATTGGTTTTGGTGGTGTGCTTGCCAATATCCCTGGAGCAGGATTGGCCGAAGCTGGTGGTATTTTGCATCTGTTTTATGTCGTCGGTATAGAAAGCGGCGCTTTTCCGTTAATTATCTTTATGGGTGTCGGCGCAATGACTGATTTTGGTCCTTTGCTCGCCAATCCGAAAACACTGTTTTTGGGTGCTGCCGCTCAATTTGGTATTTTTGCGACATTAATGGGGGCAGTAGTACTTTCATATTTCGGCATATTCGACTTCAGTTTAGCTGATGCTGCAGCCATTGGTATTATCGGTGGTGCAGATGGACCGACATCAATTTATGTCGCCAGTAAGCTCGCACCAGACTTGCTGGGAGCTATTGCTGTTGCCTCTTATTCTTATATGGCGTTAGTTCCATTGATTCAACCACCTATTATGCGTGCGCTGACCAATGAGAAAGATCGTAAAATCCGCATGCATCAGCAACGTCATGTGTCACAGCGGGAAAAAATTGTTTTTCCATTGGTTTTACTGATTCTGGTGGCCCTATTCCTGCCTGATGCTGCGCCATTATTAGGTATGTTCTGTTTTGGTAACCTGATGAAAGAATGTGCTGTAGTGGATCGTCTGAGCAATACAACACAGAATTCACTGATTAACACCGTTACCATTTTTCTCGGCTTGGCTGTCGGCTCAAAATTAAGCGCTGATAGCTTTTTGAATCAGATGACTTTGGGTATTTTGTTACTGGGCATGGTGGCCTTTTCTATCGGCACCGCATCTGGTGTCATCATGGCGAAAATCCTTAACAAGCTCACCAAAGAGCCGATCAATCCATTGATTGGGTCTGCGGGTGTTTCGGCTGTACCAATGGCGGCGCGGGTTTCCAATAAACTGGGACTGGAAGCAGATAAACATAACTTCCTGTTAATGCATGCAATGGGGCCCAATGTGGCGGGCGTAATCGGTTCTGCTGTGGCAGCCGGTATTCTGATTAATTACGTTACGAGCTAATCGGTATCGCTCTCTGAAATCTATTTTCAGGGAGCGATTTGCTTACCCTTGATAATTCTTACACCAGCTATCTGATTGCCAGAACCTCTTATTTCGCAAGCATAACCAGCAAAAGAGGCATGGGATTCAACCAGAGCGGTCCATTTATCTCCCTTGGCAAAATCCCCTTTCATATTGCTAAAGCTCAACCCAATGCTCTGCAATTTAATCACCACATCGTTGTGCGACATGCCTGGCTTGATTTGCTGACAAGCAGACTTGATCTTGTCAGTCTCCCAAAGATAATAAACTGGGTATACCATAACCAGTACAATTAAAAGCTGTATTAATCTAACTAGCATTTTCATGGCAATGTTTCCTTTCATTGAGCCATTTTCAGTTTGTTGATTGTAGAGCTATTCACGTTGATAAAGCGTGACCCATAGAATGTTTTTCACTAAATATCAGGATCCCCAAATGACCAACGAAATCACCACCGTGCACATCACCAAAAGTCCGGTTGAACTGTTCAAGATCCTTAAGTTTGAAGGTATTGCCAACAGTGGTGCCGAGGCCAAAAATATCATCGCTGAAGGACACGTTAAAGTAAACGGTGAAATTGAAACCCGTAAACGCAAGCAAATGGTTGCAGGCGATATTTTTCAAATTGGTGACGATAGCTGGCAATTAGTGGATTGACATAATCTCACTTTCGTATATGATTTTTCAAATATATGAATTATCGAATATGAAGTCACTATGGATTTACTGAGCTTTCACAAATGCCTGGCAGATGAAACCCGTCTGCGTATTGTATTGTTGATTGTAGATCAGGATGAATTGTGTGTTTGTGAACTGATTTCAGCGCTGCAGATCAGTCAGCCCAAAATTTCACGACATTTGGCTTTGCTCAGAAAAAATGGACTATTGAATGACAGACGCCAGGGGCAATGGGTGTATTACCGACTTAACCCTGATCTCGCTGCATGGGCAATGAAGTCCATCACCGCAGCCTATCAAAGCAAGCCGAATTTTTTCATAGATGATGTAGCGAAGTTACAACGCCTGGGTAATTGCTGCTAAAAATTTTAACTCGACATATATGGATAATCATATATTATGATCAGAACACCGATAAAACTCTTATTCATCTGAACGCATAATGCCTGTCGTAGCATCTTGACTGAAGCCATATGTCGTCAGCGAGCGGGAGACAAATACATTGTTGCCAGTGCGGGCAGCCATCCTGCCGGTAAGATCTTTCCTGAGACGCTGGCAAAATTAACCGAGTACGGCTACAGCATCGACGGTTTGTACAGTAAATCATGGGATGACTTAAGTGAATATCAGGCTGATATCGTTATCACGGTTTGCGATCAAGCAGCAGGTGAAAGTTGTCCTGTCTGGTTTGGTAAAGCGGTTAAAGGTCATTGGGGGCTTACTGATGCGTCAAAAATTGTGGACCCTGCTCAGCGTCAGCAAAGCTTTGAAGAATTGATCAATCTGCTTGAAACCCGTATTGATGCTTTCCTGCAATTACAACCAGCTGAATTATCAGCCGACAATCTTAGTATAGAACTCAAACGCATAGGAGCCATGAACTGATGGGCATATTTGAACGTTATTTATCCGTTTGGGTTGGTCTAAGCATTATTGTCGGTCTGATTTTTGGCAATCTGTTTCCGGGTATATTCAATCTGATCGCCGGTTTGGAATATGCTCATGTCAATCTGCTGATTGCGATCTTTATCTGGTTGATGATTTACCCGATGATGGTGCAGGTAGATTTCACAGCAATTAAAGATGTCGGAAAACGTCCCCAGGGAATATGGCTGACACTGGTGATCAACTGGCTTATTAAACCCTTCACCATGGCCGCTTTAGGCTGGCTGTTTTTTAAAGTCTTTTTTGCCGGATGGGTCGATCCGCAATCGGCTGATGAATATATCGCTGGAATGATTCTGCTAGGTGTAGCTCCCTGTACCGCGATGGTGTTTATCTGGAGTCAGCTGGTCAAAGGTGATGCCAATTACACGTTGGTCCAGGTCTCGCTTAACGACATTATTATGATTTTTGCTTTTGCCCCGATTGCAGCCTTCTTGCTCGGTATCACTGACTTAACCGTACCGTGGGAAACCTTGCTGATCTCGGTGGTGTTATATGTTTTATTACCACTGATAGCAGGCTTTTTTACTCGCCAACACATTACCAAAAACAAAGGTTTACCTGCTCTCAACAACTTTTTGAATCATATCAAGCCATGGTCCATTTTGGGTTTGTTGGCTACGGTGATTTTGTTGTTCGGTTTTCAGGCCGAAACCATTTTGCAACAACCTTTTATTATCATACTGATTGCTATTCCTCTGCTGATTCAAACCTATGGGATCTTTGCTTTGGGTTATGTTGCAGCCATTAAAATGCGCCTGCAACATGACGTGGCTGCTCCCGCCTGTTTAATTGGCACATCAAATTTTTTTGAAATGGCCGTCGCTGTTGCCATTTCATTATTTGGTCTGCATTCCGGCGCCGCTCTGGCAACCGTGGTTGGTGTTCTGGTCGAAGTCCCGGTAATGCTGACATTAGTCTATTTTGCCAATCGCACGCGGCATTGGTTTCCACTCAACAATAAAGGGTCATCATGACTATCAAAGTAGGTATTAATGGTTTCGGCCGAATTGGCCGTTTATGTTTACGTGCTGCCTGGGATTGGACCGACATTGAATTTATACAGCTCAATGATCCTGCAGGCGATGCCGAAACCCATGCACATTTAGTCAATTTTGATTCAGTGCATGGTCGCTGGAATCACCATGCAGAAGCCAGTGGCAATAATATTATTATCGGTGATAAAACCCTGACCGTAACCGCCAATAAAGCCCTAGATGATACTGACTGGTCCGGCTGTGATGTGGTGATAGAAGCCTCTGGCAAAATGCGCGACACTGCATTGTTGCAGGCCTATCTGAATCAGGGCGTTAAACGTGTGGTGGTCACCGCGCCGGTTAAACAACCTGATGTTTTGAATGTTGTGATGGGTGTGAATGATGATTTATATGATGCAAATAAACACACTATCGTGACTGCCGCCTCCTGCACTACTAATTGTCTGGCTCCTGTAGTTAAAGTCATTCATGAACAACTGGGTATCAAGCATGGCATGATTACCACCATCCACGACCTGACCAACACTCAGTCAATTATGGATACTCCCCATAAAGATTTACGTCGGGCGCGTATGTCAGGCACCAATTTGATTCCAACCACCACCGGCAGCGCCACCGCCATTACCGAAATTTTCCCTGAACTGAAAGGCCGACTCAACGGACATGCTGTGAGAGTTCCATTAGCGAATGCCTCATTAACTGACTGTGTTTTTGAAGTTGAGCGAGCAACCACGGTGGAAGAAGTCAATGCATTGCTGAAAGTGGCAGCAGAGAATGAACTCAAGGGTATTTTAGGCTTCGAGGAAAAACCGCTGGTATCCAGTGATTATCGGGGCGATCCGCGTTCCAGTATTGTTGATGCCCTCTCCACCATGGTCACCAATCAAACTCAAGTGAAAATCTATGCCTGGTATGACAATGAATGGGGTTACAGCATGCGAACCATGGAACTGGTTCGTAAAGTAGGAATGAGCTAAGTCATCTCGCCCGCCGAAAGGTCATGTTATAACGATAAGCCCCGGTCAATGCATGTTGACCGGGCTTTAACGTTAAAACGCCATGATAATATCGCCTCGCCTCGCGCCCCCAGACAATCACATCACCATGTTCTAATGGTATTCGCTGCTTTGGATCATTCCTATTGGCTCCGCCAAACTGAAACACTATGGGCAACCCTAAAGAGACAGAAACTATAGGCTTTGAAAAATCCTGCTCATCCTTATCCTGATGCAATCCCATTTTTGCACCGACTTCATAGCGGTTCATTAGACACACATCAGGAGTGAAATCATTGAACCCGGCCAACTGAGCGGCTTGTTGGGCGAGTTGCTCAAAACATAACGGCATCGCTGGCCAGGCTTGCTGCGTCTCAGGGTCAACTTTACTGTAATGGTAACCCTTTCGATCTGTATGCCAGCCAACTTCACCACAATTGGTAATTGCCGCAGACATTGAATAACCACCCGGTGTCTGCATTTTGCGAAAAGGTGACTGTGTTTCGATATGCGAAATAGCATTAAACAGCTGTTCTGCTTGCGTCAAAGCAAAGTTTTTTAATAAAAACACATCTGGCAATATCTGCTCAGCATCAGGGGCTATCAAATCGGCAAATAAATCTGCCATTCTCATTTTGTCAGTACAAGCCTTTCGCGACGCAGCAGTACTTGTTTGCTTTCGACTCCCCATCGATACCCCGAAAGAGATCCGTCTTTGCGAATCACTCGGTGACACGGGATGATCACTGCTATCTTATTTGCCCCGCAGGCACTGGCAATCGCTCTGACTGCTCCTGGATTTTGCAATTTTTCAGCAATATCGCTATAGCTTACCGTGGTTCCTGACGGAATTTCCCGCAAGGCTTGCCAGACTTTTTTTTGAAAAACCGTACCACGCAAGTCCAAATCAAATTCAGTATTTTTTTGCGGGTTATGAATGACTTCAATCACTTTGGAGAGTGTATTTTTAATACCCTTTCCACCATCAATACACTTTGCATCCGGAAACTGTTTCTGCAGACTTTCCATCATCTGTTTTGGGGATTTTCCCAAATAAACTGCACATATACCCTTGGCAGATTCTGCGGTAAGTACATGGCCAACCGGACTGATGCCAATAGCAAAATGAATACTCTCAGATACTGGCGCAACGATTTTCATTTCACTGGCCACCATTGACTGTCCTCTGTTCACGTTACGTTCACCCTTCAAATGTTAGCTTACATTGTTTATAACAATTCCTTTGTCACTTTAACAGTAAGGAATTTGCCGATGCACACAGATTAAAATTCTATTAAGCTGTAATGATTATGGGAAATTTTCCTGGACACTGATATGAAACTGAAAATAATTCTACTGTTACTTTGCACCCCCATACTGGCTAACGCCGGTGCTATTTCTCAACTTGGTACTGGAGATCCACTAAAACTGGTTTACCAGGAAATGCTTTACCAATATCAGGTGGGTCTGGAATTACATAAACAATACGACTTCAAGCAGCCGATTGATGTGATGCAGTGCAAAAATCAGCATGGATATATTCAGACCCGGGCCAGATCGATGGTTGGTACTGCCAATCAGGTAGAAGAAGAAATTCGCAGCGATGTCATTGATGCGGCATGGTTCGCATTAAATTGCTCACGTTGCGGAAGTGCGGTGGATAGTTGTGACGCCGTGCCGGAAAAACTGGAATTCCTTAAATCCCTGCTTGAAGCCAAACAAAAAGCGAAAAATTTACAACAATAAATTCTAAGAGCATCACCAACCAGTAAACCAGCTTTTTTAGACCATACTGCATAGTGGTTAACGATTTGCAGTCTCAACTGATGGTTCTTGGAACAGGCTCATCTTCAACTCTTACTTCACTAATCACCTTTATTTCCTTTTATGCCAGAGGTATTTCATGAGCCAATCGCAGGATATTACTTTGCTGTCTCCAATCAAAATAGGCAATCTGCACCTAAAAAACCGTATGATCATGGCGCCCTTAACCCGCAATAGAGCCGGTGATGGTCTCGTGCCCACCGAAATGAATGTCACTTATTACCGGCAACGTGCCAGTGCAGGTCTGATTATCAGTGAAGGCTCGCAAATTGCCGATGATGCACTGGGTTATCCATTAACACCCGGCATTCATTCTGAAGCACAGATAGCCGGTTGGAAGCTTGTGACTGATGCTGTACATAAAGAAGACGGGTTAATCTTTATGCAACTCTGGCATTGCGGCCGGGTTTCGCATAGTTCCATGTTGCCAAATGGCATGAAACCGCTTGCCCCCTCTGCGATTAAACCGGCTGGTGAAGTCTATACCTATGAAGGTATGAAACCTTATGAAACACCTCAGGCGATAGAAACAGCAGATATCCCCCGTATTATTGAACAATATCGCCATGCAGCGTGTTGTGCCGTAGAAGCCGGTTTTGATGGCGTTGAAATTCATGCTGCGAATGGGTATCTATTGGATCAGTTTTTGCGTGATGGAACCAATCAACGTCAGGATCAATATGGTGGCAGTATCGAAAACCGAGCTCGCCTGATTATGGAAGTCACTGCGGCTGTCTGTGAAATATGGGCTCCTGAAAAAGTCGGTATTCGTCTCTCCCCGCTACAACCTTTTAATGATTTATATGATTCCAATCCTGAAGCCACTTTCAGCTATGTGGTGAAGGCTCTCAATAAATTTGGATTGGGCTACTTACATCTCACTGAGATGGGCGCAGAAAACCCGGGCGTTGCCGGACCTTTTTTTGAGATCAGTTCATTACGTAAATTATGGAATGGTGTCTTCATGACCAATAGTAATTATGATCATGAATCCGGGAACAAAGCTTTGGGTGAAAATGAGGCGGATCTGATTTCGTTTGGAAAACTGTTTATTGCCAACCCGGATCTGCCAGAGCGTTTTGCAAAAAACGAGTCGTTGAACGAACCTGAACCTGAAAGCTTTTATGGTGGTGATGAAAAAGGTTATATCGATTATCCTTTCCTCAAACAGGCCTAACTCTGTTTAAATTACGCAAAAAACCGGCGATTGCCGGTTTTTTTGTGTTGCCAAGCAGCAGTGCCACTGAAAAATAATTGTTGCTGAATCACTTAATCCTTAAAAAGGCAGCAAACGAGTGTGCAATAATTCTCTTTACACTTGTTCAAGGATTAACATGGATTTTATCAATACACTGTTCCTACTCGGCGGCCTGCTCATTGCTTTGAGCATTCTTGGCAGTCGACTTTCATCGAAATTTGGCCTGCCTTTACTGATTATCTTTTTGGCCCTGGGCATGTTGGCAGGCGAAGAAGGCATTCTGGGTATTCAGTTTGATGATTACTCAATGGCGTTTTTGATAGGTCATCTCGCCTTAGCCATGATCCTGCTGGATGGTGGTTTACGCACAAGACTCAAAACCTTTCGCGTCGGTTTTAAACCGGCATTATCCCTCGCGACATTAGGCGTGTTGTTGACCAGTGGCAGTGTCGGTTTTCTTGCCATGTGGGTGTTTGATCTGAGTTTATTTGAAGGGTTACTGATTGGTGCCATTGTGGGTTCCACCGATGCAGCGGCGGTATTTTCCATGCTCAGTGGTCGCGGTATCAACCTCAATGAACGAGTTGGTGCCACCCTGGAAATTGAATCCGGCACCAACGACCCGATGGCGATTTTCCTGACGATTATGTTGGTGGAGGTGCTGGTTGGTGAAATCGGTACCCCGCTCGAAACCATTCTATTTTTTGTTCAGCAATTTGGTTTTGGTCTGATTATTGGCCTCGGCGGTGGCTGGTTAATAGCCAGATTACTCAGTTGGCTGGATCTGGCGCCGGGACTCTATGCCATGCTGGCACTGGCACTGGGTTTTAGTGTGTTTGGACTTACCGGCGCGGTTGGCGGCAGTGGCTTTTTAGCGATTTATCTTTGTGGCCTGATGATTGGTAATCGACCAGGGCGGCATTTAAATTTCATTCTTCCGGTACACGATGGTCTGGCCTGGCTCAGTCAAATTGGTCTTTTCCTGATATTGGGCCTGTTAGTAAATCCGAGTGAGTTGCTGCAATATGCTCTACCTGCTTTAGTGATTGCTTTGGCATTAATTTTTGTGGCCAGACCCCTTGCAGTATTACTTTCAGTCAAACCATTCTTTCGCTTTCGCTGGCGAGAAATCGGCTTTATCTCCTGGGTGGGTTTACGAGGTGCAGTCCCCATTGTATTGGCTATCTTTCCAGTGATTGGTGGTGTGGAAAATGCGTCTTTATATTTCAACGTCGCTTTTGTGGTGGTATTGCTTTCATTGTTAATTCAAGGCAGCACATTGTCGTTGATGGCACGTTGGATGCGCGTTGAAGTCCCTGTGGGGATTAAGCCAAATCATCGTGGTGCATTGGGGATAATGCCAGAAAATGATTATGAGCTGTTTGTTTATCGCATTGAAAACCAACAACTCGATGGTCAAGCAATCCGCTTAATAAGGTTTCCATCTGGCACGCTGATTTCAGCATTATTTCGCAATCATGTCATGCTGCATCCTAAAGGCAGTACCGAATTGAAACTTAATGACACGATATGCGTGATCAGCCGTAATGAAGATTTGGATGCACTGAACCAAATCTTTAGTGGTCATTCCAAACTGAAACAAAAAGAAGCGTTTTTCGGCTCATTCAATATTCGCGGTGATGCACTACTTTCCGATGTCGCCAAAGCCTATGGACTGGTTATCAGTTCAGCCGAACATGGTATGACTGTTAGTGATTTTATTTCGCGGCGTGTGGGAGGACATCCGGTCGTTGGTGATGATGTTGACTGGCATGGCATCCACTGGGTGGTCAATGAAGTGGACGGCGATAAAATCATCAAAATCGGATTGAGGCTTTATTAACCGCGATAAAAATTAAACAAGCCCTAGAGATTTTGATAAATTTGCAATACACCATTAATCACAAACTGCACCGCAATCACTGAAAGGATAATGCCAAAGATCCGCGTGATAATCTCTTTACCGGTTTCGCCCAGATAACGCACCAGAAAGTGGGAATAAACCATCGCCAGATAACAGGAACCGGTTGTCAGAATAATAGCAGCAAACACCAGTAATAAATGCCAGGCTGTTGGCGCTTCGCTGGTCAGTATCATCACCGTGGCGATAGCCCCGGGACCACTCATAAAGGGGATTGCCAGAGGAATCACAGAAATATCCTTGGCAATCTTGCCCTCAATTGCCGGATCAGAAGCACTGCTGGTTTCACCTTCATCCAGTCCTTTATGAATCATGCTCATGGCAATACCAAATAAAATCAGGCCGCCGGCAATGCGAAATGCCTCAATGGTAATACCAAATATCTTGAATATCAGGCCACCCAGCAAAGCAAAGACAAAAAACACTCCGGTCGCAATCAGACTTGAACGTTTAGCCACAGCTTTGCGAGTGGCTTCTGAAGTTCGTGGCAACAGCGAAACAAACATAAACGCTGTGGTCAGTGGATTCACTATGACAAACAATGCTGCTATCGTAATGATCCAATAGTCGAACAAGACACCAGCATTCATAGCGAACTCCATAATCTAAACGCTTATCCTCTCATAAATTAAAGAACATTAAACGACTAAACAGTTCGTTATATCAGGCAAACTGGCCATTACGATAATCAGCAAAGGCCTGTTCCAATTCAGCGCGGGTATTCATCACAAAGGGTCCCGCCCGCTCAACCGGCTCGTTAATTGGTTTTCCAGCTACAACAATAAAAGTACTGTCCTGCTCTGCTTCCACTTTTACTGAATCACCTTCTTTTAATACCGCCAGTTGGGAGGCACCGATCGAAGTGGGTTTATCACCAATACTGACACGCCCTGCTGCAACGTAAACAAAAGCATTATGTGTTGATGGTATTTGGTCTTCAAACACACTGCCGGCTGGTGCATCGATCACAAAATACACCGGTTCGACAAAACTGTTATCAATCACGCCTTTGGTGCCATTGATGGTTTGACCGGCAACGACTTTCACCGTTAAACCCGCTTCACGGGTTTCTATCGCGATCTCACCGGCCGCTTTTTCCTGATATCGCGGTGCCATCATTTTCTGGCTGGCTGGCAGATTCACCCATAACTGGAAACCGGCCAATAACCCAGCTTCCTGTTCAGGTTTTTCCGAATGGATAATACCGCGTCCAGCTGTCATCCACTGCACGCCACCACTTTCAATTACTCCTGCATTACCGGCGCTGTCTTCGTGGCGCATCTTGCCAGCCAACATATAGGTGACTGTTTCAAAACCACGATGCGGATGCGGTGGAAAACCGGCAATATAGTCTTCTGGTTTATCGCTGCCAAACGCATCAAATAATAAAAACGGGTCCAGCATATCGATTTCATGCGAGGCAATTAAGCGTCTTAACGTTACCCCTGCTCCATCCGAAGTCATTTGTCCACGGATCCATTTTTTTACTTCACGTTGTTGTGCCATGATGACCTCCTTACGCCGCTATCAATGCAGCCAATTTATCGCTGCTTTCCGGCTGTTCAAAATAGTGGTTGGCATTGACCAGTGTGACATCAGTAATACCAATAAACTGCGTAAAAAATTTAAGATACTGACTGGCAAAATCCACATCACTTTCCAGCGGAACACCACCGGATGCCATTACCAGATAGACCTTTTTATTTTCCAGTAATCCAACGGGACCGTTTTCAGTGTAACGAAAAGTTTCACGGGCTCTGGCAACCAGATCAATCCAGGCCTTGAGTGCTGCCGGTATACCAAAGTTATAAATAGGTACGGCCATTACCATGACATCCGCCGCTTTAACTTCGTTAATCAGCTGGTCTGACAAGCCAAGAATATCTTTTTGTGTATCACTGCGATCTTCGGGATCAGTAAAGTTGGCGTTGATCCAGTCTTCATCAACAAACGGCAATCCTGAAGCCACATCACGTTGTTGCAATGTCACATCATGTTGACCAGCTAAAATTTCGGTTAATTGCGTTGAAACAGCCCGGGTCAATGAACCGTCATAACGGCTGCTGGCGTTAATATGTAATACGTTTAATTGTGTCATCATTAAATTCCTCTGTTACGTGCAGCAAAAGCCGCATCAATAGAAAAGCGTTTTGCACCCTGACTCACCAACACTAAAAACCCACCGGCAATCGCGAAATTTTTCATAAACAAAATATTTTGCATCTGATCGGCAAAATCAAGATGAAAAAACAGCGCCGATAAAATTGAAAAGCCAGCAAGTAAGAAAGCTACGATACGTGTTTGAAAACCAACAATAATTGCTAATGCCCCAAGGATTTCAGTGACAATAACCACCGGTAGTAAAGCAGGTGAAAGCCCCATCGCTGACATATATTGAGCAGTCCCTTCATAGCCAGCACCAAGCTTGCTGAAACCTGCCGTGAGAAAAAGCAGGGAAAGAAAAATTCGCCCTGCCAGATCGGTAATATTGCTAAACATGTTTTTTGAATCCTTTATTAATTAACTACGGTGCCATTTTATAGTTCTTGTAATTTTGATAAAGAGTGCTATAAAGAAATTATTGTTGATAAATAAAGAACAATATGAGGATGTGTTGATGAACCAGATTGAAGATATGCAAACCTTTAAACGGATTGTGGAGGCTGGCAGTATCAGTCTCGCTGCTGAGCAACTTGATACCGTTAAATCCGCTGTCAGCCGTCGGCTGAAGGATTTGGAAAAGCGGCTGAATGTCACCTTGCTGCAACGCACGACCCGAAGACAAACACTTACTGAAGCCGGGCACCGTTATTATCAACATTGTTTACGCCTGCTGGACGATATCGCCGAAGCTGAGGCACAGATCTCTGATATTGAAGCCGAACTCAGCGGTAAATTGCGGATCTCGGCCCCGGTGTCGTTCGGTCTGATGCATTTGGGACCGGCCTTACAGGAATTTCAGTTGATACACCCACTCATTGAAATGTCGATCGACTTTAATGATCGGCTGGTAGATTTGGTTGCAGATGGATTTGATTTGGCCATCAGGATAGCCAAGCTGGAGGATTCAACGTTGATTGCCAAAAAACTGTCTTCTACACGCCTTGTGGTCTGTGCCAGTCCGGAATATCTGAGCTATCATGGCACCCCTGTCATCCCCACCGATCTCACCAACAATCAGACGGTTCTGCATTATCGGAATACCTCTGAAAGCTGGCAGTTTCAGCAGGATGGCAGCCCGATTAACTTGCATTTACAAGGCAAACTTACCGCTAATAATGGCAATTTTCTTTGTGATGCTGCCATTGCCGGACAGGGCATCATCACCTCACCAGACTTTATCTGTTATCAGGCAGTGCAGTCTGGACAACTACAGGTAATCTTGCGGGATTATATGCATGACAACGAGCTCGGTATCTTTGCGGTCTATCCTCAAACCCGTTACCTGCCCAGACGCAGCCAGATCCTCATTGCCTATTTACAGAATTATTTCGCACGTAATGCCCCCTGGCTGGATTGCTGAACCAATTGACAGCCTGCAGAGACAATGCTCAACTGTGCCCCATAAAAATAAGCCTTACTAATATAGAGAGAGATAACTGATGACTGAAATCTATGGTGCACAACACCGCCAGTTACAGCAGGAATTCAATAAAGAAAAGCTCGCCGATCGGGTTGGTGAGGCCATTATCACGGACTACATTACCGACCAGCATCGTGAGTTTATCGCCAGCCGTGATTTCTTTTTTCTGTCGACGGTGGATCATCGCGGTTTTCCCACCTGCTCATACAAAGGCGGCGATATTGGCTTTGTGAAAATCCTCGATGACAAAACGCTGGCATTTCCCAGTTTGGATGGCAATGGCATGTATCTGTCGATGGGTAACATTGATGCCAATAAAAAAATTGGCATGTTGTTTATCGATTTTGAGACTCCGCATCGCGTCAGAGTCCATGGCACTGCTGAGTTAAGTCGTGATCCAGCCGATCTGGCGTTGTTCCATGAAGCAGAACTGGTGGTTAAAGTGACCATAGAGGATATGTTTCAGAACTGCCCGCGTTATATTCATCGTTATAAACGCATCAGCGAATCACGTTACGTACCCAAAGCAGAGCATGAAACCCCGTTGCCAGTTTGGAAACGTCTGGACGCGGTTCAGGATGTTATTGATGATAAGGAAAAAGCTAAAGTGGCTCTGGAAGGCGGCATTATCACCATGGAAGAATATGCAGCTTTACTACAAAACGGAGAAGCGTAAATCATTGAAAAATAAGTGGTTTGCGCACCACTCTGTCTCATCTCTACCACATTGATAGTTACGGAAAAATTCCTGTAAACGATCAATGCCCGACAATTCTAGTGTCCGGGTATTGATCGTATTTAATTCCAAAAACCCCGCTTGAAAATCCTCAAATTGAAGCGAATACTCGATCATCCAAAGCCTTAGGGTATGTTTATCTTTGATAGTCGCCTCTCTGTTGTGACTGAGAATATACCAATCAAGGCGCGAGAAATGTCGTTTAGTCATTCGAAATAAATGACGAACAAACAGACCCTAAACTTGAGGATAACCACTATGATTTCGATTCGCCCGAGTGCAGTTGCAGGTTTGTATTATCCCGCCCGATCGACAGAGCTTGAGGACCTGTTGGCCAAACAGTTTGATAAGCCTTCCGACCATATTCACCACCGCGCTAAAGCGCTTATTGTGCCACATGGTGGTTATTTCTATTCCGGTCAGGTCGCTGCAAAAGCTTATCAATCTTTGATGGAAATCGCCGATGATATTGAACGAGTCATTTTAATTGGTCCTTCTCATCGATCGGATTTTAAGGGTGTTGCATTGAGTGAAGCTGATTATTTTGCAACCCCGATAGGAAGCATAGCGGTAGACAAAAGAATCTATCCACAGTTAAGCCGTATTAAAGGGGTGGAAACCTACGAAAGTCCACATGACAACGAACATTGCCTGGAAGTGCAGTTACCTTTTTTACAGCATTCGTTAAATAATTTTGAAATTGTGCCGTTGCTAACCGGCAAAGCCAACTCGTCACTGATTGCTGATGTGTTGGGTACGGCGACCAAAGATGCAAAATCGTTAATCGTGATCAGCTCTGATCTGAGTCACTATCTGGATTATGAAACTGCCCGCAAGATAGACCAATATACTTCACAGGCAATTATCAGCATGGATAACCATGATATTGATAAATTTCATGCCTGCGGTTGTGATGCGATCCGGGGCTTTCTGGAATACGCCCGAAATGAAAACATGTCAGGTCAAATCATGTCCTTGAGCAACTCGGGTGATGTGGTTGGCAAAAAAGACAGTGTTGTGGGTTATGGCGCTTATCTGTTTGAATAATATTAAGGTTGTTTCACCGCCCGGTTCACTGCATCGACAACGGAATGACATACCCATGCACCAGGCTGGCGAATTTTTTCTTCGTCGCCTGGTGCATACTTTCCTGTTTGCACCAGACAAGCCCTTAACCCAGCAGCCAAAGCCCCTTCCACATCAGCAAAAGCATCGTCACCAATCATCAACACTTCTTCTGCTGTAAATCCGGTTGACTCAACCGCTGTCTGAAAAAAACCTTTGGCTGGTTTACCCAAGATCTCAGCTTCTACATCACAGGCATATTCAAGCGCAGTAATAAAAGGACCGGCATCCAATAGCAGTTGGTCATTTTGCCGAAAATAACGATTCAGCCCAATACCTAATAAAGGTGCGCCATCCATTATCAGCTGAAATGCCCGGTTCATGTTCTCATAAGTAAATCCCTCAGCCGCATCCGCTACCACAACAGCATTGGGGGAATTCTGGTCCAGATCGGCAAATTCCGGACGCAACTTTTCATGCACCAGACAATAGGGACGTAATTGGCGTTGCTGCAATGCTAATCTCACCGCTCCCGGCGCGGTAAGAACCTCATCCACACTCAGATCAAACCCCATTTGCAGCAGGGCTTGCAACGTGTCGGTACTGGTGCTGCGGGAAGTATTGGTCACAAAGCGCACTACGACTTGCTCATTGCGTGCCAGATGAAGTGCTTCAATGGCACCTCTAATAGGCGTGTTATCCTCATGCAATACACCGCTGATATCAAATAAAATCGCTTTTATCATCAAAGTCACCTCGGTATGTCACCTATTATAAATTATGCGCGGTTAAACCAAGACACACAATTGCGCAGTCCAATTTGGCTTTTTTGCATTTATGGACTCGCGTTCAATCCTGGACTTGTTGATCTTTCCTCACCACCACTACTGGAGACTATGAAAAGATCAACAGGCCTTATTAAACGCGATAGAATGGCGGCCTTTTACACTCTACCAGTCACAGGTTACGCTTATGAAAGCTCCACAGGTCGGATTTGTCAGTCTCGGTTGCCCCAAAGCATTGGTCGACAGTGAACGCATTATTACCAAACTGCGCTCTGAAGGATATGAGATTTCTGCTAACTATGACGATGCCGACTTAGTGGTAGTCAATACCTGTGGGTTTATTGATTCTGCCGTTGAAGAATCGCTGGAAAGTATCGGTGAAGCCATAGCACATAATGGAAAAGTCATTGTTACCGGTTGTCTGGGCAGTCGTGATAATAGCATTCGTGAAAAACATCCACAGGTTCTGGAAATCACCGGGGCTCACGCGCTGGAAGAAGTCGTTGGTGCGGTACACAAACATCTTCCACAACCCCATGATCCTTTTATCAGCCTGGTGCCACCAGAAGGCATCAAACTCACTCCACGCCATTACGCCTATCTGAAAATTTCCGAAGGCTGTAATCATCGTTGTACGTTCTGCATTATCCCTTCGATGCGTGGTGACCTGGTCAGTCGACCAGTGAATCAGGTCATAGCAGAAGCCAAACGGCTGGCTGACGCTGGCGTAAAGGAAATTCTGGTTATTTCGCAGGACACCAGCGCTTACGGCGTCGATTTGAAATACGCAGAATATGAGTGGCAAGGCGAAAAAATCGCTACCCGCTTCACCGCCATGGCTAAAGCACTAGGCGAGCTCGGCATCTGGGTGCGTATGCATTATGTTTATCCTTATCCGCATGTTGATGATGTCATTCCATTGATGGCTGAAGGCAAAATTCTGCCGTATCTGGATATTCCATTTCAGCATGCCAGCCCACGTATTCTGAAATTAATGAAACGTCCGGCCTCCTCTCAGAATAATCTCGAGCGTATTCAGGCTTGGCGGGCGATTTGTCCTGACATCACCTTACGCAGTACCTTTATTGTAGGTTTTCCTGGTGAAACTGAAGCTGAATTTGAAGAGCTGCTGGATTTTCTGGATCAGGCACAACTTGATAAAGCCGGTGCGTTTAAATACTCTCCCGTTAACGGTGCGGTAGCCAATCAACTGCCCGATCCAGTTGCCGAAGAAATCAAGGAAGAACGACTGGCGCGCTTTATGGCCAAACAAGCCGAAATCAGTGCACAGCGTTTGCAACAGAAAGTTGGCAAACGTGATTTTGTGATCATTGATGAGGTGGTTGAAGAAGGTGCGGTCGGCCGTAGCCGTGCTGATGCGCCGGAAATTGATGGTCAGGTATTTATCGACCATGCGACACATTTAAACGTTGGCGATATTGTTGAAGTGGAATTTGAAGAGGCCGATGAGCATGACCTCTGGGCAAGACTGGTATAGAACTTAATTTATCTTTGATCGTAATAACTATTACAGCGAGGTCGATATTAAACTGCAAGGGCGTTGGCGAACATTCAGCAGGATGGTTACATCAACTCATCTCCTGTAGTTGTGTCGATAAAAAATAAATTGCCCTAAGAACTAATACGGTTTTTCCCGGAGTCTTTAGATTGATAAAGTGCGTTGTCGGCACGAATCGATAAGCGCATGGCTGATTCGCCCTGCCGTAACTGTGCCACACCAAAACTGGTAGTGATCGTCGCACGTTTATCCAGTTTGGCATCGACGATATGTTGGCGTAGTTTTTCGGCAGTATGTGCTGCGGCTTCAAGAGCAGTATTGGGTAACAGAATCATAAATTCATCGCCCCCCCAGCGTGCCAGCAAATCAATTTCACGGATATTCTTTTTCAACAACCGGCTCATCTGGACCAAAACCATATCGCCATTGGCGTGGCCAAACTCATCATTGACGACTTTAAAATCATCTATATCCAGCGCAATCACCGATAACGGTTGATGGAAACGTTCAGCACGCTCGACTTCGAGTTCCAGTGTTTTTTCCAACCGGTAACGATTGGCTACGCCAGTTAGCGTATCCGTCTCAGCTAACCGTTGAACTTCAGCAATTTTACTTTCCAGCTCGGCATTAGTTTGAATAAGTTGGTGAGTACGCTCTTCCACCAAATCTTCCAGCGAATGATTCTGTTGTGCCAATCGCTCCAGATTGAGTTTGCGCTCATTAATGTCCCGGTGCGCCCCAATCATCCTGGCGACAGAGCCATCTTCATTCCATTCAATGATTCTGGCGCGATCTTCTATCCACACATAACTATTATCAGACTTACGCAGGCGGTATTCAATCTGGTAGGTACTTGCGTGATTCTTAATATAATTATCAAAATGTTTTAAAACGCGTTCACAATCTTCTGGGTGCAGGCATTGTTCCCAAAATGCGACTGTGGCAGGAATGTTTTCGCCTGTATAACCCAGCATCCGAAACCAACCCGGACTACGATAAACGTATCCTGTGTTGGCGTGCCAATCCCATACGCCATCACTTATTATGTCCAATACGACCTGTAGACATTCGTCATCTACCTCACCAAGCCCCGTCTTCATACCCAATCCTTAGTAATCAAACACTTAAGAGCGGAAGTATCGTATAAAAATTTATGTGATGCAAGTCACAATATAATTCCGTGCTGAGTTAATTTGATAACCTCCCAGCATTCAGATTCATTTCGTTATTTCGATATCATTAGACTGTCGGCAAGGGTAAAGCCCCCGCTTAGACGGTAGAACAGTCAAGCCAGACGTTTTAATTTGCTCGTTGCCGATCTTGTTCACTCCACAGTTTAAGGACAACTTCGAGAGCAAGTCAGACTCGCATCTGTGTTTGAACGGAACGCCCCCTATTGAACAGACATTAGTCTATGATGCAGACGTCTGCAGTAAGGCTGAACAGCATTTCACAACAATATTGAGAAGCTCAAATCAAGCCTGTCTGGTCCTGATTTATGCCACAATCGTACTGATGAGATAGGCGGTATAAGCGAAGAACACCAGCATCAAAAAGCTGCCTTCCACACGATTGATACGTCCCTGCCTACCGATTCCAAATCCAAAGATAAATATGGCAATAGTCAAACCTGCCATCACCACCATATCGCGGCTTAATATCTCAGCTGGTACCGAAAATGGATGAATCAATCCGGCAATACCGACCACCGCTAATGTATTAAATAAATTAGAGCCAATCACATTGCCTAGCGCAATATCGTGTTCACCTTTCTTGACTGCGATCAAAGACGATGCAAGCTCTGGCAATGAGGTGCCAATAGCCACAACGGTTAACCCAATAATCAAATCACTGACCCCGAAAGCTACAGCAATTTCTACTGCGCCCCAAACCAAAATTCGTGAACTGATAATCAAAAAAACCAGACCGATAAACAACCAAATCAAGGCTTTTTTCAAGCTCATGGATTCAGTATTAAATTCAGCTTCCATCTCTGTACCAAATGCATCAGGAGATTTCTGCATACCCTGATAGATAGTCCAGCCCATCAACACAAAAAACACTAGGATAAGCACACCGGCATCTAATCTGGTTAATGAGCCATCCGCCAATTGCCATGCTGCCAGCGCCGTCACCGCAATCAAAATAGGGAGTTCTTTGCGTAAAACCTGAGAATGCACAGCAATCGGACTTAATACAGCGGTTAGGCCCAGAATTAACGCAATGTTTGTGATATTGGAACCATAAGCATTTCCCAGAGCCAGACCGGGGTTGCCTTGCGTTGCAGCCAGTGCAGAAACCACCATTTCAGGTGCTGACGTGCCGAAGCCGACAATCACCATACCAATCAATAATGGCGGCATTCCAAAATAACGTGCAGAGACGGCTGCCCCATCAATAAATCGATCGGCACTCCACACTAACAAAATCAAACCAAATATCACCGCAGCAAAGGCAAGCGTCATAGTTTCTCCGTAAAAGGTATTGTTGAATTTATTTTAATATTATCAGCGTTGAAACATCCTGCTGGCAATTCCAATCTGTTAACGACGGGTCAAGCGCACATGACAGCGCAGTATACGTTGATTTTCGCGTTGCACATCTTCACGATGTCGCCATGACCACAACCGATCCCGACTTTGTTTTGAGGCAGCTTTGATATCCATAATGGGATTCGGATAATCCCTGCCCAATTGAAAATCAAACATGACCTCCTCCATCGGCGTGACTTCCCATGGCCGATGAATAATTTCATTGGGCAAATTGTTCAGTTCGGGTAACCATTCGCGGATAAACTTGCCCTCGGGATCCTGCTCTTCAGCTTGCTTGGTTGGATTGTAAATTCGAATGGTGTTGGTGCCTGTCACGCCCGCCTGCATTTGCAATTGCGGGTAATGAATACCCGGTTCAAAATCCAGAAAGATCTGGGCTAAATGATAAGTGCCACGTCGCCAATCTATATGTAGTTGATGGCATAAAAAGCTCACTAACATGGCTCGCATGCGAAAATTAATATACCCGGTTGCTATCAAACAGCGCATGCTGGCATCCACCAGTGGATAACCGGTTTTGCCTCTTTGCCAGGCTATTAAATCTAATTCAGATTGCTTGTGCTCTCTCCACGGCAATGTCTGATAGCCCCGGTTTACTGGGCGAAATTCCATTTCGGTTTCACTTTCAAATTTCTGCATAAAATGGCAATGCCAGTGCAGTCTTGAAGCAAATGCTGACAATGCTCTGCGCCAGCCAGCATCATTCCAGTGACACAAAAGTTGCTGATAGACCTGTCGCAGACTGATATTGCCCCAAGCTAAATACGGAGACATTCTGGAACACGTCTGCCGACTTAACTCTGGACTGGAAATATGCCGGTAATAGTATTTGCCGCGATTTTCAAAAAAATCAGTCAGTACACTGGCCGCGGTTAATTCTCCTCCGTATTGAAAGTTTTCATCAGCTTGTTGCCATTCTGCCGGGGGTTCGAAACGTAGCTGGGATACATCGGTAATAAATTGCTTCTGTTGCCACCCCGACTCTACTATGGGTGTCCGCATCACCTGTTGCCAATGTTTATCCCAGTCATCACGACTTTTTGCAGCACGAATCACCGCACCTTGGGGATATTCACACCAGCTAATTTGCTGCGTTTGGAATTTTCTTTTGAGGGTTTTATCCCGGTCAAAAGTAATATTCAGGCCAATTTCCTGATGGCTGAAAATCGTGTCAATCTGATATTGCGCCTGTATTCGGTCAAAGACATCATTCGCCTCCCCCTCCAACACCACCAATTTGCCCTTATGGGGCATTAACTGCAGCTCCAATTGTTGTAATGACTGCCAGATGAAGCGCCAATGTCGCAGGCTGTAATGTGGATCAGCTACCAGCGAAGGTTCAATAATATACAACAGTAAAATAGGTAAATTCTTTTCACAGGCCACATGTAAAGCAGCATGATCGGATAGTCGTAAATCACGTTTAAACCAGACGATATTAATTAACTGAAGAGTCATTCTTTTGGAGGAGGCATGATCGGCCAGTCAGCGGCATCGACTGAGTCCAGAGGAATAATATCGATATCACCCTTCCAACGGCGGATAAATTCCCCGTCTGGATCGTATTGCCGGGTTTGTTTATCGATATTAAATTGCCGTCCACCCCGGGGATCAGCCCCCACTCCAGCAATATATTGCCAATTACCCCAATTGGCAGCGACATCATAGTCAATCAATTGCTGCTCGAAATATGCCGCCCCAAAGCGCCAGTCCAGATTCAACTCATGAACAAAACAACTGGCAACAATCTGCCGACCTCGGTTGGACATATAGCCGGTTGCATTGAGTTGTTTCATGCAGGCATTCACCAAAGGGTAAGGTGTGTTGCCATTGCACCATTTCTGATAACGCTCCGGATAATAGCAACGACGGCTTTTAGTGTTTTTTATCCCATCAAACCGAAATAATCTGGCTCCATAACGATGGGCATACCATTGAAAATATTCTCGCCAAAGCAATTCAAAATAAATCCAATAAGTAGAATCATTGCTGCCATGAGTCTGTTCATAATTTTTGAGCCTGGAGACCAGATGCCTGACAGAAAGACAGCCCAACGCCAGCCAGGGTGAAAATTTGGTGGAATTAGTCCAACCATCCAGCTCGTTTCTGACATTTTTATAATTGGCTGGCAGATCACTGGTGAAATAGTCATTGATATGTTTTAAAGCAGCCGTTTCCCCACCGGCATAAACTGACTCCTTAAGGACAGTTTGTGGCAGTTCGTCTACAGCAAATGGCCTGGGAGGTGGTGGCAATTGTCGTGGGTTCGACATGGGTCTGGGAAGCGCGAGATCTTCAACTTGTATACGAAACTGGGTGAATGACGTTGGCAATTGATTCAGTTGGAATGGCAGATCATCGACCGCAAATAATGTATGGCTGGATTCAGTGATGAATTGACGATCGGGAAACTGCTGTTGTAACAGCTTCCAATGGCGATTTTCGTAGACTCCCGCATGTGTGCTGCGTGCAATGATGTCGATGTTGTTTTGGTCGATTAACTCTGCCAAAGCCTGATGTGGTGTTTGCTGCTTGATGAGCAAAACTTGTCCAGCAAGCTGGAGTTGTTGCTGAAGATCCTGCAAAGACTCCAGTAAAAACTGTAAACGTCGCTCCCCCATCGCTTTGGCATTTAACCCATTCGGCCTGAACCATTGCGGATCAATACAAAACACACAAATAAGATTATCTACCGACTGCATTTTCCATAATGCAGGCTGATCATGCAGCCGCAGATCATTAGTAAACCAGAATAATCCTGTGGTCATGAGGTTCGAAACTCCAGTGGGTCAAAAAAGCTTTCAGTTCACAGACTGTATTGAAGGATATAGGTTCGATGACGGCAGAACTATGCTGGATCAAAAAAGTCAGATTGGCATCTACTTTCACTTGAGCATAAAAATGCAGCATTTAACGGTATTTTTCGATGGCAACTGCCCTTTGTGCACCAAAGAAATTGCGTTATTAAAGCAGTTAGATACAAAACAACGGCTGCATTTTGAAGATATTCATGCGATTGATTTTGTGTATCGTTATCCCTACATCGATGTGATAAAAGCAGACAAACGTTTGCATGGTCAGTTAGCCAATGGTGAAATTATCACTGGACTCGATGTTACCGCCAAAGCCTGGGGGCTGGTCGGTCATCATCGCTGGTTGCAGATATTACGCTGGCCAGTCATTCGCTGGTTTGCAGACTTGGCCTATCTGTTTTTTGCCCGCTTTCGTCACCCGATTTCGCGTTTATTTGGTAATAAATCTTGTGAGGATCAGTGTAAGTTCTAAGGCAAATATCAGACTTCCGTTAACCAGTAAAAACCAAAGCGTGGAATCACCACGGTATTACCGAATTTTTCCGGAGTTTGACCAGTGACAGCATCAACTAACTGCCCTTGATGCGATTGAGACCATCTTGGTAATTGTTCTAAATCCAACCGTTGTGATTTGTGGTCAAAATTAGCCACCACCAATACGCGATCGGCGGGCTTTTGCAAGTGATAGCGTTCAAATACAAATAAATGCGGGTTATCAACATCCACCAGATCGCGGTTATTAAAGTCAGCAAAGGCGTCCAGCTCTTTGTGCACGGCAATCAAGGTTTTCAACTGATTGAAAACCAGGTATTCAACCGTACCCGGTACATGACGTTTTTCCGCTTTCTGCCAATCGATAAACGGCCGATGCACCCAACGTGAATCATCCATTTTGACCGGATCATTGCGGTAGCTTTCATCATTGGTCGTGCCAATTTCATCGCCATAATACAGTAATGGCAGACCGCCAAAGGACAGGATCAGGCTATGTAATAACACAATGATACGCACCGCATCATCAATTGCCTCCTCGTCTTCGATATCAATCGCATGCTGCAGTCCAACCAGAGACGCCAAAGATCCTGAAATACGGGCATCACCGGTTTTATCATTCTGACCGAACGGCACCCCTCTGGCGTGTGAATCGGCAAATTGACCGGTGAAGTAGTCAATCAGAAATCGTCTGTGATCCCGTGGCTCATATCCTGCCAGCTCGATATCCTTATCATCGAACCCCAGCCCGATATCATCATGACAACGTATATAGTTCAGCCAGGTGGCCCGTTCCAGTTTGACTGGTAAACTTTTAATGCCCTGATTTAGCAGCCGGGCATTTTTGGTGGCCACAGCATCCCAGAGTAATGCCATGAATGTGGCGTTATAGGCAATTTCACATTCCTTGGCGATAACGGCATCTTCACCAAAATATTTGGTTACTTCTACCGGTGCTACAATGGCTTCAGCAATAAACAATACACCCGGAGCAGTGACCTGACAGCAATCTTTCATCAACTGCAAGATCAAATGGGCTTCACGTTCGTTCTGACAGGTACTGCCAATCTTTTTCCATAAAAAGGCCACCGCATCAAGTCGCACGATATCAGCACCCTGATTGGCCCAGAACAGAATAATATCCAGCATTTCAATAAACACGGTAGGGTTGCTGTAATTCAAATCCCATTGGTATTCGTTAAATACCGTCATCACCCAGCGCTGCATTTCCTTGTTCCAGGTAAAATTACCCGGAGCAGTTTCTGGAAACACTTCCGGCATACTCTGTTCAAACATATCCGGCACATGGCGGTTTTCAAAAGTATAAAAATAATCACGGTAAGGCGAATAACCATCGCGGGCTTTCTGCGCCCATTCATGCTGATCCGAGGTATGGTTTAACACCACATCCATGACCAGTAACATATCGCGTTGGCGTAAATCGTCGGCTAAGCCGCGAAGATCATTTAAATCACCAGCACGTGGATCAATTTCGCGGAAATTGCTGACCGCATAGCCCCCGTCACTTTTCCCTTCAGGACATTTCATGATGGGCATGATATGCACGAGGTTGATGCCCAGATCCTGAAAATAATGCAGATGATCACGCATACCTTTCAGGTTTTTGGCGAAACCATTGCAATACAACGCCATACCCACCCATTTCTGACTGAGAAACCAGTTGTAATCCTGTTCCCGTTCTATGTCTTTGGCACGTAGTTCATCAGAGCGATCGATATATTGTCTGGCCAGCGTTTCAACCAGACGTTGCGCCTGTTCAGCAAAATCCGGACGTTTTCCATAGAGCCTTTCAAACAATGAATGGATTGCGTAAAAATTGGCGCCAAGCCGCGTATAAAAATAACGCAGATCCTTTTTGGCAAACTCAGGTTCAATCTGATTCAGGATGGCATTCAGAAGCGAATGAGATTGCTGTTCGTACATGTAAATTCCTGATTAAAGAGTCGGATAATTCTGATAAAACGTTAGGTGAATTCAGAATAAAAAGCAGAGTCTTCGCTGACCGCCCCGCGTAATCCTATCACTTTGCTGGCAAACTGTTGGGCTTGCAGTAGTATTTTCTGCACCGGCCAGCCGGCTAATAAGCCGTGAATATACATGGCACTGAATGCATCGCCAGCGCCAACCGTATCAATCAGTTTGTCAGCGACAACACGTTTTTGCTCGTAAAATGTTCCATCGTTGCATCGCACAATGCCACCATCTTCGCCTCGGGTCACGATCAATTGTTCCAGTTGAAAATGCGTCTGCATTCGGGTCATATCCTGTTGCAAATCGGCTGAATTAAAACCAAGTTCAACTAATTCATGCTGATTAAGCTTGCACCATCTGGCCCGCTCCAGACATTTATATATGGCTTCCTTGCTCCACCATGGCGTTCGTAAATTGACATCCATAAATACTGATACGGATGGTGGACGTGTCAGAAACTCAAAAGCTTCTTGAGATATGGAATTTCTTAACGCTAAAGAGCCGTGATAAAGAAAGGCAGCATTACGCAAGGTTGGTAATTCAGCTGTGCGAATAAAATCATAAGCTCGTTCGGCGGTGATGTCGTAACTTGGTTCACTGCCCTGCAAAGTCACTTTTACGTCACCGGTACTATGATTTCTATCAGTTTGCAGACCATCTGTTGAAAGCTGCCATTGTTGCATTGCCTGGCGGATTTGTTGGCCCGAGTCATCATCGCCGACACTGGAGATAAATAAAGGATGATCGCCAAACGCCTGCAAATGCCAGGCAACATTAAAGGGTGCACCACCCAGTTTTTTTGCACCATCAGGGAAACAATCAAATAAGACTTCACCAAAAATGGCTAATGCGGGTTGCTGACTCATGAATGCTCTCTCGCTTCCAGTTGAGGTCTAAACTCCTCGACATAATGCCAGACGCCTTGTAGAACGCCAGCGCTGTAATTGCCGTTCATCCCCAGCGGACCAGGATTGAAAGCAATATAAAGTGATTGTGGATGACCATTTTCGGCGACCAGTTGCTGGGCCATGGCTTTGATTTCATTTGATGCGTTATTGACGACTACTGATTGTATCGGGCTGGCCAATACCGGCATATCATTACCACTGTCACCGGCAAACACCACTTCGTTATCAGCATAACCAAGCCGGTTTTGCAGAAATTCAATGGCATGCAGTTTAGTAGCATGCTCTGGCAACACATCCAGCAAACCGACATTGGTCAGTTCATCAATACTCCACATCACCGAAGCGTTAATACCACTTTTTTGCAGGTGGTTATGCACTTCATCAATGACCTTGTCTTTATTCAGATAGAGCGGCAGATAAAAACTCAGCTTGTGGGTATTTTGCTTGCTGAATTCCTGCAATTGCAGATCTTTAATCTCGCTCAGTAAGGCTTTCAGATCTGAATGTGACCGGCCATTCCAGTCTTTAGCAATCTCATCACACCAACTCTGTACTTCTTGCCAGTGTTTATCTTTAAACTGAAATATTTTGGTACCCACATCACTGATGATGTAATCCGGTGACGGCAGACTGTAGGTACGAATCGCTTTTTCAACCAACTGGCGATGACGACCTGTCACGTAAACCAGACAAACCTGCTCAGACTGGCAGAACTTACGAAAGCGGCGACGCGCATCAGGATGCTCCGCCTGCATTCCATTAGGGATCACCGTTCGATCCATGTCAGTACAAAGTAGTAGTCTTGCAGTCATTTAAGTTGAACCTGTTGCTTGTTCAGAATGGATTTGAAAAAAATTGTAATACTCAATTGCTTCCATAATCCCTGCAGCGAAGGGTTTATGAGCAAAATAGATATGTGAGAAATCCTCCAGCTGTGACAGTTCTTCATGATGCCTGTTTGCCACTACGACAGCCAGAGTATTACCGCGCATCATATCCTCATCAGCCCCACTACCACCTGCGACACAGATACGTTCCAATGGCATTTGCCAACGATCAGCCACAAACCGCAAGGCCATGCCTTTTGACGCTCTCAACGGCAGAATATCCAGATACTGGCCAAACGCTAACTGTACATGCACCGATAATTCTTCACGGTGCAATAACGATTTGACTTCTTCCACATCGATCTGTTCACGATTGATGTAATAGCTCAGTTTGAACTGGCTCTGTTCTGACTTGGGCTGACGTTCCAGACCTGGAACATCATCCAGTAATTTGCTGACCCTGTGTGGCAACCACAAATGATCAATATGTTTGGTCCAGGCCGTATCCGGTGTCAGTTTTGGCGCGTAATAAATCTCACTGCCGCTACTGGTGATCAAAATGTCCGGTTCTGGAATACGATGTTTTTTCATCAATTTCAGAGCCTGATCCAGGCGTCGCCCGGTAGCGATGACAAACTTGGTACTTTTACGATGTTCACGAAGTAAATTCACCAGAACCTGCAGAGATTCATCGTCTCCAACCAGATTCAAATCCAAATCGGTGACCAACGCTCTTTCATCGCGTCCGGATTCACGATGTTCAATCGGAAGCCTAAACAATTTTTCAGTGCGAGCCGCTATCGGCTCAATGATTTCCAGATAACGTTTTGCATGGGCATGCCATGAATAATGTTCGGTAACACCCTGGAGGCCGTTTTGCTGGCACTGCTGCCAATAAACCTCGTCCAGAATCAACTTTTCAATCGCTGAACTGATACTGGAGATTTCCAGAGGGTCAATCAGTTCCCCATTTAAACAATTAGCCATAATATCTCTGGGTCCACCATCTTCGGTGGCAACAATCGGTAAGCCGCTGGAAGCCGCTTCAATCAGCGTCAAACCGAAAGGTTCAGTCAGTGCCGGATTCACAAAGACGCCTCTGGTAGCAGCAGCAATGCGATAAATCAGTGGCACTTCATCACGACGATGATGCTTAGGAATGGTGACTTTGCCATACAGATCATAACGATCAATCGCCACCAGAAGTTCATGAAATACTTCCTGAGCGCCACGTTCCAGATCATCTATATCATCACGGTTACCGGCGATAATCAGTACATTGGACTGTTGCTGTAACAGCTCTGATTGACCATAGGCCTCAATCAAACTAACAATATTTTTGCGTTTATCTGGCCGCGACAACGCCAGAATCATCGGCTTTTCCGGCTCATCCAGATGTTGGGTAATACGCTTGAATAATTCGCTTTGCAGTTCATCACCAGTTGGCGGAGTAAACTGCTGCACATTAGTACCGGGCGGCACGATACGCATTTGTGCCGGTTGATAATGATCATATAGCTCGTACTGTTCTTCGATTTCCTGATGTGTGCTGGTAATCACCCGCTCGGCTGTCGCCAGCGTAATCTCTTCCGCGTCAATACGCTGATTCATCTTGTACTGCTGTTCAAGTTGATCGATATCCACACCACTGGCTAACAGCCTTCTGCGTTTAACACGTCCCAATGAATGACCGGTATGTATCAGGGGAATGCCTAATTGGTTGGCAATATGCGATGCCACTAACCCTGAGTCAGCGTAATGGCTGTGCAAAATATCCGGTAAAAACGCCTGTCTACGGAAATAATCCACCAGATTATCGGCAAAAGTATCGAGATGCTCCCAAATCTGTTCTTTGGCCAGATACTCTTCAGGCCCGGCATCAATACGGATGATTTTTAGTTTATCGTTGAGCTGTTCAATGGGGCAGGAATAATCAGGTGAGACTTCGTCATCGACTACTCTCCGGGTAATCAGCAACACCTCACCGACTTTTTCATGTTCAGATAAAGCCTGTGCCAGTTCAAGCACATAAAGTGTCTGACCACCGGTATCGGCATCACGACCAAGTTCCAGATCATGTCCTCGAATCAGGCCATGAATATTTAACAAAGCAATTTTTAGTTTTTCACTGTTATCTGACATAGGCGTTTTATGGTTTCTTCACAATGCATTATATCCGGACACTTCGTTATAGTCAGACATGGAAAAAGCGTCTGTTACATTTGAGGTATTCTCATTCAAACTACCCGCTAAGCAGCCAGATGACAAATTTAAGCTGGAAAGCATAAATATTACCAGCAACCTTGAGCCTATCATGCAGTCAGTTATTAGGGTCTGCTGATCTTTCATCACCACCACTGCTGGAGGCTATTTTTTAGTCACAACAGAGGCGGCTATGAAAGATCAACAAGCCCTAGCGTATTAATATCGATTTAAACAGGAAATATCATATGTCTATCCAACGTATTTTTTGCACCGTGTTCCTTATGTCTCTTCTGCCGCTCAGCCAGACAGCTGTAGCAGATGACTCCTTGCAAAAATCAATTGACAGTCCACTACGCACAGAAAGCAATATGCAACGCGATAGTTTCCGCCATCCATCGGCAACTTTGATGTTCTTTGGCATCACAGCCGATATGCGTGTCGCGGAAATATGGCCCGGACGTGGCTGGTATACCGAAATCCTTGCGCCATGGTTAAAACATGGCAAGGGACAACTCATTGCGGCGGGGTTTACTGACGACACACCATCTGCCTACAGACAAACACTTCGTCAGGAATATAACACTTGGCTCAAAGCCTCTCCAGAGCTATATGACGAAGTGCTGGTCACCGAATTTGGCTCGGAAAACGACTGGCAGTTTGCCGAACCAGATAGCCTGGATGCCGTTTTGACCTTTCGAAATGTGCATAATTGGGTTCAGGGGGATGTTGCTGATCAGGCGTTTAACGCTATTTTTAATGCATTGAAATCCGGCGGTATTTTGGGTGTAACCGATCACCGTGCCACTCCGGGAACACCACTAGCGGTGATGCAGAATAGTGGTTATATCACTGAAGATTATTTGATTTCATTGGCTGAAAATGCGGGTTTTGTCCTGGAAGAGACATCGGAAATTAACGCCAATCCTTTTGACACAGCGGATCATCCAAACGGAGTCTGGACATTACCACCTAACCTGCGAGTGGATAACGAAGCAGACAAGGCAAAATACCAGGCCATTGGTGAAAGTGACCGAATGACTTTACGCTTCCGTAAACCTTAAAACGGGTCTTGTTGCTCAGACACTGCAATCTGTGTCTGAGCAATTGATTATCGAACTACCCTGATGGCAATTTCCAGCACTACCGGCTGTTGTAAACGGCGTTCAATTTCCTGTTTCACTTCATCCATCACGGCATCATCCACTGCCGTTTTTGACACCATGGTCAGGCTGATAATCAATGGGTCACGCGGTCTGACATTGACATCCACCAGTTTGACTCCGGCAATTTCCTGACCATCCAGCTGACGTAGAACATTGTTTTCGGCCACCATACGTTCAAAACCAAAGGCCAATGGGATAGCCAGAATCGCCACCATGGCGAAGGTCAACATTAAACCATTTTTAGCGCGATGGAATGGACTATACCCCAGAACCATAAAGGTGATTAATGCCGCCAGAATAATGCCCACCAGGTTGGTCAGATATAACAGAAATGCCCCGAAAAACACGGTAAAGTCGAGCCACCCCAGACCAATACCGGCAACGGCTAATGGCGGCACCAAGGCCACCGCAATCGCCACACCAGCCAGACTCTTGGCAACTTCAATACGGGCATGCGCATAAGCCCCGGCAATCCCGGAGACCACGGCCACACCAAGATCCAATAAAGTCGGACTAATTCGTGCGGCGATTTCGGTATTAATATTATTCAACGGAATGAACCAGGCAATTAGCATGGCACATAGCAAAGAGAGCCCCGTGCCTATTGCAATACTTTTGCCGCTTTCCAGCATCAATGAATCATCCTGACGCAAAGTGCCCAGCGACATGGAAATAATCGGTCCCATCAAGGGCGCCAGAATCATCGCACCAATCACCACCGGAATAGAATTGGCAAATAAACCAAATGCTGCCAGTAAGGTGGATAACACCATCAAGGTTAAATAGGCAGGAGTGGCTTTGGCGCTCTCCCGCATCATCATAAACAGATCTTTGAACTCTTCCGGAGCAGCATGATGCATCCAGGGTAAGGGATAGCTGACCAGTTCATTGCGGGCTTTACCCAGCGGTAATGCCTGAGTTCGGACGATCTCTTTCTGCTCGCCGCCACTCTCAGCTAAAGCCAACAATCGCCCAGGTATCAAGCGAATGGCTCTTCGCTCAACTTTAAAATCCAATTGCTCTGCCTCAGACACCATTTCATCATGGCTATATTTAATCGCTTTATTGGTTTCCAGTTTTAACTGGCTACTTTTAATAAAACCGACAAATGGCGGATTGTTGCGGCTCCAGATATTGCGCATAAACAATGAGGCAAACAGAAACCGTAGCATTTCGAATACGCTTCTCGGTGCCAGGACTAAAGCGTGCATCATGCCATCATTGGCATTGGAATCTGGCATAAACCGACGTGATAAAACTGAGCTTCGGCCGTGCTCAACTGCCACGATTCCGAATGCAGCGGTTTCAATAATCTTTTCTTTCTGAGTGGTAATAGTGAACGGGGTAAAACGGACCTCTTTGAGGCTGCGCATCAATCGCCAGAACCGTCGTACTCGAGCCCAGAATGGCTCAACCATTGCTTCACCAGGCACCAGGGTAAACGTCTGCCCGACAATGACCGAATTAAAAACCGGCCGTTCATTGCATAGCAACAAATCCAGTTGCGACGCAGCGTTATCCATAATATCGCTGAGCGCATCTTCAAAATTTGCCGCAATGCCAAAACCATAACGGGCGTGTTTCATCTCAGGATGCGGTAACAGACCTATTGTCCACTCCTGTTCACGCGCCTGTAACATCAAATCACGCAGACATTCGTCATTCAGGTAACTGATGACCAATTGATCAGTATCAAATTGATACTGCTGGGCTATCTGAAAATTGCTGAGTTCGATTTCCCATTGCTGCTCAGGCAACTTCGGCAGAATCTTATCTTGTACTTCCTGCTCATCTTCAGCCGAAAATATCAGCACCACCCGACGTTTATCCGTAATCGAATCAAGTTTGCTGATCAGGTCTTCAACCATGTAGGGCTCCGAAGGGGAAATATTTTTGCATTATGGTATCAGACCAGCTGAAATGGCTGGCCTGAGATAAATTTTTAGCGACGAAAATTCAGCTTTGGTATAGAAGTTTATTCATGTTCACAATGGTATCGGTGCGAATCTGTTTAGGACAAACCCGCTCACATTCTCGATAATTACTACAACTGCCAAAGCCTTCTGCTTCCATCCTTGCCAGCATTCTCGCGGGTCTTTTATTATCCATTTGTCCCTGCGGCATACTACTCAAATGGCTGACTTTGGCCGCAATAAATAAAGTGGCTGAGGCATTGGGACACACAGCAACGCAGGCACCACAGCCGATGCAGGTAGCGGCATCAAAGGCTTTATCAGCCACCAGCTTGGCCACCGGCTGAGTATTGGCTTCCGGGGCTGCACCGGTTCGAACTGGAATATACCCGCCGGCCTGAATAATACGATCAAAAGCGCTGCGATCGACCATCAAATCCTTGATAACCGGAAACGCCGTGGCGCGCCATGGTTCAATCCATAATTCATTATTATCTTTATAGTCACGCATATATTGCTGGCAGGTGGTGGTCGCCTGATGACGGCCATGAGGTTCACCATTAATCACTAAACTGCAACTGCCACAAATCCCTTCACGGCAATCATGATCAAAGACGATTGCTTCTTTACCAAGGGTAATTAAACGCTCATTCAGTGCATCAAGCATTTCCAGAAATGAAGATTCAGCTTCCACATCCAGTTCATGCTTTTCAAAAAAACCGTTGGCTTGTGGATTGGCCTGACGCCATATATGCAGGATAAATTTCATTGGTAATTCCGGATCCCAGGACTGACAAAATCAAAATGCAGCGGCTCTTTAACCAGTTTTGGCTGAATAACATCACCGGTAAACTGCCATGCAGAAACAAAACCAAAATCGTTATCACGACGTTGCACTTCACCATTGGCGGTTAAATGTTCTACCCGAGCATGGCAGCCACAGGATTCTTCACGAGCTAAGGCATCAATACACATCAGTTCACCCAGCTCCATAAAATCAGCAACCCGGCCAGCCCTTTCCAGTGTTTGATTAAGTTGCTTATCATTTCCACTGATTTTGATTTCCCGCCAGAACTGCTCGCGAAGTTGTTGGATTTCTTCAATGGCCTGCTTCAGGGCAAACTCATTACGTGCCATACCACAGTGATCCCATAAGATCTTACCCAAACGACGATGAAAGTAATCTGGTGTCTGTTTTGGCTCGGGCGCGTTCAACAGTCTATCCAGACGCGCTTGGCAATACTGGATCGCTTGCTGCACTTCAGGATAATCTTTATCCGCCAGTGGAGTTTGCCGTGCCAGATAATCGGACACCGTGGTCGGCAGAATAAAATAGCCATCCGCCAACCCCTGCATTAATGCACTGGCACCCAGTCGATTGGCACCATGATCAGAAAAATTGGCTTCGCCGCCGGCAAACAGACCATCCACAGTAGTCATCAGATTGTAGTCCACCCATAAACCGCCCATGGTGTAATGCACAGCTGGATAAATCCGCATCGGTTGCCTGGTAGGATCTTCTGAGGTAATCCGCTGATACATATCAAACAGATTGCCGTATTTTTCGTTAATAACGTCCGCGCCCTGCTCTTTGATAGCATCAGCAAAATCCAGATACACGCCAAGCTTCTGACCATTAATCTCATGGCCTACACCACGGCCATCATCACAGATATGCTTGACCGCACGCGATGCAATATCGCGTGGCACCAGATTGCCAAAGGCCGGATACATGCGTTCCAGAAAATAATCCCTGTCCTGCTCAGGGATGTCTCGCGGATCACGATCACAATCGGCCGGTTTTTTCGGTGCCCAGATGCGGCCATCATTACGTAATGATTCACTCATCAAGGTCAGCTTGGATTGCAACTCACCGTGTTGCGGAATACAGGTTGGATGAATTTGGGTGAAACAGGGATTAGCAAATAATGCCCCATGTTTATGGGCACGCCAGATAGCCGAGGTGTTGCAACCTTTGGCATTGGTGGATAGATAAAAGGCATTTCCGTAACCGCCGGTGCAGAGCACCACACAATCGGCCAGATGCGAACTCAATTCACCGGTCAGTAAATCTCTGACGACAATGCCTTTAGCCTTGCCATCAATTTTAATCAGATCCTGCATTTCACAACGTGAAAAATGTTCAATATGGCCTTCGGCAACCTGCCGACTCATCGCCTGATAGGCACCAAGCAATAATTGCTGACCAGTTTGTCCTCGAGCATAAAAAGTTCTGGAAACCTGCGCTCCGCCAAATGAACGATTGGCCAGATAACCACTGTATTCACGGGCAAATGGCACGCCCTGGGCGACGGCTTGATCAATGATGGCCGTACTCAGTTCAGCCAGGCGAAATACGTTGGATTCGCGGGCCCGAAAATCGCCACCTTTAATCATGTCATAAAATAAGCGCCAGACACTGTCGCCATCATTATGGTAATTTTTGGCAGCGTTAATCCCACCTTGAGCGGCAATACTGTGAGCTCGGCGTGGACTATCCTGAAAACAGAAAGTCTTTACCTGATAGCCCATCTCGGCTAATGATGCGGCGGCTGATGCGCCAGCCAAACCGGTACCTACCACAATCACCCGATAACGTTTCCGATTCGCCGGGCTGACCACCCGTAAATTATATTTATGCTGGGTCCAACGCTGTTCCAATGGGCCTTTCGGGGAAAAACTATCTAATGGTTGTTCTTCGCTCATGATGCTTTCCAGTAGGCCACTATCGGGACAATGGCAAATCCCACAACTATTAACACTACGACTGCAGTGCTTAGCCAGTAAAATTGTTTTGAGGTTTTACCAAGGGTTTGCAACACATTGGTTAACGAATGCTGCAGATGCAGTCCTATCAATAAAACGCCAGCAAGATAAATAACCAATTGCCACTCAGAGCGGAATAAGCTAACTGTCTGCGCATAAATGTCCTGCCCCCCAAACGACCACATCTGTGCCATGTGCCAAATAATGAACAGTAAAATCAGTGTGATAACAGTTGATACCAGCCAGGCCGGAATAAAATGATGTTGCCGGTGCTGATAGGCATGAATTCTGGCCTTGGCATTGTGCAGGCGGATCTGAACAGCAACGATGACATGCAGAAGCAATGAGGCTGTCACGGCAATCCATAATGGCCAGCGAATCAACGGCTGATTATAAAAATCGTAAAACGCCTGATATTGCTCTGGACTGAAAAAACTCAGATTACTCAGCATATGCAAAATCAGATAAACGCTCAGCACCAGACCGGCCATCGCCATCAGGCGTTTTTTAACTTGCAGTAAGGCCATCAGCTTTCCCGACTCATCACAATTTGATCGGTCTCCGACAGCGGTTCGAGTTTTTCTCTCTGAATGGTACGTAAGCAGCTGTTCCAGCGCAGAATGGCTTCATCGTTATGATCCGGGCGCATTTGCTCTGCCTGCTGATAGCACTCTAACGCTTTAATAAAATAATCATAGGCAAACGCCCGCGACATTGGCTGGCTCAGCATAAATCGAGCCCGACGTTCCAGCACAATGCCGGTGTAATAAAGCTGTTTATATTCGCTGGTCAGTTTGGCGATGGCCACTTCAATATCCTGAAACGGCGACTGACTGCCACTGATACTGATCTGGTCAGTGAGTGCCAATATATAAACCACCAATGCCGACTGATTTTCCGGCTCGATATTGAGGATATCCAGACAGATACTTTCAGCTATTTCTGGCTCCAGTAACGAACGATATTGTCGCGCCCGGTCCAAAGCCAGTTCAATTGACTCAGCATGTATATCGTGTAAATTCAGTTCCATCAGGTTCTCTTGCTACTAGGATTTGCCGTCACGGCAGATATAGCCTCAATCTAAAGCAAACAGCATGGCTTTTCAACGCAACAATGCCACATTACTGAAAATAGAGTCTGATAGGTTCTGATAAGCTTTCATGGCTGCCTCTATTGTGACTATGAAAGGTTAACAGACCCTAGTAAATCTGCTATCTTTGACGGTTTTCTAACGGCTTAATTCCGGTTTCTCTATGCAACGAAAAATTCTGGTCACCAGTGCACTTCCCTATGCCAATGGATCTATCCATCTCGGGCATCTTGTTGAATATATTCAGACAGATATCTGGGTGCGCTTTCAAAAGATGCAAGGCCACGAATGCCATTATGTCTGCGCCGATGACGCGCATGGCACACCAATCATGTTGCGCGCACAAAATGAGGGCATCACGCCCGAACAATTAATTGCCGACGTCAGCAAAGAACATCAGGCGGATTTTGCCGAATTTGCGATTGGCTTTGATAACTATCACAGCACTCATAGCGATGAAAACCGTCAACTGGCCAGCCAGATTTATCTGGCAAATCGCGATGCCGGTCATATCGAAAGCCGTACCATCAGTCAGGCCTATGATCCGGAAAAAGAAATGTTTTTGCCGGATCGATTCATTCGTGGCGAATGCCCTAAATGTGGGGCTGCTGATCAATATGGCGATAACTGTGAAGTCTGTGGTGCGACTTATGATCCGACTGAGTTAAAAAATCCCAGATCGGCGGTTTCCGGTGCCACGCCAATTACCAAAGAATCCGAGCATTATTTCTTTAAACTGGGTAACTTCGAACCCCTGCTGCGGGAATGGACCCAAGGCGATCATTTACAGGCAGAAGTCGGTCGCAAGCTAGGCGAATGGTTTGACAGTGGTTTGCAGGATTGGGATATCTCGCGTGATGCCCCCTACTTTGGCTTTGAAATTCCCGATGCACCGAATAAGTTTTTTTATGTTTGGATGGATGCGCCGATTGGCTATTTAGCCAGCTTCAAAAACTACTGTGATCGCAGTGGCGTCGATTTTAATGAATTTATGCGCGCTGACAGCCCAACCGAGTTAGTGCATTTTATTGGTAAAGATATTATCTATTTCCATGCCCTATTCTGGCCGGCCATGCTCAAAGGCGCCGGTTTCAGATTACCGAATCGTATTTATGCCCACGGCTTTCTGACGGTTGATGGTAAAAAAATGTCCAAATCGCGTGGCACCTTTATTAAGGCTCGGACTTATTTAAATCATCTGAATCCGGAATATCTGCGTTATTACTTTGCCGCTAAACTTAATAACACCATTGAAGATATCGATCTGAGTCTGGAAGATTTCCAGAGTCGTATTAACTCTGATCTGGTGGGTAAGGTCGTAAATATTGCCAGCCGCTGCGCCGGTTTTATCACTAAACGCTTTGATGGAAAATTAAGCGAAACATTGTCCGATCCCGCTTTATTCAAAGAATTTACCGATCAGGCTGAGTCAATCGCCAGACGTTATGACAACCGTGAATTTGCCCAGGCCATGCGGGAAATCATGGCGCTTGCTGACAAGGCAAATCAGTATATTGATGAGAAAAAACCCTGGGTCTTAGCAAAAGAAGAAGGCAAAGATGCTGAAGTTCACGCGGTGTGCAGTATGGGCATCAACTTATTCCGCGTATTGATAGCCTATCTCAAACCGGTATTACCGCGCACAGCTGAACAGGCAGAAGTCTTCCTAAATATTGATTCATTGCAGTGGGCTGATATTGGTCAACCATTAACAGGTCATACCATTAGCCCCTTTAAACCATTAATGACTCGGGTCGAACAGGACAAAATTGACGCCATTATTGAAGAATCCAAAGACAATATGACGCAAACACCAGCTCCGACAAAAGCGACAGAAAATATTGATCCGATTGCCGATGAAATTCAGTTTGATGAGTTTGCCAAAATTGATTTACGTATTGCCAAAATCGTTCATGCCGAACATGTGGAAGGTGCTGAAAAGCTGCTGAAACTGACGCTGGACATCGGCCTAGAGAACAAACAGGTATTTGCTGGCATTAAATCGGCGTATGCCCCTGAGGATTTAGTTGGCAAATTAACGGTAATGGTCGCCAATCTGGCGCCCAGAAAAATGCGATTCGGTTTATCCGAAGGCATGGTTCTCGCCGCAGGGCCAGGTGGGAAAGATTTATTTATTCTCAACCCTGATGATGGTGCGAAACCGGGCATGCGGGTTAAATAACCTATCAAGCGTCCTTATTGTTCGCTTTTGGCATAACGATAAACACAAAAAAGCCGGCATTAAGCCGGCTTTTTTTATGCTTGAACGAAACGATTACTGTTGCAGTTCTTTTTCCATACCAATTTCATATAACTCTAAATTGGCTTCTTCGATTTCACCCGTTACGGCATTCACATCGACTTTATATTCACGACCATGAGCATTCACAATATCAAACTCATAGGTCACTGAGCCTTCATAACCAATTTCATATTCATTGGCCACAACTTCACCCGGAATGAAATCTAAAGCGATTTCACGGGCCTCAGCTTCAGTGATTTTGGCGTATTTTTTGAACGTTGGATCGTTGGCTTCTACTTCACGTTCAATTTCAGTGACAAAGCCTTCTTCGGCATTACATTCGACATTGTATGTATTGCCGTCAGCGGTCGCTTCAACATCAAATTCATAAACAGGGTCGTCACCTTCCATTTTCATTTCCAGCTTACGTACATTGCCTGGAATGGTGTCGAGCGCAGCGTCCATACACGTTTCCATTTTGACAAGTTTCCAATCACGGATATCGTCAAGATCGTAGTTATCGTTATCAGCCAATGCCATTGACGATAATGACATGGTGATTGCAGCGGTTAATAATTTTGCTGTGTGTTTCATATTATTGCTCCTTAGTTTAAAAATCTCGATGTTCCATTCTCTACCCTCAAGAGCAATGTTACTTATCTTTCTGAATTGAACAGGTAATTCTAGATACTATTATATTAGGAATTTTTCCTACATACAAAAAACCCGGAAATTGACTTGCAGGAGCTGTAGATTAATTTTACTGCTGAACCATCACTCACTCCAATGAGTTTAGGTTGAAGTTGTGGTCTTTTAGCAATCGTCAAATCCCTTACACAGCATACCGTCAAGCAGCATTGATATTATCTACACCAGTGATTTACGGTCAGGTGAAACGCCGCATAAAGCGACCATTTAAACACTCAATAGGTTTGCAATTATGCTTATTTTCACTCTTTATTACTGTCACGAACACCTTGAAGTGGCAGCGGCCCATTTTCGGCTGTCACCTCAATATCTGCGGCATTAACACCGGTCTAATCGCATGAATAATAAACTTCTCTGCGTTTTCCTGAATGTCGACGGCACCTGAAACAAAGATGACATTTCGCGTTGCAGGTTAACAAGCAGGCTAAAGGGTTTGTATCGTTGAATTGTCATAAAAAACACCTCCATCATTGGTGCATCATGAAGACGAATAATGTCTTCTGTTCAACCAAATCGGGATGGCTTAAAAAGATTTCAAGATGTTTTCTGAATTTTAATTAAACACTTTATTATCAATAAACTGGCGATTATAGTTAATGTTTAATAATACCCAGAACAGCTGCAATATTTGCCAGATCGGCCGTGGTATTCACATTCAATTTGTTTTTTATCTGGGTATTATAATTTGCCACGGTTTTGTAGCCTAAATGTAACTCTGCGGCGACTTCATGTGCAGTCATACCTTTAGCCGTCAGACAAAATACATCAAACTCTCTGGGAGATAACAATTCCACTACCTGACCATAATGCAACGTATCGGAAGGATGTCTGAAATCATCAATATTTGGCAAAATATCCTGTTCGATATAGCGCTTGCCTTGTGAAACAGCTAACACGGCTTCTGCCAGAACTTCTGCTGCACTGTTTTTGGTGACATAACCTTTGGCTCCGGCCTGAATGGCACGTTCAACATAGATGGATTCATCATGAATACTATAGACCAGCACGATGGCCTGTGGATCCTGCTTTTTAAGACGACGAATGGTTTCCAGTCCACCGATTCCTGGCATGGATAAATCCATCACCACCACATCTGGACGCTTGCGCTCATATTCATGACAGGCTAGCTCACCACGATCAACATCCACAATGTCACCGATAAACGGTTGGGAATCCAGTAACATTCTGAATCCGGCACGAACGACCTGATGATCATCTACCAGCAATACACTTATCTTTTTATCATTCATTCTCTGATTTCTCTATGATTGGCATCCAAGCATTGACACTAACTCCTTTACCCGTTTCAGATTCAAATTTGAAACGGCCTCCCATATTTTCGACTCGTTCCCGCATCGCCAATACCCCAAAACCATGGCCAGCCGAAACGCCACCCTGTCCATTATCCCGGATCCGCATCACCACCCGCGGCGAAGTTTCCTCACCTTCCTGACGGATGGTTATTGCCACCTCTGTTGCATTGGCATGACGCACAACATTGGTGAGGCATTCCTGGGCAATTCGATAAACATGTATTGCCAGTTCATGTGATACCTGATCCAGATGTTCATCATAATCCAGTTTTACCAGCAGATCAGGATGCCTGCGACGCCATTCATTGACCAGATCCGCCAAGGTTGCCCCCAATCCTAAATCAGCGAGACTTAATGGATGCAGGGTTCGCATCATGGATCGAACCACGCCGGCCAAATGGTTACATATTTCTGCAATAGAATCGGAAATTTTGGCAACATCTGCCTCGGGCTGGCGAATCGCGGTGGACATAGCCTTAACAGCAGTCAATGACTGTCCCATTTCATCATGTAATTCACGCGATAAATTCCGTCTTTCGGATTCCTGGATCTGCATGGTATGACGTGCCAATGCCTGATTATTTTCCTTGGCCACTTTCAGAGCATCTGAAAGATGGTTGACTTCACTGGCAATCGCATCAAACTCACTGATTTTAAATGGTGGTAACTTACGCCCGTATTGTCCGGATTCCACCCTGCGCAATCCCACTACAATAGTTCTTACATTCTGCAACATTGAATTAAACACAATATTGATCGCCAGAAATATAACGGCAATCATCGTCATCACAGACCAGAAATAAGCCTCCGACTCTTCCCATGCTTCGGCAATTTCATCAAGAGGATCCGCACGTACAATAATTTGCTTCACACGCCCATCAGCCAACTTTATATCGTAATTTGCAGATGGATAGCTTGTTTTAACAGCCTGAATAAACCATTCAGGTGGTTGCTCCTCATCCTTATTTTCGGCAACAAACCATTCCACTTCCTTGCCTTCTTCATTAAGAATCGTGATATGCAGGTGGCGTGTATGCTGAATAGCACTGATTTGCTGCAACCATTCATACTCGGTCATCGAAGTACGGGATAAATGACTGAATCCCAATTCAATCATTTGTAAAGCCAGATTGAAAGATGAGTTTACTTCTCGTTCTACCGAATGACGAGCCTGCCATATAGTTAACAAGCCCCCCACAATAATAATAATGATCACCGAAAATAAAATTCGGCTGTTAATCAGGCCTCTTAAACTCATTGATATTCCGTAACAGTTTTATAAGATTTCAGGCACTTATGGATAAGTTTAATGAGATAGTACCAGACCTCGAAAACATCTAAGCGAAGTATGTGACTTTATTAAAAAACGAACTGAACCCGCGTTTTAGTTAGCAATGTAAATTTTTTAAAAATTATAATTTAATCCTAGGCTTACACCATAACTTTCCCATTCGGCCTCATTGAATTTCAGCTTTACTGTAGAACCATTAGCAAAATAGATTTTATCTTTACCGTTTCTGTCTGCGATCCATTTTTGGTAATGCACATCCAGCGTAAGCGCTAAACGAGGTGATAAATACCACTCCCCGGTCAGTTCGGTTACAAATCCTCCACCTTCAGCTTCATGAGTAAAGCTTTCCGGTTGAGCAAAATCACTACGTAAATTCCACTGCGCAGTCGCATCATAAAAAGCATAGTGATATTTAAAATTTAACCCCAGTTCAAATGCATCCTGCTTAATAAACAAGTTTTCCATGCCAATCCATGGTCCATACCACGTAGCGTCATAACTGGAATCCAACCCCCGAAATGGGCCTAGCGCTGGTATCGTCTGAAAACCATCAACTGCTTTTAAATCCTGTGAATAATAATAAAGCCCGGCCATGGGACGCCACTCAAAATGTGTACGTGCTCGTTCATTCAATAACCATTCAAACCGCTTTCCAAAACCAAGAGAGAGATCCATCACACTACCTTCATCGGCGCCGTTATTGGATCGAGAAAATTCCTGTGTTCGATTATTCCCAAAATAATCAGAATCCTGATTTTTACCGTCGTAAATTTCGCCATACAGAAAATCCAGATTCACCAACCAGTTTTTCTTAGTATGTAACGTTGCACCCAAATTAACCGTAGCAATATCAAGATCTTTCCAGGTCAGTTCTGAGAGGATGTTTGGTTGCCCCCCCAAACCCGCTTTATTCCAACGTAATTTGTCACGCCGATAACCGGTTTTAAAATAAATATCCGCTTTCTCATATTGCAGCCAAGGGGTCTTTTTTTCAGCTATTTTTTGAGGGCTCTCGTAGATATGTACCCTTAACCGTTCAGGCGTAACTGCCTGACCGACAACAGCATGATTAGCCGGTGGCAACTGTTCGGGTACTTCTTCGTAAACATGCATCTGCAGAGCAGGTGCAGCCAAAATAGTGGGTGCCGATAATGCAAATACTCCCAGAGTTGATAACAGGACAATGGACTTAACGTGCATTAGCCACAACCTCATCAAATGGAAGAGCCGAAATCACATACATATAAGTCGAACTCTCTGCTTGGCCCACGGGTGATAGTTGACTGTCTTCAACAGATGACGCCAACCAACGGCCTTTAATATTCTGATAATCGACCGGCAAACTCTGAGACGCCCGGTTCACAACAGAAAGTGCAGTAACATGCATACCACCACGATTCCAACTGCCAATGGGGGTAGCACTGATACGGTTATCAGCAAACAACGGCAGACTGTTTTGAGTATTAACTCGAACCGGAGCGTAGTTGTTGTCAAGCAAACGCTCAACCTCTGGAATACGTACCATTTCCGCCGCATACTGGCTCATTTCCATATAAACTTGGTGACGTCCACTAACGACAGGTGGTTTATTAGCATTCGATGATGTGGTAACGGCACTAGGTTGTGCATCATCACGATCAATGAATTTATTGGGTGCGGGAGCAGGTGGTGGATAACCTGCATTATGCGAACGATAATACGCGTTGTCTGCCTGGCGAATTTTTTCACTTTCCCCTGGCGCATTCATAATCCTCGGGGTGATCAGCAAGACAGTTTCAGTGTCTTCTTCAGACTCGACAGTAGATCGGAAAATTCGTCCAATCACTGGAATTTCACCGAGAAGCGGTACTTTTCGTTCGTTTTTATTAACGCTGGTGCGAATCAAGCCACCTACCGCTACTGTCAGGCCATCTTTTGCCATAACTGTTCCGGTTAAACGTGCAGTATTGATGGTGTCTACTGATAAATTGGTCACACCGCCTTGACCATCAGTGACCGGTATGGTGCCACCACCACGATTTACGGTAGAACTCTCTTGTTCCAGTTGCAGACTGACAGTGCTATCCGAATTGATTCGGGGTGTAATCCGTAGCGTTATACCAATATCTTCACGATTTACCAGGGCCTGAACAAATGCAGATTGTATGACTACACCATTATCAATTACCGAAGGAAAAAACTGGAAACCTTCAGTAACAAGTGTTTCCTCACCAATAAATAACTCGGCTTCACGATGATTGGATGCAACCACCATGGGGTTAGATAACACCCGGACCCGCCGGTTTTCTTCGAGAAACTCCAGATTGGCTCGAAGCCGATTATTTAGAAATTCATAAATAAAGGTTCCTGAATTTAATAACGCATTATTGCCAAGTAAAATAGGTTGGGAGGATTGATTGCTTCCGCTTGGCTGCAATTCAAAATTGAAAATGGAATTGAAATCTTCACCCAGAATAACACTGAGGATCTGCATTTCCAGCATCACTTGTGGCACCGGAATATCCATTTGTTTGATCAGTTTCTCTATCGACGCCAACACCGCCTTATCATCGGTACGCACAATAATCATATTGTGTTCATTATTCACCGTCACATAAATTGGTTGTGACTGAATAGTGACCTCTTTAAGAGTTTCCTGACTGATATTGGTTGAACCTGACGCTTCTACTGATGCAGCCAGTTGAGAAATCTGATCCACGGTTAAGATGCTGCCATCCAGCTGAGAGCCGGCATTAGTAAGCGTGTTGCCAGCACCTCTGCCGCCGGATGATAAACGATTGGTTGAGCGTCCTACTCCACCAATGTTAGATGAACGAACGTTGCGAACTGTGTTATTGCCGCGGCTGACACCGCCGGAGCCACTACGTCCACCACTGCCAAATGCATCCTCACCGGGCGCCTGTCCCAGTGACAGAATTACCCGTCTGCCATACAGGTCCTCAATTGCCTGGGCAATAATCTGCACATTAGCATTTAATAGGGTGAATACTTCAATATGCTCACTTTCACGAACCACCAAATCTTGACTGTATTCCTCACGGGTCATAATCCGATAGGTATTGGTATCGTCATCGTAGCGATACCATAAGTTACTAATTCTACTTATAGATTTAACGGCATCCAGCACACTGACATTTTTCAAGTGAATGGTCAGAATGCGATCAGTAGCATCCGGTGTTGCGATGATATTTGTGTCGGTTAATTCGGATAAAGTGCGAACAACATCGGCAAGCTGGGTCTCATTAAACTCAACTTCATCAATAAATGCTGCTTCGGCCTTAGCAACATTCACAGGTAATATAACCAAGCAGAAAAACTGAATTAAAAAGAAAAATTGCTTCATAGTCATTTATTTCAAAACCCGAATTTTGCCAATCGTGCCGGTTTCCACCGTCACCCCTAAACGTGTAATACTGGTAATTCGAATCGCTTCGGAAGGCCGTCGTGGATTGATATTTATCTCATCACCTTCTCTGACCATATATACGCCACGGCCAACGACCTCCAGCAAAGCCAGCATCTTTTCGCTATCGTCCGCGACAAATCCACGTAGACGCATATCAGGAATATCAACCGCAACCGCTTCACTTGGATTAAAAGTTCCCATTCTGGAATAACTGTTCAGCTCCGTACCACGGATCTGATACATCAATTGACTAGGGGTAAACGGGTCTCGCATAACAGCAATTTCGTCTGTTGCAGATTCACCGGTTTCAATCGCCATAACGGCATTTGCCCATCCTCCCGAGACGATGATTAATATGTAATAACCTTTTTTTCGCAGCACGTGTTTACCTCCCACCAGCCAACGCAAACAACGCCTGAAAAAAGGCGTAATAGACAAATCCCACCATGCCGCCAATGAGCAAAATCATTGTTGGTTCAATCAATGCTGTGAGTCGTTTTATTCCAGTTTCGAGTAACTTTTCGTAATAGGAACCAAGTTCCTGAAGAATATTATCGAGCGTGCCGGTGCGTTCTCCCACAGCAATCATCTGTGTCACTAATGCAGGCAACATTGGATGACGAATACTGGATGACAAGTCATGACCGGCAAAAACCTTTGATGCAGCTTGTTTAAGTTTGTCGGCATAGACACGATTAGGCATCAAATCAGCTGAAATTTTAAGTCCATCAAATATACTGACGCCACTGCTCAGCAAAATAGACATTGCCCAATTCAATTGGGCCATCGAACCATTGATCATTAACTTGCCCATAACCGGTATACGCAATAAAAGCTGATCCATCCATAATCGTCCTTGAGGCGTTCGATAAAATAGCCAGATCGCTATCAATGTTGCGATAGCCCCAATAATCAGTTGTAGTCCGTTTTCCCGGATGCCCGCTGAAATATCTATCAATGCCTGAGTGGAAGCTGGAAGAGTCTTGCCTTGTCCCTGCAAGAAAGTCGCGAACTTCGGAATGATGCTCACAACCATAAAGATCGCCACGCCGATCGCAACAAGCACAACAATCACTGGATAGATCAAGGCTGTAATCATTTGTTTTTTTAGGGCTGAACGTTTTTCAAGATGACTGGCTAATCGTTCCATGATCACATCAAGTTCTCCGGTGTTTTCACCCGCCACTATCAGATTGATAATCATGTTGCTGAACACATCACGATGCTTTTTCATGGTGACAGACAGCGATTGGCCACCCTCGATATCTTTCAGCATCACTCTTAGTGCCAGATTGAGGCGGCTACTGGTAATTTGCCCGGCAGCTAATTCGAGCGCTTGAGCTACAGGTAAACCGGCTCTGAGCATAAAAGCCATCTGCCGAAAATAAAAAATCAACGATTCAGTGCCGACAGAACGTTGTGATGCCAGCCAGTCGGCAAAATTCGCCTGCCCCAGAAAACCGCCCTGACCTTTACGCTCACGAATATCCAGTACCCGCAAACCCTGTGCCCGTAAATCCTGTGCAGCCATACTTTCATTAGCAGCCTGCAATGAACCTTTCTGTTCATTGCCAGCACTACTCAGGGCGTTATAGCTATACAACGGCATCGAAGATTACCTCATCCATGGAAAGGTTTTTCACAACGGCCACTTTCTGTATTTCTTCCAGCGTCGTCATACCACGTAACACTTTTTCACAGCCGTCTTGCCACATGAAACGTAGCTTGTCACCCGCAGCCTGTTCCAGCGTTTCCTCATCGGCTCCCTTGGCAACCATTCTGGCAAGCTGCTCATCAAACCAGAGCGTTTCAAATAAGCCCAAACGCCCCCTGAAACCGGTGCCCTGGCATACTGCACAGCCGACCGGATCAAAAATTTCTATTGATTTATCCTCATATCCCAAGGCTTTGCTTTCTGCTTCTGTTGCAATTCGCTTGTGTCCACAATGTCGACACAGACGTCGGACCAACCTTTGTGCGATAACGGCTGTCATGGTGGAACCAATGAGAAAAGGTTCACAGCCGATATCAATAAGACGAGTGACAGCACTGACAGCATTGTTGGTATGCAAAGTGGAAAAGACCAGATGCCCAGTCATGGCGGCTTTTACCGCGACATCAGCCGTTTCAGCATCACGGATTTCTCCAACCATCAAAACATCGGGGTCATGCCGTAATAAAGAGCGTAATGCATCTGCAAAACTTATTTTTGGACCAGTCTGGATCTGTGAAACCCCATCAATAACATATTCAATCGGGTTTTCCACCGTCATTATATTGATGTCAGGTTTGTTGATTTCCTGCAGAGCGGCAAACAGCGTCGTGGATTTACCACTTCCTGTCGGACCGGTCAGCAAAATCATGCCATAAGGATTCCGAATGGCCTCACTAAACCGTGCCAAATCCTGCTCTAACATGCCTAAATCTGTGAGCGACAGGCCACCAGATTCCTGACCGAGCAAACGCATGGTAATACGCTCTCCCAAACGGGTAGGTGCAGTGGCAACTCGAATATTGAAATCCAAATCAAAGGGCGCTGCGAGATGGTAGGTAAAGCCACCATCCTGTGGTTGACGTTGTTCAGCGATATCAAGGCTGGCCAGTACTTTCACCCGTGATACCAGACCTGATGCAACACTCTGATCGGCTGCTAAAGGATAATCAGAAAGGCTACCGTCTATCCTTAAGCGAATTCGTAGCCCTTCTTCTTCAGTCAATAAATGTACATCTGATGCCCTGGTTAGATAGGCTTCTGTCAGAATGGTATCCAGTAGCACTACCAAATCAGTTTCCAAGGGTGCTGTTGAATTATCCGCAACTGCTGCCATAACACTGGTGGCCAGATAATTATCCACCATCAGCTTTAAGCGTTTAGGTTCTGCCATCACGATGGGTAGTTCAGTCCCCATCAAACGTGTTGCTGAGGCAATCCCGGCCATGTCATCCGGATCAGCAGTAATTAATACCACGTTTCCATCAATCTGCACCGGTAAGAAATGCTTACGTTTGATCAGGCTTCCAGGCAGTTTTTTCAGTAAGTTTCGATCAATAGTAGCAACGGCTAGATCAATAAACGGAATCTGTCGCGATTCAGCTACCGCCCGGTGTAAAGCCGAGACAGGAATGCGGTAATGCGATAAGACTTTACTTAAAACCGGCACACGTTGGCGCCTGGCTTCCACTTTCAAACGCTCGACCGTCTCACCGTCCAGCAGCTCAGTGGCAACACCAGCCTGCAGTAATAGTTCGTCAGTTAAGGCCATATCGCCTCATTTACAAATGACAAACGCCCAACGACATCGCTAAAAAAAATAGAAAGTTTACATCTCATAACGACAGAATCACTTCAATAGATAATGGCTGAGGCATGCCGCGTAGTGGCGAAACGGGTAGCTTGGTAATATTCATCCGTAATACCGAAACTTGCCACGGCAGACCGTCAAGTCCATGCAAAAATCGTCTTAAGGCTTCATAACTGCCTTCCAGCTGAAGTTTTTGTAGGGGTCTTTCGTACATGGATCCTGGTGACATTCGGGAAATCCAGCCTGCGGTGGCAGGCAAGATCACTTCTTGGGTCGGTTGTGCAGAAGTTTTACGATTATTACGTGTTGCCTGAGCCACCTGTGTCACGGGAGAAGCCTGAAATGATTCATTGGTTCGAATGCGAATACCGGTTTCCATTGCCAGTGATGAGATCATGACTCTCAATTGTTGCGAGTCTCGGCTAGCCAAACGGCTTTCAATCGCAGCGGCACTCTCCTGCAATGAAGCAACTTCAGCTTCCTGATCATCAAGTTGATCAAGAATATCCTCAATCACCTCATCGGATTCTTCCGGGATTTCCAGTTCGCTTATACGTAGCTGTGTGGCTAACACCTGTTTCTGCAATGATTCAATGTTGGCTTTGGCAGGCTGGTATCGTATCAATCCATAACTACTCAGCAGGATAACAACCCCAATGGCAATTGCCAGGATCCGTTCACGCTTATTCAGCTCTCTCAATTTCATTGCTTCTGCTCCGATTGAGAGATTTGCATCGGTCTGAGTTTAACCTTAACAAGGCTCAATGCCACCGCATAACCGTCCAGACTCATTGGGCCCGAACGCTCAAGAATCTGTACATCTTTGACAATCAAATTCCAGGTGGCAGCTGAATCCTTTAATGCTTGAATAAATTCCTGTGCAGCACTTTCCGAGAGTGACCAGGCATCAATATTAAAATTATCCAGTTCAATAAAATCACTTTGTACCGGCTGATTTGTTGCCATCATCGGCAGACGTTTGCCCATCTCATCAATACTGTTCAGCACGAGATGGTCATTGAGCGAATTTTGCAGTGTGCCTAAAACTGCCTGCAACAGCATGTTCCGCTCTGGCAGTTCCTCACCAAAGAAAGTCATTCGAGCCTCCATCCGCTGCTGGCTGGCCTGTTGCTCTTTGAGCAGATTTTTGCGCGCATCAATCTGATCATTAATGGCTGTTATACGTTTAACCGCCTCATCCAATGTTTTAGCGCGTTCATCCAGCACGATTTTTTGCTCAACAAGTCGCGTTTGCTCTAACTGCATGATGATTTCTGATGCAATTATCATTAACATTAGCAACGCCGCCACGCCGATAAACTGAACTTCCTGTCGTTGAATCAGTGGTGGTTTTGCCCCGCCCACTCGAACCGGAACACAGGCCGAGCCGGTATACAATCCTGTTACCTGTGATGCCGCGCCAAGCATGCCTGGGGTCACACCTGACGAATCATCAACCCCACTCAGAAACTGAACAGGTTTATCCAGAACTTCCTTTAATTCCTGATGCAGCTGATTCGCTTTTTCACTATGGCAACTAAGCCAGATTTCTTCTACAGAATCAGTATTGGCGGCATGATAGGCTTCCAGACAGGCTTCATAGGCTTTTGTTGAAGCCGTGTGGTGAGCCTGAAACTGATTAATCTGGCCTTTAATTAAGCCTGTTGTGGTCACGATTCCAGGACCCGACTCGATCAATAATTGTTCATTATTGCCTGATTTCAATAACCCACTTGAAGCCCCGGTCAATGGGAATACCTGCAACAGGTTTATTCCATTTATTTTAAATAAATCCACCCAACGGTTTATCACTGATTTATAAACACAGCTGATTAACCAGTTATAAATGCCTGGCGCATCCTTCACCGCTCCTTGCGGCTGCCAGCCACATTCAATATCTTCTTCATCAGATCGTAGCCAGTGTTGGCACTGAACAAACCCTGCCAGACTATCTTTATCAACATAACCATGTTCCAGAGCAAGCTCACCAAACCGTTGAAAATTGCTACGTTGCTGGGCGCCAAGCCCCATCCCGGCCGGTTTATTGGCCTGTTGAATACCACGAATGTGGTTGACCTGTTCCAGCGTCATTAACCCCTGCTTGATCATCAGGTAGCCGATGCTCCACTGGTTTTGCTGTTGCATCAGCAAAGGCTCCGCCTCCCAGCGAATCAGTGCTTGCATCTGGGCCAATGGTTTCGGTTTTTTGGGATTAAGTGGTAATTCAATCAGGCTCGACATCGCTGCCGGGGTTAATAACACCGCCTGGCTACCTGACCAACCATTCGCACGGATGTTGTTGATGACTTCAGTCAGCGCCAATCCCGGATCGAGAAGATTGGATACCGCATGTTGATGGGTGAGCAGACGGTTACCTTCACGACTGATCACCGCTGCTCGCAAACTCAGACCATCACTTTCGCAAACCAAGATCTGACTGGGTTTACCCAATGTAATGTTATTCAATGCAGAAAGCATATTCAGATTCATGGCGTTGGGATAATCCAGTCAAGTTGCAGGTTTAGGCTGTTTCTGGGAACGACAGTAAACGTTCGTATATTGGAACTGCTTGGCGTGCTGTTGGAGCTTTCACAGTCGCCATCAAAGATTACATATCCATCAGCATCACCTACTGGAACTTCATAACAAACCAGTGCATAGGCCCTAATGCCCTGAACTACGGTATCCGGTTCGGTAAAAATAAATGATTTTGAAGATGAATTCTCTGCAGGGACACTACTTGCTGATAAAGTCAGAAATTCAAACCCTTCAGAAGATCCATCAACATAATCAGTGAGTTGGGATTGGTACACTCTGAGAAGTAAATTGCTGTCAACAATGGGAAGGTTTTCATCATCGATGTTTTTGAATGTGACTGTGAGACTGTTTATTTTCCAGTCATCATTAACAATAATATCTGGCAAAACAGCACTGACTGGCTGTGGAAAATCATCTAACGAAGAAAAAGCATCAAATCCAAGACTCTGAAGTTGAATACTTGATGTAGCGGCTGGGATATTAAATACCCACCCAAAATCTTTACTATCTTGAGCAGAGTCCGCATCAACATTTCCATAACCATCACGGAAGCGAACTTCGCCATCTCGATCAGCAATTACCTGAATGTAAGGTCCTCTCCAACCAAATCCTATTCCAGTCTCTGTATCCACTGCCCACGGATTTATTGTTAAACCATCACAGGTCTCATTAACCAATAACTCTTTAATGCAATCTGGAAGCCGACCCACATCAGCAGCAAAACCACTAACTTCCGGTGTGCCATTAATGGTTCGCGTGGTATCGCCTACTATGGCTTTACGAATCAATTCCATCCGTCGTTTGGTTTCATCGTATTTGGCTTGGTCCTCAACACCTTCCGTAAACAGCAAACCGGCTGAGGCCAATAAACCAATCAGGAACAGTACCAGCACCATTTCGAGCAAGGTAAACCCGCGTTGCAGAAAAGCAGCGTATCTGCATGAATCAGGCAAGGTTGATTGTGATGGGTGAGACATATAGGTGATCATCAGCAATCTCGCTTAGCGCAGTAAACACAGCACTAAATCATCACCTTGGGCAACGCAAGGATCAGTCGCCAGGTAATCCGTATCATTGCTCTCGAAATCACCGTTTGGCCCCGAGCTGACAACTCGAGCTACATTAGCCGGCAAAATATAAGTGTCGTCATCCCAGTCATCATCATTTGGGGTTAAGCAGGAATAGTAGCCTGATCCATCTATGAAGTAGCTATTGGTTACCGTTGCTCGGCATCGATAGGCCTGACTGTAATCCAGCTCAGCATCAAGTAAAAAATAGCTGTTTCCCCAAGCGTCAGTCAGTCCCTCTTTACTGATGTAAGGTCCATTCCAGCCCAGCTTTATATCCGGATTCCATAGTAAGTAAAGGTTGTCTTCAATATTGTCAAAGGGAAATTGATTAAGCATCGATAGAGCACTATCCACTTGTTGTGGATCTTCGTGGGCACACCAACTTTCATAGTCACTCGCATCCCATCCAGTGGTATCCGGAAAGCTAAGCTCGGTCATGAAAATTTCATCAGGCCAGTATTCGCCATCGCGATAAATGCGACAGGGTAATTCCCGGTTATCACGACGAAATTGCAGCAGCGCTTTGCGTAGTTCGGCTATTTCCTGTTTCGTGACATCAAGGCGAGCCTGTTCATCTGTGCCATCAAAACTGACTAAAGCTGTCGCACTAAGAATAGCCAGCAAAGCGATTACAGCCAGTAACTCAAGTAGTGTAAAACCCGCCATTTTGAATTTTGGATGGGAGAAACAGATTGAATGCTGCCGATTATGTGCAGTATTACTGAGCAGGCGAGTTTGTTTGCTCAGTTTTTGTTGTCGGTTAAACAATAAACACCTCATTTACTTGTTCCCGATGTATGGCAGACCATCAATTCAAATTAGATTTTTGATTTCCTGTTTATCAAAAACCTGTTGTTTTTCTGTCTGATACTCCTGTATCAGGTTTTTGTTGGGTTTCGTGCTTCAACCCAACCTACGGTTTTCATGCACAAACGTTTTGTTTGTTTTGTTGCTTTCACCGGTTTGGGTGATAAGCGTTTGTGTTTTACTTTGTTTGTTGGGCTTCGTACCTCAGGCCAACCTACCAAGATCATTCTGTTAAAGGTTTTTGGCTTTAACGCAATGAACTTTTTTCCGGTTTAAATAAACAAGGGGCAGACAGCGCCTGCCCCAAGTCAATTTCAAATTAAGACTAATTAATCTTAGTCTTGAGTTGCTGCCGCGATATTGGCATCGATAGTGTTACCTTCGGTGTCAATGAAGCCCAGCAGACGTGGACGTGGCAGGAAGTTTTCTTCAACTAAAACACTGGTTCCATCGCCAAAGTCAGCAGCTGTATCAGCTTTTTCACCACTTGCCAGCAAGAATAAACCTACATAACGAGCATATGTTTCTGCAGGATTTACAGCAGCACTACTGTATGTCGGAGCTTGAATGACACCAGCAGATGAATTTACTGTGGATTGTGCAGCATCTCCGCCAAATCCTAGAGCAAGTACCAAATTACAACGTTGTGTACTTAATGCATCATTGATTGAGTTAATTACTAAGGGATTAGCCACACCAGCAGTACCAGAACCTGTACCATCATCCCATGTTGCATTGATTAGATTAACTGCAGTACCAACAGAGCAGTTCATGGCTGCACCATCTCTCGCTTCTGCTTGTGAGGCTAGGATAGAAATGAAATCAGGTTCATCAGCACCACCGACGCCAAAATCACCATATTCAGTTTCAATGGCGCCATTACCAGCAAGTGGAGGATTAGTACCTTCGTTATGAAGGCGGTTTGGTTCAACAACACCGTTCGCACCAACACCAGTTCCGAAAACGTGTTGAAGTTCATCCATGCCAAACTTTTCTTCAAAGTAGTCTTCTAGATCACTAAAATCTCCACCAACAGCAGATGCTGCTGTTGCAAGTTCTAAACTACCTAAGATTTCTTGAAGTTTTAATGGGATAGGTGAATCCTCACCTACATCGACCATTGGCTGACCTCCAGTTTTAGGATTAGCAAGATTATCCCATTGGTTAGGATAAGCTTGGGTTACTGCTTTATATGCACGTACACCCTGGTCCAATATGGCAGTTGTGTTAGCCGCTTTAGAAGATTGCGCTTTTTCACCAGCACCGTCATACGCGACCAATGCACCCGTTGCCAATATAGCCAACAGGGTGATTACAACCAATAATTCCAGCAGCGTAAAACCTTTTTGTTTTGCTTGCAGTTTCAGTGCTTTTGCACGCATCGCTGGATCTTGTACTTCTGAGAAATCAGCGTGACGGAAACGGCTGACCATAGCTTTTATTTGTTTAATGTTCATTTATTTATATCTCTCTGTTGAATGCCGCAGCTGCCCCATACAGCCTGTTGGTCATCTGGATTTAATTTTTTAGTACGTGATGTGCCCCACACACATTCAACATTCACCGACTGATTGAGTCTTTTTGCTTTGCCATGAGCAGGCTTTTTACGCATTTTGTTAAGAACTGGGAGATTCATAAGAACGACGTTTAATTTGAAACCGCGTGATGTTTGGAGGTATGCACCTCTGCTACATCAGGCATGTCGACCACAAAACGGTACTGCTTACCACAATGCAAAATCACCTCTTTCTGACGGCGTTTGAGGATTTTGACCTCAATCCGAATATCACCAAAACCGTCATGCGCCAATACATCATCGACCAGCTCCATCAATTTGTACTTAAGTGGTTTGACGGTGGTGTCTGTTGTACTTGTCATATCTCACGGCTCTGATTTGTTTCGGTGGTTGGATAGTAGATAAACGGGAATTTATTCCCTATAGGAGATTTTCCTTATTTTGCTTAGGAATTAGATGCTTACTCAAAAAAAGCAGATAACTTGCTGTTTTAAAACGTTAACTGCATCACAAAAAAACATGGTTTTTTATACTCAGAAAAGTTCCTAAACGACCAAAATACAGGAAATACTTCCTGTTTGGCGTGATTTATCGCCCTGTAATAGGGCAGGAATATATGTTTTAAATCGAAGGGAAAAGCGGAAGGCTAACGAATAGGAATATCCCATTCGATAGCGATATTCTATGTTCAGGGTTCTAACGGATAAGCCAGATCCTGATAGTCTTGCAATTGCTGTATCAGGGGGAAAAGCGCTTTATGACCACCCACCAATAAACCTTTAGTAGCTGTTTTCCAGTATTTATCCATATATTTTGGATAATGAAGCATAGCTAGATCCAATTGACGTGAAGCCGCCTCTGCCTGGTCTGATAAGGCCAGCAAAGTCACTTGGTTATAGACCTCTTCCTCACCTGGAAGATATTTCATAATTTGAGTATTCATCGCTAATTTGTCTGTTAAAACTTCCTGTGTATCGGGAAGCCCCCGAATAATCACCAAATCCAAATATGGGGCAAATAACGATTTATCCCTGGTTTCCGCCATTTCATAAAGTAACGGAATAGCCTGATCATCAGAAAACATGCCCAGTTTTCCTTTGGTATACCAGTTTTCTACTTTGCTGTATTGCATAAACGTATTGCTCAGCATAAATACACTAAACAGCAATAAAGCTGCTGATATCAGAACCCCCAGATTTAAATTCAGTGTGATATTTCGCTCCGAGCTCATCCCCAATACAACAGCGGCAATCCCCAGAAAATAGGCATACCACAATGGATATTCCAGCAAACTGTGAATAGCAAATACTGACAGGATCGCAAATATCCACCAACGCTCAGCAGAAATCTCTAAACCCCGTTGCTGCCAGAACCAAAACAAAATACCTGATAATAGAATCAAGCCTCCGAAAATTCCTGTTTCAGCCAGTAAATGCAGTAACAGATTATGCGCATGATCGGCATAGCCTATTAAACCGGGATAACTTTCGGTCATTTCAAAGTTGTTCCAGCCGAACTGTCCCCAACCGACACCTAACAGCGGATGATTAATGAACATTTCCCAAGATTGCTGGATTAACAATATGCGTATCGACTCTCCCTTAACCGTCGCCGCCACACGCTCGGCTGGCATAGCTGGCATATCTGCGCTTAACAATGGTAAAAACAGCTGTACCAGAATAAATAGCGGAATCAGCCAGAGTAATCGACTTGCCATCAGCCGAACCTGTTGTTGAGTCGATTTTCTGGCGACTAACCAGCCACCTAAAGACAATAAAATGACATATAACCAACTCATGCGCTGGCCAGTTAACGCCAGAATTATTAGAAATAAGATTGCCGTAATTGCCAGTGCCCAGAAATTAATCCGCTGACTTAGATATAGGTATAACAAAGAGCCTAAGGCAAGTCCCATATAGGTTGCCAGATGATTAACCTGGCCAAGATTAGCAGCAAAACCACCTGATTCATGACGTAGTATCAGTGGCGAATCATCTAATCCGATATATTGTAGTGTGACAATAAATGCCGAAAAAATCCCGCCGATAACTAACGCCCAGGCCAAAATGGGAACCAGCTTATTCAGTGTAACAATACGTTTAAGCTGAGCACCGAGCACAATCAACAATGAGGCCCATAGCAGGTACAAGCTGACCAGAAATGTTTGTTGCCAATAACTGAAAAAACCAAGCTGATATTGAATAATAACGATCAGCCATAAACCTATTGGCATTATTGCCAGCCATGGAACTTTCATCTTGTGCCAGGATTGTTTGCGAAGCAGAAATATCATCACCAATGCGCTAAGCGCCATTGCTGACCATTGATTGTAAAACGTGGTTAAAGGTATTCGATGATGCGGGATCAAAAAAGGCAAAATACACAGTAAAGCCAGCAAACCGCAAGCAATGGCATTAATCGTATTTAATTTATTTGAAGGGGGTCCTGCGATATCACTCACTGTAAATTCTCCTGATGGCATCAATTTCTCAGCACAATGCTGGCTGACTCAAAAGTGCGCACATAATAGGAGAATTACTTCCCGTAAAGCATTAGGAAAATATCCCTATTTATTTTGGGATGAATTTTTGAATAAAAAATGAATGATTGAGCGGCTAAAAAAATTGGTATGTCTGTTAAACAAAAATACAACGAGCAATTTTTGGAATGTATTGCAACGACTATGAATAAAAGGAATTCCTCCTATATCCGGCATAGCTTGAGATGACTATGATTAGCTCTAACAGCTTGCTAATGAGATTCCCTCAGGGCGCAGCCCTGAAATAGTTGCTTACTGTAGCCTTAAAGTTTGTTACCTCTTCAGATTGGTCATGCGATCTGATTAACCGTGGATAGACCTATCCACGGTTTTTTTTTGCTTGTATTCAGTAAAATTTCAAATCTGTACTCAGAACATACCGAGTTGCAGTTGAGCGGACTCACTCATTTGGTCCCTTGTCCAGGGTGGATCCCAGACCAGTTCAACATGAACTTTGTTTACTCCATCAATACTACTGATCTTATTTTCCACATCGCCGGGAAAGGTCTGTGCCACCGGGCATCCAGGCGCAGTTAACGTCATTTGAATATCCACATTGCCGGAATCACTGACATCAATTTCATAGATTAATCCCAGCTCGTAGATATTCACCGGAATCTCGGGATCAAAGATGGTCTTGAGCATCTCAATCACATCTTCTTTTAAATCTTCTGCAGTAAAAGGTTGTACCTGATTATCATTCATAAAATTACTCAGTGCTAATCGAAATATCGTGTTCGCTATCTATTGCTGCATGCACGGTATGCCAGGACAAAGTCGCGCATTTTACCCGTGCAGGAAACTCTTTGACACCACTTAGCACTTCCAGTTTGCCTAACAGATTACGATCAGTTTCCTCACCGGTCATGGATTTATGCACCTGATCATAGATAGCCTGAGCTTCTTGTAAGGTTTTGCCTTTCAATGATTCTGTCATCAATGACGCGGAAGCCATGGATATGGCACAGCCACTGCCTTTAAAGCTGACATCCTCAATCACATCACCATCGAGCTTGACGTAAACTACCAGTTTGTCGCCACATAATGGGTTATTGCCATGCGCCAGATGATTGGCATGTTCAATCTCGCGAAAATTACGCGGGCGTTTATTGTGATCCATGATCACTTGCTGGTAAAGCTCTCTTAAATCACTCATCAGGCAAAAAGCTCCTGTGTTTTTTGTATCGCATGGATCAATGCGTCGACTTCTTCTTCTGAGTTATAAAACGCAAATGAAGCACGGGCAGTGGCCGGAATATCGTAGAACTCCATCACTGGTTGGGCACAATGATGTCCGGTACGGATAGCCACACCTTGTTGATCAAATATGGTGCCGACATCATGTGGATGAACACCTTCGATCATAAAGGAAATCACTGCAGCTTTCTCAGCTGCCGTGCCAATAATAGTGAGACCTGGTAGGGCTTCAATTTTTCGCGTTGCAATCTCCAGAAGATGGTGTTCCTGCTCAGCAATATTATCGATGCCAATCTGCCACATGTAATCAATCGCCGCTCCGAGACCGATAACACCAGAGATATTTGGTGTTCCCGCTTCAAATTTGGCAGGCAACTCGTTATAGATGGTTTTCTCAAAACTCACCGAGAGAATCATATCGCCACCGCCCTGATATGGCGGCATGGCATTCAGCAACTCTTCACGGCCGTACAACGCACCAATACCAGTTGGTGCAAACATTTTATGGCCTGAGAACACATAAAAGTCACAGTCCAGATCCTGTACATCCACGGTCATATGCGGCACGGCCTGCGCGCCATCAATTAACACCGCGATGTTTTTGGCTCGGGCTTTGGCAATCATGCTTTTGACCGGATTGATAGTACCCAAAGCATTGGATACCTGACCAACAGCCAGAATCTTGGTGCGCTCAGTGAGCATGGCATCAAAGTCGGTCAAATCCAATTCACCGCTTTGGGTCATCGGAATGACTTTCAATTTGGCGCCAGTCTGCTCACATAATATCTGCCACGGTACGATATTGGCATGATGTTCCAGATGACTGATCAGGATTTCATCATCCGGCTGCAACATGGGTCTGACAAAGCTTTGAGCAACCAGATTGATCGCTTCTGTTGCACCTCGGGTGAAGATGATCTCTTTATCTGAGTTGGCATTTATGAATTGACGCACTTTAGCACGAGCCGCTTCATATAAATCGGTGGCCCGCTGGCTGAGTTTATGTACACCACGGTGAATATTGGCGTTATCGTGAAGGTAATAATGACTAACAGCCTCAATTACCTGACGTGGCTTCTGGCTGGTTGCCGCATTATCCAGATACACCAATGGATAACCATTAATTTCCTGATGCAGGATCGGAAAGTCTGCACGAATGGTATTAATGTTCAAATTACTCATAAACGCCACCTCTGGGTAAACGTTTTTCAATTACCCCGGTAATGGATTGTTTAATTTCCTGATTTTCAATGCGCTCAATCACATCAACGGCAAAAGCAAAGGTCAGCAAACTACGTGCGCTGACCTCATCCAGGCCTCGGGCCCGCAGGAAAAACAGTTGGTCTTCGTTGATTTGACCTACAGCGCTGCCATGACCACATTTCACATCATCAGCGTAGATTTCCATTTCAGGTTTGGTATCGATTTCACATCCGCGTGACAGCAGTAAATTACGGTTGGTCTGGTTAGCATCAGTTTTCTGTGCATCTTTATATACCATCACTTTACCGTTAAATACCGCGTGGCTTTGCTGATCTAATACACCCTTATACATTTCATCACTGGTGGTATTGGGTACCGTATGATCAATACGGGTATGATTATCAACGTGTTGTTCACCGGAAACCAGATACAGGCCATTCATCGTCACATGGGATTGTTCACCCAGCAACTGGCTATGCACATCATTTCTGGCTAATTTGCCACCAAGCGAAATATTGGTGTTATGCCATTTACTCTCCAAGGCCTGTTTTGCCGCCATTGTAGCCACATGATAATGATCCAGAGATTCACGCTGTAATTTGTAATGAAACAATTCTGCTTTTTCAGCCAGGCTTACTTCAGTAACCACTTCTGTCAAACCATTGGCATTGTCATTACCGGCATAGGTTTCAATAAACGTTGCCTGGCTCCCCTCACTCATGACAATGAGATTGCGAAGATGCATTGCATAGTGTTCTGTATAGCCACTGTTCACGACAATTAATTCAACAGGTTTATCAACGTGCACACCCGCGGCAACTTCAATAAAAATGCCTTCGTTCATCAGCATCGTGTTCAAGGCATTAAAACCAGGCTTTTCAATACTGATCTGCTGATTCAGAAACTCACTCGCACGATCAATAGACTGTGATAAAGGCGTCACGGTCAACCCATCTGGCAGCTTATCAATTGTTGAAGCCGTCAAATCCACGCGACCATCAATAATCACCAGACGATAGGCGTCTTTCACCAGCATCAAATCATGAATGTCAGCATTACCAGGCTGATTCACCTGATGTTTAAACTGTTGCTGCCCTAATGACCAAAGACTGGTGTATTTCCAATCTTCTTCTTTTTTGCCTGGCAAGCCATTTCGCTCAAACTGAGCCTTGGCTTGTTCACGCAAGGTTTTCCAACGTGAATTGTCAGCCACCATGACATCACGGCTATTGGCCACCGCAGTAAAATCGGTATGGATGTCTGTTAATACTTTCATGCAGGCTGCCCTTCTGGTTCCGGCGCATCATGCACCCAGCTATAGCCGGATTTTTCCAGTTCTTTGGCCAGTTCTTTATCGCCGGATTTTACAATGCGGCCTTCAGATAATACATGTACAAAGTCCGGCACGATGTAATCCAGTAAACGCTGATAGTGGGTGATCATGATGATAGAACGTTCTGAGTTACGTAATGCATTAACCCCTTCAGAAACGGTACGTAATGCGTCGATATCCAGACCTGAGTCAGTTTCATCCATAATGGCCAGTTCCGGTTCTAATAAGGCCATTTGCAGAATTTCATTACGTTTTTTCTCACCACCGGAGAAACCTTCATTCACACTGCGGTGTAAAAACTGTTCATCCATTTTAACCAGCTGCATTTTGCTGCGTACCAAGGTCAGAAAATCAATGGCATCCAATTCTTCAAGACCTTGATGCTTACGTACCGCATTTAATGCCGCTTTAAGCAGATAGATATTGCTGACACCGGGGATTTCCACCGGGTATTGAAAAGCCAGAAACACACCGCGACGGGCACGTTGTTCAGGCTCCAGAGCCAGCAGGTTTTCACCTTTGTATATGACTTCACCCTGTGTGATCTCATAGCCTTCACGGCCAGTCAACACATTCGATAACGTACTTTTACCGGCACCGTTTGGCCCCATGATGGCATGAACTTCGCCAGCGTTTACCGTTAAATTGATTCCACGCAGAATTTCTTTGCCCTCAATTGTTGCGTGCAGATTTTTAATTTCCAACATTTTCATAATGGTTCTCTATTCATTTTTATTGGTTGGGCGGCCTGACCCGCTCAACTCGCGTTTGTTAAGTGAACGATGCCTAGCCAACCGAGCCTTCTAATGACAAGCCAAGCAGATTCTGTGCTTCAACAGCGAATTCCATTGGTAATTCACGAATCACCTGTTTGCAGAAACCATTGACAATCATTGACACCGAATCTTCCACATCAAGACCACGTTGTTTACAGTAAAACAATTGATCTTCGCTGATTTTCGACGTTGAGGCTTCGTGCTCAACCTGAGCGGTCGGATTTTTCACTTCAATGTACGGGAAGGTATGTGCCGCACATTTATCACCCATTAATAACGAATCACATTCGGTATGGTTACGGGCATTTTCAGCATTTGGTCCAATACGCACCAAGCCGCGATAGGCATTTGACGAACGACCGGCAGAAATACCTTTGGAAACGATGGTCGAACTGGTGTTTTTACCCAGATGGATCATCTTGGTACCGGTATCGGCCTGCTGCATGTTATTAGTCACAGCAACCGAATAAAACTCACCGATAGAATTATCCCCCTGCAAAATCACACTTGGGTATTTCCAGGTAATGGCTGAACCGGTTTCCACCTGCGTCCAGGAGACCTTAGAACTTTCACCACGGCAGGCAGCACGTTTGGTAACAAAGTTGTAAATACCACCCTTGCCGTTTTCATCACCGGGATACCAGTTTTGCACGGTGGAATATTTAATTTCAGCACGATCCATTGCTACCAGTTCCACCACCGCCGCATGCAGCTGATTTTCATCACGCATTGGTGCGGTACAGCCTTCCAGATAACTGACATAAGAATCATCATCTGCAATGATTAATGTGCGCTCAAACTGTCCGGTATTAGCAGCATTGATCCGGAAATAGGTCGATAATTCCATTGGGCAACGCACACCCTTGGGAATATAAACAAACGAACCATCGGTAAATACGGCACAGTTTAATGCGGCGTAATAGTTATCTTTATAAGGAACAACACTGCCCAGATATTTTTTGACCAATTCCGGATGCTCATGTATGGCCTCAGAAATTGGCATAAACAAAATACCCTGCTCAGCCAGCTTGTCTTTAAAGGTATTTGATACCGATACACTATCAAAAACCGCATCAACCGCAACACCAGCCAAACGGGCTCGCTCGTCTAGTGGCACACCCAGTTTTTCATAGGTACGCAACAACTCCGGATCGACTTCATCCAGACTTTTCGGTCCATCAGTTTTTTTCTTAGGCGCCGAATAATAACTGACTGACTGATAGTCAAGTTCCGGATAATGCACATGGGCCCATTTCGGTGTCTCCATGGTTAGCCAGTGGCGGTAAGCTTTCAGACGCCATTCCAGCATAAACTCCGGTTCCCCTTTAATCAGGGAGATCTGACGAACCACATCTTCATTTAAACCGGGTGGCAAACTGTCTGACTCAATATCAGTGTAGAAGCCTGCTTTGTATTCTTTCTGGGTAATTGCTTCAAGTTGTTGTGTTTGATCATTCATGTTGATCACCATCCTGTAAGGTAACTGCTTTTGCCCTGTAGTTGGGCGGGTAAAATTGAACTGTTCGCGGAGCTGAAAGCGTTGGAGCCAGCATATCGGTTAGTTTGACCTCATCCAACGCGTGAAATACGGCATTATTGATTTGGTTCCAGTTAGTCTGCACAGTGCAATGTGTTTCCTGATCACAATGAGTGACAGTACTGACACATTCGGTCAATGCAATGGGGCCTTCAATTGCGGTAATAATTTGCGCCACAGAGATACTGGCTGGGTCACCACTTAAGGTATATCCACCTTGAGCGCCACGTTCGGATGTTAAAAGTCCACCAGTTGATAGCACTTTTAAAATTTTTCGCACCGTTGGCAATGGCATATGAACAGCATCAGATAGCATGTGAGCACTATGCTGTTTGCTGCGGTGTTCGGCAATGTAGCTCATTAGTACAATGCCATAATCTGTTAATTTACTCATGCGTAGCATTTCACGCCCTCCCAATTGATACCATTATAGTATCATTTGGCCGAATAACCAAGTGTATTAGTCGGCTATTCAATCTGAAAGCTGTGAAAAAATATGAGACAATCGCGTAGCGAACTTCGCGGCTGATAATATATCTTATACAACACAGCCTACATTTTAATTAAATTTGAGAGTCATAAGACATGAAACTGAAATATCTCGCCTTCCTTCCCGTTTTATTTGGAGCTAATGTAATGGCAGAAAACGCCACCCTCGATACCGAACAACAAAAACTCAGCTATATCTTCGGCATACAAGTCGGTCAACAAATGATGATGGAAGACGTAGAACTTGAAATGGATGCATTCAGTGCTGGCGTTGCCGACATGATGGCAGGCCGTCAACCCCAAATGGATCAGGCAACAGCACAGGAAATCATTGGACAATACCAGCAGAAAAAATCTCAGGAACTGGCGGCCATGATGAATAAAAAGCAGGCTGAATCCAAAGCGTTTATGGCAGAAAATGCCAAAAAAGATGGTGTTATGACGACCGATAGCGGTCTACAATACGAAATTCTTGAAGAAGGTGATGGCGCGACACCAAAAGCGACTGATAAAGTCATCGCTCATTACGAAGGTACTTTAATTGACGGCACTGTTTTTGATAGCTCTATCGAACGTGGCGAACCAGCAACCTTCCCAGTAAATGGTGTCATCCAAGGTTGGCAGGAAGTCTTGCAGATGATGAAAGAAGGCGGTAAATGGCGCGTCGTTATTCCAGGAAGTCTGGCTTATGGCCCACAGGGTGCAGGTGAAATGATTGGCCCTAACGAAACTTTGATTTTTGATATCGAGCTGATTGCGATCACGCAGTAATAATCATCTGAAATCAACTGAAGCCGCCTCCGGGCGGCTTTTTTATGCCTGCAATAATTGCTTCAGATATGCCCAATCAAAATATGGACCGGGATCGGTTTTGCGTCCAGGGGCGATGTGTTCATGACCAGTAATACGTTGTTTGCATAATAATGGATAGGCAGAAAATAGGGCCTTACTTGCTGTAGCAAGTTGCGAATATTGAATATCGGTAAACTCTGTCTCATCATCACCTTCCATTTCAATGCCTATGGTAAAGTCATTACACTTTTCACGGCCCTCCCAACAGGACACACCCGCATGCCAGGCACGTTTATGAAATGGCACAAACTGCTGTAATAACCCATCACGTCTTATCAATAAATGCGAGGACACCCGCAGATGAGCAATTTCGGCAAAATAAGGATGCGCATTCGGATCCAGTTGGTTAAGGAACAAATCGGCAATCCAGTCCCCGCCAAACTGGCCGGGAGGTAAACTGATATTGTGAATTATGATGCCGCTGATATCGGTTTCCTCTGGACGATCATCATAATTTGGCGAAGGTAAAATTTCCGCCGCATCCAGCCATCCACTTTGTCTATCAATAATCACTTTTTGCTCCAACATGAGTTTGTGAATAGATTATCAGAGCTTTAACAGTTACCCTATCGGCTGTTTAAATTGAACCTCTAAAACTATGACAATTCAGAATTTCATTCCGGCAAATTTTATTACCTCACAGGTCAAACTCTCATTACTGGAAGATATCGGACAGCAGGATCTGACTGCAGATTTGATTCCAGCTGGTGCGATGGCCAAAGCCAGATTAATCAGTCGTCAAAATGCTGTTTTATGTGGCCAGGATTGGTTTAATGAAGTATTTACTCAACTTGATCCTTCTATCCAAATCAATTGGTTTTTTGAAGATGCCGATTTGCTTCGTGAAAACGCGGTGCTTTGTGAACTTTCCGGCAATGCCCGGGCATTGTTAAGTGGCGAGCGGACCGCAATGAATTTTTTGCAGACGTTTTCTGGTACGGCCACACAAACCAGACGCTATGCCGACCTGGTCAAGGATTTACCGGTCAAGCTACTGGATACCCGTAAAACCATACCAGGCTTAAGACTGGGTCAGAAATATGCCGTTCGTTGTGGTGGCGGCGTCAATCATCGGTTTGGTCTGTTTGATGCAGTATTGATTAAAGAGAATCATATTCTCGCAGCGGGCTCTATTGCAGCAGCAGTCGCTCAGGCCAAAGTCTTGCATCCAAACGTCTCGATTGAAGTTGAAGTTGAGTCTATGGATGAATTACAACAGGCACTTAAAACCGCGACTGATATCGTGTTGCTGGATAACTTTTCTTTGGAAATGCTGCGTGAGGCCGTTGCCATTAATCAAGGAATAGTTGCCCTTGAAGCTTCAGGTGGCGTGAATATGGATACGCTTCGAGATATTGCTGAGACGAGTGTTGATAGAATTTCTGTGGGTCAATTGACCAAAGATATACAGGCTGTTGATTTATCAATGCGATTTATTGATTGATATAAAAAGAAAGGCCGCATATAGCGGCCTTTCTTTTAGCTAAACGATTGGATTAAAGTGTAATTTTAAAGCCAATCCAGCCTGCTCTTGGAGCACCTGCACCAACAAAGCGTGGATCTTCATAATCCAGCCCTGGCGCTTCATCCGGCTCACCATATAGACCAAAGTTTTCATATTCACTGTCAAACAAATTATCCACTTTGGCAAAGAACTGAACATTTTTATTCAGCTTGTAACGACCGTGGAGATTAACCAGTCCATAGCCGCTGATTTTTTTGTCTTCGTTCGCTTCATCACCACGGTAGTACTGGCTTGAGTGATAGGATGCCGTTGCACCTAAAGATAATTTCTGCGTAAACGCATAGTCAACACCGATCTTGATATTATGCTCAGGAATACTTGGTAGACGATCACCTTTGCTTACACTATATATCTCACCATTACGTGAATAATCGAAATTATCTTCAAATGTCGCACGAACGTAACTGTAGTTTGTAAACCACGCCAATTGTTGATATTCACCATTCAAACCAACTTCAAGTCCAGCACGCGCTGTTTTGTCAATATTTCTGAAGTTACCTAAACCTAAACGGCCACTAACTTCCTCAGATACTGATTCATCTTCTGAGAAGAAAAACAAATCATCCGTTAGTTGAGTGTAATAAATATTGCTATACCAGCTAAACATATCTTGCTGACCACGCAAACCTGCTTCAACTGTTTTAGCTACGACATCATCCAAAGGAGGATCTGCTAAAAATGCATTCGGGTAAGCACAAGGCGATTCTGGTTCAGCACATGTTAGCTCTGATGCCGTCGGTGCACGATTCGATTCGCTGTAATTTCCGTACACCGTCAGATTATCCTGTAAAGCATAGGTTAAACCGACTGTTGGATTAAAGCGTTTAAATACATGCTTGTTTCCACTTTCATTTAGATCTTGCTCACCACCTTCACTGGTTCCTGAGATATCAATCTGAATCCAGTTATAACGACCACCGAATGTCAAATCCAAACGTTCAGTCAAAGAGTGCGTGTTGGTGAAAAACAGACTGAATGTATCCGTTTCAATATCGCCATCTACAACTGTTTCATCAATAATGAAGCCTGTTCCATCGGTTCCGCGTGTATCTGTAAACTGAGCAATTTCCGATTGTGATGAATATTTCACATCCGAAGTATCGTAGGAAGCACCTACAATTAATTGATTCTCACGATCAAACAAATCATTTAAAAATGTTGATTGTAAAGCAAAACCATAACTGTCTTGTTGCGTATCACTGGTGTTATTCAGAGCTACAGCATCACCATCAGCAAAGCCAAGCGAATCTGTACTAATGATTTCATCATCACCATCAAACACACCTTCTACACCATCTTCATCTTCACCGATTTGACCACCAATTACGCTTAACTCAGAACCATCACCATTAAACGTAGTCCGGTCACTGCGACGGTAGTAGGTATTGGCTGACAACATGACATTGTCATTTACCCAATGTGAACCATTCAAAGTAAACATACGCAATTCATTTTGCGTGTTATCAGGATGGGTGAAAACGGCTTCACGCTCGTCAGCAACCAACTCAATGGGTGATGCGCCATTCCCATTCAGATCACTGTCAACAGCAGTAATACCAAAGTCTAGGCTGCTGGTTTCATTTCGATAGCTTAAATTGGAAAAGAACTGCTCAACTCTGGAAGGTGAAAAATCACGCCATCCATCTTCTTTGGTAATCGAACCGGTCACAAAATAACCAAAATTACCATCACTGCCACCACTCTCAATAGTGCCTGAATCACGACCGAAAGAACCGGTATAGGCTTCCAAGCTATGCCCAGGATGGGTAAAACCATTTTTGGTTTGAATCGACAAGGCGCCGCCCAAGGTATTCAGACCGAATAATGGGTTTGAGCCTGACATCATATTCATGCTGGCAATGGCTGACTTGGGCAATAATTCAAAGTTGACCGCATCACCAAAGGGTTCATTAATACGTACACCATCCTGATAAACCGAAATACCCTGGGCGTTACCGACAAGTGGTGAAGCGGTGAATCCACGGAATTTCAAATCAGGTTGAAACGGGTTATTTTGTGCAGCGTTCAGGCTCACACTACCCATTGTCTGATTCATAAAATCAGAAATATCCAGACTTTGATTACGCTCGACATCTTCATCAGTTGCAGTCTGAACATTACCTGGTATTTTATCAGCCTCCAGCCCTACACCATGCAATGGTGTAAGACTGATGACTTCGATACTTTCAAGTTGCAGATCCGGTTCAGCAGCAAGGCTAAAACCGGGGCTTAAAGCTGTAGCTAATAACGCGGGCAGAACGCCGCGTCGAAAAGGAATCGCCATTTTTAATCTCCCAGATTAATATTTTGTCTTAATTTTTATATCGCTTTCTATGAAGCTTGAAACGATGCTAGCATGGCGTTTCACACATAGAATTAGGAAAAATTCCTAAAACATACCGGGAAGATTAATCTATTGATTTTATTAGGAAAACCAGGAAAGTTGATTATGTAGTTGTACGACTTCACCGATGATTAGTAGCGTCGGTGCGACAGGCTGTTGTTTTTTTGCCAACTCAGGCAGTTCAGCAATGGTACTCACCCATACCTTTTGATTCTCGGTAGTACCCTGTTGGACTAACGCCGCAGGCATATCGGCTCGCATTCCATGTTTTTGCAACTGTTGACTAAGAATATCCAGTCCAGCCAACCCCATATAAACGACAACAGTCTGCCGAGGCTGCACTAAAGCCTGCCAGTTCAAATCCAGTTCACCTTCCTTTAATTGGCCAGTTACAAATACACAACTTTGTGAATAATCACGATGCGTTAAAGGAATACCAGAGTAGCAAGCCACACCGGAAGCAGCCGTGATTCCGGGCACTACCTGAAAAGGAATTTTCTGTTCAGCCAAAGTGGCAATTTCCTCACCCCCTCGGCCGAAAATAAACGGATCGCCACCTTTCAAACGTAAAACACGTTTACCAGCCTGAGCATGCTCTAGTAATAACAGATTGATTTCATCCTGACGTTTGCTATGCCATGCACGTTGTTTGCCGACATAAATCAGTTCAGCTTCTTTGCGAACTAACGCCAGAATTTCCTTGCTGACCAGACGATCATAAAACACCACATCGGCCTGTTGCATTAAACGTAAGGCTTTAAAAGTTAATAAATCAGGATCACCTGGCCCCGCACCGACCAAATAGACCTCACCTTGTTGTAGTGCATGCTCAGCAGTATCTTCAATTAGTGTTTCCAGGGTTTTGATAGCCAATTCATCACGACCGGCCAATACATGAGCAGCAACCGGACCTTGTAAAACCGACTCCCAGAAACGACGACGCTGTTTTAAGTGAGCAAACTTTACTTTCACCTTTTCACGGTACTCGCCGACCAGCAAAGCCAGTTTACTGTAAGCAGGTGGGATGAGAGTTTCCAGGCGGGCGCGGAGTTGTCTGGCCAGGATAGGCGATTGTCCACCGCTGGATATAGCCACCACGATGGGTGAACGATCCAAAATTGATGGCAGAATAAAGTCACACATCTCGGGTTGATCGGCGATATTCGCCAGAATTTTTTTCGCTTTGGACGCCTGATAAACTTCAAGATTCACGCTTTCGTCATCGGTTGCCGCAATGACCAGCGTTTGCTCATTAAGATAATTGGGTGAAAATCTATCCTTAATCCAATTCACCTTGCCCTGATAATCTGCCTCTTCTAATAGCTGACGTGACATTTCGGCAATTTCCGGGGCAAGAATAGTAACTGATGACTGAGCTTTTAATAATAAGCCGGCTTTGCGGGCGGCAATTTCGCCACCACCAACGACCAGGCAATGACGATTCTTTAAATCAATAAATATAGGTAAATAATCCATCTTACTTCTGTTGGGTTAAGGGTAATTCAACGGCTTGCAGGATATAGCCGTCAGATAAATTTTGAATAACGGCGACCAGTTTCAATTTATCCTGCTGCCAGTCTGGTGACAGTTTCACTTGATGTTCAATAAATGTTTCACCTGAGTCGTCGAGATCAAATGGACCCAGCCATTGACGAACCAGATTTTGATGATTAAACGTCTGTCCGGCATTATCTCCACCTTGCACAACGCTAATCACATCATTTTCAGTAATCGCAATATACAGTTTGCTATGACGCCGATTTTCTTCACCAGTTACCTGACTACGACTATCTATCATCAATGCGTCTTCAATCAGATAAGCTTTTAAATGGATTTTTGCCTGTGCGTCAAATTCGTTGAGAAAACTGACCGCTTCATTAAAATTCTCACGCCAATTAGGTAAAGATTCACCACTTAAAACAAATTCCGGAGTGTAAATAGTTTGATATCGGTTTAGCCGAGCCAATTGTTTCTGACGCTCGGAAAATTCCGGCTTGGCAAAAGCATCCACCCAGCCTTTTTTATCATTCAGATAATCTATATGAAAACCTAAAACAATATAATCAAGCTCAGTTCGTTGCTGCTGTTGTTGGTATAACCAGCGCTCTGCGGGAGGACAAAGACCACATCCTTCGGAGGTGAATAATTCCAGTACTGCGGTATGTTTAGTGCCACTCGAAGCCTGCCACCGGTCTACTGCCTGAACATTCAATGGCAAGAAACATAAAACCAGCCAAAATATCTTACTTATAGAGAGATTCATAAACAGCCTCCTTCAGATCACTAAGTCTTATTCACTAAGACTCGGCAGCACTGTGGAAATTCTCTGTGACATATCCTGAATTTCAGCCAGCTCACGCAGAACTGCCGTCGCATAGCTGCCTGGCCCCAACTCAAACTCTAACAGTAAACTGGTCTCATTGATAAATTGCCATTTAAGCTGTTGCGGAAATAATCTCAGTGCTCGACGTTCCTGACTTAAGCCCAGATTTTCCAATTGTTGTTGCCAATCCTGCCAATCTGTCAAAACGGTTTGTTCGAGTGCAAGTGTGTCCGTTTTACTAATGGCTTCACCCTTACCCCATAATGGACCGGTAGGATGAATATCCATTTCCTTGATTCGCTGTTCCAGCACGGCATCTCTGGTTTCTGCGACAAAATAACTGGCCCGTGTGCCAGCCAGTAACATCACATCACCTTCCAGCATTGCATTCCAGTTGCCTTGACGGATTCGTTCAGCCAGCACCAGATTAAACAACCAGGAACGTGCCGCTGAAATGATAATACTGCGTTGATTACGTTTTTTCGGCTCTGTGCCCTCAGTGAACCATTGCTCAGCTTTTTTAAGGTTATTGCCAAAATGGCCAAAGCGTTGCTCTGCAAAATAATTTGGCACACCCTGCAAGGCAATTATTTGCAGATTTTTCTCCCAGACAGCCTGTTCACCGGTGATATTGGTTAACCGCAAACGAAACCGATTTCCAGCCAGCGCTCCACGCTTTAGTTTTTTGCTGTGACGAACCGCTTTGAGGATTTTGATTTGTTCATTTTCGAACCTCAGCCAATCCGGTTCCGGCAATCCCTGTAGATTTACGCTAAACCATTGAGAAGTCACCGCATGGCGGTCTTTAAGTCCTGCATAGCCCACCGCAACGGGAGATACTCCTGCAAAACGGGCAATCTCCTGTGCCAGCCAGTCAGTGTTGGTATCCGTTTTCTGTATATACAACCACACATGCGCCCCTTCACCTTCAGGTGAAAATGGCAGGTGCTCTTCTACTTCAAAATAAACGGCCTTTTCACGCAATTGGCCACTACAACTGGTCGCACTGGCAGATTGGCGCGGCAATGCTAAATAATCAAAATGTTTCAAACAGATTCAGCCTTTTTAATAAGGGCAACAGCATGGGCAGCAATACCCTCTTTGCGGCCAGCAAACCCGAGTTTTTCGGTCGTGGTGGCTTTAATATTAATGGCTGAGGACTCGACATGCAGATCAGCGGCCAACCGTTCACGCATCTGTGGAATATAGGGCGCAAGTTTCGGAACCTGAGCCACCACTGTGGCATCCACATTACCAATCTGCCATCCAGCATCGGTCAAATCATCATATACCTGCCGTAATAACACCCGACTATCAATACCAGCGTAGGTCATATCATTGTCAGGAAAATGATGACCGATATCCCACCAGCCGGCAGCGCCCAGCAAAGCATCACATATTGCGTGAATCAACACATCACCGTCAGAGTGTGCTTCCAGTCCATGAGAATGCGGAATGGTTACACCACCGATAATCAATACACAGTTTTCAGCAAAACGATGTACATCATAGCCATGACCAATTCTCACGTGGCTTCTCCATTTTGCTGTTGATTTAAGAATAACCTGGCTAATGCCAGATCCTGTGGCAGGGTTATTTTAATATTGTCGGCATGACCCGCCACCATTTTCGGGTTTAAGCCCATAAATTCCATGGCACTGGCTTCATCGGTCACATTGATATTGGCTTGTTTGGCTTGATTTAAGGCTTCAGACAAAGCATTCAAGCGGAACATCTGTGGGGTGGCAGCTCGCCATAACCCACTTCGATCCACTGTCGCTTCGATGGCGTTATTTGCATCGACGCGTTTAACGGTTTCTGTTAATGCCACCCCTAAGATACCGCCCACCGGATCAGTGCTTAACTGTTGCAACATTGCATCAATATCACTATGTCTTACGCAAGGACGCGCGGCGTCATGCACTAATACCCAGGGATCATTTTCTGTAAGTGTCTTTAACAAATGTAAGGCACTGCTAACCGAATCCGCCCGCTCTTCTCCACCCAGCGTGGTATGAATGGGCCAATGTGATGGTAAAGCCAAAGAAGGCCAATAGGGATCATTGGCTGATAAGGCTATGACAATACCTTCAATTTGCGGATGACTGATGAGTCGACTTATGGTGTGAAATATAACGGGTTGATCATTCAACAATAAATATTGCTTGGGTCGATCTGCCTGCATTCTACTGCCGATACCCGCTGCGGGCACGATTGCCCAGACTTTATTGCCCATTTTCAGGATTATCGATTATGTGAAAAAAAGTCTCTTCGGGCTTGACCATACCCAGTTCACTACGAGCACGTTCTTCGAGTGCATCCAGGCCACTTTTCAGATCGGCAACCTCGGCCGCCAGAACCTGATTACGTTCTTCCAGTTTGGAATTATCAATCCGTTGTTTTTCTACGGTGTGATGCAAACGTAACAGGGCTGGCAAACCGTCGTGACTCAACCACAATCGATATTGCAGCATTACAAATATAAAGATCAGTACAATGAGTACTGTTTTCATACGGCAGGGTTCATCTGGATGGAAATGCCTGCAAACCAGGGTAAATCGCTGCGGCACCCAGTTCGGCCTCAATCCGCAGTAATTGATTATATTTGGCGACCCGGTCTGAACGCGACATCGAACCCGTTTTGATTTGACCACATTGTGTGGCAACCGCTAAATCGGCAATGAAGGTATCTTCAGTTTCACCACTTCGATGCGAAGCAATCGACTTATAGCCAGCCTCAGCGGCCATATTCATCGCATGAAGTGTTTCACTCAGGGTGCCAATCTGGTTTAGCTTAATTAAAATAGCGTTGGCAACCTTTGCATCAATCCCTTGTTGCAGAATGGCACTGTTGGTAACAAATAAATCGTCTCCAACTAATTGAATGCGATCGCCCAATCGCTCAGTCAGTATCTTCCAACCTTGCCAATCGTTTTCATCCATACCATCTTCAATGCTAATGATAGGAAACTTATTGCACCAGTTTTCCAGCAAATCGGTCAAATCACCAGCAGTCAGACTACGCTTTTCGGATTCGAGCCGATACATACCATCCTTATAAAACTCGGAACTGGCAACATCCAGAGCGATCATTACATCGCGACCCGGTTCATAACCTGCCTTTTTAATAGCTTCCATAATCAGCTCCATAGCTGCTTCATTGGAAGCCAAATCAGGTGCAAAACCACCTTCATCACCGACTGCAGTATTTAGTCCCTGGGACAATAAAACCGCTTTTAACTGATGAAAGATCTCAGCCCCCGTCCGTACCGCATCCTTAAAGCTTTTGGCACCGACCGGAACAATCATGAACTCCTGGAAATCCACACTGTTATCAGCATGAGAACCTCCGTTAATGATATTCATCATCGGCACTGGCAAAGTTACTGCTTTATCGCCCCCTAGGTAACGGTATAAAGGCAGTCCTTTTTCTTCGGCAGCAGCAACAGCGTTAGCCATTGAAACAGCTAAAATAGCGTTGGCTCCGAGGCGCTGTTTATTCTCCGTACCATCGCAAGCAATTAGCTTGTCATCCAATGCAGATTGATCGAAACAATCTAATCCAACAACAGCAGCACGCAATTCACTATTGATAGCCTCAACAGCCTTGGTCACACCCTTGCCCAAATAACGCAATGCATCACCATCACGTAATTCAATAGCTTCACGAGCTCCCGTGGAAGCCCCCGAAGGCACTGCTGCTCTACCCATCGCACCACTTTCAAGGATTACATCAGCTTCCACTGTCGGATTGCCACGAGAGTCAATGATCTCACGACCACGAACATCGATAATTTTACTCATTGTTGTCTCCACCTAAATTAAGCTGAAAACGCCACACAATATTCAACCTCAAATATTGTTTCTTGTTACAGGTAGGCGTCTTCGATAAAGTCCTGCTGTTTCACTGTTTTGTCGATAGCAACCAATGTTTCCAGTAAAGCCTGCATTTTAGCCAATGGCCAGGAATTCGGACCATCACTCAATGCTTTCTCCGGATCTGGATGAGTTTCCATAAACACTCCGGCAATACCAGCCGCTACTGCAGAGCGAGCCAGCACTGGAACAAACTGTCTTTGACCACCACTTTTTCCGCCCTGCCCACCAGGTTGTTGCACTGAATGGGTCGCATCAAATACGACTGGACAGCCCATTTGGCGCATGGTCGGCAGACCACGCATATCTGAAATTAACGTGTTATATCCGAATGAAGTGCCACGTTCACATAACATGATCTGTTGATTACCCGTAGATTTCGCTTTTTCAGCGACATGCTGCATATCCCAAGGCGCCAGAAACTGGCCTTTTTTAATGTTCACTGGCAAACCCTGACTTGCCACATTAATTATAAAGTTTGTCTGACGGCACAGAAACGCCGGCGTCTGTAATACATCGACCACACTGGCGACTTCGGCAAGCGGTGTGTCTTCATGTACATCCGTCAGAATGGGCAGACCAAATTCTTTTTTAACCTTTTCCAGAATCGCCATACCCGCTTCCAGGCCCGGCCCGCGATAGGTATTAGTTGAGGTGCGATTAGCTTTATCGAAAGAAGATTTATAGATAAACGGGATGCCCAGTTTGTCGGTCATTTCTTTTAACTGACCCGCCACATCCATGGTCATCTGCTCACTTTCAATGACACAGGTACCGGCAATCAAAAATAACGGCTGTTTGCCGCCCACTTCATGACCACATAATTGCATTATTGCTGTCCTCGCTTTTTATGATTGGTCATAGCGGCATTGATAAAGCCTTCAAACAGGCGATGCCCATGTCTCGGAGTGGAGGTAAATTCCGGATGAAACTGACAGGCAACAAACCAAGGATGCCCGGGAATCTCAATCATTTCGGCCAGCGAGTTATCTTTTGACATGCCAGAAAACACCAGACCGGCCTCTTCCAGTTTCTGTTTGTAATTATTGTTGAATTCATAACGATGACGATGCCGTTCAACAATTTCATCAACGCCATAGATCTGTTGCGCCAGTGAACCCGGTTTCAATACACAGGGGTATCCACCCAAACGCATGGTGCCACCCAGGTCCGAGTCGTGGTCACGCTGCTCAACACTGCCATCTTCCTTTTGCCATTCAGTGATTAAACCAATGACCGGATCAGGCGTATTGGCGTCAAATTCAGTGCTGAAAGCTTTGGTTAAACCGGCTTTATGGCGAGCATATTCAATGACAGCCACCTGCATACCCAGACAAATACCCAGATAGGGAATGTTATTTTCGCGGGCAAACTGAGCTGTTGAAATCATGCCCTCAACACCACGTTTCCCAAAACCACCCGGCACCAGAATAGCATCCATCTTCGCGATGCTGTCAGTCCCATTTTTCTCGATTATCTCTGAATCAACGTAATGCACATTGACCTTGGTACGAGTATGGATACCGGCATGTATCAAAGATTCTGAAAGTGACTTATAGGCTTCAGTCAGCTCCATATATTTGCCGACCATGGCAATATTCACTTCACCCTGTGGATTAGACAGGTTTTCATAAACTTGTTGCCACTGGCTCAAGTCTGCCGGTTTGACATCCAGCCCCAGTTGTTTCACAACAATGTCATCGAGACCTTGTTTATGTAACTCCATCGGTATTTTGTAAATACTGTCTACATCAATACAGGTGATGACCGATTTTTCCGGTACATTGGTAAACAATGAAATTTTACGACGTTCAGACTCCGGTAATGGGCGATCCATGCGGCATAACAAGACATCAGGCTGTATACCGATGGTGCGTAGTTCTTTAACGGAATGCTGCGTCGGTTTGGTTTTTATTTCACCAGCAGAGGCAATATAAGGTACCAACGTTAAGTGGATAAACAACGCACGATCACGGCCAAGTTCAGTCGCCATCTGACGAATGGTTTCAAGAAATGGCAGTGACTCGATATCACCAACGGTACCGCCGATTTCAATCAGCGCCACATCCGCATCGCCGGCACCTTCAAAAATACAGCGTTTGATTTCATCGGTTATGTGGGGAATCACCTGTACCGTGTTGCCCAGATACTCACCACGCCGTTCTTTACGAATAACGTTTTCGTATATTTGTCCGGTGGTATGGTTATTACGGCTGGTCATATTGGCATCAATAAACCGCTCGTAATGCCCCAAATCCAAATCGGTTTCAGCGCCGTCATCCGTTACAAATACCTCACCATGCTGCAGTGGGCTCATTGTTCCTGGATCGACATTGATATATGGGTCGAGTTTTACCATCGTGACCTTCAGGCCACGGGCTTCAAGAATCGCTGCCAGTGAAGCCGCCGCAATTCCCTTACCGAGAGACGACACAACACCACCAGTGACAAATATAAATTTAGTCATATTATGGAGAGTTTTTGCAATAGCGGTGCCGCCAGAATAGCCGCACTCAAAAATATCGTCATAAAGTATCAGAATTGCCCGATTCGCTCAATCAAAATCTCCCTATCAAGTCTGCTCAATCATCGGTAACCAACCTGGGTGGTCAGTTTCTGGCTTTGCTGTTTCCGCACTGGCATAACCAACTATTGCGACCAATTGCTTATCTGCAAATAGCAATGGAATTTTGTCGCGTTGCCAAACCGGGATTTGCCATTCCTGAAACAAATTTTTCAGTGATTGATGGTGAGCCTTTCCTGATAGCTGAATTTTTTCACCACCCTGACGAAACTGTATAGATAAACCGGCGCTAAATAGCTCCTCACGGATCCCCTGCCCCTTTTGAGCTTGCCAAACCAAGCGGCGTTCATCATCTAGCAATACGGGTTGTTGATCGTAAATCAAGCCCGATGTAATCGGGTTGACTGAATGCGCTGCCGAGCTCAAATACAGCTTATTCTGATAGCGTCTGGCAATATAGTGATTCCAGCGCACTTGCGGTTGGGCATCCACCACCGCATGGCAAACTTCATCCACAATACGTTGCAGATTTATCCGTGATGGCAATGCCATTTTTAACTCTTTCATAAAAAACCGCAGCACATTGCGTTGACGTGATGCATTTAGCAGCAGTAATTTATTAATGTGTAAGCTGCCTTCAGTTGGATCAGCATCAATGATATGTAAATCTTCTTCAGCTAACTCATCCAGCAGGGTTTGGCTTTCTTGCAGGTTTTGTGCGGAACGGGCCAGATTCTGATTTATCGCAGGCCAACGCTGTTGCAGTAAAGGCCAGATCTGATGTCGCAAAAAATTACGCTGAATATCGGTATTCTGATTACTAGGATCGTCAATCCAATGCAGTTGGTGTGAGCTGGCATAGTCCAGTAAATCCTCTCGGGAAATGGTGAGAAAAGGTCTGACGATAGGCATTTTCTGCCAATGCGACATCACTTTCATCGCACCTAATCCACGAGTTCCGGCACCGCGAAGTAACTGCAACATGAGAGTTTCAGACTGGTCCTGTAAATGTTGTCCAGTTAACAACAGGCCATTGTTGCCAATCAGCTTATTTATCGCTTGATATCGTGCGCTACGCGCAGCTGATTCCATTCCAGTCAAGGCAATATCTCTTACCGTTACTTTCAATAAATGAAATGGCAGCTGTAATGACTCAGTGATTTTCTGGCAATGTTCTGCCCAGTCTGCTGACTGAGATTGCAGTTGATGGTCGACATGCACGACCTGAATATCTTGTGGAAATTCGTGTCGATGCGTTGCCAATAAATGCAGCAACACATGAGAATCCATACCACCGCTGTAGGCAACCCATAAAGCAGAAGATCCGCCATGTTTGCGGATCTTCTCAAGAATTAATTGTGTGTCAAAGGACACTGGGGGAAACTGTGGCAACCAAAGTTCAACAGGCCTTAGCCTTCAAAGGCACCGTAATCAAGCAAACGTTTTTGGCGGCGCTTGACCAGTTCATCCACTGGCATGGCCTGTAATTGTTTCATTTTACTGTTGATAGCTGTCTTAATATTGCTCATCAGTACTTCAGGATCTCGATGTGCTCCGCCCAGTGGCTCCTTGATGATTTCATCAATGAGTCCCAGCGATTTCAAGCGATCCGAAGTGACCCCAAGTGTTGCAGCGGCATCCGAAGCTTTTTCGGCACTCTTCCACAGAATAGAAGCGCAACCTTCGGGTGAAATAACAGAATAAATACTGTATTGCAGCATCATCAAATGATCAGCGACACCGATTGCCAAGGCACCACCTGAGCCACCCTCACCAATAACGGTACTGATGATCGGCGTTTTTAATTTAGACATTTCAAATAGATTACGGGCGATAGCTTCACTTTGACCACGCTCTTCAGCGCCGATACCGGGATATGCGCCCGGCGTATCGATAAAGGTCAAAACAGGCATGCCAAAACGCTCGGCCAGTTTCATGACCCGTAAGGCTTTTCGATAGCCTTCCGGACGCGGCATTCCAAAATTACGCGCCACTTTTTCCTTGGTATCACGCCCTTTCTGATGGCCAATGACAATCACCGGTTGACCGCTGAACCGGCCCATGCCCGTAATCAAAGCCTGATCATCAGCATAGGCGCGATCGCCATGCAGTTCTTCAAAATCTGTAATCAGATGTCTAATGTAGTCGAATGTATAAGGACGTTGCGGATGACGAGCCATTTGCGTCACTTGCCAAGGCGTCAACCCGGCAAAAATAGAACGCGTCAGCGATTCACTTTTTTCTTTTAATTTCTGAATTTCTTCGGTGATATTCAGATCGCTGTCATTGCTCATGTAGCGAAGTTCGTCGATTTTGGCTTCCAGCTCGGCAATAGGCTGCTCGTAGTCAAGGAAATTCAACTGCATTAAAAATCACCTTTCGAATCAAAATGATTCAATTATACACGCACTAGGGCTTGTTGATCTTTCATATCCACCACTGCTGGAGACTATTTTTTCGTCCAACAAGACGGAAATGATGCGATGTAGTTGTTCTACATAAGTCATTTCCAACGCCGTGGGGCGGAAAAATAGTCCCAGCCCTGTGGGTTGTGACTGAAAGTCCACCACTTATGTCCACGGATGGACTGTATGCCGGCGCGCCAAGGAGGCGCGCGCCGGTCTGTGTTGCTCGTCTTTTATTTAGAAAGACTACAAAAACGCCGGGAGCGTTTTTGAGCGTAAGCCCCAAAGGGGTGAGATACATGGATGTATCTCACAAACTGCACTCTTCGCGCCTTGATTGGCGGACTTTCAATCACAACAGTGGCGGCTATGAAAGATCAGCAAGCCCTTTGTTTCCGCTCAGCTGAGGATTAATTCGTCTTCTGCGTCGTTATCATCGTGTGTTGCACCCATGCGGATTTCCAGACTGAGGTCATTGCGGGAGTCAGCATTGCGTAACGCATCTTCCTGAGAAATCTTGCCTTCACGATATAGTGTTAACAAGGCCTGATCAAAGGTAATGGTACCGGGTTCACTACTCTCTTTCATTGCATCTTTAATTGCACCAATCTGACCTTTATCAATTAATTCAGCGATATACGGTGAACTGAGCATCACTTCGACCGCTGGAACCAGGTTGCCACTTTCAATAGAGGGTAATAAACGCTGCGAAATAATGGCACGAAGATTCAGCGATAAATCCATCAGGATCTGCCGGTGCATCATCTCCGGGAAAAAATTAATGATCCGGTCCAGCGCCTGATTGGCATTATTGGCATGTAATGTCGCTAAACACAGATGACCAGTTTCAGAATAATTGATCGCATGTTTCATGGTGTCCATATCACGAATCTCACCAATCAAAATGACATCGGGCGCTTCACGCAGTGCATTTTTCAATGCGTTTTCATAAGACAGGGTATCAATGCCAACTTCACGTTGCTGGACAATGGAACGTTGATGTGAATGCACAAATTCCAGAGGATCTTCAATGGTCAGAATATGCGATCCGGAATTACGATTACGATGACCGATCATGGCTGCCAACGTAGTGGATTTACCACTGCCGGTAGCACCTACAACCAGGATCAAACCCCGCTTTTCCATCACGACATTACCCAGAACCGATGGCAAACTCATCTCTTCAAAATTGGGGATATGAGTACGGATGTAACGAATCACCATCGAGACTTCACCACGCTGACGGAAGATATTGACCCGGAATCGTCCAACGCCATGCACTGGCACAGCAAAATTCATTTCCAGGTTTTTTTCAAATTCGGCGATTTGTTGCTCATCCATCAACGAATAGGCCAACTCTTTGACTTCGCCTGTCAGCATTTTTTTACTGCCTACGGGACGTATCACCCCTTGAATTTTGACTTGTGGTTCCGTGGCAGTACAAAAAAACAAATCCGAGGCTTCTTTATCCGCCATCAGTTTCAGGTAGGGCATCATTTCCACGTCAGCAATCCTTAGAAAAAGCGTTTAAGTTCCAGTAATCCTACACGATCGCAGCAAGCCAACAAAGCAGACTTAACGTGTTTAATAGCGCACTGTCACAGTTTCACTGCCAGGCAAATCAGCTAACTCTTTCAACAGAGTATCCGATGGTATAACTTGCCAATCTTGGCCCAATCGAATCAGTACTTCCGCATGCTGATTGTGATACTTAAGCTCCACCGGCACGACCCCGCCACAGAACGGTGTCATCACGGTTTGCATCTGATTGATCCATTGTGCATCTTCACCATTTTGCTTCACAGTGAGCTGCAGGGCCTTACCAAATAGTTCACGGGCTTTCTGCAAGTCATAAACAGACTCGGCCGTGCCAGCTAGGCCGCCACTGAAGTTGTCCTGACCAATTTTGCCCTGAATCACCACTAATTTATCGGGTTGTATAACGTTCTGGTATTGTTCATAGACATCACCAAACACCCGTACTTCAAGGCGGGCGGTTTGATCATCCAGCGTAATGAATGCCATGCGACTGCCATTTTTGGATTTCATGGTACGAATCGCGACAATTAATCCTGCTGTTAATAATGGGATCTCATTACGCTGATAGCCTTTGGATTCCGGTGCATCCAGCTCACTGATCTTTTTAGGAATGAACTGGGCCAGTTCATTGGCATAGCGATCAATTGGATGCCCGCTTAAATACAGACCCAGCGTTTCTTTCTCGGCTCGTAGTAGCTGTTCTTCCTGCCACTCCGGCATATCTTCCAACAAATCCGTTTGCGGTTGATTAGCATGAGAGGGTTCAGCCAAACCAAATAGATCATTCTGACCACTATCGGCATCGCGGCGGTGTTGTTCTGCAATCTGCATCGCCCGGCTGAGGCTGGCCTCCAGACTGGCACGATGTCCACCAAGCGAATCAAAAGCGCCGGCTTTAACCAGTGACTCCATCACCCGCCGGTTAATTTTTTTCAGCTCGACTCGCCGACAAAAATCAAATAAAGAGGTAAAAGCTTCACCCTGTTCGCGTTCTGACACAATCCCTGCCAGTGCGGATTCACCCACCCCTTTAATAGCTCCCATGCCGTAACGAATGGTGGTTTCATTTTCCACGGTAAACTGGATTTTGCTGAAATTCACATCTGGCGGCATGACGGTCAGGTTCATATCCCGACACTCGTCAATCAAACCGACAACTTTATCGGTATTGTCCATATCCGCTGACAATACTGCTGCCATAAACGCCGCTGGGTAATGCGCTTTCAACCAGGCAGTTTGATAAGCAACTAATGCATAAGCCGCGGAATGTGATTTGTTAAAACCGTATTCAGCAAACTTTTCCATCAAATCGAAAATCGGCCCAGCAATATTCTCTTCAATACCCCTGTTTTTTGCACCCTCCAGGAAAATTTGCCGTTGCTTGGCCATTTCCTCGGGCTTTTTCTTACCCATCGCCCGACGCAGCATATCGGCTTCACCCAGACTATAACCTGCCAGAACCTGGGCGATCTGCATAACCTGTTCCTGATAGACGATTACGCCATAGGTAGGTTTCAACACCGGTTCGAGATCTGGATGCGGATAATCGACCTTAGCGCGACCATGTTTACGATTAACAAAGTCATCAACCATGCCCGATTGCAATGGCCCCGGCCGGAACAAAGCCACCAAAGCAATAATATCTTCGAAATTATCGGGTTGCAGCCGCTTGATAAGCTCTTTCATACCCCGTGATTCCAACTGGAATACCGCGGTTGTTTCACAGCGTTTCAACAAATCGTAACTGGGCTTATCATCCAGCGGCAGAATAGCAATATCTATGCTGTCAGCTGCCTCATCTGGCAACATTGCCTTGACGTTTTTCACAGCCCAATCAATGACTGTCAGAGTTTTCAGACCTAAAAAGTCGAATTTGACCAGACCAACACTTTCAACGTCGTCTTTATCATATTGCGACACCAGTCCGGCGCCGTTCTGTTCACAATACAGCGGTGTGTAATCAGTAAGTTTTTTGGGTGCGATAACCACGCCACCGGCATGTTTACCGACGTTCCGAGTCAGACCTTCCAGCTGTAAGGCCAGATCGATCAAGTTGCGAACTTCTTCTTCCTTGTCATAACGCTCTTTAAGCTGCGGCTCTTGTTCAAGCGCCTTGCTCAGCGTCATTTTCAATTCAAACGGCACCAATTTAGCAAGCTGATCGACCATGCCATAAGGATGCCCCAACACACGACCAACATCGCGTAACACGGCTTTGGCGGCCATGGTACCGAAAGTAATAATTTGCGAGACGTGGTCACGACCATAATGCCGTGACACATAGTCAATAACCCGGTCCCGACCATCCATACAGAAATCGACGTCAAAGTCAGGCAGCGATACCCGTTCCGGGTTCAGGAAACGTTCAAACAGCAAATCGTATTCCAGTGGATCGATATCAGTAATCATCAATGCATAAGCGACTAATGACCCCGCACCGGATCCCCGCCCCGGACCAACCGGAACCCCATTATTTTTAGCCCAGCGAATAAAGTCGGCAACAATCAGGAAGTAGCCGGGAAAGCCCATTTCATTAATAACATCCAGCTCAATCTGCAACCGCGATTCATATTCCGGACGTTTCTGTTCACGCTCGGTTTCATCGGGAAACAATACCGGCAGCCTTTCCGCCAGTCCTTCAAAAGACTCTTTAGAGAAGAATTCGGCCAGTGTCATGCCATCAGGCACCGGGAAATCGGGCAGATAATGCTCGCCCAGCGTTAACTCAACATTACAACGTTTGGCGATTTCAACGGTATTGGTGATGGCTTCCGGTATATCGGAGAATAGACGCGACATTTCTTCCGGACTACGCAGATATTGCTGCTCGGAATACATGCGTGGGCGACGCGGGTCGTCCAGCAATCGACCTTCATTAATACAAACCTTGGCTTCATGAGCTTCAAACTGATCCGGCGTTAAAAAACGCACATCATTGGTTGCCACTACTGGCAGATCCAATGCGCTGGCCAATTGCAAAGCTTGCTGAATATAACGCTCTTCATCTTCACGGCCGGTTCGCACCAGCTCCAGATAAAAGCGATCCGGGAACAACTGCATCCAATGTCCGGCAAGTTGTTCAGCTTCCTGCTGACGGCCAGCAAGTAAATCCTTACCAAGCAGTCCTTCACGACCACCGCTCAAACAAATCAGTCCATCGGTTTGTCCATCCAGCCATTCTGGTTCCAGCATCGGCACACCTAAATGCTGTCCTTCCATATAGGCTCTGGAGATCAAACGTGACAGGTTGTGATACCCCTCCATGGTGCTGCACAGCAATACCATCCTCAGGCTTTTTTTACTGTCGTTGCTATCACGTAGCCGGATATCCGCACCCAGAATGGGTTTTACGCCGGCCTGCATTGCCGCACTGTAAAGTTTGACGGCGGCAAACAGATTATGTTGATCGGTAATGGCGATTGCCGGCATACCTGATGCTGCCACGGCCTTGACCAGCGGCTTGATGCGGACCAGTCCGTCAACCAGAGAATAATCGGTGTGTAAATGAAGATGTACGAATTGCGTGGTCATTAGACAGTTATTTTATTCAAAGCAAAATAATAGCACTGTCGGTTGACAGCACCAGGGAGAACGACGGATAAAAATCAGGCAAGATCCAATTGCCGATCAGTGTCAGGCGCATAGTTGGCAACGGTATAAACCGCCTGTTTCCATTGCTCACTGGCCATTAAGGTTTCCCGATCAATCGGGTGACGACCATGCAACCGTACCAGACGCATATGCCTTGCCGGGTCATCCTCCACTTTGAGATTATCCAGCACAGCTTCGACTTCAGCCGGATTATTGCACAATAAAGCCAGATCACATCCTGCCGCCAGGGCAGCTTCTGCCCGAGCCGTACTATCCCCGATGATGGCCGCCCCCGCCATACTCAAATCATCACTGATTACGGCCCCCTGAAAGCCCATGCGCTTTCGCAGAATTTCCTGAATCCAATACGGCGAAAACCCTGCGGGCAAGCTGTCACATTTTTCGTAAACAATATGTGCTGGCATAATGCCCGCCAGCGTTTGTGAGCAAAGCTGACGAAACGGCAGCATATCAGCCTGCCACATATCTTCCAGATGGCGTTTATCCACTGGCAGGCCCAGATGAGAATCCACTTCCACCGCCCCATGCCCAGGAAAATGTTTACCCACCGCCGCCATTGAGGCTTGTTTCATTCCACTGATGTAGGCAGCAGCCAGCTTGGTGACCGCCTGAGGGTCACGATGAAATGCCCGATCACCAATCACTTCACTGATGCCGTAATCCAGATCCAGCACCGGTGCAAAACTGAAATCCACACCGACGGCACGCAGTTCTGCCGCCATTAACCAGCCGGTTACTTCGGCTTGTTTAAGTGACTGTTTAGGATGTTGTTGAAAATGCTGTCCCAGCGTCCCAATAGGCGGAAGACGACTAAAGCCTTCACGAAAACGTTGCACCCGTCCTCCTTCATGATCCACAGCAATGATGAGATGCGGCTGACGTAATGCATGGATCTCGGATGTTAATGCAGCAATTTGTTCAGGAGATTCATAATTGCGGCTAAACAGGATGACTCCGCCAACCAATGGATGTTTGAGAATTTCTCTTTCTTTCTCGCTGATCGTTACGCCGATCAGATCCACCATTAACGGGCCTAATGTCATGTAATTACCTTATTCGTGAATGAAGACTTTAAGACCGGGTTTGACCAGATCAAACAACGTCAGCAAATCCTGATTATGCATGCGGATACAGCCGTGAGATTTAGCGGTTCCCATGGGCTCGCTATCCGGTGTGCCATGTATGTAAATATAGCGACGCATTGTATCAACATTTCCCAGTCGATTCCTGCCCAGTTCCAGTCCGCTTAACCAGATTATGCGCGTTAAAATCCAGTCTTTATCGGCAAACTGTGTGGCCAGCTCAGGGGTGTAGGTTTCTCCCGTTGGTCGCCTGCCGCGAAATACCGTATTCATGGGTTGTCCTGCACCGATACAGGCCCGAATAATATGCCAGCCTCTTGGCGTGCATCCAGAACCTTCCTGTTCACCAGGCCCATTCAAGGCTGTTGAGACAGGAGCAGAAAACAGTACCGCGTTATCCTGCCTCAGCTGGCAACGTTGTTGAGACAAAGAAATGTCGAGAAAATGATTTGCCATGGTTAGATTAAAATTCAGCCTGATTCGCAATAAACATTAATGGCGTGTTGAACGATAAGCGCGCGACACACCGAACCAAGTGTATATCTGTGACGCAGTAAGCAGCAACAAACCCAACATGGCTACCCATAAAAAATAGTCTGCCAGCGATTCGCGCGGCATTTTACGATCGATCAACAGCGTCTGATAATGCTGTTGATCAATATTCTTCATGGCCGCTGCAAATTCATCGAGCGACCCCGCTTCAAAGGCCTGATAAGGAACCCCCAAGGTTTTGAAAAAAGTATGTAAATGTCTTTCAGGTGCACCCTGCCAAAGAACGCTTTCACCTGGCATTTCATCAAGCGTCATGCCACTTACCGAGCGTAAATAGATCCAATACAAGCTCAGATTATTATCCTGCAAAATCTGGCTAATCCGTTGTTCCTGCTCAGCGGATAAAATTTGTCCACCATCGGAAATCAGCAACACAATACGCGCTCCCCGATAGACTTCGCCCTCAAACATTTCACCGGCTTTTTTTAACGCAACAGAGATATCTGTTTTGGTTAAACCACGGCCCAATCCCCCTGCTTCAATGGTCGCCAGCGTGGTTTCCTTACTGTAGGTAAGTGGCAAAATTCCGCTAGCCTGTTCACTGAAAAACACATAACCAAAGCGGTCATCAGGCCGACTGGAAACAAACTCGGTCAAATAATAACGGGCAACACTGCGCTTACTTTCCTTAAAGTTCATTTTAGTGGAGAGACGATAGCTATGACGGCGAGCAAAAGGCTGATCCATGCTGCGACTGCGATCCAGCAGAATAACCACTTCAGCTCCCTGGCCGCTACGTTGCACCGTATGTTCTGGTATATGTGGTTGTGCTACCGCCATGATTAACGAGGCAATAACGATTGAAGTCACTATACGCAGCACATAACCAATCAACGTGGAAACAGCATCGAGAGGTAATAAGGATTCCCAGACAATTTGCTTTTCAGTATTTCGGCTCAACCATGGCAAAACCGCCAGTGGCAATAAATAAAGCAGATATGGATGTGACCAACTCATGCTTTATTGACAGTCAAACTGGTCAGAGAAGTTTCAAGATTGAAATTCCATTTCACCTGACATGAGATTTAAGCAACAGCTTAATCATGTCGCTTCGCGAACAAACTGTAGGGTAAAAACACCAGAATCAGTAAAATCAAAGCGATTGATGCCAGCCAGACAAACAAATCATATTTCACCGGTTGCTGACGGGTATCAGAAATCTTCTGCATCTCTTTGATTAAATTCTGTGGTGATTTTGGTGAAGAGATAAATTCAAAGCCAACCCGTCTTGACACCGTTTCCATATGGGACTTCTTCTGGGAAGATAAATGTTCAGTCCGCGGACGGTTATCATTCAGTTCAGCCGCATCTCCACGACTCGAAGCATAGACATCTTTATGCATGACCTCGTTTATCTCCCAATATCCCTCTATTTCCCCAAACTCATTGGTTTTTGGAATGGGTACCAGGTCACTACCACCGATACCGACGACCACCCCGGGAACCTCGCCAGGTGTATCAGTGAATTTGGGGAAAAGTGTGTCATGGACCGGTGGCGCTTCATGACCATCGGTTATAAAAACGACCGTTGGCTGTGGTGAAATTTCTTTTGCCTGACGAATGGCTGTGTAGAGTGCTTTGGACATTTCACTGGAGCGAGCCCAAGCCATAGTAGGATGAAACTGAGACAACATTTGCATCAGATCATGATAATTGGCACAGACTTCAACTGGCGTCATCAAAATCAGACTGCGCGCTTCACTAAAAATTGCCAAACCCGCATGAGAACCACATGGCATGCTCAAAATTGACTGACGGGTATACTCCTTGGCCCAATCCAGTCGATTAATGGTGTCATTGCCAAAGCGGACATCTTCGACATTCATGCTGTCGGTAATATCAATGACAAATAGACTGTCCATCACCTCTATTTCGCGATCCACCTGAGGTATCCACAGAGCCGCCATTATCATTATCAGACTGATCAACATGACCAGTGCTGTTAAAAATATACGTTTGGGATAACTCAAGCTCATGGCAGATCGACCTTGAAAGCCTTAGTTTCAATACTGCGTTCGCTGTAAATTTCCTGTTTTTTAAAATTACCATCAACTTCGGGATCTTCAGGCACTAAACGCAAAGCCACCTCAAGATTAAAACGGGCATCCCAGAATTCCGGCTGTTGCTTCAAGGCACTGCGATAATCCTGTTTAGCTAACTCAACCAGTGGAATCATCTGAGGATCATTGCCATCCATTGCCATTGCTTCACGTAAATTGATGCTGCCACGGTTGAAATAGGCAGCCGGTAACCATTCTGCTTGCTGGCTACCAAGCACCAACGTGTATTGCTCTAAAGCAGCATCATTCTCGTTTTGATCGACCAAATAGCTGCCTTGTGCAAAATGTGCCCGAGGATGATCCGGAATCGTTTCATATTGTTCAGGGGCAATAACAAAGGCTTCAATCCGTGTTTGTTTCCATAACTGCCAACTTGAAAGCAACATCACAACAATGCTGATCACAAAAATAGACAGTAACACCCAGCGTAATAATTTTAATGTGTTACTCATGCGCTTTTCGAACTCCCCAGTAACTGTACAGATGTGAAATTGCTAACGGCAGCATGGCGAGCAAAGCTAACCATAAAAACCAATCGGCTTTCGGTTCATGAGGCACTAATTCTTCAACAATTAATGTTTGATATTGCTGCTCATCAATTTCGTCCATCGCATCAGAAAACTCTTCCAATGAGCCGGCCTCAAACGCACGATAAGGTACGCCGATAGTTTTGAAAAACTCGTGAACTTTGCGTTCGGGTATATCGGTATACAAAATATTGTCATTCTCTGAGGGTTCCAGCGTCATTTCCTGTCTGGCCTTGAGATAAATCCAGTAAATACTCAGATTCATCTCTTTATAGCGTTTGGTAATTAATTCCATGGCTTCATCGGTCATCAGCTGACCGCCATCAGAGACCAGTAAAACAATTCGCGAACCACGATAGGGCTGATCCTCAAACATTAAAGCCGAATTCATCAACGCATCAGCCAGGTTCGTATCGGATAACCCCTTACCTAAAGAATTCGCTTCAATCGTGTTGAGAATGGCTTCCTTGCTATATGTCAGCGGCAACAGATTAATAGAGTTTGTACTGAAAAATACAAAGCCAAACCGATCATCGGGACGTTTTTTTACAAATTCAGTCAGGTAGGTTCGGGCAACCCGTCGTTTGGAGTTATCGCCTGCAACAGAATAATTGGCCGCCTGAGTGGTGACTGCAAAAGCATCATCCATACTGCGACTGCGATCCAGCAACAGAACAATCTCTGCCCCCTCACCCAACCGTTCCACCGTACGCTCCGGTATCGCCGGACTGGCAACAGCCAGTAATAAGGCAGCAATCACTACGGAAGATAGAACTTTGAGAGTCAGGCTAATGGTTCTGGATAACGGATCGTGTGGCACCAGCGCTGTCCATGCCACCGTTTTATCCAGATTGTTATTAAACCATGGCAATAAAACTATCGGTAATAACAAAAGTACGAGGGGGAAAGCCCATTCGAGGCCAAACAAAATCATGCCATTTTCTCCCTCGCACGGCAGGCACGAGCCAGTTTAATCAAACTATCAAAATCGGTATTCTGCTGAGGTTCACGGCTGAAATAATGGGATGCTGACTGTTGATAAAAACGGGTTATCTCAGGTTGTAAATCAACTAACCACGGACAGGTATCCCACAACTGCTGCAACTGACTATAAATCACAACTGTGCCAGCACTTTCATTAAAGGCGTGATGCATGATGCGCGTTGCAGCATCGACATCTTTATTTCCGAACCAGCGTATTTTGTTCATTGAGAATACACCTTTGGCAAACGGCAGGCGTTTTCCTGGTCGCAATCCAATATGCCAGACGAGCCAGATAAGTGCCGTAATGAATGCAACGGTGATGGCATAAGTCAGTTGCTTTTCTATCGGACTAAAGTCTGCAGCCAGTAAACGCTGATCACCACGCAACGGAATTTCCATCGCATTAGCATCTGTTGCATTCAAAAATGATCCGGCAGAAAACTCGGCTGAAGGAATATTCAGCAACTCACCCGCATTTGTTCTGAGGGTATAGGTAGGAGTCTGTAATGAGCGTGTTTCAGCAGGTACATTAACTAACTGATACTGCAGCTCCAGCACATTACTGTCACTGGATATCTGCAGCAGATTAAGCCAGGGTCCCTGACGTTTGTTCAATTGCGGCAAACTGTCTGCATCAATATCACTGACACTAACCGGCAAGACAATGCTGGTCGTTACAATGTCACCAATCAACAGACCCCAACTGCGATCCAGATTGATGGTCACATCTTGTGCCATAAGCTGACTACTGAAAATAAAACTGATAATAAGGATCAAACGACGCATTGTGTGCATTCCTATGATTTTTTCATGGCGGAGAAATACTGAGTCAGCTGTTGAGGGGTCACCTCACCAGAGACAAAAAGCGGCTTAACGCGATAGCGCATAAAGCAGGCCGTCAGTTTCTCAAAATGATCGTCCAGTTGCTGTTGCCAACGTTTTTTTATGCCGGGACGAATCCATACACTATGTCGTTTACCGGTTTCAGAATCACGCGTTTCGGTCCAGCCAGCGTGTGAAGGTAAATGGTCCACTTCATCATGCTGCCAGACGATAGGCACTACCGTGTAATGTGCCAGTTTACGTAATGTACGATCCACCAAATCGATATCACAGCAAAAATCCGAAGCCAGAAATACGATTGCCCGTTTGCTACTGACTAAATCAGCCGCGTCAAATAAGCCCTCTGCACCCGGTGCTGTCGGTGGTGCAGCATTAATAATCTTTTCCGCTGCAACCGCTGGCATACTGCGTTGTCGTGTAGGCATAACCGAGACATCTTTACGCCAGATCGCATCAAATCCTGCCATAGCAAATCGGTCGCCAAACCGGATCGAGCTATGGGCAATCATATGTGCCAATCGGGCAACCCGTTCATTACTGACACTGGAAACTGACATCGATCGACTTAAATCCGAGAGTAACCACAAAGTAATGGATGAACGCTGCTGATAACGCCTTACCAGCCAGCGTTCCTGATTTCCCAGAGCGGAATCAGCGATATTGGTACGTAAACTGGCGCGCACATCCAGACGCCGTGGATCCGGATAATCAAATAAATCGGCAAAACCGGCAAAACGATCACCACTGCCCAGCGCTGTTCCGCTATGTGCACCGGGCACATGGCCAAACACTTTATCCGGAAAGCGATAGCTAAATTCCTGAGGTTGAATAGGCTTCATTTGAATGCCTTCTTACGGTGTGGCTATATGATCGCGTAATGCCTGAATAAATTGCGGCATCAACTGTTCACGGCGGCCATCGTAGACCGGTGACAGGAACACGCGATGTGTCAGAGATGGCAATAAAACAAAATGAATATCATCCGGCAATACATGATCACGCCCCTCCAGCCAGGCACAGACTTTCGCCGCACGCACCATTGCAGACATACCACGAACACTGGCCCCGGCGACCACTAAATCTTCGACATAGACATCTGGCAAGGTAATACCCAGTTTATGTGGTTCCCAGCTGGCATCCCACAGGCGAACCACATAGTTTTCAATTTCCGGGGAAACATAGACGCTGTTTTGAATATCACGATCCAGTTCATTGAGGTCACGATAATTTAATATCGGAGCACCGATTGAACTGAGTAACGCATCCACATCATGGAAAGCCGGATCAAAGATGAGTTTACGGCGCGATTCATCTTCCAAAGGTCGGCTGATGTTTATTTCAAAAAGGAAACGGTCACGGGCCGCAGCGCTGAGTTCAAAGGTTTCTTCTTTTTCAACGGCATTACGATCAGCAAACACAATCATATGCGGGAATCGGTATTCTTTACCAAATGCTTCCGCGCTGCGTTCGGCCATGGCTCTCAGCAGCAAAGATTGAACCTGGGGACGGGCACGGTTTATTTCGTTAAAGAAAAACACGGCGGTTTCTTCGCCTTTGGCAATCAGCGGACCAGGCTCAATGACCGGTTTACCATCGGCATTGACCCAGGCACTGTAAAGCAGATCGTTAGGCATTAAATCAACACTGCCCTCGATACGGCCAAAGGCACCGCCCAATGCTTTGGAAAAAGCACGCAGCAACGTGGTTTTACCCACCCCGACACCACCTTCCAGTAATACATGACCACGAGCATGTAAAGCGATCAGAATCAAACGAATGGCCTGTTGCTGACCAATCACCACATCATTGACCACTTTTTCCATTGCCAAAGCATGCTCACGAGCAGTATTCAGTTGCTGCTTATCCGACATTCTCTCTCCCCTTTTATTAGGTAATATTTTTTATTAAGACTTACTGCTTCACCATCAAGCTTAACAATAAGTCATTTTGTTTGTTTTTCGGCGCTGCTGCTTCAAGCGCTTCAGCGGTAGACTAAATGCAAAAGCACAAATATCCCCGTTTTGGCCATTTACCCGGGAACTCAGCATTGTCCATTCAAGTTTAAATATTTGGTTACTGCAGGAATCTATCATCAAACAGTGTGAGATGAAACCGACCAGACGATGTGAACTTAGATCATGCACCTCAACCTGACTATGACCTCGTTTTTTATGTCACTCATTAAACAGTGAAAGCCCATTCAGCACATCAGATATTTGCCCATGGACATCGGGCAAATTTCCCGTGAGTTAAAACCATGCTTTGCAGAGTAGATATCTCCGCCTAGACTGTGTTGATTGTAAATACGGAAAAACCATGAATCTCAGACTGCAACTTTTCTTTAGAATCATGTTGATAGGCTTTATCTGTTTGGTGTGCAGTGCTGGATATGTCCTGTATCAGACCGATCAACAAGCCAAGTTAGAGGCAGATTTAACTGCGCAACGGATTGAAAAACAACTGACTCAGCAGTTACTGAAAATGTTTTCCCGTTATGATTATTCCGTTGCTTTTCCTGATAGCACCATTCTGCAGCAGCTAAATGGCGTTCCGGGCTCGTGTGTTCAGTTCCTGTCACGTACGGAAAGTCGACGCCGCAGCTTATGTAATGAAGTTATTCATGATGAAACACGCTGGCCTCATTGGTTTGGCGAGGTGTACCAGAAACTTTTTCAGCCAAACTATGAAGCCAGCCGGCGTTTTTCATTTAATGCCATTACCTATGGCAGCATCATGGTCTCTTTGAACGTGGAAACGGAAATTGCCCGAGCCTGGAGTAATCTACGGGCCGTATTCGGTATTTTATCTGTAAGCATTCTGGCGGTATCGTTATTGGTATTTATGACCATTCACCAACTGTTACGTCCAGCGCAATTGATTGTTCGAGGGCTGGAAAAAATGCAACAGGGCCAGCTGCAAACACGTATTCCCAGTTTTGAAATCGGCGAGTGGCGTCGTACCAGTGAAGCCATTAATGCGCTGGCATCTACCCAACAACAAATCATGGATGAAAACCGTCAACTGGCGCTGAAATTGATTAATGCCCAGGAAGAAGAACATCGCTTTATCAGTCGTGAGTTACATGATGAATTCGGTCAATGTCTGGCCGGAATTAATGCATTAACCACTTCCATCAGTCAGACGGCACGTAAGGATTGCCCTTCTGTACTCAGCGAAACCGAAGGTATCAGTCATATTACGACGCATATGATGTCTGCACTACGTGGATTACTAACCCGTTTACGTCCTGCTGATGTCGATGAACTTGGGCTGACACGAAGCCTGGAAAAGCTGATTAAAAGTTGGAATCAACGAAATGCAGGCGAAACCCAATTTCATTTGCAGGTTGATAATGATGTTGATTCTCTGCCTGAACCATTGCCCGTCAATTTGTACCGTATTGTGCAGGAATCATTGACCAATATTGCCAAACATGCGACAGCCAGCGAAGCCAGCATCAAACTGAATTATGTTAATCCACATAGGCTGATACTGCAGGTAGACGATAATGGCAAAGCCAAACGGGAAACGTTAAATCAAAATATGGGAGTGGGACTACTCGGTATCACAGAGCGAGTGACCGCTCTCGGCGGTAAAATCACCATGGATACCCACACTGATGGGGGATTAAAACTGCTGGTCGAGTTACCCGTCAATCCACCAGCAGAATCACTAAAAGAGAACCAGCATGACTGAAAAAGCGATTCAAATCTTATTGGTGGATGATCATGCCATTGTGCGTGAAGGTTATCGTTCATTATTGCAAAAACAACCTAATTTAACAGTGATAGCTGATGCTCGTGATGCCGCTGAAGCCTATCAGAATTACAAAACCTTTCAGCCCGATGTGGTGATTATGGATATTTCAATGCCGGGTCAAAGTGGTTTGGAAGCCATTTCACGGATCAGACAATATGATGCTCAGGCGCGAATCCTGGTGTTCAGCATGCATCAAAACCCTAGTTTTGCATTACAGGCTATTCGTGCTGGTGCATTAGGTTACGTCACTAAAAGTAGCGACCCGACCTTGCTGATTCATTGCATTTATCAGGTTTATGAAAACAAACTCAGTCTCAGTCCTGATATTGCTCAAGCGCTTGCTTTAGAAAAGCTGGGACAGGATAAAGCTCGTCTGGATGATTTGACCGTTCGGGAGTTTGAAATCTTGCGGTTATTGCTGGAAGCCAAGAATAATCAGCAGATAGCCGATATTTTAAATATCAGCCCGAAAACAGTTTCCAACTCACATTACATTATTAAACGTAAACTTGAGGTGAATTCGGATATTGAACTCATCCGCCTCGCCATTCGCATGAAGTTGTTAAACCTGCGCGACTTGATTGACGAAGCGGAATGAATCCGGTTTTGACGGATAAACGTTAAGCTGCTTTATCCTGATCATCAAACTCATTACGGATCAGATAGTCGAAAGCACCTAAAGCTGCTCTGGCGCCTTCCCCCATTGCCATAATGATCTGCTTGTAAGGTATGGTGGTTACATCGCCCGCAGCAAACACTCCGGGCATTGAAGTGGCCCCATGGGAATCAATTTCAATCTCACCGTATTGACTTAACGTTAATGTATCTTTCAGCCAGTCGGTATTAGGCAGCAAACCGATTTGTACAAACACACCCGCCACTTCAACATGATGTGACTCTTGAGTAGCACGATCTATATAGTTCAGACCGTTCACCTTTTTACCATCACCGGTGACATCGCTAGTTTGTGCTCCGATAATGACCGTCACATTATTCAGACTATGCAGTTTTTTCTGTAATACCGCATCCGCTTTCAATTGATCGGCATATTCCAGCAAGGTCACATGACCAACTATACCGGCCAAATCAATCGCCGCTTCCACACCAGAGTTGCCACCGCCAATCACCGCAACGTGTTTACCTTTAAATAAAGGACCATCACAATGTGGGCAGTAAGCCACACCATGTCCCCGATATTCACTCTCTCCGGGCACACCCAGCTCACGCCAGCGTGCACCGGTAGCGATAATAATCGATTTACTGAGTAACTTGGCACCGCTTTCCAGCTCGACTTCAACCATCTTGTCTTTTTGGCGTAACTTGTTGGCACGTTGCAATTTCATCACGTCAACTTCATATTCCTTAACGTGTTCTTCAAGTGCCGCGACCAGCTTCGGACCTTCGGTCTCTTTAATTGAGATAAAGTTTTCAATCGCCAGAGTGTCCATCACCTGGCCACCAAACCGTTCCGCCACAATCCCGGTGCGAATCCCTTTTCGTGAAGCATAAATGGAAGCCGAAGCACCTGCCGGGCCACCACCAATAATCAACACATCGTATGGTGCGCGCTGATTGATTTTTTCTGCTTCGCGTTTAATCGCACCGGTATCCAGTTTGCCAATAATCTCAGCCAGGCCCATTCTTCCCTGACCAAATACCTGACCATTCAGGTAAACAGTGGGTACAGCCATGATCTGGCGTGCTTCAACCTCTTCCGGATATAACGCACCATCAATCATGGTGTGGTGAATATTCGGATTTAATACCGCCATCAGATTAAACGCCTGAACTACTTCAGGACAGTTCTGGCAGGACAGTGAAATATAGGTTTCAAACACAAACTCGCCTTCGAGTTGTTTGATTTGCTCAATCACTTCAGGCTCGGTTTTCATCGGATGGCCACCGGTATGCAATAACGCCAACACCAGTGAAGTAAACTCGTGGCCCATCGGAATACCCGCAAAACGGATATGCTCCTGACCTTCAGGTTGTTTTACCTTGAATGACGGTTTACGTGCGTCATTATCAGCATCGGAAAAACTGACTTTGTCAGACATCTCTGCAATCTCAACCAGCAGTCCACGCATTTCCTGTGATTTTTTGCCATCATCAAGTGACGCAATGATCTCAACAGGACGTTGCAGATTCTGCAGATAAGTTTTTAATTGTGCAGCAATATTTGCATCCAACATAAGGCACCTGCCTGTGTAAAATTCTATAAATGTTTGGGTGTTGTCCGGACCGGTCGGCCCGGACACACGTGATCCAACGGATCAAGAAATTCTTAATTCAGATTTTCTTTAGATTTTGCCAACCAGATCCAGAGATGGTGACAAGGTTTCTTCACCTGGCTGCCATGAAGCTGGGCAAACTTCGCCGTCATGTGAAGCGACATACTGAGCGGCCTGGATTTTACGAACCAGTTCTTTTGCACTACGGCCGATACCCAGATCATGAACTTCAGACACTTTAATCACGCCTTCTGGATCGATAACAAAGGTGCCACGCAGTGCCAGACCTTCTTCTTCAATCATCACTTCAAAGTTACGGCTGATCGCACCGGTCGCATCACCCAGCATCGGGAAGTTGATTTTTTTAATCGTTTCAGAAGCATCGTGCCAGGCTTTGTGGGTGAAGTGGGTATCAGTAGAGACTGAATATACTTCAACGCCCATTTCCTGCAGTTTTGCGTAATGATCAGCTAGATCACCCAGTTCTGTAGGACATACAAATGTGAAGTCAGCAGGGTAAAAGAATACGACTGACCACTTGCCTTTCAGATCAGCATCGGTAACTGGGACAAATTCGCCTTTGTGGAATGCGGTGGTTTTAAACGGTTTAATGGTTGTATTAATCAAAGTCGACATGGTCTACTCCTTGTTAATTGTCAAAAGCGACAATGGTAATTCTATGGCCCGAACATGCAACGGTCAAACAACTTAATTCTATTAATATAATCGGAATATTCGATTTAAAGACATGACTAATAAAAAAGCCCCTGAAGCTAGAGCTCCAGAGGCTTTTTGAGTACATTTGAACCGATATTAACGGTTGCAGATATACATGGTTACTTCAAAACCGAAACGCATATCTGAATATTCTGGTTTAGTCCACATGATTCATTTCTCCATTCTATTTTTAAGGGTATCGCTATTCGCTTTTCTGAATAACGTGCAAAAGATATTACGCCGCAAAAAATAGAACGCTATCAGGCATAAACTTGATTGGTCTCAGGATTTTACTGATTCATCCAGCTTGCTGACGATGGCTTTAATTGCTTGAGTCAGCGTGGTTAATTGCTCAGTGCTTATGATATAAGGCGGCATCACATAAATCATTGAGCGAAAGGGCCTTATCCATACACCTTGATCCACAATAAACCCCGGTAACCAATCCATAAAGCCATCTAAAGGCTGGTTCAGTTCAACTACGCCGATCGCGCCTTTTACACGAACATCTTTCACTAGCCAATGAGATGCTAATTCGCTTAGTTCCTCAGTCAGCTGGGTTTCAATGCCTGACACCTGTGTTTGCCAATCTGATTCAAGTAATACATCAATACTTTCACAGGCCACCCGACAGGCCAGCGGATTGCCCATAAAGGTTGGGCCATGCATCAATACACCTTGTCCGTCAGCTGAAATGCCCTCTGCTACTTTACTTTGGCATAAAGTAGCTGCCAGTGTCATATAACCACCCGTCAATGCTTTACCGAGACATAAAATGTCCGGCACCACATTAGCTGCTTCATAGGCGAATAAATGTCCGGTACGGCCAAAACCGGTGGCGATTTCATCAAAAATCAGCAACACATTATGCTGGTCACATAAGGATCGGAGTTCACGCAGATATTCAGGGCAATAAAAACGCATGCCTCCCGCGCCCTGAACGAGCGGTTCAACAATCACTGCCGCCAGTTGCTCATGGTTAGCTTCGATTAATGCACGCATTTCGGCAATATCACTGTCTTGCCAGTCAGTATCTTCCCGACAGGTTGGTGCCGGTGCAAACAGATGTTGTGGCAGTACTTTTGCAAACTGGGAATGCATACCATTGACCGGGTCACAAACCGCCATCGCCCCGAAGGTATCGCCGTGATAGCCATTTCTCAGTGATAACAGTTTTTGTTTATCAGCTTTGCCTTGAGCAAACCAGTATTGAATCGCCATTTTGATGGCAACCTCAACTGACACTGAGCCGGAATCCGCCAGAAAAACATATTGCAACGCATCATCGGTGATATCGATTAATCGTCGTGCCAGACTGACCGCCGGATCATGGGTTAATCCGCCGAACATTACATGTGACATTTTATCAAGTTGATCTTTGGCTGCCGTATTTAACCTTGGATGGGCATAACCATGAATAGCTGACCACCAGGATGACATCCCATCAATGATTTCGCGACCATCAGCCAGTGTTAAATACACACCGTTGGCTGAGACCACTTCATGTAATAACGGTGGATTTTGCACACTGCTGTAGGGATGCCATAAATGCTGGGCGTCAAATTGCAGATTAGTAAGTTCGGTCATGGAAGAGATTCATCACAGCTTAACAACTGGGTAAACAAAACTGCCCGTTGGGGCCTGTTGCTTTCTCATCACCGTCGTTGTTGTAGGAATGAAAAATAAGCAGGCCCTGAAACGGGCAGCCGGCAAATTAATAAGTTTATTTGGTAACGCTGAAACTCTCACCACAGCCGCATTCAGAAGTGACATTCGGATTTATGAATTTAAAGCTTTGGTTGAGTCCTTCCTTAACAAAATCCAATATCATGCCTTCCAACAAAGGCAGATTATCTTTATCGACCACCACTTTGACATCGTCCTGCTCGATAATCATATCGTTGGCGGCGACCACATCGGCATAATCAAGCGCATAGCTGTAACCTGAGCAACCACTTTTGACCACACCAATACGCAAACCGATTCCGCTATCACGTTTGGCGACCATGTCACGTACGCGTTTTACTGCTGTTTGTGTCAATGTAATTGTTGTCATTTCATTACCTATTCATCAAATGGTTAAAACGACTGGCTTCTTTCTCAATTACGACAGCCAGTTGTTCAATTTGTTCTGTGGTGTTTTCCAATGAAACACTCACTCGTACAGCCCCCAAAGCCGTTAAATCATCTACTCCCATTGCCTTAAGCACATGGCTTGGTATCTGCCGGCCAGTTCCGCAGGCCGAACCACTGGAAACTGAAAAACCTTTTCGATCCAGCGACATTAATAAAGTATCTGAATCAAACCCTTGCAACGAAAAAAACACGGTATTGGGCAAACGTTCTGTTGACTGGGCAAACACAGTAACGCCCGGTATTTCCCGCAATCGAATTTCCAGCAAATCTCTTAATTCACGACAATGTTGCTGATAATGCGTTAATTGCTGTTTCGCTTTTTCAGCGGCCGCCCCAAAACCGACTATGGCCGCAACATTCTCAGTACCACTTCGCTTTTCGTGTTCCTGGCCACCACCTAATACATAGGCAGGCCAGTCCAGTTTTTTATCAACAATCAGAGCACCGATACCTTTTGGGCCTCCAAATTTATGTGCTGACAGACTCATCATCTGAATACCTGCAGCCTGAAAATCAATATCCAGTTTGCCAGCCACTTGCACGGCATCACAATGAAATACGATATCCCGGGCCTTTGTCATCTCAGTTAATTGTGCAATATTCTGCACCACACCCGTTTCATTATTGGCCCACATAACTGAGACCAAGCGGGTATCTTCTGTCAGCAGTGTTTCGAATATCTCGATATTGATCAGTCCATCGGCATTCACCGGGATGAACAATACTTCAAAACCCTGTTGCTGCAGGCGTTTAGCCGGTTCTAAAACTGCCGGATGCTCAGTGCTGCCGATTAAAACGCGGCCACTATCGAATAACTGGGAAACACCGCCAATGGCCTGGTTATTAGACTCTGTGCCACCGCTGGTAAAAATGATTTGATCCGTGTCAACATTCACCAAATCGGCAACTTGCTGACGAGCATGGTCAAGTGCCGCATGGGTATATCTACCGAACCGATGACTGCTGGAGGGATTACCCTGTTGCTGTTTAAGGTACGGCAACATGGTGTCCAATACGCCTTCAGCCAGCCCTGTTCCAGCATTGTGGTCTAGATAAGCAAAAGAAGACATGAGACTCAGTGTGTTATTTCAATTTTAAAGTGCATCAAATTTGATGACTTTTTCACCGCTATTTCGGCTGCTCAGGCTACGCTCATAATCACTAACGACATGATGCAATGTAATACCAGCAAGATAGACACGTATCTGATCACTCAGGCTCTGCCACAATTCATGGCTGAGACATTGCTCTTCGGCATGACAATTATGTTTGCCTTGGCATTGCGTGCTGTCCACTTTTTCGTCTACAGCTGAAATCACATCCAATACGGTAATTTCTGTAGCCGCACGACTCAGTTTATAGCCGCCGCCCGGTCCACGTGAGCTGCTCACCAATCCTTGCTTGCGTAATCTGGCAAACAATTGTTCCAAATAAGAGAGTGAGATACCCTGCCGCTCGGAAATATCTGCTAGCGTGATCGCGCCGACACCGTAATTAAGACTTAAATCGAGCATTGCCGTCACAGCATAGCGACCTTTAGTCGTTAAGCGCATATTGATTTCCTATCACAAACTATTTGGATAGTTTTTCATGTCCGACTATTTTAGTCAACTTTAGCCGAATCAGACTCTTTATCCAATTCGCATCCCTCTAATTCCGGCATGGAAACCTCCGGTATTTCACCGCCAAGACGATGAATCGTCTGGCACATCGCATCCATGCGTTTTTCCATTAAGTGAATGTGCTCAATCAAACCATGAATCGCTGAGGCAACCGGATCTGGGGTTTGAGTCGAGGTGCCATATGCATCAAATCCAACAGACTGTGCCAGCTTCTCCTGAGCTTTTTTATCCGGATTCTTCTGGCTTCGAACCACCCGGCCAGGAATGCCAACGACGGTTTCGTTTGCCGCCACATCCTTGACCACAACGGCATTGGAGCCAATCCTGGCACCTTCATGAACGGTAATCGGACCCAGTACCTTTGCGCCGGCCCCCACCACCACATTATTGGTCAGGGTTGGATGACGTTTGCCGCCTTTCCAGGAAGTACCGCCCAGCGTGACCCCATGATACAGGGTGCAATCATCTCCAATTTCAGCGGTTTCACCAATCACCACACCCATACCATGATCAATAAAAAACCGTCGGCCAATTTTAGCACCCGGATGAATTTCAATCCCGGTCAGCCAGCGACCAATAGTCGACATAAAGCGTGCCAGCCACATCCAGCCTTTTTTCCATAACCAATGGCTGAAGCGATGCAGGGTTAATGCATGTACGCCGGGATAAGTGGTGACGATTTCAAACACATTGCGCGCCGCCGGATCTCTGTCAAATACGCAGTAGATATCTTCTTTAAATCGCTGCCAGCGGGTCACATGTATTTGGTCGTTCATTTTGAATTCCTCGCTTTGGTTTCTGCTGCTCGCAAAATGCCATGCAAAATCTGGACTTCGTTTCGGTCAAGATCTGCCCGGTTAAATAATCGGCGAATCCGCCGCATTAAATAACGTGGATTGGTCGGGTCTAAAAAGCCAATCGTGGTCAGGCTTCGCTCGAAATGATCATATAAATGCACCAGATCTTCAGCATTTATCGATTCCCGCTCTTCACCAACCCGACCACGTTCAATCGTCGGTTTGAAGCTCATACGCAGTTCATAGGCCATTACCTGCACAGCCGCCGCCAGATTTAACGAACTGTATTCAGGGTTCGCCGGGATATTCACCAGCGTATGACACAAATCCAGCTCATCATTTGACAGACCCGAATGTTCTCTGCCGAATACAATAGCAATATGGGTGTCATCATCGTATTTTTCAAGCGATGCGACCGCTTCACGCGGATTCATTAATGGCACTGCCAGATGTCTCAGTCGGGCACTCATGCCAAACACATGCTGGCAGCCTGTTAAAGCCGACTGCAGGCTGTCATGAACTACGGCTTTAGCAAGCACATCATCGGCACCAGAAGCACGCGCTGTAGCTTCAGCATTGGGATAAATTTTCGGTGAAACCAGGTGCAAGTTAGATAAGCCCATGGTTTTCATCGCCCGGGCTGAGGCACCGATATTGCCCGGATGCGTTGTGCCAACCAGTACGAAACGAACTTTATCTAACTGCATCATAGGGTTTTCCTGGAAATAAACATGGCGTCACCGTAGCTGAAAAAACGGTAACGTTGTTCAATAGCGTGTTGGTAGGCAGACATAATATGCTCGCGTCCGGCAAAGGCAGAGACCAGCATTAATAAGGTGGATTCAGATAAATGAAAGTTGGTGACCATCGCATCCACTGAGCGGAATTGATATCCCGGATAAATAAAGATATCCGTTTCACCGGAATATGCCGCAATTTCACCACTTCGTGATGCACTTTCCAATGCTCTGACGCTGGTGGTGCCTATGGCAATGACTCTCCCGCCTTTTTCTCGGGTTTGACGAACTTTGTCACAGACGCTTTCACTGATTTCAATACGTTCGGAATGCATCTGATGAGTACGAATATCTTCAACACGTACCGGCTGAAATGTTCCTGCACCGACATGTAAAGTGACTTCAGCCATGTCGATTCCACTGTCACGAATACGTTGCATCAACTCATTATCAAAGTGCAGTCCGGCAGTCGGAGCGGCGACCGCACCGATTTGCTTGGCATAAACAGTTTGATAACGATCCAGATCATTTTTATCGACTTCACGCTCTATATAAGGAGGTAAAGGTAATCGGCCGTATTGCTCAAGCGCCTCAATCACATCGCCTTCAATAGCAAACCGAAGCTCAAATAAAGCTTCCTGACGACCTAATACTTCGGCACGAAGCTGAGATTCCAGAATTAACATTCGCCCAGCACCCGGTGATTTACTGCTACGGATTTGCGCCAGCACCCGTTTATCATCCAAAATCCGTTCAACCAATACTTCAATCTTACCGCCGGTTTCCTTTTCGCCCAGCAATCGGGCAGGAATGACTTTGGTGTTATTGAATATCAGTAAATCATTCGGTTTAAGTAAATCCAGAATGTCACTGAACTGGCGATCGACCAATTCTCCACGGTTACCATCCAGTGACAGTAAACGGCTGGCAGTACGGTGTTGGGACGGATACTGGGCGATTAACTCCGATGGGAGTTCAAATTGAAAGTCGGTACGATGCATGGCGAGATCATAGCAGAGCTACTGTGTATTTCGTTAGGTAAAATCTCGTTCGGTATTGAAAAATATCATCAATTATCTAAATCGGGCTTTCATAATAAGACAGCCCTCGTTATAATGCTCGGCTTGTTGCCGGGGTGGCGGAACTGGTAGACGCGCCGGATTCAAAATCCGGTTTCTTCGGAAGTGCGAGTTCGATTCTCGCCCTCGGTACCAACATTAAACCTAACGTTATCAATGGGTTTATCCAGAATATTAAAGCCCCGTCAGTTATGCTGATGGGGCTTTTTATTTTCAAGCGATTGTACTTTGGCTATCAACTGTTTTGGTGGTTAACGCTCCAACACTATTCGATAACGAACATCGCCTTTTCGCAGTTTTTCAATCGCTTCATTTATCTGCTCAAACGGATACATTTCAACCACTGGTTTAACTTGATGGCGCTGAGCAAATTCCAGCATTTTGCTACAGGTTTGCATGCTACCGGTGTCTGAACCGGATAGGCTTCTTTGCGCCTCGGTCAGGTTAAATACTTTAATATCCAACGGCTCCATGGTTGCCCCGACAAAATGCAGGCGGCCGCGGGGCTTTAATTTGCTCAGATATAAATTCCAATCCAGCTTGACATTGACGGTAGACAAAATCATATCGAATTTTCTGGGGAGATCTGCCATAACCGTTTCATCTCGTGAGTCGACACTGTAATGGGCTCCCATATCCAAGGCTTCCTGTAATTTGGGAAGGCTGGTAAATGCGGTAACTTCACAACCCCAGGCTTTCAGAAATTGCAAAGCTATATGACCCAATCCCCCAATACCGATCACACCCACCTTATCGGTGGGTTTGATATCAAATTGAACCAAAGGATTGAATACTGTCAGACCGCCGCAGAGAAGTGGCCCGACTGATTTGAGATCAATATGTTCAGGTAAGGTGATAACACTATTGGCATTAGCCCGAACCTTATCGGCAAAACCACCATGGTGTCCCACTATGGTTGGCGTTATATCCGGACAAATATTCTCGTCGCCGTTATGGCATTGTTCGCATACTTCACAGTAGTCTGCATACCAGCCTAAACCAACGGTTTGACCTACTGTCAGGTTAGTCACAGCGGAGCCTAGCTGACTGACTGTTCCGACCACCTCATGCCCGGCTACAACCGGATAAGAAGACATCCCCCAATCATTATCAATAATGCTGATATCGCTATGACAGATACCGCAATAACGAACCTCAATCTCGACCTCATGCTCCTCAATAGGACCCGGATCAAATTGATAAGGTGTGAGCTTGGCTCCCGCCTCCATCGCTGCAAAAGCGTTAATCATCATGTGTCCTTATATGGTCTGCGAAGCTTATTCATTATAGGGATACATTTATCGGAAAGTTATCCGAAAATGGCAAAGTTTCATGCTGATTCAAATAAAAAAATCATAAGTTTCGAATACAAAAAAAGCCCCACCAGCATGGCTGGCAGGGCTTTTATATTTAAGCTTGGATTATTATTCGGCTTCTTTAACGATTTGTGCCTGATGGAAGTTTTCAATACCCATTTTATCAATCAGACTCAGTTGGGTTTCCAGCCAGTCGACATGCTCTTCCTCTGATTCAAGAATATTCTTGAATAGATCACGGGTGACATAGTCTGCAATCTGTTCGCAATACTGAATACCCTCTTTCAGATCCGGAATCGCATCAAGCTCCAAAGACAGATCCGCTTCCAGCATCTCACGGGTATTTTCTCCGATACGTAATGCACCAAGATCCTGCAGGTTTGGTAACCCTTCCAAAAACAGAACACGTTCAGTCAGTGCGTCGGCATGTTTCATTTCATCAATGGATTCATGATATTCATGCTCATAGAGATTTTTAAGGCCCCAATCCTTGTACATTTTGGCGTGGAGAAAATATTGGTTAATGGCAACCAGCTCATTGCCTAATACTTTATTAAGTAACTCAATAACTTTTTTATCGCCTTTCATCGGATTAATCCTTTTTTATAGCTCGATAGTGACAATTATCGTTAATGAGCCACAAAAGTCAAAGATAAGTTATTGATATTAAAGGTAAATGATAACAATTATCATCTCCATTACATTATCCATCTGGATATAAATCCGAAATAGAGATTAATGCTAACTAAATTAGTGACTTGTTAGCTAGGCAAATAACCACATAAATGAAATGGTTAGTGGATAGATGTTGAATTGATTTAAACGGGGAGTTTTAGTCGTTGAAGTTACTGCGCAATTTTAATGGGAGGCGTTAACAGTTTGAGCAACCAGATAGCCATCCTGATCATCAAGTTGTGGCGCGTGTTGCTGCAAAACACGGTTTACCTTGAACTGACATTTACCACAGCATGCTGCTGCACCGGTAGTTTCACGGATAGCTTCCAGTGTGTCTGCGCCAGCATCAATAGATGCTTTAACTTTCTCTACATTCACGTTGTTGCATACACAAACTATCATGAAATAAACCCGGTTAATTAACGTTGTTGGTAATGATAATGATTGTTATTTCATTAGTCAAACATCTTTTACTACGTTTTGGGATAAATTCCCAAAATTCTTACTTGCGATGAGTGTATATACATCGTAACGTAGCTGTAACAGGCCTTAAGAGAATGTTATGAAAGCAATATCAGCAACAGTATTAATTGTGGAAGATCATCGGGATTTAGCCGCTAATGTTGGTGATTATCTTGAAATTGGTGGGTTTACTGTTGATTTTGCCACCGATGGCATCACCGCTCTGCAGTTATGTGAAGAACATCATTACGATGCCATTGTGCTGGATATCATGCTTCCCGGCATTGACGGCTTTGAAGTCTGCCGCAGGTTGCGTCAGGAAATGCATTTGCATACTCCTATTATTATGCTCACCGCTCGTGACACGATTAATGACAAGGTCAATGGTTTTGATTTGGGCGCAGATGACTATTTAATCAAACCATTTGAAATGCGTGAATTGGAAGCGCGGCTGATTGCGATGATCAGGCGCCAGCGTGGTGAACTGGAGGGTGGTAAGTTAACTGTTGCCGACCTGACTTATGATATGGATACCATGCGTGTCATGCGGGGTGATCAGGTTATCAAGCTGTCTCCTATCACTTTGCATATTTTGCGAATTCTGATGCGCGAATCCCCCAAGATCGTTACACGTGAGCGGCTTGAAGCTGAAGTTTGGGGAGATGATGCACCTGACAGTGATACTTTACGCAGCCATTTGTATAACCTGCGTAAAAGTCTGGATAAACCCTTTCAGAATCAATTAATGCATACCTTGCCGGGCGTGGGTTACAAACTATGCAGAGAAGAAGATCTGTAAAACCGGTTGATCATTATTCTGAATATCCAGTAGTCATGGCCATGAGAGAGCAACAGGCTCTAATCAGCGACTACGAAACTGGGCTTTGGGGAAATGCACACTGACCTCGGTGCCCTCGCCCATTTTGCTGGATAAACGCAGATTCCATTCATAACGGTTGCAGAGCCGTTTCACTATGGTCATGCCGATACCATATCCAGTGGCCTGATGCTTGTCATCAGCACGAAAGAAAGGTTTAAACACTTTCTGCATTTGATCCCGATCCATACCAATTCCACTATCAGCCACCGAAAAACCATCTGAACGGATGGATACGGTGATATTGCCCCGCTGCGTGTAGTTAAAGGCGTTGCGTAATAAATTGCCAATCAGGATAGGCAGCACCCGCTCGGCGGCCTGAACCACTAAAATACCGGATTCTTCAACATTAACCGTAATCGGTTTATCCTGGTGAATGATACGAAGATTATCGAGTTCTGCTGCAATCAAATCATTGACGGTCACTGCTTTTAGCGGCAAAGCCTCCACCTGTTCTCTCGCCAATAACAGCAGTGTTTCAATCAGCGATTCCATGTCCGTTAAGGTGCGATACATGCGGTTCATTTCAGTTACTGCCTGATCGCCGTATTTTCGTTCAACCAATTCCAATGCCCCACGAATTACGGCTATTGGGGTACGCAATTCATGACTGACATCGCGGGTGAAATTCCGCTCCCGCTCGACAAAGTTTTCCAACCGGTTGGTAAACTCATCCAATGCCCGAACCAGACTGGAGACTTCATCATCAGGAATATTCCGTAGATCATCGAGGTCCAGTTGGGGGAAGTTACCTTCACGAAAATCCACATCGTTAACCGCACGGGACAGTTTCATAATGGGCGAAACCGCTTTATGTGACTGACGATAAGCAATCCATGCCAGTAGATAAAGTACAACCAGCACTAAAGCCAAAGGTAATAATCCAAACACCAGCGCCAACCGTGAAACTTTAACTTCATCAAAGATCAGATACAGACGTCGGTTACCTTTATCCTCAACATAAACAATCGGCTGCTGCCCACCGAGTTCAGTCCGCTGTAAACCCGGCCCGAGTTCCTGTAATGATGGAGGTAATTGGGAATAGTCATCTCCTTCAGCCATATAGGCTTTCAAGTTCATGGTATTGGGTAAAGGAAATTCAGAATCTTCAGAACGCATATCCCAGAAATGTTGCGCTTCCCCCTCCAGTGCAGCACGAACCAATACATCTTGCAGGGTGGCTTTTGCGGCATAAATACCAGCGATGGCTACCAGGCTGATTAACACAATCTGAATCAGAAAGACTTTAACCAGCTTGGCCTGCAGATTGGTAGTGGATTTCGCCATGGGTTCAGTTTACCCGTTTGGAGAATAAATAGTGTGTGACCAGCCATTCAGTCCCATCGCGATAGCCAAACAACTCGGCACAGGCCATAAAAAACAGCCGCCAACGTTGCAACCAGATAGCCCCCTCGCCTTTGCCATAGGTCTGATCAAACAGAGCTTTGATCTGTATGGTATTTTTATCGGTATTTTCCAACCAGGCTTCCGCTGTTTTCTGATAATGCTGTCCATTGACCAACCATTGCTTGTCAATTTGCAACGCATCCTGAAAGTGCAGCAAGGTATCTGCAGAAGGCATCAAGCCTCCCGTAAAGAAATAGCGGCCCATCCAGTTATCATCACCTTCGGTTTCAAACGGATACACCACACTGCGATGACAGAAAATATGTACAAACAATTTCCCCTCAGCATTCAGCCAGCGACTGACTTTATCCAGCAGTTGCTGGTAATTACGCATATGCTCAAACATCTCAATCGATACGATACGGTCGTATTGTGTGTCCAGTTCCAGTTCATTCACATCACAGGTAATGATATGGATATTGGTTAAACCGCGGGCAAATGCCTGCTTTTCGATATATTCACGTTGCGAATTTGAATTCGACACCGCAGTAATACGCGAATAGGGAAAACGCTCTGCAAGATATAGGGTCAGCGAGCCCCAGCCACAACCCAGCTCAAGAATATCCTGACCATTTTTAAAATCTCCGCGTTCGACATAAACATCCAGCATGGCTTTTTCAGCCTGATCCAGCGATACAGTGTAATCGTCCCACCAGCAACCACTGTATTTAAGATGTTTGCCCAATGACAACTGGTAAAACTCGGCTGGAACTTCGTAATGCTGCTCATTTGCCGCCTGGGTTTCTATGGCAATGGGACTATTACGCAACATTTCAATGCATTGATTTTTAATTTCACTGGCGGCTTCAGGATCGTAGGCGTTTTCATCATGAAGTCGTTGTTTGAGCAGTTTGCGAATGCCGACTCGTATTAACATATCGGGAACCAAACCTTTTTCGGCAATCGAAATCAGACTCATGTTTTTTTCCTCCAGGGAATAAATGCACTGGTTGTTTGTTGATAACGACGATACTTATCACCCCGACTGCGAATCGCCTGTTGTTCGGTGTATGGGATACCAGTAATGAAATACAGAAATAACAGCATGATCAGCGGTGCCAGCCACAGCCAAGCACCATGTTCTATGCCGGTTGCCATTAAGGGATAAGCAAACCAGTGCAGCCATTCGAAAAAGTAATTCGGATGTCTGGAATAATTCCACAGGCCTGTTTCGCACACCTCACCTTTGTTTTCAGGATCCGCTTTGAAAGCTGCCAGTTGATTATCAGCCACTGTGACACCCGTGATGGCAATGATGGCTACCGTCAGGCCGGCATATTGAGCCAGACCCAAACTTGTAATCTGTCCCTGACTGATTAACCAGACCGGAATGGCAAAGCTCCAGGCAAGTAGTGCCTGAAACTGGAAAAAGAAAAAATGATAAAAGTTGGTTTTTCGCCCCCAATATTCTCTAAGGTACTTGTAACGTCCATCTTCATCTTCACCTAAAACACGTTGAGCAAGATGCAGCCCTAATCGAAGGTACCAGAACAACATAATACTGGCAGCCAGGATACTTAGTGGCAGATAACCATCACTGGTAAGCAAATGAAAAAATGCCAGAAAGCTTAATGAAAATGCCCATAACACATCGACAAGACCAGCATTTCTGCTGCGGACTTGCCAAAACCAGCCGCCCAGCATTACCAAAGAAACAATAAAAAAACTAAACCAAAGCATGTTGCCTCCGCGCTTCCTGGCTGCGCCAATAGATTGCTAGCGTCAGTAATAATGGAATAGCCAGCCCCCAGCTGATGCCAAGAACTATAATCAACATCTCAGGTTGCAGCCATTGCAAAGCGCCTAATTGACTACCGGCATAATAGGAAACGGGACTGGCAATCGCTGAAAATATCCCCGCCAGCAAACGATGCTTTAACAACCAGGACATGGAATGATTGAGGGTTAAGGCAAAATTTATCCACAAACACCAAATCCACCAGGGGGCAACCGGTTCAATGGCTTGCGCCTGATATGCCATCAGGCCCCAGGCGGACCAGCTGGAATCCAGTACTACACCAATTAAAAGAGCAGCCAGTACCAATTTGTAATCCGTTTGCTTCCAGGAATAAAAGCGAAAATGAATAAACAGAAAAACGGCGGTAAATAATAATGCCGGCGAATTCAAACCAGCCGCACCACTCAATACACAGGCAAACCAGCCGAGCTGAAACAGCAAAAAGTTAACGATTGTCAGCCGATCAGGCATACGCTGGACACCATTGAGCTCGACGATTATCCGCTTTACTAAACAGTAAATGCACATCACTGATGCTGCGTTCGGCAAATCCCCCTTCGCAATAACACAGATAAAATTCCCACATCCGAATAAATGATTCGGGATAGCCCATGGCACGAACCTTATCCAGAGAAGCAGCAAACCGTTCACGCCAGGTCGCCAGGGTAATAGCATAACTTGGGCCGATATCTTCAAGACTGGTGAGCTTGAGTTTGGCTTTGGCAGCAGCATTACTCAATACAGTGACACTGGGGATAAAGCTACCAGGGAAAATGTATCGCTTGATAAAGTCCACCGATTTAACCGCTTGGGCATAGCGGTGATCTTCCAGCGTAATCGCCTGAATAATGGCCAAGCCATCTGGTGTTAATAAATCAGCACAGCGTTGAAAATAGTCATCAATATAGTGATGCCCTACCGCTTCAACCATTTCAATGGAAATCAGCTTGTTATACTGGCCTTGCAGATCACGATAATCTTCAAGTAATACCGTCACCTGTTCCGTCAGGCCCGCTTTTTCTACACGCTGAACGGCATAGTCATATTGCTGTCTGGAAATCGTTGTGGTTGTCACTTTGCAACCATAATGCTGTGCAGCAAAGACTGCACAACCACCCCAACCGGTGCCAATTTCCAGTAGATGATCTGTCGGCTGTAAATCCAACTTGTCACACAATCTCGCCAATTTTTGCTGCTGGGCTACCTCAAGAGATTCGGTGCCGCTGTAATACAGACCTGACGAATACATCATCCAGTCTTTATCAAGAAACACTTCAAATAACTCATTACCTAAATCATAATGCGCGGCAATATTCTTACGACTACCACGTCGACTGTTGCGGTTCAGCCAATGCAAGCCTTTCAACAAAGCACCGGTTATTCTGGCAAAGCCTTGTTCAAGTTCATCAGTTAATGACTGATTGCGAACCAAAATTCGCACTAAAGCCGTTAAATCACTGCAATGCCAGTCTCCCTGCATATAGGATTCTGCTGCTCCGACACTGCCACCTTGCAGGATGGATTCAAAAAAGCGTCGATCATAAACGGTAAGACTGACCGATAAGTCTGCCTGTGGATCACCCAACTCATGGACTTCACCTGCTGTATGCAAATGAATGCAGCCTTTCTGGATTCGACTGAGTTGACGTATAACGCCTTTTTCATAGAGTTTAGACAAACGACTAATCTTGGCAGTTTGCGTTTCAATGACGGCCGATTTGCTCATTTATCATCTCCGTGATGGGTCACAACATCAGCTTGTTGATCAGGATGGCTGAAGGTCGGCGTATGTTTTCCCCATAATCGCAATGCCTGCCAGTAGATACGCAAGACCACCTTAAGTGTTTGCATCGGATAACGAATCGGTAACCAACGCATGCTTCTGGCGGTCATTGGCTGAAAGTCGGCCTGTAATGTTGCATCAAACTGACGTTCACCTTCACGCAGTAGCACCATATTGATGTTTATGGCATTTTTATCCAGTTTAAAACGCCAGTGATATTGAATATCCATCGGCATAAATGGTGAGATATGGAACTGTTTATCAAAGTCAAAGCGCCATGGTTGAGTCTGCTGTTGATCGACCTTTAATACATAGGCATGACGTTCGTTCCACGGCGTATTATTAATTTCAGTAACAATAAATTTGAGTTGTTGCTGCTCAAAGCAGAAATAAAAAGTGACTGGATTAAAGATAAACCCCAGATAACGTGGATGAGTCAGTATCTTCACACTTCCAGCGAAACTCTCGCCGCTACGCTGATAAATCAAATCCACTACCGCCTGCTTCAAGTCTGTCTGTTCGGATTGCAGGTAATCCTTTCGATAAAAACTAATCAGATTGAAACGTTCCAGTGACCAGAACCGTGAGCGTTTGAAGTGTGTCTGCAATTCATCCAAATCCAGCATCAGCATCGCCAATGGATATTGAAAGCCATGTTTTTTGGGTAAATGCCGTTGATGATGTACCCAGCCACGATAAATTCCATCAGGCAACATTGGATACTCCCGACCGAGAATATTCAAGGGCATCAATTACACGTAGTGCACTGCTCACCCCATCCTCATGAAAGCCCCAGCCCCAGTACGCGCCACAGTAAAAGGTATGTTGCGTATCAGCGACTTCCTGCCAACGAGATTGGGCATTGAGGGTGGAAAGGTTATAAATGGGATGTGCATATCGACGATGTACCAGCACTTTTTTCGGATCGATTAAATGCCCGGAATTCAATGACACAATCAGCTCTGCCGGTGCCGCTAAACCTTGCAGCGTATTCATGTGATAGCTCACTGTACATTGCTGCTGCAACTCAGGCCCTACCCGCACATTCCAGCTGGCCCAGGCTTGGCGATGTTTTGGCAGTAAACTGACATCGGTGTGCAAATGCATTTCGTTATCCTGAAAGCCTATGCCGCCGAGAACAGCCACTTCGGTTTCACTGGGCTGGTCCAACATACGTAATGCCTGATCGGCATGGGCGGCAATAATCACTTTATCGAAATGACGTTTTTCGCCATGCACAGTTAAGCTCACACCATGCAAATTACGTTCGATCCGATGGATCGGGGTGCCGGTAATAAACTCAGCGTTGGTCTGCTTTACCAGCGCATCAACATATGTCTTGGAACCACCTGATACCACTCGCCATTGTGGTCTGTCTGTTAACGACAACATATGATGGTTATGCATAAAACGTATAAAATATTGCGCCGGAAAATCCACCACCGAAATGCTGGGACCTGACCATAAGGCACAGGCCATCGGAATTAAATGCTCATTAATGAAAATATCACTGTAATTATTGATGGTCAGATACTGACCTAAGGTCAGACCATCATCGTCTTCGTTCAACAGCAATGGCGCTTCACGATAAAAGCGTACCAAATCCCATAACATTCGGTAAAAACGTAGATTCAGCAGATTACGACGCTGGCAGAATAGTTTATTCAAATCGGCAGCATTATATTCCAGACCGGACTGGCTATTACTCACACTAAAGCTCATTTCTGTCGGCTGGCTTTCGACACCTAATTCATTTAAAAGCTGGCTGAAGTTCGGATAATTCTGTTTGTTGAAGACAATAAATCCGGTATCTACATTTAATGTTTTCCCGGCAAACTCTACTGAATGCGTGTCTGTGTGACCTCCCAGATAATTACTCGCTTCAAAAACCGTAATATCATGCTTTTTAGCTAAATAATATGCGGAGGTCAAACCGGATATGCCCGCACCAATTATCGCAATTTTCATACACTTGCCTCAGGGAGGATTTTCTTACTTTCGCGCTTATGGAGAGGTACTGTGCGGACGTCCCAGATAAGTCCAGATTTTTGCATAAGTTTTAAAACGTAATAACTGAAATCCACTTCCCACCAATAAAAACCCTGTCTTGCAGAGGCAGGATAATGATGATGATTATTGTGCCATCCTTCTCCCAGGGTCAGTAGCGCGAGAACAAAATTATTACGGCTTTCATCGCCCGTCTGATAGCGTTGATTGCCTAATCGGTGCGCCATGGAATTAATTAATAATGTGGCATGTAACAACACTACCGTTGAAATAAAATATCCCCAGACCAGCATTTGCCAGCCATTAGTTCCCAAACCGGGAGCAAACATTTCCAGCAATACACCACTGAGAAATAGCACTGTTGCCAGTGATACTGGCACAACCAAATCAAAACGATCCAACCAACGAAGTTCTGCAAAAGACTGCCAATCCGGAACCAGCTTATAGTCTGCCTGATAATGTTTTCCTGAGAGAAACCATCCCACATGACTCCATAAAACACCCTGCTTTGGTGAATGTGGGTCAGCAGGCTGATCTGCATGCCGGTGATGCTGCCGATGATGAGCAGCCCACCATAAAGGACCACGTTGGGTTGCACTAGCTCCAATCAACGCAAAAATGAACTGAACAACTCGTGAAGTTTTAAAGGATTTATGCGAAAAATATCGATGATAAAAAGCGGTAATAGCAAACATTCTTATCAGGTATAAAGCCACAGCAATGACAACAGCTACCGTGGAAACACCAACAAAAAACACAGCTAAACAAGCCAGGTGCAAGACTAAAAATGGAATAACTCTCAGCCAGTCGATCCCATTATCAGCCCCATCCTTAGATACTGCTGAATACTTGGATTCACCATTGTCAAACCATTGTCGAATTGATTTCATGAAGTGTCTCTTTTTCGATGTTGCCAAGCTTAAGTAGCAAAGCGTGAATTGCGTGTGAAGGATGTTTGCATGTTCTTCACCCCGTTTTCACAAGTGATACGTTGTTATGAAATTGTTTTAGGTTTGTTGGTGTTTCACAGCAGCCTCTGCTGAAGCGGTAAAAGCGCCAGACAAACTCGAGCAACGGCATTTAAAGATCGAGCTGTGTTGCGCCCCACTCATGCCACCGAGCGACAGGCAAGCAGGCCACAGTAATTATTTTTAAGGTACAACCCATAGGGCTGGGACTATTTTTCCGCCCTACGGAGTTGTAAGTGAATCATGTTGATTAACACCTCCGCATCATTTCTGCCTTGTTGGACGAAATGCTCTTCCGGCAGTGGTGAATATGAAAGACCAGGGCAATAACGGAATCATGTCATGTTAAAGAAGCGTTCTGAAATGAAAATAATCTGGATATTGCCTCTACTTATTATGTTAACCGCTTGTAGCAGGAGCTCTATGCAAAGCACTTACCTAAACGATTATCAGAAAGCACTGGAATATGAAGGTTCAAAGCTTTTGGATGAAACTGAAGCTCTTAATGGTTTCATTGAAGTATTTAATCAGGCACAGCACGGTGATTTAGCATCTATTATCCGCCAAACCTATGCCGAACAACTGTATTTCAACGATACCTTCCGAACTATCACTGACAGAAACGAACTGATTAACTACATGCAACAAACGGGTCAAAAGTTAGATTGGCTTGAAGTGCAGGTTCAGGATGTTGCACACAGTGACCAGGATATTTACGTGCGTTGGATAATGCGGATGCAGTTTACAGTGATGGGCAAAAAAGTGAATAGCGAATCTATCGGTATCAGTCAGTTACGTTTCAACGAACATGGTCAAATCATACTGCATCAGGATTTCTGGGATGGCGTGGATGGTTTTTATCAACATTTGCCCATCATCGGTTATTCACTGAGAAAAATTCGGGGAAAACTATGAAAAGAAGTTTGCTGTTACTTTCGCTTATGCCATTTCAGTTGGTGAGCGCCAACAACTTTGAACCTGTAATATCTTTAGATAATTTTACACTGCAACAATGTTCAGTTGTGCCTATCAAAGTAATGTTGTTTAATCTTGGCGATGTCGCCTTATACCGTGAGCAATGTAATGAGGATACTGAGCTTACCAGTCAACCTCTCCAACTCTCATTTATCTACAAACGCAGTTTTGATGCTGATGATTTTCAAAAATCTTCTGTTGAGTTACTAAAACGTAATTTGGATGAAAACACTTACGCTTCAATTGAACAGGCATTAGTTAAATTTAATGCTGGCTATCAGCAAGCCGAAAAAGGCGATCGATATGATATCCGTTATTCTGATGGGTCTGGCTTATTGTTATTCAAAAACGGTCAACAGCTTAGTCAAAGTGATAACGCACAACTTGGCAGATTATATTTTGATATCTGGTTTGGACAGGATCCCTTTAGCAAAGGAATGAAAAAGGATTTATTGGCAGGTCTGAAACAATAAACCCGCCTGTCGGCGGGTTTAAGTTAATCAGATACTCTTTTCACTGGGATATAACAGCTTTTGTAATCCCGGATGATTCTGCAAAGGCTGCAAAACCGGTTCCTGGGCAATCTCTTCGCGGTAGCTCTCACTGCGTGAGATTGCTTCTTTAAGATAATGCAATGCTTCCTCAAATTGACTCATCGCAGTATAAGAACACGCCAATTGATAAAATGCATGGCTGTTTTGTGGATCAATTAACAATGCCTGATGGCAAAGATTGGCGGCCCACTGCGGTTCTCCGAGTTCAAGAACTGCATCAGCCTTATAGGTCAGCGCTTCACAGTCATCCCGCTTTATTTTCAGGATAAGATCGTAAATGCCGATTTTATGTGACGCCGTATTTTCCTGTGCAGCCCGTAACCATAATGACTGCAGTTCCTGAGTCCGCTCAATCTCTTCACGATTCTCTTCAATATGCTGGGTTTTCTGATTAAGCTGCTGTTCAATAGCATGTAAGCGCTGCTCATACTGTATGACCAGTTTAGAAATTTCCTCATCCGCCAGCGAGTGCACCCGCTCCTTGATTTCCCGAATCGACGTCCAGCCCACCAAAACCAGAATAGAGGTTGCACCGGCAATCAGATAGAAAAAATACGTAACGGTATTGGTTGAATAACTCACCGCTTTATCCACCGCATTAATTTCACGATTGACGATTTGCTGAATCATTTCATTGCGTTGCGCCGCCATGTCGGTGCGGAGCTGTTTCAATTCATCCAGCACATAACGCTCAATAAATGGTGAATAAAGCGGTTCCTGTAATGCCTCTATTTCTGCTTCGAACTGTCCTCTTTGCGTTTCCGGTTCAGCGTTTACCAGCATTGGCAAACACAGCATGCATAAAGCAGCTAAGATGCGAGGCATATAGCTCTTCCGTGGTCATGTACTTCTACGAGATAACTGTGCAGATTTTTAATGGCATCCGCATAGTCATCTTCATCAATAATAAATTGCATATCCACCTGGCGCATTGATTGATGCATAGCCAGCACACTGATATTTTTCTCTGCCAAAGCACTGACAGTACGTGCCAGAATGCCGGGGATTTTCATATCACTGCCAATGGCAGAGACAATGGCTACTTTTTGCTGATTGATCTCAGCTTCCGGAAACTGTTCTTGTAAAGCATCACGGATCCGACGGATATTCTTCAGACTGGCTGTCAGATAATGGGTAATGGTGTTGGCATTAATATCTTTGGAAATGATATGGGCCTTGTTCTTACGAATCTGCGCCAGGATTTCACGATCATAGTTTTCAATATTACCCGCCATATCCTGATCAAAAAGCTCAAATGCATAAACATGTTTGCAACCGGCGATGATTTCAACGCAGGGCTTGCTGCTGATGTAATCACCGGTAATTAACGTCCCCGCATGTTCCGGTTCAAAGGTATTGCGAACTCTTAATGGAATGTTGTTCTGGCGTAAACCTTTTGCTGCTTTGGGATGAATCGCTTCCATACCCAGGTTGGCCAGCTGATCCGCCACATCATAGTTGGTGCGACCAATCGGCACCGCATTGTCTTCGCCAACCAGACGAGGATCGGCGCTACTCAGATGGAATTCTTTATGGATGATCGCTTCATTGGCATTGGTTAATACCGCAATACGGCTGAACGTCATTTCGCTGTAACCACGATCAAAAGTCGACATCAAACCATCATCACTATGCGCATAACCGGTCACAATCGGTAACTCTTTGCTCAGATCGATTTTGGCAAATGCCTTATCAATACGTTCATCGAGTTTCATGTGTTTGTCTGTCTGCCAACCCGTTAAATCCACATAACGAGCGTTGATTTTATCTTTTTTCAGTAAAGTGGCTGTATTCCAAGCACTGTGTGCCTCACCGATACTGGCCAGCATTTCACGCACAGTCGCCAGATGCATATCCAATGCAAAATGACCGTGCTGGCATAGCCGTTGTAAATCAGCCAACACCCGTTCAGCATCTTCAAGACGTTCGCCAATAAACTCATTGGCCTGCTTCAAGGTTTTTTTATCTTTAAACAATTGCTGATTGATGGAAAAAATCTCCTGCTTGAGCTTTTCCATCGCTTCCATCCAACTGTCATCATTCAGACTATTGGCAAATTCGGCATAAACACCCGACGTGCCATTTTTCTTATGCTCAAGTAACAGATTGGTAATACCACCGTAGGCTGAAACAACAAACACACGATTGTAAATTGACTCGTTATGAACCGGTTTCAGAATAATATTGTCGCGCACTGCGACATAGTCGCTCATTGAAGTGCCGCCTATTTTTTCTACCGTATGAAATTGCATATCTACTCTCTGTTAATTCGTTTTACTCCGGGCTAAACCGGAAAGGCTGCATTGCCTGTTATTCAGTCACTGATTCGGCGTCTAATTCATAGGCACCCTCTGAGTTATGGACTTCTTTGCCATTCAGAGGTGGATTGAATACGCATGCCAGATGCAGTTCTTTAAACGCACGCAGAATATGACGATCATGCTTATCCAGGTTGTACAAAGTGCCTGGAGTGATTTTGTAAATTTTGCCGTCATCAAGTGTTTCAACTTCACCCTCACCGCTGATGCAATATACTGATTCCAGATGATTCTGGTAATGCATACGAAAATCAGCACCAGCATAAATGGTAGTGATATGGAATGAGTACCCCATATTGTCATCTTTCAATAACATACGGGTGCTTTCCCAATTGCCGTCTGGTGAAACGATACGACGCGAGCTTTGTTGTGCTTCTTGTAGTTGTCTGACAATCATGAGTTTTCCTCTTTCAATGCTTTGAAAATAACCGATGATCGGAAGACCGATCATCGGATTTTGAAGGTAGCGTTAGCTTAGATTAGCTAGCTGCTTTTTTACCATCAGGTTCTACCGCATCGGATTTACTGGCTTCATCACTGACAGAATAGTCACCTTCAAAGAAGTCTTTTTCTTCAGGAATGCTGTCTGCTTTATCACACACTTCTTGAATTGCTTTTTCCAGAATGTCGATACCTTTTTTCAGGTTCTCATCACGGATAGTCAGTGGACAAAGAAATTTCACAACATGATCATCTGCACCACTGGTTTCGATTATCAGACCTTTCTGGAAACATTTACGAGTAATTTGTCCTGCCAAATCACCGCTGACGCAGTTAATACCCCGGAACATACCCCGTCCATGAGAGTTGAAGTTACCTTCACCATATTTGGCAACGATTGCATCAACACGATCAGCAATATACTGACCTTTGCGCTGTACTTCTTTGGCAAATTTGTCATCTTTCCAAAAATGATCCAAAGCGGCTTTGGCGGTGACAAACGCATGATTATTTCCGCGGAAAGTACCGTTATGCTCGCCCGGTGACCATTGGTCGACTTCTGGTTTCATCAGCACCACGGCAAATGGCAAGCCATAACCGCTCAATGATTTTGACAGCGTCACGATATCAGGATAAATGCCGGCTTCTTCAAAGCTGAAGAACGTTCCGGTACGGCCACAACCAGCCTGAATATCATCAACAATCAGTAATACATCATGTCGCTTACAAATCTCGGACAAGCTTCGCAGCCAGGTCATAGAGGCAGCATTAATACCGCCCTCACCTTGTACGGTTTCAACAATGACTGCCGCTGGTTTATCAACACCACTACTGGAATCCGATAACATCTTGTCAAGCAGATTGGTGGTATCAAAGTCATCCCCCAGATAACCATCGTATGGAATGCGCGTGGAACCATGTAAAGCGATACCTGCACCGCCACGGTGAGTTGAGTTACCTGTCACCGATAAGGCGCCAAGACTCTGACCATGCCAGCCATTGGTGAATGAGATAATGTTTTCACGACCCGTTTTTTTACGGGCAATTTTCAAAGCCGCTTCCACAGCGTTGGTCCCTGTCGGACCGGTAAACATGACAATGTAGTCCAGATTACGTGGCTTCAGAATATTTTCATTGAAGCTCTCTAAGAACTCTCCCTTGGCCCGGGTATGTAAATCCAGACCCTGAGTAATACCATCACGTTGAATGTAATCAATCAGTTTTTCTTTAAATATCGGGTGGTTGTGACCATAGTTCAGCGAACCGGCTCCTGCCAGAAAGTCAATGTATTCATTGCCATCATCATCGTAAATCAACTCGCCTTGTGCTTTGTCAAACAAACGAGGAAATGCGCGAGCATATGAACGCACTTCTGATTCGATCTCTTCAAAAATTTTCATTCGCTTTTCTCTCCTGTGGAAAATTTGGTCATTGCTGACCTGAATTCATTATGGGTTAGGCAATTGGCTTGAATGGGCCAACTTTGACTAACATTTCGGTATCGTGTTGATTGTCAAAGTGTTGATGACGATCAAACATGACACTACTGCTTATTTCGGTATCTAGCTTACGGGCCAGACTTTCAAATAATCCCCATGAAGCTTTGTTATCAGGGGTTATTGTTGTTTCTATACGTTTAATGTCGCGGTTTTGTTCACGCGAAAGAATCTCTTTTAACATCCTTCCTGCAAGCCCCTGGCCTCGAGCTTTTTCTCCAACAGCTACCTGCCACACAAACAGTGTTTCAGGGCGTTTTGGAATGCGATAACCAGAAACAAAACCCACCAATTCATTCTCAAGAACAGCAGCAACGGCTGTTTCGGCAAAATGACTGCTTTGCAGTAAGTTGCAGTACATCGAGTTGGTATCCAATGGAGGGCATTCAGAAATAAGTTTATGCACGGCTGCACCAATCTCTGCCGTTGGTTGCGTCAACTCTATGGGTAAAGGTGCAGGTTTTGTTTGGGTCATATAAATAATCAGCTCTAATGTTTATTGCACTAAGCACTAAGTGGCTTATAAAAAATAGAAATTGCCATCCAGTTTTTCATTAATCAATATAATCAAACATTTATGACTTGCAGATGACAGAATCTAAATATATAGTACACTAAACAAATTAAAAGTCCAGACCACTCGATACAGTGCAATTTAGATTGATGACGTTAAAAAGACACGTACTAAAAGTCGGGTTGTAAAGCTGGTAAGCCTTGAACACAGGTCTGCCCCAAGTTGAAACATACATCTAAAAACGTGGGAAAATATGCTGAATTCAATCCAAATTAACACCGAAACTATCGACGCACTTGGTCTAGATAAAGAGCAAAGGGAACACCTATTGAATCATATTGAAGAAGTTCTGATTGCATTACGCCGGGTTATCCGTGCCACCGATTTACATTCAAAATATCTTGCCAAAACCACTGGCTTGACTGCGCCACAGATTCTTTTGTTACAAACTCTACGTGATAAAGGACAAGTAACTATTGGTGAACTGGCCCAGGAAATGAGTTTGAGCCAGGCGACGGTAACCACTATTCTGGATCGACTGGAAAAACGTGGACTGGTATATCGACAACGTTCACAAACTGATAAACGTAAAGTGCATGCTTATTTGACTGACTCTGCTACGGAAACGCTTAAAAGTGCACCTATCCCTTTACAGGATCGCTTTACACGTGAATTCAGTAAACTGGATGAATGGGAACAAGCTATGATTATGTCAGCATTAAAACGGGTTGCTCAAATGATGGATGCCCAACATATTGATGCATCACCCGTTTTGGATATTGGTATGCTGGACCGTTATGAAGATGAACAAGGTGTGGTCAAAATATCAACCAAGCGACGCTAAAGATTTTTCAGGCCTTGACCACTTTCCAGTAAGCGTTCTATTTCGCCCGCGGGAAGTGGTTTACTGTAGTAATAACCTTGTAACTCTTTACATCCCATAGTGGTGAGCATTTCTACCTGCTCAATACTTTCAACTCCTTCTGCAATGGTCCTTAATCCCAGATTATCGGCTAGTTGAACAATGGTTCGGGCAATAGCCGCATCTTTAGGGTTATCGACGATTTCATCGACAAAACTTTTATCAATCTTAAGGGTATTTATCGGGAAGTTTTTCAAATAACTCAATGAAGAATAGCCGGTTCCAAAATCATCAATTGCCAATCCAACCCCCATCTCTTTTAATGCATTTAATAAAGGAATGGTCTCCATAACATCGTTCAGCATTGCCGTTTCAGTAATTTCCAATTCAAGAGAAGCTGCTGGCAACCCTGAATTATTGAGACTTTGTCCTACCTGCTCCAGCAATAATTGCTGGTTAAACTGCATGGCAGACAAATTCACCGCAACACGCCATTGAAAATCAAATCGTTGCTGCCATTGTTTGGTTTGTAAACAGGCCTGATTCAACACCCATTCACCAATGAGTATAATTAAACCCGTTTTTTCAGCCACATCGATAAATGTTAAAGGGCCCAACAGGCCCTTTTCAGGATGCAACCAACGCAGTAATGCTTCAAAACCAATAATCTGTTTGGTTTGCACATCAATCTGAGGCTGATAAAACAACAGAAACTCATTACGCTCCAACGCTTGACGCAAATCCTGTTCAGTCTGTAATCGCTCATACAGATAATCATTCATTTCTGCAGAGAAAAACTGATAATTATTACGCCCCAATTCCTTAGCATGATTCATTGCCACATCAGCATGTTGCATCAACGCCTGAACGTTGTCGCCATCTTCAGGGAAAAGGGCAATACCGATGCTCACCGTACTGAAAACATTGTGTTCTTTGATGTCGAATGATTTTTCAAATTTGGCCACAATCCGCTGGGCTATATTTGCCAGTACATCCACATTATCGATATTGGTCAGCATAACAGTAAATTCATCACCAGCGAACCGGGCTACACGATCATCCTTATCTTTGCTCACTGCAATCAAATCTGCATCTCGCAGACAGTCCTTAATTCGCGCTGCGGCTTCACATAACAATGCATCACCCACTTGATGCCCATAGGTGTCATTAATATGCTTGAAATGATCCAGGTCGATAAACATCAGTGTTAAGGATTGCTGTTTATGTCGAGCACGTGCAATAGCCGTTTCCAGCTGCTCAATAAACAAACGTCTATTGGGCAAGTCGGTCAGAGTATCGTAATACGTATAATAAGCGAGCTCCTGTTCTGATCGCTTGAGTGAAGTGATGTCCTGCAAAGTACCAATAATCTTCCACCCATCATAATCTTCGGTAATTTCCGTTCGCTCATGGACGTAGAACAATTGTTCACTTGCTGACTGAATACGATATTCAATATCATAAGGATGTTTTTGATGAATCGCTCGTCGCAAAGCCAGTTTAAATAATGGTCTATCCTCCGGAAAAATATGACGAAGAATCTGTTTAAATGATAGGTCTGAGGGTTGATCTATACCGAATATTTTAGTCAGATCGGCACTGCATTCAATCTGGTTCTGTTTGAAATCCCATTCCCAATAGCTTAGATGTGCAATTGCTTGAGCTTTATCCAGTTTCGAACGACTCTGGCTAAGCTCACGTAAGGTTTTATTGGCTTTAAGAATATATCGAACACGATGTGCAAATAACGGCCATTTGAATGGTTTGGTGATGAAATCTGTCGCCCCCGATGCAAAGGCTTCTTCAATATCATCAACTTTGTCATGCACGGTAACCATCACGATTGCTGCTTGTTGACCTTTGGGAAGTAACCGTAGTTGACGACAACATGTAAACCCATCCATGCCGGGCATGGAAACATCCAGTAATGTGATATCAGGTAAGCACTCGGCAAATAATTTTATCGCCTGTTGCCCATTTTCAGCTTCAATAATTGATAAGATCGGATCCTGAAGTGATTGTTTCATCAATAAACGCGTGACGGGATCGTCATCGACGATAAGCACGGTATATAGGGATTGACTATCCATGTTGCCAGATACCTGAATTTCTAAGCTTAGAAACACCGATATAAGAATGACGAAATAGAATCAGCGGCAGTTTATATCAGCAATGTAACCAGCACGTAAAGTACCATAGCTTCAAACGATTTAACCTGCGCTAGCGCACATTTCTCTGATGTTAATTATGGCGCGGGATTCGGAATCGCTTTATGAATCTCTTCAATTAAAGCAACAACATCATCGCTAAGCATTAATTGATCACTGGCTATATTGGTCTTTAATTGCTGCATAGTGGTAGCACCAATGATGGTTGCAGCTGTAAATGGTCGGCTATTCACATAGGCCAATGCCATCTGCGCAGGATCCAGTTGATGTTGCTTCGCTAAATCGACATAAGCCTGAGTCGCTTTGACAGCCTGTGGATTGCTATATCGAGCATAGTGTGGCCATAAACTCATTCGGGCATTATCGGGAGCATTATTCTGGAGATACTTACCTGTTAACACTCCAAATCCCAAAGGTGAATAAGCCAATAGTGGAATATTTTCTCGATAACTGATTTCTGCGCAGCCAATTTCATAAGTTCGGTTTAACAGACTATAGGGATTCTGCACCGTCGCTATCACTGGCAGGTTCATGGCTTTTGCCACTGAAACAAACTGCATCATGCCCCACGGCGTTTCATTGGATAGGCCGATATAACGAATTTTCCCAGCCTTGATTTGCTTTTCCAGAGCCTGCAAGGTTTCAATCACTGGCGTCATGGCTTCTTCAGATGGATCAGGTTGATAACCCAACTTGCCGAAATAATTGGTCTGCCGTTCAGGCCAGTGTAATTGATATAAATCCAGATAATCGGTTTGCAGCCGTTGCAGACTATTATCTAAAGCCTGACTGATATTTTTATCGTCAAATCGGGACTTTCCCTGCCGTATATGTCCAACCCAATCAGCACCCGGTCCAGCGATTTTACTGGCAAGCACCAAATCCTCACGGCGTCCTCGTTGTTTTAACCAGTTACCAACGATAGTTTCAGTAGCGCCATAAGTTTCTGCTTTGGGGGGAATCGCATACAGCTCTGCCGTATCAATGAAATTAATACCCTGTGAGACAGCATAATCCAGCTGTTCAAAAGCCTCCTGCTGGGTATTTTGTTCGCCATAAGTCATCGTGCCCAGACAAATCTGGCTGACTGTCAGATCACTCGTACCAAGTGGATTAAATTGCATAAAGAGTCCCGAAATTTTCAAAAGGCAGAAACAAAACAACGCTCATTAAGAGCGTTGAGATGATATAAAAGTTGCTAATGGTCGGGGCAAAAGGATTTGAAGCTTAGATTATCCTAGATCATTCAAATAATTGATTTTTTTCTAATTCATGCCGACGTTTAAATCATCATCACCTAAAGGTTGTACTTGTGTCAATGTGCTAAAGGACATCTTGTCGACCAACGCCTTACTTTTTTGAACGTTTTCAACTAAATTAGCTTTGAGTGAAATTTAATCGCTGGATGATCTAAATGGAACTATAACCAAAACAATAAAAGCCTATTTTTAATGACTCACGAGTTAATTTAGACTTTGTGATAACTTCATACTAAATAATGAAGTGATGTTTCTACTGAGGCTTGCTGTTATTTGCTGTGTTATTGATCTAAAAAAAGAATCTGAAACTATTAAGCCCAGAAAAGTACAATTCAAACACAACTTTGTAGTCAGACACACTCTTTTGTTCGTGATTAAAATGGCTGTATTGAAGAACATTTTGTGAAATTACAGTAATGCATTTTCAGTCTTTTTAGAATGACAGCAATTTAAGCTACCGCACAAGAGTAACGTGAAAATAGACGGCAATTATCTCCGATACTCACATAGTTAAACCGGTGGCCACATTTGAATCGGCCACCGATCTATTTATAGCTATTTAGATTTACCTTGGTGCTTTAAACGTAGAAATCCAAATCTTCTTGAGCCTTAAGTAGGTCCCGCATTTTTATGGGATCATCACCATAGAAAAATACCAACCCCCAATGTGTACCGAAGGCCGAGCGTTCGGGTACCGTTTCTTCTGTGGGCGCAATCAACTCGTGAAAGTCAAAGTATGGATTCTCTGTAGTCTCTTTTGGCATTTCCAGCTTGCTGACCACGCGACGGCGTGGGTAAACACCAAAACAACCAGCATAGCCTTTTGCACCTTCCACTTCTTTGGGAAAGAAATTAGCCACCTCTTCTTTAGTACTCTTGGGATCGAACACCAACATTGAAGCCTGATAGGCACTGAATCCATAGGCTCGCTCAATCAGCTCGAAAGCCTTAAAACCAGGTGGGCGATAGGCTATCTCGCCAAAGTACATTTCACCATCGGCGGTAACAAAATACTCAGGATGGATCAGCCCAAACTTGATATCGAAAGTCTTAATCAGTAATTCGATCTGCTTGGTGATTGCGTTGCGCCAGCTTTCGAGTTCCTCGGTGGCGGGCACGAATACCGAGTAGCCCAAGGTCACATATTCAGAAATGTTGAGGAACTGAATCTTGCCATCATGAATCCAGGCCTCAACGGCAAATTCCCAACCATCGAGGTGGCTTTCCATCAACAACGGATACTCTTCCGCCGGTATATTGTCTATCTCTTCAATCTTACGAATCATACGATGGCCGAGACAACCTGCTTTGTCGAAGGCCTTGACGTGAATCGGATCATCGGGATCGCCGTCGAGTTTCAACAGTGTCTGATTGACTCGCTTCATAAAACGGATGATATCGTCCTTTTCGTGGGCTTCTTCAAAAATCCCCACACGTATACCACCTAGCTGGGCACGACGTTTCATCAATGCCTTATCCCGAAACAGGATGGATTGCCCATACATCCGCGGATTGTCCATCAGTACCGAGTTGATAGCACCCGACCATTCAACAGTTTCTTCAAACAGGGGTATGGCAACATCAACACCTTCGGCTTTCAGCCGCTCGGCAATCTCCATGGAACGATCATTCAGGCGCACAAAGTCCCATTGAATGTACGGAATATTATTTGCCTCGCAAAAATCAGCGGCCCAGTCTGGCGCGACAACAATGTAACGGCGATCAAACTTCTGGGCAGCTTTGATGGCATTAACGCTCCAGCCCAGCAAGGCGATATACCCCTTGTTCGGGTCTTTGGGTGTTTCTGTTCCTTGCACAGAGTCCATAGTAGGATCGGTCCAGCTTGAAACCTCTGTGTTTTTTGGAGTTTCTGATTCTTTCGACATATTAAGTTTTCCTCATAAGTTGTGGAAAATAGCGCTCAGGTTGGATGCGCCAAGGATGGTCATTCTGTGATTATGGAACTAGCTAACGTCCGACAGCCCAACTGTCTTGGGCCAGGTTAATGACTTGTTGGACATCATCGGTAGGAATATCGTTCGGCTCACCTTTTTCGAGTGGGTCGTAGTGAAACACATATAGTCTTGAGGCGAACTCGGCTACCGGCAGAGAAGCCTCGCCGTAGAGCTCACCATGGCCTTGTGTAGATGTGACAATGTTTTGCCCCCAGTTTTGTCCACTATCGTTGTTAGGGTTGAAAAAATAGACGCGCATGACTTCGTCAGGATCCAGCCCAAGTCTTTGGATGGTGATGGCGTGCCAACCGAGAAAACGTTTGGCATTGTCGGTTACTGCAATACCGGCCGGTTGTGGATTAATCACCGGAATATTGCCATTGTAAAAAGGATGATAAGCAGCATAAAAGTCGCGAATAAACCCTTCGAAATCTTTCAGCCCCCCAGTGAATATGTCTACGGCTATGCGAAATCCGTGGCCCACATGATCACCGTGGAATTCGGCGTTGACCCATTTGTGCGGATCTTCTCCTCGCCCAGCACTACGACGGCCCATTTCAAAATAGATACGGTCCAGATGCGGAACAGTAAGAAGTGATACGGCATCAACGTCCACCGGGGGCTCGCTGGCAAGTCCAGTGCCGAGATCCCGAGAAGATATACTGTCACCTTCAAAGCGCATGACTACTTCGTCATCGCGCGCCGCCCATGCCAATATTCGAAGCAGTTCCATAGGCATGTTGTACGCCCACATGGATATAGCACGCGTCGACTGACAAGTCGGATAGTTCCCCTGGCCCACACCTAACGGACGTCCAAGTACATTAAGCACGTCGGCAAGCAGAAAGCATTCCGGTGAGCGGCTGCGGCCAAAGACCGCCACTATTTTCTGGTTCGCGGTTTCGCACAGCGATAAGCGTATTTGTCGCCACAGAGACGGTGCCACGGAGGGGGCGTAGAGGATGCCGCGCTCAAGCATCATAGCCAGGCCGTAGGCACACTGGCTGGTCTCTGGAAATAAGGCTTCATCAATCAGGGTATGAATCAACGCCGGATAGCAGTGAAAAGCGTCGGCTCCAGTATAGCTCAGCCCCAAAGCGGTAGGAATCAGGTCATTCCAGCGGGTACGCAGGTAGCGTATAAAACATGGCATGTAGGGCGAGACCAATCCCGTGCTGTGCATGGCCTTAGCAAATGCGATAGCCTCCTGCAACAAAGTAGCATCGTCCATTTCCCTTATTCGTTCGGCATAAATATCGAAGCCGGGATCTTCACGACAACCCTCTGTAGGGCTGAACACAGCATGGATAAGCTGCAGCGCTTCATCACCGACTTCACCACCGATCGTATCCGGTTTTTCTAGGCAGACAGCGATCTGGGTCACCATCTGCTTAACGCTGTCCACTTGGACAGGGCGCTGTTCCAGAATTCGCCAGACTTCTGCCACCAAATGTTCCAGAAGATTATTGTAGCCCAAGTGCTCAAGCAGGAACTGGTAGGTTTCCTTAACAGCAAAACCGATCTTATCAGGCCGAAGTCGATCACTTTCCTGAAGATCACTGACTACCAGATCGAGATTCATTGCCAACACTTGAGTTAGAAAGTGATGGGCGTGTTCCGCCGAGATAGATGGGTGTATGTAGTCGCCCTTGACCACCGCGAGAAGGCGAATCTGGCTCAGACATTCGACCACTGTCGCGGCCAGCTCTCCGTGACGCATAGTTCGTACGGCCAAGGACGGCACTAATGTCTGAGGGTAATCCCAATCACTACCAGCAAAAAATCCTGCTGCCTCAATCGCCGGGATACGATCATAGAGCGCCTCCAAACCTTCAGCATTGAACATCAAAGCTCTTGCTGCGTCGATCACCTCAAATACGGGAGAGACGCCTTCAATAGCATTGATTTCAGCAAGGCGGTTGATAGCAGCATCGAGTGGCTTCAGAAGCTGCCCTGTCGCGTCATCAGAGTGTGTCGCGGATTTGTATGAGTAATTGGGCATACCTTTCTATCTTCCGGTTAACGCCGAAACTTGTCAACTTTACCCATCAAGTCATAGAGTCCGATGATGCTGTTTTCTATAGGATTTTGAGCTTGATAAACAAGACTTCCAGCTTCCAATCTTTGCAGGAAAACCAATTCAGCTATATGGTATTAAGAAGAGCGATTAGTTAATCGTTGTTGCTACATCAGGCAGAGAAACCACGTCAGTCACTATTTACAGGGACCTGCAACTATGGATAAGCACGAGACTCGGGTCCACTGACGATTGTAGCCGCAGGATTAGGCATCAAAAATTCAATCGCTGTCGGAAAAACCGGCCATTGAGGTTAAAACCTGTCAGGACTTCAGGGAAATTAGCTAAGACACGATGATGGCTTTCGATCTAATGTGCTTAAAACATCCTGACAGCAATGTTTGTATTCAATAACCCAATTAATGAGGAATTAGTATGAAAATCGTAAGAGTTCAGGACATCATCGGCACCGAACGCGAAGTATCTGGCCCAGGCTGGACCAGCCGCCGTATGTTACTAAAGAAAGATGGCATGGGCTTTTCTTTCCATGAAACTATCATCCCGGCTGGTGCAGAGCTCAACCTCTGGTACAAGCATCATCTCGAAGCTGTGTACTGTGTTGGTGGCAACGGCAGCATTCTAGATAAAGCGACAGGTGAAACCCATCAAATAACAGATGGCACTCTATACGCGCTGGACAAGCATGATCAGCACACCCTGAGGGGCGGCACCGAAGATATGCGCCTTATCTGCTCATTTAACCCGCCTGTTACCGGCCGGGAAGTGCACGATGAAGACGGTGCTTACCTGCCAGATACTAATGAAGAATGAGCCTGAAATCAGTCCTTCTTAACGGACCGGTTAACCAAGCATCCTCAGAGGTCCATCTGTTTTTTGTCTTTTTTGCTATGGTTGGCTAATATTTATGTTCTGGTTGCACCATAGCTATCAGGGACTAAGTCGATTGGCTGTTCCCGAATGGCTACCCCCTTTATTATCGAGCGTAGCGTTCGTTCGATTTGTTAGGGCGTGTACTCGTTTACGAAAATGGAGTTTTTATTTGAGAGGCTGAAGTACTTCATCAACAACAATTGCTTACATTGACACATAGTTAAGTTTGATGAAGTTTTTTGTGTCTCTGAATGCGATATGAGAGACAATGATGGGCCATTGTAGCCAGTTTTTTGTTACTTTTATCCATTAAAGGTAATGTGGGCTTTGTGTTAACCACATATACATTTTGTAGTGGTTTTCTTCCGCTGTAACCGGCTATCTGTTATGTATGGTCGGGACAGAAGGATTTGAACCTTCGACCCCTTGCACCCCATGCAAGTGCGCTACCAGGCTGCGCCATGCCCCGACAAACAACATAACAGTGGAATTATAACGTATTACGCCAGAATCGTACGAATTTGTTCCAGCTCTTTTAGCATTTCATCAATAAGTTGTTTGCGGTTTTCGTTGCTGTGATTTGCTTCTGGTTTATGTTCTGTTTCCAGCTGCTGGCGTGCACCACCAATAGTAAAACCTTGTTCATAAAGCAGGCCACGAATTTCGCGAATCAATACCACATCATGGCGTTGATAATAACGGCGATTACCTCGACGTTTAACGGGTTTCAGTTGAGTAAATTCCTGTTCCCAGTAACGTAAAACATGCGGTTTGACCCCACATAATTCACTGACTTCACCAATGGTAAAGTAGCGTTTACCAGGAATGACCGGTAGTTCGTTGTTATTACTCGCCTCTAGCATAACTGTCCACCCTTGCTTTCAGTTTTTGGCCGGGACGGAAAGTAACAACACGACGGGCAGTGATTGGAATTTCTTCACCCGTTTTTGGGTTACGGCCAGGCCGTTCATTTTTGTCGCGCAACTCGAAATTGCCAAACCCAGAAAGTTTGACTTGATCACCTTTTTCAAGTGCTCCACGGATTTCTTCAAAGAACATTTCAACCAGTTCTTTTGCTTCACGTTTATTAAATCCCAACTCTTCGTATAGTTGTTCCGTCATATCGGCTTTTGTGAGTGCCATTCTTTACCCCTATTCTTATTATTGAACCGACGTTAGGTTCTAACCATCGCACCCAAATCGCTTTGCAGCTTTTGAGTGATTTGTAATATTAATGCATCGACTTCATCGTCGGTCATGGTTCGCTCACCATGCTGAAGATGGAAAGCGACCGCAATACTTTTCTTGCCAAGCTCGACACCATCTCCAGAATAAACGTCAAACAATTGAATTGCCTTAAGAATATCAGACTCAATGCCCTTCAGGCAATGCTCTATTTCAAAGGCAACAATTGAGTTGTCGACGACTAATGCGAGATCCCTGCGAATAGCAGGATACCGTGACAAAGCGGTAAATTTTGGAATAGTCGATTGCTGGCAGACTGCTAATGCCAATTCAAAAACATAGGCTTTACCACTAAAGCCTAATGGCTTACTTAGTTTGGGATGTAAAGCCCCAACCCAACCAACTGCTTTATCATCCTGATAAATCCTCGCGGTTTGACCAGGATGCAAGGCTGGATGAGTTTCAGCACGAAACTCGACCTTGCCATTACCTAATGCTATAAGCGCTTCAACATCGGCTTTCACATCAAAAAAATCAACTTTACGGTTTTTCTCAGCCCATTGTTCAGGATTGATATCACCGTAAATCAGGCCGCCAATACATTGATGTTGATCGATATCAGCCAACTCACCACGAAACACCTGACCTACTTCAAAAAGTCGAATGCGCTCATGCTGGCGATTCAAGTTATACACCATTGCCTGCACCAATCCAGGCCATAACGAATGACGCATCTCCGACAAATCAGCAGAAATCGGATTGGCTAATTTGATAGGCTCAATATCACTATCGGCAAAGTGTCGCTGCATAGTGGGATCAACAAAGCTGTAGGTAATGGCTTCAAAATACCCCCGATCTACCAACAGGCTTTGTAAGCGTTCAGTAGCAAGCTGCTTTTCTGATATTGCGCCAGGTAACACACTGATTTCAGGGCGAGTTTGCGGTAAACGATCATAACCGTACAGGCGACCCAATTCTTCAATCAAATCCACTTCGATATTGATATCAAACCGGAAGCTTGGCACATTCACCTGCCATCCATCTGCAACCGGGCTAACTCCCAGACCTAATCGGGTCAATTGTTCTTCTACTTCCGCTGCTTGGAGTTCAATGCCAAGCACACGCTTGATGCGATTCGCACGCAACAGAATATTTGGCGACTGGGGCAACGCATCAGGTTCATTGACCACCGTCACAGGACCTGCCTCACCACCAACAATTTTCAAAATCAGGCTGGTCGCTCGCTGTATCGCCTGTTGTGCCAATTCCGGATCAACACCACGTTCAAAACGATGAGATGAATCAGTATGCAAACCATAACTTCTTGCCTGTCCGGCAATCGCATCTGGTGCAAAAAACGCCGCTTCAAGGAAAAGTGATGTTGTTGATACGCCTACTGCTGAGGCTTCACCGCCCATGACGCCGGCCAGCGCTAAAGGACCTGAGTTATCAGCAATCACCAGAGTTTGTTCAGCAATATCAACTTCCTGACCATCTAATAACGTCAGTTTTTCATTAGCATTGGCATAACGCACAGTAATTGATTGCTGTAATTTCTGCAGATCAAAAGCATGCATCGGTTGCCCCAGTTCCAACATCACATAATTGGTGATATCGACAACAGCACTCAGGCTTCGCAAACCACTGCGACGCAGTTTTTCCTGCATCCATAATGGGGTTTTGGCTTCGGGATTGATATTTTCAATTACCCGGCCAATATAATTCGGACAAGCCTGTTTGGCATCTACTGAAACCGGAAATGTTGTCTGTATCGTCGCAGGAACTTCATTAATCGTTACAGGTGTCAGATTGGTACGACTGATCACGCCCAATTCTCTTGCAATACCTGCAACGCCCAGACAATCACTACGGTTTGGCGTTAAATCCACTTCAATGGTGAAATCATTTAATACCAGGTAATCACGAATATCGTTACCAACAGGCGCATCAGCCGCTAACTCCATTAAGCCGTCAGAGGATTCAGCCAATCCGAGTTCTTTAGCGGAACACAACATACCAAAAGAAGGTTCACCACGCAGTTTGGCTTTTTTAATTTTAAAATCGCCAGGCAATACTGCACCAACCACTGCAACTGGAATTTTCAAACCTTCACGAACATTGCTGGCGCCACAGACAATATGCAATAGCTCATCAGCTGCAACATCAACTTCGCAGACACGCAATTTATCAGCATCCGGATGTGGCACAACGGATTTGACCTGTCCAACTAACACACCGGAAAAATCACCCGCAACAGGAGACACAGAATCAACTTCCAAACCAGCCTGGGTGAGTTTTTCGGCAATCACCTGTACGTCAAAATCAGGATTTACCCATTCACGTAGCCAATTTTCACTTAATTTCATGGCGAACTTCCTATCCTATTTGAACTGACGCAGGAAGCGCAGATCGTTCTCAAAAAATAATCGCAGATCATTCACGCCATAACGCAGCATTGCCAGACGTTCAACGCCCATGCCAAATGCCAGACCCAGATATTTTTCACTATCAATATTTACATGTTCGAATACTTTGGGATGTACCATCCCGCAACCCAAGACTTCCAGCCAACCGGTATGACTGCACACACGACAACCTTCACCGCCACAGATCACGCATTCAATGTCGGCTTCTGCTGACGGTTCGGTAAACGGGAAATACGATGGACGAAAACGCACATTCAGTGGTTTTTCAAAAAAGGCCTGTAAAAAGTCAGCCAGAATCCCTTTCAGATCGGTAAAACTGACATTTTCATCCACCATCAAACCTTCAACCTGATGAAACATCGGCGTATGGGTTAAATCTGAATCACAGCGATACACACGTCCCGGCGCAATAATTCGCAACGGAGGTTGCTGTTCTTCCATCACGCGGATTTGTACCGGTGAGGTATGCGTACGCAACAACATTTCAGCATTGAAATAAAAGGTATCGTGCATGGCACGTGCCGGATGACTTTCAGGGATATTCAATGCGGTGAAATTATGATCACCATCTTCAATTTCCGGACCTTCGGCAATTTGAAAGCCGATTTGACGGAAATATTGTTCAATACGCTGCAGAGTTCGGGTAACCGGATGCAAGCCACCGACTTCATTATTACGACCCGGTAAGGTGACATCGACAGTTTCAGCCGCTAAAGCAGCTTGCATGGCCTCATCAGCCAGAATCCTGGAACGGGATTCAGTTAGTCCAGCCACTTCCTGTTTGGCCAAATTAACTTCTTTCCCAATTAAAGGACGTTCCTCAGCACTTAGATTACCTAATTCTTTTACATATCCGGTAATCAGGCCTTTTTTACCCAGATATTCGACCCGAACATTATCCAGTGTTTTAGCATCAGTCGCGTTTTGAATCGCGGTCTTTGCTGCCTCAACAATATCTTTTAATGCCAGTAACTGAGATGACAGTTCAGCCATATTTCCTCCACCTGAGGATCAATCAGAAATAAAAAAGGGCCGTCATCAACGGCCCTTTCCTGTGTAACTAATTAATAAGATTCGCGCTAAAGCGAACCGACTGATTAGTTAGCCAAAGCCGCCTTTGCTTTTGCAGCAATAGCAGCAAATGCAGCAGAGTCGTGATAAGCGATATCTGCTAAAACTTTACGATCGATTTCAATAGATGATTTTTTCAGACCATCGATCAAACGGCTGTAAGATATTCCACACTCACGGGCTGCAGCGTTAATACGCGCAATCCACAATGTACGGAATACACGTTTTTTCTGACGACGATCACGGTATGCATATTGACCGGCTTTGGTAACTGCCTGGACAGCTACACGATAAACATTCTTGCGACGGCCATAATAACCTTTGGCCTGCGCGATAACTTTTTTGTGACGGGCTCTGGCTGTTACACCACGTTTTACTCTAGCCATTGGAATACTCCTTAATTATAGAAGAGGCAATAATTTGCGGACTGACAAATGATCTGCTTTACAGATTGTCAGCGTAGAACGCAGTTGGCGTTTCCGCTTAGTGCTTTTCTTGGTCAGGATATGACTGGTAAACGCTTGAGCGCGTTTAAATTTTCCACTACCGGTGCGTTTGAAACGCTTCGCAGCACCGCTATGATTTTTCAATTTTGGCATTTGGAACTCCGCATTGTTAATTAATAGTTATTTTTTATTACTTGGTGCCAAAACCATAATCATTTGCCGCCCTTCTTTCTTGGGGTGTTGCTCAATAACCGACAGTTCTTTCAAATCTTCTGCTACCCGCTCGAGTAATTTCAGACCTAATTCCTGATGGGCCATCTCACGTCCACGAAAGCGGAGGCTGACTTTGGTTTTATTACCTTCTTCGAGGAAACGTGTCAGGTTGCGTAGTTTTACCTGATAGTCACCCTCTTCCGTCCCTGGTCGGAATTTTATTTCCTTTACCTGTATCTGTTTTTGCTTTTTCTTAGCAATGGCTTTTTGTTTATTAGCCTCAAACACATACTTACCGTAATTCATTATACGGCAGACTGGTGGTTCTGCCTGTGGGGCAATCTCCACCAAATCCAGCTCGGCTTCTTCAGCTAACTCCAAGGCTCTCGCCAATGAGATAATGCCTAATTGTTCACCGTTTGCATCGGTTACACGAATTTCTTTGGCTGTGATTTCAGAATTCAGCCTTTTTTGATCTGTAGCGATGTTTTTAATCCTCTAAAATAATTCGACCGCGGCCAGCAACGTCTTCTTGAAGCAATGAAACGAAGTTCTCGAGCGACATAGCGCCTAAATCTTCGCCCTTGCGAGTACGTACCGCCACGGCATTTTCTTGTGCTTCGCGATCCCCAACAACGATCAGATAAGGAACGCGACGTAATGTATGCTCGCGTATTTTAAAGCCTATCTTTTCATTTCTCAAGTCCGTATCAGCTCTAAATCCCTGATTTTTCAATTGTTGGGCAATTTTTTGAACATATTCTGACTGTTTATCGGTAATTCCCATGACCATTACCTGACGAGGTGCAAGCCATGCCGGAAACGCACCAGCATATTCTTCGATCAGTATACCGATAAAACGCTCAAGTGATCCAAGAATCGCTCTATGTAACATCACTGGCACTTGTTTCGAGCCATCGTCAGCCACATAAGTTGCATCCAAACGACCGGGCATGGAGAAGTCGACCTGAATCGTACCACACTGCCAAACCCGTCCCAGACAATCCTTTAAAGAGAATTCAATCTTCGGTCCGTAGAACGCACCCTCACCCGGCTGTAGATCCCAATCCAGATCTTTGGCATTCAATGCTTGCTCAAGCGCATGTTCAGCTTTATCCCAAACCGCATCACTGCCGACACGGTTTTCCGGGCGAGTCGACAATTTGATAATTATCTCGTTAAAACCAAAATCGGCGTACACGTTAAACAACAGATCTATAAAGGTAGCCACTTCTGACTGGATTTGATCTTCTGTACAGAAGATATGCGCATCATCCTGAGTAAAGCCACGCAGACGCATTAAACCATGCAAAGTACCGGAAGGTTCATTGCGATGACAGGAACCAAACTCCGCCATGCGCAATGGTAAATCACGATAACTTTTCAGTCCCTGATTAAAGATCTGGATATGACATGGGCAGTTCATTGGTTTAACCGCGTAATCACGATTTTCAGAGTGAGTGCTGAAAATCATATCGCCAAACTTGTCCCAATGACCGGATTTTTCCCACAAACTGCGATCCACCACTTGGGGTGTCCGCACTTCCTGATAACCATTATTCGATAACACATCACGAATATACTTTTCAACTTCGCGATAAATGCGCCAGCCATTATCGTGCCAGAAGATCATACCAGCCGCTTCATCCTGCAGATGGAACAGATCCAGGCTTTTCGCCAGCTTACGATGATCGCGCTTTTCAGCTTCTTCCAGACGATGCAGATAGGCTTTCAGTGCTTTCTTGTCTGACCAGGCAGTGCCATAAACACGTTGCAGCATTTCATTTTCAGATTTACCACGCCAGTATGCCCCCGCCAGTTTCATCAATTTGAATGCTTTCAGCTTGCCGGTATTTGGAACATGAGGCCCACGGCATAAATCCATGAACTCGCCCTGGCGGTATACAGACAGAATTTCATCCTTAGGAATGTCTTCGATGATCTGAGCTTTATATTCTTCGCCCATTTCACGGAAGATCTTTACCGCTGCATCACGGGTGACTTCTTCACGCACCACTTCAAGATCCTGTTTAACCAGCTCTTCCATGTGTTTTTCGATTTTCTGCAAATCTTCCGGCGTAAAGCCTTTAGGATAGGAAAAATCGTAATAGAAACCATCCTCGATGACCGGACCAATAGTGACCTGAGCATCTGGATAAAGTTGTTTTACCGCTTGAGCTAAAAGATGTGAGGTCGAATGTCGGATGATATCGAGCCCTTCTTCATCACGTTCAGTGATGATGGCAAGTTCAGCATCATCTTCAATAACGTAATTGGTATCGACCAGTTTGCCATTCACTTTTCCAGCCAAAGCGGCACGGGCTAAACCGGCACCAATATCGGCGGCAACATCATGAATTGAAACGGGGTGATCGAACTGGCGTTGACTGCCATCAGGAAGGGTAATTGAAATCATACTATATCCTTGGTTGTGGCCAATACGAGAGGCCTTAAAAACCAAAAAGCACCTGCAAGAGGTGCTTGATGTATATATCTGGTAGGCACGATTGGATTCGAACCAACGACCCCCACCATGTCAAGGTGGTGCTCTAACCAACTGAGCTACGTGCCTACTGTGAAGCGCGAAATTATACGCAGTCAGGCTTTTTTTGCAAGCGCTTTATACCACCAATAAAGCTAAAGTCTTGTAATACATTTCCAGCAATTTAATGGGTTGCTATTGCAGAACAACAGGCCCTAATGCCATCATCCTTACTTTCTCCAGTTCATCGCGTAATTTAGCGGCTTCTTCAAACTCCAGATTCTGTGCATGTTTATACATCGCATTTTCAATCTGCTGAATACGCTTGGCCAATTGCTGTGGAGACAACGAGGCATACTTGGCATGTTCTTCGGCCACTTCAGCAAACCGCAGCTTCTCTTCTTTCTTGCTTTTCGAATCATCCATGCCACCACGAATTGACTTGATAATGCCCATCGGGGTAATGCCATGCTCCAGATTATGAGCAATCTGTTTTTCGCGACGCCGATCGGTTTCATCCATTGCCCGCTGCATCGATCCCGTGATCTTATCCGCATACAGAATGGCTTTACCATTGAGATTCCGAGCAGCACGGCCGATTGTCTGAATCAACGATCGATCACTACGCAGGAAGCCTTCTTTATCCGCATCCAGAATCGCTACCAGTGACACTTCGGGTAAATCGAGTCCTTCCCTCAATAAGTTGATGCCGACCAACACATCAAACTCCCCAAGGCGTAAATCACGCAAAATCTCCATCCGTTCTACTGTATCAATATCAGAATGCAGATAACGCACTTTGACATTATGTTCTCGCAAATAATCAGTAAGATCTTCGGACATACGTTTGGTCAACGTCGTCACCAGAACTCGTTCATTGACGGCAGTTCGTTTATGGATTTCCGAGAGTAAATCATCAACCTGCGTGCCGACCGGGCGAATTTCCACTTCGGGATCAACCAACCCTGTCGGACGGACCACCTGTTCCACAATATTGCCGGCATGTTCAGCTTCATATTTGCCCGGTGTCGCTGAAACAAAAATGGTCTGTGGTGCCTGCTTTTCCCATTCATCAAACATCATCGGACGGTTATCCAGGGCAGAAGGCAAACGGAAACCATAATTCACCAGGGTTTCCTTACGCGAACGATCTCCTTTATACATCGCACCGATCTGCGGAATCATTACGTGACTTTCGTCAATCACCAAAATCGCATCATCCGGCAGATAATCAAACAACGTCGGCGGTGCTTCACCCGCTTTACGGGTGGATAAATGCCGTGAATAGTTTTCAATACCATTGCAGTAACCCAGCTCCAACAACATCTCAATATCAAAACGGGTACGCTGCTCTAATCGCTGGGCTTCAACTAATTTATTTTGCTCGTTGAGTTCCGCCAACCTTTCACGCAGTTCATCTTTAATTGAATCCACCGCACCAAGAATGGTCTCGCGTGGCGTAGCGTAGTGGGTTTTCGGATAAATCGTAATGCGGTTCATCCGTTGCAAAATCTCCCCAGTTAATGGATCGAAATAACTGATCTGCTCGACTTCATCGTCAAACAGTTCAACCCGCACAGCATCACGTTCGGATTCTGCTGGGAAAATATCAATCACCTCACCACGAACCCGATAGGTACCGCGTGATAATTCAATATCATTGCGTGAATATTGCAACTCAGCCAAACGGCGCAGGATTTCGCGTTGATTGATAATATCGCCCTGAACCAGATGCATAACCATCGCCAGATAAGCATCTTTATCACCCAAGCCATAGATACACGACACACTGGAAACGATGATTGCATCGCGCCGTTCCAACATAGCCTTGGTCGCCGATAAGCGCATCTGCTCGATCTGCTCGTTGACCGATGCATCCTTATCTATAAAGGTATCGGATGAAGGCACATAGGCTTCCGGCTGATAATAGTCGTAATAGGAAACGAAATATTCCACCGCATTGTTCGGGAAGAACTCTTTCATTTCACTGTAAAGCTGTGCTGCCAGTGTTTTATTAGGAGCCAGAACCATCACCGGACGCTGCACAGCTTGCGCAACATTGGCAATGGTGAAGGTTTTTCCCGATCCAGTTACCCCTAATAGGGTTTGCCACATCTCACCGTTGTTTAATCCCTCAACCAGCGACGCTATCGCAGTTGGTTGATCTCCTGCCGGTTCAAACTCGCTGACTAATTCAAATTGTTTTTTCATACTCTTTAGCAATGTCCGTGTTTATCGTATATTACGGTTTTCTAATCACTTATCTTTTCTCGAAGGACAGATTTTGACTATCAAACTCTCACAGCGCGTTCAAAGCATCAAACCCTCGCCTACTTTAGCCATTACCGCACGCGCCGCGGCCTTGAGAGCCGAAGGTAAAGACATTATTGGTCTTGGTGCCGGTGAACCGGATTTCGATACACCGGATCATATCAAGCAAGCTGCTGTCGAAGCGCTTAATAAAGGCCAAACCAAATATACCGCGGTTGATGGTACCGCTGAATTGAAAAATGCCATTATCAAAAAGTTTTCCCGTGATAACGGTTTAAGCTATGAAGCCAATCAAATTCTGGTCTCATGTGGCGGCAAACAAAGCTTTTTCAATATGGCACAGGCCTTATTAGAGTCAGGCGATGAAGTTATTATCCCGGCACCTTACTGGGTATCTTATCCTGATATGGTATTACTCGCTGATGCCAAACCAGTGATCATCATCGGCGACCGCGATCAGCGCTATAAAATCACCCCGCAACAGCTTGAAGAGGCGATTACTGACAAAACCCGCTTATTTGTCATTAACAGCCCATCCAACCCGACCGGTATGACTTACACCAAAGCTGAACTTGAAGCATTGGGTGATGTGTTACGTAAATACCCGGACATTCTTATCGCCACCGATGACATGTACGAACTTATATATTGGGCCGATGAGCCATTTTACAATATCGTCATGGCCTGTCCTGATTTGTACGACCGCACTGTAGTCATGAATGGCGTATCCAAAGCTTACTCCATGACTGGCTGGCGTATTGGTTATGCGGCCGGTCCTGCTCCATTGATCTCTGCGATGAAAAAGATCCAATCGCAAAGCACGTCAAACCCAGCGTCTATTTCACAAGCCGCTTCTGTTGAAGCATTAAATGGCGATCAAGCTTGCGTACAAACCATGCTGGTTGAGTTTAAAAAACGTCATGATTTTGTGGTTGACGCACTGAACAAGATGCAAGGCATCACTGCTCTGGAAACCGATGGCACATTCTACGTTTTCCCGGATATCACAGGTGTCTTGGCAAACAAGCCTGAATTAAAAGATGATATGGACTTTGCCGAAGCATTATTGGTTGAAAAAGGCGTTGCCGTCGTTCCAGGAACAGCATTTGGCCTGAAAAACCACATCCGTTTATCCATTGCTACCAGCGAAACAAACCTGCAAAATGCCCTGCAACGAATCGCAGAATTTATCGGTTAACAAAAAAACTTAATAGAGGCTTGACCCATCCGGTTCGAGTCTCTATCATAGCCATCTTTCTGTTCCCCGATAGCTCAGTTGGTAGAGCAAATGACTGTTAATCATTGGGTCGCTGGTTCGAGTCCAGCTCGGGGAGCCAATGATTTAAAGAACCTCAGCAAGTAATTCTTCTGAGGTTTTTTTATGTCTGAAATTTGTTTGTCACCTTATTCAATTCTCAGCAACTTTCCATCAGCCCCATCTCCCATAAAATCAATTCGCTCCAACTCAAATTTCTGAGTTCCCTTTCTATCCTGTGCCTCTTTCACTTGACTGTGATTCCAGAACGTTAAAAAAGATTCGGACACACGGGCCATTATTCCTAATTCCCCGTTGCTAACATCCTCACTCCGTTCAAAGGCTAATTTCACATGACGGTTTATCAATAGCTTTTTGTGGCGGCTAACATAGAGGAAACAATATGAATAAAACTAAAGTATCTATCGCAATGATGTCATTGGCACTTCCTGGTCTCAGCGTTGCAGATGAATTACTAAGTATGCAAGAAAATCCAGACACATGGGTTATGTCAGCGGGAAACTACGCCAATACGCGTTACAGTCAATTAGATGAAATCAACCTGGACAACGTTCAGGATTTGAATATGGCCTGGTCATTTTCTACCGGTGTGTTACGTGGTCACGAGGGTAACTCGCTGATTATTGATAATGTGATGTATGTTCATACACCCTATCCAAACATCGTCTATGCGCTGGATTTGAATAATGATGGCGCCATCAAATGGAAGTACGAACCCAAACAAAATTACAGTGAAACGGTCCCGGTGATGTGCTGTGACGTTGTGAATCGTGGTTTGTCCTATGGCGACGGTAAAATTTTCCTCAATCAGGCGGATACCACGCTGGTTGCATTAGATATGAATACTGGTGAAGTGATATGGTCAGATAAACGTGACGATCCTACAACCGGTGCAACTAATACCGGTAACGCCAATGTCTTTAAAGACAAAATCATTGTTGGTATTTCGGGTGGTGAATTTGGTGTCCGTGGTTATGTTCAAGCCTACGATATGAAAGGCAAAACACTCTATAAAGCCTACAGCACCGGACCTGATGCAGAAATGATGGTTGATCCGCAAGACACTACAGCCATGCTAAAACCTATCGGCAAAGATTCATCATTAAATTCTTGGCAAGGTGAGCAATGGAAAATCGGTGGCGGCACCACATGGGGCTGGTTCTCATATGATCCAGATATGAATCTGTATTACTACGGTACTGGTAATCCATCTACCTGGAATCCAATGCAACGTCCCGGTGATAACAAATGGACCATGTCGCTGTTCGCTCGTGACCTGGATACTGGTGTTGCTAAATGGATCTATCAGATGACCCCGCATGATGAATGGGACTATGACGGTGTTAATGAAAACATTCTGGTAGATCAAAAAATCAAAGGCAAAATGCGTAAAATGCTGGTGCATTTTGACCGAAACGGCTTTGGTTACACCATGGACCGTGCAACAGGTGAACTGCTAGTTGCTGAAAAATTCGACCCAAGTGTCAACTGGGCCAATAGCGTTAGTCTGAAAACTGGCTTGCCGGATCGGGTAGCGAAATATTCACCAGCAGCCAATGGTGAAGATACCCAAACCACCGGTATATGCCCTGCGGCTCATGGTGCAAAAGATCAGCAACCAGCGACGTTCTCGCCAAAAACTGGTTTGTTCTATGTTCCAACCAACCATATCTGCATGGATTTGGAACCGTTTGAAGTGGAATACATCGCTGGCCAACCGTACGTCGGTGCTGAAGTGAACATGTTTGCTGCCACTAAAGACAATATGGGTAACTTTATTGCGTGGGATGCTCGAGAAGGCAAAATTGTCTGGTCTAATCCAGAAAGATTCTCGGTTTGGTCCGGTGCCATGGTCACCGCTGGCGATGTCGTTTTCTATGGCACGCTGGAAGGCTATATTAAAGCGCTGGATGCCAAAACCGGTCGTGAACTTTGGCGCTTTAAAACGCCATCAGGCATTATCGGCAACGTCAATTCCTATAAACACGATGGCAAACAATACATCTCTATCTTGTCAGGAATTGGTGGCTGGGCCGGTATCGGCATGACCAACAATCTGGAGAATGACACAGACGGTCTGGGTGCTGTAGGTGCCTACAAATCTCTATCGAGCTGGACAACACTGGGTGGTGTATTAAGTGTGTTTAGTTTGTAAGTTGATTTAAAAACAGCTTCATACTTTGGCCCGGCACTATTGAGTAGTGCCGGGCTTTTTTGTTCAAAGCAAACTATTGAAGATTTATCCTTGAATACTTGGCGTTTTAACATATGTCTTCAATAGTTTTAAACCTGACCCCAAATATCACGTAGTTGGGAACATCGGCCATGACTCGTTCCGCCTTATTCTCCACCCGGATATTTAGCTGTTCTTGACGCAGGGCATAAACAAGTATTTCAAAGTACGTATCATTCATGAGCAGTACTTAACCGCATGTTAATGAGGCCACCGGCCCCATACTAATAATTAGCAGGCGGCCTTTTAATTCATGACCACTCGCAAACAGGTTTTCTAACGTACAGAATTTATGGGATTTGTTTCCTGCTGATTTTGCTCGGTTAGCGACAGAAGGCCAACCTAGCCGAAATAAGCCATTAACTGGGCCAGAATAGCGTTTAGAAAACGTGCTTTTTAAATTGAGCAGTTGGACAGCTAAATAGGTTTTGCTAGGTGGCACCGTTTGTGAGAAAAACGGTATGTGATGAGAGCGAATTATTTGATGCATGGCTTTGCGTCCGTGGGCATGTGAACGGACTTTACTCCAGCTGATGTTGCTACGGCAAGTAACTCTAAGTTTGCTTACCTTGATATATCAACCAAACACGGAAAGAAACACAAAAAACGCCGGCACTAAGCCGGCGTTTTTGTTAAACAATGGAACTACCTCCTTTTACTTATCAGAAGTAAATTCCGGATAAGCGGACATACCACATTCGCTGATATCCATACCTTCCATTTCTTCCTCTTCATCGACGCGTAGCTTGGCGAATTTGTTGATAATCGACAAGACGATAAACGAAGCAATAAACATCCACAGGAAGGTGACCACTGTGCCCATCAACTGACCGGCAAATGTTGCATCCGGGTTGCTGAACAGTACAGCGAAGATCCCCCAGATACCGGCAGTACCATGGACTGAGATAGCACCGACTGGGTCATCAAGCCGCATTTTATCCATTAATACAACAGAGAATACCAGCACGATACCACCGACAGCACCAATAATCAGTGCCAGGCCTGGGCTTGGCATTAAAGGCTCTGCAGTGATTGACACTAAACCTGCCAACGCTCCACTGATGGTCATTGTTAAGTCAGTTTTGCCGAACAGGAATCTTGCCAGCAATGACGCAGCGACCATACCGGCTGCTGCAGCCATATTGGTGTTGACAAAGATTTTAGCCACGGCATTGGCCTCTTCAATGTTGGCGATTTTTAGTTCTGAACCGCCATTGAAACCGAACCAGCCAAACCAGAGGATAAACATACCTAATGTTGCCATTGGTAAGTTGGCACCCGGAATGGCGTGAACTTCACCGTTTTTACCGTATTTGCCTTTACGTGGCCCAATGATAATCACGGCTGCCAACGCGGCGGCGGCACCGGCCATATGTACGACGACTGAACCAGCAAAATCCTGGAAGCCCAGCTGATCCAGGAAGCCGCCACCCCATTTCCAGTAACCTTCTACCGGATAGATGAAACCGACCATAAAGACAGCAAACACCAGGAACGGCCATAAACGCATACGTTCAGCTACCGCACCTGAAACAATCGACATCGTCGCTGCAGCAAATACCGCCTGGAAAATGAAATCAGCCATTGTTGAGTAATATGGTGCACCTTCACCACCCGCTAAGACGGATTCAGTGGTGTTATCTTCACCCAGGAAGAAATCAAGGCCCGGAATCCATGAATTCACCGGATCCGCTGGATACATGATGTTGTAACCGACAACAAAGTACACCAGACAGGCAATACTGTATAAAAGTACGTTTTTATTCAGGATTTCGACCGTATTTTTACTGCGAACCAATCCCGATTCCAACATGGCAAAACCAGCTGCCATTAACATAACGATCGCTGTACACATCAGAAAATAGAATGTGTCCAGCGCATAACTCACTTCAATTGCAAGGGTATCCATTCTGTTCTCCTAAATTGCTGCTTCGCCGGTTTCACCGGTTCTGATTCGAACGGCTGACTCCAGCGATGAAACGAAAATTTTGCCGTCACCGACTTTGCCGGATTTGGCACTGGCAGAAATAGCCTCAATGGCTTTCGCCACATCGTCATCCCCCAGCACTAATTCAAGTTTGATTTTTGGTTGAAAATTGACCGTGTATTCGGCCCCGCGATACATCTCACTATGGCCTTTTTGTCGCCCATAGCCCTTCACCTCGGTCACGGTGAGACCGGATATACCGATATCCTGAATCGCGGCTCGCACCACCTCGAGAGCATGTGGGCGAATAATCGCCGTAATCATCTTCATTGCTCGCTCCTGTTATTAAAATAAATATTACCCCGGCGGAACAATGGAAAATCCATGCCACGTATTTTTTAACTTTAAAGTCAGTTAGTTAGGATTGTTTTTTCAGGCTAGAAGAATATAACCGCCCCAATTTGGGGCAAAAAAACTTAAAAAACGCACTGGCAGCGTGCATATTTAAGGAAGCTGTTTTTTTTAAGCAATCTGAGCTGATTCGCTCAATGGCAAAGACGCAATGCCTGATCTAAATCGTCGATTAAATCTTTAACATCTTCCAATCCAACTGATAATCGAATCAGGCTACCGTCAACACTGGCTTGTCTAAGTATTTCTTCTGACAAACCATAATGTGAAGTGTAAATCGGCTGCGTGGCCAGGCTTTCCACCCCACCAAGACTGGGCGCAATGGCAAACACTTTAAGCAGATCGATAAACCGCTCGGCCATTGCTGCATCACCATCAATATAAAAGCTGACCATGCCACCAAATCCGGACATCTGCTGGCTGACAACCGTATGTTGCGGATGTGAAGCTAATCCGGGATAGCAGGTTTTACGGACTTTTGGATGTGTATCCAGATAGTCAGCAACAAGCTGAGCGTTAAGATTGTGACGTTCTACTCTAAGTGCCAATGTGAGCAGACTTCGAGACAATTTATGGGCCACTTCGGTCGCAATGGTCTGCCCCAGATTTTTACGCCATTCATTGATAGCATCGAGTTGCAAACGGCGACCGGACAATACACCAGCAGTTAAGTCACTGTGACCGCCAAGATATTTGGTGGCACTTTGCACAGTAAAATCCGCACCAAGCTTTATCGGGCACTGATTAATCGGTGTAGCAAAGGTATTGTCTACCGCCAGCAACGCACCATTAGCATGAACCAACTTAGCTAACTTACTGATGTTTTGCAGAAGTAAGGTGGGGTTGCTTGGTGTTTCAATAAAAACCAATCCAGGTTTGTGAGTTTTCAGTGCTATTTCAACTTCATTCAGATCCGTTTTCTGTAATGAGAATGTTTTGATGCCCAGCGCCGGCAGCTGTTGCGTTAAAAGCTGTTGAGTACCACCATATACGTCGCCCAGACAAAGAATACCTTGCCTGGCAAAGCGCATGAACATGGCAGAAATTGCGGCCATACCAGAAGAAAATGCCAGGCTGGCTTCGGCCTGATCCAGTTGAGCAAGCTTATCTTCCAAGGCGATGATGGTTGGATTCATGCCATAACGACTGTAAAAAGCACCCGGTGTTCTTCCCTCGATAACCTCACGCATGGCCCTGGTGCTTTCGAAAGCAAACAGGCTTGTGTCATAGAGTGGGGGTTGAGGCGAGCCTTGATCATTCTTATAGGTATCACTGTGTATGCATTGTGTCATTGTCAGCTTTGATTTCATGACCTCTATCTCCTTTGATCAATATCGCCGTATCTTGGCAAAAACCTAATGGGTTGCTTCCAGTATTAATTAATTAGACGTACTGAACAAAAAAATCCGGCCGAAGCCGGATTTTTAGACGTGCTGTGGAATGTTCATCTTGCCCATCGCCCCGAAAAAATTACTGAGACAGCGGTTAAGACAAACTAAACCTATTTCACATTCAACAAACCAGACTCAACGTTTGTTGTCAGTGACAGGATCAACATCCGGCTCAATGTCCCAGTAGACTTTGTCCAGACCTTCGGCCTGTGCATCATCTGATACATCCATACCAATGGTGTGTTTAAAAATAAACGACATCACCAGGGCTGTGACAATACCGAAACCAAGACTCACCACGATACCTACTACCTGCATCAATACGCCAATCTCACCATGCTGGAAAGCATAGGCGCCCTCTTCAATGCCAAGATAACCGCCACGTGGTACACCGATATGCAGCAAACCCGTCATGATAAGGCCATAGGAGCCAACACCGGCAAACAGCGGCAATAACTTATGTTCATCGATATTACGTTTTTGCATGAACTCATAAATCAAATACGCCACTACCGGAGCACCCAGCGCCACCAAAAACATCTGCCATGGCACATAAACGTCAAAGCCTGATGCGCCAGCGACATAACCGGCCAGAGGGCCGAGCAGCAGATAACTGAACTTACGGGTTGAATAAGCCAGAACAGCACCCATCAGAGCACCACCTGCCCACGCAGCACCATAGTTGTTGAAGGCAATACCCACACTGGTATCAGCCATCGTCACACTGACGGCCAGCGCTTCAGGATCAAAGAAAAACAGACACGACAGAATAACCATCGGCAGGCCTGCAAAAATGGTCATAACACCGACTGTCAGCAAACCGAGATTTGGTGGGCGGTATTCTGAAACATTTGGATGCGCCGAGAACATACCTGGACGAGGTCTCAGCTTACGGACAAACACCATTGCCATACCGGCCGGGAACAGATAAACAAATCCCACCCCAAAGAAATCGTGGAAGCCCATATTGGTCAATGGACCAACCGATCCCCAAGTCAACCAGCTCAGGATGGATGAAACGATGGTGGCAACAAAAGCAGTAATGTAATAAGCCGACGCTTTCATCCGTTCTGATACCGCAAAATGCAGCAACACATTAACAATACCGGCAAAACAAGCGAGGAAGAAAATAAAGATCTGGAAGTTATTCAAACCCGGAAAAACTGCCGGATCCACATTTTGCGCCATTGAGTTTGAAAGTGCCCCACCAGCCCACCAGTCTTTCATGGTATCAACCAGTGTGTAACCTTCCATGATGTAATATTGCGATGCCCAAAAGGCGAAACCAATAAGAAAGTAGGCAGTAAAACCGATAAAAAAACCGACCATCTTTTCTATAGTGGCGTTAAAGATATTCCGTCTTCGAACTCCCCCTACATCAATCAGCATTAAGCCAATCACAACAAAAATAGCCCCGACTGTACCCGAAGCATAAACCAGATTTTGCACAAGCATCCCCAGAGTGACCTGCCCGGCAAACAAATTTGCGACTTCTGTTTCCATAAAAAGTATCCCTTATTATATTTTTAGCTGCGGATGGGAATTCAACCGCAGGAAATTGAATCTATGCCCCTGTCAAAGGTGTGTCTATTGCTCATTTTAATTACCACTTAGGGGGTAACAGCCTTTGATGTGGCTTGTTTTTTAGGGATTAGCGATTGTATGAAGGATCTGGATGGCTGAATTTTTTTATAAAAAACCCGTATTTTGTTCGCAAGCAAAATAGGTATAACTTATTTTGATATCCTGCGAATCTGCTAAAGCGGTATTAATGCAAAAAACTTACTTTCAATGCTCGCCAAGTGATTGTTTATAAAAGGCTATACAAACTGAGTACTACTTCAGAAGGATTGTCCCTAATCCGGTGACGTTATTTAATCGGTCCGTCACTAACGAAGGAGACATTTTATGAAATTTCAAAAACAGGCTGTTAAAGATCCACAACCAACGATGGGTATTGATGGTATCAATGCCACATTGGGTGACAGCATAGTATCGGACAGCCAGGACAAAACGCTTTGTGCAGGTTTTTTTCACCTGAACAAAACTGATGAGCCACTTGTATACACTTATGATTACGAAGAAATGAAGTATATCGCTGAAGGCGAATTTTTCATTACTGATGAATCCGGTCAGAAAGTACATGCCACCGTGGGTGACGTGCTGTTTTTTGGCAACGGTGAAACCATTACCTTCGAAACACCGACTCGTGGGGTTGGTTTCTTTGTAGGTCAGCGTAAAGCTCTGTAATTTGCGTAGAGTTAGTTCCGGTAATTAATGCCGGCACCCCTGATAAAGGGCTGTCGGCATTAATTTATGCGTCATTACCGGCCGTTCTGTTGATGCTTCCAGACCACCGCCTCCAGTCGTGAGGTCAGATTAAGTTTACGCAGGATGTTTTTGATATGCACTTTTACAGTGGTATCACGAATATCCAGCTTGCGGGCAATGGTCTTATTGTTCATTCCCTCTGCTAAACATTCCAGAATTTCATTTTCACGTACCGTCAGATTCACATCGTCTGCATTCACTTTATGATGTGGCTCAATCAGCGCATTCTTTAAAATTTCGGTCATGCTGTCCTGCAACACAGTCACACCGACAGCTGCTTTGAGCAGATTATTGCGCAAATCTTCCGGCTCCATATCCTTTAGCAAATAACCATCCGCCCCGATACGTAATGCCTCAAGCAAATGCTCTTCGGCATCCGATACTGTCAGCACCACATAATGGGCATCCAGATCCATCGCTTTGAAACGTCGCAGAGTCTCCAGACCATTCATGCCTTTCATATTGAGATCCAGCAAAACCAGATCCGGTTTAACCTCCAGAGCGAGGTCAAGCCCTTCCTGTCCGGAAGCCGCTTCACCGACAATTTCAAAGCTTGGATCATCCGAAATAATCTGTCCCACACCCTTGCGAAATAAAGGGTGGTCATCAATCAGCAGTACTCTTATTTTTTCAGTCATTTTTTTTCTCTCTTTAATAATTATTGTACTGATTTTGGTGTAAATACCAGTCTGACTCGAGTGCCTCCATGTCGCTTGGCCATGACTTCAAGATTGCCTCCCAGGCTATTGGCCCGTTCCTTCATGATGATCTGACCATGATGATCATAAGTGTTTGTCTTAGCAGTAAAACCTATGCCGTCATCTTCAATGGTTAATACCACATTCCCATTTTGACGCAGTTCCAGAAATATCGACACATTCTTGGCTTTCGAATGCCGCACGATATTGGATAATGCTTCGCGAAGCACATGTAGCATATGAAATTCTTCATTGACCGTCAGCCGGCAATTGACGAGTCGGTAGTCAAGATTGATATTGATATTGGAACGCTGTGAAAACTCATCAATAGTCGTCTGAATAGCATAGCCCAAACCACGTAAATCCATATGCACACGGAAAGTGGTAAGTAGTTCACGCAATTCGCGATATGCCGAGTCGAGTCCCTGGCGGAGCTCACCCAGCATTTCCGCACTTTTTACCTTGTCATCACCAGCAGACTGTAACCGGGCCAGTTGGATTTTCATAAAGGATAAAGACTGTGCCAGAGAGTCATGCAGCTCACGGGCAATCGCTGCACGCTCCTCCAGAACCGCAAGTCGACGCCCTTCTTCGTCATGACTATGAAATTTGGTCGCCATGGTCAGCAGTTTGGCGGTGATTTCCAGCACCTGGATTTCGGTATTTTCCAGAAACCGGTCTTTTTCAGTTTCGATCAACAAGATACCAAGTGCAGATGCAGGACCACTGAATGTCACTCCAACACAGCGAATTTCCTCGCCATCCTGATTCTGCTCCATATAACTGGACATGCCGTTACGGTGCAGCTCATCGAATCGCTGGTTATCCAGTTTCGGTGGTGGATGATGAGAATAAATGATTTGTTCGCTGGTAATCACCGCCGCATCATCAGTGTAAATAATCGCAACATTGCTAAAGTTCATTGCCCGTTCAAGTGAATAAAGTACTTTAAGCAGGGTTTTTTCACTCAGAATCTCATGGCTGGTGATCTCAATGAAATTGAGAATGAACTCATGGGAACGCAATAGGATAAGCAACTTTTCATTGGTGCGTTCGGCCCAGGCAACCTGTGATGCATAACCTTCAATTTTGGCCGTCATTTCAAAAATACGCTGTTCCAGGCGAGTGAATTCATCTGCATTCGGTTCCTGCTTTTGCGCCGGAAACTTCAGCACCAGGAAGGTATGTAACCTGTCCATCCGTTCAACCAGAAAACTTTTCGCTCCCAGCATAATGGCGATGATGCAGCTGTAGAGAAATAAAAGGCTGATCACATTGAGCAAAGCAATCACCGAAATTTTGATTTCACTATCCTGATGTAAGGCATCTGCCAGTTTTTTATAGGAAAGCAAAACGTTATCAGCCAGTCTCAGCTGAGTTGCCATACGGATGTTAAGTTCAGCCACTCCATCAAAGTTTTTCTGCGCCTGTTTCACCTCATCCAGAGCGACTTTCAGAGCATCATTTTCCTGATTTAACATCCATGCCACAGATTCATGCTCAATATCGAGGTAATTTTTTTTCATCTGAACCAATGTTTTCTGCGCATCAGAAGGACGCAGTTTGTTCAAATAAAATAAATGTTTATCCCAATAAATCTTATGTTCATTAACCTTCTCAATTGCATGCTGACTGGAAAGCATATAATCCAACAAAAACAGCGTGCCTGCCTGAATTAAAAGTATTGTCATAGCAATACATAAAAGCAACGTAATCAGCTTGGAAAAAACAGCTCTTTGGCGTATGCTTTTAAAAATATATTTCAGGTCAAATTTCTTCAAAATCGGGCTTCCCGAAAAAGCTGTTCTCAAGGGGCAGAACAATGGGTCTCATCATATTTACCATGATCATGTTGAGCATGATCACAGCCATCGTATTTGGTACCTGGTGGGACAGTACAGCCCCCTTTAAAATACATTTTGCCGTGGCAGCAGCAATCTTTGCAGCACTGTTTTCCATCGTACTCACCATTGCATTTTATCCGCGTAGTCAACGGAAATTGATGCTGGCTGGCAATCAGACAACCGACAGCAATCTTGGTTGGGCCAATGATGTTGCAAAGCGTTTATCAACACCATCTGCGGTCATTGATGGCTTTATTATCATTTTTGCCAATAATGCCTTTCTGCGTGAGTTGGGAATGAATGGCATGCGCGAACTGGTCACGAATATGCCACTGACAAATATCGTACATCCGAGCAATCATGCCGCGCTGACAAATTTCATGAGACATATGAAAAACAGCAATGAACCGCATCAGACGCTCACGCTACGCATGCTTTATGTTGATGGCACCACCATACCCGTGCATATCTCATTGTCACCACTCAACTCACAAGGTCAATCGAACCTCAATTTGCTCCAGTTTTCATCCATTACACAATCACAAAATGAGTCAGAATTAAAATCAGAAAAATTTAACTTTCCGAGTCTTTTAAATAATATCAGACAAATCATTTTTATAAACAATGTTGATCAGGAAATTATATATGCCAATACTGCCTGGGAAATTCTTACTGACTTTAGTATTTCAGAATCAATAAACAAACCCTTTTTAAGTTTTATACATCCTGAAGATATTTTGCTGGTCGAATCAAGAATGAACTCACTGATTCAGGGTAAACGCCAGTATTTTCAAATCGAATGCCGCGTCATCACCAAAAATGGTTCATTTCGATGGATCGAAATCCGTGCTTCCCGCAGCTCTAGTTTCAAGGGTGAACGCTCCAGCGTGATCGGTACACTGACCGATATCACCCAGTTCAAACAACTCGAAGCATCCCAGAAACATAATCGTCATTCGCCGGTTGATATGATTATGACCAATATTCCAAGCATGATTTACCGTTGCAAAAATGATCGTGACTGGACGTTCGAATTTGTCAGCGACAGTTGTCTTGAAGTCACTGAATATCAGCCTTACGAGCTGATAAATTCAAACAATGTGACCTATATGCAGTTGATTCATCCTGACGATCAGTCCCGTTGCTGGGAACATGTACAGGAACAAATATCGAAACAGCGCAAATTCCAGATGATTTATCGTATCTGCACCCGTACCAATAAATCCCGTTGGGTTATGGAACAGGGCGAAGGCATCTTTTCCGCCAGTGGTGAGCTGCTTGCATTGGAAGGTGTCGTTATCGATCTGAGTAACGATAATCTAACGCAACTTGATTTTGGCTTGCGCGACATGCTGGAAAATCAGTCCAGATAAAATAAAAGCACCCCGAAACGGGGTGCTTTTATTAATACGCTCAAACAACAGAATCAGAAACTGCGCATGATATACACAATGAACTGACTATCTCCACGGTTATCGCCATCCACACCGGTCCACCAGTCTTTATCTGCATTTGTATCAGTGTAGTTAACGCCGGCATTCCAACCATCAGAGTTAGCGATAGAGAAATCCTTGTTCAGCCCTATCATATAGTCGGTGTAGTTGAACTCATCATAGTTTTCAGCCTCCAGACGACCAATATGCAGATGTAGATTAATATCCATCGGCAAACCATAATCGAAATTCAGCTCGAAATACTGGGTGCCTTTTGAATCGCCATTTGCATAACCATCGATTCCGGCAGACTTGTTGTTAATACCGCCCCAGTCAGTCAATGTACGGCTGTATTTGGCTGTAAACCATTTCCAGGTACCTGCGACATAGGCCTCAGTCGTGTCAAAGTCTTCACCGTTATATTTTTCACGGTCAGGATAATAGAATTGAAGTAAACCGACATCTACTGCAAAGTCATCGTTGAACTGATGGTAATAACCACCATAAAGATCAACTTCAACACTATTGCCAGCGTTGTCGCCCTCTTCCAGATTTGTGCCCCAGATCCCAGCATACCAGCCGCTTTCATGTGCGTAATCAAATCCACCCTGCAGAGCAACATCCTCATTAGAGTAGGTAATACCACGGAAAACGTACTGACTGAACAGACCGACATTGGCACTAAAACTGTGTGGCGAGGTTGTTTCGGCAAATACGGATGCGCTCGTCATTAAGCTCACCCCCGCCAACCCTGATACCACCATATTTCTCATCTTCATTTTTGCTTCCTTCTGGGTTTTTAAAGTAATGCGAACCACTGGCCGGCATTAGCCAGCGGCGAGTGCTATGGACATAAGCCCATATTCTGATGAAGGCGTTTTATTCCGGCTGTGTACCCAAAGACAACTCGGCACCATCTTCCAATGGTTCAAGCCAATCGATAACGGTTTGTCGATAAAGATCCAGCCCTTTATATTCCGAGAGATCCGGATGCAGGTTGGTTAGCACCCGACGTAGCCGTTTTGCCCATTTTGGCTGGCTGATCAATTCATCCAGGCTGATTAGGTAGCCCCGAACACTGAAAGCAATCGCATTACTGCGAGGCAGACGAAATAACGCCTGCAATTCAACGCGAAGATGCACTTTTTCTCCGACATTTTCCGGTGTAACAGAAGCGTTATCAGGTCCCCATAAAGGGAATTCTTCAGGAGAGGTATCCAGACGCGGATTGACTGTCATGGTCCAGTTGAGTCGACGCACCGGACTGCCATATTGCAGATGCAACAAGTATTTCAGTGCCCGGTCAAAAATGCCGATTTCATTCGCTTGAGGAACCGGGCCATGCCATTCTTTGAATGACATACCGGCATCAAAGGCGATTGACCAGTCAGCCTGACTGGTGACCATCCCCATATCAGCAAACAAATCGTCATCGCGATGATCCATAATGATCCAGTCACCCTGAACCTGACGAGTGATATATTCAAATGGCTCCATCGGCAAGGTACTGGTATCACCAAACGTAAATGTCTGATCAATTTCCAGTGGCTTGTTAACCCAATGCCATTGATCACCGTTTTTAGTCAGTTCAAACCATTGAGGATAATCCGTTGACAGTGACTCCATAATCAGTTCGACCATGTCCCACTGGGCGTCCATCATATGTGGCAACGCAATATAACGTTGCGGATCACGTTCAAGTGTCAGACGACGGTCTTCACATTCGGATAGGTAGTGCTCATCAATATCGATGGCATATTCGAAAACCGATCCAGGGTTGGTAGAAACATGTTGCTCGATGTTGACGCTGTACATGTATTCATCCTCGGCAAACGGAAACGGAAAACGCCGTATTGCCTCAGGTGAATTACGGAAAGTGTAATCGTCACGGAAAGATTCTTTTTTAAAGGCTGGAGTATTCATAAGACAGACGTCCTCAGATATTGAGTAATAATTTCTGACAGCGGGCCCTGGATACGCAGGGCATAATTTTTTTGCCAGAGGCTTTTTCAGCATCAGACAGATAATGATCGTTATGCATCAGTGCACCATCGCACTCCAGAACTTCTACTTCACAGCGACCACAAGCACCGCCACGGCAGAGAAAATCGGGTTCAAGACCCGCCTCTTCCATTGCTTCGAGCATACTCATATCGCCCGGAACTTCGATTTCCATGTTGGACTTGACCAGCTGAACCTGAAACGAATCCCCGATAGGTGGGGCCAGGAACTGCTCACTATGAACATGGGTTTTGGGCCACCCCAAGTCTTTGGCCGTCAGTAATAACGCATTGACCATCGGCTCTGGACCACAAACATAGATATGCGTACCCAGAGGTTGGTTGGAGAGCAGGTTCTGGAAATTAATTCGCTGGCCTTCACTTTCAATATGCAGATGCAGACGATCACCACACATCTGTTGCAGCTCTTCAGCAAAAGCACCATGTTCAGCTGAACGGAAGGCATAATGCATTTCGTAGTCCTCACCCAGCCGGTTCAAATCAGCGATTTGTGACATAAAGGGTGTAATACCAATACCACCGGCAACCAGAATGTGTTTTTTTCCCAATTTGGAAAGACTGAACAGATTGACTGGATAGGTTATCTGTAACTCGGAGCCCACTTTGACACCGTCATGCATGAAGACTGAACCACCACGTGAATTCTCTTGTCGACGAACCGAAATATGATAACTGTCCGTATTTTCCGGTGATCCCATCAGCGAATAGGGATTACGATGAATACGACCATTAATGTTCATCGACACAACCACATGGCTTCCACCGGAAAAACGGGGTAACGGCTGGCCACTTTCCGTCACCAGCGTGAAATGTTTTACCAGATCGGTGACCTGTTCGACTTCGGTCACTTTAACGTTCAGGATACTCATGGATAAACCTCTTCAATCTGTGGAATGTTGCCCGGCTCTTCCGCATCCACAATGACTCCCATATAGGCACCAAGACGCCGGGAAAAATGGTCACGCACAAACAGATGTCGACCACAGTGGCTGCAGGGGAAAACATTGTGATGAACATCACGGGTAATGGTTTTGCAGTGAACGCAATACACCGGTCTTGCCAGCGTGCCGCACAACTCTTTCTGCACATCAACATCCTGAACCCCTGCCGCACGGGTTTTTTGCAACACTTGCCACATAAAGGCCTCGCTGCCAGCCACATAAAAGTGGGTTCCCATCGTGCAGTCTTTCAGCCGCTGTTCCAGATTACTCAGCAGGCTCTCTTCTGATTCACATAAATCAAGTTCCTCCAGCACGACTTGCTGCAGGATGTCTGAATAATTTTTCTCAGCTGTCGACAAATCAGCGTAGAGCACCTGAATGGGGTCTTTAGGGTACATTTGCTGAAACAGCTTAAGCACGGCAATACCCCCTTCACCAGCGGCAACCACCAGATGGGCCACCGCAGGGGTTTGCCATACCAGCGAATCGTAAAGTGGTTTGCTTCTTATCCAGTAACCTCTTTGCATAATGATTTCCTCATTAATTCTGGCACAGCGAGGTCAGATCCCTGACCACCGCTGTACAGACTATTTACTTAGTTGTTCCGGATGAGTTCGCAGGCGCATCGGATCATAGAAAGGCATTTTGGCCACATAAGCTTTGACCGACTGTTTACCTTCCACCATGACTTGAGTACCTACTGCCAGATGGTCTGGATGCAGATGGACCAGTGCCAAAGATTGCATCAGGTAATTGCTGAAACTGGCGCTGGTCACCACACCAATATCCTTACCGTTATGGGTAATACGAGCGCCCGGTTCAACGGCTTCAGCACTTCGGCAGATAATGCCGGCCTGTTTGAAACGCTCTTTGCCTTTGGAGGCCAGTACAGCAGCTTTGCCGATATAATCGCCAGGCTTGTCGAGATCAACACCCCAGCCCATATTGACTTCCCAGGGAGTGGTATCCCCTTCAGGCATTTCATAAGGAAAAAACAGCAGACCTGCTTCAACGCGGGTCAGATCAAGTGAATCCCATGAAGCGGCAATCGTGCCAAATGGCTTGCCTTTCTCCAGAATTATGTCCCAGAGATGAATGGCATCATCCGCGCGGCAGTACACTTCATAGCCACGCTCACCTGAATAGCCTCCACGAGCAATTTTGATATCACAGCCAAACAGCTTCGCATCAACATGTCGGAAATAGGGCAGCGTGTTCAGATCAAAATCCAGATGTGGATTGAGCACATCCAATGACTTAGGTCCTTGCAATGACAGGATATGTACGTCCAGATCCGGGGCTATATGAACATCTTTTCCCTGGGCGATTTTTTCCAGTTGCTGTGGTGTAGCACCGCTGCCGTGCGACAGACGGAATTGATTTGGCGCATCACAAATCACCATAATGTCATCGCATAACGCGCCGGTTTCATCCACTTCAGCAGCCAATCTGGAAGAACCTGGTTGCATTGTGGTCACATCAATAGTGACCAGTTGATCCAGTACCGCCGTTGCATCAGGACCACTGAGATTCAGAATATTCAATGCAGATACGTCATAAAGGCCTGCCCGCGTACGCACAGCAATCACTTCTTCATCCGGATTGGATTTATAGCTCCAGGGAATCGGCATATTGTTCCAGGTATCCCCATCCAAAAAGGAACCGAGTTCCTTATGACGTACATTCAGGATTGAATTTCTAAGCATTATGATCTCCACTGACATTAATTTTTATGGCATAGACAAACCATAGCCCAGCAGGCAATACTCGAAAATTCCTAAGATGGCGTACTACCTATGGAGTAAATACCCCTCCGCTGAACTTATTCAGCAAAGGTCCAAGGGCTTGTTGATCTTTCATCGCCCCCACTGCTGGAGACTGTTTTTTCGTCCAACAAGGCGGAAATGATGCGATGTAGTTGTTTTACATAAGTCATTTCCAACACCGTGAGGCGGAAAAATAGTCCCAGCCCTGCGGGTTGTGGGGAATAAATCAGGCAGACATGGATTTGGGAAGCTGGTGAATTCGTTGCTGAATTTGAATCATTTCCAGCACAACCTGGGCCGCCTCTTTGCCTTTGATACGGGCACGGCTGACCGCCTGCTCTTCGTTTTCGGTAGTCAAAATGGCATTGGCGATAGGGACACGATAGTGCTGTTGGATCTCGGTAATAGCGCGGGCTGATTCGTTGCAAACCACCTCAAAATGATAGGTTTCACCCCGTATCACGCAACCTAATGCAATCAGACCATCAAAACCGCCACTTTCAGACAGCTCAGATAATATCAATGAAATTTCCAGTGCACCTGGCACGGTAAATAATACGATGTCATTGCTGGCCACCGCCGCACGATTCAATTCATCAATACAGCCACTGACCAACGCACTGCCTATCGATGGGTTAAAGCGTGACTGTACGATACCGATCCGCAGACCTTTACCATTCAGACCCGCTTTCGTTGCTGACACTTTTAGATCATCTGTCATGCCGCTTTTCCTTCATGTAGGTCGCGAAACCAACGGGGATGTCTGCCAAGGCAGACACTGCCAGTTATCCCCGCCAGCCCACGATTTAACTAAGTCTAATTGTGAATAAACCCAGCCTATTCAAAATGGCTGCGCAGCTCTTCTTCGATTTCAAAAATATCACCGACGATGCCGTATTTTGCGATAGTGAAAATAGAGGCACCGGGATCACTGTTCACCGCAACAATAGTCGGCACATGTTTCATGCCCGCCATATGCTGAATCGATCCGGAAATACCCATGGCCACATACAATTTGCAGGATCCAACTACCTTGCCCGACTGACCGACCTGACGGGATTTTGGCAACCAGCCGGAATCCGCTATAGGACGTGAGCAGCACAGAGTGGCATCAGCCATCTCAGCCATCTCGCGGAACTGTTCCACATTGGATTCTTCAGCAATACCCCGGCCTATCGACATGATGAAATCGACTGTGGTGATATCAATATCATCGGCACCACCGGCTTCAACAAAGTCCAGGTTGGTACTGCGTGACTCAATACGGGTCATATCCTCAACTGAAACCGTTGGCGAAGCACTTTCCTCTGTTGCTTTGAAGACACTCGGACGAATCGTTAACATCACACATTGCTTACCGGGAAAATCCAGTTCAACATTGACCTTCTGGTCATATCCGGCTCGAGTGGCAACCAAATCATCGCCATCGTATTGCAGACCGAAGACATCGGTGGCAAAACCATAATTTCCTTTGCGTGCCAGCGTAGCGGCATAACCAAGTGAATCAACGGTATGAGGCAGCAGAACCACTTCCGGATCCAACTTTTCCATCAGCGAGGTGACTGCCGCTTCAAAGATATCCGGATCAAACTCGACGCTGGCCGTTTTGACACTGATGATTTCATCCACACCGGCAACCGACAGATCTGTGACATAAATTTCAGCCTGTTCACCAATTACCGCAACAACGACTTTGTCATCGTCCTGACGCAGTTCCTGTGCCGCCGCAATGACTTCCAGAGAGATAGGTCGCAATTCACCACGACGATGTTCAGCAATTAATAAGAATGTTTTCATGGTTATTCCCCTTTGAACTCACGAATAATTTCAGCCAGTTTGGCGGCCTGTTCGGCAGGTGTACCTTCAATCATCGAAGCCATACCTTTTTCAGGAATATACATACGACGAACCCGTGACAAAGCGGCATCAACACCCACATCACTTTCACTCAACCCCAGATCGCTCAGACTGATTTCATCAACCGGTTTGGCTGCGGCCTGCTTGATACCGCGCAGCGAGGCATAACGTGGTGTATTAATACCCAGTTGAATGGTCAGCACGGATGGGCAGTCAATTTCGACTTCCTGTGACAATCCACCTTCCAGTTCACGGGTGATTTTGGCTTTGTTACTGCCAGGCTGATATTCAAGTCCTGCCACTACGGCGGCATGCGGCCAGTTCAGGCTGGCAGCCAGTGAAATACCGGTCGAGCCTGCTGCATCATCAGATGACTGCACGCCAGCAAACACCATATCCGGTTTTTCATTTTCAACTACAGCAGACAGGATGCGACCAATAGTGACTGAATCAGAACCTTCCATCGCATCATCCCAAACCCGGATGGCACGATCGGCCCCTTTAGCCAGACATTTTCTGAGAATGTCATCGACCCTTTCCGGGCCAACGGATACCACCACCACTTCGACATCGGTGTCAGATGATTCTTTGATAACCATCGCTTCTTCAAGTGAAAAATCATCCCACTCGTTGAGGTCGTAAAGCAGAAAATCCTCATCGACATCAAGCTCATCATCACGAATTTCGAAGTCTTCATCCAATGCAGCGACTTCTTTAACTGCAACCAGTATTTTCATCAGATTTCTCTCCTAGTTGACTGTATAAAACAGCATTTCTAATGCAGCGAAGGCTGCAAATATTTCTGTGCAAACCATTTAAAAACCATAAAGCGGACAGATAGATCAGGATCGTCATGCAGGCCCCAGCGATCGTTATCATTCAACGCAGGGTTGGAAACCAGCAGCAGGCGATGTAAGTAATAGGGGTCTTCCAGCAACGGCAGAAGTGTGTCGCGTTCCGCCTGTGGATTAATGATCACACCACGCCGGATATCGGTCTGTTGTGAGCCGGACAATCTGATTAAAATGGCTTGTGGGGTATTCGGATTGCTGGCGACACCGCTCAACACATCCACATCATTCTCTTCGGACAGCATGCTGAGGACATCCGCTGGCGTATTCTTTTGATAAGCCACACCCGCCCTGACCCAGACACTGCTGTCTTCAGCCAGTTGTCTGAGAACGTCAACAGGCGTCTGCGGGTTTCTTGCCACGGCCCGGCGTACTTCATCATTCTGGTCCGAAGCCAGTTGATTGAGCAGCAAATCAGACAACTTCGGATGACGGGCTACCCACTGTCTAACCCAGTGGTCATCATCATTAACCAATCGTTGCAGGTTTTCAGCGGTCAGATCGGTTCGACTGGCCAGAGTACGACGCACACTATTGGAGCTGTTTTGGGTCATCTGATTGGCCAGTTCGACACTCAGCGACGGGTTACCGGCAAGGGTGCGAAGCACACTGACATCAGCATGTTGACCCAGTACAGCCAATTTTTCCGAATCTAACCTTGGGTTCGCTGCCAGGTGACGTAAAATCGTCGTATCCGTTTCACTAAATGCCAAATCCAACAGCTGCTTTGGACAGCGTATATGCGAGACCACGGCAGAGCGAATAAAGCAGTTGCCTCGCTGGTACAGCGTTTCAAGCAACTCAGTCGGTGTTTCTGCATGAACCGCCAGTTCATTATCAAACATGCCGGGGTAATGTTTTTCCAGGCACATCAGTGTATTGGCATCGGTATTGGGATGCGCCGCAATGGATTTGAGGATCGGTATATCATCCTCGCTCATTGCCAGACGATTCAGTAATGTCGAAGAGCTATGGGCATGCTGCGTCAACAGACTGAGCAACTGCCGGTCATGGCCACTGTTTTTGTAGATGGTGTTCAAGGTACTGGCACGACTGGCCGGATTCTTATCCAGTCTTAATCTGACTGTTTCATCATCAATCTCAGCCAGCATTTGCAGTACTGCCGCGGGTGTATGCTCCCAACGGGCCAGCAGCAGTGTGTTACGACGTTCCTCGCATAATATGTCGCGCAACTGCTGTTTTTGTTCACCTTCAGCCAGTTCATACACGGCCGCCGCACTATGCAGATCACCACTGTTTATCGCACCGCCAATCAATGCAGCGACACTATTCGGCAGGCTGATATCAGGCGGAAATAACATCGGCATCAATGACCTCAGTTTCATCAAACTCGACACATTCGTTGACCAGCTCAATCAACTCTTTCACCACAAATTTTCCTTCATACCCTGCCGTTTTCAGTGCATCCTCAAACATGGTCAGATCTTTTGGGCATGACACAATAAAGACATCCAGCTCTTCAATTTCTGCTGCTTCCCGCATGCGGTTCTCTGACGGTTTTTCAATCCCCACCGGATCTGGAATCCAGATACGGCCACCACCCGCGCCACAGCAGAAGGAGTTGTCACGATTACGGTCCATCTCGATCAACTCACAGCCCAGCAGTTTGATCAGTTCACGTGGTGCGTCATAGCCTTTGTTATAACGCCCAAGATGACATGGGTCATGGAAGGTCACGCGATAATCCAGTTTTTTGTTGAGTTTGAGTTTGCCCTGTTCAAATAACTGCTTGAGCAACGTGGTGTAATGCTGAATTTCAAATTCACCACCAAAGTCCGGATACTCATTACGAATGGTGTTGAATGAGTGTGGATCAGTGGTCACAATCGAGTTGAACTCGCATTTTTCCAATGTGCTGATATTGGCATTAGCCAGAAACTCGTAGAGTCCTTCCTCACCCACCCGACGCACATCATTACCGGCATTCATTTCAGCCTCATATAGCAAGCCGAAATCAACCCCGGCCTGATTCATTAACTTGGCAAAAGAACGGGTCACCACCTGGTTACGCGGGTCAAAAGAAGCGTAGTCGCCGACGAACCACATTACATCCACCGGCTCTTTACGGGCATCTTTAACAGTGAATGGCAGTTCTTTGGTCCAGCGTGGGCGTTTACGTTTTGACTCGCCCATCGAGTTACCGTTTTTATGGATGGACTGCATAGTTTTCTGCAGGATAGGTTCCATATTGCCTTCATCCACCAGCTTGCGACGCATCTGCACAATAATCGGCACATGTTCAACCGCGACCGGGCAGATTTCCACGCAGGCAAGGCAAGTTCGGCAGGACCACAGCGTTTCCATAAACACTTGCCCCACATCCTTGCCATGCACATTCAGCTCGGCTTGTTCTGGCAGATCCTTGGATTGCAATGATTTATTGGCAAATTCACGCAATGACAGGATCACATCACGCGGTGATAATGGTGCGCCAACTGTCGTTGCCGGACAGGCTTCGTGACAACGACCACACTTGGTGCAGGCATCCAGATTCAGCAACTGTTTCCAGGTAAGGTCGGTAATGGTTTTGATGCCAATATCTTCCTGATCTTCCGGAACACTCGGCAAACGCTTACCAGCCATCGGATCACGGAACATCAGCGAGCCTGAAGCAGTAAAGATATGTTTGACCTTGGTGTAAGGAATCAGCGCGATAAAGGCCAATGCCAATACCCCATGAAACCACCACAGTCCAAGACGGAAATTGCCTGCCGCTTCTGCGCCCATGCCAATTCCCATCATGATATGTGCCATCAACGCACCCACCGGGGACCACCAGCGATAGTCCCACACAGTCTGGGTATCACTTAACCAGACCAGTCGTGCCGCTTCCAGTAAAAACCCGGTAAAACCAATCAGGATCAGTGCCCATAAAAAAGCCCAGTCTTCACGGCGGTAGCCGCTGCGATCATAATCCGGATCGCCGGGTTCACGATCCGGACGGGCATAATCAAGCTTGGGCAGCTTCAACCATTTTCTGCGATACATCATATAAATCAGACCGGCAATCAGCCCAACGCCAGCCAGATCCAGAATCAATGAGAACCACAGATAGAAGTCGCCATACCAGAACGTGATCCCAAACAGGGGTTCCAGAATGTCGTATTCAAGGGTAATTGTGGATGTGCCGATAAACAGCAGCACAAAGCCGAAAAATATCAGTGCATGTGCCCGACCCGCTGACTTATCACGCCGTTTCAGGGTGCGATGACTTGCCATGGTCTTGAACATGTCTACAAAGCGTGCAAAAAACTCACCCCAGGAAGCATCAGGCTTACCGCGGCGATACTTGCGAATCTGCACATAAACACCGTAAAGGAATACACCGATAGCGGTATAGCCAATGATGTAGAAAAGATAAATTGACCAGTTTGAAAAGTCTTCAAACAGAATACGTGTAATTTCATGTGCTTCATTCATGACACACCTACTTTCCTGGGAAATATATAGTGGTTGAGCAAGCGGAGTGTGTGCTGTCAATATGGACAGCACACAACCGGTTCCTGCTATTTAGATCTTGTACTCAATTTCATGGTTACCACCCGGCATATGCGGTGTGCCCCAGGCAATTGTTTCGCGCTTGTATGGCAATGGGAATTGAGGATTTTCAGACTCAATCTCACGAGCAACACGATGACCGGTAAAGGTGGCATCTGCGATATAACGTGGTGCTTCAGCATCACCAATCAGATACACGCCTTTGATATCGTTCTCCGCCCATTCACTTTCACGCGCTTTGAGTTCCTGATAAAGCTTGTTATCAGATTTACGACCCGTGACCAGTACCAGAGAATCAAACTCCAGCCAACGATGAGTTTTATTTTCATCACGTGGTAATTTACCCGGTCCACGGTAGCTGCGACGGGAACCATCACCCCACATGTTGTAAATTTCCAGACGGCCCGGTTCAATGCGGCTGCAGAAATGATTACCGATTTCTTCGATGTGCAATTCGTGCAAGCGGCGCATCATATTTGGATATTCCAAGGTGAATTCCATATATTTCGCCAGATGCACACCGGAAACGATGGTGACCTCATGACCGTCATTGACCAGCTTTTCCGCCAGACTTGGTGCCATGAAGTAACTATCTGCATTCAGAATAACGACACGCTTGCCGATTTTCTTTTCACCTGACATGACTTGTTCAGGGGTTAATTGATCCGGTAACGAAGCATCGGCACCCGGAATAGCATCATGGGTCAGGCAGTTATCACCATTGGTATGCCATTTGGAACCGGTGGCGATGATGACTTTTTCTGCACCATATTCCAGTACATCATCTGCAGTCAGTGCTTTTTGCCCCAACGCCAACACACTGTTTTTGTTTTTCTTGACCAGTTTCTGCAGCTGGGTTTCACGATAATCACGGTGATACCCCCACTCGCCCAGACCCGGCAACGACGCTATCTGATTAAGATGACCACCGACTTTTTCAGCCGTGTCGTAAACGTGGACCACATAGCCTTGTTCCATCAATACGCGTGCCGCTTCAGCACCTGAAGGACCTGCGCCAACAACCAGTACTGAATCAGATGAGGTGGCTTTCTTGAATTTTTCCGGATGCCAGCCGCGACGATACTCTTCACCTGCTGTGGCATTCTGCGTACAGATCATTGGCGGGCCACCAATTTCCCAACGGGAAATACACACATTACAACCGATACAAACACGAATATCGTCGTAACGACCTTCTTCAATTTTCTTCGGCAGGAACGGATCAGAGATAGATGGACGTGCTGCACCGATAATATCGGCATAGCCTTTGGTAACGATCTCAGTCATTTTTTCCGGATCAGTAAAACGGCCTACACCGAGTACCGGTTTTTTGGAAACTTCTTTAACGAATTTAGTCCAGGGAACCTGGTGACCTTGCTGATAGAAACGTGATGGACCGGCATCTTCGCCCCATTCAGCGATATCACCCACATCCACATCCCACAGATCAACCAGCGGGTCAGCCATCTGGATGAACTTCATGCCATCTTCTTCCACTTCAATTTGACCCGGCCCATAAAGGGTATCTACGGCAAATCGAGTCGCAATCGCACAATCACTGCCAACGGCATTACGTACTTTTTCTAATGTTTCAAGCCAAAAACGTGCCCGGTTTTCTAATGAACCACCATATTGGTCAGTTCTTTTATTGTAATAAGGATTTAAAAATTGCAGTGGTAAGTAGGAATGCGCGCCGTAAACATAAATAATGTCAAAACCGGCATCACGTGAGCGGTAAGCTGCATCTACATAATATTGCTGGACCCGTTGAATGTCGCTCAGATCCATTTCTTTACAATAGCTTAAGGTTTCAAATTCTGATGCTATCTGGCTCGGGCCCATTGGGGTTGCCCGGCTTTCCAGACAAGGTGCATGCGCACCGCCATACCACAGTTCGACACCAGCCAGAGCGCCATGTTTATGGACTTCATCGGTCATGGCTTTCAGATTACGGACATCACCTTCATCCCAGATACGGGCTGACAAACGCATGGTGTCATCAGATTCAGGATGGATAGAGCAATATTCGGTATTCATTGCTGCCCAGCCACCCTCTGCTTTCAATGAGCGATGGGCGGCCTGGAATCCGGGCTTATCTGAACCGGCACCGATACAGTGCGGTACTTGATAAAAACGGTTTCGAAGTGTTTTGGGACCGATTTGAATCGGTTCGAATAGGATATCGTGCTTGGGATCGCGTGCCATATCATGTTCTCCATTATTGTGAGTTCGGGCAAGCTTATTTTCAGCCTTGCCAGAGGCCACAACAATTCTCCTGATGTGTTACCACCTAGGAAGTACGAGAGACTTAAGCGAAGTAGTTACTCTGCCTGAGATAGCAGATGGGCTGTCAGATTTACCTTTAATGAGCAGCAAATCTGCAATGCTATGAATTTGAGTCAGATTATTTAATTGTTATGTTGGCAACATAGTTGCCGTGTATTTTGTGTTAATCAGCCACCAGCACACTGCTGAAATACACGATCAGAATACCCACCAGCAATACCAGATAAGGCAGATAACCCGCCCGGCAAATAATATTTCCACCATTTTCATCCAGTGACATGTCCTCACGCATGGATTTGGGAAAGACACCTCTATCTACGTAGTAATGACGCCAGATGAAAACCGGAATCACCAGCAATGCCAGCAGAATTCCACTCATCAGCGTTCCCTTCCCCCACACATTTGCCCCCATGCCCATCAGCACCAGATTCACGTAAGACAACAGGGTGCCAATCACAATTAATATCGTTGGAGCACGGTAAGGCCTTTCCCACTTAGGCCGATCCAGACGATGGATCCAGCCGGCATTGAGATTGAGAAAATTGAAAATGATATACCCCACATTCGAAGCCGCCAGCAGGAATACATAATCAGACATGCTGAGCAGCATCAGGTTAACAATCAGATTGGTCCACATCGCAGAAGTCGGGGCACCCTGCTCATTGACCTTGGACAGATAACGCGGCAGCAGTCCATCAATAGATCCTTGATAAAGGGTTCGTGATGAACCTGACATGGTGGTCATCACTGACAACAGCAACGCCAATACCAGCATAACCACAAACATATTGGCAAACATGCTGTCACCACCCAGAATACCGGCCAGTACGTTCGCCACACCCATGCCACTGTAGATTTCTGCCGATAACATGCCGTCATAAACAGCAGGGGCCACAACCTGACCGGCACTATTAAGTGTTTCCCGCTCTATCAGTTGGCCGAGACCCAGATGCCCCTGAAATGCCAATGGCACCAGCGTAAACACGGCAATGCACAATAAACCCGAAAAAAAGATCGCCTTGAAGGTATCGCTTTTGGGGTTTTTGAATTCCCGCGTATAACAGACCGCTGTTTCGAATCCATAGGTTGACCATGCGGCGAGAAACAAACCACCGGCCATCAGTTCCCAGCCATCAAGGTTCCACTCACCTTCGATGACATTGCCAATCGAGTCGTAGGCCAATGGGGTTAAGGGTGTGATATTGGATAACGGTAAATCCCCGGTAATGAGGGGCACCAGACCAACCATTAATAAAGGCAATAAACCGGTCAAACCAAATATCATAGTGGCACGAGCCGAGCGAAGTATGCCGCCGTTCTGTATGGCAAAAACCACCAGCATCAATGCACTGCCAATGATAAAGGTGGCATTGATTCGTAAACTCAGACCATTTTTGAGGTAAGACAAATCGATCAGCGTAATTTGCCAATTATTGATGACAGCATCCGCTGCAAATAAGGCGGAGAGAATATAACCGGCTGCCAGCCCGGATCCAATGGCAAGTACTGGTCCCCAGGCGACCCAATTGCACCAAACGGATACCGGCGCGACAATTTTGATATATCTGATCCAGGCCACTGCACCGTAAACCGATGCACCACCGGTTTTATGTGGAAACAGACCAGCAATTTCGGCGTAGGTAAAGGCTTGCAAAAAACCGAAACTGATAGAAATGATCCAGATCAGCCAGGCAGGTTTGCCGACCGTCGCTGCCACAGCACCCATGGAAAACAACACAAGAGCCGGCACACCACTGGCCACCCAGAAGGCACCGGTCCAGGTGATTCGCCTGTGCAAGGTGGATGAATCGGTTCCATTATCAACCAGCAAATCAACTGCGGTCACATTGGTAGTACCAGAAGGCTCCCTCACCTGTATACCCTTGTTATTGTGATGACTACGGTTCTACAGCCGTTTGATTAAGTAGCAACTCTGGACAATATGATTGCTTGGGACAGGTGATGGCAACACATCTTTAGGTGTACTTCAAAGGTGGTAGCAAATGGCATCGTTACAATAGCTACACCAGCTGATTTCCAGGACGGAATGAACCTCCACTGCTGGAGGCTATTTTTTCGTCCAACAAGGCGGAAAAATAGTCCCAGCAGTGGTGGCGATGAAAGATCAACAGGCCCTAATATGTTTTGACAAATATTCTTGCACACAGCAGAGCTATCAGACTTAGAGTGAATATACTCACAAAAGCCAGTATATCCGCGTAAGGATATCCCCAGAATTCAGTCATTGTTTACCTCCTCTGCATCTGCATTCAATTCTAAAAGACCGGTATCAAACATGCGCTCTCTGCCAAACTCAGATAACGCAAATTCAAACAGCAGGCGATCCTGAACGATAGCACTGCCATCATCAAGCCGATGCCCGATACGTGTTATAAGACCGGCTGCAGCCAGCTCATCCAAAGCAATACTGAAATGGTTAATCCAGTAATGGCCCGTCAGTTCATACTCTGCCAGCGCCCGATGAATCAGTTCAAAATCCCACAGGCTTGGGTGCTGATTAAGCGTCACCAGCAAAAAGCCTTTCTGTGGCAGTTTCATGTTTCCACCTTACGCAGGGTTGAAATATTCTCAGCCGGTTCCCGGAACATCACAAAGCTGCCAGTCACCGTCAGAATCAGTCCCAGCACAAAATACCATTCGGGTAATTCCAGCGTAAATACCATGACAAAAATCACCGCAAATACCCCATATAAATTACCAATGGCCTCGCCCCGACCAACGCCAATCAGTGAAAAACTCTTATAAAAAGCGGTATAACAATACGCATGACAAATCGATGCCAGTACCATCCAGATCATCACCATCTGACTGGTCAGCATTTCCACCAGCAAGGTCACAATCGGTAAATCAGTCAGCAGAAAGATCATCGGCAATACCAGAATGCCCCAGAACAGAATTTCAAAACTGAAACGGCACTGAATCCCGACATCGGGGTCAGTGACATCCATCGCCCGTGACGCTACGGCGCCTTCGGCCCCCCAGCCAATAGCTGACATGATGCCTCCGACATAACCCAGCCAGGCGTAGTTTTCACTGATATCAATCTCACCGAACAGTCCCGGGCCATATATAACTACGCCGCCCATGATGATAATAGCCATGCCCAGTGCCGCGCGACCAGAGATTTTTTCGTGATACCAGAGTCGTGCAATTAGCGCCCCTACTACGGGATAAAACAGTGAGGTAATGGCGGCAAACACCGGGCCGACATAGCCCATTGCCATATAGGAACCGAAAATTGCCATTGGGCCACCACACAAGGAGGCCAAGGCATACCATTTGGAGATGCGCCTGAAACGCAGGATGGTGCGGCCATAATCCTTTAGCTTGCCCAGCATACCGTTCCAGATCACCAGAAACAGTAATACCACTACGGCATGGATCCAGGTCATCACTGCAGTAGCAGCCAGACGCATGCCATGATCACCGCTATGAATGCTAACAAAGGGTTCTTCATACCACATTGCTGTACCAGGGACATACCAGGCCCCCCAGAGAACAGCGGTCCATAAAGCCCAGGTAAAGCCCCAGCGCTGACTGCGTTGAAAATGTTTGTGTAGTGCTTTATCCAACGATACTGAAGACATTAAACTAGCTTATAAAGCCTGCATCAATGCGTCCAGACCAAGGTCCATCCCCTTGTGTGGCTTGTCCGACTGTCCCGGTAACACATAGTCTTCCACTTGCAGACCAAATCCCGTCAGATTATGGATCTTGCGTGGCCTTGTCATCAGGCGCATACGGCTAACCCCCAGATCCAGCAGGATCTGTGCGCCGATACCATAATCTTTCAATTCGATACTGGCTGCAGGCAACGAATCTGGACTGCTGATCTGACGCAGGATGTCCTGTTCAGACTCGTCTCGACGCAACAGGACAATGACACCAGCCCCTTCGCTGGCAATTTTCTGCATTGATTCATAGACACTCCAGCTATGTGAGTGCCGAGCGGCATCAAGTAATTCAATGACCGAAACCGGTTCATGCACCCGTACCAGTGTACTGGAGCTTTTGGCCGGTTCACCGTATACCATTGCCAGATGCGTTTTGTCGGTGGTGATATCCCGGTAGCCAATCAATTCAAACTGGCCAAATACCGTGTCGATCAGCCGACTGCTTTTACGTTCAATTAATGTTTCTGTCTGATGCCGGTAGGCTATGAAGTCGGCGATAGTGCCAATTTTCAGGTCATGTTCACGGGCAAATTTTTGCAGATCCGGCAATCGTGCCATGCTGCCATCTTCATTCATGATCTCACAGATCACCGAGGCCGGAGTCCTGTCAGCCATCGCCGCGACATCACAACCCGCTTCAGTATGCCCTGCCCGCGCCAATACGCCACCGGGTTGCGCCATCAACGGAAAAATATGCCCGGGCCGGACAATATCAGTGGGTGTGGCATTGGCAGCAACGGCCGCCTGGACAGTTCGGGCACGATCTGCAGCAGAAATACCGGTGGTCACACCTTCAGCCGCTTCGATGGATACGGTGAAGTTGGTACTTAACTGCGCCCGGTTATGTTTCACCATCAAGGGCAGTTCCAACTGGCGACAGCGTGCTTCGGTCAATGTCAGGCAAATAAGTCCACGCGCATAACGGGCCATAAAGTTGATATGTTCAGCTGTCACCGCATCGGCGGCAATCACGATGTCGCCTTCATTTTCCCGATCTTCGTCATCGATCAGGATCACCATTCTGCCCTGACGTATTTCGTCAATTATTTCCTCAACCGGCGAAATCACCGACTGTTCAGAAACGGGGAAACTTAAAGGTTGTAATGGATAGTTCATAGCGATCACCTGCTTTTCTGCAACATGGCATAAGCCGAATGGTTATGAATAGATTCAAAGTTTTCACATTCAATGATGTAATCAACAATGGCCTCGCAGCTATTCAGCGATGCCGCCACATCACGAACCAGATCCTCCACAAATTTGGGATTATCGTAAGCATATTCAGTGACAAACTTTTCATCGGGCCGTTTGAGCAAACCGTAAAGCTCACTGGACGCCTGTTGTTCAATCTGCTGAATCAGTGATTTAAGACTGATGATCTGATTCAATTCAGCGGTTACGGTAATCATTGAACGTTGATTGTGAGCGCCATATTCGGAGATTTTTTTCGAGCAGGGACACAAGCTGGTGACCGGAATCGCTACTTTGAGTTTGAGGCTTAGGGTTTCCTGCAGATTGGCAATCAGTGTGACATCGTAATCCATCATGCTGCTGACGCCAGAAACCGGTGCCTGCTTACGAATAAAAAATGGAAACTGCATTTCCAGATGGCCGCTGTCGGCCTCAAGCTGAGTCAGCATGGTCTTCATAAAATCTTCAATACTGTCAGTCGACATGACCAAATCTGGTGTTTCCAGCAGCTCGATGAAGCGTGACATATGTGTACCTTTCACATCGTGAGGCAACTTTACATACATATTGAAATCGGCCACTACTCTTACTGGTGCTTCATCCACATCACTTTGAAAGAATATGGGGTAGCGCAGAGATTTAATGCCAACTCTATCGATGATTAAGCAGCGTTTATCTGGCGTATTCTGAACATCTTCCAGTTGAATATGCAGGGGTAGGTTCATCGATCTATCCTTCTATTTTTCTGGTTAATCACCTGTTGTCCTCCACAAAAAAAAGTGGACCAGCCTTACCCTCAAAAAACATATTGCTTTCAGGGTTTGGCATGATCCACCTAACGCCTCAACGAGAGAACGGATCGAGGAAACTAAATGAAGCTGAGTTTAAGCTTTAACTCAGCAACGATTACATTATTACGTCGAGCAAGGGCCCTAACAATTCCAAAGAAGGATTACTCCCAAGTAATTAGAAAATCATTGGAAATTTGTGATTAACAATTACTTTTACATTAGAACTACAGAGCCCCCTTTTTTGTTAATCTCCCGCTGCAGTGTTTAAAGCGTCCACAGGCTGCGAGCGTGCTTCATATTGAGTGTAGAGCCAGATAGGCAGGTACATTCCCAGCACAATAAATCCAACCCAGGTAGAAAACCAACCCACTTCCAGACTGTTTAGATACACCACCCCAACCAGGCACAGCGGGATATTGAACAGACCGAATAACAGAGCAACATTCTTCCAGCCTTTTGGCGCTCTGAAAGGTCTGTCCAGATTGGCAAAGTTAGGATTATTTTTTGCTTTGACATAAGCAAAAAGGCTGATGCCATTCGCACAGGTATAACCGATAGCTGAAGCAGCTAAAATAGCCGCTGGTGTGCCCATAGAAATTAATATCAAGTTAAACAGACCGATAACCACCATCGCCACAACGGGTGTACCTCGTGAATTCAACTTGCCAAATACTCTCGGTAAATTTCCTTCAGTAGCCATAGAATGCATCGCTCTGGCAGAACCAAGATAAGCCGTTTGAATGATAAGAATCATCGCAGCAATCAGCATAATTATGGCAATCATTGCTCCGGCTTTACCAAAAGCGGCTTCCGCAACTGGGATCATAGGAGATAATGGTTCAGCAAGTACGCCTTCCACCCCTAACACACCAATAACAGCCGCCTGGACCAATACAAATGAAAATAAGCAGATTGCCCCACAAACAAACAATGCCTTGGGGACATCGGTACCCGGTTTTTTATACTCTGGACCATAAATGGCCGCAGTTTCCCACGCACAGGCACTCCATTGGGCAATGGCAAATAAACCAAACAAAATCAATATATGGTGCATATCCCAGGACCAGTCGGCCGGCAACCAGCTGTTAGTTATATTACTGACTTCCACCGCCCCAGTAGCAAAAGGGGCGACAGTCATTACAACCAGCGGTATTAAAGAAATGGCGGCGAGGATGTAACCTAAAATCGCACTGTCTTTAAGACCAAAGCTGTTAATGATTAGAAGTACACTAAAAATCACGCCTCCTGATAACAAAGAGAGCTGATACTCGGTAAACATCGTTCCCAGCACCGGAAACAACCCATGCAGATAACTGCCAACAAGTATGGCAAAGATAGCCAGTACTGGATTCCATGCAAACCAGTAACTCCAGGCACTGAACCCACCGATAAGCTTGCCCTTGTCATAATTTCCATTGTAATTCTGGGTTTTGAATACATTTTGGGCAAAACCAGGTAAACCCGACGCTTTAGGAAACGTAGTGGCTAGTTCAGCATAGGCCAGATTTTGCATAAAGCCCTGCAACACCGATAAACCCCAGATAAGGATTGCTGCTGAGGCGACCCACAGGGGAAAGTAACCCAATGAAGGTAAAATCAGTAACGGTACTCCGGACGCAATAGCCAGCCCCTGTTTCCAATCAATGGATCGTTCAAGGTCATTGGAATGTTCTCCGCTTGCCTTTGCATTTGTAGTGATTGTGTTATTTTCTCTCATAAGAATAATCTCCAGCTTACTCAGCTTGTAATTTCTCTATAGTTATTATTTTGATATGTAATTTAAACAACAGTTAACATGTTGAATGCAGGTTTATTTCAAACCCGATTTGAACTTAACGTAATAATGAGAAATTGATAACTCTCCTCAATAAGTACTCCTTTAGATGTACATATCCGACGATCTGAAATATAAAAAATGTTGAGAAAACTGCCCTGCCCTCTAGGGCTTGTTGATCTTTCATAGCCGCCTCTGTTGTGACTGAAAATGTACCAATCAAGGCGCGAGGAGAGCAGTTTGTGAGATACATCCATGTATCTCACCCCTTCGGGGCTTACGCTCAAAAACGCTCCCGGCGTTTTTGTAGTCATTCTAAATAAACGACGAGCAACGAAGCGTGGTGGATTTTCAGCCACAACAACCCGTAGGGCTGGGGCTATTTTTCCGCCCAACTGCGTTGGAAATGATTTATGTAGAACAACTACATCGCATCATTTCCGCCTTGTAGGACGAAAAAAATAGCCCCCAGCAGTGGTGGCTCTGAAAGATCAACAGACCCTAGTATTTTTTTAAGCTACTACTGCTTTGCCAATGTCCAACGCAACCGCGCCCACATGTACGCATCCATAATGGATATGGCATAAATAAAAACACCACCGGCAAACTTGCCAATCAATGAAACATCTGGTGCGGCCAGGTTAAAAGTGATCACCCCCAGAACCATCATAAAAAACACCATCATCAAACCACGTATTGGTGCATGGTTAAGTACCTGGCCGACACCAGGTAATAAAATAGCGACAAGAAGAACGAGATAGGGATGCAAAGGTCGGGATGATTTTAGCAATGTCTGGCTCATGAGCTTTTGCCTCCAACTAAATTTTGTTGTAACCGTTGTAATTGACGAGTCAACGCCATGACCTGATCTGAATCAATTGGTTCGTCATCAAATTGCACAGAACGCAAAAGTAAATAATTACCCCTGTCAGCCTGACGAATTAGGTATGTCAGTCGAACTGCCTCAGGTGTTATCAGAAGTTCTTTGACTTTTTCATCGGCAAATATCGTACGGACATCAGTATCAATAGCCTGCAGATCCGGTGTTACATCCCGACTCATATAACGAGCATGTTGTGGCCAGCCAACCAATGGCTCAACCGGCAGTGGCCATTGCCAGGACGGACTATAAATCTCGGTGTTCTGTGGTCTTACCAGAATATCGAGACTTCCGTATATGGCAGGAGTGTTATGCAGTTTGATATGCAACCACATAACCGGGATCTTGCGGGCAGTCAGGTTATCTACCTCGACCCGTAAGCTCAGTGGAGTCTGATTAAATACACCCTTTAATGAGGCATAACCGGCAGCATTAAAGTGCGTATCATCAACAGTCATGACCTTCGCGAAACCATTCAGTAAATTCGCACGCGATTCAATCACCTGTCGATGATGTTTTTTATATAGCCACCACAGGGAAAAACTAAACACAATGACCAGCGTGAAAACACCAAGCTCAGACATAATGTCCTCCCCAACCCATTACACAAAATAATTGACTGAACATTGAGAAATCCTCTGGAAAACAGTAAAAAATCGTAAAAAAAGACCCCGCAGTCAGCTTTTCACTCACTGCGGGGTCAACGATTAACGCACTACCGTTACCGGGCAATGCGCCTTACTGATAACCTGCTCGGCAATAGAACCAAGCAGTACCTTGGAGACACCGGTGCGACCCACTGATCCTGTTATCACATGATCATAATGATTTACATCAGCAAAATGGATAATTGCTGCTGCCACATTATGCCCCTGTACCGTGGTGCAGGACACCGATCCCAGCCCCCTCTGTTGGGCCTTGTCAAAAGCTTGCTGCAACTCTCTCTGTATCTGCTCATCAGCTGCTCTGAGCATGTTGGAGTCCCAGAAGTAGGTTTTGGAAACATCTTCTCCTGTCGACCTAATCACATGAATAAATGTCAGTTCAGCCTTCGCCAGAAGTGCTAGTTCAACGGCAAACTCAACCGCTTTTTCAGCACTGTGAGAACCATCTGTTGCACATAGTATTTTTTTCATTTCCGCCTCCTCCTTTAATAACCTTTCGGCCGTGGCCAAGGCATAGTGAATTGATCACCGCGTTTCACAAACTGATAACGACGTTTTACAAACCACAATGAAGCAACTATGTAGAACGCCATAATTGACAGCAATGAAGCGCCATAACCGAGGAAAGTGGCAAAATAAACTACCGAACAGAGGCCCAGCAATGTAAACGCTGGAATAGGATGAAACGGATGGATATAGCCACGCTTAATGACATCCAACGGCCACATTTTTCTGAAACGAATCATATTGAAGGACATAAAGGTATAGCCCAACAAACCTGACAGAATTGAGAATGTAATGACCTGATCCAGCAGGCCGGTAAATGCAAATGAAACGGCTATTGGTATCAGAAATATTATGGCTCGGAATGGCGTTCGGTAATGTGGATGAATTGCCCCGAACCAGGTTGGCATATAACGATCACGACCCATAGAAAACCAGGCCCGCGCCGCATCATTGATACAACCATTAGCCGAGGCAATCGCAGCAAACATGGTGCCGATAAACAACACTATCTGCAGCGATGGATTACCAATAATGGATGCTGCATCATATAACGGTGTAGTTGCCTGTCCCAGATATTGCCATGGCATCAGCCCTGTAGCGACATACCAAGTTAAGGTTGCAGCCACCAGCAGGGTCAGAATTCCACCAATAGTACCCAATGGAATAGCTCTCCCGGCACTCCGCACTTCTTCTGCAGCCTGACAGGTTCCTTCAATTCCCAGGTAATACCACATACCAAATTGTAAGGCTGCCACTACCCCAATCCAGCCATAAGGCAGTTCAGTTAATAAATCACTGTGCTTGAGAATATTGCCTGGATTCAGCGGATCGCTGCCAATAAATAAGGCAATAATCGCCAGAAAGGCAAACAGCGTAATGACAAAATTTACCGTCAAGGTCATAAACACCCCGCGGTAATTCAGCCAAGCCAGAAAAGCAATGGTCAATACCACAAACGGCTGCGGGTTCAAATCCGCATAGCCGGTTGCCGATGCCACCGCAGCCATCAAATCCCCTACAATCAGGGCATCTGCAGCCTCCAGCATGGTATAGGCCATTACCAGGTACAATCCGACATTAAAGGCCATAAGTGGTCCAATAATGTGTTTGGCCTGAGTATATTGCCCACCTGCTGCTGCCACGGTTGATGTCACTTCGGAATCGATCATTGCCACACAGCTATACAGCAACCCAATTACCCAGCAGGCAATCAAAGCACCATATGCACCACCTTTGGCAACTGAAAAGTTCCAGCCCATAAACTCACCGACCAGTACGATACCGACGCCCAGTGCCCAGACATGAAATGGATTCAACACTTTCAGCATTGAAATGCGTTTTTGTTCTCCCCCACCAGAAGTAGATTCACTCATTTGTCTTCTCCCTCATGTTTGATTTGCTCCAATAATTCATCAGAGCCCTCTCGGGAACTAACCAGGAGATCCTCATCGAACTGACGAGAGACGCTAATGGCATCAGCTACAATCCATAGAAGCAACAGAGCTGAAATAATCCAGGCGGCATAACTCAATAAATCCCAATAAATCATCTCGCGTCCTCCTGTTCACTATTTGTCTGGCTACCAGCAGCACCGAATTTTTCCTCAATCACTTCACGGTATTGCCTGTCAGAGATCCGGAGAACAAAAAAGAAATAACCGATGATGACTAAAGCCGTGATAATTAGCATTACCGGATCGATGGTGTAATCAAATCGGTCGTTAATAATCTCAGCAGCAGCTAACTCATCAAAGCCTAGCTTTTGCCACTGTTCCTGTTCCACGGGGGAGACATTAAGGGATTCCCAAGTGATCACTTGGGCAGAAGTTGTTTCATCGGCTGATTTAGTATCAGACTCCAGAAACAAAGGGATATAAAGACTTACGTAAACTAAAAATAAAATAAATAAGCTGTCAAATAGTTGACCGCGTTTATGCTGAGTTTTGGGGATATAGTTAGTCATAGCCTTTCCTCATTAGTAGACTCTTGCATTAATTTTTTCGCTTCTCGATTTTCATCAAGATGCTTAATGTCTAATTCGTAAATGAAGTTCTTATCTTCAGCGTAGTGTTTGGTCATTGCTGCCACTGACGCCGTATTGAAAATCACTAACAATGCACTGGAAATGATCAACACCACTCGAATGAGAGGATCTTCCACAATGCTCAAGATACTAATGAGGACAAAGCCTATTGCCAGCCAGAGCAAAATAATATCCGCCCAGGCCATAACACAGTCCCGTATGTACATATTTTCTATTCGTTTTTTTAAATTATTATTCATAGTTATTTCTCTCTCTTATTTAAAGATAGTTAATGACTACACTTGTCCCTCCTCTGTGAAATGAATAAAAAAGGGCTGATACCACCATGAATAAACTGACTTAAATTGACGGGGTAAGGATCTCTTTAAGTTAGGTTTAATCAAAACAGCACCAGCCCTTGTCTCGATTTACTCTTTTAAACTGTTTATCAGAACGGCTGTTGACCGGGGATCCAGTTTGTTCCCGCCAACGGTACTCTGGCCATTGCAGCAGATTCTACTGTTAGTGCCACCAGATCTTCAGGTTCCAGGTTACGCATATCATTTTTGCCACAGGCGCGTGCCAACGTTTGTGCTTCCAACGTCAGAACTCGCAGATAATTAGCAATACGACGTCCACCTTCAACCGGATCCAATCGTTTGCTGAGTTCCGGATCCTGGGTTGAAATACCTGCTGGATCGCGACCTTCATGATAATCATCATAAAAACCAGCCGCTGAACCAATCGCTTTGAACTCTTCATCGTACTTAGGATCATTACAACCCAATGCGATCAAGGCTGCTGTACCGATAGCGACTGCATCCGCACCCAGTGCCATACACTTGGCTACATCGGCACCGTTACGTATCCCACCGGAAACGATCAGCTGGACTTTACGATGCATGCCCATTTCCTGCAGCGCCTGAACCGCTTGTGGAATAGCCGCCATGGTCGGAATACCGACATGTTCAATGAAGACTTCCTGCGTAGCCGCAGTACCACCCTGCATACCATCGACAACGATGACATCAGCACCAGCTTTAACCGCCAATTTCACATCGTAGTAGGTCCGTGTAGCACCTACTTTGATATAGATCGGCACCTGCCAGTCAGTAATTTCACGCAATTCAAGGATCTTGATCGCCAGATCATCCGGTCCGGTCCAGTCTGGATGACGACAGGCACTGCGTTGATCCACGCCCATCGGTAAAGTACGCATTTTGGCAACACGTTCGGTAATTTTCTGACCTAATAACATGCCACCACCGCCTGGTTTGGCACCCTGCCCCAAGACCACTTCGATGGCATCCGCTTTACGCAGATCATCAGGGTTCATGCCATAGCGTGATGGCAGGTACTGATAGACCAGTTTGGTAGACTGACCACGTTCTTCCGGCGTCATACCACCGTCACCCGTTGTGGTAGACGTACCCACTGCTGAAGCACCACGCCCCAGGGCTTCTTTTGCATTGGCCGACAACGCACCGAAACTCATACCGGCAATAGTCACCGGGGTTTCAATAACAATCGGTTTTTTGGCAAACCGTGTGCCCAACGTGACCTGGGTATTACATTTTTCACGATAACCTTCCAGCGGGTAACGCGACATACTCGCGCCCAGGAATAATAAATCATCAAAATGTGGCAACTTGCGTTTGGCACCCCAACCGCGGATGTCGTATATACCGGTATCCGCTGCCCGACGGATTTCAGACATGGTCGACCGATCAAAAGTCGCTGACTCACGGAGTTCGGTAATGTATTTTGTTTTTTCACTCATGATAAATTCCTCGTAAAATCAGCATTAATACGCCGATGCGTTATCGACTTTGAAATTGTAAAGTTGACGCGCAGAACCATAGCGTTTGAAAGCATGGGGATCTTCATCCACACCAGCCCGCTTAAGTAAATGACTCAGTTCCTGGATATGTTCATCACGCATTTCTTTGGCAATACAATCCGCACCCAATGATTTCACTTCACCTTTAACGTAGATGTGAACTTCATACAGTGAATCACCCAAGGCATCACCGGCATCTCCACAAACTACCAAGGTGCCGGCCTGTCCCATAAAGCAGCTCATGTGGCCGACATTACCGGTCACGACAATGTCCGACCCTTTCATGGATATGCCACAACGTGAACCGGCATCGCCTTCTATCACCAACAGTCCACCGATTGAGGTCGCCCCAGCAGATGCAGAGGCATTGCCTTTCACGCGGACACTGCCTGACATCATGTTTTCGGCGACACCTTGACCGGCACTGCCGTGAATGACAATATCGGCTTCTTTATTCATGCCACCACAGTAATAACCGGCATGTCCTTTGACATCAACTCTGAGCTTCTGATCAAGTCCTACGGCCAGGTTGTGCTGTCCTTTTGGATTAAGCACTTCCCATTCTGTTTCAGTGCACGCCGCAGCCTGATCGTGTAAGGCCTGATTTAAATCGCGTACCGTCTGTGTTGCTAAATCAATTGTTTTCATTGTGTTCCCCTTAAGCACTTCTGATCAGTTACTACTACGTTCCCAAACGTAGATAGTTGACGGTTCCGGTTCCCAAACTTTGGCGTTTTCAATGCCAGGTAAGGTGGTTAATGCCTGATATTCAGACGCCATCGCCACATAGTCATCGGTTTCTGCAATGACAGCCGGTTTGCAGGCAATGGGATCCCGCACCACTGCAAAGCCGTCTTTGGTGCCGATAGTAAAGGTGTAAAAACCATCTAATTCTTTTAAAGCATGTTCCAGTGCTTGATGCAAAGAATCACCCTGTTGCAGACGATAGGTCAGAAAACCTGCTGCCACTTCAGTGTCATTCTCGGTATCAAAATGAATACCGTTGCGTTTCAGTTCCTGGCGCATACGGTTGTGGTTAGACAAAGAACCGTTATGTACCAGACACAAATCCATGCCGGTTGAAAACGGATGGCTTCCCGCCATGGTCACAGCTGACTCAGTCGCCATACGGGTATGACCAATAATGTGTGAACCTTGCATCTTGTCCAGATTGAACATATTCACAATACGTTCCGGCAGACCGACTTCCTTGAGGATTTCAATCGAACTACCGGCACTCATGATCAACACATCTGGATGGTTTTCACGCAGATAATTTTCAACAAAATCAGCATCTGTTTTCACTTTGAAAACAGCGACTTTATTGTTCTGAAACCAATCAACCTGAGTAACCAGTGCGGTTTCAATATCTTTCGCCAATTTTTCCCAGTCATAATCATCATCTTCATGACGCAGGGTAAATTTGATACCCGACTCGACCGCATCACCATAAATGGCAAACCCGGCACTATCAGGACCACGTTCAGTCATCGCAATCATCATTGGGGAAAACAATTCACCCAGGCGACTCTGATACTTATCATTTTTCAAATAAAGACCAACAATTCCACACATTAGATTTCTCCTAAAAATTCCAACTAGCGTGCTGTTTAATAAAATTCAGCGTAACGATCAATTTCCCAGTCAGAGACATGTCGCATGTATTCCACCCATTCCATGTGTTTCAGTTCCAAAAACTCATTTGCCAGTCCTTCGCCTAAAGCACCACGAACCACACTGTCTTTTTCAAGTGCCAGCAGTGCTTCGTGCAAATTCTGGGGTAAAATATCAATCCCTTTTTCTCTCAACTCCATCGGGCTGAGATCATAAAGATTGGTATTGTGTCCTTCGCCCGGGTCGAGTTCTCTTTCAACACCATCAAGGCCTGCAGCGATAATCGCTGCGGTGGTCAGGTAAGGGTTGCATGAACCATCCGGCAGTCGCATTTCAATACGGCCATAAGGAATACGCACCATGGTTGAACGATTGTTATCACCATAAGTGATGTACGCTGGAGCCCAGGTGGCGCCAGACAGTGAACGACCTACCACCAGACGTTTGTATGAGTTAACGGTGGGTGCTGCCAGTGCACACAATGCCGGAGCATGAGCCAGCAGACCAGCCATAAAGTGATAGGCCAACTTGCTCAGGCCATGTCCTGCCGGATCACTGTCCTCATGGAACAGGCATTTCTCACCATCACCAATCGAAATATGTAAATGCATGCCATTGCCGGGACGGTTACTGAATGGTTTCGGCATATAGGTACAAATCATGCCCATTTCATTGGCAATCTCGCTCGCCGCCATCTTGAACATAATGAAATCATCTGCACTTTTGAGGCAGTCGGCATAGGTATAGTTAATCTCGAACTGACCATTAGCGTCTTCGTGGTCAATTTGATACACATCCAGACCGACTTCAATCAACGATTCCGTTAATTTTTCCAAGAAGGCGCTCTGACGCGTGATGCCTTTATAGTCGTAGCATGGCTTTTGTAATGTATCGCTATCTTCAAACGGATGAATATGACCATATTCATCTTTTTTGAGCAGAGAGAATTCGGGTTCAAGACCGGTAAACATCGTCCAGCCCCGGGCTTCAAGTCGCTTGATCTGGTTTTTCAATACAACACGTGAATCAAAGTTATAAGGTTCACCGTTAACGTGTCCGTTACAGATAATTCTTGCATAACCGGGCTGCCATGGAATCAGTGACAACGTCGACAAATCCCCCATTGCCATGTAATCAGGGCCGTTTGGCTGGATACCCATCCCGCAGATAGCGCCACCAGCAAAACCGGCACCGGTTTTAATGATGTCTTTAAGATGTGCAGAAGGGACCGATTTAACCTTGGCCACACCATGAATATCGACAAACTGTGCTAAAACATATTTGACGTTGTTGTCTTTAATAAATTGTTCTGCCTGTTCTAAAGTTTTCATCACTTTTGCTCCTGGTTATCGGTGATAGGCTCACTTAGGTTTGTTTCTGGCTCATATTTCATAGCCTGACCTATGGATTAGTTTATTCCGCGCCGGATGACTTAATTACTATTGAAAAACTGGTTGATACCAACCGGTCCGCCGCCAAGTTCTTTAATAATATTCAACAGGGTTTCCCACAAATAAACGCCAAAAGTGCCATCGCACCAGAGACGCAATTGGGATTGCCCTGCAACTTCCTGTCTGAGAACAACCACAGAGACACCTGCTATTGAGGTCATCGCCAGTTGATTGTCAGCCAGCGTTGGCCCGCTCAGATCAATTGCACATACCTGGGCCAGTAGCTCATTAAGCAACTCACCACTTAAAATAAAAGACGCATCATTACGCAGCACGACATGAACGCCATCGCCACTTTGCAACTGTTCACTTAATCCTTTGCACTGCTGAACGCCAATGGGGTCTTCCAGCAGGAATTCACTATTGCCCAGACGCATGACCAGCGTTTCGTCATGACGGATCCAGCTATTTGCTGAAGCAGGCAACTCAATCCCTTTGGCTTTTAATGACTCAGCCGCGGAAGTACCTTTGATAGCGAAACGTGACAGGCAGCTGACATCGCAGATAGTCAGTTTTGCAGCATGACGACTCTCTACATCCGGATCCGCATAGCGATTCGCAATCGCCATGCCGTTGATAAAGCCCATTTCCGGTTTCAGAGCCGCCTGGGCAAACGCGACTGAACTCTGTAATACAACATTTTGCATATGCCGGCTCCTTAACCCTGAGTTAAACTTAGAAAAGCGTTTTCAACCACTTCAGCCATTTCCATCCGTCCACTATCTGTACGGATGGCAAACTGATTGCCTGCTTTGGCCTGCTCAGGCAGGACAAAGGCAAAGCCAATCACCCGGTTCAAATATTCACTGAGAGAAATACTAGTCACCCGACCGGCAATTTCGCCATTTTCGATCACCAGATTGCATTCCTTGGGCAGCTCACGGAAATCCTTATCCAGCACAAACCTCACCAGCTTTTTCTTCAACGATTTCTTCTGCAGAATTTTCAGACTGCGCTGGCCGATAAAAAAGGGTTTATCCATTGCCACCAATGATTCTGCATGCGCTTCAAACGGGTTGGTCAGACCGTCGGTATCGTGACTAATCAGATGATGTCCCATCTCCAGTCGCAACAGACGCTGGGCATCGGTACCAAATGGCCGAAGCCCGTAGGTTTTGCCTGCCTCCATAATTTTCTGCCATACATGCAGACCGGCGCTTGATGGAACATGAATTTCAAAAGCCAGATCCGAGACAAATGCTACCCGCATGATCCTGGCCTTGACCCCAGCCACTAATGCCTCGCGATATGCACCTTGTGGAAAGGCTTCGTCCAACAGATCCAGATCAGTCAGTTCACTCAGAATTGAACGTGATGAAGGACCAGCCAAAGTCATCGCTGACATCACACCAGTCAGATTGACCAAGGTGACCTGCATGCCCCATAGCTGCAAATTACGTTGCATTTCACGATAAACCGTGGCCGCATTGGATGAGTTGGTAGACACGTAAAACTTGTCTTGATCCAGTCGTACCGCCACGCCATCATCGACAATCACGCCTGCTTCATCGAGCAGCATAGCGATACGGCTGTTGCCTACTTTCTGGCTGGCAAATTTGCCCGTGTAAAAACGTTCCAGAAACGCAGCCGCATCTTTACCGAAGACTTCGATTTTACCCAGCGTGCTGCCATCGATCATGCCAGCGGTTTTGCGAACCGCCAGCGCTTCCTGTTGGACAGCCTGCTGATTGGTTATTTTAACGCCCACTGGTAGATAGCAGGCTGGGCGCATCCACACACCGGCCTCCACCATCACCCCGCCCTCTTTTACGTGCCATTCATGCATGGCCGTCAAGCGATGTGGGTGAAAACCACGCCCCCCCAGATGACCAATCGGTGTTGGATGGAAAAACGGTCTTGCCGTCGTTGAACCAATTTTTTCAACCGGCAAATCCCGGATACGCGCCAGGATACGAATCGCATTCATATTGGAATGTTTGCCCTGACTTGGTCCCATTCCCACCGTAGTGAAACGCTTCATTAATTCAATGTTGTCAAAGCCTTCTTTGGCCGCATTGATAAAATCTTTTACCTGAATGTCTTCATCAAAATCGACAAAGTTTTTACCTTTGGGATGATTCACAATCGGATACGGATGGCTGGGAGAATTGCCGCGGTGCGCCTTCACGTCAACCGGCGAAACCGTGGTATTACCAAGATAACGTGACGCTTCAGCGCCCGCCCGCTTGCCATCCAGCAACCGCTGTTCAAGTTCAAATATGCCGTTCACTTTACCGGCTGCAAAAACACCTTCAGGTAACTGATTAGGCACAAACTGCTGCACAGTCTGGTCATAACGCATCTGCGTACCAGCCTGATAAAGTAAAGCCGCCGCCGGTGCCCAGCCAGCACTCATTGCCACGCCATCACAGTGCAATACCACTTGCTGGTGAAGATCGGCTTCAGCAGTGGCTTCATCATAAGGACAAACAACCACTGCACTGACACCCAATTTGTCGGATGTAGGCACTACTTCGTAAATACAACTGCCCAGATGCACGGCGATACCAGCTTGTTTGACTTTGGCAGTCAAATCACCGTCAGCACCGGTCTGACGCATATCAATAACCGCAACTATTTCAATATTGGCAGCAGCCAGATCCAGTGCCGCCCGATAACCATAATCATTAGCGGTGACCACGATGCCTTTCGAAAAGGGTTTAACGGAGTAACGATTCGCCAGACGTTGTGCCGCTGAGCTGAGCATCACACCGGGTAGATCGTTATAGCGAAATACCGGCGGTTGTTCAAAAGCGCCACTGGCCACAATCACCGATGCGGCACGAACTTTAGTGATTCCGCGTTTTTCAACAATTGGAATCAGATGGTCGGTGTAATATCCACCCGCATAGGCATCGGCAATCACCTGAATATTGGCGTGATTAAGCACATTGCCTGTTAGCTGTTTCAATAAAGAGCCGGTATTAACATCAGCGGCCATATCATAGGTCAGACTGCCACCAATATTGCGGTTTTCATCAACCAGAATGACCTGGTTACCGGCATCGGCTGCTTCAAGGGCAGCAGACAAACCAGAAGCCCCTGCTCCCACCACCAGCACATCACAATGTGCATAGCGTTTGGCACGGGTGATTCGTGGATAGTTGAAATTGACTTTCCCCAGACCAGCCGCTTTACGGATCTTGTTTTCCCAGAATGGAAACATCCATTTAGGTGTATGGAACGTTTTGTAATAAAAACCCACCGGCAGAAACGCCGATATTTTATCAATATATCGACCCTTATCTTTTACGACACCACCATCGGTATTGACTGCCGTCAGCTGCATACCGTGGGTAACCGGGATCACATCCGCCCGGATATTGGTATCAATACCATCCGTCATTAATGCATTGACATCATGGTTGGCAAAACTCAATAAACCACGGGCACGGTGATATTTGAAACTGCGACCCAACACTTTAATATCAGCCGCCCACAGTGCACTGCTGATGGTATCGCCTTCATACGCTTCGATTTGTTGGCCTTCGTATTCAAAGGTCAAAGGCATATCACGGTTGATCCACTCATTCTCTTGTTCAGCGATACGCAAAGTCATGCTTTATTCTCCTGACCGTAAAGATAGGTCCGGCTGACTTTGTCAGTCAGCGTGTTTCTTTCTGCGATAAACCAGGTGCCACTCGGGCCGTGATACCACCACTCTTTTTTATAACCCGGCGCCCCATGGCGGTAATGCACATAAGCAGCCCACTCTTTATCACTGCAGGTATCTGCGTCTGGCATCTCTCTGTATTCCCCGCCATAGGTAAATTCACTCACCGGACGGATGCCGTTAACTGGGCATTGAAGTAATTTCATCTTGCTATCCCTAAATCAGTGGCCAACCGAGGCTGCGCCTTTTTCACCAGTCAGCTCATAGTCTTCAAATCGTGATAAACGGAATGATCTGATCATGTCCGGCGCCATATCTCTGGCAATGGTTTCGGCCATGGTCTTGCCGCTTATTGGAGTGGCTTTAAAGCCCCAGGTGCCCCAACCGGCATCAATATAAAAACCTTCCAATTCGGTTTTGCCCATAATCGGAGCAAAATCCGGTGTCAGATCGGCCATCCCCGCCCATTGTCGTACGACCTTCACATTACCCAGGAATGGGAACATATCCGTGATATGTGAGGTAAGGCCTTCAACAAAGTCCAGAGATGAGCGGGTTGAATGGATTTCGTATGGATCCAGTGAAGACCCCATAACCAATTCACCACGAGAAGACTGGCTGACATAAACATGTAAGCTGCCAGAAACCAGGATCGTATCGAGCCAGGGTTTCATTGGCTCGGTCACACAGGCCTGCAGCGGATGAATGACAATCGGCGTTTCAACATCGACCATTTCACAAATGCGGGGTGTAAAGCCAGCTACCGCCGATAACACGCGGTTGGTACTGATATAGCCTTTGCTGGTCTGCACGCCAACAACCTTGCCGCTTTTCACGTCAATACCGGTTACTTCCGTGCTTTGGAAAATCTCTACGCCCATCCGATCCGCTTCTTTGGCATAGCCCCAGGCCACTGCATCGTGACGTGCGACTGAACCCGGTGCGTGATACAACGCCCCCAGGATCGGAGCCTGACCACTGCATGAGATATCAAGCTGTGGGCAGGCTTTTGAAATCTCATCAGGGCCGACAACATAACTTTCCACGCCAACATGTTTGTTGACTTCAGCACGCCAGCGCATGGTGCGCATCGCGGAATCGGTATGTGCCAAAGTGAAATGGCCACGATTGGAATAAAACAGGTTGATGTCGAGCTCTTCAGAAAGATCTTCAAATAACTTCACACTGGCGTTATAGAAGTTGACACCTTCAGGAGTCAGATAATTGGAACGCACAATCGTGGTATTACGTCCGGTGTTACCGCCGCCGATATAGCCTTTTTCCAACACCGCGACATTGGTGATGCCATGATCTTTTGCCAGGTAGTAGGCTGCAGCAAGTCCATGTCCACCACCGCCGATGATGACCGCATCATAGGTTTTTTTGGGTTCAGTGCAGTCCCTGAAAAAACGGGGAGCCGGATGCTCTCGGCTCAGTGCATATTTCAAAAGTCTTAATGGCATTTTTGCCCCTCAATAAAATGTTTGCCATTCCATCTACTACCTAATAGGTAGATGGAACTACCACCTTTTAGGTAAACTTTGTTTCACTTGATGAAACCATGGGTTCATTTACTCATGTGGGAAATCGGATGTCAACACCTCTACGAAACTTTTTTTCATCTTATGAATCTTGCATGCGTTATCGACAAAAAAATTCGTGTATGATCAAGGTTCTATTAAATGCACCAGACAGGGAGATTTAAAAGGCGTGAGCGATAAACAAGACATGAATGGAATCGAAAACAGTACAAAATCACTGGACAAACACCTTGGCAACACGCTGCGCCATCTTCGTCTCGATAATGGACTGACGATTGCCGAAGTTGCTACCAGAGCTGGATTGAGTCGCGGTATGCTCAGCAAAATTGAAAATGGCCTGACCTCACCGAGTCTGGAAAAGCTGGAGCATTTAGCCAATGCATTAGGCATTACCCTGTCAAAACTTTTCCATGATTATGATACCCCTCGCGGCGGCGCTCAATATGTTAAGAATGGCGAAGGAATGGAAGTGGTCCGACGCGGAACAAAGTCTGGTCACACCTATCATTTGCTCGCTTATGACCAGGGCCCCAAAAAATTATTTGAACCCTTTCTGATTTCACTGGAAGAAGAAAGTGAAGTATTTGCCCCATTTGAGCATTCCGGTATCGAGTTTATCTTTATGCTGGAAGGCAGGCTTGAATACACGGTTGGTGATGAACGTTATATTCTGAATCCGGGCGACTCGCTGACCTTCAATGCCGAACAACCGCATCGTCCGGAAGCAAAATTAAAAATGCCGATTCGTTATCTGGCTATTATTTATTACGATAGTCTGGATGCCATGGAACACGAACAGGATTAATTTTCGTTCCAGAGGTCTGTTGATCTTTCATATCCAGCATCGCTGGAGACTGTGAAAGTTCAAAAGCTTCTAATGAGTGACCAATAAACTGGCCATGCCCTCAAAGTGTTGCATTAAGCTCTGTTTCAGCGCCGGTTCATAATCCAGCCTTTCAATGGCCAGTTGCATAGAGGCTAACCAGGCATCCTTATGGGCATCTGTTATCTCAACATGGTCATGGATTTGTCGCACATTGGAATGTCCCCACTTCTCGGCATAAAGTTTCGGCCCGCCAAACATGCCTGAGAAAAAATTGAACTGTTCCATGCGCGTGTGTGCCATACCATGACCACGTAAATGCAGCAGATATATTGGCCGCCCCACTTCTGTCGTCTCCAATACATCACAAAAAGTATTCACTAACTTTTCAATTCCCTCAGCGCCTCCCAGACTATCGTACATGGACGGTTTTCTATGATTTGCTGACAGCTGCATAACAGGACTCCTGGATACTTATTTAAGTATAGTGAGTCTATCCCTGCCTGATAAAAGAAGTTAATACACAGGACTAAGTACTTCTTTTAAAGTACAAGGGCTTGTTGAAGCAGCCATTTCTGTTTATAAAAAGCACATTAACTGATCTCGATCAGCACCTCTCCCGGTGTTACCCGATCACCTTTACTGACGTGAATTGCCTTAACTTCACCATCAATATTAGCCAGCAACTCTGATTCCATCTTCATCGCTTCAATAATCATTGTTGATTGACCGGAAGTCACCTTATCGCCAACGTTCACTAATACCTCAACTACATTGCCCGGTAACGGCGTGCTGACATGACCCGGATCGCTGGCTTTTTTACGGCCTTGTTGCGCGCCATCCGAGACAAATTCACCGATGGTTTCAAATACCACCTCTTCAGGCATACCATCGACTGATATATACATTTTGCGTTTGCCGCCACCGACATCGCCGACACCGGTAATGGCAACATCATAGGTTTCACCATGCACATCCACTTTGAATTCGGTGGAAACGGTGCCTGAAGCCTTATCCTTACTCTCTGGAATCAACGGTTCAGGTTGCAACGTGCCATCCAGACGTTGTTGCAGGAATTCACGGCCAATATCCGGAAACATGGCAAAGGTTAAAACATCTTCTTCACAAGTCGCCAGATCGCCAATTTTCGCCCGGAGTTTTTCCATTTCCGGTGCAATAGAATCCGCTGGGCGTGATTCCATCACCGTTTCATTACCAATCGCCTTACGCTGCAGTTCAGCATTAATCGGCGCCGGTGGCTGGCCGTAACCACCCAATAAATACCGCTTAACTTCATTAGTAATGGTTTTATAACGCTCACCACTTAAAACGTTATAAACCGCCTGAGTACCAACAATCTGGGAAGTCGGCGTCACCAATGGTGGAAAGCCCAGATCTTCCCGAACCCGTGGAATCTCGGCAAATACTTCACGGATGCGATCCAGTGAGTTCTGCTCTTTCAACTGATTGGCCAGATTGGACATCATGCCGCCCGGCACCTGATTGATTTGCACGGAGACATCTTCGCGGGTGAACTCGCTTTCAAACTGATGATATTTTTTACGCACTTCACGGAAATAATCGGCAATTTCCGAAAGCAGATTCAGATCCAGCCCGGTATCCCATTCGGTACCTTTTAATGCCGCTACCTGACTTTCCGTAGCGGGATGACTGGTGCCGCCGGCGAAGGCCGAGATGGCGGTATCAATGCGATCAACGCCTGCTTCAATCGCTTTTAACTGACACAGCGGTGCCAGACCTGAAGTGGAATGACTATGGATCACTAACGGTAAATCCACAGCCGATTTAATGGCTTTGACCAACTCATACGTCGGATAAGGTGCCAGCAATCCGGCCATATCTTTAATGGCAATCGAATCAGCCCCCATATCGCGAAGTGTTTTGGCCTGCTCAACAAATAGTTCCGGCGTATGCACCGGGCTGGTGGTATAGCTGATAGTGCCCTGTGCATGTTTACCGGCATCTTTCACCGCTATTAAGGCAGTTTCCAGATTACGCATATCATTCAAGGCATCAAACACCCGAAAAACATCAATGCCATTTTCAGCAGCTTTGGCGACAAAAGCCCGAACCACATCATCAGCATAATGCCGATACCCCAACAGGTTCTGTCCACGCAACAACATTTGCAGACGCGTATTTGGCAAAACGTCACGTAACAGACGTAAACGCTGCCAGGGATCTTCTTTCAGATAACGCACGCAGGCATCAAAAGTCGCCCCACCCCAGACTTCCAATGACCAGTAGCCCACGCGGTCCAGCTTTTCACAGATCGGCAACATATCATCGGTACGCATACGGGTGGCAATCAATGATTGATGTGCATCACGCAGTGTCACATCGGTAACTTGAATTTGTTTCATTACAATTCTCCGGATCTAACTTGTTTTACCAGCCTGCATGGGCAGCGATGGCCGTAGCCATGACTAATGCTAATGCGGTGGGATGGCGTTTATCTGAATAGGTCAGTAATTCTGGATGGGCAGCCACAAAGCTGGTATCGAATTTTCCGGCTCTGAAATCAGGATGCTTAAGGATTTGCTGATAATAGCTGGCGGTGGTTTTAATACCATGCAAACGCATATCGTCCAGAGCACGACGGCCACGATCCACCGCATCTTCCCAATCCAATGCCCAAACCACCAGTTTCAAACACATCGAATCAAAATACGGTGGGATTTCATAACCGGTATAGATTGCCGTATCCACCCGAACACCCGGGCCACCCGGCGCATAGTAATGGGTGATACGACCAAAGCTGGGCAGGAAATCATTTTTCGGATCTTCGGCATTGATACGAAATTGCAGGGCAAAACCACGGTACTGAATATCTTCCTGCCGATATCGCAAGCTTTCACCCGCAGCGATACGTAACTGCTCACGCACAATATCAATCCCGGTAATCTGTTCAGTAATCGTGTGCTCGACTTGGATCCGGGTATTCATTTCCATGAAATACACCTGATTACCAGTGAGCAAAAACTCAACCGTGCCGGCATTTTCATAACCGACGGCTTCGGTGGCTTTTACCGCCAACCCACCAATATAGTTACGTTGTTCAGGAGTTAATTGCGGGCTGGGAGCTATTTCAATCAATTTCTGGTTACGGCGTTGAATGGAACAGTCACGCTCATATAGATGGACAACGTTGCCATGACTATCAGCCAACACCTGCACTTCGATATGCCGCGGATTCACAATGCACTTTTCCATAAACACTTCAGCTGAACCAAAAGCTTTGGTCGCTTCAGAAATCACGCGGGGAAACTGCTGTTTCAACTCTGCTGGGGTATCGCAACGGCGAATGCCTCGGCCACCACCACCGGAAGTGGCTTTGATCATAATCGGATAACCAATCTCTTCAGCAACCGTTAATGCTTCTTCCACATTGGCAAGGTTACCATCCGAGCCTGGAGTGATAGGTACACCCGCTTTACGCATGCTGTCACGTGCAGCCGTTTTATCGCCCATTTGTTCAATAACCGACGCTTTGGGTCCGATAAAGATGATGCCATTCTGTTCGCATAATCTCGCGAACCTGGCGTTTTCAGAGAGAAAGCCATAACCGGGATGGATGGCATCACAGCCGGTCTCTACCGCCAGATTCACCAGACGCACCGGATCCAGATACCCTTCCAATGGGTTTTCACCCAACGAATAGGATTCATCAGCACGTTTAACATGCAAAGCATAACGATCCGGTTCGGTATAAATTGCCACAGAACGAATGCTCATTTCCGAGCAAGCCCGGATGATTCGAACAGCAATTTCGCCGCGATTGGCGATAAGGATTTTTTTCAACATAGCTCAGCCTTGGCCAGATTTGTTTGCAAAGCGTAGAGCAAATTGCTGATAAACAAAAATCAATAAAATATAATTCACCGATAAGTAAAAACTTATCAATCTATAAAATGGCGCAATATCATGGCACTCAGCTTACAACAATTACTTTCCCGGTTATCCTTCAGACAAATGCAGGTGTTTCAGGCAGTGTATCAACATAAGGGTTACCGCAAAGCAGCGGAACATCTTGGTCTGACACAACCTGCTGTCAGCTCGCAAATGCGGCATCTGGAGAATGCATTTGAACAACCGTTATTTGAATATATAGGACGACAATTGTATTGCACTGAAGCCGGTGAACGGGTGGCTACTTTTATTGAGCGGTTATTTGGGCAGATGAGTGAGTTGCAAAGTGAATTGAATCTGTTACGTGAAGCGCTTTCAGGCGATTTAACAATAAGTGTCGTCAGTTCGGCTCAGCCGGTCGTGCCTTATTTGCTCAGTAGCTTTCTTAAGGAATTTCCTGCAGTCAATGTGCATATTGAAGTAGTAAACCGTACTCAGGCATTGGACAGATTAAAACTGAATATCGATGATCTGATCATTATGGCGATGGTGCCTGAAGGACGATCATTAAGCACATTGCCATTTCTAGACAACGAATTAATTCCTGTGATTAACTTTAATCACCCTCTGATAAACCAAGCACAGGTTTCGGCACAACAGTTTTTAGCCCAGCCCATGCTCATACGGGAAAACGGTTCCGGAACCCGGTACGCTGTTGAACATCACTGTCAGCAACATCGTTTGCAACTCAACCCGGTTATGCAAATGGGATCGAATGAAAGCATTAAACATGCTGTCATTGCCGGGCTTGGCGTCGCTATCTTGCCCAGGCTAAGTGTCATCACAGAGTTACAAACCGGACTACTCCACACGTTGGATATTCAGGACTTTCCAATTCGACGATCCTGGTGTCTGGTTCATCCAATCGGCAAATATCCATCACCTGTCGCTCAGGCATTTATTGATCATATATACGAGCGGCTGGAACAAGTTCATGCCCATTTTCAGAGTGTTTGATATTAAAACAGCGGCCGGGGAAATCACCTTAATCACAGTCTCTTAATAAATACTTAAAGTTAATGTTTTTATACTCAATTATCGGGATAGTATTCCCGTGTATATAAAAAATATTGGCAAACACAGGAGAGTGAAATGTTACATGACAACAACGAACGCTATGGTTTCATCACGCGCTTTTTCCATTGGGTAGTAGCTGTAATAGTATTGCAACAGTTTTTTAAATTCGCTGATCGCATTAATGAGGGAGAGCACTGGTTAGGCGACACATTCGGTCCCTGGCATGTTTCAATGGGCGCACTGATTTTAATTCTGACAGTGACAAGATTATTGTGGACCTTAAAGCAAAAACCGCAGCGACCGGTCAATCCCGGCCTGGACGGCGTTATCGCCAAAATAGCTCATCGTCTGATGTATCTGTCGATGCTTGTGATGCCTTTTCTGGGTGCCTTGTATATTCATGGTAAAGGCTACCCGGTCAAAGTGTTTGGCTATGAATTGATCAGCAAACCGGCCGATGAAGTGCCCTGGGCACTTGCACTAGGTGAATGGCACTCTCCGTTTGCTTTTCTGTTGGTATTTCTGGTGCTGGCACATATTTCAGGCGCTTTGTACCATCACTTTATTCAGAAAGATGATGTGTTAAAACGTATGGCTGGTTAATCGCCGGGCATAAAAAAGCCTTGCAAGACTATGTTCTGCAAGGCTTGTTTTATTACATTGAAAATATTTATAACTGGCTTATTTGCTGGCTTATTTTGCCAAGCAATTCATCATCATTCTCTTCAGTTGCCATTTGTTGAGCCTGCTCAAGAGATTGACGCGCTTGTTGAGGCATTTCAAGAGCAATGTATAAACGCCCAAGGTGATAATGAAATAAAGCAATCGCTTCATCGCTTGACGCTGCTGTTTCTAAAGCTGGTCTGGCATCCTGGTAGTTACCCATTTTGTAATTCACCCAACCAAACGTATCAGTAAAATACGGCTGTTCTGAATCGCGGAAACGGCTTGATAACGTGAGTGCACGTTGCAGATTTTCAGGTGATTCAAATTGTTCAGATAACAAACTCGCCAGATTATTGGCAGCAACATCAGCAGAAGGGTCTCGAGCGATTACCTCTTCATAAAGCACACGTGCCTGCTCAAAATCACCCACCGCTTCATAGCTTGATGCAAGTTGCATTGAAAGAATATTACTTTCCGGATTAGCTTCAAGGCCACGCTGAAAAACAGATACAACCTGGTCAAAGTTACCTTCACGGTTATGAATATCTGCAATAAACCGATAGCTTTCTATCCAGTTTGGATGTTGTGAACTTCCCTGCTCAAGAGTATCGAGCGCCTGAGCATTGTCCCCAGAATCCCGGTAAACACTTGCCAGTGCAGCATAACCATTAATCAACTCAGGGTGATCACTAATATGTTGGCGCAAATAAACCTCTACAGCTTCTCTCTGATCCAATTGCATATGAGCCCCTAACAATCCCTGTAAGGCTGGATTTAATGCAGGATTAAGCTCAAGGGCTTTCTCAAATTCGATAACTGCCAAAGAGTAATCTTCCAGGCCCTGATACATTTGACCGTTTAACAAATGTTTGACTGCTGATTCAGTGCCTGAACTATCTAGATTTTCCAATGTTTGCTTGGTACCGGCCCAATCTTGTTTTGCGATCCTCAGCTGGGCAAGTGCCTGCAATAACTCAGGGTTCTGAACATTGCCTCGTAAAGCATTCATTAACACCGTTTCTGCCCGATCCAAATCATTGTCGCGAACCATTGATTGGGCAACAGCAAGCGCTGCCTGAACATTTTTTGAATTTGCTGATAAAGCCTGTCTGTAACTACTTTGGGCCAAATCCGCTGAGCCTGAGCTCGCGTAAGCCTGTGCCAACAAGACTAACGCCTCATCGGCATTTGGATTGTTTCGGACTAAGATTCGAAGGTTACTGATGGCTGCATCATACTTTCCATCTCTCAGCTGTAGTTTGGACTTTAACAGCAAGGCCATTTCATTCTCAGCAGAGACCACCAAAACCTTATCAACAAGGCTTTCGGCCTCGGTAAAGTTGTCTTTTGATGCCTCAATAGAAGCCAGGTTAACTTGAGCACGCAGTCCTACATCACTGTCTGAATCAGCCTTAATGATCTCCTTCAAGTCATCGACCGCTTGTACCGATTTATTTTGCTGCATGAGCATTTCCACGCGAGCAAAACGAAATTCAATATTTTCCGGCTCTTGTTCGATAAATGTATCAAGTTGATTTATGGCTTCATTGGCATCGTGAGATTCGAGTAACTTGATGTATACCAGTTTTGCTTCAGTATCTTCTTCATGCGTTTTGATGAATTTCAGCATTTCTGATTTGGCATCTTCATAGCGATCCAAGCCATCATTTAATAATTTCACCAAAGAAAATACCACCCAACTTTCATCCGGAAAATCCACCATAATTTCGCGGTAGAGACGTTCCATACCCTGATAGTCTTTTTGTTCGTCATAAATAGCCAACTGAATCATTTTTACCGGCATGGCTTCAGGATGAACAGCCAACGCTTTATCTGCAGCACCAATCGCTTCTGGGTATTTTTTTAATTCTTTGTAAATCATGACTTGATAGGAAAGTGCATCCAACGACTCCGGATCAATTTCAAGTGCCTTATCAATATCCTTTTGTGCCTGACCGTAATTCTCCTGCTTCATACGTGCATTGGCACGAAGCAAAATCGCCTCAATGTTTTCAGGTTCGATAGCAAGCACTTTTTCAGCACTTGCCAGCGCCTCTTCAGTTTGGCCACTGACGACTTCTATCTGACCTAATTTAAGAATAATTTTTGGATTTTCCGGATCCAGAGATTGTGCTGCACGAAGATTAGCAAACATCTCTTTCCAGTTTTGTTTTTTCTCATCTATCAACGATAGCTGATAGTAGGGTTCTGCTTCAGTCGGATTGATTTGAATTGCATTTCGAAACTCAAGACGAGCTTTATCGTATTCACCTTCCGACATCAGGGCCATTCCGCTATCGATAAATTTTTCTGCTGACTCTTCCGCCGAGCCACAAGCTGTCACAGCTGTCAGCAGAGCCAAGGCAATAATAGATTTGTTTAATGTTTTCATAGCGATCATCCTGATTTAATCTGCAATATATTTTTCTAATTCTGGACCAGTTTGACCCATTAATAATTTTATCCGGGCATCGGCGTCTTCCACCGTTTCACCCGGAGAGACGGGGGTCACATATCTTACAAGCGCGCCATCAGTGCGATTTTCAAAAATCGCATCGTTAAAAAGATACCACTTGTTTAAATACTCATTGGCAATAATACGTCCCCTACCCTGAAACCAGTAATAAACCAACTGTTCCTGATCGCCATTTTTAATAACAACGCGATTTATCGGGTGACCATTAACGTCATCTCGTCTGAAGTCGGCAATTTCCCATCCACCACCCGGGATACACACTCTTGGTGAATGTGGAGAAACACCTTTACGCTGAGTTTCGTAATAAGCCACATAGAGGTTCACAACATTTCTATCAATGCCCGTGTAATTTACAAACAGGTAATCACTCATACCCAAGGTATCAACGACTCTTTCATCCAGCTTATCATGTTGGCCAATCCAATCAGTAAACTGTAAAGGAAAGTTGATAAAGCCTTCATGGGGGGGGACAGTTTCCTCTCGGTTATCCACAAACTTGGTAGAAAACAAAGCGATAATTAACACCAATATGACGATAACAAATGGTTTATATGAATAGGATTTGCCATTAATGCTGAACATTTTGTTCGCAGGAGCGTGATCGACCACTCCAAATAAATGTGAAAGCGTCTTATGACTTGGTGCTATTTTTTCCAGAAAAACCACCAGTAAAAACAGCATGGCCGCACAGGCCATAAAAATAATCCAGCCCTCAAAGTCATGTAGAAAACCTTCAGCCATTGAAATGCCCCAGTTATCAACCATGACGCCGATAACGCCAATGCGAAAACTGTTCATTAGAATCGTGATAGGGATGGTCATCAAAAACACGATGGCGCGTTTCCAGAATGCAGCCTGATAAAAATATGCTGCGATAAAGCCCAGACTCATCAAAGGGAATAGATAGCGTAAACCGCTGCAAGCCTCAACAACCTGGAGCTTGTAAACACCCAAATCAATAATATTACCTTCCAGAAAAACCGGTATCTGGAACAGTCGGATAACCTGAACGCCTATCCACGAAGAGAAAAGCTGTAACTTTGCGGTGAGTAAGACTTCAACGACATACGGCAAAGGAATGGCAAACAACAATAACAAAATCGGAACATAGGTATATTTAGTGGCTTTACCAACAGTAATCATTGAAAGGCCGATCAACACCAATATAAAAGAATATTGTATTAGCAGATAAAGTGCACTGATTTCACCAACGAAAAACACCCCTAAAGCGATGAATATCAGTACAACACCCGACCACATCGGAGGCCCCATAGAGGCGCTTATAAGATGACGTTTTTCCCAGAGTATGAATATCGTAACCAGGGGAATCAAAAAACCATGGCTATATTCTTCCTGATTACTCCAGCGTGAAACAGCTTCTGAGAGGCCTGACCAGTAGGCAATAATTGCCAACGCCAGCGCCAGGGTAAACATCCCTGTCATTTTAATATTTAACAAACTTACACCCCATCAGATATGTAGATTTTGTAATTGGGTCAGATTAACTGGAATCTTTGTAAAACGCTACTCAAACGCAGTAAAGTTATAGCCTCGGCAGAAAAATCTTTAAGTAGCATTTCATTTTGCTGTTGTTGTAGCTGCCCCTGGAATATCAATAAACTGGCAATAGCTGACATTGATAAGTACTGTATCTCCGCACCGTAAACAATAACGTCTTTACCACTCAATAATGCCGATTGCAGTACATTTTCAAAACCGCTTTCCTGTCCTGTTTTAATGCTACCAGTGATTGTAATTATAAATTTATCCTGCTGCGGTAACGTATCAGCTAGAATTTCACTATTACTATTATCTGCTTTACTCAACAGTCTTCGCGAATAAAAGGCCAATGGCACGGTTTGTGTCACCAGCATCTTTAGAAATCTTAATCCGTCACCAAGATAGCGTTTGTATAATTTTGGCTCCTGCTTGATTCGCCATAACCACTCGAAACCAAAACGCTGCCACTTATCAGGTGCGCGCTGCACATTACCCGCAACAAAATTAATAACCGCTCCCAGATGACTGATTACCGGGGCATTTAGCCTGCTGCGATTATGCATAATCCAGCGTTGTCCTTTTTTTGCTCCCAGCGCAACAACAATAAAGTCTGGTTCACAACCATTAATATGCTCAATAATGTTCTCATTACTCATTTCATTTACTGAACCAAACCCCGGGTCATAAAAGCCACAACTCACCATTCCTGGACTGGTTTGATTTAATTGATGATTTGCTTTTTCAGCAACTCCGGTTTCTCCGCCGAAGAAAAACACCCGGATCTTTTTCTCTCTTGGTTGTTTTGATAAAAACTCGAACAGATCGGAGCCTGCTACCCGCTGCCTAATGGGTAAATTAAGCAATTTAGCGACCCAGATTAATGGCATCCCGTCAGCCACGACCAAATCACTCTGAATAACCGAATTGTAAAAATTGGGATCGTCCTGTGCCATCACCGTGAAGTTAAGGTTCGGGGTAGAGAGAAAACATGGAAGTTTCTGGTCAATGGATTCGGTAATTATGTCAGCCGCATCGCACAAAGACACCGCATCAAAAGGAAGTCCCATGAGGGAATAGTGATTTTTATTAACGGCTAAACGGTTCTTTAATCCAGATGAGTTCATTGTGAAAGTCTAATGCTTATTGATGACTGAATTAAATTTAAGAGTCTGGCTACGTTTTTATTCAATAAAAACTCTTCCTCGACTCTTTGTTTACCACCCGAAATAATCCGTAATCGCAAATCAGATGAATCCATTAGCTGACATATCGCCTTTGATAGTTCCATATGATTTTCCGGGGGTACGGTAAATCCGGATATGTTATTTATAACCAGCTCCGGAATGCCTGAAAGCTCAGTCGAAATCACTGGCACCTCGCATAACATGGCCTCCATCAGTACGACAGGTATACCATCCATATCACCGTTGCTATCTTTTTTGCAAGGCAATACGAACAGATCCAGACTGCTAATAAATTCCGCGACCTGATCGTGAGGTAAAGCACCAACAAACTGCACTGATTCCTCAGTTAACCCTAGCAAATTTGCCTGTTGTTTCAGCTCTGTTTCAAGTGGGCCGTTACCGGCAATTTTTAAAAAAACATTACGCTTATCTTTAACTAATTTTGAAACTGCATTAACGAGTGTATCAATACCTTTTTTCTCAACCAGTCGACCAACGGTACCAATGGTATAAATTTCATTGTTTTCTGATGATTTAACGGGAGGTTGCCAGCTCTGGTCTACGCCACATCGCACAATTTGTATTTTATTGGCATCCGCTTGTAAATCTTCAAGAAACCGACGGTTAAATTCTGAAATGGTGGCAAAAAAAACTGAGCGCGCTACCTTCTGTTTGAGTAACCACCCTCTCTCGAATAAATCATTCGCATGAGCCTGCACACTAAAACCAATGCCAATCATTGGTGCAGCGTACATCGCAATGTCAGTCGGGATGTGAGCAAAATGCACATGTAAATGCTGCATATTGGCTTTCCTGAGCTGTTTTGCCAAGGTTGCAGCATAAAAAAACCGATACCCAAGACCCAATGCAGAACGAGAAATCAAGCCTTGATGTACAACATCACTAATCAATCTCCCAGCAGCCTGAAAATAGCCAACTGGCCGAGTAAAAAGCATAATGAGATTATCTGAAAAAACCTGCCATTTAGACGTTTCATACAAGTGAAAAACATTATCTCTTAACTCACTAAGAGAGGCTTCAGTAGCGAGATGGCCTGGCCGATGAACCGAAAAAGGTTTCACCTCCACTCCCTGTTTGTTCAACTCTAATATTTCGTTATAAACAAAGGTTGCTGATAGTGCTGGAATCTCAGGAGCCAGATAAGCTATTCGCAATGAAGAATTGGCCTTGTCAGGCATACTGCTGTTTCCATACATTTGCCTGCCTGGCATTCAAGTCATCAGTTGCTTTGGCTTTGCCTTTTAACAAACACTGCCATTGATACTGATTAATGAATTTAACCAATTCTTTATCTTCAAAACGCGGTTTGCGCTGCAACATGCTTTGCAAATACCCCCACCACATAGCCGCCCCCCCCAGAAAATAGGGGGGGTGCAGCATCCGAAATATTGATGACGCTGTCATGTAAGTCAGACCGGTTCCCATAAAATACTGGCCAAACCCATGGCGCATACGACCGGTAAAAATTCCCTGCTGGCTTGAGCCCATGGGACGTAAATGAATAAACTGTAAGTCCGGTTCATCCCAACTCACTGCAATCCAACCCAGCTGACGACATTTATGACAATCAATGCCATCCCACATTACCTGGCGGACAAATCCTCCAATCGCCTCAAAACAGGTACGACGATAAAACTTGGTCATACCCACTGACATTTCATCACCACATTTTTCACTGATCAATTCGTCCGTTTTTTTATCGCGAAAATAGGCCTTGCCACTACAGGTCCCAATTCGAGGGTTTTGCTGCATACGTTCAATCAAAACTTCGAAGTATTTAGGAGGCAAATCCAGATCCAAATCAAACTTACAGACATAATCAAACTGTGAGACATCCACCTGATCATAGCCATGATAAAAAGCCTCGATAACACCAGGACCAACACTCCGATGACCACGATTTTCACGAGTAATAATTTTTATAAACGGATATTTCTCAGCATAATCAGCCAGAATTTCAGGTGTTTCATCAGTGGAACCATCATCAACAATAACCCATAAATCAGGCTGTATAGTTTGGTTCACGACACTATCCAGCGTGATTCGCATATAGGCAGCTTCATTTCGACATGGAGAAACTAAAAGATAAGACATAAAGCTTTTCCTTACTCGGGATTATTTGTATTCGATAAGCTGGCTTTTTCGTCCAAGCTTTTTATTTTTAACAAACTCCAACATGCCGATAAATTGCGGCAACTTGCCAACAATATTCGAAACAGCATATATAAAGGCTAATTTAACACTATTCCAACGATATCTATAACGTAGAGTTAACCTGAAAATCTGCAGTGGATACACTAAAAAAAGCATTGGAAAAAAAGGCGTTATCGTCGACAGAAAAATAATTGCAAGAGGGATCAAAACCGACCAAAGAATGATACTTCGACATTCTGTCTGTTTGAATTTTTCCGACGACTTACCGTGTAATGCATATCCTTCAGCATAAGCATGACCTGCACGCTGATTACGTTTCCACCACTGACTAAAGCGCGTCATTGCAGCATCATGCAAAGTCATTTCAGCATCTAAGCGCATAATTTTCCAGCCCAGTTGACGCATTCTGAAACACATCTCCGGTTCTTCGCCAGCAATAAGGCTTTCTCGATATCCATCCACAGCCTTTAGAGCACTTAATCTGAATAAAGCATCCCCACCACAGGATTTAGCTTCACCCACAGGTGTGTCCCATTCAATATCACATAACTGGTTGTAGATTGTCGTTTCTGGATAACGTTCTCTACGACGGCCGCATACGACAGCAAAGCTCTTATTCACAGTTAAAAATTCAAAAGCTGAATCTAACCAAGAGTCCTGAACTTCGCAATCACCATCAACAAACTGTACGAAATCCAGCTGAGGATTAGATTCAAGTAAAACCGCAAGGCCTGCATTACGAGCCCTAGCAGCCGTAAATGGCCTGCTAAGATCTAATTCGACAACTTTAACACCCATTCTGAGAGCCATCTCAATACTACCATCAGTCGAACCGGAATCTACATAAATGACATGTTCAAGTTTGTTCAGCAATGAGGTCAAACATCTCTGCAAACGTTCGCCTTCGTTTCTCCCAATAACAACTCCCCCGATAAGCTTTTCACTGAAATCCATAGATGCAGTCAATCCTTATAGGGAAATTGTTGTATTAAGTTTTTTGAAACAGCTTTTCATCAATGTTATTTTTATTTCAATAGACTTACATCAGTCGTTTTTGCTGTTGATAAATAGTTATTTAAATCCAGCTCTATTCCTAATAACTTACCCAAATTTAGCAAGTCATCGTTAAAAGTTTGTACGAGCTTCAACTTATGCTGTTCATCAATTTGTGGACGATTTTTTAAAGTCAGTTTATTTTTGACTGCATCTCGAAATGATTGGGGAATAAGCATCTTTCGAAGCCAAGCTAATATCGGATGATTGATAACAAAATCATAACCTTTAAAACGACGGATTCGTTGGTTTGAGACATTTTGCTCTGGCAAATTGTCATACCAGATAACCGGTTGGGAATAACCTAAAAACCGGGTCACCTTTTCCAGTTCATACTGTGGACGAACTCTAAATGCCTCAGAAAATGCAATATAAATATTCTCTGCACCGTAAGCATCGATGAAAGGTGCAAGTTGCATTGAATAACGACTGTAATTAATAAGCTCATCAAATTCATCAATTGCCTGATTAATATCGACTCTTATAACATTTTGCGACCACTGATGAATGTAATGTGAGACTAAACGATCAATTGGATGTCGAATAACATAGACTAATTTTAGTGAAGGCAAATAGGACTTCATTCGTTCTATCGTTCTGGAGTAGTCTGGTAATTTTGTATAGTGCGTGCTGGATTCACCACAAATATCGCCAGGGTCTGCATCAGAGAAAAGATTGGCATACCAATCGAGCCCCAAGTCATATACTTGATCATCACTGAAGAAATTTGGTTCTTTGGGTATCGACATGAAAAAGCCAGGCTGCAATGCCAGTTGCTCATGCAATGTACTGGTGGCACTTTTCATCGCACCGATAATAATGAAGTCAGGTTTTTTCATAAAAATCAGGATGGGTATAAGTTTTTTTGGGGTTCATAAAATTTATCCAGGTATCTTGCCACTGTTTTGCTGCAACACTTGATTGATAATGATTTGAAAGAAGGCTTCTTAGAAAAGCAATCATTGCGCCTAGTGACCATAATAGATTGGCTAACAGTAAACCACTGCGACCATAAAGTAGATAAAAGTAACGAGTACGGGACTCGTAAAAGTATCTTGGTAAACGTTTACGTAATTTTGCTTGCGATTTTAGTGGCGAGCTACCACCACGAAGGTGAACGACATGAGCCTCGGGATTATTCAAGATTTTCCAGCCAGCCTTAACCGCACGATAACTAAACTCAACATCCTCAAAATACATAAAAAACTCGTCATCTAGCAAACCGATCTGCTCAATCACTTTCGCTTTAATCATGACACAGGCAAAACTTGTCCATTGATAATAATCAGGTTCATCTTTAACCGGCTGGGCAACAATATACTTTGAAAAAACCTTTGTTACAGCACCAGTGCTTGCTGAATTTATCAGTTCGCTTATCGGGGTATGAAACCGAAAACAACTTTCCTGAGCAACACCGTTTGTCCACTCCAATCGTGGACTTATTAAGCCCGCTTCAGAAAAGTTATTGGCTGTTTCTAAAAGTAACTTTATCGCTCCGGGACGAACAATGGTGTCACTATTAAGTAATAAATAATTTTTGGCTTTGACTGAGCGAATACCAATATTATTACCACCGGAAAATCCGGTGTTTTTGCCAGCATCAATTAACTTTACCCACAAACCAGCAGCGTTTTCAGAAACCCAGGCATTGAGCGATGTTAATGAATCGTCTCTGGAATCGTTTTCAACGACAACCACTTTCATGGTAGAAACATCAACCTCACCAATCAATGAATCCAAGACATTCACTGTCAAATGGGGTGTTTTGTAATTAATAATGATGATAGCTAAATCAATCATGCTGATTCATTACATAACGACAGTTATCAATACGCTTCTGGAAAGTCTTTTCAAAAGTATGTGATTTGGCGAACTCAATCGACCTTCTTGATTTGTCAGCAACTTCAATTCTGTTTGAATTAATTTCAATCAACTTGTCAACCAAAGCATTAATGTTTCCCAATGGCACTTCCCACCCGATATCTGCAACTTTAAGAATTCCACTATGAGCTTTGTTGTCGTAGCCAAGTATCGGCACACCGCATGAATAGGTTTCAAGATAAGTACAAGAAGGATCACTCTGTTTGTGACAACAGATGAATACATCAATATTTTGCTGGATGAAAGGGACTAATTCAGACTTATAATCGACCGCGCCATGAAACGTCACGAATTTTGATAAATCTGAATTTTCAATTTCATCAACAACGAATTGATTCAAATCACCATCACCCAAAATATCCAGATGAAAGTCTATATTTTTTTCAGCGAGAATCTTAGCGAATTCAATTAAATCATCAGCACCTTTCATAGCTGAAATACGCCCAGAAAAAGCCAGCTTTAAAGGCTTATTGTCTAATAAATTTGAAAGACGCTTTTCAAGTAGTGGATTACTGATCAGCATATCAACTGTATTTCGTGTGTCAAAATATAATAGCGCTGATTTATTGTCTTTAATTTTATGCTGATAAGCTGTAAAAGCAGGAGTTCCATTGGCTTGCAACCCATCAGCCAACGATAAAGCTTTCCGGCGTTTAAATTCAACTAAAAGCAACCATATTGTTGTCTTTATTTTTCTGAAAAGAGAAATCTCAGACAAAAAATTAATCTGTATCCGTGTTTCCAATATGTACTCAATGTAATAAATACACTTAACATTAGATTTATAACAAATTCCTGATAAATCTAAATTTCGGAATTCATCTGCCGAAACAAGTGCAACATCAACTCCGGATAAGTGTTTTACACTCGGTTTTTCATCAACATCCAGAAACACGAACTGTATTGGTGATGCGCCAGGGACATACTCCACTAAACCAAATTTTGGGAGTGGTGCTGTACTCTTCCTTAAACAAACCCATAACTCTCCCCCCCAAAGTCGTTGATAGATTTTTAAACCATCATAGAACTTTCTGTCAAAGAAAGTTCTTCCATTCTTTATCCAATATCCTACTGAAGGAATAAGACATAATTTATTCATGGGTATCAAGTTGATTTTTGGTGGTGGAATACATTAAACATCAATCGAGGAGTCGGAACTTTGTATTAATGCTGCCTCGAATTGATCGCAGGACTTCTCCCATGAGTTCTGCTGAGCAGTAAGATAGGCACCATCAGATAAGCTCCTCCATTCAACCTCAGTTGCTTTTGATATTAAATTAATGGCGCTTGCTATTTTTTCAGCACTGAAATCATCGACTAATATTCCATTTTCTGATGTTATTAAATTGGTGGCAGCACCTGCTGGAGTAGCTATCACCGGCGTTTTACAAGACATAGCTTCTAATATTGGCAAGCCAAACCCTTCCTTAATACTGGTAAACAACCATGCATCACATGCTGAGTAAATATCTTTTATCTGATTTTGGGGAGGGCTCAAAAAAAACTCAGCATTATCCGGGAGGGGAAAATCTGCTGTTGGTTTTTCGGCAGCAAAAACCTTTACAACCAATTCAGGATTAGATTTTCTTGCGAATTCAACCGCCTGGATAGCTATATGAGTACCTTTATACTGTCTCGGTGAATACATAAAACCCACCGTTATTGTAGATTGCTTATTTCTAGTAGATGAAAAAAACTGTTTATTATCAACACCATTTAATACAACTTCATCCACCAAGACATCTTCATATTCTTGCAGACAGTCGGCTATCCAATTAGAAACAACAATCTTTTTGAATGGTAACTTGAAAGTTTGTCTTACTCGCTCAACTGGAAGCCATGGATGAACTTCATAATGCTGAATAAAGTAAATTTTTTGACCTTTTGATTCAGGCATTTTTGCCACCCATTCAGCTGTATTCCAAAAAGTTGCAATAACAATATCAGCATCAGGAATATCATTTTCAGTTACGTTTGCATGAAAGGGTAACTCATACATATTAGCCTTATTATGGTCAAAATATGGACAGGTCAATTCTACAGACGGCTTTCCCAGCAGAAATTTCAACAATATTTTGACTTTTTGCTTGAGTGACTTTGGTTGGGGGGATGGGTACATAACATTTACTTGATGCCCCCGCTCAGCCAAGAGTTGAGCATATATACCAACCACTCTTATTCCACCGGTAAGATTCAGCTCCGGTATAACAAACGTAACCCTCAACGTAAGTCCTTTATTATTTTTATATTATTAAAGTCCATATTAATTATTTAAGTTTTGGCAACCCGATACTTCCAGGATAAATTCTTTAAGTTAAGAAGGAAATTATGCCGGTAATGAATCCATAAAACATTCTAAAGCTTTTGTTTGAGGCAAATCTACGTCGTCAAAACCAATAATTTGACCGTGTTCAATCTTTCTTATTACAGGTGTTTTATGTAATAAACAAATGGGAACGGCATTTCTATGATTTGAAATTTCAAAAGCCCTACCACGTACATCGAAGCCGCCTGCACCATGAGCAATTTCTTCTCCGGGGTTTAACTGCTTTTTAGCAACAGCGCCAACAGAAATATTTGGTGTTGCTGTATTGTTTAACAGGATGCGTTCGTTTTGAACAACGCGTCTGAGTGTATTAAGAATTTCCAAATGCACCAGATGATAAGGCCTCAGTAATATGTATGCTTTATCTGCAGTTGTTCTTAAACGACTGAAAGGAAGATAGCCTGGACAACGATCCGCTATTTTATTATCTGCGACAATCAATACACCAGGCGGAGAGCCAGGACAAATAAGATACTCACTGATTGGTTTACCTTTTAATCTGGCAGCATCTACAAGATAATCCAAGTCCTCTAATTTCTCAATTCTTGCTCCAATCATTCCTTCCTGAGCAATCGTAGCACCCAAACCATTAGCAACAAAGGCCTGCTCAATCTGAAGTTTAGTGCCATCAGTAAATGACACTACCTGTGACAAAGCTAATTTTTGTTTTTCAGACCAGTAAGTCATTTCTTCGAGCGTTGGATCCGGGTTTAAAAAACCTTTCAGGTTAACGTATGCAAGTGGATCAAACCCCATACCTCTTATTTCCTGATCCAAACGAGCCAGACAACCTGGTTGATCACCATCCGCTTCAGTCAGATAAACGCCACGCTTTGCAAAATAAGAGCCCGCCGTAACATGAAACTCGGAGTTAATAGTAACAATTTTCTTGTCAGTCTTTGCGACTTCAAAAATGACTTCAGCCGCGTGAATTGCATCACCAGAACACTCAACAATAATATCTGAGTCATCAATAAACTGATTGAGTGAGTTAGTCCAATATTGGCATGGCAAATTTGAGTTCTTTACTAAATCGATAGGTCTTCGCGTAAACATACATGACAAGGTGAACTCATCACTTGAGAAAATCATTTCAGCAATTCCCGTCGCAATGAAGCCCGTCCCCACAACACCTATTTTTATTTTATCCATACCCCCCCCCTTCCATTGGACCTATTTGTAATCATAGGTTTATAACTCAGGTATATCATTTGCCTGAGCAGATTACCAATACTCCAAAACGATTAAGTTATAATGTCTTTGAAAAAAAACTGCACAAATAGCTTAAAATTTGCGAATAATGAACACTTAAACATAATTTTTTCAGAGTTATACTAATGTCTAAATATGATCTCATCGCAAAACTTGCGCAGTACAATCATCTTATCGTGTTGAAAGATTGGCTGGTTTTTTTTCAGCAATACCCACAAAAAATTGTACTTTATTCTAATCTTGAATATGAAAAAGTTAAACTGGCAATAGAAAAATACGGGTTTACTGGACAATTAATTCTAGTACCTTACAGCGAAGGTGATGATCTGAAAAATAATGAAACAGGGATTCTGGAAAAACTGGTAGCCAGATGCGAAGAGGAAATTTACATTTCGGTGAATCTAGACACACTGGCTTATACATCAGACTCGAATTGGCTTCCCAAAATTATTGAATCACTTAAAAGTAACGAATATCAATTTTTTACAGGGTGTGGATTATTATTTGCAGCAGATCAACCCGTGATTGGAACGGAATATCTTAGGACCCAACGTTTCAGTTATAACTTCTGTGTCATGAAAAAATCATTATGGCAAAGCATTATGGATGAATACCGTGATGCAGAAATTGATGAAAGCATACGCAAATTTCATTGTGAATGGGCTGTAGAGCAGGCCGCTAAAAAACATGACTACTGGGGCTTACGAAGGCTCGACTCAATGCATTGGCGGGTTTTGCATGTTCAAGAATGGGGCCCGAGAATGAAAAAAGTACGTAGCCATTTTTTCGCGGGTAAAGGTATTAAATCTTTCGCAAATAAAATTCACGAGAATACCCGACACCCCTGGGAGCAATATTACGACTATCCCAAACCAAACATTTTAAAACGAATGCGCATTTGGCTGGGCGATAAACGACGTCGCTTGCTATCAACTAATTAACGAAACTAAATAATTGCCGAAAAAATAACCCACAAAGAACATTGGCAGCATTAAAAATTCGCGTTTGATGTTTAATATGCCTGCTTTTTTCATCATGTATAGCGTTGTGGGTATGTTGGCCATGTCAAGCAATGCAATAAATGCTACTGCTCCAATCAATCCATAAACATGATGGGCAATAGGCAATCCGGTAAACAAAACTATTACTGTTACCCCCATCATAATAGCGTGACTTTTAGAGTCACCTCGAGCCATTAAACAGGCAGCCGCCATATTAAAGCCGATAAAAACAATTGAAATCGAAAGTAGTTGAAACATCCAGCCAGATTCCAGATAACGCTCATCATATAAAAATGCAATAATCACGCTTCCAGTACTTGCTAAAAAACCTGCTGCCGTCATCGTTACAAAGTCGACCCTTAACCGCAGTCGATAGTAAATCGATTTAATTTTTTCGGGGTTTTCTCTAAAAACCTCACTTAACATTGGATAAAATACAGTGCCGGCAAGTTTTTTCATGATTTCCCGCGCTGCATTTGCCATAAAAAAAGCGATGCTATAAATACCCAGCATCTCTGGAGTTAACCAGGCACCAAGAAATAACCTATCTCCTTGTGATAGCAGAAAGCCTAATATCGACCCAAGAAAAATCCATTTGCCAAAATGAATAATGTCATTTAGATGCTGTTTGTCTATCACAAAACGGCAGCGCTCACCTAAACTGGCATGATGTGATAACAACATTTTTACGACTGCTGAAATCAAACCAGCGAGAACCAAAACCCATATTTCTCGCCAAAACCAAGCCACCGAAACCATGACAATCAACCCAACGGCCTGGCTTAATAATTCAATAGTGATAACTTTACTAACTAACAGTTTTCTATTAAGTAAAAAAAGGTTAACTGAATTAAACCCTGCTAAAACTGCAGTCAGTGACATGACTCCCAACACATAAGGCAAAACAGGATCGGCATAAACTGAGTTTTCAGGGAAAAAATTCTGTTGTTGTGCAACAAATAAGCTAAAACTAATTAATAAAGCAATAATAAAAATGAGAATTCCACGCAGGATCTGAACACTCCAAGCCGTATTCAAGTAATTCTGATCCTCCCCTTTTTTGCTTTGAACAATATTTTGCTGTAATCCCACATCTGAGAACATTGCTATACCCATCATAAAAACTGTAACCAAGGCCATTACCCCAAACATATCAGGGACCAATAATCGAGTCATAATCAAATTACTGGCAAGGCGAAGTATTTGTGAGCTCATATGCCCCAAGAAGACCCATGTGGTCGATGCGGAAACACGTTTTTTTAATGATAAATTTTGCATAGTCGCTAATCTAATTGTTTGTTAAGATGCGGTTTTAAAAATATATTGTGAGAAAATGCCTGAGTATATCCAAACGCTTCTAGTAATAACGGCTCTCACGGGCATTACCTTCAGTCTAATAAATAAAGCACTGGTTGGTAATTTCGATATCAAGCAGCTAAGAACATGGCAATTCTCATGGTTTCTGATGCTTTATGGAGCTATTTTACTTAAAAATATATGGTTTATCGCGGCAGCTATTTTCATTATTGCAAATGTAAAAATACCTGCTAAATCTATTAATCGGGTATATTTCTATCTCGTTTTAATCTGCACGATACCACTTATCTATGAACAAATACCGGGCTTTGCCGGAATTCAAAATCTTATCCCTCTAAGCTACACAAACTTGATGATTATGAGTTTGTTAATACCTGCACTCATTAATCTGAAATCACATCAAAAATTATTTTCCATCTCAACAGATAAATTCATAGTTTCATTCGTAGTTTTATTGTCATTATTACAGTTTAGGGATAACACAATAACTAATGCCGGGCGTGAATCTTTTTTAATATTAATTGATGTTTTTGTGCCATATTACGTAATTACCAGATTAATCAATACTCATGAACGTCTTAAAATGGCACTTACTGGTTTATTTATTGGCATCATTCCTTTTGCGTTAATCGGTGTATTTGAGTTACTGACCAGTTGGTTTATGTACACATCAATTGGGTCTGAAGTTGGCTTTAAAAGCGCTTTCAATCAATATCGAGATATCCGCGGTGGTGGATTAAGAGCGATGGCAGTATTTTTTGGACCGATTGTATTAGGTTATGTAATGATTTATGCCGGTGCTATTTTGTTATATTTACAGTATTTTATCAAAAATAGAAAATTAGTTCTGTTGGCATTTGGTGCAGTTTTCTTATGCGTTCTGGCAACAAAATCAAGAGGCCCTTGGATAGGCTTTGCTTTAATGCTAATGATGTTTATCTGGACGGGGAGAAATGGATTTGGAAAACTTGTTCAATACGGCATTTTAGGGTTAGGATTTCTCATAATAGCTAGTTTGACTCCTGCGGGCAGTAAGTATGTTGAACTTCTGCCATTTGTTGGTGATGCGAGGTCGGATACATTTGACTATAGAGCACAGCTTATTGAGAATTCCATGATCCTATTTAAGAAAAACCCCTTATTTGGCGATATAAACTTTAGGGACACGCCCGAAATGGAATCTCTACGGCAAGGTGAAGGAATAATAGACGTGGTAAACACATACATTGGGATATTGCTCCCGTATGGAATTATCGCTTTGTCTTTATTTGTTGGTGTATTTGTATTTCTGATATTTCGATGTAGAAAGATCATCAAAAGGCCAGATATTGATATAGAATCAAAATTGCTTGGAAGAGTGCTTATTGGCTGTATTGTTGGAGTGATGTTCACTATCTTTACAGTAAGTTCCGTCAGCTATATACCAACGTTCTATTGGGTTCTTATAGCCTTAACCTCTGCTTATATTAATATCAATAAACCCCGAAAACCTGGATTTCAAAATGAACTGCCATAGAAGAAAATTACTCAAGAATGGATTTTTAGGTGTCATAGGAATTTCTTTTTTTAGTATTGGAAGTTTTTATTTTTTTAAAAGATCTGGCATTGATATAAAAGCTATCGGAAAAAATAGCTTTTTACTTAACGGTTGGCTGATTACCAAAAATGACCTTAGAAATCTACAAGATTAATTATGATTATTAACTTTAATGATCATTCAGATAGAAAAAAACGTGCTTATGATTTTTGTATTTGTGGTGCTGGGGCAGCAGGTATAACTTTAGCGTTAGAACTCGCAAATAGAGGTTACATTATTGCGCTTTTTGAGGGCGGAGATAAAGAATATAGTCAGCAATCACAGGAAATTTATGCCGGAGAGGTAACTGACACCAATCCTTATTGGCTTGATCTTCTACGACTGCGCTTCTTAGGTGGAACTACAAATCATTGGGCTGGAAGATGCCGCCCTTTTGTTGAATTTGACTTTGAAGATAAAATTATTAATGGCCTACCTGGATGGCCAATATCGTTTGATGAATTTAATCGTTATTTACCTCAAGCCATAAATATTCTTGGACTGGATAAATCTAATACATTCAAATCAGCTGAAGGATCTAAAATTGATAGTGAGAATTTCATCCCAGATATTTATGCATCCAGTAACGTTAAATTTCGCGATAAATTTCTAAACGACCTCGATAATCATAATAATATCGATTTATTCCTGAATGCCAATTTAGTTGATATTAGACTAAAAAAAGATCTTAAAACTGTCGATACAATAACCATCCAGAACTATAAATCCCAGAAACAAAGTTTTTCGGCACCCAAATTTATTATCGCAATGGGGGCGATTGAAAACGCGAGAATATTGCTTAACTCAAACTCTCAAATTATCGAAGGTATTGGTAACCAAACAGGAATGGTGGGTAAATGTTTTATGGAGCATTTCAATATCCGTCTAGGGGAGTTGTTTCTAACAAAGCAGAATGGGGAGAAACTGAGGCAATGCAATTTATGACCTCACCGAACTTCGCCAGAGAAATGAATACTGGTTTGAGTAACATCACCTTTGGAACCGTCAATCAAATAAAGGCTTACGGTAGAACTGCAGAATTGAAAGCATTATTTAACAAACTTTCATGTAAATTTGGTTTATCAGAAAGCTTACAATTTTTATATGACCATGACTGTATTGGAGAAGGGATAATTTCAACACTTTGCGAACAGTTCCCGAATAAACAAAGTAAATTAACCTTAACTGAAGAAGTAGACAGTCTTGGTTTAAAACGTCTGAAGTTGAATTGGGAACTCAGTAAAGCCGATGAGCACTCTATTAGAGCAGTAGCTATAGCTATTGCCGAGGATTTTGCGAATAGTAATCTAGGCCGAGTAAAATTAAATTCATTTATTACTAATGATGATGAAAAGATCGAGATTTCTCATCACTCACATCAAATGGGTACAACGCGTATGTCTTCTTCAAAAGAACATGGCGTTGTAGATGAGAATTGCCGTGTGCATGATACAGAAAATTTATATGTGGCTGGTAGCAGTGTTTTTGCAACAGGTGGTGGTGGTAACCCTACAATGCCGCTTTTACAGCTAACATATAGATTAGCTGAGCATTTAACCTCACTCAGATAGGCTAAATATTTATAACTTTAAAGAAGTCTCTCATGAATTATATGCTCAGTAAGAACCTCCCCAATAATCTTGCAGCCCAAGGGAGTGAAATGCCCATGAGAGTTTTCGTGGTAAATAAGATTACCGGCTTGAGCTGATTTTTGAAGCTCATTCAAGGGGCTGACAATATAAAATTTATCACGCAGATATTCATTCAAGCTGGATCTAAAATCAGTACGCGTTTTTCTGGTTGGTATTTCAATAATTAACATCTTGGCCTGATTATTTTCAGCGACTTTTTCGACTTCTTTTAACAACATTAATGATAAGATTTCTTTTCTGGAAGGTTGTTTGCTCTCAATTTCTTTAGCAACTGTATCTATAGCTTGAGCCTTTTCAGATGAGTCATTGCGCTTTACAAGTAAATCCTTAATGGTAGTTGCAGCCCACCCTCTGAACCAATTATAAAAATGACTTTCACCGGCTAACCATCGATAAAGGCTGAATTGATAGAGAAATTCACGGATTTCAATGCCCGGTAGATAAGTTGCACTTTTGCGAACGAGTTGATTATCATCAACCTTAAATAAATTTGAACGAATATTATCATCCGGATCCGTATCATGCCAGGTGACCAGAATTAAGTCCGGCTCGTATTTAACGCCTTCATTCTGCAACATTAATAACTGTTCAGCAGTACCATAACCAGAAACCGATAAGTTGATAACCTCAACATTCTGACCAAGCCCTTCCATCAATTCTTGTCGCATCACTTGTGTGAAAGTGTCTTCCAATTCGACTTCATAACCCATCCCAAATGAATCCCCCAACACCACGATTCTTTTGGTTCCCTCTGGCTTTTCATAAGGATATTCAACATATGAGCGTATGCCTTTGGAATTTGTACGCATGATCACTTTAAAGTCGGGTGATTGATGTTTATAAACCTGATTAGGCATATTGACCCGAATACCGAAATCCCCTGCTTCAACATAGCGAGGTAATATAGGCTGTGGCTCGAATATACGCATAAAAGCTTCAGCTGCTACAAATATCCAAATTAGTATAAAAATATATTTGAAACAGATTTTCATATATTTAGAAGGCAAAATAGATAAACTCCTGTCCACCCGAAGCGGCTAAGACCAGCAATGCCATAATGATGTAAACCCATATATTAAGTCTTATGAACCAATGCCAGTTCTTCATGGGATTTAAGTTATTGGTCTTATATTGAAAAACCTGGAAGATTATCAGAAACCATGAGTAAAAAAGCAGTGTTTTTAGTAGTTCCCAGGATTGTGGAGTGGTAAAAGGGTTAAAAATAATTCCTTCCATATAGTTCATAATCGTTGCCGGACTGTCTGCTCGGAAGATTAGCCAACCAATACAAGTTAATTGGAAAAAGAAAATTATCATCAGTATTTTTTTCCATTGTGGATAATTTCCTCCCATTTCGGCATCAATTCCTAATGCCCGATATATTGCGAGCAAAGCACCCTGATAGAAACCCCATATTACAAACGTCCAGGCCGCGCCATGCCATAAGCCACCCAAGATCATAGTCAGCATTAAATTTCTGTAAGTTAAGAATGATCCACCACGATTTCCACCCAATGGAATATAGAGATAATCTCTTAGCCAGGTGGAAAGACTGATATGCCACCGACGCCAGAAACTAGATGGATCAGTGGCAAAATAAGGTAAACGGAAATTAATCATCAAATTAAAGCCGAATAATTTTGCTGTTCCTCTGGCTATATCGGTATAACCGGAAAAGTCACAATATATTTGCAAAGCAAAGGCATATAAAACGATTATCAGGCTTAAACTATCTGTTGGCGCTATAACGCTTGCGGAGCCTCCCGATGCATAGTATTCAAATGTTGGATTAACAATCTTTGCCAGGTTATCTGCAATAACCAGCTTCTTGAATAACCCCCAAAATATCAGCCAGATACCTTCACGAATATCAGACCACTCAGGTGTTGGCCGAGCTTGCTGAAACTGTGGTAATAGAAGCTTGCCCCTCTCTATCGGTCCTGCAACAAGTTGGGGAAAGAAAGAAACATACGCTGCAAACTCTGTAAGTTTTTTTGATGCCTTGATCTGACCTCGATAAACATCAATGGAGTAACTCATCGTTTGAAAGGTATAAAAGGAAATACCAACCGGTAAGATAATGTCTAAAGTAAACGCCCCTGGTGTATACCCAAAAAGGGATTCAGACATGACAACAAAGCTATCAGCGAAGAAGTTAAAATATTTAAAGAAACCCAGTATTGCTAAATTTGTAGCAATACTTATAAATAAAAATACTTTCTTTTTATTATGTTGAATAAAACCAGCAAAATGCGAATAAAGAATATTTGCCACAACAACTACGACTAAAGTTGCCGCAAAAACCTGCCAACCCAACGAACTAGCTAACAAATTTGACCAGTCAATAGTGAGCCTGAGAATATTTAAATCAAAATTGATCGCATCATATTGAATGACCAAGAATATCAGGGCTGAAATAAGCAGAGATGATGAAACTTTTAATCTATCTTTTTTGGATATCTCACCATCATCAATCATTTGAGCCATGCAGTAATCGACTACAGTCGATAAGACAATTAGAAACAGGAAGCGAACGTCCCAGTAACCATAGAAAAAGTAGCTAGCAATAACAATCAGTGCATTTTGTGCAAATAAGTGTCTTTTTAAAACCCAATAGGCCGTTAAGACAATTATTAGAAAAATGGCAAAATCAAATGATGTAAATAACAAAGGACTTATTCATCCATAAATATTAATTAAAAGTTTCTATTAACAGATCATTCAATATGTCATAACCCGTTTTATTTAAGTGTAAGGTGTCAAGTGAATATTCTTTGTCGGTTTTTGAACCGTTCGTTAAGCTCGTTGTTGCATCTAAAATGATTACCTGCTCATTTTCAATTGTTTTTATCCAATTGTTGATATTTACAACAGCGCTATCAATATCATCTGACCATAAAAAAAGCCATTTCCCCTGAGGGGAAGAGGCTGGAATAACTGTCATCAAATATACATCAATATCATGCGCTAACAATGTTTCAATTATATTCTGGAGATTATCCTGAACAGTTTGAATAATTTTATCGCGCTCATCAGGTGTAAAGGCCATTGTTTTAAGATCATTGATACCTAATTGGAGAACAACGGCATCAGCATTGATGGCTAATATATCACTTTGAATTCTCAGCTTGGCCTGCCCTGTCGTCTGCCCGCCAATGCCACGGTTTATAAACTCATAACCATCAAGCTTTGGAAACTCACGCCACATTTGTATCCTTGAGTCACCAAATAAAACGACTCTATTCACAGTTGGGTTATCCTTACTATTAGATAGTAATAATAAATTATCATCAGAGTAAAAGCTTTGCGCCGATGGATCCAGCCTGACTTCCATCATTTCGGAATAAACTTTATGACTAATCTTGAGTAGTATTAAACTTAATAGTAATAAGGTACTACTGATTAAAATGATAAAGCTTTTAGATACTAATATTTTTTTCAACAACATGAGTACTAACTCTAACCTTTAACCATGATTTTAACTTATCGCCTGAATAATTATCAGTCTGGGGACAAAAAAAAGCCCGGTTAAAACCGGGCTTGATAATTTAGGGTCGTAGACTTATCGAATCAAACATTTACCTCTAGCAAAAAATCTACATTCTGATGTGTTTTCATTAGTGTAGTCGTTCTGCATAGACTCAATGAGGCTATCCATTGTGAAATTACCACTTCCTACTGGTCGCTGGTTTGCCCAAGATGGACGCTGGAAGCTGGTTACTGTTTCCGTGTTATCACCTGAATCAACTACCTCAGTTTCAGGTTCTGTGACAACTGGAACTTCAGGTGTATTATCTACTACTTCGGTTTCAGGTTCCGGTTCAGTTACCTCTGGCTCTTCTACTGGCACTTCAGGTGTATTTTCCACTACTTCAGTTTCAGGTTCAGTTACAACTGGCTCTTCTTCAACAGGAACTTCAGGTGTATTTTCCACTACCTCAGTTTCAGGCTCTGGTTCAGTTACAACAGGCTCTTCTACTGATACTTCAGGAGTATTTTCAACAACTTCAGTTTCAGGCTCTGGTTCAGTTACCACTGGTTCTTCTACAGGTGCTTCAGGTGTGTTTTCAGCAACATCAGTTTCCTCTTCTACAATGTCGATTATCGAAACACCATTGTGTAATGCGCATGAGTTTTTAGAAGTATCAGTGTTACTATTTGCATCGTATTTATCAAAACAATCAGTTTCTGTATCAATTGGCAATTTAATATCGTTATTTAGGACGTTAAATTTATTATCACCACCAATTGAAACGCCGTTTCCAGTGAGATGATTTAAAATAACTTTATTATTCTTTATGGTAATGTTTTTCGATTTAACACTATTCTCAACTTTAGACGGGATTTTAATTCCAGCTCTTAATTCGCTACCCTCATCGATAATTTCGTTACCTTCAATGATTGCACCATCACAAGATGCACATCCAATACCGACATTACCGACATTAATCAATTTATTATTTCTGATAACTGTGTTTGTGAAATATTCATCTTCATGTGAGTAACCGGGATCTATACCTATACCCCAACAGTGACCGGATGTTTTTCCTAAATCTTCTTTTATGGTGTTTCCTTCAATAACTAAACCATTAAACTTACCATGAACAACTAATGAAACACCGGAACATACACCTTCAAACCGAGTAGATTTGTACAGTAGATTATTCTTTATTTTCATACCGTTTGCTGGCTTGTGTGCTCCAAGGTATATGTTGTGTGTCAATATACGCTGTGAATAACCGTTATTTTCAAAAACGTTATTTTCGATCAAACAGTCCTGACATGACCCGTAAAAACCTTGGTAAAAATTGCCTATGATAGTGCTGTTTTTAACCAGAAGTCGGTCATTGATACCATTTGTACCTGGATTCAGCTCCCCTGCACCTGCAGAGCGAATACCAATCCGATAGCCTTCAATATGAAGATTTTCTATGGTCACATCATCGACATCGTTATACATATCGATACCGTTGGCTTTGCTTTTTGAATCACCCATGAGGGTTAGGTTTTTTACAACATAACCACCATCAGCATCTGCACTTGCACCTTCCTGAAACCTAATGGCTGTATTTCCATTGCTTACGATGAGTGGTTTAGCCAAGTTTTCGCTACCGTAATCGCCGATAGTGCAAGAATCCGAGGCAGTACATTGTCTATTGTAAAGATGAGCACCCTTTGATTGCTGGAACACCCCACCCCGACAGAAAAGAACACTGTCACCAGCATTCATTTTATTAAAAGTGCTCATTGCCTTTTCATAGCTTTTAAAAGGTTTCGCTTCAGTGCGTCCATCGTTGCTGTCATTTCCATTATCACAGACGTAGAAGTTTTGTGCTTGTGCAGTTGCACTGAGTGTGGCTAAAAGAAATGTGCCCAGTAAAACTAATGACTTTCTCATGTCATCTCCCCCCAATTAGTAAATAGATGATTGCGTGAATGATGATATGCACATAAGTGTTTACAAAAGGTGATTGGAATCACATATTTAATTTCATTTGACATAGCGTTCATCATTGTGTGAAGCAGACCGCAATTATCTTCGCTAATAATTGCTGAGAGACTTTTTTATAGCCAAGAGTAGGTGATTCTAATATGGTTTTGGTATAAATCAAAGATAAAAAAAGCCCAACGTTGCCGCCGGGCTAAAAATCCCCTGGGGGGCAGAGGATTTTTTAAAAGATTCAGATAATGAGGACTGACGTCATCTTCATAACTTTGATGAAGTAGATTCTATTGTTTTAGGATTTAATTCAATGTGAGCTTAATCACACTTTGAGTGTGATTTTTAAGATTAACTTAATTGTATATTGTGGTGTTCCAGCAACCAGCTTTTGACTCGCTTAACATCCGGGTTATTTGAAAATTCAGTCTTAACAATACGAGAAGCTTTTTTATCTCGCATCATCTCTTGAATCAAAGCCACATCAATTTCCAATTTGTTGTCAGCAAAAGCATAGACAAGTGCAAAGTCACACAGATTATTTATACGTCTGGGAATGCCTTCGCTATAACAGTAAATAACAGCACAGGCTTCATTAGAGAATATCTGTTTTTTAGCACCAGCCACCCGAAGTCGGTATTCAATATAATTTTGCGTTTCAGGAAAATTTAAGGCTTTTAAATGAAACTCAACGCCGATACGTTGTGCAAATTGAACCAGTTCAGGCTGATTAAGTTTATCAATCAGTTCGGGCTGCCCGGTTAATACGAGTTGAAGAAAAATATCCGAATCTATGTTTACGTTAGATAATAACCTTAACTCTTCCAATGCCTGCACTGTTAAATTCTGTGCTTCATCTACGATCAATACGACTCTTTTACCTTGCGCATGCTGCTCTACAACAAACTCGATGTAGTCACGATAACGTCCTGCATTATCAGTAGCGGTTGATTCGATCTCAAGGGAATCAAGTACCCAAGTCATTAACTCACCAAATGATTCATGAGTGTTATTAATCAAGCCAATAACACAATCACCTTCAATTTTGGATAATAATGCTCGAATAAGTGTGGTTTTACCTGCACCAATTTCACCTGTTACAACAGTAAACCCCGCATGACTCATTAGACCATATTCAAGCATGGTCAACGCTTTTTTATGATTGGGGCTCAGATAGAGAAAGTGAGGGTCGGGAACCAGGTTAAAGGGTTTGTGTGTTAGTCCAAAATGCTCTGTATACATAAATTAATAATTTTGATGTTCAGGGGCTCGTGAACATTTATTGATAACTGTTCCCATTAAATTACTGCCTTCAAGCATTTGTAATACTCTTAAAATATTTGTTTCGGGGTTTTTACCGTCTTCCAGAACCAGAATAGTGCTATCGAAGTAATTGCTTGCCAAAATAACGTCATCGGTTTGAAGCACCGGTGGTACATCAAAAATAATGACCCTGGAATCGTATTGAGCTTTAATATCTGAAACCAGACTTGCCATTTTCGGGCTTGATAATAGTTCAGCCGAATCTTCAGCCCGACCCAAACCAGGTAAGATGACCAGGCGTTTGATACCAGGATTAATCAATACTTCGGACAGCGGATAATCGCCAGACAAATAATCTTTCAATCCTATTTTGACATCCAGACCAAAATATTTTGCAATGCTTGGATTTCGCAGATCCATATCAACCAATAATACGGTTTGGTTTAATTCCATGGCGATAGCAATCGCCAGATTGGATGCAACAACTGACTTACCCTCACCTTCAGTTGGTGAAGTAATGGCTAGTGATTGCCAGTTATTGCCACGCATTTTTTTCAGGACCTGCGTACGTAACATTCTGAATACCGCAGATTGCGAATTATTATAAAAGCCAGCGATTAACCTTTTGCGGTCTAATTGCTCATTCGATACATTAACCACTTTAGTTTGAGAATACTGGATCGAGTCGATAGGCGCTGTTAACGGATCAGCTGATTCATTTTTCAACTTAGTACTAGTAGTCTCTTTTGCACTGGCAATCACGCCTGGCTTAGCCGCGATAGTTTCAGCGTGCTTCTGTTTTGCCTTATCTAGCGCTTTTTGGATTCTGTCCATATAATTTCTTTACCAAAAAAATGAGTTTTGTTATTTAAAGTACATTAAGTTTATGCATGACTTTAAACCATAGCACTTCCAAATTCATAATGAAGAAGTGAACCGCTGCTATGCCAGCAATAACCAATAAGATCAACACAATTAATATCCGAATTCTGTTTACTCTTTTTCTCCGTTTATCGTGCTCTGTGGTAATCACCGGAATCACCACAAGTGGTGTTTTTCCAACTAGCTGACTAATTTGACTATAGCCACGAACGCCGCCAAATAGGAGTTCAATGAGAATAGCCATGCCGGCACCAGCACCCAGAGAACCAACAAAAGCCATTGCCATCAGTTTTGGACGGTCGGGTTTTTCAGGTTTTGCTGAAACGCGAGGTGGTTCAATTAATACAAAGCTTTCACCTTTGCTTTCAGATTCAAGCGTCTGCGCTAATTCGGCATCTAATTGTTTTGCCCTTAGCTGACGATACTGATTAAGTTTATTTTCGTGATCTCGAGTTAGGTCAAGGTAAGCACGTTGCACCTGGTTAGTTTTGTATACACGTTGTTCATATTCGGCCAGCCTCCCTCTTAACTCTTGCTGACGTTCTCGCATACGAGACACCTCCCGTCTAGTCGCATCAATTTTTGCTGCGACTTCAATGTAAACCGGGTTTGAAGCCATCGCCTGTTGCTGACCAGATGCATCACTGGATGTCTCAAGAGGTAGTTCTGACAATACTTTTTCTATCCTGGACACTTCTGCTTCAGCAGCTTTCATATCGGGATGTTCAGATGCATATCTTTGTTTTAAATTTTGTAAGGTTGATTTAGCTTCCACCAATTGACTCTGAAGCTCGGATCTCGGTGATGAAATCACACCCAGATCAGCTTCAAGCACTTCAATTTGACGTTTAGTTCGCTGAATATCAGGGTGATTGGCGGAGTATCTGCTCTGCATACTACGATATTCTGATCTAAGTTCTTGCAGCTCTGTTTCTGCAGTAGATGGCTGGTTTGGTGCTGCAGGATTCATACCGACCGCATCTCTTGGGACCATAGATAATTGAATCCCCATGGTACTGACCTGGTCGTTCATCACCATGATTTGATTTTCAAGCGAAGCTATTTCTTCCTGAATTGATTGAACCATAGCCAAATTGTAGTCAAGTAAATCCGGCAAACTATCACTATGTTTGTCTCTGAACTCTGCAATTTCGGTTTCGATTTTTTGAACCTCTTTTTGCATTCGATCACCTTCCAGTTTCAGAAAGCTGGTAGTTTCTTCTGCTCTGGCAGTTCGGACACGGATATTTTCACTTAAAAATTCTGTCACAATATCGTCGGTGACAAGCTTGGCTTTTTCAGCTGATTCATCAATAAACCAGACTCTAAATGCAATACTTGCTTGCTTGGCTCGACCACTTGCCGGATCAGTAACATTTGCCTGCACAATTTCAACGCCAACACTTTGCTTAAATCGATCAACAATGTCAGATGTGGTCGCATCATTATTGCGTTGCTGAACGTACAGATCATGCTTTTCAACTAACGGAATAATTCGATTTGTGGTCATTAATCGTTGTCTGATCAACTCAATGCGTTGATCAGCGTAGCTGGTAATTGTCGTCCTGACGAGATCATCCGGTATATCTTGGGATTCAATTAAGATTACACCCTGTGATTTATAAATTGCCGGCATTGTCATAACAACGTATGTCGACACTGTCATTAGAATTATTGCCGGGATGATTACCCAGTACTTTCGACGCCACAGGATATCCAGGTAATCACCGATACCCTTAGTTTGTTCTTCTTCCATCTAACTCTCTATTGTTATTAACAGATTTACCTAGCGTGAATAAAGCAGACCACCCCAATCATAATTAAGTGTTAAAAACACCATATTACTTTCTGCTTTCTGAACGGTATCACCTTCCTGCTTACGGAATTGATAACCTAAATTAAGAGCAATATTTTCTTCCAGTCGCCATCTTAAACTAGGTGAAAAGGTCATATAATCACGATCGGTGTTATCAAAGTCACTGGCTGATGTGGTTTGCTGAAAAGAAGCATTAAGCCCAAAGTCCAATCGACTGGCAATACGTCTTTGCCAATCAACTGAAATGCTTTCCTGTTCGTTCACGACGCCTTCGCCAGATGGGTTAAGGGCTTTTGCTATTTCAATTGAAATATTATTCAAATCGCCTTCATAAATTGCTGAGAAGGAAAACAACGATCCTGAACTGGTATCCTCTACGGTAAGACCGTTGATATTACTGTTTTCACTATCCAGAGTCCGATAACCAACCTGTCCTGCAAGTGACCAAAGCTCAGATAACCGATAGGTACTGGTGACATTCAAATTATAAGAGTCATATTCAGATGTTCGATCTATAGCCTCAGCTTCATAGTCAATATAGGTCAGAGCCAGGCCACCAGAGAATCGTTCTGTAAAATTTCTTCTCCAACCGCCGGTTATGACGTAGGTTTCATTATCAAGAAACTCATTATCATCATAACTTCTGTCCTGATAACTTAGATTTGTGTAAAGAAAGTCTCGTGCAGTAAGTTGGTACTGATAACGTGGAGCCAATGAGCGTGTAGTTACCGTGGCATCCGACGCAAAATTACCGGTATCTTCTGCTGCTATAGTACGTTGCGCGCGCTTAGAATATTCCGCATCCAATCCATACTCACTGCGTTCACGAGTAGCACTGCTTGAAAACAACAGAAAAGGGTCCTGACGGTCTAACTCTTCCAGGCTGGTGAACTTTTCAATCCGATACCCGGCATCAAGCCCTAAAAATGAATCTTCTGTTGTTCTTGAAAGAAATAATGTGGGGGTGATTTCGGTACTAAAACTCCCTTCTTTGTCCTCACGTAGTTCCACATTATCGTCATATCTCAATGTTGGAGATAAATCAGCATCTATAAGATATTCAGCAGCCACTACTGAGTTTGATATTAAAATCAATGACGGCATGATGCCGTAAACTAATTTTCTGTATTGCATGCTGACTCCTCCAATGAGTTTTTATTCAAGGAACAATGATAATATCACCGCTTTCCAGCATGATATTTGACTCAAGTGATCTACCTTCCTTGATACGAGCATAATACACAGGAATGGTGCGTTGTTTCGTTCCTTCACGTCGTAAGACGATGATGTCATTCTCTTTTGCAAATTGTGCTAAACCCCCAGCCAGACTTAGAGCCTGCATGGCGTCAAGTGGTTGACTCATGGCAAAAGAACCTGGCGTAGTCACTTTGCCCAGAATATGAATGGTATTACCACCAACAACATCTACTGTTACGGTTACAACCGGATCGGATATGTAATTGGATAATTTTTCACGAATTTCATTTTCAACTTGAAAAACGGTCTTGTCTTTTGCCATAAGCTGACCTGCTAATGGAAATGAAATTGTTCCGTCAGGCAGGATGACGACTTCTTTTTTTAATGCATCTTCGTTCCAAACAGAAATACTCAATCTGTCTCCTGCATTTAATGTGTAATCCGCATCAACAGCATTCGCCGTGCCGCCCATCAAACTGGCTAATAGAACTAGTACACTGAATAAATTTTTCATAACATTACTCCATTGTTATAGAAAATAGCTAGAAACGATATTAACATTATTCAGCGTAAAAAAAAGGGGGCCGAAGCCCCCTTTTCCTTAAACTAACAATATTGTTAACTCTTGCGAACTATTTAAGCAACTGCAACGTTCTGTGCTTTACGACGTAAGCCGAAGAAACCCAGAAGAGCAGGAGCAAACAACCACAATGCCGCTGGAATTGGCACTGCAGAAACGTTCAAAGAGTAACCAGCAACATTCTTGATGCCATCCAGCAAGAAGAAGTACTGAGTACCAGCAGTCAGCATAACAGTTTGTGTGAAGCTGAATAAACCAGTAAATGGTGATTCACCAGCTGAGAAAATTGGTGAGTTATCACCAAAACCAACATTGATTGATGAATGCTTAGACAAGCTTGCACCAATCGCTTCAAAACTGATTACTGCTTTGGTGTCTTTATCAGATTCCAAAACAAAATCTGAATACCATGTAACACCTAAGCCAAGACCAGACGCACTAACATCACTTGAGTTATTAGAATTGATTGTCTGAGAAGCTCCACCCAGAAAACCACCTGTACCTGCTAGTGTTAAGTCAAGCGTCGCAGCATTAGCACTAACTGCAAACAAGAAACTAACAACAAAAAGCATCGCTTTTTTCATAATAATACCCTTTAAAGAAAAATTTAAGCAATGCAACCCGGCCATCTTCAATGTCGCCAAAGATCCGTGGCTTTCCGACCCCGCCTCACGACAGGTTTGGCTATAAAACAAGATATTTCTATCTTGCGTTCAGTGTATCTCCCAGAAAATTCTCTCAGGAGTACAGCTAAAATTTAACAGCTTTTCCACTACATTAAAACTGTACTATGGTACTAATGATTAAAAAAATGTGATGCAGCTCAAAACAATCTGATTAACAACTCTGCCAATTATTTTTCCAGCAAATTTTTTAACGAATTAGCTGATAATTATCCATAAAAATCAAGCTGAGCACATTACCCTAATCGACAAACTTTCTCAGTGTTCCTTGGTGCATGAGTGAAATATACAAGCCCATAAAAAATATACAATAATTGCTCGATGGTTATCATAGCAATGTAGTTTTGAATTGCCAGCTTAAAAATGTGACATTAAATAATTACGTGTTACCCAAATCATCAATAAACATTCTCCCCCCTAAAACCACGAAATATCGTAAGCAAAACTATTTTGATGTCTAGTAATAATGACCATGTCTGAATATAAAGCAGATCGTATTTAACGCGCCCTTCCATTTTGTCGAGGGTATCTGTTTCTCCACGAAAACCCTTTATCTGCGCTAAACCTGTTATGCCGGGCTTCACTTTGTGACGAAGCATATAACCATGAATTTTTGAACGATACTCTTCATTGTGTGCAACAGCATGAGGTCGCGGTCCAACAATAGACATCGAGCCGCCAAGAGAATTAAAAAACTGGGGCAACTCATCCAATGAAGTTCTTCTTAAAAAACCACCAAAATGCGTTATACGATTATCATTTCTTCTGGCTTGGGTAACTTTGTCACCATCCTCGGTAACAGTCATCGTTCGGAACTTCCATACCTTAATCTTTTCACCGTCCATTCCATAACGGGTTTGCTTGAAAAAAACCGGGCCTTTTGATGTTGTTTTTATTCCAAGAGCTATAAACAGCATTGGAATCGCAATCAGACAAAGAATTAAAAAACTCAATACAATGTCTTCCAGCCGTTTAATCATGCTATCAATCCCGGCAAATGGCGTTTCATAAATACTGATTGCTGTAATGCCCTGATAATCTACCCATCTGGAGTTGAGTAAATTAAAAGTAAATAAATCCGGCACCAGGTAAACAGAAGCTGTGGTATCAGCCAGTTTTTCAGTTAATAACCGAATACGTGCTTCGGCTGCCAGAGATAAAGTAATGAATACGATATCGATCTTTCCGCTACGGCAATCGGCCACCAAGTCTTCGATACTTCCAATGACAATGGTCTCTTCATCTTCAAGACGGCGATCAGGCGCGGGCTTTCGATCATCGTAGAAGCCAGAAAAACGATATCCGGTCCAATCCATATCATCAAAAGACTTTTCCAGTCGATAGCCCAAATTCGTTGCGCCAACAATGGCGACACGACGGGTATTCAATCCTTTTGAACGCATTATGCCTAACATCATCCGCACAATGGCATGCCAGGAAATCAGTTCGATGGGGGTAACAATAAACCAGATAATAAGGAAAGGGGTGGCATAGGTTTGTTCGTTAATGACAATCCGTTCAATTGCCACCAATATTGCGATACTGGTTCCCCAGGAAAATAACACAGCGGTTACTTCATCACGAACATACGTTCCACGCCATGAGCGATAGGCATCCTGTGACTCTGCAAAAAAGTGAAACAGTATGATCGAAAACAATAATGACCAGACATGTTTTGGCTGCCAGTCGATGGCAAACAAATCCATCAAGGCCACAAATGTCACCAAAATAATAGCGCTATCAATCAAACGTGAGATCGCATTAATTTTTGAATCGAAATGTCTGATCTTGCTTTGCGCCATAATAGGTCTTAGTTAACCTCTTTGATTATTAACACTATTTTCGGTTATAGCTGTCTTGCAGGCGGATAATGTCATCTTCCTCCAGATAACTGCCTGACTGTACCTCAACAATTTCCAAAGGCACCCTCCCCGGATTCTTTAGACGATGCACACTGCCCAAAGGAATAAATGTTGATTCATTTTCTCCCAGCAAGATAACTTCATCATCACGGGTTACTTCGGCTGTACCGCTAACCACTACCCAATGCTCGGCACGATGATAGTGCATCTGAAGAGACAAAGATGCGCCGGGATTCACAGTAATACGTTTCACCTGGAAACGTTTTCCGTAATCTACCGAATCATAACTGCCCCATGGGCGATAACATTTCCGATGGGTATGTACTTCTTTTCGGTTTTGATTACTCAGTGTTTCAACAATATTCTTTACATTTTGTGCCTGATCTTTATGAGCCACCATAACCGCATCGTGAGTTTCAACTACCACTACATCATCCAATCCCAACACAGTAACCAAACGATTTTCACTATGAATGTAGGAATTGGTTACCGAATCGATAATCACATCTCCAACCAGTACATTGTTGTTTTCATCCTGCGGAAACGCTTCCCATAATGACGACCACGATCCTACATCGCTCCACCCTGCATCTAATGGAACAACCATGGCTTTGGTTGTTTTCTCCATTACCGCATAGTCAATGGAATCACTTGGACATTGTTCAAAAGCGTCACTGTCTGCACGAATAAAATCTAAATCTGTAATCGATTGCTCAATCGCTTTTTTACAGGCAGTGACCATTGCAGGATAGAACTGTTGTAATTCGTCAATAAACGTAGATGCCCTGAACAGGAACATGCCGCTGTTCCAGAAAAAATTTCCTGCTGCCAGATAGGTTTCGGCGGTTTTTTGGTCAGGCTTTTCAATGAAGCGCTTTACTTCACTTGGCTGATCTTTTTTCACTGCTTCGATGTAACCATACCCGGTGTGAGCTGATTGGGGCTGGATGCCAAAGGTAACCAGTTTACCTTGTTCAGCGAGCTTTTTAGCCTGTTCAATGGCTTGATGAAAAGCCGCTACATTTTGTATCAGATGATCGGCGGCTAAAACTAACAGTAATGGATCGTCTCCATTTTCAAGTGCTTTAAGTGCTGCCAAAGCAATGGCTGGAGCAGTATTTCTGGCACAAGGCTCCAGGATGATCTCTTTAGCGGACAACCCAATTGTCTGTAATTGTTCTGCCACCATAAAACGATGTTCGGTATTACAAACAATCAGCGGATCTTCAATACCATCCAGGCCACCCAATCTACTAAGTGTATTCTGAAATAACGATGCTTCACCAAACAATGAAAGGAACTGTTTGGGCTTGTTTTTTCTTGATAAAGGCCAAAGTCGTGTTCCGGTCCCCCCCGAAATTATCACTGGAATCATGACAAGCAATCCTTAATTAAAATGTTTCATTTTGATGCCAATGCCATGCCGTGGCAATAATTGACTCGATATCGGTGTAAGCCGGTCTCCAGCCTAAAACGTCTCCAGCCTGCTTGGCATCAGCAACTAGTACTGGCGGATCACCAGCTCTGGGCGCTTCTATTTTATAAGCAATGGTTCGTCCAGCGACTTTACTGGCAGCTTCAATAACTTCAAAAACACTAAAACCATTACCGTTACCCAGATTGAAAGCGAATGCGCCAGCATGTTTTTGCAAAAATTCGCCGGCAAGTATATGAGCAGAAGCCAGGTCGTTCACATGAATATAATCACGAATACAGGTTCCGTCGGGTGTTGGATAATTATTGCCAAACACTTTCAATTCTGACGTTTTGCCAGCAATAGCAGATTTAAGAATATTAGGAATTAAATGTGTTTCAGGTTCATGACGTTCGCCTATCTCACCATCAGGATCCGCACCACAGGCATTAAAGTAACGTAACGCAACGGACTTTATACCATAAGCGTCATAATAGTCACCTAAGACGTCTTCAACCATTTTTTTGGATTGGCCATACGGATTGATTGGCAAACGTGAATGCGTTTCGTCTATTAACTCTTTCACAGGCATGCCAAAAACAGCCGCTGTTGATGAAAAAACCAGTTTGTCATGACCGGTTGCCACCATGGCATCTAATAGGTGTAAGGTGCCTACTACATTGTTCCGGTAGTAAATAGCTGGGTTTTGCATTGATTCGCCCACCAGCGATTTCGCACAAAAATGCATTATCAGATCGAATGGACCTTCATCTTGCAAAATCCTGATTAAGGCACCAGGTTCCAGTATATCGGCCCCAATAAAATGACTCCATCGAACCGCTTCACGATGACCTGTGCTTAAGTTATCTACCACCACACTTTGATGATTTTGTAACGCCAACGTTTTGCAAATATGCGAACCAATATAGCCAGCACCACCGAGTACTAAAACTTTCATTTAGCGTATTCCCTGTTTCGCACAACATCATTGAAATTTACCTGCGTAAATATAATGGGCCTCTTTAAGCTGAATTGCTGATGAACGAAACTAAATAGTCATATTGTACGAATAATATATCAGTGTACAGATGACTGGATTAAATGTTTAAACATGCATTTCTTGAACTTCACAGGCAATTACTTTAGCTTAACGTCATCACTTTTTTCCACAACAGTTTGATAAGGATCTCGTCAATGGCTGTAAAAAGTCCTATAAGAAAATGTTTATTTCCTGCTGCAGGTTATGGCACAAGATTTCTACCTGCAACTAAGGCAATGCCAAAAGAAATGCTGCCGATTGTCAGTAAGCCTTTGATTCAATACGGTGTTGAAGAAGCCATGGAGGCTGGCATCAGCCAAATTGGGTTTATCACCGGACGTGGTAAACGTGCAATTGCTGACCATTTCGACACCAGCTTTGAACTCGAACACCAAATCAAAGGCACTTCCAAAGAAAAATTTTTGGATGATATTCGTTATCTGATGGATAACTGCGAATTTGTCTTTATGCGCCAACGTGAAATGCTTGGTCTTGGCCATGCCATCCTGACCGGGGAGCCGATGATTGGCAACGAACCTTTTGCTGTCATCCTGGCTGATGATTTATGCGCCAAACCAGATGAAAATGGCAAACGTGCACTCAGTCAATTAGTTGCTTTATATGAACGTTATCAGTGCAGCATTGTGGCCATCGAAGAGGTGCCTGCTGATGAAACTCATAGTTACGGCGTTATTTCCGGTGATGAGATCGCACCCGGAATTTATCAAATCAAAGATATGGTCGAAAAACCAAAACCAGAAGAAGCACCAAGCAACCTGGCGATTATTGGTCGCTATGTTCTGACTCCTGAAATTTTTGACTATTTACGTAAAACGCAGCCAGGCACCAACGGTGAGGTTCAAATTACTGATGCGTTACGCCTGATGGCACAGGATCGGCTGGTTTTAGCCGTTAAGTTCAAAGGTCGTCGGTTTGACTGTGGTAGTGTCGAAGGCTTTGTGGAAGCAACAAATTATTATTATGAGCATGAGCATCTGAATAAATCAGCGTAATGCGAATAAATCTCCATCATCACTACTGATATAAAGCGTGCCATTATCGACAAACGGTGATGCAAATATGGCCCAACCTGAATCAAAACGCCATGTTTGCTCACCGTTATTTATATCAATGGCATACAGATAACCATCCATTGAACCGATGTAAACCTGATCTCCTGCTATGGCCGGGGATGAAAACACGACGGATTGAGCATCGAATTGCCAGAATGGTTCGCCGCTTTCCTTATTTAAGGAAAACACTCTGCCATCGATGGCTGCAAAGATAATCTGCTGATTTTTCAAAGCAGCTGAAGCAAACAGTCTCGAACCTGATTCAAACGTCCATACTGGTTTGCCAGACTCGAGGTCCACAGCAAATAACACTCCGGCGTCATTGCCGATATAAAGCATATTATCTTCTTCAGAAATCACCGGAGACGCATCTATCGCTGCTCCAGTCTCCAATGTCCATAACAGCTCACCATCTGTAGTTACCGCATACAAAGCGCCATCATCACTGCCAAAATACAACTGATCATCTTTGATTGCTGCCGACGAATCCACTTGACCATCAGTTTTAATTCGCCATTTGAGTTCGCCACTATGTCGGTCAATTGCATAAAAATAGTGGTCAAGACTGCCAATGAAGACGCTGCCCTTGGCAATTAATGGTGAGGCAAACACTTTATCTTGCGTTTCAAATGACCATAAAAAGCTGCCGGTGAATTTATTCAAGGCATAAATATGCTTGTCATCACTCCCAAAAATCACCTGCTCTTCAGCAACGGCTGGCGTAGAAAAAATTCCACCTTGTGTGACAAACTGCCACTGCTCCTGACCCGTCTTGTTATTTAAAGCCAGCATCAAGCCGTCGAAGCGCCCCGAAAAAACCAGGTTGCCACTAGTGACCGGGGATGATGCAGCACCAACCTCTGCATGATATTGCCAGAGAATTTCAGGTTTTTGCTTTGGGCCCTGGGACAGGAAATCACCACTACGTTGTGAATCAGCCCTGAACATAGCTGAAGACTCGTTGTCCGCTTGCTCCGAACATCCACTGCTTATAGCAACTAGTATGAAAAGACCAAAAGCAGCGAGAAGGAGCTTGATAAAAGGATATTGGGTCATGATTAACTGTTCTTTTAATTTTTAAAAGGTCATGCATCAACTTCAATGGTTAAAACAACACGCTCGAGTGCACATTCAGATCACTTTTTTTTATTCATTAAAGTGCTGTTTATTGCAGTATTTATTCTGCGATAAGACATTTAATCATACCTTAGGGCTTGTTGAAATTACTTCTGTAGATGACTAAATCGCATGCCCCCCTGTTGGACGTCATGAACCTGAACAAGTGATACCGATGAAAGAGCAACAGGCCATTAATTAATCATTCAGATAAGTAACCCGATCCGTTTGGATAGCCAGTCTGGTCATTCACCTGCAGGATACGTTGCTTAATATCCTCTTTAGTTGCAGTGAAAACATAAGGTGCCAGATCACGAAGTCGCCCCTGGATGTAGGGTGAAACATTTTCATCCTGCAAAAATAATTCTGTTCGGACTTCACATATCCGCATGATGCCATCCCGAAATCCGATAACCTTTTCAGCAGGACGCCGATCTTCTCCCAATGTCCATCCCCTGCTCTGCCATTCCTGATAACAATCTGTAATTAAACTTTGTTTGCTTTGCATATCGGCTGCACTAAGCGAAGTTGAAAACAGTAAAAACCAGGTTGCGATCAGTTTTTTCATTTATGTCAGCCTTTCTATTTCATATCAACAACTAAGTCTGACTGATAAAAAATAGGGAAAAATTCCTGCCACACTATTTTGTTTGCGCTGCTGAGGTGCAAAGCTGCTTTTTTGTGGTGCGAAAAAACCCATCCCGACTTATGGATAAAACACTAAGAGTTTGTTTTTAAATGGTTTAATTTTTTGGCATCGTTAATGCAATAGCATAATTGTAGTTTTTTTCAGTGCATGTTCGTTCTCTCTCGCTGCGTGCTGAGCTTTGGGTAAACCTTCGGGTTTACCCTTTTTTTTGCGTTTATGTCATCGGTCATCCTGCATAAAAAATCCAGAGTATTCATTATTTGAAAATATTCCGAACAATACATCACCCGTAAAAAAATCCCCCTATCGAAACAGTTCATCTGTTTTAAGACCCGTTAATCTTTTACAGCCGCTCTATGGTGATAAAAGATAAACCTAGGGCCTAATGTTGATGACATTTTCACACTATCGGTATGAAACTTGCGTCAGGCTGTTTAAATATCGATTGGAACAGGCAATGGTGATGGTCAATCCTTCTACAAACATTCAGAATTTCCTGAGCACGCATCAGCTCTCAGCCAAGTATGCAAAACAAATTGATGACTGGTTTATGGACATAGCTGATGACTTGGTTTTGCACCAAAAAAGAGCAAAGCGCCCCATTATCATCGGCATTCATGGTGCGCAAGGCTCTGGTAAAAGTACATTAGCGGAATGTTTAGTCCATTTACTGACAACACAACATCATCAATCTGCTATTGCCTTATCTTTAGATGATTTTTACCTCACCCATCATCAACGAATTGACTTAGCCAAGACGGTTCATCCTTTACTGGCCACTCGCGGAGTGCCAGGAACGCATGATATTGAACTGGCATTGTCGACAATAGATAAATTGCTCTCTGAAAGAAAAAATGTCGCCATTCCGCGTTTTGATAAAGCACATGACGATCGTTTTCCTGTGGAACAATGGCCGGTGTTGGAACGCGCACCAAAGTTTATTGTATTGGAAGGCTGGTGCATGGGCGCCTGTCCACAGCCCGAAGATGTATTAACGGAACCAGTGAACCTTCTGGAGCAAAGTGAAGATCCCGATGCCTACTGGCGACGCTTTGTGAATCAAAAACTTGAACAGGAATACCCCGCGCTTTTCCATCGTGTTGATAGTTGGATTATGCTCAAAGCACCTAGTTTTGACTGCGTTTATAACTGGCGACTGGAACAGGAAGAAAAACTGCAACAAAAAGTTAGTACAGTAAATAACAAAATTATGAATGCTGATGATATTGCACGTTTTGTTCAGTATTACCAGCGTGTTACCCAGCATTGTTTGGAATCACTACCGGAGCAAATGGATTATGTATTCGAACTCAACATGGAGAGGGATATCGTGTCATTGAAACGTCCCAAACAAGCCGAGCAAACAGCAACATGCCCCAAAACCGCATTGCTGGTGTTTACCGATCTGGATGGCAGTCTGCTGGATCATCATAATTACCGTCATGATGAAGCTGATCCAATGCTGGCAAAACTCAAACAGCTGCAAATACCGCTTATTCCTGTCAGCAGTAAAACCCAGTCAGAGATAGAACAGATAAGTGAATCACTGGAGAACCTCCATCCTTTTATCTGTGAAAATGGTGCGGCGGTGTTTATCCCGGTGAATTATTTTCCCAGCCAACCTTCAGATACCAAAACCGCTGGTAAATACTGGATAAAGGAATTTGTTCAGCCACGCTCTCATTGGCAATCCATTATTAATTCCGTTAAACCTTTATTCAGTGATGATTTCACGACTTTCGCCCAGGCGGGTATTGATGGCATTATCGCCATGACTGGTCTGGATGTGCATGCTGCGGCCCGCGCGGCAAGAAGACAATATGGTGAAGCTCTGGCGTGGCATGGCAATCCCGGCAAACAGAAACTATTTATTGAAGAAATCCGCAAGCGCGGAGCCCAGGTGTTGATAGGCGGTCGTTTTTTACATGTTTCAGGACAGTGTGATAAAGGACGCGCCATACAGTGGCTAAAACAGGTTTATGAACATTTTTGCCCGGATAAACGTTTTACCAGTCTGGCGATCGGTGATAGCCAGAATGATGTCGCCATGCTGGAAACCGCTGACATGGCTTTATTGATTCCTTCACCGGTCAATTCATTACCTTCCTTAAAACGCCATCACAATGTTATGCAAGCTTCACATTGCGGCCCGCGTGGCTGGGCAGAAGGTGTACAGCAAGTCTTGCAACAGCTGCAAATAAGCACGGCATTAGTGCATTAAAACCACAAGAGGCTAACATGGCAGACTTTCATCAAAATGGCATTATCACAACACTGCATAACCTGACTCATCGCCATCTGGCTGATTTAGAGCAGGATCTGTTGCAGTTCAGTCAACAACGACCAATGGGATTATTGCTACCTTCGTTATTTTCAGAGCTGCAAGGTGATGCGCTTCCCGCTATTGTCCAACAATTGCGGACAGTTCCGTATTTATCAGAAATTGTAATCGGCCTGGATCGAGCCAATGCTGATGAGTTTAAACATGCACTGGGTTTTTTTAACGCATTGCCACAGCATCATCGGGTTATGTGGCACGACGGACCTCGATTAAGTGCTATTGATGCTGAGTTACAAGCGTTGAACCTAGCCCCTCAACAAGCAGGTAAAGGGCGTAATGTCTGGTATTGCATGGGCTATATTCTGGCATCGGGTAAAGCTGAGTCGATTGCTTTACATGATTGCGACATTGTCACTTACAACACTGAGCTACTGGCTCGATTGATTTATCCAGTCGCTAATCCCATGTTTAATTATGAATTCTGCAAAGGCTATTACGCCCGGGTTTCCGGAGGAAAACTGAACGGCCGGGTGAACCGTTTATTGATTACTCCCCTGTTAAGAGCATTGAAATCGGTCATGGGACCGAGTGATTATCTCGACTATATGGACAGCTTTCGCTATTCATTGGCCGGCGAATTTTCGTTCCGCCGTGATGTATTGAGTGATATCCGCATACCGAGTGATTGGGGGCTGGAAATCGGTGTGCTGTCTGAAATGCATCGCAACTATGCCAATAATCGATTGTGTCAGGTGGATATTGCCGATATTTATGACCACAAACATCAGGACCTCTCTCCTGAGGATCAACAAGGTGGTTTATCAAAAATGTCGATAGATATTGCTAAAGCATTATTTCGTAAACTTGCCACCAAAGGCACCGTCTTCAGCCCCGAACATTTTCGCAGTATCAAAGCCACCTACTACCGAATTGCATTGGATTTTGTGGAAACCTATCGAAACGATGCGGTGATGAATGGCCTGAAATTTGATATTCATCAGGAAGAAGCCTCAGTGGAGATGTTTGCCCGAAATATTATGGACGCTGGACAGATTTTTCTGGAAAACCCGATGGAAACGCCTTTCATCCCAAGCTGGAATCGGGTGCAAAGTGCTTTGCCAGATATTTTTGAACGCATCTATCAGGCAGTAGAAGACGACTATCAGGAATTTTCTGCGTAAGGGATGACAATGACATCAACATCTGAACGGCCAGCCGTATTACAAAATGTGCTTTATCATCTTACGACGATTTATGGTGAATCCAATGATTCCTCTTCACTGACTTCTCTGGCGAATGAATTGTTAGAGATTATGCGGGTAAGCCCTGAGGCGCAGTCTCCTCAGCCACACCAGAATAAATGGCAGGCAAATGATATTGCCATGATCACATACGGTAATAGCGTGTTAAAAAGTGGTGAGCCGCCATTACAGACTCTTAAACATTTTTTAGACGATTATTTTGCGGATTGCATCAATACGGTCCATATCCTGCCCTTTTTCCCCTACTGCAGTGATGATGGTTTTGCTGTTAAAGACTTTCTTCAGGTTAACCCGGAGTTAGGTGACTGGCCCGATATCAACGCCATCGCAAAAGACTATCGACTGATGGCCGATCTGGTGATTAATCATGGGTCGAGCAGCAGCCAATGGTTTCAGAACTTTATAGCCGGTCAGGGTGAAGGTCACGACTATTTTTATACCTGTGAATCGGATACGCCAATTTCTCTGGTAGTACGTCCTCGAATCACCCCACTGTTACGTGAAACCGAAACGGCTAATGGTATTCAACATGTCTGGTGTACCTTCAGCCATGAACAGGTCGATTTTGATTTTCGTAATACTGAAGTACTGAAAACCTTTGTAAAGATTATTCGTTTTTACCTGGATCAGGGAATACGACTGTTTCGCCTCGATGCTGTGGCGTTTTTATGGAAGCAGGCAGGGACTAATTGCCTTAACCTGCCACAGACGCATGAATTGGTAAGGTTGATGCGTCTGCTGATTGAGCAGGCACAGAGCGATGCCGTCATTATTACTGAAACCAATATTCCCAATCGGGAAAACCTCAGTTATTTCGGCAACGCCAATGAAGCTCACTGGATTTATAATTTTTCATTGCCCCCGCTTTTACTCAATACCTTAATAAGCGGTAGCTGTAGTTATTTACGCCAATGGCTGATGAGTATGCCGCCCGCTCAGAATGGCACGGCTTATTTTAATTTTATTGCCTCACATGACGGTATTGGCTTGCGACCTGCTGAAGGATTATTGACCGATAGTGAGATTGCTGCGCTGATTTCGACCATGCAGGGATTTGGGGGTGAAATTTCCTGGCGCGCGGCTGAAAACAGCATCAAAAAACCGTATGAGATCAATATCTCACTATTTGACGCCTTGCAGGGAACAGTAAAAGGACCCGATCAGTGGCAACAAACACGGTTCATTTGTGCTCATGCGATTATGTTGGCGCTGGAAGGGGTTCCTGGCATTTATATCCACAGTTTATTAGCCACAGGCAACGATTACAGTCGGCTTAAGCTACAGCAGCATAATCGTGCTATTAACCGTCATCAATGGGAAGACTCGGCCATTCGGGCGGCGCTTAATCATTCGGCCAATAACCATTCTCAGATGTATCACAAACTCACCGACCTGATTAAGCTTCGCACCCAACACTTAGCATTCCATCCCAACGCAACGCAATATACCTTGCAACTTGGCGACGCATTATTTGGCTTCTGGCGACAAAGTATTGACCGTCGACAAAGTATTTTCTGTATATTTAATGTCACCGATCAGCCCCAAACACTTCGTATAGCCGATCTCAACCTGGTTGCTACTGACGAATGGTATGATCTTGTCAGTGGAAGTGCTATCGACTCCTGGCAAAGTGAAATTCCGTTATCCCCCTATCAATTTGTGTGGTTGAGTAATCGCTAATTTCCACCACCAAAATCTACGAGGATCAATCTTCATGACAGAAAAAGTTTCTATCCGTAAATGCCTGTTTCCCGTTGCAGGATATGGCACACGTTTTTTACCGGCCACCAAGGCGATGCCTAAAGAAATGTTGCCAATTGTTGATAAACCACTGATTCAATACGGTGTTGAAGAAGCCATGGAAGCCGGACTTCACAGTATGGGATTTATTACTGGCCGCGGTAAAAGAGCCATTGCAGATCATTTTGACACCAGTTTTGAATTGGAACAGCAGATTCAGGGAACCAGCAAAGAATCTCATCTGAAAGATATACGTAACGTAATGGATTCCTGCGATTTTATATTCATGCGTCAGCGCGCCATGTTGGGATTAGGCCATGCCATACTTACGGGTGAACCGATAATAGGAAATGAAGCCTTTGCGGTTTTGCTGGCTGATGATTTATGTGCGACCCCCGAATCCGGTGGCAAGCGTGCATTAGGTCAGCTAGTTGAACTTTATCAAAAACATCAATGCAGTATCGTAGCAATAGAAGAAGTTCCTGCTGATGCAACCGGTAGCTATGGTGTAATATCCGGTGATGAAATTGAGCCCGATATTTATCGCATCACCGATATGGTTGAAAAACCTAAACCCGAAGATGCACCCAGTAATCTGGCCATTATCGGCCGTTATGTGTTGACGCCTGATATCTTTGATTATTTACGTAAAACGCCGCCAGGTGCCAATGGCGAAGTGCAAATCACCGATGCTATCCGCGCAATGGCTCAGGAAAAACCGGTACTGGCCGTCAAATTTAAAGGACATCGCTTTGATTGCGGCAGTATCAAGGGCTATGTCGAGGCGACCAACTATTATTTTCATAAACAATATGGTTAATTTCCGATTTTGAAACCATTAAGCCTGTTGAGCTTTCAGGGATAAGTTCGCAACTGACCGACCACCACGCCCTGAATACTGAGCCGTTTAGCATCAATCGTCACCGGTTCAAACGCCTCATTTGCCGGCATTAAGGTAATGGTGCCATCTTTATTTACCAGCATGGTTTTAAGGGTGGCATCATAACCATCAACCAGTGCCACAATCATGTCACCATGTCTGGCCTGTCTTGTCGATTCAATCACCACATAATCACCAGACATGATGCCTTTGCCTATCATCGACTCACCACTGATTTTGAGGACATATCGACCTTTACCTTTGAACATGATGCCCAAGTCAATTTCTGACTCATCTGACACCGCCTCAATCAATCGGCCTGCAGCGATTTTTCCCATCATCGGCATGATAAGTGACTGTTCTGATACTTCAGGGTCATTCAGCTGTAACCCGCGGGTTCTGCCGGTCAGGCGTTCCAGATAACCTTCATCAATCAGCGCTTGAATGTAACGATGGGTCGTTCCATGGGAGGAAATCCCCAATCCTTCCGCGATTTCGGTCACCAGTGGTGCTTCTGCATTTTTTTCAATGTATTGGCGAATAAAGTTGAGCGTATCTTGTTGTCTTTTGGTTAGCATGACTTCCCACCCACATTGAGAATATAAAGAGAAGAGAAAATATAGAGAATTTCAGTTCCAGTTACAAGAAAATATTTTTTGCTGAAATAACACTTTCGGCCATATCATTGAAAACATAGAACAACCGTTCTTTTTGACTGGCATAATCAATTTGCAGATGGTATCTTTAGCGGTCAAAATGATTGGCGTACGAGGCAAATATGTTTAAAAAGATTGATGAATTTTTGATGCAGAAATTCCCACATATCATTCTGCTGTTCACATTATTCTGGTTGGGTTTAGTCGCAATCGGATGGTATTTTTCTTAAATCCAGGATTAGCCTCAAATCACCTGCCAACAAAGGTAAAACCTCAAATTGTTATGATTTGATCCAGATCAATGCCTTCTGCTTGATACCGCTTGATAATTGATAACGGATAGACGGAATATCTAACCGTTATTAAGGGGGTTTATCATGCACAAACTTGAAGAATGGCTAATGGAACATTTCATCGAATTTATCATAGTTATGTCGCTGGCCTGCATTGGGCTTGTAGCTTTTGGTTTATTGATGTCCTGATTTTCAGGCCTGAAATGACAATTTAAGATTTAGGGCCTGTTCAGCGTTCAGCCGTAGTGGCTATGAGTGATAAACAGGCCCTAGGTATGACTATTAATTCGAAAACAATCCACATAATGCAGCAAGAAGTTCGACAACGTTTTCCTGATCAATGGACACTTCAGCACCTCCGCTTTTGAGTCATTGTTGAATTTGGTGTATGCCATTCAAATCATGCATTTAAATTGTTAAAAATGATGATTTCAGCTGCCATATTATGTCCAAATTCACCTTTAAAAATGCCGCTAAATTAACTTTCGTCCATCCCTACTACACAGTCAAATACTTCATGTTAAACCGGTGCAATATCATAGTTAATAAGCCCTCACAATTTACGATACAAAGAGTTATCTTCATTTTCTAAGATTAGCATTCAAGCTTATCCTCTACCGCCTTAAACTTTTAGTTGATCAATACAGCCATTTCAGCACATCATTACCCTATGAGTGATGTAGCCGAAAATAATAATCAACTAATCAGAAACGTTTTTTTTGTATCAGATCGTACCGGTTTGACCGCGGAATCTTATGGAAAATGTTTATTAGCCCAGTTTCCCGACATTGAGTTCGAAACGATTACACTGGCGTTTGTCGATACCAAAGAAAAAGCAGAAGATGCCCGCGAGCAAATTAATGCGCTGTGTGCAGAATCTGATTTATCTCCGCTGGTTTTCAGCACCCTAGTGAATAACGAAGCTCAACAAATAATCGAAGACTGTGATGGCTTGGTGATTAGTTTATTTCACCAGTTCATTGGTTCGATGGAAAAATTTCTTAATATTGAATCCTCACAGAAACTCGGTGTATCGCGGATTTCAATTAGTGATACAACCTATCAAAAACGTCTGGATGCGATTGATTATGCACTGACGCATGATGATGGCATACGGCCTGATCAGTATGAAGAGTCTGACATCATTTTAGTGGGTGTTTCACGATGTGGTAAAACACCAACCAGTTTGTATTTAGCAATGAACTTCTCCCTCAAAGTGGCTAACTATCCGTTAACCGTTGAAGATTTGGAAGCAGCCGAACTGCCCGATTATCTGAAAATTCATCAACATAAACTTGCTGGTTTAACCATTAAACCCGTGCCGCTGAGTCGTATTCGTCGGCAACGTCGCCCTGACAGTAATTATTCTTCTTTGGAAATCTGTCAGGCAGAATTAGACAAAGCGATGATTATGTTCGAGAAAGTTAATATTCCGGTATTTGATACTACAAATACTTCTATTGAGGAAATATCCAGCCGTGTTGTTCGCTCCATGGGGCTCGCGCGTGAGCGAATCCGCGAATCAACCATTACATTTAATAAAACTAAAAATTTAAGGTAGTAGTCATGACCGAATATGTAATTCCACTTGATAAGTTGTGCATGAATGATGTCGGCAGAGTAGGCGGAAAAAATGCTTCTTTAGGTGAAATGTTGCAGAATTTAGCGCCTCTGGGCGTAGCCGTTCCTAGCGGCTTTGCGACCACGGCAGATGCTTATAGAGAGTTTTTAAAGCATGACGGACTACAAGACCAGATAAATGATTTATTACGTGAACTGAATGTCGACGATGTTGTTGCGCTGCAGAAAGCGGGTAAAACTATCCGTGAATGGATCATGAACATTCCTTATCCGGAAAAAATGGAAGCGGCAATTGATGAGTCTTATCAAAAATTAGTGGAAGAATACGGTACTTCGACCAGTTGGGCTGTTCGTTCATCTGCAACCGCCGAGGATTTACCAGACGCATCGTTTGCCGGACAACAGGAAACTTTTCTGAATGTTTCCGGTTTGGATAATATCAAGTTTGCGATCAGAGAAGTGTTTGCTTCACTGTTTAATGATCGGGCGATTGCGTATCGCGATCATCAGGGTTTTGAGCACAGCGAAGTTGCTTTGTCTGCCGGTATCCAGAAGATGGTACGTTCTGACATTGCTTCTGCCGGCGTGGCTTTTACATTGGATACTGAAAGTGGTTTTCGTGATGTGGTCTTTATCACCGGCAGTTACGGTCTTGGTGAAATGGTCGTGCAAGGGGCAGTAAACCCTGATGAGTTTTATGTACATAAAACAACTTTAAACGCCGATCGTCCTGCAGTATTACGCAGAACATTAGGCCAGAAAGCCCTGAAAATGATTTACTCCGGCGATGAAAAAGCACCAGTCAAAACCGTTGATGTAGACACCGAAGAACGCTTACTATTTTGTCTGAGTGATGAAGAAATTGAGTCATTGGCGCGCATGGCGATGATTATTGAAAAGCATTACCAGAGACCCATGGATATTGAATGGGCTAAAGATGGTAATGATGGCCGGATATACATTGTTCAGGCACGTCCGGAAACAGTAGAAAGTCGCAGCAAAAATGTTACTGAACAGTTCATTTTGAAAGAAAAAGGTGATTTATTAGCCAAAGGTCGCGCCATTGGTAGAAAAATTGGTAGTGGTCGGGTCCGGATTCTGACTAGCCTGGATCAAATGGATCAATTTGAAGCTGGCGATGTTTTATTAACTGATATGACGGATCCTGATTGGGAGCCGATCATGAAAAAAGCGGCCGCAATTATTACCAACCGTGGCGGACGTACTTGTCATGCGGCCATTATTGCACGTGAATTAGGTATTCCGGCTGTTGTCGGTTGTGGCGATGCCACTGAAAAAGTGGCTGAAGGTATTTCGGCAACCGTTTCCTGTGCAGAAGGCGATGAAGGTTACATTTATCAGGGTCTACTGGATTTTGAACATCGCGTTCAATCATTAGATGAAATGCCTGATCTACCCGTCAAAATCATGATGAATGTGGGCAACCCTGATCGTGCCTTCAGCTTTTCACAGCTGCCTAATGACGGAGTTGGATTGGCCAGACTGGAATTCATTATCAATAATACCATCGGTATTCATCCAAAAGCTTTAATGGCTGCAGATGAAATGGATGCGGACGTGCAACAGGTTATCCGAGAAAAAACCACTGCATACGGTGATCCGGTTGAATTTTATATCAGCCGTATTACTGAAGGAGTTTCAACAATTGCCGCAGCGTTTCATCCATCCAAAGTGATCGTGCGTATGTCCGATTTCAAATCGAATGAATATGGCAATTTAGTAGGTGGTGCGCAATTTGAACCGCACGAAGAAAACCCGATGATTGGTTTTCGGGGTGCGGCACGTTACAGTTCTCCAGAATTTGAAGCTTGCTTTGAATTGGAATGTGAAGCAATCAAACGTGTCCGCGATGTCATGGGGTTAACCAACGTCGAAATCATGATTCCTTTTGTCCGTACGCTGAGTGAAGCTGAAGCCGTCATCAAAATTCTGAAAAAGAATGGTCTGGAACGTGGTAAGAATGGCCTTCGTGTGATTATGATGTGTGAATTACCGTCAAATGCTGTACTGGCAGATCAGTTTTTGGAATTCTTCGATGGATTTTCAATCGGTTCTAATGATATGACTCAGCTGACACTAGGATTAGACCGGGATTCTGCGCAAATCGCCGCAGCATTTGATGAACGCGATCCAGCGGTATTGGCCATGCTGGAAATGGCGATTAATGCCTGTCACAAAGCTGATAAGTATGTCGGTATTTGTGGTCAAGGTCCTTCCGATCATCCTGATTTGGCAGAATGGCTGCTTCAGCGTGAAATCAGCAGCATTTCTTTAAATCCAGATACTGTTGTCAGTACTTGGCAGGCATTAGCTAAACAGTAAAAATTGCCAGGGTCTGTTTATCTTTCAGAGCCTCCTCTGCTGGAGGCTATTTTTTTGTCCAACAAGACGGAAATGATGCGATGTAGTTGTTCTACATAAATCGTTTACAACGCAGTTGGGCGGAAAAATAGTCCCAGCCCTTCGGGTTGTGGCTATGAAAGATAAACAGACCCTATATTCATGCTAAACAAAATGAGCCCTGATGGGCTCATTTTGTTTATGCTGTTCATTATTAGATTTTTTTGACCCTATATTTACAAAAAAATCAGTCAAGCTGTAAATCCACTGAGGCATGACCGTGAACCACACCATTGATAAGTACTTCAATGATATGGCTTCCACTGTAATACTGTCGCGTAGTCAGTTTTAAAAATCCATGTGACTTCTTCAAACGAATACTCTCCCCTGCAGGTAATTCGACATTTTTCCATTTGTAGACTTTCGCTGTGGTCGTACCGTTAGCTTTGACATGCCATACACGATAATCCACTACTAACGCTTGAGTTTGATCAGCTAGAGAATGTACTTCAGCCTGCAAGCCAACCGGCTCCCCTAATTTCAACTGCTGCTTAGTGAGAACCAAATCAACTGAGACTTGTGGATTCCGTGTATAACCCAATAATGGAAACACAGCCGGCTCACCCGCTTTAATCAGGCTGCGAAGACCATGACGAATAATCCAGCGACGTTGAGCGGTCGCATTGTCTAACCAATCACCACAAAGCTCGATTACCTGCTGAGGATGATCTTTACTGATATCGTTCAAATTGTTGGCTACTGACTTTTGAACATAGTGACTATGGTCATCTTTAAGATGATTAAGTAGCGTCAAAATCGGCTGAGGATTTTGTTGCAATACTTTTAAATATCCTCCCCATGGCAATCGAGGTCGCATTCCCTCTGAAGCCAAACGTCTGACATGCTCATCAGGGTCTTCACTCCATTGCAGCAGGTGATGATAAGTTAGCTCAAAATACTGCTCGATATAGGGTCTGATGGCAAATTCAGCCGTAAACAAAGGCGTTAGATGTTTTAATAAATCCAGTGCAATTTCTGGATGCTGTAAACCCTGCTTGCCAGCATAGTCTATTAAAGGCCAGGCCATAAAACTGTGCCAGCCCTTATTTATCTTTTTATCGGGCCAGTCACCAGCAAGCTGTTTGAGCCATATAGCTGTGTCTGCATAATCCTCTAACCATAAATCGGCTAAGACGCTACTGAGGTGATTGACGCGGCTTTTAAGTGGCATGCTATCCAAGTCATAAGTCGACTTATCTATGAACTCCTGAGCTGGAAATAACGGTTGATGCTGTCTGATTATCCTGGCTAGCGTCTTGATGGATTCGGCATTGATATAATCTTTCAATAAAGGTGCTGCATTTGATTCAGCAGACATATCAGACTTTACCATTTGGATTACTCGCTTATTTCAGGCATAAAAAAAACCGTGGTATAAAACCACGGTTTTTTATTTTACGGTATTACGAGAGATTTAAGCTTGTTGTAACTTTGCTCTTCTGCGCATCGCCATAAAGCCCATCAAACCAGAACCGAATAACCATACTGCTGCAGGTAAAGGCACTTCAGAAGGCATTGAAGTAAATTGACCCAGCAATTTAACTGTTTTGTCTTTACCTTCTTTCAGGAAGATTTCATCAACTAATTTAATACCCTTTTTGCTGTGAATCCCAAAACCAGTCAATTCAAAGAAATAATCTGTACCTGCATGACTTAAAAACTTAGTCGGTACAGAATTCAGGAAAGTCACGCTATCACCTTGAGGATTCAACGTATTATCAAGTGAAAAACCATAGGTAAATGTTTCAGAGAATAATGATGGTGAAGTAAAATCCAAAGTCAAAGTTAAATCTACAGATTCAGCCTGGGTGCCAGAATAAATAACACCGTTATTGAAATTCAGATATCCGGCAATAAATGTCTGGTCGACATCAGCATTAAAATTTGTATCGTAATATGTCAACGAGCTGGGATCTGATGAGCTACATTTGTATTTGCTGCAGCTGGAAGCGCCTTGACCCCATGTAAAGTCATCTGTGCCAACGCCTGTAGTAACCATACCAGATGGACCGGTAGGATTTTCAAAAGTACCTGATGTGCTGCCTTGGAATGTAGCAGCGTTCACTGATACACAAGCGACGAACAATGAAACAAAAAGTAGCATGTTTTTCATAAAATTTCCCTTTCAGAAAAAAAGCAACCCGGCTATCTTTTCATTAAGACCCGTGGTTTTCCGTCTCTTGGTTCACACCAAGGTTGGCACTCAGTTAATTAATTTGTTGCAGCTCACACTTTGAGCAACGGTGCCTATATTAGAGGAAAAAAACCTTTAAACCATTGTACCTTGGTACTATCAGTCGCTTTTTTCAGCAATTCGTCACAATTAAAGTGATTTTTTATGATGCTGACATGCAAATCTGGATTCATTTTTTTAATAAAGCGATAGATTCCACATGACGGGTATGTGGAAACATATCCATAATGCCGGTCTGTACAAGCGTATAACCATATTGATTAACTAACTCACCGGCATCACGCGCCAAGGTTGCCGGATTACAGGAAACATACACAATTGTTTCAGCACCGAGGTCTGCGATTTGTCCCAGCACCTCAAACGCACCACTTCTTGGTGGATCCAGTAATACTTTAGTGAAACCGCCCTGCGCCCATGGATAATCTTTCAGTTGGGTCACCGTAAGATCAGCCATTTCAAATATGGCATTGTCCAAGCCATTGATTCGGGCATTATGCTGGCCATTAGCGACCAGCGATTGATCCCCTTCGACACCAATCACACTAGTGACACGCTTAGCCAATGGCAGGGTAAAGTTTCCTAATCCACAAAATAGATCCAGAACCCGATCCGTTTCCCGCAGCTCCAGTAATTCAATTGCCTTGGCAATCATTTTATGGTTGATTGCGGCATTCACCTGAGTAAAATCGCCCGGTGCAAATTCCAGTCTGAGTCCTTCCTCAGGAGCGTAGTGCAACTGTGGTGCTTCTGGCCATAATGGACTGACAGTATCCGGACCGCCCGGCTGCTGGTATATCCATAGATCCTGTTGCTGACCATAGTTGATCAATTTTTGTTTATCGGTTTCACACAATGGATCCATATTGCGGAAAACCAGTGCTGTATTGGTGTCATCCATGGCCACTTCAATCTGTGCGATACGATTATAGGCTTCCAGGCTGGCAATCATTTGACCAAGCTGTTCCAGACGCAAACCAACCCGAGGATCCAAAACTTCACATTGCGTGAGCTCTGCCAGGTAAGGTGATCCTTTTTCGCGGAAACCGACCAGAACCTTTTCTTTTTTTGTCACATATCGGACACCAAGACGGGCTTTTCGCCGGTAGCCCCATAATGGTCCAGTTAAGGGAGCCAACCACTGCTCAGGAGTAAGCTGACCAAAATGCGAAAGTTGTTCCTTTAGGGTGTCTTGTTTCAGGCTTAATTGGGCTTCTGGAGACATGTGCATCAAACTGCAGCCACCACACACACCAAAATGCTGGCATTTAGCTTCAACGCGATCCACGGAAGCGTTTTCGACAGAAACCACTTTGGCTTCGTCATATTTTTTATGCAGCCGGGTATAGAGAAAAGACACATTCTCCCCAGCCAGTGCACCATCGACAAAAACCGTTTTGCCTTCAATTCTGGCAATGCCACGACCATCATGTGAAAGACTCTCGATATTTGCCTGAACAGCTTCAGTAGGGAGCCGTTTTCTTTGATTACGTCGTGCCATTTGTTCAAACCTGTTTAAATTGGATAGTCATAAAAAAAGTCCGGTTATACCATGGCACAACCGGACTTTCCTGTGATGAGATTATTATTTTTGCTTCCAACTGCCACCTTGTTGGAACCACCAGCCCTTGGCTGCATTACTTATCCAGCGTCTGGCAAAGGTTTCCTGGATATCCGATTCCCATTCAGGATGGCCATTGGCTCGGGCAATTTCAGCATATAAAGCTTTGCGATCCTGATTCTCTTCTGCAATCAATGTATTGACAGTATTACGATCTTTAAGCGGCACGGCTGATGCTTCCCGTAAGGTAATCAAACCATTACTGGTCAAGCCAATTGCTCCGGTTTGATAGAACGGATGTAAGCGTTCATGACGTTGTTTCATTTTTGCCTGTAATGCATTAATAGCCGGCGAATTAATATTGATATTAGCTTCTGCCTGCGCAGGTGATACCAGCCAGTTCAATACTTTTAACGCAACGGGAATATTCTGGTTAACTTCGCTGGAATCCTTCTCCTCCGGCGCACTCGGTTGCGGTTGAGTTTCACGGCCCCATACATCTTCAATAATTCTGTCTGCGGCTTTTTCAGCGGCAGCGGCAGGGAAATAAATATTTATGGTGACGCAGGAAATCAGCATCAAACCGGCTGTACTGCCCATTAACCATTTAAATAAACGCATTAGACTTTCCTTTATTGAATGACTGGTCCGTCGCTTTGACTGACCGCTTTTAATCTGGCAATTAATTCCGGCCAATCCACCTCCCGTGTGTAGCCGACCACATTAATCCATGGGGGCAGACCGCCACCTTTGACAATATAGTAACCCTGCTCGCTTGCTTCGACACCATCCATCTGACAAACAGAATTCATTAACCGACAACTTAGACCAATTTTCTGATAGGAAAAATCTTCAAACAAGCCCATAAACCCTCGCGATAAAATGGCACTCGGCCCACCACCTATCTGCGAAATATTATTCACCGCACGCTGACTGATTCGGCGGCGACCGGGATCCTTCTCCGGTGTCATAAATACCGCATCAAATTGCACTGGCTGCCAGTTGGATAAGCGAAGATTATGAATTCTCCCGTCAATTTTGCCGCTTATATTACCAAAATCAAAGGTACTGGTGAGCGTCTGTAAATCCAGACGATTTATATCAATATTCGCGTAAAGCTGAGGCAGGCTTCCAAACGGCTGTTGTAAACGAAGATCCTTTATTACCGTCGTGCCATCAAACAACTTCAATAACAGCGCCCCGTCCATACTGATTATTTCGTCAGCATAACTGACTTTTGGAATCATGCCGGATAATTTTCCCTGCAGTTCAGGCCAACCGAGCAAACGGCTTAATTGATCCATCGAAACCGGACTTAATAACCCCTGAAACTGCCAGCGCGTTCCCTGTTCTCCTGCCAGACTTAACTGGAAATCATTCAGTGATAATTCACCATCCAGAACCGGCAATGACAAACTGTCAGTAAATTGAATCTGGTTCTGACTGACCTCTGCCTGCAATGTTGCTCCACCCAAAGGCAAGGATAAGACTGAAGCGGATTGCCAACTTAATTCTACCGGCAATACTGTTGTTTGATTGGTCCAGCCGATTTGTCCTTCGAGTTCATCAATACTGAATCGCCCCGCTTCATCCGCCAAACTGACTGAATGAAGATCCATGATGAATTGATACTGCTCAGCATCCCATTGGATATTGGCATCAAGTGGGCCGCTTGCCTGCAAGTGACTCAGCGATGATCCCGGAAAAAACGGCTGTAGCCAATTTTTATACAATATGCCTAAATCACTGCTACTGAGATCCATTTGCAGGTTTTGTACTTGCGTATGTTGCCCCTGCAACTGTCCCGTTGCCTGAACAGACTCTCCGTGTTCAAACTGCAGGTTTTGTATCTGCCAACGTTGCTCTGCGAGTGATAGTTGTCCTTCACTGCTCAGCAGAACCGGCTGTTCAGCCAAATCTAAAAATATCGGTTCAAAATAGGCCTGCCCTTCATTTACTGTCAGGGTTTGTTGCCAGCGCCAGTTTTCCGAGTCGGCTTGCAGATCCAGGGTGAGCATTGCAACTAAGGTTTCTCCAATATATCGGCCGCTGGGATCAGAAAATCCTAATCCACTCAGTTTCCCTGCAACCGAAGCTGATGTCAGTTTTTGCTGCTGGCCAGTCAGTTTGGCATCAATATCGGCGATGACATTAACATTCCATTGTGAAAGCAGATTCAGCTGCTGCTGGTTAATGTAGGGGCTGACAAAATTAATCAGGCTCGCCAGCGCAAGTTGCTGCCCTGTTAGCTCAGCTTGCCAATCGCCTTGTTGATAATTTACCTGAATGGATAATCGGCCTTGCTCAATCCGAATGTCTTTAAGTGAAAGCTGATAATTGTCTTCTTCCGCTCTGGATTGCACTTTAAACGATATGTTTTGACTGCCCCATTGTGCATGGGTAAAGTCCAATCGACCGGCCTGGCAGTCAATTTGTCCGGATAACCAGCGTAAAGTGTCACAACGAAGTCTGACATTTGATAATCGACCAAAAGGTTCAGCTAACTGAACAGTGCTGGCAGTGGCCGTAATAACCAATCCAGTAGTTTTTAACTGAATATCAACTTGCAAATCACTGATATCGACCTGTTCACTTGACCAGTTACCAATCTGGATTGATACCTGTTCTATTGCACGGGCTGAGGTAGTTGCTACGAGTAACAAAACCATTAAGAGTAGGGTCTGTTTATTGTTCATAGCCGCCTCTGTTGCAACTCTGAAAAAGCAACAGACCCTCGTGCATATCCCGTCTTGGCGGACATTACTCTGTTGGAAACACACCCGTGGAAAGATAACGATCACCACGGTCGCAAATGATACAAACGATTACCGCATTGCTGATGGTTGCCGATAAACGTAATGCCGCAGCAACATTGCCGCCTGATGAAACTCCGCAGAAGATTCCCTCTTCGCTGGCGAGTCGACGCATCGTTTCTTCAGCAACGTCCTGCTCCATATCCAGCGTCAAATCTACCCTTTCCGGTTCAAATATTTCCGGCAGGTAGGCAGCTGGCCAACGTCTGATGCCGGGAATTTTTGCCCCATCAACCGGTTGCACACCAACAATCTGTACAGCTGAACTCTGTTCTTTTAAATATCTGGAAACACCCATAATAGTGCCGGTGGTTCCCATGGCACTGACAAAATGGGTGATTTCACCGTGAGTATCACACCAGATTTCCGGCCCGGTGGTTTCATAATGCGCCAGAGGATTATCAAAATTACCAAACTGGTTCAGTACCTTGCCCTCTCCCATCGCCTGCATTTGCAACGCCAAATCGCGTGCTGATTCCATTCCATCGGTTAAGATGATTTCTGCGCCATAAGCCCGCATCGAGGCACGTCTTTCCTGACTCATGCTTTCCGGCATAATCAAAATCATCCGGTAACCCAGAATCGCAGTGACCATAGCCAGAGCAATACCGGTATTGCCACTGGTGGCTTCAATCAGTGTATCGCCCGGTTGAATCTCACCGCGTTGCTGCGCATGACGAATCATACTGGCGACCGGCCGATCCTTTACAGAACCAGCGGGATTATTACCTTCCAGCTTGGCCAGAATGATATTACTGGTCTCACCGGGGAGACGTTGCAAACGCACCAGCGGTGTATTACCAATAAACGATTCAATGGTTGGATATTCAATCATCTCAGCCTTCCACTAATACAACATAGGCGGTGGCATAATCGCCATCATCACTAAGGCTGAGCATGGCAGTCTGAATGTGTTTTTTGGATAATAATTGCTTGGCGTAATCATGGAATACCAGTTCCGGTTTACCCAGTCCATTATTGCGAACTGCGATATGGTGCAGGCTCAGCCCGTCACGAAACCCTGTTCCAAGTGCTTTGGCAGTGGCTTCTTTGGCAGCAAAGCGTTTCGCCAGAAATGCGGCCGGTTGCTTGTTTTTTTGAAACTGCTCGAATTCGCTGACATCCAGAATCCGTTGCGCAGCTTTATCGCCGTATTTTTTTAACATTTCGGCGATCCGGGGAATATGCACTAAATCTGTGCCAATACCACTGATCATCCGCGACGGCCTTCCAGCATTAATTGTTTCATTTCACGTACTGCCGCCTGAAAACCAGTAAAAAATGATCGCGCTACTATCGCATGACCGATATTGAGCTCTACAAGCTCTTTAATGGCGGCTATAGGTTGCACATTGTGATAATGCAAGCCATGACCAGCATTCACCTGTAACCCCAGTGCATGGGCCTGTTCAGCCGCTTTACGGATAACTTTCAGTTCTTTTTTGGCTTCAGCAGCTGAACCGGCTTCTGCATAACGACCGGTATGCAATTCGATCACCGGAGCACCGCAGGCAACCGCTGCTTCAATCTGTTTTAATTCCGGATCAATAAACAACGAAACCGTTATCCCTGCTGCTGCCAGTCGAGTACAGGCATCATGCATACGTGATAATTGTCCGGCGACATCCAGCCCACCTTCTGTTGTCAGTTCTTCGCGACGTTCCGGTACCAGACAGCAATCTGCAGGTCGGTAATGTTCAGCAATGCTGATCATCTCTTCAGTGACCGCCATTTCCAGATTCATTTTGGTTTGCAGAATATCCGCCAGCATCATCACATCCCGGTCCTGGATATGTCGACGATCTTCACGTAAATGCAACGTAATACTGTCTGCACCAGCTTGTTCCGCTTCAATAGCAGCTTGAATAGGATCCGGGTAACGGGTGCCACGAGCTTGTCTTAACGTAGCCACATGATCAATATTGACGCCAAGATAAATGGACATGATATTCCTTAATTAACGGTTTTCGGCCCGGCATAACGCTGCATTTCAGCAAACAACTGCCGGCTTTTCAGCGGTTTGCCATCTAAATAATAGTTTATTATTAAACGCATCAGCTGCTTTGTTTCATTCATACTGATGAGATCACTAAGATTTTCCTGATTTAGTTGCAGCAAACTGGCACCTGAAATAATCCTTTTGGTGTCATTTTTTAAACAAGGCTGTAACCCATGATCAGGCTGATAGCTATAATGCAGATGCTGCTCGACCGGTTGACCTTCAGAGTCTGTGGTTAAATCCAGACCATAGCCCAGAGCTTCCAGTAATCGCTTTTCAAAAAGTCTCAGCACTTGTTCTGCCTGACCAGCTTGCTGTAATCCATCTAATGCTTTTTGATAGGCATCAAACACCAAAGGTTCAGGTTGTTGTTGCGTGAGTAATCTGACTAATAATTCATTGATGTACAAACCACACAAAGTGGCATTTCCCTGCAGCCAATAGGGGGCACTGATGGTTTCTATTTTACTGAGCGTGAGTAAATCACCACGACCAAACCAATTCAACCACAGCGGTTGAAACAATTGCATTGGGTTATTATGACGACGTTTACTTTGCCGCATCCCCCTGGCAACCAGACTTAAACGACCGTAGTCTGCAGTAAATACGTCCAGCAGCAAACTGGTTTCACGATAAGGTCGTTGGTGTAATACAAATGCCTGGGTGAATTCCACCGGATTGCCTAATCAAAGATCGTCGTTATAACCCAAATTGCGTAACATCCGCTCGTTATCGGACCAGCCTTCACGCACTTTGACCCATAATTGCAGAAATACCTTGCAGCCAAATAATTTTTCCATATCTTCACGGGCATCTTTACCGACTTGCTTGAGCAATTCACCTTTTTTACCAATCACGATAGATTTTTGACCACTGCGTTCGACATAAATCACGGCGCTGATACGGAACATACCGTTATCATCTTCAAACTGTTCAATATCTACGGTCAGTGAATAAGGAAGTTCCTGCCCCAAGTGACGGAACAGCTTTTCGCGGACCATTTCAGCGGCCAGAAATCGTGAGCTGCGATCGGTGAGCTGATCTTCATCAAAGATCATCTCGCCTTCTGGCATTAATTTATATATCGATTCTTCAAGGGATTGCAGATTGATCCCTTTACGCGCCGATAAAGGCACGATATCAGTAAATTTAAACAATGCAGCAAGCTTTTCTACCTGTGGAAACAAAGTCGCTTTATCTTCTAATTTATCAATTTTGTTCATCACCAGAATGACTGGCTTGGAGGTTTCCTTGAGTTTCTGCAATACCCGTTCGTCTTCCTCGGTCCATTTCATGCCTTCAACGACAAACACCACCACATCGACATCCTCTACCGAAGCCGCAGCGGCACGGTTCATATAACGATTCATCGCCCGTTTACCATCACTGTGGATACCGGGCGTATCGACGTAAATAAATTGACCCTGCTCTGTGGTTTTAATACCCAGAATACGGTGACGGGTGGTTTGTGGACGGCGAGAGGTAATACATAATTTTTGTCCCAGCACCCGATTGATCAGGGTGGACTTGCCGACATTGGGACGACCGATAATGGCAACATAGCCACTGCGGAAAGCGGGTTGATCATTCATAGTTTTGACTCGATTAGCGTCAGGGCACGTTCAGCGGCTTTTTTTTCAGCCTTGCGATGACTACTTCCTTGAGCCACAACTAATTTATTCAGCAAACTTACCTGACAGGAAGCCTCAAATATGGGCTGTTTATCGGCGGATTCGATTTCTTTCACACTATATAACGGTAACGGTAACTTGCGACTTTGCAATAATTCCTGCAAACGGGTTTTGGGATCTTTAACCGTTTCAGTCACGTCGATTGAATCCAGACGTTCATCATAAAGTCTCAGAATCAATGGTTTAACGGTGTCGATTCCACTATCCAGAAACAATGCTCCAAAAATGGCTTCCAAAGCATCAGCCAGAATTGATTCACGGCGAAAACCACCACTTTTCAATTCTCCCTGGCCGAGAATTAACACTTCACCCAATTTAAGTTCACGGGCTATTTCTGCCAGGGTTTCCCCTTTCACCAGGCTGGCGCGTAAACGGCTCATCTTGCCTTCCTTAGCCTGCGGAAAGCGGTTAAAGAGCTCTTCGGCAATCACGAAACTCAAAATGGCATCGCCCAGATATTCCAGTCGTTCATTATTCTTCGGATCGGCACTGCGATGCGTCAGGGCCTGCAGTAAAAGTGCTTCATTATTAAATTGAATACCAAGTTGCTGACACAGTTTTTTCTGCTTGATGTTTATCATCGATTAGTCGGTTCCGGTTCCACATCCACTTCAGTTACAAAATGTCCTACTAAATCAATATGCGCAAAAAACGGTTTCCGTACTTCATAATCAAGCACTATTTTGGTGACGTAAGCATTACTTCTACCACGGGAAAGTTCGATATTTTCTTTTTTAACACTGGATATGTAACCGGTATTAAACCGTTTACTCAGGAGCAACATGACTTGCTGATTACTCAGCTTGTTATTTTTTAATTCCGTTTCCATGGACTTCATGATTTGTAAAACACCGTAATATTCCTGATACATCGGCACTAAACGCATGGTCAATGTGGCAAAAAATGCAATGACTGCCAACACGATTACCCAACTGATTAATGTCATTCCCTGTTGTTTTTTCATCATGTACTCCTAGACTCTAATTAATAGAACGACCAACCCTTGACCAGACCAGACCACCCTGCTCCCAATCCCAGCTCATCCAGATAAAAAACGCTTTACCAACCAGATTTTCTTCCGGTACGGTTCCCCACACACGGCTATCATTACTATTATCGCGATTGTCACCCATTACAAAGAAGTGACCTTCCGGAACAGTCATTTCCCCTTCCATTGATTGCCGCTGAGGGTCAACTAAAATATCATGCGTAACCTCGCTTAAAATTTCCTGCTTAAGCTCAGCCCGCGGAGCGATCATTCCTGCCAACTCTGAGGGTTTCTCACCATCTTTCTGCATTACTTCCTGGCCGTTAATGTAAACCGTTTTATTGAAATAGCCTATTTTGTCACCAGGTAATCCAATAACCCGCTTGATATAATCAATTTGCGGTTGTTCTGGATAACGGAAGACCATCACATCGCCACGTTCAGGTGTACCCGTGTCAAGAATTTTGGTGTTAATGACCGGCAGCCGAATGCCATAGGAAAACTTATTCACTAGAATAAAATCGCCTACATGCAAGGTTGGCAACATGGATGACGAGGGAATTCGAAACGGTTCAGCGATAAAGGAGCGGATGACCAATACCAGTAGAATAATGGGGAAAAATGATTTAGCGTATTCCACCATGGCCGGTTCATTTTTATCTACAGGTCGCTGAGGTGCTAACCAAAAACGATCAACCAACCATATCAGGCCCGTAATCGCGACCAGTAACACCATAATTGCTGGGAAACTCACTTGACGCTCCTTTTAAGATTTCTTCGATAACTGCAAAACAGCCAAGAAGGCTTCCTGCGGCACATCCACTTTGCCGATGGACTTCATTCGTTTTTTACCGGCTTTTTGTTTTTCTAGCAATTTACGTTTGCGAGAAACGTCGCCTCCGTAACATTTTGCCAAAACATTTTTACGCATTGCCTTGACCGTTGAGCGCGCAATGATATGTCCGCCAATGGCCGCCTGAATCGCCACATCAAACATTTGGCGCGGAATCAGCTCCTGCATTTTTTCAACTAACAGCCGACCACGCGACACACTTTGATCTTTATGCACAATCATTGATAAAGCGTCGACTTTTTCACCGTTGATTAATATATCCAATTTAACCAAAGGCGCCGCTTCGAAACGGATAAAGTGATAGTCCAATGATGCATAGCCACGACTGACCGATTTAATGCGATCGAAGAAATCAATCACCACTTCGTTCATTGGCAATTCATAGGTCAGAGCCACCTGTTTCCCCATATATTGCATCGCTTTCTGCACACCACGCTTTTCAACGCAAAGCGTAATCACGGCGCCGAGATAATCCTGCGGGACCAGCATGTCGGCGACAACAATCGGTTCGCGAATTTCTTCAACGGAACCGGCATCCGGCAGAGAGGCCGGATTTTCAATCTTAATGACATCACCTTTTTTAGTGACAACTTCAAAAACCACCGTTGGCGCTGTAGTGATCAGATCCAGATCATATTCGCGTTCCAGTCGTTCCTGAATAATTTCCATATGCAGCAAACCTAGGAAACCACAGCGGAAACCAAACCCCAGAGCCTGTGAGTTTTCCGGTTCGAAAAACAAGGATGAATCGTTTAAGCGTAATTTCCCCAGTGCTTCACGAAATGCATCGTAATCATCACTGCTGACCGGAAATACACCCGCGTAAACCTGTGGTGTGACCGATTTAAAGCCCGGTAACATTTCAGTCGCACCATGTTGAGAAGTGGTTAGGGTATCCCCCACTGGCGCCCCATCAATTTCTTTGACACCGGAAATGACATAACCCACTTCACCACAATTCAATGCAGTGCGTTTACTGCGCTTGGGCGTAAAGACTCCGACTTCGTCGACCTGATATTCCTGACCGGTAGACATGACTTTGATTTTGTCACGGGTTTTTAGTCGGCCCTGTTTGATTCGCACCAAAGAAATAACACCAACGTAACTATCAAACCAGGAATCAATAATCAGCGCTTTTAATGGGCCTTCCGGATCACCTTGTGGCGGTGGGATCCGAGCGACCAATTCTTCCAAAACTTCATCAATACCTACGCCAGTTTTCGCACTACAACGCACGGCATTCAGCGCATCCACACCAATAATATCTTCAATTTCCTGCGCCACCCGATCCGGCTCGGCTGCAGGTAAGTCAATTTTATTCAATACCGGCAGAACTTCAAGCCCCAGATCGATGGCGGTGTAACAGTTGGCCACACTTTGCGCTTCCACACCCTGTGCCGCATCAACGACTAACAATGCACCTTCACAGGCCGCCAGAGAGCGGGAAACTTCATAGGAAAAGTCAACGTGGCCGGGCGTATCAATGAAATTGAGGTGATAAGTTTCACCGTCTTTTGCAGTGTAATCCAATGAAACACTTTGCGCCTTGATGGTAATGCCACGCTCTTTTTCGATGTCCATCGAATCAAGAACCTGTTTTGACATCTCCCGTTCAGTCAGACCGCCACAGATTTGAATAAAGCGGTCGGCTATGGTGGATTTACCGTGATCAATATGGGCAATGATTGAAAAGTTTCTAATATTTTTCATTGAATAGCGATTGTGAACATGTCGGAGATTGAAATAACGAGTTGCAAAATGTGTTCAGCTCCATGATTTAGAATGTGTTGCCAATGCGAATCATGCATCGGACAAATGACCCGGTATTATACGCATTTAACTGAGTTATAACGATAATAAATACAAGGAAAGTCTGTTGCTCTGCATTCTAGTCATACTAGGATCACTGCAAAGCCATTGCATAATTAAGCTGGATCGTTAGCATTGAGTGCGCCCACCCCCAACTTCTTCAAAACGGATACCTAATGCTGGCCAGCCAAACCGACAATGACGTCCTCAACGGTCCGATTATTTCTACTTTTTTTCGTTACGCCCTTCCCTCCATTCTTGGTTTGCTGGCCATCACGACCGCCAGCATTGTTGATGGAATTTTTATCGGACAATTTGTCAGCTCAGAAGGCCTGGCTGCCATTACCTTATTGATTCCATTTTTTACGCTGGTATTTGCCATAGCTTTGATGTTGTCAATCGGTGGCGCTGTTCGCGCCGGCAATTATTTAGGGCAAAACAAAATCGAAGCGGCTTCTGCCGTTTTCAGTAAATGCCTGATAAGTATTTTTATCATTAGCCAGTTGTTTATGGGCGTTTCATTCCTGCTGGATCAACAGATATTAACGCTGCTTGGTGCGCCGGAAGAGTTGATATTATTGGTTCTACCCTATTTTCATATTATTTGCGGTGTGCTGGTGATGCAGGTAACCAGCATGGTGCTGTATTACTTTATCCGGCTGGATAATCAGCAAAAACTGGCAACATCGGCTCTGGTAGCAGGCGCATTAATCAATATTGTTCTGGATGCGATATTTATTGTTGGTCTGGAGATGGGCTTAAAAGGAGCGGCCTGGGCAACATTTGCTGCACAAATCATCCAGATGCTGATTCTTTCTGTTTATTTTTTCCATAAACATCGTCGATTAAAATTGATGTTGCGGCCCGGAAATTGGTCTGAAGTCACTAAAGTGGCCTACAACGGTCTGTCAGAATTTGTAAATGAACTGTCGGGTGGCATGGTCATTTTGCTGCTCAACTGGTTGCTGATCATTTACCAGGGTGTCAGTGGTTTAGCCGCTTTTGCGGTGATCAATTATCTGATTTTTATCAGTCTGATGATCTATTACGGTATTGCAGATGCCTTGCATTTATTGATCAGCCAAAATCATGGTGCAGCGCAAGCCAAGCGAATCCGTGATTTTGTATTCACGGCACTGGCGATGGTCTTTATGATTTCAATGATATTAGTCAGTATTTTACTGCTATATCCCCATTGGTTGATTCAATTATTTTTACAAGATGGAGCCGTTGCAAGCCAACAACTGTCTGCCGAATTTATTCAACTGGTTTGGCCTTTGTTTGCCGTGAATGGACTGAACGTCACCTTGTCGGTTTATTTAACAGCCATGCAAAAACCATTGCCGTCTATGAGCGTCGCCTTAAGCCGCGGTTTTATCCTACCTGTCGGTTTATTGCTCTTATTATCTGCATGGCTACCAGACAAACAATTTCTTATCGCACTTCCGCTTGCCGAAGGTCTGACCTTGATCCTGGCCTTAATACTCTGCTGGAAATATTCCCCCAGCAATATTATTCAGACAAAAAGTAAACATAAATAACAAAAAGGCCGGATGGCATAACAACATCCGGCCCAGCCTCATCAAGCTTTATTAGGGGAAGCTTGATTAATGCATTAAAATTGCCAGGCCACACTCAGGCGGACATCACGCCCAGGTTCGTTGTAGCCACTCAGAATGCCTTCATAATCCGCTACACTTGAATGATCCAGATAGTTTTTGTCTAAAATATTGCGAACCGTCAGGCCGATTCGAACATCCTCGGTCGTTGGCAATGTCCACTGAACGTATAGATCATGTACACCAAAACCTGGCTGATCGACTTCACCTAGTGAGGACTCAACATTGTCTCGACCTTTTACAAACCGTGCATTCCAACCAAAATTCCACTGCCGATCATACTGATAGTCCAGTGACGCTATCAGCGTATCGCGAACCGTATTAGCAATACCATTGTGGTCATAGGCGTTTGCCTCCACGCCATCAATTTCAGCATCGTTATAGTGATAGCTAAGCCGAGCCATTACACTATCCCAACGGTGTCCAACCTCTAGAATATAACCATCTGATTGCAGATCACCGATATTATCAAAAAGATTTCTATTGTTTGGGGAAACACCAATTACATCCTGAATTTCACTTCTGTAGGCTTTGGCAGAACCAAACCAGGTAATGGATTTATAGGCCACCCCAAACTCAATATTTTCGGCTTTCTCTGGTTTCAACTCAGGTGCATTGCTAGTGAATCCAACTTTAAATGCATCTTGTGCCAGAGGCCCTTTAAAGGCTTCTGCATAAGAAGCAAAAGCGCTGAAATTTTCAGTTAGATGGAAGTTCAAACCAATGTTATGACTTAAATCGTCTTCACTATATTGAGTATTAGCAAATTCATTTTCTAATTCATAATCGTCATAGCGCAAGCCGCCACTCAACAACAATGCATCTGTTATCTGAATATCATCCTGTATATAAACGCCTTTGACTTTGGAATCATCCTTCGCGCTCTCACTGACTCCATCCGCAATCGTCTTATCTTCACGATAATCCACACCGTAAGTAAGCATGTGCATACCAAGAATAGAAGTGTTTCGTAAATCAAAACCGGTACTCTCACCTGTACCGGTAAAAGGCCCAAAACGACCATTTTGAAACATTTCTGTTTCTGTATCATATAGGGTTAAAGCCAAATCCAGATAAGGGTTATTAATCGGATTTAAATTATAGTTAAGCGTGATGGTTTCACGCTCACTTTCTATAGGATAAAGGGGATTAAACCCAACAACCCTCCATTGAGGACGCTGAGATCTCTCACCTTCGTCTTCACGTTTTTCGAAACTCAAACGAACGGTCTGGCTATCCGTCAGATGCCCTACCACCTTCGCAAACAAATACTCCTGGTCAGCCTCTGTACCCAACATTTCGTCGCCATTACCATCTTCGTAATTGTCTACATCGGCTTGAGTGTAGGAAACCATAGCACTCCAGTCATCTGTCAGCTGGCCAAATAAGCTGGTATTGGTTTTTAAGCTATCGGTATTGCTTGAAAACATACCTTTAATTAAACCGCCAAATTGCTGGCCCGGCTTCAACATGTCTTCGGGATCTTTAGTGGTAAACTTCACTGAACCACCCAAAGCTCCGGGACCAGACAAGGCATTACCCGCTCCAGCATTAACTTCAACCCGCTTCAGTAATTCTGGTTCAATACTGATACGTCCAGCATGATGAAATTGACGTGTCGCCTGCTGTGCACCATCAATAGTAATATTGAGCAATTGATCCTCAATACCGCGTACATAGAGTTTTTGAGCAAAACCAGGCCCCCCACCGATTGTGACCTCTGGTGATTGGCTGAATAAATCTTGCAGATCGTTTGCCTGTAGCTTTTCAATTTGTTCTGCTGTGACGCTATTGGTCTCTGGGGTAATGCTATTACCGGTAACTTTTACAACCTCAAGCTGAACACTTTCATTTTCATTGGCCCAGACTATCTGGCCTGACAAAGCTGAAGCTATTGCCACTGTCAGAATCGTCGGACGACACACAAAACATCGTTTTATTTTCACACCAACCTCGCGAATAACAATCATTATCAAATAGAACAGATTCGCATTCTAGTCAATGTGTGGTGAGATTAAAACCAAATTTACAATTGTTACAATTGCTTTGTAATTTGAAAGATTAGCTTTTAATGGGTGAAGGCAATTGCATGATCATTGTTAAGCCGCCCTGTGAGTGTAATTGCGCCCATAATTTCCCCCCTGTCGCTTCAACTTGCCGCCGAGCAAGCGCTAAACCTACGCCAAAACCATTGTTAACACTGGAATTAGGGATTCGTAAGCGGAAAAATGGTTTGAAAATATTTTGCAAATGTTCTTTGGGCACCCCAGGTCCCTGATCATCAATCTGCAAATTGTAACCGTCAGAATGCTGTTCCAAAGTTAAACTGACAGTGCCTTTTGCTGGCGTATGGGTGAGTGCATTACGTAATATATTCTCAATCGCGTGACCTAATGCACGATCGCTACTTTGTTGAAGATAAGCGGTTTCGGGTATCTGTACAGTAATCACATGTCTGGGAAATTCAAATCGTGCATTCTCCACAATGCTGTCAATCAGATCCGTCAGATCCAGTGATTCATTTTGTAATGCGGGTTGCTCATTTTCCAACCAGGCAAGTGTTAATGCATCTTCTACCAATTCACGCATCTGCTGACATTCATGACGGATACGCTGGAGCGATTCATCGCCTGAGTTAGAGTGTTCAGCCATACTTAATGCCAATTCAATACGGGTTAATGGTGTTCTTAGTTCATGTGATAAATCTGAAGTGAGATGACGCTGAGTCTGAATTTGGTTACCTATTCGTTCTGCCATGCTGTCAAAGGTGCTGGCTAGCGCCGCTATTTCATCGTTACGTTTGCCCAGATCATCACGCACTCTAACTTGATAATCCCCGTTACTGAATTGTTTTGTGGCTTTTTCAAGTTGTCTCAATGGTGACATCACGTGCCGGTAGATCACCACGCTCAAGATAACGAGCAATAGCATTGGTAAAGCAATTTGTAATAACAGACTGGTATAAGTCCAATATCCACCTGGACGCATACGCTGGGGCAGCCGGATCAGGAAATGTGTATGCCCATCAGCAAAGGTGATATCCATAATCGGGTTTTGAGCGAAATAGAGATGGATTTTCCAACTGATATCTCTACCCAAGGCAAAGTTTTCAATAAAGTAATCGTCCATATGGCTCTCTGCCAACGGCGTAAGATGTGATCTCACCAATGCGACCCAGGTCTCTTCCTGCTGTTGTATTGTTTTGATCCAGTCGGCCAGTTTTTCTTCTTCGCCATGCAAATACAGCTCTTCAGCATGTCTGGCATAGTCCAGCATCTCTTGCTGATATTGTTTATCAATAAAACTCATATGCTGCTCAGTTTGCAGAATCAAATAATGGATTATCCAAAACAAAGCGATGGTACCCACAGTAATCGTCGTACAGAGCTTCCAGAATAGACCGCGTTTCATAGCAGCATATAGCCTGTACCATGCACTGTTTGCAGTCTATCAACGGGCATGCCTACATCAATTAATTTACGCCTTACCCGACTCATATGCATATCAAGACTTCGATCATAGCGACTGAAATCGCGCTCCATAACCAGACGATACAGTTGTGGTTTACTGAGCAGATGGTTAGCGTGCTGCATTAAAGTCCATAATAATTTGAATTGAATGGGTGTCAGTTGCACTGCATGGTCATGGAAAAACACTTGCTGTTTTTGCCTGTCCAGCTTTAAACCGTCATGTTGCAAAACAGAATAATTAGGAAGGAGATGAGGCACGCCCGCGGATCTTCTCAGAATTGCTTCTATTCGAAGTACCAGCTCCGTGAAATTGAACGGTTTAGGTAAGTAATCATCTGCCCCGTTTTTAAAGCCCATGATGCGTTCCTCCTCTGCTCCGTGAGCCGTGAGGATGATGACCGGGGTTTGTCGACTTTGGCGCAGAATATTCAAAACAGAATAACCATCACGCTCAGGCAAGCTGACATCAAGAAGAATCAGGTCAAACTGACCACCAACAGCCGTGATTAAACCTTCTTCGCCATTAAAGCATTGGTTAACAATAAAGCCTTGTTTTTCCAATAGCCGTTTCAATTGATGATTTAATATTGAATCATCTTCAATAATAAGGATGCTAATAGAAAGTTTGTTTTGGTCAGACATTGAATATGAAATGCCTCTTACTTAAATGATAATAATTATCATTAATGATAAAGCGAAATCATTAAATAAGAAACTCTGTTTTTTTCAGGCAGCTTACGTTACAAACAAAAAAGCAGCTGATGGAAATCCACCAGCTGCTTCTCAATCTAATTAATCAGAGAGATTTAAAGCATTTTATTCTGGAATTTTTAATGCCAGGAATTGCGATGCTCCAGAACGTTGTACCAAAACCGGAATGGCTTTATTTGTTGGCAGCTGTTCAGCCAAATCAACAAATTGCTTCGCATCAACAATCTTCGCATTATTAATACTCAACAAAATATCTCCAGGAACGATACCAGCTTCTGCAGCCGGGCCAGATTCAATTTTTCTTACCGTGACACCAGTTTGATTTGGCCCCAACTCAGCACGTTGTTCTACTGTCAGGTCGGTGACTTCAATAGCAAGACGGCTATTATGAAATTCTCCGGTACGAGGAGCTGTACCACTGGCAATTTTTTCATCTTCAGGTAACTCTTCCACAACGACTGAAAGCGTCATTCTTTTGTTATTACGCATGATCTCGGCTTTGGAATTTTTGCCTATTTCCGTACGACCAACAATTGGAGGTAAATCTGACGAAGAATCTACATTACGAGCATCAAATTTAAGAATCACATCTCCTGCTTCAAAACCGGCTTTTTCGGCAGGGCTTCCCGCTACAACACGAGATACCAGAGCACCGCGTGGTTTATCCAGACCAAACGACTCAGCTAATTCCCGCGTTACATCCTGAATGACCACACCAAGCCAGCCACGACTGACATAGCCTTGCTCTTTGATTTGCTCGACAACATTCATCACAGTATCAACCGGAATAGCAAACGAAACCCCCATAAACCCACCGGTACGGCTGTAAATTTGAGAGTTGATACCCACCACTTCACCATCCAGATTGAATAATGGACCACCTGAATTACCCGGATTAATAGCAACGTCTGTCTGAATAAATGGTACATAGCTGTCGCTTGGCAGACTGCGCCCCAGAGCGCTGACAATACCTGCTGTAGCAGAGTAATCGAAACCAAATGGCGATCCAATAGCCAAGACCCACTCGCCGACTTTCAAGTCATTGGAGTCGCCGAGTTTAACCGCTTTCAGATCCATACCTTCTGGATCAACTTTCAATAAAGCCACATCACTACGCTCATCACTGCCCAATAATTCCGCTACCAGCTCGGTACGATCACTGAAACGCACAATGATTTCGTCTGCGTCTTTAATGACGTGATGGTTGGTTAAAATAAACCCATCGGTCGATAGGACAAACCCGGAACCTAATGAGCTTGGTTGTGGTGCACGAGGCTGTGAAGGGTCACCAAAAAAGCGCTTAAAAAAATCATCAAATGGCGTGCCTTCAGGGATTTCCATTCCCGGAGGGAGTTGTTGTGATGAGGTCATTTCATTGGGTTTACTTTTGGTACTGATATTAACGACTGCATCGCCATTTTCAGCCACGAGTTCAGTAAACTCGGGTAAACCACCCCTTGCCTGAACAGCTGAACTCAACATTAACCACATCAGCAATGCCATAACCATTGCGCCTGTTGTTTTGTATTGCGTCATTACTTTTCCTCTATGATTTGTGTTTCAATGGCTATTTTCTGATTTTTGAGCCGTTTTTTGACCCAATAAAATCCAAGCATCAGACCAGCCAATCCAGCAATAATTTCCAAGAATTCATTTGCAAACATAAATCGGCTGATAGCTGCACCCGCAAACATAAATAAAATCGGGAGAAGATACATCATGTAAGCGCCATGTAATAAGGCCTCTTCTGGTATAGAGACATTCATTTGCTGTCCTGGCTGTACGGCTTGATTGTTAGGAACAGCAATGGTCGAAAAGCGCCGTCCTACATGTTCACTTAGCAGCCCGGTTCCACAGCCTTTTTTAACCTGACATTTATCACATGTGGATTGACGCTCAGCCCTCAGCCAGATGGTTGAATCATCTGAACGAATGACTGTTGTTTTCTGCTCGATCATCTTTGTTCCGGGCCAGCATATTTAATTGCTGAACCAATTTTCTCTACCGTCACCGCAGGCACTTCGCCCACGACAGTCACAAAATGCGCATGAATCACACTACCAAATGCATTCACAGCCCCCATATGAGAACCACCGTGAAAATGATTGTGCTGTGCACGCATTTTTTCAATAAACACGGAAACTGAACTTAATCCGTCACTATAGACACGCTGCTCTATATGAGCACCATTGTTGGCACGTAAGCGGTTTTGATGTGCTACTAGGGTAAAACCGTCAGGTAACCAATTTGCCTGCCAATTTGAGAAGGCAACTAAATCCTGTGTTGTCATTTCGCCTGGTTCGGTACGATGCCACACCATTTCATTGCCGGACATCTGAGCTTTCAACGATGCATCCGGTATATCAATACCGGTTTGAATATCAGTAAACTCAAAGGTTTCCAAAACCTCTTTATTTTCATCGATCAATTCTGATTTAAGCAGTAAATCGGTTTCTTTATCCATCCACAATTGATAACCATAGCGATAATTATCTACAGGTTTGATTTCCAATCTCTGAGTTAATTTGCCGGCAATGCGATCGTCTTCACCCAATGTTAATTCATAAAAGGGCGTGGCTGATCGTAGGCGACGGGGTAAGTCACTTGGAAAGCCTCGGCCTAAAGGACGCTGACTGACATTGATTCGTTTACCATCAGGGTTAATGCATGTCACCGAATCATTAGAACGAATCACCTCTCTGGCGGCACCATTAAGTGAAATAAGCCTCTCCGACTCGGTACCACCATCATTACGATGATAAATACGCACTGATTGGAATGTTTTGCCACTTTGATAAGCAAAAACGCCTTCATAGTTGAGTTGCTTAGCTGCTTGACTCATCCGCTCGAGTAATTCTATCGAAGCGGACTCTGCCTGGACTGTAGGAATAAATAAAACCAACAGCGCAACGCAAAAACGAAATCGCTGGCGCATTTTTATCGCTCCGTGCCATAGGAAACGACACGCCCGTATGAAAACATGCCGGATGTACCGACATACTCATTGTGGTCAACCAGATAATTATTAAGTCTGTCTTCAACTTCCGGCTCAGCGACCGTCCAACGATTGGACTGACTAATCATGGTAACAGGTGCTTCGTTGGCATTCACGCTGGCCACCGGCATGTTATCAAAACCGGATTGCTGCTGAACCACACCCACCACGGCAAGGGCCCCCACTGAAGCAGCCATCGCCAAGCCAGTAGCCTGCTTCCAAAAATTATTCGGGAAACGCAACAGTTTTGCTTTGGATTTTACTTCAGCCGCAATTGAATATGCTGGTTCGTCATCAATCGCAGTAGAAATCCTCGAGCTTAAATCCAGAGGATTGTGATTAATGCTTCTGGTATAGCCGTGCAAAATGTCACTTGCTTGTTGGTATCGCATAAAGGCTTCACGAGCATGATTGTCATTGGCGATTAAATCCAACGCTTGCTCAAGTTCAATACCTGTCAGCTGGCCATCAACCAAAGCAGACACTATTTCGAGATGATTAATTGCCATTATTATTCCTCTTCACCCATCACTGACTTAACTTGTTTATCAATTGCTTCCCTAGCCCTGAATATTCTTGATCGTACCGTACCGATCGGACAATCCATCGCTTCTGCGATTTCTTCATAACTCATACCTTCAAATTCACGCAATTTAATTGCGGTAGCCGTGTCTTCCGGCAAGTCTTCAATAGCTTGTTGGATAGCCTGTTCCAACTCTACACACATGAGACTCTGTTCAGGGGTCTCAAATTCCTTAAGTTCTGGTGCATCGTAATAATTAGTTGCATCCATAGCATCAACATCACTCATCGGTGGTCGACGCGAACTGGCGGTTAGATGATTTTTTGAGGTATTGATAGCGATACGATAAAGCCATGTATAGAACGCACTGTCCCCGCGAAAGTTCGGTAACGCACGATAAGCCTTTATAAATGCCTCTTGCGCTACATCCATTGCTTCTACTGGGTCATGCACAAATCCGGTTATCACATGTATGATTCGCTGTTGGTATTTCATTATCAGCAGATCAAAGGCTTTTTTGTCGCCCGCCTGCACCCGCTGAACTAATTCCTGATCCACGTTCATTTATTTATCCGGCCTACTCCGACAAGCCGGAGACAATTTCTGTTTAATGCTAGATTGACCAATGTCATTTATTTTTGTTCCACAATCAGTGCACAATAATTGTTGGCATTCTACCTGTAACTGGACCCATGACGACAACCCATCATTTTGATCTGCTCATTATAGGCAGCGGTACGGCAGGTTTAACACTGGCTTTAAAGATGGCAGATCAAGCCCGTGTAGCCGTTCTATCCAAAAGCCAGCTTGAGGAAGGCGCTTCACTTTATGCCCAAGGCGGCATCTCCGTTGTACTCGATAAAGCCGACTCATTGCAATCACATATCGATGATACTTTGCGCGCAGGAGGCGGATTATGCGACGAAGAAGTCGTTCGATTTACCGTCGAACATGCGCGGGAAAGTATTGAATGGTTAATTGATCAAGGCGTTTCCTTTACCCGCGACGATATGACTACCGAGACCTATCATCTGACACAGGAAGGTGGTCACAGTCATCGACGAGTGATTCATTCGGCTGATGCAACCGGTCGGGCAGTGGAAACCACGCTGCTGGATAAAGCGAAAGCACATCCGAATATTTCATTGTTTCCCTACCATATCGGAATTGATCTGATTACCACGCGCAAACATCTGGCCGCTGAGGAAGATACCTGCCTCGGCTGTTATGTTCTGGATATCAAAAATGATCGACCTAAAACCTTTCTGGCCCCGGTCACAGTGTTGGCAACCGGTGGCGCGGGAAAAGTGTATCTCTATACCAGCAACCCGGACGTCTCAACCGGTGATGGGATTGCCATGGGTTGGCGCGCCGGCTGCCGAATCGCCAATATGGAATTTATTCAGTTTCACCCGACCTGTCTTTATCATCCCAAGGCCAAATCTTTTTTGATTTCCGAAGCTTTGCGTGGTGAAGGAGCTACATTAAAACTCGCTGATGGCACACGGTTTATGCCGGCATTCCATCCTCAGGCCGAACTGGCACCCAGAGATATTGTGGCAAGGGCAATTGATCATGAAATGAAACGACTGGGTCAGGATTGTGTGTATCTGGATATCAGTCATCAACCCAAAGAATTTATTACCACCCACTTCCCCACCATCTATCAGCGTTGTCTGCAATTTGGTGTCGATATGGCGAAAGAGCCCATTCCGGTGGTACCAGCAGCACACTACACCTGTGGTGGCATCATGACCGATATGCGAGGCAGAACAGATATCGATGGACTGTATGCTATTGGTGAAACAGCTCATACCGGATTGCATGGTGCCAATCGGATGGCTAGTAATTCGTTACTGGAGTGTCTGGTATTTGCCGACGCGGCCGCTCACGATATTGTGAATCGTCCAAAAACCAAATTGCCTGATGACATTCCACATTGGGACGAAAGCCGCGTGCACCCTGCCAAGGAGGCTGTCGCAATAAGCCACAACTGGGACGAATTACGTCGTTTTATGTGGGACTATGTAGGTATTGTGCGAAGTACTCAGCGACTCAATCGTGCTCGCCAGCGCCTGTTTCTTCTGCAACAGGAAATTAATGAATTTTACAGTCAGCACCATATCAGCAACGATTTACTGGAGTTGCGGAATCTCGCGGATGTGGCTGAACTCATCATCGAATCAGCACTGCAACGTAAGGAAAGTCGTGGACTGCATTACACGCTTGATTATCCTGAAATGTCAGATAAAGCCCCAATCAACAGCATTATTGCTGGAAAAAGGCCAGTCTGATTCGCACCCGCAATTGTCGATAATGTTCTTTATCCACCGAATCCTTAACCACGACTATCGATACGTGCTGATCATCTGCCGATTTGAAATGAACAATCACCGCTAATCGGGTTACCCAAGCCGATTTCAGTAACAGATCAGTAGATAGTGAATTATCGGCATAACGTATTTGCCAATACTCTTTGTCAGGATTCAATAACATGCTGGGTCGTTTTGGGTATTGGCCAATAACACCCAAGCGAAAAAAATGAACCAGCAGACTCACCACCAGCCCTATCACGAAAAGCATTTTAAAAATAAACTCAACAGCCAGCAGCGACACACTTATAACCGCTAGACAATGCACTATCAGACTGTAAGAAATTAAACACGCCGATCGACTTAATGGCAGATAAAATCCCTTTTCCTGCATATCCATTCCATATTTTCAGTTGCTGGGGCCTGTTACAATGACAGGCTAATAATCCTTAAAGCCAAAGAGTAAAGTCATGACCGTTAATTATCAATCCATTCTGCAACAACAGGCTTCGGCCGACTTCGCCGTCAGGGATGATAAGAACCATTATTTGATTCCCTTACCCAGCTATGGCGTAATCACTGTTACTGGTGACGAAGCTGCCGTTTTTTTACAAAACCTACTGACAAATGATGTTAATCAGCTTAGTCCAAAGTCGTGCCAGATTTCGGCAATGTGTAATCCCAAGGGTCGTCTGCTTGCGCTTTTTGTATTGATTAAAACTGCTGACGGATATCAATTGGTGTTACCTGAAAGCCAATGTGCTTTTCTCTCACAACGGCTGCAGATGTTTAAATTACGCAGTAAGGTTGATATTGCTTACAGTGAAGAGTTACAGGTTTGTGGTGTTCTGGGCAATGCTCAATTACCAACTGCCATTACACTACCATCACAATCGCGGGCTTTATTGATTGCCTCCTCCGAACAGATGGCTGCTGAACTTGAAGCATTATTGAATGACGGTTGCCAACTGGCTTCTGAGTCCAGCTGGCATGTAGCCGGTATTGAAGCGGGTATCCCCCTGATTGTGCCAGAAAGCCGGGAACTGTTTACCGCACAACAACTGAATCTGGATTTAATTGGTGGTGTCAGCTTTCGTAAAGGCTGTTATCCGGGACAGGAAGTGGTCGCTCGCTTGCATTATCTGGGCGAACCCAAACGTCGTTTATTTAATGCTGTTGCAAACACCAAGAGCATACCTGCAGTGGGTGAAACGGTTAACGATATAGAAGGTGCGGTAATCGGTCATATCGTTCAAGCCATTCAAGGTCATGATCAACAATTGTTTCTGCAGTTAAGCTTAAAGCTGGAAGGCGCCAAAAAGGCGTTATTTTTAAGCGATAATACCGCTATTGAACAGGTTCAGCTGTCGACTCCCGTCTAACTTGGGTTAGGGCTTGTTGATCTTTCATCTCCGCCTCTATTGTGAGATGAAAGATCAACAAGCCCTAGTCGAGATCCAGCTTTTTAAGCTTGTAACGCAAAGCCCGAAAAGTAATGCCCAGACGTTTCGCCGCTGCGGTTTTATTCCAGCGGGTTTCAGTGAGTGCTTTTTCGATAATGGCCCGTTCCTGTTCTTCCAGATGGCTTTCCAGATCCTGATTCAGGGCCGGTGGAAGTGTTTCTGATGCCGGAATGGCATGGCCATTGAGCTGAGCTACGGCTGGCAGCATCAAATCCTCTGCCGAAATTCGTGTCCCTTCTGCCCAGGTCAAAGCGCGCTCAAGCGTATTCTCCAGTTCACGAACATTTCCCGGAAAGGGATACTGTTGCAATGCCGTCATGGCTTCAGCCGTTAAAATCATGACAGCGGAATGGGTTTTATCTGCCAGTTTTTGCAGGATGTGTTCAGCTAACAATTGAATATCGGCCTGACGCTCCCTAAGAGGCGGTACATGCAGCTCAATAACATTCAGCCGATAGAATAAATCCTGGCGGAACGTGCCTTTATCGACGCATTCCGCCAGATTTTTATGTGTTGCCGATAAAATCCGCACATCGACATTAATTTCTTCATGGCCACCCACCGGACGAATAGCTTTTTCCTGAATTGCCCTTAGCAGTTTGACTTGCATCATTAAGGGTAAATCAGCAACTTCATCAAGAAATAATGTGCCGCCATGTGCATGCTGGAATAATCCCTGTTTATCAGCAACCGCCCCGGTAAAAGCGCCTTTTTTGTGGCCAAAGAATTCACTTTCCACCAGCTCATTAGGAATGGCTCCACAATTCACCGGTACAAACGCTTTTTCAGCGCGCGCACCCAAATCATGAATTAATCGGGCAACCAGTTCCTTACCCGTACCGGATTCTCCACTAACATAAACCGGTGCCTGACTGCGGGCCAGCTTGGCAACTTTTCCGCGCAGTTCACGCATCAACTCCGTTTCACCCAGTAAACGATCCCGGGAGCGTCGTTCGATTTTATGGGGTCGATTGGGAGACAGTTTTAATGCTGCTTCCACCAGTTCACGTAAAACCTGCAATTTCAACGGCTTGGAAACAAAATCAAACGCACCGGATTTCAAAGCGGTGACAGCCAAATCCATATTGCCATAGGCGGTAATGACAGCAACGGGTAAGTCAGGGTGACTTTCCTGGATTTTTTTGACCAGCTGTAACCCATCGCCATCAGGTAAACGCATATCGGTGAAACACAAATCAAATGATTGCTGTGACAATAACCTTTCGGCTTCTGCGATAGTTTCGGCTGAAACACAATCTATCGACATGCCAGACAAGGTCATTGACAGTAAATCAAGAATGTCTGGCTCATCATCGACAATCAACGCTTGTGGATTCATTGAATAAACTCTTGTCTTTGCATTGGATAACTGACTCTGAAACAACTACCGAATTCAGGTAGATAGTTTAGTCTGGCACCATTGGCCTGGCATAACTCACGTGCCAGGTACAGCCCCAACCCTGTTCCACCGCTCCGTTCAGAATGAAACGGCTCAAATAAATGTTGCATTGCCTGTGGGCTGACACCAGCGCCATTATCAATAACGTCGATATTGATATCCTCAGATTGTAAGGTAATACGGATTTCAATTGGCGGATCTTGCTCTTTATCAGCATAGTGCCACGCATTATCAATCAAATTCCACATTACCTGATGCAATTGTTCTTCATCGGTACAAATACGAGCCAGCGGCACCGACGAAATCAATGCAATCTGCCGGGCCGGTATATGTTTGATTTCACAATACTCTTCTACCAGTTTTTCCAACCACGGATTCAATACCACTACGGTTGGATCCACATTTTTGCGCCGACTCATTTCTAAAATGGTTTCGATAATGCTGTTCATTCGGACACTATGACGCTGAATAATTCCAGTGAGCTTGCTGACCGACGTATCATGACTCAATGATTCAGCCAGCAATTCACCAGCATGACTGATGGCACTTAACGGATTACGGATTTCATGGGCAATACTGGCGGTTAGACGCCCCAAAGAAGCCAGTTTTAATTGCTGAGCTTGTTGTGCCAATGCTGTGGTATTTTCGATAAACACCAGTATTTCTCCTGAATCAAGCTGCGTGGCTCGCGCTAGTAATTCAGGTAAATCAGCCCTGGCCTGAAAAGGTTCAAAGGCATCCGGTAAATGCTGTTTCCAACGCCAGATTTGTTCCGCTAACTCAGGTACATACTGTTTTAGTAAAAACTGTGAGGGGGGGGGGTCAATACCCATAAACAGGGCCGCTGATTGATTACACAGTGTCACCCTTCCCTGCTCATCCAACACCAAGACAGCAACCTGCATACGACTGATAATGTGTTGATTCAGATTAGCCAGTTTATTCAGATCCTGAGCCTGCTGCTCCGCCAGCACTTGGGATCGTTGCATGGTACGTGAAAGCAGTTGTGCCAACACCGCAGTAATAAAAAAAATCGTCCCCAACATTCCAGCCTGAGCAAAATGGCTTTGGCCCAGTCCGGTCAACTCCCCATATACCGCTTCCAGCAAAACCGATAATGTCGCTATTGCCGCGATAAACACGGCCAGACGCCCCGGAATCAACGCTCCACCGGCAACGACAACAACGACAAGTAATGCACCCAGCCCACTTTGTAAGCCGCCAGCAGCATGAATAATTAAGGCAAGCGCAACAATATCGATAATCAGCTGAATGCTGCATTGCGTGACAAATATCCCCCAGTGTCTACTGGAAAATATCATTAACAGCACAGCAACCATCAGATAACTCAGACTGACAAAATGATGCAATAAGGGATATTTATTACCAATGAATTCTGGCGCGAGCTCCAGATAGAAAACGACAAATAGAATGGCCGCCAGAAATAAACGGTAGCCAGAAAACAACGTCAGCGCGCGCCAGGAAGCCTGATCCTGTTCTGATCTCGTGGTGGTGAAATATTCGCCAGCCATTATTGTTGGTTCTGATAAGCCTCAAGATGCTCAGTGGTACAAAAATAATGCTGATTTTTCTGTATTGCTTCCTGTTCTAATAAATGCAATCCACATTGTTCACAACGCACCATTTTTTCGGCTTGTTCGATTTGTCTTTCATTTTTTATCTTCCGATACAAATTCCGGAAGATTACAAATAACAGCAGGCCTATCGCCAACAGGATCAAAATTCGCATGGTTTACCTCAAAAAAAAGGGCATCCGATACAGGATACCCTTTCTTGTTAGGTTGGCGATAGAACTAGCCACGCGAAGCACGCTTGCGTTCATGCTCCAGCAGAAGTTTTTTCCGTACTCTGATGGATTTAGGAGTGACTTCCAGTAATTCATCTTCACCGATAAATTCCAGTGCCTGCTCCAGACTCATGCGAATTGGCGGAACCAGAGCAATTGCTTCATCAGTACCTGAAGCACGCACGTTGGTCAGTTGTTTACCTTTCAGGGCATTGACTACCAAATCGTTATCGCGTGAATGAATACCGATAACCATACCCTCATAGACTTCATCACCATGGCCAACAAACATACGGCCACGATCTTGCAAGTTAAAGATAGCAAAAGCGACAGCTTTACCAACAGCATTGGCAATTAACACACCATTCTGACGCTTACCAAATGTGCCTGGCTTCAGTGGCGCATAATGATCAAAAACGCTGTAAATTAAGCCGGTTCCCTGAGTAGCCGTCAAAAATTCGGTACGAAAGCCAATTAAACCACGTGATGGAATAATAAAGTCGAGACGGACGCGACCTTTGCCATCTGGTGCCATATCTTTCAATTCACCGCCACGTGTACCCATTTTTTCCATCACGGTACCTTGATGCGTATCTTCCACATCAATGGTCACGGCTTCATATGGCTCTTCTTTATTGCCGTTTACTTCACGGATAATCACTTCTGGCCGTGACACACCCATTTCAAACCCTTCACGACGCATGTTTTCGATCAATACGGAAAGATGTAATTCACCACGCCCGGAAACGCGGAATTTGTCCGGATCTTCAACCAATTGTTCGACTTTTAAAGCCACGTTATGAATTAACTCACGATCCAGACGCTCACGGATTTGTCGGGTGGTAACAAACTTACCTTCTTTACCGGCAAATGGGGAATTGTTGACCTGGAAAGTCATGGTGACAGTAGGTTCATCCACACTTAACGGTGGTAATGCTTCAACAGCACTTGGATCACATAACGTATCAGAGATGTTCAGAGGATCCAGACCAGTAAAGGCAATAATGTCACCGGCATGTGCTTCTTCCACTTCTTCACGGCGCAGGCCCATAAAACCCATAACCTGCATAACACGACCATTACGTTTTTTGCCTTCAGGATCGATAACCGTAACCGGCATATTGGTTTTGACTTTTCCGCGCTCAATCCGGCCGATACCAATAACACCCACATAACTGTTGTAATCAAGTGAGGTTACCTGCATCCGGAAAGGACCTTCAGGATCAACTGCAGGTGGGCTAACTCTATCAACAACAAGCTGGAATAACGGTGTCATATCGCCATCACGAACGGTGTCTTCCAAACCAGCAAAACCGTTCAAACCGGAGGCATAAATGACATCAAAGTCTAACTGTTCATCGGTCGCATCCAGATTAGCAAACAGATCAAACGTTTGATCCAATACCCAACCCGGGCGAGCACTTGGTTTATCAATCTTATTAATAACCACGATAGGTTTGAGACCTAAAGCTAATGCTTTTTGAGTCACAAAACGTGTTTGCGGCATCGGACCTTCTGAAGAATCGACCAGCAACAATACCGAATCCACCATCGACAGCACGCGCTCCACTTCGCCACCAAAATCAGCATGGCCTGGTGTATCTACAATGTTGATACGGTAGTCATTCCAGCGGATAGCGGTGTTTTTGGAGAGAATGGTAATACCACGCTCGCGTTCCAGGTCATTGGAATCCATGACACGTTCTTGTAATTCTTCGTGCTCGCTGAATGTGCCGGACTGACGCAGCAACTGGTCAACCAAGGTTGTTTTACCATGATCGACGTGAGCGATGATGGCTATGTTACGTAGTTTGTTTATATCTCTAGAATTATTACTCATAAAATCAGTTCATTAAGGCATGTCTGGCATGCGCTGTTAAAAAATGTCCCGTTGGGGACCTCAATCACTTCAGGTTACCCGCCACAAACGGGGCAATACATTTTTGCAGATGAGCATGGATTGATAAATTGCCGACAATAACGTGCCCTTTATCCAAAACCTTGTCACCGCCGGTAAAGTTCGTCACCGAACCACCCGCTTCTTCAACCAGCAATTTTCCTGCTGCTACATCCCAGTTTTCCAGGCCGATCTCCCAATAACCATCGACACGTCCAGCAGCGACATAAGCTAAATCAAGTGCTGCCGAACCGGCACGGCGAATATCCGCCACTTTCGGTAAAACCGCGGAAAACATCTGCATATAAGCATCTAAATGTTGCGGATATTTGAAAGGGAAGCCTGTAGCAATCAATGCACCATTTAGATCTTTGCGTTTAGTGACGCGCAGACGGCGATCGTTTAGTTGAGCACCTTCGCCGCGACTGGCAGTAAATAACTCATCACGCATCGGATCAAACACCACCGCATGTTCAATACGGCCTTTAACCATCACAGCAATCGATACACAATAATGTGGAAAACCATGCAGATAATTTGTCGTTCCATCCAATGGATCGATTATCCAAACCACATCATTTTGTCCGGTTTCACCGGACTCTTCCGCCATGATGGCATGATCCGGATAAGACTTTTTAATCGTATTAATGATTTCCTGTTCCGCAAGGCGGTCAACATCAGTCACAAAATCATTCAATCCTTTAGCGGTAACTTCCAAATGATCGACATGTTGTAAAGAGCGCATAATCAGGCTACCTGCCTGACGAGCCGCACGTACGGCTATATTCAGCATTGGATGCATAGAACAAATTTTTCCAGAGCAAAAAAAAGAATGCGACAAAAATAGTAAATACTATTCCAGTCCAAAAAAAGAGAGCATAATTATAGCAACTATCGCCACCGGTTCGCAGTTTAAATTTGTGGCAATAGACAGCAGAAATATTTCCTGCTAGCCTTTTGACAGGCCTGCATTTACAAACGAAATGGAAATGCTACCAACCCTAGTACACTTTAAGGAGATACAAATGAAATCATTAGCTAAACTGGGCGCCGTTATCCTGCCTTTGGCATTACTGACTGCATGTGCAAATACTGCTGAAATGGAAGCATTAAAAGGTTCAGTAGAATCTGCACAATCAACAGCTGATTCTGCTTTAGTTGCAGCTCGCAACGCGCAAAGTACTGCTGATACTGCACAACGTACAGCTTCTGACGCTGAACTGGCTGCAATGAATGCTCAAAAAGCGGCTGAAGATGCACAAGCACAAGTTGATGCTTGCTGTGCAAAAATCGACCGTATGTTTGAAAAAGCAATGAGCAAATAATCTAAACAATTATTTTCAGAGCTAAAACAGAAAAGCCGGGATTTATCCCGGCTTTTTTGATTCTACCGTTTGCTGTTTTTCAGAACATTTCTTCTGATAAATGCGCAGGCCAGACAGGAATCCCCGCCTCAGCCGAAATGTTTTCCGCCGCTTCACGCGCAGCTTGCAAACTATCAAACGGTCCGACCACTACTTCATCAATCGCTTTATTTCTTAATGGCCAGAATTTGTCCTGCATATTCAAATCCTGCAATGCTTTGCGCATTTTTGCGCCAGTTTCCTGCTTTAAGCCGCCATGCACAAACCAGACATTATCGACAATCTTTTCTTCCTGCTGATTGAGTTGTTTCACTACCCCATTAGAAGCAATCACAATCTCCTCAGCAAACGGCCAGTCCTGTTCAGACAAAACCGAATCCTGTGCGCCTAAAACGGCCATCACCATAGGTGTCATATTACCGCTCACCCCATCATACATTTCAGGTATGGGTTTTTGCGCTTCCAGAAATAGCTTGCCATTAGCCACAGCCGCTTTATAAGGCTGGTGAAGAATATTCACTTGGGTGTTTAACGACACCAGGCTGAATAAATGCTCTATATCTTCCGGGTATAAACGGATACAGCCACTGCTTACTCGTAAACCCACACCATAAGGCTTGGAAGTTCCGTGAATCAGATAGCTCGGATTGGATAAACGCATAGCGCGAGTACCTAATGGATTGTCAGGTCCGGGCGGGACCACGGCCGGAAGAATATCACCCTCTGCGGCATGTTCACGGCGAACGGATTCAGGCGGTGTCCATGAAGGATTTTCGCGTTTTTGGATTATCGACAATTTACCTAACGGTGTATCACGTCCTTCACGACCGATACCAATTGGATGAGTGACAACTTGTTGTAACTGATCAGCCTGTTTTGGCAGGAAATAATATAAGCGCATTTCCGGAATATTAATGACTACCCCTTTTCTTGGCGCATCCGGAATAATAAACCGGTTGGGGATTAATACCGGCTGGTTTTCACCGGGTAACCATGGATCCAGATTTGGATTGGCCTCCACCATATCAGTGTAACCCAAATCAAATTTACGTCCGATATCCAGTAAAGTATCTTCATGACGACTGTAGACAATGAGGTTGTGTCCAATAACACGTGCTTCCTCATCGGCCAATTGAAACGTTGTAGCACCGACCGGCAACATCATCAAACTGCTCACCAGACCGATAAATAAACGACTAATCATTACAAACCTATAGAGTTAAGGGTGAATAAATAGCAGCTATTGTACAATGTTCCACGAAAACTGTTACTACTTGGGTTTGTTGGACGAAAAAAAGTCTCCAGCAGTGGTGTTGGTGAAAGATAAACAAGCTCCAGTGATGCTTTGCCTCTTTAAACAGTCTACAATCGCAGGCTGTGAATTTTTTTGTTTTGATACAGATAGAAGCTAATGATGAAATACATCCTGCCGTTGTTCCTGATACTGACACTAAGCGCTTGTTCCTTTTTTTCAGGCAGAGACCCTGTGGTCGCTGAAGAAAGCTGGACTGTCGAACGAGTTTATGCCGAAGCCAAAGCGGCTTTAAATATCAATGATTACCGCACGGCCATCGAATATTACGAACAACTAGAAGCACGTTTCCCATTCGGTGAGTATGCGCAGCAAGCCTTGCTGGATTCAGCTTATGCATATTACAAAATAGACGAGCCGGAAACCGCTATCGCAACCTTAGATCGTTTCATGCGCGTTTATCCGCTTAACGAGAATGTTGACTACGCGATGTACCTGCGGGGCCTTATCAATTTCAACCGTGATATGGGTATTCTGGAAAAATATATTCCCCGTGATGAAACTCAACGCGATCCCGGCTCTGCATTACAGGCTCTGCGTGATTTCACTTCGCTGGTAAATCGTTTCCCAACCAGTCGCTACAGTGATGATGCGGCCCAACGTATCGTTTATCTGCGCAACCGTTTAGCCCAACATGAATTACACGTCGCTGGCTATTATATGCGTCGCGCTTCTTATCTTGCGGCCGCCAATCGTGCCAAATTTGTGATTGAAAACTACCCGCGTACACCAGCAATGCCAGATGCATTGGTTATTATGGCCAAGGCTTATAAGATTCTGGAATTAAGTGATTTATCTGAAGATGCATTACGCGTATTGGAGAGAAACTACCCAGGCCATCCAGGGGTAGCTGATGTACGTAAAACGACGCTGCTTGATTAACAGCGTCGTTATTTAACGGAATTCAGATAGCCGCTTCACCATCTTCGCTTGTACGGATACGAATAGCTCGTTCCAACGGTGAGACAAAAATCTTGCCGTCCCCAATACGACCGGTATGTGCCGCTTTAGTTATTGCTTCTATACAGGCATCGACTTGATCATCCGCCAGCACAATTTCCATTTTTACTTTCGGTAAAAAGTCCACGACATACTCAGCACCACGATAAAGTTCTGTGTGGCCTTTTTGTCTACCAAAGCCTTTGACCTCGGAAACCGTCATGCCGGTGACACCTATATCGGACAGTGCTTCACGCACATCATCCAGTTTGAACGGTTTGATAATGGCTTCAATTTTTTTCATGTGATTGCCTACTCTATTATTGACGTTACGGTATAACCTGATGTTATCGGATAGCGACGGTCTCTGCCAAATGCTCTGCCGGTAATGCGAATTCCTGGCGGTGCCTGGCGTCGTTTATATTCACTACGATCTACCATTTTGATGACCTGTGCAACCGTTTCCGCATCAAACCCTGAAGCCACCAGATCTTCGAAACAGCCATCCTTAGCCACATAAGCTTCCAGAATATCATCCAAAATTTCATAAGCTGGTAAAGAATCCTGGTCCAACTGGTCTGCTGAAAGCTCGGCTGAAGGCGGACGGGTAATAATACGTTCAGGGATAATTACTGACAGACTATTTCGATATCGAGCGAGTTTATAGACCAATGTTTTGTAAACATCTTTCAATGGTGAAAAACCGCCAGCCATATCGCCATACAAGGTGGAATAACCAACGGCCATTTCACTTTTGTTACCGGTAGAAAGGACCATCGCGCCGGTTTTGTTGGAGATAGCCATCAGCAATACACCGCGACAACGGGCCTGAATATTCTCTTCGGTCGCATCGGGCTGTGTGCCAGCAAAAACATCTTTCAACTCATGAAGAAATGTCTGAAACAGATTTTCAATATTAATGTTTCGATATTGAACACCTAGGATAGCGGCCATTTCTGCGGCATCGTCCAGGCTGATTTGAGAAGTATAGCGTGAGGGCATCATCACTGCCTGAACACGTTCAGCGCCTATCGCATCAACCGCCAGGGCCATGGTTAATGCAGAGTCAATGCCGCCAGATAAACCAATTACGACTCCCGGGAAACGATTTTTTTCAACATAATCACGTAAGCCACAGACTAAAGCCTTGTATACCGTTTCCAGTTCACCCATCAATGGTTGTTGTGGTCCCTCCAGCTGAATTCCCTGATTGGTTTTACGGACCACAATCGGCACCAATGCTGTCGCAAACTGTATGGCCTGGACGCATTTTTCACCGGCAGAATTTACTGCAAATGACGCACCGTCAAATACCAGCTCATCCTGACCACCAATCTGATTCACATATAAAATCGGAACACCATTTTCGCGGGCCCGCTGCCCCACTTCCGCCTCACGTAATTGTGTTTTATCCTGTTTAAACGGTGAGGCATTCAAATTCATAATGAGTTCAGCTCCAGCATCCACTGCCTGGGCTGTTGGCTCGACAAACCAGATATCTTCACAAATGGTTAAACCAATTTTAATCTGGTTTATTTCAATGATGGTCGCTTCATGACCTTCGATAAAATAACGCTTTTCATCAAATACACCGTAATTGGGTAGTTTTTGTTTGTAATATTGCGCTGTAATCTGATGTTTGCTGATGACAGAAGCCACGTTAAATAACTCTTTGCCAACCTCACCCAACGGATGACCGACAATAATCGTGATATCGTCAATTTGCTGGCAAAGTGTTTGTAATGACTTATCAACTCGCTTCAGCAGGCCAGGCCTTAGCAATAAATCTTCCGGCGGATAACCTGTCAGACATAATTCAGGAAACACAACCAGTTCAGCAGCATATTGTTGTCTGGCCTGCTGGGTAGCGGCAATCACCTTTCTGGTATTGCCAGCAACATCTCCGACGATTGGGTCGATCTGCGCCAGCACTACCTGAATTTGATTACTGGTCATTAATCTTCCATAAGTTGCAGCATGGTTGAACCAATTTCGGCCGGGGAGCCAGCAATGGCAACACCGGCAGCTTCCAACGCGGCTAATTTAGCTTTGGCGGTTCCCTGACCACCACTGATAATCGCACCGGCATGTCCCATACGTTTACCTGCAGGGGCGGTTAAACCGGCAATATAGGCCGCGACGGGTTTGCTGACATACTGTTTGATATATTCCGCGGCATCTTCCTCTGCCTGACCACCGATTTCTCCCACCATCACAATACCCTCGGTCTGCGGGTCGGCTTCAAATAATTCCAGACAATCAATGAAATTCATCCCATGAATCGGATCACCACCGATCCCCACACAGGTACTTTGACCGAGGCCATTCTGAGTTGTTTGATAAACCGCCTCATAGGTCAGGGTTCCAGAGCGTGAAACAATACCGATTTTGCCCGGCAAATGAATGCTGCCTGGCATGATGCCGATTTTGCATTCACCCGGTGTGATAAGCCCCGGACAATTCGGTCCGATTAACAAGGCATCATAGGACTTCAATGCATGTTTAACCCGCAACATATCCAGTACCGGTATACCTTCTGTAATACAGGCAATTACTTTAATGCCGGCATCTGCCGCTTCGAGGATCGCATCGGCAGCAAATGCTGCAGGCACATAAATCATGCTGGCGTCAGCACCGGTTTCGTTTACTGCTTCATGGACGGTATTAAAGACCGGTTTATTCAGGTGTGTTTGTCCGCCTTTACCGGGCGTCACCCCACCAACAAACTGCGTGCCATAGGCAATGGCCTGCTCGGAATGAAAAGTGCCCTGTTTACCGGTAAATCCCTGACAGATAACTTTGCTGTCTTTATTAACCAAGATACTCACGTTGTTATTACTCCCCTGCCGCAGCGACAGCCATAGCTGCTGCTTCAGTTAAATCCTGTGCTACGCGTAAATTCATTCCACTGTTTTCCAGCAATGTGCGGCCTAAATCGGCATTCGTACCTTCCAAGCGAACCACAACCGGTAATGATAAACCCACTTCTTTAGCCGCTTGCATGATGCCTTGTGCAATCAAATCACAACGCACAATGCCGCCAAAGATATTGACCAGAATGGATTTCACTTTTTTATCGGATAAAATCAATTTAAACGCTTCAGCTACACGGTCGGCCGTCGTACCGCCACCGACGTCAAGAAAGTTGGCCGGCTCACCGCCCTGCTTCTGAATCAAATCCATAGTGGCCATTGCCAACCCGGCGCCATTGACCATACAGGCCACATTGCCATCCAGCGCAATATAGTTCAGTCCGAAATCACGAGCGATCACTTCAGCTGGGTTTTCCTGGGTTGGATCAAATAATTCCGCCAACTCTGTGTGACGATATAAAGCGTTATCATCGACATTAATTTTGGCATCTAATGCCAGTAAATCTCCGGACTCGGTGACGACTAACGGGTTGATCTCCAATAGGCTGATGTCTTTTTCACAAAACAGTCGATAGAGGTTTTGCATCAGTTGTTGCAATTGTTTGAATGCTGAACCGGTTAGCTGCAAAAAGAAGCCGGCCTGACGACATTGATAGGGCTGCAAGCCAGCAACGGGCTCGATATATAAAGTCAGAATAGCTTCTGGTGTTTTCTCGGCTACCTCTTCAATGTCCATACCGCCCTCGGCGGAAATCATAAACACCACACGCTGGGTTACCCGATCCACCAACAAGGCTAGATAGAGTTCGCGTTCAATTGAGGATGGTGCCTCTATCCAGACTTTATTAACCGGTAATCCTTCAGCAGTCGTCTGATGCGTTACCAGCTGACTTCCCAGCATGGCATTTACTGCATCCATTACTGCTTGCAGGTTTTCTTCTACACGAACACCACCAGCTTTACCCCGTCCACCACTGTGCACCTGGGCCTTAACCACCCAACGCTCTCCACCAATCGCAGTGATGGCCGATTCCACCTCATTCGGGCTGGATATCATCTGTCCATTAGGCGTTGCGATGCCATATTGGTTAAATAAGTGTTTTGCCTGATACTCATGCAGGTTCATGTTTTGTTCGCCTTGTATGTCTTTATTATTGCTGACCAGCTATGCCAACAGTTAAACGTCATATTTTCGCCCATCAAGGTAATAATTACCATCATCTGACATGATATAGTTGCGTGCTGAAAACCAAGACGGAACAGTATATGCGTACTCTTTACCCTGATATCGAGCCTTTTCACAGCCAGCTATTATCCCGTGAAGAAATGCCGGATGGTCGACATCATGAAGTTTATTTCGAACAGTGCGGTAATCCGGACGGTATCCCGGTTATATTTCTTCATGGCGGTCCGGGCTCCGGATGCCGCCCACAACACCGCTGTTATTTCGATCCAGCGCTATATCACATCATTTTGTTTGATCAGCGTGGTTGTGGACGTTCGTTGCCGTCCGGTGAACTGAAAAACAATACGACGGATTATCTGATTGCGGATATGGAAGCTATCCGCAAATTACTGAATATCGATAAGTGGATGTTATTTGGGGGCTCCTGGGGGGCAACGCTGGCCTTGGCCTATGCCCGTCAATATTCACAGCATGTCTCAAGCATGGTTTTGCGTGGCATATTTCTAGGCAGACAACAGGATATTAACTGGGTTTACGCTGCGGGTGGAGCGTCAAGAATATTTGCTGAAGCCTGGCATGAACTGGTTAAGGATTTACCCGTAAGCGAGCAGGAAAAGCCGTTAGATTACTTTTATCAGCAATTAACCCATCACAATGAACAGCAGCAGATAATGGCCGCCAATACCCTGCAAAAATGGGAGGCAACCATTGTGATGCTGCGCGAGCAACATTATCAACCTGAACCTGAAGCATCACCGGGACCACTGGCACATTCCAGAATCCAATTGCATTATGCTTTGAATGACTGTTTTTTGGCTGATAGTCCTTTACTCGACAGCATTAAAAAAATTAACCATATTCCAGCACACATTATCCATGGACGTTACGATATGGTGTGTCCCATGCAGCAATCCTGGGAGGTCTATCAGCATTGGCCAAATGCCTGCTTTGAGATATTGCCATTGGCAGGCCACGCCGCAAGTGAGCCGGCGATTATTGATGCACTGGTTCGAACCACGGATCAATTGGCAAAGCAATTCACATGATCGCCTTGTTACAACGTGTCAGCCAGGCAAATGTCACCCTTAATAACAACCAAACCATCGCGCAAATTAATCAAGGCTTACTGGTGTTTATCGGGGTGGAAAAGACCGACACCCCGCTTATAGCGGACCGGCTGTTAAAACGCATTTTAAACTATCGGATATTCAGCGATGCCGACGATAAAATGAATTTAAGCTTGCAGGATATAAAAGGCGATTTATTATTGGTGCCACAATTTACCTTACCGGCGGATACTCGCAAAGGTAATCGTCCCAGCTTTACCCCCGCAGCACCGCCTGAACAAGGCAAAAAACTGTTTGATTATCTGCTGACAATGACCCATTATCTTCCAATTAACATTGAGTCGGGGCAGTTTGGTGCAGATATGCAGGTTTCACTGACCAATGACGGACCGGTCACTTTTTGGTTACAAGTTAATTAATTTCGGATTTCTATGCGTATATTGTTCAAATTTTTACTCGGTACGGCATTAGTCATTATTGGTATTGCCGCATTGATGCTGATCCCATCCCCACAACCTGCGTCTCCAAAGCCGTGGGAAATTAGCGTTATGCCTGATAATCAAATTGAAGTAATGGGCGTGCATTTGGGCACGACCCGCTACTCAGAAATTCAACAATTATGGCGTGAAGCGGGAGAGGTGGCTTTATTTATCCCCGAAAACAACGATATATCTGCTGAAGTATTTTTTGAGTCTATCAATCTGGGCGGGCTTTCAGCTCGAGCTGTTATCAACTTGCAGGTAGCTGAAGAAAAGTTAAAAACCATGGCATCAAGAGCTGTTTCAGCCAAACTCCAGCCAAGTGGAGCAAGACGTTATGATCCTGCTTTTGATGATAAGCAAGATTTATTGTCCGCTCCAGCAATAGCCATCACCTATATTCCTTCGGTACGTATTGATGCTGAGATGGTACGTAGCCGTTTTGGTGAACCTGAGAAAATCAGCAACGAGGTAGAAGAAAGTGAAAGTACAGCACAAATCTGGCATTACCCAGCAATCGGTCTCACTATTCGACTTCACCCGGAAGAGCGCCCTGTGATGACTTATACTGCCCGGACATCCTGATCAGTTTGTTTTATATAGACCATCAGGTCATCCAGGTTGATGGCCTTGCTGAAATAAAATCCCTGTGCACGTTTACATTGACTCTTGCGTAAAAATGCCAATTGCTCTGCGGTTTCAACACCCTCAGCCACAACCTGCAGGGCAAGACTGCTTGACATCGCCAGAATGGCATTGACGATTGCGGCATCATCACTGTCTTCCGTCACATCACGTACAAACGTACGATCAATTTTCAGCACATTGAGCGGAAACTGTTTTAAATAGGACAATGAAGAATATCCGGTACCAAAGTCATCAATTGCCAGGGTAATGCCAAGTCCACTTAATTCACGTAACGTCTGAACCGCTTGCTCTGTGTTTTCCATTAACAGACTTTCGGTAATCTCCAGCTCTAGATTGTTTGCCGGCATTCCGGTCTGCTCCAACAAATTCCGAATAAAATTGACCAGTAAATTGCCTTTAAACTGACGACCGGAAAGATTCACTGCCATTAAGAAATCATCTGGTAAAAAATCGCGATTAGCCATAAAGGCTTCACAGGTTTTTTTCAACACCCACTCACCAACCGTACTAATCAGCCCGGTATCTTCCAGCACCGGCACAAATATCGCAGGTGACACGTCTCCCCATTGTTCGGTATGCCAGCGTAATAACACTTCTGCACCTGACACACGCCCCGTTTCTAGTTCAATCTGCGGTTGAAATTGCAGATAAAACTCCTGAAACTCAACCGCACGACGCAAAGCGGTTTCCATCGCCAGACGTTGTGAGGCCTGTGCATTCATTTCTGAGGAATAAAACTGAAAGTTATTTCGCCCCGTACTCTTGGCATAGTACATAGCCGCATCGGCATTTCGCACCAGCATGTCGACATCCCGACCATCCGCAGGATATAAACTGATACCAATACTCGGGCTGATATTTACTTCAATGTTATCCAGCATATAGGGCAGTGAGGTTGTATTCAGAATTTTTTCAGCAACCTTGCCAACGTATTGAGCCGAATTGATATCTTCCAGAATGACAGTGAATTCATCACCACCCAGCCTGGCGACCGTATCACTCTCTCGAACACAGGATCGAATACGCCGCGCCACCTCACAAAGCAAAATATCACCTGCCTTATGACCGAGCGAATCGTTAATATGTTTAAAGTGATCCAGATCCAGGAAGAATACCGCCAAACGACCATTTTGTCGTTGCGCTTTATGAATGGCGTGCTCAAGACGATCTTTGAATACTCCGCGGTTGGGCAACCCTGTAAGAATATCGCTACTGGCTAAACGGGTCAGTCTTTCTTCATTTTGCCGCTGATTAGTCACATCTTCATATAGCCAGATCGATCCCTCTGTTGGATTTTCCGGATCAATTACCTGCCCGGCAACTGCGCACCAGAACTTCTCTCCATTAGCCCGCATCATTTCGACTTGTGATTCAAAATTTTCTACTTCAGACAAGGCGTTATAAGCCTGTTCTCCAAAACGCTCAAATGCTTCTTCGCTTGGATGCAGACAAAGCGTGCTTTGACCTTCGATATCATCTCGAGCAAACAAAAACAGTTGTTCGAATTTATTATTCACCCGAATAATCTGACGATTTTTAATAAAAGCGATGCCCACCATGGCATTTTCCAGAATGGCATTTAATTCATTTCCAGTCTGTACCAGCGCTAATTTTGTTCGCTTCCACGCGCTGATGTCTGAAATCACACAAACCCAGATATCATCATCAAATTGCGATAAAGGACGAAGTGATAGCGACATGGAAAAGGTATCTCCATACCAATTTCGTCCTTCGAATTCACGGTTAACATTTTGTGATTCAGCAATCTCGTTGAGCGATTTGATGTGTTCAGAAGGGTGAATGAACCGCAGAATATTTTGTCCAGCTAATTGATTTTCACTTGCTTGTAATATTCTTTCTGCAGCAGGATTACACGAGCTAATTGAGCCATCAGCCCGTAAGGCCAGAATGGCTTCCGGAACGCCATTAAGAATGGCTCGAAGCCTTGTTTCACGGATTTCGAGCGAATGCTTGGTTTCATCCAGCTTTTCAATCAGTTCCTGTGTTTGGGCGGCAAATACATTGAAGTCATTGGCAAGTGTATTAAATTCACTCTGACCATTATTGGTTGACATGCGGGTATCAAATTTTTGTTCTGACAAGGCATGTAATGCACTTCGCAATCGCTGCATAGGCTGGTTGATGCGCGCTTTCATGCTAAGCACAAACCAGGTAATTCCTATAACAATAATTAAACTGCTAAAGATCATTAACCATCTATAATGACTGAAGATGGAAATGGCAATTGCCGCAATGACCACTACCATTAATACGGTAATAACAGCCCATAAATTCAGCATGGTGCGAATGCTCCAATGCTTTAACATATTGTCCCTGTTCATATTGTTCACACTCGGTCCATGGAGCTACTCAAAAGCATCCGATTTGAATCAGAGATACATTCCATTTTGTAATTTGCTAAGTCAAACTTTGTTACTGGCACGGCTATATCGTTGGTGCTGGGAAAGATCCATCTTGTTAGCTGAACTAATGTCCAAACCACACAAGACATAGCACTGCTCAATCGGTAGATAGAAATTTTATAAATATAGCTTTTCTGATGATTTATCCTGGAAGAAAACGCATTTATTCCTAGGCTCATTGACAAGCCAACAGCAGATAATAGCTCACTCATTGCCGAGTGCCGTTCTTCTGCCAATATACATTGTAAGTTGGCTTAGAGAAGCTGAGGCTGCGAATAAAAGTCTAATCGGGCTTGTGTTCATTATTATTTTTATTATCCGCGTCCGATTCCTCTGCTTCGATTTCTTCTGAATGATTATCATCCTCCATCAGAACTCGATTAGCAGCACCTTCCATATCATCGTATTGACCACTGCGAACGGCCCAGAAAAACACCCCAACTCCAACTAAGCCCAGCAATAACATGCCGGGTAAAAGTCCGTATATGACCTCCATAGCCTACCTCTTAAATATTCGACTAATCCTGGCAGCATTACCAATGACAAGTAACGAACTTATCGGCATCGTGATTGCTGCCAGTAAAGGACTGACTAACGCCATCATTGCCAATGGAACCATAATCACGTTATAGCTGATTGATAATACAATATTCTGGCGTATAGTGCGTAACGTGCGGGCAGCCAGTTGCCGTGCTAATGCTACCTGACTTAATTGATTATGTGATAAAACAATATCTGCACTTTCAATCGAGACATCCGTTCCGGAAGCCAGGGCAATACCTACGTCAGCCTGAATCAACGCCGGCGAATCATTAATGCCATCTCCCACCATCGCAACACAATCGCCTTGTTGTTGTAATTGTTGGATAAACTGGCGCTTATCAGCGGGTAAGACCTCGGCCATACGCTGAATATTTCCAAGATCGGCCGTTACTGAGTTGACTACCTGTTGACGATCTCCGCTCAACACAGTCACTTTAAGATCATTTGCTAACATGCTGGAAATCATCGTTTTGGCATCATCACGTAATGTATCAAACAGGCCCAAAATGCCGATTAATTTATTCGCACTTGCGACAAACACACAACTGACACCTTGCTGCTCCAGCTGAACAACTTTTGATTGCCATTCACTATTAAGAATTACGCCGTGCGATATTACCCAGTCCGCTGTACCAACGATAATTTTATTTCCGTTAATTTCCGCTTCCACTCCTCTGCCTGGCGATGCGTAAAAAGCAGACACCTCGAATAAGGGTAGATCATTATCTTGTGCAGCAGTAACAATTGTTTTGGCAATACCATGTTCGGATTGTTGCTCTGCTGAAGCCGCAATCTGCAATAGGTTTTGTTCAGAAATCCCCTCTGCGGTGATGCGCTGAACCAGCTTAAGTCGTCCCTCAGTCAGTGTCCCGGTTTTATCAAACACATAATGTGTCACGCGAGATAATGACTCCAATGCGCTGCCCTGTTTGATCAGGATACCGTTACTGGCCCCCACCCCGCTGGCCACTGCAATGGACATCGGAGTAGCCATGCCAAAGGCACAGGGACAGGTCACCACTAATACTGATGCAGCCGCCAGTAATGCTTTTTCAAAATCACTGCCAACCCAGAACATAAACGTCAATGTCGCCAGGGTCAGGGTGACGACTACAAACCAGGGGACGATTTTATCTGCTAATGTTTGAATGGGGGCTTTTGAGGTTTGTGCCTCATCCATCAAGGCGATTATTTTGGCCAGGGCAGTATGTCTTAATACTTGTTGTGTTCTTACAATAAATGCACCTTCCCCATTAATGCTACCAGCCACGACCGAATCGTTAACTTGTTTACGAACCGGTTGTGACTCCCCCGTTAGCATCGATTCATCTACAGCGCTCTCGCCATCCGTGACCACGCCGTCTACAGGAATATTTTCACCTGGACGAACCAGCACCAGATCGCCCACCTTAACTGAGCGAATAGGTTTCGTCTGCTGTATGCCTGCTTCAATTATCGTAGCCAGTTTTGGCTGCAGTTCCAGCATTCGACGCGTGGCTGATAACGCATTGCGCTTGGAAAGCGCTTCCAAATAACGCCCAATCAGAATCACAAAAATAAAATTGACTACCGTATCAAAAAACACTTCCCCTTCTAGAGAACCTGTAAATGTAATGTAGGTTGAATAGAGATATGTTGCTGTAGCACCAATGGCTATTGGCAAATCCATTGTTAAATAGCGACTACGCAAGCCACTGATTGAATTCCGGAAAAAAGGATAACCCGAATAAAGTAAGGTTGGAGTGGCTATAAAAAATCCAACCCAATGAAACAAATTTCTAAATTCATCCTCAGCGGCACCGGAATAAAGCGCAATCGAAACCCACATCAGGTTCATCATCGCAAAACCGGCAAAGGCCATACGATAGATTAAGCCACGGTGTCGCTTAGCTAATGCCCCTTCCGCCGTTTCCGGATCAAAAGGAACCGCGGCATATCCAAGTTTAGCTAAATGCTGCATTAATATTGATAAGGAGGTTTCACGATTATCCCAGCGAATGCGACAACGTTTTGCCGTCAAATTAACATCCGCCGCTAATACGCCTGGCAATTTATAAAGCGCATGCTCAATCAACCAGACACAGGCAGCACAGTGAATACCATCGATTAAAAGGTTGATAGTGCGTTTGTCATCCAGTGCGTCGACATAATCCGACTGAATCTCATCGAGATCATAGGCATGGAAATCGTTTGCGGTATCAGGTGGTGGCGCAAGCGAGTCGCGCTCGGGAGTTTTGTTGTAAAAACTTTGTAAGCCTGCAGCATAGATGGTCTGACAAGCCATCCTACAACCATGACAGCAAAACTCATGCGTGGTTGACTGAATTTGAGCAACAAATTCACCCGGCCTTTTGACAGGCAGCCCGCAGTGAAAACATTCGCAGGCTTTAACTTGCGTGGTGGTTTCAGACAAGGAATTTCAACTTACCAATGACAAACGATTTTATGGATCAATAAAAATACGTCGCGTGATTAAAAATTCATCTTCTCCACGTTTGGCTTCAACGATGATGTCCCAATTACCTGGCAAACCAAACTCAATATCAACACCATAGCGACCCAGACCAATTGGGTTCATTTCTACCGAAAAATCTTCACGCATATCAGATGGACGATAAGCAAATAAAGTCACTGAATCCAACTCTACTGCAGTAGAGTTTTTTCCCTGGATAAATACCTCATAGGCCTGACGTTGGTTGACCCGATTATCGGTCGGGGCCATAATCACTCCGCTCCAACCAAGCTTGTTTTCCTGCTCTATTTGCATTTGTTTTTGGGCATAAGCCTTACCGCGTTCGTAATAATTATCTACCACCAGATTAGGTGGCGATTTAAACGCCAGATAGACAAATATAATATTCATCGTGACAAAGGTGCAGAGAAACACCAAAAAACCCAATACCCATGGATTTTTTAGCGCTTGATTATTTTCTTGTGAGATAGCCATCATTTAGGCCCCATAAAGACGCTTTCATATTGTGCAGAAATATCAGGATTTGAAATGACATTTGCATTAAATGTCAGATGTTCCAGTTCTTTATCAAGCTTTCCGTCTGGTATTCTGACTAATGCCTGAAACGGAACCATTTTTCCTGGTTCAACAAGAATGTTGTGATCAATGCCATGCAAAATGGCACCTTCCAATCCACTGATAGTGTATTGGACCTCCATCGTTTCGTTGGTCTTGTTTAGCATTTTAAGCGTATAGCGGTTCTGAATAGAACCATCACTGAGCTGAACAAAAACTGGCTGCCGGTTATGAATAACCTGAAACTCCGTCGCCGAGAGCGTAGCAAAACCATAGCCAACACCAGACATCGCCATCATCAATATAAACGAATAAATAATGACCCTTGGGCGTTTATATAATGCAGCGGGTTGAGCATTGTGATGTAAATCTTTATAGGATGCATAACGAATCAATCCACGCGGCTGATTGGTTTTATCCATAATGCTGTCACACGCATCAATACACATACCACAGGTGATGCAGCCTTCCTGTTGGCCTTTACGAATATCAATACCGGTTGGGCATACCGCAACACATACCTTGCAATCGATACAGCTGCCTTTGCTGGAATCCACAGCACCTTTTTTTAGTTTACCGCGAGGCTCTCCACGTTCAGCATCATAAGCTGGTAGCACCGTATCCTGATCATACATAACACCTTGCAGGCGGGCATAAGGACATAACCAGAAGCAAACCTGTTCGCGCATAAATCCAGCAAAAACGTAAGTACCTACCGTAAACATAGCCAACACTATCCAGGCAGCCAGTGAAGCCTGCAGATGGAAATAGTCATACCAAAGCTGAAACACATCAGTAAACCAGGCAGCAAAAGTCACGCCGGTTAATAATGCAATGGATAGCCATAAACTGTGTTTCAGAACAATACGAGAGATTTTACTGACCGTAGGTGGTGAGTTTTTGAATTTCATCGCCTTCTGAGGTGAGTCACCCTCAATGCGAGTTTCGATAAATGTAAAGACATCTGTCCAGACAGTCTGAAAACAGAAGTATCCACAGAATACCCGGCCGGCAATACTGGTTACCGCCGCCAGTAAAATGGCAAAAAACAATAACGTGAGGGATAACATCCAGATATCTTGTGGAAAAATGGTGATATCTAAAAAGTTGAATTCGCGATTAGGAATATCGAAAAGAATTGCCTGGTTTCCATTCCAGCGAAAATAAGGGCCAATAAAGAAAATCAGCCAAACTGACATACCAAACCATTTAAGCCGTCTGAAACGTCCCGACATGCGTTTTGCTACAACTTTATTACCGCCAGCATTAACATGCCAGTCAGAGACCTCATCATAGATGTCATTATTATTGAGCTCAGCTGACTTTAGTTGTTCCGACACAGTTTAGTCCTCATAGACAACTTATCAGATGGAATTGTAACACAATTTAGCACATAAGCATTTACTAATTTAGCTCTCAACGTATAAAAAAAGCCGACAGAATCGGCTTTTTTATCCAGAGTTTTTAATTTAATTATCGTCAGAACTATCTTCCATATTCTTAACGACTTTGTAAGCAATCACACCGATAACAACAATTGTCAGTACAAGACTTACAATGGAACCAATCGCAACCGCATCTAAACCCATATCAATCTCCTTAACCTAGTATGCTCTCAGTTTCTGTCTTATCTATTCACCACCACCAAGCTGATGGACATAAACTGCCAGTTTTTTAATTTCAGTTTCTGAAAGCCGTTGAGTTTCATCACCTTCGTAATATTCTTCAGGATCATCACCGTATTGTTCCGCTTCCAGACGCACAGCCAGTTTTTCATTCCAGCCAGGCATCACCGCCGCAATACGTGTTTTAGGATCATTCGCAGCATTCACACCATGAAGAATCGTATGGCGAATTTCATCCGGTTCTCCAGAAAAGCGCCAAACTTTATCTGACAAATTCGCTGATCCTAATTGACGAATACCTTTGGCATCAGCACCATGGCAAGCAACACAACCTTTTTCGTTATAAAGTTTCCACTGTGCTTCAGTCGCTTCGCCAGCTGAATTTGTGAGAACAAATTGGACCAGCCCGTCCACTTCTTCTTCAGTTAACAGTTCAGCATGGGCAGGCATCATGCCTTGACGACCTTTAGCCAAAGTTTCGATGATTTTGTTTACGCTACCGCCATACAACCAATCATCATCTGCAAGAATCGGGTAACCAGACCCTGGTTGAGGATAACCACCCACCCCGTGACAGGCCGCGCAGTTATCACCATAAAGTACTTTGCTCGAACCTACCGCATAACGCAGTAACTCATCATCTTCGAGAATTTCTTCAGCTGACATGGCTGTAATACGATCTTCAAAAGGCGCACGTATTTCCTGAATTTTTTCCATGTCCTCTTTGTATTCATTAATTTGTGTCCAGCCCAAAAGTCCCTTGGTATTTCCTGTTATCAATGGTAATGATGGATACAAAATAAAATATACCAGCACTAACAAACCACTCAGATATAAAGCTATTGTCCACCAACGCGGAGGTGGATTGGTTAACTCTCTGATGCCATCCCATTCATGACCTGTATCTGGACACTCATGAGGATTTTTATTGTTATCAGCCATCATTTTTCTCCGAATTTATATCGTCATCTCTCAGCGGCAAGTCACGGTGCGATTCAAGTTTGTCTTTGTTCTTGGGGCGTAATACCCAGAAATACATACCGAACATCAATAAAAAAATAATTACTGTCAGTATCGTTCCGACCCAGTCGCTTGCTGTCATCGCGGCCCAATTGGTCTCAAAGTAAGATAGAAAATCACTCACGATAATCTCTACCAGGTTCAAATTTAATCATGGTGCCAAGCACTTGCAGGTAGGCCACTAGAGCTTGCATTTCAGTTTTGCCATCAACTGCTTCAGCTGCCCCTAGAATCTCTTCATCATTGTAGGGTACCCCCAGCACTTTCATCGCTTTCAGACGTTTCACCATACCTTCTCCATCAATGGTTGATTCATCCAGCCATGGATAACGAGGCATAACAGACTCAGGCACAACAGAACGTGGATCACGTAAATGCTGAATATGCCATGCATCAGAGTATTTGCCGCCAACCCGGGCTAAATCAGGCCCCGTACGTTTTGACCCCCACTGGAATGGGTGATCATATTTGGACTCGACCGCCAAAGAATAATGACCATAACGATCCTTTTCATCACGAAATGGACGTACCATCTGTGAATGACACAGGTAGCAACCTTCGCGCTGATAAATATCCCGTCCAGCTAACTCAAGAGCCGTATAGGGACGTACACCTTTAAGCTCTTCATATTCAGGAAAGACATCATCTTCGAAAGTATTTTCCAGATAAAACAATGGCACAATCTCAACAATACCACCGACGGAAACAACCAGGGCTGTTGCCAGCACCAGCCCCCAGACATTTTGCTCTACCCACTCTTGAAAGCTAATGCGTTTATTAGATTTTTTAGCCATGCTGATATCCTCAAATATTCGCTGCAGTTGCCATTTCGGCGGATGGTTTTGCAATCGCTCGGCGAATAGTCACTGTTACGTTAAACAACATGATGACCGCACCCAGGAAGAAAATTAGTCCACCAATTGCACGCATCGCATAATAAGGATGCATTTGAGCGACTGACTCAACAAAGGTATAAGCCAAATTGCCATAATCATCATATGCACGCCACATCAAACCTTGCATGATGCCGGATACCCACATTGCCGTGATATAGATCGCCGTACCGATGGTTGCCATCCAGAAATGCAGATTGACCAGCTTGACAGAGTACATGGTAGTTCCCCACATACGCTCAACCATATGGTACAAGGCACCGACAGAAACCATGGCAACCCAGCCAAGTGCGCCCGAGTGAACATGTCCGATGGTCCAGTCAGTGTAATGCGATAAGGCATTGACTGTTTTTGAAGCCATAACCGGGCCTTCAAAAGTCGACATCGCATAAAACGCCAGCGAGACAATCAGGAAACGTAAAATATAGTCAGTACGTAATTTGTCCCATGCCCCACTCAGCGTGAACATACCGTTTAATGCCCCGCCCCACGAAGGAATGATCATTGCCAGCGAAATTGCTGCACCCAATGACCCTGTCCAATCCGGCAACGCGGTGTATTGAAGATGGTGAGCACCTAGCCAGACATAACCAAATACCAGTGCCCAGAAATGGATAACTGATAAACGGTATGAATAGACAGGACGGTTTGCCTGTTTAGGTACAAAATAATACATGATGCCCAGGAAGCCGGCTGTCAGGAAGAAACCAACAGCGTTATGCCCCCACCACCACTGAATCATTGCATCCTGCACACCGGAGAATATCGAATAAGACTTCCACATGCTGACAGGAATAGACAAGCTGTTCACTACATGAAGGTAAGTAATCATGATCATCATTGCCAGAAAGAACCAGTTGGCAACGTAAATATGAGAGACCTTACGGACTGATAAAGTCATGATGAAATTGAACATGTAGCTAATCCAGACAACTGCAATCAAAATATCCAAAGGCCATTCCAGCTCAGCATATTCTTTTGACTGAGTTAAGCCTAAAGGCAGTGTGATGATGGCGCCGAGGATAATCAGGTTCCAACCCCAAAAGGTGAACCACGCTAATTTATCACTCCAAAGCCTTACGCCCGAGGTACGTTGCACCACATAAAATGCTGTCGCCATTAAAGTGGAACCACCAAATGCAAAAATGACCGTATTGGTGTGTAATGGACGTAACCGACCGAAGCTTATATATGGATTATCAAAGTTTAGATCTGGCCAGGCTAGCTGCGATGCAATAAATACACCCATACCTGTTCCGGCAACCAAATAAACACACGCCATATAGGCGAACCATTTGACTACTTCAAAATTGTACTGTTGTTTCGCCTGCATAGCGATCACACCTTCTCTCTCATGAAAATTCTTTCACTGCTTCATCTAATTATTTTCAGAAACAGAACCCAATTTCATACTGCCTAACAATCAAGCCCAATGAATTTTACCGCAAAACAACTAGGTTGATGATTTCAAATCCGTGATCCAGATCAATTTTGCTGGTTTTGCCGAGTCTTTTGCCACAGTTTGCTACTTCTGCTAAGTCTTTTCCCTGCTTAACATCGTTCAAACTAGGAGAATTTTCCTGACTTAAATAGGCGTGGTCAAGTATTAGCATTTCTACTATTTCAGCATTCGCTAATAATTAACCTAAAAACAAGGATTTAAACCTTAAGTTTAATATGGGTATTTACCTTGTTATCTGCATATGGAAGAGCTTCACCCGCACCTGGGTCAGTTTACCTTTCATAGCCGTCTCTGCTTTAAATTGAAATACTGTGAAACATGGTACGATAAATGCGCTTTTTCCAGCGACTTCCATCTATTCTGGCCATTTGTGATTATTTCAAAATAAATGATGGGTAAAGTTGCCTCATTCTGCTACACATCCATCCAGACCACACAGACTTCTCTGGTTCGCGGCATTATGATGGGCAAGAACTCCCAAATGCCGTGATAACGACTGGAGCCCGTACTTCCATATATATGGGTGGCGCATTTTCAGCCACACACCATAGCAGAGCGAGTCATTCCTCTCTATAGCGTTGGAAATGACTTATTTACCGTAACTCTGCATCGCATCATTTCCGTCGTGTTTGACGAAAAAACAGCTTACCCAGCAGGTTCAACAGCCCCTGAGACTAAAAGTGAATCAGTACTATTGGCTTTCTGCCTTCATTTAATAGCAAATTATAAGTACGGCATGCAGCACCAAGAGACATGGTTTCCAAGGAAATTCCATTCTCAGCGAACTTGCTGATAATTTGTAATACGTGAGGAGTAATACCTTCGTCATTCACCATAATGACAACGTCGGCATTGAAGGATTTTATGGTTTCAATTTGAGATTCGCCTTGATGTTCAGCGAAGGAATTCAGATCCAGTGTCTCAAAGACACCGTCAGGTGAAATAATACAATTGTGGGTGATTCGTTGTGGAGTTTGATTGTTCGATTGAATCAGTAGAAAGCCGTCGCCATAACTTTTAATGACAAAAGCGTCAGTAACGGCTTCCTGACTAATTTTCATTTTCTGTTAAAAACCAGCGGCATTATTTACGCGATCACGTAATTCTTTTCCGGGTTTAAAATGTGGTACATATTTTTCATCGAGCTTAACGGATTCACCACTTTTTGGATTACGTCCCACTCTGGGCGGACGATGATGCAGGGTGAAACTGCCAAACCCTCTTATTTCAATACGATCACCACGTGACAGACAATCACTCATCTGTTCAAGAATTAACTTTACCGCTAGTTCAACGTCTCGATAATTCAATAGAGATTGTTTTTCGGATAGTATTTCTATCAAATCAGACTTGGTCATAATTTCCTAGATTCCCGGCAGTAGACTTTTGGTTATGCCTTAAACGTCAAGGCAGCTGTACAACAAGAAAAAAAGCATCCGGTTTTAAACCGGATGCTTATCAATGATTCAGATTAACTATCTTTCTGATTCATTTGTTCTTTCAGCAAATCACCTAAAGTGGTATTGCCGGAACTGACATTACTGTACTCTTTGACTGCTTCGGATTCATCCTGATCATCCTTAGCTTTGATAGACAGAGTCAGCGTGCGATCCTTGCGAGACATTCCTGTAAATTTCGCTTCAACATCATCACCGATATTCAGCACTTTGCTGGCATCTTCGATGCGTTCGCGTGCGATATCTGCCACCCGAACATAACCTTCAACGCCTTCAGCCAGTTCAATCGTTGCGCCTTTAGCATCAACAGCTGTGACTTTACCGTTTACGACTGTGCCACGTGGATGTTCAGACAAATAGGCAGAGAATGGATCATCCTGCAATTGTTTGATACCCAAAGAGATACGTTCACGTTCAGGATCAATAGCCAACACGACAGCTTCAACATCATCACCTTTCTTGAAATCACGAATAAGTTCTTCGTTTTCTTCTTCCCAGGAAATGTCAGATAAGTGAATCAGGCCATCGATGCCACCATCCAAGCCAATGAAGATACCGAAATCAGTGATTGATTTGATAGCGCCGCTGACTTTGTCACCTTTGTTATGAGTCATAGAGAACTCTTCCCAAGGGTTGGTTTGGCATTGTTTGATACCCAATGAGATACGACGACGATCTGCATCAATATCCAGAACCATTACTTCAACTTCATCGCCCAATGTAACTAGCTTAGAAGGATGTACGTTTTTGTTGGTCCAGTCCATTTCAGACATGTGAACCAAACCTTCAACGCCATCTTCAATTTCAACAAAGCAACCATAGTCTGCGATGTTGGTGACTTTACCTTGAATACGCGTGCTATTTGGATAACGACGAGCAATATCTTTCCAAGGATCGTCGCCCAGTTGTTTCAGGCCTAACGATACACGTTCACGCTCTTTATCAAATTTCAGAACCTGTACATCGATCTCGTCACCGATAGCGACTACTTCTGAAGGATGTTTGACACGTTTCCATGCCATATCAGTGATATGCAACAGACCATCAATACCACCAAGATCAACAAACGCGCCATAATCGGTCAGGTTTTTAACGATACCTTTAACGACTTTGCCTTCTTCTAATGTTTCCAGAAGAGCTTCACGTTCAACACTGTTCTCAGCTTCCATGATGGCACGGCGAGAAACAACGATATTATTACGTGGGCGATCCAGCTTAATCAGTTTGAACTCAAGATCTTTGCCTTCAAGGTGAGAAGTATCCCGAATAGGGCGTACATCAACCAATGAACCCGGCAGGAATGCACGAATGTTTTCCAGATCAACAGTGAAACCACCTTTAACTTTACCGGAGATAATCCCCATAACGGTTTCATTAGCTTCGAATGCATGTTCCAATCGGATCCATGCTTCAGCCGCTTTGGCTTTTTCACGTGATAATTGTGTCGCACCAAATCCATCTTCCAGTGTTTCCAGAGAAACATCGACCAAGTCACCAACAGAAACGGTGATTTCACCTTTTTCGTTCATGAATTCGGCAACTGGAATAGCGCCTTCAGATTTCAGACCTGCGTTAACCATAACAACATCAGGACCAACATTGACTACCGTACCGGTAACAATTTTGCCTGGTTGCATTGGGGTTGCGTTTAGACTCTCTTCGAAGAGATCAGCAAAGCTTTCGCTCATTATAAATATCCTTGACCCTGTATAGATTTACAGAATCGCCCGTTAGTCCTGCATAAGCAGGAAATTAACAAAAAACCTAGCTGGACCACCCAACTAAGTACCCTAATAAATCAGCCAGTTAATGCACTGACTTTTTCTAAAACAGCTTCTATTCCAAGTTGTGTTGAATCCAGAATAACGGCATCATCGGCAGGCCGTAGTGGCGCTACTTCACGTTGCATATCCCGATCATCACGTTCAGATATTTCGGCTACGAGATCGGAAAGGTTACTATCAATTCCTTTCTCTTTCAACTGCTTATATCGTCTCTCGGCTCTAACCTCAGCGCTGGCTGTTAAAAAGACTTTAAATGCTGCGTCTGGAAACACCACAGTTCCCATATCGCGACCATCGGTGACCAGGCCGGGTGACTGACGAAAATCTCGTTGTCTTTGCAATAATGCTGCTCGCACCGCCGGTAATGCGGCAACTTTCGATGCGGCATTGCCAGCTTGTTCTGAACGAATCAATAGAGAAACATCTTCACCTTCCAGAATTACCTGCAGCTGCCCGTCAATTAACAAAAACTTTACATCTAACTGTTCAGCTAATTTCGCCAGCGCCGTTTCATCGGCTAAATTCATCTGATGCTTGAGTGCAGCCTGAGCCAAAACTCGGTATATGGCTCCGCTATCCAGATAATGCCAGCCAAGTTTCTCAGCCATACGCTGCGCCAAAGTGCCTTTGCCGGAACCGCTTGGACCATCAATCGTCAAAACCGGTATCTCAGACATCGAAGGCATCAATCTGTAGACCACAGTTAGTCGCTAATTCAACAAAATTCGGAAATGAGGTGGCAACATTGGCACAATCATTAATCTGGATCGCACCGCCAGCTTGTAATGCCGCCATGGCAAATGACATGGCAATACGATGATCGCCATGACTATCCACTTCCCCACTACCAATCACTCCACCTTCGATAACCATGCCATCAGGCGTTGGCTGCGCATCAATACCCAGTGTCTGTAAGCCATCCGCCATCACCTGGATCCGATCACTTTCTTTGACCCGTAATTCTTCCGCACCAGTTAATACCGTGCGGCCATCTGCACAGGCAGCCGCAATAAACAAAGCTGGAAATTCATCAATAGCCAGCGGCACTTGATCTTGCGCAATGTTGATCCCTTTTAATGGTGTATAACGAACCCGAATATCCGCCACCGGTTCACCACCGGTGACCGCTTCATTACTGAGGCTGATATCGGCACCCATTTCGCGCAGGATATTGATCACACCAATCCGCGTCGGGTTAATACCCACATGTTGCAAAGTGATATCTGAACCCGGCGCAATTGCCGCCCCCACCATAAAGAAAGTAGCCGAAGAAATATCTCCCGGAACATCAATGTTGGTGGCAGTTAATTTGCCGCCACCTTTAATACTGATACGGTTGCCCTGAACATTGACTGGATAGCCCATGCCCTGCAACATACGTTCAGTATGATCACGGGTAGGCGCGGGTTCCGTCACATTGGTTTCGCCCTCAGCGTACATACCGGCCAATAAAAGACAGGATTTCACCTGCGCACTGGCCATTGGTAAGACATAGCTGATAGCCGTTAATTTATTAACACCGTGAATGGTCAAAGGCGGTTTGCCATCGGCACTATCAATTTGGGCCCCCATCAATGCCAATGGATCGGTCACCCGCCGCATTGGGCGGCCTGATAAGGATTTATCACCACTCATTGTCACATCAAATGATTGACCAGCCAGTAAACCGCTTAATAAACGAATTGATGTACCTGAATTCCCTACATATAAATCATTTTCGGGTGCAGATAATCCATGCATACCGACACCATGGACAGTGACCTTGCCATCAATCGGGCCATCTATTTTGACCCCCATTGCACGAAATACTGCCAGCGTGGCCAGAGCATCCTCCCCTTCCAGAAAACCACTGATTTTGGTGATGCCTTCAGCCAATGAACCCAGCATGATAGAACGGTGGGAAATGGATTTATCTCCGGCCACACGAAAACTGCCAGTTAACTGACCACCGGCCTGTACCACAAATTTACGATCCTGTTGCCCACTCACGCTGTTGTTCACTCCCAATTTACACTTCGCTATTGTCTTTCAGATCAGGATCGGCAAAACGGGTATCTCTGGCCCGCTTGGCCCTTCCAAAAATATCAATAAGATAATCGCCATCATCCTGGCGAATCGCCTTTTCAATCTGATCGAGGCCACTGCGATATTGTTGTAATAATTCTAAAATAGCGTTGCGATTGCCCAGACAGATATCCCGCCACATCACCGCATCACTGGAAGCAATTCGGGAAAAATCACGAAAACCGCCAGCGGCATAACGTAAGACTTCATCACAATCTTCTCGGCGGGCTAACATGCTGACCAGATTAAAGGCTAATACATGAGGTATGTGACTGGTGGCGGCCAACACTACATCGTGATGCTCAACCTCCATCTCAAATACATCAGCCCCTGCCTGCTGCCACATTTTCCGTACCTGATCGAGTGCAGATTTATCGGTTTCCGCCACCGGTGTTAAGACGACGCGATGTTGTTGGTACAGCTCTGCAAAAGCGGCTGATGGCCCGCTTTTCTCGGTACCGGCTATAGGATGTCCCGGGACAAAGCGGTCAAACTTATCTCCTAAAGCCAGACGAGCGGCTTCCACTACCTGCTGCTTGGCACTGCCACCATCGGTAACAATCACCTGCGATTTTAAATACGGAGCCATTTGCTCAAAAACCGTTTGCATAGCGCCCATTGGTACAGCCACAAAGACCATATCCGCATCTGCGACAGCCTCTTTCAAGGATTCAGCTGCGACATCAACAATACCCAGAGCCAATGCTTCATCACGAGCTGCTGCTGATCTTGAATAACCCGTGACTTGCTCTACCAACCCGGCTTTTTTTAATGCCAGTGCCAGTGAACCGCCAATCAGCCCAACACCGATAATAGCTAAATTTTTAATCATTTGGCCTCTGCAAGGCTATTCTCCAGCGCTTCGAGACAGCGCTGATTTTCATGTTCAAGACCAATACTGATACGTAAGTGTGTGGGTAAACCATAACCGGCTACCGGCCTGACAATGACACCTTGCTGTAACAGTTTTTCATATATATCCGCAGCGTTCTTTGCCACATCTACACAGATAAAATTGGCTTTTGAGGGAATATAGTTCAATCCCATCGCCGTAAACCCATCAATGTATTGTTGCATGCCTTCGGTATTAACTTGTTTGGCTCGCTGCAGATAATCTTCATCACCCAACGCCGCAATCGCCGCACTCATTGCCAGATGATTGACGTTAAATGGCTGCCGCAAGCGATTTAACAGATCGGCAATTTCCGGATTCGACAAAGCAAAGCCAACCCGCAAACCGGCTAAACCATAGGCTTTGGAAAAGGTGCGGCAAATAATTAAATTTGGAAATTGTTTCAGCCAATCAATGCTGTTCTGTTCATTGTCGCCATACTCAACGTAGGCTTCATCCAGCACCACAATCACATTGTCTGGTACAGCCTGCAGAAAATCATGAATTTGATTAGCCGCTACATAAGTACCGGTGGGGTTGTTGGGATTAGCAATGAAAATCAGTTTGGTTTTAGCCGTGATGGCCTGCTGCATTGCGGTTAAATCATGGCCGAAATCTTTGGCTGGTACTTCCACCAACGAGGCACCTATCGCCTGTGCGACCAGCGAATATACTGCAAATGCGTGTTGGGAAAACATGATCTCATCAGCAGGTGAAGCGAAACAGCGGGCAATCAGTTCCAACACATCATTTGAGCCATTACCCAAGGTAATCTGCCTGGCATCCAGCTGAAATTTTTCGGCTAAGGCTTGTTTTAATGCAAAACCATTACCATCTGGATAGCGGGTTAAATCACGGGTCGCTAAGGCTATTGCGGCAAGTGCTGCCTGTGAAGGGCCAATCGGGCTTTCATTTGAAGCCAACTTAATGACATCTCTTACACCATATTGACGTTGTAATTCTTCAATTGGTTTTCCCGGCACATAAGGCTGCAGTCCGGCAATGCTTTCTACCGCTAAATCACATAGATTCATTTTTGCTCCGCTGGTTTTCTGAAACTATCCAAAATCAACAATACCGCACCAAAACAGATTGCCGCATCAGCGATATTAAATGCTGGCCAATGATAACTACCGACATAGACATCAATAAAATCAACAACATACCCATAAATAAACCGATCAATAACATTACCGATCGCACCACCAATAATCAACGAAATCGCTATCGCTTCTACTTTTGCCTGAGCCTTTAAACGGGATAGCCAAATAATTAACACTATTGAAACGGTCAATGCCAGGCCAATAAAAAACCAGCGCTGCCAACCACCGGCCCCCGCCAGAAAACTGAAGGCAGCCCCGCTGTTATGCGCCAGAGTGAAATTGAAATAGGGCATGACCGCAACGGTTTGGTATAAATCCAACCAATTGGCCATGACCACTTTGGTCAGCTGATCCAACACAATGATCAACACACTTACCCACAACCACTTCAACATATTATTTGCCTCAGGCAAAACGGCGGGTTTCGCCATCGCCATCTACGTTTTCAACACAACGGCCACATAACTCAGGGTGGTCAGAATGGCTGCCAACATCTTCAGTCTGGTGCCAGCATCGTTCGCATCGGGTATTTGCTGAAGCATGAATATCGATCGCCAGACCAGTCAAACTGGTATTTATTGCTGTTGCCGGTTTATCTGCCATTGCAAAGCGCCTGGCAGAAGATGTAATCAATACAAACTTAAGCTCATCACCGACTTTATTTAAGACCGCCAACAATGCCTCTGCTGCATACAGATTGACTTCAGCAGTTAAGCCGCCTTTGACTTCGCCCTGATTACGTTTGTTTTCCAACTCTTTAGCAACAGCCTCACGCACCGCAAATAACTGCTGCCAGTCAGCCACCGACAAAACACTGTCCACCGATAATGGCTCAAGAGCTTGATACCAGTCATTTAATAACACCGAGGTATTTCGCTTACCCGGAATAAACTCCCACAGCTCATCAGCTGTGAAACTCAGAATCGGCGCAATCCAGCGAGTTAACGCTTCCAGAATATGGTACATCGCTGTTTGTGAAGAACGACGGCCCAAGCTGTTTGTCGGCATGGTGTACTGTCGGTCTTTGGTGATATCCAAATAGGCACTGCCCAATTCATTGGCACAGAAATTATGCACTTTCTGATAAATCAGATGGAACTGATAACTTTCGTATGCCGCCAGGATTTCCAGCTGCAAGTGGTATGCACGATCTAAAACCCAACGATCCAATGGAAGCAACTTTTCGGTTGCCACCAGATTAGCGGCAGGATCAAAATCACTCAGATTGGATAACAAATAACGTGCGGTATTACGAATACGCCGATAGGAATCCGCGGTGCGTTTGAGGATTTCATCCGACACTGTCATTTCAGCACTGTAATCGGTGGCGGCGACCCATAGGCGGATAATATCGGCACCCAGGTTATTCACCACTTTTTGCGGTGATACTGTATTGCCCTTGGATTTAGACATTTTCTTGCCTTCGGCATCTACGGTAAAACCATGGGTTAATACAGATTTGTAGGGTGCTTTGCCAGTAGTGGCAACTGATGTCAGCAACGATGACTGGAACCAGCCACGATGTTGATCACTACCTTCAAGATAGAGATCGGCAGGGCGCTGCAAGTCGTCGCGACGGGTTAACACACAGGCATGCGACACACCGGAATCAAACCACACATCCAGCGTATCAGTGACTTTGAAATAATCATTGGCATCCGCACCAATCAGGTCGCTGGCATCCATTTCAAACCAGGCATCGATACCATTTTGTTCAACCGCCAGGGCCACTTTTTCAATCAATGCTTGTGAATCAGGATGCAACTCGCCACTCTGCTGATGCACAAATAATGGAATCGGAACGCCCCAGGTCCGTTGACGGGAGATACACCAGTCCGGACGGCCTGTCACCATATTCTCAATACGTTTTTGGCCCCAATCAGGCATCCATCTGGTAGCTGCAATCGCCTGCATTGCCTGATCACGCAGACCATTTTGTTCCATGCTGACAAACCACTGTGGCGTCGCACGGAAAATGATCGGAGTTTTATGACGCCAGCAATGCGGATAGCTATGACGGATATCCACATGGCAGAGTAATGCGGATTTCTCTCTTAATAATTCGATGACCTTTGGATTAGCCTTAAACACCGACTCACCGGAAAATACAGGCGTATCCGGCAAAAACACACCATTTCCACCAACCGGATTATCCACTTCCAGTTTATATTTCAGACCAACAATATAGTCATCCTGACCATGACCGGGTGCCGTATGGACAGCACCGGTACCGGCATCCGTGGTCACATGATCACCTAAAATAACCGGCACCTTGCGATCGTAAAACGGATGTTGCAGTTGCAATCCTTCCAGCGCAGCCCCTTTACAGCGGGCAATCACTTCACCGGTTAACTGATAACGTTCAAGGGCTTTTTCATAAAGTGCTTCAGCTAAGAGCAAACGTTCATCGGCACATTGCACCACCACGTAATCCAATTCAGGATGCAGACATACTGCCTGATTGGCTGGCAAGGTCCATGGCGTGGTGGTCCAGATGGCAATATTGACAGGGCCATTACCATGATTTGGGCAGGCTTTATCAAATGCAGCCACATCGATTAACTGAAAGCGGACATCAATCGCAGGTGAGGTTTTATCCTCGTATTCGACTTCGGCCTCGGCCAAAGCAGAACCACAATCCACACACCAATGAACAGGCTTCACGCCTTTGTGTAAATGGCCATTTTGAATAATTTCTCCCAGCGTACGGATAATGTCAGCTTCAAACTGAAAATCCATGGTCAGATAAGGATTATCCCAATCGGCCAATACACCCAGACGTTTGAAATCCTCACGCTGACCATCGACCTGTTTGGCTGCATATTCACGACAAGCCTGACGGAACTCGGCCGGAGTGACTTTGACGCCAGGTTTACCAACTTTTTTCTCGACATTTAATTCGATAGGCAAACCGTGACAATCCCAACCGGGAACATAAGGGGTATCAAAACCACTAAGGGTTTTGGATTTTAAAATAATATCCTTAAGAATTTTATTGACGGCATGGCCGATATGGATATCGCCATTGGCATATGGAGGGCCATCATGCAGAATGAACTTGGGTTTAGCTTGGTTGCTTTCCCGCAGCTGCTGATAAAGGTCTTGCTCCTGCCAACGCTTTAAAATCACAGGTTCGCGATTGGGTAGGCCCGCTTTCATCGGGAAGTCAGTCGCAGGAAGATTTAAAGTGTGTTTGTAGTCAGCCACAAAACGTCTCGTTGTCGTCAAATTATAAAGCGCCTGATTATACGGGTTTTTCGCGCTGACCTAAATCACTCAACCGGTTTTGTTTTGGCTTTGCCTGATGCTATCGAGCTGATTTACAGTAAAATGCACAAGCATTATCCATTTTTTTAATTCAAGAGCACCACATTCGATGACTGCAACGGAAAAAGTGATCATTAAAGGCATCACCAAAAACGGCGGTAAATTTCGCCCCAGTGATTGGGCAGAAAGACTGTGCGGTGCTGTTGCCAGCTATGGGCCTGGCAGAAGAATCATCTTTCATCCCAACGTTAAACTGGCCTCATTTGAAGGCATAAAATGTGTGGTGATTGATGCGCAACTTGAAGATGATGATGTGATGCTTTTTGAGTTCCTGCTGGAATTTGCTGAAGATAACCAGCTACAAGTTGAAAGAATGGCTCAGTTCCCCGGAACCTAAAGCTTATTTTTTCTCAACCACGCCGTTAAAACTCACCCTTCGTGCTCAGCATCCGGCCAGTTCTGAATATAGTTTTTCAATAATTTATTTTCGAATTTTGCTTTTTTCAGCAGCTCTTCCACCACATCCGTTATCGATAACATTCCTTCCAGCCGGCCTTTGTAAACCACGGGTAGATGACGAATATTATGTTCCACCATCATATTCATCACCTCTTCCAGTGTGTTATCCGGATCACAGGTATAGGGATTAGGCGTCATCGCATCCGCCGCTGTTTTAGGTTCCCACATAGCGTGTTTTTTGTGTAACACATTGAGCAAATCGCGCTCTGACAGAATACCCACCAGCGAGCCATTTTCTGTCACCACTAATGACCCTATACGGTGTTCCATCATTAAATGGACGGCTTTATCCAGGGAATCTGTTGGTGTCAGGCCGATAACCGGCTTACCTTTGTTTTTGGTAATGAGTCTGACTTTCATCTCTCTCTCCGACAACGAATGGAAAATTCATTCTGCTTGAGAAGTCAGCTCGCTGGCAAGCATTTTAGAGATGTTCGCGAGTTGAACGGAAATCAATTTCCGGCCAACGCTCCATCGTCAGATCCAGATTCACCCGTGTCGGGGCGATATAAGTCAGGTTGTCAGCACCATCCAACGCCAGATTCATAGAGGCCTTTCGTTTGAATTCCTCCAGTTTTTTTACATCGTCGCAATATACCCACCGCGCGGTATGCACCTGAACCGGTTCATATGCGCATTCGACGCCATACTCCCCTTTCAGACGGTGCACTACTACGTCAAACTGCAATACCCCGACCGCGCCCAAAATTAAATCATTGTTATCCAATGGACGAAATAACTGGGTGGCACCCTCTTCACTGAGCTGCTGCAGGCCCTTTAATAAGGCTTTGTTCTTAAGTGGATCTTTCAACCTGACGCGGCGAAATAATTCCGGAGCAAAGTAAGGTATGCCGGTAAACTGTAAATCTTCACCCTGGGTAAAGGTATCGCCGATTTGAATGGTGCCATGATTATGTAAACCGAGAATATCACCCGGCCAGGCTTCTTCCGCCTGTTCTCGTTCTGCAGCCATAAATGTGACGGCATTGGCGATGGTCACATCTTTACCAATCCGAGTCTGACGCAATTTCATGCCTTTGGTGTAATGACCACTACAAACGCGCATAAAAGCGATACGGTCACGATGCTTTGGATCCATATTCGCTTGGATTTTAAATACAAAACCGCTAAAAACATCTTCATCTGCGGCGACGTCACGGGTTTTGGTTTCCCGTGGTTGTGGAGTCGGAGCATATTCCACATAGGCGTCCATCAACTCGGTCACACCAAAGTTATTCATGGCAGAGCCAAAAAATACCGGAGTCATTTGTCCACTGAGGAACGCTTGCAAATCAAATTGATCGCTGGCACCGCGAACCAGTTCAATTTCTTCACGCAATTCTTCCGCCATTGAGCCAAATAACTCATCAAGGCGTGGATTATCCAAGCCCTGAATCAGCTCACCTGCATCTGCGTCTTTGCCATGCGCTTCAAACAAACGAATATTGTCATTGTAAAGATGAAAAATACCTTTAAAACCTTTGCCCATACCAATGGGCCAGGTAATGGGCGCACAGCGGATATTGAGAATATTTTCGACTTCACTGAGTAAATCGAGCGGATCGCGTCCTTCCCGATCCAGTTTGTTAATAAAGGTCAGAATCGGCGTATCGCGTAAACGGCATACTTCCATTAATTTAATGGTGCGTTCTTCAACGCCTTTGGCACTGTCAATGACCATTAATGCCGAATCTACAGCTGTCAGCGTGCGATAAGTATCTTCGGAAAAGTCAGCATGGCCAGGTGTATCCAGCAGGTTAACAATGCGATCTTTATACGGAAACTGCATCACCGAAGAGGTCACCGAAATGCCCCGCTCCTTCTCCATTTCCATCCAGTCAGAGGTGGCATGCTTATCGGTTTTGCGCGACTTGACACTCCCGGCCATCTGAATAGCACCACCGAATAACAGCAGTTTTTCAGTCAGCGTGGTTTTACCGGCATCAGGATGCGAAATAATGGCAAAGGTGCGTCGTTTGGAGACTTGTTTCTGTAGCAGACTTTCGGACATATTGACTCAGTTTAAAATTAGATAGGCCAATCAGCGTTGGCGGCATGCGCAAGAAGATGCGTATTTTGGATGAAAATCAGGGTGCAGACAATTCGGCGCTTGCCGCTTCAACACGATTACGACCGGATTGTTTGGCTCGATACATCGCCTGATCCGCTCTTTCCAACAAACGTCTGCGTGTTTCAGTGCCCGATATTGCTTGGGCGACACCTATACTGACAGTGATTTCCCCCACGGTTTCGAATTCAACGCTTGCAATATGTTGGCGCAAACGTTCTGCCAGAGCCATGGCCTCATCAAGTGCATTGTGCGATGCCAGAACAATAAACTCCTCACCACCCCAGCGACCAAAATAGTCACTTTCACGCAATTTTGATTGTACTTCCTCGGCAAGCCTGGTTAGCACTTGATCACCTACATCATGTCCATAGGTGTCATTGACCAATTTGAAACGGTCAATATCAAATAATAAAACCGAACAAGGGTGGCCGTAACGTTCGGCAGCGGCCATTTCGGCATCAATGGCCAACTCCATTCGATAACGATTCCAGATTTTCGTCAATGCGTCAGTATGAGCAATTTCTTTAAGCTGACTGTTGGCACGTTGTAATTCGGTGTTGAGCCGATTGATTTGATGCACGGTAATCGCAACAGCTAAATCCTCCGCCAGATCCTGAGCTGCATGCTGTTCATTCAAAGACCAGCGTTTTGCCTCATCATCTATGGTTTCCATCCAAATTTCATGACCGCGTTCTTCAATAAATTTAAGCGGATTTGATGTTTCTGCTTCTATTATCTGTTTTTTACCGACCCAATTATGGTGTGCTTTTTGGGCCTGGCGGAACAACAAAAGCCATCCGGATTGATTGTGCTCTATCGGTAAAGGAACGGCCAGCAATCCCGCCCGATTCCGTAAATTGACCAAATCATCCAGGGGACTCTTTGACAGCTGATCGCAGGCCCAGAAAGCTCTTTGCCCGGAATTCGCTGAAAGCCATTTGCCAACAATGTCCAACTCATAATCATCCAGGGTTTCACCAACACATCGCACCTGATTCCGATATAACAACGCAATGCCAGTGCAATTGAACAACTGCATCCAGTCCTTGCCATATTTATCGAGTAATGTTGTGGGCTGGACAACTTTGTCACGTTCAGCAGAGAGCAGTTCACGGCTGTTTAGCACATTTTGCAAAAACAATGCCTGCTGCCGGGCTTGCAACAGAAACATCCGTTGACTTGCCATTTGCACCAGGTTAAATGCCGCATCCCTCTCAGCCGGGGATATTTCACTGGGGGTGAAATCGTGGCAAGTCAGGAGCCCCCAAAGTTGCTGTTCACCGGCGATCGCTATGGATAAAGAAGCTTCAACATCAATACTGCGCAAATACTGCTGATGATAAGCTGACAAGGCTCTCAGGATTCCTGGCGTCAAATCTACAATGGAAAGGCCAATTTCATTCGAGGGCGGTATCAGCGCCACTGCATCTGCATTGACATCGGCAATGCTGCGTATCGGATTAACGGCATAACGGGCTCTTACTTCCGAGGGGATATCACTGGCAGGAAACCGGTAATTCATTAAGCTTCTTTCGGGATCTCGACATTCTTCCGCAATAGCCGTTCGCTGCCAGTGCGAATCAAACTGACAAAGCAAAACCCGATCATAGCCGGTCACCGCCTGCACACTCTGCACCAGCATTTGTTGTAATTGACCAATTTCCTGAACCTGCGCCAGACGAGTCAGCCATTCATTCACAATCGGCATTAAACGTTGTTCACCGGAGCGGGAGAGTGATTCAAACTCCACCACAATTGAATCATTGCTGCGATAAGCCATCACATAAAAACGCTGATAAGAACCACTTACCTGTCGATTTATGATGAGTGCTGAAGATAAACGTGACTTTTTAGCAAGCGTTTGCTGTAATCGTTGTTGTAGTTTGCCGCCCAGAATTTCTTTTGGCGAAGAGAGCAATGCTGTTGAGACTGTAATTCCAAGCACTTCCTGCAGATTGTTACTGACCTGCATAACTTGCTGCAGAGCGATATCAAACCGTATTAAACAACCAAAAGGCTGAATAGCCTCAACCATAAAGCTGGGCTCTAATTGCTTATCGCTTGGTTGGGCCATGTTAATGTCCTCGATATTAATCCCCTGAGTTTTCGGAACCAATTTGCACTAGATAATCAATTTAATGCCAGCAAAAACCCATCGTTGCAACTTTGAAGATTTGATGAAGTCGGCAGCTGTCTCAATTTCATCATTTGGAAACATGTATTCATTTAAGGCGTCGTAACAGCAAAACTTGGTTTTATACCTAATGATATCTCACTGAATCCGATCGAGCTGTTCTAGAAAGGATTAGTGGTTGGATCGCATCCAGATGTCATGACCGAATAGCGTATTTCTCAATCTGGCGTTTTATCCACACAGTCGATACATCGAGTCGCCGTCGGGTTAAAATTCAATCTGGCATCACTAATCGGCTCATCACACACAAAACACAAACCAAAATCATCAGTATCTATCCGTTTTAAAGCAGCTTCTATAGCCTGCAATCTACGTTGCAACCTGCGCTGGGCTTCGATAGCAATTTGCTGGCTTTGTAATGCAACCATTCGAGACTGATCCAGCTCGACTACTTGCTGTGAATCGGCAGTAAGCGATTGTTCTATTTCTTTTTTGAGAAAAAATAATCGTTGTCGATAATTCTCTTGTTGCACAATGTTCATATCATTTAATACGTATTCCATATTATCGAAGTAACAACAATGGAATATCACTCATCCTTACCATCTTGGCAGTATTACTGCCCACCAGAAACTGGCGAATTCTAGAATGACCATATGCCCCCATCACCATCAAATCAATGTCATTATCCCGTTGATATTGATGCAAGGCGGGCTCTACTGCACCTTGAATTAATGCTGAAGTCACGTCAAAGCCAGCGGTTGTTAAACGCTGAACTGCAGATTTCAGCTTATCCTGATGGTTGTGATCGTCCTCAGCCACCATCACAATATGGGCAGGCATGCCTTTTAATAAATCACTTACAGCAACTTTTTCCAGTGCTTTAATAGCCGTTGCACTGCCATCAAAAGCTATCATAAACCGTTGTGGAGCATTGAATTCGGGCAATGTAATTAAAATTGGTTTATTGAGTGCTCGAATCACATTTTCCAAGTGACTCCCCAGACTATGGGTTTCATTTTCATGAGCCTGGCCTTGACGACCTAATACCAGCACGCGGGTATCATCCTGTAAATCACTTAACGTTTCCATTAAACCGCCGTGACGTTGATGTGTTGTGACTTCAACGGCACCATGTTGCTGGGCTAATGCTCTGGCATCCTGCAAAATATTTTTACCATGTTCCAAAGCCAGACGACTACGCTTCTCGTCCAGCTCCACTAACTCTTCCAGCAAATGTTCACGACTGCCTAATCCGATATTACCGGACAGATTTTTACTGTTTTCAGGTTTGGGATATTCGGTTTTATCCAATACATGTAATAAATCCAAAGGTGCATCCAAACGCTGGCTAGCCCAAGCTGCCGCTTTACAGACCTCTGTCGACGTTATAGAGCCATCAATACAAGCTATTATTTTTGTCATCTCTCTCTCCTTTTGCACTAATGACCGGCGAGTATTTTTTCGACTTCTTCCGGTTTATCATGCACACCAAATCTGTCGACAATTGTCGCGGTGGCTGCATTCATGCCAACCAATTGCACTTCAGTACCTTCACGACGGAACTTGAGCACCACTTTATCTAAAGCTGACACTGATGTGATATCCCAGAAATGGGCATAACTCAAATCAATTTCGACGATTTCCAAAGCTTCTTTAAAGTCAAAAGCGGCTGCGAATTTATCTGCTGAGGCAAAAAATATCTGGCCTCTGACATCATAACGACGCTGGGTATCCTGCGCACTCAGATCGCTTTTAACAACCATAAAATGCGCGACTTTATTGGCAAAAAACAAGGCTGCCAACAAGACCCCCACAAAGACGCCCAAAGCAAGGTTATGGGTAAACACCACCACGGCTACCGTCACTACCATCACGATATTGGTGGATAAGGGATGTTTTTTCAGATCACGGATTGATGTCCACGAAAATGTCCCTATGGAAACCATAATCATTACGGCCACTAATGCTGCCATCGGGATCTGTACCAGTAGGTCATCCAAAACCAGCACCATAAATAACAGAAACAAGCCGGCTGTCATCGTTGATAAACGTCCACGACCACCTGATTTGATATTAATAATGGATTGACCGATCATCGCACAACCAGCCATTCCACCCAGTAAACCAGAACCAATATTCGCCACGCCCTGCCCCTTACATTCCCGGTTTTTATCACTTGACGTATCAGTTAAATCATCAACAATCGTGGCGGTCATCATCGATTCAAGCAAACCGACCACCGCTAACGCGATGGCATAAGGGAATATAATCGCTAACGTTTCAAAATTTAATGGTACATCCGGCCATAGGAAAATCGGCAAGGTATCAGGTAATTGCCCCATATCCCCGACCGTGCGGATATCAATATTAAACATCACTGCAACAATCGTCAGCACGATGATGGTGACCAGAGGCGAAGGTAATAAACGGCCTATTGTTGGAACGTAAGGGAACAGATAAATAATGCCCAGCCCGGCTGCCGTCATGGCATAGACATGCCAGGTCACATTGGTCAATTCAGGCAATTGCGCCATAAATATGAGAATGGCCAGAGCATTTACAAAGCCAGTGACCACTGAACGCGAAACAAAACGCATCAGATTTCCCAGCTTCAAATACCCCATGACTATTTGGATAACACCGGTCAGCAGGGTGGCCGCCAGCAAATATTCCAAACCATGCTCTTTAACCAATGTCACCATTAACACCGCCATCGCTGCGGTGGCGGCGGAGATCATGCCAGGACGCCCTCCCACGATGGAAATAATGACGGCAATACAAAATGAAGCATACAAACCCACTTTGGGATCAACGCCAGCAATGATGGAAAAGGCAATGGCTTCGGGAATCAGCGCAAGCGCAACGACAATACCGGCGATCAGATCGCCACGGATATTGGAAAACCAGTCTCGTCTAAGGTTTCGCAACATTAAGTAGGTTCCTGTGTTCAAAAGATTGTAAAAAAATGAATATTGCCAAACTGAGTGACCATTTGATGTCGGCTAGCATTAATTTAACTATGGATATGACTTGCACAACCGCGTTGTTGGCGGAGAGTGATGTGTTAAACATCAAGGACCTGATTAGATCCTGAGGGGGATGACGCTAGGGTGGATTAAGCTTCACGTTAATAAATATGGCTTGTTTGGAAAACCCGATAATATACAGTAACTAGCCCGATTTACAAAAAATCAGGGGAAAACCTCTGAAAAAAAATACACCGTTATGAGCCAGATTTTATAGTCGTTTGAATGCTACAATCTGCCCCCTGATGCAACGTTGCGGAGCACAATTGTGGAAAGCTACTATCTCTTAACCGACTGGTTGGAGAACTACCCCCATCTCTACACTATTATCGGTCTGAGCTTATTATTACTCGTCTCATGGATAGCTAACTGGGTGGTCAAACGCATCCTGGTTCGTGGTGTTTATCGTATTCTCAAAACCAGCCAACTGGGACGATATTCATCGCTAGCTCACTCACCGTTTATAAGACGGATGGCAAATATTGTTCCAGCTATTATTTTGTCGACCGGAATCGTGGTAATTCCAAACATTTCTGAGACCGCTATCGCAGTGGTGCAGAATGTGACGTCTGCATTTATAGTACTTACCATTGCGTTAGGGATTGGCAGCTTGTTGACCATCGTCAATGATGCCTATAACCAACGTCCCGATGCACATTTGAAACCGATTAAAGGGTATATCCAGGTCATCAAGATTGCGATTTTTGCGATCGCCACGATCTTGATGATTGCCTCTCTGATTGACCGTTCCCCGCTAATCCTCTTATCAGGACTGGGCGCGATGGCGGCAGTCTTATTATTGATATTCCAGGATACCTTGCTGTCACTGGTTGCCAGTGTGCAAATCAGTTCCAATGATTTGATTCGCGTCGGTGACTGGATTGAAATGACACCACTCAATGCAGATGGCGATGTTATTGATATTGCTCTGCACACTGTCAAAGTGCAGAACTGGGATAAAACCATCAGTGTGATCCCGACCAAACGTTTTTTAACCGATCCCTTCAAAAATTGGCGTGGCATGCGTGAAGCAGGTGGTCGCCGAATTAAACGCAGCATTTTGATTGATCAGCAAAGTATCCATTTTCTGGCCGAAGACGAACGAAAAAAACTGCACCGTTTCAGCTTGATGAATGAGTATTTAAACCAGAAACAAAAAGATATAGATGAATGGAATCAACAACTGGCTGAATGGGGCAAGGAGCCCGTTAATACCCGACGCATCACCAATATTGGTAGCTTCCGTGCCTATGTCAGCAACTATCTGAAAAATCATCCGAGTATTCATCAGAACTATACCTTGATGTCTCGGCAACTTGAGCCCACAGCCAATGGTCTGCCTTTAGAGATTTACTGTTTTACCAATACCACCAACTGGATTGAATACGAAGGCATTGCGTCGGATATCTTCGATCACATGCTGGCCATTTTGCCGGAGTTTGGTTTACGTGTGTTTCAGCAGCCCAGTGGCCTTGATATGCGGGAGTTAAGACCTCATCCATTACCACAGCCTGATGCTTCTATCAGTCCGGCACTAGGTGAAACAGCAAAAGATGCGCAATAACCGATAGGTGACTTCTTCCCCTCTTGGCTAACTACCATAAGGAAACAGATTGGCTGCCAATATAGATAATCATCCACCTATCACCAACCATAATGTGGCACAACTTATTCTGCTGTTGGCAGGCTTAACCGCGATTGCCCCGTTAGCAATCGATGCCTATCTGCCAGCAATGCCGTTAATGGCTTCTGAGTTTGCTGTCAGCATTCATGATATTGAATTATCGCTGAGTTTATTTCTGGCAGGTTTTGCTGTCGGTCAATTGGCTGGTGGTCCTTTGTCAGATCATTTTGGTCGTCGGCGTATTATTTTTAGCGGTCTCGCGCTGTTTTGCATTGCCAGCATGGGCATCGTGTTGAGTCAAACCCTGCATGGATTATGGATATGGCGAGTCATTCAGGCCTTTGGTGGCGGCATGGCGATTGTCAATTCTTCGGCGGTGATTCGAGATATCAGTAGTGGCCGTGACAGTGCACGGTATCTATCGCATATGGCGATTATCATGATGATTGCCCCACTGATAGCCCCTCTTATTGGTACGATCTGTTTATATCTTGCTGGCTGGCATTCTATTTTTATTGTGCTGTTTGTCTATGCATTACTGATCGGGCTGTTATTGCATCGCTTGCTGCCGGAAACCCGTGAAGTCACCACTCAGACGACTTCAGCACTGCAGCGCTATTTTGAAGTATTGTCGCATCGTAAAGCGTTGGCTTACCTGGCAGCACAAAGTTTTACCTATGGAGGCCTGTTTAGCTTTATTACCGCTTCGCCATCGGTATATATGGTTTACTTTGGCGTTTCAGCATCCGTTTACCCATTTTTGTTTGGCATCAATGTTCTCATGATGATCGTGGTCAATCGCATTAATGTCAGGTTATTACTTTTTTATGATCCCCCCTGTCTGTTAAGACTTGGTCAAATCATCCAGGTGATGACCGGCATCTTGATGCTGCTGTATATCCTGATGAACCCTACCCCGGCCTTAAGCCTTATTGTTATCGGAGTCATGATATTTATCGGTTCACAAGCGCTTATTGTGTCCAATGCGATTGCCAGTACGGTGGAATTCTTTCCACGCAGCAGTGCAACCGCTACTGCCGTGCTGGGTTCATTTGGCTTTTTATCCGGTGCCGCCAGCGGTTTACTGGTCAGCTCTCTGGGCGATGGCAGCCTGTGGCCAATGATTACGGTGATGACCGGTTGTGCAGTGGCAGGTCTTACCTTAAAAACGTTGATTTTACGCAGCTGTAAAACGCAGGCTCCTCCACCGTCAGGCTGTTAACCTCCCATTAACCCTTGAGCATTTACTGTGTCTGACACATAGACACCCATCTCATAGGGAGCGCGATATCAGGTGAAGGTTATCAACTCGCAATTTTATCTAAAAAAGCTGGCTTATCTGCCCTTGCTGATACTGTCAGCATGCAGCATTACGCCTGAACAGCCCGACTACGTTGAATTAATCTCAGCGGAACAGCAACGGGTTAATGAATGGCAGAATTTACCGCAACAGACTCACGCCGCTTATCTGAATGATTTGGTTGATAGTGATATGTTTGACGAGTTGCTGAAGATTGCGATGCAATCCAACCCTGACTTGCAACAAATGCTATTAACCCTGCAAATTCGCCAATCTCAACTGATTCAGGCTTCGGGCGAAAAACGTCCTTTTATCAGTACCGGTGCCTCTGCGCAGAACAGCAGTGACAACGAAACCAGCTTTGGGACTGATGTCAGTGTCCGCTGGCAAGCTGATTTGTGGGGAAAACTGGCTGACAATGAACGTGCGGCCGACCTCGATATCACCGAACAAAGCCTTTTGTATCAATCTGCTCGTGACACATTGGCAGCAGAAGTGATGCAGGTCTGGTTAACGTTAATCGCCCAACAGCGTGCGCTTGATATAGAACAGCAACGCCAAGCCAGTTTGCAACAGACTGAAAGTTTTATATTACAACGCTATCGCCAAGGCCTGGGCACCTTGGAAGATTTAGATAGTGCCAGAAGTGCTGTTGCTTCTTCAGCGGCCAACATTGAAGCTTTAACAGAGAATTTTCGCCAACAATCTATTCAACTGAAAACACTGGTGGGGCAGGTTAACAATCCAGAATTTACGCTTCCGACAGATTACCCTGCAGTTGTAATCCCGATTATTGATTTACCGGATCAGACATTAAATCGTCGTCCGGATTTACTCGCCGCTTATGCGGCTATTCAGGCATCCAGCGCTCGAACTGAAGTCGCTTATAAGGATTTATTACCTAGTCTGAGTTTGCAGGCGGTTTTACAGGATGTCGGCAACTCTCCCAGAGCCAGTTTATTTACTGCTCCGGTCTGGAGTTTACTAGGTCAGTTGACCGCGCCGTTATATCAGGGTGGACAATTACGTGCTGAAGCCGAAATCCGCGAACTGGAAACAGCCATAAGCTACCAGCAATATCGCGATACCTTGCTCAATGCGGTAACCGAAATTGAACAGGCGCTGAGTCAGGAACAAGCCCTTGTAAAACAACAACAGCATATCGAAACAGCCTTAGCCAGTGCAGAAAACAATCTTCGTCAATATCAGGCCAATTATCGTAGTGGACTGCTGACTATTCTGGATCTGCTAACAGTGCAACAACAGACCTATAACTTACAGGCGCAGCTTGATGATCTGATTTATCAACGGCTGTTAAACCGTATCTCACTCGGACTGGCGTTGGGCCTGGAGGCAAAAGCATGACCAAGCGTTTTCAATGGATTGTCTTTCTGGCGACTCTGGTTGCATTGATCATGGTTTACTTCATTACCCAGAAAATGATTGATTCCTATGCAAACAGACCACTGCCAATCAAAGAAGTCCAGGTCATCAACCCGGAGGTTTCGGTAAAAACCGTGATGCCCGGAAGCTATCAATCACGCATCAGTGCGTTTGGCTCAACTGAAGCGCATTACAGTATTAATCTCAGTACACAGGTTGCGGGATTGGTTGAGCAAATATCACCACAGTTTGAAACCGGGTTCAGGCTCAAAAAAGGCCAGGAAATGTTACGTCTGGAGAACAGTGACTATCGTGCAGCCGTAGCCGCAGCCAAGCAGCAATTAGCTGAAGCCAAGCTGCTCTATCTGCAAGAAGAACGACAAGGCCTGCAAGCGCAAGCTGAATGGCTGGCTTCAGGTCTTGATGGGGAGCCTGACTCTGAACTGGTATTACGTGCACCGCAATTAGCCAGTGCCGAAGCCAGTATGGCCAATGCTGAAGCGTTATTAGCCAGTGCAGAAAAAGATCTGCAACAGAGTCTTATCAGGGCCCCGTTTGATGCTTTAGTCATCACGCGCGATGTCTCACCTGGCAGTTATTTGCAAAGTGGAACGCAAGTCGCTTCGTTGTACAGCACCGATTGGGTAGAAGTAAAAGTCTCGCTGTCAGATCGTGAATGGCAAAGCCTGCCCGACGCAACCTCCTTGACTTCGGGTGAATGGCCTGTTGATTTGCACGCTGTTGAAGGCGAAGCAAGCTGGCAAGGGAAAGTCTTACGAGTAGAACAGCATCTCGATGGAACCACTCGACAACGTTCCTTGATTATCGGGGTGGAAAAACCATTGGATCAACAACCCGTGCTTTATCCTGGTGTGTTTGTTGAAGTGAGCCTGGGTGGTCGTAAGATGGATGATCTTTGGCAGGTGCCAACCGCCAGCCTCAGTCAACGTGGTGAGATCTGGTATGTCACCGCAGAAAAGAAGCTGGCGAAATTCCCAACTTCATCCGTATTTAGTGATGAGAATTCTATCTATATCAATCCACCTGAGAACTTGAAAGCAACTGCAAAACAAATATTACTACAGCCAATCAGTAGCTATATTGAAGGCATGGCCGTGGCGCCGGTTGAGGCGGTAAATCATGAGTAAAAATATCGGCCGTAGCGGCATTATCGGTTGGTTTGCCACTAACCCGGTGGCAGCAAACTTGCTGATGTTAGTTGTGATTATTCTGGGCTTGATGTCGGTTGGTGATCTGCGTAAAGAAGCTTTTCCAAGCCGAGAGCCAGACAGCCTGAGCATTTCCGTTTCTTATGACAGCGGTTCGGCAAAACTGTCTGAGGAAGGGCTGGCGATCAAAATCGAAGAGCAACTCGAGGGTATTATTGGTATTAAGAGCCTTACCAGTGAATCAACTCGCAGTGGTGTGACTGTAACCGTAGAGATGCAAAGTGGTTATGATCTCGACATCTTGATGCGTGATGTAAAAGCCCAGGTGGATGCCATATCCACCTTTCCGGCTGAAGCGAAAAATCCTGTTATCAGTAAAGCCGAACGTGAAGAACACGCTATCTGGTTACAGCTTTATGGTGATACCGATAGACACACCTTGCAGCAAATTGCTGAATCATTAAAAACGGATCTGCTGACTAAATCCAACATTAACCGCGTGACCATTTCCGGATGGCTGGATCCAATGATGATGATTGAAATCGACGATGCTCGATTGCAATCCTTTGGCCTGTCTTTAAGCGACGTTGAAAATGCCATCAATACCAATTCTTCTACGCCATTGACGGCTGTTCTGCGTAATGAAAATGTCTATCTGCAACTGAATGCCTCTGAACAGGCTTATCTTAAACAGGATTTTGCCAAAATCCCTTTAGTTACCGGTGATGATGGCCAACAGATTTTACTGGGCGATGTGGCGTATATCCTCGATAGCTTTGATGATGAAACATCTATTCTGTCGAGGTTCCAGGCAAAAGACAGCATTGGTGTACAGGTTGTGACCACAGGGCTGGATGATATCGCTGACTCGGTAGCTGATGCTTATGAAGTCGTTGAGCAATGGCAGAACAGCAACAAACTTCCGGCACAGGTTCAGCTTGCCTCCTGGTATGACCGCAGTACCAGCATAATGGATCGGTTAAATTTATTAATTAAAAATGCGCTGACCGGGATCGTACTGGTGTTTCTTTTACTTGCCATATTTTTAAATCTAACCGTAGCCTTCTGGGTGGCAATGGGTCTGCCTTTTGTGTTTCTCGGCACCTTATTTTTTATGGGCGATTCTTATGCCGGTTTATCGCTCAACTCGTTTACCACCTTCGGCTTTCTGATGGCATTAGGCATTATTGTCGATGATGCCGTGGTGGTAGGTGAAAGTATTTATAGCGTGCGATCCCGCGAGGGTGACACTCTACGTAACACTATTAAAGGTACGATGCGGGTAGCTATACCAACGTTATTCGGGGTGTTTACTACGGTAGTTGCCTTTTATGCCTTGTCGCAAATTGAAGGACGTCTGGGCGAGCTTTATTCGCAGTTTGCAGCCGTAGTGGCCATCGCGTTAATCATGTCATTGATTGAATCCAAACTGATTCTTCCAGCCCACCTGGCTTATCTGAATACGCATAAAAAACCTTCTCAAAACTTACTGGCTATCGGTTGGCGCAAAATTCAGCAGGCAGCTGATGGTGGCTTACAATGGTTTGCCGAATATATTTATCAACCGGCTATCGAGTTTGCTTTGCGGTTTCGCTATGGATTGCTGATGGTATTTATGATGTTATTTATTATCGTCTTCTCCATGCCTTTTAATGGCAGTATCCGCATGAGCTTTTTCCCCGCTATTCCAGGTGATACGGTCAGGGCAAATGTGTCGATGCATAAGGATGTCAGTTTTGGCCGCACCCACGAAACTTTGTTAATGATGGAACGCAAAGCTTATGAAACTGATAAAGCATTGCGAGATGACGCCGATTCAGCAAAAACGGGTATAGCTAATCTGCAATTGCTTTCTCAGTCTGATCATAATGGTGGTTTGACGGTTGAATTAGCCTCCGATTCCCCTTATGACTTATTCGAATTTCGCCGGGAATGGGAAAAACGTGTGGGCATGCCCGAAGCCGTTCGCAGTTTACGGATTCAGAGTGGCCGACAAGCAGATGATGCGTTGCGGGTTGAGTTACGTTCCAACGATGATGATGTGCTGACGCTGGCCGGTGCCGAGCTCTATTCGTTACTGGAACCAATGCCGGGCATTATCGGCTTGCAGGATAATCTGCAACCCGGCCAACCTCAATTACAACTTAAACTGAATCAACAGGGTCGGGCCCTGGGTCTCAGCACAGATGAACTGGCGAAGCAGATCCTGCAGGGATTTGCTGGCCAAGTAGTGCAACGTTATCAACGCAACAGTGATGAAATTGAAGTTAAAGTCCGTTACCCGGAGGCGGACCGACAAAATCCTGCTGATGTGTTGAAATCACGGGTAAGGCTGGAAGATGGCAGTGTTATTCCTTTGTCCAGCGTTGCCGATATCAGCTATGGGTTTACCCGTGACAGTATTACCCGTATTGATGCCAAACGGGCAATCTATCTATCTGCTGATGTTGACAAGGACTTGCTGTCGGTGACCGAGTTTGTCGCACAACTGAAACGCGATGTAGTGCCTAAACTGGAAGCAAAATACCCGGGGCTGACCATATATTTTGCTGGAGAAGCTGCCGAACAGGAAGAAACACAATCGTCGATGCTAAACCTGTTTTTATTGGCCATGCTGGGTATTTATATGTTGCTGGCCATCCCTTTGAAATCCTATATTCAACCGGTATTAATCATGACCGCCATTCCGTTTGGCATTGTCGGCGCCCTGCTGGGCCACTGGATGAATGATCTGTCTTTGGGGATCCTCTCACTGAACGGCATCATTGCTCTCAGTGGTGTTGTGGTCAATGACAGTCTGTTGCTGGTCTCGCGGTTTAATGATTTGAAAGAAGAATATACCGATGTACGTCAGGCTATCCTGATGTCTGCCCGTGATCGCCTGAGGGCGGTATTACTGACCTCCTTCACTACGTTTGCCGGTCTGATGCCTTTATTGGGAGAAACCTCAAGGCAGGCACAGTTTTTAATTCCGGCTGCAGTGTCCTTGGCTTACGGCATTATGTTTGCCACTGTGATTACCTTGATATTAATACCCTTGCTATTGATGATTCAACACGATGTGGCGCAGTATTTTCATCGTGGCAGCAAAGTCGTATTGCCTGCAACTGAACAAGGACCCGCCTGATGATTAGTGTGTTACTGATTGAAGATGATCTGGATCTGGCACAAACGGTGATGGATTATCTGCAACTGGAAGCCATCAGCTGTGATCATGCCAGTAATGGTGCGGCGGGTTTAAATTTATTACAGCAGAATTATTATGATGTGTTGTTGTTGGATCTAAATCTGCCGCGTATTGACGGCTTAACGGTGTGTGAACGCCTGCGCAGTGAAGGATCCGATATCCCGGTATTAATGCTCACTGCACGCGATCAATTGACGGATAAACAAGCTGGGTTTACTGCCGGCACCGATGATTACCTGGTTAAACCTTTTGAATTAAAAGAACTGGTGATGCGGATCCAGGCATTATCGCGAAGACGCAGTGGACAAACACAGTTGCTGCGTTGTGGTGATTTGCAGATGAATTTACAGCAACGTCAATTGAGCAGAGCCGGTATTAACCTGCATCTATCGCCAACTGGCTGGCGAATTCTGGAGTTGCTGTTGCGTGAGTCCCCCAATGTAGTCAGTCGGCAGCGGCTTGAAATAGCCGTATGGGGGGAGGAAATACCGGACAGTGATAGTTTAAAAGTGCATCTGCACCATTTACGTAAAGCCATTGATGGTGAGTTTTCAACATCATTACTACACACCATTCAAGGTGTGGGTATTGCTATCCGGGATGATAATGAAGCGTAAAATCAGTCTTAAACGCCTGGTCACCGTCAGTTTTTTATTATTTGGCGGCACCATTGTGCTTGGCTATTCTTTGTTAAGCGCACACTTTTTTATTCGTGGTATGGATAATATCGTGACAGGAGGGATGGAAAACGCCGCTCTGACTTACCTTGCCAATAACAAATCTTTAGCAGAGAGCGAATTGGTTAACTTCAGAGGTAGCCAGATTTCCACACAATGGCAAGCTCAACCCGCAGAAATTCATCAGGTATTTTCCGAGCCACCACTGCGCAGTGGTGAATTAGTCAAACGAGATGACTCACACTGGTTAAATCGTCCGGATAAGGTTTACTTTGCCCTGAAAGTTGATCTGGCAAACGAATCGGTCTATATCAGCCGAACACTGTCCCGGGAGAATGTTTCCAGTTTGATGAGCCGGAATATGGCCGACAGTATGCGTTTATTATTGGGTGTCAGTGCATTAATCGCGCTGACCTTAATGCTGATCACCTGGCTGTTAATGCGCAGTATTTCAGCTCCTGTCGCTCGGCTAAATGCCTGGACCCAATCATTAACCCCGGAAAATCTGTCACAGCCTGCTCCGGACTTTCTCTATCCTGAATTAAACCAAATGGCCAAGCTTATCCAGAACAGTTTGTCATCGGTGCAGCGCAGCCTGGATCGTGAACATCGTTTTCTACGCTATACCAGCCATGAATTACGTACCCCTATCAGTGTTATCCGTAACAATATCGAATTACAGTACAAAGTGTTGCAGCAGACCTCTTCAAGTTTGAATCCAATGCAGCGGGATATTGCGGATCGAATCGATCGTGCCAGCATGACCATGCAACATCTGACTGAAACCTTGTTATGGTTAAGCCGTGAAGATAATGAACAACTGCCGGAGGCCTCGGTAGAAATTGATAAAGTACTGCTGGAAATCAGCGAAGAAATGCGTTACCTGTTGCGTGATAAAACCGTTGAACTTATTGTGGAAACCCATCCCTATCAATGTTCGATAAATGCCGTGGCGGCAAGAATTGTATTGGGGAATCTGATACGTAATGCCTTTCAGCATACCTGGGAAGGTCAGGTCATTATCAGCCAGCAAGGCTCGCAGGTCAGTATTGTCAATTGTCAGTTTGATGCCGATATGGATATTGCACCTACGGAGCTGGGGTTTGGCCTCGGTCTGCAGCTCACTGCACAATTAACCGAAAAACTCGGCTGGTATTATCAGAACATTGCCAACGAAAAGGGTCACAATGTGATCCTGGATCTCCGTCCCCGACACAGCAGCCAGGTGTGAGTCTCATTTCAAAAACTGGCGATAAAACTGTACTGCCGTGCGGCCACTATGACTGGCTCGTCGCATGGCAAATTGTTTAGCCTGCTCATGCAAAATGGCGTGATTCACATCGACATTTTCAAACAGGGTATCCACCATTGCCAGATAGGTATCCCAACTGGGTGGATAAAATGATAACCACAAGCCAAATCTGTCTGACAAAGCCAACTTGTCTTCCAGACTATCGGTGTAGTGAACCTCACCATCCACCACGCGACTGGCCTGGTTTTCGGCTTGCTGTTCCGGCATCAGATGCCGGCGGTTGGATGTTGCATAGATCCTGACGTGTTCCGGCGGCAATTCGAGCCCGCCTTCCAACAGACTTTTAAGGGGTTTGAAGCCTTCATCACCCGGTTCAAATGACAAGTCATCACAGAAGATCACAAAGCGGAATGGCCTATCTTCCAAATCATCAAGGATTTCCGGCAACCAGCCAAGTTCTGCCTTATCAATCTGCAAAATACGTAATCCCTGATCAGCAAATTCATTTAATAACGCTTTGATCAGTGACGATTTCCCGGTGCCTCTTGCGCCCCATAACAAAGCGTGATTACTGCTTTCACCATGAATAAATCGACGGGTGTTTTCAACCAACTGCTGCTTTTGTTCCTCAATACCAATAAGTTGATTCAGCTGAATCGAATCCAGGCGAGTAATGGCTTTGAGTTTTTGGGTATGGGCTCGCCATACCGCGGCGTGGATTTGATGCCAATCCAGATTATTCATCGATTATATTCCTGACACTATGAAGTACAACGCTATGATGGTATCTGACGTTGATTATCGTCAACTGCTTAATTCAAATGCAATGGGCACTTTCACCTGCAATTGCTGTTGTGACATTTCGTCAGGAAAGGCGGGTAAAGGTTGTGCCTTTTCCAGCATTTCCATCACCGCCTTATCCAAACGCTGATAACCAGAGCTGGCAACAATTTCAGAGTTGCTGATTTTACCATCGCGGCTAACCACGAAAAATAATTGCACGACACCCTGCTCTCCACGGCGTCTGGAAATGCTGGGATAACGCTTTTGCTCTGCCAATGTTCTGGCCAGTAAATTGAAATAGATCTGTTGAGCTGCCTGTTGCAAAGCTGAAACAGTTTGACTGGAGATAGAACTGCTCTCAGCAGACTCACCTTGTTCGGCAATTTGTGTCTTTTCCAACTGCTTTTCAGAATTTGCTGTTGGTTTTTCTGCCGGAGCAGATGTGGCAGCAAGCATTTCTGAGGTATCAGGTTTAGGTTCAACCTTATCGGAATGTGGCGCGCTATTAACGGCCTTTTTTATGTCCGTTTGCTGCAAGGGTTTTACCGCTTCCGTTTTGCTGGGTTTTTCCTCAACTTGCACTGGCGTATTGTTGCGTTCCTGGACCTTAGTGATTGCGGATTTTTCTTCTATGTTAGTCAGTGGTTCTGAGGCGGCAGTCGCTTGTTGCTTCTCCATGGTGGTGGCATCCAGCATACTGATATCAATTTCAATCCCTGCATCATCTACGGGGTCGACAGGTTGAAGTTGAGTCTGATGTTTGAGTGTATACATACCAAACGCAAAAACATGAATTGACATGGCGCTCAAAATTGCCAATAACCAGTATCGAAATTTAATCATGTTTATCGCTTTGGCTCTGCGTTGCCAGTGACACCCGCAGTATTCCGGCAGCACGTACTCTTTTCAGTAACTCAGTTAACTCGCTAGCGGGTACGGTTGCATCAGTTTTAATCAGTAGTTTGAATGATTGGGCATTATTCATTTCCGATACTGACTGTTTTAACAAATCAGTTAAGGTATCGGCTTCCAGCAACATATCATTAAATGCCAATTGCCCTGTGGATGACACCAGCAAAACAGCGTCATGTTCCTGCAGGGCTGATTGTTGTTGGGATGTGGGAGGTTGGATTTTGATAAGTGTACTGGAGGTTAATTGGCCGGCAATCATAAAAAAGATCAGCATCAAAAACACAATATTAATCATTGGGATCATATTGTCATCAGGTTGATTGCCTCGCGAAGCACGATTTGGGATAAGTATCATATGGCTAAACCTGCCAGACTGACTTTCTCAACGCCGATGGTTTTCAATTGATCCAGAAAATCAATCAACTGCTGAGTTGTCACCCCCTCAGCCACCGAGACAACAAACACACCCTGTTTATCTTCAGCACGTTGTTGTTTTATCGGGCTGAGCTTTGATACTGGGTAACGTCTATTATCGAACTCATATTCTCCAGCAGACTGTAACAGAAGATAATACTGAGTCCTTATTTCATCGGTGTTGTAGGATTCACTGGCGGCGGTTATATCCATTTGTCGCCAGTGGGTAAAACCTGAAGACAACATAAAAAAAAGTAACAGAATAAACACCACATCAATTAATGGTGTCAGACTAATCATTCTGCGTTTTGCCGGAAATGGTAGTTCAAGCAACATTTTTAAAGCTTTCGCGAGAAACAGCTGCCTTTGGATTAATAAGTGGGCCGTGCGTAAAGACCTGGGTCACCCCATCATTTATCAGCGCCGTTACACGCTCCGCTTTGCGCTCTAACCAGTTATGCGCCAGTACAGCAGGTATTGCCACGGCAAGCCCAACTGCTGTGGTTAATAAGGCCTGCCAAATCCCTCCAGAAAGCACAGCAGGATCGACCTGACTACCAGCTGCTTCCATCTGCTGAAAAGCGAGGATCATGCCCAGGACCGTGCCAAACAAACCCAGTAAAGGACTTAAACTGGCAATCACCTCAAGCGGACGCAGATAACTTCTCAGCTGATTGATACGCAAGTTAGCAACGCGTTGCAATTCTTCCTTGAGCAAGCTGACAGGTATCTCGGTCTGTCTCAGACCTTCCATGCTCAGTGCCAGCAATTCATCCAACGGTTTGGAGATTTTCAGCTGCTGAATAGCCTGCTCCGGCTCGTTTTGTTGCCACAAGGCAATCGCTTTATTGGCGGTAGTCGTTGACTCTGGTGATAGCAGAAGTATTTGCCAGCTTTTGATTAATACAATACTGACAGCGATAACCGAAAAGCCCAGTAAAATCCACACCACCGGTCCGCCTACATCAAGTAATTGCTGCATCAATGTTAAAAAGGACGGTGTTTCAGTTTCATTCATCACTGAGCAGCCTCTAGTTGGAAGCCAAGGAAGTTAAATGCATTGGAAGTACTCTATTGATTTATAGCAGCACTAATGATAATGGTTATCATTAAGTTTTGCAAAGAAATCGTCTCTGCTAAGTGTTTTTTTAATGTGCTTTCAATCGGATAGCGCCTTTCAATCAACGTTTTTGTACCAAAAATAGCGAGTGAATTATCCTGGTATCGGTCCTGTTTTAGTGTGTTGCTCAAAAAAAAGCCCCGCTGGGCGGGGCTTTCAATCTAACCGGAAGTGACTGACTTTATTCAGCAGCTACTTCATGAACGGCTTTCATGCTCAGACGAATACGGCCCTGGCGATCAACTTCCAGTACCTTCACGTCAATCATATCGCCTTCAGTCAATTTATCACTGACATTTTCCACACGCTCATCAGAGATTTGTGAAATATGTACCAGTCCATCTTTACCCGGCAGAATCGTGACAAATGCACCGAAATCCATCAGCTTGGCAACACGGCCCTGATAGACCTTGCCGACTTCAACTTCAGCAGTGATTTGCTCAATACGATGCAGAGCATCCTGACCAGCATTGAAATCCGAAGAGAAAATCATCACTGTGCCATCATCCTGAATATCAATGGTTGCACCGGTTTCTTCAGTAATCGCACGGATGGTCGCACCACCTTTGCCAATAACATCACGGATTTTATCAGCGTGAATTTTTACAGTAATAATACGTGGCGCAAACTCGGACATTTCCTGACGGTGGGTTGAAATCACGGCATTCATTTTTTCCAGAATATGCAGACGACCATCACGGGCTTGTGCCAGTGCAGTACGCATGATTTCTTCGTTGATACCTTCAATCTTGATATCCATTTGCAGTGCCGTTACACCTTTTTCGGTACCGGCGACTTTAAAGTCCATATCACCCAGGTGATCTTCATCACCCAGAATATCGGTCAAAACCGCATAACCATCGGCTTCTTTAATCAACCCCATGGCAATACCGGCAACCGGTGCTTTAATCGGCACACCGGCATCCATTAATGCCAGTGACGTACCACAAACCGAGGCCATTGAACTTGAACCATTGGATTCTGTGATTTCAGAGACCACGCGAACCACATACGGGAATTCTTCAGCCGTTGGCATAACCGCCTGAATACCACGTTTAGCCAATTTACCATGACCAATCTCACGACGTTTTGGCGAACCAACAAAGCCGGTTTCACCAACACAGAACGGTGGGAAGTTGTAATGCAGCATAAAGCGATCACGGTATTCACCTTCAACCGCATCAATCATCTGTGCATCACGTTCGGCACCCAGAGTCGCAACGACGATGGCCTGGGTTTCACCACGGGTAAACAATGCGGAACCGTGAACACGTGGTAACACGGTTGTTTCAACAAATACTGGACGTACTGTTTTGGTATCACGACCATCAATACGCGGTTCACCAGCAATAATGCGGCCACGAACCAGTTCTTTTTCCAACTTGCCAAATAAGCCTTTGACATCATCAGCTGACCATTCACCCTCTTCTGTGACTAACGCATCAACAGTGGACTGGCGAATTTCAGCCAGTTGATCCTGACGCTGCATTTTATCGCTGATAGCATAGGCCGTTTTAATGCCTTCAAATGCTTGATCTTTAACAGCATTATATAAACGGTCGTCTTTTTCCGGAGCGGTCCAATCCCAAGCAGGTTTGGCAGATTCTGATTTTAGTTCATCGATCAGTTTGATTGCTGTCTGAATTTGTTGGTGGCCGTACATAACTGAGCCTAACATCACCTCTTCCGGTAATTCAGAAGCTTCAGATTCCACCATCAATACCGCACTGACAGTACCGGCAACAACCAAATCAAGTGAGCTGTTTGCCAATTGTTTTTTTGATGGATTCAGAATGTAGTTACCATCCACATAGCCAACACGAGCCGCACCTAATGGACCATTAAAAGGCAGGCCAGAAATAGCTAAGGCAGCCGATGCGCCAATCATCGCAGGAATATCTGGATCGATTTGTGGATCCAAGGCCATTACCGTAGCGATAACCTGAACTTCATTGATGAAGCCTTTAGGAAACAGGGGACGCAGTGGACGATCGATCAGACGGGAAGTTAGGGTTTCTTTCTCAGAAGGACGACCTTCACGTTTGAAGAAACCACCAGGAATCTTACCTGCAGCGTAGGTTCGTTCTTGATAATTTACGGTTAATGGAAAGAAATCCTGACCAGGATTAACATTTTTCTTCCCAACCACAGTTACCAGCACTGATGTTTCACCCAAACTGGCAATAATCGAACCACCGGCCTGGCGAGCGATTTTTCCGGTTTCCAGACTGAGCGTATGCTCACCGAACTGAACTGTCTTTTTAACTGAATTCACTAGTATTTCCTTCTCTTGACTACATCAGCCATAAACCTTTTCATGACTGATTTAAAAAACGATAAACGCATAAATGAATATGCCCCTGAATCCACTAGGGATTTCAGGGGCATATCAGTCAACACATCAACCTTTTGCCAAAATGATTGGCGGAGGCTCGATGAGATATTTTACAGACCACGTCGAGCAATTTAGCGGCGCAGGCCTAAGTCGGCAATCAAATCACGGTAACGGGTAATATCCGTTTTTTTCAGGTAATCGAGCATTTTACGACGACCACTAACCATTTTTAACAGACCTTGACGTGAATGATGGTCATGGATGTTTGTTTTAAAATGGTCTGAAAGATTCGTAATACGCGCGGTTAGCAGGGCAACCTGAACTTCAGCTGAACCTGTATCGCCTTCTGTGCGAGCGTGTTTTTTGATGATTTCTTGCTTTTGTTCTGCAGTAATTGACATAAAAACTCCAACTTTATATATAGCCTTTGGCTAAGAGTTAAATTCTGAAATAATCCAGCCAGTCAAACCAGATTACCCAACCTTTTAAGAGTGGCAAATTTTACCGGGTTTATCCGCCATTCACAAGCGAGTTAAACCGAGTCACCTGTTACAAATAAACGTTTTGGTGAGACAGTGCCATCCAGCGCTATTTCGCCTAAACCGATAAATTGATCCTCTGCATCAAATAAACGCACTTTTGCGCATTGACCATGAGTTTCAGTGGTTACAGCCCGACCATAACTCATATCAATTGACATCTTGGTATCCAGTTTCACCTCCGGCCAATCTGGCAGGGCTTCGTGAGCTGGTAATAATTGTGTATCCAGTCCTGCAAGTCCTTGCTGTTCAGCGAGGCTCTGTAATGCATCCAGGCTCATCGCTTGATTCAAGTCATAACCCGCAGCATCAGTACGTCTCAGCATTGTGACATGCCCACAACTGCCTAAAGCGGCCGCGATATCCTGCACCAGCGTGCGGATATACGTGCCTTTGCTACAGGCCACCTGCAAGGTAAAACTTTCGGCGTCACAGGCCAGCAACTCAATACTGTAAATAGTAATCAGACGGGATTTACGTTCGATTTCGATGCCCTGACGTGCCAGCTTATAAAGTGGCTGGCCCTGATGTTTTAATGCTGAAAACATGGGCGGGATCTGCTGTTGTTCTCCGGTAAAGTCCTGCAAAATGCTTTGCAGTTGTTCAGCTGTATATTCGGGGATATTTTGGTATGCGATGACGGCGCCGTCACTGTCACCACTATCGGTAAGAATGCCCAGCTGGCACCGCACTTGATACTGTTTGTCAGCATCCAGTAAATAGGTGGAAAGTTTGGTGGCTTCACCAAGACAGACGGGCAATACGCCGGTTGCCAATGGGTCAAGACTGCCGGTATGGCCCGCTTTGTTTGCATTAAACAATCGTTTCACACGTTGCAGAACATGATTAGAGCTAAGCCCGGTTGGCTTATCGACAATCACGATACCGGTAATATCACGACCTTTTTTACTACGTTTGGCCATCGGCGAAACTTAATTCTTATCAGTATCTGGATCTTGCTCGTCTTTAATATCAGCATTGGCTTTGGATATCAGCTCATCCATATAGAAGCCATGTTCCAATGATGTGTCATAGCGAAATTGCAGTTCAGGCATGATGCGTAATTTCACACGCTTAGCCAGTGCTCGACGGAGAAAACCCGCAGCGTTATTTAATCCTGCCAGACACTCTTTGGCTGCTTCTTCGGAATCAAAACCGCTAAGCCGAGTAACATAAATACGCGCATATTTCAGATCGGATGTCACATCAACATGTGACACCGTGACCATACTGACACGTGGATCAGCCAGATCATGCTGAATCAGCAAGGCCAATTCACGCATCATGACCTCACTGATTCGATTTGTGCGACTAAATTCTCTTGCCATTAAAGACTCGGTTTCATCAGAACACGTTCAAAGACTTCGATTTGATCACCCGGTTTGACGTCTTTGTAGTTTTTCACACCAATACCACATTCGGTACCGGCATTCACTTCATTAACGTCATCTTTGAAGCGACGTAACGATTCCAGTTCACCTTCATAGATAACGACGTTATCACGCAAAACACGAATAGGATTATTACGTTTAACGCTACCTTCCAGTACCAGACAACCCGCAATATCACCGAATTTAGGTGAACTGAAGACATCATCAACACGCGCCAGACCAATAATTTCGTCTTTATAGACTGGTTCAAGCATACCGGTCATGGCTTTGGTAACCACATCCAGCAAATCATAAATAATACTGAAATACTGAACATCCAGACCTTTTTCAGCAATGACTTTACGGGCGGTGTTATCAGCACGAACATTGAAGCCAATCAAAATCGCATTCGAAGCGGCCGCTAATTGTGCATCGGTTTCGTTAATACCACCCACACCTGAACCCACAACACGAACCTGCACCATATCGGTAGATAACTTCTGCAGACCCTGGCTAACAGCTTCAACTGAACCATGAACGTCACCTTTGATGACCACATTCAGGGTTTTCAGATCACCGGCTTCCATTTTGTTGAACATATCATCCAACTTGGCCGCCTGCTGTTGAGCCATTTTCAGTTCACGTGCTTTGGTCTGACGGAAGCTGGCAATTTCTCTTGCCGTGCGATCATCCGGAGCGACTTGTAACTCATCACCTGACGCTGGTGTACCAGAGAGTCCCAGCAATTCAACAGGGGTTGAAGGACCGGCTTCATCCATGGCTTGACCGTTTTCATTGAACAAGGCACGAACCCGTCCAAATTCCTGACCAACCACAACAATGTCCCCTTTTCTCAAGGTGCCACGTTGAACCAGTACCGTCACAACCGTACCGCGACCTTTGTCCAGACGAGATTCAACGACTGTACCATGAGCAGGGCCTTTAACCGGTGCGGTTAATTCCATGACTTCGGCTTGCAGCGAAATCGCATCCAGTAAATCGTCAACACCCAGGCCTGTTAAGGCTGAGACAGGAACAAACTGCACATCACCACCCCAATCTTCCGGAACGACTTCGTGATTGGTTAATTCCTGTTTAACACGATCCGGAGTGGCATCGGGTTTATCCATTTTGTTCACCGCCACAATCAGCGTTGAACCCGCTGCTTTGGCATGTTGAACTGCCTCGATGGTTTGTGGCATAACACCATCATCAGCTGCAACCACCAGTACCACGATATCGGTGACTTTGGCACCGCGTGAACGCATTTCAGTAAAGGCCGCATGGCCTGGCGTATCCAGGAAAGTGACTTCGCCACGACTGGTTTCAACTTTATAGGCACCGATATGCTGGGTAATACCACCCGCTTCACCAGTCGTCACCTTAGTGCGACGGATATAATCCAGCAGTGAGGTTTTACCATGGTCAACGTGACCCATTACGGTTACGACAGGTGCACGAGTAACGGCTTCACCCGTTACTTCAATCGAGGCTTCAAGCGCTTGCTCAACTTCATTTTCCTGAACTGGCTTGGCCACATGCCCCATTTCCTCAACCAGAATAACGGCGGTGTCTTGATCCAGTACCTGATTGATCGTGGCCATAGTGCCCATACCCATCAATGCCTTTATTACTTCAGCCGCCTTAATTGACATGCGCTGAGCTAACTCAGTGACTGAAATGGTATCCGGCACGCTAACTTCACGGATAACTGGTGCAGTTGGACGGGAAAACCCATGTTCTGTGGAAGTTTCAACCGTCGTTGTTTTTTGCGAAACACCTTTTTTCTTCTTGCGACGACCTTTGCCTTCACTGACATGAAGCTCTTTACGTTCAAACTCATCATCACGCTGGAAGCGACCACGTCTTGCCGGTTTATCTTTACTGGCAACGTGTTTTGCATCGGCCTCTTTACGATCCGGTTTTTGTTCTTTGGCTTGTGCTTCTGTGGCGGCCAAACGAGCTTCTTCTTTTGCTTTTTCTAAAGCTTCTTCTTCCTCACGCGCTTTTTTACGAGCTTCAAGCGCTTTTTCAGCTTCAATTCTCGCCAGGTTTGCGGCACGACGTTTGGCATCTGCCTCTTCCAGCTTTTTATGGGCTAATTGCGAAGCGGTCAATTCGGGTTTGGCAGGTGCTTTTTTAACCGAATCCGATTTTTTCTGTTGTTTCACATTAGCTTCTTCAGCTATTGCTTTTTGCTCTTCTTCCGCCGCTAAACGTGCCTCTTCATCGGCCAGCCTTTCTGCTTCAATCGCAGCGGCTACCGCAGCAGCTTCTCGCTCTGACTCTTCTTGCTGACGGCTGCTTTGCTCTTGTTGTTTGCGCGCAATTTCCTGCAGACGAAGCTGCTCTTGACGAGCAACTTCTTCAGCGTTTGCCTGAGCCTGAGTGGCTACAACGGGCTCTTCTGGGGCAGTATGCGTCTCAGCATCACTACGTTTTACAAACGTTCTTTTTTTACGAACTTCAACACTGACGCTTTTACCAGCTTGGCGAGAAGTACCACCACCTAACTTTATTTCACTGACTGATTTGCGTTTCAATGTGATTTTTTTGGGCGATGCATCATTATTACTGGCCGCTTTACCATGTCTTTGCTGTAAAAACTGTAAGAGGCTTTGTTTTTGATCTTCAGTAATCTGATCATCTGGCTTTGAAACTTTAATGCCAGCCTCATTAAGCTGCTCCACTAAACGCTCAGGTGTGATACCGACAGTTTCGGCCAGGTCCTTAACCTTCATGTCACTCATTGGTTACTCCCCTGTTTCTGTTTGTTCGTCTGCAAACCATGATTCACGTGCTTTCATGATCAATGCGGCAGCTTGTTTTTCATCAATACCGCCAGCTTCGACCAATTCATCCACGGACTGATCTGCAAGGTCATCAACGGTTACAACACCCTGACTATTCAGTTTGGCAATTAACTCGGCGGTCATCCCAGGTAAATCTTGCAACGTTTCGGCAGGCGAAGCATTTTCAATTTGTTCTTCGCTGGCGATTGCCCGTGTCAGCAACACATCTCTGGCACGCGAACGTAATTCGTTAACTATGTCCGTATCAAACTCTTCGATGTCGAGCATTTCCTGTTCTGGTACATAGGCTACCTCTTCCAGAGAAGAGAAACCTTCCTGAGCCAAAATCAACGCAACATCTTCATCAACATCCAGATCAGCCATAAATGTCTGAATCAACGAACTGATTTCAGTTTCGGCTTTCTGATCGGCATCTGACGCAGACATCACATTAAGCTCCCAGCCAGTCAACTGGCTGGCAAGACGGACATTCTGACCACCACGACCAATAGCCTGTGATAGCTGACCATCTTCAACGGCGATATCCATGCTGTGCGCATCTTCATCAACAACTATCGATAAGACTTCTGCTGGTGCCATGGCATTAATTGCAAAACGTGCCGGTTCTTCATCCCATAAGATAATATCAACACGCTCGCCCGCCAACTCATTGGTCACGGCCTGTACACGTGAGCCACGCATACCAACACATGCACCAACAGGATCAATTCTTGGTTCGTGAGCTAAAACGGCAATTTTGGCACGTAAACCCGGGTCACGGGCCGCACCTTTAATTTCAATCATGCCGTCACCGATTTCAGGTACTTCAAGACTGAATAGTTCAATCAGTAATTCAGGTGCTATACGACTGATAATGAGTTGTGGGCCACGAGCTTCGGAACGAATTTCTTTTAAATAACCACGAACCCGGTCACCACTGCGGAAATTCTCACGTGGAATCATTTCTTCACGTGGTAATAAAGCTTCAGCGTTACCCCCCAGATCCAAAGTGACATTGCCACGTTCTACCCGTTTAACCGTGCCATGAATCATATGTCCGACTTTTTCCCGGTACATATCAACTACTTGGGCACGTTCAGCTTCACGAACCTTTTGAACGATAACCTGTTTGGCTGTCTGAGCCGCAATTCGACCAAACTCTACCGATTCCATTGGTTCGCGGATATAACCACCGACTTCAGCATCAGCCTGTTTACTCAATGCATCTGAGAGTTTGATTTGGGTTTCTGCTGATTCGAAGGCTTCGTCATTATCGTCGACAATTAACCACTGACGGAAAGTTTCATAGGTGCCCGTTTGGCGATCAATCGCAACATGAGCATCTAATTCCATTTCATAGCGTTTGCGGGTGGCCATGGCCAACGCCGCTTCTATCGCCTGAAAAATAACTTCTTTCCCCACACCCTTTTCATTGGACATGGCATCAACTACCAGCAAAATTTCTTTATTGTTCATCACGCCCCCAGTGGATCGATGCAAGCGATTGATCCAAAACTAAGTTTTTTCATTAACAGCAAATAATACGCTTTTTCAGGCAACCAGTCGTGCTTTAGCCAACTTTGCCAACGGTAAGGCGTAAACCTCGCCATCTACTTCAATTAACACTTCACCATTATCAAAACCCTGAAGCACTCCGGTAAAATTCCGCCGACCTTCCACAGGTAATTTAGTGGTTATTTTTGCTGGCGAGCCAGTAAAACGGATAAAGTCTCGTTCTTTAAACAAAGGACGATCAAATCCTGGTGAGGAAATTTCCAGTGAATAGGCTGTTTTGATGGGGTCTTCAACATCGAGAATGCCGCTGACCTGATGACTGACACGTTCACAATCTTCGATGCCAATGCCTTGATCAGCATCAATATAAATTCGGAGAAGTGGGTTTTGTCCACCCTGAATGTATTCCACCCCGACCAGCTGGTATCCCAGCGATTCAATCGGTGCTTCAATTAATTTTTCAATCTGATCAGATACGGCCATAGGCTAACAAATAAAAAAAAAGGGCCATTGGCCCAATTTTAACTCCACAAAAACAAAAACCCCAATTAGGGGTCCTGTCTTAACATTATTATTGGTAGCGGGGGCTGGATTTGAACCAACGACCTTCGGGTTATGAGCCCGACGAGCTACCAGGCTGCTCCACCCCGCACCTGACTAAGTCGCATACTATACACAGGATGCGACCCACCCGCAAGCCCGTTTGTTAATTCTCTTTCAGTTTACGAGTTAACGTATTTCGTCCCCAACCTAATAGTTTTGCGGCTTCCTGACGTTTGCCCGCTGTTTTCTCCAAAGCAACCTCCATCAGCAAGTTTTCAATCATAGGCACCACATCTGCCAGCACACCTTCCTGACCGCTTAACGCCTTGCTTGCCGCCCATTGTCGAAACATCTGTTGCCAGTCGCCCCCCCCACGAACTGATTCAACCCCTGCCTCTGAAGTGAGTTCCATTGGTAGGTCATCCATTTGCACAACCTGACCAGGTGACATCACAGTCAGCCAACGCGAAGTGTTTTCCAGCTGCCTCACATTACCTGGCCAGGGCAACTGCGATAAATATCTTTCTACTTCAGGGGAAACATTTTTTACCCCCATAGTCAGTTCACGGGCCGCTTTATTCAGAAAATAAGCGACTAACGCCGGAATATCTTCACGACGTTCACGTAAGGAAGGGATATGAATCCGGATAACATTTAATCGATGGAACAAATCTTCACGAAAATCACCACGCTCAACCTGTTGTTCCAGGTTCTGATGGGTTGCTGCAATAATTCTCACGTCGGCTTTGACCGCACTATGTCCGCCAACTCTGAAGAACTCACCATCTGAGAGCACTCTCAACAGTCGCGTTTGCAGTTCCAGCGGCATATCACCGATTTCATCAAGAAATAATGTGCCTCCATCAGCTTGCTCAAAACGACCTTTACGTTGCACATGAGCGCCGGTAAAAGCACCTTTTTCATGTCCAAACAGTTCGGATTCCAACAACTCTTTGGGGATAGCCGCCATATTTAATGCAATAAACGGATTCTGTCGGCGTGGACTATGTTTATGCAAAGCATGAGCAACCAGCTCTTTACCGGTACCAGATTCACCATTGATCAATACGGTGATATTGGAGCGTGCCAGACGACCTATCGCCCGAAACACTTCCTGCATGGCCGGGGCTTCGCCAATAATTTCACTACCAATGTTCATTTCACCGGCAGGATTGTTATGCTGTTGGTGATGATGGGTAATGGCCCGTTGAACCAAATCAACCGCTTCGTCAACATCAAATGGTTTTGGCAGATATTCAAATGCTCCGCCTTCATAAACCGAAACAGCACTGTCCAGGTCTGAATAAGCCGTCATGATGATGACTGGCAAATCCGGTTGATTATGCTGAATTTCTGAAAGCAGTTGCAGACCATCCAGCCCCGGCATACGAATATCGCTGACCAAAACATCAGGAGGATTATCAGTTCCTCGTTTTAACTGCTCCAAAACCAGGTCTCCACTCTCAAATGCCTTGACAGTGATATCTACGGCTTCCAGTGCCTTTTGTAATACCCATCGAATTGATCGGTCATCATCAACAATCCATGCTATCGCTTTAGCGCTCACGGTTTTAACTCCAAGGGAAAAATAATTGAAAATATGGTCTGGCCAGCATGGCTGTTACAACTGACAGTGCCAGCATTTCGCTGTACCAGATTCTGTACCAGATAAAGGCCCAGTCCAGTGCCATCAGCACGCCCCGTCACCAAGGGATAAAATAAACTGTCCTGTAACTGTTTAGGGATGCCCGGCCCATTGTCTTCAACTTCAATCAGCACCCCTAATTTATAAAAACGTTTTTCGATGGTCAGATTGCGTTGAATTCTGGTTCTCAAACGGATCACTCCCGAACCATGCATCGCTTGTACAGCGTTACGTACAATATTTAAAAATATCTGAATTAGCTGATCAAAATCTGCATGTAAATCAGGAATACTCGGATCATAATCAGCAATAAATTTCAGACGCTCATCAACCTCGATATCCACCAGCTGGCGTACCCGCTGTAATACCTCATGGATGTTCAGATAGTGTTTTTCTGATTGCTGATATGGGCCCAACATTCGCGTCATCAGGTTTTGCAGTCGATCGGCTTCATTAATAATAATGCGGGTATATTCTTTTAAATCATCTGAATCCAGTTGCCGTTCAAGTAACTGTGCAGCACCTCTTAAACCACCAAGCGGGTTCTTTATTTCATGAGCCAGTCCCCGGACAACCTGTTGCTGGGTATGCAGGTTCTCATCACGGTTAACACGCTGCTGGTAATCCAGCTGTGCCAGTTCAATTAATAAGTGAGGTTCTGCCACATCAAGCATTTTGATTGAGCAATCAACCACTATCTCGCCAGCAGCGGGAAGAAATAATTGAATTTCACGCTCAATTAATGCCTGTCCATTACTGATAACCCGGCGTAACGACTTTAATAAATGGGTTTCTCCCGGTAAAAGCGTTTGAAATGGAATGTGTTCAGCTTGACGTTGACTGATTTCAAACATAACTTCAGTTGCTGTATTGATATAACAAACACGCAGATTTGTGTCGAGCACCAGTATGGCAGTGGTCAAACTTTCCAGTACATCATCGCTGGATAACTGCTCTATATTGAAAAGTTTGTCATTTAAGTTCATGGCATGCCATTTGCAAAAAACGCTCCATTTGTAAGCATCGATCATAAGTTAAAATTTAACATTATGATTCCAATACAATTAATATTTATTCGTTATAAGATGAATTGGTAAAAGTTATCGTTTCAGGCGCTTATTAAAGGCAATCTGGAGCATTGAATGCCCCAATTTGGTGCACATTGTTATCGCAGATAAATTTAGTAGGGATTAAGGGCCACTGGGGTTGGTAGGAATAGCGGGGATTGACGGAGCTCCAGCTCCAGGCTGATTGTTTTGTTGACGCCCGGGTTGAAGTAAGCTGGTACGTTGTAAGTGAAATGAAGTTGTCTCACTTTGTGCAATGACTTCCCCCGAAGCATTCAGCACGACGGCAGAAAGTTTATGCGTTCCTCTGTCCAGATTTTCCAGCATAAAACTTAGTTGGGGCATGGGCGTACCAGCTGGTAAACCATCAAGGTAAAGTTGAATCAGATCACCACGCTCAGGCACTAAAGCTGGTTGTACTTGCAAGTTTACCGTGACATTGCCGTTGTTAATCCGAATACCTGCATCATCTTCTGGGGCAACAATAGTTAACTTATAGTTAGGGTTAACCTCTGACTCGTCGGATATTTCCTGTTCGACCGAAGTGGTGGCCGAATCGGTCACAACAGGAATTTGCACCGGCGAATAAGTCATGGACTCCTGTAATTCAATCTTTTCTGCATTTTCAACAGGTTCATCTGAGTAAACCTCATTGCCATTGTCATCGACCCAGCGATAGATATCAGCCGCAACAGCGGTACCAAGACCAAATAACATGATAAGAAAAAATTTCATATTATGAATATAGGTCAGCCCTCACCATTAAGCAACTGCCAAACAAAAAAACGCCTCCACTTGGGAGGCGTTTTGTGACTGCAGTCAAAAAAATTAAAGACTGTAGTAAAGATCAAACTCCGCAGGATGTGTTTCCATACGCAGACGGGTAACTTCTTCCATCTTCAACGCAATATAGCCATCGATCATGTCATCTGTAAATACGCCACCTTCAGTTAAGAAAGCACGATCCATGTCCAGCTCTGCCAATGCTTGATCCAGTGCATGACATACTTTTGGAATCGCGGCATCTTCTTCTGGTGGTAAGTCGTATAAGTCTTTATCCATCGCATCACCAGGGTGGATCTTGTTTTTGATACCATCCAGACCGGCCATCATCATCGCACTAAATGCCAGGTATGGGTTGGCTGATGGGTCAGGGAAGCGTACTTCAATACGACGGCCTTTTGGATTACTGACAAAAGGAATACGAATAGAAGCACTACGGTTACGCGCAGAATAAGCCAGCATTACCGGGGCTTCGAAACCTGGAACCAACCGTTTGTAACTGTTAGTACCCGGGTTAGTAAATGCATTTAATGCTTTAGCGTGTTTGATGATACCGCCAATATAGAACAAAGCAGTTTCAGACAGACCACCGTATTTGTTACCAGAGAACAGGTTTTCACCAGCTTTGGCCAACGATTGGTGAACATGCATACCACTACCGTTATCACCAACCAGTGGTTTTGGCATAAATGTAGCCGTTTTACCGTAAGCATGAGCAACATTGTGTACAACATATTTCAGAATTTGAACTTCGTCAGCTTTTTTAACTAACGTGTTGAATTTAGTGCCGATTTCACATTGGCCTGCTGTTGCAACTTCGTGATGATGTACTTCTGTAATCAAGCCCATTTCTTCCATGGTCAAACACATGGCAGAGCGGATATCTTGCAGTGAATCAACTGGAGGTACCGGGAAATACCCACCTTTAATGCTTGGGCGATGGCCTTTGTTACCGTCTGGAAAGACTTTTTCAGTATTCCATGAGGACTCATTCGAATCGATTTTATAGAAAGATCCAGAAATATCGCTGCCCCAGCGAACATCATCAAGAATAAAAAATTCTGGTTCAGGACCAAAGAAAGCCGTATCAGCCAAACCGGTAGAAGCAAGGTAGGCTTCTGCACGTTTCGCCACACTACGTGGATCACGCTCATAGCCTTGCATAGTCGCAGGCTCAACGATATCGCAACGAACGATCAGCGTCATGTCATCCATAAATGGATCCAAAACGGCAGTCGAAGCATCAGGCATCAGAATCATGTCTGATTCGTTGATACCTTTCCAACCTGCAACAGATGAACCATCGAACATAACACCCTCAGAGAAGGTATCTTCATCGATTGAATGAGCCGGGTAAGAAACGTGCTGCTCTTTACCACGCGTGTCGGTGAAACGGAAATCAAGGAATTTAACGTCCTCGTCCTTAATTATCTGAAGCACATTTTCGACTGACATTTATAATCTCCAAATTAAAAAACTGCACACCTTGGTGCAAAAAACTGACTACCTGCTTACAGCACAAACCTTGCCAACTCATCGGTTCCATAAAATCAACCATTTGAGTGCATACACAAACAAACTATGCGCCAAACCAGTGCAACCCACAACCTATACGCACCATAAAGGTGCTACGCACCAACTAGGACCGTAATAATGATCTCATCATCGTCTTTCACAGACTCCACTATCTGGTGTCCGTGGATTCGCGCCCATGCCGGAATATCACTCAACGCTCCGGGATCGGTACATATCACTTTAAGAATATCCCCCGATGATAATTCGGCTACTTTATTCTGCGTTTTGATTACTGGCAAGGGACATAACAATCTTCTTGCATCTAATTCGAGTTGTTTCACACATACCACTCCTGTGGAACCTGCTCTGCGGTAATTGGCTGTGCCTGAATATAGGTGGCTGGTTTATCAGGTACAGTAATTTCCACCTCAACCTCATCCGCATTTCGACCTTGCCCAAACCGCGCGATAATCGATGCCGCAAGCGTATAATCCTGCTGATCAATATCACCATCTATAATCGCCATTGGCCCATTATGGCTGGTTGAATACAAACTGATAAATTGTTTGCGATAACCTTCAAGAAATTTGCTCTCTCCGGCATCTCTGGCAATGATCATTTTGAAATCCGCTTTGGGTCTGATATGCCGGCCAACCTTCAACAGCATAATATCGTCCAGCTCATATTCCCGACTGTTTCTGGCTTTCCATAAATCGACCAGCTTACTGGAATAACTTTCATCCGTCAGGAAACAACAGCCACCCGCAGGCGTGGCAAAATCATCAAAACCAAATTGTTTTGCCAGGGCAATTTGTGGTTTGCGATTACGGCCATGAAAACCATAAAGCTGATCTCGATCAATCCAGCCCTCCCGCTCCGGTCTGGTTGATTGCAGATTTTTGGCACATAAAGGACGTAAGAGCAGATCATCTGCACCGGACTCTGCAGCCACGATAGGCATGGTTCGCTTTAATTGGGATTTGGGCCGTTGACCTATTACCTCACCAGTGATGATGAAATCAAAACCTTGCATATGATGTTGTTTGACCCATTCGACCGCTTTTCTGACCATAAAGATTTTACAGTCAAGACAGGGATTCATATTGGCGCCATAACCGTGTTTTGGGTTGAGCAACACATCTTTGTATTCTTCGATCACATCAATGATGTGTAACTTGATACCGAGCTGTTCAGCGACCCACAAGGCATTATTGCGTTTTTGTTTATCTTTATGCTGATTACGTATCGCGTGTGTGTGGCCTTCAACACAGAAGCCGGTAAAAAAATTGATGCCTTCAACCTCAATCCCCTGCTCTTGCATGACGCGCACCGCCAGCATTGAATCCAGGCCACCTGAAATTAATGCAACCGCTTTGTGCTCTGATGGCATTAAGCTGTTCCTCCAACCGTCAAAGCATCAATTTTCAAGGTTGGCTGACCGACACCGACAGGTACACTTTGACCTTCTTTGCCGCAATTACCTATACCTGAATCCAGTTCAAGATCATCTGCCACCATGCTGATGCGATTCATGACCTCAGGACCATTGCCAATCAGCGTTGCCCCTTTAACCGGGCGAGTCACTTTGCCATTTTCAATCAGGTAGGCTTCGCTGCTGGAGAAGACAAACTTGCCGGAAGTAATATCAACCTGACCACCGCCAAAATTGACTGCATAAATCCCTTTCTCTACTGAAGCAATGATTTCTTCTGCCTTATGTTGCCCTGCCAGCATATAAGTATTGGTCATACGTGGCATCGGCAAATGCGCATAGGATTCTCTTCTACCGTTACCGGTACTGCGCATGCCCATCAAACGAGCATTTAATTTGTCCTGCATGTATCCCGTCAAACGTCCATTTTCGATTAAAGTGGTAAATTCAGTCGGCGTACCTTCGTCATCAATGGTCAATGAACCACGTCGATCCGATAAGGTACCGTCATCAACTACCGTACATAATGACGAAGCGACCTGTTCGCCTATCTTGCCTGAAAAGGCTGAAGTACCACGACGATTAAAATCCCCTTCCAAGCCGTGACCTACTGCTTCATGCAACAGCACGCCCGGCCACCCCGAAGCCAGTACCACTGGCATCGAACCGGCGGGTGCATCGACAGCTTCCAGATTAACCAAAGCCTGCCTGACAGCTTCTTTGGCAAAATCTATGGCTAAATTATTGTCTACAAAATACTGATAGTCCAGACGACGACCGCCTCCTGCACTGCCACGTTCACGACGTCCTTTTGATTCAACGATTACGCTGACATTCATTCGAATTAACGGACGAATATCCGCTGCATAAGTGCCATCACTTGCAGCGATTAAAATATGTTCCAGACTGCCGGCCAAACTCACCGTGACCTGCGTAACCCGTGGATCAGCGGAACGCGCATAGGCATCAGCTTCACGTAACAAATTTAATTTTGTCTGGGTATCCATTCCCAAAATCGGATCAAGGTCAGAGTAAAAGGGGGATGCGTGTACCTTTTTTCGAGCATCAATCTGTTTTTGCTCTCCATGCTTTACCACGGCACTGGCAGCATTGGTCGCTTCCAGCAATGATTTCAAATTGAGATCATCGGAGTAGGCAAAGCCGGTTTTTTCACCGCTACAGGCCCGGACACCAACACCTTGTTCAAGATGATAGCCACCATCTTTAATGATGCCATCATCCATCAACCAGTTCTCGCCTCGCGAACGCTGAAAATACAGATCAGCAAAATCAACACCAGGACGCATGGCGCTTGATAATGCCCGCTCAATATCCGATGTTTGCAACTCTGCAGGCATCAGGATCTGTTGTTCCAATTGTTCAAATATCGAGTTTGTCATTACTTTTGGACTATAGATAAAGGAACGATCTTAGCAGATCTTATGGTGTGTCAGGGGCTTTCAATGAGAGATCCGGATCATCCCACGGTCCGGTAAGTCGATAACGATAACTAATCATATCGACCAGGTCCCGGTCAAATAAACGACCTGCAATTCGATCAACCAGATAAATCGCTGTCCCTACACCCAGGCCAACCGGCCCACCAGCCACCGCACCAGCAAGCGGCAACGTTGATGATACGTTGGGTGTAACTACAACCGTTTGATGATAAGTTCTATCAACAATATTAATAGGGCCGGATACCTCTATGCTGGCACTGTCACCACGCATTTTTAAATTATCGGTAACGGCCTGACCATTGGCAAATTGGAAGTCACCACTTATTTCTCTGAACGAAAAACCTTTACCAAAAAAATCACTGAAATCCAGCGCCAGACGTCGTGGAATAGCGGCAAAGCTCATTAAACCGAAGATCCGTCCAGCAGCGCCAGGCTCCACATCCACCAACTGACCATTATCAATCTGCAGGCTCAAGTTACCCTGTAACTTGGCCAGCGACAGATTCAAAGGCTCATCCTTCCAGTTGAACTGGCCGGACACCTCGACCTGATTAGAATGAATAGCAGGTTGATAGCCTAAATCCTGAAACAACCCCTCCAAATCACTACTGGTAAGTTGTAAATTCAACTGGGTGTTCTCAGCAAGCTCGCTTTTTTGCCAAACCCCCTCCAGATTTGCCTGTAGCACTGATGATTGCAGGCTGGCATTTTCCAGCACCCAACGATCGCTCTGTTGAAGAGCCCTTGCCTGAACTCGTCCCAACTGCATACCATCCACTGTCAAATTATCAATATTTAACTGAAAACTGGGCCATAAATCGGATGTAAATTTTTTGCGCCCATTTGATGGGTTCTCGTTCGCTGGTAACTGCAGGTCGACAAAATCAAAGTGCAAAGTGGGTAATGAAGCAGAATCCATTGGCCAGCGAATATTGCCTCTTAACTGGCGTGATTGAATATCCAGCTGCCAGATTTGGTTTCGTTGAGCAGCTGTTGACTGAACGTCATTAAACATCCACTGATTAAACTGCAAATTATCCACTGACAATTCGATTTCAATAGCCGGCAACACATCGAATGAGGTTTCGGTCAGGCTGCCTGTAAACCATGTTTGCTGCCACTGCGTCCAATCCGATATGGATAATGTATTAAGCTTGCCCCTTAAACGAACGCCAGCAGTCGGTAGCTCGGCAACTGGCAGACCAACAGTAATTTCCCCCTTGGCCGTATCCTGAATCAACCAGACAGCTCTTAATGTATCAGCATAGTTCAAGTGCAAAACCTGCCGCTGCTCCGGATCGTTAATCAATTCAACATCTAACAAACGTTTTTCTGCAGCAGTTTTGCCGAGCGGTTCCGGAGCATCAAGTGTCAAACCTGCCAAATCCGAGGTGACACGAATTTGAGTCTCAAACTCGCCCATCGACTTTTCACTCACCTCAATATCCGCCTGATATTGTGTCGCGCCACTTACAAAACCTGGTAGTTTGGCTTGCCATAGCCCCGCTAACTGCTGACTGGCTATTTCACCTTTCGCTGTTATCAATGTCGATTCAGATCCCGGAATAACATCAATGGTTGTGGGTTTAGCAAAAACTGTGGCTGAAATCGACTCAGCATTCACCCCATCGTTGTTGAAGAATAAGCGCCCGTTGATATCTTTAATCTGCATTTTCGGCATAGCGGCCAGAGTAAGTTGACTGGCTTCAAAACTGACATGACCATTGACATCGGTTGCGTCCAGGTCAAGCAGCGGAATCTTCAGGTTTAAAGCAATATTGCTATTGCCCTCAGCTTTCACCCAATTGGTGATTTCACCATACCTTGGACTCAGTGGACTTGCTTGTAAAAAATTAAGTGCATTCTGAGTGCTACCAGATAACAAGCCAGTCAAATCTAATACTGGTTTGCCATCATAAACATGATTAATGACTGCTTTGACATCAACAAAATTGAAATCAGCAATTTTTCCAGTCCGTGGCAAAATATCCAAACTATTGCCTGTGCTTAGTATTTGCCCATCAATGGCTTCCAGCTCCGGCCAACCCTCACCATAATTTAGCCCTACATCAACAACATTCAAGATAGCCTCAAATTCATTTTCCGGATTGTCATCGCTAAAAGGAAAGTCTGCTAGGTTGCCTTTTAATTTAATGCTCCCAGTTTCAATTTGTCCGCCGGTATAGGCATTTTCAGCCCATTTAAGATAATCGGGATCCAATATCGAACGCGGTATATAACTTAACCAGTTGGCAACAGCCACATCAAACATGTTCAGCTCAATATCGGCAATAGTTGTGTCAGATAGCTTTTGCAGTCCAACATTTCCGCGAAAAGTCAGATCGTTGTTCCAGACATTCAGCTCTGACAGTTGCATCTGCCAATCCTGTTCATCACGGGTCCAGTCCATATTGGCTTCAACCACATCGAAGTAAATTGCTTCCGGCAGCCAAGTGGGAGCAAACAATGTCAGATTACGACTGTTGATCATGAAATGGGCAGAAAGCGGTTTCCAGTCGAGTTGCAAACTCAGTCCCGTCACGCCTGGTAACTGATCCACCGGCTGGCTGGCAAACTCATCTACCATCATCTTCGCTGATTGCAGCTCGTTATTATTATTCAGGGACAGCTGCAAGTCACGGATATCCCCAGCAGGTTGATATTGAGTCAATATCTGCGGTGCACTATCACTGAGCAATGCCATGGTGGTCAGGTCACTTAGCCGTAGAAAACTGCTTTGAGCAACCCAGCCCTCCATTTTTGAATACTGCAGATTTAATATCGTCTGTGGCCAACTATCGCCAGCGACCGTTAACTGAACCGGATCCGCATTTAATTGCCAGGCAGCAGCGTCACCCTGCCAGCTGAATTGTCCAGACATGCCATCAATATTTAAGGAGTCAACTTCTGGTTTGTTCAAGTTATCCAGACTGACATCAGCGAGCTGAATTTGACCTCGCCATTGGTTTTTCAGCATCGGTCCGGCTTCTAAACTAAAATCTGCGCGGCCTTGCGTCACGGAAACACTATCGAATTGTTGATCTTGAAGAATCGCGGCCAGTTGTAACTGTCTGGCATCAAGCTGGTCAATTTTCCAGCTGGCAATTCCGTCTGAATTTAACTCAGCCTGTATAGTGAAACTCAGCTGCTGCCCTAAATGGTGAGGCAAGGTGATATCACCTATGAAACTGGATTTATTATTTTGAATCAATGCCAATTGATTTAATTCATAAAGCCCACTGAGCTGAGGCTGTAATTGATCGTCGAACTGAATTTCAGCTGATAACAATTCAATATCCCGCCAGGATTGCAATTGCTCGAACCAATCAATTTGAGAATCATCCAAACTCTGTTCCGCTGATTTATCCTGCAAGCCTATGAGACTGAAACGACCCTCAGACGAGCGTTGGATACCCAGCTTCAGCCCGGATAAACGTGCTGAATCCACCACCAGCTGTCTTTGTTGCAGGCTCGCGAGCAAATCAACACCGATATAAAGCTCTTCAGCGGTAAACAACTCACCGACATCTTGTGCGCCCTGCAGTACCGCAATATCCGTGACCATCAGTTTGGGAAACAAATCAAACCAATAGAGTCCCGCTTCACCGATTTGAATTGGATAGCCGGTTCTTTCACTGGCCCAGAGCGCAATTTCATCTTTACGCTCAGCTATCGCATTGGATAACCAGTAAGCAAGCCCGAGCCCCACCAGCGTCACGACCAGAATCAAGGCCGTAATATTAGTAATTTGTCTGCCAGCGATATGCAGGCTACGATGAAATAGCGGCATGGCTACATCAACACCACGTTAAATTGTTCACGACCATATTGCGGCTCACATTGAAACAGGATCGGTTTACCAATAAATTGCTCTAATTCAGCAACTTTAGTGGAATCTTCATCATTAAGTCGATCAATCACATCCTGAGAGGCCAACACCAGAAACTGTTTGGACTCATACTGACGAGACTCACGCAGGATTTCGCGAAAAATCTCATAACAAATCGTTTCCACGTTTTTGGTATATCCACGTCCATCACAACATGGGCAGGGTTCACAGAGGATATGTCCCAGACTTTCGCGAGTGCGTTTACGGGTCATTTCGACCAGTCCCAGTTCTGAAACAGCGCAAATATTATGTTTGGCGCGATCCAGTTGCATGGCTTTTTCCAGTGTCCGTAACACCTGATCTCGGTGACTGATTTCTTCCATATCGATAAAATCAATAATGATAATGCCGCCCAGGTTACGAACCCGTAATTGCCTGGCTATGGCCTGCGCCGCTTCCAGATTGGTTTTAAAGATGGTTTCTTCAAGATTTTTATGGCCGACAAACCCGCCAGTATTCACATCAACTGTGGTCATCGCTTCGGTTTGATCAAATATTACATAGCCACCTGATTTCAAAGGCACCTTACGATCCAACGCCTTCTGAATCTCATCTTCTACACCAAATAAATCAAATAATGGCCGATCCCCCCGATAATGTTCTAATCGGGCGACACATTCAGGCATAAACCCTTCGGCAAACTGCTGCGCTTCTTTGAAGGTTTCTGCAGCATCAATACGAATACGTTCAATATCCGGAGAAAACAAATCGCGTAAAGCCCGAAGAGATAACGGTAAATCCTGATACAGGGCTTCACCACATTGAGTTGTTGCTACCCGCTGACGTAATTTTTCCCAGAGACGATACAAAAAATGCAGATCTGTACGTAATTCAGCATCACTGACGCCTTCTGCAGCGGTACGTAAGATATAACCACCGTGTTGATCGCCCAGCAAACTCGATAAACAGTTTTTGAGCCGCTCCCGCTCCAACTCCCCTTCAATTTTCAGGGATATACCAATACCTTCCGCTTCCGGCATATAAACCAGATAACGTGAAGAGGCCGACAGCTGTGTCGTTAAACGGGCCCCTTTACTGCCCATCGGATCTTTGATGACCTGCACTAACAGCTCATCACCTTCACGTAAAAGGCTTGTGATCGGTGGAGTAATACGTGGCGCTTCTTTTAAATCACCAGACTGCCCCATGGGAATGGATATATCAGAAGCATGCAAAAATGCTGCGCGGGATAAACCTATTTCGACAAAAGCCGCCTGCATGCCCGGTAAAACACGACAGACTTTGCCTTTGTATATATTACCGACCAAACCTCGATGTTCATTTCGTTCAATGAAAACTTCCTGCAAAACGCCGTTTTCCACCACTGCAGCACGGGTTTCGCTTGGTGTAACATTAATCAGAATTTCACTGCTCATGAACACTATCTACCTGTTGTAAAAGCTGACGGGTTTCAAATAATGGCAGGCCCATCACGCCGGAATAACTGCCTTTGATATTTTCAATAAACATAGCAGCTAAGCCCTGCACAGCATATCCTCCGGCCTTATCTTTACCTTCACCGGTGGCAAGATACCACTCGATTTCTTCAGCAGTCAGCGTCTTAAAACGCACCTGACTCACTTGCATCGTTAGCCATTCTTGTTGTTGCCAGATTATCGCTACAGCACTCATGACCTGATGCTCGATACCGGATAATTGCGATAAAAACTCTCGTGCCTGTTGCGGGTCTTCCGGCTTACCAAGAATCGTCTCAGAGGGCAATACCACCGCCGTATCTGCGCCTATTACCGGACGCCAGTCAGTCTGCAATATTGACCAACCTGCACGCGCTTTTGCCAGTGCAATACGTCTGACGTAAGCCGAAGGCAATTCCCCCGTTAAAACGGATTCATCAACAGCAACATTCAATACTGAAAAATCGACTCCTATTTGTGCCAGGAGTTCTCTACGTCGGGGCGAGGCAGACGCCAGATAAACCGCGGGGAAGTTCATGCGCGATGATAGGGATGATTTTGCAGAACCGTCCAGGCACGATAAAGCTGCTCTGCAACCACTATACGTACTAAGGGATGAGGCAGCGTCAAATTCGATAGTGACCACTGTTGATCTGCGCGCTGTTGACACTCGCGGGATAAACCATCCGGACCACCAATCAATAAACTGACATCACGACCTGAGGCTTGCCAGTTTTTTAATTGATCCGCCAATTGCTCGGTTGACCAGTTACGACCGCCAACTTCCAGCGCGACAACGTAATCGTTTTCGGGTACGGCAGTCATGATCCGTTTGCCCTCTTCCTGCATCCATTGACCTGCACTACCGGATTTACCGCGTTTTGCTGGTGCAATTTCCTGCAAAATCAGTTGGCATTCACGCGGCATGCGCCGGGAGTATTCGTTATAACCTTCGGTTACCCACTGCGGCATTTTCTGGCCAACAGCGAGCAAATTCAGTTTCATTCACCATCGGCCGAAGCACTTTGCGTAACTTCAGCGACAGACCATAACTTTTCCAGATTGTAGATCGCTCTGGTTTGCGGGGTCATGATATGCGCAATCACATCACCCAGATCAACCAATGCCCACTCACCAATATCTTCTCCCTCCATTCCCAGCGGTTTTATGCCAGCGGCTTTTGCCTGAGACGACACTTCGTTAGCCAAGGCTTTAACCTGTCTGGTAGATTTACCGGTAGCGATGATCATCACATCAGTGACATCGGTCATACCGGTCACATCCAACACGGTAATATCTTCTGCTTTAATATCTTCCAGTGCATCTATTACTAATAATTTCAGTTGTTCTGCCTTCATGGGCACTCCAATAAATAAATTTGTACGTTAAGTTTAACGTATGTCGACCTGTGCGTCTGTGGCTGTTTCAATGTAGTTGCCTGTCTGCATTGCCGGAAACCATTGACTGGTTTTTCCGGTAATAAAATAAGCTGTCAGCCCGACCCACTCACGCCAGGCAGGCTCGAGTTTTTCCAATTGTTCAAAAACGGCAAAATCCAGTCGCCGTGACATTCCTGTCTGACTTCGATAATCCACCGGATAAGGCAGCACATTAATGCCCTGCTTTTCAGCGATGCCCACTGAACGCGGCATATGATAAGCTGAAGTAACCAAAAGATATTGGCCATTTCGCCGGGGCAAAACGGTTTTTAAAAGCTGGAAATTTTCATACGTGTTACGTGATTGAGATTCAATAATCAGCCGCTTTTCATCGATCCCTACCATCGTCAGTAATTGGTGACTTAGCTGCGCGGGCGTTGAGCCAGCATCAAACCGCAGTAAATTGTGTCCACCGGTGAAAATAATCGGGCTATCCGGATAACGTTTGGCTAAATAGGCTGCCCCGAAGTAACGATCACTGGCTTGTCCAACCTGTGGCTGCTGCCAGCTGATAGTGCTTTTTATATCTTCACCGCCCCCCAGAATAATAATGCCGTCGATATCTTCCGGTAGTTCTTGTGGTTGACTGATCCGAGACTCTAAAGGATAGATCAACCAGTCGCCAATCGGAAGCACCATCAGGCTTAAACTGAACAACATGGCTGGAAACAGAAATCGCAAAGCAATCTTTCGGTAACCCAGCATTAAAAACAACGTGCCGACCACCAGTAACAAATTCAGCAGCATTACCGGACTAAGCACTGCCCAGGCCAATTTAGAAAGAACAAAGAATAACTGATCCATCAGTCAGCGCTGGCATTTGAACGGTACAGGCCTAATTGTTCAATCACCGCAATCACCGAATCAGGGAGCAGAAAATTGACCGGAATACCGGCCACTAAATCGTCACGGATTTGCGTGGCAGAAATCGCTAATGGTGTCACGCCTAGTGGCCAGATTTTACCTGCTGGAAGTTGACGGTCAGTCGTCTGAGCGAGATGCTGCTGATACCAGCGTTGCATATCATCTTGCAGATCGAGGTTTTCTTCAGGGCGTTGCACCACGACGATATGTGCCAATGGCAAAATCTGCTGCCAACGGGACCAACTGGCCAATCCGCGAAAAGCATCTGTCCCCAAGATAAGAAACAATGGGGCATGGGGAAACTCTTCGCGAATACTAAGTAAGGTATCTACCGTGAATGATGGCCCCTCACGTTGTAGCTCTCGATCATCGACAATTAATTTTGGAACCGACTTTGTCGCCAGCTCCAGCATTAAACGCCGAACTTCTGCGCTGGCCATTGTCGCCTGCCGATGCGGTGGTACTGCGCAGGGAATCAACCGTACATGATCCAGATTGAGCTGCTGACAGACTTCCAGAGCAGAACGTAAATGTCCGAAATGTACCGGATCAAACGTACCGCCTAAAATGCCGATTGCGTTGAGATTATTTTCTGATTTGACCACTACCAAACACTATCCATTTCTGTGACGTCAAACCATTTAACCCTACTGGGCCACGTGCATGCAATTTATCGGTGGAAATACCGATTTCTGCCCCGAGGCCATACTCAAATCCATCGGCAAAGCGAGTCGAGGCGTTGACCAATACCGAGCTGGAGTCAACCTCCTGCAGGAAACGTCTGGCAGTATCATAATTCTGCGTCACAATGGTTTCGGTATGGGCTGAACTATGCTGATAAATATGCAGCATCGCGGCATCAACATCCTGTACAACTTTTATCGACAGGATCGGCGCCAGATATTCGGTGTCCCAATCAGAGTCAGTGGCTGCATTGATGTTCGGCAAAAGACTTAAGGTCTCGTTACAACCACGTAATTCGACGCCCTCGTTGATAAACCGTTCAGCCATTTCAGGTAAAAAGCGATTGGCAACATCGGCATGAACCAATAATGTTTCCATCGCATTACAAACCCCATAACGATGGCATTTGGCATTAAAGGCAATATCTTGGGCCATGGCGAGGTCGGCTTCAACGTCAACATAAACATGACAGATCCCATCCAGATGTTTGATAACCGGCACGCGTGCATCCTGACTGATACGCTCAATCAGACTTTTACCGCCACGTGGCACGATAACATCCACATAAGCAGGCATGGTGATTAACTGCGCGACAGCTTCACGATCGGTGGTTTCCACCACCTGCACCGCAGTCACTGGCAAACCGGCCTGTTGTAAGCCTTGATGAATACAGACCGCAATGGCCTGATTCGAATGTATGGCTTCGCTGCCACCACGCAAAATCGTGGCATTACCGGACTTAAGACATAAGCCGGCAGCATCCGCAGTCACGTTAGGCCGTGATTCATAAATGATACCAATCACACCAAGTGGCACACGCATCTGCCCAAGTTGAATACCTGAAGGTCGATAACGCATATCACTGATCTCACCAATCGGATCAGCCAGGGCGGCAACCTGTTCAAGTCCTTCCGCCATGGATTCAATTCGAACATCTGTCAACGTCAACCGATCCAGCATGGCGGCATCCAGCCCTTTTGCTTTACCTGCCGATAAATCCTGCTGATTGGCTGACTTCAGGGTCTCCGCCTGACTACGAATCGCATCAGCAATAGCCAGTAACGCGGCATTTTTACTGTTGGTTGTCGCACGGGCCAGAACCCGGCTGGCTTCACGAGCCTGTTGACCCAGTTTCTGCATATAGGCTGCCACGTCCACAGCACTCTCCTCTTTTAATATCTCTGCTTTCATGATTGCTGCAATTGCATTGGCACACCGGCAACCTGTAAACACAGAGTGGTCAGCATTCGCCAGGCATTATCGTTACCACCACCTTTTGCAGCCCGATCAATGGCCGCCATTTGCGGTAAAAATGTTCGCCATTTCGCTGCAGCATGACGACGTAATCCCGATTGAATCAATGGTTTTGCCTTATCCCAGACGGGTGGTTTCTGACTGTTAAAAACCTGAGCCGTTGCAGCACCTTTATCCAATTGATCGGCCATATCAATCATTCGATGCAAAGACCAGGATACGGCCGAAAACACTGCTAATACATCATTGCCTTCCGCTTTCAACATTCTCAACATACGGGGAATTTTGGCAGCTTGACCAGCATAGACAGCATCCATTAAGGAAAAGGCTTCAAATCGGGCACTGTCTGCCACACTCTCTACCAGTAATTGTTCATCCACTTGTCCATCCGGACTCAGTAAAACAAGTTTATCGATTTCCTGGGCAGCGGCGAATAAATTGCCCTCGGTTCTTTCGGCAAGCATCTTGGCAACAGAAGCGTTTGCCTGCAAACCTTTCTGTTGCATGCGTTGCTGGATCCAGCGTGGAAGCATTTCAATACTGACTGGCCAGAGCGGAACGCTGATCCCTGCACTTTCCAGTGCGGTAAACCATTTGGCTTTTTGTTGCTGTGGAGCAAGCTTGCCAGTAATGAGTAGTAAAAAAGTATCTGGTGCAGGCTGCTCGGCAAACTGTCTCAGAAACGCGCCCCCTTCTTTACCGGGAGCCCCTGAAGGCAGCCTGATCTCGACTAGTTTTTGTGAGGCAAATAAAGATAAACTGTCGTCAGCGAACCTGAGTTTTGACCAGTCAAACCGTGCATCAGCATGCCAGACCTGTCGCTCAGAAATACCATGTGCTTTGGCCTGATGACGAATCTGATCGGCTGTTTCTTCCACCAGCAGGGCCTCATCACCAAACACCACACTGGTGATTGGAAAACTTCGTTGTATCTGTGAGCTTAGCTGTTCTGCTTTAACTCGCATCAATGTTAATCCAAAGCGGATAAACGACGGACAATTGCCTGACTGATCTGTTTTTCCATTTCTTCACGCAACAGTTTTTCTTCACCATCACGACCTAACACCTGTTCCTGATCAAACTGATAATCACGCTGGGCTTCAAAACGTTCATTGTCGATTAATTTATTTTGCTGATTATCTGTCAGCTGAAATATAACGTCTAAAACCAGTTCATATTCACTAACCTTGGCATTACCACCAACTGATAATACTTTTCGCTCATAACGGTTTTGCAGGAAGCTTAAAACCGCAGCGCCCTCCATGTAATCATCAATCACATTAACGCCATTACGTCTCAAGGTACGTTTAAGCTCCAGGCCCAGTCCCTGACGCATACTGATACCCTGAATATGCATGGTCTGTATACTTTCAGGTAAATCTGCGGCATCACGCAACTGGAAACCGCAAGCCGCTACTGTCATACAAAAAACTGCAATAATCAGTTTCTTCAACATTACTGTTTCCTTTGTTTATCAGCCGACAACGATATTGATCAGCCTGCCCGGCACCAGAATGACTTTTCGAATCGTTTTGCCATCAATATAGCGTTGCACATTTTCATCTGCGATAGCCAGAGGCTCTATATCAGTTTGCTGAGCATTCACATCGACCATTAATTTTGATCGTAGCTTACCATTGACCTGAATCATCAGTTCGACTTTGTCCTGTTTTAACGCCTCGGTATCCACTTCAGGCCATTGAGCATCAATAACAGCATTGTCATTACCCAGTTGTGTCCACAGTGCATGGCAGATATGTGGCGTAATCGGGGCCAGCATCAATACCACAAGTTCCAGTACTTCCTGACGAACTGCACGCGCCTGATCATTTTGTTCAGAAAACTTGGCTAGAGCATTCATCAATTCCATCACCGCCGCAATCGCCGTATTAAAGGTATGGCGGCGTCCCAAATCATCAGACACTTTTGTCAGTGTCTGATGGGCCACTCGACGCAGGTCTATCGCGGCTTCGGACAGGCCGGTAAGATTTTTGTCTTTCACAACACCGTTTTCAGTGTGCTCATGAACACTGCGCCACAAACGCTTGAGAAAACGATTAGCGCCTTCTACCGCATTATCAGACCACTCCAGCGACATTTCAGGCGGTGCAGCAAACATCATGAATAAGCGAGCAGTATCGGCTCCATATTCATCAATCAGCGCCTGCGGATCAACAGTATTACCCTTGGACTTGGACATTTTGGCACCATCTTTCAGTACCATGCCTTGGGTTAGCAGGTTCTTGAACGGCTCATCACCACTGACCAGGCCTTCATCACGTAGTAATTTATGGAAGAATCGGGCATAGAGTAAATGTAAAACCGCATGTTCGATACCACCGATATATTGATCAACCGGTAACCAGTAATCAGCCCGTTGATCCAGCATCGCTTCATGATTATCAGCACTGGTAAAACGTGCGTAATACCAAGATGATTCAAAGAAGGTATCGAAGGTATCGGTCTCGCGACGTGCCGGTTTGCCGCACTCCGGGCAATCACATTGATAAAATTCCGGCATGGATTTGATCGGCGACCCGGAACCATCAACGACCACATCTTCAGGGAGTAATACCGGCAAATCCGCTTCCGGTACCGGTACCGCACCACAACTATCGCAGTAAATAATTGGGATTGGCGTGCCCCAATAACGTTGGCGGGAAACCCCCCAGTCACGTAAGCGATAGTTGACCTGGCGTTCGCCTTTTTTCTTTGTTGTTAATTCATCGGCAATGGCGTCAAAAGCTTCTGCTGAAGTAAGCCCTGTAAACTGCGACGAGTTAACCAGACGTCCTTTTTCGGTAAATGCCGTTTGTTGCAGATCAATTTCACTATCATCTGTTGGTTCAATGACCTGACGGATTGGTAAAGCATATTTTTGAGCAAATTCAAAATCACGCTGATCATGGGCCGGTACCGACATCACCGCACCAGTGCCATAGCCCATCAACACAAAGTTAGCGATCCAGACTGGAATACGTTCCCCACTGATTGGATGAATCACCGATACCCCAGTCGCCATACCCTTTTTCTCAGCCGTTTCCATTGCCGCTTCAGTAGTATCAGTTTTCTTGCACTCTTCGATAAACTGCTGCAGATGAGGATTGGTTTCAGCCATGCGCAGGGCTAATGGATGTTCTGCTGCAATGGCCAGATAACTGACGCCCATCAGAGTATCTGGCCGCGTAGTGTAAACCGCTAGATCCTCTTCACTATCAGCCACCGCAAACGTAATTTGCACGCCTTCTGAGCGGCCAATCCAGTTGGCCTGCATGGTTTTGACCTGTTCCGGCCAGCCAGTTAATTGTTGCAGATCATCACGCAGATCTTCCGCATAATCTGTAATTTTCATAAACCATTGTGGTATTTCACGACGCTCAACTAATGCACCGGAACGCCAGCCACGGCCATCAATGACCTGCTCATTGGCTAAAACTGTTTGATCGACTGGGTCCCAGTTCACAGCAGCCGTTTTGTTATAAACCAGACCTTTTTTAAATAACCTTACAAACAACCATTGTTCCCAACGGTAGTAATCCGGCTTACAGGTGGCGATTTCACGATCCCAGTCATAAGCGAGGCCCAGACGTTGTAACTGAGCACGCATATAGTCGATATTTTTATAGGTCCATTCAGCTGGTGGCACCTGATGTTTTAATGCGGCATTTTCGGCGGGTAATCCAAAGGCATCCCAGCCCATTGGCTGCAGGACATTTTTACCCAGCATGCGCTGGTAGCGGGAAATCACATCACCGATCGTATAGTTACGCACGTGCCCCACATGCAGCTGACCGCTTGGATAGGGAAACATCGAAAGGCAATAGAATTTTTCCTTGCTCGTATCTTCTATAGCACGGAAAGTTTGATGTTGTTGCCACCAGGATTGGGCAGCAGTTTCGATCACATCTGGGCGATAATCAGCTTGCATGGGTTCTCTTTGTGAAAATGGTGCAGAAAACGTGAAAGGATACCTTAGAGACAGAAATGCCGAAAGCACCGTATGGTTGAAAGACCATCAGCGGCGTGATCTCTGCAACCAGTGCGGTAAAAAATAGTGCAGTTAAGGTACTGCACTATGATGATGTTCTTAGATTCTGAATTCTTCGAGCTTACGCCCGCGATTTAACTCTTCAACCAACCATAAAGGACGTTTTCCAAATCCTTTCCAGGTTTTCTGCGGATCTTGAGGATGACGATATTTATCGGCACTTTCAGCACGCGGTTTGCGTGCACCTGATAAACCTACTCGCATATTTTTAGCCACTGCTGTCAGTGCTTCTGCAGGAGTGACTTTTTTATCCTTTGCCAGAGCTCTTACAGCATCCGCCACAGCAACAACATCGCTGTCTTTACTATTAAGTTCTGTAACTTTTTTAGTTTTCAATTTTTTGATTTGTTTTTTTGACTGACTAATCAATTTCTGTAGCTCTTGTTCTGAAAGTTTTTCCAGTTGCAAAGCAGATAAATTACTCATCGCATTACCTTTTATCTAAAACTTATAAAAACAAATAATATCAGTATTATCTGTTTTGTCTATTTGAAAACTTTTTAATTCCCAGCAGATACCAATATTTTATATTTTGAATAAAGCTGATCGTGAGATTCAACGTTATCAGGATCTTTTGGAATACAATCAACCGGACAAACTTCTACACATTGCGGCGTGTCAAAATGTCCCACACATTCGGTGCATAGCGAGGGATCGATTTCATAAATCTCCTCACCTTGCGAAATTGCACCATTGGGGCACTCCGGTTCGCATACATCACAATTAATGCACTCGTCAGTAATAAACAGAGACATGATTTACTCCGATAACTTTAAATAAAGCGGCAATGAAACCAGTAGATTTTAACTCGACTAATTTTTCACTGCCAATTGCTTGTTTAACGCTTCCTGAACACAAGGGGCAACAAACTGTGAAACATCGCCACCTAAAGCAGCAATTTGCCTGACCAGACTGGAAGAGATAAAGGTAAATTGTTCGGCCGGGGCCAGAAATAAAGTTTCTACTTCGCTCTGTAACCGTCGATTCATTGCGGCAAGTTGCACTTCGTATTCAAAATCTGACACCGCGCGAAGCCCACGAATAATTACCGAAGCATTACGCTGCATTGCATAATTAACCAATAAACCATCAAAACTGGTAATTTCTACGTTCGGTAATTCATTTAATGTTTTTTCGGCTAAATCCAATCGTTGCTCTATTGAAAAAACCGGTTTTTTACCCGTATCTGCGGCAACCGCAACAATCACTTTTTCAAATAAACGACTGGCGCGCTGAACTAAATCAGTATGCCCATGAGTAATGGGATCAAAAGTACCTGGATAAATGGCGATAATTGACATGCCAAAACCTTATTGCATTGCGAATAAGCAATATCTTACATCACCCGCTTGTTTATCTTTAATTAAAAGCCAATTATCTGGAAGCTGATTCACTTTTTGATGTTTATTAGATTCCAGATACACCAGACTACCTTTTTGTAACAAGTTTCTCTGCATTAATAAATCAGCCATTTCAGACCATATATCTGCTTCAAATGGCGGATCCAGAAAAACAATATCGTAAGTGCCAGCAGACTGATTTAGAAACTGCTGGGCAGGTTGTCTGAATAACGCACACTGTTCAGCAGCTAGCATTGTTTTATTGGCCTGCAACTGTTTATAAGCCTGTAGATCCAGCTCAATCATATCGACTTTTTCAGCCCCCCTTGACGCAGCCTCAAAACCTAATGCACCACTACCACTAAACAAATCAAGACAAACCGAACCTGGTAAATGCGGTTGCAGCCAGTTAAACAAGGTTTCTCGAATACGATCTGAGGTTGGTCTCAGCCCTTCAACGGCAGGAAAAGATAAACGTCTTCCCCGCCATTGACCACCAACAATACGTACCGATTGACGAGTAGATTTATTCAGCTTCGCCACCGACCAGAATAGTTATCATTTTTTGTGGATGAATACGTTTTGTATAAGCGGCTTTTATTTGCTCAAGCGTCACTGCATCGACTCTTGCGTTAAAGGTATCCAGATGATCCAATGGAAGATTATAAAAGCCAATCATCGCCAGGTAATCGGCAATTTTGCTGTTACTATCCAAACGCAAAGCGAAGCCACCAGTGATATTTTTCTGTGCGGCCGTTAGCTGTTCAGCGGTTGGACCTTTTTCAACAAAATCCACTACGGTCTGTTTCAATACCTCCAGCGCCTGTTCGGCCTGATCGTTTCGGGTCTGCAGACCAAACTGATAGGGACCAGCCTCACGCATCGGTCTGAAATAGCTATACGCACTGTAGGACAAGCCACGTTTTTCACGAATTTCATCACTGATGATAGACACCAAACCACTACCACCCAAAATGTGATTACCAACGTACAGAGGAAAAAAGTCAGCATCATCGCGGGTTAAACCAGGTTGTCCCATCAGAATAGTGGTTTGACTCGAAGGATAAGGCAGATGGACTTGCTGCGCGGTTTCAAGTGATTCAACTTCAGGTAAAGTGGCCGCCTTTTTTCCTGCAGGAAGACTGCCTGAAATTTTTTCTGCCAAAGATTTCGCCTGCTTAATATCCGCATTACCTACTATTACCAGGACAGCATTCTTCGCCACATAATACTGCTGGTAAAACTGCTGCAAATCAGCAATGGTGATTTCATTTATCGAGGTTTCAGTACCAATTGGCATGGACGAATAGGGATGGTCGCCAAACAGCTGCTGATAAAACGCACGCTCTGCTATGCCAGAAGGGGACTGTTTTTCACTTTGCAAACTGGTTTTAACTTGATTGATTAACCTTGCAAATGACGCTTCGGGAAAAGTTGGCTTACTGATGACTTCAACAAACGTCTCAATCGCCGGGTCTAAGGCATCGGACTTAGACAATGTGCGCAGGCTCAATACCGCCATATCCCGTTCAGATTCAGAGCTGAATTCGGCTCCAACATCATCAAATGCGGTCGCAATAGCATCGGTATCTTTATTCTGTGTACCCTGATTAAGCATCGAGCTAGTCAGTAATGCCACCCCACCTTTTGGATCCCGTGCTGCGCCAGCATCAAAGACCAGGCGAATATCCAACATGGGCAATTCCTGGGCTTGGACAAAATACACCTCGGTACCATTGGAGGTTTGCCAATTTTCAATTTGTGGACTGGCATAGACACTAAAGGCCAGTAATAGCCCCGTAACTAATAAAGAGAACTTAGCGAGCATGTGGATCTCCCGAAGTAGGACGTGGGGTTTTATTATCTGTGGGCATTGGAATCAATTCTGCGACCGTGAGTCCGTCATCAATAAAATATTTTTCTGCTACCTGTTGCACTTGTTCTGCGGTAATCGCACTGATTTTATCGGGATAACTGTCAACCAGACGCCAGTCAAGGCCAACTGTTTCCAGCATGCCGAGCTGCATGGCCTGGTAAAAAACACTATCGAGTTGGTACACGGAGCTGGCAATAACCTGGGTTTTTACTCGTTGTAACTCTGCCTCAGTAACGTGTTCAGTTTTGATCTTATCCAATTGATTCAACACAGCTTGCTTTAAACCATCGACTGACTTTCCTTGAGCAGGCGTGCCAGCAATGCTAAAAACATCGTCCAAACGGGAAAACGCGCTGTTATAGGCACTGATTCCGGCAGCGACCTGCTGTTCACGAATCAATTCACGCGAGAACCGGCTACTGGCACCGCCATCAAGAATGCCTGCCAGAACATCCAATGCATAGGGTTCCCACTCTTCAACTGCGGTTTTTACTACCGGCACTTTCCAACCCATCATCAAATAAGGCAATTCTGCAGGTGCTTTTAACTCCAAAGTGCGCTGACCACGCTGAGCAACTTCAACCTGTGGTTTTACCGTTGCCAATTCTTCTGGTTGTAATGGGCCAAAATGTTTCTGTGCTAGTTGGTAAACGGCATCAGGTTCAACATCACCGACAACCACAACGGTTGCGTTGTTAGGGGCATACCACATTTGATACCACTCCCTAAGATCATCCGGATCATAATGGTTAATGTCATTCATCCAGCCAATAACAGGATGATGGTAGGGACTGTTCACAAAGGCCATGGCATTCATTGCCTCGCGAAGTAACGAACGTGGATTATCGTCCGTACGCATGCGTCGCTCTTCTGCGACCACTTCACGCTCTTTCAGTAACTCGGCATCTTCGATGATCAGATTGCGCATTCGTTCAGCTTCAAGCCGAAAACTGATTTCTAAACGCTCTTTTTCCAAGGTCTGAAAATAGGCGGTGTAATCCCGTCCGGTAAACGCATTTTGCGAACCACCATTTTCAGCAATAATTTGCGAGAACTCATTCGGCCCCAAGTTTTCGGTGCCCTTGAACATCATGTGTTCAAGGATATGTGAAATACCGGTAATGCCATTGTGCTCGTAACTTGAGCCTACTTTATACCAGACCTGAGAGACCACTACAGGGGCTCTGTTATCCGGTTTGACCAGTAACTTGAGTCCATTGTCCAGCTGATATTCACTGACTTGTGCCAAGCCAATAACAGGCACTATCAGCAGCGCCCAAACAAGTTTTTTTAAGTTGTGCATCTGCATCTCACAATTGATGGCATGATAAGATTATTAATCGAACACTAACGACAAACCGAGATTATGTTTAGTTTCCTCAGAAAAAAAACCAAACCCAGCGAAACCAACAGCGAGCAAACAAACCTCACTGAACTTCCGTCAGCCGCACATGATGCGGAAGTTATTGCAGATACTCAAGTTAACAATGTTTCAGATAAACCCAGTATATTTGGGCGGCTCAAGCAAGGACTGAGTCGCAGTAGCGCCAAATTGACAGAAGGCTTTGCCGATTTGGTGCTGGGCAGAAAAACCATCGACGATGATCTGCTTGAAGAATTGGAAACCCAACTGTTAAGTGCCGATTTGGGAATAGAAGCGACCCAGACAATTATCAATGATTTAACGCAACGCGTAGCACGTAAACAGCTTAAGGATCCCGAAGCCTTGTTTGCTGCCATGCATGCCGATATGGTGCAGATTCTCAAGCCGGTATCCAAACCACTTCAACTTCAATCATCATCGGAGCCTTTTGTCATTTTAATGGTGGGCATTAATGGTGTCGGAAAAACCACAACTATTGGCAAGCTGGCCAAACAATTCCAGTTACAAGGTAAGAAAGTGATGCTGGCAGCAGGCGACACATTCCGTGCCGCAGCGGTAGAACAATTACAAGTCTGGGGCGAACGTAATAAGATTCCGGTTATTGCCCAGCAAAATGGCGCTGATTCAGCCTCAGTCATTTACGATGCACTGCAAGCGGCAAAAGCACGGCAGATGGATATTTTGATTGCAGATACGGCCGGGCGTTTACACACTCAATCCAATTTGATGGAAGAGCTTAAAAAAGTTAAAAGAGTCATGGCCAAACTGGATACTAATGCCCCGCATGAAATCATGCTGGTACTCGATGCTGGTACTGGGCAGAATGCGTTATCACAAGCTGAACAGTTTCATCAGGCCATCGGATTAACCGGCATTACTCTGACTAAACTTGATGGTACGGCAAAAGGCGGGATTATTTTTGCCATTGCCAAGAAAATAGGTCTGCCCATCCGCTATATCGGTGTCGGGGAACAGATTGATGATTTAAGAATCTTTGAAGCAGAAGATTTTGTTGATGCCTTACTGGGTCGTGAAGCCACGCAATGATACGTTTTGAACAGGTTTATAAACGCTATGAAAGTCAGCAGGAAGCGCTTTCCGGGTTAAGCTTTGAATTGCTGACTGGTGAGATGGCTTTTTTAACCGGCCATTCAGGCGCGGGAAAAAGTACTTTACTGAAATTGATCGCCCTCATAGAGCGTAGCTCACATGGCCAAGTGATCGTAAACGACCAGAATTTGAATCGTCTGCCGAAATGGAAAATTCCCTACTACCGTCGCAAGATAGGTTTGGTGTTTCAGGAACACAATCTGCTACATGATCGCACTGTATTTGATAATGTGGCTCTGCCATTAATCATAGCCGGTGAGAATCATCGTGAAATTGGCCGCAGGGTCCGTGCAGCGCTGGACAAGGTAGGCTTACTCGGTAAAGAACGCAATTTGCCGATTGCTTTATCCGGTGGTGAGCAGCAACGGGTTGGTATCGCACGTGCGGTGGTCAATCGTCCGCCGGTTTTGTTAGCTGATGAGCCAACCGGTAATCTGGATCCGGAATTATCCCGAGAGATTATGCATTTGTTTGAACAGTTTAATCAGGTTGGCGTGACGGTCTTTGTTGCCAGCCATGATCAGGACCTGATCAACCAACTGCCCTATCGCCACATCACCCTGCAGCAGGGAAAGCTAGCTGAAAATCATTCATGAAACCATCTAACATACATAATTACCTGCTTCGTCATGTGCAGGTCATGCTCTCCAGTCTCGGTGAATTATGGCGACAGCCGGTCGCCACCATGATGACCTTACTGGTAATTGGTATCGCGTTGCTCTTGCCTGCAGGCTTGTATGTCATCCTGAAAAACGTCGAACAGGTCAGTGGCGAATGGCAACAAGCCAATCGTATTTCATTATTTCTGCAAAATGACATTGCCGACAAACGCGGTCAGCAATTAGCAGAACAACTACTGACCTGGCCAGATATTACCGAAGTCTCCTTTCAATCTGCCAAGCAATCATTAAACGAATTTCGCGAAATATCAGGCTTGGAAAGTCTGCTGGATACATTACCCAGTAATCCACTGCCCGCAGTAATTATTATCGAACCGGAAGAAAATCAACAGCAGGAAGCAACTGAAGCCTTATTGGCTAGACTTGCTGCTTTACCGGAAGTGGACTTGGCTCAGCTTGATATGCAATGGCTACAACGTTTACGCAGCATTAATGAAACCGGACAACGTGGTATCAGTATTCTCGCCATTTTATTATCATTAAGCGTACTTCTCGTCATTGGCAACACCATTCGTCTGGCCATTCTCAATCGTCAAACTGAAATCCGCGTTATCAAATTAGTGGGTGGAACTAACACCTTTGTCAGACGGCCTTTCCTATATACCGGAATGTGGTATGGATTGCTTGGCGGTGTATTGGCTTGGATAACATTACTGATCAGTCTGCTTATTATCAGCGGCCCAATTAATGAGTTGGCCGCATTATATGATAGCCAGTTCCACTTAAGATGGTATGCCGGTCAAATGTTATTTGGTCTGCCTCTCAGTGGATTATTGCTTGGTGTAATGGGGGCATGGCTGGCCGTGAGTAGACATTTGAATGCAATTGAGCCAAGCTAGGCGGATAAAGAAACTTTTCATCCCAAGATCATTCTAATAGAGACTTTTTAACATTCTATTTGCTAAAATGAAAATAGATTCCTCAGGGAGAACTCACACATGACAACGCATGCAGCCCAATATCAACTTGCCACAGCACCCATCGGCAATCTGGATGCATACACCAATCTCGTGCACCAAATTCCCGTATTAACGGCTGAAGAAGAGCACGATTTAGCAACGCGGTTACAACAAAAGGGTGATCTGGAGGCGGCCCAGCGTCTGGTCCTCTCGCACTTACGCTTTGTGGTTCGTATTGCCAAAGGTTACAGCGGTTATGGTTTACCCGTGGCCGATCTGATTCAGGAAGGCAATATTGGTCTGATGAAAGCCGTCAAACGTTTTGACCCGGAAAAAGGCGTTCGTCTGGTTTCATTTGCTGTGCATTGGGTTCGTGCTGAGATTCATGAGTATGTCATTCGCAACTGGCGCATCGTCAAGATTGCCACCACCAAAGCGCAACGCAAATTGTTCTTTAACCTGCGTAGCGCCAAACAGCGTCTGGGTTGGTTGAATCAGGATGAAATTGAAGCTGTTGCTGAAGATCTTGGTGTCACCCCAGCCAACGTCATTGATATGGAACGTCGTCTGGCTCAACCGGATACCTCCTTTGATTTGCCAGTTGATAATGATGATGACGATTCCACTTATTCACCAGCAGCCTACTTAACCGCGACTGATAACAGTGATCCGTCAAAACAACTGGAACAGGATGATTATGCTGATTTTCAACAGCAGAAACTGGTCAATGCATTAGCGACACTGGACGATCGTAGTCGCGATATTATCAGTCAGCGCTGGTTGCACGATGAAGACAAAGCTACCTTGCATACACTGGCCGAACAATATCAGGTTTCCGCTGAACGGATTCGTCAGATTGAAAATAATGCGATGAAAAAACTTCGCCTGTTAATGGACTAAATAACAGCCATAAAAAAAGCCCGCCAACCTTTCGGAAAGCGGGCTTTTTTTTAGCTTAGCTTAACGTTCCAGCAAAGAGGTCTTATTGGGTTTTCCATCCCATTCATCGGCATCGTCCAATGGATCTTTTTTCTCAGAAATCACTGGCCATGCTTGTGATAATTCCGCATTAATCTGCAGGAACTCCATTTGTTCATCCGGTAAATCATCCTCGGAGAAAATAGCTTCTGCTGGACATTCCGGTTCACAAAGCGTGCAATCTATACATTCATCAGGATCAATAACCAAAAAGTTAGGACCTTCGTGAAAACAGTCTACTGGGCAGACATCAACACAATCAGTATATTTACATTTAATACAGTTTTCAGTGACAACAAAGGTCATGGTGAAATCTCCACAAATACAATTTTTTACAGGCCAGACCTGTCAGAATGTTCGATATTCTACATGATTTACTACCACTCTGGGCAATGAAGATAATTACGGTATGATCATCTTTACTCACCAGATAACCCGTCTGAAAACAGGATGAACAGATGATAAGAAAAATTTTTATTCTCGCTCTATTTATCAGTGCTTTTATACTCAGCACTGCTTTTGCCGCATTTAACATGCAAGTCGTGTCACTTGATCTGTATTTTGTGCAATGCCAATTACCATTAGCCGTTTTATTAATTGCTGTATTGCTCTTGGGATTGATGATTGGTGCCGCACTGCTAGCGCTCAGCACTATTCGTATTCGCTACGACAACCATCGTTTAGTTAATAAATTACAAAATGCCGAACAAGAATTAAACAGCCTGCGGATTTTACCTGTGCGTGATAGTCGCTAGCTCAGCATGATGATGCAATGGCTATTTTTGTTATTACCGGTCGCGGCGCTGTCAGGTTGGCTACTCGCCAAGCGGCATTCTCTACACCTTCCACAAAGGCATGCTAAAGCCTTTAATCCAGAATATTTCAAAGGGTTGAATTATCTTCTCAATGAACAACCCGATAAAGCAATTGATGTGTTTATTGGCTTGCTCGAAGTCAATAGTGAAACAGTTGAAACACATTTGGCTTTAGCCAATCTTTTCCGCCGTCGGGGTGAGACCGAACGGGCCATCCGCATTCACCAGAATTTAATTGCCAGACCCAGTTTACATGGTGAGCAACGACTTCAGGCTATGGTGGAATTGGGTCTGGATTATATGCATGCTGGGGTATTAGATCGGGCAGAACATCTATTTTTAGAGTTATTGCAACAACCGCATCCACACCCGGAAGCCGCAAAACAACTAATGCGCATATATCAGCAGGAAAAAAAATGGTCACAAGCCATTGATATGGGCAAACAGATTGATGCCAGTAAAACCGGCCAGGTCAGGCCGTTGATTGCACAGTTTTATTGTGAATTAGCCGAATACTATGCCGATCAGGATCGTCATGAAGCCTTTACCATGCTGAAACAAGCCTTGTTTCATGACACAAACTGCGTCAGAGCCAGCCTTCTGGAAGCCAAACTTTATCTGGCATTAAAACAACCGCGTAAAGCGCTGGATGCATTACAGAATATTGAACAGCAAAACCCGAAATTTCTCCCAGAGGCGTTGCCATATTGGCACGATGCCTATCAGCAAATGGGAGATTTACCGGCGTTTCGTGAACAGCTAATGCAACTGATTACCCGCCACCCGAATATGACTTCCGCCCGTATTATGTTGACGCATATTGTGGCAGAACTTGAAAACAGCAAAACCGCACAAAAATTACTTTTTGAGCAATTGCATCATCACCCTTCAGTTGAAGGTTTGCATACATTAATTAAACTCGGCGAGAGCAACCAGATTGCACTGATACCTTTGATTGAACGCATCACCCGAACCATGGTAGAAAAAGGCGATCGTTATATCTGCAAAAACTGTGGCTTCTCAGGAAAAACCATGCATTGGCTATGTCCTGGATGCGCCAGCTGGGGAACAGTTCGTCCAACCGAAATCCATCTCACTGCTTTGGAAAAATTACTGGATTCACCTTCATGAGCAAAACACGTATTTATCACAACCCTCGCTGTAGTAAATCACGCGAAACTCTGGCCTTACTTGAAAGTCAGCAGCAAGATATTGAAATTGTCGAATATCTGAAATCGCCACCTTCAGTGGATGAGTTGACGGCTATTCTGCTACAGCTAAATATTCGCCCCAGGCAGTTATTACGTATCAAAGAGCCACTTTACAAAGAATTACAACTGGATAATGCGGATTTATCTGATGAAGATCTGATCAAAGCCATGTGCGCCAACTCGAAACTTATTGAGCGTCCTATCGTCATTAAAAACAATCAAGCCATTATCGGCAGACCACCCGAAGCGGTGTTGAATATTCTTTGAGAAACCAGCATGCATGAGATTTTGATCCTCTATTACAGCCAGTCAGGCCATGTTAAAGCCATGGCAGAACAGATTGCTCGTGGTGTAGAAAAACATCCGGAATGTACTTCCAGGCTAAGAACGGTTCCCAAGGTTTCAACAGCCTGTGAAGCAACTGAAGAAGACATCCCGCCTAAGGGACATCTTTATGCCACGGCAACTGATTTACAGGAATGTACAGGGTTGATTCTCGGTAGCCCTACCCGCTTTGGCAATATGTCAGCCGCCCTTAAATATTTTATTGATGGTACCAGTGACAATTGGCTCTCCGGTACGCTAAGCGGTAAACCTGCGGCGGTATTTACCTCGACAGGAAGTCTGCACGGTGGTCAGGAAACCACTTTATTATCGATGATGTTACCGCTATTGCATCATGGCATGGTTATTTGTGGATTGCCGTATTCAGAAGCTGCATTGATGACAACACAAACCGGTGGTACTCCCTATGGTGCCAGCCATTTCGCCGGGCCTGATAATAAACGCGCTCTGAGCCAGGAAGAAATTGAACTGTGTCAGGCACTAGGTCTACGGGTAGCAGACCTTGCAGTAAGGCTGAGCAAATGAAGTTGGTTCAATCACTCAGAATACTTTCCTTAATCAGTTTTTTTGGGCTGATGGTTAGCTTACTGATATGGATTTTAATCGCAGAACACAGCGAGAACTTTCCAGTAGCAGCATGGTTGATTATTGGCGTAATACCACTGGTGTTTCCAATGCGTGGGATTTTATATGGCAAAACCTATACCCATGCCTGGGCGAGTTTTTTGATGTTATTTTACATTGCGCATGGTATTGGCGAACTCTACAGTCGCGATGCTATTATCTGGTATCCTTTATCTGAAGTTATATTCAGTAGCATTTTCTTTATCACATCGAATCTGTATGTACGTGCTTTAGCAAAATTGCGAAGAAACTCACAGACTTAAGCTGTGAACAATGTTGAAATACATACAACATTTTACTGGAGTTCATCATGAGCACTATTCCTGCCATTCAATCAGCTTATCAAGGTATCCAGAATGGTATGCAGAGCCTGAACAAAAATGCCTTTGCTGTGGCCAGTGAATCAACCAAAGGCGGTGATACGGTAACGCCCATGGTGAATATGAACAGCGATAAACTCCAGGTTCAGGCTTCAGCGAAAGCTTTACAGATCAGTTCAGATACACTGGGCTCATTGCTCGATATCAAAGTTTAAACCGCTTTTTAATCTCAATATCTCATAACACTGGTAAAAAAATTACATTTGACGCTAAACTATAGTCGTTACTGACTACGAAGCCTTATTTTGACTTTACCTCCATACGTTGCGCTCAACGAAAAAATCATCTGCGAAACGCTGAATCCTGAAATACTTGATCAACTTGATAGCCTTCAGGTTTTCTCTGAGGTCACATCGACCAATGATATTCTCTGGCAAAAAGCACAAAGCGGAATAACCGGTACAGCAGTTTGTCTTGCTGAAATGCAAACCGCCGGACGTGGGCGCCGTGGGACCCAATGGGTCTCCCCCGCCAGTGGCAATATTTATCTGTCTATCATTCGCCCGCTGAAAGCCGAATCAGTTCGAAATGGTTTGAGCATCGCTATTGGTATTGCCCTGATAAACACCCTTAGAGAATTTGGAATTAACGACTTGCAACTTAAGTGGCCCAATGATCTATTACATAAGCGACGTAAACTTGCTGGAATTCTTGTAGAATCTCGTTACGGAAGCCAAAACTACGTTACCATCGGTATCGGCTTGAACCTTTCACTACCGGACAATTTACATACTGCCATCCCTCAGCCCATTATCAGCCTGGAGCAACTTTGTGATCCGCTCCCCTGTCGCAACCGGCTGGCAGCAAAAATAATTCAAAATATGATTGAAACCTTAGAACTATTTTCTCATCGTGGTCTTAACGACATTTTGCCTTTATGGCCACAATATGATGCCTTGCATAATCAAGCCATCAATATCATCAGTGAGGACGGACAATTTACCGCACTCGCTTGTGGTATCAACGAACAAGGTGAATTACGATATATGCGAGACCAGCAAGTAGCCTACTTGTCCAACAGCCACCTAAGCATCAGGTTTGCTTCATGATTCTATTAGTCGATATCGGTAACAGTCAGATTAAATGGACGACTATAAAGTCCAAAGTTCTGGCTGACTCAGAGAACTTCGCCAGACCAAAGGCCGGCATCAAGGCCGCCTTGAATAAAGCCTGGAAATCACTTGATGGAATTACGGCCGTTTTTGTCAGTAATGTGGCTGGTGAAAAAATTGCCGCTCAACTAACCGAATGGGTGGAAAAACAATGGCAACTCACTCCGGTATTTATTAAAAGTGAGAAAAGACGTTTTGGTGTGACCAATGCCTATGATCAACCTGAAACACTCGGTATAGATCGCTGGTTAGCCATTATTGCCGGCCGTCAACATGCAAAAGAAGTTACCTGTATTATTGATTGTGGTACCGCTATCACTATCGACATTGTGACTGAAAAAGGTCAGCATCAGGGAGGTTTGATTCTTCCGGGCTTGTCGCTGATGAAGCAAATGTTGACCGATAATACAGATGCGCTAACTGACGCCACGCAGGAAAGTGAATTTAAATTATTAGCAACCAACACGCACAGTGCAATTCAGGCCGGTACGTTATATATGGTGACCGCTACCCTGGAAAACCTCATCAACGATCTGCAGCAGAACTTCAAAAACGAAATCCGTTTTTTGATTACCGGCGGCGATGCTGACGAATTAATCCAATTACTGCCACAACCACTTATTCATGAAGCGGATCTGGTACTTAAAGGTTTGGCTCAATACGCCAGACAAAGTAACCACCGTAATCAAAACAAACCAGCGAAACAGGCAGAATCGCCGACAGCTGAAAACCACGTTGAGGATTCAACAGCATTGCCAGAAAACGCGAACTGAGATAAGCTTTCGCACCCTTAAGGAGAACTGGCCGAGTGGTTGAAGGCGCACGCCTGGAAAGTGTGTATAGGTTAATAGCCTATCGAGGGTTCGAATCCCTCGTTCTCCGCCAAATTTAACTTTTATAAGTATCGCTGTTTCAACTGACATTTCGTTTGATATGCATCTTTGCTGATATTCAGTCTTGAGACTGTTTTCTCCCCTTGTACTTACCCAATGCGATAGATGAGTCAGCTTTTTACTCAAACAGCATTGATTGCTCTGTTAATACTGAATTTCTTATTTTTTATTGCCTTAATGCATGGCACTGAAATTAAAAAAAGCTTAGAATAGTCGACTCTATGGTGGCCCAGCCGGTCTCCTCGCGACGATATGTTGGTTACCACGTCAGGCCCGGAAGGGAGCAGCGCAGCCATCGGACTCGGGCGCCGAGATTGGGCTGGTTTGGGTCACCACCCTTATGACCACATTGGGTATCTGACAAGCTGCATGAGTTATCTGGTACTGGCCCGCAAGTGGCGCCCCAAAAAATTTGCCGAAGTTGTCGGCCAGCAGCATGTATTACGCGCGCTGATCAATGGTCTTGATCAAAATCGTCTGCATCATGCGTTTCTTTTTGCTGGCACTCGCGGTGTGGGCAAAACAACTTTAGCAAGAATCTTCGCAAAATCTCTCAACTGTGAACAAGGCATCAGCTCAACTCCCTGCGGTATTTGTAATAGCTGTGTTGAGGTAGACAATGGGCGTTTTGTTGATTTAATTGAAGTGGATGCGGCATCACGCACCAAAGTCGATGATACCCGTGATTTGCTGGATAATGTTCAATATGCCCCCAGTCGTGGACGTTACAAAGTCTATTTGATTGACGAAGTGCATATGTTGTCTACCAGCAGTTTTAATGCGTTATTAAAAACGCTGGAAGAACCTCCTCCCCACGTCAAGTTCCTGTTTGCCACAACCGATCCGCAAAAACTGCCGGTCACGATTTTATCGCGCTGCCTGCAATTTAATCTGCGTCGGCTGGATATCAAACAAATCGAAGATCATCTGGCGTTTATCCTGCAGCAGGAGAATATTGATTTTGAAGCCGAAGCATTAAAGCAGATTGCCTTTGCCGCCGATGGCAGTATGCGGGATGCATTGAGCCTGCTAGATCAGGCAATTGCTTTTGCCGGCGGTAAAGTTACCGCAGAAATTGTCAGCCAGATGTTGGGAAGTGTTTCACAACAGCAACTGATTCAATTGCTAGAAGCATTTGCCAGCAAAGATGCCAAATCCCTGCTGATACATACAGAAGAACTGGCCTCTTTAGGACGTGACTTTGTCGTGGTTCTGGATGGTTTGATGACCAGCCTGCAACGCATTGCAACGATCCAATTGATTGACGACGCGGAATCTCTTGACCAGCAGGATGATGCGGCACTTAAGGATTTTGCGAGCGTTTTCAGCGCGGAAACAGTACAGTTGCTCTACCAGATTGCCCTGCATGGCAAACGTGACATGCCTTATGCTGCTGATCCACGCAGCGGATTTGAAATGACTTTGTTGCGGATGTTGAGTTTTCAACCCCAAGCAGTAAACGCCAATCCGGGAAAGCCCCCCGTAAAAAAGCCGCAAACTAACACTGAATCAGTGCCCGTTCCGGCACCGATAAGCTCATCCGTTGAATCTGCTGAAAAACCTTCTTCCATATCGGACACAATAGATACGCGTTCTGTTGAACCACCGCTGCATACCGCGATAAATCCGCAAACTGAGGCGCCAACACTCAAGGTCAACGAACCAACGGTCGAACAGACAACAGCGCCCATATCCATAAAGGAACCAGACAAAACGACAAAAGTCGATCAGCCTGAGTTCGACGCTGCACAACAACTTATGAGTCTGGGCACAGCAAACTGGACGGTTTTGATTGCACAATTAAAACTGTCTGCCTTTGCCAGGCAGCTTGCTGATCATTGTGCATTTATTCGCACGGATAAAAATAAAATCTATCTCTCTGTCGCGCCGGAATTACAGCATCTGGCCAATGACAAATCAGTTGCAAAATTACAAGCTGCTGTCAGTAAACAGCTGCAGTTTGATGTCGTATTAGTGTTTACTGAAGCAACTGATACGGACAATATTCCCACACTGGCCGCTGAGCGGGCACAACAAGCTGCAGAGTTACAGCAGAATGCGATGGATGCCATTCACAATGATCCAGTTGTAGAACAGATCAAAAATGCATTTAATGCCCGTATAATCGATACAACTATCAAACCCATATAACTTTAAAGAGGATCTCCTATGAAAGGTGGATTAGGCAATCTGATGAAACAGGCCCAGGAAATGCAGGCCAATATGCAAAAGGCCCAAGAAGAACTGGCCAACGTTGAAGTCACAGGACATGCTGGCGGTGGTATGGTGCAAATCACCATGACCGGCAAACACGATGTAAAACGTGTGAGCATTGAGGATAGCCTGTTTCAGGATGACAAAGAAATGCTGGAAGATTTGATTGCGGCAGCAGTGAATGACGCCGTCAGACAAGTTGAGGCAACAACTCAGGAGCGCATGGCCGGAATGATGCCTCCTGGCATGAAAATGCCTTTCTAAGAAAATAAAATAATGGCTACTCTAGGTCCAAGTATTGATCAACTGATTCAGGCATTACGTTGTTTACCCGGCGTGGGTCCAAAATCAGCCCAACGGATGACATTTCATCTGTTGGAACGAGATCGCAGCGGTGGTGAGCACCTGGCTGACATGTTAAGCAAAGCACTAGCCAATGTGAGACATTGCCGTCAGTGCCGGATTTTAAGTGAAGAAGATATTTGTAGCCGTTGCAGTGATAATTCACGTCGTGAAGATCAGCTGTGCATTGTCGAAATGCCCAGCGATGTAATTGCGATTGAACAGGCCACTCATTATCGAGGTCAGTATTTTGTGCTGACCGGCCATTTATCTCCATTAGATGGTATTGGACCTGAAGCACTGGGTATTCCCGATTTGATTGAGCGGTTTGATCAAAAAACCGTAACGGAAGTGATTTTGGCAACCAATCCAACAGTTGAAGGACAGGCCACGGCGCATTACATCAGTGAGTTGGCACGGGCTAGAGAAATACATGTGACACGTTTGGCGCATGGTATTCCACTAGGTGGTGAACTTGAATATGTTGACAGTGGTACACTATCTCATGCATTTTCTGGGCGAGAAACTTATTAACCGAACGTAAACATTAAGAGCGGCTTTACATGACGGATATCTATACGGCATATGACTCACTAAAAAGCTTTAACGGTCTCATCCACCGTCAGCCATTATTTCTTTCCAAAAAACTTGATGTTGACAGTTATCACCTGACCTTTCTCGACATCAATGGTAATGCACTGGATGAAGACTCTCCGGTACCCGATTTTTTGTCGCAACTCTCTGACATTCTGCAGGCGATTAACCACAACCAGAAAACCTTACTGACGATTCCTGCTTCGTGGCAAAAAGCGCTTTTTGATCATGCAATGCCGGGTATAGATCTAATCATTGAAGCAAATGAACAATCGTTATACAAACCGACCAGCACACATGTCAGTTATGCCACTGATGCCAGAAAAAATGTCGGTCAAACCCAAACCTTATTGATTGATCTGGATACATTCTCTGCAGATGAGATATCTGAAAATTTACCTCAATGGCGCCAACAACATGAAGTTTTGTGCGCCTTAAACGTCAATGTACTCAAACAGTTCAGCTTGTGCCAGCTTCACGATATAGACTTACTGCAGGGTTTTTTCTACACATTACCGGATACCTCTCACGAAAAGAATATTGACCCTGCCGCGCAAACGCTGATGGAGCTTTTAGTAAAACTGCAGGATCCTGACGTAGAAGTTGATGAGCTGGCTGAAATTATTAATCAGGATGTGGCGCTAAGCTATAAGTTACTTCGTTTAATTAACTCAGCATTTTTTGGCCTACCCCGCGAAGTAGGCAGTACTCGCCAGGCTGTTGTTATGCTGGGACAGAATAAAATTAAAACCTGGGCCAGCCTGCTATGTCTGTCTGGTCTGGATAACAAGCCCAATGAGTTACGCACCACCGCGATGATTCGAGGCAGGATGTGCGAGTTGCTGGCGAAATACTATAAAGGCCATTCCGATGTATTTTTTGCTGCCGGATTGTTTTCTACCCTCGATGCCTTAATGGATAAACCGCTTGAAGTACTATTGCAAGACCTGCCATTAAGCGAAGAATTACACTCTGCCCTGTTACTCAAAGAAGGCGCAGCGGGCATTGCACTGAACCAGGTATTGAATTATGAGCGTGGCAACTGGTCTGCAATTGATTATTCTGTAGTGAGTGCCGAGGCACTCTTAGCAGCCTATCTGGACGCACTTTTCTGGGCCAAAGAGCTTAATTTACAGTTAAACGACTAACATGGCTATCAGCTGGTTAGGATCCTCAGCGGACAGTCCGTTCCCACCAATTGATCAGGCAACCTCGCATGGCTTATTAGCTGCTGGCGGAGATTTATCACTTACTCGATTAATTAATGCTTACCGCCAAGGAGTCTTCCCCTGGTTTAATGCTTACGATCCGATTTTATGGTGGAGCCCCGATCCCCGTATGGTTTTTAATACTGAGAGTCTGCATATCAGTAAAAGCTTAAAAAAAGCATTACGACAAAAACCTTTTAACATTACATTTGACCAAGACTATATAGCGGTTATGCAGGCCTGTGCCGCACCTCGACTATCGAAAATGCCTGTCGATCAACATGAAACCTGGATTCATAACGAAATGATAGCGGCTTATACAGAATTGCATCTGGCTGGTTATGCCCACAGTGTGGAATGTTGGCAAGATGGTCAGCTTGTTGGTGGCGTATACGGCGTAGCCATTGGCAAAATGTTTTTTGGTGAGTCCATGTTCAGTTTTAAAACAAATGCTTCAAAAATTGCCTTAGTGGCACTCGCCCGGCAACTTAGATTATGGGGATATCCACTGATTGATTGCCAGGTGTATTCTGAACACTTGTCGCGTCTTGGGGCGGTAACACTGCCAAGAGAACAATTCGTGCAACAAGTGCAGAAATTATGCTCCTTAACCGGCCAGCCTGGCAGCTGGCAAACTATCGCACTGCCTTTTACTTATGAGCCTTGATTTTTATCAGGACAGACCGCATGCCTGCTCATATCTCGAAGATCGACTGGCACGCAATATTTATCCAGATCCCATGCGACCGGTGACTAACGCCCTGTATGGTCAATTAATCCAGCACGGGTTCCGTCGCAGTGGTGAACATGTTTATCGGCCTTTTTGTCCGGCATGTGATGCTTGCGTACCGGTCAGAATCGACGTCAATAAATTCCAGCCAAACCGCAGTCAACGACGTTGCTTACGCAACAATAGTGACGTCAGCATGGTTATTAAACCGGCTGTTTATGTAACTGAGCATTACGATCTATATAAACGCTATCTGACTCATCGTCATCCTGATGGCGGAATGGATAACCCAAGTAAAGAAACCTATTTACGGTTTCTCACCAGTAGCTGGAGCGATACCGCTTTTATTGAGTTTCGTCTGCAAGAAAAAATAGTGGCAGTTGCCATAACAGATTTTGTAAATGACGCTGCATCAGCATTTTACAGCTTTTTTGACCCGACTATGGAACAACGTGGATTAGGCACATTTGCCATTCTTAAACAGATTGAATTGGCGCGACAACAGAATCTATCGTGGCTATATTTAGGCTATTGGATTGGCGATAGTCCTAAAATGCGTTACAAGAGCCGTTTCTCTGCTTTACAGCAGTTTGACGGGCAATGGCGCAACTTTGATAAAAAAGCTTTGAATAATCAGTGATTTTACGGCAAAATGGATCTTTTAATCGCTAGGTAAAATCAGACCTGTATGGCAAAAGAAGATCATATTGAATTCGAAGGCACTGTCATTGACACCATGCCTAATACTACTTTCCGGGTTGAACTGGAAAATGGTCATGTTGTAACAGCACATATCTCGGGGAAAATGCGTAAGAACTATATCCGCATTCTTACCGGAGACAAAGTGACTGTTCAGTTGACCCCCTACGATTTAAGCAAAGGCCGCATCGTTTATCGCGCTCGTTAATCGCTTAAGCTAACAACTCTCTTTACAGTTTGTTGTTCAATTAAGTTTCAGTGCTGTCGAAAGGCAGCAGAAACTGCCAAAACTAACATCCCCAAAAAGGCTAACAACGTCCACGCAGGTATACTGAGGCTCAGGAATGTCCACGACACTTCAGCGCATTCTCCTGAACCTCTTAACACTAAAGACAACGCCTCGGACAGGGGAAAGTTTTCCATCATAAAACCCATTCCCGGACCACAACTTGGTACCTGATCGGCGGGCAGGCTTTGCAACCAGATATGTCGCGCAGAAATTGCCGCGCCCAGTAAAGCCAATAAACTAATCACCCCTGCATAAATTCTGGTCCCTGTTATAGCCGGGTTATGTACGGCTGCTACCAGAAAGAATATGCCCGTGATTAACACCATGACACGCTGCATAATACATAATGGACAAGGCTCTAACTCCAGCACATGCTGCATATAAACAGACGCCAGTAATAAAGCCAGACAAAATATAAACCCACCAAACAAAAGCTTGCGTGCAGTGATCAAAACGGTTTCCTCCGTTGGATTAATTTGTGCTAAGTTAACTTAAAAACCGCATTATATAAAGGGTTAAGTCATGTCAGATAATAACTTCGAAGAAAAGTTCACAGCAGCCTATGACAAAATGATGGAACGTATTCATCATTTTTTTGATGACGCCGAGGCAAATGCTGTTCCCACACTTAAACAACGTATCGAACTGGCAAAATTAAGAGCCATTGAGTTACGGGAAGTCACTGCAGAAGAAGCCGACAAAATTGCCTATTATGTTGAACGTGATTTGCATGATGCCGCGAACTATCTTGAAACAACTGGCAAAGAATTTTCCTCCTGGTTTAATTTTGACTTACAACTGGTTGAAGACCGGCTTTATGAATTATTTGCTTCCGTAGCAGATCGCACCCGGATGGAACTTGGTCAACTGGCCAGTCAGGCTCAAATGGCTCAGCAGTACCACACCGGCGAAATAACCGGCATCGGCACTTTAGTATGTGATGCCTGTGGTTCAGAAATGCATTTTAAGAAAACCGGACGAATACCTCCTTGTCCGAAATGTCACCATACTGAATTTAAACGTCAGGCAAAATAGCCTGAGCAAAGTCTTCTGGCCAATACCATGCGCCTTCGGCAATCAACTCACGGCAAGTTTCCATTAACATTGGGAAGCTGCGTATAGATTGCCAATCTGCATGCTGGACTTGGGCTTTGGTGGTTAACCATGGTAGATGTTCTGCAGCGGCAAGTTCAACGCAATAGGCTTCACCTGCTACAAATAAATATGCGGCGGCTGAATGTTTGTGCCAGGCAAAACGTAAATAATCATTACGTTGTAAATACTCACCGGCATAAAATCGTTCATCCAGTTCAACTAATGTGGCTTTATCGGTTACAAATTCCTCCGCTAAATCCTGCAAAGTTGATTTGGTTTCCGTGACCAGTCGTCCGACAGCCAACGGTATCAGGTTCGTATTTTCGTTAATTGTTTCAAGCAGTAAAGTCTGAAACCGCTGTAATGTACTGACATCAATTTCAGTTGCTGAGGCCACTTCGGTTACATCAGCATCTGCGTACAGTTGTTCCGCAATATCCTGTTCTTGCAGTGTATGAATGAAAGCATCAAGCAACTGAAACTGCGATGGAGCCCTAAAACCTGCTGAGAAAGTCAGGCATGGATTTAATGCCACGCCATGATGGGCAAAGTGTGGAGGCAGATAAAGCATATCGCCAGGCAGTAACTCCCAACTTTGATCGGCAGCAAACTGTTGCAGTATTCGTAATTCGGTATCGTCTCTAAATACCGCATCTGGAATCGGCATATCGCTGATTTGCCAATGTCGCGTGCCCTGCGCCTGTAACAGAAACACATCGTAACTATCGGTATGTGGACCGACAGAGCCCCCCTCTGGGGCGTAACTTATCATCACATCATCACGGCGCCAGTCAGCCAGGAAATCAAAAGCCGTTAGCATATTCTGCAAAGGTGGATAATGCTTATCCATATCCTGAACCAGCAATGTCCAGTGCGTGTCTGGCAATGCGGCAAAATCGCTTTCATCAAAAGGGCCATGTTCTAACTGCCAAGGCTTTGTACCAAACTCCTGAATCAAACGTGACTCAATATCCTCGTCACCGGCAAAGGCCGCCAAATCATCTGGTGTCAAGTCGCTGACAGGCAGAGGAAATGCCTGACGGATGACTAATGGTTTTTTTTGCCAGTATTCATCCAGAAACTGCTTCTGGCTCAAACCGGTATTAAAAAACGCTGTCATAGTTTTCCTGCATGAAACTGTAATTGAGGATAGAGTCTTGGGCCTTCGTTATAAATCACAATGCGGCTAATCGAGGCATAAGGTATCTGGATACGAAACATGGCCTCCAGCGGCATCGCCAGGACCTCGGTGAGAATCATCCGGATGACACCCGAATGAGCAACCAACAGAACATGTTTATCGGCATGATTTTCCAGTAAAGTTTTCCAGGCTTGTTGAATGCGCTGTTGAAAATCCAGCAGAGACTCGGCATTGTCTGGCGTGTTAAGAATGGGGTCATCATAGAAAGCATAAAATGCGGCTTTATCCTGTTGCTCCAATTCATCGGCCGTTTTACCTTCCCAATCACCAAAACCTATTTCGGTAAATTGCTTATCAAGTTGCAGTGGAATGGCATAATCAGCTTCAAGCTCTTTAGCAAAATCCGCACAACGGCTCAGCGTCGAGCTGACAATTTGCTGCCAGGGTTGAATATTCCGGGTGGCTGAGCGCATTTGCTGCCAGCCTAACTCATTTAAGGGATCATCCAATTGGCCACGATAACGTTTACCGCCCACAGGTTCACCATGACGCATCAAATCAATCAAAAAAGCCATATTTATTAGGTAATAATTTCAACTTTAAGAATAACGTTATCCACTGCGATAACCTGAACACGGCTACCTGTCGGACAATCTGGACCATGTACTTTCCAGGTTGAATCATCAAGGATCACTTTTCCTTGTCCATTCACGATAGGATTGGTCAGCGTAATAATACGACCGACATGTTGTTCACCGCGCCGATTTAACAGCGGCTCATCCGTTGCAATAGGATGCTTTACATAATACCTGCGCCACAACACAATACTGAGCACTGATAACACGGCAAACAGCAACCATTGAAATTGCCATGGAATCTCCGGAAATACCAGCAATAGCAAACCGGTAATAAATGCCGCAATTCCCAACCACAATGCAAAAAAGCTTGGCAAAATGATTTCCAGTGTAATCAACACCACAGCAAATACCCACCAGTGCCAGAAATCTAAAATAAACGGCATATTACTTCTCTTTGCTAGTGAAGGCTTCCTTGGCAAGCTCGGTAATCCCGGCCAATGAACCAATTACGCTACTTGCTTCCAGTGGCATCATGATGATCTTATGATTGTTTGCGCTGGCCATATCTTTAAGCGCTTCGATATATTTTTGTGCAACAAAATAGTTCACTGCCTGCATATCACCTTTGGCAATCGCGTCAGAAACCATCGTTGTTGCTTTTGCTTCTGCCTCAGCCAAACGTTCACGCGCCTCGGCATCCCGAAAGGCTGCTTCACGACGGCCTTCCGCGTCTAGTACCGCAGCTTGTTTTTCACCCTCAGCTCGCAAAATTTCAGATTGACGATGTCCTTCAGCTTCCAGAATATTAGCACGCTTAATCCGCTCAGCTTTCATCTGGCGCCCCATGGCTTCTATCAGATCGGCAGGCGGCTCAATATCCTTGATTTCGATACGGGTGACTTTGATTCCCCAGGGTGTTGTTGCATCGTCGACCACGTTTAACAGGCGGGTATTGATTTCATCGCGCTTGGACAGCAGTTCATCCAAATCCATGGAACCCATAACAGTCCGCACATTGGTCATGGTCAAATTCAGAATGGCGTTATCCAGACCACTCACCTCATACGCCGCTTTAGCCGCATGAATCACCTGATAAAACACCACACCATCAACCCTGACCATCGCATTGTCCTTGGTGATAATGCCTTGGGAAGGCACATCCAATACCTGCTCCATCATATTAATGCGTGCGCCCACCTTATCAATCACCGGCACAATCAGGTTCAAACCGGGGCGCAGGGTTTTGGTATAACGACCAAACCGCTCAACGGTAAACTCCTGCCCCTGGTCGACCGACTTGACACCCATCAAAATGAGTACGATTGCCAGTACCAGCACTACGATGACAAATAGCGAAAAACCTTCCATTACTCTGCTCCATTGCGACTTTTAATTTTCACTGGATGATACCAGCAAAGTGTAATATCTGGGCCTATTGATTGTTCAGAACCACCAATTGCCGGTGGCAAATATAGTCCCAGCCCTTTGGGTTGTGGCTGAAAATGCATCATTCTTCGTGGCCTGCATGGATGGAGGTCAGGGGTGTGAACAGGATGTGGAAGCTTTACTCGTTGCCTATTCATAATGACTAAAATTCAGTCCTCGCGACTTGATTGGTGCATTTTCAGTCACAATAGAGACGGCTATGAACAAGCAATAGATCCTTAGATCTTGGACTTTTTCGGGTCAGCGTTAGACAATAGACGAATTCGTTATCCGGGACCGCTTTATATGAAATCTATGAGCCTTGTTTGCAGCATATTATTTGTCGCTTTAATGAGTTTTGGTATCGCCGCACAGGCTCAGCAGTGGTACCACGTTGAACTGATTGTTTTTGAGGTGCTCAACCCTTCTGATAATGAGCAGTCGCCAGTATTTACCCTGCAGGATCCGGCAACATTAAAAGTTGGCATGGCGAATAAAGCCATTCAACCTGCGGGAAATAAAAATCTGGGTGATATTGCACAACGTCTTCGCAATTCAGCGGGGTATCGGGTAGTGAATCATCAATCCTGGCAACAAGCGGTGGGCAACCGTAATCGTGCCCAGGCAGTAGCGATAGAATCTGAGCGGGTAAAAGGACAGGTGCGCTTTCATATTGCCACCTACCTGCATGCCAATCTGGACTTATGGCTGCAGGATGGTGTTAGTTCAGTTGAGAGTGATTCATTCCATACTTTGCATCAACCCCGTTTAGTAGAAATGCGCCGTATTCGCAGTAAACAGGTGCATTATTTTGATCACCCGCGGTTTGGGGCGATTTTACAGTTAATTCCAGTATCGACACCGGATCAGGTGTTATCCAATATGACTGGACCAGAAACTTACTCTCTGCCTTCTGAAGGTGAAGCTACAACAGCGGAATAACACCTTTTAACAGTCGATGTACCTGTACCATTGAATCTTCCATGGTTTCCAGGATCGCTTCAATCGTCAATGGGTGTGAGCTTAAGCCAGCCGCGTGATTAGCCACCACCGCTATGCTGGCATAGGCAATATTCAGTTCTCGCGCCAACACCGCTTCCGGCATTGCTGTCATTCCCACCATATCGGCACCATCTTTTTTAAATCGGCGGATCTCAGCAGCAGTTTCCAACCGTGGACCTTGAGTGACAACATAAGTCCCACCATCAATGACTGACATTTCTTCAATATTGGCTGCCAGCTGTATTTGCTGCCGCAAGGTCTCATCAAACGGATAGGTAAAGTCAATATGTTTGTCTGCTGAAAAATCCTCACTGGCAAAACTGGATTCCCTGCCCCAGCTGTAATCTATCAGCTGATCCGGCAATGCGATTGCACCCGGTTTATATTCCTCTGTAATGCCACCCACCGAGGCTACAGCGAGAATCTGTTCAACACCTAACTGATGCATCGCCCAAATATTCGCCCGATAATTAATCAAATGCGGCGGAATCGTATGGTGTTCTCCATGCCGGGGCAGAAAAGCGACCTCTTTACCCGCAAAAGTACCCACCATTAACGGTGCCGAAGGTTCACCAAAAGGAGTCTCCCGCTGCATGTGCTCTTGCAGAATCAACCCTTCCAACTGAGTTAACCCACTGCCACCAATCAATCCTATCATGATGCACTCTCCTTCACGGCATAAATACCGGCCGCATTGCGCAGATAGCCTTTGTAATCCATACCAAACCCGAAAACATAACGATCCGGGAGCTGTAAACCAATATATTCAGGCTGACTGCCAAATTTCTTGGCATGCTGTTTATCTGCCAAAACGACCGCTTTCACCGAGATGGCCCCGGCTTGCTCACAAAATTCACGTAAGGCGGCTAATGTGATGCCTTCATCGTAAATATCATCGACCAGCAATACATGGCGTCCACTAAGTTCAATGTTTGGCTTCGCGCGCCAGTTCAACTTGCCCCCCACTGTTTTATCCCCGTAGCGAGTGGCGTGTATGTAGTCGGTTTCCAGATTAAATTGCAGCTTTGGCAACAGATGCCCCATGGTCATCACCGCACCATTCATCACACACAGTAATACTGGATTTTTATCAATATAATCCTCATTGAGCCGGTAGGCCAGTTGCTCAAGACTTTCATCAATAGCCTGCAGCGTAAATAGACACTCTGCCTGCTGCATAATCTGTTTCATGCGCTTTACCTATCTGTATCAACTTCAGTCAGTATAATAGGCTGTTTTGGTGACAGGAAAGCCAAATGGCACGTTTTTGGCCAATTCTGCTGTTTATTGCAGTATCAATTTTCGTCTGGTTGCAGCCTGAAAAAGCGCAGCCGGTGAGTAATGTGTCTGCAATACCCGCTCCGCAGCGGATCATCAGTCTGGCCCCCAGTATTACCGAAACCCTGTTTGCTATCGGTGCTGGAGATAAGTTGATAGCCGTTACCGATTATTGTCAATATCCCGTGCAAGTAAAAAAGCTCCCCAAAGTGGGCGGCTACCTTGACCCGAATCTGGAACAGATTGTTCGCTTACAGGCAGACCTGGTGATCCTGCTGGAACGTCAGCTTGCACTGAAAAAGCAACTGCAACAATTAGGTATTCAAACGTTAAGCATCGACAATTCAAGCCTCGCAGGTATTCGTAGCAGCATTATCGATATGGCTACCGCAGTAGATCAAACAGCCAAGGCTGACATTTTGATCAATGACTTTGACCAGCGTCTTGCATCAATTCGGCAAAAAGTTGCGGGGCATAGGCAACCCAACGTGCTTCTGGCAATTGCCCATAGCTCGAACACCCATTATCTGGATAAAGTGTATATCGCCGGGCAACAGGATTTTTACAATGACTTATTGTCATTTACCGGTGCGAAAAACGTCTATCAAGGCAAACAAATAAGAGTTCCCGCCCTGTCTACAGAAGGTTTGTTACGCCTGAATCCGCAAATCATCGTCGATATTTTCCCGGATACCGAGGTGTATTCACTGGATATAGACGAACTGCGCCAGCAATGGCAGCGTCTGGATAAAATTGATGCTATTAAAAACAATCAGCTACATATAATTCAAGCTGATTATGCAGTGATTCCCGGTCCGCGCATCATCCAACTGGCTGAACAGCTGGCGCAAATTTTTCATCCTCAGCTTGATTGGGACTCGGCTTATGCTGATTAACTGTCACCATGCTTCAGTAAAGGTTGCGGATAAAACGCTGATTGAGGATATGAGCTTTGATATTGCGCAAGGTGATTATCTTTGTATTGTTGGTCCCAACGGGTCGGGCAAAAGTACCTTGTTAAAAACTTTTATCGGGATCATGCCAATCCACAGCGGCAGAATCACGATTGATGATCAGGCAATAACCCAATTCAGCCATAAACAGTTAGCTCAACGGATTAGCTATGTGCCACAAACCGGTGGTAATCACCTGACCTTCACTGTTGAAGAATTTGTGAGAATGGCCAGATACAGTTATCACCATGTGTTTTCAGACTGGCAAACCCATGATCACAAAGCCGTAGAGGATGCTCTTGAAATCACCGAATGTCAGCCCTTTCGCTTGCGCAAAATGTCGACCCTGAGCGGAGGTGAATGTCAGCGGGTGATGATTGCAGCCGCATTGGCACAGGACACCCCTATCATGTTATTGGATGAACCCACAGCCTTCCTGGATCCGCATCATCAGGTTGCCGTGCATCAATTGATTCGCAAGTTGAACCAGCAACATCACAAAACGATTATTGAAGTGACGCATGACATTAATCATGCTGCGCACCATGGAAAACATGTGCTGGCGTTACTGGATGGAAAATGTCTCTGGCATGGTAAAGCGATGGAATTTCTGGAGGCAACCCGGCTGAAATTACTTTACCAACAGCAATTTGTGTTTATCCAACATCCACAGCATGACCGACTGATTGCTTTGGCGGATGAATCATGAGCATACGGCTTAAACTCATATTATTAACGCTGTTCACCGTACTGGTCATGTTGAGCAGTCCCTGGCTGGACTTTTCAGAGGCTGACTCCGCAGAGATTCAGCAAATGATCATCTATGAGCTGCGGATTCCGCGGATGCTATTCGGGTTCATCGCGGGCAGCGGCCTGGCGCTTTGCGGCATGGTGTTCCAGGCGATGTTTCGTAATCCACTGGCCACACCTTTTACCTTGGGCGTAGCCAGTGGAGCATCGCTGGGGGCAGCGATCAGCGTCTATGCTGGCATCAGTTTTACTATATTAGGCTTAAGCGCTACCAGTCTCAGCGCCTTTGCCGGTGCGTTGATAGCAATCAGTTTTGTCTACAGTATCAGCCGTTTTCGCTTCGGCTTTTCCGGTGAAACCTTATTGTTAACCGGCGTGGCTATCAGTTTTTTCTTTTCCAGCCTGATCCTGTTTATTCAATATCTCAGCAATGTCGCCGATTCATTTCAAATCATTCGCTGGTTAATGGGCAGTTTAACGGTAGTGGGTTATCAGGAACTGAGACAACTACTACCTTTTGTCGGCCTAATGGCTGTGGTCATTATCTATCTGAGTCGCGAACTGAACCTGTTAATGGCCGGTGATGAAATCGCTTTAAGCCGAGGCGTTTCAGTGAAATATGTTCGCTATGCCTTGTTCTTTGTTACGTCATTGTGCGTGGGGGCCATCGTCGCCTTATGTGGGCCAATTGGCTTTGTCGGCATGATGGTGCCACATATCTGTCGATTGATAATCGGCGAAGATCATCGCTATCTGATACCGGCAACTTTGCTGTTCGGTGGTAGTTTTCTGGTGATTTGCGATACGCTCGCCAGATTAGTGATTGCGCCGGCGGAACTACCTGTCGGCGTCATCACCACGTTATTGGGCGGACCATTTTTCTTATGGTTACTAATGCGATACAAGTCCCAGCATTAACAATTTTGAGTGGACAACAACCTGGCTTCAGTGCAATTTATGCTGAAGATAATGGTATTTGGCAAAGATTAATGAATGCATTTGAACCACCTAAACAGCTCGCAGTAAGCTATAGCAGACGCCAAATACTACGTTATCTGACAGCCACTGGTGCCATGTTCATAATGCCTGCAGCATTAGCTAATTTGCCCAAAGAAACACCTCGCCAACTTTCTCTTTACAATCTGCATACCGAAGAAAAACTCAAAGCCACCTATTGGTTGGAAGGTCACTATGATCAGGATGCACTGGCAGAAATTAATTATCTATTACGCGATCATCGCAGTGGTGAACACACTGACATGGATCCATCATTACTGGATTTAATGTTTTTACTGCACCAGAAAATGCAGAGTAATCAACCTTTTCATATTATTTCCGGCTATCGCTCCCCCGCCAGCAATGAAATGCTGCGACAAACCAGTTCTGGTGTCGCCAAAAAAAGTTATCACACACTGGGAATGGCGGTAGATTTAAGGCTGCCGGGGAGCAAACTTGAAGACCTGCGGGATATGGCAGTCGGTCTGCAAGGTGGTGGTGTGGGGTACTATCCAAAGTCCGATTTTATTCACATTGACACCGCTCGTATCCGCCAATGGTAATCCAGGGTCTATTGATCTTTCTCTAGCAGTGGTGGCTGTGAAAGATAAACAGCCCCTAGTCCTCGGTAATTTCCTGCATCAACATTTGTGCCTGCTCATAAAAGAGCTGCATCTGTTTTTTATATTGTTCGCTGAATTGTTGATGATGCAGTTGCATTTTATGGTGCAGCTTACGCAATTTATCGTGAAACGCCCGTTGCTTTTCCAGAGCAATATAACTGTCACAGCTAGTCATGCACTGAGGGTCAAGTCCGCATTCATAATGGTTAATAGTTTCTTCATGTTGCATGATTAATTCAACATGTTGATCCAGCTTGGCCGTATGTTCGGGTAAACTTCGCTCAAGTTTATGCAAAACGGCTATCAATCGATGAGTATGATGGGTCCAGGAGTCTGCATCGGCCAACCAGCGAAGATGATCAGCCCGCCACTGTTCACTTTCTTCTTTGAGTTGTTGCAATTCATCCATTTCACACCTCAATGTGTTGACTGGTAAAATCATTTACTGCTTGCTAAGGCTTACTGTCAAGTCAGCATACACGACCTGATAATTTCCCTGTAAAATGTAGGGTCTATTTACTTGTTACGGAATACCAACTATGGCTCAAACTGTGGTCTGCGCACTCTATGAATTTGTTACTTTAGAGGATTATCCTGCGCTCAAACCATCGCTACTCAAATTCATGCTGAATAACGAGGTGCGTGGCACCTTATTACTGGCACAGGAGGGCATCAATGGCACTGTCGCCGGCTCGAGAAAATCAATTGATGCCTTGCTGGATTATTTGCGTGCCGATTCCAGACTAAAAGCGTTGAGTTACAAAGAATCGTACACTGACACCCCACCATTTTTGCGCAGCAGGGTAAAATTAAAACGCGAAATCGTCACTATGGGTGTGGAAGGTATCGATCCGAAACTGTCCGTTGGCACCTATATCAAACCCAAAGACTGGAACCAGTTAATCAGTGATCCCGCGGTCTTACTGGTCGATACCCGTAATGATTACGAAGTCGAAGTTGGCACCTTCAAAAACGCGGTTAACCCGCACACAGAAAGTTTTCGTGAATTTCCGGAATATGTAAAACAGCATCTGGATCCACAAAAACATAAAAAAGTCGCCATGTTCTGCACCGGTGGTATCCGCTGCGAAAAATCCACTGCCTATCTGAAAGAACAGGGTTTTGAAGAGGTTTACCATCTTGAAGGTGGCATCCTCAAATATCTGGAAGATGTGCCTGAACAGGAATCGCTCTGGGAGGGTGAATGCTTTGTGTTTGATGAACGGGTTACCGTTAATCATAGTCTGGAAAAAGGTGAATATGATCAATGCCACGCCTGTCGGTTGCCAATCACCGAAGAAGACAAACTAAGTGAAAAATATCAGCGCGGTGTGTCCTGCCCGCACTGTTTCGACAAAACGACTGCCGATCAAAAAGCCCGCTATGCCGAACGCGAGAAACAGGTTCAACTGGCATTAAAACGTGGTGAGGCGCATATCGGTATGGAGTCGAACGAAGCTGCTGAACTTCACCGGTTAGATAAAATAAGACGTAAAGAGCAGGATCGGCTTGCCGCAATGAAAAAACATCATCGATGAAATTATTCACTGCCCTGCTATTTTACCTACTGCTCATCCCGGTCAGCTTTGCGCAGGAGCAAAGCGGACAAGCGGCGATTGCTTCGGCACACCCGCTGGCAACTGAAGCCGGATTTGCAATTCTGCAACAAGGCGGCAATGCCTTTGATGCCGCCGTCGCTGTCAGTGCTGCTTTAGCGGTAGTAGAACCCGCCGGTTCAGGTCTCGGTGGTGGCGGTTTCTGGTTATTACATCGCGAAGCCGATAAACAGCAAGTCATGCTGGACAGTCGTGAAGTCGCTCCGGCCAAGGCCCATCGGGATATGTATCTGGATAAAAATGGTGAAGTGCTTCGCGACTTATCTTTAAACGGCCCCTTGGCTGCGGCCATTCCCGGTACGCCGGCCGCTCTGGATTATTTAACTCAACATTATGGCAAGTTGCCATTATCAATTACGCTTGCGCCAGCTATTCATTACGCCAGAGAGGGCTTTGCCGTCACGCCGCGTTATCAACGTTATATGGGGTTTCGACAGCAGGCACTGAATGCAGAAGCGAAAGCAATATTTTTAGCTGGTGATGATATCCCTGAGTTAGGCACGATAATTATCCAACTGGATTTGGCTGCCACGTTGGAAGCTATTGCCCGCAAAGGCCGGGATGCCTTTTATCAAGGTGAGATTGCCCAGCAGATGGTGAATTCGGTGCAAGCTGCTGGTGGTATCTGGACAGAAAAAGATCTGGCCGGCTATCAACTGAAAATCCGTCAGCCGGTTCAGATGCAATTTGCCGATTACACCATTACCACTGCTGCCCTACCGTCAGCGGGTGGACAGTTAATCAGTTTAATGTTCAATCAATTGAATACTCTGGATTATCTTCAGGCGACTGACCAACAAAAACGGCATTTATTGATCGAAACGATGCGTCGGGCCTATCGCGAACGCACTGTTCATTTAGGTGACAGCGATTATGTTGAGGTGCCGGATTATTTGAGTGATGTCGATTATGCCAAACAGCTTGCTGCGGATATTGATCCCGATAGCGCCAGTAAAAGTGATGATTTACAGGATAAATTTAAAAACAAAGGTAGGGACACCACGCACTTTTCCATCGTCGATCAATACGGCAATCGGGTTTCAGCAACATTAAGCATCAACTACCCGTTTGGTAGCGGGTTTATCGCAGGCAACACCGGTGTATTGCTCAATGATGAAATGGACGATTTTTCAGCATTAAGTGGCAGCCCCAATGCTTATCAACTGGTCAGTGAATCTGCCAATGCTATCGAAGCCGGCAAACGCCCGCTCTCCAGCATGACACCCAGCTTTGTCGAAAATGATGAACGATTGTTGGTCATTGGTACACCGGGTGGCAGCAGAATTATTACCATGGTGATGCAAGGCATTCTGCATTTCATGGAAGATCAGGATCCTGAATACATTGTCAGTGCGCCGAGATTGCATCATCAATATCTGCCTGACCGGGTACAGATGGAAACACCCGGTTTTAGTTTAGCGGATCAACAGGATTTGCTTCATCGTGGCCATCAACTGGATGTATTAAACCGTCAGTTTGGCAATATGCAGATCATTGTAGCCAATAAAAAATCAGGCGTACTCAGCGCCGCCAGTGACCCTCGCGGTGAGGGGATGGCAACATCTGAGATGGTGATTATCAATAAACAGTGATGGATTACAGTTTCATATCGGTGGGCATAACCCCTTTACGAGACTGCACCAAAGCACTGCCTTCCAGCACAATCAACGCAATCAACGTCAGAGATATCGGAACCAAAGCAAACCAGCCCAAAACTGAACGCTGAATAAACCGCATACTTTCATCAGGTTGTGCCATCAATAGGAACCAGCCAATCCCGAAGATTACTGCAGCAACAAGATATGCTCCCAGTAAATACAAACAGCGCTTCCAGGCCAACTTCCAATGGGCTTGAACCAGCTCAGTCTTGTCCTGCGAATGATGCGCTTTATACGCTATCGAGCCAATCATGATGAGCGACCCCAACAAGGATAACAACACAATCAACCACAGGTTTCGGGTACCAAACAGAATCGCTGGAACAAAAAAATGGAATATCGCCACGTTGAACATTAGACGCTCATGTGGCTTACTGGCTTCATGATAGATTTCAGACATAAAATGTTCCTTTTTTTATAAAGGCAGTTTTGACATGGTGCACCTGATTGACAGTCATTGCCATCTCGACTTTAACGATTTTGACACTGATCGGGAGGCTATTATGCAAAACTGCTTTAAAGCAGGTGTCGAAAAGATTGTCATCCCCGGCGTTACGGTCAGCAGCTGGCCCAAACAAATCGAGCTATGCAGTCGTAACCCAATGTTATCGCTGGCTTTAGGATGTCATCCAATGTTTATGGATGAGCATCCAGTTGACGCTGTACAGCTTCTGGATCACGCCGTACAGCAATACAAGCCGATTGCAATCGGTGAGATCGGTCTGGATTTTTATGTCGCAAATGCCGATATATCTGCTCAACTAAGCTTATTAGATGCACAACTGGATATCGCTGTTAAATACTTTTTGCCAGTTATCCTGCACGTGCGCAAAGCCCATGATGAAGTTCTGAAACTGTTACGCCAGAAAAAACTATCCGGCGGCATCGTGCATGCGTTCAGCGGGAGTGCCCAGCAAGCTGAGCAATATCGAAATCTCAACTTTCTGTTGGGGATTGGTGGAGCTTTAACTTACCCAAGAGCACAGAGACTGCAGCGACTGTTTACTGACTTGCCGCTATCACAGGTTGTGCTGGAAACCGATGCTCCCGATATGCCGATTTGTGGTCATCAGGGACAACGTAACACTCCTGAGAATATCCCGGTTATTCTGGAAAAACTCAGCCAGTTGCGTAATGAATCAGCTGAATATATAGCTGAAATCACGACGGCAAATTGTCGTCAACTATTCAGCATTTAACTAATCATGATGACCAATTTCTCCTTCTGTAAACAGATAATCTCGTAATTCCTCATCCATTTTTTTATCGCGGCGGCGAATCCATTCCAGAGTCATTGCAGCATGTTCTTTTTCTTCGTCACGATTATGTTCGAGAATTTTTTTCAATTCAGGATCTTTGCACACATCTGCTCGCTGGTTATACCAGTCCACTGCTTCCAATTCCTCCATTAACGAGACGATGGCTCGATGCATATCCTTGGTTTCGTCCGATAATTCATTAAACGGCTCATGGTAACCTTCGTTTGACATATAAAATCCTTATGTATAAATGGTTAAGAACCCTGAACAAACTAGCATGTCTATTTCAACAACCACAATAACTTAAATCAATACAGGACTTTCCATGGCGCAAGGCAGCACTGAAAACATACTCCACGCTATTAACTCTGTCATTTTGGGCAAACCGCTACCGGTCAAACTGGCGTTAGCCTGCCTGATCGCCCGTGGCCATTTGTTGATTGAAGATTTACCAGGAGTCGGTAAAACCACCCTGGCGCACACGCTTGCCACCACCTTGGGTTTGAGTTTTCAACGGGTGCAATTTACCAGTGATATGCTGCCAGCGGATATTCTTGGTGTATCGATTTATGACCCTGAGAAGCATCAATTCAGCTTTCATCGTGGACCGATTTTTACCCAGTTATTGTTAGCCGATGAAATCAACCGAGCCTCCCCTCGCACGCAAAGTGCCTTGCTGGAAGCCATGGAAGAACAACAGGTGACTATCGAAGGCGAAAGCTATCCGCTGGAAGATCCTTTCTTTGTCATTGCCACCCAAAACCCCACCCATCAGATTGGCACATTCCCATTACCGGAGTCACAACTGGATCGTTTCCTGATGCGGATTCAGCTCGGTTATCCCGATCAACAAGCCGAACGAGCTTTATTAATGGGGGAAGACAGAAGACAGTTGCTTAAACAGCTCAATGCCGAAGTCACCCCTACGCAATTAATCAATCTGCAGCAAACGGCCAGCCATATCGCTTTGAGTGAGGCATTAATTGACTATGTGCAGGCATTGTTACGTTATACCCGGCAAAGTGGGCAGTTTTATAACGGACTTTCACCCCGTGCGGGTTTGGGTCTGATTCAGGCAGCCAGAGCCTGGGCCATGATAAGCGGTCGGGACTTTGTCATCCCGGAAGATGTGCAGGTCGTTTTTCCAAGCATTGTGCAACACCGGTTGCAAGCACGTGAACATCTGCAATCAGCAGATTGGGCAGCCGATATCCTGCAGCAGGTGGCAATTCCATAATGCTACGCACATACCTGCGACACTGGCATCGCTGGCGAGGTCGGCAACGCTTTCGGGTATTTATTCTGCCCAGCCGCTATGGATTCAGCTACTCGGTATTGATTCTGGTGATGTTACTTGGGGCCATTAACTACAACAACAGTCTTGGTCATTTGCTATGTTTTCTACTGGTCGGTGTCGGCCATGTTGCCATGCATCACAGTTATCGCAATGTGCGTCAACTGGATTTTCAACTCGGTCATGCTGAACCGGTATTTTGCGAACAGAATATATCATTGCCACTCAGTCTCACCAACCAGAGTTCCCGCCCCATCCGGCAACTGGAGATAGCCTATTTACCATCAGGTCATAGATCTGGTTGGTGGCCATTAAAACAATTTTCTCGCTATGTTGCAGTATATAAGGCCTCAGCCATTGCTGCTGAGCAAACCAGTCAGCATCTGATACCTATCCCAACCATCCGGCGGGGATGGCTGGAGTTAGGACGTCTCCGACTCTCAAGCGTCTATCCTATCGGTCTGTTATTCAGCTGGTTTTTTATTGATATCAAGCAGCGGGGTTTAGTCTATCCCAAGCCCGTCGGCAATAAACCCTTACCGCTTGCTTCGGCCCTGGAAGAAAGTGGTGTATTGCAACATCAGCAGGGACTGGATGATTTTGCTGGCTTTCATCGTTATCGTGCAGGTGATGCCAGACAACATATCGCCTGGAAAGCTCTGGCACGTGATGGCGTGTTACGGACCAAACAATTCAGCAGTCCGGCTGGCCAGTCATTGATGTTGCAGTGGGAAGCTGTGGCTGATTTACCGGATACGGAAGCCAGGTTGTCACAGCTGTGTCAGTGGATTCTCACTGCCGATTCGGCCGGAATGCAATATGGATTGAGCCTGCCAAATCAAACGGTTGCCATCAATAGCGGCGAACAGCATCGACATCAATGTATGCAAAGTCTGGCGTTATATGATGGCCCGTAAAAAACCCGTCATAGCCCCATCAACAAGCGCCATTCACTGGCTAATGGTGACGTTAACCATTATTGCCATTCCGCATTTTTTCTATCAGCCCATCTGGGTCGCACTGATATTCCTGTTAATGATGGGTTGGCGGCTGATGCACAGCTGGCGAAGATGGTTCTTACCCGCCGATAAACGTTTGTTGAAAGTATTTCACTCGGTCTGTGCCGTATTCACCATTTTGCTAGTATTTTACAGCTATGGCATCACCATTGGCCGCGATGCGGGGGTGGCATTACTGACTACAATGGCAGCCTTCAAGATAGTCGAAGTGAAAAGTCTGCGGGATTATTATCTGAGCTGTTTTATGGGTTTTTTCCTGGTGATCACCCACTTTTTCTTTAATCAGAGTATCCCGATAGTGCTGCTAATGCTGGTCAATGTGATCCTGCTGACCAGTTGTCTGATTACGGCCAATGAATCGGACAGTTCAATTAAAAATCGGCTTAAACAGTCCAGCGTCATGGTGTTGCAAGCAGTGCCTTTGATGTTGTTATTGTTTGTATTGTTTCCACGTATTTCCGGCCCGATATGGGGGTTGCCTAATGACGCCATGGATATCCCTGACAGCTTGCCGGACAGCATGACCCTGGGCGAGGTGCCTCCACAAAATAGTGCTGTTACCGGTATGGCCGATAACATTACGATTGGAAACATCAGCCAGCTAATTCAATCAGATGCCATTGCCTTTCGAGTTAAATTCGACAATGACCGGTTTCCAGATCGTCAGAACTTGTATTGGCGTGGCCCGGTGCTGTGGCATACCGACGGTAAACGCTGGTTGCCTTTACGTGCTAACCAGAAACGCCAGGATGCTGTAGCAAAAATTCATGTAGCAGGAGAGAAACACACCTACAGCATGACCCTGGAGCCTCATGATCGCCGTTGGTTATTTGCCCTGGATTTTCCGACATCCTACCCGCAAACAATGCAAACAAAGCTCAGTGCTGACGGCGAATTAAATAGTGGTGAAGCTATCAAACAGCGCACTCAGTATCGTCTTGGTTCACATACTGATTATTTGTTTAACCCGCAAACCGATCCATATATTCGTTATGGGTCAACTCTGCCACAAGACCAACATCCAAGAAGTATTAGATTAGCCCGGAGTCTGTTTGAAAAAAGCGCTTCAGAGCAGGCCTACATTGAAGCTGTTCTTAATTATTTTCGTCAGCAGAATTTCAGCTATAGCTTGACACCACCCGCTTTGCGCGGCGACACCATTGATCAATTTCTATTTGAGAGCAAACAAGGATTTTGCGAGCATTATGCAGCCAGTTTCACTGTGTTAATGCGTGCTGCCGGCATTCCAGCACGAATTGTTACTGGCTATCAAGGTGGTGAGATTAATCCGGTCGATCAAGTTCTAACCGTTCGGCAACGTGATGCACATGCCTGGACAGAAGTCTGGTTGCCTGCACAGGGCTGGATCAGAATAGATCCTACTGCGGCTGTTTCCAGCGCTCGGGTAGATTTCGGCATTGGTAATTTATTACCGGCTGAACGACGCTCGCCCAGAGCGATTGCCAATAATGATCGGCTGGTAGAAATGTGGCAATCCGCTAAAAATAACTGGGATGCACTCAATAGTGCGTGGGATATGTGGGTGGTCAGTTATGGTCCTGACAGACAGCTGGATTTATTGAAAAAACTCGGTATGCATCAGCCGGACTGGCAAAATATGATTCGCTGGCTGGCTATCGGAATTGCACTGATATTCAGCTGGATTGCCTGGACGACACTAAGATTGAAGTCAGCACCACAGGATCGTGTACAAAGGTTTTATCAAAAATTCTGCAACAAGTTGGCACGGCATGGCATAGTGCGTCAGCCACATGAAGGGCCGGAGGATTTTTCCTATCGAGCACAACTGGCATTGCCGCAGTATCAGCAACAGATCGCTATTATCAGCTATTTTTATATGCATCTCCGTTATCGTGAAGAAGCCGTAGAGGCTGAATTTGTCGATGCGGTCAGGCAGTTCAATCCTCGTCGATAGCTATTCCTTTCTCTGTACTCCAGCACATAATCCACACACTGTTAAGGTCAGCAAACTCAAGTGGTTTTGCCATTACCGGGCGGTTATCGGAAAATACCCGCAATTAAACTTTGGTCTAAAGGTAAATAGATGGCGCACGACAACCCGTTATTTGAGCGCACACATATTCTGCTGGGTGATACTGGTATTGAACGTCTGCAAAACAGTCATATTTTTCTGGCCGGAATGGGTGGCGTTGGCTCTTTTACGGCAGAGGCTTTGGCGCGAATGGGGGTGGGCAAAATGACACTGGTGGATCATGACGTAGTCTCAGCCTCCAATATGAATCGTCAGCTGGTGGCGCTGAGCTCGACTGTCGGCAAACTCAAAGTCGAGGTCATGGCAGAGCGTATCGCGAATATTAATCCGCAATGCGAACTGAACCTGATCACTGATTTTTTAACGCCGGAAAGTATTCCCGACACCCTTAATCAAAGCTTTGATGTGATCATCGATGCGATTGACAGTATGAGCAGTAAAACCGCTTTACTGGAAACCGCGTGGCGTAATCAATTACCGGTATTTTCCAGTATGGGCGCAGGCGGCAAGCTGGATCCCACTCAGGTACGCTCTGGCGATTTAATGAATACCTCAATCTGCAAACTTGCCAAACAATTACGTTCACATTTACGCAAACGTGGTGTGGGTAAAGGCATTCAAACCGTTTATTCACTGGAATATCCTTTACCGCCGCTGCCACCGGAACCGGTCAGTCGTGGACGGGCCCGGGCAGTCAATGGCACCGTGAGTTATATGCCGTCAATTTTCGGTTTAACGCTGGCAGGTTTAGTTATCAATCATATTATCGGTGATGCAAGACGTGTCTGATCCGGATAACGTGCTTAACTGCACGGCGTTTTACCAACAACAGCTGCAAAAACTGCTTCAGCCTTACGGCATAGAAATCAAGCGGGTGCCACCAGATGAAAATATTCCAGGAAGTTTTTTTGGCGAACGCGAAGCCGGTCTGGTTGGTAATCAATTACTACTGCGTCTGGACACACCTGTGCATTCGGCTTTGCATGAGGCCGGTCACTTTATCTGCATGGATAGTCAACGCCGTGAAGCCTTAAATACCGACGCAGCTGGCGATTACGATGAAGAAAACGGCGTCTGTTACCTGCAAATTCTGCTCAGTGATTTTCTGCCCAATATGGGTATAAAGCGCATGATGCTGGATATGGACAGTTGGGGCTATAGTTTTCGGCTGGGCAGTGCTAAAGCCTGGTTTGAAGAGGATGCTGAAGATGCGCGGCAATGGTTGTTGATACATAAAATTATTGATCAAGACAGTCAGCTCACCTGGCAACTGCGAGTTTAAAAAAACAGCCATTGCAGTGCTCACGGTTGACCGCTTATAATACCAGCTGTCTTAGGGGAGTAGTCTACCCATCCTTGGGCCTGTTTATCTGTAATCGCTGCCTGTTTTGACGATGAGAAACAAACAGACCCTAGTGCGTGAATCTGTCAACATACTTGTGTCCTCAAGACGCATGGCAGATTCGTGTCATTCTCAGGAATGGCATTGGCAAGACCTGAGGCAAATAACAACTCCATAGGCGGGTAGTTGTTATTTGCCTTTGGTTTTTATCCCGCCTGAGTACCTGAATCATGGAAGCATTTTTTGTCTCAACCTCCACCGTCGCTCTGGCGGAAATCGGTGATAAAACCCAACTTCTTTCGTTATTCCTTGCCGCGCGTTTTCGTGCGCCCATTCCCATTATTTTTGGCATATTAATCGCCACCCTGCTCAATCACGGTCTTTCCGCCTGGCTGGGTGTCTGGATCACTGAGTTTATCTCTCCTGAAACTGGCAAGTTACTCATTGGCATCAGTTTTATTGCTGTCGCGTTATGGATACTCATTCCAGATAAAGAAGAGGATGCTTCCTCAAATCTCAATCGTTATGGTGCGTTTATCGCCACATTAGTGTTATTTTTCCTGGCTGAGATTGGTGATAAAACGCAAATTGCTACCGTTATTCTGGCCGCCCAATATCAGCAGTTTTTTCTTGTTACCCTCGGCACAACAGTTGGTATGATGCTGGCGAATGTACCTGTGGTGTTATTTGGTCATCAACTAATGCAAAAACTGCCCTTAAATGCAGCCCGCTATGCAGCATCCATTGTCTTTATGTCTCTGGGAATAATTACCTTATTACTTTGACAGCGAAAGCCATTCATTCATACAGTAAGCATTTACGAATCACCTATTTGGAGAAACCATGAGCCAGACGATCAGCTCCCCGGTCACGGAATTATTAACAAAGCATACTATTCATTATGATGTGATTGAAATTCCGCTCAGTGAAGATAAAAAACCGATTCGTAATCTGGAAGAATTACTCACCAGTCAAGGTCGCGATCCCAATTCTGTGGTTCGCAGTCTATTATTTAAAACAGGCTCAGATACATTCGTTTTATTGGCCGTAGCAGGCGGAGGCCGAGCAGATTGGGCAGCACTGCGCAAACAACTTGGTGAGAAGAAGCTCCGTATGGCCGAGTTTGATGAAGTTTCACAGGCCACAGGCTATGTGGTTGGTGCCGTGCCGCCTATTGCCTTACCTGAAACAGTCAACGTTTTAGCGGATAACAGTGCTTTTTCCCATGACAATGTGATTATTGGCAGTGGCGTACTGGGGTTTGCACTGGCATTAAAAGCAACTGACCTGCAAAAGATCATGAACGACGTGCCAGCTGGCAACTTTGTGAAATCAGATCAACCTGCCTGAATACAGTTACGGCCCATCTGTTTGGCTTTATAAAGCTGTTTGTCTGCGCCATCGATAAAATCAGATATTTCATCATTCTGATGGGGAATAATGGTATTGACTCCCAGGCTAATGGTGAGTAACTGACTCACTTTTGAGCAATCATGAGGAATCTGTTTTTTAAACAGTGATTGCCGGCAGCGTTCAGCTATTGACCAGGCCGCATTTTCATCGGTTTCCGGCAATAACATGACAAATTCTTCGCCACCAAAACGGCCAAAAAAATCACGCGCGCGGGCAGCGACATTATTCAGGGTTTTCGCAACCTGTTTTAAACAATCATCACCCTGTAAATGACCATAACAATCGTTATATTCCTTGAAATAATCGATATCGATCACAATCAAGGATAAAGGCTGCTTGCTTTGCCGAGCCTTAAGCCACTCAGTTTCGATGATACTATCAAACATGCGGCGGTTGGCAACGCCGGTCAATCCATCCTTGAAAGACAGCTCTTCCAGCTCTTTTTGTAACTTGATCAATTGCTGTTCAGTTTTTTTACGTTCACTGATATCAAACATAAAACCGATTAATGAATCTACTTGGCCATTTGATTTGCGGACCACATGGACCACATCGCGAATCCACACATAGTTACCTGCTTTGGTCAAAGCACGATAATCTGCTTCATGGTCAATGCCTGACTGGGATTGCGAAACACAATAATCTACCACCCATTGCCGATCATCAGCATGCATCCGCGTTGCCCAATCGTCAACGGACTTCCAACTTGATGGCTCCCACCCTAACAATGCTTCAATTTGTGGGCCTATGTAAACAAATTGAAAAGTAGCCCAATCTAATTTCCAAGGAATGGCTTTAGTAGATTCCAGCAAGGTTTTATAGACATCGTTTCCGGTTGGAACATCATTGATCAAATCAGTCATGGCAACACTCATAGAAGCAATTAGTTCAGGGTGCTTATTCCCACAATTTAAGCAAGGTTTTTGGCGTTTTGATAGGATTCTTTAACGTATTTTTCTTGCACGAATAGCACGACCTTTAACCTTACCATCCGCTAGATAATTCATTGTCTGTCGCAATGCCGACTTCGTGACGGCCACATAACTCGACATGTCAAAAATATCGATTTTGCCGATATCAGCACCGTCGAGGCCTGCATCACCGGTTAAAGCGCCCAGAATATCCCCCGGACGGAGTTTATTTTTACGACCCGCATCAAGTTGAATGGTGACCATATCGGCTTCAAGGGTAAAACTATCATCACGATCCAAAGAAGCCGGGACATCACAGCGACAAGGCTTTTTCTGATATTTCTCTATCGCTAACATACGCGGCACTTCTGCTTCAGCCACCAGACTCATGGCTAACCCTGACTCTCCAGCGCGTCCAGTTCGTCCTATTCGATGGATATATACTTCAGGATCGCGAGGTAATTCATAATTAATTACCATTTCAATTGCTTTGATATCCAACCCGCGAGCGGCCACATCGGTGGCGACCAATACTGGGCAGCTCTGGTTGGCAAAACGCACCAGAACCTGATCACGCTCGCGTTGTTCCAAATCACCATGAATCGGCTGAGCATCAATTTTATGATTGCGCAGCCAATCGGCCACTTCATCACATTGCTTTTTGGTATGGCAAAACACGATCGCGTTTTTAGGCTGATAATGCTGAAACAACATCAATAATGAACTATTGCGCTCATGCTTTTTAATTTCGTAAAACAGCTGATCAATGACTGTCTGTTGATGTTGCGACTCAACGGTGACTCTCGCCGGATCTCTTTGAATGCTACGGCTAATTTGTTTGATGCTGTCGGGAAACGTTGCTGAAAACAGCAAGGTTTGCCTGGAGCTTGGCGTTTGTCCGATGATTTCCTGCATGGCATCGACAAAGCCCATATCCAACATACGATCGGCTTCATCCAGCACCACGGTTTTGACTTTATTAAGTTTTAAAGTGGATTTTTTAAGGTGGTCCTGAATCCGCCCCGGTGTGCCTACAACAATATGTGCACCATACTCAAGCGATGCAATTTGGGGTCCTAACGGTTTGCCGCCACATAACATCACCAGTTTCAGATTAGGTATACCACGACCCAAACGACGTAATTCTTTGCCGACTTGATCGGCTAATTCGCGAGTCGGGCAAATAATTAATGCCTGAACCGCAAAGAAATCCGGCTGAATCGTTTGTAAAAGACCAATCCCAAATGCGGCAGTTTTTCCACTGCCGGTTTTGGCCTGGGCAATCAAATCCTTGCCCTGCAGAATCAATGGCAGACTTTGTGCCTGTACAGCGGTCATTTGGGTATAACCGAGAGAATCGAGTACTGCCAGTTGTTCAGCAGGTAAATTTAGCGATGAAAAATCATTAACAGACATGAGGAACTTTGAAAGAAAGAAAGATAGCGCGCATGATACCAAAAAGCTCGCTGAAACATTGTTTTACGTGAATTTACAAAGTTGCGTTTGAACCAACAAAAGGCTCGACAGTCTGAATTTCATCAGCCAGCCAACTGTGAGGTAATGGCTATGTCATTATTTAAAAATCTGTTTATTCCAGTATTCACTGCCATTATGATTAGCGGAACACTGGTATTGATGCCGAATCAGCACAGTTATGCCGATGTATCGGTTAACGTCCAACTCGGTCAAAATTTGCACAATCGACATCACCATGGTTTTTCGGGAAACCGGCATTATCGCTCCCCTTCTATCGGCATCACGGGTCACCGTTCATTTGGGCTGGATCCCAGGCTTAACCATTTTAAGCAACCTCGTTATAAACCTTATTATCGTCATTACGATACAACCCCATCTCGTCATCGCTCGGGCTTTTATGGTTTCCGAGGCAACAGTGTCACGCTGATTGCTCCGATTATTTACTCTCAGGGTTATCGGGATTCAGAGCCTGTAAAACGCTATACAGCCAATTCATCACGGCCTTCCTCCCCGACTTCGACTATTTCAAACTATTCAAACATAGATGGCTGGGAAGCCTTATCACGCTATGAATCCACAACAGCGATCAATGCATTTAAAGCGCAATCCCAAAAAGATCCCAAAGCTTCCTTACCCAAAATTGGTTTCGCTTTGGCAACGGCTTTACAGGGCGAACCCGATAAAGCGTTTTGGGCGTTGAATCTGGCGTTGATTGCCGATACCAGTGATTTGCGTTACTTCAGTGCCGATGCTGGTCTGCAATTGGTCGTTAATGATTTATTGGACAATTACCAGAATAAATCGCTAATGACTGCCACCCTGCTTTATTTAAAGCAGGATTACACGTCAGCACATTCAATGATACAAAACGCACTAAACGAATGTGATAACTGTAACGCCACTCATAATATGCAACGATTAATACAGTTGCGGCGTTAACGTTTGGATAAAAAACACCCTGTTAAAATTAACAGGGTGTTTTACTTTATGACTTTGGCCAATGAAAGCTCTAGTGCTCTTCATCAAAATCCTGTTTATCCTTGGGATTGGATTTCGATGATTTTGAGCTTTCTGTTTTTGCAGGTTTCTGCTCTAACTGCATAGCAGAGTTTGAATCCGAATCTCCGACCATTTTCAGAGGTGCCGGAGGAGCTGAACCATCCTTATCCTGACCGAAATAAATCGTCATATGCGGGAATGGAATCTCAATACCCGCTGCATCCAGATGCTGTTTAACCAGTCGGTTATAAGCCCGGCCGACACCCCATTGTGTACCCGGCAGAGTTTTAATACGCACCCGGATATTCACCGAACTGTCCGCCAGCGCGGTCACGCCATGAACCTCCAATTCGTCCAGCAGAATTTTTTCACGTTGATCCGCATCAGCCATCAACTCTGCAAAGGCTTCACGCAGATGCACAATCACCTGATCAGTATCTTCACGATAGGCGACACCATATTCACCAACATGGTAGGCAAACTCTCGCATAAAGTTGGAAACGGTATCCACCGCTGAAAAAGGAATCATATGATATGTACCGGATAAATCGCGGAGTCCTAACGAACGGATAGTCAGCTTTTCAGCCGTACCGGTGATACCACCAGCCGTTACAATATCCCCGGCATTAATAGCATTTTCCATTTGGATAAACACCCCGGTAATCACATCCTGTACCAGTTTTTGTGCACCAAAACCGATTGCCAAACCAAGCACACCGGCACCGGCCAGTAATGGACCGATATTAACGCCGATTTCTGCCAGCACAATCATGACGGTCATAATGATTAAGGCGATTGCTGCAGCGTTTCGGAAAATAGTCAGTAATGTTTTGGCTCGGGCTGTGGGTAACTCACCGTCATCAGCTGGATTAAGGCGATGTTCAATCCAACTGGCTAAACCAATCCAAATCGCCATTGCACCAATAAGAATCGCAGCCACACTGATTACTGTTCCAATCGTATGGATCCCAGCTTCTGAGGCTAACCAGGCTGAAAGACTAAAAATCCCCCAGGCATCCAAAATGATGGCAGCCACCACCACCACCAGCAGAATACGTAGGGTTTTAAAGATATTAGGCACAAATCCGTTTACCCGTGCTTCAAGCATAGGAAAACGTGAACGCAAGTCATCTGAAACATGTATAGGACGACCAATGGTCTTAGCCAGAAACTTCGCCACTAGACCACCGATCAGTAAAGCCAGAATGGTCTGCAAAGTGGCCTTTAACATCATTGGCAGCGCATCTTCCGGACGCAGTAATAAAGCAACTGCTAGTACCGCAAAATAGACAATACCCAGTATGTGCCAGCTACGCGCCAGGATCCCCAAGCTGACACGGGAAAAACTGAACGTGGCTTGTTGAGCATGAAATAACAAACGCTGCTTGACTGAAACCCGGTTTTGCATGATGACAACGACTGCATATATGAACGCACTTAACACCACCAGCACACTGACCAATTGGCCGACCACGGGATTAATATTCAGATTGACCAATGGCACAAGCAGTAACATGCCGTAACCGATATAGCTGGTTAAACGTTTTAACCAGATATGCCAGTAAGTTGCACTTTCGGCAGATATTGGTATTAAGCGCAATGCATCATCACGTCCAGCAAATATCATGCGGAGAATCACTTTAAATATTTCAATCGCCAGAAATGCATTCAGGAATAACGATTGACTGAGATTCATCTCGCCATTGCTGCCAATCGCAAACAACGCAACGGCATACCCCGCGACCCAAGCTAAAGCAACGGTGAGTAAATCAACTACAGCTGCCAATAAAATCGCGCTGAATTTACGAATATCCGGATATTCCCCATCCGCTTCAGCCCAGTCATTTGCACGGCGAAAAGCATGTCGCGCCAGACTTCGCAACACATAAAACATTAATAATGTGCTGGCAATCACCACCAGTAAAAAGAAGCTTTCATCCAGCATATTCTGCCAATCAAACGTATTTGCTTCACCGGAACCTATTGCGGATATAGCCGAAAAACCCGTACCAACTGTTGAGACAATTTCCTGAGCAACGGATTGAGTGGTGTTGGCTATCTGTCGTGCAAAAGTTGGTTCAGCACCCGGCTCTTCTGAGTTGGCCTCTTCATCCATTGCTGCAGCTGCCTTTGCCAACTCGCGTAATTCTGCAATCAGTTTTTCACGGGAGGGTTCATTTTCGAGCGTGTCAGCAAGCGCTGAGTAATGTTTTTCATTATTGGGTGGTGTAGCAGATTCGGCCCAAGCCGTTTCAGTTATCAAACTGAATGCTAACAACAACGTCACCAACAAAGCTGAAGTTAACTTCCTTTTCATATCAAAAATCCACACGATACTGTGATCTCCTTTATTTGTTTTATTTTGGCTTGATTTTCTGCCCAGAGGGCTTGAGATTGATGCGAAGTTAGCAATCAATAATAGATTTAAGCCGTCAATCAACTTCTATCGAAAGCTTAACAAATGTTGTTCCCGTTTTAATGACTCTATCAAGGCAAAAGGGTTCACTGCAAAACCGATACGATTTTCATCTTTCCCTGTTCACTCAGTTCCACCACCACTCCCTCTCCTGATGACAAAAACTTATCCAAAAGCCCGGAAATATTGACCTGATGAGTAATATAAATTCGAGGTTTATCTGTTTTCTGCTGGACGATATGCGCCTGCCAGTTCTGCAAAAATTGTTTTTTTAAATGGCGATTCGAAGCATGAAAAAACGAATTCAATGCGGTTAGCTTTTGTGGATTACCAAAGCCCAGAAGTTCAGCTGTTTCCAGACAACGGCACCACTCGCTTGAAAAGACCTCTGCATCGGTAATGCCCAACTCACGAAGTTTATCGCCGATCTCAATAGCTTGTTGTCGGCCTTGCTCAGATAAATTACGTTGTGTCTGGCATTGAGTCAGTTCGAATCCTGCCGGATCACCTACTCCTGGAGCGAGCGCATGCCGAAAGATAATGATTTGCTCGGCAAAAGCTTGCACAGGCAATAATCCAAAAGCGAGGAAAATTATTCGCATATAGGTCATTTGTGCGTCTCTGACATTCAAGTAAACTCATATTAGAATGAGATTATTGAAGTTCATCTGTAATTTATAGGAATCTAATGTGTATGATTCCAGTCATACCCTAACAGTTCATTAGCGTATTAATGGAGAGAGCTCCGGAGCCAATATGCCCGAAAAATCCATGCCAAGAAAACTCACCCTGTTTTTACAATTTCTCTTACTTATCGGGCTTGCCGGGGCAATTTGGGAGCAACAATGGTTTAATGTGGTAATTACCACCGGCATTATCATCATCACCTTATTCCCGATTTTGCTTGCTAAAAAATTCAATGTGCACGTGCCACCTGTATTTCAGCTTATGGCAATCGGCTTTATTTTCGCGTCGATTTTTTTAGGGGAAGTTCATGGCTATTACACCCGTTTCTGGTGGTGGGATATTGCGTTGCATACTACCTCAGGCTTCTTGCTGGGAATCACCGGCTTTCTTCTGGTTTATTTGCTGAATGAAAATGACAGTATTCATATGCAGATGCAGCCAGGTTTTGTGGCGTTTTTTGCTTTCATGTTTGCTCTGGGTATGGGCGCTTTATGGGAAATATTTGAATTTTCGATGGATAAGCTTTTAGGCACTAATATGCAAAAACCCATGTTCAGCGATCATTCAGGTTTAACGGACACAATGTATGACCTGATTGTTGATGCGATTGGTGCATTGATAATTTCGGTGCTGGGCTATGGTTATTTAAAAAAGGCCCAGGCGAAATCTTTTCTCGAACGCTGGATCTGGTCATTTATCGTGAAAAACCCACGGTTCTTTACCAAACATAAAAAAACATCGAAAAAAACCAATCTGCCAGACTGACTTTTAGAGCGGCTTGTGACATCTTCCCTAATAAATCAGGATTAACTCTGATGTGCTTTTAGCTGTAGCTCTCTAGTATGCGGGTAAATTGCTGTTCTTCAGCAACGTTCTCTGGAGTGTATATGTATAAGTCGCCCAAAGTTTTAGCGTCATTATTCTTAAGCTTAATGCTGATGTTATCGTTAAATGCATGCGAGCAAAATAACGATGACATCCCGCAAATGGAAGCTGCGCCTGTAATTAATGAAGAAGACATTCCCCTATGGCTTGATGGGCAAGTGGAAATGTCACCACAGGAATGGCTGGTAAAACGTAGCCGTGCAGAAGTAGAAAACGAAAAAGCTGAAATAGACCGTGCCGCAGAACTGCTCATCACTGCTGCCGACAGATTTGATGAAAGTCACCGGATGATTGCCAATCGCTCTGCTCAATTAGAAGACATGCTGCTCGAACATCGCATTAATGAAACAGCTGTTAATCTTCTCGCCTGGATTACCAAACTGCCCACGTTACAAACACCACACAGTTTTTCGGCAATTTGTCAGTACTATTACAATCTTCGCACTCAAGGTAAAACTGAAGACGAAATTATCCAAAATCTGCTGCGGCTCTAATCCTCTCGTCATTAGATCATTTTCTATTTAGCTGAATATAACTCACTGATATTTTGAGTTAACTCGCTTGAGAAAGGCAGCTGCTCTATAATTTCCAGTCATATACTTTTTCTCTGTCGGGAAAGAGTCATCCTGTTTACTTCAAACGACGGAATCTATGTCTTCTCAAGCTAACAGTTATTTCAGTTTGATCCGCAACCAGTTTGGTTTGCTGGCCATTGGCTTTGTCGCGTTGTTTACCGGCAATCTCGGACAAAGCTTTTTTATTGGACTGTTTCAGTCGGATATTGCCAACTCATTAAATTTATCCGCGGGTGAGTTTGGTGCGGTCTATGCCGCCCTCACCATGATCAGTGGATTTCTGGTGCTGCATTACGGCCAGAAACTGGATTGGATTGCTCCTCGGCGCTATGCCCTGCTGGTTCTGACCGCATTATTTACCGGGGTGATTTTACTGACCACTTCACCTTGGCTGATCCCCGCTGTCATTGGTTTAGGCTTGGTCAGATTATGTGGTCAGGGATTGATGACACATTTTGGCAGCACTTTGGCTGGGCGCGAATTCACCCTTAATCGTGGCCGTGCTCTGGGCCTGGTCAGCCTTGGCATGCCTTTGGGTGAAATTATTTTAGCCCCGGTTATCGCCTTATTAATCGGATGGCTGAGTTGGCAGCAGATCTGGTGGGGAGTAGCCGCTGTTATCTTTCTGCTGTGGTTGTTATTACTGTTCATGGCGCCTTGGCCTGATGCACCCGAAATCAAACGTGATAGCAGCGGTAACAAAATCAAAGGCCCCAACCCGATGCTGGAGAAACGTTTCTGGCTGATTATTCCACTGACCATGGCTTTGCCGGTCACACTGACAGGTATTTTTATTTTTCAGGCACAAATGACAACGGATTTAAATGCTACCACCACGGCCTATGCTTTGGGCTTAACGGCGATGGGCATTGCCCGTTTTCCCGGAGCCTTGCTTGGCGGCCGCTGGATTGATGAGTTAGGAGTGTCGCTGCTTGCAAGACTTTATCTGATGCCATTTGCTTTAGCCATCATTCTGGCGGTTATTGTGGGGGGTAATGCAGGCGTTTTGATTTTAATGATTGGTGCCGGTATTTCATTAGGTATGTCCTCTCCAGTAGTAGATAGCTTGTTAGTTGTCTTATGGGGGCGGGAACATCTTGGCCGCGTGCGCAGCGTCAAATCAGCCTTTATGGTGTTTTCAACCGGTCTGGCACCGGCTATTTTAGGCTTTCTGATTGATGCTGATGTGCAGTTCGAGTCTATTCTGTTGGGCATGCTAGTGTTTATGGTGGTTGGTTGGGTGCTGGCCTTAGCACCGATAAAGGAGGCTGAAAAAATCAATAGCTCTCCATTAAAACAAGATTAAAGTCGCTCTTATCCGCGCCGCTAACGTTAGTGAAGTTCCATTTGAGGACAAACATATGACTATCAATACTGCTCCATTCGGCCAGACCGTCAGTTCAATGGCAAAAGATCCTGTGAATAAACAGGAAGGTCCATTTGGACAGCAGATTTCCGCTTTGGCACAGGACAAAAAGTTTTCTGCATCCGAATCCAACAGCGAACTGAATTTATCTATCCTGCAAGTCTCATTTAATATCAGTGAAGGCAATGGCGATGGTGCAATGTCATTGCTTTTCAAAACGGCTCTTGAAGGCATCAATGATGTATTAAGGCCTGAATTGGGTGATAACGCGATTCAAAAAGCCTATGAATCAGGCCTTGATGTTTCACCTGAAGCCACTTCCGATCGCATCGTGCAAATGAGTACCGCCTTTTTTGATGCCTATTACAGCACCCGTCAGGATATGCCACTGGATGAAGCCCTGGAATCATTTGTTAAAGTGATTGGTGATGGAATCGATCAAGGCTTCAAAGAAGCCCGCGATATTCTTGGCGGACTAAAAGTACTTGAAGGTGACATAGCCAGTAATATTGATAAAACCTACGATCTGGTTCAGCAAGGTTTACAATCTTTTGTAGAAAATTATCAATCTTCTCGCGAAGCTTAAAGACCTTTTTTACCGCCATCCTCTCTGGGTGGCGGATTAGTTCAACACGCATTTCCATTTTCATCCCGCTATTGTGTTCTGCCTGATAGCCGCCATACTCTGTTTAAATATGCTTTCAGGAATTACTGTAAGTCCTGATCATCCCGTGACCCAGCCACAGGAGACAAAACATGAATAAAACATTAGTTATCGGCGCAAATGGCCAGATCGGTAAACTGTTGGTAGAGATGATGACCAAGCAAAAGTTGCCGGTGAAAGTCATGCTTCGTAAAGCAGAACAAGTTGACGATTTTGAAAAGCTTGGTGCTGAAATCGTTATCGCCGATCTTGAAGCAGAGCTACCAGATGACGCCTTTTCTGATTGCGATAAAGTCGTGTTTACCGCCGGTTCAGGAGGTAAAACCGGTGCCGACAAAACTATTCTGGTGGATTTATGGGGCGCATGTAAAGCCATCGACAAAGCCAAGAAACACGATATTAAACAATTTGTTATGGTCAGCTCACGTGATGCTGGAGATCCGGAACACGGCACGCCCGCCATCAAGCATTACAACATCTGTAAACATTTTGCCGATAAGCACCTTATCGAAAGTCATTTGCCCTACACTATTCTGCGTCCCGGCAGATTAACCAATGGGCCGCTAACCGGCAAAATCACCACCACTCGTCCGACCGATCCAGATCAACAGTTTATTTCCCGAGCGGATGTGGCAGCCTGCATTGTGCAATGCCTGGATCATTCAGAAACCGTTAATCAAATTGAAGAGTTGTATCAAGGTGATATGCCGATTCAACAAGCTTTTATTGAAGCGATTAAGGGTCGATTGGGATAGTCGGGACATCTCGATTTAATGATAAAGGGATGAAGCAGTTCGTTGAACAAATCTACCAAACCGAATCTCGCCAGATTCTGGCAACACTGATTCGTTTGCTGGGAGACTTTGATCTGGCAGAAGAAGCTATGCATGAAGCGTTTGCCATTGCGCTGCAAAAATGGGAAACAACTGCAATTCCAGATAATCCTCGTGCCTGGCTAATTTCTACAGCTCGTTTTAAAGCCATCGATCAACTACGGCGACAGAAACGCTTTGACCATTCGCTCGATATTGTCATTGATGAATTGGCAACCGAAGACATTGAATTAGATGAGCAACACATTGAAGACGATCAATTACGACTGATCTTCACCTGTTGCCATCCGGCATTAGCCGAAGATGCGCGACTGGCACTGACATTAAGAGAGGTCTGTGGCATGACCACCGAGGTAGTCGCCCGCGCCTTTCTGAAAAAACCGACTACGATTGCACAACGAATTGTTAGAGCCAAAAACAAAATTCGTGAAACAGGTATTCCCTATGAAGTCCCTGAAACTGATCAATTAACCGCACGGCTGCAATCCGTCTTACAGATTCTCTACCTGATCTTTAATGAAGGCTATTCGGCCAGCAATGGCGAGCAATTGGTTAAACATGAATTAGCCAGTGAGGCTATCCGCCTTGGAAAATTATTAAAAAAGTTGTTACCGGAACCGGAAGTAACAGGATTGCTGGCATTGATGCTGTTACAGGATTCACGGCGTCATGCCCGGGTAGATGTCAACGGTGAGTTGCTCACCCTGGAAGAACAGGATCGCAATCTGTGGAATCAAAAGCAGATTCAGCAAGGTTGTGAACTGGTAATAAAGGCCTTGGTAAGCCAACGATTTGGTCCCTTTACCCTACAAGCGGCCATTGCCGCCGTGCATGCAGAGGCCAAATCGTTCGAACAAACTGATTGGCAGCAGATAGTCGGACTTTATGACGCGCTGCTGCAATTTAACGATTCGCCGGTAATCAGATTAAATCAGGCCGTGGCGATTGCAATGCACCAGGGACCCGCAGCGGGATTAACCATCATTGAAGAATTACTTAACCAAGATGAGCTTAATCACTATCATCTGATTTATGCCGCTAAAGCGGATTTATGTCGACGAATAAAACAATTTGATATTGCCCGTTTGGCTTATCAGCGAGCACTTGCTTTAACCCAGCAAGGTCCAGAACAGCGTTTTATTCAACGCCGACTAATGGAATTGCCCAACAAATGATGTATCAAGCTGAAAAGATTTCTTGTTCATTATTGAGCAGTAATCTGACAAATTCGCTTGCCGGTATAGGGCGACTGAACAAAAAGCCCTGGAAGAATTTGCATTGATGATCCTGCAGGAATTTAAGTTGTGATTCCGTTTCCACCCCTTCGGCAATAACCTGCATATGTAAACCATCCGCCAATGCAAGAATTGCTCTGACGATAGCCTGACTATTAACACCCGTTTCAAGCTCACGGATAAAATGCTGATCAATTTTCAATACATCAAGTGGCAAGTCTTGCAGATATGAAAGCGATGAAAAACCCGTACCAAAATCATCCATGGCCAATCTGAGACCAAGTGACTTTAATTCATGCATCCTTGCAATACAGGCTGCACGGTTAACTATCGCAACATTCTCCGTGAGTTCCAGTTCGATAAAATCTGGATTAACTCTGGTGCGTTTTAAAATCTCAGAAACTTTAGAGACGATATCAGGACGTTCAAATTCAAGGCTGGAGATATTGACCGATATACGTACCGGTTCAATTCCCAGGTTGGTGAAAGACTTGATTAATTCACAGGTTTGTTCAAGCACCCAGCAACCGATCTCCACAATCAACATTGATTGTTCTGCTATTGGAATAAATTTGGCAGGAGAAATCATGCCAAGCTCTGAATGATTCCAACGCACTAACGCTTCAGCACCAATAATTTGTTTTGTATTATTAAATTTTGGTTGGTAATAAACAGTGATTTCACCTTTATTGATGGCTTCACGCAAATCATGCTCAAGTTTGATATTTTCCAGGGCTTTTTCGGTCATATCTGCAGAATAGAAACGGAAATTTGCCCGACCATCATTTTTTGCATAATACATTGCGGAATCAGCATATTTGAGCAGATCCTCAGGTGTTTCCGCATCGGAGGGATACATTGCGATACCCATACTGGCAGTTGATTTAATGGATTGCCCTGCTACCACCAGACTGGTATCCAGTGATCTCAATACTTTTTCAGCAATCATGCTGATAAGTCCGGTATTGTCGATATCTGTGATTAACACAACAAACTCATCGCCACTCATTCGAACCACCAGATCGGTAGTTCGGATCGTGTTTTGTAGATGCTCTGCCACCTGAATAAGTAATTCATCTCCAGCCGCATGGCCCAGTGAATCATTTACATTTTTAAAGCGATCCAGATCCAGAAAAAACACGGCTAGCTGTTTTGCATCTCTACTGGCGCGGGCAATCTCCTGCTGCAATCTGTCATGTAATACCAATCGGTTGGGTAAACCGGTTAAGCCATCAAAGTGAGCCTGATGATAGAGCTTCTCCTCCCAAGCCGCATTGGATAAGGCAACAGCAATACGATCCCCAAAACTTCTGGCGATCGGGATTAGCTCATTGTTAAGCAATGTGGCTTGTTGATAACCAAAACTTATGGTGGCAGAAACGTCTCCATTCACCACAACAGGAATCACCAAAAAATGCCAGTTTCCGGATAATTTAAGAATCTCAATATAACTCGGTACTACCTTCTGATCAGCAATTATCAACACACTGCCTTGATTCGCCTTCAACTCCACTAAATCCCGATCTGCTAACCTGATCGATTCATTATTGAGTTCAAAATTTTGTTCATGATGCCGACTCTGTACGCCCAATATTGCATGGTTGTCAGGATCAAATTTGGCGATGGAAATTAAATCACATAATAAAATGCCAGGCAGGCGATTTAATGCCGTTTCAACAATTTCATCAGCATTGAGCACAGAGAGGATCTGCCGATCAATTTCTGCCATGGTGGATTGAATCTCAAACTGGCTTCGTAACCGTCTGGTCATTTCATTAAACGAATTGGCCAGTGTTTCGAATTCATCTTTGCTGTTTACAGTGACTTGATAATCGAACTGGCCATCAGCAATACGCTCGGTGGCGTTTTTTAATGCGGAAAGCGGTGATAAATATTTGGCAATTAATTTTGTGCTCAGAAATGCCACAATTAATACTGTCAGTAAAATAACCGGTGGATAAACCCGAGTGAAATAATTAATAGCACCTAATGCCAATGATGCTGGTTGAGCCTGCACTACAATAATTTCTGGTGATGCAAACATATTACCCATTGGTACTCGCCAGAATCCAGCCAGATAATTATCAGTACTCTGCGCGTAAGGAAAACTACCAGTATGTTTATTTTTAAGTTCTTTTAATAACGAATCGGGAGTAATGTTGTTGGGAAACGTTGTGTACCAGGAATCTCCAGTTTCCGACATGACCATCAATTGATTGATACCCAGGTTGTCAGCTTCCCACAAAGCATCTGCATGTAGTTCCCCCATCAAGATACCGGCATCAGGGTTATTTTCAACAAAAAGCATGGCAATCCAGACTTGTTTAAACCCAATTTCATCGCCATCTAACGTTTTAATGACAGTTAATCCTGATCTTACTGATTCAACTTCTTGGACTGTTAGCTCCGGCACCATCCGGGTATCTCCAAGCAAAGATGCTTTCTGACCATCGAATCCGAGCATCGCCAAATCATTAAATTGTTTTTGCAGCTTCTGATCGTGGAATAATTTTTGATTTTGCAACCCATTACTGGAACGTGTAATCCGGTTAGCAAGCAAACGCAGTGCACTTTCAGCCAACACCACCCGATCAACAAGGCGCAAGCCATAATCTTTACTGCTCTTTTGTAACCCTTCATAGGTTTGTTGATGCAACTGTTGACTAACTTGATGAAAGGATAATACGCCCAGAATCATTACCGGAATTAAAGCTGCAAAGATGAATGACAATAAAATCCTGGTTGCAACTTTATTACGACTAAAAGATGATTTTTTTAACATGAGTTCAACACTGACCTAGAAGTCAGCTGAAAGGCCTATAAACTTGCCATCAAAAGCCAGAATGATGTCATCCAGACTATCTTTATTTGAAACCTGAGTTTTGGTCACACCGTCTTTACCCTTACTGTACAAGTCATACTGCGTATTAAGCGGATTTAATCGACGATCTTTTCTTACTTTACCTTTAATGCCAGGACCTGCATTTGCAATATTAAGGTAAATATACTGATTCCCCCAAGGGTCATTGCCATTTTGAGGCAGACTTGATTGAATATCGTTTAAATTAGCTGGATAACGATGATTTTCCAGATAATACCGTTCGATAACTGACCTTATTGTCACCAGTTGAGAAATCGCTAACGCATTATCAGTTTGATCGATATAACTACGGTAACTTGGTATAGCGATAGTCACTATGACCCCGAGCACAGCGATGACTATCATGAGCTCGATTAATGTCATTCCATTTTCCGAAGTTACTTTCAATTTACCCTCTCAAAAAACCATCAGCAGGTTTTTATTAACAGCGTTAAACCCTGTTTTTATAGGTTCTCCATCCTTGAGAAGTTTCCATAAATGCTAGCACGTGATTAGTTTTATAGTGGGCATTAGCTCACAAATCCTGCAAGCTTTAATCCGTTTATTAATCCTAGTTTAGAGACCAGAATAAACCCCGCTTTAACCTGAATTAATATCCATTTAGCTTCTAAGGTGTTATCGGCTTTAAAATCTAAAACTATATTTTTTTCCATGTCGATTTTGCTGTTTTACATTCGACTAGTTAATAAGACCAACATTTTGGGCCTTTTAACAGGAGTATGAAATGAACGCTAAAATTGAAGTTGAACAACCTATGGGAAACTGGAAACACGCTGTTATCAATCAGAATATTGAACAAATCATGGCTTGTTATGCTGAAGATGTCCGTGCATTTGATGCCATTGCTGAACTGCAATTTACTAATCGCAGTAAATATCAGGGCCATTGGCAACGTTGTTTGCAGTTGTGCAAAATGACGAAATTTGAAATCGGCCAAGTAGATATCAAAGTAGATGGTAATTTGGCGGTGAGGAAGTTGATCGGCTGTATTACAACAGTGCTGGTCCTGGCCCTGAAGGTTCGATACTGTCGATCACCTTTCAAATTGAAGGCCAGCAGTTTATTGCTTTGAATGGCTGGACTGAATGTTGAATTTAACCATGCCCTGTCTTTGTTGGTCGATTGCGAGAACCAAGCTGAAATAGATCGGCTCTGGCAGAGATTGTTAGTTAATGGTGTTAAGACATTGCGCTACGGCTGGATACAGGATCAGTTTGGCGTCTGCTGGCAGATTGTGCCGACCATGTTGGATAAAATGTTGCAGGATAAACAGCGGGCTCCGGCAGTTATGTCAGCATTACTGTCGATGAACAAGCTGGATATCCTGCAACTTGAAGCGGCTTATCAGAACAGTAAATAAGTCAGATAACCCGCCGCGACGGCCATTGTTATCGCCACAGCAACAAAGGTACCTAATAAATTTTTTAATTCTAAAAATAGTCGCGATTGTTATCTGCCACATTGTGAACATTGAGCATGAAAATGACTTCTGTCGTACTATATTCGACTGCCTTATTTAGTTGAGTTTAAAAATGAGTGATTTACCCAATTGTCCGAAGTGTGATTCTGAATATACCTATCAGGATGGCGCTATCCTGATTTGTCCGGAATGCTCTTATGAATGGTCAGCAGAAGCAGCAACTGACAAGGGTGAAAAATCAGATGAGATTCGGGATGCCAATGGCAATGTACTGCAGGATGGCGACACCGTGAGTGTCATCAAAGATTTGAAAGTGAAAGGGTCATCGTTGGTGGTGAAAGTCGGCACCAAAGTCAAAAACATCCGTATTGTGGATGGCGATCATGATATTGATTGCAAGATTGATGGCATTGGCGCAATGAAGCTCAAATCGCAGTTTGTGAAAAAGGTCTGATTCGATGCAGGCTTGCTAACGAAATGCAAAGGGCTCTATACGAGCCCTTTTTTGTGGATAATTTACTGCTCTGCTACTTTTTTCATATTTTCATTTATTTTGAATAATACGATAAGCAGTTCACACCAAATGCGAGCACCCACGGCACCCGCCAACATGGTAAATATCCCCATTAAAAAACTGCCAAAAGTGCCAGTGAACATCATGCCAAGACCGGAAACCAGCGCGGCAATTAATAATAACCAGTAAACCAGCGTAATGATTTTCGGTGTTAACATGGAATCGAAAAACAGAATATCTCTCACTTCTTTCTCTCCTAGATTAATTAGTGGATGGCAGTATTAGTTAACCAACATCCTTTTCAGTATTCGGGTACATCACAGCACCCTATGGCAATAAATGAACATCGTTTTTAATTCAAAGTCATATCAAAACAACGCTATATAACATCTACCTAATGATGCCCAACATATCTATTGCCAATGCGTATAATGCCATTTAACACCTTTCATTTGTTGGCCGACGTCACGGAAAACTGAATTGAAGCACACTGCAACAGCCAAAAACCTGCCCGCCGATATCGCCCCGGCATCACCGGAAAGCCGAACTTCATTGAGAAGAATGCGCGCTTGCCATGAATGTGATTGGGTGGTGGTTTTGCCAGCGCTTCGCCCCGGGGAACATGCTACCTGTCCGCGGTGCGAGCATATCCTGGTTCGTCGACATTTTCGTCCGGCTCAACGCAGTATGGCCTTAGCTTTGAGCGCATTAATTGCTCTGATTCTGGCGATCTCATTTCCTTTTGTCAGTTTTGAGGCCAGAGGTATTGGCAATAACATTGAGCTCACCCAGACGGCCACCAGCATGATTGGTTTTCATCAGCCACTGGTGGCGATCATTGTCGCCTTAACCATTATCGTATTACCTGCCATTTATTTATGCGGGGTGATTTGGTTACAACTGGGTTTACTGCGTGCAGCGCCCTTTGCGTTCAGTCGTGGAATTGCCCGCTCGCTCACTCATCTGAATCCATGGATGATGGCCGATGTGTTTATCATTGCAGCCTTGGTTAGCCTGATCAAATTGGCGGGTATGGCACAAATCGAATTAGGGGTCTCATTCTGGGCTTTTTGTGCTTTTGCTATCCTCTTATTGATGACCACCCGTTCTATTGACGCAGACTGGATGTGGTTTTCACTGGCTGGGGAACCGCAGGCCCCCAGAGACATTCGAACCGGTGAGACCGCTGCTTCACAAGGTTTGGCAGGCTGTTCAACCTGTGGACTGATTAATGAAGTTTCTGATTCGGGTCATGGGCACTGCCGACGTTGTGGCGAACCATTACATCTACGATTACCGCATAGTTTGCAGCGAACCTGGGCGCTTCTGGCAGCCGCCATCGTGATGTATATTCCGGCAAATGTGTATCCAATCATGACCACAACCTTACTGGGACAAAGCAACCCTGCTACCATTATCGGTGGAGTGATTGAGTTATTGCAAAAGGGCTCCTGGCCAATCGCCGCCGTGATATTTTTCGCCAGCATTATCGTTCCAGTAGGCAAAATACTGGCGTTAATCTGGCTTTCAATCGTCGTGCAGAAAAGCAGCGAACTCAGTGCAAATACACGAACCAAATTATATCGGGTGACTGAATTTATTGGCCGCTGGTCGATGGTGGATCTATTTGTTGTCGCTATACTGGTGGCATTAATCAGAGCCGGTAATTTAATGTCGATAACACCAGGCCCCGCCGCTTTAGCATTCGGTGCCGTCGTGATACTCACCATGTTAGCCGCTATGACCTTTGATCCACGGTTGATTTGGGATTCACCCCGCAGCACTAAAACAGCCGTCCAAGGAAACCATTAATGAGTGATGCACCTGTCACCCCCGAAGAAAAACCAACCGATCTGCACAAAGCCAGATCCGCCAGACAATCCCGATTTTCCCCCATCTGGATTGTGCCCATTGTGGCCTTACTGATTGGATTATGGCTGATATATGACAACTACACGAGTATTGGTCCCAGAATCACCCTGACTATGGACAATGCCGAAGGTATAGAAGCCGGCAAAACCATGATCAAAACCCGTAACGTAGATATCGGCCAGGTGGAACAGGTTCGTCTATCCGATGATTTAACCCATACATTAATCATTGCCCGTATCAATCCAGAGGCGGAACCGATGCTGGTTGAGGATTCCCGCTTCTGGGTAGTTAAACCACGTATCGGTCGTGAAGGTATCAGTGGGCTGAATACCGTACTCTCAGGTGCTTATATCCAATTACAACCTGGAGAAAGCAATACCGAAGAACGCAAATTTGAGGTTTTGGAACAACCGCCCATTTCAACACTTGGCGTTCAAGGTCTGCGCATCAATCTGATCAGCCAACTGGGTAATTCTTTGCGGGTAGGTGATCCGGTTACCTATCAGGGCTTTAATGTAGGCCGGGTTGAAAGTGCTGAATTTGATAAAGACCGCCGGGAAATGCGTCATCAGCTATTTATTGAAAGTCCTTACGATGTTTTGGTCACCGAAAGTACCCGCTTCTGGTCGGCCAGCGGGGTGGATTTAAAACTGGACTCAGAAGGTTTCAAGGTCAATATCGCCTCTCTGGAAGCTTTATTGGGTGGTGGTGTCACCTTTGGTGTGCTGGAGAACTTACCAGTCGGCTCCCCTGCTGAAGCTGACAGTATTTTCACCTTATATGGTGATGAAGAAAGTGCGCGCCAGGAAGCTTATACTCAATATCTGGAATATGTGCTGTTAATCGAAGATACCGTCCGCGGACTTTCCAAGGGTGCCCCTGTTGAGTTTCGTGGGATTCGTATCGGCACCGTCTCCAGTGTGCCGTGGAAATTCACTTCCCCAGAACGCAATGCGCAGAGCGGCTTTGCTATTCCGGTTTTAATTCGTCTTGAACCCCAACGATTGGGGGGTAATGAAAAAGTTGATATCAAGGAATGGCAAGCTCGTTTTGATCGTATGCTCAATGCAGGCTTAAGAGCCACACTCAAGTCCGGTAATCTGCTGACCGGTTCGTTGTTTGTCGATCTTAATTTTCAGCGTGATGATACAGTTGAGTTCGTTGCCAGAACGTTTGAAGGTCATCAGGTTTTACCAACCACTTCAACAGGTCTGGCACAAATTGAACTGAAAGTTTCTAATTTGCTCGATAAACTGAATCAGTTGGAAGTTGAACCGATTTTGACCAGCATGGATCGTACGCTTGAAAGCTCTGAAACCATGTTGAACGAAATTCGTGATTTGACCGCCAGTATTCAAACCCTGGTAAATGCCTCGGAAACGCAACAAATCCCTGAAAACATAAACCAGACGCTGTCTGAAATTCGAAGCACTTTACAAGGATTATCACCAGACTCTGTAGCCTATCAAGAAATGACCAATACCTTACAACGTCTGGAAAAACTGCTTCGTGATATTCAACCTGTTGCCAGAACATTAGGTGAACAGCCGAATGCACTGATTTTTGATCGTCGTGATAACAGCGATCCCTTACCTAAAGCCCCGACTGAATAATCAGGATGCCCATGTTCATAACATTCAATAAATCGTTATTTAGTTTTCTTCTTGTCATCAGTCTAGCGGCCTGTGCCACCAAGCCTGCTAATACTCAACGATTTACGCTGCCAGAGAATACACAAGCCTTGACGCAAGTTTCAGCCAATGCCGAGCAGATTCTGGTTATAGGTTCAATTGATCTGGCCGAATTTCTCGACAGTGATCGTATTGTTCTACAACTGGATGATATTACCCTGCATCAAGCCCGCGAAAATCTTTGGGCAGAAAATCTCGCTCAACAAATTCGTCGTGGTCTACGCAGCCGTTTGAGTTCGAAGCTGTCCAATACATTAGTGGTTGCGGATAGTCGGGGGCTGAAACAAGATGCTTGGAACTTGCAGTTGGATATTGAACAGTTTCAGGGGCATTACGATGGTAAGGCCATCACCAGTGGACAATGGCAACTGCAAGATAGTCAGGGAAATCTGCTCGTTATTGCGCCATTCAATCTTGAGACCACCCTGGCAGCTGATGGTTATCCAGCACTGGTACGCGCATTGGGAAAGAATCTGGATAAGCTGGCAGAACAGTTAGCAACACGAATTCGACAACTTTGATGGAAAATAAAGGGAGGGAGTCAACTTATCTCCCCCTCCCCCAGTTTATGGTCAGCTTATTTAATCCAGATTTGCTTGGCATTCACAAACTCACGAATACCATGCGGGCCAAGTTCGCGACCATAACCCGAACCTTTGATGCCTCCGCTGGGCAATCGGGGATCGGTTTTGACTATGCCGTTTATCGCTACCTGGCCTGATTCCAATTGCATTGCCAGGTGTTCAGCCAGTGCCGCATTTTTGGTCCAGACACTGGCGCCTAAACCAAACTCGGTATCATTAGCCATTTCCAGGGCGTGCTCATGATCTTCAGCTTTAATAACCGCCATAATCGGTCCGAAGGTTTCCTCACGAAACGCACACATGGTCGGTGTGACCTCGGTCAGTAACGTCACTGGATAGAAAAATCCTTCAGCATCGGGCAGTTCACCGCCCAATAAACATTTGGCACCCGCGGCTACCGTGTCTTCAACCTGTCGATGCAGGTTCAGTTGCAGATCTTTACGGGCAATGGGTCCTATATCGGTATTGGGCTGTAAAGGATCACCCAACTGCAATTTGCTTAGACGCATTGAAAGTAATTCAACAAAATGATCATAAATGTCTGCCTCGACAATAATGCGTTTGGCAGCAATACAGGATTGGCCAGCATTGATAACTCGTGACAGGCAAACCACATCGGCTGCCGTTTCCAGATCGGCATCTGCCAGAATGATGCTGGGATCCGAACCACCTAATTCCAGAACACAGGGTTTGATTTCACTGCCAGCTATTTCAGCCACTTTTTTACCAGCACCACCTGAACCAGTAAACGAAATGGCCATGATGCGTGGATCACGAATCGCTAATTCAACTTCAGGTGTTTCCAATGGCAGGTTCACCATAATATTTTCCGGCGCGCCGGCTTTAAGAAAAGCATTGGCAATCGCCTGTGCCGTTTGTGGCACATGGGGATCGTGCTTCATCACACAGGTATTGCCGGCCATCAGTGCTGGTGCTAAATAACGAAAAGCCAGCCATAACGGTGCATTCCAGGGCAGGATACCCAGTAAAGTGCCTAATGGCTGATAGCAGACGTAGCTCAGTGATGCATCTGAAGTGATGGTTTCTCGAGCCAGAAACCCTTCAGCGTTATCAGCATAAAACTCTGCACAAAACGCCGCTTTTTCAACTTCCGGTACACCTTCCTTAATCGGCTTGCCCATTTCCAAAGCCATCAGTTGGGCTAACTCATGTTTTTCAGCTCGTAATTGTTTGGCGACATTACGCAATACATCGCCTCGTTCGCTAAAACTTCTGTCACTCCATTCGGCAAATGCAGAATTGGCATCGCCGATGCGCGCATACATTTCATTTTTAGTAAGGCAGGGAAAACTATCGATTTTTTCTCCAGTGTACGGATTGGTTGTTGTTAGCATGTGAACCTCTTTATTTAGCTAGCGGATTTCTGCGAACGCTCAATTTGTTTGTCCGCTTTCGCTTCGCTTTTAGAACTTTTATCAACCGAGATAAGCTTTTGTTTACCCTGATCGGCTTTCACCACAAAATCCCGATCCATGGTAAAAAATGACTCGCAGCCATCTTCGGTAATATGAATGGTGTCAGAAATACCGCAGGTTTTGTCGCCATCAACACCCCACATCCACGGAATAATATGAAAGGTCATGCCTGGTTTAAGTACAGCGGATTCACCTTGTTTGAGACTGACAATATAGCCTTCATCCCAACTAGGGGGAAACGCTATGCCAATTGAGTAGCCCGAACGCGTCACCAAACGTGCGCCAATATCATTTTTGGTAATGATATTGCGGATCATATTATCGGCATCCGATACGGTCATACCCGGTTGGAAATTTTTATGTACGGCATCCAGTGCCATTTTCATAATTTCCTGAGCCTTATACATGGACGGACTTAACTTTCCCAACACAACGGTACGCATCATCGCGGTGTGATAACGACGATAGCAGCCGCCGACTTCCAGAAATACATGCTCACCAGGTTGCACTATGCGCCCCTCCCAGGTGGCATGGCCGATCATGGTTCTTGGCCCTGAAGTCACATAGGGCATGACGGCTGGCGGTTCACCACCAGCGCGAAACATGGCCGCACTAATTGCAGCACCAATCTCATTCTCGGTGGCTTCTGCATGAACCGCATCAATACCCGCTTGCATACCCGCTTCAGTGGCTCTGGCTGCGTTTTGCATCAAGGCGATTTCCATTGATGATTTGCAGACTCGCCCTTCTTCGACAATGCCAAAGCAATCCAATAATTTACCATCGGTCAGCGTGTTATGAATGCAATCCTGATGATAAGCAGGGAAGAAGTAACTATTACGTTCATAGCCTATGCGTTTTTTATCCAGACCAAATTCACGAAGTGCATCGACCAGCATCTGAATAGCATCGCCAGTGTCTGGATAAGGTCGTGTGATTTCCACCCAGGTCCGGTGAATCACATTGGACTCTTCCAATTTACGGGTAATCATGAACGGTTCATCATCCAGGGGGACGACCAATGCCTGAAAAAATGAATAGCCGGTGGTCTGATAATCGGTCAGATACATGATATTTTCCGGATCGGAGATCACCACGGCATCCATATGGCGCTCGGCAATACGCTCCCTTAATTCCTGTAATCGCCGTTCGTATTCTTCAAATGGAAATGTCATATCATCACGATGTCTCATGCCGCTGCCTCCATTTGCATGACTTTGTCTGTCACTTCAACCAGAATATCCAGACCAGCTTGCAAGTCAGATTGTGGAGTGGTTAATGGTGGTATCAATTTGACCACTCGCCCCCCCGTGCCACAGCTGGCAATCATTAATCCGGCATCAAAACACTGATTAACAATGGCTTTCGCTCTTTCGCCATTACCTACATCCAGCCCCAGAATCATGCCCTTACCCGTGATATTCACATCCGCATGCCGCTCAGCCAGTGGGGCTATGGCTTCAGCCATTAAATGGCCGTTTTCTCTGACTTCTTTCATCAACACATCATCATCAAAATAAGTCAGAGCCTGATCGCCGGCGACAAATGAAATATCCTGGCCTCTGAAGGTACCGGTATGCTCGCCGGGCGACCAATGGTTATCCATTTCCGGTTTCACCAGATTCATCGCCATCGGGGTTCCCATGCCGCCAATACCTTTTGCCAGGCAAATAATGTCAGGATCAATATCCAAATCGTCAAAACTGAAAAAGGAACCAGTGCGACCAACACCGACCTGAATATCGTCAACGATCAGCAATGCCCCCACTTCTTTGGCTAATTTTGCCAGCGCCTGCAACCACTCTTTTGAGGCAACTTTAACACCGCCTTCAGCCTGGATGGTTTCCAGCAGGAAACCTGCCGGAGGCGCTAAACCGCTTGAACTGTCGGCATACATTGCCCTCAGCTGATCAATACTGTCCATACCGCAGCCCAAATCACAACCAGGACAAACTTTGTCGCAACCAAACGGAAGGTGTTTGACATGATTTAATGGAACGCCAGCCGCATTACGGAAATATTGATTGGCGGTGGCACTCAATGCACCTAAAGTCATGCCATGGAAACCATGACTGAAGGCGACGATATCCTGCCGTCCGGTCACTCGTCTGGCCAGTTTCATCGCTGCTTCCACGGCATTGGTACCAGTGGGCCCCATAAATTGCATTTTGTGAGGCATATTGCGAGGTTTCAGGATGGTATCAGTGAAATGCTGCATAAACTGGCGTTTAGCCGTGGTATGCATATCAAGACTGTGCGTCACGCCATTAGATTGAATGTAATCCACTACAGCTTTAGTCATGCGTTGGTTGTTATGACCAAAATTCAATACGCCTGCACCGGCGAAAAAATCGATATATTCCTTGCCATTTTCATCCGTCTGCCTCGCATTGATCGCAGTATCGAATACCACCGGATAAACCCGACAATAAGCGCGGATAGCAGATTCTCTTTCTTCAAATATACTCATTTAGATTTCCTCTTGAAACATCTTTCGGACGGTTTAGGACAGTTCCTTCGGAACAACAGGTACGCCAACTCCAACCAGGCGCGAAAACAATCTGGTGACAGCCGGTATCAGGCGGTCATTGAAATCATAATGAGGACTGTGACAGGGTGCCTGATGGTCTGGCCCATCATCACTGCCAATCAAAGCAAATGCACCAGGGATATGTTGCAGGTAATAGCTGAAATCCTCGGAAGCCATTATTGGTAGCGTTGTCACAAAATCCAGTGAGTCAGCACCATTAATTTCCTGCCATAAACGGCGCATTTGCGTGGCTTGTAGCGGATGATTAATGGTGGCGTCATAACGCGGAAATATTTCCACTTCAGCACTGACACCATAACTGGCAGCCGTTTGCTGACTTATTTCAGTGATTAACCGATTGATTTCATCACGTGCCTTTGTGTCTGAAACCCGAATGCTTCCCCCCATCACTGCATGTTGAGGGATAACCGTTGGGGCACTGGGCGCTTCAATGGAGGTAACGCTGATCACCGCAGCTTGCTGGGGCGCCAGACGACGACTGATAATCTGTTGCAGATTAATGGTGATGGCGCTGGCCGCTAACACCGGATCACGACATAATTCTGGCTGGCTGGCATGACCACCTTGCCCATGGATGGTAATTTTAAAAGTACCATTACCACACATCACCAGGTTGTCGGGACATAACATTTGGCCGAATGGTATTGCAGGCCAGTTATGCCAGCCATATATTTCGTCAACCCCATCCAGAGCACCATCTTTAATCATCTCACGAGCACCATGGCCGCCCTCTTCAGCAGGTTGAAAAATCAGACTGACGGGACCTTTTAGTTCTGCTTCGTGATACTTCAGCCATTCGGCTGCTGCTAATAACGTTGCGGTGTGACCATCATGACCACAGGCGTGCATACATCCTTCATTCATCGAACTCCAAGCTTTTAAGGTTGCCTCGTGAATCGGCAATGCATCTATATCACCTCGCAAGGCAATATGTGGCGCTGCGGTGCCAGTAGGATTGAGTATGCCGACGGTGCCAGTCCCGGCACAGCTTCGCCAGGCAATGTTTAACGAACTGAGAATCTCACGTATGCGTTGGGCAGTACGATGTTCCTGCCAGCCCATTTCTGGATGGGTATGGAATTCACGGCGTATTGTTTCAGCTGTGGTGATGGTGTCTTGCCAGACATCTGACATGAGCCCTCCCCCTGTTTTGGACCGAGCAACAAAATTGTTAGGTGATCCGTTTTAAAACGTAGTCCGGCCACAATGTGACTTTTTAGTGCAATTTGCAATGCGCTTTGATGGTTTTTCTGGGTAACATCTCTCAGTTTTATGATGAGCAATTGCTATGCCATTTGTGACTCATCCACTAAATTTATGGTTCAAATACCTGGCCATTCGACCTGATTTGACTTTAACAAGTAGCGGTATTGTCTACCAGTATTTTTCAATGCTGATATGTCCGGGCTCCCGTCGACTATGCTTCTTCAAGCCGCGTTTAGTGAGTACATTCATGGTGTCCTGCACCATATCCGGGTTACCACACAGCATCACGTGACTGTCATTATCAATCCGTCCGCCAGCTCGTAGTTCCAGTTTGTTGTTCATAATGGCTTCCGGTATACGACCGGGAATCGCATAATCGCATGGCTCCCGACTGACCATGGGGATATAACTGAACTGATGCGTATGGTTTTCGGCAATATTACGAACGGTTTGCTGATAAGTCAGTTCTTCCATATAGCGCACAGCATGCACCAGTGTTACTCGTTCAAATTGCTGCCAGATTTCCGCTGTTTTAATAATGGATAAAAATGGTCCAACCCCTGTACCGGTTGCCAGTAAAAATAATTTTTTTGCCGGTGGTAACTGCTTCAAGGTTAATAACCCCGAGGCCTTAGGAGCTATCTTAATGGTATCCCCGGCTTTAAGATTGGCCAGTTTGGCGGATAACACCCCGCCAGGGACTTCAATAAAGTAAAAATCCAGTGGCCGTTCATCGGGGGCATTCACCAGCGAGAAGGGTCGGCTGATCTCTTCGCCATCAATATCCAGCGCCAACCGGGTGAATTGTCCGGCATCAAACTTTTCCATAGATGCCTCAACCCTCAGCGAGTGCAAGGTGGAAGTCCATTGCTTATTTTCTACAACAAGACCTTCGTTCCACTTTGACATGTATATCTCCTGTTATCTTGGTTCTAGAATTTATTTCAGGTAATGACAATATCAATATCGGATGGGTTGCAGCAAAACAGAATCAATATCATGATCCCGGAAATCCAACTGCGTCATGATGGTTCGATAAAGGTTCCATGTCACCTGACTTTCTCTTTAATTAGGATATTCCAATCTGTAGTCTGATGGGCAGGCCATTTTGTATTATCATAGCGTTCTGATATCACGTTCATTTATATGCTTTATCGAGAATACCCTATGAATTCAGTACTGGATATGCAGGCCCTTAGGGCTGCTCGCGTTAATACAACGCCTTTTCCTTTCTTTAAAGTGGAACGCTCGATCCGCCCGGAAGTGCTCAATCAAGTTATTGGGGATTTTCCAGACATTGCTGATGGCGGTAGTTTCAATGTGGATGATGTGCCGGTTCAACCTGATTTCAAAGCACTTCTGGACTCTATCGACAGCCCTGAATTCAGGCAGCTTATTTGTGAGAAATTTGATGTTCAGGTGATGGAACTGCCGATGATGATGACTCTTCGCGGTTACTCAAGACAAAAAGATGGGCGTATTCATACGGATTCAAAAACCAAGCTGGTGACTATTTTGATTTACTTGAATGAAAGCTGGGATGCGACTACAGGCCGGTTAAGGATTTTGAATAATGCCAATGATATGGAGGATTTTGTCGATGAAATCAGTCCTGGTCCAGGTTCGTTAGTTGCTTTTAAAGTCACTGATAATTGCTGGCATGGCTATCCAAGTTACGAGGGCACTCGACGTTCTATTCAAATCAACTTTCTGACTAGCGAAACGGCCGGCAACAAACATCGCTTTTTCCACAAGCTCAGTGCCAAACTCAAAGCCTGGTTAAGAAAACGCAAAGTCAAGGCAGCTTAATTTATGTCATACCTTCAGGATCCACGCGTTTTATTTGCTGCTGAACGCACATTATTGGCGTGGAATCGCACCGGATTGACCTTCATCATGTTTGGTTTTTTGATCGAACGCTCAGGCTTATTAATTGAGGTTTTATCAAATGGCCAGGAACATCTTAATACGACTATGACATTTGTTATAGGTATTGCATTTATCATGCTTGGCAGTTTTACAACCGTTTATGCTGCCAGACAATATCAGCGTGTTTTAAAAACCCTTGGGGAGTCGGAATTTCCCGAAGGATATCGGACGCAATGGGGTGTCGTTATAAGTTTAATTGTTGCATTGCTAGGTAGCCTGTTGGCTATCAGCTTGTTTTTCACCTACAACTGAGTCCCTTGTCATGTCAAAATGGTTATTGTTAAGCATTGCTATTATTGCTGAGGTTTTTGGCACCAGCTTTCTTAAATCTTCGGAGGGTTTTACCAGATTCTGGCCTTCTGTTGCTGTTATTGTCGGTTATACGGTTGCCTTTTATTTTTTAGCCCTGTCATTAAAAGTCATTCCGGTTGGCATTGCCTACGCCATCTGGGCTGGTATCGGCGTCGTGTTGATTGCGCTAATTGGCTGGATTGTATTCAGTCAAAAACTCGATACACCTGCCATCATAGGCATTTCAATGATTTTAGGCGGTGTAGTGGTGTTAAATGTCTTCTCTAATAGCTTGACGCATTAAACTCCCCCGCTGAATTTTGATATTTTTCTTTGCTTCAAATAGCCCACTGCAGGGCATAAACTTTCGGATTTTTTTATGAGCTCGTCGGAAACCACGCAAAACAAGATTGAAAACGGCCCTTTGATGGACGCAAATTCACTAGGAAATGCTTTGCGTTATGTGTTTGCGGGTCGTTTGTCCTTACCTGACGGTCATTTACCCAAAACAAAGCATGTTGTTCCTGAAGATTTTGTTGGTGTTGGCGTGACGACTTCCGATGATCCAGCCGTCGATGACTATATCCTGCAACAACTGGCTGAATTACAAATTAAACAGGTTCGTCTCGACTACACATACGGTGATGAGGGTGGACCAGTCACGCGATTTCTGGAACGCTTACTGGCTACCGACATCAAGGTGTTACTGCATTTAGTACAGCCATTTAGTGAAGCCCAGCAAATGAAAACGGGTAGCGCGCAGCTACGCTGGCGTGATTTTGTACAAACTGTAGCCAGTCGATTTGGTTCACGAGTCAGTGCTATTGAGATCGGTTCCACCAGCAATCGTCGTCGTTGGGCAGGCTATGACACCGAGAGCTTTTTTAACGCCTGGCGTATTGCATTTGAAGAAATCAAATCCCGCAATATCAAGCTGGCTGGACCGAATATTTCCGACTTTGAACCACTGCATAACATTGCGGTACTGACACGTCTGCGCCGTGAAAATCAATTGCCGGATATTCATACTAACAATCTGTTCAGTGAACGTGTTACAGAACCGGAACGCTTTGACCACCGTATTTTTGGTACCAAGTTAGCCATGCGGCTTAAAGTGAACCTGGTTAAAAAAGCACGAATATTGAAAAAAATCAGCGACGATTTTGGCGTTAAGGAATTTATTTCGCCAGCAGCGTTCTGGACATTGCCGCGTATCCACCGGGTATTGGTCAATGGTGAAGAGAAACAAGCAGACTATCTGAGTCGTTACCTGACCTTGCTGGCCGCATCCGGAGCTATGCAGCAAGCCTATTGGGGCCCATTTATCTGCCACCGTGAGGGGCTGATTGATGATGGTTATGAAACTTATCCTGAGCTGGAGAGAATTACTCATTATCGATCAGTGCTTGGACAACGTCAGGATTTTCGGATGCGCCCGGCATTTTATGCCATGCAGAATTTTAACCGGCAGATCCCGGGAAGTCTGTACGAAGGTCCGCTCGCCACAGCTGAAGCCATTGAAGTTCATGCTTTTCGTAACAAAGACAAATTAATTCATGTGTTATGGACTGCCAATGGGCAGGCGATGCCGATGCATGCTTTATATGCTCCTGCACAACTTGAGAATGTTGAAGTCATCACTCGTGACGGAGAAATCGCGGTTGAGAAACCCGAGTTTGTTACCGAAACACCCGTTTTTCTGTGCTGGCCGGCCGGCGCAAAAATTGAGCTTAAATCCAGCCCGAATGCGCGTGAACGCGTGTCAGTATATCGACATGCGCCTGGCAGGAGTTTGTATGAATTTGAACAGGATGGCTGGAAAGGTTTATTAATTGCTGAAAATGCCGAACATGCTGCTGAACTGAAACAGAAACTGCACCCTGCGTATTTACCTGAAGCGACTGAAACAAACACCTTGCGGAAAGCCCGTAATGTTATCTGGCGGCTAGATGAAGTTTTAGACAAACCGATTGTCGTCAAAAAACCATTACGTATGCCGCCGCACAAATTGTTATTGGATAAATTCAAGCCCTGCAAATCCCGACGCAGCTGGAACGCTGCAGCCGAATTATTACGCCGTGGCATTCCGACCGGGCTGCCGGTCGCCTATTTTGAACGGGCCGATGATAAAACATTGACCGACAATTATTATCTGTGTGATTTGGTCGAACATGATTTTTCAGCCAGAGACATTCTCACTGCGTTTAATGAAGGTGCTACAGAATATCAAGGCATCCGCGAAGACCAGCTATATCAGCAACTCAGCCAGTTTTTGTTAGAACTGCATGGTCGTGGTGTGTTCTTCCGTGACCTGGCGGGTGGAAATATCCTGATCAAAAAACAGGCTAATGGGCTGTTGGACTTCACATTAATTGATATCAACCGGGCGCGCTTTTTCAATCGTAATGCCACACTTTCCGAGCGTTTGTCGGATCTCACACGAATTTGCAATAAACTGCACTGGTCGGGTCGGGAAAAGCTGGTTGGCCACTATCTCCAACATACCAAATATAAGTTGCCGTTTAATTTCCGTTGCCGTTTACCATTTTATCTTTATGATTTTAAAGTTAAATTCAAACGCCGCTATGGACGCAAGGCAATCAAACGACTTTTTAAAAGGCTGCGCGGCAATCGTTAGAGGCCGGTGACTTTTATTCAGCAGCGACTCGGCGTAGATTAGGTGTGCTGATATAGGAGCATCTGCAATGACGCTAGAAAATATGACCTTTGTTTTGGGATGGGCCGCTGTTCTCAACTATTTGGTATTAATACTATGGTTCATTATCTTTGCTGCAGGTAGTAACAAAATTTATCTGTTGCACAGTCACTGGTTCACCCTGAGTAAAGCGCATTTTTCGCAACTGCATTACTTTGGGATGATGCTCTACAAGCTCGCCATATTTTTGTTTTTACTGACACCTTATATCATCTTGAAATTTGTGCCATCATAAGTAAGCCATAAAGCACAATTTATTCCCCCAACGCCCCATAAAGTAATGCCGTCAAACTTTGATGGTAGCTTTTGATGCGTCTTTGATTTTTGTTGAATGGAGTTTAATGTGAATACGCAACCTGACATTATCATTTCTGAGCTAGATTACACACGGATCGAAACCTTACTGCAGGCATCTGATGGGATTCCCGATTCTATCAAAGCGAATTTGGAAACCGAACTCGATCGCGCTGAACTGGTTGCGCCGGAACAGATGCCGGCCAATGTCGTGACAATGAACTCTCAGGTGACATTTTCCGTCATATCCACTGGGGTAACTTTTACGCTGAAATTGGTCTACCCAAAGGATATGGAAAACGCTGGTAACACAATTTCCATTCTGGCACCGGTCGGTAGTGCCATACTGGGCTTAACAGAAGGGAATGAAATTGAATGGCCGGATGGAAATGGCGGAATGTTACAGGTCAGAATCGAAGCCATTGAATATCAACCGGAGCGTGAAGGTGAATATCATCGATAGCTCCGAGCAACTTTAACCGGAGTTCAACATGTTCAAGTACTGGTTGATTTTGATGTCATGCCTGTTGATCAGTGCCTGCAGCACTGAACAAACCGATGAGCGTCTTTTGATTACCGAAGACTTACCAGTCAGCTACAGTGGCACTTTGCCCTGTGCTGACTGCCCTGGCATTGATTATCGTCTCAATTTATTTGCCGACCAGAGCTATTATCTTCAATTGCATTATCAGGACTCCGGCGATAACTCGACGTTATATCAGCTAGGTCAGTGGCGGCAACAAACTGGCCAGCTTAGACTGCTGTCGGATGATCCCCAGCAAACGGCATTTGAAATGGAAAAAGATGGCGATCTCCGTTTACTGGATCAGGAATATGTCTCCATTAACAGCTCACTGAACTATCACTTACAACGTGATGCCGAGTTTCAGGCTGTTTATCCTGATTCGCAGTTTCATGGGATGTACAGTTATATGGCTGATAGCGGCATCTTCAAAGAATGCCTGACTGGTCAGCGATGGTTTGTTGCCCAGGAAGTTGATAATGCGGCACTTGAATCTTTGTATCTTGAGTATATCGATGAGACAAATCAACCGATATTAGTCGAATTGACCGGCTATATGGAACCTCGTCTAAATACCGATACAGGTGTAATACGCCCAACATTAATCGTCACTGAAGCCCAGGATATCTGGCCTGGTGAGACCTGTGGAAAGCTGGGTTATAACGAAAGTTTAATCAATACCTACTGGAAACTGACTCGCTTGAATGATGAGCCAATTGAGGTTTACCACGATCAACGTGAACCTTCACTTATTTTAGCCATGGAAGAAAATCGCCTTGCCGGTTCGGATGGCTGTAATCGAATAATGGGCAGCTACCAACTGCGCGAGGACAAGCTTAAATTCAATCGGATTGCCAGTACCATGATGGCTTGTCAGCAAGGTATGGAAACAGCTCAGGCATTTCACTTTATGCTGGAAAAAGTACGTTACTGGCAGATTGAAGGGCAACATCTTGAGCTAGCCGATGTGAATGGCGACGTAATGGCACGATTCGAAGCGGTACATTTGCAATAGTCATGCAGTTAATATTTCGTGGTTCCAATATTCTTGAAGCTCACATTGTAGCGGGCTTGCTTGAAACGCATGGCATAGAAACACATGTAGGTGGGCATTATTTACAAGGTGCGGTAGGTGATTTACCTGCCAGTGATTTTGCGCATATTTTTGTGAATGATGAGGATGTCGACACTGCTGAAAAGCTCATCACCGATTATGAAAACGGCAAATTCTCCAGACCCTAGGGCTTGTTGATCTTTCATAGCCGCCTTGTTGGACCCAAAAATAGCCTCCAGCAGTGGTGGCGATGAAAGATCAACAAGCCCTAATATTTATTGCGTTATTGCGCAAAATAGCTTTTAGCCTGTGCTGAGTCGATATGAATCTGTTCAATCAGTTGTTCCAGACTGGCAAATTTATGTTCATCACGCAGTTTTTTCAGAAAATAAACCTGCACATGCTCACCATAAATATCACGATCAAAATCAAAAAGATGCACTTCCAGCAATGCCTTGTCACTCCCTGAAATGGTGGGCCTGACGCCGATATTTGCCACACCATTTACGGGCTCTTCATTAATACCATACAATTGCACGGCATAAACACCATTCAACGGTACTTTTGCCCGGTGCAAATGAATATTTGCCGTTGGATACCCCATTTTACGGCCACGTTTATCGCCATGTGCCACGCGACCACTCATCCGATATGGCCGGCCTAATAATTTTTCTGCCACCGTCAAATCCCCATCCTGCAAAGCTTCACGAATACGGGTACTGCTGACCCGCATCGCATCGACCGCAAAAGTATGCATATTGACTACTTGAAAGCCTTGTTTCTTACCGACTTGTTGCAACAAGGTAAAGTCACCCAGTCGATCCTTGCCAAAGCGAAAGTCATCTCCCACCACCAGATAGCGGACATTCAAACCTTCTATCAATAATTTTTGAATAAAGGTTTCGGCATGCATTTGCGCTAATTGACGATTGAAACGTAACACGCAGAGTTGCTGAATCGAATAAGCACGCAAGGCTTCCACTTTTTCACGGAAACGAGATAATCTGGCTGGGGCTTTTTCCGGTACAAAATATTCAAATGGCTGAGGTTCAAAGGTGATCACCACAGCTGGCAAATTGAGCATATCGGCTTTCATAGCCAATTGCGTCAGCACAGCCTGATGCCCCAGATGTATGCCATCAAAGTTACCAATTGTTGCCACACAACCTTGTGCCGGCTTGGGTAAATTATATAAGCCGCGAATAATTTTCGGCATGAACAGTTCAGTGTTAGAGGAAAATGCAACAGATTAACGGGTAATTAACAAACATTCCAGCGGGCACGTCAGCTTCGATTAACTTATAATGTGACGTTAACGCGAGATTTGTACAGAGGCCGATATGGTGGCAAAACGCAAAAAACTGGATTATGAAGCAGCTGTCAGTGAACTGGAGTCACTGGTAGAGCGTTTAGAACAAGGCGATATTAGCCTGGAAGAATCGTTAAAACTCTATGAACGTGGTGTTTTACTAACCCGTGATTGCCAGGAAGCTTTGCAAGCCGCAGAACAAAAAGTACAAATGTTATTGCAGCAATCCGGTCAGTCTGATTTAGTGGACTTTGATCCTGATACAGAGGCATCGTGACGCAAAAATTATCGCTTTCTGACTGGATGCCCGCGCACCAGCAACGTATTAGTCTGGCCTTGCAACAACGTTTACCCGATCAAAATGCTGTTGCGGCGACAACACTGGCAGACGCAATGCACTACGCAACCTTGAATGGTGGGAAGCGCCTGCGGGCAATGTTGGTCTATGCAACCGGAGAAGCCTTCAATGCTGATCCTGATGCATTGGATTCAGCCGCCAGTGCCGTTGAAATGATACATGCCTACTCTTTGGTGCATGATGATATGCCAATGATGGACGATGATGATTTGCGCCGTGGCAAACCTACCTGTCACAAAGCGTATGATGAAGCAACGGCTTTATTGGTAGGTGACGCTCTGCAAAGTCTGGCATTTGAAAGTTTAAGTGATAACAATTTGCCAGCAGATCAGCAAATCGCCATGGTTAAGTGCTTGGCACATGCTTCTGGTGTCATGGGCATGGCTGGTGGTCAGGCTATCGATCTGGCTTCAGTGGGTAAACAACTTAGCCAATCCGACCTCGAAGCCATGCATTTATTAAAAACAGGAGCCTTAATTAAAGCCAGTGTATTGTTGGGCGCTTATTGCAGCGCAAATCACAAACCAGCAGAGTTAAAACATCTAAATGAATATGCTGTCGCTATTGGCTTGGCATTTCAGGTACAGGATGATGTGTTGGATGTAATTGCCGATACGCTAACCCTGGGTAAGCAGCAAGGTGCAGATATTGCACGTAACAAACCGACATACCCAGCATTGATGGGCCTTGAAGCCGCCCGGGAAAAGGCGCAGGCTTTAATATCTGATGCGTTGTCTGCACTGGATAATCTCGACAATCCATGTTTAGCATTACGGGCACTGGCAACATTTGTCGTGCAACGAACCTTTTAATCACGCTGATTCAACATGACTAGCCTACTTGCGCAAATCGACTCTCCCGCCCAGTTACGTCAATTAGAACGTAAACAACTGGATCAACTAGCGATTGAAATCCGCGAGTTAATCATCGATAAGATCCAACAAACCGGCGGACATATTTCATCAAATTTAGGGGTTGTTGAGCTGACGCTGGCTTTACACTATGTGTTTAACACACCTGAAGACCGGCTGGTGTGGGATGTCGGTCATCAAAGTTATGCGCATAAAATTCTTACCGGTCGACGTGACCAACTGCATACCATGCGTCAACCAGGCGGGCTTTCTGGTTTTCCAAAACGCAGTGAAAGTGACTATGACAGCTTTGGTGTTGGTCATTCGAGTACCTCCATCAGTGCCGCTTTGGGTATGGCCATTGCTGCACGTGCCAGTGGTGAATCAAGAAGTTCCGTAGCGATTATCGGTGATGGCGCTTTAACAGCCGGTCAAGCGTATGAAGCTCTGGCTCATGCCGGCGATCTGAACGCCGACTTATTAGTCGTACTGAATGATAACGAAATGTCGATCTCCAGAAATGTCGGCGGTATGGCGAATTACCTGGCTCGATTACTTTCTGGTCGTTTTTATCGTTCTGCGCGAGAAAGCAGTAAGAAAGTGCTGGAAAAAATCCCCTCTGCCTGGGAGTTTGCCCGCCGGACAGAAGAACACGTCAAAGGTATGATGGTGCCTGGAACCTTGTTTGAAGAGATGGGGTTTAACTATATCGGTCCGATTGATGGGCATGATCTCGACACGTTAATTACGACCTTAAGCAACTTGCGCAACAGTAAAGGTGCGCAATTTCTGCATATTGTTACCAAAAAAGGTAAAGGCTTTGAGCCTGCAGAGCAGCAACCGTGTAAATATCATGGAGTCAGTCCTGCCAATAGTAAAAAATCCGGCCCCACATTTACCCAGGTATTCAGCCAATGGCTGTGTGATATGGGAGCCGCTTCTGAAGAGTTAATTGCGATTACACCCGCGATGTGTGAAGGTTCCGGCCTGAACGCCTTTGCGGAGCGTTTTCCTGAGCGTTACTTTGATGTGGGTATAGCAGAACAGCATGCTGTGACATTGGCAGCAGGTATGGCCTGCGAAGGCAAGAAACCGGTCGTTGCCATTTACTCAACTTTTTTGCAGCGCGCTTATGATCAATTAATTCACGATATAGCCCTGCAAAATCTGCCTGTGTTATTTGCTATTGATAGAGCAGGTCTGGTGGGGGCTGACGGTCCTACGCATGCAGGCAGTTTTGATTTAAGTTATCTGCGCTGTATTCCCAACATGCTGATCATGACACCCAGTGATGAAAATGAATGCCGGCAAATGCTGACAACAGGGTTTTACCATGATGGCCCGGCAGCAGTCCGTTATCCCCGTGGTTGTGGCAATGGGTCGGCAATTGAACCACAACTTAATAGCTTGCCAATCTGTAAGGCGCAAACCTGCCGCACTGGACAGAAAACTGCCATTTTGGCATTTGGTACTTTATTACACGCTGCGCTTGACGCTGCTGAGCAAGTGGATGCAACCGTGGTGAATATGCGCTTTGTCAAACCACTGGACACCGCCATGCTTGATGAGATTGCTGCCCATCATGAATTGATTATCACCATTGAAGAAAATGCAGTAATGGGCGGTGCCGGCAGTGCAGTAAATGAGTATTTCCAGCAACAAGGCGTGCAGACTCATTTGCAGATGATGGGGCTGCCCGACAGCTTTATTGACCATGGCGATCATGGCCAGATGCTCAGTGCGTGTGGTCTGGATGCAAGTGGTATTATCGATACCATCAATCGTTATTTTGCGTAATAATGGCCTGTTCGACAGGCTAATTCCTGAGTATAATAGTCAACATTATGAGCGCCACCTATACCTTAAAAATTCTGGCTGATTTTGCCTCTGCACATACCCTGCGGGATTATCCCGGGGATTGTCGTCGCATGCATGGCCATAACTGGAAACTTGAAGTCGAAGTCACCGCCAATGCGCTTAATCAGCATGGTATGGGTATGGATTTTAAAACCATTAAAACGGCGACTCGTCAATTAGCCAAAACACTGGATCACCGTTATTTAAATGATATTCCCCCGTTCGATGAAATTAATCCAACGGCAGAAAATATCGCCCAGTTTTTTTACCAGCGCCTTAGCGATACGCTAAACACCGACACAGCTAGAGTTTCTGGTGTCACGGTATGGGAAACCGACCGTGCCTGTGTCAAATATAGTGAGGATTAACCTGAATCATGACTGATCAAAATAAGCCGATAGCAGCAGCAGAAATCGAAGACGTACAGAACATCACAGACAAACGTCATATTGCGATTGATAAAGTTGGCATCAAAGATATTCGCCATCCTGTTGTGGTCAGTGATCGCACTACCGGTGAACAGCACACTGTTGCCAATTTCAATATGTATGTGAATTTGCCTCACCAGTTCAAAGGCACACATATGTCTCGTTTTGTTGAAATCCTTAATCAACATGAGCGTGAAATTACCGTCAAATCATTTCATACCATGTTGGGCGAAATGACCGAGCGTCTGGATGCTGAATCCGGTTACATTGAAATGAGCTTTCCCTACTTTGTAAACAAGGAAGCGCCTATTTCAAAAGTCCGCAGCCTGATGGATTATCAAGTGAGCTTTATCGGTGAAATTGTGGGTAAAAAAACCAGCATGACCGTGAAGGTCATTGTTCCGGTCACCAGCTTGTGCCCATGTTCGAAAAATATTTCGGATTATGGTGCGCATAATCAGCGTTCACATGTCACATTGACCGTGAAAACAGACAGCTTTATCTGGATTGAAGACTTGATCGATTTAGTTGAAGACGAAGCCTCCTGCCAAATCTACGGTTTGCTGAAGCGTCCAGACGAAAAATATGTCACCGAACATGCTTATGACAACCCGAAATTTGTTGAAGATATGGTTCGTGATGTTGCGGCACGTTTAAATGCGGATGATCGTATTAAGGCGTACACCGTAGAATCAGAAAACTTTGAATCAATCCATAACCATTCTGCTTATGCATTGATCACCCAGGGTTTTGATTGATTCGGTAAATTTACAGTGCTTAAAAACAGCCCGGTCGGTATAACCGGGCTTTTTTTATAGTCAGAACTTCCGACGTAAATCCATTCGTTCACCTTTACGTTCCATATCAAAGGCATTGAGAAAACTCATTCCGAGTAATGCACGTTGTGGTTCCGGGCCATCAATCACCACAGCGGCGATATTGTTCAACGTAATATCTCCAAGCTGCACAGATTTGAGTTGAAGGCTATAAGCCAGTTCAACTCCGGAAGCCGTTCTGACATTAACCTGCTTTGCTTCTAGATAATTCAAACCTAAACGTTTTGCCGTTTGGCCATTTAACGCGATGACGGAAGCACCAGTATCCACAACAAAATCAACGGTAAAGCCATTGATTGTGCCACTGGTGTGATACATGCCATTGGTTGGCCAGATGCTGACTACTCGCATTTCTGCTGGGGCGGAATAGACACCTCCAACCCGATTATTCAGCTCAAAAACAGCGCGCTTACCCGCAATCTCCAGTATCGCCTGATTGCTATTTGCGCTGATTAAGCTGACCCCTTCCGGAGTCTTTTGGCCAACAGACAAAAAATGTTGCTTACCATTAATTTCTACCACGGCGTGATCACGAAATAGTCCGGTAACCATAATTTGTAAATCCTTCGACCATGCGTTAAATGGAATACTCAGTATAATGAACAACAAAATCGTAAATTTACGCATTATCTCTACTCAACAAAAAGCCATAAACTGCAAAAATCATGATTGATTATTCCTACCCTACTGTGACCGGGGTCATTCTCGCCGGTGGCGAAGCCCGTCGTATGGGAGGGAATGATAAAGGTCTGATAAGCTTTCTTAATCGGCCGCTGGTTTCGCATGTGATTGAGCATATTGCACCTCAGGTTGAACAGTTACTGATCAATGCCAATCGTAATATAGAGCGTTATCAACAGTTCGGCTATCCTGTAGTAAGCGATTCCCTCTCCGACTTTCAGGGGCCTCTGGCTGGTATGCTGGCCGGTATGCGGGCAGCGACAACTGATTATATTCTTACCGTTCCCTGCGATAGTCCAGCTCCCAGTGCAAAATTGCGACAACGCATGCTTGAGTCCCTGCTGCGTACCGGTAAAAAAATAGCCGTCGCAACAGATGGTAAGCGTATTCAACCAGTATTTGCATTAATAGACTGTGAACTGGCTGACGATTTACAACATTATCTTACCTCTGGCGAAAGAAAGATTGATCGCTGGTTTGCTCAGCAACCGATGATTGAGGTAGATTTTTCGGATCAACCGGATAGTTTCCGGAATTTCAATCATCCTGAAGATTTACAGACAGCCGGATTCAACTGCCCGGTGCCGATACTGGGAATAGCCGCATTCAGTGGCACTGGCAAAACGACCCTGCTGACTCAGCTGATTCCTCAACTGCGATCCGCTGGATTAAGCGTTGCCGTCATCAAACATGCACATCATTTATTTGATATTGATCAGCCTGGTAAAGACAGTTATCGAATTCGAGAAGCCGGAGCCAATCAGGTATTGGTGGCCTCCCGGCGATTATTGGCACTGATGCAAACCAGCAACAATGAGCAAGCCGAACCACTACTCGCTGACTGTTTAGCCCGGTTGGATATGCGGCAACTGGATTTGATTCTGGTAGAGGGATTCAAACATGAGGCTTTGCCAAAACTGGAATTACATCGCGCAAGCATTGGTAAACCATTGATTTACAAGGAAGACCCCAATATTATTGCGATTGCAACGGATTCTGATTTGCCTGACGAACCATCCATCCCCAAATTGAATTTAAATGATTTAGACGCCATCCTGCTCTTTATCCAGACTTTTATTCGGCAATATCATCATGACTGAATTTACTCCACAGCCTAGTTGTGCCACAGCTGAACCTGTTACCACGTTACGTGTTGAAGAAGCCAGACAGCGCATTTTACAGCAGATAAGTGCTATTAGTTGCTGGCGTAAAGTCGCTTTACGTGACGCGTTGGGACAGGTGTTACATGCAGATATTATTTCTCCGCTATCTGTACCACCCCATTCCAATTCAGCGATGGATGGTTATGCATTACGGGGAGAAGATCTTCAAAACCTGTCCATCCCCTTAAAACTGATTGGCAGCGCGTTTGCTGGTCGACCCTATGTGAAAATCGTCAACTCAGGTGAATGTGCACGAATTATGACCGGTGCAATGATGCCGGATGGTTGTGACACTGTGATCATGCAGGAACAAGTCGAAGTTAATGATGATTTGATAACACTGCACGGTGAACATCATACTGGCCAAAATGTGCGCCTTGCCGGTGAAGATATTCAGGAAGGGGCTGTAGTGTTGCGTGCTGGCCATCGCATTATTCCGGCAGATTTAGGCCTGCTGGCTTCGCTTGGACTGGCTGAAGTAATGGTACGCCGACGGATTCGGGTCGCATTTTTTTCTACCGGTGATGAATTACGCTCACTTGGCGAAACATTATCTGCCGGCGATATCTATGATAGTAATCGTTACACGCTGTATGCCATGTTAAAACGACTGGATGCGGAAATCATTGACATGGGCGTCGTTACCGATACACCAGATGCTTTGCGCACAGCTTTGCTGGAGGCGGCCAATGAAGCCGATGTGGTCATTACTTCCGGTGGAGTCTCGGTCGGTGAAGCCGATTACATTAAGCAATTACTGGATGAACTCGGTGAAGTAAACTTCTGGAAAATTGCGATGAAACCTGGCAGACCACTCGCCTATGGCAAAATCGCAGACACACATTTTTTCGGCTTACCGGGTAATCCAGTGTCAGTCATGGTGACCTTCTACCAGTTTGTGCAACCGGCATTAAATAAACTGGCCGGAAACATTGAACAACCACCCCTGTTATTACAGGCCGTTGCCGCTGCAGATATCCGTAAACGTCCTGGCCGATTTGAATTCCAACGCGGCTTACTTAGCAGTAATGCTGCCCATCAATTGGAAGTCAAGATGACTGGCGAGCAAGGCTCTGGGATTTTGCACTCGATGAGCCATGCCAATTGTTTTATTTTACTGGATGAAGACTGTGACGGTGTTGCAGCCGGTCAGTCTGTCACCGTGCAACCCTTTGCAGGTTTGATCTAATGTCTGAAAATCCATTAAAACAACAACACGAATTCAATAAACTGCATAAACGTCTGCGTCGGCAGGTCGGTCAGGCGATTGCTGATTACGATATGATTCAGGACGGCGATAAAGTCATGGTCTGTCTGTCGGGCGGCAAAGACAGCTATACCATGCTGGATATTCTGTTGAACTTACGTGATCACGCGCCCATCAATTTTGAGTTGATTGCCGTCAACCTCGATCAAAAACAGCCTGGTTTTCCAGAGCATGTATTACCCGAATATCTCAGCAGCCTCGGTGTGCCATTTCATATTATTGAAAAGGATACCTACAGCATCGTTAAAGAAGTTGTTCCCGAGGGCAAAACTACCTGCGGTATTTGTTCCAGACTACGTAGGGGATCGTTATATGGTTATGCGCGGCAGCATGGCATCACTAAAATCGCCCTAGGTCACCATCGTGACGATATTATAGAAACCCTGTTTCTGAACATGTTTTATGGTGGCAAGACAAAAGCCATGCCGCCCAAGCTACTAAGTGATGATAAAACCAATATCGTCATTCGTCCGCTATGCTATGCCAAAGAGTCGGATATCATCCGCTATTCTGAAGCCAAGGACTTCCCGATAATTCCATGTAACTTATGTGGCTCACAGGAAAACCTGCAACGTCAGGTGATTAAAGAAATGCTACAAAACTGGGAGAAACAACATCCCGGGCGTGTCGAAAATATCTTCCGCAGTATTCAGAATGTTGCCCCATCGCAATTGGCTGATCAGCAACTATTTGATTTTAAAGGTCTGGAACAATTACGGATCGCCCCCACAGGGGAGGAAGATTCGGCTTCTGATGAGCATGTCTTTCCGGCGTTGGCTCGTGTGTAACTTTTTGATCTCTGCCGATTAAGTTATTCACCTTCCGGTGAATTGTTACAGTGCTATTACAATAAGCGTCTCTAAGTTATTGAATATACAAAACAGTTAACTAAGCCTTTGATTTTGTTTTATTTTTAATAATGGTTAAATTATAACCATCGTACCTATCCCTATTACATATTAACGACTTAGCGATTTTCAACAATGTTAACCACAGACTTATCCACAGAAAATGTGAGTAACTCGCTAAGCTACTGATCATCAATTTTTTAAAATTGGCTTGTCAGTATAAGTCACGGCATCTTGTGAAGAATGATTGTCAACATGGTCGTAAATTTAGTATTTGAATTTGTTTGGTAAGGTGAGATGTAATTCAAATTTCTGGCACATTATTTGAATTTCAATCCAGTACGGCTCGAAAAGTTATGCACTTTTTCCTATATTGTTACAGTGCTCTTACAACAAAGTTCGCTAAGTGCTTGAATATACAAAAGTGTTAAATAACTTATTGATTTTAATGAACTTTCACCAAATGGTTAAAATTTAACCATTTTGAACTGCTGTGTTACAGATTAACTACTTAGCGATTTTCAACAATGTTAACCACAGACTTATCCACAGAAAATGTGAGTAAGTCGCTAAGCCGTTGATTGTGACTTTTAAATGTCTGAGTTACTTAATCACCGGGGTGAAATCTTCGGCAAATTCCAATGCATTTCCATCTGGATCACGACAGAAGAAAGCAGCTCTGCCTGACTTGCTGCGAGAGAATTCAACTCCGGCTTGTTCCAATCGTTCAGCCAGTGACTCCAGATCTCCCACCAACAATGCCACATGCCGGTCTCGCCCACCATGTTCAGGGCGACCATCTGTCGAATCCGGGTTTGGCAGTACCATCAAATGCAATTGTTGTTTGTTGTCTAAATCCAGCCAGGCGCCATCATATGCAAACTGGGGACGATTAGGATTCAATGGGATCTGCAAGACATCACAGTAAAACTTCAGGGATGTGGGTAAATCATCAACCAGAAAGCTGGCATGTGCTATCGACTTAATCATAAACAATTCCTGCAAATCAAAAATAAAGACATGGGTCTAACGATTGGTTTTTTCAACCTGGGCAATTCCGAATGCAGCAACAAAAATAAAAGCCCCACCCAGCCACTCCTGAATGGTCATCATTTCATTGGTCAACATGGCTGAGGATATCGCTGCCACAATTAATTCGAATAACATAATAACAGCTGCCAGATAGACCGGCATTCTGGCCAATCCATATAGAACCGTGATGGTCATAGCGATAATAATGCCGCCCCCAATCAAAATAGCGCTTAACCACACAGAGACACTTACATCGGGTAACGAAGCCTGTTGTAATAGCAAGACGATTATGGAAACGGCGACAACGCCCCATAAGACAACGGTGGTTTTTAATGCCATTGGTACCGTTGCCAGTTTACGGCTCAGCACATTGTTCACGGCAAAACACATACTGGCAAACAAGGCTAACCAGTCAGCCAGACCATGTGGCCAGGGCAACCCAATCTCTGGTCGCCATAACATCAACACTGTTCCTCCCATCGCCAGTACAAACATAATGATGGCCGCTAACGACAATTTCTCTCCCAACCACCAGCGACCTAATATCACCGACCATAAAGGGGATAAATAAAATAACAACATGACCCGCATCACCTGACCTTCATTCAAGGCGACTAAAAATGCGAGATTGGTCATTCCGGCAGCCAGCGCCAGCCACAAAAGATCCGCAGGGATGTGTTTCCAACGATAACGCTGCCTGATAAAAACAGGCAGGCTTGCCAGCCCCGCTGTGAGATACATAATTAACGTCACCCACACCACTGACATACCTGCCTGTTCGAATAAACGCATGGGATACCAGATGATGCCCCACATTGTGGCAGCAAATAGCAGACTGAGAATGGCAAGCTTGGATTCGATAGGTTTTAGAGTACTCATGTTGATGCTTATAACACGACCAATGGTTGAAGCGTTATAATGGCGAATTTTTCTGACCCGGCGATATGTATTAATGAATCCAGATCTGGCCCGATTACATCCTTATCCGTTTGAGAAACTCGCTGAACTGCAACAGGGTTGCCAACCGCCAAAAGCGTTAGCGCATATATCGTTATCAATTGGTGAGCCAAAACACCCTACCCCCGGTTTTATCACTGAAGCGGTTATTAGTCATTTGCATGGTTTATCAGTGTATCCGACCACTGCCGGTAGTATTGAGTTACGCCATACCATTGCTAACTGGCTGGATCAACGATTCCAGCTGGCAGGACATATCGACCCACTGTCGCAAATCCTGCCGGTTAATGGCACCCGTGAAGCATTGTTTGCCTTTGCGCAGGCAATTACTGATCGCCGAAATGATCCACTGATTGTCATGCCAAATCCGTTCTATCAGATTTATGAGGGTGCGGCATTTCTGGCCGGTGCAGAACCATATCTGCTCAACTGCACAGAAGAAACCGGATTTGTGCCGGATTTTGATGCCGTTCCAGCCAGTGTGTGGTCCCGTTGCCAATTGTTATATCTGTGCAGCCCAGGCAACCCTACCGGGGCAATTGTTGATGCTGAAACACTGACTAAACTGATTCAACTGGCGCATGAATATGATTTTATTATTGCGGCCGATGAATGTTACTCCGAGATCTACTTCGATGAAGCCCTGCCACCAGTAGGATTGTTGCAAGCGGCCATTGCGGCAGGCTATAACGACTTAAGTCGTTGTGTGGTTTTTCATAGTTTATCCAAGCGTTCCAATGCACCGGGCTTACGCAGTGGTTTTGTGGCGGGCGATGCCAATGTGATGAAGTCCTTCCTGCGCTACCGCACCTATCACGGTTGTGCGATGCCGCCTTCTACCCAATCGGCCTCTATCGCTGCATGGACAGATGAAGCGCATGTAGCGCACAACCGTCATTTGTATAGAGAAAAATTCACAGCGGTGCTTGATATTCTGTCACCCGTAATGAATGTCACCCAGCCCGAAGCCAGTTTTTATCTGTGGGCCGAAACGCCTATTGCCGATACGGATTTTGCCCGCGGCTTATTTGATCAATATAACGTTACCGTATTACCGGGACGTTTTTTAGCCAGAGATACCAAGCAGGGTAATCCTGGAATCAATCGAATACGTATGGCATTAGTTGCACCACAAGATGAGTGCGTCGAAGCGGCTATGCGGATCCGTGATTATATTGAAACCCTATCTTAAAATAACCTGGAGAAACCGATGAGCGAGATCCAACAGATTATCGAAACGGCATTTGAACGCCGTGCTGAAATCACCCCAGCCAATGCCGATGCGCAAGTACGTAATGCTGTTAATGAAGTATTGGCTATGCTGGACAGCGGAAAAGCCCGTGTTGCTGAAAAACAAAATGGTGAGTGGGTCGTTAATCAATGGCTGAAAAAAGCCGTTCTTTTATCGTTTCGTTTGAACGATAACCGTCCAATGTCTGGAGGTGAAACACAATACTTTGACAAAGTTGAGCCAAAATTTGCCAATTTTACCGAAGCGGATTTTAATACTGCCGGTGTTCGGGTTGTTCCTCCTGCGGCGGCTCGCAGAGGTTCTTATATTGCACCAGGCGTTGTTTTGATGCCTTCCTACGTGAATATTGGGGCTTATGTTGATTCCGGCACTATGGTGGATACCTGGGCGACTGTTGGCAGCTGTGCGCAAATCGGTAAAAACGTACATTTATCAGGCGGTGTAGGTATTGGTGGCGTACTGGAACCTTTACAGGCCGGTCCGACTATCATCGAAGATAACTGTTTTATCGGGGCCCGTTCTGAAGTGGTTGAAGGCGTCATCGTCGAAGAAGGTTCAGTGATTTCAATGGGTGTCTACATTGGTCAAAGTACCAAAATCTTTAACCGTATGACCGGCGAAATCAGCTATGGGCGTATTCCTGCTGGTTCAGTCGTGGTTTCAGGTAACTTGCCTTCTAAAGATGGAAGCTACAGTCTTTATTGCGCCGTGATTGTGAAACAGGTTGATGAAAAAACCCGTGGCAAAGTGGGTATCAATGAATTATTGCGTGATATCTAAATAAAAAGTAAATGACGGTAACGACATTAAATCGTCGTTATCGTCTTTTTCACTGATATTCTCAGTGAAATCACTCATGCAATAACAGTTGATATAATGTATCATTTCCGCTTATTTCCGGCTTCGATAACTCATGAATAGAACGGCATATTGATGAAACTGTTTGGCATTAAAAATTGTGATTCCGTCAAAAAAGCTCGTCGTTGGCTTGAGCAGCAACAGCTGTCATATCAATTCCATGATTTCCGTATCAATGGGCTTGATGAAACCACCGTCAAACAATGGCTGAAAACCGTCAGTTGGGAACAACTTATCAACAAGCGTGGCACGACCTGGCGCAAGCTTGACGACCCACGCAAAGAGCGGCTTGACCAGCAAGCCGCCATCGAATTAATGCTCGCTCACCCCACTCTTATTAAACGCCCGGTCATTGAAGATGAATCTGGTGTATCGATAGGTTTCAATGAATCCGATTTTCAGGCCCGCTATGCAAAATAATCTTTCTGAAACTATCCAGCTTACGATTGATTTGATTCAACGTGACAGCGTCACACCAGCTGATAAAGGCTGTCAGCTTATGCTGGCAGAACGGCTGGCAAAAAGTGGATTTAATGCCGAATACCTGCATTTTGGTGAAGTTGACAATCTATGGTGCCGCCGTGGACACAATGGTCCGTTATTTGTGTTTGCCGGTCATACCGATGTCGTGCCAACCGGTCCGGTCGAAAAATGGTCGCACGAACCGTTTGCTGCTCACATCGACAATGATATTTTATATGGCCGCGGCGCTGCTGATATGAAAGGCAGTATTGCGGCCATGGTCACAGCCTGTGAGCGTTTTGTAGTCGATCATCCGCAACACGATGGCAGCATTGCCTTTTTGCTGACCAGCGATGAGGAAGGCCCGGCAACCAATGGTACCGTTAAAGTCATTGAAACACTGCAGGCACGTCAGGATCACATTGACTGGTGCGTCGTCGGCGAACCCACCAGTACAGATAAAGTGGCTGATGTGGTTAAAAATGGCCGTCGTGGTTCATTAAATGGCTACCTGACCGTCAATGGCAAACAAGGTCATATTGCCTATCCACATCTGGCAGATAACCCGGTACACAATCTTGCCCCTGCTTTGGCTGAACTCTGTGCCGTCCAATGGGATCAGGGTAATGCCGACTTTCCCCCCACCAGCTTTCAGGTATCCAACCTGAACAGTGGTACCGGCGCGACCAATATTATTCCAGGTACGGTGGAAATGATTTTTAATTTCCGTTATTCAACTGAAGTCACCCATGATGAACTTCAACAACAGGTTGAAGCCATTCTTGATAAACATGGTGTGGCCTATCAATTAGATTGGGCATTGTCTGGAAAACCTTTTCGTACTGCTGGTGGCAAATTACTTGAGGCAGTACAAATCGCTGTTCAGCAGGTAACCGGCTACACCACGACTTTATCAACTTCAGGCGGCACTTCCGATGGACGTTTTATTGCACCCACTGGTGCCCAGGTAATCGAACTTGGCCCGTTAAACGCCACCATTCATCAAATTGATGAACATGTTTCCATAGCTGATCTGGATACTCTATCGGCTATTTATCAGCAATTGCTCACTGAATTGCTGGTGAACTGATAACCATGCAACTTCGGCACACCAAACATCTGTTATGGATTTTTGCAGCAGCATTATTGCTGATGCAGTCCATAGCAGTCTGGCATGACGCCGAACATGCGTTTCATGATCATATAGCCTTATGTGATCAGTTAAATGTTGTCAGCCATACCCCATCAACTGATAATCATAATCAGCTGGCTATTGCTGTCTGGCAACAACATTTTCAGCTAAACATCTCAGTTTCTCTCCCTGCTCGTTTCGAAAATTTTTATCTCTCATTCACGATTCGCGCACCACCCTTTTACTCATAGCGTTCACTTTTCACTGAATGCCGTTTACCTGTCGGGAAAATGGCTGTTGATTTCTGCTATGAGGATTATTCGTGATGAATAAAAAACCCCTTGCGTTGCTGCTTGCTGCAGCACTCTACCCTATGGCTTCTGTGGTGTTTGCTGCTGAAGATACTATTGATATTCCACGCCTGGTGGTCACGTCTGACCCATTAGGCAACCGTACATCCGATGAATTGATTCAACCGGTTACCGTGATTGCGGGTGATGAACTCAATCAAAAACGTGCCAGTACCTTAGGCGAAACATTGGATGGCCTGCCCGGTGTGCATAATGCCGACTTTGGTCAGGGCGTTGGCCGCCCTGTAGTTCGTGGCTTACAAGGTTCCAGAGTTAAAGTATTAGAGGATGGCTTAAGTACTTCCGATATCTCAGGTGAAGGGGCTGACCATGCTATCGGTATGGATGCAGGCCGCGCCGATCAAATTGAGGTTTTCCGTGGCCCAGCCACTTTGCTATATGGCAGTGGTGCAGCTGGGGGCGTTATCAATGTTCGCAGTAATCGTTTTAATCCTGAGTTTGGTGATGCACCGAGAGTGGATGGTCAGATGTCATACGGGATCAATGGCCATGATCGTCAGGGACGATTGGGTTTAGAACTGCCGATGGGTGACAGTTTTGTTTTACGCACAGACTACGGTGTTCGCCGCAGCAGTGACTTTGATATTGATGGCTATCAGCAAAAAGATCAGCGTTTTGGTAATAAAGACAAGTTGCAGAACAGTGAAGTGGAAAATGATGTGTTCTCGGTCACGGGTTTGTATAAAGGCGATTGGGGCTTTGCCGGATTAGGTTACAGCACCTGGGAAACCCAGTACGGCATTCCAGAAGTCTTTTTAGGTCAAGGTGAAGAAGAACAGGAACGCATTCGCGCAAAAAATGATCGTTTTGATTTTCGCAGTGAAATCAATGACCCTTTACCTGGTTTCAGCACGGCTAGGCTGAAAATGGCCTACACCAGTTACCGCCAACAGGAAATCGGTTCAGAATTTGATGATGGTGCATTCGTTGAAAGTGAAGTTGAAACCAGTTTTAACAATAACGAAACTGAAATGCGTCTGGAAATGGTACATAACCCGATTGGTGACTGGGAAGGGGTTGTCGGTCTGCAATTTAATGATCGGGACTTTGAGGCCGAGGGTGAAGGTCATGGTCATGGCGGGGGCGGACATAGCGATGGTTTTTATATTCGTGGTAACGATACCCGCACGGTTGGTTTATTTGTCCTGGAAGAACTGCCAACACATTTTGGCCGTTTTGAACTCGCAGCCCGTATCGATCATGTTCGTTCCAGTTCAGATGATCTGGATGAAGCACGAGATATTGATTTACCAAGTGGTGAAGAACTTCAACAATCAGCCGTATTAGGTAGCAATAGCTTTACTCCATTCAGTTTATCGGCAGGAACCCTTGTTGAGGTCGACCCAGCCCATCATTTCATAATGTCAGTGACCCGTTCGCAACGCGCACCTTCGGCAGAGCAGTTATATGCCTTTGGTAGTCATGCAGCGGCAGGTACGGTTGAAATCGGTGATCCAAACTTGGGCAAAGAAACCTACACCAATTTTGAAGTCGGTTTTGATCGTCATTTAGGGGCGTTCCGCTATGAGCTGACCACTTTCTATAATTATGTAGAAGACTTTATTTATTTAGCCGCACAAAATGATGGTACCGGCCAAGCCATTGAAATTGAGGGCGATACACTGGTGGTCAATGAACAGCAAAATGCCAAGCTCTATGGGGCTGAATTTGGCGCCATCACTGATCTGGTTGATGGTCCTATTCCTCTGAGCATGCGTCTCTCTGCCGATCATGTACGCGGCAAATTGAGTAATGGTGAGAACATACCGCGTATGAGCCCAACCCGAGTAGGTATTGGATTTGATACTTCTTACGCTGATTGGGATTTCAGTCTGGACTACCGTCGGGTCTTTAAGCAAACCAAAACGGCTGTTACTGAAAGCAATACGGATGGTTATAACCTCGTCTCCTTTGATGCCAACTGGTCACCAGCTAGCTTAAAAGGTGCTGAAATCTTTATTCAGGGACGTAATTTGCTTAATGAGGACGGCCGTCGCCATACCAGTTTCTTTAAAGATGAATCACCGATTCTGGGGCGTACCATCTATACCGGTATCCGCTTTGATTTTGGTGGTTAATAGTTAATTTTTTCTCTTCGCAGTATTTGGCCCGGCATTGTCGGGCCTTTTTTTATAGAGTGATAAAGCGGTTTCTGCTAGATTAAGGTATTTTGAGGATAATTGTAGATGGCTTTAATTGAAACCGGCGATGACATTAGCAGCATCAAACTGATTTATATATTCAATCTGGTGGGAACCCTTATCTACCCGATGCTGGTAATGGGTGCATTTGTCGCATTTGAAAGAAAACGTACTGCACCGGAATGGCTGCAATCACATTATCTATTTCAAATAAATGGCTTTTTCATCAGCTTGGTCTTGCTAATCATTTCCTGGGGATTACTTTATTTAGGTAATTTATACGGTTTGGCTGTTATGGGCGTTTGGATAGTCTGGAACATCACACGAAGCGTCAAAGGACTGAAAACCTTAAAAGCCCAACGTCCGGTCACTAATCCTAAAAGCTGGTTATTTGGCTGATTAACTGCGATAAATCGCTAAAGGCCCGGTGGCTTGCTGGGTTGGCATGATTTCCATTGTGGTCACATTCACATGGGCCGGTGTATTGACTAACCACCAGATGGTATCGGCAATATCCTGAGCCGTAAGTGCAACGGTCTTTTCATAAACTTGTTCAGCACGCTGTTCATCGGCTTTAAAACGTACCATGGAAAATTCTGTTTCAGCATTACCCGGTTCAATATTGGTCACTCGAACTTGAGTTCCTAATAGATCAGCACGTAACGCTAGTGAGAACTGTCTGACAAAAGCCTTGCTGGCGCAATACACATTGCCGCCCGGGTAAGGCCAGTTTCCGGCGACAGAACCGATATTAATGATATACCCCCTGTCTCGTGTTTTCATGGCCGGCAGAACCAGTCTGGTACAACGCATCAAGCCTTTGATATTAGTATCCACCATGCGTTCCCAATCTTCCGGATCAGTGGCATAGGCCGGCTCAAGCCCGAGGGCAAGACCGGCATTATTAACCAAAACATCAATCTGCTGAAATTCCTCGGGTAGATTTGCAAAAGCCTGTTCCGTTGCCTGACGGTCACTGATATCAAAACAACTGATACAAATTTGTGTGGCTCCGCCTAATTCTGCCTGCAAGCTTTGCAGACGTTCCTCCCGCCGCCCGGTAATAATAAGACGCCATCCTGCTTTGGCAAACAGCCTGGCACACGCCTCACCAAATCCTGCCGTGGCACCGGTAATCATGATGATTGGAGATGAATTCATTTTTTGCCTTTCATATTATTTGAACCACTGAGACACAGTGTCATATATATCCGCAGATTAAAAAATTTTTACAGTGACATCCTTGATAACTATACGACTAAATAATATGGGTTAGATAATGATATGGATGAAAAATACCAATAAATATTGATAACGTTGTCATATCTTCACTCTTATTCTATTTATATCAATCGGGATAAGACCCTCAGGCACCTTCAGCAAAAACGATAGTGCGGCGGCCACTGACAATAATACGATGTTCGATATGGGCTTTCACTGCACGTGCCAGCACCAGACGTTCAATATCTTTACCAATCATCACTAAATCTTCCGGACTGTTATCGTGACGAACCCGTTCAACATCCTGTTCGATGATTGGACCTTCATCAAGTTCTGCCGTCGCATAATGTGCAGTTGCACCGATCAGTTTGACACCGCGCTCATAAGCCTGGTGATAGGGTTTGGCCCCCTGAAATGCTGGCAGAAAACCATGATGAATATTAATGACTTTACCCGCAAATTCTTTGACAAATTGTTCTGACAAAATCTGCATGTAACGCGCCATCACCACCAGATCAATCTGGTACTCGGACAGTAAGGATTTAAGTTTTGCTTCCTGTTGCTGTTTGGTTTCTTTGGTAATAGGCAGGTGATAAAACGGTTTTTTGAACTGACGCGCCATATTCTCCAAATCAGGATGGTTACCAATAATTACCGGTATGTCGCATTTCAACTCACCTTCCAGCTCACGCAGTAGCAAATCATAAGGACAATGTGATGCCCTTGTTACCAGTAACGCTACACGGTATGGCACATTGGTGAAATGAACCGACCAGGTCAGTTCCATGGTTTCTGCTAACCAGCTGAATTGTTGCTGTAAGGTTTCATGCAGCAACTGATCTTCATCTTCCACCTTGAGGCGCATGAAATAACGACCGTGCTCAGTATCTGTGTATTGCTGACAGTGCAGAATATTGTAACCACGTTCGGCAAAAAAACCGGTGATGCCGGCCAGCAAACCTTTTTGATCGGCACATTGAATCAGCAAAACGATGGCTTTCATGAACAAACAACCTCAGTGGGCATAAAATCAAAGCGCAAATGCTAGCACTTTGCAGCGGATTTATGAATATTCATTGTATTTGTCGGCCCGGCCTTTGACTTTATCCACCGGATACTTATCCGCGTTTTTCTGCATTTTCCGTTGTATGACCTGCTCAAGATCAATATTCAAATCATGGCATAGATAACTAAGATAGACGGCAACATCGGCAATCTCATCTTCCAACGCTTCGCGTTTATCACTATTGAGCATTTGCTGGATTTCAGCCTCATTGCGCCATTGAAACCATTCCAGTAATTCAGACGCCTCGATGGATAATGAAATAGCAATATCTTTGGGATTGTGAAACTGTTCCCAGTCCCGTTCACGACGAAACTCAATCAGTTGTTTTATTAGCGCATTATCAATCATCTTCAAGAAACCTGTTGACCTGGTGTATAAACGCATCAGGTTTTTCGGCATGAACCCAATGCCCGGCGCCATCAATTACCACATGTTCAGACTGTGTATAAAGCGTTTTAATGTGCTGCCAATCATTGTCTGTTACATAGTCTGACTTTCCCCCACTGATAAACAGCGTTGGGACTTCAACAGAATCATTTGGCTCCACACTTTGTAGCAAACCGGGATAACTACAAAATAAAGCCTGCAAATTAATACGCCAGCTAAACCCCTGCTCGTCTTTTTGCAAGTTCAATAATAGGAACTGACGCACCAGAGGATCTGGCAGTGTATCCGATAAGGCTTCACTCACTTCGGTTCGCGATGAAAATTTTGACAGATCCAATGCCAATAAAGCTTTGAAAATAACACCGTGCTCATCAGGGTATTGGCGAGGTGCAATATCAACAACGATAAGTTTTTGTATACGATCAGCAAAGTTTTGAGCAAACTGCATAGCGGTCTTACCACCAAGCGAATGTCCCATAAGATCTATTGTTGATAAGCCTAATTCATCCAGTAAATTCAGCAGGTCCTCTGCCATTAATTCAAAAGTTTGCTGAGGATGATGAAAGGAGTGCCCATGGTTACGCAGATCAACACTAATAACCTGTCGCTCTGCTGATAATGCTGAGGCAATGCTGCGCCAGTTATCGGCGGAACCGAATAAACCGTGCAGGATAATGAGCGGCTCACCCTGACCAATGGATTGATAGTGTAATGTCATAATGGATTACTTAGGGCCTGTTTATCTTTCATAGACTCCACTGCTGGAGACTCTTTTATTGTCCTACAAGGCGGAAATGATGCGATGTAGTCATTCTACATAAATCATTTCCAACAAAGTAGGGCGGTAAAATAGTCCCAGCCCTTCGGGTTGTGGCTGAAAATGTACCACTTATGTCCACGGATGGACTGTATGCCGGAGCGCCAGGGAGGCGCGCGCCGGTCTATATGGATGTAGGTCAGGGGTGCGGGCAGGACGCGGAAGCTTTGCTCGTCGTTTATTTGAATGACTACATAAAGCGTCAGGAACGTTTTTAAGCGTAAGCCCCAAAGGGGTGAGATACATGGATGTATCTCACAAACCTCACTCCTTGCGCCATAATTGGTACATTTTCAGTCACAACAGAGACGCCTATGAAAGATAAACAGGCCCTAACACGTTATAATGCGCGATTGATAATTCGGAGTAATTAGACGTGGACGAAGCAATCTTAATGATTCTGGTCAAACAATATGCCGATCGATTTGGCATCACCTTCAGTTCAAAACATCTGGACGACGAGGTAAAAAAACAGCAATTAGTAAGTTTGATACAGGAAGCACTTGCGGGTAAGCGTGGACCGGTTACCGACGCAGATTTAAACTAAAAAAACACCCTTAGTCTCAGACTAAGGGTGTTTTTATTTTTGCATTAAACTTTTTCGAAGACCAGGCAGGCATTGGTTCCACCAAAGCCAAAGCTATTCGACATCACGGCCTTAAGATCTGCATTATCTTTACGATCCAGCACAATCGGCATGCCCTGAGCTTGCTCATCCAGATTATCAATATTGGCCGAAGCGGCCACAAAATCATTTTCAAGCATCAACAGACTATATATCGATTCCTGAACACCTGCCGCTCCCAAGGAGTGGCCTGACAGAGATTTTGTTGAGCCTACAAGTGGGATTTGCGTTTCAGCAAATACTTGTTTAATGGCCCCTAACTCGGCTAAATCACCAACCGGTGTGCTGGTACCGTGAGCATTAATATAATCGACTTTGCTGTTACGCATGGTCGACATTGCCATTTGCATGCAACGTTGTGCACCTTCACCTGAGGGAGCCACCATGTCATAACCATCAGATGTTGCTGCGTAACCCGTCAATTCTGCATAGATTTTGGCACCACGGGCTTTGGCATGCTCATACTCTTCAAGAACCAACACACCACCACCACCTGCAATCACAAAGCCATCACGGTCAGCATCATAAGCACGTGATGCTTTATCTGGTGTTTCGTTGTATTTGGTCGACAGCGCACCCATCGCATCAAACAATGAACTCATGGTCCAGTGTTCTTCTTCCGCTCCACCAGCAAAGACGATGTCCTGTTTACCCAGCTGAATTTGCTCCATTGCATTACCAATACAATGCGCACTTGTGGCGCAGGCAGAAGACATCGAATAGTTAATGCCTTTGATTTTGAAAGGTGTTGCCAGACAGGCGGAAGTTGTACTGCCCATTACCTGAGTAACGCGATAAGGACCAACTCGTTTCAGGCCTTTTTCGCGCAGAATATCCGCCGCTTCGACTTGCTTAGAAGATGATGCACCACCAGAGCCCATGACCAAACCTGTTTTGGGATTGGAAACATCACTTTCACTTAAACCCGCATCCTGAATGGCCTGTTTCATTGCAATATAGGCATACGCGGCTGCATCGCCCATGAATCGCAATACTTTTCGATCAATAAATTCTTTAAAATCAATATCAAAAAAACCCGCCACATGGCTTCGAAATCCCATATCAGCGTATTGCTGCTTAAAGTGGATACCAGAACGACCGGTGCGAAGTGATTCAGTGACGGCGGCAAGATCCAACCCCAGACAAGAGGTGATCCCCATACCAGTAACAACTACACGTCTCATTGTCTTGTCCTAAAAGTTGTCAGTTGAAGTAAACAGACCAACTCGTAAATCTTTGGCGAAGTAGATATCGCGACCATCCACCGATACGGTGCCATCAGCAATGGCGAGTACCAGTTTGCGTGAAATTACTCTTTTCAAATCAATACGGTAAGTCACTTTTTTTGCGCTAGGCAATACCTGTCCAGTAAATTTCACTTCACCTGAGCCCAGCGCCCTCCCTCTACCGGGATTTCCATCCCATGCCAGAAAAAAGCCAAGTAATTGCCACATGGCATCCAAGCCCAGACAACCTGGCATGACTGGATCACCCGGAAAATGGCACTTAAAAAACCATAAATCCGGATGAATATCCAGCTCAGCAATGATTTCACCTTTTCCATAGGCACCACCATCATTGGAAATATGGCTGATGCGATCCATCATCAGCATATTTGGAACGGGCAGTTGGGCATTACCCGGGCCAAACATTTCTCCGTGGCCGCACTGCAAAAGTTCTTCAAAGGTAAAAGATGATTGCTTACTCATGAAATTTTAAAATAACCCTACAAATTAAGCACGACATAATAGCATGATAGTTTGATTGCAAAAAAAGTTGCAGCTATAACGTACAGGTTCTAAAAAAAAGCCATACCCCTCAGGCATGGCTTATCGATATTCAGTTCAGTAACGATTATTGATTATTATCTGCAACGGTTGCTGCAGCAGCAGGGGCGATGATCTCCAGACTATCCAATAATAAACCAGCACTGTTAAGTACCCGATACATTGTAAAAAGCTCATCATACCGTGCATTTGTTACTGCAGTACGAGCTCTGAACAGTTCATTTTCAGAATCCAGTAAATCCAATAATGTGCGCTGACCAATATTGAACTGTTGCTGATAGGCATCCCGGGTTTTTTCCGCCGAATCTGCATATTGCTGGAAGTACGACATTTGCCTGCGAACCGTTTCCAGTGCATTCCAGGATAAACGAACACTCTGCTCCACTTGACGACGCGTATTATTGCGAATTTCAGCAGCCTGATTAATCAGAAAAGCAGTCTCTTCCCGTCTTGCTTTATCTTTTCCACCATTCAGCAGGTTGTAGCGCAGTCTGAACATGGCGGTGACATCTTTATCGGTTCCTCGAACCCCATCGATATCGTGATCAGAGCGTGTGCCTAATTCAAAATCAACTCGCGGTAAAAAAGCCGCTCTGGTGACGTCATGTTGAGCATTGGCCGAAGCGACATCAGCCTGAGCAGAACGTAAGGTTGGATGATTCTGAATTGCGATATTAACCGCCTCATCTACTGTCATTGGCAGAAACGGTTGCGGTGAAGAAGGTTGTGAAAGTGAGGTTGCCGCTTCGCCAACGACACGTAAATAATTGGTTTCGGCATCTCGCAAATTGCTTTGTTCTGCCATTAAATTTGTTTCAGCAAGCGCCAAACGACCTAAACTCTGATCCATATCTGCACGCCGTCCAACTCCACGTTCGCTACGCAAAGTAATCTGATCATGGGTACGTTGGTGAGATTCGAGATTGGTTTGTGCCAACTCAACCAGTTGTTGGCGGCGTAATACATTGAGATAGGCTTCTGTAGTCTCTAAAGCCGTATTCTCAGCAACACTATAAACCGAATGGGCTTGGGAATTGGTTCTGGCTTTTTGGCGCTCAACTTCATTTTTGGTGAGACTGCCATCATAAAGCATTTGCCGCAAATTGAGACTGGCCTCATCTCGATTCAAATGAATTTCACCATCACCACGGCTACGTGTAGCAGGATTATCTGTTGATTCCCAACCAGTTCCAACCCCTAAATCAATGGTCGGAAAATAACCGGCTTTCGCCTGATCAATTTCTTTAGAAACAGCCTGACGCTCGCTTATAGCCGCTAAAACATCAGGATTGGTTTTTAAAGTAGTATGAATTGCTTCCTGTAATGTTTCAGCTTGCACATAGCCAAACCAAAGCAATGATGGGATTAAAAAAAGCGCTTTGTTCATATTCTTTTCCTAATTCAAAGCAGTAATGAGTAGTCTTTTCAAGGGCTATTAACACTTACAGCCTCACCCCAAGCAATACCTACTATTCCATTTCCGGCCGATTGTAGTCAAAACAGCCCAATTACACAATGTAACTCTATCGAAGATCCCTAAAGACGATGGCCAAAGAAAGACGATCTGGTAAGCTCATTTTCTGAAAAATGGTCGTTAAATGGGCTTTCACTGTTCTTTCGGTGATATTCATATTACGAGCTATCATTTTGTTGGTAGCACCGTGACTGACCATTTTGGCCACTTCCAATTCTTTCGGTGAGAGAGTATCTGCTGCTTTACGCTGTTTTTCACTCACTTCAGGTATATGACTGATTTCATCGATCAATCCTGATATTACGTGACGCTCAACCCAGACTTCACCATTTAAAATCAACAGCAGAGCTTCCTGAAGTTTGCTCATCGGCAGGTTTTGATTGAAATAACCACGAGCACCCTGCTTAAGGGCTGCTATTTGTACGGGTATGGGCCGCGGGGGACCAATCACCAGAATTCTACCATCCGGGCATAGCTTTTTGAGTTCACTAATAACCTGTGCGGGATTTTCATCCAGCAGAAATTGATGACAAAGCACCAATTCTGCTGTTTGTTTTTTTAATGCGTCGAGTAAACCATTAATATCCTTATAAAGGCTCACGTCGTACAAGGCTAGCAGTGCATCGGTTATGACTCGCGCCACCTCCGTATCTGCTGTCGCCAGATAAAGACTTTTTTCAGTCTCAGTAATTACTGTCATGGTTCAACCTTAGTCTCAACGCTCTCTCAATGCTTCATTTTTTGCTTTCAGTATGGGCTTTAATAGATAATCAAGCACGGTTTTTTCACCAGTCAGTATGTCAACAGTAACCGTCATGCCCGGAATTATCCCCAACTCACCCATACTACTTTTTATAAAATTTTGTTCCGTGCGTAAATAGATAAGATAAAAGCTTTCATCTTCGTCATTGGTAATGGTATCAGCACTAATACGTTCGAGTTTTGCCTGCAAACCACCATAAATAGAAAAGTCATAAGCTGTAAATTTTATTATCGCCTCCTGACCCGGTCTTAAAAAAGCAATGTCAGCGGGGCGTATTTGAGCTTCTATCAGCAGATTATCTTCTAAAGGCACAATTTCCACCAGATCCATGCCCGGCTGTATGACTCCACCAATAGTATTGATCATCAATCGCTTGATTGTGCCTTTCATGGGTGAACGTACATGGGTCCGTGTAACCCGGTCCTTCAAAGCTGATACAGATTCTTCCGTACGCTCCATTTCAGCACGCACTTCACTGAGTTCTCTGGCCGCTTCTGATTTAAACCTTGTAGTTGCTTCATTGATCTTCTGCTGCACTTCATCAATCGAAGAACGAACTCGGGGAATCGACAATTGATTAGATTCCATTTCGCCTTTCAAATCATTGACAGTACGCCTCAACCTGAGTAGCTCGACTTCCGACATCACGCCGGCTGCCAGCAGAGGTTCTGACATTTGCAACTCCTGATTACTTAGCTCGAAGCTGCGACTGAGTTGCTGTTGCCTGGCCTGTTTTTCTACCAGCTCTTGCCTGCGCTGTGCAGCCTGTCTTTTTAAAACATCGATCGTACTTTGTAACTGTAATTGACGCGATTGATATAACGAGCGCTCTTCTGCAGCCAATTCAGGCTGAGTGATCATCAATTCATCCGGAAGCTCCAATGGCTTGCCTTCACTCTCGGCGTTCAATCTGGCGGTTCTAGCCACCAACTCCCAATAAGTTAACTTTGATTCACGGAAAGATGATGAAAAACGCGTGTCATCAATTTTTAACAGGACATCACCTTTCTCTACCATCTGTCCTTCACTAATCAGAACATCTGCCAAAATTCCGCCTTCGAGATTTTGAATCACCTGAACCTTACTGGAAGGAACTACCTTACCCTGCCCTCTGGTCACTTCATCAATTTCTGCGACACTGGCCCACCATAAAGCAATACCTATAAAGGCTGCTATCAATAACAATAAAACATGTCCCCCCCAATGGGTAGACGCCATTGTTGCCGCACTGATTTCAGACATGAAACCGGCATCATCATTATTTTTTTTAAACCAGGCCATCCATTTACCCTTTCGAAACCCGGATATGACCGCTTTTTAATGCAGCCAGAATTTGTTCGCGTGGTCCATCTGCCACTAATTTGCCTTGATCCATTACTAAAATCCGGTCAACCAGACTTAACAAAGAGGCGCGGTGTGTCACCAGAATAAGGGTTTTATTTTCGATAATTTCACTGAGTTTGCTTTTGAAGCGCTCTTCACTACTGTTATCCATAGCATTGGTTGGCTCATCCAACACTAATACTGGCGGATCCAACAATAAAGCACGCGCCACAGCTATACTCTGACGCTGCCCACCAGATAATCCTTCACCGCGCTCACCGACCGGCATATCAAACCCTGAAGGATGCCGGTTAATAAACTCCGTCACACCAGCAATATCGGCCGCTCGTAAAACAGCTGTATCATCAGCAAAGGGAGCGCCTAAGGCAATATTGTCGCGTACACTTCCATGAAACAACATCACATCCTGAGGAACATAGCCAACGGAGCGGCGCAAATCAACGGGGTCGATCTGGCGAAGATCTGTTTCATCCAGCAAAACGGCGCCTTCAGCCGGTTCATACAATCCCAGAATTAATTTTTCTATCGAGCTTTTTCCGGAGCCAATTCGTCCAATTATCGCTATCTTTTCACCCGATTCAAGTTTAAACGAAACATCACTTAATGCCTCTATAGCTTGCTCGGGATAACGGAAACTGACTTGTTTAAATTCAATCCCACCTTTGAACTTCTCGCGGTGTAAAAACTCTCGGCCATTAGGTCGTTCAACCGGCAGGTTCATCATATTATTCAATGAACTCAAAGCGGCTTTTGAGTGATGAAAACGCGTCAAAATACCTGCCAACTGACCCATTGGGGCTAAGGCTCTACCTGCCAATATGGTGCTGGCAATCAATGCCCCCATACTGATTTCATTTTCACTGATTTTGTAGACCCCATAAACCACCACCGCAATCGTGGTCATTTGCTGGACAAAACTGGTTAAATTTACAGCCGCAGACGACAGTAATTTTGCCCGTTGACTATATTTGGATATGGATCCCGCAGTTTGCTCCCATTTACGTTGTAATGGGGTTTCTGCTCCCAGACTTTTTATTGTCTCCAGGCCAGTCAATGTCTCGATAAGCGTGGCGCTTTTTTGTCCTGAATGACGAAACAATTGTTTGATTGCGCGGCCCAACGGGATCTGAATGATTAAACTAATCAGTATCGTAATGGGGATTACCGCCAGAGGAATATAGGCTAAATCACCTGCAATCATCCAGATGACGGCAATGAATAAAAAGGTAAAGGGTAAATCAATTAATGTCGCCAGCGTTGCCGAAGTAAAAAAGTCCCGAAATGACTCAAACTCCTGCATGCTATTTGCAAAGTTACCCACTGAGTTGGGTCTCGAGGCCATTTTGATGCCCAGCACTTTTTCAAAAATGGTAGCGGATAAAATCACATCGGCTTTTTTGCCAGCAACATCAATAAAATAGCCACGCAAAGTCCGTAACAATAAATCAAATACAAAAACAATGGCGATACCAATTGCCAGCACCCACAAAGTCGCCAGGGCATTATTAGGCACCACACGATCGTAGACATTCATGACAAATAACGGTGAAGCAATGGCAAATAAATTGACCAATATCGACGCCACAAACACTTCGCTATAGATTGGCCAGTAGCGGGTCAGCGTTCCCCAAAACCAATGTCTGGCACGAGGAATAGCAGAATTTTCACTTCGATTATCAAAATGCTGTACTGCTCGAATGAAAATAGCATAGCCTGAGTAATACGGTTGTAATTCACTTATCTCTACAATCGTTTCGCTATCGCCGTTTTCCGGATAAATGACTGTCGCCTGCTTATCTTTTAGCTTAAGCAAAATACAGGCATTGCCATCGTTAAGTAACAGCACTGCTGGCAGAACCAGGGGAGAAATTTTGTTCAGCGGACGTTTAATGACTTTCGATGATAATCCTGCACGCTCTGCGGCCCTGGAAAACAGGTCTGGAGTCAGACGATTATCCACTAAAGGCAGTCCTGCAACCATGGAATCCGGGCTGTGAGGTTTTCGTAACAGTTTGGTGAGAACAGTCAGACAAGCTAATAACGGATCATCGTGTGTCAGATAAGCCGCACCTGCATTCCATTGCTGATTTTGTAACTGATCTTTAGTTGCTTGTTGTTCCATGTAATACGACGATACCATCCAACGCAAATTGTGAGGAGTTCCACAGTTTTTTTCTTTACTGTAAACCTGTGACCGCTTAATCTTGGACAAGGTAGCATAATCACGTAACAGCGGGAATATTAAGATGGTATATGTCGATCGCAATGAGAATGGTCAAATAACTGGAGTATTTAATTCTCCACAGAACGACAACAGTCAATATATCTCGCCTCAGGCACCAGAATTACTCGAGTTTCTTGGTCAATCTAACCGTCATGAAGATATTCAAACTATCCTCACCGCCTCTGACATGGCGATGGTCCGTGTTATTGAAGACTTAGTGAATACCCTAATAGATAAAGGGGTAATTTTATTTACTGAGTTACCCGAAGCGGCGCGTGACAAACTGGTGCAACGTCAAAAAATTCGCCATCATCTCAATTCACTGGAAAATTTAATGAATGAAGATGAAGGCCTGCTATAGGGTCTGATGATCTTTCTCAGCCGCCTCTGTTGTGACTGAAAGCTCAACAGACCCTAATGTTTAACTTATTAACCTACCTCTTTTTAACCCGACTCGCTATTATCCGTTTGCGCTTTTCCTGTGGACTTTCTGCAGGCTTATTTTTGCGCTCACGGAATGGATTATCACTGGTCTTGAATTCGATCATCACCGGCGTCCCCTGCAATTTAAGTGCAGTGCGGAAGTAATTTTCCAAATAACGGCGATAGCTATTAGGCGTGGCTTCCGTCTGATTACCGTGAATAATGATACGCGGCGGATTTTTACCGCCCAAATGCGCATAACGGTATTTAATCCGGCGTCCATTCACCAATGGCGGCTGATGGTCAGCCACTGCTTCTTCCAAAACACGAGTCAGTTGTGGGGTTGGGATCTTAGCTAATGCAGAACCATAGGCTGTTTTAACGGATTTAAGCAATAAACCCACACCACTGCCATGCAAGGCTGAAATAAAATGGGTTTTGGCAAAACTTAAAAAAGGCAAACGACGTTCGATATTGGTGGCGACCCATTCACGTTCCTGCTTCTCCAGTCCATCCCACTTATTGACTGCGATGACCACAGCGCGTCCACTTTCAATAATCAAACCCGCTAAATGCAGATCCTGATCCACAACACCTTGATGCGCGTCTAACACTAACAACACCACATTAGCCGCTTCGATAGCTTGCAAGGTTTTGACAATGCTGAACTTTTCCAAGGCTTCTGAGACCTTGGAACGACGTCTGACACCGGCCGTGTCTATTAAAATATAGTTTGTGCCATCTTTTTCGAATGGAATGTAAATACTATCTCGGGTGGTGCCAGGTTCATCAAAAGCCACAACACGATCTTCGCCGAGCAGACGATTAACCAGAGTTGATTTGCCTACGTTTGGTCGACCGACAACTGCCAGGCGAATATCACCCGTTGTATCTTCTTTTGTTTCATCTTCTTCAGTTTCAACAATACGAATAGCGGGTAAATCGCGCATCAAGGTATTCATTAAATTACTGATGCCACGACCCTGGGTTGCAGAAATCACTTCTGGCTCACCCAATCCAAGCCGATAAAAATCTGCAGCCGCTAATTCGCGTTGTTCACTTTCTGTTTTATTAATCACTAATAAAACCGGTTTACCCACATTACGCAATTGTTTGGCAATTAATTCATCAGCTGGCACAACACCGGCTCTGCCATCAACAACAAATAAAATCAGATCTGCTTCAACAATCGCCAACTCAGCCTGTTTACGCATCAGATCTGACATATCGTCACCCTGCACCGTCAAACCACCCGTGTCGATTAGAATAAACTCAGCTTCATCATGTCGAGCATTGCCGTAAATGCGATCACGGGTCAAACCGGCATAATCCGCAACCAGTGCATTGCGGGTTTTAGTCAGACGATTAAATAAAGTGGATTTGCCAACATTCGGCCGCCCTACCAGGGCAATAACAGGTTTCACAGTGAAGGGATCCGAATGGCGGTTAACTTGCCGCCTGTAGTCATCACATAAAGCACACCATCGCGAACGATAGGTTGGCTGCGAATAGCATTTTTATCCAGTCGTTGACGTGCAACAAAACGACCGTCTGTACGAGCGACCCAGTGCAGATACCCCTCAAAGTCACCAACTACTACATAGTCACCTGCGATAGCCGGAGCCGAAATAGAACGTCTCAACAATAATGTCTGCCGCCATAATGAATCACCGGTTCCATCGGCAACTGCCCATAGGTAGCTTTGATCATCGCTGATATAAATAGCATCAGATGGCGCAACAGCAATACCTGTTGAGGAAGACATTTCTCTGTCCCACAGAGGTTGTCCGGTATCGACATCCAGTGCCGCAATACTGCCCTGGAAAGCAACGACATACACGATGCCATTATAAATAACCGGATCTGCGTCAATATCAACTAACCGATCTAATTCAGTTCGACCACTCGGTATGGCAACACTTCTTTCCCAGATGACTTTGCCATCATTCAATTCAAGCGCAACCAACTTACCATTATCATAACCAGCAAGAACACTCTGCCCTTCAATTACAGGAGAACTGACTCCACGCAAACTTAATAATGGTACAGCCCGCTGGTAGTTCCACAAAACGTTGCCACTACTGGCTGAGATTGCTGTTAACCGACCATCAGCCGTTCTCACAACAACATAGTCGCCACTCACTTTTGCCGGAGCAAGTACTTCACTGCTAAGGCGTTGTCGCCAGAGCTCTTCACCAGTGGTTTCATCCAATGCCACCACTTCACCTGACTGAGAACCAACTACAATCAGGCCCTCACCGCCTCCAACGCCCGTGGCAACGGGAATTTTTAATTTACTACGCCAATCACGCCGGCCATTTTCAATGTTATGGCTACGTACATCCCCTTGATGATCGACAGTAATAATCGAATTACCCTGCAGCCATGGAGCAAGATTGGCATACGCTGTTTCAGACCCATCACCGGTACCAGTGGACCATAGGGTTTTGGGTTCAAACTCCACTTCAAATTCAGTAAGTTCAGTCGGTGGTGCTTCATAAGTATCTGCAGCAAAAAACTCTTTAACTGTTCCACAACCAGCCAGTAGGCTTAACGCAACCGCAACAAATATATTTTTTATTAAATTAGCTTTCATTGATAACAACCACATCGTCACGCTTCATTTCTAACAATGTTTTACGAGGATCATCTTCATCCATACTGGAAATGGCATTTCGGTAAGCTTCAAATGCCTCAGCTTTATTCTGTTGGGCCAGGTAAATGTCACCTTTCAGTTCGGCGAACAATGACGTAAATCCTGCTGATGATGTTTGCTGGGTCAATTCCAAGGCTTGTTCATATTCACCTTCATCTATCAACACACGAGCCATGCGCAGCCGGGCTAAATCTTTCTGACCAGTCAGTTTTGCCTTTTCAGCAGTCCATTTCAAATATTCCAATGCGGCTGCAGCCTGGTCATTGCGAACCTGTTCCGCAGCGATCTCAAGTGTGGCAAAGGCAGCATAAGGAGTAGAAGAATGTGATTGCATCAATTCCTGGGTAAGATCTTCCGCGGCGGTTAAATCAGCATCACTAAGGTTCATCTGGACTTGCTGATACATTGCTGCCGCTTGCTCAGTTTTGGCTTGTTGAAAATTGATCCAGTAACGACCACCAAAAATGACGGCACCACCCAAAATCACACCGGTTAATACTGAGCGGCCATTTTCACGCCACCAATTTTTTATCGCTTCGCCTTTTTCATCATCCGATGCGTAGATATCCATCGTTTACTCCTTGCTTACCGCAATTAAGGGCTGTTTACCAGTTACTTATCTTAAATAAGTGAATTAAAGAGCCAGATTATACGTGTTTATCCGCAAGATGTGCTAACCACGGCACGCACCACCGCACCGCACCACATTAGTGCCTGAAAACTCAAAACCGCACCATATTAGTTCAAAAATAGAAGTTAATCTATATTAAAAATTTTCTATCTGATTGTTTTATATGAACATGTCAAGTTTGGTGCAAGTCTTGCTATTTTGGTGCTTGCTCAACTCTAATTATAAGGAAAACCATTGTGCAGAACTCAAGCGACGTACTTTTTATATTGATAGGCGCCATTATGGTGCTGGCCATGCATGCAGGCTTCGCTTTTTTGGAAGTCGGTACTGTCCGAAAAAAAAATCAGGTCAATGCTCTGGTTAAAATCATCACCGATTTTGGCATGTCCACTATTGCCTACTTTTTTATTGGCTATGGCATTGCTTATGGTTTAAATTTCTTCGAACCTTCACCGTTATTGGTTGAAAATAATGGCTATGCTTTAGTGAAATTTTTCTTTTTACTAACCTTTGCGGCAGCGATACCCGCTATTGTTTCCGGTGGTATAGCCGAACGGGCAAAGTTCAATCCCCAGTTAATTGCGACATTTTTAATTGCCGGTTTCATCTATCCAGTTTTTGAAGGGATCAGCTGGAATGGATTGTTTGGAATTCAGTTGTGGCTGGAACATCAATTTGGCGCAGGTTTCCATGACTTTGCCGGCTCGGTGGTGGTTCATGCTGTCGGGGGCTGGATAGCATTAGCTGCCGTGTTGTTATTGGGACCACGACATGGTCGCTATGGTAAACAAGGTGAAATATACGCTCATCCGCCTTCAAATATTCCTTTTTTAGCACTCGGTGCATGGATTCTGACTGTCGGCTGGTTCGGCTTTAATGTAATGTCTGCACAGGAAATTGAAGGTATCAGTGGTTTGGTTGCAATTAACTCATTGATGGCGATGGTAGGCGGTACTTTAGCGGCTTGTTTGATTGGCCGTAATGACCCAGGTTTCGTTCACAATGGGCCACTCGCCGGGTTAGTCGCGATTTGTGCTGGCTCAGATATTATGCACCCACTTGGTGCATTAGTAACCGGCGCACTGGCTGGTGGCATATTTGTTATTACCTTCACGCTGGCCCAGAATAAATGGAAAATTGATGACGTGTTAGGGGTATGGCCGTTACATGGATTATGTGGGGTGTGGGGTGCTATTGCTGCCGGTATATTCGGTCAGGTCGCTCTGGGCGGAATGGGCGGTGTCAGCCTGGTTTCCCAGTTCATCGGAACAGCCATTGGCGTAAGCATTGCCTTTGTAGGTGGGCTTATTGTTTATGGCGGTTTGAAAGTGTTAATGGGATTAAGATTAACCGCAGAAGAAGAGTTTAATGGCGCCGATTTGAGCATTCATCGAATCAGCTCAACACCCGCCAACGACTAAGTTTTAAAACAGTGGTGAAAATTCATCCGGTAGCTAAACTACCGGATGATTCCACCTTCCTGATTATCCAGAAACTCAATAAATATGTCGAGTTCGTTTGCTTCCTGCTGAATACCACGTAGTCGTTCGCGAGCCTCTTCCATTCTTAACCCTGAACGGTAAACCAGTTTATAGGCTTGACGGATATTTCTAATCTGGATATCGGTAAAAGCACGTCTCCGTAAACCTTCAACATTAATACCCACTGGTTCTGCCATATGGCCAGATACTAATACATACGGCGGAACATTACGTGAAATGACACTACCCATTGCACTGAAGCAATGTGAACCAAGGTGGTTAAACTGGCTAACCAAAGTGAACCCACCCAAAATAACATGTTGACCAACGATGACATGTCCAGCCAGGGAAGCATTATTGGCAAATATATTGTCGTCACCAATAATACAATCATGAGCAATATGCACGTAAGCCATGATCCAGTTATTGCTACCGACCCTTGTAATACCGCCACCTTGTACCGTGCCGCGATTGATCGTGACAGATTCACGGATCAGGTTATTATCACCAATTTCCAATAGGGTCGGCTCACCATGATATTTCTTATCCTGAGGCTCTTCACCAATTGAGGAAAATTGGAATATACGGTTATTTCGACCTATTTTAGTTGGCCCATTTATCACCACATGCGGTGAAATTTCAGTTCCTGAAGCGATTTCAACATTCGCACCGATAATACTGTATGCACCGATAACAACGTCATCGGCAATTCTGGCACTGGGATCAATTAAAGCAGTTTGATGTATCACGAAGGCATTTCTTGGTTAACACACATAATATCTGCACTGACAATGAGCTCGCCATCAACTGTTGCCTGAGCATAAAACTTCCACAAGTTACGTTTATTTTTAATCAGTTTAACCTCTAAACGCAACTGGTCGCCGGGTTCTACAGGTTTTTTAAAACGTGCATTATCAATACCTGCAAGATAGTACAGCGCTTCATCAGAACGAATTTGGTCCGCGGTTTTAAAGGCCAGTAAACCAGTAGCCTGGGCGAGTGCTTCCAGAATCAATACGCCCGGCATGATGACACGCTGGGGGAAATGACCGGTAAAGTGTGGTTCGTTAAAAGTGACATTTTTAATACCGACCAGATGTTCACCCGGTATAAATTCAATCACCCTGTCAATCAACAGGAATGGGTATCGATGTGGCAGTAAGCGTTGAATTTCATGTATGTCAATGGTGTTCAATCTGATTATCCTTTAGGATTTTATATTTTTACGTGCAGTAATCTTACGTTGAGACCCTGTTCCGGTAAAGCTAAGTGTCATCACAACCAATGAAAATATTCATTGATTCAACCTTGCTTCCAATTGTTTTATTTTGTCGTTTAATTTATCAAGTTGTCTGTAACGGATAACATTTCGATGCCATTCCCTGTTGGGTTCTGCCGGAATTCCGGAAGAATAAGTTCCAGCAGTCAGAATTGACTTGGTTACCATACTCATTCCGGTCAATTGAACACCATCGGTTATCTCAATATGACCGGCAATGCCTGTGCCGCCACCAATAGCACAATGAGAGCCAATCCGGGTACTACCAGATATGCCAACACAGCCAGCAATAACAGTGTGCTCGCCAATAAATACGTTATGACCAATTTGAATTTGATTGTCCAGCTTTACGCCATTACTGATAATCGTGTCATCAATTGCACCACGATCAATTGTTGTATTAGCACCAATTTCCACGTCATTGCCAATAATGACTTTGCCAACCTGTGGGATCTTTATCCAACGACCCTTTTCATTGGCAAGCCCAAAACCATCAGCCCCGATAACCACACCAGGATGAATGATAACTCTCTCACCAATTTGTACTTTTCGGCACAATGTAACGTTGGCCAACAGTCTGCTATCAGCCGCAATGATGACATCATTTTCAATGATGCAACCTGGACCAATATCAACATTGTCACCGATTTGAACATTCGCACCTATAAATACCTGTGCTGAGATTCTGACCGATTCGGCTATCTGACAATGAACACCCAGGACAACACTTGAATGAATACCAGTAGCAGATTGTTCTTCAGGATATAACAACGAAGCTACTTTGGCATAAGCAACATAAGGATCGTCAATGACCAAAGCATTTGTCTGAACTTCAGCAAAATCAGCAGGCGAAACAATCACACAACCTGCTGAGGTAGATTTTAGATACTGGCGGTATTTGGTATTCGCTAAAAAACTGATATCGGTTTGCTTTGCATTTTGCAAGGTACCGACACCAGTAATAACTATATCTGCATTTCCAACCAGCTGCGCACCAATTTCAGATGCGATTTCCCCTAACGTCCAGGCCACATCCAGACTCTTATTTCGCTTTCAGTTTTTCCAGCACTTTAGATGTTAGATCTGCCCTTTCACTGGCAAAAATAACACCTTGATAAAGTACCAAATCATAAGATTCTTTTTTAGCAAGTTCGACAATAGTTTCCGCAATTTCTTCTTCTAACTTGCGTAACTCTTCATTCCGGCGAATAGATAAGTCTTCACTATACTCATCTTGCAGGCGTTTCAGCTCACGTTGATCGTTTATGATCTTGCGTTCTTGAGCCTGACGCTCATCGTTGCCCAGTACGGCAGCATCACGATTTAATTTATCCTGGGCCGCGCGCAGTTCCTTGTGTTTGTTTTCGAGTGACTTGCTACGAGTTGAAAATTCCTTTTCCAGTCGGGCCAAAGCTCTTTCTTTCTGTGGGGACTGATCCAATACAACACTGGCATTGACAACACCGATTTTCATTTCTTCAGCAAACGCTGGGCTGACCATTAAAGAAGCCAACAACAGGCCAACAATCTTGATATTTTTCACTCTTAACTCCGATAGTTAAATTTAAAATGTCGATCCCAATGAAAACTGGAATACTTCTGTTTCATCATCCGGCTGATCACGCAAAGGAGCAGCAATACTAAACGACATTGCCCCAAATGGTGAAATCCAAATCGCTGATAAGCCGGTTGAATAACGTAGTAAATCAGCTTCAAAACTTTGTTCGACATCATATACGTTACCCACATCCACGAACGTGCTCAAGCGGAAAGAACGTAACGCTTTTTTCATAAATGGGATTGGGAAAATAATCTCTGCACCACCGGTGACCATCAAATTACCCCCCAATGGCTGGTCAGCTTCTCTGACACCCAGCGTATTCGCTCTAAAACCTCTCACGCTTCTGATACCACCGGCGTAAAAGTTCTGGAAGAAGGGGAATTGCCCACTATCACCATAAGCTTTACCGTATCCAAGATCCGTTCTCAAAGCGAAGGTAAAGGTATCATTCAAAGGTGTATACCAGTTATTGCGATAGCGCAGTTTGTAATATTGCAGATCACCAATCGGGGTAGCGACTTCAGCAGAAACACTTTGCGACATGCCACTGGTAGGTAAGATGGCATTATTGCGTGTATCACTTGACCAGCCTAACGTCACAGGAAACGCATGAAATGAATCCCCTTCTTCCTCGATAAAATCATCATAACGGGAAATGTCATTATTACTGGGAACATCCAATTGGGTATTTTCATAGCCGAAGGCCAGGTTAATCCGGTTGTTTTCCGAAATGGGAATGCCAAAATTAATATCTCCACCAAATACGTCGGTGGTGTAGTTTGCGATATTTGCTTCAAATGCATCCGTTTCACGATAGAACAAGTTAAAGCCTTGACTTATACCATCTACCGTCGCAAATGGATTGGTATAACCAAAACTGTAAACAGTATTAACCCGGCTATTATTGAAACCAAAACGAATGTGTTTACCGCTACCCATAAAATTCTTTTGGGTCACATTAGCGTTAAAGATAATACCGTCAGATTGTGAGTAACCAATACCGGCTGACAAACTACCGGATGCCATTTCCGTTACATTGAAATCCAGATCGACCTGATCAGATGTTCCAGCTACAGGCAGGGTTTCAACATTCACATCTTCAAAATATCCCAAACGTGCAATCCGTTCTCGAGATCGTTCAACATCACCGGTAGAAATCCAGGCGGATTCCTGTTGACGCATTTCCTGACGCAATACCTCATCACGTGTTTTGCTATTACCTGAAATATTAATGCGGCGCACATAAGCGCGTCGACCTGGATCGACAAAGAAAGTCAGATTAACTTCGCGTGTTTCACGGTCAATATCCGGAACCGCATTGACGTTGGCAAAAGCATAGCCATCATTACCCAGCCTGTCGGTCAGTCTTTCAGAGCTTGAGGTGATGGCCTTCCTTGAAAACACTGAGTTTTGACGGATAGTGACCAAATCGAATAACTCTTCTTGCGGCACAATCAGATTGCCCGCCAATCTTACTTCATTGATTTTATAGCGTTCACCTTCAGCAATATTCACCGTGATGAACATCTGTTTTTTGTCATCCGAAATCGTCACCTGAGTGGATTCTACGGTGAAATCAACATAACCACGATCCAGATAAAAGGAACGTAATGATTCAAGATCAGCTGACAGTTTCTGCCGAGAATACTGGTTGTCTTTGGTTAAGGATGATAACCAGCCACCTGTAGTCGACTCAAACTCGCCTAGAAGATCTTCATCATCGTAAGAATTGTTGCCAACAATATTAATCTCTCCGATGGTAGCGACCACCCCTTCCGCCATATTGATGCGAACGGCAACACGGTTGCGCGATAATGGGGTGACTTCTGAATCAATAGTGACGCCATACTTACCACGACTGAAATACTGCCGTTGCAATTCCAGCTCTACTCTTTCAAGCATGGCTTGTTCAAAAACCTGACCTTCAGCAAATCCAATCTGGCGTAATGATTTGGTCAACTCGGCACTGTCCAAATCCTTGTTACCCACGAACTCGATGCTTGAAATCGCAGGCCGCTCACTGACTTTGATAACTAAAACACCCTCATCACGCTCGACCTGTACATCATTGAAATATTTTGATTTAAACAGCGATCGAATAATGCCAGCAACATCATTATCAGTCAGCTCATCGCCTACCTTGACCGGTAAAAAGTTAAATACTGTTCCCGCAGAGATTCGTTGTAAACCCTCTACCCGGATATCCTTGATGATAAATTCCTCGGCCCAAGCTGCAGAGGATAATAAGATGAGGGTCAATGCTGTGATGATTAGTTTCATTGTTGTTTTACAGTCAGTCAGCTGAAGAAATCGTAAGTGTACCTGCAATGGGAGCATTAGCCAATCAGTCGAGCAATGTCATTTGTAAAAGCGAATACCATTAATAGCAGAATCAAAAATAATCCAATTTTTTGTCCCTGGATTTGTACTGATTCAGGCAACGGCTTGCCGCGAACCCATTCAAAAAAATACATCAACAAATGTCCTCCATCGAGTACTGGAACGGGCAGTAAATTCAAAATCCCTAAACTGATACTGATCATTGCCAGAAAACTGATAAAGGCGACAAACCCTTGCTGAGCAGAATCTCCGGCAAATTGTGCAATAGCGATTGGTCCACCCAGATTGTCACTGGAAACCGTACCAACAAGCATTCCCCACAAACCGCTCAATGTCGTGACGCTAAATTGCCAGGTTTGGTTAACAGCCTGGGGGATAGCCGCCAATGGCCCAAAGCGTAACTCGGATTGCAATTCTGTTGGTATTTCATAGGCATCGGTGTTGACTGCGGCGCCAATACGCCCCATGCCGTTGTCATCTGCAGCTGGCGTAATGATAAGTTGCTGTATTACATTATTACGCAGAATTTCAACTTCCATAGGCTGATCAGCACTGTTCTGGATTAACGTCACCCATGCCTGCCAACTCTGTAACTGTTTTCCATCAGCAGAAATTAATTCGTCTCCGGCTTGTAAGCCCGCTTTTTCTGCTGGGCTATCGGCAACAATCTGGCCCAAAACCGGCGGCATTTCAGGCTGAACAGTCCTGATGCCAATCTGCGTAAATAACGAACCAGCATCATCAAGTCCCAGCTTTGGTAATGTGAGTTGTTTAGTGGATTCAACACCAGCACTAAGCGTTTTCAGCGTAATGGTTTCGCCAGACTGGGCTAATATCAACCATTGCTGGAACAAACTGTTGACGGTTGGAGTGGCTTTGCCATTGACGGCAATAATTTGTTCCCCCGGTGTGAGTTGAGCCATTGCTGCTGGTGAATCAACCGTTACCTCGTCAATAATCGGCTTTATCCCCGGCACACCAATAATCAGAATCATCCAGTAGGCAAATACGGCAAATAACAGATTGGCAATCGGTCCAGCAGACACAATTGCCACCCGATTTTTGAGTGGTTGGCGATTAAAGGTTTGTTCCAGCTCAGCTTCTGACACGGGTCCTTCCCGCTCATCCAGCATCTTGACATAGCCACCAAGCGGTAAGGCCGCGATGACGAATTCAGTGCCATTTTTTAACTGTTTTGACCACAGTTTTTGCCCAAATCCGACGGAAAATCGTAATACTTTTACTCCACAGCGCCGCGCTACCCAGTAGTGACCAAATTCATGGATAACCACTAAAAGGCTGAGGGCGATAATGAAAAATATTAATGATTGCATAACTTCCGCATTTGCTGTTGAGCGACCTTTCTGGCCATTTGATCCGCAGCCAAGATGTGTTCCAGTGAATCCGCTGCTGTTAATTCTACGCTTTCTAAAACATCAGCAATGATGCGAGCAATATCGGTAAACTTAACTTGCCGGTTAAGAAAGGCCTCAACGGCCACTTCATTAGCCGCATTGAGTATAGCCGTACTGGTTCCACCCGCTTTTAGTGCCTGATAAGCAAGGGCCAGACACGGGAATCGCGCAAAGTCTGCTTGCGTAAAATCAAGCCGTCCAGCCTTCACCAGATCCAAAGGCTCGACTCCCGAATCTATTCGTTGCGGCCAGGCCAATGTATTTGCAATCGGTGTGCGCATATCGGGATTACCCATTTGCGCCAGCACCGAACCATCAGCATAATCCACCATGGAATGAATGATACTTTGACGATGTAATACCACTTCAATCTTGTCACTGCTCATTCCAAACAACCAGTGTGCTTCGATGACTTCCAGCCCCTTATTCATCATCGTGGCGGAATCAACAGATATTTTCTGCCCCATAGACCAATTCGGATGCGCCACTGCCTGTTCTGGCGTAACCGCATCCAGATCAGCAATATCCCAATCCCGAAACGGACCACCTGACGCCGTCAAAATTATCCTGCGAATGCCTTTATTCTCAAATTGATATTGCTGCCTGTCTCCAACTGGCATGCATTGCCATATGGCATTGTGCTCACTATCTACCGGAAGTAGAACAGCATTATTTTCCTGCACCTCACGCATCAGCAAAGCGCCGCTCATCACTAGGGCTTCTTTATTTGCCAGCAGGATGCGTTTGCCGGCTTTTGCAGCGGCTAAAGTAGGCAGTAATCCTGCAGCACCGACAATAGCGGCTACCACAATATCGGTTTCTTCTGTATTGGAAATCATTTCCAAAGCTTGCATGCCGCTGTGCACAACGGTAGTTAAACCGGCTTTATGGAGTTTAATTTCGAGTTGTTCAGCTGAATCAGGGCATAACATCACTGCCACAGCTGGCTGAAATTGACGGCATTGCTCAAATAACACATCAACGGATTTATTTGCGGCTAATGCGTATACACCATATTTTTCTGGATGCCGCTGCAAAACATCTAAGGTGCTGATGCCAATTGAACCGGTTGAGCCGAGAATAGTAACCTGCTGCATCAAAACTGACCTGTCAGCCATAACAATCCGGCAAAAAACGGAACGGCCGCCAACAGACTATCAATCCTATCCAGCATACCGCCATGACCCGGTATGAGGTGGCCGCTATCTTTTATCTGGTAGCTACGCTTAAACAGACTTTCAAATAAATCACCACTGACCGATATCAAGCTGGTTATCAGGCTGATAGCAAACCAGGCACTTAAGGATAAACTTTGCGAAATACCAAGGAAATAAGCCAGAGCACTCCAGAGTGCCACTAACAGCATAGCTCCAGTGAGCCCTTCAAGTGTCTTATTGGGGCTGATGGCTTTGGCTAGAGCATGTTTGCCCCAACGTTTACCAGCGAAATATCCACCGCTATCTGCCAGCCATACACTTATTAAAACGTATAGAACCAATATTGGACCACTTTGGGCTAAACCATGCAGCCATACCGCGCTATACACAAACAACAGAGTGACCAGCATGCTGAGTAGGTAGGTGAAAAATTTATTGTGGAACCAGCTTGCAAGAATGCCGGGTAAAGGTCGATGTGCAAATAAAACAATGATTAGGCTGATCAGACCCCACAATAACAAACCGCTGAGTAGCATGAGATCTATTGGTGCCATCGTAAATAACAACGATAAAACAGCAATAAATGAAATACTGGCTAAAACTTTAGTCAGTGGTTTAATCGCCGCCATGGAAAGCCATTCCCACATTGCCATCAAAGCAACAACACTCAATAAGGCTATAAAGCCAATACTGGGCAACAGCAAAATGGCCATTATCACTAAAGGAATTAACACGGCCGCAGCTAATAAACGCTGTTTAAGCATCGTCTTTGCCTGATAGCTGTTCTGATGTACGACCAAATCGCCGTTCACGGTTGGAAAACGAGTCAATCGCAGTATCCAAATCCTGGGCGTTAAATTCAGGCCAAAGTTTTTCGGTGAAGTACAGTTCGGTATACGCCAGCTGCCACATCAGAAAGTTACTGATACGTTGCTCACCGCCAGTACGGATGAACAAGTCCGGTTCAGGCAAATCCGCCGTCACCAAATGATTAGCGATAACACTTTCGTCAATTTGATCTGGTTCGAGCTCACCGCTTTTGATTTTATTAGCAATCTGCTGAACTGACTGGGTTATATCCCATCGACCACCGTAATTGGCTGCAATATTCAAAATCAAACCATCATTGTCAGTCGTTAATTCGGTTGCATCCGCGATCTGTTGCTGCAATGAGGCCGAAAAACGACTGATATCACCAATGACATTAAGACGGATATTATTTTTATGCAGACGTTTAACCTGATTATCCAGCGCATGACTGAATAATTCCATCAGTAAACTGACTTCTTTGCCGGGTCGACGCCAGTTCTCACTACTGAATGCAAACAGACTAAGTACTTCCACACCAGTAGCCACACAATGTTTAACAATGCCTTCCACCGCTCTTACACCGGCACGATGCCCCATAAAGCGTGGTTGTAGCCGTTGTTTTGCCCATCGACCATTACCATCCATGATGATAGCAATGTGTCTGGGTATGGAACGACTGGAAGAATTCATTGGTATGGCTAAACCGTAATGGCTTAAACTGCCAACAAATCGGTTTCTTTATCTGTCAGTACGTCATCAATCTGTTTGATGGTGCTATCCGTCAATTTTTGAATAGCCTCTTCAGCACCACGTTGTTCATCTTCTGAGATGGCTTTGTCTTTTAACAAATCCTTCAGACTGCCATTGGCATCACGACGAATATTACGCACAGCGATGCGTGCATTTTCGGCTTCAGATTTTGCCACTTTGACCAAATCCTTACGACGCTCTTCGGTTAATGGAGGAATAGGAATGCGAATAGTCATGCCTGCACTATTTGGATTCACCCCCAAGTCGGATGTCATAATGGCTTTTTCGATCACCGGTACCATATTTTTTTCCCATGGTGCCACCGTAAGAGTTCTGGAATCTTCGATACCAACACTCGCGACTTGACTCAAGGGAACATCAGAACCGTAATATGGCACGGTAACATGATCTAATAAACTGGTATGTGCGCGGCCAGCACGGATTTTCGCCAGTGCAGTTGTCAGAGCCGCAACACTTTTTTGCATCCGGTCTGCTGCATCTTTTTGAATATCATTAATCATGATTTGTCCTATTTCACCAATGTACCAACATTTTTTCCATAAACAATATCAGTAAGATTACCGTATTCATGAACATTAAATACCCGTAAAGGCATTTTCTGTTCCTGACACATCACCACTGCCGTTGTATCCATTACTGCCAGGCGGTTATTGATGACTTCATCGTAAGACAAAGTGTCATAACGAATGGCATCAGGATCTTTTCTTGGATCTGAGTTGTATACACCATCCACCTGAGTGCCTTTAAGCATCAGCTCAGCACCAATTTCTACAGCGCGTAAACTGGCTGCCGAGTCTGTGGTAAAAAATGGATTGCCAGTACCCGCAGCAAAAATCACTACCCGGCCTTTTTCCAGATGCCGAATAGCGCGGCGACGCAGATAATCTTCGCATACTTCATGAATACGAATTGCAGACATGACACGGCAGAATGTTCCATTACGTTCCAGAGCATCCTGCAGTGCCAGTGCATTTAATACGGTAGCTAACATGCCCATGTGATCGGCACTGACTCTATCCATGCCACTGGCTGCAAGGCCAGCACCACGAAAAATATTGCCACCACCGATGACAATACCCAGCTGAACACCTTGGGCGTTCAGCTCAGATATCTCTTTAGCAAACCGGGAAATCACTTCGGGTTGAATGCCATACTCAGCACTCCCCATTAAAGCCTCACCACTCAATTTGAGCAGAATACGCTTATAAACAAGCTGACTTCCGGTTTCTGTCATGGCTTAGTTTCCTCTCGCCTGAGCCATAACTTCTTCGGCAAAGTTATCAACTTTTTTCTCAATACCTTCACCAACTTCAAAACAGGCAAATGCTTCAACCGTTGCACCCGCTTTATTAACCAGCTTTTCAACGGTGACATCAGGATCTTTAACAAACGCTTGGCCTAGCAAGCTGATTTCATTAACAAACTTGCTCATGCGACCTTCAATCATTTTTTCGACAATCGCTTCTGGCTTGCCGCTTTCACGTGCCTGGGTAGCGACGATATCGCGTTCTTTTTGCAATAATTCTTCTGGCAGTTCAGCAGCAGATACCGCTTGAGGGCGACTGGCAGCGACATGCATTGCCAAATCTCTCGCTAGGGTTTCATCGCCACCGTTAAGCTTAACCAACGTACCGATACGGTCACCGTGACGGTAAGCACCAATGACACCCGCATCCGAGTTCACTAAAGTGAAACGGCGAATCTGAATGTTTTCACCGATTTTAGCAACCAAAGATTGGCGAACCGTATCGATGCTTTCGCCGTTGCTTAATGTTAATTGCAACAATGCGTCTAAATCATCAGGCTGTGCTTCCAGAACTTTTTTTGCTACCGCATCAACGAAACCAATAAAATCATCCGCTTTTGCCACAAAGTCTGTTTCTGAGTTCACTTCAAGCATGACTGCCTGTTTGTTATCAGCACTGGTTTCGATGGCGATAATACCTTCGGCAGCAACACGGTCAGATTTCTTGTCAGCTTTCGCCAGACCCGATTTACGCATCTCTTCAATCGCTGCTTCGATATCACCATTGGATTCAACCAATGCTTTTTTGCATTCCATCATGCCGGAGCCTGTACGCTCACGCAGTTCTTTTACTAAAGCTGCAGTTATAGCCATTTTTGTAACCCTTAAAATCAATTTTTATGAACGGCCTATTTTCAGACCACACATACGACACAGGCCCGCTTTTCAGCGAGCCTGTTTACGTCATTAGTAACGCTTATTCAGCTGCGGCTGGAGCATTTTCTTCCGCAACTTCAACAAAGCCTTCTCCGGCATCACCCGTGGTGACCGATGCACGGCCTTCCAGAATAGTATCAGCGATATTGGCTGTATACAGACGAATAGCCCGCATAGAATCGTCGTTACCAGGAATAACGTAGTCAACACCGTCAGGATTACTATTGGTATCTACAACCGCAATAACAGGGATTCCCAGTTTGTTTGCTTCCTGAATGGCGATGCGCTCATGATCAACATCGATGATAAATAAAGCATCAGGCAGGTTACCCATTTTCTTGATACCACCGATGCTTTTTTCCAGTTTTTCTTGTTCACGTGCGAAATTCAAAACTTCTTTCTTTTTCAAACCTTCAGTTTTACCTGATTCAATCATCGCCTGAATGGCTTCAAGACGTTTAATAGATTGACGGACAGTTTGGTAGTTTGTCAGCATGCCGCCTAACCAGCGACGGTTGACGTAAGGCATGCCACAACGTTCAGCATCTTCACGGATAGAATCTTGTGCGGCACGTTTGGTGCCAACGAACAGGATACGACCCTTTTTGGAAGCCAGTTTACTGACGTAGTTCAGTGCATCGTTGAACATTGGCAGACTGTGCTCAAGGTTAACGATATGAATATTGTTACGCTTACCAAAGATGTAAGGACCCATTTTTGGGTTCCAGTAACGTGTTTGGTGACCGAAGTGAACGCCTGCTTCAAGCATTTGGCGCATTGTAATTTTAGCCATTTTGATACCTATATATATGGGGTTAAACCTCCACGTACCCCAGCTATCGACTGATCTGAATTTTCAGACAGCACCCCGAAAACTGTGTCGGCACGTGTGTGATTTTGCCTTTGCTAAGGCGCGCATATTATTCCACAGTTACCAACTAAAACAAAGCACCAACCGTATATAGCTTCGATTAGTCCACTTGGCTGGCAGTTAACTGGTTTTTACGGCAAACTATGCTTTGTCTTTTTATCGTTAACAGCAATCAGGATCTGGCATGGGCGTGACCATAAAAACAGCCGAAGAAATCGAAAAAATGCGTGTGGCCGGTAAACTCGCCGCAGATGTGTTGACCATGATCGAACCGCATGTAGTTGCGGGCATCACCACGGATGAATTAAATACTATTTGTCATGATTATATTGTTAACGAACAAAAGTGCATTCCAGCGCCATTGAATTATCATGGCTTCCCCAAATCCATTTGTACCTCGGTCAATCATGTCATTTGTCATGGCATTCCCAGTGATAAGAAACTCAAGGATGGCGATATCATTAATATCGACATTACCGTCATTAAGGATGGCTATCACGGTGATACCAGCAAAATGTTCCATGTCGGCAAAACCTCAATTCTGGCTCAGCGATTGTCGCGTGTTGCACGTGAATGCATGCTGATTGGTATTGATATGGTCAAACCCGGTATCAAACTGGGCGATATCGGTCACGCCATTCAACAACATGCGGAGAATGAACACTTTTCGGTTGTCAGAGAATATTGTGGACATGGCATCGGGCAGGTATTTCACGAGGAGCCGCAGGTGTTGCATTACGGCATGCCGGATACAGGTATGACGTTACAGACAGGCATGACATTTACCATTGAACCGATGATCAATGCCGGAAAACGTCAGGTACGCCAACTTCCTGATGGCTGGACAGTAGTCACCAAAGACCGTTCATTATCTGCCCAGTGGGAACACACCATTCTGGTGACCGATAATGGTCATGAGATTTTAACCCATCGGGATGAAGAACGCTCATAGGAGCCCCCATTAATGGCAATTTCTGCACAATCTATCTGGGAATTTGGCCAGACAGATAAGGCGACCGGCTGTCGCGATATTCTCGCCAAAGCCTCCCAACACCTAAAAAAATGTTTTTTTGAGGATCAAGCTGACATTGATTGGCTGATTCATCAACAATCACATTTTGTGGATGAAGTGCTGCAATTTCTATGGCAAAAGAACCTTGCAGCAGAAACCACAGTGAGCCTGATTGCTGTAGGTGGTTATGGGCGTGGTGAGTTACATCCCCATTCTGATGTGGATTTACTGGTGTTATTAGATGACTCGGTGGCCGAAAAACCGCCAGCAGCATTATCTGATTTTCTGACCCAGTTGTGGGATATCGGGCTTGAAATCGGCCATAGTGTTCGCACAATTGGTGAATGCCGTCAGCAAGCTGAAGACGATATCACCATTGCCACCAACCTGCTGGAAACGCGGTTTTTATCTGGCAACCAACCATTGTTCGAACAACTACAACAGCTGACCGTTTCCAACAAAACATGGGATAACCGGCTTTTCTACGAACGCAAAAAACAGGAACAAATTCAGCGTCATCATAAATATAATGATACCGGTAATAACCTTGAGCCGAATCTAAAAGAATCGCCCGGTGGGCTTCGTGATATTCAGGTCATCAACTGGGTGGCTCAACAGCATTTTGATGTACGAAACCTGCAAGGCCTTAAATCCAAAGGTTTTCTGGCTGAAAGTGAGTACGACATTCTGCAACAGGCCAGGCGGTTTTTATGGCGTGTGCGGTTTGCCTTGCATCATCAAGCTGGCCGTAAACAAGAAAAAATGATGATCGATCATCAGCGCGAACTGGCCATACAGCTTGGATACGTCGAAACCAACAACCGCATGGCCGTTGAACATTTCATGAAGGATTATTACCGGACAGTCCGTGCTGTCAGTCAAATGAATGCGCTGCTGTTACAGCTGTTCGAAGAAAATATCATTCTGGCAGATGAACCCAGTGATATTGAACCTATCAACCGTCGTTTCCAATCCCATAACGGTTATCTGGAAACGATCAATCCAGGTATGTTTGCCTTCTACCCTTATGCATTGCTGGAAGTATTCCTGATCCTGCAACAACATCCGCACCTCAAAGGCATTCGAGCATCCACTATTCGTCAGATTCACGCACATCTACATTTAATCGATAGGCGCTTTCGTGCCGATATCAGAAATCGCAGCCTGTTTATGGAAATCATTCGTCAGCCTAAAGGCGTGACCCATGAGTTTCGCCGCATGAATCAACTTGGCGTTTTAGGTGCTTACCTTCCTGAATTTGGCCGAATTGTCGGGCAGATGCAGCATGATTTATTTCATGCCTATACCGTCGATGAACACACCCTGTTTCTGGTACGAAATTTACGCCGTTTCTCCTGCCCCGAATTCAAAGATGAGTTTCCGTTATGTTCAGAAGTGTTCTATCAACTGCCAAAACCTGAATTACTCTATATAGCCGGTATTTATCATGATATTGCCAAAGGTCGAGGTGGGGATCACAGTATTCTCGGCGTAAAAGATGCAGAAAAATTTTGCGCTCAGCATAATTTGAGTGATTACGACACCAGTACCGTGACCTTTCTGGTTCGCCAGCATCTCTCGATGTCCTCCACTGCACAAAAGAAAGACCTGGAAGACCCCGAAGTCATTCGCGACTTTGCGGCATTGGTCGGCAACGTTAACAGGTTAAATTATCTGTATCTGCTGACCGTGGCCGATATCCGGGCTACCAATAATAATTTATGGAATGGCTGGCGTGACTCGCTGCTCAAACAGCTTTATCACAGCACACATCAATGGTTGGAGCATACCGAAGCTCAGGTAAAAAGCACGCAGGAAAAAAGCCATAAAAAATATCAACTGGCGTTGGATAAACTCACTGATATGGGCTGGCCCCCACAAGACATCAGCACGCTATGGCATCAATATGATCTGGATTATTTTCTGCGACACTCTGTCGAGGAAATTGTTTGGCAAACCAATGGCATATTAAAACAGCCTGAGCAGCAACCATTGATTCTAATCAGGCCTCATAATGATAAACACACTCTTGAATTGTTTATCTTTGCACAGGCCAGACAGGGATTATTTGCAGCAATCACAGCCAGTCTCGAACAACTGCAATTTAATATCATGGATGCCAAGATCAATATCAGTGCTGATGGTAAAGCGCTTAATACATTTATCATCATTGGCGCTCAACAACGCTATGAAGACATCATCGCCGCTGTCAGTAAACAATTAGCCCGCAAGGAACTGTCCTTTGGCTATAAACCGCAGTTAATACCCAGAACCACCAAGCTTTTCAAAACCGAACCGATAATTAAGTTTTCTACAAATCCTCAGCAAAATCATACTGTCATGGAACTCTACACCCATGATAGACCGGGCCTGTTATCGGCTGTGGCTCAGGTATTTCTGGCACATCAGATACAGGTCATTAATGCCAAAATGGTCACTCTTGGCGATCAGGTTGAAGACGTATTCATCATTACCAATCGCGATGAAAATAGTTTAAACGAAGCAGAGCAGCAGGATTTTCATCAAGAACTTAAAGATAAACTGATCGTGCAGGCAGAGTCTGCAGTATCGACATCTGTTGCCTTTTAACCTGCATAAAAAAAGGTGAGGCTGTTCACCTCACCTTTTTCAATGGTCAGAAAACTAACTTACTCAGAGACTGTAACTTGCTCTGTCAGGTTGGCTACTTTTTTCTCACCAATGCCCTTCACATTCACTAAATCATCAATACTGCCGAATGATCCATTCTGCTCACGATATTGCACAATGGCATTAGCAGTTGATGGGCCAACACCGCTAATCAGCTGTAACTCATCTGCTGAAGCATTATTGATATTGATTTTCTCTGCTGCGAATGCAGCGAATGATGAAAGTGAAAATACGAATAATAAAGAAATAATCCATTTCTTAAACATCTTTCCTTGCTCCTTGTTTTGATTAAATTCAGCTCTCCTGAGCTGCAGTTAAAGACTAAGCTATTAAGCTGTTTAACGTCTAGCCAAACAAGTGGAAAAATTCATCATCAGGAAATTATCCTGCTTTAAATTGAGAAACCGATCACAATTTAGGACTTGTTGGATGAAAAAATAACCTCCAGCAGTGGTGGATATGAAAGAGAAACAAGCCCTGGTATTTAAGCGTATTGTTTTTCCATTACTTCAATCAGACGGTCAAGCTGACTGTTCGGAAGCGCATTGATACCTGCGGCAGCTTTGCGTCCACCACCGGTGGGAAATTGTCCTGCAACTTCATCAGCGCCACTTCTATTGGTATTCGGTGCACGCAGACTCACCAGATAATGATCAGCATCTTTCACTGAAACAATGGCATGGGCACGGTCAGGAAATTGATTGGCCAACTCGTTGCCCAAAACACCACTTACCCGGCGCGCCCACTTTTCGTCAGGTAAACAGATAACCGCCAATTTCTCGGTTTTATATTTTGGATCAATGGTTAAACCCGCACGCATATCCTCGTTATAACCTGTTGAAAGTTTTTCGTATGCTGCCCGATTTTCATGGATGAAATCGAATGGAGAAGCATAGGCAACACATTGTTTATATAACTCGGCAGGATGAAATAACAAATCCTCTGTATTGGCACCATAGCCGTTGTAATTAAGATAAATGCCCAGCGATGCCAATTCTTCACGTTGAGCATCGGTCATCCCGGCTTCATCAGCAAGCTTATCCGCCACAGCGGTTAAATTATCGCCATAGGCGGCAGTAATAGCCCATTGATGAAACTGTCCTTTAAGGTACTTATCAATGATCAATGAAGTGCAGGTAGTGGCTGCCATATCGATATGTGCTGACAAACCGGCATGTTGTGGAATCTCTCCGGGCTGGTGATGATCCGCATAAAACACTTCAACGCCTGCATCAAGCAACCGCATTAAATCTGCGGCATTTTTGTCCATTGAAATATCCAGCACACTCAGTTTGTCACCTGCATCAGCCTGTACTTTTTTAAGCAGATTAATATCCCGCTTAATGCCAGTAACCAGCTCTGAATCTCTCGGTTGTGCCAGCCGCAATTGCACCAGCGCACAGATGCCATCGGCATCGCCATTAAAGACATCAATAAAACGCATATTACCCCTGACTTTGAATGATGTTATTTGTCCGTAAATACTCAATCACCTGCGCTACACATTCCGCAATATCACACTCCGCTGTGTTCAAAGTAACTTCAGCCGCCTCAGGTGCTTCGTATTCGGAATCAATACCAGTGAAATTCTTAATCTCGCCGCGACGGGCTTTTTGATAGAGGCCTTTGGGATCACGCTGTTCGCAAACACTGAGCGGTGTATCCATATAAATTTCAACAAATTCATCCGCTTCAACCAGGTCACGGACTAATCGGCGATCAGAACGAAAAGGAGAGATAAAAGCTGTTAATACAATTAAACCTGCATCGGCAAACAATTTGGCCATTTCTCCGATACGACGGATATTCTCAATCCGGTCATCATCCGAAAACCCCAGGTCTTTATTCAAACCATGTCTGACATTATCACCATCTAATAAATAAGTATGATGACCCAGCTCAAATAAAGCCTGCTCTACTGCCCCGGCAATAGTGGATTTTCCTGAGGCACTTAAACCGGTAAACCATAAAATGGCAGAACGTTGTTTTTTCTGCTGACTGCGATCCGCTTTGCTGACCTTATGCAAATGCCAGACAATATTTTCCTTTTCCACAGGCAACGCTCCTTAAACTTATTTCTGAATGAATTTGGAAGGGTACATCAAGAAAACAACAATGCATTCCTCTCCAACAGGCAATGTTCAGTTATCCTTACTAACCCTATCACCTGCACCTTTGCCGGTAACGGTTTGAAGAATAAGACCAAGATAGCGGATTACACTCATCTGCTCAATCATCAACGCATCCGTTTTGGCCAGTAATTCGGGGGTCGACATATCGATATCATTTATCTGAGCCAAACCTGTGATACCGGGTCTGACCGTAAATACCCCTTTTGCCTCGCGTTCGTCGATGAGTTCATGCTGATTAAACAAACATGGTCTGGGGCCCACCAGGCTCATTTCTCCCTTCAACACATTCCATAGTTGCGGTAGTTCATCCAGCTTGGTACGACGAAGAAAACGTCCAAATGGAGTAATCGAAGCAGCACTCGCCAAATGACTGGCCACATGAGCCGTGTCTTTTTTCATGGTCCGAAACTTTATCAGGGTAAAAGGCTTTTGATAACGCCCTACCCGTTGCTGATAAAAAATGGGCGAGCCGGTATCAATCCAGCCAATCACTATCAAGATGAACAATATTGGCAAACCGATTAACAGGCCAACAACAGAAAAAATAATATCCAATAAACGGATAACAGCATGAGTCATGAATTTCTCGTTTTTTTTATTTATGCTTAAAGCGTTTCGTTTTTATCCAGCTCGGCCATTTTCTTAAGCTGTTGATCCATCGTCTTTACGGGTTTCCAGCCAAGCAAAGTTCGCGCTTTACTGCTATCAATTTGTAAATCTCCAAATAAACGATCAGTGAGCGTTTGTTTGCCCAACAGTTTTGCCACAAACTGCATCCAAGAAGTTGGGACAGGGAGTAATCGACATGGCTTTCTATAAGCGAAAGCCAACTTTCTCAACAACATCGAACTAGAAACATCTTCACCATCCGCTAACAGAAAAACCTGGTTTGCCGCCTCTGGATGTGTCGTACAAAGTGAAACAAAATCAACCAGATTATCAATAGCCAGCATGGAACGATTATTGGAAATCGCTCCGAATGGAAGCGGTATACCTTTTTTAATAATGTTAATCATGCTGGCAAAATTAGCCTTCACCCCAGGTCCATATATGAGCGGTGGACGGATAATTACCATATCCATTGAAGTGGCCTGCCCTAGCTCAAATAAAGCCTGCTCTGCTTCAAGTTTTGATTGTCCATAAGCATCTTCAGGAGCAGGCTTATCGGTCTCACGAAAAGCCTGTCGATTATCAGTAGATTCGCCATTCACTTTAATCGAACTGATAAAAATAAACCTTTTCACACCTGCACTAGCTGCTTGCTTAGCCAAGGCAAGCGTTGCGTTTACATTGATTTTTCGAAATTCAGTCAAAGGATCAGCTGCATTATCTTGCATGATATGCACGCGCGCTGCAGTGTGAATAACGACATCAACATTTTTCAAAGTATCCGTTATCGTATTCTGTTCATCCAGCAGGCTTAAATCTTCAACTAGCTTTTGCTCAACTTCAACTGGTACCTCAGCAGAATACCTTCGAACGGCCACTTCAATAGTATGGCCTTCGGCAACAAGCTCAGCCACTAAAGCTTTGCCAATGAATCCAGTTGCACCAGTTATAAATACTTTCATATTCACAAATTTATTTTTTATTTCGATTAGTTAGTAGTATCCGATATTGCTCAGCAACCAGCCTGCTCACTTCGGTTGAGTCAAAAACTTTTTTACATCTGCCATATGCAGCTTTGCCCATCTGTCTAGATAGTGTTTGGTCGTGGACGAATATATTCATGGCTTCGTATAATTCATCTGTATTGTTAGGTTGAACCAGCATACCCGTTACACCGTCTTCAACAGCATCTTTTAATCCTGTGATGTTCGTACCCAGTGTAGGCACTCGCATCGCAGCAGCCTCTATAACTACAGTTCCAAATCCTTCCCTGTAACTAGGCAAGCAGAGTAAATTTGCAATTGAAAAATATTTTTCAGGAATTTCAGTTGGCCCAAGGTAATCAATACTTGAGAAGCAGGTCCATTCTTGTAATTTTTCTTCCACAGCTTTTTCTTCACAGGGACCTAACAAAATTAATCGAACTTTTTTAAAAGTTTTTTGTAGTTTTAAAAAGGCATTTATGAGCTCATAAATGCCTTTTTCCTTACTTAACCGTCCTATAAACAATATAACAAAATCGTCGGGTTCAATACCTAACTCTTTTAGGATAGATACTTTCTGATCATTCCAAACATCAGCATTGAAACGTGATAAATCCACACCTGCTAATGAACCATCTCCCAATGTCAGAATAGAATGATCAGAACCCACTTTTTCATTTATGAGAAAATTACGCTGACTATGACTATCGGCATAGCTTTGTGTATTTAACAAAACAATAATTTTATCCATAAAACGTAACAGCCATTTAGATAGGCCTGTTTTAGTCGCCCAGGTTTGTCCTGTAAACGTATGCATTCTTATGGGAGTACGGGCAAGATATCCTGCAATTGAACACAGTAACCCCGCTTTGGGTGTAGTGGAATGCACTATATCAAAATGTTCTTTTCGAAATAAACGGTATAGCTTATAAGTAGAAACAAGATCTTTTAATGGGGCCGGCGCTCTAGCAATATCCAATTTAATGCATTTAAGCTTCTCTACGCTTTCAAGTCCTGCCCAATTTCCACCAGAAGAGGCAATGGCAGTAACCTCCATGCCCTCATTTAAATGGTCTTGAATCTGATGCCTTAATTGATGATCAAGAAAAAATGTAACCGTAGACACTCGTGCTATTTTTATAGATTTTTTATTCATTAAATTACTTATCTTGCAATTCCATTTAGAGCCATAAAGATAAAAACAAATGGCGAAATAGCCGTCATTAGATAAAGTATATATTTACCCCAATCCCGCCATATTTTAATAGACCATAGTGTACCTGCAGCTAAAATTGGTAAGAATAACCACGCTGTATAAAGGAACCTGTTTGAAAAATTTGCATAACCGAAAAATAAAAAAGGAATAAGTAGTAGAAAATATATTTTTAATAATGCAGTTAAACCTTTTTGATATTTATCAGTAGATAACGTGCGAAAAATAAAATATGGGAATAACCCCATAAGAAGCGAAAAAATCATGAAGTCATATCTAATCCCACCTTGATAATTCACTTTTATCTGATAATTCGTTATTTTTTCATAAACTCCTAAATTCAATATATTGGATATCCAAGCGGTAAAAAATTCTGAAAAACCAATTGCATAACTCAATGATAAAACCAGAACTATCAACAATACTTGATTCAATGTTAATAATAATAACGGAAAAAAAGCGATGTACATTAAGGCGGTGTGGTGAAAGTTTATGGCAGCTATTGAAGCAACAACAAATAACTTCCAATGTTTCAAAATAAACGCGAATAACGCCAGATAAACAAAAAAAGAGGCTAGCCCTTGCCGGATTGCATTTATATGTGCAGAAACAAAAAAAGGTGACCATAAAAATATCAAAACGACCAGATAGATTAACTGCCAATACTCATGACTATATTTTTCAACAGAGTCACCAAAAAGCCCTACAAACTTAAAAGCCACTGTGTTGACTAAAAAAAATAAAATCAATGAAATACCACTAAAGTAAGCATCATTACTGAAATCTGCATAAGCAAACAGAAGTGATAAATATTGGAAACCTTTTTCTACGCCTCCATCAAAACAATGACAGTTCTTAACTGATTCATAAAGCTGAGCATATTGTTGGGTGTCATGGCCAATGGAAATATCTCTTGTACCAACCAGAATTGCCAAAACAATCTGAATACCAATTACAAAACCAATGAAGCTAGACGTTTTTTTATTATTTTTTATATAGTCAATCATAATAACTGCCTCTTAACTTTCTTACGGCAATTCTTTTTAAATATTTTAAAACTGACCATATAGTTAACATTATGTACTCTACTAGTGTTACGCATCCTGCTTTAAATATTTTCTTGTAAGCCTGTAATTCACCTTTTTCCATTAACCATAAATTACTACTAAGACCAGACGATCCATAAGCAGATTTATACATATATGCCATCGGTAACTTTATTAAAAAAACATCACCATAAAAAAACAATGTTTTTAACCAAAGTAAATAGTCCTCAGCAAAACTCTGATCTTCATCAAAGCGTAGTGACACATTTCTTTTCATCATCACTGTTGGTGTGGAAAAAAAATTCTTCCATAATAGGCCTGCTCTCATAACTTGCCTTACTGGAACGTTCTCTTGAGAGTAGCGGGGAATTTGATAATTCAAATCAGCTAATCTTATTGGATGACCAGTTAAAACAATTGAAGGATTTTTTTGCATCCACCCATATTGAACTTCAATTTTCTGGGGATGCCAGCTATCGTCTGCATCCAGAAAAGCAATATATTTAGCTTCGGCATGTTCCCACCCAGTGTTTCTAGCTGCAGATGGTCCACGATTTTCTGTGAATGAAATAATCTTGATCCATTTTTCTCCGTACTTTGCCTGTAATACATAAAGCAGCTTCAAGGTGTCATCCTGACTACAATCATCAATAAGGATAACTTCTTGAGGTAATGAAGTCTGCTGAAAAACGGATGTAACTGCTCTTGTTATGGTGTTAATGGAGTTATAACAAGGAATAATGACGCTTACAGAAGCTGTAGTATGAAGCTCAATCTCAGACATCTCAGGCAGTATCCATTGTTCTTACCCATGGGGCAGCGAGAAAATGCTGAAGTGCTCTTTGGCCGTACTCATCTGGTCTCATTTTGAGAGACCTCGTGGGAGTTAGAAGTGTTTCTATTATATGGCAAACAGCTCTTGAATCATTGATATCTCCTTCCAATCTAAAATTTTCATCTTGACCAATATCCTCTAAAAAATCTGTACATTTTTGATGATATTCAACCAATGCAAAGGGGATATCACTCAAATACGCAACAATTGCTCCATGCAGACGCACGCTTAAAAATGCCGTACAGATAGCAATTTGATGCCATACATCCTCAAGAGAAGAATTAGAGTTACGAATTAATTTATGCTCAATCCCGTCTTTAGATAACTTTTCACAAAGTACCTTCGCGAGATGATCATCTCCAAACTCGGGATGATTGTTCAAACTGAATACATGTATTCGTGCATCACATTTTTTGGCTGCTTGTATCGTACCGCCAATTAAAGCTTGATTTCTTTTATTTTCAACTTCTGGATCTTGCCCAACAAATGATTCAAAGTTACATAGTGCAATACCAATTATGGGTTTGCTACGCTGTTTTTTTTCACCAGATATCTCAAATGTGGTTTGAAACGCCCCAGCCAAATCTCCCGCCATGTAAACAGGAAAATCCAGATTAAAATCTTTTACAATTGCATAGGATGCATTATCTCTTACTGATAAATAATCAAAGCGCTGAAGAAAGGATTTAACTTTTAATGCGTCTTCCTTATTAGTAAAAGGACCAACCGATACTCCAATACCAGACATACCTAACCGAGACTTTTTTGCTATATTTTCAATGACTTTCATCACACCAGAGCTTGCCGTAGAAAAAACTGAGCCCCCGGCAAAAACAAACTGGTTTATCCGTGATGCTTCACGCAAGGTAAACCCCAAACGAGACAATTGACCGAGAATGTTCGACGACGCATAAATATTCTTATTAAACCAGTCTGGCACAGAATAATCCGCTTTAACGTCCATAATTCTTGGAGCCAAAACCTTGTACTCAACATCCCAAAATTTTGCTGCTCCCCATGCACTGACAGCGCCGAAAAGATCGTCTCCAAAGTTGCCCATTCCATAATAACCCGTAAAGACGATGGACTCTTTTTTCCTATTAATTTTCTGCACTTGAACCACGTTGTTTTTTGATAGCAAAAAAGAAAAATGCCAGTAGCAAAATTTCACTGATTAATGTTGTTACGGCAGCTCCTGTGGCACCCCAAACTGGAATAATTAAAAAATTTAATAGCACATTAATCATTGCCACGGCGGCCATGCATAATACCTTCATACGCATTTCACGATGGCTAAGTAATTGTGAAGCGATACTGGAAGCTAAAAATCTTATTGGGGCACATACGGCCAAAATATTCAGATAAAAAACAGCCTGCTGATAGTCTGGACCGAATAAACGTGGAATCAGCCATGGAACCACAATCCACAGCATCAGCATTACCAATATGCCGATGCTTAACATTATTTTATTACCCAGCCTTGAAACAGACTCAAGTCTCTGCGGGTCATGTGTCTTCCATCGGTGAAGTTTGGGAAGTAAAAACTTTTGATAAACCACATTTGGAAATATGTATACTGCCGCCATAACTGTAAAAGCTATGTTATATATTCCTGCAGCAGATCCACTATCTAAATAATTCAATAATATGATGTCGCTCTGAAAATAAACGACATAAAGTATCCCCGACATTGCGAAAGGATAGGATTGAGTAGCAATCTCTTTCAAACTGACTGAGACACTATGAACAGGTATTGACTGAATATCCGTTGAAGATAATTTTAAATCCCCTTGAAACAAGCGTAATAGTGGCACATAAGCTAATACAAAGCTTATTAAGGCAGCCATGATAAAGGCCTCCGCAACGGCTTCAAGCTTGATGATGGACTGATTAAAAAACAAAACCAACAAAATTACTGACGCTAAACGAAGCATGTTTTGCATTAATTGCCACAGCCCTAGCAAATTAAAACGTTCTTCAAGTTGAAACTTCGCATTAATCAGATCAATAGCAACTTGTCCAATCAGTAATGGGCTGAGCATAAAAAGCAATTGTCGATTTAAATCATCATGTGGTCCCCAAAATGCCCACATCCAAAGCACAACCATAAAAACAAACAAACTGACTGCTAACAGTTTTAAAGATATCGGCATCCAGCGAAGTGCAAGTTGACGTTCTGTACCAAACACCCTTAGCCAAAAACCAGGGACACCTGCATTAGCCAATGCAGCTATTAGCGTGATGAAAGCTAACACGGACACCAATACACCATAATTTTCTGGTGAAAGCTGCCTTGCTAGAATTACCTGCAATCCAAAAGCAAAGAGCGTGCTTAACATCACGCCAAGATAAACATGAGAAAAAGCTTTGAGCGAGCTACGTAATAGTTTTTTATGTAATTTCAAACTGAATAAACCATAACCAAAGCTTTTAATAAGACAATCCTATTAATGTTAATTTTATATCTTGAAAATATTGGCTAAACCGAACATTCGACTAAGAATTAATTAATACTTCAATTTCAGCCACTTTGGTTTTCATCAAAATCTCATCAGCTCGCGATTCAACATTTAGTCTCAATAGCGGTTCGGTATTGGAGGAACGCAAATTAAACCGCCACTGGGCAAATTCCAAACTAATCCCATCTGTTCTATCAATCAATGGATTCTCAGCAGAGAAATGATTAAGGATTTTATCCAGAATGACGCTGACATCTGCTACCCGATAATTAATTTCACCACTGCATGGGTATTTCGCCATTCGTTCATTAACCAGTTCAGACAAGGGTTTACCAGCAACACTAATTAACTCAGCGACCAGCAACCATGGAATCATGCCACTGTCGCAATAGGCAAAATCACGGAAATAATGGTGGGCACTCATTTCACCACCATAAACTGCATTTTCCAGTCGCATACGTTCTTTAATAAATGCATGACCAGTTTTGGACTGAATAGGTTGACCACCCGCCGCTTCAACCTGATCAATAGTGTTCCAGGTTAGTCGTGGATCATGAATAATCTTTTCACCGGGTGACTTGAGCAAAAACGCTTCGGCCAATAAGCCGACAATATAATAGCCTTCGATAAACCGGCCATTTTCATCAAACAGAAAACACCGGTCAAAATCGCCATCCCAGGCAATGCCCATATCGGCTTTGTTCACGATAACAGCATCGGCAGTCGCTGCTCGATTTTCCGGTAATAAGGGATTGGGAATCCCATTCGGAAAACTGCCGTCAGCTTCATGATTCACTTTAATGAATTCAACTGGCACATTTGCTGATTTGAACTGTGCTTCAATTGCATCAATTACATGGCCTGCTGCACCATTGCCTGCATTAACAACAAGTTTCAAAGGTTTGAGTTTTGCATGGTCGATATAGGTAAGAAGGTGATCGACATATGGTTCTAATATGGATTGCTGCTGATAAAGCTCATTGTTCGGTAGCTCTGCAAGGGGAGATTCTTCAGCCGCAGGAACCGCATCTTTCTCAGTAATGACTTCTGAACTATCCGGTTCATTCCAGTGAAAGCTGAAATCCATTTTTTCGCTCATTCTTGTTTTATGATCTGGCTGCGGTGCTTCCTGTCCCTGAGCAAAAGGCGAAACTAACTTCTCAGCCAAATCACGAATATCATTCAGGCCACTATCACCACTTATAGGCAATGCACCCCGCCCAACCAGTTTCATGCCGTTATAGTCCATAGGATTATGGCTGGCCGTCACTTCAATACCACCATCAACATCCAGATAAAATGAGGCAAAATAGATCTCTTCCGTTCCCACCATGCCGATATCAATGACTTCAGCCCCAGAATCCATTATGCCTTGGGCCAAGGCTAATTTAAGTGGCTCACTGGTATGTCGGATATCTCCACCAACCACAACCCGCTTTGCGTTGAGATGTTTTGCATAGGCATAACCGATTCGATAGGCCACATCAGGGTTGAGTTCTTCACCCAATTTGCCTCGAATGTCGTAGGCTTTGAAACACAAGAGGTTGGTATCTGACACGTAAACTCCTAACTAGAGAGACTTTGGCTTTGATATAAATTGCCGAAAACGATTAATTAGTTTTGATACAAAAAACTGAAATCTATTAACGTGACCGTAAAAAGCATCTAATATCATCAATACTTCTTGATTTTGCTTTTTGATATTTTTAAAACTTTTATTTGTGGTTCCACCCAAACGCATTTTTATAATTGTTTCAGGCAAGTAAACCGCGTTAATTTGTTTCATTTCCAGAAGTCTGAATAACATCTCAACATCCGCTGCAATGCGATAATTAAGATGAAATAATCCATGCTGCTGGTATACCGATTTTCTAGCAAAAAAAGTTGGATGAGCCGGCATCCAGCCTTTCAAAAACAAACCAGACTCAAATTTACACGATTTCCAGTAACGCTTTATTTTGTCAGTGTTTATGGCATCCACATAGACCAAATCAGCATAACAGGCATCAACTTGTTTATCCGAAAATACTGAAGCCATTAGACTGATAGCATCAGTTCTGGAATAAAAATCATCCGCGTTTAATATGCCGATAATATCGCCTGTTGCCATCAGAATGCCTTTATTCATCGCATCATAAATACCTTTATCCGGCTCTGAAACAAAGCTGGCAACACTGGAGACATTGGCAATAATCTCAACTGTGCCGTCTGTCGATCCTCCATCAATAATAATATGTTCAATCTCGTGATAATCTTGGCTGGCTACTGAATGAATTGTGTCCGTGATGGTTTTAGCGCTGTTAAAACAGACGGTGATGATGGAAATTTTCATAATCTTTTGTCAGCCGCCTCAACAACATTGGCAAATTTCATTGCAAAGATAGACATTTGAGATTTTGATTTTTTTACAGCTTCATCCAATGCTTCCCTACGTTTTTCTAATGAATTCCTAGGCAGTTTGTCCATAACTTCCGCTAGTTCTGAGGGTCTATCCGGTGAAAAAAAATGGCCGTATTGTTCAGCCTGTTCGCGATGAACAGCTATATCAGATAAAAGCATTTCGACCCCAAGTGATTTTGCTTCTTCAACAGTGGTACTCCAGCCTTCAAATCGTGATGGATTAATAAGCGCAGCAGCACTTAACATTAAAGCCTGAACATCTTCATACGGGATCATTCCCAAAACACGAAAGTTTTCCTCGACTGATTCAGCATAAACCTGTGATTGCAACTTTGGAAAATAGTTTGGATCGCGTGCATCCTCATGGTTACCGGATACCGCAACGACAATATCTTTCCCTGCACGTTTAGCAATACCTATAGCTTTTATGACACACTCATGATTTTTATGCTGCCAGAACTGGTTGGGCAAATAGAAAAAATGCCTGGGTAGATTGTATTTTGCTAATAAAGCATCAACATCAAACTTTATTGGCCGAACCGGCACGCTAAAATTAATCACATGCAGACGTTCATCCGGTAATTTGTAAAACTGCTGGAAGTCTTTTGCTGCATCGTTACTACTTAGCATGATATGTCGTTTGGCATACACCTGCATACGAAAACCAAATTCTCTTTTCCAGAAGGCAAAAAAACCAAAATACTGCCTAAGCTTACGATGCTGTAAATCCGGAATCCATGCAATTGTTGGAATATTAAAGCGCCAGCCATAAAAATTAGCAGCCTCAAATACCAAATCGATCTCATGCACTTTGAATACTGCCAGTGCACCGGTATCACATCCAGTCACAGTGGCTTTTAGTAGACGCCGATTTTTTTGGGAACGATTAAATACCTGAGATTGAACAATTTTTAGCCCATCAAGTGCATTGAACCTCTCCAACACATCTATTGCAACATCATCGCCCAGAAATAAAATTGGTTCGACTCGCTGGTTTTCGAATTCTATCAAAGCACTGAGCAGGTTCACTTGATAGTTCAGCCCCCCCATCCAGTCATGTCCGCCTATTAAAGTAAAAGCTATACGATGTTTCAAGATGGACTTCTCGCTTTATACCAGCTGACAACTTCAGATATGCCATGTTGTATTGAAACCTTAGGCGTGAAACCTAATTCACTCGCCAGCGAAACATCAGCCACTAAACTTTTAGGGTCGCCTTTTCGTGAAATGCCACTAAACTTAACGCTATAGTTTTTATCCCATTGCTCACAAACTAATGCGGCGATTTCCGCTACAGCTGTGCCGATCCCAGTCCCCCCATTGACGACTGTAGTTTCAATTTTTGGCTTGCTTGCCAATAACCAAAGTAACTCCATTGCATCGGAAATATGCAGCCAATCTCGCACTTCGTTCCCAGTTCCATTTAACGTGATTTCAGTTGAGTCAGACTTTTCAAGTTTTTGGCATAAATCCCACAATAGCTGTTTTTCCAAGCCTGGCCCATAAACAGAAAAAAATCTAACAATAGAAAGATCTAAACCAAAGCTATCACGGTATGAACTGAACAATGCTTCAAGCATTGATTTATGGAAACCATAGGGGGAAAAAGGCTTACCGTTTTCTTGTTCATTAATGGGTTTGTTAAATGCCGAACCATAAACCGCAGCACTTGATACACCTATTACCTTGCTGTCTGGAGAACTCTGCCTTACCCATTCCAACAGTCGCGCAGTGGTGTCCACTGTGCGTTGAAAATCTTCGTAAGGATTTTGTATTGATGGGCCAACTGCAGAACCGCCAGCAAGGTGAAAAATAATATCTGGTTTTCCAGACTGAGAAGCCAGCTGACTCAAACCAGCAAAGTCTATTTCAGCATTTAGCCAATGATTAAATCCCCAAGAATTGAAATCATCATCCGTCCAAAACCCATGGCCAATTCCATAAACCGCTGAATTTTGTCTCCCAGCAAATTTGGCAAGATTGCGACCGATAAACCCTTTGCCACCCGTAATCCAAACTGTAGGCATTACCGCTCCTTGGGTTTGACACAGACAAAAGAATATAATCTGCCAGGGCGACTATCTACTAATGAAAGACAACGAAGCAAAATACGATAAATAATATCGATATCAAGGGTGCGTGAGAACCAACCAAACATTGGTATTCTTCTGATGCGCTGTTGCATTTCAGCTTTCAATGATGCATCTGTATAGGGAGCAAAATTAATAACACTATCGAAAGAACGCAGTATCTTTTGAACCTTAAAACCGGATTTTTTCAGAGCTGCAAGATACTCGTGAGATGTATAGGCATTCTCACCACCATACAAAGAATGTAATGGATGCACATCAAAAAACGCAGCTAAATCTTTTTTTGAAGAAATCACATGATCTCTAACAGCTATTAAAGTGCCACCCGGCTTTAACACACGGAATAATTCGGCACATAACTGCTCAAGATCATTTGCATGGTGCAATACTTGTCTGGCAAAAACCAGATCAAAGGTTCCTGAATCAAAATTAATTCTCTCGCCAAATTCCTGAGAGACAGATATAGGCAAGCTATTCTCAAAAGCAAGCGTTTTGATTGCTCCAGCGCCAACAAGCTCGCTATTATCGGGTTCTAATGCGGCTACTTGCCAGCCATCACGAGCCAGAGCATAACTGGCAATTCCACGCCCAGCCCCCAGGTCCATCGCAAAACCTTTTGAATCAGGAACCAGTTTGCTTATAGCTTGCCATTCAGGACTTTCATAATATCTCTCAGCAGCTTGCTGGACGGATGGATCATAGTAACAATCCCGAACTAATTGCTGTTTATCCGGTTGATTCATTAACCATGAGACCGCAGCCTCCCAGGAGATAAAGGTTTTATCGTTCATCGGGTCCCAATTCTCTGATTATTTTAGCTGGATTGCCAGCAACAATAGTCCAAGGCGGCACATCTTTAGTTACAACAGACCCAGCCCCAACTATAGCACCCTCACCGATTGTGACCCCCTTCAATATGGTTGCCATTGCACCAACCCAAACATCATCGCCTATCAAAACCTGTGACTCATTCAGATCTATTAAAGTAGGATGACCAATGCTTGTAATATTCATAAATTGTTCATGTCTTTTTGAGGCACGTATTGGGTGAGTGTGGCTATCAAAAATATTGACATTATGTGAAATCAAAACGCGATTACCGATGGTGATAAGACCCGCAGACCAAATCTTTGAGTCTGCTCCTATATAACAATCCTGACCAACAACAATTTTCCCTCCATGAGCAAACACCAGAAGCTCACCCAGAACATGACTATTGGAGGCAATTGAAATTAACTCCGGGTTTCCTGGTATGTTAATAATTTTTGCCGAGGGATAAAGCACAACACTGGCTACTCCAGTATATCCTCTATACTGTAGAAGCTTTCTGATAAAGGCTTTAAAAGCTATTTTGTAAGTTCTAAACATACAATTGCACGTGATGCGGCAGCAAAGTCAGTGCCGTAATTTTTCTCGGTGTGAATATCAAAATAAGTAGCATCACTAGCAAGTTCACGTGAGGAATTAACCCAGCCGCTCTCTTGATACTGAAAATAGGTTTCTTTTACTTCCTTAGGAGAAAAAGTCGCTTTAATACCATCGACCATATCCCCATTAAAAATTTGAAACCAACCACGGACTTTATGCTCACCAAATGGCACGCTGAGGAATAACTTTCCACCTGGTTTAAGAACTCGGTGGAACTCTTTTATTGCAGCAAGATACCCCTCTCCATCACTTTCACGCTTTGCCTCATCGCTGGTATAAAGCATCGTATTGTCCAGACCTATATGTTCGATTGTAGAAAGACTGGTAATCCAGTCAAAATAATCATCTCGAAAACAAGTATTTCTTAAGTCTTCATAGATGTAGGAAATACTTTTATTCCAATAGGCATCCTGCTCAGGTGCCAAAGTCGATATAAATACATTCTTATTCTGAAGCTTGGTGTGATTGACAAGAAACGAATAGTTGAGGATCGAGCCAGCATCCAAAAGCCTTCCTTGCGAAGTTGGCAACGATTGGAAAAACCACAGATATTCAACAATCCTCTCATCAAGCCTTAGACCATAACCAGCAGGTAATTTTGCTACATCAACAAGTGGATCATTGATAGCCGTATTTATCTTTGAAAATTTGTATGGGACGTAGCCTAGTTTCCATGGTTTTTTCCCAAATAACGGATACATCCAACTACAGGTTGAATGATATATTTTTTTTATAAACTGTCGCATTTTTATACCTTGAAAGGCTTAATTAATCGACTTAGAAACGCCGTAAAGTGAAATTTTGGCTTGGGAAGCTTTTGAATTAGTTCACCAAAAAAGGGGGAAGTCACACTTTGATCAGGATATGTTTTTACCGCAAATTTGATATCAATAGGCGTATCATCAAATCCGCTAGCAACACAGTTTACACCGCTACCATCAAACCCTGAGTTTTCAACCAGACTTTTTCTTGGATAAAGCACCAGCCCTTTTTCTATAAACACACTCAAATACCAACGTATTGCCCATGAATCAACCTTAGTCGCTTTTTGAGCTTTAAGCATTTTAAAGTATGGATAACTTCCGTCCAAATCAAACTGTTTTTTCAGGTTACTATCATTTTTAACAATCTGGTAAGCACTGGCTGTTTTATCAAATTTTTCCCATGCCCGTTGCCACGTTGCCCACCCCCATGAAGATGTTAATGGCAAAAACAAAGCATCTTCTTTTACTTGAATATCGATTGGAAACATATAACCTGCTATTTGCATGACTTGTTCATCATGCTCATATTTCTCCAATCCAGCATTCATGTATGCAAGGAAATGCGGTGAAACCTGTAAATCATCCTCCAATACAATCACTTTGCCGAACTCATTACATATGCGGGTTACGCCATCAATGACAGAATTTGCCAGGCCCCAGTTACTTTCCCGCTCATAAACCGTAATGGTTTTAAAACCTGAAATTTGATGAATATATTCTCTTACTTGCTGAACGACTTCTTCAGCATGTTTATCCTTTGCTGCATCCGAAAAAATAAATAAATCAGACTTTTCCGCTTCAGGATTTTTTAACAACGTTGTTACTGTTTTCCGAGTATGTTCAGGTCGGTTGTAAACAAACAAAATGATGGGGGCAAGTGCAGTTTCTTTATTCATTTGCTGTACCATCAGCGTATTGTTTGAGCACTGTGAGTAATCTATGCATCGCCTGTCCATCACTCGGCCCAAAGAATCGTCTCGAAAATATTTTCATGTCATTTTTTACTGGCTCGAATTGCTCAGGATATTGCTGAATTTGCAATATCTTAACAACTGCCGCTTCTACAGAGCCAACAACAATTGCTGCCCCGTGCTTTTCTGGAAAAGGATATACACTGTGTGACTTATCCAGTTGCAAAATAACCGGGATAACATCACATGCAGCAGCCTCTGATAATGTTGTAGAAAAAAAGCCCACTGCACAATGCGTATTAATCAATGTTGCGGCCAACGAAAACTCAGGCGCATTCATCAGATATACTCTATTAGGATATTTATGCTGTAATTGATCAAAACTTGGATGTTTATCAACTGGATGTTTTCTTATAATAAGCTCAATACTTTCATCACGTTCAAGCAGATATTCTGCACATTCAATAAGCAATAGGTAATCATGGTTACTTATATGTTTACTTACAGGTTGTGTAAAAAAAACGATAGTAAAGGGCTTTTCTCCGGAGACATCCCGTTTGCGAAGTTGATAAATATCATCAAGCAATGGACTGCCAATCGCATAATAGGCTGGTTTGGGTGAAACACTTTGATATCTTTCAACAAAGTCGTCGTTCCAGCATACCATCGCATCAAAGCAAAAATTACGGTAACCACTATGCAACACACCTGCACGCCCACTTTGAATACGTATAGTTGGAATCTCAAGTTGCTTTGCTGCTCTCGCCATTAAATCATCATAATGTGACGTACCCTCAGCAAATAAGAGCACTTGAGGACGTTCTTGCTGCAACCCCAAATAAGCCTGTTGGTAAAACAAGCATAAACGAAGATAAACAGGAAACAATGGATGCCAAACGGATAAATCTAATCCTTTAGGCAAACCTCTGGGCACCGGCAAAGAAACTAACCATGCCCCTTGTTCTTTAATTTTTTCAGCAATCAGAGTGGGATGTGACGAGAAAAATACACACTTAGACGATTCTAACTCTGCGAGCAGTGGTTGGAAGAAATCAACAAAACGAGAATTTATAGCAAAAAAACCAAAAGAATGTTTTCCAGGGCTTGGATGATCTGATTTATCTGAGAACACGTTTGAAATGAGGCTACGATAAAAATCTCTGGCCAAACGCAACCATGGTAAAGAGATTATAACCAGCTTATTAATTGGTGTTACTTCAACGGCAGCTTGCCAATAATGATCAAACGTTTCTGTTAAATCTGACTCTTTGATTGAATCACGCCAAGGTTTTGTATATTTGAGTAAGGGTAATAAATTATATGGTCTTGCCATCGCTTCAAAATAAAAATAGCGCTCAAAAGCACCACGAAGATGAGTATTGTTATATCTCAAATAGTTTGGATGTTGTTGTTCAATCCAATCAAACAGCTCCGTCAATAAAACGGTTAATTTTGCCTCTACGGTCATGAGAGACTTTAGTTTCCGCTTGCAAGGATCGCATCAGCGACTAAAAAATCAATGGGATTATCAATATCCACTGAATGCGATCGACTCATAATATAGGGTACAGCGTTTTGATATAACGTTAATAAATTTGAATTTTGAAAATCCTTGATTTTTCTGACATAAATTGCCCCATTCGGATGGTAAGCAATTTTTTGATCCTGACTCCGTGTGTTTCCAGTCAGCATTGGACTATGTTGAAAAACAGGTTGCCACTGTTCATCTTCATCATAGAACGCGAATGAGATAGGAAACCCATATTCAGTTGCAGAAAAAACCGGTTTACCTTTTTTTTCAAAAAGTTCGATAGCCTCATCAACGTGTTGTGCGTTTCGTAAGGGAACTGTCGGTAAGCCCATCAAAAACACATCGTTCGGGTCTGAGAAGATCTTTTGAAAACTGTCTTTCAGGTAGTCAAAAATCTTTACCTTGTCCCCCGCCTGTTCCGGTTCGCGATAATCCAGAACCAACTTATCGTTCTTAATATAGCGGTTCGCGATTTCCCAGTATTCCTGAGAATCAGTAGAGAAAATAACTCTATCAACCTTTTGTGCGTGAACAAATGCTTCCAGGGTGTGAACCACAAGAGGCTTGTCGGCCAGCAATTTTATATTTTTACCGGGTAATCGTTTAGATCCGGAACGAGCGGGCACAAATGCTACATAAGCCATTAGCTGAAAAAGTCCTGGATAGCTTTTTCTACTTGATTATGGACCGTGACAACTTCCTGATACTCGATATCGTTCAAATGTTTCAGAGGCATCCGATCTCGGCGATGCATAAATCCAGCAGCCTGCAATAACGCCTTGTTTGTTCTGTGCCAACCATATTTTGAGGCACACTGATCAAAGAAAGGTGCTTCCAGTTGATTCAGAATAAACTCGATAGTGCATTGATCATCATTTTTCCAGGCTTTCCAAAACGCTTCACCGATGCGGGCATCAAGCATAGAAATACCATTCAGATAGGACATTGCTCCAAAAGGTTTATATTGCATCAGTGTTGATTTACGTCCGGCAATCACTACACGAATTCGCGGCTCAAGTTCCAGCGCCAGACAAGTTGTTTCAAAATCTTTCGCATCTTCTTTCAACGCCACGATCTCAGGGATACTGGGCAGTTTTCTAAACAATGAATGCGGCCAATGCATCTGAGTACCGTCATAACCAGATAAAAAAGGCATTTCATGAACCAGGATGGGCATATTCGAATTTCGGCCAACTTCTGCAAAATGATCCAAAATCTGTTCATCATTGAAATATTTTTCTCGCACAATCAATGAAATCAGATCTGCGCCGGTTTCTTTTGCATGGACAGCAAATTCAGTACTTTCTTTGGTCGAGCAATGGATTGGGTCGCCTACGACTACAAGGTTTTCAGGATCAAGTCGTTTAAGCAGTTTTATACAGAACTCATTCAATTCCATAATTTCTGAGTGTTTCAACTGAGAATAACGTGAATTATAAGCCATGACATAAAACTTTCTGGCACCACCAATGTAAAGATGATTCAGATACCGTTCCAGTGATTCGTAATCAATATTTTCCTGCTCATCAAAGGGAGTGAATACAGTGTAAACACAGCCTTCCAGTCCCTGTTTCAAATGTTCATACATTGGTGATTCCTTTTGTTCTTCTGTCAATATCAGTGAGTACCATTTCAATTGCTATTTGTTCAACCGATCTGGAACCCTGCCAATCTATTCTGTTTATTAATTTTTTAGAATTGCCGCCTCTTGCACTGGTATCGAAAGGTCTGAAATAACTTTCCGATACTACAGCCAGGGGCATTCCTGAAGATTTATCAACGCACACTTCTTCAACCCCTGTTCCTTCAAAAGAGGGGGTAAATCCGGCTGCAATAGCAGAAAAACGCAGGAAATCTCTAACGGTTGTTAATTTACCCGTCGCAAATACATAATCATCGGCTTCTTTTTGTTCTAACAAGGCGATCATGGCGGCAGTATAGTCCTCAGCAGCCCCCCAATCTCTCGCTGATGATAATGCGCCTAATTCAATAGGCCCACCATTATCTATTTTTAATCTTGCCAGATTAAATGAAATTTTCCGCGTTACAAAATTGCGACCTCGTAAGGGGCCTTCATGATTGAATAAAATGCCAACCGAAGCATGAAGATTATAGGTCTCGCGATACATACGCACCAATTCCTGAGCAGTAAGTTTGGATATTCCGTAGGGGTTTGCTGGTTTAAACACGCTATCCTCAGAAAGTAGCGTATTGGGTTCTGCTGAACCAAAAATCTCCGAGCTGGAAGCAAAAAATAATCTAGCCTCTGGCACAGTGTGCCTTATAGCCTCCAGCACATTCAGAGTACCTAAGGTATTGGCCTGCAGTGTTGTCACCGGATGAATAAATGAATCCGCAACAAAACTTTCGCCGGCAAAGTGATAGATATGCTCAGGTTGAATAGATTTCAGTACATCATTCAAGTTAAACGGTTCATCAATATTGATATTGACCAACTTAACCTTGTCCAGAATATTTAAGTGCTGTAAACGCCAGGTTTTTGATGCTGATCCTCTGCGGAACCCACAATAGACTGTCCATCCGGCGGCCAATAAATGCTGAGCCAGATGAGCTCCATCTTGCCCTGTTGCCCCAATGATCAGTGCTGTCCTGGAGTTAATCATCAAATAACTCAACTATACTGTTTAATGCCTTTGCAAACCCCGCCCCCTCATCAAGATGCCCTTGCCAGACCTCAATCACTTTCATACAGTCCATATCCATTACAGAGCGGATTGCCGGCATATTTTTCGAGTCTCCCTCACCAAAATGAAGTCCTTCACCATCAATCCCGGCAGCATCTGCAATGTGCACATGCTGAATAAGCCCCGAAAGCCTTTGAATAACCTCAATAGCTTCGAAATCAAACACACTGTCACCCATACACAAGTGGCAGACATCCATGCAAATTGGTAATTGATACTGCTCAATTAACTTAACATCTCTGGGTTGATTGACGGCCTCCAGTTTGACTGAACCACCGAAATACCAGGCGATGGGTGGTAACCACTGGGGAAGAATAGAAACCCCTTTTTGTCGAAATCGCTCTACTAACTGTGAATGCTGTTGGTAAAACTCTTCAATAGATTCATGCACAACAGAGAAGCTACCTACGATTGGTACATGTTGTCCTGTATGCTGCTGAAGCGCATCAGCAAAATCCACTGTCCTCTGAAGAATGTTATCGCTTTGCTCGGCCTGTATTGTATCTGCCGAAAAGGGATCCATCAGTTGAGTTGAATTAATGTAATCGGGTAAATGAATGCTGTATCGGTTGGCAGCGTTGTATTGTTTTGCATCAATATCTGATTGGACTTCACCATAAGATAAATGAAACTCAAAAGCACCCACCGGGAATTTTTGTTCGATGCTCCCCAAGTCATGCAACCTTATTGGAATAGCAATTTTGCGACTACGTGCAAAATCTATAGCAGCATCTGATACCGGTGGTGGTGTTTCAAAAACAGAACGACTTAATACTTGTCCGGCAGTGACGTCTCGAACTACTGGCTGCTCGAGAAAAGCCTGCATTTGATTCTGTCCTAATCCTACTCTGGGAGAGCGAAAAACCAACTTCTCTGGCTTAATCTTTTCTCCGGTATTTATAGGTTGTTTTGCGTAGTAACTACGACCAAGATTCTGTAGGTTCAGAAGTTCACCCTGATTGGCAACTCGTGGCCCATCTCCCGACATCAATAAACCAATATGATCGGCAAACATTTTCATTCGCGTAAATTCTTCTGGAGTTGAACTGGTCGTATGGTCCAGACCATTGGCGAGCTTATCAAAAGTAATATGCCGCTCGATAACACTGGCCCCCATAGACATTGCAATCAATGTCACTTCCCAATCATTGTCATGACTGGAATAACCAAATGGGCGTGGCCATTTATTCGCCATGTGTTTGAGGTAGCCCAGACGAGCATTTGTGGGTGATACCGGATAGTTTGATACGCAATGAAGGGCCAGCCAATTGTCACCCTCAAATTGACCGATTGCGTCGTCAATTTCTTCTTCATTGTGACACCCCAGTGACAGATACACCGGTTTATTCAACCTCAACATACTGTTTACAAGTTCGATATTCGATAATTCAACCGAAGGAACTTTGAAAAAATCAAAAGAGGTTAAATTATCACCAAAATCCAGCATATCCTTCGTATCAAAGAAACTGATTCCAACCGCAACCCCTAACTGTCTGCCTTGCTCAGTTAATGACAGGATAGTTTCAGGCGAAAGGTAATTACGACGAATTTCGTTAAGCAACATCTCATCGCCAATTTGTTTCGCATCATCAGCATAAGCATTTTCAAGATTCCGATATTGAAACTTGACGCCCCAAACACCAGCAGTGGAAGCTGCTTTTATAAGATCAGCTGCTTTATCGACATCTCCATCATGGTTAATGCCTATTTCTGCGATTATTTTTATTTTCACGATAACAAACCTAGAGAATTTTTATATCTTTTTCTCATGCTTCGAAGTGAAACAGAACTAGCTTCATCATCGAGATAATTTTCTTTATTATCAATAGACGAAATACTTTTACAAAAGGCTCTAGCAACTTTTGAACCACCAACTCCTAAATATTCTTTCGCGTAAATTATGGCGCTTCTATCACTCTCAATGAAGTTGAAAACGGCTAAAAGATAATTACAAACTTCTATTTGTTCTCCCCCTTCAATCATAGCTTGCAGTCTTTTTTTCTGCTTTTTTTTATTCCGAGGCAGTAATGAGTTTTTATATGTTCTACATATTTCATTAGCATCATTAATAAAAGAAAAATCTTTTATAACAGCATTAGAGCCAAGTCTATTGACTTCCTCATGAAGTCCAATAGCTACAAGCATAGAAAGGAAATTTAAGTGTTCTCCATCAATGTTACTTCGAAAACTTTTCTGAAGGCATAAAAGCAAGTGTTGATCATGAAAAAAACCCGCTACGTTCGGCTGTGACTCAATGGAAAGAATATTATATTTCTGAAAGCCATACTCTGAATGTCTCTTAACACCATCCACTGTTCTAGACTGGCTATTATGTGAAAATAATATTCCTTGTTGTGTTAACAAATCAGGCAACATCCGCACATAATCTATAGCTACTTGCTTCGGCATTTCTCCAAAACTACTTATGTTTATTATTAAATCGAAACGTTCAGTTATAGAGTCCAATAAATTTGGTGTATAAAAAGCTAACTCTGATGTTTCTCCGATTCCTATCTTTTTATTTGGGAATACACTTGAAAGGTAACTTAATGACCAAGGCAACATTTCCGGCAAATCCACAATACTGTAATGAGAGCAAAGCCCTTTTTTTATCAATACTTGTGCCATACCACCATATCCAGCTCCCACCTCTAGTATCTTTAGAGGTTGGTCCAAATTAAGTTCTTCAACTTTATCTATCAATAATTTAGCTAGTGCGAAATTTTTAATGTATGGAACAGAACAACTGTAACCATGATGCTCCAGGATCAATGGATTACCTATCGATGGTTCAGGATATGCTTCAATATCAACGATTGATATATTGTGGTTGTATCTCTCAATCCATTTTTTATGACGATCTATGTAAGCATCTAAGGTCATTTTTCCTAACCCGATACCATTCCCACCATTACTATTAGGGCTTAAAAAATCATTAAAAGTCGAATCATTTAGATCAGGTCTATTTTTAAAAAAAGACTTCCAAAGTATAGATTTTTGTGTCAGTGACGAGCTTTCATCAATGTTGTCGACCAACTGGCACGCTTGACTTAAATTCATGATTTTCCTTTAGGTTTAATGCGGTTTGATGTCAGATCCTGAACACTATCACCCAAAACACGTTTAGAGGCATTACCCGTCCATTTATTTAAATTCAGGAATGATTTCAACCACCAGCCAGCGGTTAAAGGCTTGTCACTATAACGTCGTAGGTTTTGAGGGTGAGTATGCCCTCTGATCACTCGTCTTTCTTGACCGGGTTCAACGATCCCCCCGCGATGGAACCCATCGGAATCAAATATCAATAGATCCCCAGCTTTCAATTCAAGAGATACAGGATTTCTGATAAGTAATTCATCAATATCATTGGGAATATCTTCTACTCCGCAACCTTGTGAGAGATGAAATCCTGCTCGATAATGCCCTTCCCAATGTGTGCCAGGACAATATTCAAAAGCGCCATTCTCCTTAGTAGTATCTGTTAAATAAAACCAAAACTTGATCGACTGCATTCTGTCAAAGTGCCATGGAAGAATTGGGGTTTCTGATGGCTTTTCATGTGTTGCAAATACTTCATCATTGAAGTCAACTTTATGCGGGCCATAATAAGTCTCTGCAACCTGTTTCATAAACTCATTACGAAATAGCATTGTAATCTCTGGAAAATCGGTCAAGGCATCTTTATGCCAGGGAGAGAACCTTGCTGTTCGCCCATCTGGATTCATCGGGTGACCGCTTTGTGAAAAAACAGCTTTAGATGGATTGATGAGAATTTTTTCGAATTCAATATTAAGATTTATAACTTCATCATTGGTTATAAAGTTTGGAACATGAACAATCCCATACTTTTGAAATTTTGATAATATTTCAGATAGTTCAAATGTATGGCATGTAAAATCATAATGTATGTTCATATACATCCTTAATTATTGAATACATTTCCATGTATGGGGAATATATTCAACTTCATTTTTTTTGAAGACCATGATTTTCTTCATCACTTTTTTCTGATGAAAATATTTCCTAGAATCATGTTTTATTCCAATCTTTATCAACAAATTCCGTAATATGTTTTTAAGTCTCGAAATATAACTTGTTGGTTTATATTCCTCATACATAACCAAATCAAGTCCAGAAAATGCAGCTGCAGCTATATATTCTGCTTCTCTAAAAAAACGGTCATATCGATCACCGTTTTTCATTTCAATACCATACCGAGTTTCTTTAATGTTATATTTTTCAATATATTCTTGATTACTTGTATCGTTAGGCATGACAGGCTCTTGCGCTACTAAATAGCCGCCGTTCGTCAAGCTATTACTAATAGATCTCATCGTTGAAAGTAAGCATGTTGAGTGATGTAGTGCACCAAAGCTAACAATATAATCAACCTCAGATTTAAATGGCAAATCATCAAAGCTCCCTTTCAATGGGCTAACAATATCTGCTACGTTATGGTGTTGAATATTCCGAGGTAATAATTCATCAATAGCTTCTTCAGATGCTTCTAATGCAAACACTTTATGTACTGAATAATTTTTTGCTATCCAAATTGATGCATAACCGTTTCCGCATCCAATATCGATGACTTTTCCATGTGGTTTCACATTGATTCTTTTATTGACTGTTTCAAATACATTTACTCTTTGACTAAAAATCTTGTCTGGATCAATAGTCATCATATTTTTATGAATTTCTTCATGTAACTTCTTATCAATTTCATTCATTAAATATTACTCTCGGTAAAAACATTTTTATTACACTGAATACCACTTCCATTCTTTATTTCAAAAATTACATCGCATGCTTCCAATGTTGATATTCTATGGGCAATAATTATTATCGTTTTTAACCCCTGAAGACTTGTGACCGCATTCATCACTTCCTTTTCAGTTTGCATGTCGAGTGCACTAGTTGCTTCGTCTAAAATCATAATTTCAGGATCATGATAAAGCGCTCTTGCAATACCAATGCGCTGTTTTTGCCCCCCAGACAGCCTGACTCCCCGTTCTCCTAATAAAGTTTCTATACCCTCTGGAAGTTCATCTATTAATGACTCTAACTGTGCCGCTTTGAGCGCTCGAATAACCGAAGCATTATTGATTTCATTATCTTTAATTCCAAAAGCAATATTGCGTCTTAAAGTATCGTCAGTTAAGTAAATAGATTGTGGTACATAACCGATCATACGTTGCCATGAACGTAGGTTATCAATTGTAATTTGCTGACCATCAACTTTTATTTGGCCTGCATCAGGCATCAGTACACCCATAATGATATCAATGAGTGTGCTTTTACCCGAGCCACTCTCACCGATAAAGCCGACCATTTGTCCTTTTTCAATGTTTATAGTGATATTACTCAGAGCCTTACGATCTGCGAATGGATAGCTATAGACAATTTCTTCCAGAAAAACACCCTGTTTAAAAACTAATGGTTTGGTCTCAGGTTGATATTTATCAACAACCGATGTTTCAAATTCTCTATAAATAATATCGGTAATCGCTGTTCCGAACCGCAATAAATTGACTGATGACACAATACGATTAACAGAAGGCATTAATCTAAACGATACGGCACCAAATAGAGCCAGAATCGGTACAATCTCGCTAATCGTTTTTCCTAGATACACCATAGCAATAAACAATAAACTCAACCCTGCGATTAACAAAGTCTCCAACCATAGTCGGGTGAGGTTTTGTACAAACGAGTTTCGCTGATTCATTTTGAGGCTTTGCTCGGTATGTCCCGCATACTCTGTTGAAAAGAACGCTTCCTTCCCGTACACCTTGACATCTTTTATGGCACCAATGCCTTGTTGCGCATGCTTCATACGTAAGGCTTCATGGTGTTGTCTTTGCTTACCCCAGGAAATAATTCGTCGTTTGGTTAACCATTGGTAAAAACCACCAGCAATAAAAAACACCAAAAATACTGTGATTGCTCCAATAGGCTCGAAATATAACAGTAAGCCTAATAGCCCCAAAACAACCAATGACTCTGCAATCAACAACATGCCAGGGTTGAGCGTGTAGTTCATGAATAAGCTTAGTTCTACCTGAAGGTTATTTATTAAGTCGGCAGAGTTGCGTTGCAAATGAAATGTGTAGGACTGATACAGATAGCGGCTAAATAAATCCTTTGCCATATCTGCTTGCGTTTCAAAGACAAAACGGGATTGCCTCCAGGCCAGAAAAGTCAGATAAGTATTTTTTAGTACATAAATCACCAACAGAAACAACATTGCAGCAATCATCAATGCTTTATGTGATGGATTACCAAAGCTTTGAAGTGTTGATTTAACAATTGGGTATTGTGATGCTGTCTCAGGATTCGCAATGACTGTAATAATTGGTAATATCAAACCCACACCAATCATTTCAAATAGCATTCCAATGATCATCAGTAAAAGTAACCAGATGGCCTTGGGTTTCTTTTGATCCGGCAACAAAGACCATACTTTGTTGATGTCGTGTAACTTGAGCTTACCCTGGGGCTTGGTTTTGGATGTGCTAGTGCTCAAAATTCACCTGCAAATTCAGTATTTCTGGTCTGATAATCTTGGTATAACTGTGATAAATGCTGTTCTAAATTGGCACTTTGTTTCCAGCCAAGCTGATTTAACCGCTCTACTGACATAAGCTTTTGTGATGTTCCATCAGGTTTGGTTTTATCAAAAGCAAGTTTCCCATTAAAACCAGCCACTTTCTTGATCAACAAAGCCAGTTGAGAAATCGTAACATCCTCTCCCACACCAATATTTACAACGGGCGCTAACCCATCGTTTCGAGCGGCAGCTGTTAGTGAAACGAATTGATCCTCTGGGAGATTCATTAAATACACACAGGCATCAACCATATCCCCGCTGTACATGAACTCTCGTCTGGGATTGCCTGTTCCCCAAATCGTGACTTCGGGGGTATGATTCGTTTTACAGGATTGAAGAAGAGTTGTCCTGAGTGGTTCAGAAATCTGGCCGTGCATTTTTTCATCAGCAAGGATACCCGTTTTATCACCTTCTCCTGCTAACTTTGCTAGATGAAACTTACGGATAAGTGCGGGGAGGACATGAGAACTGTTTAAATCATAATTATCGCCCGGGCCATAAAGATTGGTTGGCATTGCTGCAAGATATTGCGTTCCATATTGGCGGTTATAACTCCAGCACATCTCAATTCCGGCAATTTTAGCTAATGCATAGGGGCGGTTAGTTTCTTCAAGTGACCCAGTAAGCAGATATTCTTCTTTTAAAGGCTGCGAAGCATTTTTGGGATAGATACAGCTGGAACCTAAAAACAACAAGCGTTTAACTTTATTCAGATAGGCGTGATGAATGACATTGTTCTGAATCGCTAAATTATCTCGAATAAATTCGGCTGGATAGGTATTGTTGGCATAAATGCCGCCAACTTTGGCTGCTCCAAGAAAAACATAGTCCGGCTTTTCGATTTTGAAGAATTCTGCTACTGCCCGTTCATCGGTCAAATCCAATTCGGCATGTGTTCTTTTGAGCAGGTTGTTATAGCCCTTTTGTTCAAGGTTTCGAACCAGTGCTGAACCTACTAAGCCACGGTGACCCGCAACATATATTTTGTCTGTTTTATTCATGGTAGTCGTAAGCGGTAAAACCATGTTTTTTAACTAACTCATCACGTTCAGCAGATTTGTAATCTTCATGTACCATTTCTGCTACGAGTTCTTCAAAGGTAATTTTAGGTATCCAGCCAAGTTTTTCTTTAGCTTTAGTCGGGTCGCCTAGTAAGGTTTCGACTTCGGTTGGACGGAAATAACGTGGGTCTACCTGAACAATACATTTACCTTCTGCATCATACCCTTTTTCATCAACGCCTATACCTTCCCAGCGAATCGTAATATCCAGTTCTTTTGCTGCGGTGTTAACGAAATCTCGAACACTGTATTGCACGCCGGTAGCGATAACAAAGTCTTCTGGCTGCTCCTGTTGTAGCATCAGCCATTGCATCTCAACGTAATCCTTGGCATGCCCCCAATCACGTAAGGCATCTAGGTTGCCCAGATATAAGCAATCCTGTAATCCAAGCTTGATACGTGCTAATGCACGGGTAATTTTTCGGGTAACAAAGGTTTCACCACGGATCGGGCTTTCATGATTAAACAAAATACCATTGCAGGCATAGATGCCATAAGCTTCACGATAATTCACCGTGATCCAATAGCCATATAACTTTGCAACAGCATAAGGACTACGCGGATAGAAAGGTGTCGTTTCTTTCTGTGGGGTTTCCTGGACCAGGCCATAAAGCTCTGACGTAGAAGCCTGATAGAACCTGGTTTTCTTTTCCAAGCCTAGAATACGAATCGCTTCAAGAATTCGTAATGTACCAATCCCATCCGCATTGGCAGTGTATTCAGGGGTTTCAAAACTCACAGCAACATGGCTCATTGCGGCCAGATTATAGATTTCATCTGGCTGTACCTGCTGGATAATACGAATTAAATTCGTTGAGTCAGTCAGGTCACCATAGTGCAGAATGAAATTTTTATTATCAACATGTGGGTCCTGATAAAGATGATCCACACGATCGGTATTGAATAGAGATGCACGACGCTTTATTCCATGCACAACATAGCCTTTCTCTAACAAAAGCTCAGCCAGATAGGCGCCATCCTGGCCGGTAATACCTGTTATTAACGCAACTTTGTTCATTTAAATCTCTGCTTAATTTTTGTATTTCATTAAAAAGAATTATTCAACAGTAACTGATTTAGCCAGGTTACGAGGTTGATCAACGTCAGTCCCCTTGATCAATGCAACATGATAACTAAGAAGCTGAAGTAAAATATTGTAAGTTATTGGCGCTGTAATACGACCAACGTTAGTGGTTGCTTTAACAACCTTAAAGCCTGACTCTGAACTGATATCCGACCGCTCGTCTTCAAACACGATCATCTGACCACCGCGGGCTTTTACTTCATGAAGATTTGATTTGAGCTTTTCCAGCAGATCATCGAGAGGTGCAATAGCTATGACGGGCATATTTTCATCAATTAATGCTAAAGGCCCATGTTTGAGCTCACCTGCGGGATAGGCTTCGGCATGGATATAACTGATTTCCTTAAGCTTTAATGCGCCCTCTAATGCTATCGGATACATAGTTCCTCGGCCCAAAAATAAAGCATGCTGTTTATCAGCAAAATCCTCGGCTATATCCTGGATTTCCTGCTCATGCATTAAAGCATTCTGGATCAGGTTCGGTAGCTTTTGCAGGCCTTGGGTTATATGTTTTTCCCGCTCACGGGTAATGCGTTTTTTAACTTTACCAATACAGGTGAGTAATAAGGCTAATGCCACTAATTGAGTGGTAAAAGACTTGGTAGAAGCGACACCGATTTCTGGGCCAGCGTGCGTGAGATAACTCAGATCCGCTTCACGGGTCAGGCTGCTTTCCGCTACATTACAGATAGATAACGTTTGAATGTTTTTTAACGCGAATGCGTCTGGGCAATTGGCCGCATAGGCTTTGATTTGCTGCAATGCAGCCAGGGTATCGGCTGTTTCACCTGATTGACTGATGGTGACGAATAAAGTGTTGTCTTCAATCACTGGGTTTCGATAACGAAACTCGCTGGCCACTTCAACCTGACAAGGCAGTCTTACGATATCTTCCGCCCAGTATTTCGCCACCATTCCTGCGTGATAACTGGTGCCACAGGCAATAATATGAATACGTTCGATGCTTTTGAAAATAGCTTCAGAGCCCGGACCAAAGGTAGATACCAGTACTTGATCCTGTGTTACCCGTCCTTCCAGCGTATCGATGACCGCTTGAGGCTGCTCAAATATCTCTTTGTGCATGTAGTGGCGGTGTTCGCCCAGTTCAACCGCCGTAATATTTAAGGAAGATTGCTTAATCGGACGGTCGACTTTTTCACCGGTTACAGAACTGTATATTTCAATGCTTTCGCGTGTCAGTTTGGCAACATCGCCATCTTCCAGAAAAATAAAATTCTGGGTCACGGGCAGTAATGCCGAAACATCCGAGGCAATAAAGTGTTCGCCAATACCAATGCCTATCACTAACGGACTGCCTTTACGGGCAGCTATCAGTGTGTTTGGCTCATCGGTCGCAATCACTCCAAGCGCATAAGCCCCTTCAAAATCCTGAATAGCTTCCACCACAGCATCAAACAAAGATAAGTTGCTGCGGTTAGCTGTTGGTGAAGCGTCGCCGTATAAATATTGATAAATGGAATGGGCGACCACTTCGGTATCGGTTTCAGAAGTAAAACGATAGCCTTGATTAAGCTGCTGCTGTTTTAAAACCTGATAGTTTTCGATGATTCCATTGTGAACAACTGCAACACGATGATTGCAGATATGCGGATGGGCGTTATTTTCGGAAGGGATTCCATGTGTAGCCCAACGGGTATGGGCGATGCCCATTTGACCAGTGAAACTGGTACTTTCAGCATCAATCTTGGCTTCAAGCTGTTTGATTTTTCCAAGCGAGCGTACCCTGTGGATATTCGCTTCGGCATCCAGCAAAGCAACACCGGAAGAGTCATAACCTCGATACTCCAGCCTGCGTAGCCCTTCCATCAAAATTGGCGCTACATTTCGCTCAGCAATACCACCGACTATTCCACACACTGATTGCTGTCCTCCAAATAAGCAAAGAGGAATTATACATCAGCATGCGTTCAATAACTCCCCTTGTTAAATATCCTTTAAAGCAACACGATCGTGATGTTAGTTTTTTACATTACTATCGTCATGATTGTTTGTTGCAATGGTCATATTATTTTGTTTTGAACTAGCTTAATTATTTCACCTGAAACCAAGCAGGCCTTTGTTAATAAGTTCTGAATTCTTAGTTTCATTCAGATTTAATGTGAATTTAGATGGACCGTTGTATTTCGTTTCTTGAAGAGCTAATTTTTTAGTAAGCTCATTAAAGCAGCATTCTGGATTAATGCAAAAATCTTCATATTGCACCACCAATTTTCTGCTCTCATCTACATTCTTCAGACCGTTGTCGACAGCCTGATTGATGTAATGGATCTGTCCGCAAACTTGAGTAACCGGATCCATATCTTTTAGTTGTTGATATTCAGGGATCTTGAAAGAATACCAATCTGACTCGCTGCCAAGTTGCCGTTTACGCGCTTCTAATACAGATGCAACATTTGTCACAGGGTCACGCTTGAGCTGAACAAACAAAATCTTTTCAAAAATACTATCCAGAAACGAAATGTTGTAGTTAAACAGCATGCCTTTTGCGGCAAAGGGTTGCTGAAATACCTCCATCATGCCAATCAGCTCAGCACGCAGAGTATTAATATCCATACTTTGAGTTAGTTCGTCATCAGTCCACACATCTCGCTGAGGTTCTGCAAGGAAACGCCGCCAGAAATACCAGAATTCATTCGGTGCCAGTGCGCCTTTCGTCTTGCCATTTTCAGAATGATATTCGGTTTGTTGAATAAATTCGCCCAGTTCATCGCGAAAGTTAAAGCGTGGATCGGTCAGTAAAAGCTGGATTTTGGCACCCAAAATAGGTGCCTGGTAAAAACGTGACAGCAGGTTTGTCGGGTAAGCAACAAGGCCGTTATTGGCAAGCCATTGCATAAATAAGGTTGTTCCACTTCTCATAGGCCCCATGATCAAAATAAGTGGAAAAGACTGTTCAGTTCGCACTTTATTTAGGACTTCCTGTTCAGCTACGAAAAGGTCAGAGTTCAGTTCCCTCAACAACTCCTCAAGCAATATATTTCGTGAAAACTGTCCAGTTCTCTTTTCCAAATTATTATTCATAAATGTACTGAATCGGATAGCAGTGAAAGCATACGATCCATCTCAATTTGCCCATATCTTTGATCAATGGGTAAAGGTAATAAACGATCAACCATCCGTTCTGAAGTTTCAGGGCAAAGACGCTTAGTCGCATCATTCCAATAACGTGGGATAAAAATCCTATTTTTTATGAACTTGTCTCTCAAGTTACTATCAAGTGTAATTAATGGATAACATAATGGCGCTAATAGATTATTTGTTGGAATACTCAGTAAATTAATCGATTTAAGCTTTTCATGAAGATAACTGAAATTTTCCATTCTTTTTTGTTTTACCGCTTCATAATCAATTGAAGTTATTAAACGCTGAGTCAGTCTGGACATTAGCATAGGTTTACTATCTTCTATACTTTGCTCTGCCAATAAGTAGTCAGCATAGCCGCTCTCGGGTATTTCATTTAATCGTTTAAGCAAATGGGACATTCTGGACAATGAGCCATTATCCTGAACTGATGGTTGGTTTACCGCTATTTTGCTTTGCAACATTCCGCCATCGGGGACACCAAAAAATTTTCGGGGTGAATAAATTGTTGCTAGAGCTTCAGATACTGGCAGATCAAAAAATGCCTGAGAAAAATCAAAAACAAGCTGATCTGGGGGAAAGTTTTGCATTACTCGCTCAACTTGTGCCTGGCTAATACCAAAATAATTAACATATACGAGCCATTCTTCCTCACCCAGCGCCAGTGAATTTGGTACATCTAATGTGTCATTAAGTTCATACCATTCATAGTCGATCTTCTCTTCATGAAGGGGAGAAATCATTGCATCACAAATATATTTTGGAATGAAAACTTTTCTCGGACGACCGGCTTGTAAAAGTGATCTGAATGCGGCTCTTGCAGATTGGTATAACTGCGCATTTTGATGGTAATGCGGCTTACTATCAGGTAATTCAAGTTGGAAATAACCACCAATTGCTGCCGTTTGCATCAACTCAGACAAGCCCATACTCCTTAACCATCTGCTGACATTGTTGTTGATTGTTAAACATTAACACATCAATGATGGATAGATTGGGAACGAACTCGCTGATATTTTGCTGGTAAGGTTTTATAACCGGCTCAAGAAAAGATAATTGGATATCCTGCTCTGCAAAACTGCCATGATCGTATAAAGCCTTACCACCAGGCATGTTGATATACTTTTTCGCACCCAGTTCTTTACATATAGCTAAAACTTTTTGCTGTCCACGAAGGGAAATATCTTTGTTTAGATCTGACGAGAGATACCATTCCCTATCCAGTCCAAGATAACCACAGATTTGTCTCAGACTGAAATTCAGAAAAGCAGCTAGGTTTGTCTCATCAGAGTAGAGAATATTTTCAATTAATGGCATCACATCGTGATAATAAGATGCTCGTGAGTAGCTTTGTTGGATTGTTTTAAATAGCTTGTGATTATAATTGCCAACTTGGATCTGATTGATTAGATGATTGGGACTTGCACCTAATAGTTGGAGAGTGACTCGAAGCTTATCACCCTGTGAAAGAATGAAGTTACGATTAATCCATCCTCCCTTTATAAAGTTAACATCGTCATAAACGACAAAGGTATCCGCAGCAGATATCAGTTGGAAATAACCGATATAGGGGAAAAAGTAAGGCTGCATGATAGCTAACTTCATGCTATCTGATTATGCAGGTTCTAATAATCTGGCAAACCATATCAACCGCTTCTTCAGTCATTGCTGTCCCGGTAGGTAAAACAATTACCTTCTCTGCGACTTCGATAGTCTTGGGTAAGAGTAAATCTGCATGCGGGTATAACTGTTTGTAAGGATGCATATTATGGCAGCCCGGCCAGAAGTATTTTCGCGCCCTGACATTTTCGGCATGTAACACCTCAACCATTTCATCACGACTGATGGGACAATCAGGACCGACTTCCATCACGATATATTGGTAGTTGTTGTGTTCATTTTCGTCAAAACGAAAAAGACTGATCCCGGGGAGTCCGGCAAGTCCTTTTTGATAACTCCCGTAATGCTGTTTATTTATCTCAACGACATTATCCACATTTTCCAGATTCACCAGTCCCATTGCGGCAGCAATCTCAATCATTTTGCCGTTAGTGCCAGGATGAATAACATTATCCATACCAGAAAAACCAAAATTACGCATCAGGCGCATTTTTTCAGCCAGTTCATCATCATTAGTCAGAACTGCACCACCTTCAAAAGCATTAAAAAATTTAGTGGCGTGAAAGCTTAATACTTCCGCTTGACCAAAGTTACCGATTTTTGTCCCTTTATAGGTTCCGTTAAAGGCATGGGCAGCATCAAACATCAGCTTCAAATTGTATTCATCGGCTATTTGTTGAAGTTCATCAATAGGCGCTGCATGCCCCCACAGATGTACGCCAATAATACCGCTGGTTTTGGGAGTGATCATGTTGCGAACCGCATCAGGATCTAAACAATGTGTCTGTGGATTAATATCAGCAAAAACAGGGGTAATCTCTTGCCAATGAAGTGCATGAGCAGTGGCGATGAAGGTATATGATGGAATAATCACTTCACCTGATAAATTCAAAGCACGAATAGCAATCTCAAGCGCAATAGTACCGTTACACATCGCAACACAATTTTTGACTTGATGCTTTTCGGCAATGCGTTGTTCTAAGGTGCGAACAAAATCACCATTATTAGTCAGCCAACGATTGTCAAAGATTTTATCTACATACCGGATAAATTCTGACTTACTACCGATATTCGGTCGACCAACATGTTGTGTTTCGTCAAAAGCTGGGAGAGCCCCGTTAATTGCCAAGTCATTTTTAGAGCTAATTTTTTTCATTTCATCATTTATCTCGAAATATGCCGATTTTTGAAGTCAAAAAAACCACTATTGAATCATAATATCTTTAGTCCCATTTCGAGCATACAGGATCCATGCCAAATGATAGCTCAACCTTAGTCACATATAGTTAAAAATTTATCTAATCTTGTCCAAACAAATCCCGAGTATAAATTTTGTCTTTTACATCCTCAATATCATCGGTAATGCGATTCGCGATGATTAATGAAGACTGCTGTTTGAAGGCTGCCAGATCGTTTACCACTTTGGAACGAAAAAACTCGGCTTCTTCAAGCACCGGCTCATAAACTATAACTTCAATGCCCTTGGCTTTTATACGCTTCATAATGCCTTGGATAGCCGACGCTCTGAAGTTGTCTGATCCCTGCTTCATCACCAAACGATAAATACCAACCACAGCGGGATTCTTCTTAATAATCTGCTCGGCAATAAAGTCTTTGCGTGTAGTATTGGCATCCACAATCGCACGAATAAGACTGTTGGGAACAGTGTCATAGTTAGCCAGTAATTGCCTCGTGTCTTTTGGCAGACAATAACCGCCATAACCAAACGATGGATTATTGTAGTGATCGCCAATTCGTGGATCCAAACCAACCCCTTCAATGATTTGTCGGCTATTAAGGTTATGTGTTTCAGCATAACTGTCGAGTTCATTAAAATACGCGACTCGCATTGCCAGATAGGTATTGGAAAATAATTTAATTGCTTCCGCTTCCGTGGGATCAGTGAATAGCACTGGAACATCTTTCTTGACTGCACCTTCCAGAAGCAAATCAGCAAATAAACGAGCACGATCACTCCGTTCACCAACTACGATTCGAGAAGGATAAAGATTGTCATACAAGGCTTTTCCTTCGCGTAAAAACTCGGGTGAAAAGAAAATTTTGTCGCTGCCAAATTTGGCTCGCACGGTTTGTGTATAGCCAACCGGGATAGTCGATTTGATAATCATCACTGCAGCAGGATTAATATCCAGAACATCTTTTATAACGGCTTCGACCGAATTGGTATTAAAGGTATTGGTGACTGTGTCGTAATCGGTTGGGGTAGCAATAATGACGAAATCGGCTTTTTCATAGGCTTGTTTTTTGTCAGTTGTAGCCGTTAAACTTAATGGTTTATTTGTCAGAAAATCTTCAATTTCTTTATCAACTATCGGCGATTTTTTGGCATTAATCAGCTCCACTTTTTCAGCGACGATATCCAGAGCAGTCACATGATGATGTTGTGCCAGTAGCACAGCGAGTGACAAGCCAACATAACCGGTTCCGACAACTGCAATATTGAGTGTTTTTTCCATAATCCGTCTCTTTAAATTATAAATTCGTTGCGTTACTGATTAACAACCACTTTTTGACTCAGCCAATCTTCAATACCGCATTGCGGCATAAATCCATCGACATATTTACCAAGAATCATCCTGATTTGTTCATAATCTGCAATATTTACTGCATGCTGTAAATCCGTGAGAATCAGTTGCAAATCTGTCCAGGCAATAACATGCTCTTCGGCCCGCATGATTTTTTGATGTTCTGTTTGGCTGACATTTTCACCAATCAGCAGCTCTTCAAATAATTTTTCGCCGTGACGTAATCCTGTGAAAATAATTTCAAGATCACCATCAGGATTTTCAGCATTTTTTACGGTAAAACCACTGAGGTGGATCATTCGAGTTGCCAGATCGACAATTTTCACAGCCGACCCCATATCCAGCACAAACACGTCGCCCCCCTGCCCCATCGCACCCGCCTGAATAACCAGTTCAGCAGCTTCTGGAATGGTCATGAAGTAACGGATGATTTGCGGATCAGTCACCGTGACCGGACCACCTCTGGCTATCTGTTCACGAAATAATGGGACAACTGAGCCGGAGGACCCCAGTACATTGCCAAACCTGACCATGGTAAAGCGGGTCTCGGCGGTTCCTGCCAACGCCTGCAACACCAGCTCAGCCATACGTTTGCTGGCACCCATGGTGTTTGTAGGCCTTACGGCTTTATCAGTAGATATCAACACAAAGGTCTCAACCTTAGCTGCAATAGCGGCCTGAGCACAATGCAAAGTGCCAAACACGTTATTACGGATGCCTTCGCCCACATTTTTTTCCACCATAGGCACATGTTTATACGCCGCAGCATGATAAATAGTTTGTACCGAAAAATGCTCACAGATTGATGTCAAACGGACGCGATCAACCACTGACCCCAGTAAAGCAATTATCTCCACTCCACTATCCAGATGACAAAGCTCCTGTTCAATTTGATACAAGGCGAACTCACTGATTTCAAACAAAAGTAAATGGCTCGGTTTCAGTTTAATAATTTGTCGTGTCAACTCAGATCCAATTGAACCGCCAGCACCGGTGACCATCACACATTTACCATTGATATTAGCTGTTAATAATTGCGGATCGGCCTCCACCGCTTCTCTACCCAGTAAATCGGCAATATCTACTTCCTGTATATCTGATACCTCCAGTTTCCCTTCGGCAATATCAGTTAAATCAGGCAATGTACGAATATGAACGGGCAACGCTTCAAGAGAACGCAGAATTTCACTACGCCGACTTCTGGACGCGGATGGCATAGCCAATAACACATCACGAACCTGATGTTTATCAATCAGCTTGACCAAATCACGATGACGATAAACGCTCAACCCATTAATCTGTTGACGATAAAGCGTTGGGTCATCATCAATAAACGCCACCGGACGCAACTGTCTGCCCATTCTCAGCAGCGCAGAGAGCTGAGCTCCGGCCTGCCCTGCTCCATAAATCAATACTGGAGGGACATATCGTTGTATAACATTTCCTGGTGAAGTATGACGATTAGCAAATAACCAGCGGGCATAAACTCTCAGGCCACCAATGATGACAAAGAGCATTAATGCATTAATGATATAAACCGTTCTGGGAACCAGACCGGCAGCATTACCTGCCAAAACTACAATCGTCGCAAAAATAATGGTAAATAAGGCAATGGCTTTGAAGATTATCCACATCACATCCAAGCCGATATAACGAACAATTGCCCGATATAAACCAAGCTTGATAAAAATGGGTATGGCTATCAGTGGTGCAATAAGAAACAACCACCACTGGCTTGATGGAGGAACATATAAAGTGCTTAAACGAAGTGAATAGGCAAACCAAAGTGCGAAGACCACTACTACGTAATCAATGATAATACTGATAATACGTTTTGTTGTTCGTGGACGATTCAAAAACCATTGCATCAGTCGGTTGAACTGATTTTTTAACATCTTCCAATCCTAGGGTCTGTTGATCTTTCATCGCCACCACTGCTGGAGGCTATTTTTCCGACATACGAGGCGGAAACGATGCGATGTAGTTATTCTACATAAGTCATTTCTAACGTTGTAGAGCGGAAAAATAGCCCCAGCCCTTCGGGTTATGATTTTAAAAACACCACCCGGTGTTATTCGTCATTCATTTAGAATCATTACAATAACGTCAGTACAAACAATGTTCCAGACATTGCTTTTGCATACACTCTATCCATGGGGATAAACGATTTTTAGCATAGGTCCCAAAGGGGTGATATAAATGGAAGTATCTCACAAACTTCATTCCTCGTACCTTGCGTGACGTTTTTTTAATTCACAACAGTAGCAGCGATGAAAGAATAATAGAGCCTAAAAGTCAGCGTGATAAAAATGATTAATGATGGCGCTCGTCAGTTCTCATTACCCATTGCAAGCTTAACTGCCAGTCGGGCAGCTGTATCCCGAAAGTATTATTTAATTTAGTGTTATCCAAACAGGAATTCAGCAGTCTTTCTGCTTCGGTTGGATAGGCAGAAGTGGGAATAGCTTTCACCACAGGAACTTTCATGCCCTCATGAGCAGCTAATTCGAAAATTTTATCTGCAAATTCCTTCCAACTTGTTTTGCCTGCGGCACTCATGTGAAAAATACCAGAATGCTTTTCCCAAAAGTCAGGAATCAGCTTGGCTTGTACGATAATATCTGCCGTTGCATCAGCAATATGACGGCTCCAGGTCGGAGCACCAACCTGATCATCAACGATATTCAATTCTTCTTTTTCTTTAGCCAGTCGAAGCATGGTATTAACAAAGTTTTTACCACGCCGGTCATAGACCCAGCTCACTCGGAAAATCAGATATTTGCAACCAGACTCAATAACAGCTTGCTCACCATCCAGTTTGGATTGACCGTAATAATTAAGAGGAGCGGGTGTGTCATGCTCATCCCAGGCACCAACCTTATGACCATCGAAAACATAGTCAGTTGAGTAATGGATCAGTGGAATATCAAGTTCTTTGGCCAGCTCGGCCAGGATGCCCGGCGCTATCGCATTTACTTGATGCGCAAGCGCTTGCTCTGTCTCGGCTTTATCAACCGCTGTATAAGCCGCAGCATTCACAATTAAATCGGGTTTTAATTGCCGGATATAATCAGTTACTTCATCAACTTTCGTTAAATCTAAACTAGTATGAGTAGTTGAAATCAACTCGCCCAAGCAAGCAAGGCTACGCTGCAGTTGGAAGCCAACTTGACCATGGGATGCGATGAGTAATATTTTCATCTAGAAATAATCCGCCTGCTTGAATTCAACCGCATTTTGATCCTTGTCTGACAGAGTTGGCTGCAGAATATCTGATACCGGCCATTCAATGCCAATATTTTTATCATTCCACAAAACGGAACGATCATACTCTGGGGCATAATAATTGGTTGTTTTGTACAAAAAATCAGCTGTATCACTCAGTACAAGAAAACCATGCGCAAACCCTTCTGGAACCCAGAATTGCTCCTGACCATCAGCTGTCAGTATTGCCCCGGTCCATTGACCAAAAGTTGCAGAATCCCGACGCATATCAACCGCCACATCATAGACTTTTCCTGCTGTCACCCTGACCAATTTTCCTTGAGGCTGTTTTATTTGATAATGCAATCCTCTTAACACACCCTTGGCAGATCTTGAATGATTGTCCTGCACAAAATCTACATTCATTCCTAATAAATCATCAAACACTTTTTTATTATAACTTTCCAGAAAGAACCCCCTTTCATCACCAAACTTATTAGGTTTCAGCAATTTCACATCTGGAATGTTCGTGTCAAAAATTTGCATTAATAAATGGTCTCATTAATAAGATTCAAAAGATATTGTCCATAACCGCTTTTGAGCAAGGGTTGTGCCAATAGTTCCAGTTGTTCCTTATTGATGTAGCCCTTTCGATAGGCAATTTCTTCAGGACACATCACTTTTAACCCCTGCCGTTGTTCAAGGGTTTGAATGAACATTGAGGCATCCAAAAGGGAATCATGAGTTCCGGTATCCAGCCAGGCCATACCCCGGCCCATTACCTGTACATTGAGTTGCCCTTTATCCATGTACGCCTGATTTACATCGGTAATTTCAAGCTCACCCCGAGCTGACGGTTTAAGGTTACGAGCAATATCGACTACCTGGTTATCGTAAAAATACAGGCCGGTGATCGCATAACGGGATTTGGGTTTTAACGGTTTTTCCTCAATACTCAGTGCTTTACCATTGTCGTCAAACGCCACCACGCCATAACGCTCAGGATCACTGACTGGATAGGCAAAAACGGTCGCACCTTCTTTGTTATTGTCGGCATCATGCATCATATCGGCCAGATCATGACCATAATAGACATTATCACCCAGCACCAAAGCACAATCATCGTCGCCGATAAAGTCAGCACCTAAAGTAAAAGCCTGAGCAATGCCTTCCGGTTTGTCCTGAACGATATATTGAAGGTTCAAGCCCCATTTACTGCCGTCACCGAGCAACTGCTCCAGGCGAGGGGTATCTTGAGGAGTGGAAATAATACAGATGTCGCGCATGCCGGCCAGCATCATGGTGGCCAGCGGATAATAAATCATCGGTTTGTCATAAACCGGCAGCAGTTGTTTACAGATTGACTGTGTGACCGGATATAGCCGTGTTCCACTTCCACCTGCCAGTACGATTCCCTTTCGACTCATTTATTGTCTCCTAATCCAAGTCTCTGCTGCTGGTAACTACCATCCATCACATTTTCACACCACTGACGATTATCCAGATACCACTGAACTGTTTTGCGTAAACCGGTCGCAAAGGTTTCCTGAGGTTTCCAGCCCAATTCGCGTTCAATTTTGCTGGCATCAATGGCATAACGAGCATCGTGTCCGGGACGATCCGTGACAAATTCAATTAAATTTTTATGAGGCCGATGCGGTGATTCAGGCAATAATTCATCCAGAATCTGGCAAATCAGCTGCACTACTTCCAGATTAGTGTGCTCATTAAAGCCCCCCACATTGTAGCTTTCACACAGGTTACCTTCTGCCAGCACCAGTCTTAATGCTCTTGCATGATCATCCACATATAACCAATCACGGATATTTTCGCCTTTACCGTAAATTGGCAGAGGCTTTCCAGCCAGCGCATTATTAATGACCACCGGTATCAGTTTTTCAGGAAATTGATAAGGACCGTAATTATTAGAGCAGTTGGTCATTAACACCGGTAAACCATAGGTATGATGCCAGGCACGAACCAGATGATCGCTGCCCGCCTTGGTGGCTGAGTAGGGTGAATTTGGTTGATAAGGGGTGGTTTCGGTAAACAGGCCGGTTTCGCCTAAGGTGCCGTAAACTTCATCGGTAGAAATATGATGAAAACGGAAATTACCGGCATCAACTGCGGATAATGATTTCCAGTACTTTCTGGCGGCTTCCAGCAAAACATACGTGCCGACTACATTGGTTTGTACAAAATCTGCGGGACCATCAATTGAACGATCAACATGCGATTCAGCCGCCAGGTGCATAATGGCACTGGGTTGATACTGTGCAAATAGCTTATCCATTGCTTGTGCATCGCAAATATCTGCCTGCTCAAAATGGTAATTTGGTGAGGCGTCAACTTCGGTTAATGATTCCAGGTTGCCTGCGTAAGTAAGTTTATCGATATTAATAACGGTTAAATCGGTTTCGGTAATTAATTGACGAATTAGTGCAGAGCCGATAAAACCGGCACCGCCAGTTACGAGCAGGGTATTTTTATTCACGTTACTGAGTTCACTATTGAGTTTGAGAAATTCAGACAAACCGTCCTTGGTAAGTTGAAAGTTAGCACTGACAAGGGCTAAAAATCAAATTGAAAGTTTGGTTACAAATTAAAGTGATGGAAACGAACGGAAATAATGAAAAAATCAAAGCGGGACCTGTCAATGATATTAAGCAACTACCAACATTGAAAGCATTGCAGAAATGGTACGCCCGGCAGGACTCGAACCTGCTACCCTCGGCTTAGAAGGCCGATGCTCTATCCAGATGAGCTACGGGCGCATTGATAACTAAGTGAGGCTGAAGCAGTCAATAAAGTGGTCGGGGCAGAGAGATTCGAACTCCCGACCCTCTGGTCCCAAACCAGATGCGCTACCAGACTGCGCTATGCCCCGACATTTCCAAGGACAGACATCCTCGAAGAAGGCGAAATAATACGCTGATGCCGATAGTGAGTCAACAACACATTTATATTTTTTGCCGTGGTTGACGCAACGTGCGATCATAGCCGCTTTTGAAAGGCCGGAACCCACAGAATGACTGCTCAAATCATCGACGGAAAAACAATTGCTGCCGAGCTAAAGCAGAAAATCAAAGCAGCAACCCAAATGCGCCTCGCCACCGGTAAACGTCGGCCTGGCCTTGCTGTTGTCCTGATTGGCGACAACCCAGCGTCACAAGTCTATGTTGGCAGCAAGCGTCGCAGCTGCGAGGAGGTAGGTTTCAAATCTGAATCATTTGATTTGCCTGAAACCACCAGCGAACAAGAGCTGCTTGACCTGATTACTCAGCTTAATGAAGACGATGAGATTGATGGCATTCTTGTACAACTGCCTTTGCCAGCCCATTTCAATTCAAATGTCATCATTGAACATATTGTCACCCACAAGGATGTTGATGGCTTTCATCCATACAATATCGGTCGATTAGCTCAACGCAATCCACTGTTACGTCCCTGCACCCCGAAAGGTGTGATTACCATGATGCAATCTGTTGGTATTGATCTTAGAGGTAAGGAAGCAGTGGTTGTCGGGGCTTCAAATATAGTCGGCCGTCCAATGGGACTTGAATTATTGCTGGCTGGTTGTACGACAACAGTTTGTCATCGTATGACCAAAGATCTGGAATCCCATGTCCGTCGGGCAGAAGTTCTGGTGGTGGCGGTTGGCAAGCCCGGCTTTATTCCAGGTGACTGGATCCGTGAAGGCGCTGTCGTGATTGATGTGGGCATTAATCGTCTGGAAAACGGTAAATTAACTGGCGACGTTGAATTTGAGAAAGCCAGTAAAAAAGCCGCCTGGATTACCCCTGTCCCAGGTGGTGTCGGTCCAATGACTGTCGCCACATTACTTGAAAACACTTTATTTGCTGCTGATCAATTACATCCTTAACAGCTTGTTGTGCCCCTCCTTAATGGAGGGGCAACTTCGGTTCAAATCAACTATTCCACTGCCACTCACGAATTTCCGGTAAATCCTGGCCGTGCTCTCGAATATAGTCATCATGTTCTGCGAGTTTCTGTTGAATAAATAATTCAATTTCTGACTTTTTGTCGCTCGGTAGATCTGATAAATGCTTCACGGCATTTTCCATCAGATGAAAACGATCCAGACCATTGATGACCGCCATATCAAACGGTGTGGTGGTAGTCCCCTCCTCTTTGAATCCGTGCACATGCAGATTTTTATGATTGGTGCGACGATAGGTCAAGCGGTGTATCAGCATTGGATAACCATGATAGGCAAAAATCACCGGCTTATCCTGCGTAAATAATGCATCAAACTCATCTTCTTCAAGACCATGCGGATGTTCACTGGGCGATTGCAGTTTCATCAGATCCACTACGTTAATCACCCGTATTTTTAATTCTGGTGCAAACATATTCAATAACTTCACTGCCGCCAGCGTTTCCATGGTGGGCACATCACCACAACAGGCCATCACCAGATCAGGTTCATTGCCATTATCATTGCTGGCCCATTCCCAGACGCCCACACCGGCTGTGCAGTGTTTAACAGCCGCATCCATATCCAGCCATTGCGGTGATGATTGTTTACCGGCCACGACTACGTTTACATAATTACGGCTGCGCAGACAGTGATCGGTAACAGATAGCAGTGTATTGGCATCAGGTGGCAGATAGACCCGAACCACTTCGGCCTTTTTATTCACCACATGATCAATAAAGCCGGGATCCTGATGCGAAAATCCATTGTGATCCTGGCGCCAGACATGTGATGACAAGAGATAGTTTAATGAGGCAACTGGTTTGCGCCATGGGATCTGATTACAGATTTTCAGCCACTTGGCATGCTGGTTAAACATTGAGTCGATGATATGAATAAAGGCTTCATAACAGGAAAAAAAACCATGCCGGCCAGTTAACAAATAGCCTTCGAGCCAGCCCTGACATTGATGTTCACTGAGCATCTCCATTACTCTGCCGTCTTTGGACAGCTTGTCATCACCTGGAATCATCTCACCCATCCAGGTTCTGCCGGTAACCTCCAGAACATCTTGCCAACGATTGGAATTATTTTCATCGGGGCTGAATAACCGGAAATTCTTGGCGGAAAGATTCTGTTGCATAGTATCGCGTAAAAACTTGCCCATTTCCCGGGTCGCTTCACCTTTAGTTCCGCCTGGTTTGTTAACTTCAACAGCATAATCACGAAAATCCGGTAACGTTAAATCCTGCAACAGCTGCCCCCCATTGGCATGAGGATTCGCGCCCATCCGATGATTGCCGTCAGGTGCTAATGCTGCCAGTTCTGCTTTGAGTTTGCCACTTGCATCAAACAACTCGTCCGACCGATAGCTTTGCATCCATTTACTGAGGATTTCGATATGACCTGCTTTATCCATATCCCCCATCGGCACCTGATGAGAACGGAATGTACCTTCGGTTTTTTTGCCATCCACTTCTTCAGGACCAGTCCAGCCTTTCGGCGAACGTAAAATAATCATTGGCCAGCGGGGACGCAAATGGACGCCATGTTCCCGTGCATCATTCTGAATATGCCGAATCTGCTCTAATGCCTTATCCAGAGTAGTCGCCATTAATTGGTGCATTTGCTGTGGGTCATCACCCTCAACAAAATAGGGTGTATAGCCATAACCATAAAACAGGGCTTCAAGCTCATCATTAGGAATTCGTGCCAAAATGGTGGGGCTGGCAATTTTGTATCCGTTCAGATGCAAAATAGGTAATACCGCGCCATCGTGTTGCGGATTCAAAAACTTATTGGAATGCCAACTGGTTGCCAAAGCGCCGGTTTCAGCTTCACCATCACCGACCACACAAGCTACGACCAAATCCGGATTATCAAATGCCGCACCATAGGCATGTGATAAAGCATAGCCCAGTTCTCCACCCTCATGAATAGAGCCGGGCGTTTCCGGTGCCACATGGCTGGGAACACCACCGGGAAATGAAAATTGTTTAAATAAACGTTTTAATCCAGCTTCATCCTCGGAAATCTCCGGATAGGTTTCACTGTAAGTGCCTTCCAGATAGGTATTAGCAACCAAAGCTGGTCCACCATGACCCGGCCCGGCAATGTAGATCATATTAAGATCACGCTGTTTGATAACGCGGTTTAAATGCACATATATAAAATTGAGTCCGGGAGTGGTTCCCCAATGTCCCAACAGACGTGGTTTGATATGTTTTGCCTGAAGGGGTTCTTTTAATAATGGGTTGTCGTAGAGATAGATTTGTCCCACAGACAAATAATTTGCGGCACGCCAGTAGGCATGCATTTTATCCAATAAGTCCTGATTCAGTGGTTCAAATGTCATTTTGTTTTTCCCCTTGATGATTCAGGTTCAAAAGATCACACATCGATTGCGCAATCATTAATTCTTCGTTGGTCGGGATGACCCATATTTTTACCCGGCTGTACCGGCTGGATATCTGCAAAGCATTTTGCTGATTCAGGTTGTTATCGAGTTCGATACCAATAAATTGCATTTGTTCACATATCTGCGCCCGGATTTCCGCAACGTTTTCACCAATACCACCAGAAAATACCAGCGTATCCAACCCACCCAAAGCCGCAGCATAGGCGCCAATCTGTTTTCTTGCCTGATAACAAAAAATGTCTACAGCATCCTTGGCATGTGAATCTTCGGTACGCTTTTCCATTAACTGCTGCATATCACTTGTGCTGGTCGAAATCCCCAGTAATCCAGATTGCTGGTTAATCATTGTTTCAAACTGTTCACCGGTCATGCCTTCACTTCGGTTAAGAAGACCAAATAAACCTGGATCCAGATCACCGCTGCGACTTCCCATTACTAACCCTGCCGCTGGTGTCATCGCCATTGTGGTGTCAATAGATTGCCCGTTTGTGACAGCAGTCATACTGGCACCATTGCCAAGATGCGCGAGAATTATCTTCTGCTGGTAAATTTTCTCGCCTTCTTGTTGCTGCAAAATCTGCATCAGATATTGATAGGACAAACCATGGAAACCGTAACGGTAAATGCCTTTATCAGAATAATGCCGAGGGATCGGTATTAGTTTGGCTACGTCGGGGAGATGCTGGTGAAACTCAGTATCAAAACAAACTATTTGTTTTAGCTCTGGAAACTGCTGCTGAAATGCTTTGATTAACTGGATTTCACCGGGTAAATGTTGCGGATCAAGCGGGATGATTACCGATAAATCATTGAGCAATTCATTACTAACCCAATGAGGTTTTTTATACTGATGACCGCCATGCACGATGCGATGACCAATAGCCACAATTGACTCAACATCCATGTGCTGCTGGAACCATTTCAGTATTACAGCAACAGCCTGCTGATAATCATCGGCCTTCACATCAATCGCTGATTCTTCTGCCAGCATTAAATCTTTCACGCGCAGGCTGGCTGTTGGTAAACCCAGACCTGTGAGTTTGCCGGATAAAAGGGGAGAGAGCGATTCGATTACGTTATATAACGTAAATTTGATACTGGATGAACCGCCATTGATAGTGAGTAGATACGTTTTATCTTTGGGCATAATCGATCCATTAGATTGAATTCGATCATGCCCAGACTAAAGCGCTTTGTATAGACGAGAAGAAGATAAATACCGCTAGAGTTGATTTAGATCAAGCTGAAACGTCCAGAAATAAAATTGTCTTAACGACCAATTGCAGGCGGCCAACTGCCAACTTTAAATTTTGCGCCAGCTGGTTTTACCGGCAGCATCTTCCAGTACAATTCCCATTGCTGTAAGTTCATCACGCACTTGATCTGCGCGATTCCAGTCTTTTGCTGCCCGGGCAGCATTTCTGTCAGCAATCAATTGTTCTATTTTGCCCGTTTCATCCTGCTGACCACCCGTTAGAAAAGCCTCTGCGGACTGTTGGAATAAACCCAGAACTTCACCAAACGCTATTAATAAACCGGCCAGATAAGCTGACTTTTGTTCGTTGTTTTCTTCACGCGTTTTATTCAACTCCTGACGCACGTCTGCCAGCACAGATAACGCCAGAGCTGTATTAAAATCATCATCCATTGCTTCAGCAAAACGCGGCGCAAACTCAGCGTCCTCACGCCATTTCACTTTTTGTGGCGTGACATCACGCAGTGAATGATAGAAACGCGTTAAGGCTGTTTTCGCTTGCTCTAACTGATCTTCCGCATAGTTCAATGGACTGCGATAATGACTCATCAGAATAAAATATCGCACCGCTTCTGCCGGATATTTGGCTAATACTTCACGCACTGTAAAGAAGTTACCCAACGATTTGGACATCTTTTCATCATCAATCCGCACAAAACCATTGTGCATCCAGTAATTCACATACAGGCAGCCATGCGCACCTTCAGATTGGGCGATTTCATTTTCATGATGTGGGAATTGCAAGTCCTGCCCGCCACCATGTATATCGAAATGATGGCCCAGGCTATCTGCCGACATCGCTGAACACTCGATATGCCAGCCAGGACGACCCGGACCCCATGGTGAATCCCAGGAAGGTTCTTCTGGTTTCGCCGCTTTCCAGAGCACAAAATCCAGCGGATCAGTTTTGGCTTCATTGACAGCAACACGCTCACCTGCACGCAGGTCGTCGATATGTCTGCCCGATAATTTGCCATAGCCTTCAAACTCGCTGACATCGTAGTAGACATCGCCATTGTCAGCTACATAGGCCAGCCCTTTATCAATCAGGGTCTGCACCATCTTTTGCATGGCACCAACGGCTTCCGTGGCTCTGGGCTCAAGATCCGGTGGCAAAACCCCCAGCGCATCGGCATCGGCATGCATTTCGTCAATATACCGATCGGTTAACGTCTGAATAGACTCGTCATTTTCCATGGCGCGTTTGATGATTTTGTCATCAATATCGGTGATATTACGGATATAGGTGACGTCATAACCACTGGCCCGCAGATAACGTGTCACCACATCAAACACCACCATGACCCGCGCATGGCCGACATGACAGAGGTCGTACACCGTCATGCCACAGACATACATTTTGACTTTGCTAGGCTCGATGGATTTAAAGACGTCTTTCTGCTTGGTTAATGTGTTGTAGAGTTTTAACATTTTTTATTTATCTGAAGTATCTTTTAGACCAATGGTCAGATTGAATATCGGCGTACCGGCGCTATGATCATAACGATCACTGACAAAGTAGCCTTCCCGTTCAAACTGAAAAACCGTTTCGGGTTCACAGCTGACAATAGCCGGTTCGGCAATCGCTTTAATGACCTTTAACGAATCCGGGTTAACATCATCAAGATAGTTATCCGTTGCTTTTCCCGGCGCTTCCGCCAAAAACAATCTGTCGTATAAGCGCAACTCGACTTCCTTGCCTTCCGTGGCTGAAACCCAGTGAATCACGCCGCGTGGTTTCATTTCAGCTGGCGGATTCTGGCCAACCGTATCAGGCACTAGAGAAGCAATCAGTTCAATAATGTCACCTTGGTCATTCTTGATGACCTCGTCCGCCTTAATGACATACGCACCACGTAACCGCACATAATCGCCAATCACCAGCCGCTTGAATTTTTTCCGACTCAGACTGGTGTCTTCAGTAAAGTCGGAGGCATCAATATAAATGGCTTTAGTGAAGGGCAATGAACGATGTCCCATGGCTTCCTGTTGGGGATGATTCGCAGCTTCCAGCCACTCTGTGCCTTCAGGGGCGTTAGTGATGCTTACTTTTAAAGGATTCAGCACACACATGGCACGCGCGGCGTTTTCATTCAAATCTTTGCGGATCTCAAATTCCAGCTGCGCAATATCCACAATACCATCAGTCTTAGCCACGGCCAAACCGTCACAAAAAGCGCGTAACGCTGCAGCGGTGTAACCGCGTCGTCTCATCCCTGAAATCGTTGGCATTCTGGGGTCATGCCAGCCGGCAACGATCTGTTCATCGACCAGTTGTTTTAAGTTGCGCTTGCTGGTCACTGTGTAGTTAATATTGAGACGGCCAAACTCATACTGCTTTGGCTGTGAAGGCACAGGCAGATTTTCAATAAACCACTCATACAAAGGACGGTGGTCCTGAAATTCCAGCGTACAGATACTGTGGGTGACACCTTCAATCGCATCGCCCTGCCCGTGGGCAAAATCATAGCTAGGATAAATACACCATTTGTCACCGGTTTGGTGATGCGATTTTTTGCGAATGCGATAGAGAATCGGATCACGCAGGTTCATATTGGGCGAAGCCATATCGATTTTGGCGCGCAACACACAAAAACCTTCCGCAAATTCGCCTTGCTGCATTTTTTCAAACAAAGCACGGTTTTCGTCTACGCTGCGGTTGCGAAATGGCGATTCCTTCCCCGGCTTAGTCGCCCAGCCACGATACTCACTGGCTTGTTCGGCGGTCAAATCACACACATAGGCTTTGCCTTGCTCAATCAGATGCATCGCCCAAGCGTAGAACTGCTCAAAATAGTTTGACGCATAACGCACGTCGCCGGCCCACTGAAAGCCAAGCCACTGCACATCTTCCATGATGGCTTCAATGTATTCCTGCTCTTCTTTGGCTGGATTGGTATCGTCAAAGCGTAAATGACAATCCCCGCCAAACTCCTCAGCCAAACCAAAGTTCAGGCAGATGGATTTGGCATGGCCAATATGCAAATACCCATTGGGCTCAGGCGGGAAGCGGGTCACCACTTTTCCGGCGACCCGGCCAGCGTCAATATCTTCCTGGATAATGGGGCGAATAAAATTATGATTGACAGCAGATTCGGACATATTGAATGTTTACAGTTAAATGTGAACGCGCATTATACGCTGTCAGCAGCATCGGTTAACAGCGCTGTTTCGGCAGGTTACCTCTGAAAAGGGCTTTATTGTATTCACCTGAAACACTGAGATGGACTATCATGATGGTTTTTTGCAATTTTGGAACAAGTCACCATGAAATTACTTTATCGCCATCTGGCCCCATTTATGATCGCCACCTTCTCTTTTGCTGCTCAGGCCGAAGGTGGTGGCGAAAATCCTGTGGTGTCATTGCAAACCAATCATGGGGAAATTAAGATTCAGCTAAACGCCGAAAAAGCGCCTGAAACGGTGAAAAACTTTATTCAATATGTTGAATCCGGTTTTTACGATGGCACCATTTTTCATCGTGTGATTGAAAACTTCATGGTTCAGGGCGGTGGATTTGATGAATCTTTCAAACAGAAAAAAACTGAAGCTTCTATTCAGAATGAGGCCGATAATGGCTTAAGCAATAAAAAAGGCACTGTCGCCATGGCAAGGACCGGTGATCCACATTCTGCAACTGCTCAGTTTTTTATTAATACCAAAGATAATGACTTTTTAGATCATCGCGACAAAACCATGCAGGATTGGGGTTATGCCGTTTTTGGTGAAGTAATAGAAGGCATGGATGTTGTGGATACCATTCGCAAAGTGAAAACCACAATGCGTGGTGGTCATCAGGATGTTCCTGCAGAAACGGTGGTGATTGAAAAAGCTATTGTGGTCGAGTAAATAAACCAGCCTTAAATAATGAAAACCCTGTTTATCTCAGATCTGCATCTTAGTCCTGACCAGCCGGAGCTTATCCGGCTGGCTACTGACTTTGTTGCGCAGCAAGTTAATGTAGATGCGTTTTATATACTGGGTGATATTTTTAATACCTGGCTGGGCGACGATTTAGTCCCCGAAGAATTTAAGCCGTTTATTCAAGCATTACAAAATAAGCAGCAGCAAGGCTGTAAGATTTATCTGATGGTGGGTAATCGGGATTTCATGCTGGGGCAGCATTTTGCCAAAAGGGTTGGCGGTACTTTATTGAATGATCCTGTAGTGATGGATATTTACGGTCATTCAATATTATTGATGCACGGAGACAGTTTGTGTACCGATGATGTGAGTTATCAGCGTTATCGCAAAGTGGTGCGTAATCGCTGGCTACAAAAACTTTTCCTGACAATGCCTTTGACCATTCGTCAGCGCATTTCCGATAAGATCAAAGCCAAAAGCAAACAGCAAAAACAATACAAACAAGCTCAGATTATGGACGTAAATTCTGCTGCAGTGAAAAAGGTGATGAAGCAATACCAAGTTAACTTGCTGCTACATGGCCATACGCATCGTCCGGCAATCCATAAGCTGGAATCTATACAAAATACTCCAAGCTATCGAATTGTATTAGGGGATTGGCAGCCTGATCCGAGCTATATTGAAATGACTCCTGAAGCAATACGTTTAGTCGATAAACGTTTGCTTCACGGAGCAACTCAACTCACACTAACTTGAGCCGAGATATTCATCCAGAATTTCACGTAATTTCTCGGGCGGTACATACCCCGGTAACATCTGACCGTCTTCCAGAAAAATAGCCGGCGTGCCACGCACACCCAACTTTCCACCAATTTCAAACTGCTCTGCCACCGGATTATTTTCACATAAAGAGGTTTTCTTCACTTCACGTTGGGCTTTGGCATCGGTCATGGCTTTCTGTTGATCCTTGGCGCACCAGACTTCAATTAATTTGTTAGCAGATTCGGATTCGGCACCGGCGCGGGGATAGGCCATATAGCGAATGGTAATACCCAAATCATTATAATCTTTCACCTGTCGGTGTAACTCACGGCAGTAGCCACAATCAACATCAGTAAATACCGTAACGGTGTAGTCTGATTTTTTTGCTGCGAAGATAATCATCTCATCCTCGTTTAGCCGATCCAGCAAAGCCTTTTTCACTTCCAGGCGACGCGCTTCGGTAATATTCTCACGCGATTCCAAAGCAAGAATATCGCCTTGTAATAAATATTGTCCATCTGCCGTAAAATAGTAAATCCGATCATCAATTATCGCTTCATATAAACCACTTTGGCCAATCGGTGCCAATGATTGCAGCTGCATATCCGGTAATTGTTTTTGGAGTTCGGCTTTGAGATCTGTCATCTCATCGGCATGTACCAGGCCCATGCAGAGTAATAACGGTAACCATACCAATCGGCTTAAATTCATTTGTTTATTTCTCTTAATCTCGAAAATTATTGAATTGCAGCGGCATATCAATGGAATCATGGCTTTTTAGAAGCGCCATAACCTGTTGCAGATCATCACGTTTTTTGCCCGTAACTCTGACGCTATCACCCTGCACTGCTGCCTGCACTTTAATTTTGCTTTCTTTAATCAGTTTGACGATGGTACGTGATAAATCTTTTTCAATGCCTTCGCGTACCAGCACATCCTGCTTACGCATCTTGCCATAACCCACCGGATCTTTAAGCTCCAGACAGCTAATATCGATGCTGCGTTTGACTAGTTTCATTCTGAGAATATCGAGTAACTGATCAAGTTGAAAATCACTGTTGGCAAACATGGTCAGCGATTTATCAGACTGCTCGACTTTGGCGTCGGTTCCACGAAAATCAAAGCGGTTATCCAGTTCACGATTTGCCTGATCCACCGCATTGGTCAGTTCATGCTTGTCTACTTCAGAGACAATATCAAATGAGGGCATTCAGTTTCTCCCAATCTAATTAATTTTAACCCATCATTTTAACATCAGGTTAGATGACGACGGAAACTCATCCTCGGGGATGATGCTGGGTATGCATTTGTTGTAATCTGGCTTTCGCTACATGTGTATAAATCTGGGTTGTCGATAAATCGGCATGACCCAGTAACAATTGCACCACCCTTAGATCAGCACCGTGATTCAGTAAGTGCGTGGCAAACGCGTGGCGTAAAGTATGCGGAGAAAGAGGTTTGTCGATATGCGCCAGCTTGGCATAGCGTTTGATAATGTACCAGAATGCCTGCCGGGTCATTGATTTTCCGCGACGGGTTGGAAACAGATCATCGGTTACCTGGCCTTGAAGTAATTGAGGGCGACTTTCCAGCAGATATAATTGCAACCAATCCAATGCGGTTTCACCTAACGGCACCAATCGTTCTTTATTGCCTTTGCCAATACAGCGAATCAGTCCCTGTCGCATATTGAGTTGTTCAAACGTTAATGCCACCAGCTCGGAGACCCGTAATCCGGTGGCATACAATACTTCCAGCATAGTGCGATCACGCATGCCCAATGCTGTTTCGGTATCCGGTTGGGCTAACAGATTAATAACATCTTCTTCCGACAAACTTCCCGGCAATGACTTACCCAGTCGAGGGGATTCCAACATGGCTGTTGGATCCGAATCACGAATAGCTTCTCGACACAAATACCGGTAAAAACGCCGTAGACTGGACAATAAACGTGCATCACTTCGCACTTTTTTTCCATCTCGCATTCGTTGTTGAAGATAGCGCTGAATATGTTCACGCTCTGCATTGGCCAGCGTAACCTCAAATGGCTGCAACCAGCTGGCAAATGCCATTAAGTCGTGCTGATAGGCAGTGACTGTATTATCGCTAAGCCCGGATTCCAGCCATAACGAGTCAAGAAATTTTTGCAGATGACTTACTTGAATGTCATTAGGTTTTGTCATGGGGATGCTTCAGCTTGACTATATCGCATAATAACAATTTCAAGACACAAAAAAGGGACAAAGCTGAAATCAGCTTTGTCCCTTTTTCTAAATACAACGGATCAAACGACCCGTTGGACTTACAATTTTTCTTTGATACGAGCTGCTTTACCAGTAAGGTCACGCAGATAGTAAAGTTTCGCACGGCGAACATCACCACGACGTTTCAATTCTACGCTGGCAATCGCTGGGCTATGTGCTTGAAAAACACGCTCGACACCAACACCGTTTGAGATTTTGCGAACAGTGAAAGCTGAATGCAAACCACGATTACGCTTAGCGATAACAACGCCTTCAAAAGCCTGTTCACGCTCACGCTCACCTTCTTTAATACGAACCTTGACAACAATTGTGTCACCGGCGGAAAAATCCGGAATATCGGTTCTCAATTGTTCAGCGTTAAGCTGATCGATAATGTTACTCATTGTTTGCTCCCAACTAATCCTGCCCGCGCTCGGCAATAAATTCTTCCAATAAAGCAGCCTGCTCTGTTGTTAATGTCATCAATTCCAACAAATCAGGTCGCCGTAACCATGTTCGTCCTAAGGACTGTTTGAGACGCCACTGACGTATTGCCTCATGATTTCCACCTAACAGTACGGCTGGTACTGTCTGGCCATTTAATGCTTCAGGGCGTGTGTAATGTGGATGATCCAACAGACCACTCATAAACGAATCCTGTTCTGCAGATTCGGCATCACCCAACACCCCCGGTAATAAACGGGCTATGCCATCAATCATCACCATGGCTGCCAGCTCACCACCACTGAGGACATAATCACCTATCGACCATTCCTCATCAATTTCCTGTTCTACTAAGCGCTCATCGATACCTTCGTAACGACCAGCCAGCAGAATCATTGATTTGCGTTTGGCCATTTGGCCTAACGCGTTTTGATTCAGCTTTTGTCCCTGCGGTGATAAATAAATCACTTTTACGTTATCACCCAGTTGTTGCTTTGCCGTTTTAATAGCATCCAGCAACGGACTGACTTTCATGACCATCCCGGGGCCACCACCATAAGGTCGGTCATCCACAGTCTGATGTTTATCTGACGTAAATTCTCTTGGGTTAAGGTAATTAAGGCTTAATCTGCCTTGCTTTACCGCCCTGCCGGTTACGCCATATTCTGTTACTGCCGCAAACATCTCCGGAAATAATGAGATTACTGACAGCTGCATCTCATTGCTCAAAGATAATCAGCTTGCCAATCAACCTGAATCTGTTTATTTTCCAGATCAACCTGCAATACGGTCCGTTCTAACACGAACGGAATCAGATATTCTGTATCCGGTTCTGTTCCTTTAACGACCAGAACGTCATTGGCACCTGTCTCTAGCAGATGGTCAACTATTCCCAGCTTTTCATTTTCAGTATTAACAACTGTCAGGCCAACCAGGTCAGCCCAATAAAACTCATCTTTTTCAGTTTCAAGCAATTGCAATCGTTTAATCGCCAGCTCTGAACCAATCAGTGTCATGGCTTGATTACGGTCAATAACCTTCTCAATACTCATAACGACTGCTTTACCCTGCAATTGTCCGCCATTGACTTCAATTGGAACCCAGTCACCATGGCGATGCACATAAAGCGGTTTGTATTCAAGGATGTTTTCGCGAGGATCGGTAAAAGAAAATACTTTTACCCAGCCCTTAACGCCAAAAACACCTGATATCTTCCCTACCGGGATAAATTCGCTGGCATCAGCCATAACGCGACTCCCGGTTAGAAATTAAGCAGCTTTTTGCGCTTGTTTGATCAACTGTGCAACACGCTCAGAGGTTTGTGCACCTTGGCTGATCCAATGTTTCACGCGCTCTAAATCAATGCGTAATTCTTCTTCCTGGCCTTTAGCGATTGGGTTAAAAAAACCAATGCGTTCGATGTAACGACCATCACGCTTGCTGCGTGAATCTGTTACGACAATGCCGTAGAAAGGACGCTTTTTAGCGCCACCGCGTGTCATTCTAATTGTTACCATAAACCTACCCGTTGAAAATCTGGATGGAAAAATAGAGTTATTTTACGCACTTATCTGAGGTTTGCAAAGCTGTAAATGCGATTGTGTTAAAAAGGCATGCCACCGCCGCCCATCGGCAGTTTCCCGCCAAGGCCTCGCATCATTTTAGCCATGCCACCTTTCTGCCCCATTTTCTTCATCATTTTTTGCATTTGTGAGAACTGTTTCAGTAAGCGGTTAACATCCTGGATCTGTGTGCCAGAGCCCGCTGCAATACGTTTTTTTCTGGAACCTTTAATCAATTCAGGACGACGACGCTCTTTGGGTGTCATTGAATTGATCATCGCTTCCATTCTGACCAGTTCTTTATCATTGGCCTGATTTTTAACGGCATCTGGAATTTGCCCCATTCCAGGCAATTTATCCATCAATGTACCAATGCCGCCCATTTTGCTCATTTGCTGCAATTGATCGCGAAAATCTTCCAGATCAAAACCTTTGCCTTTTTTGAGTTTATTGGCCAGTTTTTCAGCTGAATCCGTGTCAATTTTGCGTTGCGCTTCCTCGACCAGAGAAAGCACGTCCCCCATACCCAAAATACGTGAAACAACACGATCCGGATGAAAAACTTCCAGTGCAGTGGTCTTTTCACCAACACCCATAAATTTAATGGGTTTACCGGTAATATGACGAATAGATAAAGCTGCACCACCTCGCGCATCACCGTCAGTTTTAGTCAATATCACACCGGTTAGCGGCAAGGCTTCATTAAATGCCTTTGCAGTATTCGCGGCATCCTGCCCGGTCATGCTATCAACAGTGAATAATGTTTCTGTGGGATTAATCGCCGCATGGATGCGTTTGATTTCGCCCATCATGTCATCATCAATATGCAGACGCCCTGCCGTATCAATAATCACTACATCAACGTATTCAAGTTTGGCCTGCGCTACGGCGGCTTGAGCAATCGCCACGGGATCCTGACTTGCGTCACTGGGGAAAAACTTTGCTTCAACATCAATAGCAAGTGTTTTTAACTGTTCTATCGCCGCTGGCCGATAAACGTCAGCACTGGCGACCATGACGGATTTCTTTTGTCTTTCTTTTAGAAAACGGGCCAGTTTTGCAACACTGGTGGTTTTACCCGCACCTTGCAACCCCGCCATCAGAATCACAACCGGCGGCTGGCTGTTAAGATTAAGACTATTATCATCATCGCCCATTACGGCGACCAGTTCGTCATTAACTATTTTGATGAAAACCTGGCCAGGACTGAGACTGCGCATCACATCCTGTCCCATGGCCCGCTCTTTTACTCTTTCAATAAAATCACGGACAACCGGCAATGCAACGTCGGCTTCAAGTAAAGCCATACGTACTTCGCGTAGGGTTTCTTTTATATTATCTTCGGTGATTCGACCTTGGCCACGCAGTTTTTTGAGGCTACCAGCGAGTCTGTCACTTAGGCTGTCAAACATAATGTATCCTGCATCGTTACTGAAAATTCAGTACTGTTTAGATTTGGTACTGCATTATAACTGATATGATATCCGGTGAAGCAGTTTACCGTTTATGATTAAGCTTAACGTTATAACTGGATAAATATTATTGGAACTTAAGGATCTCCCCTCATGGCCATTGCCAACGCATTAGCCTTCCTACTGTATTTGAGTAGCAGCGTTATTCTGATCCGTGACTTTGTCAAACGAGATCCTAACGCGAATAGACTTGCCGTACCTATCGGTATACTGACTACATTGGCGCTGTTATTCCATGCTGCAGATATTTATTTCACCATGAAATTTGCTCAAGGCTGGGATCTGAGCCTGATGAGCACGTTATCTATTGCGGCCTGGTTGATGGCTTTTATTGCCATGTTAACCGGCTTGCGCTCCCCTTTAGCGCATCCTGGAATTGTCGTCTATCCACTGGTAGCGTTATGTTTAATGTTCAGAGTTGAGGCGCCGGGTAGTCAACAGACTCTTAGTGATCCCGCTTTGGAATGGCATATTTTGCTATCACTGACAGCATATGCTCTGCTTGCACTAGCCGCGATGCAGTCAATTATTCTGGCGCTCCAGGAGAAACAGTTACGCCATAAAAATGCGGGGGGCTGGGTACGTAAGCTTCCTCCGCTGCAAACCATGGAAAAAGCATTATTTCAGTTACTTTATGCTGGATTTACATTGCTCACCTTGGGGCTGATTACCGGTTTTCTGTTTGTAGACGATTTTATCGCTCAACATCTGGCGCATAAAACTGTATTTTCAATTATCGCCTGGCTGGTTTTTGCAGGATTGCTGTGGGGCCGAAAACAATACGGCTGGCGAAGCCAAACAGCCGTCAAATGGACCTTATCGGGGTTTGGATTTTTGTTGCTTGCTTATGTTGGCAGCAAGTTTGTTCTTGAAGTCTTAATACAAAGTTAAATTGATGCTGGAAAATACCTCTTTAATCGCACTGTTTATAATTCTGTTCTGTCTTTTGGTGTTATCGGCATTTTTTTCCAGCTCCGAAACGGCGCTGATGTCATTAAATCGCTATCGGTTAAAAAATCTTGCACAACAGGGTCACCGCGGGGCGATGATTGCCAGTAGTTTGCTGGCAAGACCTGACCGTCTAATCGGTTTGATTCTGCTAGGCAATAATTTTGTCAATATATTTGCCTCAGCTATTGCAACCGTCATCGGTATAAAAATGCTTGGTGAGAACGGTATTGTTGTTGCAACATTCACCCTCACTTTGGTTATTTTATTATTTGCTGAAGTCACGCCTAAGACGCTTGCCGCCTTGCATCCGGAACGTGTCGCCTACCCCGCCAGTTTTGTATTAAAGCCCTTACTGTTCGTTTTGTACCCGCTGGTGTGGTTTACAAGCGCAATTACCAATCGATTGCTGGGATTATTTGGTGTGTCTCGTGAAGATGCCACGTCAACAGCTATTAATATTGAAGAATTACGGGTGGCTTTAATGGAAGCCGGCAGCATGATTCCAAACCGCCACAAAGATATGTTGATGAGTATTCTGGATCTGGAGCAGGTTACGGTCAACGATGTGATGGTGCCGCGTAACGAAATTGAAGGCATTGACATCAATCAGCCTTTTGCTGAAATAGTAAAACAGCTTTCCCATTGCGGTTACACCAGACTGCCAGTTTACCGCGACAGTATGGATAATATCGTCGGCATATTGCATGTTCGTAAAGCATTAAATCTGATGACTCAGGACAACCTGAATCTACAAACGTTTGAGAGTATTGTTAAAGAAGCTTATTTCGTTCCAGAAGACACGCCTCTCAATACTCAGTTGATTCAGTTCCAGCGTAAATTGCGTCGCACCGGTCTGGTGGTAGATGAATATGGTGATTTATTAGGCTTGATAACACTGGAAGATATCTTCAGAGAAATTGTCGGTGAATTTACCGCCAATACCATTGATGATGAAAAAGAGATTCATCCACAGAGCGATGGCAGTTATCTGATCAATGGCTCTGCCAATATCCGCGAATTGAATCGGACGCTGGATTGGGGATTGCCAACGGATGGGCCCAAAACCATTAATGGACTGGTGTTGGAATATCTGGAAAGTATTCCTGATCCCGGGGTAAGTTTACGTATTAACGACTATATTATTGAGGTAATTCAAACCGCAGATAATGCCATCAGAACTGTCCGGCTACGTCAGTTGCAGCCGTCTTCTGAGGCGGAGCAAAGTTAAATTGGCTAATCTGCGGATACGATGCTTCGGCTTCACTGATGCAGATCATCAACAGCTGCAAGCCTTATTATCGCAGTACAATTCGTCATTAAATTACCATTGGCAAATCAGTCGATTGGGACATGCGGTTTTATACTTTTATAACATGGATAATGCAGAAGGTTTAAAAGCCTGGCAGCAACGTGATATCAACCTGCTCAATATTTACTGTAGCCGGCGTAAAAGCAATCATGAAAAAAATCTGCTGCAGATAAAATTACCGTTAACCAGTAGTAATTTATTTTCTGTATTCGCTTTTGCTGAAAGACATTTTGCTCAATCAAGCAAATTATCAGCTAAGGGTTTTCACTTTCTGCAATCCCCTGCAAGAGTCATTAACCCCAGATTATTCAGCATGTGGCTAGGCAACAAGCTATTACGAACTCACGCCAAACCAGCAGCAGATCTTCCTAAACTACATTTATTGACATCCGTAGTCAGTGAAGAGCGGCGTGGAGACATCATTACCGATCCTGTTTTATTAAAAACCTGGTTATCCCAACTTTCTGATGATCTGCCACAAAGACTGTCAATCCTGCTGGCGAATTTGCAATCCATCAAACAACATCACATTTCTGAAGGTCGGCAGATTAATCTGTTAGATGTGTATTATCATGAACTCAAACGACTTTTATTAAGCCGTGATAGCAAAATTATTGCTGCCGAAGCCAACTTGAAAAGACCTGTCCCAAAAAACCTGACTAATTTCAGTCAAACATTGCGATGCCTGGCCGAGTTATATTTCAATTTGGCAGAGAAACATTATCAACGTGGTGAACGTCCGGCAGATCAGGCTCGATATCTGTTTTGTCTGAACCGTGGCAGCGATCTGATTGCTTCACAGATTTTACATGCCTCCGTTCATTATCGAACGGCACCAAAAGATTGTTGGTTACAGTTGAATCAACTGTTAATTTACCTTGAGAAAGCAAAGGCACTAGAGCTGAAACCGGAAATACCGGGCCTTGCCGTCAGCGATAGTTTTGAAGATATATATAAGCTTATAGCGTTAACCGCTGTTGCTGATCCATACAGCTTGTCTAAATACTCAGTGATCCGGCTTTATTCATTGCTCTCAGAGGTAATCAATAAAGTTGTGATTACCCATATTCCGCCACAACAACAAGTTCTGGAAAATGCTTTTTTATTAACCGGCTATTTTTGTATTGAAGCAGGATCAGATCAAGCCCCAAAAGCCCTGTCGAAAACGCCTCAATTAATACGCCAGTCATCTGATAGCCGTATGTTACAGACTCAGGATGTGTTAACCGTTCTTGGACAAAAACTCATCCTAACCAATAAACAAGAAAACAAGCTGGATTTACAGTTAATCAGACAGGTCATGCCCCAACTGGCTGCAAGTTACCAACGTCAATCTCCCAGAAAACAATTAATCGATCCGGGATCCGTAAAGCTGGTTCATGGATATGCAAACATTGTTAACTTCCTGAATGGAGCAATATCTAACAGCCTGGAGGCAACGGTGTTAAATAATTCTGATCACGGTAATTTACTGTTGATTAACGAATGCAAAGACAATATTGATGTAAACGAATTGGTGTTACTCAAGATGCAAAACACATTGCAACTCGCCACCATTTGCTGGTTTTGTAATGATTGGCAGAACATTGCCCAGGCGGGGCTTAGCTTAATTGAAGGTAACCCGGAAATAGTGACCTGCCAGCCAAAACGAGGGAAACTTATATATCCCGGATTACAATTGAATACTCAGACACCAGCACTTATTACCCAGAAAGGTGTCTTCAGTCCGGGACGCCAGCTAACTGTATTAAATGCTAAAGGTGATTCTCTCAATGTGGAAACCAAGGATGTTTATTCGGCCACTTTAGATTATGAACGCTTCACCTATATCGTAAAAGCCGGTTCATAAACGTCGCTAAATGGCTTATCATCTTAATAATACACCCATCTAAAGCACAGGATAAAAGCATGCGCACCTTTATCAAACTGATTATCGCAATCATCATCATTGCTATCGCTGCCCTCGCAGCAATTCCATTTATTATTGACCCAAATGACTATAAAGATGAGATTGCGGCTCAGGTTGAAAAGGCCACAGGTCGTCAATTGACCTTACAGGGAGATATTGGCTTATCGGTATTCCCCTGGATAGCCCTGGAACTCGGACCTCTATCTCTCAGTAATGCCAGTGGCTTTAAAGCCGAATCTTTTGCCAGCGTCGAAGCTGCAGAAATTCGCATTAAGCTGATACCCTTGCTGAAAAAACAGCTGGAAATGGACACCATCGTACTGGATGGCTTATTGCTGAACCTGGAAACCAATAAAGAAGGAGTAACTAACTGGGATGACTTGACCAAAGCCAGCGAAGAATCAGAGGAAACACCTTCAACCAGCTCGGAGAGTTCTGCAGAAGAATCCCCCAGTGGCTTGTCTGCAATAAGTATTGCAGGGGTTAAATTAAGCAATGCTAATGTATTGTGGTCTGATGCCAGCAAAAATGAAAACTTTCAGTTACGTAATCTCAACCTGGACACTGATCCACTAGTTCCCGGTGAACCCACCCAACTTACAACGTCGTTTGATCTGATTAGCAGCAAGCCTGAAGTCAAAGCTCATATCAAACTCGACAGCAAGGTTATCGTTGATTTAGAAAACCAAATCTATGCCCTGGAATCACTTAAACTCAACACAGTAGCCAATAGTTCAGCTATGCCATTACAACAGGCCAACTTGGATCTTCAAGCTGATATTAACGCTAATATGGCAAGTGAATTGGTCACAATCAAGAACTTGAAAGTGGATTTACAGGCGACAGGCTCAGATCAAAAAATCAATGCCAATATCACCGGTTTAATCGAAGCCAATCTGGGCAGCCAGCAACATCGCATTTCCAATCTGATGATTACCGCAGACATCGAGGATGAAAAGCTGCCTGATGGTAAAGCCAAACTGGAAGTAACCACCAACCTTATTGCCAATCTTGCCGATGAAACCTTCCAGGCAAATGATTTGGCAATAAAACTGGCCGACTTAACAATGAATGGACGCATTCAGGCTGAACAAATACTGTCTGAAGATCTGACCTTTAATGGCAATGCGCAGGTGAAGCCTTTCAATCTACGTAAATTAGCCAATGATTTAAAAATTGAATTACCGGAGATGGCGGATAACACGACTTTGGAACTGGTTCAGCTGAGTAGTGAAATCAGCGGCAATAAAAATTCCATTAATGCTAAAGATTTACAACTGACGCTGGATCAAAGTCAGTTTACAGGTCAATTTGGTATTCGTAATTTTGAGAAGCTCGCTTACACATTCAATCTGACATTAGACCAGATTGATGCCGATCGTTATTTACCACCCGTTAAAGAAGGCGATGAAAAAACGGCTAAAGAAGTTGCCACCGCAGCCGCCGAAACAAGTGAGTTACCATTAGAGACTTTGCGGGATATCAATGCTAAAGGCAGCTTCAAAATCGGCAAGCTCAAAGCCAGCGGTATCAGCAGTGAAAACATTGTAATTACCATTGATGCCAAAGATGGATTGATAAAACTCAGCCCTTTATCAGCGGATCTATATCAGGGAAAGTATCAAGGTAATGTCAATATTGATGCCCGTGGAGACAGCCTGAAACTGGCTGTAGATGAAAATCTTCAAGGCGTCCAGGCCGGACCTTTGTTAATGGACCTTACCGGAAATGAGCGTATCTCTGGCACCGTCAATGGCAATGTAAAGCTAAATGGCAGTGGCAAAAATGTTGATGCAATTAAACAAAACCTCAATGGTAATGGTGCTTTTTCCTTTACTGATGGTGCATTGAAGGGCATTAATATTGCCGATGCCATACGTCAGGCAAAGGCCCTCATCTCTGGCCAAAAAGCTGCTGAATCAGATGGACCTGTACAAACTGATTTCAGTAGTCTGAAGGGGTCATTTACTGCAAAGCAAGGTATTGTTAATAATCAGGATCTTGAACTGATGTCTCCATTGTTAAGAGTCACCGGTGCTGGCGATATTGATATTCCAAGGGAAGTTATTGATTATGCCGTTCGGGTTTCAATAGTGGGGAGCGCCGAAGGTCAAGGTGGCAAGACACTGGAAGATCTTAAAGGTCTGACCATTCCGGTAAAAATTACGGGTAGTTTTGATAATCCAAGACCAAAAGTTGATTTGGCCTCAGTTATAAAGGATCAGGCTACTAGTGAAGTTAAAGCTAAGGCCGAAGAAAAACTTAAAGAAAAACTGGGAGACGGGCTTGGAGGATTATTAGGTGGCAAGCTCAGTGGAGAATCACAACCCTCCACTACTGAAGAACCGGCTGCTGAAGAGCAACCTGCCGATGAACCGGAATCTGAAGAGAAGCCTTCATCAGAAGATTTGCTGAAGGAAAAACTCAAGGGTTTATTCTAATAAATAATCCAGTAAAGGCCGTGCTCATTATGCAACACGGCCTGATTCTATTTTGACTACAAGCACTTTCAGTGATCGTTTATTAGCCTGGTATGACCATCATGGTCGTAAGGATTTACCATGGCAAAAAAATGCCTCGGCCTATCATATCTGGCTTTCTGAAGTCATGCTGCAACAGACTCAAGTCACCACTGTTATTCCTTATTACCAACGATTTATTAATCATTTTCCGGATATTAACAGCTTGGCTGAAGCTCATATTGATGAGGTGCTTAGTCTATGGTCGGGGCTTGGATATTATGCTCGTGGCCGTAACCTGCATAAGGCTGCGATTCAGATGCAGCAAAAGCATAACGCCCAGGTGCCAGAAGATTATCTGTCATTGTTAAATTTGCCAGGAATCGGACGCTCTACAGCAGGTGCCATCATGTCGCTGGCCTTTCATCAACGCTATCCGATTCTGGATGGCAATGTAAAGCGCGTTCTCGCCCGATATGACGCTATTGATCGTTGGCCAGGGGAAAAACAGGCTGAAAACGCTATGTGGCAGCGTGCTGAACAATTATTGCCAGCTGAACGAATCGCCAATTATATTCAGGCGCAAATGGACTTGGGAGCCACCTTATGCACCCGCAGCCGCCCAGACTGCTTGCAATGTCCCTTACAAACAGATTGCCAGGCATACGCATCCGGTGACCCGATGCAATACCCCGTCCGTAAAGCAAAAAAACGGCAACCCTCACGTCAAACTAACTGGTTTGTCTATATCAATCAGGATAAACTCATATTGTTAGAACAACGCCCGCAAAATGGTATCTGGGGAGGCCTGTGGAGTTTTCCGGAAGGCGAGACAGTTGAGGCAGCGGATATTAATCTGCCGGTAAAAAATACGGTCTTTCAATCATCTCCCCCTGAAATCAAGCATGTTTTCAGTCACTTCAAATTATCTATTCAGCCATATATTTTCACGGCAGACTCCATTGATATGGTTACTGAGAATAAACAGCATATCTGGGTTAAAATAGATCAGGCGTTAACACTGGGCTTACCCGCTCCGGTTAAACAATTAATTGAATTTTTATCATCAACCGAGAGGATGCTATGACACGTACCGTGCATTGTGTAAAACTCAACAAAGAAGCAGAAGCACTCGATTTTCCACCTTATCCTGGGGAGTTGGGCAAAAAAATCTATGAGACAGTCTCAAAAGAAGCCTGGCAAATGTGGGTAGCACATCAAACCATGTTGATTAATGAGTATCGTTTATCCCTTGCAGATCCAAAATCTCAGGCTTTTTTAAGGACAGAGCTGGAAAAATTCTTCTATGGAGATGGCTCGGAAACACCAGCTGATTTTAAGCCGGTTTAGCCTGTGTTAAGAGCAAAATCGCGCATTTTTGCCGCGATTATGGATAGAAAACCGGTATTCAATAAAATGATTAAACCTGGATATTCTTAACATTGATTTTTCTATAAACATAATACAATCAATGACTAAGATATTTATTTCGACTTTTCCAGGCTATTTTTAATGACAAAAAAATGTTGTCAGGTCCAAAATAAATGTGACTTTTTGTTAAATTTTGGGCGTACAATGCGATTAACCCCTTTTTAAGGGGTAGTGTAAGCTGACTTAGGAGTTAAGTTAGCAGAAGATTTAAGATATTGAGGTTGATATGGCAGAGCAAGTAACAGGCACAGTGAAATGGTTCAATGACGCAAAAGGATTCGGCTTTATTGAACGCGCCGATGGTCCAGATGTATTTGTACATCACAGCGCGATTAAATCAGATGGTTTCAGAACTCTGAAAGAAGGCCAATCTGTCACGATGGAAGTGACACAAGGTCAAAAAGGTCCACAAGCGGAAAACGTTGTCCCTAGCTGATAACCAGATCTGCTACAGACATGAAAAGCCGGTTAAATCATTAGCCGGCTTTTTTTTGCTCGTTATTCTAAATGATAATAAAGGATGGCTTGACGCTTACTGAGTCATACAGGCACTATCAAAGCCATGCCTGAAAGGAATTATTACACCATGAAATCTTCTGCAAAGCTTTCTTCCATATTTTTTTTACTCACGTTAATCGCAAGCTCACCCAGTCATGCCGACTGGAAAAAATTTCTGGAAGACTTCAGTAAATCTGGTACAACAGCGCTGGGCACATCAGAAGCTACTGACTTAAGTTCTGACACGATTGCCAACGGTTTAAAAGAGGCATTGGAAACCGGCACCAGAAAAGCGGTGGATAAAGTCAGCCAGGAAGGTGGTTATCTAAACAATCCGCAAATACGCATACCTTTACCACCTCGAGTTCAGCAGGCCACAGGACTGATGCGCCAGCTGGGCTTAAATAAAATGGCAGATGATTTTGAGCAAAGTATCAATCGAGCTGCAGAAAAAGCGGCGCCACAGGCAACGTCAATTATGATTGATGCTATCAAAAGCATGACCATCGATGATGCCCAAAACATTCTTAATGGTGAAGCTGATTCAGCTACACGCTTTTTTGAAGATAAAACCCGTGGCAAGCTGATCAGTTTATTTGAACCGATTATTGACACATCACTCAATGAGGTTGGTGCTACCCGGTATTACAATCAGCTGGACGATCAACTTAGCTCGGTGCCGGTCGTAGGACAGGATCTGAATCTGGATTTACCTGATTATGTCACCGGGCAGGCTCTTGATGGCTTATTTGTCATGCTAGCGCAGGAAGAACAAAAGATCCGTAATAATCCGGCGGCAAGAACAACGGAACTACTGCAACAGGTCTTTGGCAAATAAATAGTGTTTTTTACTACTCTGTAAAAGCGCTATGTAATAAAATAAACACAATAAAAATAAGGGAAACAACATGGCAAAAAATCACAACCTCAATCTCGCCAGTCAAGGCACTTCGTTAAAAGCCCTATTTACCGGATACCTGGTTGTGGTGGCTGTGGGATATCTGATGGCAATCGTGCAAATTCAGCTTACCCATGGTCTGGCGGATGGCGAATATGGTTTGTCAGTTGATGACATCGTCTACAGCTATTACGGCAATAGAACCAATTCCTTACTTGAAAATAAATTACATGGTTCGATGAAACCAATGGCAACCGATGAAGAGCGGGAAAAAATCATTAGCTGGGTGCATGCCGGAGCAACGGAAGAAGCTTATGAAAGCGAGGGTATCAGAAAGATCTTTGATGCAAAATGCATTATCTGTCACAACGCCGAGGCTGGTGGTGCGGTGCCGGACTATTCAGACTTTCAACAGATTAAAGAACGTGCCGTGGTGGACACTGGAGCCAGTATCACCGCTCTTGCGCGGGTTTCACATATCCACCTATTCGGTATTGCCTTTATCTTTATGTTTGTCGGCTTTATTTTCAGCTTGGCTGCCGGTGTTCCAAAACCGTTAAAAGTGTTTGTTATTTCGATGCCATATATTTTTCTGTTAATTGATATCAGTGCATGGTGGCTAACTAAACTGCACCCCAACTTTGCCTGGTTTGTCATGATTGGTGGCGGCGCAATGGCATTATCTTTTGCCTTTATGTGGTTGGTATCCATGTATGAAATGTGGATTCTGCCACTTATCCGTGAAGACAACCGCGATGCGTTGTTAGACGAATAAGTCTTAACTGAAAAAGCCGCTGCCTTAAATCAAGGCAGCGGCTTTTTTGTATCTGAAATTGATGGCTGAGCGTTATTCGTCTTGTAAGGATTCGAGTTTTTCCCATTTATCAAAAGCTGTTTCCAGTAATTTTTCCAAATCAGTCATCTGCGTTTGAATCTCTTTGATTTTATTTGCATCCTGCTGATAAAAATCAGTTGCAGCCATTTTTTCTGTTACTGCAGCAATTTGCTGTTCAAGTTTTTCAATTTCCAGCGGAAGTGCTTTCAGATCCAGCTGTTGTTGATAGGTTAATGTCGTTTTTTTCTTGGTGGGCTTTGCTGTAGATGCTGGTTCCAATTTAGTTTTTGGTTTTTCCTGTTTGCTTGATTGCTGACGCTGAGCCAGCCAATCATCATAACCACCAACGTATTCACGCACTTGCTGGTCTTCATCAAACACGATGCAGCTGGTTACCACATTATTCAGAAAGCTTCGATCATGACTGACCAGCAGCATGGTACCGGTAAAGCCCAGCAACAAATCTTCCAGCAACTCCAGAGTTTCCGCATCCAGATCATTGGTCGGCTCATCCAAAACCAGTAAATTAGCAGGCTGGGTAAACAATTTGGCCAGTAATAACCGATTTCGCTCACCACCAGACAAAGCTTTTACCGGTGTTCTGGCCCGATCCGGTGTGAACAGAAAATCTTGTAAGTAACCAATCACATGTTTACGGCTGCCATTAATTTCTACAAAGTCTCTACCTTGCCCGACGTTGTCAACGACACTGGCCTCCTCATCAAGCTGGCTGCGCAATTGATCGAAATAAGCCACTTGCAGATTGGTGCCTAAGCGCACCGTGCCGAATTGAGGTTCTGCACGACCCAATAAAATCGACAATAAAGTACTTTTACCACAGCCATTTGGTCCGATAATACCAATTCGATCACCGCGCTGAATTACCGTTGAGAAATCTTTGAATAACTGTCGACCATCAAATGCCTGACTGATATTTTCCACCTCAACCACCAGCTTGCCGCTACGATCGCCTTCCTGGATTTGCATCGATACATTGCCTAACACTTCACGACGTTGACCACGTTCACGACGCAGTTTTTCCAGCGCTCTCACTCGACCTTCATTACGGGTACGCCGTGCTTTAATCCCCTGACGGATCCATACTTCTTCCTGAGCGAGTTTTTTATCAAACTGGGCATTTTGCTCAGCTTCAGCAGACAATAAAGCTTCCCGTTTTTGCAGAAAGCTTTTGTAGTCACCAGGAAAACTCACCAGTTGACCACGATCCAACTGCACAATGCGAGTGGCTAAGGCCTGCAGAAAACTCCGATCATGGGTGATAAACAGTAACGTGCCACCATAGCTTTTCAAAAAGCCTTCCAGCCAGGTAATGGAGCTGATATCCAAGTGGTTGGTCGGTTCATCCAGTAACAAGATATCGGGTTGGCGAACCAAAGCCTGGGCCAGTAAAACACGCCGCTTCATCCCACCGGAAAGACTGGAAAACTCAGCATCAGCATCCAGGGATAAACGGGAAATAACCGTTTCCACCTGCTGTTCCAGACTCCAACCGTCGACGGCTTCTAATTTATGCTGGGCTTTTTCCAGCCGGTTAAGGATCTGTTCGCTACTGTCATGTTGCAATTGCTGAACGATGTGGTGGTATTCCACCAGCAATGGCGCAATTTCACCCAGTCCGGCCGCTACAACATCAAACACACTGCCGGCCGTTCCAGCAGGAACCTCCTGCTCCAGCCGGGCAATTTTCAACTCCTGCAACCCCACCATCTCACCGCTATCTGGTGTGATCTCACCGGCAATGACTTTCATCAAGGTGGATTTCCCGGCACCGTTACGGCCTACCAGACATACCCGCTCACCTTTATCGAGCTGAAACTCGACCTTATCCAGTAAATTGGGACCACCATAACTGACGGTCAGCTGTTTTAAAGACAATAATGCCACGGGTTAAACCTCTGTAGTTTCTGCGTTTTCAAGTATTTCACTGGCTTCAAGCCAGTCCATTTCAGCCTGCTCCAATGCAGACTTGGTTGCTGCCTGCTGTTGCAACAGGGTTTTCAATTTTTCTTTATTCGCCGCTTCATACAATGTTGTATCAGCGAGCTTTAATTCTATTTTGGCAAGTTCAGCGTTCTGTTTGTCGAGGATCTGCTCAGCTTTTTTTACCTGATTACGCAGGGGCTGTAATTTCTGACGTTGTTGTGCCGCTGCCTGACGGTCTAATTTTTTGATGTTATTGCCAATAGTATTTTTTTCGACATCATGATTACTATCCCGGCCCAGCCTCAACTGACGATAGTCATCCAAATCCCCGTCAAATACCGTTGCCTTGCCATCCGCCACCAGCCATAAATCGTCAGTGACATTACGCAAAAAATACCGATCATGGGACACCACAACCAGTGCACCTTCAAATTCCTGCAGCGCCATATTCAGTGCCAGACGCATCTCCAAATCAAGGTGATTGGTCGGCTCATCCAGCAATAACAATGCCGGACGCTGGTAAACTAACAAGGCTAATACCAAACGCGCTTTCTCACCACCGGAAAACGGGGCGACAGGCTCCAGAGCGGTATCACCATTAAAGCCAAAACCGCCAAGAAAGTTACGACAATCCTGCTCGGTTGCCAATGGATCCAACCGCTGTAAATGGTTTAAGGCACTATCCTCTGGCCGTAATTGCTCCAGCTGGTGCTGGGCAAAATAGCCAATGACAATATCTTTGCCTTCACGGCGCTTTCCTGTCAGTGGTTGCAGTTCACCAGCAATCAGTTTGATTAATGTGGACTTACCAGCACCGTTTGGACCCAACAGACCTATACGATCGCCAGGAGCAAGATTGAGTTTAATATTTTCAATTAACGGGGTTTGCTGATAACCGACACTGGCTTTATCCAGAGCTAATATCGGCGTGGTTAACCGTCGAGGTTGAAAAAAACTGAAATGAAATGGCGAATCCACATGCGCCGGAGCAATTTTTTCCATGCGTTCCAGTGCTTTGATACGGCTTTGTGCTTGCTTGGCTTTGGTCGCTTTGGCTTTGAAACGATTCACAAAGTCACGGATATGCGCAATTTCAGATTGCTGTTTTTGATAAGCGGATTGTTGATTGGCCAGATGCTCGGCACGTGCTACTTCAAAATCCGAATAATTACCGGTATACAATTTAATGCGTTGCTGTTCTATATGGGCAATCTGCGTAACAACCCGATCCAGAAACTCACGGTCATGCGAAATAACCAGCAGGGTTCCACTATAACTGCGTAACCATTCTTCCAGCCAATATACGGCTTCCAGATCCAGATGGTTAGTCGGTTCATCCAGCAATAACAAATCACTGCGACACATCAATGCCTGAGCAAGATTAAGTCGCATACGCCAACCACCGGAAAAGGTAGTGACGGCATTTTCCTGCTGATCGGCACTGAAGCCTAATCCATGAAGCAGTTTTGCTGCCCGGCTACGTGCGGTATAACCATCAATCAGCCCTAATTTATCATGTAGCTGAGTTTGCAGATGGCCATCATTGGTTTGTTCTGCTTGTGCCAATTTGGTCAGCAACTGACTGAGTTCTGCATCCCCCTGCAACACATAATCAATCGCCGGTGTATCAACAGCCGGGGTTTCCTGCGCGACATGCGCAATCACCCATGACTCAGGTAGTGTCAGGTCACCGCTGTCTGCGTGTATTTCATTGCGAATCATCGCAAATAAACTGGATTTCCCCGTGCCATTAGCACCGGTCAAACCTACACGTTGTCCTGGGTGAATCACCAGGTTGGCAGCTTCAAACAGCAACCGTGGTCCGCGGCGTAAAGAAAGTTGGCTAAGATTTATCATGGCGCGAATTGTATCAAGCCTGCCCATCGGCTGTATTGGAGAAATCTCTGTTACAGAACAAATTCAGTCCGATATCAACTCGACCGAAGCAGGTAACTGCCAATCTATCGGTGTTTGGCCGTGCTGTTGTAAATACTCGTTAGCCTGACTGAAATGCTTGCACCCCAGAAATCCGCGATGTGCTGATAGCGGTGAGGGATGGGGTGCTTTTAAAACCAGATGTCGTTGGCTATCAATGGCCGCTCCTTTTTTCTGCGCATAACTGCCCCACAACATAAATACGACATTGTCACATTGCTGATTTACCAGGTTAATCACCCGATCAGTAAACTGTTCCCAGCCTTTACCCTGGTGCGCATTAGCTTGACCGTGCTCCACCGTTAACACGGCATTGAGTAACAAAACACCTTGTCTGGCCCAGGCTTCAAGATAGCCATGTTTGGGGGGAATAATCTGCAGATCATTATTCAGTTCTTTATAGATATTCTTTAAGGAAGGCGGAATAGCCACGCCTGGCTTTACCGAAAAACATAAACCATGCGCCTGGTCTGGCTGGTGATAAGGATCCTGACCGATAATCACTACTTTTACCTGCGATAAAGGTGTTGTTTCCAACGCATGAAACCAATTGGACGAATGCGGACATATCACCTTATGTAGTGCTTTTTGCTGCTGCAGAAATGCTTTTAACTGCTGCATATAAGGCTGTTCAAATTCACTCTCAAGTAAAGCCTGCCATTCCGGCGCTTTTTGCAAAGCCATTTTTCTCTTCCCGCTATTTAAAACCCCATCATACTTATTTTGATTTTATCCCTCATCATTGCAACTCAACTATAAAGTTACCAGTCTGATGCAATGAGTTTGTAAATACTTGTTAAACCGAATATTTATGACTGATAGACAAGTTCTATAGTTACTGTTATTTTCAGAGATGCCATTTGCAGTCACTAAGTCTTGTTGCTCTTCCCTCTGCTGGAGATGATGCCAGAGCAACAGTCGCTAAAAGCGATTGCCGCAATAGTATCTGTATACAAGGAATCGCGATGGATAATAACGCCAATGTTTTAATCGTCGATGACGTACCTGACAATATTCAGGTAGCGATGAATTTTCTCAAGGAAGAGCCCTATAACCTTTCCTTTGCAACCCGCGGTCCCGAGGCACTCGCTTTGATGCGAACGCATGATTATGATCTCATACTGCTAGATATCATGATGCCGGAAATGGATGGTTATGAAGTTTGCCGACGTATCAAGGCAGAACCCCGACTCCAGGATATTCCGATTATTTTTGTTACGGCCAAGGTGGACGTGGACTCGATAAGCCAGGGATTTCAAGCTGGTGCCGTCGACTACCTCTGTAAACCGTTTCATGCCGAAGAACTACTCGCCAGAGTTAATACTCATCTTTCTTTATATCGCGCTAAAAAGCTTCTGCAACAAAACAATCTTTCACTGCAACACAAATACGAATTGAATCAGCAAAGGCTGATGACCGAGCTGGAACAGAATCAACTGGAAATGATTTATGTGCTGACTGAGTTGATGGAATCCACCTCAGATGAAACCGGCAAACATATCCGCCGGGTAGCCGAGTGTTCCAGATTATTAGCTTTGTATCACGAAAGTCTGACGGATGAAGATGCCGATATCCTGTTTCATGCCGCGCCAATGCATGATATTGGCAAAATTACCATTCCCCATTCCATATTGCATAAACCCGGTAAACTCACTGACGATGAATTTGCCATTATGAAAACTCACACTTCTCGCGCTTTTAAAATTCTGCATAATTCCAAACGAAAATACACCAAAGCTGCTGCCATCATCGCTCACCAACACCATGAAAAATGGGATGGCAGTGGTTATCCTCAAGGTCTGAAGGGTCAGGATATTCATATCTATGGCCGTATCGTCGGTTTGATTGACGTGTTTGATGCGTTGATGCACAAACGCGTCTACAAAGAAGCCTGGTCCCTGGAAGCCACCGTGGATTACATCAGGAAGCATAGCAGTAGTCAGTTTGATCCCTACCTGGTGAGTATACTGCTGGAACATATTGATGAATTTGTTGCCATTGCCGATCAAAACTAACTGGCTGTTATTTGTTGTTCTGTTGTTGATCAGTTGCCGGCTGTCGGCGCTGACATTCACTGAAGAAGAACAGGCATGGATGGCCGACAATCCAGAAATCCTTTTAGGCGCAGATTTCAGTTGGGCACCTTATGATTTCCTTAACGAGCAAGGCGAACATGATGGTATAGCGGCCGATGTATTGAAGCTGATCAGTGAGAAAAGCGGCCTCAAAATCACCGTCCAGCCTGATGTCTGGGCCAACACCATGGAAAAAATGCGTACCGGTCAGTTAATGGGACTGAGCTGCGCCGCTGCTAATGAACAACGACAGGAATATTTGTTCTTCTCAAAACCTTATGTAAGTCTTTCGCTGGGTATCATTGTCCAGAAACAGCGCGACGATATACAGTCAATGGATGATTTGATTGGTCTGACCCTCGCAGTAAATGAAGACTCCTATCTGCATAACTGGCTGAAAATCCATTACCCGGATTTGGATCTGGTGTTAACTGACTCCAATGATGATTCACTGGAAGCAGTTTCCTTCTCCAAAGCCGATGCCTATATTGGTAATATCGCTGTCGCAACCAACGTCATAAAACAACGCTATCTCTCCAATCTCAAAGTGGTCGCCAGAGTGCCCGATTTGACCACAGATACTTCAATAGCCATTGATAAACGTTACCCGATATTACACCGCATTATTGAAAAATCGTTATCAGCAATCACGGCTGCCGAAAAACAACAGATCATTGATAAGTGGTATGCCGTTGTCAGTGACAGCAGTGCATTTGAGGTATTGCCATTTGAGCAGAGTCGGCTCGAATTAACCGATAGCGAACAGCAATGGATACAAGATAATCCCATCGTCAGGATCGGTGTAGATCCATATTGGCCACCTTTTGATTTTATAGATGAAAATGGCGAACATAGTGGTATCAGTGCTGATTATCTCAAGCTTATCAGCGAGCAAACCGGGCTGCAGTTCCAGCTTGAACCCAACTCTGAATGGCAATCTGTTATTAGAGCAGCACAAAGCCGTGAAATAGATCTTATTGCTGCTCTTTCACGAAATACATTTCGTGAAACATTTCTCGACATGTCTATTCCGTATCTGGATTATCCACTGGCCATCGCCACAACTAAATTCGGTCATCTCAGTGGCCTGAGTGAGTTCAAGAATAAACCGGTCGGCGTGGTAAAAGGCTATTTTTCCGAGTCGATTTTGCTGGCCTATTATCCGGAAATTGACATCATCTATGTACCCACTGTGCGGGAAGGCCTTGCGATGTTGGCGGCGGAAGAAATTGATGGTTATTTTGACATTCTTCCCACCATCACCTACAACGCCAGTCAGTCCGGTTTAACTCATCTCAATACCAGTATTGTTCAGGGATACTCTTCAGCCCTTCATATAGGCATAGTCAAAGATCGCTCCGAGCTGTTATCAATAATCAATAAAGCCCTTGCAGCCATCACAGAGGATGAAAAACGGGCCATCGACCAACGCTGGATGTCGGTCAATACCATTGAACGCACCAATTACACTCTGCTAATACAGGTCGTATCAGTCCTGCTGATTTTCCTGCTTGCCACTATCTACTGGAACCGTCGTTTACGTACGGAAGTGAATAAACGACTTATTTCCGAACAGCAGCTCCGGGAAAGTGAAACCCAGTTATTTCATCTGATTAATGTGATGCCAATGAGCCTCATGGTAACGTCTGCAGTAGATGGCAGTATTCTGCTGGCGAACGAGTATTGCTATAAGGAACTGGGCTTTACCGCCAATCAGCAGCAAACATTAAAAGCTCAGGATTTTTATGCTGATATCTCGCAACGCAATGAGGTACTGACAAAACTTGCTTCAGATGGCGAAATCAATGGTGAAATGGTCAAAATAAGAACTCGGAATGGCCAGTTAATTCAGGGCTTATTTTCAATCATTTCCATCCAGTATCAGGGCAAACCGGCTTTTCTCGGGTTTTATCTTAATATGGATGAGCGTATTGCGCTCGAAAATTCGCTGAAAGAGGCCAAGAGCCACGCTGAAGCAGCGAATCTGGCCAAATCGCAGTTTCTCGCCAATATGAGCCATGAAATCCGTACCCCGATGAATGCCATCTTGGGGTTTACCGAGCTGCTGGACGAACAGGTCACCGAACCCAGACTCAAATCCTTTATTAAAACCATTCGCAGTGCGGGCAATACACTGTTACTGCTGATCAACGATATTCTCGATTTATCGAAAATTGAAGCCGGCAAACTGATTCTGAATAAAACTGCCACCGATCCACATCAGTTGTTTGATGAGATAGCCAATATGTTTATTCTGCAAATCCGTAATAAGGATTTGGCGTTGCATTTGGATATTGACCCACAGTTGCCACATGGCCTGCTTCTGGATGCTACCCGTCTCAGGCAAGTCCTGTTCAATTTAATCAGCAATGCCGTCAAGTTCACAGAGACCGGACATGTTCGTATCCAGGTGCATGCCGATAATGTCGATGATCATCTGAGTAAGCTGGATTTACATATTCGGGTTGAAGATACTGGCATTGGTATTCCCGAAGCTGAGATTGAACATATTTTTGAAATATTCGCCCAGCAATCTGGTCAGGATGTTCGCAAATATGGAGGTACCGGTCTTGGCTTATCAATCACCCGCCGATTGATAGAAATGATGGGAGGTCAAATCCATCTACAAAGCCAAAGTGGTGAAGGTTCGGTATTCAATATTGACTTGCCAGGGATCGATATTGCCGCCATTGCCAGTGACAAACTCCGGCAACAGGCTTTGGCATTTGATGCCAGCCGCATACGTTTTGAGCCGGCGCATATGCTGATTGTCGATGATGTCGAACATAACCGTGAGTTGATTCGACAGCATTTTATCAACAGCAACATTCAGACCAGTGAAGCTGAAAATGGCCAGCAGGCCGTTGAGTTTGTTGAAAATAATCCAGTGGATCTGGTGTTGATGGATATCCGAATGCCGGTGATGGATGGCTATGAAGCTGCTCAGAAAATCAAGAGTTTCACCCCCGATTTACCTGTGGTCGCACTGACTGCTTCGGTAATGAAAGATGCCTATGAACAGGATAAACTGGAGCATTTTGATGCCTACTTGCGTAAGCCGGTTTTACGCAATGAGCTGTTTCATGCTTTAAGTGTATTTTTACATTATCAGACAGTTGAAATTGAAGTGACCGCACCACCACAGCAAGATTGGTCACAACTGGACAAACCGCAACTGCAATCCATTTTGAATCATTTTCAAACCGATATTGATGAAATCTGGTGCATGGCCACAAAAAGTAACAGCATGACTGATATTAAGCATTTTGCCCACGCAATTGCCAGACAAGCCAGTAATCATCAAATTGATATTCTGGATCGCTACGCCAGCCAGTTACTGGAGCGTATTGATGCGTTTGATATCGAAGGCATGCAGATATTGCTAAAACAATTCCCCTCAATGCGTGCTGCCATTCAACAGACTATCCGAGTCACCTAGGCTTGTTTATCTTTCGCCGCCAGCAGCGTGGTGGAGATGAAAGATAAACAAGCCCTAGCAACACAAGTGTGCTTTGTTTTGCGCTTTTTTATACAATGCCCGACACGTTGAAATGAGATGAGCAAGATGAACTCCGACTTGAAAACGGATGCACACTGGCGCCAACAACTTAACGATGAGCAATATCGGGTTACCCGGCAGGCAGGGACAGAACCGTGTTTTTCCGGGGAATATGTCGATCATGATGAAACGGGAAGTTATCACTGTATCTGCTGTGGGCAGGCTTTATTTGCTTCTGATGCCAAGTTTGATACCGGTTGTGGTTGGCCAAGTTTTTATTCTCAGCGGGAACATGGTGTTGTGACCCATCATCCTGATTATAGCCACAACATGGACCGCACTGAAGTTCGCTGTCAGCAATGTGAAGCTCATTTAGGTCATGTTTTTGATGATGGCCCGGCACCAACCGGACTTCGCTATTGTATTAATTCGGTAGCGCTCGATTTTCATGACAAAGACTGAATGGACGCTGTATATCATTCAGGCCGCAAATGGTCACCTTTATACCGGCATTACCACTGACTTAACGCGGCGTTTAAAACAGCATCAAAATCACCAGGGCGGTGCCCGATTTTTTCACACCAGTGAAGCTCGGAAAGTGGTGTATCAGGAACAGCACCCTGATCGCAGCAGTGCCAGTCGTCGTGAAGCAGCAATCAAAAAACTCAGCAGACAACAAAAACTGATCCTTATCGGTAACCCATCAGACCATGTATAATGGCGCGTTTTTTCAGCACGTCTGAATTTCTCCTTTAGATACAGGATTTTAACTTTGTTAAGCACTGCTAACATCACCATGCAATTTGGGGCCAAACCCCTGTTTGAAAACGTCTCGGTTAAATTCGGTGGCGGCAACCGTTACGGCCTGATTGGCGCCAACGGCTGCGGTAAATCGACTTTCATGAAAATTCTGGCCGGTGTCCAGGAACCCACCGCCGGTAATGTGAGTTACGACCCCAATGAATCTTATGCGGTATTAAAACAGGATCAGTTTGCTTACGAAGATCAGCGTGTTATCGATGTAGTCATTATGGGCAAGCCTGATTTATGGGAAGTGCATAATGAGCGGGATCGGATTTATAACCTACCGGAAATGAGTGAAGAGGATGGTCTGAAAGTCGCTGATCTGGAAGGTCAATACGCCGAGATGGACGGTTATACTGCTGAATCCAGAGCCGGTGAATTACTGTTAGGTGTAGGCATTCCGGTAGAACAGCATTATGGACCGATGAGTGAAATCGCTCCAGGCTGGAAGTTACGTATCTTACTGGCTCAGGTCCTGTTTGCTGATCCCGATATCATGTTGCTTGATGAGCCGACCAACCACTTGGATATCAATACCATTCGCTGGCTGGAAGACGTATTAAGTCAGCGCAGTAGCACCATGATCATTATTTCGCATGATCGCCATTTCTTGAACCGCATCTGCACCCATATGGCCGACATGGATTACGGCGAACTGAGGGTTTATCCCGGTAACTATGATGAATATATGATTGCTTCGACTCAGTCACGTGAACGTCTGCAATCGGATAACGCCAAGAAAAAAGCCCAGATCAAAGAGCTGCAGGAATTCGTCTCACGATTCTCTGCCAATGCTTCAAAAGCAAAACAAGCGACATCACGCCAAAAACAAATGGAAAAAATTCAGCTGGATGACATTAAACCCTCCAGCCGGGTGAATCCGTTTATTCGTTTTAATCAGGAAAAGAAACTGTTTCGTAATGCATTGGAAGTCGGCAAACTGACACAAGGTTACGGTAACGAAAAACCGCTGTTTGAAAACGTCAGTTTTATGGCTGAAGTGGGCGAAAAAATTGCTGTTATCGGTCCTAACGGTATTGGTAAAACCACCTTTGTTAAAACACTGGTCGGTGAACTGGCACCAAAATCCGGCAAGGTAAAATGGTCGGAAAACGCCAATATCGGCTATTACGCCCAGGATCATGATCATCTGTTTAAAAATAATATGACTTTGTTTGAGTGGATGTCACAGTGGGGCAGTCCGGAAGATGATGAACAGGTTATAAGAGGCACCCTAGGGCGCTTGCTGTTTTCTGGTCATATGATTGATAAAAAGGTCAATGTGCTGTCGGGTGGTGAAAAAGGCCGCATGCTGTTTGGCAAACTGATTTTGCAAAAGCCCAATATCCTGGTGATGGATGAACCGACCAACCATATGGATATGGAATCTATTGAATCACTCAATCTGGCATTAGAAAACTACGAAGGAACCTTGATTTTCGTCTCCCATGATCGTGAGTTTGTCTCCTCTCTGGCGACCCGGATATTTGATATGGAAAATGAGGGTATCACTGACTTTACCGGTACGTATGATGAGTATCTGAAAAGCCTGGGTATCAATAACTAAGGAGCATGGTCAGTGTGCGGCGCGGCTCGCACTGACCGACTTCCCTCCCCTGCGTTGACGTGCTATTTTTAATCCCCGTTAACTTAGTTGAGGATTTACAGTATGTTAAACCGATACACGATTCATTTACCGCCTCTGTTGGCATTGATTTTTGCATTTTCTATACTGACACTTTCTACACCATCCTTTGCCGCCTCAGCCTCCGAAATTGATATTAAAGTGGATGAAGCTCTTAAGCGCTTCCAGACAGAAGTTTCCGGCGGCGAGCGGTTTCTTGAAAAAGCTTCCGGCGTATTAGTGTTTCCCGATGTAATCAAAGCCGGTTTTGGTATTGGTGGTGAATACGGAGAAGGCGCGTTACGTATCAATGACATTACGGTAGATTATTACAATACTGCGGCAGCATCGATTGGCTTTCAATTAGGCGCTCAGCAAAAAACCGTGATTCTGGTGTTTATGAATGATCAGGCTTTACAGCAGTTCCGAGACAGTGAAGGTTGGAAAGCCGGAGTTGATGGTTCTGTGGCTGTCGTCGAATGGGGAGTAGGCGAGGATATCAATACCACTGACATTAAAGATCCCATCGTGGGGTTTGTGTTCAGCAATAAAGGCCTGATGTATAACCTGACGCTCGAAGGCGCCAAGTTTACCAAGTTGAATAAATAGACTCAGTCTTCTATTCGAAAACCTAATTTGATAGTAACCTGCCAGTAACGTACACCGCCGTTTTCGATATAGCCGCGGGTGTCGGTCACCTCAAACCAATGCAGATTCTTCACCGTTTCAGCCGCTTTGGCGATGGCATTTTCAATCGCTTTGTCCGAACTTTCGGCTGAGCTGCCGGTTATTTCAATATGCTTATAAACATGTTCAGTCATGCTGTTTTCCTTTTATTTACGTAAATAGATAAACCAGTAAAACAAGCCTACAAATACACTGCCTCCCAGCATATTGCCTAAGGTCACCGGGATCAAGTTATGCCAGAAAAATCCCCCTATGGTCAGTTGCTCAGAAACAGCCAACGTCGTCCCCATTTCAGTCTGTGCCAGTAAGCCTGCGGGAATAAAAAACATATTGGCTACACTATGTTCAAATCCCAGTGCGACAAACGCAGTAATTGGAAAGATCACTGCCAGCACCTTATCTGTGACGCTACGACCTGCCATACACAACCAGACAGCCAGACAAACCAGAATATTGCACAATATCCCACGACTGAACGCTTCCACCCAGCTCATATTCACTTTACTGTCAGCAATCGCCACCACTTTTTGTCCCAAGGCACCATCACCCTGCCACCATAAACCACTGAAATACATCAGTAGTAAAATTCCCAAAGCGCCAATGAAATTGCCAAGATACACAATCAACCAGTTATTAAGCAGTTGCCTTGGACTAATCAGTCCATCAATACAGGCCATTACCAATAAATTATTACCGGTAAATAATTCAGCCCCTGCAACCACCACAAGGATAAGTCCCAGGCAAAAGGCAAGCCCGCCGATCAACCGCATCAATCCGGCAGGCAGCATACCGGCGTCATAGGTCACCAGCGTAAAGAATGCCGCTCCCAGCGCGATAAAAGCACCCGCCAATAATGCCAACGCAAAAACTCTCAGCGGATCCACAGTGCATTTGCTCATACTGATTTTTTCCAGGCGACTAGCCATTTCTGCGGGGGTATAAGCATCAACTGAAAAAGGATCCATTGTATTTTTCTCTATCGCGAAAAACCGGTTAGCTGATAATCACATAGATCCGTCGAAAGAACCATTCCCATCGAAATAAATGAATGATTTTGCTATCTTTTAATAGAGCAGGCACGTATAATTGCACGCTCGCAAATGTCACTTTTACAGCTTTGTTTCCAAAGCTGCCCATCACAGGTTATTCAATGTCCACACCAGAAAACGATACAACGCCCTCATTCGCTGAGTTAGGGTTAGCTGCTCCAATTTTACAAGCTGTACAGCAAGCGGGTTATGAAACCCCTTCTCCGATTCAGGCGCAAAGTATTCCGCCTCTACTTGCCGGGAGAGATTTACTCGGCCAGGCACAAACCGGTACTGGCAAAACTGCAGCCTTCGCCTTACCGCTGTTAAGCCGTTTGGATCTGAAAAACAAAGCCACACAAATGCTGGTGTTAGCACCTACTCGTGAATTGGCCATCCAGGTTTCCGAAGCGATTCAAAGTTACGCTCGCCACCTGAAAGATTTCCATATTCTGCCGATTTACGGTGGACAAAGCATGGGCATTCAATTACGTTCATTGCAACGCAAACCCCAAGTCGTCGTCGGCACCCCTGGACGTATCCTTGATCACATTCGTCGTGGCACATTGAAGCTGGATAAACTTGAAGCATTAGTGCTTGATGAAGCTGATGAAATGCTGCGTATGGGCTTTATCGATGATGTCGAAACCATCCTTAAAGAAACCCCTGAAAACCGTCAGGTAGCTTTATTCTCAGCCACAATGCCGGGCCCTATTCACCGTGTCGCACAGAAATATCTGAAAGATCCGGTGGATGTACGTATTCAGTCTAAAACTTCTACCGTCACCACCATTAACCAGCGTTACTGGCAAGTTACCGGTATGCACAAACTGGATGCGTTAACCCGTATTCTGGAAGTCGAAGACTTTGATGGCATGATCATCTTCGTGCGCACCAAAAATGCCACCGTTGAGCTGGCTGAAAAGCTTGAAGCACGTGGTTATTCTGCTTCTGCCATTAATGGCGATATGAATCAGGCATTGCGTGAAAAAACCATTGAGCGCATGAAAAAAGGCAGTATCGATATTCTGATTGCTACCGACGTCGCTGCACGTGGCCTGGACATTGAACGCATGAGTCATGTGGTTAACTACGATATTCCTTACGATACCGAATCCTATGTGCATCGTATTGGTCGTACTGGCCGTGCTGGACGTAAAGGTGAAGCAATCCTATTTGTATCGCCACGCGAAACCCGCATGTTAAGCGCCATTGAAAAAGCCACACGCCAGGTCATTACCAAAATGCAATTACCGAGCAGTGAAGATATTGCTGATCGTCGTGTTTTGCAATTTATGGAGCAACTCAGTGAAACCATTGAGTCACAGGAACTGGCTTATTTCGAAACGTTAATTAGCAAATATCAACAGGAACATAATGCCGACCCAATTGAAATTGCCGCCGCATTAGCCTTTTTGGTCCAAAAAGATCGTCCATTAAAACCTGTTAAACATGTCACACAACGTCCGGCACGTGAAGAGCGAGAACGTGGGCCACGTCAGGAACGCGGTGAACGACCAGCCCGTGGCAGCCGTGATGATCGTCCGCCAAGAGAAAAACGGGCACCTCGGCCACATCCAAACGAACCGGATATGGATACCTACCGTGTTGAAGTTGGCCGTTCAGATAAAATAGAACCACGTAATCTGGTTGGCGCGATTGCTAATGAATCAGGCATTGAAAGTCAGTTTATTGGTCGCATTACCATTAATGATGATCATAGTCTGATTGACCTGCCACAGGGTATGCCAAAAGATATGTTCCAACAGATACGCAAGGTTTGGGTCAACAATAAACAGCTGAACATGAGTCTGGCAACAGAAGAAGCAGTGGCTGCAGATGCTGCAGCTCGACCATCACGTCGGAGTTTCAGCAAAGATGGTCCACGCAAACCAGGTAAGAAATTTAAGAAAAGCTAACCAATAAACGGTTCGATACTAAAAAGTCACTGCTAAACTAGCAGTGACTTTTTTTTTGAGCATGCCACAATACTGTTCATGCTGAATATCATCTGGATTGCCTTTTTTCTGATTGCCTTTGCAGTGGCTTTGTTTAAGTTGCTGGTTTTGGGTGACACTGAAATTTTCAACCAGATCATGCAGGCACTGTTTGCGCTATCCAAAACCGCCTTTGAGATTGCGCTTGGATTAACCGGCATTCTGGCCCTCTGGCTGGGTATTATGAAAATCGGTGAACGCAGTGGGTTTGTTGAACTATTAACCCGAGGATTGTCCCCCCTTTTCACTCGTTTAATGCCTGAAGTACCTAAGAATCATCCCGCTCTGGGTGCCATGGTAATGAATATATCAGCCAACGCACTGGGCCTCGATAATGCAGCAACCCCGCTGGGAATTAAAGCGATGCAGGAACTGCAAAAGCTTAATCCGTTAAAAGATACCGCCAGTAACGCACAGATTCTGTTTCTGGTCATTAACACCTCTGCCGTCACCTTGTTCCCGGTCACCATTTTTACCTATCGTGCACAGATGGGGGCAGCAAATCCGACAGATGTTTTTATCCCCTTGTTAATCGCTACCTATTTTTCGACATTAATAGGCTTAATCACTGTGGCAGCGGTACAGAAAATCAATCTGCTGGATCGCGTTGTGTTGATGTATCTGGGTGGTTTCAGTGCATTGGTATTCGGTTTGTTGGCTTATTTTGCCAGTCTGGAGCAGCAACAGATGCTGGTGCAATCTGCCATCGTCAGTAATGTGGTGATTTTTTCATTAGTCATTGCGTTTATTGTTGCTGCAGCCTGGCAACGAGTCAATGCCTATGAAGCCTTTATTGAAGGGGCCAAAGAGGGTTTTTCAACAGCGGTGATGATTATTCCGTATCTGGTCGCTATGTTGGTCGCCATTGGTGTTTTTCGTGCCAGTGGAGCACTCGAACTGATTTCAGATGGTGTTCGTGCCGCAGTGCTCGCTATGGGACTGGATGACCGTTTTGTCGACGCCTTGCCCACCGCGCTGATGAAACCATTCAGTGGCAGTGGTGCCCGGGCCATGATGATCGACACGATGGAAGTACATGGTGCCGACTCATTTGCCGGGCGTCTGGCTTCCATCGTTCAGGGCAGCACTGAAACGACATTTTATGTCCTGGCAGTGTATTTTGGTGCTGTTGGTATTCAGAAAATTCGTCATGCTATTGCGTGCGGTCTGGCGGCGGATGTCGCGGGTATTACCGCAGCAATTATTATTGCTTACTGGTTTTTTGGTTAAACAATTAATGCGGATAGTCTGAATAATACTTACAGCGTTTAGTAAAAAGTGTAGTTGCAAGGCATTTCTCAGTAGAGTTTAGACAAGGCTGCATGCTGATAAAAAAATAAATCGCCTTAAAACCGTTAATTCTGCTACATTCTATCGCCCATTCAAGGGCTTAGCTTTGTTATCTATCAACAACAAAGCCACTTTTTCATCTGGAGAATCACTTTCTTGAACGCTCAATCGGTTGTTGATTATGCAGTATTCGATCTGATTGCCGATGCCTTGACTACTCATGGTTATTGCATACTGTCACAGTTATTGCCTCCAGTATTAACTCAGGATTTATACCGCCGCGTATCCCGTCTTGATGAACATGATGACTTGTTACTTGCCGGCATTGGTCGAGAAAACAAACATCATTTAAATGAAACCATCCGTACCGATGAAACCCGTTGGCTGGAGCCGGACAATAGTATTGACTACGCTTACCTGACCCATATGTCAGATTTTCGACTGGCGATGAATCAACGTTTGTTTCTCGGTTTGTTTGATTATGAAGCGCATTATGCCCATTACCCCACAGGGGCATTCTACAAACGCCATGTTGATGCATTTAAAGGACAGTCCAATCGTATATTAACGACGGTGATGTATTTAAATCCATTCTGGCAAACACAGGATGGCGGACAGCTACAGATCTACGATGCCAATAATGATAATCTACTAGCCTCTGTTGAACCTGAAATGGGTACATTTGTGGTGTTTCTAAGTGAACAATTTCCTCATGAAGTACTGGTAGCCAAACGTGACCGCTACAGTATTGCTGGATGGTTTCGAGTTCAGGATCCGTTGCAGGCACCGTTGATATGAAAACAGACTTTGAAATTCTGGAATTGGGGCAATCCGATTTACGTCGTATTGCCGAACCTGTCATCGAAATACAATCTACGGCATTTCAGCAAAAAATTGATGCATTGATTCAGTTCGTTCAACAACGTGGTGGTATGGGCATTGCCGCGACTCAAGTCGGTATTAACCAACGATTTTTTATTATGTCGAGTCACCCCAACGAACGTTATCCGTATGCACCGGACATGCCCGTTACCTGCGTGATTAATCCAGAAATTGTCTGGCATTCTGAACAGATTGAAAAAGACTGGGAAGGTTGTCTGAGTGTTCCAGGTTTACGCGCTTTAGTGCCACGATATCAGCTGATAAAAGTACGTTATTGCCTGCGTGATGGGAGCTTTGTCGAGACAGAATATAATGACTTTATCGCCAGACTGTTTCAACATGAACTGGATCATCTTGATGGCAAAGTGTTTGTTGATCGGGTAGAAAGCACATTGGATATGATGACTGAATCCAGCTGGCGAACTATGCTGGATGAAAGCTAACTCCGGGGAAACGCTACATAATGGCACAACAGTTTGAAGCATTATCTGAACGTTTAATTGAATTCATTCAAAAACAACATCTGTTTTTTGTGGCCACGGCGACAGCAGACAGTCGGGTAAATATATCCCCCAAAGGCATGGATTCATTAAGGGTTATCAACGCTAACCGCTTGATCTGGCTGAACGTCACCGGTAGCGGCAATGAAACAGCCGCACACATAGAAGAAAATTCCAGAATGACGCTAATGTTTTGTGCTTTCGAAGGAAAACCTTTAATTCTAAGGCTCTATGGACAGGCTCGGGCCATACATCATCATGACCCCGAATGGCAAAGCCACTATGGCTTGTTTGATCCGCTGCCTGGCGCCAGACAGATCTTTATTCTGGATGTTGATCTGGTACAAACCTCATGTGGCATGGCTGTACCCTATTTAGATTATGTCGGTGAACGTGATCTGCTGAATAACTGGGCTGAACGCAAAGGTGATACCGGTATCAGGGACTATTGGCGGGAAAAAAATCAGTTCACTGTGGATGGTCTCGAAACCAATATCGTAAAAAAGAATCTCTAGGACCTGTTGTTACCCCACTTTAGCCGAACATTTCACCCACTGCTTTTGCCAATGCATCTGAACGTTTTGGATTTCGTAGCGTCTGCATCACCGGTTCACGCATTCCGGGAATAAATAACAGATCGGCTAATAATTGACTGAAACCGGGCTGGCCGGCGTCATTAAGGGCGAGTTTTTCAAGATACAACTCGCAGATTGCCGGTTTGGCCACCGCTAGCCAGATTCGCCCCGAGATTATTGCCAGCACTTCAATTTCCTTACTGCAGCGATGCTTCAGTACCTGAGTTACCATTCGCTCAACTAATCCGCGCGCGGGGCTGTTTGAAGCTGCCCGTAAACAGGAAATGATCCTAGCCGTATCGGGTTGTTTTTCTTGTAGTTGAATATCAACTTGCTGTGCCAATACTTCTATTACCCCCGCAGCGGGAGTCGCATGTTCCAGCAACACACACAAATTATGAAACGGCTCCTGTGGCAATTTTGGCAGCGTGTGAATTAAGCCTAATGTGCCTTCATTGGTATCTAATCGAATAGCAAAATCGGCTAATCCCTGCATCGCCAATTTAGGCCATTTTTCCAGTGGCAGATCACCAGTAAAATACTGATAGGCAGCATCATAATATTTTGACGGTGCTAACTTTAAGGAATAAGTGGCCTGGGCATTGAAAGCGGCCATTCGATCCTGGCGTGGCTTGAATGTGTAGGGACTATCTTGCAAAGCACCCTGAATTTTATCGCCATCAGCCGCGGCCAACATCGCTTCACCCAGTCTTTCCAGTAACATCATCAGAAAGGCATCACGGGCATCCGGAATCAATAAACCCTGTTCATCCAGAGGAAACTGCAGGAACCAGACATATTGCTGCTCAGCCGCATCGGGGTGCCAAAAAATAATACCCATTTGGGCATGACGTTTGAAAGGATAAGGATAGGGTTGCTGGCCGTTATCAAAACTAAGAAATTGATCCGGGGTTAACTTGCACACACGACGGCTCATATCAAATACCCGATATTTGGCCCCACTCTGTCGCAGAAACTTGCTCAGTGTGTTGATCTGTCCAATATCCATATATTGCTCCGTATCAGGTACGGTATTCAGCGTTGATTTTCACGTAATCGTAAGAAAAATCACAGGTCCAGACTGTTTTATCAGCTTCACCCCTGCCGAGTTTAACCCGAATAGTGATTTCAGATTGAGACATGACCCGTTGGCCTTTTTCTTCAGTATAGTCCGATGCCGGTTGTCCACCATCGACAATACATACATCATCAAGATAAATCGCAATCTTCGATAAATCCAGATTAACCAAACCGCTACGACCGACTGCCGCCAGGATCCGCCCCCAATTTGGATCAGAAGCAAATAAGGCTGTTTTCACTAAAGGTGAGTGGGCAATTGTATAGGCAACCTGCTGACATTCCTCTACATCCACACCCTGCTGCACATCAATACTGATAAATTTGGTTGCGCCTTCACCATCTCGCACAATCGCTTGTGCCAGAAAACGGCTTAATTGATTCAAGGCGGTTAAAAATTGTTGGGCATCAGGGGCATTGATATCTTCTATTAAAGGATTAGCCGCCTGACCCGTTGCCATCAAAATGCAGGCATCATTGGTTGACGTATCACCATCCACCGTGATGCTATTAAAGGACTGTTCCATCGATAATTCAAGCATTGCTTGCAACACTGATGCACTTATTGCCGCATCTGTGGCGATGTAGGACAACATCGTGGCCATATCAGGCCGAATCATACCGGAGCCTTTTGCGATGCCTGTAAGGGTGATTTTCTGTCCATTTAGAGAGAGCTCTACGCTACGAGCTTTGGGTAGCGTATCCGTAGTCATAATGGCATGCGCAGCAGCAAACCAGTTATCGGCAGTTAATTTGGAAAACGCATCAGATAAAGTCGAGGTTATTTTTTCAACAGGTAAAGGCTGGCCTATTACGCCGGTTGAAAATGGCAGTACAGCGCTAACACCAGTTTGACCAAGTTCAGCCACAGCCTCACAACAGGCTTTTGCTGCTGCCAGTCCGGCATCCCCGGTTCCGGCATTGGCATTGCCGGAATTAATCAGTAAATACCGAGTTTCTGATTGTCTTTGATGCTCTCTGGCTACTAATACCGGCGCCGCACAAAAGGCATTGCGAGTATATACCGCTGCGGTATGACTTCCAGATGCCAGTTCGATTAAAACGACATCCTGGCGACCTGGTTTTTTAATCCCTGCACTGACCGTTGAAAGTTTGATGCCTTTTACCGGTTTTAATTCAGCTGCCGTCGGGGCAGATAAATTAACCGCCATTATTTAATGGCGCCATGGCAGTTTTTGAATTTTTTACCACTGCCACATGGGCATGAATCATTTCGGCCTACTTTTTTGCCATCCCGGGTTAAAGGTTGGTTGGCGGTCGGGTGATCTTCTTCTGCTTCAGCTGATGCACTTTCATGCTGATATTCCACATCCGCTGATTGACGACGTTGTTCATCGACAGCTGCTACATCTTCCGGAGCGCGTACCTTAACCCGAGAAATCAAACTTATCACTTCATGTTTCAAGCTATCCAGCATAGCAGTAAACAATTGAAAAGCTTCACGTTTATATTCTTGTTTAGGATCTTTTTGCGCATAGCCCCGCAGGTTAATGCCCTGACGTAAATAATCCATTTGAGCCAAGTGTTCTTTCCACTGCGTATCCAGTGTTTGCAACATAATGGCCTTCTCGAAATGGCGCATCAATTCTGCGCCAACTGTGGCCTCTTTGGCCTGACAGGCAGCTTCAGCCTCATCGATAATACGTTGACGTAAGGTTTCTTCATGCAAATTATCATCAGCTTCCAGCCAGCCGCTGATATCCAAATCCAAGGCAAAGTCGTCACGCAATGCCTGCTCCAGACCACTGACATTCCATTGCTCATCGATACTATTTGGTGGGATATAAAGGCTGATCACATCACTAATGACCCCTTTGCGCATTGATATGATGGTCTCTGAAACGTCATCCGCGGCCATTAACTCATTACGCTGCTCATAAATGACTTTACGTTGATCGTTAGCAACATCATCAAACTGCAATAATTGCTTACGGATATCAAAGTTATGTCCTTCGACTTTGCGCTGGGCGTTTTCAATTGCTCTGCTGACCCAAGGATGTTCTATGGCCTCACCTTCTTCCATGCCCAGTTTCTGCATTAATCCAGACATCCGTTCCGAAGCGAAAATTCGCATCAGATTATCTTCCAGAGAGAGATAAAAGCGGGTTGAACCAGGATCACCCTGACGACCGGAACGGCCGCGTAGCTGGTTATCAATACGCCGTGACTCGTGGCGTTCTGTACCAATGATATGTAAACCACCGGCCTGTAAAACCAAATCATGCCGCTGTTGCCAATCTGCTTTGACTTTAGCTTTCGCCGCTTCATCAGCATTTTCGTCTAGTTTATCCAGTTCGGTTTCCAAACTGCCACCCAATACAATGTCGGTTCCACGACCAGCCATATTGGTGGCAATGGTTACTGAACCCGGCTTACCTGCTTCAGCAATAATGTGGGCTTCTTTTTCATGGAATTTGGCATTCAGAACTTCATGTGGAATTTTGGCTTTGGTCAATAATTTATCTAGATATTCTGAACTCTCAATCGAAGCAGTACCAACCAGAACAGGTTGTTTACGTTTTATACATTCCTGAATATCCAACAAAATCGCATCAAACTTTTCTTTGCCGGTCAGATAAATTCGATCCGCTTCATCTTTACGCTGCATTGGCCGATGTGTCGGGATAACAACAACTTCCAGCCCATAAATTGATTGCAATTCATAGGCTTCAGTATCAGCGGTACCAGTCATACCGGATAATTTTTTATACAGACGGAAGTAATTCTGGAACGTTATTGATGCCAGGGTTTGATTCTCATTTTGAATCTTTACGCCTTCTTTAGCCTCGATGGCTTGATGTAAACCTTCAGACCAACGACGACCCGGCATGGTACGGCCGGTAAATTCATCAACAATAATAATCTGGTCATCCTGAACTATGTATTCAACGTCCCGATGAAACAAAACATGCGCACGCAGTGCAGCCGTAACGTGATGCATAAGTCCGATATTGGCCGCATCGTACAAACTTGCATCGGCATCCAGCAGACCGCCATCGGTCAGTAATTGCTCAATTTTTTCATGACCAGCTTCAGTGAAATGAACCTGTTTATTTTTTTCATCCACGGTGTAATCACCGGGCACAGTAATATCCTCTTCCTCTCCTTCCTGCTGAGTCAGGTTTGGTATGAGGGAATTAATCTGTACATAGCGTTCAGAGCTGTCTTCGGCAGGGCCTGAAATAATAAGTGGGGTACGGGCCTCATCAATCAGGATAGAGTCAACTTCGTCAATAACGGCAAAATTTAACGGCCGTTGCACGCGGTCTTCAAGACGAAATGCCATATTATCTCGCAGATAATCAAAACCGAATTCGTTATTGGTGCCATAAGTAATATCAGCGGCATAAGCCTCACGACGTTCATCGCCACTTAATCCACTGACAATGACACCTGTGGTTAAACCAAGGAAACCATAAAGCTTACTCATCCAGGCTGAGTCACGTTTCGCCAGATAATCATTGACTGTGATAACGTGAACACCTTCTCCGGTCAAAGCATTAAGATAAACGGCTAAGGTTGCAACCAGTGTTTTACCCTCACCGGTTTTCATTTCTGCGACTTTGCCATCGTTGAGCACCATGCCGCCAATCAACTGAACGTCGAAGTGGCGCATTTCCATAACCCGTTTGCCCGCTTCACGAACAACGGCAAAAGCCTCTGCTAAAATATCGTTAAGCGTTTGTCCATCATCTAGTCTTTGTTTGAATTCTGAAGTTTTGGCTTTTAAGGCAGCATCATCAAGTTTTTCGTACTCGTTTTCCAATTCGTTGATAAGGCTGATCGGTTTCTGCAGTTTCTTTATTACACGCTCGTTACGACTGCCGAAAACCTTACTGAAAAACTTGCCTACCATGACTAAAACTACCTGTTGAATTATGCCGAATTGACGACGGTTTGATTAATCGCGTGATTATAACGCGTACTGTTGAGAAGATCGAAAGACCTGCCGCACTTTTTTAAGTGGTGACATTTTTTTCAATTACAAGAAGCGTTATTCGATGTAGTTAAATGGATTAACAGATTTGCCGTCTCTTAGCACTTCGAAATGAACATGTGGACCTGTTGAACGACCGGTTGAGCCCATTAACGCAATGACATCCCCCTTACTGACCCGATCTCCAGTATTAACTTCCAATGACTTATTATGGGCATAGCGGGTAATGTAACCATTGCCATGATCGATTTCCACCAAGCCACCATAACCGCCACGCATACCTGCCCAACTGACAATACCATCAGCAACAGAGATGACTGCGCTACCTGTTTTACCGGCAAAATCTATTCCATCATGAAAGGCTTTTTTACCGTTAAACGGGTCCACCCGATACCCGTAAAAAGATGAAATCCATCCGTCATTAATCGGTCTGCCGTTAGGTATTGCACCAGTAATATTGTCGTTTGTAATCAAATAATCCTGTAATGCCGTCAAGGTATCCTGTTGATCAGCAAAATCTTGCGATAGCTGTACTAAACTTTCTTCAAATTCAGCATTGGACAACCAGTCACCAGAGGTTTCGATCCCCCCCATACCTGGAGAAAACTCCAAATCAAAATCGCTTAACTCGAAACCGGCAATTTCTGCCAATCGCTGGCTAAGCATTTTCAGCCGGATGGCTTCCGCCTGTAAGCCGCCTAACTGTTGCGCATAGAAGCCTTGGATAGCTTCATTTGCCGTGGTATTTTCACTAATGGATAAGGGGGCTGATTTAGGAGCAAGAAGTTGAGCAGTTGGGAAAAACTTTGAATTTTCTGTGGTTGCGGGGGCTGTATTATCTTCTATAAAGTTAATCGCTGAGACCGTAATAGCAATTGTTATAGATAAAATAAACGCCGTTAACAGCATTAATCTAGCTCGACTTAAATGCCAATGCTTATGGCCGGTATTGTCGGCGGATATTATGATAATCTGCATACTTATCCTCGTCCCGGGTTGAGACATGTCAAATAAACCGCTTCATTTCGCAACTGTATGCCAAACAAATCAGCAATTACAGGAAATGGCTAAGCGCGCCCAGAAATTAACCCAGCTTAACAGCATTCTGCAAGAAATTTTACCCTCACAGTTCGCAGGGCATTGCCAGCTGGCGAATATGAAAGATAACAAAATCATCATTCATACCGAAAGTGCGGCGATTGCCAGCTTGTTACGCTTTCATTCCGCAACTATTTGTAAAACCTTTTCCAGTCAATTGAATGTACGAATCGAACGCGTTGAAGCCAGGGTAAAACCTAACCACCATTCGCAACCACCAGCTAGGTCCAATATGACTGATATGTCTGATAGCAATGCAGCGCTGATTGATCAGACCGCAGCCGGGTTGGACGACGGTCAGCTCAAAACAGCGCTGCATAAGCTCGCTAAGCGAGGTAAATCTTCCGGTGACTCCTAACTCACTATTGAAGCAGCAGGCCGACTGAAAACAATCGGGGCATCAGCATCTTCTTCAAAAGTGACCAGCTCCCAGCAATCTTTCTGGGCAATTAGCTTACGTAATAAACGATTGTTTACTTCATGACCAGATTTATGACCAACAAACGCACCAATCAAACTGTGGCCAAGTAAATACAAATCGCCGATGGCATCAAGGACTTTATGACGCACAAATTCATCTTCATAACGCAAACCATCTTCATTTAATACACGAAAATCGTCCACCACAATGGCATTATCCATACTGCCACCCAGCGCCAGATTCATTTCCCGCAGCTTTTCAATATCTTTCATAAAACCAAATGTTCTGGCCCGGCTGACTTCACGAACAAATGATGTGGAGGAGAAATCAACATCAACCTGTTGTGGTCTGCCAGTAAAAGCCGGATGTTCAAAATCAATGGTAAAAGAGACTTTGAAACCTTCAAATGGCTCAAACTTCGCCCATTTATCACCGTCTTCCAGTAATACAGGCTTTTTAATACGAATAAATTGCTTGGCAACTGACTGTTCTTCAATACCCGCAGACTGCACCAGAAATACAAATGGGCCGGCACTGCCGTCCATAATAGGGACTTCTGCTGCATTGAGATCAATATAAGCGTTATCAATACCCAGCCCGGCAAAGGCTGATAATAAATGTTCCACTGTTGAAACCCGCTGACCATTTTGCACCAATGTGGTTGACAGGGCAGTCTCACCCACATTTTCTGCCTTGGCCTCGATTTCAACAACCGGATCCAGATCGACTCGACGGAAAATAATGCCAGTATTAGGGGCAGCCGGACGCAGTGTTAAATACACCATTTCACCGCTGTGCAATCCTACACCTGTGGCACGAATCACATTTTTCAATGTTCGCTGCTTAATCAAGGTGTTTTACCCCCTTCTAGTTTAATCATCCGACAATAATATCATAGGCTTATATTACTCCACCATCTACGTTAGTCCGCTTGTCTGCGTAAGAAGGCTGGAATGTCTAAATAATCCATATTGACATCACCATTAGCCGCCTGTTTGTGTTCGCTATTCCGACCATTACGCAAAACAGTTGGTTCATCATAATCAATATCAACTGGTTTTTTGACGATTTCAATTTGCGGTGAAGATGTGGTCTCGACGGGCTTTGCTACGGAGCCTCTTGCCGCACCCAAACCCGTTGCTACAACTGTTACTCGTAATTCATCGGTCATTTCCGGATCAATTACGGTACCAACTACTACTGTTGCGTCTTCAGAAGCGAATTCTTTAATCGTATTACCTACTTCTTCGAACTCACCTATGCTCATATCAAGGCCAGCCGTAATATTCACTAATACGCCACGGGCGCCAGCCAAATCGACATCTTCCAGTAATGGACTGGAAACAGCCAGTCTTGCTGCTTCAGCAGCACGGTTTTCACCCGAAGCCCGACCAGTTCCCATCATGGCCATTCCCATTTCTGACATGACAGTACGTACGTCAGCAAAGTCGACATTAATCATACCTTCACGGGTAATCAGTTCAGCAATTCCCTGAACCGCGCCCAGCAATACGTCATTGGCCGATTTAAAGGCATTCAGCAAGCTCATTTCCTTGCCTAAGACTTTCAACAGCTTTTCATTAGGAATGGTAATGAGTGAATCCACATGCTGACTCAATTCATCAATCCCTGCCATTGCAACTTTCAGTCTTTTACCACCTTCAAAAGGAAAAGGCTTGGTGACGACGGCAACAGTTAAAATACCCATTTCTTTAGCCACCTGAGCTACTACTGGAGCTGCACCGGTACCCGTTCCACCCCCCATGCCGGCAGTAATAAATACCATATCCGCCCCACGGATCACATCCATGATACGTTCACGATCTTCCAATGCGGCCTGACGGCCCACATCCGGATTAGCACCAGCCCCCAGACCCTTTGTGATGTCTGTGCCTAATTGGAGATGCGTAGTGGCATTACTTTTACGTAAAGCCTGAGCATCCGTATTGGCACAAATAAAATCCACACCTTCAATTTTATTGGCCACCATGTGTTCCAAAGCGTTACCGCCACCGCCACCTACACCGATGACTTTGATAACCGCATTTGCTGTATATGTATCAATCAATTCAAATGTCATGATTTTCTCCCCTCTTCATTTACCAACACAACTTGCTCAGAAATTGCCCTGAAACCAACTTTTCATTCTGGCAAGCATTCCTTTAAAACCATCCGAAATCACAGATTCACTGTGTCCGGTACTCACTTGTTCATTTCCAAACAGTAATAAACCCACACCCGTGGCATGGATTGGATTACGTACCACATCCACTAAACCTCCAACGTGCTGAGGTACGCCGAGTCGTACAGGCAGATGAAACACTTCTTCTGCCAGTTCAATTGCACCTTCCATTTTTGCGCTGCCGCCGGTTAACACCACGCCAGCCGCCAGCATCTCTTCAAAACCACTGCGACGTAATTCGGCCTGCACCAGCATTAATAACTCTTCATAACGTGGCTCAACCACTTCTGCCAGAGTTTGTCTGGCAAGTTGACGTGGTGGCCGGTCGCCCACACTTGGGACTTCAATGGTTTCGTCTTCCCGTGCCAGCTGGGTCAATGCACAGGCATATTTGATTTTGATCTCTTCTGCATACTGCGTCGGCGTTCGTAAAGCTACCGCAATATCATTAGTGACCTGATCGCCAGCGATAGGAATCACTGCGGTATGGCGGATTGCACCATCAATAAACACCGCAATATCCGTGGTGCCTCCGCCAATATCGACTAAGCAGACACCCAGTTCTTTTTCGTCCTGTTCCAGTACTGAATAACTGGAAGCCATTTGCTCCAGAATGATCCCGTCAACCACCAGCCCACATCGCTCGATACACTTGGTGATGTTTTGAGCAGCACTGACAGCACCGGTTATCAAATGTACTTTTGCTTCAAGACGAACACCTGACATACCGATTGGCTCACGGATGCCTTCCTGATTATCAATAATGAATTCTTGAGGTAATACATGCAGTAGTTGCTGATCACCTGGAAAGTGCACCGCTCGCGCCGCATCCAATACCCGGTCCAAATCTCCCTGGGTGACTTCTTTATCTCGAATGGCTACTGTGCCATGTGAGTTCAGGCTACGAATATGGCTACCCGCAATACCTGCGAATACAGAATGAATCTGGCAACCAGCCATCAGCTCGGCTTCTTCAACTGCACGTTGAATGGACTGCACAGTGGATTCAATATTGACCACTACCCCCTTCTTCATGCCTCTGGCCGGGTGGGATCCGATACCGATAATTTCCAGTTTATTATCATTAGGACCGGCATCCAGAATCGGGGCTGCAACAATCGCTACCACCTTGGAAGTGCCGATATCCAGTCCGACAATCAGTTCTCTTTCAATTCGTTTCGACATTACACAATTCCATTAAAATCAGGTTGCTTACCGTTTTTCCAGACGACTGCAAGTCCGTTGGTATAGCGCATATCTACAATTTCGATTTGATCGCGATAACTTGCGAGTGGGCCTGCAAAGACCCTTATAAATCTGGCTAATCTCTGTTCACTTGCTGCACGGCCCAGTTGCAGCTGCATATCATCAGTAAATTTAACCTGCCAGGATCGGCGCTCATCCATGGTGAGACTTTTCACTCTTAATCCCAGCGCATCTACAGACTGCTGGATATTAACCAGCTGCCTTGCCATCAACTCGCTGTTTCCCTCAGGGCCGAATAATTGGATAAGCCCCTCCGGCCTATCTCCACTATCGGGATAAAAAACCTGTCCACGCGTATTGACCAGTCCTTTTTCATTCCAGCGTGCAATTGCCTGATGCTCACTAACCATCAAATGCAGCGTGTCAGGCCAGACCCGTCTTACCTGTATTTGGGACACCCACGGCAAGGCTTCTCCCGCCTCACGAATCCCTGCCACATTTACATCCAGAAAACTACCGGTAACATAGGGGGTGACCGCTTCGATCAATGCCTGTTTTTCGGTATGGATTAATTCACCTTCTACCGTCACATGCTGAATCGGCAGGGTATCGGGGTTGTTCAGATACACCGCCCCAACAATCAATAACAGTAATACCAGCAACGTACTGACATTTCGTAACTTGCTTTGCCAGTTCAACTGTTCTCGTGGCTTTACAACACCAGTACGTGTTGCTCCAGCTTTTGGGCGTTGTCTGATAGCCATCAGCTGACATCCTCCAAGCTACCTTGCAAAATCTGTCCGACCAGGTTTTCAAAACTGATTCCTGCCTGCTTCGCAGCCATCGGTACCAAGCTGTGGTCGGTCATGCCCGGCACACTGTTGGCCTCCAGCAAAAAGAACTTACCCTGCTGATCGGCCATGACATCAATGCGTCCCCAGCCCGTCATATTGAGTGCACTAAATGCGTCTATCGCCAGCTGTTGACAGCGTTTTTCACCGTCCTCAGTCAATCCGCATGGGCATAAATATTCTGTTGTGTCAGCCAGATATTTGGCTTCAAAATCGTAAAACTCTCTTGGTGTGGTTAAACGGATAACCGGCAAGGCTTCCCCGTTTAAAATGCTCACCGTATATTCCGCACCCTGCACCCATTGCTCAGCTATGACTTCATCGTCATAGTCAAAGGCGAGTCTGATGGCTTGTTGTAAAGCTTCAGCAGTAGTAACCTTACTCATGCCGATGCTCGAACCTTCGTTTACCGGCTTGATGACTAAAGGCAACCCCAAGGTATCGACAATTTGTTGCGTATTGGATTGGCGATTTAACCGGACATACTTGGGGGTTGATAATCCCTGACTTTGCCAAATCTGCTTGCTGAGGCGTTTGTTCATCGACAATACCGCGCCAGTAATATTGCTGCCGGTATACGGGATCTGCAGGGACTGCAATACACCCTGGATTTCACCATCCTCACCGCCACGTCCATGCAGAATAATAAAGGCCCGATCAAATTCACCCTGATATAACTGCTCACTGACATTTTTATTGACGTCTATCTCAACAGCTTCCACACCGAGAGACTGCAAAGCAGCTAATACCGCTCTGCCACTTTTTAACGAAATCTCACGTTCTGCTGAGCGGCCACCCATCAGTACGGCGACTCGTCCAAAACTTTGTGGATTAAACGTTAAGTTACTCATGCGTGCTCTCCGATAATGTGGACTTCGGGTATCAACCGCACTTTTGAATCTGCTTCTACACGCTGTCTGACCAAATTAATCAAAGCTTCAATATCTGCTGCACTCGCTGATCCATCATTAACAATGAAGTTGGCATGTTTATCTGAGACGGTCGCGCCACCCACTCGCAATCCTTTTAAACCACAATGCTCAATCAAACGACCGGCGTAATCACCTTGCGGATTACGAAAAACTGATCCCGCACAAGGTTGATTAGTGGGTTGGCTGTCATTGCGTTTTTTAAGTAGCTGTTTAATTAGGGCTGTTTCAGCTTCTGTATCACCGACTTGTAATTCCAAGGTGGCAGAGACAAACCACTCTTTCTCTGGCAGTTCAACATGGCGATAGCTAACGTTAAAGTCACTGGCAGGACGTTTTTTCAGCTCGCCCTGACGTGTCACTGTGGTGGCCTCTTTGACCAGCTGCCAGGTTTCTGATCCATGTGCACCGGCATTCATTGCCAGGGCTCCGCCAAATGTTCCAGGAATTCCAGCTAAAAATGCTGCCCCACTTAATCCGCTTTTGGCTGATTGCTTGGCAACTTTACTGCAATAAACACCTACTTCTGCAGTCACTGTCTGACCAGCGATATCCAATGCTTGCATAGTGCCGGCCATGCTGATCACTGTGCCGGCAAAGCCACCATCACGTATTAATAAATTGCTGCCCAGTCCTAACCACAATAAAGGCTCATTAGCTGGTAGCTGACGTAAAAACGACGCCAGATCATTTTTATCTTTTGGTTGATAGAAGCGCTGTGCAATGCCGCCAACCCGCCACGAAGTGTGCTGTGATAATGGCTCATTAATTTTCAATTCGCCTTGCAACTCGGTAAACATCGAGACCATCAGCTCATCCCCTCAAGTTGTTGTTCCAACTCTTTGGCAATCGTTCCAATATCGCCTGCACCTAGGGTAAGCAATAGATCCTGATCCTGCAGTAAACCAGGAAGCACAGAAAACAATGCCTGTTTATCTTCAACAAACACCGGCTCAACCTGACCACGTAACCGAATGGCACGGCATAAACTTCGTGCATCAGCACCGGCAATTTTATTTTCCCCAGCGGGGTAAACTTCCAGCACAATCAAAACATCAATTGTGGAGAGCACACGTGCAAAGTCCTCAAACAAGTCACGGGTACGGGTATATCGATGTGGCTGAAAAATCACTACCAAACGACGATTTGGCCAACCACCTCGGCTCGCCGCAATGGTTGCCGCAATTTCGGTTGGGTGATGTCCATAATCATCCACCAGTAATATCTGACCTTGTGAAATAGATTTTTCACCATGAATATTAAAGCGTCGGCCAACACCATCAAACTTCAGTAAACCACGTTGGCAAGCAGCGACGTCTACACCCAGATTGCGCGCTACTGTTAACGCCGCCGTGGCATTCAATACATTGTGTAACCCCGGCATATTCAATCGGATCTGGTATTGCACATCGCCTTGCGCTTCGCTAACAGTAAACTCGCTCTGTCCCTGGAACTGTTTGATATCACTGATTCTAAAATCGGCACGTTCAGACTGTCCGTAGGTTGTAATCGGACGGGTGACTTCAGGCAGAATACTTTCAACCACCTCATCATCAATGCACAGAACAGCCAGACCATAAAAAGGCAAATGATGTAAAAACTCGATAAAGGTTGCTTTCAGTTTTTCAAAATCACCCTCATAGGTTTCCATATGATCATTATCTATATTGGTCACAATCGCGATCATTGGTTGCAGATATAAAAATGACGCATCACTTTCATCTGCTTCAGCAACCAGATAGCGACCTGTTCCCAAACGGGCATTTGATCCAGCACTGTTCAAACGGCCGCCGATAACAAAGGTTGGATCTAACTCCCCTTCGCTAAGCAGTGCTGCCGTTAAACTCGTTGTCGTGGTTTTGCCGTGCGTTCCAGCCACTGCGATGCCATAACTGAAACGCATTAACTCAGCCAGCATCTCTGCTCTTGGCACTACGGGTATCCGTTGTTCACGTGCCGCTATGACTTCAATATTGTCAGCGCTTACTGCTGTGGTAACCACTACTACGTCAGCACCTTTCAGATATTCAGCATCATGTCCAATCATGATGCTGGCACCTAATTGACGAAGATGCTGAATCAAACTGTTCTCATGTAAATCTGAACCGCTGACCTGGTATCCCAGATTCAGTAATACTTCGGCAATACCGCCCATACCCACGCCACCAATACCGATGAAATGGATGTGTTTGACCCGACTTTGCATTGCTGAGGTTAATTTAGCCATGCGCATACTCCAGACAGATATCTGCTATCTGCGCTGCGGTTCCTGGATTGGACAGAGTTCTTGCCTGTATTGCCATATGTTCTAATTGTTTACGATTTTCGAGTAACGTTAATAACGATGCTGCAAGATCTTCTGCATTGAGTGCTGAATCATTAATAAGTAATGCTGCTCCAGCATCTTTTAATGCTTTTGCATTATGTGTTTGATGATCATCCACAGCATAAGGGTAAGGAACGAAAATAGCCGCCACACCTGTTGCAGCCACTTCTGCCACGGTTAATGCCCCAGCCCGGCAGATAACCAGATCGGCTTCTCCATAGGCCTTAGCCATATCATCAATAAATTGGGTGACCGTTCCAGAAATAGCTGCCTGTTGATAAGCCTGTTGACAATCGGCTAAATGCTTTTCACCACACTGATGAATGACTTCAATGGTATGTTCTGGTTTGAGTATCGCCAGCGCCTGAGGCACGACTTGATTTAAACTTTTTGCACCTAAACTGCCACCTAAAACCAGTAATTTCAGAGTTTTCTGGGCTCTATCAGCATATCGAACCTCTGGTTCAGCTAATTGCTCAATTTGTGCCCGTACCGGATTACCGACCCACTTGGTCTTGGCGCTGCTGGCAAAGCTGTCTTCAAAGCCCTGTAACACTTGTTTGGCAATCTTTGCCAGCAAACGGTTTGTCAGGCCGGCAATGGCATTTTGTTCGTGTATCAATAATGGTTTACCCGATAACCAAGCGGCTAATCCGCCTGGCCCTGAAGCAAAACCGCCCAAACCAATCACCACATCTGGCTGAAAACGTTTAATCACTTTTCTGGATTCCAGTACTGCACGCAGAATTCTGAAAGGTGCCACCAACCAGCCAAACAGGCCGTTGCCGCGTAACCCCTTAATTGGAATTAAATTTAATTTAAACGCTGCCGCCGGTACCAGCCGCGATTCAATGCCCCGCTCAGTGCCGATCCATTCAATATTCACGGAACGTGAACGTAACTGCTCTGCCACCGCTAATGCAGGAAACACATGCCCACCGGTTCCACCTGCCATAATTAATACCCGGGTCATCGTTTGACCCTCGCTGACGCTTTTTCAGGCTGGCGAGTTTCCAAATCCACACGCAATAGCAATCCAATTGCCACGCAGACAATGACCAGACTACTTCCGCCATAACTCATTAATGGCAGGGTTAAGCCTTTAGTGGGTAATACGCCCATATTGACACCAATATTGACGCAAGCCTGCAATCCCAACCATACCGAAATGCCATAGGCAATTTGGGCACCAAATAATTGACCGGCTTCTTCAGCGGCACGACCGATAGCTAAAGCACGCCAAATTAACATCAAAAACAATGCAATAACGACGACTGCGCCTATTAACCCCAGCTCTTCTGCCAAAATAGAATATAAAAAGTCTGTATGTGCTTCAGGCAGATAAAACAGCTTCTGCATACTGCTGCCTAACCCGACACCCAACCAATCACCACGACCAAAAGCGATCAGTGCCTGAGTTAACTGAAATCCACTACCAAATGGATCTGCCCATGGATCCATAAAACTCTGCAGGCGCTGCAGGCGATAAGGCGCAACCCATACCATCAGGGTAAATAGCCCTGCCAGGATGGCAATTAATCCGATAAATACATCCAGTCTGGCGCCACCAAGGAACATCATCACCAATACCGTAGATAAAATCACTACGATGGATCCCATATCGGGCTGCATCAACAGTAATGCCGCCGCCACACTTAAAAGCAATAATGGTGACAGTACTTTCAGTAAAGAGGTGTTGAGTTGTCCATGATGGCGTTGCAGATAATCGGCCACATAAATAATCGCAAATAACTTGATTAATTCCGCGACCTGTAAATTGACTGGCCCTAAAGGTAACCAACGTGAGCTGCCATTTACTTCGCGACCAATTCCCGGTATCAAAACCAGTACAAGCATTCCGACACCAACCATTAACATCATCGGTGCCATTTTTTGCCAATGTGACAGCCGTACAGACATGACACACCAGGCAAAGAATAATCCAATCATGGCAAAAGCCAGTTGTCGAATAAAGAAATACAGAGGCTGCCCGGTTTTATTCTCAGCAATGGTAATTGATGCTGAGCACACCATAACAAGTCCAATCAGCAGCAAGGTTAATGTTGCTATAAGAAGCTTTGAATCGAAGTAGGTGCTTACACGACTCATGCTGCCAACTCCCTAACAGCCTGTTCAAAGCGTTCGCCGCGGTCAGCGTAATTGGCAAATTGATCAAAGCTGGCACAGGCTGGTGACAGCAATACCTGCTGGCCATGCTGTGCAGAAATGTTTGCCGCCTGAACAGCCGCTTTCATATCTGCCGCAAAATGAACCTGTACTGATTTCGGTACGTGACGGGCAATCTCTTCAGCTGATTGACCAATCAATACGATGGTGCTGACATAGTCATTCAGGATTTGACTTAATGGTGCAAAATTTTGCTCTTTACCTACACCGCCAGCAATCAACACAATCTTGCCATTCTCAGCAAGGCCTTCTATCGCAGCAATACTAGCGCCAACGTTAGTCGCTTTAGAATCGTTAAACCACCTTACTCCGTGTAATTCGCGGACAAAACGGCAGCGATGTGGCAGACCTTTAAATTCTTTTAAGGCTTTCAGCATTGCATCCATTGGCAAGCCCATGACGGAGCCTAATGCCAACGCCGCCAATGCATTGGCAATATTATGACTGCCAGCAATTTTCATATCACTCACCAGCATTAATGGTGTATCACCTTCTGCTAACCAGAGATGTCCACGCTGAGTAAGCACACCAAACTCATAGCCTTGTGATTCATGCAGACTGAATCCAAGCTGATCTCTTCCAGGCACTGCCATTGCTGAAACAATGGGGTCATCACGATTAATGACCATGACCCCATTTCCCTGATACACCTTTTGCTTAGCACGCTGGTATTCTTCAACCGAATCGTATCGATCCAAATGATCAGGGCTGACATTGAGAATCACCGCGGCAAATGCATTCAGTGACTGCACTGTTTCCATCTGAAAACTGGATAATTCCAGAACATAAAAGTCTGGGGCAGGCTCCGTTAACAGATCCAAAGCGGGTGTACCCAAATTACCACCAACAGCCACCTTTTTACCGGCCATTGTTGCCATCAATCCGACTAAAGTTGTAACGGTACTTTTGCCATTTGAACCGGTAATCGCGATGATCGGCGCATTTGCATGTCGGGCAAACAATTCAATATCACCGACAATTTCAATGCCCGCTTCCGCAGCCTGTTTAATCTGCGGTAATCGTGGGTCCACGCCAGGACTCAGCACAATGCTGTCGGCGCGTAATAACCAATCGACTGGTATTCCTCCCGTTCTGACCACAACCTCCGGATAGTCTTTTTGTAATGCATTCAGACAAGAAGGTTTTTCATTGCTATCGATAACTGCCACCGCATTGCCCTGTTGCAGTAAAAATCTGGCGCAAGACAAGCCTGTCAGCCCTAATCCAACGATCAGGCTGTAATGAGAACTATGTTGTTGTAACTCTGCTGTCATCGTATTTTCAACGTCGCTAAGCCAACCAAGACCAAAAACACGGTAATGATCCAAAATCGAACAATAATTCGAGGCTCCGGCCAGCCTTTTAATTCATAGTGATGGTGAATAGGTGCCATTAAAAATACCCGCTTGCCGCGTAATTTATATGAGGCCACCTGAATCATTACTGACAGGGTTTCTATCACAAACACTCCTCCCATAATCAGTAACACCAACTCCTGACGCACCAGTACCGCGACGGTTCCAAGCGCGGCACCTAGAGCCAATGCGCCAACATCCCCCATAAATACTTGTGCCGGATAAGTGTTAAACCAGAGGAATCCCAAACCAGCTCCCACCATTGCGGCACAGAACACAGTTAATTCACCAGCGCCAGGTATATGTGGGATTTGCAGGTAATTGGCAAACTCAAAATGTCCGGCAACATAGCTGAATAACCCTAATGCTGCCGCTACCATTACGGTTGGCATAATTGCTAAACCATCCAGGCCATCTGTAAGGTTTACAGCATTACTACTGCCGACAATGACCAGATAAACTACCAGCAGATACCAGGCACCCAGCGGAATAATAATTTCTTTAAAAAAGGGCACAATCAGCTGCGTTTCAGCAGGTGTTTGTGTAGTCATATATAAGAATATTGCCGCGCCCAAACCGACAACCGATTGCCAGAAATATTTGTAGCGACTTAATAAGCCCTTTGGATCCTGTCGAACCAGTTTGATGTAATCATCAACAAAGCCAATCAAACCAAACAGCAAAGTGACCAGTAACACCACCCAGACATAACGGTTAGTCAGGTCTGCCCACATCAATGTACTGACAGCGATGGCTACCAGAATTAATGATCCCCCCATTGTTGGGGTACCTGTCTTACTGAGGTGTGATTCCGGTCCGTCATTTCTGACCACCTGACCAATCTGTCTGAAGCTCAGATGACGAATCATTGTTGGCCCCACAATCAAGGCAATTCCCAATGCGGTCATTACCCCTAAAATGGCGCGTAATGTCAGATATTGGAAGACATTGAAGCCGGTGTAATACTGGCTTAGATATTCACTCAGTATTAACAGCATCAGCTTTCACCTTCAACGGCAAGCGCATCTGCCAGTTGATCCAGCTTCATGAAACGTGAACCTTTAATCAAACAAGCTACATCCTTGTGAAGCCTATTTTTTAATTCTGTCTCTAACTGTGACCTATCATTGAAATGCTGGGCATTCTCACCAAACTCTGCCGCAGCCAGCTGGCTTTGCTGACCCAGAGTAAACAATCGTTTCACTCCAGCAGCTTTAGCATCTCTACCTAATTGTTGATGTATGGAAGTGCTTTCGGGACCGAGTTCGCCGAAATCACCTAAAACCAGCCAATGTTCTCCCGGGAACTGCATTAAAGTCTGTAATGCCTGGCGAAAAGAACCCGGATTAGCGTTGTATGTATCATCAATCAATAATGCGTTATTTACCGCCTGACGCAGTTGCAAGCGATGAGGAACGGCTTTGATTGCTGCTAATCCTTTGACAATGGCTTCAGGATCAATCTTCAGTGCAGAACAAACCGCAATGGCAGCCAGTGCATTGCTTACATTATGGATTCCGGGCAATGGTAAAAAGATAAAATGACAAACACCATCCAGACGCACCATAAAGTGACTTCCGGTAATCGCTGGCTGTAAATCTAATGCTGCAATGTCTGCTGGTTGCTGAAGACCGAAACTTAATGGCTGGCGGGCACCAAGTATGTGTTTCCATAAATCCACATAAGGCATATCCGCATTAATAACCCCAACGCCCCCCGCCTTAAGACCGGCAAAGATTTCACCTTTTGCTTCAGCAACACCTTGCAATGATCCAAACCCTTCAAGATGTGCGGCTCCCACATTATTTATAACGGCTACATCAGGTTCTGTCATGGCAACCAATGTAGCAATCTCACCAGAATGATTAGCACCCATTTCAATTACGGCAAAGTCATAACTGTCATTGAGCCGTGTCAGTGTAAGCGGTACACCCAGCTCATTATTCAAATTTCCAGCTGTTGCTAAAACCTTGCCGCATTGTCCGAGAATGGAAGCAATCATTTCTTTTAGTGTTGTCTTGCCATTACTTCCTGTTACAGCAATGACTCTAGCCTGACTCTTTTCACGACACAGTCTGGCAATTTGTGCATAGGAACCGATCACATCTTTCACTACAATCTGTGGAAGTTCGCTGGGTATATACCGACTGACTAATGCCCCGCAGGCTCCCGCCTGGAGGGCCTGTTTAATAAAATCATGGCCGTCAGTATGTTCACCCGGCAAGGCAATAAATAAATCACCCGTTTCAATTTTACGGCTATCAATTTTGCTGCCAGTCATCGCAGCATCATTACCATGCAACTCTGCATTCAGCAGTTCAGCAATTTCGGCTAGGCTAATTTTCCACGTCATACGGTTACCCTTGTTGCTGAATGGCGTTTCTGTAAGGCTTGCATAGCTATCTCGTAATCATTAAAAGGTGTTTTTACGCCTGATACTTCCTGGTACTGTTCATGACCTTTGCCAGCGATTAACACCATGTCTTCCAATGCAGAATCTAGCACCGCAATCTCAATTGCGCTTTGTCTGTCGGGTTCAATATGAATATCCGTATCTACAAGACAACCGGCCCGAATTTGTTCAATAATCTGTTTACTGTTTTCACCACGAGGATTGTCGTCCGTCAACACCACTTTATCGGCCAACTCACTGGCAATTTGGCCCATTAAAGGCCGCTTGCCACTATCGCGATCACCACCACAGCCGAACACACACCACAGTATGGAATTACTATTCATATGCTGGCGCATACCTTGTAAAGCCTTTGAAAGTGCATCAGGAGTATGAGCAAAATCAACCACTACTGAAGGTTGCAGATTGCTCGCTAACAGTTGCATGCGTCCGTTGACACTGACTAATTGATTAACTGCCTGAGCAATTTTGGCTACTGACCAGTCAAGCAGTGATAAGACCGCAGCTGTTGCCAGCATATTTTCAACATTAAATTTGCCGAGCAACCGAGTCTGTATCGTTAGCTGTTGCTGCTGTATGTGCAGGTTAAATTGCAATCCCTTGGTAGTCGAAGCAATATCAGAAGCATAAAGTTTTGCCTGCGGATCCATGCAGCTATATTCAACATATGTAATTTGCTGTTTATTCAGTAAAGGCAGTAACGCTTGACCAAATTCATCATCGCCATTTACAACTGCAGCCTGAAGTGACGAAAAGCTGAATAAACGTTGCTTAGCTGCAGCGTAAGCCGCCATATTTTGATGATAATCAAGGTGATCACGGCTTAAATTAGTCAGGATGGCGTAATTGATATCAACAAAATCCAACCGACCTTGTTCAAGTGCATGTGAAGAAGCCTCCAATGCGACATATTGAATGCCTGCGTCACGCATTTTCGCTAATGCGGCCTGCAAGGAAACTGGATCAGGTGTTGTCATACCATTGTGCTTGAGATCAGTTAATCGACCACCTCCCAGTGTTCCAATCACACCACATGGCTGACTATTGTTCTCCAATGCCTGAGCGATAAACTGGGTAACAGAGGTTTTTCCATTGGTGCCGGTTACCGCGATGACGGTCATCGTTGTCGATGGGTATTGATAGAATGCCGCGGCCAGACGGGCGGTTTGCCCCTTCAAATCATTGACGGCAACCATTTCAATTTGCCGATCTTCAAGATGTTTTATCAGTTCCGGTGTCAATGGTTCTTCTGCTGAATAACAAACTGCTGAAATCTCGGCAGCAGCTGCCTGTTCAATATGTTTTGCACGGATTTCCGTGTTGGCAGCTAAGGCAAAAAACAAATCCCCAGACTTGAGACGACGACTATCCAGACTGATGCCGGTTATCACTTTTGTCGACACAGTATCACTTTCGACCAGCTGCATTAAGTCAATCAGACGCATTTGATAATTCATTGGTGCGCCACCTGTAATTGCGTTTGCGGAAGTGCATCAGGCGCGATATTCAGTAAACGCATGGCACCGACCATTACATCAGCAAATACCGGTGCAGCTACTGCGCCACCGTAATACTCTTCGCCTGTGGGTTCATCAATAACAACCACCATTGCCAACCGGGGATTACTGGCCGGTATCAAACCAGCAAACAGAGATTGATACTCGCTTTCGGTATAACCTCCTGCCATGGCTTTTTTAACTGTTCCGGTTTTGGCAGCAACACTATAATTTGGTACTGCCGCACGCTGAGCTGTCCCACCAGGAAGTACAACCAGCTCCATTAAACCGCGTACGGTTTGCATTAAATCTTTGGAAAACACCCGACGTCCTTTGGGGGTTTCATCCTGTTTGATAAAAGTGACATTGCGCATAATGCCGCCATTACCAATGATGGTGTAAGCTCTGGCAAGTTGTAACGTATTAGTCGCTAAACCATAACCGTAAGCCAGCGTGGCCCGATCCAAAGTTCGCCATGTACGTGGATCAGGTAGCGTTCCCATGGCTTCGCCCGGGAAATAAGCGCCACTTTCAGCGCCCATTCCAAAACTGGCAAAATCCTCCCACAACTCCATCGGTTCAAGTTCCAATGCGATTTTGCTGGCCGCGACATTACTCGACTTTTGAATCGATGTGGCTAGGTTAATGATGCCGTAATCACGGAAATCACGGATAGTATGCCCACTGACACGCATAGTACCTGGATGTGTATTGATCATCGTGTTGAGGTCAAATTTGCCTGATTTCAAACCACTGGCAACGGTAAAAGGTTTTACCGTTGAACCAGGCTCAAACAGATCAGTCACGGCACGATTACGTAAATCATTCGACTTAACCCCATAACGATTATTCGGGTTAAAAGCAGGTTGATTAACCATCGCCAGGACCTCACCGGTCTGAACATCCAGGATCACCGCAGAACCTGATTTCGCACCATGTTTTTCAACCGCATTTTTAAGCGCGTTATAACTCAGATACTGCAAACGTAAATCAATACTTAACTGAATATTTTCGCCTGCTTTTGCTGGGCGAATAGGATCTCCCCCCCCTACAAAATTACCTTTACTGTCCCGCAACATGCGACGCAGTCCTGGCACACCGGTCAATAATGGCTCATACGTTAGTTCCAGGCCTTCCTGTCCAACATCATCAATATTGGTAAAGCCCACAACATGGGCTGTTACTTCACCGGTTGGATAATAACGTTTGTATTCTCGTTGCAGCGCGACACCACCGAGTTTTAACTGTTTCACCTGATCAGAGATTTCCGGCTTGACCCGACGTTTTAAATAGAGAAATTCACGTTCAGGATTCTGGTAAATCCGTTGACGAATATTATTCGCATCAATCCCCAGAATAGTGGCTAATTGGTTCAGCTTTGGACTTTCCGGATCAGTGACCTGCGGGTTTAACCAGACAGAATGAACTGGCGTGCTGATGGCCAAAGGTTCGCCATGACGATCCAGAACCATTCCCCGATGCGCCACAATAGGTACATTTCGCAGATGCCGGGCATCGCCCTGATTACGCAGGAAGTCTGGATTTAACACCTGAATATCCACCAGTCGCCATAACAGGCCCAGACCAATCAGGATAAATGACAGTCTGACCAGATTCAGTCGCCAGCCGCCCGTTTGCTGATAACCTCTTTGCTGACGACGACTCATGGTTTGACCACCACGGTTTGTTCGTTACTGGGAACCTGCATATTCAAACGAGTTCGAGACTGAAGCTCTACACGAGCTGGGCTAGCCCACGTGCTTTGCTCAAGTAATAACTTGCCCCATTCTTCATTCAGCTGATCACGTTTGTTCTCAAGTTGCTGCAAAGCAACAAATTCACTACGCCCCGCATGTTTGGTATAGACCACTGCGACGGACGAGGCCAACACAAGCAAGGTCATGACCAATACCGGAAAATCAATACGGATATGTTCGAAAAATACTGGCCAGCTCATGCGAGTTTCTCCGCTACCCTTAACACCGCACTGCGCGATCGGACATTTACGGCTAACTCAGCTTCATCCGCTTTAGTGGCTTTGCCGATAATTCTAAGGCGAGGATTCAATTGATCCGCCGTCACTGGAAAATGCGAGGGCAAATCATCGCCTTTAGCCTGATCCCGGAAAAAGCGTTTGACGATACGGTCTTCAAGTGAATGAAAACTGATTACTGTCAGTCTGCCGCCCACTGCCAGAACTTCCAAAGCTTGCTCAAGAGCACTGGTTAATTCTTCCAGCTCACTATTAATAAAGATACGAATTGCCTGAAAGGTACGAGTCGCTGGATGTTTGAACTTATCACGGGTCGGACTGGCTTTATCCACCAGCTCTGCCAACTGCTTAGTCGTGATAATAGGAGTATGTTCGCGAGTCTCCACAATGGCAGAAGCAATACGTTTACCGTAGCGTTCTTCGCCCAGCGTTTTAATCACAGTAGCAATTTCGCTCATTTCGGCGCTGGCAAGCCATTCTGCTGCACTCATACCTGATGAGGGGTCCATCCGCATATCCAATGGACCATCATGTTGAAAACTGAATCCACGTTCAGCTTCATCAAGTTGCGGTGAAGACACCCCGATATCCATCAGGATACCGTTGATCTTGCCTTGCCAGAGCCGCGAATGAATGACCGATGAAAGTTCTGAAAATGCACAGTGCTCAATAGCAAAACGTGAATCGCTTTCCGCTAGGGCTTTACCCGCTTCAACGGCGGCAGGGTCACGATCCAGGCCTAATAACCGACCGTTTTCAGAAAGTTGTTCGAGAATTGCTCTGGAATGTCCGCCACGACCAAAAGTCGCGTCCACATACAGCCCCTCTGGCTTAATAAACAGGGCCTCGACGGTCTCTTTGAGAAGGACCGGTTGATGTGTTGGGAGTTGATTCGTCATTACTCCTCCCTATATCGATAGCGTTTCGAGTTCAGCTGGCAGTATTGCGTCAAAGTCTTCCTGCAGACAGTCGTCCATCAAGGTGTTCCATGATTGCTCATCCCACAGCTCAAACTTATTCCCCTGACCAATCATCACGATATCTTTATCTAATCCTGCAAATTCACGTAATTTGGCCGGCAATAAAATGCGACCGTTGCTGTCCATTTCACACTCGGTGGCATATCCGAGCAACATGCGTTTCAGGCGACGAACCTGGGGGTTCAAACTTGGCAATGCGGATAGTTTTTGTTCAACAGCTTCCCATTCAGGCAAGGGATAAAGCTGTAAACAGTGATCCGAGTGATCGATGGTAATAACCAACCGGCCCTCACAACAGACATCAAGATGCTTACGGAACTTGGCTGGTATGGCCATCCGTCCTTTTGCATCCAGATTGAATGTTGCTACGCCTCGAAACACGGTTCGTCCTCAAATTGAAAGATCCACAAAGATCCACTTTTCCCCACTTTCCGACACTATAGGAGTGCAACATAATGAAGTCAAGCATCAAAATTAAGAAAATCCTCTTTTTACGACAAGGACTTAGCGCAATTTCATGAAAGTGGGGAGAAAGTGGATCAAGGTAAAAACGAGGACTTATTTCTTATCAAAAAACTGGCATCGGAAGTTAAAGTAGATTCTAGAATAAAGGCAGGATCTGACGAGCTGAAAAAAAATGTAGATGAGTTATAACAGAAAAAAGTTTGAGATGGCCGATAAGCCGGGTTCTGTCGTGGACAATCATTCATCTGGGACAGATGTCACCATCTGCCTCAAGCAACCTACCCGGGAACCATGCGGGCCGCATGTCATGCCGAAGCATATGTTCCTCTATTTGGTCTTGCTCCTGGTGGGGTTTACCATGCCACTTCTGTTACCAGAAGCGCGGTGCGCTCTTACCGCACCCTTTCACCCTTACCTGAACCAGGTTCAGGCGGTATACTCTCTGTTGCACTGGCCGTGGACTTACGTCCCCCAGGTGTTACCTGGCACCTTACCCTTTGGAGCCCGGACTTTCCTCACTTTTGCAAGCGCGATTGTCTGGCCATCTCAACCAGCTATTTTACTTCAGCAACATTATTTTTGCTGAAGTTTCAACGCCATCTCATAAGCTTTATTTTTCTTGATGCCAAGAATAGAAGCGGTGAGACTTGCAGCTTGTTTTAAAGGCAGCTCCGCTAACAGGATCTGTAACACACGGGCCTGTTCGGCTTCATCACTATCCACTACTGTGGATTGGCCTTCTATCAATAAGACGATCTCGCCTTTTTGATGATTAGGATCATTGCGCACAATTTCGACCAGTTCTGCTAATGGCAGCATCACAATGGTTTCAAACATTTTAGTCAATTCGCGTGCCAGGCAGGCTTTACGCTCTGTTCCAAACACCGCGAGCATATCCTGCAAACTTGCCACCATTCGTTTGGGACTTTCATAAAAGATCAGAGTACGTGGTTCATTTTCCAGGCTTTCCAGCACCTGTCGACGTGCCGAAGCTTTGGACGGCAAAAAACCTTCAAAGGCAAATCGTTCGGCCGAGAGCCCGGAAGCAGACAAAGCAGTAATCACCGCACATGCTCCCGGAATAGGTATCACATTAATACCTTGCTCTCGCGCCATATTCACCAGACGAAACCCCGGATCACTTATCAGGGGAGTGCCAGCATCCGAAATCAAAGCAATGGATTCCCCCTGAACCATGCGGGATAACAAAACTTCACTGCGTTGTTGTTCGTTATGTTCATGCAATGAAATGGTTGAGGTTTCAATACCATGATGTTGCAAAAGATGTTTGCTATGACGGGTATCTTCTGCAGCAATTAAATCTACTGAAGATAAAATTTCTATAGCGCGCGCTGAAATGTCCGCCAGATTTCCAATAGGGGTTGCAACGATATAAAGTGCAGCTGTCGTATCTTTCACGGCATGTATCCTGAAATGAGATATTGATTCTGGTCGTAATATACGCGAACAGGTAAGATGATGCCTTCTCCGACCTAAATTTGATGTAGCTTATGACGCAACGATTTTCCGCCCTGCTTATATTGTTGGCCTTACTGACTTTGTCTGCCTGTCAGCCGATATCGATGGATACAAAACCCTCTGGTCCCGATATGACAACCTTGATATCTGAGGCAGAACAACAAGGCAATTATGCGGTGGCCGCGAAAGAATATCTGGCCAAAGCAGCCGAATCAGAAGGTGCTCTCAAATCGGCATTTCAATATCGTGCCGCCATGATGCACTATGAATTGGGGGAATTGGCAGAAGCAGAATCGCTGCTCGCCGAGACCGATCTGCAGCAACTTACTTCGCGAGAACAACTCACAGCTCATCTGCTACGCGCCGATATTGCACTATTAAATCTTGATGGCCAAAGTGCATTGCTACATCTGGATCAAACTGATTTTGCTTCCGCCAATACAGCACAGCAAAAACGTATTCTTGAACTACGAATTACCGCTTATGATCTGACTGGAAACTCGTTGGAAAAAGCCTTGGCACACATCAAACTTGATGCGATCCTGCCAGAAAATGATCGGGAAAACAATCATTTAGCGCTGTGGCAGACATTAATGAAAATGACGCCCCAGGCATTGGATTTATACAATCCCGGTCAACCACCAGCGGAGGATAGTGGCTGGTTTGCTTTAGCCTATGCCTTTAAGGCTTATGAAAATAATCCCGAAGCGATGGAAGTTGCCATAGAGGACTGGGAATATAGCTATCCAAATCACCCCGCTGATATTGAACAATTAAAAAAATCAATCAAAACGCCCCTTCGCCTTCCTCAACAACTGGATTTGATTGCTATTCTGTTACCTGACTCCGGCCCGGCAGCAAATGCAGCTAAGGCGATCCGTCAAGGCATTATTGCGGCACATTTTAATGCCCGTTCCAACGTTCGTTTACAATTTTACGATGTTCGCACCGGTAATACGGCTGATTCCAACAATGTTATCTCGCAATATGAAAAAGCGGTTACAGACGGCGCAAATATTGTTATTGGACCCTTAGATAAAATTTCCGTTGAATTATTGGCGGCATCTGACGCTTTATCTGTTCCCGTTTTAGCACTCAATCGAATCAATCAAACCATTGAGCATGCAAATTTCTTCCAATTTGCTCTGGCACCTGAAGATGATGCTCGCAGTCAGGCAGAATACGCCAACACACTGGGATATAAACGGGCCATAGTCCTGAGTCCTCGTAGTGATTGGGGAGACCGTGTTGCAGCCGCTTTTGCAGATGAATGGCAGGCATCAGGGGGGCAACTGGTTACTCGGGCAAAATATGATGAAGCAGAGAATGACTATTCTCATGTCCTGACGCCTATTCTAGGAGTGGATAGCAGTGTTCAACGCTATCAGAATCTTCGTCGTACACTGGGGCGCTCTCTGGAATTCGAACCCAGACGGCGTCAGGATGTGGACTTTCTGTTTATGGTCGGCAGGCCTTTAAAAGCTCGGCAGCTCGTTACGCAACTGCGTTTCCATCGTTCAGGGCAGTTGCCGATCCTTGCCACTTCACATGCTTACGGTGGTGAAGCGAATGCCCAACAGGACATTGATTTAAATGGTTTGGTTTTTACCGATGTTCCGTGGATGTTCAGTGAGCAGTCGCAGCAGGATCCTGCCTTTGCTGCTGTCCGCCGACAAGCTACTGAAGATATCGGTATGTTTATGCGTTTGGCAGCATTAGGGGTTGATGCCTATCGCATGATCCCTTTCTTAACAGCCATGAATAGTTCTGAAGATGAAAAATACGAGGGCGCTACGGGCGTGCTAACCATTAATCAACAAGGTCAGATAGAGCGTTCTATGCCTATCGCCACCATTCGCAACGGATTGATTGAACCCTTAGCAAGTGAATAATAACTATGGCCGAACATCTCCAGTCCGGAAAACTGGCAGAACAATTAGCTTGTGATTTTTTAAAAAAACAAGGCTTAAAGCTCATTCAACGAAACTTTCACTGCCGTCGTGGTGAGATAGATCTGATCATGCAGGATGGACAAACCTTGGTGTTTATTGAAGTTCGCTATCGGCGTAATGCCTTTCATGGCAGCGCGCTGGAAAGTATCACAAGCACCAAACAATCACGTATCATCACTACAGCTCAACATTATCTAATGCAATCCGGATGGTCACATAATTGTCGATTTGATGTCATCGCTATCAGCGCTGACCCAGCCGATCAAATTGTGTGGATTCGGGACGCTTTTCAACTAAACTAACACTATTTTTCAGCACTCATTCAACGAGGAACAAATCCATGTACCAATTTAGACTGGTTTTCTTACTGATACCCATTTTATTGTTGCAAGCCTGTGCTGCAGTTGTCGTCGGCGGTGCCGCTACAACCGCTGCGGTTGCCTATGACCGTCGGACAGCAGGAGCTATCCTTGACGACCAAAGTATCGAAATAAAAGCAAAATATGCCATTTTTCAAGATAAGGATATCTATAACCAGAGCAATATAAATGTGACCAGTTATAACGGTTTCGTATTGCTATCTGGTGAAACGCCTACTGAGACGCTTAAACAAAAAGCAACTACTCTAGTTGATGATATTCCTAAAGTGCGCAAAGTCTACAATGAGCTGGCTATTTCCGGTCCCAGCGCTTTAACTTCCCGTAGCAGCGATAGCTGGATCACCACGAAGTTAAAAACAAAAATGACCCAGGACGAAAATGTTGATCCTTTTTATGTAAAAGTGGTCACAGAAAGGGGCACTGTCTACCTTATGGGTAAGCTCACCAAAGCTGAGGCAGATCAGGCCGTCGCCGTTGCTCGCTCAACCAAGGGAGTGTTACGCGTGGTAAAAATATTCGAATATATAGATTAATTAAGCTTTATCTAAGCCCCTCTCCGAGGGGCTTTTTTTAAAACGGTTTTACTACCGCCAGGATCATTACAGCAATTAAAATCAGTACCGGCATCTCGTTAAACCAGCGATAAAACACGTGGCTACGTTGATTTTTGTCCGCTGCAAATTGTTTAAGCATTCGCCCGCACATTCCATGGTATGCAAACAGTATAAGCACCAAAGTGAGTTTGGCATGCAACCAGTACATCGATTTCAATTGATCCAGCGTGTAATAACTCATCAGCCAGATTCCCAGAACCAAAGCAACAATGGCGCTTGGTGTCATGATGCCCCGGTAGAGCTTGCGTTCCATAATTTTAAAACGATCTCTGCCAGCCTGATCTTCACACATTGCGTGATATACATACAGTCTTGGTAAATAAAACAAAGCGGCAAACCAGGTGACAACTGCCATTAAATGGAACGCTTTTACCCACAACATCTGCTATGACTCCTTATTAAAAACAATGATAGTATCAACCATATTAAACTGGAGATCACCGATGTCCGATGAACGAAGATATTTTAGCCGAATCCCTTTTACGGCCAATGCTCATATTTTAACAACTGAGGGTGATATGTATCTCAATTGCCGGGTAATTGATGTGTCACTCAATGGATTATTAATTGAACGGCCCGACAACTGGTTAGGCAAGCTTACTGATATTTTTACCGTTGATCTGTTGCTCGACGAGGCGCAGGTGGTGATAAAAATGCAAGCGGAAATGGCGCATATGGATGCCAAAAGCATCGGTTTTCATTGCACACTAATTGATCTTGACAGCATTACCCATTTAAAAAAGCTGGTGGAACTAAATCTTGCTGATGAAGGGTTACTGCATCGTGAACTATCTGCTTTAGTGAATTTTGCCGAAAACTGAAGCCGCTCACAACCAGCCATCTTTCAATGCGTCAATGGCCTGTTGTAAATGGTGCACAGCAATGACTTTAAGCCCTGGAATCGCCTTTCTTGGGGCATTAGCAGCAGGTACCAGTGCCACTTTGAAACCATGTTTACCTGCATCACGAATCCGTTCTTCACCTGCCTGAACCGGCCGAATTTCCCCGGTTAAACCGACTTCACCAAACACCACCCAATCCTGCGGTATGGCTTTATTGCGTAAACTTGAAATCACCGCTGTCAGCACCGCCAGATCAGCACCAGTTTCACTTAACTTCACACCACCCACTACATTGATAAATACATCCTGATCATGGCAGGTAATACCGCCATGTCGATGCAAGATAGCTAATAACATGGCAAGACGATTTTGTTCCAAACCGACTGAAACACGGCGTGGGTTGCCCAACGGACTCTCATCAACCAGTGCCTGAACCTCAACCAGCATTGGTCGACTGCCTTCTCGAATCACTGTGATCATACTGCCGGGAACCGCTTTTTCACCACGCGAAAGAAATATTGCCGATGGATTACTGACTTCTTTTAAGCCCAGCTCGGTCATCGCAAATACGCCAAGTTCATTGACCGCGCCAAAGCGGTTTTTGACTGCACGTAAAATACGAAACCGTGTGGAGCTGTCACCTTCAAAATACAAAACAGTATCGACCATATGTTCCAGAACGCGTGGTCCGGCCAATGCACCTTGTTTGGTAACATGGCCTACCAGAATCATGGTGATACCACTGGATTTGGCAAACCTTACTAATTGAGCTGCACTTTCCCGGACTTGTGCTACCGTTCCGGGCGCAGATTGCAGCAACTCAGTGAATACTGTCTGAATTGAATCAATGACCATTACCTGCGGTTGACGTTGCTGGGCAATAGCCATCATCTGTTCAGCATGAGTTTCTGCCAGCAAATCAACCGGGGTTTCCTGCAATTGTAAACGTTCAGCTCGCAGGCGGATTTGCTGTAACGATTCTTCACCACTGATATAAAGCGGATTAATACCACTGAGTTCAGCCATACTGGCCATGGCTTGTAATAATAACGTTGATTTTCCAATACCCGGATCACCACCAATCAATACAACGGACCCCGTTACCAAGCCACCACCCAGCACACGATCCAGTTCCGGTAAGCCAGTAGACCAGCGCACTGCCTGTTCGGAAGTGATGGATTTTAATGCTTGAACGGTGTTTTGCTGCTGACCAGCATAGCCAGTATGTTTATTCATCGTAGCAGATGGTTTGACACTGCTCTGCACCGATTCTTCGAGACTGTTCCAGGCACCGCAATCTGCACAGCGGCCAGCCCATTGTGGTGTCTGAGCACCACATTCCCGGCAAACATATACTCGTTTGGCTTTAGCCATGCAGATATTCCCTTTGAACTCTTGGTGTCACGCAGGTCAACAATTCATATGGAATCGTTCCGGCTTGTTCGGCTAACCATTCAACCGCTAGTTCATCTGTTCCCCAAATGATTGCTTCGTCCTCCAATTGTGCCTGAGGACAGTCATCCAGATTGACACAAACTGTATCCATTGAAACGCGCCCTATAATAGGAAGCCGTTGGCCGCGGATAATAACGGCTCCAATATTGGATAAATGACGATTATAGCCATCTCCGTAACCGATACTGACTACGCCCATACGCATTGTTTTATTTGCTGTCCACTGACCGCCATAACCGACTTCGTCACCGGGTTTTAATTCCTGAGTAGCTATCAGCTTGGAGACCAGTTGCATTACCGGTTTTAATCCCAGGTCTGCGCCTGTTTTGTCGGCAAACGGTGAAGCGCCATAAAGCATCAGTCCAGGTCTCACCCAATCACAATGTGATTCTGGCAAACTGATAATCGCTGCCGAATTGGCCATACAGACTGGTAATCCAGAGCTTTGGGCAAGTTTTTGTATCACTGCAAGTTGTTGTTGATTACGCACATCATTTAGCAAATCGGAATTAGCAAAATGGCTCATCAGACCAAACTGCTCAATCAGGTCTTTTCGCTTATCAAGTTGGTGAATAATTTGTTGAATAGCCGGTTCGGGCAAACCCAGCCGATGCATTCCGGTTTCCAGCATTAACCAAATAGCCGGCAACGGCTGTTTGATTTGGGCTTTAAACAGTAAATCGAGATGCTGTTGCTGATGAAGTACCGGCGATAAGTTGTGATCTGAAGCCAAACGCCACTCTTCAATGCTGCTGATACCCTCAAATATAGTGACGGGCTGTTGAAAGCCATTTTGCCGGAGATGTAACGCTTCGCTTAACCGTGCTACTGCAAAACCATCACTTTGCGTTAATGCTTTTGCAATTTGAATCACCCCATGCCCATAGGCATCGGCTTTAATCACCGACATTACCTTACTATTGGGTGCGTATTGACGAACTTGCTGCAGATTATGTTTCAGTGCTTCCAGATCAATTCGGGCAAAAGGATAGCGACTCACGATTCATTATCACCGTAATCTTGGTAGTAAGCAGGAGCAAAGTTTTCAAAACGGGTGTACTTGCCCTGAAAGGTTAATGCAACGGTGCCGATCGGACCATTACGTTGTTTACTGATGATGATCTCGGCCTTGCCTTTTTCAGCGGAATCTTCGTTATAAACTTCATCACGATAGATAAACACAATGATATCGGCGTCCTGCTCAATCGCGCCAGATTCACGCAGATCCGACATGACTGGACGTTTATTGGGCCGCTGCTCGAGTGAACGATTTAGCTGAGATAAAGCAATAACCGGAACATTCAATTCTTTGGCTAGGGCTTTTAATGAACGGGAGATTTCAGAGATCTCATTGGTGCGGTTTTCCGCCTGACGGCCATTGGCACTACCACTCATTAACTGCAGGTAATCGACAATGATAAGGCTCAGACCATGCTCACGTTTTAAACGTCTTGCCCGAGCTCTGAGTTCTGATGGGGTTAACCCCCCTGTATCATCAATGAATAATGGCGCTTCATTCAGTAACGCAATAGCAGATGTCAGTCTGGGCCAGTCATCGTCGTTCAACCGGCCAGTTCGTAAACGATGCTGATCAATTCGCCCCAGTGATGACAGCATACGCATGGCAAGCGAGTCAGCAGGCATCTCCATACTGAAGACCGCGACAGGCTGTTTGCTGTGAATCGCGGCATTTTCTGCAATATTCATCGCAAAAGTGGTTTTACCCATTGATGGACGGCCCGCGATAATAACCAAATCGGCCGGCTGTAAACCTGAAGTCTGATCATCAAAATCAATAAAACCGGTCGGTAAACCGGTGATACCACTATCCTGTTCAAATAGTGTATCTATTTTATCAACAACCTTACTCAGGACATCTTTAACCTGAATAAAGCCACCGCCACGTTTTGCACCTTTTTCAGCAATTTCAAAAACACGCCGCTCAGCCGTGTCGAGCATTTCTTCACTATTACGCCCTTCCGGCGTAAACGCCATATTGGCAATATTGTTACCAATCTGAATAAGCTGTCGCAGAATCGAACGTTCGCGGACAATCGAAGCATAGGCTTTAATATTTGCTGCACTGGGGGTATTTCGCGCGAGGGCGCCAAGATAGGCGAGTTCACCGACTTTATCAAGCTCACCACGTTGATTATGCCATTCGGCCAGCGTGATGACATCGACAGGATTGGCCTGTTCCATTAACTCGGCAATGCCGCGGAATATAAGCTGATGATCGTGGCGGTAGAAATCCTGCTCGACCAATAAATCAGAAACCTGTTCCCAGGCACTGTTATCAAGCATTAGTCCACCCAACACAGATTGTTCAGCTTCAACAGAATGCGGAGGGACCTTCAGGGCCTGAGTTGCGCTGTCTTGATAGCTTTCTGGATAAGTTATCTGTTCCACAGCAATTGTCCAAGCTGGTTAAACAAGCATTTGATTCAATATAGCTGAATCACAAAAATAACCGAGGCATAGAATTCACTATGCCTCTGTCGTTCAAACTTCTTACTCTTGTTCTTGCGCTTTAGCGATCGCTTCAGCTTCTTCACGTGAAGCATCACGTGCTTTACGCGCTTCTTCTGCAGCAGCAATCGCTGCAAGTTCAGCTTCTGAAGTGATGTTTACTTTCACACTAAAGACCACATCAGCATGCAACTGCACATCAATGTTGTATTCGCCTGTGTGACGCAAAGGACCTGTTGGTAAACGAACTTCGTTACGATCTACATCAGCGCCTTTTGCATTGACCGCATCAGCGATATCCGCAGCAGTGACTGAACCGAACAGTTTACCTTCAACACCAGCATTAGCCATGATATCAACATCACCCGCTGCAACCAGTTTTTTCTCACGTTCTTGAGCTGCAGTGAGTAATTTGGCCGCCGCCGCTTCCAAATCAGCACGACGTTCTTCAAATTTTTCTCTGTTATTCTTGTTAGCAGGCAATGCCTTACCAGCAGGAACCAGATAGTTACGACCATAGCCAGCTTTTACACTAACTTCATCACCCAAATTGCCAAGCTTTTGAACTTTTTCCAGCAAAATTACTTGCATCGTTCTAACCCTCATTCGCAGTCAGAGACTGCTTATAAAATAACCGCATTACGCTATTGAGCGCTTGCGAAAATTAAACCATTGTTCCAAAACGCCCAGTGAGGCAGTCAAAATCAACATTTGTGGCAGCATTAACACCATCAGCACATACATTACCACTAACCAGGCCACCGATTTCTGTTTCGCCCGAACGATTGCATGGGCCACCGCAATACCTTGTATTGCAAACAGCACCAGTAGAACCGGCAAACAATCTATCAATAGCGTCAGCGAACTGGCTATTGGTGTCAATGACAAACCCATCAGCACCGCGGTGATTATTGCCAGAGTTTTACCCAATGAAATCTGTGTAAACTCACTGCCAAAAGCACCTTCATTATAGAGCGCAGCCTGCCATGCACGACCAATCAAAATACCCAGAATAATATTGATGCTTACTGCTGCGGCTATTAGCCCCGTCATCATACCGGCCATTTGAACCAGAAAGTTTTGGGTGTCTGCCGCATTCAGTTGCCATCCAGATTGCTCTGACAGTAATTGAACGAATGGTGTCAACATTTCCTGCCACCATAATGCCGGACTTGACAGGAAGATATGTGCTATCAGTACAACCAGAATACCCGCACCGGCTGCAGCTAAAAGCGCCCGCTCCAGTGATCGACTGAATCCCAATACCAGGGTCACCAAATAAGCTGGTAACCAACTGGTCAGCAATAATGCCAAGGCAATCCAGACTTGACCGAGGAGTAATCCGGCCACAATAGCAAATACCACCAATGTCGCTGCCATAACACGAAGCCCTTCTTTAGGACCTACACGTAAAGTGGCTAACACAATTACCCCGCTAGCGAGATAATTAAGTGGTGGTAACAACATTGCAGCGACCGATAGCAAAGCGGCTGCCAAAGCAGCTTGCCAGCGACCTTTCATTGCAAAATCAGCTATACCGCGCAACATATTATTTTGATCTTAACCTTACAACTGGGAAGCTAAATTACTTGTGCATATCACAGTAAGGCAGCAATGCCAGAAACCGTGCACGTTTTACACAAGTTGACAGCTGACGCTGGAAACGAGCTTTTGTACCGGTGATACGACTTGGGACGATTTTACCTGTTTCAGTAACGAAATTTTTAAGCAGGTTTACGTCTTTGTAATCAATTTGTTTCACACCTTCGGCAGTGAAACGACAAAATTTTCTACGTCTGAAAAAACGTGCCATCGTGATATCTCCTGATTAGGCTTGTGAAGCGGGTTTTTCGTCGTCTTTGCGCATCATTGGTGAAGCTTCAGTAACAGCTTCGTCCATGCTGACAACAAGGTGACGAATAACGGCATCATTGAAACGGAAAGCAGTAGTGACTTCATTCAATTGCTCAACATCACATTCAACATTCATTAACACATAATGTGCTTTGTGAACTTTGTTGATTGGGTAAGCTAATTGACGACGACCCCAGTCTTCCAGACGGTGAACTTGACCACCAGCAGTAGTCAATGTTTGGGTATAGCGCTCGATCATACCGGGCACTTGTTCGCTCTGATCAGGGTGGACCAGAAACACGATTTCGTAATGTCTCAATTTGAGCTCCTCACGGTTTATACAGCTTCCCGAAAAATTTCAGAAAGCAAGGAGTTTCACCCGATAAAAGGCAATCGAGGATTTTACTTCATTTTAGTCCTTACTCACAAGCGACGTTGTCGATCTGCTTCAAATAGGCATACACCCGCAGCCACAGATACGTTAAGACTTTCGGCTCCACCTTGCATAGGAATATGCATAACCTGATCACAGTGATCTCGGGTCAAACGACGAATACCCTGACCTTCTGCTCCCAAAATGATGGCTAATGGCCCCTTGAGATCAGCTTGATAAAGATTCATTTCGCTATCACCGGATGTTCCTACTAACCAGATACCGCGTTGCTGCAGATCTCTTAACACTCGCGCAAGATTAGTGACTTGAATAAATGGTAAGCGCTCCGCAGCACCACTGGAGATCTTGATAGCAGTCGGTGTCAAACCTGATGCGCGATCTTTTGGTGCAATCACCGCATGGGCTCCAGCGGCTTCTGCTGTTCTAAGGCAAGCTCCGAGATTATGTGGATCCTGAACACCATCCAGAATTAATAGAAATGGAGTTTGTTGCAAATTATCCAGCAATACGTCCAGATCCGTTTCATCAAGTATGGCCAACGGATGGCAGCGAGCAACACAGCCTTGATGACGGTTTTCCGGAACCATATCATCCAGTTGCTGACGTTGGGTTTTGTGTAATCGTATTCCCAAATCACCGGCTAACTTACAGATAGTTTCGACACGTTGATCCTGGCGCTCATCAGCCACCCAGATTTCGGCCACACGTGAAACAGGCGACTCTAGAGCCGCCTGTACTGCGTGCAAACCAAAAATCAGGTCTTGCGATGGAGCCTGGTTTCTTTCCGATGTGCCTTTACGGCGTTTGGTAGGCTTCAGCTTCCTGTCCCTCAACAATTGGTTTAACAATAATTTCTACTCGGCGATTTAACTGCCGTCCGGCTTCAGTATCATTAGTAGCCCGTGGCTCCAACTCACCTCGGCCCATAGGAACCAGACGTTCTTTTAGCACACCTCTTGCCGCAAAATAGTTGGTTACTGATTGGGCTCTACGTTCTGAAAGCTGCTGATTATAACTTTCTGAACCTTTGCTGTCTGTATGCCCGATGACATGAATAATGGTTTTGGGATAACGTTGCAGCACATCAGCAACTTTATTCAGTGTCGGTTCAAATGCAGGTTTGATTGCTGAGCTATCGAAATCAAAAGACACTTCGTTTGAAATATCAATTTTCAATGACTCATCCTGCAGTTGCTGGATTTGCAGTTCATTGCGGGCTTGTTCCTGAGCCAACGCCTCATTCATTTCACGTTGCTGGTTATCCATATAACGACCCACACCGGCACCGGCCAGCGTACCGACAGCGGCACCGGCTATGACACCTCCGGCACCATCATCAATGGCATATCCGATAATAGAACCCGCAGCGGCGCCAATTGCCGCACCTCTTTTCGTACGCATATTCGGATCTTCTGCTGCACAGCCTGACAAAATGATCGCCGATGATATGGCTGAGACTAATAAGATTTTTTTCATTGTTGTGACTCCTCACTGTTGCGTTGCATTCTAGACCCTTAGGTATATGCTGACTATACTTGTTTTATAACTTTATATTCGAGAACCACTGCTCATGGACCGTGACTTTATTACTGTCAAAATTGCTGTATTAACGATTTCAGATACCCGTACTGAAACCGATGATGTATCCGGTAAAACATTAAAAGATCGTTTGCTTGCTGCGGGGCATGAACTAGCTGACAAACAGATCGTAACTGATGATATTTATCAGATTCGCGCCATTATTTCGCGATGGATTTGTGATGAGCAGGTTGATGTCATTATCACTACCGGCGGAACGGGTCTTACTGGCCGTGATGGCACCCCCGAAGCCGTTCAAGTTTTATTTGATAAAGAAATTACTGGGTTTGGTGAGCTGTTCCGGCAAATTTCCTATGACATTATCCGTACATCAACCGTACAATCAAGAGCCATTGCCGGGGTGGCAAATGGAACGTTTATTTTTTGTCTTCCCGGCTCTTCAGGCGCCTGCAAGACGGCTTGGGATGAGATTTTACAACATCAGCTGGATGTCCGGCATCGCCCCTGTAATTTTGTTGAACTTATTCCACGCTTGCGTGAAAGATGATTACTCTACAATTGTTCTCAACTACCGGCTGTCATTTATGTGAGTTAGCGATTGACCAAATAAATAGCTTTCCAGCCGATATGAACGTTCAATTACAGATTGTCGAAATCGGTGATGATGATCATCTGGTAGAACAATATGGTATTCGTATTCCAGTGATAAAATTTTCAGATGGCAGTGAATTAAACTGGCCGTTTACTTACCAGGATATTTTGCAGAAAATCACTTCTGAAGCTTTGGAACTTTAAAGCGACTCACGGCATCATAACTTAACCCTACGTTAACTGCCCCGGAGTGCTTGAATGAAAGTGTTAATCTGGCCTTTTCTGGTTTTATGGTCTGTTTCGACACCATTAATTGCTGCCGATTTTCCTGCTATTCCGGGCCAACGTTTTGATGTGGGCGGTTATCAATTACATATTAATTGCACCGGTTCCGGCAGCCCTACAGTACTCGTGGATGTAGGACTGGGTGACGATTCAACTGACTGGCTGCCGATTCAGCACGCAATTTCGCAAAACTCCCGAATCTGTGTATTTGATCGTGCCGGATATGGCTGGAGCGATTTTGGCCCAGCTCCCAGAACCAGCAATAGAATTGCACAAGAACTAGAAATATTGCTGGAAGCAGCTAATATTGCTGCCCCATATATTCTGGTTGGACATTCTTTTGGGGGGTACAACATACGTATATTTGCTGCCAATAATCCAGAAATGGTTGCCGGAATGGTATTGGTTGATGCATCACATGAAGATCAATACAACCTGTTTAAAATCAAGCTTCCTAATAATTTCAATCGTCGCGGTACCATCATGATATTGCCTAAATCAACTGACAGTCTCGCGCATGCCAATAAGTCACCCGTTTTACGTGAACGCGCATTTCATGCCGCCAGGGCTGAAATTTCCGCATTGGATGAAAGCTCCATACAATTACAAAAGAACTCGGCATTACCCGTTGTGCCATTAATTGTAATCAGCCGCGGGAAGCCGGAGTGGTATGGTGATATAGGCCAGCAACAACGTGAAAAAACCTGGATTGATTTGCAGCAAGATCTCTCGCGGTTATCACCTATCAGCACGCATATGTTTGCCAATCGAAGCGGCCACGCCATTCCACATGAACAACCTGAAATTATTATTGAGGCTATTAAACAGGTTCTGAGCCAGGTTCACGCCCGCAATATCCTATAAAAACAGTTATACTTACTGCTTTTTTAGCTGGATAACATGACTGTTCTTTACATTGATTCGGATGCGGCGTTAACAGAATTTTGCTCGGAAATTCGGCCCAGCAAATGGCTGGCAATTGATACGGAATTCCTGCGTGAAAAAACTTACTATCCCCAATTGTGCCTTATTCAGATTGCCAACGACGATATTATTGCCTGTGTCGATCCCATCGCAATAAAAGATCTTACTCCTTTATTAGATTTACTCTATCAACCGGACATAACACTGGTTTTCCACGCTGCACGGCAGGATCTGGAATTACTATTTTTATTAAAAAATACACTTCCTCCTAATCTGTTTGATACCCAATTGGCCGCAACTATCCTTGGGGATGGCGATCAGATTGGCTATGGCAATCTGGTTAAACAACGTCTTGATGTCAGTCTGGATAAAGCGCATTCCAGAGCCGACTGGACACAACGACCTTTAAGTCCTGAACAATTAGAATATGCAGCAGATGATGTACGTTATCTGCGCGAGCTTTATCATCAAATGTCAGCAGATTTAGAAAAACAACAGCGTACTGATTGGCTAAAAGAAGATTTTGCTGCCCTCTCCAATGTTGATAATTACCTTGCTGATCCCGAAACAATATGGCGCAAAATTCGTGGCGCAGGTAAATTAAAAGGTGTTCAACTAGCCGTATTACAGCAACTCGCCGCATGGCGTGAACAACGTGCCATGGAACGAGATCGTCCACGACGCTGGATTCTTAAAGATGAAGTCATGCTTGATCTGGCGCGATTTGCCCCGGAAAAGATAGAGAAACTCAGTCAAATTCGCGGGCTTGAAGCGCGTGATATTGAACGCAGTGGTCGAGCCATCATTGAGGTGATCAGCAAAGCAAAACAAACTCCGTCCGAACAGTGGCCGATATTACTCAAACCCGAACCACTGAGCAATCAGCAGGAAGCCCTAATTGATGCGTTAATGGCTTTACTGCGTAAATTCTGTGATGAACAATCGATAACCCCTATTGCCGTTGCCAGCCGCAAAGACATTGAAAAGCTGGTACGTGGGGATAAGCATATTGCTTTATTACAAGGCTGGCGTTATCAAATCGTCGGGCATCATCTGACTGATTTTATTAATGGTCATCTCTCAGTCACGGCTGATAAACAACAGATTCATACAAAAGAGGTATAGCAACATGTCGGTACTTATCTGCGGCTCATTTGCCTACGACAATATTATGGTGTTTCCGGATCAATTCAAAAACCACATTCTGCCTGATAAAGTGCATATGCTGAATGTGTCGTTTCTAGTGCCGGAACTACGCCGTGAGTTTGGCGGTTGTGCCGGTAATATTGCTTTTAATATGAAACTGCTCGGTGATGAGCCGGTGCCAATGGGAACAGTTGGCAGCGACTTCGCTACGTATGCCGCCTGGATGGATAAATTTTCGATTAACCGTCGCCATGTCCATGTCAAAGACGATCATTTCACTGCGCAAGCTTATATTACAACAGATATTGACGATAATCAGATCACTGCGTTTCATCCCGGTGCAATGAACCTGGCCCATGAAACCAAAATCAGTGAAGCCCAAAATATCCAACTGGGTATTATTGCGCCTGATGGACGTGATGGCATGCTTCAGCATGCCCAGCAATTTGCTGATGCCGGCATCCCGTTTATCTTTGATCCAGGTCAGGGTTTACCGATGTTTGATGGCGAGGATCTACTGCAATTTGCTCGTCAGGCAACCTATATCGCATTGAATGATTATGAAGCGCAGTTGTTTGAAGATAGGACAGGACTGCCGCCGGAAGAAATTGCCAAACAAGTTGAGGCACTGATCATTACTCGAGGCGCTCAGGGTTCTCATATTTATACCCAAGGCAAACGACTTGATATTCCCTGCGCTAAAGCTGCAGAAGTGGTTGATCCAACCGGTTGTGGCGATGCATATCGTGCGGGACTGTTGCATGGAATTCTGCATGGCAAGGATTGGGAAATCACTGGTCGGATTGCATCCTTGTTAGGCGCCATTAAAATCGAACAGCATGGTACACAGAATCATCAATTTACTTTCGATAGTTTTGCCGAACGGTTTGAACAAAACTTTGGTATGCCATTAAGCTAAGTTTAAACAAATGCTCTGAGATTGCCTACTAATAGGCAGTTTCAGAGCACATAATGACAAAGTTGTAATATCACCGCAGCGAATACTCCTGCAATCACATCATCCAGCATAATACCAAAACCGCCATGCAACTTGCGGTCGGCCAATGAGATTGGCCAGGGCTTCCAGATATCAAATAACCTGAATAACACAAAACCCAAAAGCATCCATTGCCAGCCGGCAGGAGCGGCGATCATGGTCACCAGATAACCAACTATTTCATCCCACACCACTGCAGAGGGATCGTCCTGTTTCAACCAGTTAACGGCTTGCTGGCAAATCCAAATCCCGGCAAAAAATGCGATGAAGGTGATTAATAAATAACTCAACAAGCCGACATCGTGGATCAGCCAATAGATTGGTAATGCAGCTATTGTGCCCATTGTGCCTGGTGCTTTGGATGATAATCCGGCACCAAAACCATACGCCAGAAAGCAGGCGGGTCGTTTGAACAGGACCTGAAAGGTGATTTTATTCGGAGAAGTGGTCATAACCTGCCTTGATAGTTAAAAATGGCTGCCATTCGCCCTGTTCATCCTGATAATAGATGCCTTTATCTTCGGTGATCTCACCAATAACATGAATCATGTCAGGAAACTGTTGTTTGAGTCTGATGACATTCTCGATGGTTGCGGTAAAACATAATTCATAATCATCGCCTCCAGTCAAAGCCAGCTGAGAAGCATCCTCAAAAGGCAATTTACGCAATACATCAGATAACGGTAAAGCTGATAAATCCAGCCTCGCCCCTTTATTACTGGCGTTAAGAATATGATTTAAGTCAGCTAATAAGCCATCAGAAATATCAATCGCCGCATGTGCTTGACCAGCCAGTTGCTGACCGATTTGATTCCGTGGAGTGGGCATTTCCAGTCGTTGTAACAGATACTCGATATCCATATCGGTTAACGCTGAATTATCCAATTTTGCTAATTTGTATTGAAGAGCGGCAGCGGCATCACCAAGACAGCCTGTGACACAAATCAAATCCGCTGTTTTGGCGGCATTGCGTCGAAGAATATTGTTCGTTTGAAGAAGACCATGCACCTGGATCGTAATGCTTAATGGGCCCCGCGTGGTATCACCACCAACCAATTGGATACGGTGTTCACTGGCAATATAGGCTAAACCGGTTGAAAACTGTTTTAGCCAGTCATCATTAATGTCCGGCAACGTTAAGGCCAGTGTAAACCAGGCGGGTTCGGCCCCCATCGCTGCCAGATCACTGAGATTAACTGCCAGGGCTTTAATGCCCAAACGATAGGGGTCAACATCAGCAAAAAAATGTACGTTTTCAACAAGCGTATCAATGGAAACTGCTATCTTGGCATTTACCGGAGCTTGCAATACAGCACAGTCGTCGCCGATACCGACCACTACATCATCACGATCTGTGCTTAATGTATTGAAATAATGTTGGATTAGTGAAAATTCGGGAGATAAATTCATTTAAAAAAGCCCCGTCCGGATGGTTGCATCTTTTCGAGGCTGATAATCAATTATTTTTTTTCTGAGCGCGTGCCGCTTTGGCTGCTTGATATTCTACCTGGCGTAAACGGGCTCCCATTTTATCCAAAACGCCATTGACATACTTATGGCCTTGTTCACCACCAAATGATTTGGCTAATTCAACCGCTTCATTCAACACCACACGATACGGAATGTCCGGGCGGTGCATGTATTCAAAAACAGCCAGGCGTAATACCGAAACCTCAACGGGATCGACAGCGGATAAACTTCTATCCACCGCATGAGCAAGTTCAGCATCAATGGTATTGATTTCCTTGGTAACACCATCAACCAATAACTGAAAATAGTTTTTGTCGATTTTATTGGCGTATTCCGCCATAACAAAATCCATGGTTTCTTTTTCAGGAGCCTGATTGTTGACTAATGACTGATAAAGCGCTTGCACTGCAGCACGTCGAGCTTGAGTACGGGGTAATCCACCAGCCATTTATTTGGCAGCTCCGATTTGACGTAATACATTGACCATTTCAATAGTGCTCATAGCGGCTTCAGCGCCTTTATTGCCGGCTTTGGTGCCAGCACGTTCAATCGCCTGTTCAATGGTATCAACGGTCAACACACCAAAGGCGATCGGAATATCCAGTTGCAAGGTCAGCTGGCCCAGGCCTTTCGAACACTCACCTGCGACATATTCAAAATGCGGGGTGCCACCACGAATAACCGCGCCTAATGCAATGATGGCATCATACTTACCGGTTTTTCCCATACGCTGCACTGCCAAAGGGATTTCCACTGCTCCGGGAACCCGTGCGATTTCAATATCTTTTTCCGCTGCACCGTGACGTAATAAGGTATCGACAGCCCCTGCAATCAGATTATCAACGATAAAGTCATTGAAACGGCCAGCAACGATACCTACTCGTATGCCTTTTGCGGAAAAGTCACCAGAAAAGGTTTTGATATTGCTCATATTTCAGAAATGTCCAGTAGAAGAGAAAAAGGTATTGTACTTTGTTTAAAAATGAATGCCTAACAGTCAGTTACAGCCAGCGTTGCTTTTCTGCAGCCGTTTTATTGCGTGCATGCGGCAAACCATCCGGATCGGCTTCAACCACCGTCCATTGATAAGGCGTTTGATCAATGCGCACTGCCGTCAATTGCTCCCCCCACACCGCACCACTATCCAATGAAAAGACATTGTCATACTGGCCAGTTCCCAGCTGTGACCAATGACCAAATACAATCCTGTCATTTTCACTGGCGCGATTTGGCATCGTGAACCAGGGTTTCTGATCCACCGGTTTATCTTTGGGTGAGCCTTTGAATTTCAGCGCCGGGCTACCATCTTCATGGCAATATCGCAGACGAGTAAAACAGTTCGTTATGAAGCGTAATCTATCCCAGCCGGTTAAGTCAGCAGACCAGCGTTTGGGTTTATTGCCATACATATATTTAAAGAATTCACGCCAGTTGTCTGATTGAAGCACCGATTCAACTTCAGCGGCTCTCTCTAGTGCTTCAGCAATGCTCCATTCCGGAGGTAAGCCAGCATGCACCATTGAAAACTGTAATTCATTATCGTGATAAAACAGGGGTTGATGGCGTAGCCAGTCAATCAATTCATCACTGTCTTCAGCAGTTAAAACCGGTTCAATGGTATCCAGTCGATGACTGAACTCATTATTGCCTGAGGCGTGGGCCAGCATATGCAGATCATGATTGCCCAACACGACTTTTGCTGTCTGCTCTCCCAGGTTCCGCACATAACGCAGTGTATCCAGAGATTTGGGACCACGGTTGACCAGATCACCCGCCAGCCAGATTTGATCCTGTTGAGGATCAAATCTGAGTGCTTCGAGTAACTTGATCAGTTCATCGAAACACCCCTGGACATCACCTATTGCATAAACAGCCATCTGGTTAACGAATCAACGACGCCGATACAAAGGCTCAGGCCTTAATACCGTGGCCTGATAACTGTCGCTGAAATCATCAAATGCCGCTAAAGCTTGTGTAAGCCGATTTGGATTGGCCAGTTCAAAACTGTTGACACCACATTGCGACATATAGAACAGCTGGTCATATAACACATCACCCTGCGCGCGGACTTCACCCTTATAGTTGTAACGTTCACGCAACAGACGTGCATAGGAATAACAGCGTCCGTCCGTAAATGCCGGGAATAACAGAACGATGAGTTGAAAACGGCCTAAATCCGGGACAACTTCTTCCAAGGGATCATCCCCGGATAAACGAATGCCCAAGCCACCTTCATGACGGCTCAATGTGTCGTGTTGTTCCTGCCAACGTGTTATCGAAACTGTAATATTGCCAGCCACCAATGCAGCCTCATCATCCAGATGCTGCCAGCTGTCATCAACAATCTCACGATCTTTAATGATCTTCTGCATAAACACGCTCCTTGAAGGGATCAACGCCGACACGGCGTACCGTCGCGAGAAAGCTCTCATCATCATGGCGTAAATCTATATAGGCATCCAACAAGTGTGCAACAGTATCGACCACATCATCTTTTGGAATCGCTCGACCCAGACGTTCACCTAACGAGGCATCAGCTTCTGAGCTGCCACCCAAAGTGAACTGGTACCACTCTTCGCCTTTCTTATCGACGCCAAGAATGCCGATATGACCGACGCTTTGATGCGCACAACCATTCATACAACCGGAAAACTTGATTTTGATATCACCGAGATCGTGCAGATAATCCAGATCGTCAAAACGCTGAGCAATACCTTTGGATAAAGGAATGGAGGTGGCATTTGCCAGACCACAATAATCAAGGCCCGGACAACAGATAATATCTGTCAAAGTATTAATATTTGGGGTTGCCAGATCTTCAGCATTCAAACGTAACCATAATGCGTACAAATCCGCTTGTTTTACATCGGTGTAAACCAGATTTTGCGTGTGGGTTGAACGCACTTCACTGAAACTGAATTCATCGGCCAGGTCAGCCACAACTTCCAGTTGTTCTGAGGTAATATCACCCGGCGCCTGACCCGGTTTCTTCAAGGAAACATAGACGGCGCGGTAGCCTGGAACTTTATGATTGGCAGTATTTTGTTTAACCCAAAGAGCAAATTCTTTGTCCTGCGCTAACAACTCCGCATAACTGCTATCTGAATCAGCGGCTTCCACTTCATAAGCTGGCTCAGTGAAATACTGTTTTACCCGTTCGACTTCTTTTTTATCCAGTTTCAACTGGTCACGGATATGTACCCACTCCGCCTCCACCAGTTCACGGATATGATTGATACCATGTTCACGCACGGTAATTTTAATACGCGCTTTATATTTGTTGTCACGACGACCAAGACGGTTGTAGACACGCAGAATGGCTTCAAGGTAAGACAACAGATCCTGTTTTTCCAGGAAAGGTCGAATCTGTTCACCGATAATTGGCGTGCGACCTAAACCACCGCCCACCAGCACTTCGAAACCAACTTCACCTTCGTGATTTTTCACCAGATGCAGACCGATATCATGCAACTTGGTGGCTGCACGATCTTCTTTTGAGCCAACGACGGCAATTTTGAATTTTCTCGGTAAATAAGCAAATTCAGGATGAAATGTTGACCACTGACGAATGATCTCGGCCCAGGGACGCGGATCTTCAATTTCATTGGCATTAACACCAGCAAGCTGATCTGAGGTGGTATTGCGGATGCAGTTACCACTGCTTTGGATGGCATGCATTTGCACACTGGCCAGCTCTGCCAGAATATCCGGCACTTCTTCCAGTTTCGGCCAGTTCATCTGAAAATTCTGCCGCGTGGTGAAATGCACAAAACCCTTATCATAGCGGCGTGCTACTTCTGCAATTTTGCGAACCTGACGTGAAGACATCATGCCGTAAGGAATGGCGACTCGAAGCATCGGCGCATGAATCTGAATGTATAAACCATTCATCAGGCGTAGCGGGCGGAACTGCTCTTCAGTCAATTCACCAGCAAGGAATCGACGTGTCTGATCGCGATATTGTGCTACTCGCTGATCGATCATCGTTTGATCATACTTATCGTATTGATACATTTATGGTCTCTAAACGGTTTCAATGGAACCGCACATTATAACGATGACGGCTTATAACAGGAAATTATAAATAGCTATATCGATATTAATTGGTGCCCCAAAAAGCCACTAAAGCTAACCAATTCAGTCCGTGCTTCATCACTGACAACTTAAGACTTAATTCCATAAAGAATCAGGAAATCGACACCTTCTGCGATAAATGCATCTCTCTATGACTCACTGCCATTTGCAGATGCCACAGGTGTTTAAATATGACATATTACATCGAAGAGCTAAGTGACATTAATTATGGTGTTAGATTAGATTCTGCCTGAATCTGCGACTATTTCTTGTAAAAATATCGATCCCCCCCTTTGAATAGGCAGGCTTGTTAGTTTATCCGATAATGATTGTCTATTATATTAAGATGACTCGAATATTTGATATGCCGCAGTAATACGTATTGTAATGAAAATGCGCATGTAAAGTTATGCTTAGCAATAAGTTGAGTATTTAAAAAACCATCCAGCCAAAATAATTACAGCCCATCCCGGTTGCGAATTTTATTTTCTTGCAATCTAAAACCAGAAAACCAGAAAATTGCCTTCGTGGAGCAAATCAAAAATGTCTAAAGGTAAACGCATGCAGCAACGCATATGGATCATCTTCGGCTTTGCCATTTTGATCTTTATGGGCAGTTTTTATGAGCCCGAACCGCAGAATAAATCCTCCTCACCAATGGGGAGTATTGAACAGTTAATCGAACAACAGCAAAGTGATGTTCAGATTGAGGTCTCGGGTACAGTTACCCGGCGACTATCTGACAACAATGTAGGCAGTCGGCACCAGCGTTTTATTATTGAACTAACCAGCGGACAAACCCTGTTAATTGTTCACAATATCGATTTGGCACCAAGAATTGATGATATTAGAGAAGGGGATGAGGTCCGGGTTTACGGTGAATATATCTGGAATGATAAAGGCGGTTTAATTCACTGGACACATCATGATCCTGCCAATCGTCATCCACATGGCTGGATTCGCCATCAGGATAAACTCTATCAATAATGCTAATAACAGTAGATAGGTTTCAACTCAAGCTGATACGGATATGAAGGATAAACTAACCATCGAGTCTGCCACTAGCTTCCCGCCCATTATCGGCAAAGTTCCGAAAACCCTTATTCTTGGCTCTATGCCGGGGATGGAGTCATTAAAACAGCAACGTTATTACGCCCATCCCCGCAATGCATTCTGGCCAATCATGATGTCACTTTTTGAACAATCACACGCCCTGGACTATCAACAACGCTGTGACATGTTAAAACAACAGCAGATTGCCGTGTGGGATGTATTGAAAAGTTGTCGTCGACCAGGAAGTCTGGATCAACATATCGAAGCGGAGTCGATGATTGCTAATGATTTTGTGGCGTTTATGCAGACTCATCCGACAATACAACAGATATTTTTTAACGGGGGTAAAGCGGAACAGGTCTTCAAACGCTATGTGATGAAACAATTGGAAGCAACGGGGATTTCACCGCGCTACCTTAGGCTGCCGTCGACCAGTCCGGCTCATGCCGCTATGAGTTTTGAAACCAAACAACAGCTTTGGCATCAAGCTTTATCAACGCCACCAATCGGATGAGACTGTTGCCAAAGACTCAAAACTTGGCCTGGCAAAATAAAATCCCTGGAACAACTCAATTCCCAACTCTTGCAAAACGTGCAGTTCGTCCGCAGATTCGATACCTTCCGCAATCACTGTAATATCTAAATCATCGCAAACCGCAATGATGCCACGGGTAATCGTCTGCCGGACTTTATCATTGTGAATATTGCGCACCAGAGCCATATCGAGCTTCACCAAATCGGTCTGCATATCTGCCAGTAGGTTCAAACCAGCATAACCTGCACCAAAATCATCGATCGCAGTGATAAATCCCTGTTGCTGATATGACTGAATAATATCTTTCAGATGCGTATGGTCATTAATCTGCTCCCCCTCAGTCACTTCAAAAATAATCTGGTCGATGGGGAAATGATAGATTTCTGCTGCTTCCAGTGTCGTCCTGATACACAATTCGGGTTTATAAACCGCATTGGGCATAAAGTTGATGCTGAGTTTGCTCTGAATATTGAGTTCTGCTGCAAGTTTAATTGCTTTGACCCGGCAGGCCTGGTCAAAACGGTAGCGATTATCTTTATTAACATTCTCAAAAACGTGGCCAGCTCCCTCTCCTTGCAAGCCTCGAACTAAAGCCTCCTGTGCATAAACTGATTGGCTGGTTGTATTGACTATAGGCTGAAATGCCATCGAAAAATCGAATCCCAGCAAACCGCTGTTTAAGCACTCGCCACAACCTATCTTTCGAAAATCTGCTTGTTCTTTCATTATTCACCATCCCGGTTCCGCAGAATGTAACCTAAATCACTGCCCGCTACTCAAACCGGTTCACATAATTCGCGAAATTTTTACAAATTAACTCACACCGGCTTACTTAGAATGGCAAATCAGCTGATACGCATCAATAACATGAAGCAAAACAGAATTGATAATGCGTAAATTTTTAGGGAGCTTGGTCGGCTTGTATGGGGATTTTGGAAGATTTGTTTAATCATTGCGGAAAAAAAATCAGGCCGTGAGAACGGCCTGAGTTGTTGGGGTTTTACTTCAGTAAATCACTGATATCCTTAGCGTCCCAGTGTGGGAAGTGTTTACGAATCAATGCATTTAATTCGACTTCAAAGACAGAAACATCAGCGGTTGTCGCCTCTTCATTAGTCATACCGGTAATCGCTTCGGTAATCATACCAGCGCCAATAGTGACGTTGGTCAGGCGGTCAATAATAATAAATGCCCCCGTCATGCGATTACGTCGGTACGTATCAAATACAACCGGTTTATTTAATGAAAATTCACATAAACCGATTTCATTCAGATTCAGCTCATTTACAACGTTATGCGTCAGAGTATTTACATCGACTTGATGATCAACTTGGGTCATCACACCTGTACTGTCAGAGACACCAACCTTGATGTTGTATTGTTTGTTTGCCACCAGCGGCTGTTCTGTCATCCACACCACCATGGCTTTAAACCGGCTGGAAACATGTGGCTGATGATCACGATGCACAATCATATCACCACGACTGACATCCACTTCATCCTGCAAAGTAACGGTGATTGATTCACCTGGAACAGCATGATCCAGTTCACCATCGTAGGTGACCAATGCTTTTACTTTGCTTTCTCTGCCGGAGGGTAATACCGTGACTTCATCACCCGGTTTAAGAATCCCGGCAGATAAAGTGCCACAGTAACCACGGAAATTAAGATTAGGACGGTTAACATATTGAACCGGAAAACGTGCATCTTCAGTATTGGCATCTTTCCCAACCTCAATATTTTCCAGTAATTCCATCATGGTGTTTCCCTGATACCATGGCATATTTTCACTTCTGTTCACCACATTGTCGCCGTTTAATGCCGACATCGGTACAAAGTGAATATCTTCTATTTCCAATTCACGCGCAAATTCGCTATAGGCTTTGCGGATATCGTTAAATACCTGTTCGCTGAACTCCATCAAATCCATTTTATTAATGGCAACAATAATGTGTTTTATACCCAGTAATGAAGCAATAAAACTGTGACGCCTAGTTTGTGTCTGCATGCCATAACGGGCATCAATCAGAATCACCGCCAACTGGCAGGTTGACGCACCAGTGGCCATATTCCGGGTGTATTGTTCATGCCCCGGCGTATCGGCAATAATAAATTTGCGTTTGGTGGTGGAAAAATAACGGTACGCCACATCGATAGTAATGCCCTGCTCACGTTCAGCCTGCAAGCCATCAACCAGCAACGCCAGATCAACCTGATTACCTGTGGTTCCGGATTTAACACTGTCGCGGGTCACCGCTTCCAGCTGATCTTCATAGATCATTTTGGAATCGTGCAACATTCGTCCAATCAGCGTACTTTTACCATCATCCACATTGCCGCAGGTCAGAAATCGCAGCAGTTCCTTGTTTTCGTGTTGTTTGAGATAGGCTTCGATATCGGTCGCAATCAGCGCATCAGTTTCGTATGTCATGTTGAGTGCCTGGTTTAATTATCTTAACGGGTCAAGATGCCAATCAATTTGAGCATCGTATTTAATTTAGTTTGCTGGTTAGTTAATGAAACGTTAGAAGTAACCTTCCTGTTTCTTTTTCTCCATCGAGCCAGCTTCATCGTGATCAATGGCACGCCCCTGGCGCTCAGATGTCGTTGTCAGCAGCATTTCCTGGATGATTTCAGGCAACGTATCGGCATCCGACTTTACTGCGCCGGTCAGTGGATAGCAGCCCAGTGTGCGGAAACGTACTTTTTCCATACGGATTTGCTCACCTTCCGGAATACGCATACGGTCATCATCCACCATGATGGTCAGACCATTGTAATTAACCACCGGACGCTCTGCGGCATAGTACAGTGGCACAATCGGTATCTGCTCCAGATGGATATATTGCCAGATATCCAGCTCTGTCCAGTTCGATAGCGGGAAAACACGAATGCTTTCACCTTTATTTACTCTGCTGTTATAGATATTCCACAGTTCAGGGCGCTGCGCTTTGGGATCCCAGCGATGATTTTTATCACGGAAGGAATACACCCGCTCTTTGGCTCGGGACTTTTCTTCATCACGGCGCGCACCACCAAATGCCGCATCAAAGCCATGTTTACTTAGCGCCTGTTTCAACGCGTCGGTTTTCATGATGTCGGTATAACGAGGATGATCAAAAGGATTAATACCCGCTTCAGCGCCTTCCTGATTGGTATGAACAATAAGTTCCAATCCCAGATCTTTGGCACGTTGATCACGGAATTTGACCATTTCCTGAAACTTCCAGGTGGTATCAATATGCATTAATGGGAAGGGTGGCTTGCCCGGATAAAACGCTTTCATCGCCAGATGCAGCATGACAGCAGAATCCTTACCAATCGAATACAGCATCACCGGATTTTCAAACTCAGCAGCCACCTCACGCATGATATGAATACTTTCGGCTTCCAGTTGTTTTAAGTGTGTCAGTTGTTTTTCAGTCATAATTTTCTCTGTTACTTAGCCTTTAACATGTAAGCCACATTCTTTTGTTTCCGGGTTTTCCCACCACCAGCGACCAGCACGAATATCCTCACCCGGTGTAATCGCTCTGGTGCATGGCGCGCAACCAATACTGGCATAGCCCTGATTATGTAATTCATTAAAAGGAACATCAAAAGCGCGGATATATTTCCATATTTCACCATTCGACCAGTCCGTCAGTGGACTGAATTTTTGCAACTCATGGTCGGCATCCCATTCAGACACCGGTAACTCATTACGGGTAACCGACTGCGATCGACGCATGCCGGTCAGCCAGGCTTTTTTACCCGCTAAAGCACGATTTAATGGCGCTACTTTGCGAATACCACAACATTGTTTGCGTAAATCAACACTGTCGTAAAATGCATTTGGGCCATTGTGTGTGACAAACTGCTGCAGGCTCAAGGCATCTGGATAAAACACTTCAACCTCAAGTTGATACTGCTGTTTAGCCTGCTGCATTAAAGCATAGGTCTCTTTAGGCAGTCGACCAGTATCCAATGTAAAGATACCAATTTCCGGTGCAAACTTGGCAATCATATCCATCAGCACCATATCTTCAGCGCCGTAACTGGTGGCTAACACCGCAGGGCTATAGTCAGCCGTTATCTGCTCCAGCAATTGCTTTGCCGTATCAATTTTCAGTTGAAGCTTTTCACTTATTTCTGTCATGTCGAATTACTTTTTTGTTCGTTTATTTATGTTTTACAGTAAACATTTAATTCCAACCATCAATAAAATGACGGCAAGTAAAGGCCGTAAAATCTTATCTGAAATCCGTATCCCCAGATGAGAACCAATATAAATACCGGGTAATGAGCCCATCAACAAATACGATAATAATGACCAATCAACCGTCCCAACAGCGGAATGCCCCAGGCCGGCTACGGCCGTCAGTGGTACAGCATGAGCTATATCCGTTGCCACAATTTCCACACCACGCATTCGCGGATACAGAAACAATAAAACGACGGCTCCCAACGCTCCTGCCCCAACTGAAGACAATGTCACCATTACCCCTAATAGAGCCCCTACGATAACCGTAGCCGGTGCTTTTACGGTTTCATCCTGACGTAACCGGTAAAGATAATTTACAAAGGGATGCCCTTTTCGCGCTTTAAGAATACCAGCCAACCAGTCCTTCAAAAGCAGTGCACTGGAAGTCAAAATTAACGCAATCCCCAGTGCAGTGGTAATTAACTCATTATGCTTTCCTTCATGCACGCCGGATGCACTAAGAAAAAACAATGTCAGTAATGTGGCCGGAATACTTCCCGCAGCGAGCCGCCATACCACTCGCCAATGCACCACACCATGTCGCCAGTATGCCCAGATTCCACCTGCTTTAGTTACGGCAGCGAACAGTAAGTCCGTTCCCACCGCGATAGCAGGTTGAATGCCAAAACCAAAAATCAGAATGGGAGTCATTAAAGAACCGCCACCGACGCCTGTCATACCGACCATAATGCCTACACTCAGGCCTGCCAGTAAAAAACCCCATTCCATTTATAAAATAACCTTAAACCTGCTTTGTTGGCAGCAAGTTTACCATCTGGCAATATTCAATCAATGAATATTATTTTCTATCTATATAACTATTTAATATAAAATATTTTCAGTTGCTTAATGATCAATTCCCGCAGTGTTAACACAGCCTTAACCTGACTCGATAGAGACTGTTAATTATTCACATTTCTTTCACGGTGTTTAACCGATGCTCTAACTCCAAGTCCACCTTAGGATGAGAGGCTGAAAATGATAACTTATAGAATTTTGTTAGTTATAACAGCAGCATGTTCTGCGCTAATCACTGCGGTATTCATAAATCCGGCAAATTCCAACGGTTTGCCAGAGCCAATCCAATTCCTGAATCCTCACACCCCATATACACTGGATGATGAGCGTAATCAGGTTGCAGATCCATTAACTCTGGCCATTAGGATTTGTACTGCAAACAGCTGTGAAGATATCGCTTTGAATCCAGCTGAATTGCAACATTTTTTGGCGACCCAAAATGAAGATGGAATGCAAAGCAGGCAATTTCAACGCACAGTACCTTTCCAACTACCACAGCAAGGTGTGCCTATCATCGAGATGTAAACCAACTGGAAATCCATTAATTGATTTCTTATTGTTTTATTCTATATATTTAACTTTATTAATAACTAAATCGGATATGCACATGAAGTTGCAGCAACTTAAATATGTTCGCGAAGTCGCGCGCCGTGGCCTCAGCATATCAGCTGCTGCAAAAGCGCTCCACGCATCTCAACCAGGTGTAAGTAACCAAATACAGTTACTGGAAGACGAACTAGGGCTGTTGATATTCGAACGTCATGGAAAACGATTATCAGCCATCACTCCATTGGGTGAATCCGTCATTGCAATGTCCGAACGGGTACTGCAGGAGGTAGATAATCTTCGTGAACAGGCTGCTGACAGCCGTCATGAAAAAAAAGGCACACTTTCAATCGGCACCACGCACACACAGGCTCGCTATGCCTTGCCTAAAGCAATCAAGGCCTTTTCAGAACATTATCCCGACGTACATTTAAATATGGTTCAGGGTACGCCCCCCGAAGTCGCTGAAATGGCAGCCACCGGAAAAGTAGACTTAGCGATAGCAACCGAAGGCTTATCAAAATTCGATAATCTGGCCATATTGCCCTGCTATGAGTGGAATCGTACCGTGATAACACCACCGGGACATCCGCTTTTGAATGAGAAAAAACTCACCCTTGAGGCTATTTCACAATATCCAATACTGACCTATGTCATGGGTTTTACTGGTCGTGCACAACAGGATCAGTCTTTTATCGAACGCGGCCTGAAACCAAATGTCATTTTCACCGCAACGGATGCTGATGTGATTAAAACCTATGTTGAGCTTGGATTAGGTATCGGCATTATCGCCAATATGGCTTTCGATCCAGTCAAGGATGCTCCTTTGCAGGCAATGGATGCCAGTGGTTTATTTAAACCAAGTACGACACACATGGGGATCCGTAAAGGCAGTTATCTGCGTGGCTACAGTTATGCTTTTATTGAGTTTTTTGCCCCTCACCTGCAACGCTCAACTATTCAAAACGCCATATCATTGTGAATTTTTCCCTTTAGCATTTCGGAATGTAATGGTAGTTTATTTGTGCTGATTTTTAGCATTTCGAATGAAATATAAGAAGGAAATATAATGAAAGCTGTATTCAAAGGCCTTATTACAGGCTTGTTCCTATTGCCAGCATTGGTATTTGCCCATGGTGCGTCACGTCTTCAAGTCGAAGAGACCGTGATGATTAATGCTGATGCGGACACTGTCTGGAACATGGTTAAAGATTTCGACAGTCTCCACACATGGCACCCAGCCATTATTTCTACTGCTGCACAAGGTGGAAATGAAGTGGGAGCTACCCGTACATTAACGTTGGGCAATGATGCCACCATTTCCGAAACTTTGAAAAAGTTTAATGACCAATCAATGAGCTATATGTATCAAATTGATGAGATGAGTTCTGTGGGTCAAGTTGATATCGAAGGTGAAATGTATGATATTCCTGCTGTTCCTGTTAGCAAATATAAAGCTTGGGTAACGGTTGAAGCCGAGGGTGATCAAACTAAAGTTATCTGGTTAGCCAAATTTTTCCGTGGTTACACAGGTAATCACCATGAGCCTAAAGAGCTGAATGATGAAACGGCTACCAATGCGATTCAAGGCATTTTCCGTTCAGGCCTCGATACCTTAAAAGCGAAAATTGAAAATTAAGATTACCTTATCCAGTAATTAACCATTAAAGGCATCTTCGGATGCCTTTTTTGTCTGTGAATGCAATATTAAGACTGGGAAAAGGTCACTTTTTTCTGTATATTTCATCTACTTGCTAATACAAGCCTCGGGGTGGTCGCAAGGCCTGAGATTCACCAGTTGGTGAAGACCCGATGAACCTGATCCAGGTAATACTGGCGTAGGGACAGGCGGCAACACCTTCTTGCTAGATCAATGCAAATGGCGTGATCCCCTGTTCTTTTTATGAATTTAAAAAGGATAGTCATGAAACCCACCCTGCTTTCCATTGCAGTCACCAGCGCAATTATTTCTACCAGCACATTCGCGCAATCCAATAGTACCGACTTACCATCCATGTTGGTCAGCGCTGATTTTCGTCCGGCAGAAGCTCAGGATATTCCCGTTAGTCTGACAACCTTTGATGAAGAGATCATCGAATCCCGTGGCGCTCAGCATATTGAAGATGTTCTGAATCTGGCACCCAATGTAAATATCTCCAGTGGCGCTTCACGCGGTCAGTTTTTTCAGATCCGTGGTATTGGTGAACGCAGTCAATTTGCCGCTCCATTAAATCCCTCTGTAGGTTTAATTATTGATGGTATCGACTTCAGCAGAACAGGTGGCGCTGCAACTTTGTTTGATATTGAACAGGTCGAAGTGCTGCGAGGACCACAGGGCACGCGGTATGGCACCAATGCGCTTGCTGGCGTTATCAATATGCAAAGCAAACAGGCCACTAACGAACTGGATATGGACTTTGAATCCACAATCGGTAATTACAATACACGGAGTGTCGGTGTTGCGGTTGGCGGTCCGTTAATAAAAGACAGCTTACTAGGTCGTGTGGCTGTTCATACCTATCAATCAGATGGGTTTATGGATAATGACTTTCTGGGTCGTGACAATACACAAAACCGTGACGAAATTACCGCAAGAGGTCATCTGAAATGGCTGGTCAATAATGATCTGACTATTGATTTAAATCTGCTGCATCTAAATATCGATAATGGCTATGATGCCTTTACCCTAGATAATAGCCGCAATAGCCTTTCAGATTTCCCAGGTGAAGATAAGCAACATACCAATGCTTTTGCATTGAAATCTGATTGGCAAATTAATCGGGCCGTGTCGATGCAGTCGGCATTCACTTACAGTAAATCTGATATCACATATAGCTATGATGCTGATTGGAACAATGCTGAAGCCAACACTGCTTTTTTCAATTCATTAACACCTGCACAGCAAACAAACTGTACTGATAACGATTTCGATAATGACGAATTCTGTCCATATGATGCGTCAGAAACTTTTAATCGCAGCCGCGAAAACTATTCCTTTGAAACCCGTTTATTATCCGATGAAGCCGGACGTATATTTAATGGAACAACGGACTGGGTTATTGGTGCTTACTTCTTGTCGCAGGATGAAGATCTGGATCTGATGTCCGACTTTGGTAATTTACAGAACAATTATCAAACATATAACACAGCTTTGTTTGGACAATTGGATACCGCTTTAACCGACAGATTAACTCTAATTTCTGGGCTGCGGGTTGAGCGCTTTGAAGCGGATTATGAAGATTCCAACGGATTAGATCTGGATCCAAGTGAAACATTATTTGGTGGAAAACTGGGATTAAATTATCAGCTCACCAATAACCACATGGTATTTACATCGTTATCTCGCGGCTATAAATCAGGCGGCGTCAATAATAACGATGATTTGCCGGACAGCAAACGTGAGTTTGATACTGAATACATGTGGAATTTAGAAGTCGGTTTGAAATCACTTTGGCTTGAAGGTGATTTAACAACTAACATCACTGCTTTTTATGCTCTTCGACGTGATGCTCAAGTAAAAAGCTCTATTTCCCTACCTGGCGGTGAATTTGAAGACTCACTTGATAATGCCGCCCGTGGCAAAAATATCGGTATCGAAGCTGATATGGACTGGTTGATTAACGATCAATTCCGAGTCTTTGCTGCATTGGGCTTATTGAGTGCGACCTTTGATGAATATGAAAATCCGGAACTTGAAGCTGAAGGTTTTAATGTAGATGGTAGACGTCAGGCTCATGCCCCGTCTTATCAGTTTACCGTTGGAAGTGAAGTCTATTTGAATCCAAACTGGACTTTGCGCGCCAATATTGAAGGCAAAGATGAATTCTATTTTTCCAATAGCCATGATGCCAAATCCAGTTCTTATGCCATCACCAATGCCAGTTTGCAGTATCAACAACAAAATTGGAAATTTACCCTGTGGGGCCGTAATTTATTTGATAAAGACTATTACACCCGCGGCTTTTTCTTTGGCAACGACCCACGTGATAACTATACGAAAAAAACGTATAAACAATATGGTGACCCACGTACTTTTGGTATGACCGTGTCTTACGACTACTAATTTACCCAGGGCATAAAAAAGCCCTTTTTTTTCAGGAAACCAGTATGCGAATTTCTGTAGATATCAGTCTATATCCTTTGACCGAACATTTTGTAGAGCCAATTCTGGCGTTTATTGCCAAGTTGGAAAACAACCCAAAATTAATCGTGCATCGTAATACCCTGAGCACGCAGATTTTTGGTGAATATCGTGATGTGATGGATGCGATGGACAGTGAAATTGAAACCGTGTTTGCTCAACTTCCCCATAGCGTTTTTGTATTAAAACTGATTGGTAACGATCGCCATCAAGTCAAAGACTGATGTCAGAATCAAACTGGTGGGATATCACGCTAGCAGGTTTGGCGGGAATGAGTGGCTGGGAAGTATTTGCTGCCCTGCTGGGCATTGGTTATATCCTGTTTGCTGCCCGTGAATCGCAATGGTGCTGGCCGTTAGCCTTTATAAGTACGATTATTTACACCATTCTGTTTTGGGATAATCAGTTGCCAATGCAGGCCCTGCTCAACCTGTATTACATTGGCATGGCAATCTATGGCTTTATTCTCTGGCATCGGCATGAAAACCAGACAGCGGAGCTGAATATTCATAGCTGGCCCTGGCAATACCATCTGACTTTTATCGCCAGTGGCGGGTTTCTCAGTCTGGTATTCGGTTATTATCTGTCAGCGCATGCCACCCAATATCCTTATCTGGATGCGTTTGTAATGGTGTTTTCTGTGATGAACACCATCTTGATGGCACGTAAAGTGTTGGAAAACTGGTTGTACTGGCAAGTGATTAATACATTAGCGATTGTGCTTTATGCGCTGACCGGGTTTTATGCCACCATCGTCATGTTCAGTATTTATCTGTTTCTGGCCATGGCCGGGTATTTCAAATGGCGTAAGCTATTAACCACGCAGCAAACATCACAGACTTAATTAAATCGTTTTGGATGATTCAGCCAGGCATCAAGATCTGTTTCACCAAGCACGTTCATCAAAAACAATAACAAACGATACGGCAGCCGAACATCTGCCAGGTCAGGTATTGATTGATAGCGTTGATATTCAGCAACAAAGCAATCCGCCTGTTGCTGGTTAAGCAAAAATTCAAGCAACACAAATTCCAGGGTTCTTGGTCCACAGACGATGGCATCCAAATCAACCAAAGCAGATAGCTTATTGTCCTGCATCAGGAACTGATCCCAACGCAAATCAGGCATGATTGGCACAAACATAAATTCAGAGAGATGTTTGGTTTGTATCAATGCCTGATGTAAAACCGCTTGATCAACTGAAGAGGCTTGTTGCTGAGATAATGCCTGTAAAGTTATTTTCAGGCGAAGCGGCCACTCTGTTGCAGTAAATTCCGGTTTTTGCAAACCTCCCCAATGTGAACATTGCAGTTGATGCAGCAATCCAAGATGTTTGGCCAGGGAGCTAATCGTTTCCTCATTTACAGCCTCCGCAAGCACATCGTTTCCTGGCACCCACTCAGTCAAAACAAATTCAGCTTCCGCCGAGGCAATTAATGGCGGAATCGATAAACGGCTACTGTTTGATATTTGCTGGTAAACCGATGCAATATTTCCAAGTGACATCGGAAAGTTAATGGCAAACAAGCTATTCATGCCTTTCCAGAAAGTTGACTGTTGAATATTGGCATGATCACACAGCTTCAATACCATTGGCCCATCAACGGTTTCACAAAACCACAATTGATGGCTGCTATCGCTAAACTGGGCGGGCATTCTGCTTGCCGGTTTTTGCAGTGCCGGCAAGCCTTGTTGCTGTTGGTCAGAAAGCGATGGGTATTTTACCAAGGCAAGACTTCACCATTCATATGCCAGAACGTACCACTGTTATCAATATTCAACTCTGCCATCCGATCGAGCAAACCAGCAGCCGATTCATCAGCATCAACCAAGCCGCCATGCCCTGTCATATCTGTTCTGACCCAACCTGGGTGCAAAATAGCGACAGCAATACCATTGGGTTTTAAGTCGATTGAAAGCGATTTACCAGCGGCATTCACCGCCGCTTTTGACATGCGATATGCGTAGCTGCCACCGGAATCATTATCTGCGATAGACCCCATTCGGCTAGTGATAATACCCACTTTGCTGCCTTGCGACAGATGATTAACTAATGCTTGGGTGGTTAACAACGGGCCAAGACTATTCACTTCAAACATGCTTTTAAAGCTTTCGATAGCATTGGAATCAATATCATTAAGCCCCAACCCTGCGGCAATTCCTGCATTGTTGATCAGCCAGTCAATTTTACGATCTCCCAGTTTTTCTGAGAGTGCTTTTAGACTGATAGGATCGCTGACTTCAACATCTTCAATAATCTCCACATCCAACTCCGTCAATGCCGGAGAGCGATGACGACAAGTCGCAATCACATCAAAGCCACGTGCTTTTAATTGCCGACAGAGTTCAAGTCCAATGCCTCGATTGCTGCCGGTTACCAGTGCGGTTTGTGACATATATTGCTCCTTAATTCTGCTTACGAAGGTTTTTCATTGTAGTCGCTGATGGTAACAACACAACGCCTGCTTCAGTAACAATAGCGTTTATAAGCCCTGCCGGTGTGACATCAAAGGCCGGATTGGAAACCTGAACACCAATTGGCGCAATTTGTTGACTACCGATATGTGTTATTTCAGTTGCCGGGCGTTGTTCAATTGGAATAAGTTCACCTGATTCAGTTTGCCAGTCAATCGTGGCTAACGGTGCCACCACCATGACTTTTACATGATGATATTTGGCTAACACAGCTAATGAGTAGGTGCCGATTTTATTAGCTACATCGCCATTGGCTGCAATACGATCGGCCCCCACAATGATCCAGTCAATCTTGCCAGAGGCCATTAATGCTGCAGCAGCGACATCGGCCTGTAAGGTGCAGGGAATATTGTCCTGCATTAGTTCCCAGGCAGTTAATCGCGCACCTTGCAGCCAGGGACGCGTTTCATCGACATAGACATGTTTTATTTTGCCCTCAGTAAAACCCTGACGAATGACGCCTAATGCCGTACCGAATCCACCTGTCGCTAACGCACCCGCATTACAATGGGTTAAGACGGTACTCTCAGTCTCAATTAAATCCGCTCCCAGTTTGCCCATAGTTTGGTTGGCCAGAATATCCTGCTGATGAATCTCAATTGCGACTTCCAGCATTTCCACTTCTGGGGAATAGGTTTCAGGTAAATTAATATAAGCCACTTTCATCCGTTCAATAGCCCAGCTTAAATTCACCGCTGTGGGTCTCGCATCGGCTAGTGCAGCCAAGGGTTCATACATGGCCTGTTTCCAGTTGATACCGGCTTTATTCCATGCTTCACGCGATGCCAATACCACGGCATAAGCGGCGGCTACACCAATAGCAGGTGCACCTCTTACAACCATATCGCGAATGGCCTTACTGACATCATCTATATGCTTAAAACTAAGCCAGACCTGTTGTAATGGAAGCAAACGTTGGTCCAGTAAATGCAGCTGCTGATCATGCCACTTGATGGGCTGAATCATTTCACTGATGCTTTGCACTGTGTTCTCCTGCTGATGGCGGTTATAATCGGGCGCTATGAAAAACGTCGATCTGATCATTAATGCCCGCTGGTGTCTGCCGATGACGGCAGAACAACTTATTCTCGAAAATCATTCTGTTGTCATCAATGAGGGCAATATTGTAGCGCTATTACCGCAAACTCAGGCGGAACAGCTTTATCAAGCTACTCAGACACAGGATCTTGATGAACATTGCGTGATGCCTGGATTAATTAATAATCATGGCCATACCGCTATGACATTATTCCGCGGTTTAGCCGATGATTTACCGCTGATGACCTGGCTTAATAACTATATCTGGCCCGCTGAACAGCAGTTTGTTGGCGATGCTTTTGTGGAAGCCGGCTCTGCTCTGGCTATCGCCGAAATGATCCGTGGTGGTACCACGTGTTTCAGTGATATGTACTTCTTTCCCGAAGCAACTGCCCGAGTAGTCGATAGCAGCGGTATCCGAGCTAGTCTTGGTATGGTGGTGATTGAATTTCCCACCAACTGGGCAAAAGATGTAAATGAGTACTTACACAAAGGTCAGGCCTTACACGATAAGTACCGTCATCATCCACGCATTACCACCAACTATGCACCGCATGCCCCTTACACGGTTTCTGACCAAACACTGCAAGCCATCATCATTAATGCTGAAGAACTGGATTTGCCGATTCAGATGCATATTCATGAAACGGCGGCAGAAGTAAGCGATAGTCTCACCCAGTTTGGCAAACGTCCATTAGCCCGACTTAGAGATTTAGGTCTGCTGTCTCCACGCTTGATTGCAGTGCATATGACGCAGCTGACCGAAGAAGAAATGGACTGGTGCGCCGAAGCGGGTGTTCACATCGCCCATTGTCCAGAGTCCAACTTGAAACTGGCCAGCGGATTTACCCCGATTGCCGAATTGATCAAGCTTGGCGTCAATGTCAGCATCGGTACCGATGGTCCAGCATCCAACAATGACCTGGATATGTTTGCCGAAATGCGTCAGGCTGCCATTCTCGCAAAAGGGGTGGCAGGTGATCCCAGCGTGGTTCCTGCATACCAGGCTTTGGAGATGGCTACAATCAATGCGGCCAGGGCTCTCGGCATTGACTCCATAACCGGTACGCTTGAAATCGGTAAAGCCGCGGATATCATCGCCATTGATCTCAGCGAGATTGAAACACAACCGTTTTATGATTTGCCGTCTCAATTGGTTTATGCAACGGGTCGCGATAAAGTGTCCGATGTCTGGGTGGCGGGCAAACAATTATTGAAACAACGCCAGTTAACCACCATGAATGCACAACATATCTCTGCCCAGGCACAACAATGGGCAACAAAAATAAGGTCTGTCTCATGACAAAACACAATGTCGATCCGGCTGAAGTCGCCAAATTTGATGCATTGGCATCAAGTTGGTGGGATCCTGAAGGTCAATCCAAACCGTTACATGAAATCAATCCGCTGAGACTGGCCTTTATCGCGGAAAGAGCTCAGTTGAAAAATGTAAAAGCCATTGATGTTGGCTGTGGCGGCGGGATCCTTACTGAAGCGCTGGTAAAAAGTGGAGCTGATGCCACAGGCATCGATATGGGCGAAATGCCCTTGAATATCGCCAAACTGCATGCACTGGAAGCCGGACTAAAAATTAAATATGAATTAACCACTGCAGAAGCCATGGCAGAAAAACATCCTGAGAGTTTTGATGTGGTGACCTGCATGGAGATGCTGGAACATGTACCCGATCCTCAGGCAATTATTAATGCCTGTGCCACAATGGCCAGACCGGATGGTGATATTTTTTTCTCGACTCTGAATCGTAATCCCAAAGCCTATCTGTTAGCCATCGTCGGTGCCGAATATATTGCCAACATGCTGCCAAAAGGCACGCATGATTATGCTCGTTTTATTCGACCATCTGAGCTGGCACGTTGCTGTCGTGAAGCAGGACTGCATGTTTATGATATTACCGGCATCACCTACAACCCACTGACCCGTCGCTATAAACTCAGTAAAGATGTTGACGTCAATTATCTTGTTCACTGCAGACGAATTTAATGTTTATTGCTCCTTTTAATGTGGTGCTGTTTGATTTGGATGGCACACTTGTGGATACCGCACCTGATCTGGGTTTTGCGTTAAATACCCTGTTAGAACAGGAAGGCAATCAACCTTTGGATCATGCTCGGATTCGTCCCGTTGCCAGTCATGGTAGTGCTGGATTGCTGAAGCTTGGATTTGGCATTGAAAAAGAAGATCCTGTCTATCCTGCTTTGCAGCAACGTTTTTTAAGCCTGTATGCTGAAAATATTGCCCGTGAATCAGATTTATTTATCGGTATGCAACAGGTACTGGATGGTCTCACTGCTAATGGTATTCGCTGGGGCGTCGTGACCAATAAACCATCTTTTCTCACTATTCCACTGATGAATGCATTGAATTTAACCGACGCTGCTGCGTGCATCGTCAGCGCCGATACCACAGCTCACAGCAAGCCACACCCGGCACCCATGTTACATGCCTGTGAGTTAGTCGACGCCAAACCGGTGGATTGCATTTATATTGGTGATGCCGAGCGGGATATTCAGGCAGCACATAATGCCCATATGCGCTCGGTTGTTGCTTTATACGGTTATATTTCCGAGACTGATGAACCCGAAACCTGGCAGGCTGACTGTCTGATTAATCACCCCCATGAGATATTACAATGGATTTAAGTCCCGAGTTTTTTATGCAGCATCAGGACTTATTGATCGTTTTGTTTACGGGTATTTTGCTTGGCATCCTTATCGGTCTGTTTATTCGTAGTGGCAAAATTCGCACATTGGAAAAAAACCATGCTGAGTTAGCCCTGACATTACAGCTCGAACAAAAAAATAAACGACAAATGGATGAAATCCTGTCGCAAACCCGAGAGCAATTAGCCAATACCTTTAATCAACTGTCTAATGAAGCATTAACTCGGAATAACACCAGCTTCTTGCGGCTGGCCGAAGAAAATCTGAAACGGTTCCAAAGTGAAGCCAAAGCAGATTTGGGGACCAAGGAAAAAGCCATTGAACAAATGCTTAAGCCAATTAATGAAGCATTACAGCAAACCAGCAAACAAATTCAGGAAATTGAAAAAGATCGCAAAGAAGCATACGGCAGCCTGAACACAACCATTGCACAAATGAACGTAAACCAACAACAGCTGCAGCAGGAAACCCAGAATCTGGTTCAGGCATTGCGTCGCCCGGAAGTACGAGGGCAATGGGGTGAAATGACGCTGCGGCGCTTAGCTGAACTCAGTGGCATGGTGGCACATTGTGATTTTTATGAACAAACCCATACCGCCACCGAAACCGGTAGCATTCGCCCGGATATGATCGTCCGACTGCCGGAAAAACGTGAAATCATTGTCGATGCCAAAACACCATTAGATGCTTATTTATCTGCTATTCAAGCCAAAGATGATGCCACACGCAAACTGGAATTAAAGCGTCACGCACAAATCATTCGCGGCCGCATCAAAGAGCTTTCCCGTAAAAACTATTGGGCTGAATATTCACAATCACCTGAGTTTGTCGTGTTATTCATTCCGGGCGAACAATTTCTGTCGGCTGCTTTGGAAGTAGACCCTGCTTTGCTGGAAGACAGCATGAGCCAGAATATTATTCTGGCCACACCAACCAACTTTATTGCCTTGTTACGCGCTGTTTCCTATGGTTGGAAACAGCAGGCATTAGCAGAAAATGCTGAAGTGATTCGAGAGCTGGGAGAAACCCTATATAAACGGCTTTCCACTTTTGGTAATCATTTAAGTAAACTCGGCAATAGCCTTGGCAGCAGTGTGAATCATTTTAATAGTGCAGTCGGTTCTCTGGAAAGGCAGGTTTTACCGGGGGCACGAAAATTTACTGAAATGGGTATCAGCAGCAAAAGTGAGATTAACGACTTACCTCCGATTGAGCAGCAGCCTCGTCAGCTTCAAAATCAGAATGATGAAGATTGACCCGCATCTGCGGTCTGCTTATCGATATTGTCGACGTGTGGCTCAGGCACATTATGAAAATTTTCCGGTCGCTTCTTTACTTCTACCTCGACGATTGCGGGACCCCATCGCCGCGATTTATGTTTTTGCCAGACAAGCAGACGATATTGCTGATGAAGGTGATGCTGAAGCTTCTAAACGACTTCAACAGTTGGATGTTTTCCATCAACAACTTCAAGCTATCGCGGAAAATCGCCCCACAGGTAATTCTCCGTTATGGACGGCACTGAGCGACACGATTCAACGCTTTAATTTGCCGATAAAATTGTTTGAAGACCTGCTGTACGCCTTTCGGCAAGATATCATCAAAACTCGCTTTGCCAATTTGGAAGAAGTACTTGAATACTGCCGTTATTCAGCCAATCCGGTGGGTCGTCTGGTGTTGCATCTCAACAAAGCACCCACCCCTTCACAACTAAATCAATCTGATGCCATCTGTACCAGTCTGCAGTTGATCAATTTTTTTCAGGACATTCACCAGGATTATCTTGAAAATCATCGCATATACCTGCCACAGGACAAACTTAAACAGGCCGGTATTGATGAATCGAAAATACTGGTGTCCCCACCCCAACAACTATCGCAAGTTTTGCAGCCACTATATCAATACACCATCAGTTTGATGCAACAGGGATCTCAACTTGGTCTAACGCTGAGTGGACGGCTGGGCTTTGAGATACGGGCCATGACACTTGGTGGGATTGAAACGCTGATATTGCTCATGAAACAACCTGAAAGCCAGCTCCTCAGCCGTCCAAGACTAAGCCGACGACAACATTTCTTTGTCATGCTCAACGCGCTCTCAAAACATCGTTATCAAATGCGTATCAACCAACTCATCAGACCTATGTAGTCATTTTGCCAATGCTTCCATCGTGTCCGTCATTTTGAATCTGGCCAATTAAATGTTAGGTTAATTTAAACACCGTAACGACGAAAAGCCGATGTGTTGGTCTTTTAAAGTGGCTTCTCCTTCGTCAGAAAGTGAGAAGTGTAGTTTGCCCCGATAGGATTTTCTTACCAAAACGGTTTGGTAATTTTTCTGAATAGACGGCGTGCAATATAAGTCATGATGTTTATCCATTCCGAAAGGTTAGGACTTCTTTTCACTTTATCGCGTTGAAATTGCCATCTACAGAAAAACGACATTGCCTCTTTACTACCTTGCTGGATGGAATCAGTCTCTGCATTAGTGATGATTAAAGATCATCAGGTCCACCCGACCAACAGCACATCAACTGCTCGGTATTTGTAGCCAACAGAGTCTGTGAACTTTCCAATAAATTGGATGATTATGGTATGACAGAAAAAACTCGCGTTCTTTTATCATGATCCCCCTGGTCCTCAGCCTGATGCTGCCCATGACAATCAGTGCTCAAACATCATCACATAATGTCGAGGCACTACAGCAACAAATTGATTTGCTTCAACAACAGCTTGATTCAGCCAAGCGTGAACTCCTGGAAGCTGAGAAGCAACGAGAACTAGCTGAGGAACGTGCCGATGCTGCTGAAATAGAAACAGCCGAAATCAATCTTGAGTCGGACTCCGATCCTCTACAGTTTGGTCCCCTGAAAATCGGTGGTGCTATGCGCGCCAACTATGCGGTGGGTGATTATCCCGAAAGCGAAAGTGGTGCTGCAAGCCGAGCTGTGGAAGACGGTGGAGATTTCGCCTTAGACACCTTCCGAATCAACCTTGATTACCAAAATAATAACTGGCTGGGTAAAGTCGAATACCGCTGGTATCCTGGATATAACTTCCTGCACACGGGGTGGGTTGGCTATCAGTTTGATGAAAATCGTCAGCTGCAGGTTGGTGTTAATCGTGTTCCATTTGGCCCGGGTCCCTATGGTGTTTCCCAGAGCTGGTTGTTCGATCAGCACTATTATTTGGGGCTTTCCGATGATATGGATTTAGGGGTGAAATATAGCCAACAGCTGGGAAATCTAAAACTGGATACAGCTTATTACATTAGTGACGAAGGCTCATACAAAGGTGGTTCGAAAGATAGCTCCCGCTATTCCTATGACGTAGTCAATGAAAGCGATGCTGGTTATGAAGAACGCCATCAATTTAACTTAAGGGCAATCTATAGTATTAAAGGCGATACGGGCATAGATAGCGATTTAGGCATCTCACTTCAATATAGCGAGCTCAAAAGTAAAGGTATTCAAAGTGATGGTGACCACCATGCGGCGTCAATACACATGCTTAACATGTGGAAGAACTTCACACTTGCATCACAAATCACTTATTACAACTATAACGTCTCTGACCGTCAGCCATTGGGGACAGACAATCTGGTGCAAATGGGGGCTTATGACTTCCCAAGTACCGCTGCTGCACGCGCTTGGGTTCCGGCAATCTCGCTAAGTTATTACCAGAAAACCAACAATCTGCCCTGGCTGGATTATGTCATTCCCTATATTGAGTACAGCTCGGTCATAAAAACTGAATCAGAATTTAATGACAGCGAAATGGCGACGCTTGGTGCAGCGTTCGGCTATGGAAATTGGTACATTTATGCCGATTGGGCATACAGCAATGGCAACGAGTTTGTTGGTGGTGATACCGCATTCGGAGATCGTTTGGGAGCCAACGAGCAAGATGAGTGGGAGTCCCGGTTTAACATTAACTTCGGGTATTACTTCTAAACCTATAAACCCTATAAAACTACGTATCACATTAGCCAATCAGGAGAGTTGACATGGAGAACGACCAAGAACACATGTCGAAGGATATTTTAGGTGGCAGAGCAAAATTTAACCCACCGGTATTCATATCATCGGCAGTTATTATTCTGGTGTTTGTTATATTTGGAGCTGGTTTTTCAGATTTAGCTGCTGAAGTATTTAATGCCTCACAGTCATGGATTGTTAACACGTTTGGATGGTTTTATCTGCTGGCTGTAGCGATTTTCCTGATTTTCTGTCTCACGCTCGCCATCAGTCCCTTTGGTCAAGTGAAACTGGGGCCGGATCATTCCACGCCGGATTATAATTACCTGTCCTGGTTCGCGATGTTGTTCAGCGCGGGTATGGGCATCGGTCTACTGTTTTACGGTGTAGCAGAACCCATCATGCACTACTCTGCACCGCCAACAGGTGATCCTGAAACGATTCAGGCAGCACGCGATGCCATGTCCATAACTTTTTTTCACTGGGGATTACATGCTTGGGCAATCTACGCCGTCGTCGGGCTATCCCTTGCTTATTTTAGTTTCCGCCATAATTTACCTCTAACAATTCGCTCCGCGCTTTATCCTATTATTGGGGAAAAGATCTATGGTCCGATTGGTCATATTGTTGATATTTTTGCGGTAATTGGAACGATGTTCGGTGTCGCAACATCGCTCGGTCTTGGTGTACTGCAGATTAACGCGGGGATGAATTACCTATTTGATATACCCGAATCAATTTTTGTTCAAATTACCATTATCGGAGCAATCACATTATTGGCAACGGCCTCTGTTGTCGCCGGACTGGATGCAGGTATCAAACGACTTTCTGAGCTTAACCTGACACTGGCTATCGTTCTTTTACTTTTCGTTCTTATTGCTGGCCCAACGCTGTTTCTGTTTCAGTCACTGATACAGAATACCGGCACCTATTTAAACGAATTGGTTACACGTACCTTCAATATATACGCTTACGATCCGACTGACTGGCTAGGAAGCTGGACACTCTTTTACTGGGGCTGGTGGATTGCCTGGTCACCCTTTGTTGGTATGTTTATCGCCAGGGTGTCTCGAGGGCGAACCATTCGTGAATTCGTGCTAGGTGTACTGTTTGTGCCTGTGGGTTTCACATTTATGTGGATGACATTTTTTGGTGGCGCGGCAATCAATATGGAAATGGGAGAGCTTTCCGGAACCATTAGCTCAGCCGTAAACGCTAATGTACCGACCGCCCTGTTTGTTTTATTCGAACAATTGCCATTCAGTACATTGGTATCAGGGATCGCGACAGTATTGGTCGTGACCTTCTTCGTGACTTCTTCAGATTCCGGCTCACTGGTAATTGATATTATTACCTCCGGTGGTCACCCCAATCCACCTGTGTGGCAACGTATATTTTGGGCTGTGACTGAAGGGGTAGTTGCTGCTGTATTATTAATGGCTGGCGGCCTCGCCGCATTGCAGACAGCTGCGATAATGGGCGCTCTTCCCTTCAGCATGATTATGCTGGTGATTTGCTATGGTCTTTTCAAGGGCCTGCGTGCAGAAGGCGTCAAACGAAGAGTCATGGACCTTCATACCACCTCACCAATCAATCCAGCTCGTAAAGCAAATTGGAGACAGAGGCTTAGAAACATGAGCGCACGTCCTACCCGAACAGAAGTCGTTCATTTCATCAGTGATCTGGTACATAGCTCACTTGAACAAGTTGCTGGTGAGCTCAGGAAATCAGGAGCTGAAGTAGAGATCAAAAAAGAATCTGACAACATCGAACTCAAATTAATACACAGCGAAGGATTCGATAATTTTCGTTATGCGGTCTACTGTATAGGGCAACTTATGCCTCGATTTGCATTCAGTGAATTTAATCGTGCTATAAACAATGAAGTTAAGTTCTATCGTGCTGAAGTATATCTGTCAGAAGGCAGTCAGCAATACGATCTATATGGTTACACTGAAGAACAGATCATCAATGATGTGCTTACACAATATGAAAAACACGTGCACTACCTGCAAATGGTCAAAAATCAAAGCAAGGCCAAATAAACTATAGGTTATATATAAGCCCGCTTCTGCTCGTATAGTGTCTTTTAGGCATTGGAAATAATCCATAAGCCACCAACCAGCGAGGTTACCTAATACTGAAGAGATCTTAATACGAAAGCATATCCGGCCTATCTATGAGAACCAGGTATGTTTTATTAAAGCATGACTGTGAGACTGACTTTGAATAAATGCTTCCTGCATCTCACCCTAAGCGCGCCTACCGGCATCCAAATCTGTTTATCCCCATGGATGGAGTGTATGCAAAGCCATGTCTGGAACATGGCTTGTCCAAACAGATTTGTCACATGGGCTGTTGCCATGTTCGAGCCAGGACACCATCAATTTTGAATATAA